>MDTE01129357.1_pt1 | contig 811431 bp, 807 predicted proteins | sample 811231 | NCBI WGS metagenome assembly MDTE01 (sample SAMN05326651, study PRJNA326480) | marine metagenome | isolation source: seawater | place: Indian Ocean: Red Sea | collected 2010
CCGTACTGCGCCCGAGGCGTCGAGCACCCACCCCCCGACCCCCTCCCTCAAGGGAGGGGGAGTACAGGTGCCAGTCCTCGCCATGACGCCGCGCGGCAAGCCGATCACGCAGGCGCGCATCCGCGAGATCGCGGAAGGGCCTGGCGTCACCATCCTGTGCGGGCGCTTCGAAGGCTTCGACGAGCGGCTGTTCGAGGCACGCCCCGAGATCGAGGAAGTCAGCCTGGCGGACATCGTCCTGTCCGGCGGAGAAACCGCCGCAATCGCCATACTCGATGCTTGCATTCGGCTGCTTCCGGGAGTAATGGGCGCGGCTTCAAGCGGGGCGGAAGAGTCGTTCGAGGACGGTCTTCTTGAGTACCCGCACTACACCCGACCTCAGGAATGGGAAGGGCGCACGATCCCCGAAGTGCTGCGATCGGGGGATCATGCGAAGATCGCGGCGTGGCGAAAAGCCCAAAGCGAAGAGATGACACGGTTACGCAGGCCGGATTTGTGGGAGCGCCATACTGGTGCTCCGGTCCAGTCTGCCTCTGGCGCGCAGCACGAAACGAAGGACGATTAGGCATGAACCTGATCCAGCAGCTCGAAGCCGAAGCGATTGAAAACCTCGGCAAGGATATTCCGGAATTCCGCGCGGGCGACACCGTGCGCGTCGGCGTGAAGGTCGTCGAAGGCACGCGTGAGCGTATTCAGAACTTCGAAGGCGTGGTGATCGCGCGTTCGAACCGCGGCATGGGTTCCAACTTCACCGTGCGCAAGATGAGCTTCGGCGAAGGCGTGGAGCGTGTGTTCCCGCTCTACTCGCCGATCGTCGACTCGATCACCGTGGTCCGCCGCGGCGTCGTGCGTCGTGCGAAGCTCTATTACCTGCGCGGCCGCACCGGCAAGAGCGCGCGTATCGCTGAACGACGCGACACGCGCCCGGCCAAGAATGCGCCGAACCAGAAGGCCGACTGAGCCTTTCTGACAGCATCGGTTTGACGAAAAGGCGCTGCGGTCTAGAACCGCGGCGCCTTTTCTTTTGCCTGTTTCGAGGGATTGCCCATCACATGCGCCACCTGCTTGCCGCCGCCGCCATCCTTGCCCTTGCAACTCCGCTTGCGGCGCAGGAGAGCGACCCCATGACCGCAGAACAATCCCAATCCGCCGACCTCACCTTCGAACGCGTGTTCGCCAGCCCCGGGCTCGACGGGGCGAGCCCGCGTGCGCCCAAGCTCTCGCCAAACGGACGCTATCTCACCCTGCTGCGCAACCGCGCTGAGGAGCGTGAGCGTTATGACCTGTGGGGCTACGACCGCGAAACCGGTGAGTGGACGATGCTGGTGGACAGCGAGAAGCTGGGCTCGGGCCGCGAACTGTCCGAAGACGAGAAGATGCAGCGCGAACGTGCGCGGGTGGGCAATCTCAAGGGCATCATTTCCTACCAGTGGAATTCGGACGGTTCGGGCGTGCTCGTGCCGCTCGATGGCGATCTCTACCTTGCGAAACTGGACGGAACCGTCACTCGGCTGACCGATACGGAGGAGAGCGAGCTTAACCCCAAGCTGAGCGAGGAGGGCGAGTATGTCTCCTTCGTGCGCGACCGTCAGCTGTGGGTCGGCCCCGTGGGAGGCGACGCGCGGCCCATCACCCCGAAGGAAGGCGAGCTGATCCGCTGGGGCGAGGCGGAATTCGTCGCGCAGGAGGAGATGGGCCGCCTCACCGGATACTGGTGGGGCCCTGACGACACGCGGCTGGCGGTGCAGCGGACCGACGAGAGCCCGGTGGGTGTGGTCACCCGCGCGGCCATCGGCGCAACGGGCACCAAGGTGTTCGACCAGCGCTATCCGGTCGCGGGCAGCGACAACGCGATCGTCGAGCTGTTCGTGATGGACCCCGACGGCGGAAACCGGGTGAAGGTGGACCTTGGCGAGGAGACCGACATCTACCTCGCCCGTGTGGACTGGGCGCCCGATGGCGGTGCGCTATACGTCCAGCGCCAGAACCGCGAGCAGACGCGGCTCGACATGCTCAGGGTCGATCCTTCGACGGGTGCAAGCGAAGTCTGGTTCACCGAGGAGGCGGCGACCGAGGATTACTGGATCAACCTTTCCGACAACTATCGCTTCCTGAAGGATGGCCGCCTGCTGTGGTGGTCCGAGCGTGAAGGCGTGGGCAACTTCTACCTCTTCGACGGCAGCAACTGGACCAGGGTCACCGACCGCGCCGAGCCGGTGATCGGGCTCACCGGAGTCGATCAGGACGCGGGCCGCATCTATTATCAGGGTGTCGAGAACGTGCTCGAACGCCACATCTATGCGGCCCCGCTGGAGGGAGGGGCGGAGACCCGGCTGACCGAGGCCGGCTTCGTTCATTCCGCCGTGATGGACAAGGATGCGCAGACGCTGCTCGTCAGCCGGTCGGCACCCGATCAGCCGCCGCAGAGCTATCTCGCCGATACCGATGGCGATCGGCTGGCGTGGGTGGAGGAGAACGCACTGGACGCTGACCACCCTTACGCGCCCTATCTCGCCAGCCATGTGATGCCCCAATACGGCACCATCCCCGCCGAGGATGGCACGCCGCTGCATTACATGATGCTCAAGCCCGAAATGGAGCCGGGCAAGCAGTACCCCGTCTTCATCATGCACTATGGCGGGCCCGGGCCGCAGATCGTCGATCGCAGCTGGAAGGGCGCGCTGGCGCAGGCCATCGTCGACAAGGGCTACATCTACTTCGCGCTGGACAATCGCGGCAGCGCCAATCGCGGCGTCGCCTTCGAACAGCCGCTGTATCGCGCGATGGGCGGCGTCGAGGTGCGCGACCAGAAGGCGGGCGCGGAGTTTCTCAGGACTCTCGACTACGTCGATCCGGCCAAGCTGGCGATCTATGGCTGGTCCTACGGCGGTTACATGACGCTCAAGCGCCTGCAGGCCGATCCCGGCCTCTACGCGGCGGGCATTTCCGGCGCGCCGGTCACCCGCTGGGGCCTCTACGATACGCACTATACCGAGCGGTTCATGGGCGATCCGAACGAGGTGCCCGAGGCGTACGAAGCGGCGAGCGCGATCCCCAACGCGACGAACATCGCCGATCCGCTGCTGCTGATCCACGGCATGGCGGACGACAATGTGGTGTTCGAAAACTCGTCAGAACTGATTGCGAAGCTGCAGGAAGGCAACGTGCCCTTCGAGATGATGCTCTACCCCGGCTACACCCACCGCGTATCGGGCGAGAACATCAGCCCGCACATGTGGAACACGATCTTCCGCTTCCTCGACAGCTACGGCGTGACGCCGCCGGAGTGACGCAGGCATGAGCGGGAGCAAGTCCTCCGGCGGAGAGCTCGGGCTCGCCGCAGTCTGGGCCATTGCCGTGGGCGGGATGGTCGGCGGCGGGATATTCTCGACGCTGGGCGTGGTGATCTCCAGCGCGGGCCACTGGGCCGCGCTCAGCTTCGTGCTGGGCGGGCTGGTCGCCTATGCCACGGGCCACAGTCTCGCCGCGCTGACGGTGGAGAAGGACGAGGCAGGCGGCGTCTACAGCTTCCTGCGCGACCTGGGCTTCACCGGTCTGGCGCGCTTTTCGGCATGGGTGCTGCTGGCGGGCTATGTGCTGACCTGCGCGGTCTATGCCTACACCGTCGGGGCCTATCTGGGCCAGGCGATCGGCGGGCCATCCTGGCTGCCGCCGGCGATGGCAGCGACGGCGATCCTGACCATGACAGGGATCAACCTGCGCGGAGCAGGGCAGGCGGCGGGCGTGGAGATCGCCATCGTCGTGGTGAAGCTGACCATCCTCGCCGGGCTGGCCGCATTCGGCCTTGCGCATTTCGAGGCGGAGAAGCTTTCCATCGCGCAGCAGCCCGGCCTGATCGGCATCGTGATCGGCGCAGCCTCGGTCTTCATGGCCTATGAAGGCTTCGAACTGGTCGCCTACGACTACGACGAGATGAAGGATCGCAAGCGGGTGATGCGCCGGATCATGCCGCTGGCCATCGGCAGCGCGGCGCTGATCTATGTGCTGGTGGCGCTGGCGGTGCCGATGCTGACCGGCACGCATGCGGTGATCGAGGATGGCGAGGTCGCGCTGTCGCGTGCGGGGCAGGCCGCGCTGGGCACGCCGGGGCTGATCGCGGTGACCATCGCCGCCGCCTTCTCCACCGCCAGCGCGATCAATGCGACCCTGTTCAGTTCCGCACGGCTGGCGCGCGAAGTGGCGCAGGATGGCGGCCTGCCACAAGGGCTCGGCACGAAGAACGCTCACGGTTCCCCGCAATGGGCGGTCCTCACCCTCGCTGCGCTCGCGCTGGCGCTGGCCGTGATGGGCGGGCTGGACGGGCTGGTGAGCGGGGCGAGCATCGTCTTTCTGCTGGTGTTCGGTACGCTCAACGCGCTGGCGGTGAAGGAGAATGTCGGCAAACGATGGATCACGCTTCCCGGCGCGGTACTGGCCTTCGGCGCGCTCGCCGTGCTGGTGTTGCACATGCTCGGGGTGATTTGAGTCCGCTATCGCTTGCGACAACCCGCGCTTTTCCCCATGTGGCACTGCAGCACGAACAGGAGTGATTGATGGGTTACAAGGTCGCCGTGGTTGGCGCGACGGGCAATGTCGGGCGCGAAATGATGCAGGTGCTGGCGGAACGCGCGTTCCCGATCGACGAGATCGTGGCGCTCGCCAGCTCGCGCTCGCAGGGCACGGAGATCGAATTCGGCGACACCGGCAAGATGCTCAAGTGCAAGAACCTCGAGCATTTCGATTTCACCGGCTGGGACATCGCGCTGTTTTCCGCCGGCGGCTCCATCGCGAAGGAATACGCTCCCAAGGCCGCCGCGGCGGGCTGCGTGGTGATCGACAATTCCTCGCACTACCGGATGGACCCGGATGTGCCGCTGATCGTGCCCGAAGTGAACCCGGATGCCATCGACGGCTACACTGCGAAGAACATCATCGCGAACCCCAACTGCTCGACCGCGCAGCTGGTCGTGGCGCTGAAGCCGCTACACGATGCCGCCGGGATCAAGCGCGTGGTCGTGTCGACCTACCAGTCTGTCTCGGGCGCGGGCAAATCGGGCATGGACGAACTGTTCCAGCAGAGCCGCGCGATTTTCGTGGGCGATCCGGTGGAGCCGCAGGTGTTCACCAAACAGATCGCGTTCAACGTGATCCCGCATATCGACGTCTTCCTGGACGATGGATCGACCAAGGAAGAATGGAAGATGGTGGTCGAAACCAAGAAGATCCTGGACCCCAAGATCAAGCTGACCGCCACCTGCGTGCGCGTGCCCGTTTTCGTGGGCCATTCCGAAGCCGTCACCATCGAGTTCGAGCGCGAGCTGTCGGCGGAACAGGCGCAGGACATCCTGCGCGAGGCACCCGGCTGCATGCTGGTCGATAAGCGCGAAGACGAAGGCTACATCACGCCGGTGGAAAGCGTTGGCGACGGTGCGACCTATATCAGCCGCGTGCGCGAAGACCCGACGGTGGAGAACGGCATCAACCTTTGGTGCGTCAGCGACAACCTGCGCAAGGGTGCCGCGCTCAACGCCGTACAGATCGCCGAACTGCTGGGCCGCCGCCACCTGAAGAAGGGCTGAGGCGCGCCGTGCTCGGCCCCGATCACGAGCAGCAGGCACGCATGGCGGCGCAGATGGACCAGTCGCTCGACCAGATCGAGCGCGAGTCCTCCGCTTTCTTCGGGCGGCTTCTGCGGCGCTGGGCGATCCGCTGGGGGATCATCCTTGCGGTCATCTTCGCGCTCACCCGGATGGTCGACTGGCTCGACTGGCTGTGGTGGATCGTGGTGCCCTTCGCCGTGCTGTCGCTGCTGGTGCCGCTGCTTTTCCGTCGTTTCCTCAAGAAACGGCTTGCGAAGGTGCGCGGTCAGATGGGCGGCATGGGCGCCGGAGAGACCATCGACGGCGCCTGGCGCGACAATACGAGCAGCGCAGGGCGCGACGCGCCCGGGCGAGAGCCGGGCGGCGACCCCGGCGGCGTCATCATCGATCAGCGACCCGATAATGAACGTTAGGGCCCTTGGCGCATGCCCGCTTGTCCGCGCCTCCCAGCTCTGACACTGTTCGCACCACCAGACAGGCTTGGGAGAGTAGGATGAAGGCTCGGTTCGGATGCGCGCTGATCGGCACGGTTGCCCTGGCGCTGGCGGCATGTGGCGACGCAGACCGGTCTGCCGAGCCCCCCACCGCCGAGGAAATCGCCGCGCAGACGCCCAATGCGCCCAGCAACCGCCCGATAGACCTGCGCGCGGACGGGCTGGTGATCGCCGCGCCCGAGGCAGGCGGAACCGCGACCATCCTCGATTTCGGCGATCCTCAGGATGCGGTGGTGGAAGAGCTGACAATGATCTTCGGTGGGCCGCAGTTCGGTAGCAACGAGGAATGTGGCGCAGGCCCGATGGAGTTCGCCACCTTCGACCAGTTCGTGGCGAATTTTCAGGACGAGCGGTTCGTCGGCTGGATGGTCAACGGGCCCAGCGAGCGGGCGGTCTTCACCGGGCCGGACGGCGTGAAACTGGGCCTGCCCGCGTCCGAGGTGAGCGAGTTGCCGACCTACGACGTGCTGGAGGACAGCACGCTGGGCGAGGAATTCATGCTGGGCGACAGCGAAATGCTGGTGTCCGGCCTGATCGAGGATGGCGAAGTCGCAACGCTGTGGGGCGGGGCGAACTGCAACTTCCGCTAGGCAGGCGTGGTTCCTAGTCGGGCTTTGCCTTGCGCATCAGCAGGACCAGCGGGATCGCCGCCAGCGCCAGCCACATCATCAGATAGAAATCGTCGATATAGGCGATCATCGCCGCCTGCCGGTTGATCTCCAGATCGATCATGGAAAGCGCCGTCTGACCCAGCGGCTGGAACCGGTCCAGCGTGGAGATATCGACCGCGTTGATGGTGGCGGCGGTGACGTGGCTGCCAAGATCGGCATGCGCGGTCTGGATGTTGCTGGCCAGCAGCACGGTGGTGACAGAAATGCCGACCGACGCCCCGACGGAGCGCAGAAGGTTCAGCAGGCTCGACCCGTCGGTGCGCAGGTGCCCCGGCAGGGTGGAAAACGCCATGACGTTGAGCGGGATGAACACCAGACCCAGGCCCAGCCCCTGCACCAGCCCGGTGGTGATGAAATGCCACTGGTCCGCCGCCAGAGACCAGCCCGCCATCATCCATTGCGAATAGGCGGCGATGGCGAAGCCGGTGCCCACGATGATCCGCGCATCGAACCCGCGCCGCATCAGCAGACCCGAAAGCTGCATGCTCACCATCACGCCGATCCCGCGCGGCATCAGCACAATGCCGGTATCGATCACGCCATAGCCGAACAGGCGCTGCAACATCGGCGGCAGCAGCGCCATGTTGGCGAACATCACCACGCCGATCACCAGCATGAAGCTGAGGGCGATCACGAAGTTGCGGTCGGCGAAGATGGCGGTTTCGAATAATGGTTCGCGTCCGGTGACGAAATGCACGACCGCGATCCAGCTGGAACTGCCCAGCAGGAAGGCATACAGCCAGATCTCCCCGGACTGGAACCAGTCCAGCTGCGATCCGCGGTCGAGCAGGAGCTGCAGTGACGACAGCGCGATCCCGAGCATGAGGAAGCCGAACAGGTCGAATTTGCGCCGCTTGCCATCGCGGTGTGGCAGTTGCGCCATCAACAGGGCCAGCGCCAGCAGACCGACCGGCAGGTTGACGTAGAACACCCAGCGCCAGTTGGCGCTCTCGGTCAGCCAGCCGCCCAGGATCGGCCCCAGGATCGGCCCGATCATGATGCCCAGGCCCCAGATCGCCATGACCTGCGGGTGGCGGCTGGGTTTCGAGGTATCGAGCATGAAGCTCTGGCTAAGAGGCGGGATGAAGGCCCCGGTGATCCCCTGCAGCGCGCGGAACAGCACCATCTCGCCCAGGTTCTGCGCCATCCCGCACATCATCGAGGCGAGGATGAATCCTGCGACCGAGAAGATGAACAGCCGCCGCGCTCCGATCCGGTCGCCCAGCCAGCCGGTTGCCGGCATGGCGACCGCGCTGGCGATAATATAGCTGGTCAGCACCCAGGTGACGCTTTCCGCCGTAGCGCCAAGGCTGCTCTGCATGTGGGGGATGGCGACGTTGGCAATCGTCGTGTCGAGGATTTGGATCAGCGATGCGGCCATGATGCCGACCATCAGCAGCGGCTGGTTTCGGACCGGCAGCAAAGGTTCATCGCCCGCAGGCGCGGTCGGGCGAGCAGAGACGGGCGCGGCGGGGCGGGCGGCGGTGGCCATCGGTCTAGCGCTCGTCTGTGAAGACGGTCACTTCGGTCGAAAGACCGGCGATCAGCCGCCGCGAACTCTTGCTGGTGATGCGGATCTTCACCGGCACGCGCTGCGTCACCTTGACCCAGTTGCCGGTCGCATTCTGTGCGGGCAGCACCGAGAACTCGGAGCCGGTACCCGCACCGATCGTTTCCACCTCGCCCTCCAGGGTCAGGCCCGGATAGGCATCCACGCGAATCTTGGCGCGTTGGCCCACCGCCATGTCCGCCAGGTCGGTTTCCTTGAAGTTGGCCTCCACGTAGGAGCTGCCATCCTGCACCACCGTCAGCACCGGTAGTCCCTGGACGACCTGCTGGCCGAGCTGCAGGCGATCGGCCTGCGTTACGGTGCCCGCGGCAGGCGCGCGCACCTGGGTGCGGGTGAGGTTGAGCTGGGCGGCGGCTTTCTTGGCTTCGCCCGCGGCGATAGCCGGGTCCTGCCCGGGCACCGCAGGCCCCTGCGCCAGCCGGGCCTGTGCAGCGGCCTTGCGTGCCAGTGCCAGCCGCAGTTCCTCGCGCGCCTGGTTCACCTGGTGTTCGGCGGCGTCATGCTCGGTCTTGGTCAGGAAGCCCTTCTGGAAAAGCGCGTCCTTTCGCGCGAAATTGGCCTCGGCAAAGGCAATGTCCTCGCGCGCGGCAGAGATCGATGCGCCGGACAGGTCGGCATCGCTGCCCAGCGCGGTGCGGCTGGCCTGTGCCTGCGCGATCGCGGCGTTGGCCTCCGCAATCTGCACCTGGTAGGGCTGTTCGTCGATGCGGAACAGCAGCTGGCCCGCCTCGACCCGATCACCGTCGGCCACCAGCACCTCCACGATCGGTCCGCCGACCTCGGCGGAAATCGATACGCGGTCCTGCTGCACATAGGCATTGTCGGTCGATACCTTGCCCTGCAGGCTGGACCAGTAGGCGAACCCGCCGATCAGCAGCAGCAGCGGCACCGCGATCATCAGCGCGATGCGGCGCCACCGGTTTTTCCGGGGAGCGGGCGCGACGGGTTCTTCGGGGGTGGCGGTATCGGGTGCGATTGCGGGCGCTGCTTCAGCCATTGGAAATGCCTTCGGACCGTGGCGGAGTGGACAGATTTTCGGAGATGCGGTGGAGCATTCGCGAAAGCTCGGCTTCTTCGCTTTCGCTTAGCCCATCGTTCATCTGTTCGAGCATGACATCGAGTTCGCGGCGTATGCGGGCGATCTCGCCAGCCGCACGCGGAGTGAGGTGGAGCAGGCGCGCGCGCCGGTCGTTCGGATCGGCACGTCTTTCGACAAGGCCCGATTCCTCCATGCGATCCACCATCCGGCCGAGCGTGATGGGCTCCACTTCCAGCAGTTCCGCGTGGAAGGTCTGCTTTTCCCCGGGTGAGCGATCGAGCGCGAGCAGCAGGCGCGCCTGTGGCCCGGTGATGCCCAGCGTGCGCACGCGCTCATCGAACGCACGCCGCAGCATGCGCGCATTATCCACGATCAGCCAGCCGAGATTCTTGTTCATGGGCGCGCATATAATAAGCGTGCTTATTAATGCAATCATTGCTGCTTTCCCCGGGTTTGATATGCGGCGGGCGATCCAGAAGGAGTTTTCAGTTCCGCGATGACCACCGAACATTTCGCATCCTTCGACGGCACGAAGCTCGCCCTGCACCGCGTGGGGGAGGGCAGACCCTTCGTTCTGCTGCACGGCCTGTTTTCCAGCGCGCAGATGAACTGGATAAAGTGGGGCCATGCCCAGCGGATCGCGGAGCAGGGCTACGAAGCCCTGATGCTCGATTTCCGCGTGCACGGTGAAAGCGAGGCACCCCACGGGCTGGAAAACTACCCCGCGGGCGTCCTGGTGAAAGACGTCGTGGCGCTGGTCGGGCATCTGGGCCTGACCGACTACGATCTGGGCGGCTTCTCGCTCGGCGCGCGCACCGCGATCCATGGTGTGGCGTCGGGCAGGCTCGCTCCGAAGCGCCTGATCCTTGGCGGAATGGGTGTCGACGGATTGCAGGAATGGGAAAAGCGCTCAGCCTTCTTCATGCGCGTGATCGACGAATTCGATGCAATTCCCAAAGGCGATCCGGCCTATTTCTCGATGCAGTTCCTCAAGTCGCAGGGCGTCGACCGGGTGGCAGCCCGGCTGCTGCTGCAGAGCATGGAAGATCTCGACCTGTCCGAACTGGCAAACATCGCGTGTCCCACGCTGGTGGTCTGCGGCGACGAGGACCGCGACAATGGCTCCGCGCGGGAACTGGCCGATCAGCTACCCGATGCCACTTATGTCGAGGTGCCCGGTACGCATATGAGCAGCGTGACAAAGCCCGATCTGGGCCGCGCGATGGCCGAATGGCTCGCCGCTGCGCGTGGCTGACGCGCCCTGCTTGCTATTCCGCGTCGCGCAGCTAGTTTTGCGGGCAACGACAATTCCTATCAGGACGCCCCGATGAACCGCATCTCCGTCTCGTTTGCCGCGATTGCTGCGGCCACCGCCGCCTTGGCCACGCCCGCTCTCGCCGAGCATCACGAAGGCGCCGAAATGGCGCAGGCCGAATACCCGATGACGCCCGAGGGCGCGGCGAACTGGGTCGCCATGGTCGAGCAGACGATGGCGGATTTCTCACTGGAATCCGCCCAGATCTACTGGGTCAACTCGACCTACATCACGCATGATACGGACGCGATGGCCGCGCGGGTGGGGGCGCAAGGCACCGAGATGAGCGTGCAATACGCCCTCGAAGCGGCGAAATATGCGCAGGTCGACGGGCTCGATCCCGAAGTCGCGCGCAAGCTCGATATCCTGCGCAACGGCATCGTCCTGCCCGCGCCGACCGCCGATGGTGCGGCGACCGAACTCAACGAGATCGCGACCAGCCTCAACAGCCAGTACGGCAAGGGGAAGGGCACGCTCAACGGCGAGGAGATCAACGGCTCCGACATCGAGGCGGAGATGGGCAATCTGGAGCGCACGCCTGCCGAGTACGCGGAGATGTGGGCCAGCTGGCACACGAATGTCGGCGCGCCGATGAAGGAAGATTACGCGCGCATGGTAGAAATCGCCAATGCGGGCGCGGCGGAGCTGGGATTCGACAATGTCGGCACCATGTGGCGCTCCGGTTACGACATGCCGCCGGAGGAATTTTCGGCCGAGCTGGAGCGGATGTGGCAGGAGGTCGCACCGCTCTACCAGTCGCTGCACACCTACGTGCGCAGCAAGCTGAACGAAAAGTACGGCGACGATATCCAGCCGGCTACCGGCCCGATCCGCGCGGACCTGCTGGGCAATATGTGGGCGCAGGAATGGGGTAATATCTACCCGCTGGTCGCGCCCGAGGGTGCCGGTGACATCGGCTACGATCTGACCGAACTGATCGAGGAGAAGGGCTACAGCGAGACCGACATGGTTCGCGTGGGGGAGCAGTTCTTCAGCTCGCTCGGCTTCGCGCCGCTGCCGGAAACCTTCTGGGAACGCAGCATGTTCACCAAGCCCGCCGACCGCGAGGTGGTGTGCCATGCCTCCGCGTGGGATCTCGACAACAAGGACGACGTCCGCATCAAGATGTGCATCAAGCGCAACGCGGATGATTTCATCACCATCCACCACGAACTGGGCCACAACTACTACCAGCGTGCCTACAAGGAGCAGGATTTCCTGCACCTCAACGGCGCGAACGATGGCTTTCACGAAGCCATCGGCGATATGATCGCGCTGTCGATCACGCCCGAATACCTGGTCCAGATCGACATGCTGGATCGCGCGGACGTGCCCGGCGCGGACAAGGATATCGGCCTGCTGCTGCGCCAGGCGATGGACAAGGTGGCGTTCCTGCCCTTCGGCCTGCTGGTCGACAAGTGGCGCTGGGGCGTGTTCGACGGTTCGATCGCTCCGGCCGACTACAACACCGCGTGGCACGATCTGAAGCGCGAGTATCAGGGCATCACCCCGCCCGTGGAGCGCCCCGCGGACGCCTTCGATCCGGGCGCGAAATACCATATCCCGGGCAACACGCCCTACACGCGATACTTCCTTGCGCGGATTCTTCAGTTCCAGTTCTACAAGGCCGCGTGCGACGCCGCGGGCTGGGAAGGGCCGCTGCACCGCTGTTCCTTCTACGGGAACGAGGAAGTCGGTGAGCGGCTGAACGCCATGCTCGAAATGGGCGCGAGCAAGCCGTGGCCCGACGCGCTCGAAGCCTTTACCGGCAGCCGCGAGATGAGCGGGGAAGCGCTGGTCGAGTATTTCGCCCCGCTGAAGGCATGGCTGGACGAACAGAACCAGGGCAAGCCCAGCGGATGGTGATCCCGGGCATTTCCGGAACGAAATCGGCGTGATTACGGTCGGCTGGCGCGAGCTCGTCGATCTGCCCGAACTCGGGCTGAAAGGCGTGCCCGCGAAGATCGACAGCGGCGCGCGCACATCGTCTCTCCATGGCCTCGTGCTGGACGAATTCCGGCGCGACGGCGAGAAGTTCGTCCGCTTCGAGGTGTTCTTCCCGGGCACGCGGGGGATGCAGGTGTGCGAGGCGGTGCATGTCGACGTACGCGGCATCACCAGCTCAAACGGGGAAACCCAGCTGCGCTACGTCATCAAGACGCCGCTGACGCTGGGCGAGGAAACCTTCCGCGCCGAGATCAGTCTAGCAGATCGTAGCGACATGAAATTCCCGATGCTGATAGGGAGGAGCGCGCTGCGCCGCCGCTACCTTGTCGATTCGGGCAATTCCTGGCTGCAGACCCCCGGCCGGGACCCCGTAAAAGGCCACAAACCCTGAAGGATCAGGCCATGAGTATCCGCCCATGAAAATCGCGCTGCTAGCCCGCAATCCCAACCTCTATTCGCACAAGCGATTGATGGAGGCGGCGGAACAGCGCGGGCACGAGATCACGTGGCTCAACACCTTGCGCTGCACCGTACACATCGCCAGCCACAAGCCGGAGGTCTATTACGACGGAGAGCCCGCGATCGGCTTCGACGCGGTCATCCCGCGCATCGGCGCATCGATCACCAATTACGGCCTAGCCATCCTGCGCCAGTTCGAGATGCGCGGCTGCTGGTCTTTGAACGAAAGCGTGGCGATCGGCCGCAGCCGCGACAAGCTGCGTTCGATGCAGATCTTCGCCAAGCACGGCTTAGGCCTGCCGCTAACCGCCTATGCCAACGATCCCAAGAAGGCGGAGGAGATCATCCGCGCCGTCAAAGGGCCGCCGGTGGTGATCAAGCTGCTGGAAGGCACGCAGGGCATCGGCGTGGTGCTGGCGGACTCGATGTCGTCGGCCAAGTCCGTGATCGAGGCGTTTCGCGGCGCCAACGTGAATATCCTGGTGCAGGAATTCATCAAGGAAGCGGGCGGTACGGATATCCGTGCGCTGGTGATCGGCGGCAAGGTGGTCGCGGCGATGAAGCGCACCGGTGCCGCGGACGATTTCCGTTCCAACCTTCACCGGGGCGGCAGCGCAGAGCTTATCAAGATCACGCCGACCGAACGCTCCACCGCGGTGGCCGCGGCCAAGCGCATGGGGTTGAACGTGTGCGGCGTAGACATGCTGCGGTCCAACCACGGGCCGGTGATCATGGAAGTGAATTCCTCGCCCGGACTGGAAGGTATCGAAGCGGCAAGCGGCAAGGACATCGCTGGCCAGATCATCGATTTCATGGCGGCGAACGCGAAGATCGGCGGCACGAAGACGAAGGGGGCTGGGTAGCAGTTCTCAAAACAGGAAGTACTGATGTCCCGGGATCTAACCATTCGTATGCATCATTTTTTTGGATTCCGAAAATCCGATATGTAGGTATTCTATCGGCTTTCGCTAAAAAGGGAGCATGCTATGATGGTCGAGCCTGGATAGGGGCTCTGCTCAAGGAGATAGAAACCTGCAGGAGGGTTAATGTTTATCGCAGTTGACGGCATTTCTTCGGAACTACCTGGTGACGTCTACCAACTCGGTACTTCCATCATCTACTCTGAAACGGTCGATAGCCAAGGGGGACATTGGGGCGTCGATGATCGGGGCGGGGACGGTGCGGAATACGCCGGGATGGTCGGATATGCCGGGATGACGGTTCCGACCGAAAACCTTTTCCCCGTTCGTCAAGAAGACGCCCCCCAGGATAAGCGAATTACTATTACCGTCGACCATCTCGATCGTTGGGATGTCCAAAGCCACCAATACACGAGCAAAGCAGAGGTCGAGGGCAGTCTGCTCGGACGGCTTTTTTCGAGCAAGGCAGAATCCGCGACCCACGGTATCGTACAAGAGGCTAAACGGTTTTGCGCAATCCCGACAGCCGAGGGTCGTACGATGCAAGTCGGGACGGCCGTGAGGATCGCCGTCATCATTACGTCCGGTGAGATCAAGACTACTCTGACTCTTCCAAATGTGGCTGCTAGCGCTCAAATCTCGGATCTGCGGGCTAAGATTGCAATGTCGGTCCATGGATATACCGGTCCTCTTGGCGAAATTCTGCCTGTGCCGAGCAACCTCAATGTTGAAAATCTCGCATCCTACACAAACGCATTCACAGAAATTCAAAATCTAGTATTTGGCGCGGATGGTTTGCATTATATCAGGCCCACGTTGCTCGGTTACGAAGAAAAGAGTCCCCCATCCGCCGAGCCCAAATAATCAGACTAAACTTACAAGCAAGTGGGCACTGCGGTGTGCCCAAGTGCCATCAGAACCCCGAGAACTGCGATGATGCTGGTTGACGAATGCGAGCGTATCCAGCCCGCCACAATTTCACCAGCATCACAAAAAGGCCGCCCCAATCCGCTGGGCAACGAGCGCACGCTGATCATAATGTCTGCCAAGGCCTACGGGCAGACGGAATCGAGCTTTGCCATTCTGCTCTTGGTAAGGCGCGGCCTACCTAAACGGCGGCTCGTTGAAGGCGCGCAGCTTGCGGCTGTGCAGGCGCGGGCCTTCCTCGCGCAGGTGGCGCACGGCGGCGATGCCGATCTGCAGGTGCGCGGCTATGGCTTCCTCGTAGAAGGTGTTCGCCTGCTTGGGCAGCTTGATCTCGCCATGCAGCGGCTTGTCGCTGACACATAGCAGCGTGCCGTAGGGCACCCGGAAGCGGAAGCCCTGCGCGGCGATGGTGGCGCTTTCCATGTCGATCGCGACCGCGCGGCTCAGCGAGAAGCGCTTGGCCGACAGGGCGTAGCGCAGTTCCCAGTTGCGGTCGTCGGTCGTCACCACGGTGCCGGTCCGCAAACGCTGCTTCAGATCGCTGCCCTGCCGCCCGGAGACCTCTTCTGCCGCCGCTGCCAGGGCCTGCTGCACCTCGGCAATCGCGGGCAGGGGGATTTCCGGCGGCAGCACGGGGTCGAGCACGTGGTCGTCGCGAAGATAGGCATGGGCGAGCACGTAATCGCCGATCTTCTGGCTAGAGCGCAGGCCGCCGCAGTGGCCGATCATCAGCCACGCCTCGGGCCGCAGCACCGCCAGGTGATCGCAGATCGTCTTCGCATTGCTGGGGCCCACGCCGATATTGACCAGCGTGATTCCGTCGCCGTCTTTCCCGATCAGGTGATAGGCGGGCATCTGGTGGCGCCGCCATGCCGCGTCGGAAAGCTGGTCCTTGGCGTTCTCGGTCGGCTCGGTCAGATACAGCCCGCCGGGCCCGGCCAGCGCGCTGCAGCCATCCTCACCCAGCCGCGCGCCTGCCCAGTCCACGAATTCGTCGACATAGCGGTGGTAGTTGGTGAACAGCACGAAGCGCTGGAAATGCTCGGGGTCGGTGCCGGTGTAGTGCGCCAGCCGCGCGAGGCTGAAATCGGTGCGCAGGCCGTCGAAAAGGGACAGCGGAATGTGCTGTTCGGGGTCTTCCAGCTCGATCCCGTCGGCCAGTTCGTCGCCGATATCGGCCAGGTCCGTGTGCGGGAAGTGACGCGCGATCTCCTGCGGCGCCATGCCCGCCAGCTGCGCGGTCGCCTCTCCGTCGAGAACATAGGGGAAGGGAATTTCCTGATCCGACGGCTGCACATCCAGCCGGATCGCATAATCGCTTTCGATAAGGTCCAGCTGCGCGTGCAGGTAGTTGCGGAAAAGGTGCGGGCGCGTGATCGTGGTGGAATAGGTCCCCTCCATGCCCAGCCGCCCGAATGCCCGGCTTTCCGCCGAGGTACTCTCGCTGCCGTCGTAATGCAGCAGCAGGCGCGGGTAGGTGTAGCGGCCGGCGCGGGCGCTGGCGACGGGCAGGGTGCCGCTTTGCGCATATTCGAGGATGTCTTCACGCAGGGCTGCGACGGCGTTGTCGTAGTGCTCCTGCAGGGCGTCGAGGGCTTGGTCTATGGATAGCATCGCTGCGCCTCCTAGCCGGGCGGTGTGGCAAGGCCAAGTCGTCAGATGCCACGGCACTCCCCGGTTTGATCCGGCGCGCCAGGCAATCGACGGACCCGCCGCACGCGCTTGCCGGGGTTCCGGCGTCGGGCTAATCTTGAACCCGGTTGAGACAAAGGGGGAAGACCGATCAGACTTTCAGGAATAGTCGCAGCTCTGGCTGTCACCTTCGCCACACCTCTCGCAGCGCAGGACACCGGTCCGCCTGACACCGAACGTTTCACGAGTTTCGACGAGCAGACGATCCGCAATGCGGTGGCGCCTTACAATGCGACCGTCACGGCAGAGGTCTTCAACGGGGTCGAAGGTTTTCTGATTGTGGCGGGCAGTGCGAAAATTCTCGCCGAATTGCGCGCCTGCACCGACGGGACGCAGTGCAAGGGCCTGCTGATCGCCAAGGCCTACGCGATGCCCGAAGGCGTTACCAAGGCCGAACTTCTTGAATCGATCAACGATTTCAACGCGCGTGAGCCCTTCGTCAAAATGCTGCTGACGCAGGACGGGCAGAGTGTCCTCGCCACCCGCTACGTCATCTGCGACCATGGCTTGACCTATGGCAACCTGCGGATCGAGTTCAGCGCGCTCGACGGCATTTCGAGCAGCTTTGCCCGCGAGGTTCTGGGGCTGAGCTGACCGATACGAAAAAGGCCGCCGCGTCGCGTGGACGCAGCGGCCTTTTCTCATGCCTCGAAAAGAGGCTTATTCGCTCTTGGGCTCGACCTCGTCCGAGCTGGTATCCGGCTCGGTCGCTTCGATCAGCGCTTCGGTGGTCGTCTCGCCTTCGGGTGTGCTCACACCGTCTTCCATAAGCTCGGCGGGGATTTCGCCCGGCTCGAGATTGGGATCGGTCTGGTTGGCCGCGGCGGCTTCCTCGATTTCCTTCTGTTCGTCTTCGAACATCTGGGCGAGGACGTCGACACCCTGGCTCTGCAGCTCGGCTTCGTCGTCAGAACGCGCGACATTGGCCTTCACCGTCACGTGCACCTCGGGGTGCAGGGCAACGGTCACATCGTGCATGCCGATCGACTTGATCGGGCTGCCCATGATGATCTGCTTCTTGTCGACATCGTGGCCCTGGGCTTCGAGGCCCGAGGCGATGTCGCGCACGTTGACCGAACCGTACAGCTGGCCCGCGTTCGAGGAAGCGCGGATCAGCACGATTTCCGCACCGTCGATCTTCTCGCCGGCCTTTTCGGCCACGCCGCGACGTTCCGCGTTTTCCTTTTCGAGGCGTTCGCGGTTGGCTTCGAAGACCTTCTTGTTGGCGGCGTTGGCGCGCAGCGCCTTCTTCTGCGGCAGCAGGAAGTTGCGGGCGTAACCGTCCTTCACGGTCACGACGTCGCCGATCGAACCGAGATTGCCGATACGTTCGAGGAGGATGATATCCATGTGTCTAGCTCCTCTTACTTCACGACGTAGGGAAGAAGGCCGATGTGGCGCGCGCGCTTGATCGCCTTGGCGAGTTCACGCTGCTTCTTCGCGCTGACGGCGGTGATGCGGCTGGGCACGATCTTGCCACGTTCGGACATGAAGCCCTGCAGCAGGCGCACGTCCTTGTAGTCGATCACGGGTGCATTCTTGCCCGAGAAGGGGCAGGTCTTGCGGCGGCGGAAAAACGGGCGGGCCATTAGTCGTCTCCCCGATCCGAGCGCTCGCGGCGCTTCTTGGAATCGCGTTCGTTCTTGCGCATCATCGCCGAGGGGCCTTCCTCGTGCTCTTCCACGCGGATGGTCATGTAGCGGATGATGTCTTCGTTGATGCGGATCTGGCGCTCAAGCTCGGCAACCATGCTGCCCGGGCCTTCCACGTTCAGCATCACGAAGTGCGCCTTGCGGTTGCGGTCGATCTTGTAGGCGAGGTTCTTGAGGCCCCAGGTCTCCGTCTTGGTGACCTTGCCTTCATTCGACTCGATGATTTCGGTAGCTTGCGCTGCCAGAGCGTCGACCTGCGACTGGCTCAAATCCTGGCGCGCAAGGAACACGTGCTCGTATAGAGCCATGCCTTGTCCTTTCACGTTGCTGCCGATCGCTGGCTTGTCCGCGCGGATCGCGGGGCCCCTCCGGCTTTCTTGGTTTCCCCACTGCCAGCCGTCGCCGACAGCAGGGAAGCGGGGCACATAGCGCAACGCGCGGTGAATGCAAGGCCTTCGCATGGCATGCATGTGGTGCCAAAGGCGCTGCTGGCGCGTTGGCGCCAGACAGCATTTCTACGAGGGGGACCTTCATGCCCGGTGGCCTGGCCGCATTGTTAGACGACGTTTCGGTGATTGCACGCGCGGCGGCCTCTTCGGTCGACGACGTGGCGGCGGCAACGGGGCGCGCAAGTTCCAAGACGGCGGGCGTGGTGATCGACGATGCGGCGGTGACCCCCGGCTACGTCACTGGATTCAGCCCGGCGCGCGAACTGCCGATCATCGCCAAGATCGCGAAGGGCAGCGTCAAGAACAAGCTTCTGATCCTGTTGCCCGGCGCCCTGCTGCTCAGCCAGTTCCTGCCGCAGGCGATCGTCTTCGTGCTGATGCTGGGCGGCTGCTACCTCTCCTACGAAGGGGCCGAGAAGCTCGCCGAGAAGCTGAGCGGCGAGAAGCACGGCAAGACCATCGACGAACCGATCGAGGACGAGGTCGCTTTCGAGAAGGAGCGCGTCTCGGGCGCGATCCGCACCGACCTGATTCTCTCCGCCGAGATCATGGCGATCACGCTGAACGAGGTGGCGGCGGAAACCTTCCTCACCCGCGCCGCCGTGCTCGCCATCGTGGGCCTGGCCGTGACGGCCTTCATCTATGGCGCGGTCGCGCTGATCGTGAAGCTGGACGATATCGGGCTGCATCTGATGGAAAAGCCGGACGAGAGGGCGAAGAGAATCGGCAAGATCGTGCTCAACGCGATGCCGCATATCCTGACCGTTCTGTCGGTCGTGGGCACGGCAGCGATGCTGTGGGTCGGCGGCGGGATCATCCTGCACGGCACGCACGAACTGGGTTTCCACACGCTCTACGATGCGAGCCACGGGCTGGAACACGCGGTTCAGAGCACCACCGGCGCGCTGGGCGGGGTGCTGGGCTGGGCGACCTATGCGGCCGCCTCCGCGCTGGTGGGGTTGGTGCTGGGCACGGTGCTGTTCTTCGTGCTGCACAAGGTTTTCGGGCTGGGCCACGGCAAGGAAGAGGGCGCGCACTAGGCGTCCGGGGCAGGCACCTTCGTCAGGTCCGTCCCGCAGCGCCCGCAAACCTTGTTGGGCCAGGGCAGCATCAGGATGCCGCGGTAGAAGAACAGGTTCTTGCGGCAAGTCGGACAGTTGAAGCCTAGGATGCCGATATTGGCCATGAACAGGCCGAAGATGACGATGGCGAAGGCGATGCTCGAATGGCCGATCCAAGCATCGACCGCGATGATGAACACCACGCCGAGGCCTACCCCGGCGAGCATCTTGAGTGCATGGCGGCGCGCTTTCTCGTAAACGCTCACGCCAACCGCTCCAGCACATCGCGCGCAAATACGCTCAGGGTATCGTCGCGGGCGCCCATGATCGCGATGCGGTCGCCGGGCCGGGCGTTCGCCACCAGCCAGTCGCCGCAGCCTTCGCGGGTGTTGATGCAGAGCGCTTTGCCGCCGTGTCTGGCGATCAGGTCGACGATCCGCTCGCTGCCTTCGGAGCGGTCGACCGTTCCGCCGAAATAGACCGGGTCGCACAGCAAAGTGACATCCCCGGGCCCGAGTTCGCGGGCGAAGGTCTCTGCCAGTTCGGCGCCCATCTGCTTGAGCGGCCCGTAGCCATGCGGCTGGAAGAAGGCGAGCACACGCCCCTCGTGTGCCTTGAGAGTGCGCAAGGTTGCCGCCGCCTTCTCCGGATTATGGCCGAAATCGTCGATCACCGTCACGCCGCTTGAGCTGGTGCCGACAATGTCGAACCGCCGCGCCAGCCCTGCAAACCCGCCCAGGGCCGCGACCGCATCTGCCACCGGCACACCCGCCGCGTTCGCGCCCGCGATGGCCGCCAGCGCGTTCGAGAGATTGTGCCGTCCCGGCAGGTTCAAAGTCAGCGCGTGTTGCGTATCGTCGCGCTTGTCGTGGACCATGGCCGCCTGCCGCGTCGGGCCCTCGGCCAGCGATCCCTCGACGATGCCGAGTGCGGCGCAGCCATTGGTGACGCCGAAGGTCAGCGGCGCATTCGCATGCGCGACGAGGCGGAAGGCTTCCTCGTCGTCGGCGTTCACCACGCCGCGTGCGCTCGCTTCGAGGAAGTCTCCGAACAGCTGGCGCAGTTCGTCCATGCTCTTGTGGTCGAGGCTCACGTTCAAGAGGATGCCCACCGCAGGGATATATTGCGCGATAGACCCATCGCTCTCGTCCACCTCGGAAACATACAGGTCCGCATCGCCCACCACCGCGCTGGCGAAGGGCCGGTCCTCGGACACGAAGTTCTTCATCACCGCGCCGTTCATGATCGTCGGTTCGCGGCCCGCGTGGTGGAGGATCCAGCCGAGCATTCCGGTGACGGTCGACTTGCCGCTGGTCCCTGCGACCGCGACGCCCGTTTCGGCCGCGTTGAACAGCGCGGCGTTCAGATCCGCGCGGGTCAGACGGGGGAGGCCCAGTTCCTTCGCGCGGACCACTTCGGGCACGCTGTCTTCCACCGCCGCGCTTGCCACCAGCACCTGCTCGGGCCGGTCGATCCCGCTGCCGTCCTGCGGGAACAGCTGGAACCCCTGCGCCTCCAGCGCGGCGAATTTCTCCGGCGTGCGGCCCTGGTCGAAGCTGCGGTCCGACCCGGCGACCTCCGCCCCGCGCCCCTTCAGGATCGCGGCGAGGGGCTGCATTCCCGATCCGCCGATCCCGCAGAAGAACCAGGGGCGGGCGGTCAGGTCGGCGGTGGGGTCGGGGAAGTCGGTCATCCCGCCTGCCTATTGGCATAAGACCAACTCGTCACCCCCGCGCAGGCGGGGCGCGCGCTTTTTGCGGCTGGGCGCGGAAGAGGTAAGCGGGCCCGCCTGCGCGGGGATGACGGGGGTGGGTTTGGCGGGTACAGCGAAAGCATGACACGCATCGCCATCTGCGCGCCCGCCACCGCGATCACGCCCGACCATGCCCGGGCTATCGAGCAACTGGTGGCGGAGGAATTCCCCGAGCACAGCGTCTACGTCCATCCGCAATGCTTCGAGACATGGGGCCATTTCGCGGGCACGGACCTGCAGCGCCTCACCGCGCTGGTCGAGTGCGCGAACGATCCGCAATACGATGCGGTGTGGTTCGCCAAGGGCGGGTATGGTTCGAACCGCATCGCGCAGGCCGCCATCGCGCGGATGAACGAGGCCGCGCGGCAGAAGACCTATGTCGGCTTTTCGGACATGGGCTACATGCTCGCCGCGCTCTACCGCGCCGGGATCGGCCAGCCTGTTCACGGCTCCATGCCGGTCAGCGCGCGCAGCGAGAGGGGGCGCGAGGCGGTGCGCCGCGTGCTGCGCTGGTTCTCCGGCGATGGCAGCGGGCTGGAGCCGCATCTGGACGGCAAGACGCCCACGGTCGCCTTCAACCTCATCACGCTGGCCATGCTGGTCGATACGCCGCTGCTGCCCGATCTGACCGGCCATGTCGTGATGGTGGAGGAGGTGAGCGAGCATCTTTATGCGGTGGACCGCCTGTTCTTCAGCCTTTCCAACACGCTGCCGCGGGTTGCGGGCCTCAGGCTCGGCGCGGTGAACAACGTGCCGGAAAACGACCGCGAATTCGGCCAGAGCGCAGAGGAAATCGCGCAATACTGGTGCGCGCGGGCGGGCATTCCGTACCTGGGGCGGGCCGAAATCGGGCACACGGCCGACAACCGGATCGTCCCCTTCGGCCTTGCCAGCCCCGCCCGCGCTTCCTAGGCCACGGGGCAACAAGGAGATTTTATGCGAGCTTTCATTTTCCCCGGTCAGGGGAGCCAGAAGGTCGGCATGGGTGCCGATCTCGCCGAAGCCAGCACGGCTGCGCGCGAAACCTTCCAGGAAGTCGACGACGCGCTGAACCAGAAGCTGTTCGCCATGATGCGCGAAGGGCCGGATTCCGAACTGACCCTGACATCCAATGCCCAGCCCGCAATCATGGCCAATGCCATCGCCACGCTGCGCGTGCTGGAGAAGGACTTCGGCATGAAGCTGAAGGATGCGGCGGACTGCGTCGCGGGGCACTCGCTGGGCGAATACACCGCGCTGGCCGCGGTCAACGCCTTCTCGCTGGGCGACACGGCCAAGCTGCTGCGGCTGCGCGGCATTGCCATGCAGGATGCGGTTCCGATCGGTGTCGGTTCGATGTGCGCCCTGCTGGGATCGGATATCGAGACCGCGCAGAAGCTGGCGGAAGAAGCCGCACAGGGGCAGGTGTGCGAGATCGCCAACGACAATGATCCCTCGCAGGTCGTGCTTTCGGGCCACGCAGAGGCGATCAACCGCGTGATCGACATGGCCAAGGACCATGGCGTGAAGCGCGCGATCAAGATCGCGGTCTCGGCCCCGTTCCACTGTTCGCTGATGAAGCCCGCCGCGCAGCGCATGAAGATCGCGCTCGACAACACCAGTCCGTCCGCGATGGCCCTGCCGCTCTACGCCAATGTGACGGCGGCCAAGGTGAGCGATTCGGCAGAGGAGCAGAAGCTGCTTGTCGAACAGATCACCGGCCGCGTGCGGTGGCGTGAAAGTGTGCTGGCGATGCGCGCCGATGGCGTCGAGCATTTCGTCGAGCTGGGCGGCAAGGTGCTGGGCCCGATGGTCAGCCGCACCGACAAGGAAGCCCAGGTTTCCAGCTGCATCACCATGGAAGACCTCGAAGCGCTGGCGAAGGAGCTCGGCTGATGTTCTCACTCGAAGGCAAGACGGCGCTGGTGACGGGCGCAAGCGGCGGGATCGGCTCGGCTATCGCGAAGGCGCTGGCATCGCAGGGCGCCCGACTCGCGCTGTCGGGCTCGAACGGCGACAAGCTGCGCGCCTTCCGCGATCAGCTCAACGACGAGTACGCGCACGACAGCGGGGCGCATGTGGAGATTACCTGCGACCTCTCCAATCCCGAGAGTGTGGAGGAACTGGTCCCCGCCACGATCGACACGCTGGGCAAGCTCGATATCCTGGTCAACAATGCCGGGATCACGCGCGACAACCTCGCCATGCGGATGAAGGACGATGAGTGGGATCAGGTGATCCGCATCAACCTGGAAGCCGCCTTCCGCCTGATGCGCGCCGCCGCCCGGCCGATGATGAAGGCGCGCGGCGGACGGATCATCTCGATCACCAGCGTGGTCGGCGCCACGGGCAACCCCGGTCAGATGAACTACACCGCCGCCAAGGCTGGGCTGACGGGCATGTCGAAGAGCCTGGCGCAGGAACTCGCCAGCCGGGGCATAACGGTCAACTGCGTGGCGCCCGGCTTCATCCGCACCGCGATGACGGATGCTCTGGACGACAAGCAGAACGCGGCCATCGAAGGGCGCATCCCGGCGGGCCGAATGGGCGAGGGCGAGGAGATCGGCGCGGCGGTCGCCTACCTCGCCAGCGACGAGGCCGCCTACGTCACCGGGCAGACGCTGCACGTGAATGGCGGGATGGCGATGCTGAGCTGATGCAGCGGTGCACTAGCGTCGCGCTGCGAATCCCCTTATCCCCAGCCTTTCCGGCAGAATCGCGCTTGTTCCTTGCCCCTAAGTGCAGGCGCGATAAGGAAACCGGATAAGATTTTCTCGCGCGAGGGCCGGCTCAAGGGGGAGTCGCGCCGCACCACAAGCGCACATGAGACGAGAGAAGGACCGATGAAGGCCACCATCGAACGCGCCACGCTGCTCCGCTGCCTGTCCCACGTGCAGTCGGTGGTGGAGCGCCGCAACACCATCCCGATCCTCAGCAACGTGCTGATCGACGCCGACGAAGGCGGCGGCGTGAAGGTCATGGCGACCGCCCTCGATCTGCAGGTCGTCGAGACGATGACCGCCGCGAATGTCGAAAGCGGAGGCGCGATCACCGTGTCGGCCCACCTGCTGTTCGATATTGCCCGCAAGCTGCCCGATGGCAGCCAGGTGAGCCTGGAGACGGCGGACAACCGCATGACGGTGAAGGCCGGTCGCAGCCGCTTCCAGCTGCCCACGCTGCCGCGCGACGACTTCCCCGTGATCGTGGAAGGCGAACTGCCCACCAGCTTCGAACTGCCCGCGCGCGAACTGGCCGAGATGATCGACCGCACGCGGTTCGCCATCAGCACCGAGGAAACACGCTACTACCTCAACGGCATCTTCCTGCACGTTTCGGACGAAGCGCGCCCGGTTCTGAAGGCTGCGGCGACCGACGGGCACCGTCTGGCGCGCTACACGCTCGACCGCCCCGAGGGCGCGGCGGGGATGCCCGACGTGATCGTGCCGCGCAAAGCCGTGACCGAGCTGCGCAAGCTGCTCGAAGAAGCGCTGGACAGCAATGTCCAGATCGACCTTTCGGCAAGCAAGATCCGCTTCACGCTGGGTGGAGAGGGCGGCGTCGTGCTGACCAGCAAGCTGATCGACGGGACCTTCCCCGACTACAGCCGCGTGATCCCGACCGGCAACGACAAGCTGCTCAAGCTCGATCCGAAAAGCTTCTACGAAGGCGTCGACCGCGTGGCGACCATCGCCACGGAGAAGACCCGCGCGGTGAAGATGGGCCTCGACGCGGACAAGGTGACGCTGTCCGTCACCAGCCCGGACAACGGCACCGCGGCCGAGGAAATCGCCGCCGAGTACAAGTCCGAAGGGTTCGAGATCGGCTTCAATGCCAATTACCTGAAGGACATTCTCAGCCAGATCGACAGCGATCTGGTGGAGCTGCATCTGGCCGACGCCGGCGCGCCCACGCTGATCCGGCGCGACGAGAACAGCCCCGCGCTCTACGTCCTCATGCCTATGCGGGTCTAAGAGGCGAAATTGTCATACGGCGCTGCCAGGCGGCGTGGCATGAAGGCCTTTCTGCTCCCCACCCTGATTGCGGCCTCGCTCGCCGCGGCTCCGGCGTCCTCGCAGGAGGCGCGGGCGTGGTCGATCGATACCGGCGGCGATTTCTCGGTGTTCCTCGATTGCATGGAGGCGCAGCAGCGCACGATCATCTCCGCGCATCGCGGTGGGCCCACGCCGGGCCTGCCCGAAAACTCGATCGAGGCGATGGACGCGCTGTTGCATGCCGCGCCCGCGATCATGGAAGTGGATGTTGCGCAGAGCAGCGACGGCGTATTGTTCCTGCTGCATGACGACCGTCTGGACCGCACCACCAGCGGCACCGGTGTGGCGGCCGAACAGGAATGGGCCGACCTCGCGGAACTGCGCCTGCGCGACGTGGCCGGCTGGACGACGCCCTACCGGATTCCCACGCTCGAGGCGGCGCTGACCTGGGCGAAGGGCCGCACCGCTCTGCAAATCGATTTCAAGCGCTCGACATCCTACGAAGACACCATCGCACTGATCCGCGCGCAGGACATGGCAGATAGCGTGATCCTGATCGCCTATTCGCTCGATGCCGCGCGCAGACTGCACGCTCTGGCGCCGGACATGCTGATCTCGCTTTCCATGGAGGATGCGAGCGCGTTGTCCGAGGCTGCCGAAGCCGGCATCCCGACCGAGAGCATCGTCGCCTTCACCGGCACCCGTCTTCCGCGCCCCGACGTCTACGCAAGCCTGGATGAGGCCGACGTCGAGGTGATCTTCGGCACGCTGGGGCGCGGCAATTCCATCGACAACCGGATCGCCGACTTCGGCATGGACGAACGCTATGCCGAACTGGGCGAGGCGGGCGTGGACATCATCGCGACGGATCGCCCGCGTGCGGCTGCGCTGGCGCTGCAAGATGCTGGACGTCTGGCGGACGAAAACACTTGCGGCGTCGCGCGACGCTAGTCCGTTTCGTCTCCCGGCCGATCGAGAAATTCCCGTAGCAATTTCATGGCCTTGTCTGGGTGCGTCATCAGGAACAGGTGGCCCGCATCCTCGAACACTTCCAGCCGCGCATCGGGCATCGAACCTGCCAGCAGCTTGCCGTTCGACAGCGGCACGATGGGATCGTTCTCTCCCATCATCACCAGCACCGGCTTGTCGAGGAAGGGCAGGGCGGGCAGGCTGGTCCACCCGGCGAGCGCCATCAGCTGGTACAGGTAACCGGTCGTGCTGGGCGCGCTGATATTGCCGATGGAATTGCGTGCGCGCTTGCTTTCGTCCGCATTGTCCATCGCGGTCAGATATTCGCGGATCAGCATCTCGTTGATGGCTGAATTAGGATCGGCCAGCTGAGCCAGCATCATGGGATCGCCCGGGATCGCCAGCATGCCGGGCGAAGTCGCCGCGAGCACCACGCGGCGCACGTGGACGGAGTGTTGCAGCGCGAAATGCTGGGCAATCGCGCCACCCCAGCTCATCCCCATCACGTCCACTGTCTCGATACCGAAGCGTTCGAGCAGGGTCATGGCCGTCCAGCTCATGGTGAAGAGGTTGTAGGGCACCACCGGATCGGGCGATTCCCCCGTGCCCGGCATGTCGAACATGATGAACCCGCGCTCTGTCAGCGCTTCGGCCAGCGGAGCCACCGCTTCGATGTTGGCGCCGATGCCGTTGAAGAACAAAATCGGCGGGTTCTCGGAAGGCTGGTCGAGCCGCCAGCGCGCCACGCGCAGCTCCAGCCCGTCAACCTTTTCGAAGGATACCTCGGCACTGAGGGGGCCGCCGGGCTCGCCACGTGGCGCGGGGCGTGGAGTGCGCCTCTGGGCTGCACCCCCGAACAGGCCCCAGGCGGGCAGGTGCAAGTCCCAATCGCCGAAACGGATCACGCTCTCTGCCCCTCGAGAATCGCGCAAATGCGCAGTTCGGGCGTGAAAACAAGAGAGGTTTCGACGCGCCGCCGCATCTGCGCAAGGAGTTGCCGATCTGCCATGACACCCTGATGGCGGGTGCCGTGCGCAGAAACAAGTCGCACACACGCTTCGCGGCCGGATCGGGCCCGTGTTCCAGGGGCGTTAGCCTTTTGGAAAGCCTGACGCTTAATTCTTTCAGAGAGGCTTTCTGCGATAATCCCCACCATGGAGGGTAACGCGCAACCACCATCTTCGAAAGCTCCTGCAAAACCGTCCGCCGCAAGAGGCGCGCGCGGGCAGGAGCGGCGCGATTCGGCGAAGCCTGCCCACCGGCGCGAAGGCGACGCGCTGACGCGCGGCTGGGCCGGGGGTGCGGTGGAACCTGCGCCCGTCCTGCCGCGCCAGTGGCACCTTCTCCTCGCCGCGCTGTTCGCCACGGTGCTGGTGAGCGCAATCATCGGCCAGACCCTTCCCAGTGGAGGTACCCTGATCGCCTTCCTGAGCGCGGGCCTTCTGCTCTCGGCGTCCAGGGTCTCGGCGCGCAGCCTGCCAGTCCCGGATTACGTGATCCTGTTCGCCCTGGGGCTGGTCCCCCAGCTGTTAATCGGCTGGGGTTTCGCCCGCTGGATGATGCCGGGCGATCTTGCATGGGCGCTCGGGGCGATGTCGATACTCGTCATCGGCATGATGCTCGGCGTGCTGCTCGGCCAGCGTCCGTTCCAACTGTTTTTCGCCAAGGTCAGCCTGTGGTCGCCGGTGGCGCTCAATGCCGTGGTTCACGATTACCTCATGGCGGCCGTGGCGCTCGCGGTGGCGATTATCGGGGGCGCGAGCGTTGCGTATTTCCAGCATCTCTACGACCGCAAGCGCGAAGGGCAGCGCCAGGCCGACGAGCGCCTTCGCAACCGCTCGATCGACATCATGCGCGACTACGAGGCGACCGGTCAGGGCTGGTTCTGGGAGACCGATCACGAAGGACGGATCACCTATATTTCCCCCGAGTTCGCCGACCGGTACGGCTTCGATCACGACGATCTGCTGGGCAACATGTTCACCAAGGTATTCGAGGTCGATCCGGACGATCGTGAGGCGGAGCGGACGATCAAGTTCCACTTCACCGCCCAATCCGTCTTCCACGACCAGCCGGTATGCAACCGCCGGCCCGGCAGCGACGACGTGGTCTGGTGGTCGATCAACGGCCGACCGATCTTCGACGGGTTCGACGAGTTCTGCGGCTTTCGCGGATCGGGCACCGACCTGACCGAGCGTCGCCGCAGTGCGGAGCGCGCGTCTCGTCTCGCGATGTACGATTCGCTGACGGGGCTGGCGAACCGCCATACGCTGGCCCAGTCGCTCTCCAAGCTGCTGACGGAGCTCGACGCGAGCAAGCGCACCTGCACGATCCTGATGCTGGACCTGGACCGGTTCAAGCATGTCAACGACACTTTCGGGCACCCCACGGGCGATGCGCTGCTGGGGCAGGTCGCCCGCAGGCTGGAAAAGGTGGTGGGCGATCTGGGCCTGGTCGGCCGCATCGGGGGCGACGAATTCCAGGTCCTCATTCCCCACCGGTGCGATCAGGATACCATCGAACGCCTCGCCGGAGAGATCATTCACACCCTTTCCCAGCCGTATTCGGTCGACGGAACGCGGCTCGTCATCGGCGTTTCGGTCGGCATTGCGCTGGCGCCGGACCATGGGAGTTGCAGCGAAGGCCTGATCCGCAGCGCCGATCTGGCGCTGTACGCTGCGAAGGACGCAGGGCGCGGCCGCTTCCGTCTGTTTTCCGAGGATCTCCATGTCGCTGCGCGCGAGCGGAACCAGCTGGAGGAGGAGCTGCGCTCGGCGATCGACAAGGGCGATCTGGAGCTTCACTACCAGCCTGTCGTCCACTCCGGGAATGAGACGCTTGCGGGGTTCGAGGCGCTGTTGCGCTGGAAACACCCCAAGCATGGGTGGATCAGCCCGGAAAAGTTCGTGCCGGTTGCCGAAGACGCTGGGTTGATCCCCGTGATCGGCGAATGGGCACTGAAGCGGGCATGTGCGGATCTTGCCCGCTGGCCGGATGCGGTGCGCTGTGCTGTGAATGTATCGCCCCTGCAGTTCGCCGATCCGGGTCTGCCGGGGTCAATCTCGGCTGCCCTGACGAAGTACGGGGTCGAGCCCTCCCGGCTCGAACTGGAAATCACGGAAAGCGTCTTCCTGAGCGAGGAAGGAGGCACCGAAGCGACCTTCGCCGCCCTCAAGAAGATCGGCGTGCGCCTGGCGCTGGACGATTTCGGCACCGGTTATTCCTCGCTCGGCTATCTGAAGAACGCGCCGTTCGACAAGATCAAGATCGATCAGGGCTTCGTGCGCGGTGCCACCATGCCCGGCAGCCGCAACGGGGCCATCATCGCCGCGATCAGCAGTCTGGCCGAAGCTCTTGGCATGGATACCACCGCCGAGGGGGTGGAGACGATGGACGAGCTGGAACTGGTGCGCATGCACGGGTGCAGCCACATCCAGGGCTACATCTATTCGAAGCCGCTTTCGCCCACGGAGGCCAACCGCCTGCTCGAAGCCGGCCTGACGATGCAGCCGACCGGACCGCGCGCTGCACGCGAGCCGCGCCAGGCCATGCTGCGTCGCGTGGTCCTCCAGCATGGCGAGGATTTCTACAACGCCACTGTCCGCAATGTCTCGTCGCAGGGCGCGATGATCGAGGGCTTGTGGAACGTGCCAGAAGGAACCGTCTTCCGCATCGCGCTCAGCGAAAACCTGGCGGTCGATGCCGAGGTGTGCTGGTGCTGCGAGAACCGGATTGGGGTGCAATTCGCGCAGCGGGTCCGGCGCGACGAGAACGGCAGGATCACCGGCGTGGAGGCAAAGCCGCGTTCCCCCTCGGATGGCGAACAGGGTGCCCGACGGCGCAGCGCCTGACAGGCCACCGGGCGCGGCGCCGCCCAACCTGCATGCCGCGCCTCAAAAAAGCTGACACACCCGAACGGGGCGTATATTGGCGGCGGCAATGACTGACCTTTCCAAGATCCGCAATTTTTCAATCATCGCCCACATCGACCACGGGAAGAGCACGCTCGCCGACCGGCTGATCCAGCTCACCGGTGGCCTGACCGAGCGCGAGATGAGCGAGCAGCTGCTCGACAACATGGATATCGAGCGCGAGCGGGGCATCACCATCAAGGCGCAGACCGTGCGCCTCAACTACACCGCATCCGATGGCGAGACCTACCAGCTCAACCTGATGGACACGCCCGGCCATGTCGACTTCGCTTACGAGGTCAGCCGCAGCCTCGCCGCGTGCGAGGGGGCGCTGCTGGTGGTCGACGCGGCGCAGGGGGTGGAGGCGCAGACCCTCGCCAACGTCTACCAGTCGATCGAGCATGACCACGAAATCCTGCCCGTTATCAATAAGATAGACCTTCCCGCCGCCGAGCCGGAACGCGTCGCGGAGGAGATCGAGGAGATCGTCGGTATCCAGGCCACCGGCACCTGGCAGAACGGCGGCGCGGTGCTCACCTCCGCCAAGTCGGGCATCGGCGTCGAGGACGTGCTCGAAGCGATCGTCCAGCGCATCCCGCCGCCCACGGGCGACCGCGACGCGCCGCTGACCGCCAGCCTGGTCGACAGCTGGTACGACCCGTACCTCGGCGTCGTCATCCTCGTGCGCGTGATCGACGGCGTCCTCAAAAAGGGCCTCAACGTCAAGTTCATGCAGGGCGGCACGCAGCACCTGATCGACCGCGTCGGCGCCTTCACCCCTAAGCGCATCGACCTGGCCGAGATCGGCCCGGGCGAGATCGGCTTCATCACCGCGCAGATCAAGGAGGTGGAGCAGGCCCGCGTCGGCGACACCATCACCACGGTCAAGAACGGCGCGACCAAGGCGCTGCCCGGCTATCGCGAGCCGCAGCCGGTGGTGTTCTGCGGGCTGTTCCCCGTCGACGCCGCCGATTTCGACAAGCTGCGCGAGAGCATCGCCCGCCTGCGCCTCAACGACGCCAGCTTCACCTTCGAGACCGAAAGCTCCGCCGCGCTGTGCTTCGGCTTCCGCTGCGGCTTCCTCGGCCTGCTGCACCTCGAGATCATCCAGGAACGGCTCAGCCGTGAATACGACCTCGACCTGATCACCACCGCGCCATCGGTCGTCTACCGCATCCACCTCGGCAAATCGAAGACCGAGGATGCCAAGGTGATCGAGCTGCACAACCCGGCCGACTATCCCGACCCCAACCGGATCGAGGTGATCGAGGAACCGTGGATCAAGGCGGTGATCTACACCCCCGACGAATATCTCGGCTCCATCCTCAAGCTGTGTCAGGACCGGCGCGGCATCCAGACCGACCTGACCTACGTGGGCGGCCGCGCGCAGGTGACCTACGAGCTGCCGCTGAACGAGGTGGTCTTCGATTTTTACGACCGGCTGAAGAGCATCAGCCGCGGCTACGCCTCCTTCGATTACGAGCAGATCGGCCTGCGCGAAGGCGACCTCGTGAAGATGAACATCCTCGTCAACAACGAGCCGGTCGACGCCCTGTCGCTGATCGTCCACCGCGGCGTCGCCGAAGAGCGCGGCCGCGGCATGTGCGAACGCCTCAAAGACCTGATCCCGCGCCACCTGTTCAAGATCCCGATCCAGGCCGCGATCGGCGGCAAGGTGATCGCCCGCGAGACGATCGCCGCGCTGCGCAAGGACGTGACCGCGAAGTGCTACGGCGGCGACATCTCGCGCAAGAAGAAGCTGCTGGAGAAGCAGAAGAAGGGCAAGGCCCGGATGCGGGAATATGGGAATGTGAGCATCCCGCAGGAGGCGTTTATCGCTGCGCTGCGGATGGGAGAGGAGTAGGTCTCCCCAAGCACTGTTAGTTACCGCGCCTATTCTTGATTTGTTCCTAATCTCCTTTATAGTAGGAGCTACGGAGCATGACATATGCAAGAGAAGCGGTCCGATTGTGATATCCGCCCAGCCGGCAAGCGCCGTGATGGGAGGCCGCGCTTTTGGTGTCATGCGCATCACGCTTCCGCTACCGGGAAGTACGGAATTAAACTTGAGCGCTGTGAAGGCTCTTATCGCTCCTTGGACTCGAAGGAAGTCATAGAGCTAAATCCGAACGATTACGCGGGAGGAGTAGCTCTGTGGGGGACGGTTAAGCCGGCATACGATTCCACGGGACTTGAGGAAGAGGAAGGCATCCATGTCCATGCTCGAAACTCAGAGCGTCAATGTAAGAAGGACATCGATGAGACCGTTGATGCTGTAGCCTTGGAAATTCCTGTAAATTTATTTGAGAAGCGCAAAATTTATGTGACTAGAGAGACTGCCGTTTCAGCTTACATTTCAAGGGCGATCGGTCACCAACTAGTTTCGTTGTTTTGCACCTATTGTGGCGAGCCGCATCTCGATTCTGAATGGTTTGCTGTGAAGCCACACAAAAGGCATCTCTGCCATGCCTGCGGCGAGATTTTTGTCGCAAACAAAAAAAGTATCTCAAATCCCCTTAAGGGGTTGCGAGAAGTCTTTCAGGACGGCGATTCAACTCGCTCGATCGTTCGCGCGGAGCGCAGTCTCGACGCGCGCGTGATGGATTTTCCTGGCGGTATTCAGATGTGGGCTTCCAATACCGCCCTCCTATGGACGGCACCAAGACCGGAGGAGGAGGGTATACATTTTCACGGTTACACCGCTGACGGTTCAACTCGTATTGAGGATGAAACCTTTGATGCCGTCGCTTTAGACGGAATTGTGATCAGCGAATCTCATCTGCGATACTTCATGGCTCAGAACGCTTTGGCTCATCTGCGCGGCCGCATCGTGAACTTGGTATGTGATTGCGGCGAGGCATATTTTGACGAGGGACTCGATGCGTTTATCCCTCATTCCAAGCATCAATGTCAGTCCTGCGGAATGAAATTGCCCTCACCAACTAGGAAGAAGAAAGTTGTGAGCAACCCGTTCCTGAGCACTATTGAAAAATTAGACGAGATTAGGAAATGAAATGAAGGGATACGTATACATAACCGGGACTGGGGCAGATCCGGCTGAGTTTAACAATATAAGTGATCCCACGTTTGGAGAGGCTCCTTCTCTCGGCGCCTGCATGAGTAATCTGCGTGAATTCGTTGATATAGGCGATTATCTCTTCGTGGTCTCGGGGAAGGCGAAGGATCTGGCGCAATACGTTTTTGGTGGCATGAGAGTTGCAGAGAAGATCGACCATTTGGCGGCTTACGGTCGCTTTCCGCAAAACCGGCTTCGTATGAGAGAGGACGGAGTTGTCGTGGGTAATATCATTGTTGATGCCAAAGGAAATAAGCATCCTCTCGATCATCATGCGGATAAGGGCTTTGATAGGCGCGTGAAGAATTTCATTGTGGGCGCTGATCCCTTGGCGATTCAATCACCGAAAGAGGTTGAGCTCGCGCGGCAGCAGACCCTTAGCAAATTATCGGACATTATTGGTAAGCAAGGGAATCGTCCAATAGACATTCTGGGCCGCCAAAGGAAATTAAATGAAGATCAGGTGATCGAGATGATCAATTGGCTTCGCGGCATTAAGCAAGACGCGACCAAATGAGCCAAGTGCTGGCGGATCGCTTGAAGGAGTTGCGGATTTCTCGCGATTCCTTGGCGGCGAAAACCTCTCTAGGGCGCCAGCGTGCGAGCGAAATACTTGGAGGCTCTGGCGCCACTGTCGCGGAGCTTCGGCAAATTTGCGCGGGGCTTAGGTTGCCGGTGCAGATTTTTACCGAATCTTCTATCCGTGAGCGGAATTCGATTTCTCCTCTATTTCGAAGTGCGCGAGAATCGTCCGTCGAATATGACATAACTGTTGAGAGAATTGCTCTCTTCGTAAAATCCAGCTTGGAATTATTACCTGAAAGATCGTCGCCGCCTTCTTGGCTGGAAAATTTTCAGGAAAGTGAACGATCTTATCCCGCTGCTGATCGTTTGTCGAAGATTGCTAGAATCATAATCGATCCTGATAATATCGACGGCCCTCTTTCTGACTTAAACTTAAGATTAAATCGTCTTGAGGGTCTTATAGTTTCTCCTATCGAATATACCCGTTATGAGGGTGTTTCATTAATTGCTGGCAATTACTGCTTCATTTTCGTTTCGCCGCGGTTCGCTGGTCGGATGCTTTTTACTCTAGGGCACGAATTTGGTCACATCGTCACTGATCATGTCGAAGGTGAATTTGCAAAGTTCGAGAGTTCGAGAGATATTGGTTCGTTCGGTAAGTCGCGAAAATCTGAAGCATTTGTTGATGCGTTTTCGTCCTGCTTGTTGCTTCCAGATACTGGAATAGGGAAATTTCTTCGATTTCTTAGTGAGCAGGAAATCATGGCAGGGGGTAAGGTAACCGATCGAGAGATACTTTATCTCGCACGTTTCTTCGGTGTTAGCTTTGATGTCGCAGGCCTGAGACTCGAGAATCTTGGTATTATTCCGGAGGGGTTAACCTTCTCATTAAGCGCGCACCTTAGCGAAAGCTTTGGGTCTCCAGAGAAGCGTGCTGATTTTTTAAATATTAGCCCTAGAAAATCGTTCGATTTTCCTAGAATTCCCCCCTTGCTATCGAAGGCCATTCTCAGTTCTATTGATTCCGGAGATATTTCGGTTGGATGGGTTTCTAATAGCTTTGGATATTCTATCGGGGAGATATTCGCCGAGCAGGCACGGGCATCGTGAATGTCATCTTAGATGCCTGTTCAATTATTAACCTCCATAACGGTGGAGTTCTCCGATGTGTTTGTTGCATTCCGCACTTTCACGTCCAAGTGGGGCCGATAGTTGGTGGCGAGTGCTCGGAGGATTGCGCATTGGCGATCGCCAGCCTGCATACCGATGGTGATCTGGAGTACCTTGAAGATAACGAAATTGAAGTCGACGATTTTTTGTCGTTTGTAGACCAAAATAGATTGGGTGATGGCGAGTCAGAGTGTATTCTCCTCGCGAATCTCGATAGTCAATCTTCTATTTGTTGCGATGATCGACGAGGGCGACTGAAGGCGACCGAAATACTTGGAGAGGAAAGAGTTCTAGGGTCGCTGAGGTTGATGAGAATCGCGGTGCAAAACGGTTTACTGGAGTCCGCGGAAGCGTTCGCAGCATATGAGCTAATGAGAGCGGCGGGTGGATTTCTTCCAACCGTTGGGATCGGATATTTCGAGGACTAGCGGGAATAGAAATTTAGGGACTTAGCTGTCTCACTCCTCATCTTTAGATCCGTGTCATTCCGGGCTTTCCTCCCGCCCCCTCAACATACCCCGGATGCTCTGGGTCGTCCCACCAGCGGTAGCCTGCGGCCTCATCCTCGGCCTCGATGGCCCGGAACGCGTCGTAGGCCGCGCGGGCGCGGGGGCTCAGGGCGTTTAGCCACCTGTCGCGCGCCGCGTTCAGCTTTGCGTCGAGCGCTTCGAACAGGCGGGCCTCGCCGCCCTGCGCACGCTCGCGCTCGTATTCCTCGCGCCATTGCTTCTTGAGCCGCTTCAGCTCCATCTGGCCGACCGCGTTGAGGCCTTTGGGCCTGCCTTCGGAGAACCGCTGGGGCGCGCGGTTGCGGAGCATGAACATCAGCAGGCGGTCGTTATAGGCGGTCCGCGTGCCGACCAGCTTGCCGTAGGAGTAGACGGGCACGTCGACGCCGTTGAGCGCGCGGTCCATCGCGACATCCTCGATTCTTTGCACGCCGAGGTCGATCGCCGCAGCCCAAGCCTTGCGAAAGCTCTCCGCGCCCCGCTGGCGGCGCAGGTAATAGGCGCCGACCGTGCTCATGTTGACCGCCTTGCACGCCGCCGCGACGCTGCCCGTATCGGCGAGCGCTTCGATGAAGCGGCGCTGGCGATCCTCGGTCCAGCCATCGTGGCGGCTGGTCTGGCGGGGGACGGGGACGAAGTCGGGCAGCTCGCCCCCCTGTTCGATCACCTGCTGCACGGGCAGGCGCTGCTCGCGGTTGTCGGCGCGGCGGGTCATGGCCGGAAACTCATGGCGTGGTGCTCCCAGGCAAAAGGGGCGCCAGTCCATGCACCGGGGGCTGTGCTGTAGGACAGCCCCTGTTTGCCGCCTTCGCCGTATTCCTAGGCGACCTTGCGCTCCGGCAGGCTTTGCTGCGGGAGCGTGCATGCGTCGGAGGGGAGGTCCCCGGGGGCGAGGTCGCGCGTGTGGACGATGCGGTCGCGGCCCTGCCGCTTGGCGGCGTAGAGCGCGGTGTCGGCGTGGTGATACAGCGCGCGCCAGGCGCCGTCATCTTCCAGCGTGCCCTCGGCCACGCCGATGCTCACCGTCACGCGCCCGCCATGCGGCATCGCGGCCTCGCGGATTGCGGAGAGGAGCTGGATGGCAGTGCCCGCGGGCAGCGCATCGACCGGGCCGAGCAGCGCGAATTCCTCGCCCCCCAGGCGCGCCGCGCTGGCATGCGCGTCCGCGATCAGGTGGGCCACCCTCTGCAAAACGCTGTCGCCGCAATCGTGCCCATGCGCGTCGTTGATGAGCTTGAAGCGGTCTATGTCGATCAGGATCAGCCGCGAAGCGCCCTCGTGCGAGCGCAGCTCCGAGGCCAGGTCCAGCAGCGCGCGCCGATTGAGCAAGCCGGTCAGCGGATCGGTGAGGGCCAGCGTCTGGCTCTCCCGCTTGAGCAGCAGCAGCTCCACCACCTGACGGTGATGGGCGTTGATCATGCGCCACTGGAACAGCCCCGCGACGCCAAGGCTGACGGCGGCCGCGATATCGAAGCTCGATCCGGTGAGCACCAGCAGGATGGAGATCGCCCCGATGTCGATCACCAGGTGCGTGGCGGCCGCGGCGCGGATGCTCGCCATGCAATAGGCGGTGGCGAGCGAACCCATCACCAGGATGACGGGAAAGTGCAGCCGTTCGCTCGCGGCGTCCGCACTGAGCCATGAGGCGATCGCCCAGCCGGTGCAGATCAGCGCACCGATCACCGACGAAGCCCAGCTTTCGAGGATGAAGCGCTCCGCCCGCCAGGGTTTGCGCGCGAAGTCCAGCTCGCGGAAGAGCTTCGACAGGCCGAACAGGCAATAGAGCGCCATCAGGCCCGGCAGGCCCCACCGCACCCAGGGCCCCGCAGCCTCCGGTGTGGCAAGTGCGGCGAAAGGGCAGGTGAGCAGCAGGCCGACGAACAGCCAGCGGCCGTGCTTCTGGACCGTGCTTGCGCTCGCCATTACGAAGTCGGACCGCACCTCCTTGGGCAGGTCGGGTATCGCGGCGTTGCGCAGGAAAGATCTAACCCTGTCCACCAAGGTGAGATAGGCGCGCAACGTCTAAACAAGTCTTAAGTCGGGCAGGCGGGAATGGCCCGGGGCAAGGTTCTCGATTGTCGTCACGCGGCGTTGCCGCCGGCGCCGGGCACGCTCCCGAAGCGCATCTGCCTGGCGGCACCACCCGGAGATGGGAAGCTTCGCGGCCGAACGCGCACGAAAAAGCCGCCGGCGCCGTTCGGGGCACCGGCGGCTCGTGTTGCTCCAGTCGCCTTGATCAGGGGCGCGTCTGGCCCTGTCCGTGGACGAGGTACTTGAAGCTGGTCAGCTGTTCGAGGCCGACCGGGCCGCGCGCGTGCATCTTGCCGGTCGCGATGCCGATCTCCGCGCCCATGCCGAACTCGCCGCCGTCAGCGAACTGCGTGGAGGCGTTGTGCATCAGGATCGCGCTGTCGATGCTGGTCATGAACTTGCGCGCCGCGTCGTCATCCTCGGTGATGATCGCGTCGGTGTGGTGGCTCGAATAGGTGTCCACCCATTCGATTGCCTCGTCGAGGCCGTCGACCACCTTCACCGATGCGATGGGGTCGAGATATTCGGTGCCCCAGTCTTCGTCCGTTGCGGGCTTGATGCTCGGCGCGAGTGCGACGGCGGTTTCATCGCCGCGCAGCTCGCAGTCGTCGCCGAAGATCGCCGCGATCTTGGGGATCGCCTGCTCGGCCACCGCCTTGTCGACCACGATGCTCTCGGTCGCGCCGCACACGCCGGTCCGGCGCAGCTTGGCGTTGCGGATGACTTCGGCCGCCTTGTCGAGATCGGCCTTGGAATGCACGTAGGTGTGGCAGTTGCCGTCGAGGTGGAGGAGCGTGGGCACGCTGGCCTGGTCGCGCACCAGTTCGACGAGGCCGCGTCCACCGCGCGGGATCACGAGGTCGACGAACTGGTCCGCCTTGAACAGCTCGGCCACGGCAGCGCGGTCGGTCGTGCCCACGGTCTGCACGGCGTTTTCGGGCAGGCCCGCTTCCTTCAGGCCCTGCTGCATGCAGCGTACGATCACGCGGGTCGAATTGCGGCTCTCGCTACCGCCGCGCAGGATCACCGCGTTGCCGCTCTTGAGACACAGCGCCGATGCGTCCGCGCCCACATTGGGCCGCGATTCGTAAATCATGCCGATCACGCCGATGGGCACCGCGACACGTTCGATCTTCAACCCGTTGGGCCGGTCGATCTCGGCAAGCTTGCGGCCCACAGGATCGGGCAGCTCGGCAATCTGTTCGAGCGCGCTGGCCATGCCTTCGATCCGGTCCGGCGTCAGCTTCAGCCGGTCGACGAAGCTGTCGGGTTTCTTGCCTTCGACCGAGGCAACGTCCTTCGCGTTCGCTTCGAGCAGTTCGTCCTGATTGTCGCGCAGCGCCTTGGCGGCGGCGCGCAGGGCGGTGTTCTTGGATTCGGTGCTGGCGGTCAGCAGGCCCTTCGCGGCCGCGCGTGCATTGCTCCCAAGTTCATGGATATGGATTGCGGGGTCCAGGGTCTGGTCGTTCATGGTGGTCCTCTTCGGATCTGTTATTCTTGATGCTGCACTTGATAGACGGACAAGGCGGGGGCGGGGTTCCAAGGCCCGCCGCTCCTGCGGGTCAGCGCAGTTCGACGGCGCGTTTGTAAGCCGCCTCGAGCGTCTGTTCGAACTTGCGCGAGACGGCGCCGTCGCCGTTCAGCGCGTCGAGCCCGGCGGCCGTGGTGCCGCCCTTGCTGGTGACGGAATTGCGCAGGTCTTCCAGAGACTTGTCGTCCTGGTCGATCGCCATCGCAATCGTGCCTTCCAGCGTGCCGAGCACCAGCGCGCGGGCCTGTTCGTGCGAGAAGCCGATACCCTCGGCCGCCGCGACATAGGCGCGTGCCAGTTCGAAAACATAGCCGGGGCCCGAGCCTGCCACGGCCGTGACGCGGTCGAGCTGGTCCTCATCCGCCACTTCGACGACGGTGCCGGTCCGCTCCATCATCGCGTGTGCATGTTTGCGCTGGTCGTCCCTCACGCCTGGGCCTGCGACCAGGCCATTGGTCGCCTTGCCCACGAAAGCAGGCAGATTGGGCATGATGCGGATCACGGGCGCGTCGCCCATCACCTTGGAGATGCGTGCAATGGAGGCGCCCGCCGCCATCGAGATCACGTAGCCGCCATCGTTCAGGATCGGCGCATAGTCGGGCAGGATGTCGTCGATCATCTGCGGCTTGATCGCCACGATGATGACATCGAATCGCTTGTCGCCCAGATCGCCCTGCTGCGCGACAAGCCGCACACCTTCGGGCGCATCTTCAAGGAACGGATCGACGATCGTAAAATTCTCGTCGCCCTTCTTCCAGTATTCGAGAAGGGCGCCGCCCATTTTTCCACAGCCGATCAAAAGGATGTTCTGAAAGATAATATCTCTCCGTCTTATTTTTCGGGGCCGATTTGCGCATCGCCTTTTTGGCGCCCCGCCATCGTTCCCATGGTAGCTTTATTCTTTTATAACACACTCGTGCAATTTTTTCCAGCGGGTTGTGCGATGCAATACCGCAGCCTATGTCCGCGCCACGAATTCGCACGAGCGCATGGATAGAGCATGTCCCAATCGAACACCGTCGTTGTCAAAATCGGTTCCACCCTGGTTGCCAACACCGAACGCCTCACGCCGCGTTTCGGGTTCATCCAGCGCATGCTGGAAGACGTGGCCAAGCTGCGCGAACGTGGCACCAATGTCATCCTTTGCAGTTCCGGCGCGGTTGCGCTGGGCCTCAAGATCGTGGGCGAGCGGCCCGAAACCGCCGGGGTGAGCGACAAGCAGGCCGCTGCCGCTTGCGGCATGCCGCTGCTGACCAATGCCTACAAGCAGATCGGGCACGAGTTCAATTTCGAGATCGCGCAGGTTCTGCTGACGCTGGGCGATTTCGAGGATCACCGCCGCTTCCTCAACACGCGCAACACGGTGTTCCGTCTGCTGGAAGCGGGCGTGATGCCGATCATCAACGAAAACGATTCGATCACCACCGAGGAAATCCGCGTGGGCGATAACGACCGGCTGGCCGCCAAGGGGGCGCAGATGGTCGATGCGAAGGACTTCATCATCCTGACCGAGGTCGACGGGCTCTACGACCGTCACCCGGACGAGGAAGGCGCGGAGTTCATCCCCGAAGTCACGGATGTCGGCCCCTTCATGGAAGCGACCAAGGGCAAGAGCGCGCTGGGGACCGGCGGCATGACGACCAAGCTGATGGCGGCGAACATCGCGCAGGAAGCGGGCGTCACCACCTACATCGCGCATGGCGAGGCGGACAATCCGCTGACCTCCGTGCTCGACGGAGAGCGCCGGGCGACCAAGTTCGTCGCGCACGACACGCCGACCTCGGGCTGGGAAAAGTGGATCGCCAACCGTCTGCAGATGGCGGGCAGTATCGGCGTTTCGGATGAAGTGGCAGAGGAACTTGCCGGGGGCGATCGGTCGGTCCGGCGCGAGGATATCCTCTCGATCGACGGCGATTTCAGTCGCGGCGACGTTCTCCACATCTACGACCAGAACGGGCAGGAACGTGCCCGCGGGCTGAGCGACTTCAGCTCCGAAGAACTGCGCGTGCTGGCGGTGAACCCGCATCTCGATGCCGAACAGCTGCTTGGCTACACCACCAAGGGCGAGGTGATCCGGGCCAAGAATCTCGTCAGCCTCGAAGGCAGGCACCTGCTGTGGGACGCGCCCGAGGGTGTGGAGCCGACCGGGCAGGGCTGAACGCCTTTTCGCCCGATCCGGCGCCACCGTTTCACTTGGCGTTCAGGGCACCCGGCGCTATACCCCGCGCCCATGACGATCCTCCGCAAGAAATTCCTCGCCGCAGCCGCGCTCGGCAGCCTCGCCACGCTCGCCACCGCATGTGCAGGCGGCAGCTCCGGCCCCGCCGACACGGCCTATGTCGCGCGCGATGTCGAAACGCTTTACGCTAGCGCGAAGGATCGGCTCGATCGCGGCAATGCGGAGCTGGCCGCGGCGCTGTTCGACGAGGTGGAGCGTCAGCATCCCTATTCGCCCTGGGCGCGCCGCGCGCAGTTGATGAGCGCGTTCAGCTACTATGTCTCGCGCGATTACGCGAAGTCGATCCAGAGCGCGCAGCGCTTCCTGTCGATCCACCCGGGCAACAAGGATGCGCCTTACGCCTATTACCTGATCGCGCTGAGCTATTACGAACAGATCAGCGACGTCACGCGCGACCAGAAAACGACCGAGCAGGCGCTGGCCGCTTTGCGCGAGGTGGAACGCCGCTTTCCGCAGAGCGAATATGCGTCCGACGCACGCCTGAAGATCGACCTCGTGAACGATCACCTGGCGGGCAAGGAAATGGAAATCGGCCGGTTCTACGAACGCTCGGGCAAGTGGACTGCTGCGCAGATCCGCTTCCAGAACGTGATCGATAACTATCAGACCACCAGCCATGCCGCCGAAGCGCTTTACCGGCTGACGGAAACCAGCCTTGCGCTGGGTATCCCGACCGAAGCCAAGAAGTACGCCGCCGTGCTCGGCGCGAACTATCCGGGCAGCGAGTGGTACGACAAGGCCTTCGATCTGGTGCAGGACCATGCGCCCGATGCGCAGGTCGCGATGGCGGACTGACCGCTTGCCGAGTCGCCCGGGCAACCGGTCTGCCCGGGTTTATGCACATCGAAGAGGGGCTTTGCCCGCTGCCGGCACTGACTTCGCCGCGCATACGCGCTAGCCTGCGCATGCAATGCTGACCCAACTCGCCGTCCGCAATGTCGTGCTGATCGAAGCGCTCGATCTCGATTTCGGGCGCGGCCTCGGCGTGCTCACGGGGGAGACGGGGGCGGGCAAGTCGATCCTGCTCGATGCGCTGGGTCTGGTGCTCGGAAACCGGGCGGATAGCGGCTTGGTGCGCAGCGGGGCCAAGCAGGCCAGCGTTACCGCGACATTCGAATTCGGCACGCTCCCGCCTGCCCTGGCCGAAGTGCTGGAGGATGCCGGGATCGAGATCGAACCGGGCGAGCCGCTCATCGTGCGCCGGCTGGTGAAGGCGGACGGCGGCTCCAAGGCCTTCGTCAACGACCAGTCCGCCAGCGTCGGCCTGCTGCGCAATCTCGCGCCGATCCTGGTCGAGCTGCATGGCCAGCACGATGATCGCGGACTGGTCAACCCGCGCGGCCACCGGCAATTGCTCGACCGTTTCGCCGGTGCCGACAGCGCCGGGGTCGCGCGCGCCTACCGCGAATGGCAGCACGCGTCCGAGGCGCTGGAAGACGCGCGCGAGGCCATCGATGCCGCCAGCGCGGAGCAGGACCTGCTGCTGGCGCATCTTGCTGAACTGACCGAAATCGCGCCGCAGGCGGGCGAGGAAGCGCGCCTCGCCGAACAGCGTGCCGCGATGCAGAAGGGGGAGCGCCTCTCCGGCGACCTGGAGGAATTGCGCCACATCTGGGACGGATCGGACTCCCCGCTCAGCGAACTGCGCACCGCCGCGCGCCGGCTGGACCGGATCGCGGGCGAGCACAAGCTGCTGGCCGAAGCGCTCGGCGCGCTGGATCGCGCAATTCTCGAAGCGACCGAAGCCGAGGAGAAGCTGGAAGAGGCTGCCGAGGCGCTGGTGCACGATCCGGCGGCGCTGGATGCCGCCGAGACCCGGCTGTTCGATCTGCGCGCGCTCGCCCGCAAGCACCGCTGCGAGGTCGACGAACTGCCCGACAAGATGCGCGAACTGCGCGGCAAGCTCGATGCGATCGAGGGGGGCGAGGCCCAGCTCGACGCGTTGCGCCTTGCCGAGCGGGAGGCTTTCGACGCCTACGAAGGCGCGGCGAACCGGCTGCGCAAGGCGCGCAAGACGGCAGCCAAGACGCTCGACAAGGCGGTTGCGGAGGAACTGGGCCCGCTGAAGCTGGACGCCGCGCGCTTCCGCACGCAGGTCGAGCCGCTGCCGCAGGAAAAATGGGGCGCGAGCGGGATGGATGCGGTCGAATTCCTGATTGCGACCAATCCGGGTGCGGACTTCGCGCCCCTGAACAAGATCGCCAGCGGGGGCGAACTCTCCCGCTTCATCCTCGCGCTGAAGGTGGCGCTTGCCGAAAAGGGCGGCGCGGCGACGATGATCTTCGACGAGATCGACCGTGGCGTGGGCGGGGCGGTCGCTTCGGCCATCGGCGAGCGGCTGGCGCGCCTCGCCAGCGACGGCCAGGTCTTGGTGGTGACGCACAGCCCGCAGGTCGCCGCGCGCGGGCGGGTGCATTACCAGATCGCCAAGGCGAGCAGCGGTACGGTTACGAAAACCTCCGTGGTGCTGCTCGACGCTGCGGGACGGCAGGAAGAGATCGCGCGCATGCTATCCGGCGCCGAAGTCACACCCGAAGCGCGCGCACAGGCGGATCGGCTGCTGGAGGGGGGGTGAGTCAAGCGGGCAGCTACCTTTTCGGAGGCGTCCTTTTTGCCGGTTTGCTCGGGATGACGGCTATCGCGTCAAGAGAAGTGGGTTCAGCCGACCAAGAGGCGGCAGTCGCCGCAGCGATACGGACGCTTCTGGCAGATTACGTTGGGAAGGACACCATCGAGGGCACGGGCGAGATAACCGGACCTCTCTATCTTTGCCTGACTCGAGAGGTTGAACTCGATACGAAAAAGATTGCATCCGAGCTTGTCTCAACGGTGATCCGCCCAATTCCAGTCGAAGACTGCGCGAGCAGGCGGGTTGAGGGGGACTTCGGCATGTTGACTGCCATGACGTATCATTTTGCGCCAAATGGCGAAGAGGCAGGCCACATGACCGTTGCCGACATAAAATGCTCCGGGCCGGCGAGATGCATAGTCGACCTCGATATGGTCGGCAGCGGAGACCGTTATTCAGTCCAACGCTCAGGCACGAAGTGGAGAGTGGTTGCGCATCGTAATCGCTGGATCGTTTAGTCGTGATGCATTGGTCTTTGCTCACCCTAGGCTAGCTTCGACCCCCACTTGTAATCGAATCTCGCAACAATCGTAGGATCCTGCTGTAGCGTTCACACCTCCAGCCAGCTTGCTGGAAGAAGCTCTGCTCGCGCCCTACCGCGCCGCCCGCATCGGGCCTTCCAGGAAGCCGTCCCGATACCAGCTGACCCGGTACGTGCAGCTTTGCGACCTGTCGGCTGTACCGCAGGACGCACCGCCCGCCGTGGTAAGCTCCAGCGCAGGGCCATCCGCCGTTTCGATCAGGCTCCAGCCGCGTACCGTGGTCCCGTAGGCCGGTTCGAGATCGCCCGAGCCACCCAGGTACACCTTCAGCGCAAAGCCGCTCGATCCCGAGGCGTAAAGGCTTGCGCTGTCCGAGCAGGAGATGGCGGAGTAATCCACGATGATATCGGAAACGCCATCGCCGTTGAGGTCCGCCAGCTGCGCGAAATCGTCATAGACTGTCAGTTCGCCCATCCCGCCCATGCTGTCGCAAAGCTGCGCCGCCTCGGAATAGTCGTAAAGCACGCCGTGCGGCATTTGCGCGGGCATGCTGGCCGCCTGGCCAAGAACCGCGAGAACCATTGGAGCGATCATATCGGGTACCTTTCAGCTGTTGTCGCCCGCAGCCCGGCGGGGCCTGCCGGCCGCCTCACAGCGCGTCGTTGAGAAACCGCACGATCTCGCGGTAACTCTGCTGCAGCGCTTCCGCGTTCCCCTCGGGCGATCCGCCGAGGCGGGACAATTCCCCGAACTGCGGATCGTCCTCGCCCACAGGGGCGCCGTACGCGTAGTGCCCGGCGTCCATGTAGGCGAGAAGCTGCACGTCGTCCTTGCCATTGGCCGTCGCGCGTTCCTCTATCTTGCGGGCCATCGGGCAGGACGCCCACACGCTGTCCGCCTCGCCGCAGATCATCAGCACGGGCACGCCGACCTCTTCTATGGGGATGACCGCATCGGGCTGCTGTTCCTGCAGAGCCACCAGATCGCGATTGACCTCGTCCATGTCGCGGCCGAACATCTGCACTTCGCTGGTGTCGAGGTAGGGCAGCGCTTCGCCTTCCCAGGTCCATGGCGCGCCGAATTGCTGCCACGGGGCATCCCACGAAAAGCCGGGCCATACCGCGTTGCCGGGCATGCCCAGCACGATCGCCTTGATGGAAGGATTGCGGATCGCCATCAGCTGCGTCGCCTCGCTGCCGCGCGACCAGCCCATCATGGCGAGCCGCGAAGAATCGACCTGGGGCTGGGCGCGAAGCCATGCGAGCCCGCGCTGGAAGGTTTCCAGCCGGATGCCCTCCAGCCGTTCGGGCTGGCCGGGCGCGCGCCAGTAGCTGAGATGCAGGACGGAGAAACCGTCACTCTGCAGGGCCTGCGCCAGCCGGCTCATCTCGTCGCCGAGGCCGCCCTCGCTCCCGCCGACCAGCAGGATGCCGGGGCCGTTGTTGGAGCCTTTCGCCGGGTAGAAGTTGCCCAGCACATCGCCGGTATCGATCCGTTCGCCCACCTGCTCGTCAGGTTCGACCATTTCGAGCGGCACCATCTGGGCCCACGGCTTCCAGATCCATATCGCCGCCGCCGCCACGATCAGCAGCACGATCAGCACGCCGCACCCGCAGCCGAGTTTCTTGCCCAGGCCCATGTCCAATTCCCCCCTCAGACTTAACAAGTGTCATACCGCGTTTCGCTCGGCGCGAAAATGACTTCCGTCGAGCGGCAAGGGTGGCCTATCGAACGCGGGCGATGGATGATGTGAACGACCTTTCCGAAGCGGATGCCGCGAACGAGTTGATGCGGCTGGCGCGCAGTATCCGGAAGCACAACCGGCTCTATCATGCCGAAGACGCGCCCGAGATCACCGATCAGGAATATGACGCGCTGGTTCGCCGGAACGAGGCGCTGGAGGCGGCCTTCCCGCATCTGGTGCGCGCGGATTCGCCGTCGAAGGGTGTGGGGCACGAGGTCGCCGCCTCGCCGCTGTCCAAGGTGACGCACGAGGTTCGCATGATGAGCCTCGACAATGCGTTCGACGCGCAGGAAGTGGGCGAGTGGGTCGCGCGGGTGCGGCGCTTTCTCGATCTGGAACCCGATGTACCGGTCGCCTTCACCGCCGAGGACAAGATCGACGGGCTGTCCTGCTCGTTGCGCTACGAGAAGGGTGAACTGGTGCGCGCAGCGACGCGCGGCGACGGGCAGGTGGGCGAGGATGTGACCGCCAATGTCGCCCACATCGCGGATATTCCGGCGCGACTGGATGGCGATGCGCCGGACGTGTTCGAGATACGCGGCGAGGTCTACATGGAGCGCGCGGCCTTTGCCGATCTCAACGCGCGCCTGATGGACGAGGCGCGCGCGGCTGCGGAAGAGAAGGGCGAGGAGTTCGATCCTGCAAAGGTCCGCCAGTTCGCCAACCCGCGCAACGCGGCGGCGGGATCGCTGCGGCAGAAGGACGCGAAGGTGACCGCCAGCCGCCCCTTGCGTTTCTGGGCACATGGCTGGGGTGCGGCGAGCGCGGTGCCAGGCGGGACGCAGCAGGAGGTCATGCGCGTTATCGAGGGCTTCGGCCTGCCGGTCTCCAGCCTGTTCACGGTTGCCGACGGGCTCGACGCGCTGCTCGCTCATTATGAGAGCATCGCCGCGCAACGCGCTGATCTGCCGTATGAAATAGACGGCGTGGTCTACAAGGTGGACCGTCTCGACTGGCAGGAACGGCTTGGCTTCGTCGCCAAGGCGCCGCGCTGGGCGCTGGCGCACAAGTTCCCCGCCGAACGCGCCGAGACGACGCTGGAGGCGATCGACATCCAGGTGGGGCGCACGGGCAAGCTGACGCCCGTGGGGCGGCTTGCGCCCGTGCTGGTGGGCGGTGTGACCGTCACCAACGTCACCCTGCACAACCGCGACGAGATCGCACGGCTGGGCGTGCGGCCGGGGGATCGGGTCTGCGTGCAGCGCGCGGGGGACGTGATCCCGCAGGTGGTCGAAAACCTGACGCCCGATGCGAAACGCAAGCCCTACCACTTCCCCGAGCATTGCCCCGAATGCGGCAGCGAAGCGGTGGCCGAGGAAGGGGAGGTCGATGTGCGCTGCACCGGCGGGCTGATCTGCCCCGCGCAGGCGACCGAGCGGCTGGAACATTTTGTCAGCCGCGGCGCGCTCGACATCGAAGGGCTGGGCGAGAAGACCATCGCGCAGTTTCACGGGCTGGGCTGGCTGGAAAGCCCGGCGGACATCTTCCGCCTGCGGAAGCGGCGCGATGAGATTCTCGCGCTAGAAGGCTGGCAGGACAAGTCGGTGGACAACCTGTTGGCGGCTGTGGAGGAAAAGCGCACGCCCGACGCCGCGCGGCTGCTCTTCGGCCTCGGCATCCGGCATGTGGGTGCGGTCACGGCGCGCGACCTGATGAAGGGCCTCGGCGATATTCGCAGGCTTCCGGAGAAGGCGAGGGAGTTCCACGAATACCGCAGCGAGAATCCGCGCGGGGATGACGAGAAGGTCAGCCCCTTCAACACGCGCATGCTGGAAGCGGTGCGCCGCATCTACGAGGTGCGCGCGGATGGAATCGGGACAGCGGTGGGCCACGCGCTCGCCGACTTTTTCCACGAAGAGCACAACCGGCAGGTGTGGGCCGACCTGATCGGGGCCGAACCGGGGGCGGGGGAGGTCGATCCGCCGGTCTACGAGGTCGAAACCGTGGAAAGCCCGGTCGCCGGCAAGACGGTGGTGTTCACCGGCAAGCTCGAAACCATGAGCCGCGACGAAGCCAAGGCGCAGGCCGAACGGCTGGGCGCGAAGGCGGCGGGCAGCGTGTCTGCCAAGACGGACCTGCTGGTGGCCGGGCCGGGTGCGGGCAGCAAGCTCAAGAAGGCGGAGGAACTGGGCATCGAGGTGATCGACGAGGCCGGCTGGGCGCAGATCGTCGCGGAGGCTGGCTGAGACGGGGCATCCGGCGCCGGTCATTCATAATCAGTCACTTCGTCCTATATCGCACCCGATGCGAACCTTTCTCCTCCAAGTCTTCTGCGTCCTGATGCTCGGATCGCTGGCGACCTGTCACCTGACCGGGGAGACGGACGATACCTCCGGCGCGCCTTCGCTTGAGGAGCGGATCGAGCAGGCCGCCGAAGACATTGCGGTGGAACGCTCGGCGGAGGAGGAATGGCTCGACGATCGGCTCTTCGCACTGGGCACCGGGCTGGAGGGCAAGATCGGCATTGCGGTGTACGACCCCGCGCGTTCGCGGATGATGCATTACAACGGCACGCAGCTGTTTCCGCAGCAGAGTGTCAGCAAGCTGTGGGTCGCGCTGACCGCGCTCGACCAGGCGGATCGCGGCGAACTGGACTTGTCGGAGACGGGCACGGTGCGGGTCGACGATCTGGCCGTGTTCCACAACCCGATCCGCCGCAGCGTGGTGGCCAATGGCAGTTTTTCAACGACTTACCGGGATTTCCTCGAGCGCGCTCTGACCGCGAGCGACAACACCGCGAACGACATGGTCCTGCGCCGGGTCGGCGGCCCGGACGAGGTGCGCGAGACACTGGCGCGCAAGGGCTTTGCCGATATCCGCTTCGGCCCCGGCGAACGCCCGATGCAGTCGCGGATCGCGGGGCTGGAGTGGCAGCAGGGCTGGGCGCTGGGCAAGACCTTCTTCGAGGTGCGCAAGCAGGTGCCGCACGACGTCCGCCAGCGCGCGTTCGACGCCTATGTCGCCGACCCCGTCGACGGTGCGACACCCGTTGCCATTGCATCCGCCCTCGCGCGGCTGCACGGCGGCGAACTGCTCTCGCAGGAGAGCACGGCGCGCTATCTCGCCTGGCTGGACGATGTGAAGAGCGGCCCCAACCGGCTCAAGGGCGGGCTGCCCGAAGGCTGGTCGATCGGCCACAAGACCGGCACCGGACAGGTGCTCGACATCGTGCCGCCCGGCGCTCCGGCGGATCAGGCGGGCTACAATGATGTCGGCATTCTCACCGCGCCGGACGGCAGCATCTATACCGTGGCGGTGATGATCGGCCGTACGCAGGTGCCCGTGCCCGCACGGATGGAGATGATGCACGGCGTGGTGCGCGCCGTGGCAGGCTATCACGAGATGGTGAACGGCCCGGGCCTGGCCCAGGCAGAGCCTGCAACCGACGCTTCCTGAGGAAAATTTGGCATGCCTGTCGAAACGCGCGCACATGCGGCGTCTTCGCGGTAGAGTATCGCCATGGGGGCGGTGCCGGACCGGAGGATTTGGGCCATGCAATACATGCTGCTGATTCACGAAGACGAGAGTGCCTATGCGGGCGAAAATGGCGGGGCCGTGATGGAGGCGACGCTGGCGGGCCACATGAAGCTGATGGAAGAGCTGGGCGCGGCGGGCGTCGCCTTCAGCGGCGAGCGGCTGCGCGAGGCGCATACGGCGACCACCATCCGCTACGAAAACGGCGGCGAGGGTACGCTGCACGACGGGCCCTTCGCCGAAACGCACGAGGAACTGGGAGGCTTCTACCTGATCGAGGCGAAGGACCATGACGAGGCGGTGCGCTGGGCGCGGATGATCCCGATCCCGGGCAACGGCGCGGTCGAAGTGCGCCCCGTCTGGCAGGAATAGCCCTGGGCGGTCTGGCGCAAGCGCTGGCGGAGGCACGGCCGAGGGTCGTCGCGGCCCTCGCCGTGCAGTTCCGCGATCTCGACCTTGCGGAAGATGCGTTTTCCGCCGCGTGCGAGGCGGCGCTGCGCGAGGAAGCGCCGATCCGCGATCCGGCGGCGTGGGCATTCGTTGCGGCGCGGCGACGCGCGCTCGATGTGCTGCGCAAGGCCGCGCGCGAGGCGCGGGCGCTCTCCGTCCAGCCGGAGGCAGACGGCATGGGCGATGTGATCGCCTTTCCCGACCCGATTCCCGACGAGCGGTTGCGGCTGCTGTTCACCTGCTGCCATCCGGCGCTCGCGCCAGAGGCGCGGATCGCGCTCGCGCTGCGGGTGATCTGCGGCGTGTCGGTGGGCCGGATCGCGCGCGCCTTTCTTGCCACAGAATCCGCGACATACCAGCGGATCACCCGCGCCAAGGCCAAGATCAGGGCGGCGAGGCTTCCGTTCGAGACCCCGCCGCCGGGCGAATGGGGCGTTCGTGTCGGCGCGGTCCTGGAGACGCTGGAGACCGCGCTCGGCATTGCCTACCGCAATGCTGCGGGCGAGGGCGAGACCGAGGGTCTGGCGCCCGAGGTCGAGCGGCTGGCAGCGCTGCTGGCCGAGCTGATACCCGACGAGGCCGAGGCGCACGGGCTGGCGTCGCTGGTTCTGCTGGTCCGCTCGCGCGAAGGCGCGCGGGTGGATGGCAATGGCACGATGGTTCCGCTGTCGCAGCAGGATGTCGCCCTGTGGGATGCGCGACGGATCGAGGCGGGGCGTACCGCGCTCGACCGGGCGACGGCACTGCGTAATCCCGGCCCCTTGCAGACGCTCGCCGCCATCCATCTGGCGCACGCGATGCGGTGGCGTACGGGGCGCACCGACAGGATAGCCGTTCTGCGGCTCTACGACATCCTGCTGGCGATGCGTCCGACGCCGGTGGTCGCGATCAACCGTGCCGTCGCGCTTTCGCGCGCGCATTCGCCGGAGGAAGGGCTGGCGGCGCTGGACGCACTCGATGCCGAAAGGCTGGCCGATTTCCTGCCGTTTCATGCCGCGCGGGCAGACCTGCTGGTGTTGGCAGGGAGGCGCGAGGAGGCACGCGCTGCCTATGAAGCGGCGCTCGCTCTTGTGCCGGAAGCGGCCGAAGCGCGCTTTCTCGCCGCGCAGCTTGCGGCACTGCCCGATTAGGCGGGTGCGGTTTCCGGCGTGCCCTCGCGCTCTGCCTTGCGCGTGCGTGCGGCAACCTTGCGAAATTCCTCGCGGTAGCGCGGATGCTCGGTGCCCATCCACCGGTCCCACCAGGTGAAGTAGAGCCCGAAATTGGTGTTGCCCGAACTGTGATGCAGGTCGTGATGCGTGGTCGTGTTCCACCAGCCGACCCAGCGATTGTCGACCCAGCCCGCCGGGTAGAGTTCCACCCCGAGGTGGCCGATCACGTTGCGGAAAATCATGTGCCAGAGGAACAGGAAGACCGCGAGCCCGGTCATCGCGAAACCCATCGCGCTCGTCGCCAGCATGAAGATCGGGATGAAGAGTGCTTCCGTCACCGCTTCCCAGGTGGAGAAGCTGTAAGCGGTCCACGGTGTCGGCGTGCGGGACTTGTGATGGTGCAGGTGCGTGGCGCGGAACAGGCGCTTGTGGTGCAGGCCGCGATGCATCCAGTAGAAATAGGCATCGTGAGCGATGACCATCAGCACGAACTGCCACGCTACGGTAAGCAACGTGAAGGTTTCCAGCTTGAGCTTGACCAGTCCGAGCTCGCGCAGGCCCAACGTGAGGAACGTGGTGAGCGCGAACACGAAGGAGGTGCGCAGTGAAGAGGCGATCTCGCGCGTATAATCCTTGCGCGTCGCGTGACGGCCCTGGATCCGCTTGCGGCGCGCCCAGCTTCGAAACACCAGCAGCGCAATGGTGAACAGGCCCGCCGCCACCAGATAGCGCTGCACATCGAAGACGACCACGCGGATCATCCGGTCGGCGAAGACATCGAAGGCGGTGTGCAGGTCGATCATGCCTTACTGACACTAATGCAAGCAAGCGCGGTAGTCACCAGACTTTTCAAGGGGTCAGGGCCGCGCACCGCCTTCGGGAATCCACTTCATCACGCCGCCCGCCAGCGGGGTCCACCGGCCCATCTCGATTCCCGCTGCGGCCAGCGTGTCGCCCACCCACTGATTGCAGGTATTGCCCAGCGTGTAGCGCCCGGTGCTGTCATAGACGCGGGCCAGCGGATCGAAGCTTTCGTGGCTGACGCGGCTGCGCGGATCGTCGATCGGTGGCAGCGCCTGTTCGACTTCGGCGACCAGCCGCGCATATTCCTCTTCCCGCAGGATCACCCAGCGGTGGTTCGGGCCGCCCGCCGGGCGATAGTAATGCGCGACCCGCATCACCGCAGGCCCGCCCTGCGTTGCGATCCGTGCGGCGGTGCTGGCCTTCAGGTCGCCCCAGGTGGGCACGGTGAGGAACACCTCGCGGTCGCCCCAGCCGACCGAAACATGTGTCGGCCGCATCCCGCCCGCCATCGGCTCTGCCGCGGAAGGAAAGGTCTCGCGCCAGTCCTTCACCGGCGTTGCAATCGGCATGACGATACCGGTGTGCACCCCATTGGTCTCGACCATGATCGGGATGCCGGTTTCGGCCTCGCTCCAGCCGGAATTGCGGGGAATGCTCGATCCGACCCAGGCGGTGAGGAAGAAGCCTGCCACGATCAGCGCCACCGCGCCAATCAGGCCGCCGACGCCCCAGCCGAGGATCTTCAGCGGTTTCACCGCATGGGCCTGCGCAGGCACAGGATGGACCAGTCACCATCGACGATCCGGTTTTCCATGCGCAGTCCTTCACGCACATAGGCGCGGGTCACGCGCGCTTCCTGCGTGGTCAGCAATCCGGCCAGGATAATGCGAGCGCCCGGTTGCACCGCGCGGGCGAAATCCGGTGCCAGAGCGATCAGCGGGCCGGCGAGGATGTTGGCGATCAGCAGGTCGTAAGGTGCGCGCGATTTCAGCGCCGGGTGGTCCATGCCCGCTGCGGTCACATAGTGCAGCGCGCCCGGCCGCCGACCCATCGCCACGCCATTGTCCCGCGCATTCTCGCGCACGATTTCGTCGCACACCGGGTCGATGTCGCTGGCGATCATGTTCGCGGTCGGGAACAGCTTGAGCGCGCCGATGGCCAGCAGGCCGGTGCCGGTGCCGATATCCGCGATGTCGCGCGGGCGCATGCCGCGCCCTTTCAGCCAGCCCAGCATGGCAAGGCACCCGGCGGTTGTCTGGTGCTGGCCGGTGCCGAAGGCGCGGCTGGCTGGGATGACGAGATCGATCGCCCCGGGGTCCGCCGGAAACTCGGGCGTGCGGATATGGAAGGGCCCCGCGTGGACCGGCGCGACCGCCTGCTGGCTGAGCGTGACCCAGTCCTGCGGCTCGACCTTCTCCAGATCGAAATCGGGCGCGTTACCGGCGAACATCGTGTCCAGCTGTTCACGCAGCGCGGCGTCGGGGCGGCGCGGATACCATGCCTCGATCCGCCAGAGCCCCGCGTTGATCGGGTCGTAGCGATCCGCCTCCACCTCGTGCGCGCTCATCACGAGATCGGAGTCCCACGCATCTTCCACGCTCGCCGCGAGCGCGGCTTCGGCGGCGGAGCGATCCACCAGTGCGGTCAGCTTCCAGCTGATTCCGGCTTCTTCGGCGGAAATGTCAGCCGACATGGGCGGTTGTGTCCTCGGCAGGTCTTGTGGGGACGCTGATGGGGTCCAGCGTTCGGGAATCGAAAAGATGGCTGCGGCGGCGGTCGCCCGAGAGGATGTCCTTCACCATACGCACGAAGAACCGGCGCATGAGTGCATTCTCGGACATTCGCCGGACCGGCTCCGGACATGTCGGGTCGTCATCGACGAAGAGGTGCCCGATGGGTTCACCCAGCAGCCGCGTCCGCTCATCGGCGTCGCAATTTCCGACCAGCGTGGTGACATAGGGCACCTTGCCGTTCTTGAACGAGTTGAACAGCGGCGTGCCGCAGCACCCCGCGTACCAGCGCAGCGTGGGGCCTTCGGTCAGGTGCAGGCATCGCAGCTCTTCCAGACCCTGCTTTATCCGCATCCGTGCGCAGCGACTCTGGTAAAGCAGCGTGCCCGCACCATCGCCGAACAGCCTGTCTCCAGCATCGAAGCGATTGGCAAAGGCCTGGCAGTCGGTGCAGTGGCACACGACGAAGTCGCCCTCACGCGCGGTTGCCTTCTCGATGGCGCCGCGCACCGCTCCGCAGCGGCAGGAGAAGGGAAGGGCGGCGGCTCTATCGATATTGCCGGGGGAGCGGGTCATCCGGCTTCTTTCGCCAGCCGAACATCGAGGCGCTTGGCGATTGCCTTGGCATAGTCGGCGCAGGACATGCTGCCCAACAGCCCGCCGTTCTTTATTCGCTCCAGCATCTTGCTCGACGAGGGATGCGGCGTGGCGAGCAGGTCGCACGGAAGCCCCGCGACTGTCGCGATGCTGCCGCGGAAATCGGCGATGGTCGCCGGATGATCGGTGAAGCGATAATCGTCCGCCGACACGGGCGAGAGGCTGTCGACATAGGCGATGGTCCGGCACACCGTCGCCTCCCCCGGCAGGCTGCACGCAGCCCATGTCCAGCTCATCGCGCCGGGCGTGTGGCCGGGCGTGAGATGTGCCGTGAACTCCTTGCCGCCCAGCGTCAGGACTTCGCCCTCGGTGACCACCCGGTTCACCTTCACCGGTGTCATCGAAGGGTGGATGTCGGTCTGCGGATCGTCCGCGCTTGCCTCGCCACTGGACAGAACCTCTGCTGCTGTGGGCGATGCGATCACCTGCGCCCCGGTCGCTTCAACGAGGGCCGCGTGCGCACCGACATGGTCGAAATGCTCGTGGCTCATCAGCAGATAGCCCACATCGCGCGAGTCGATGCCGAGCGCGCGGATATTGTCGAGGATGAGCGGCGCAGCGGCCTCCACGCCGCTATCGATCAGTACGTGCTCGCCATCGCCGATCACGAGAAGCGCGGAAATGCCGCAGGTGCCGACGTACCATGTGTCGCCGAGCAGCTGGAAGGGCGGGGCGGGCTTGTCCCACTCGTCCCAGTTTTCGCATTTTTCGAGAAACGCGGACTGCGCAAAGCTGGCGGCCATTTCCGGTGAGGAGACGACGTCGTAAACTGCAGGATCGGCGGTGGCGGGCGACTCGGGCGCGGGCGCGCAGCCGGCGGCGACAAGTGCCAGCGCGGCCAGACCCGCGAGCCTAGCGGACATAGCTCGCCCCATTGGCATCGATGGTCGCGCCGGTCATCGAAGGCGGCGCGTCGAGCGCACACCAGACCGCGATATCCGCGATTTCCTCCGGCTCGGCCACGCGGCCCAGCGGAATGTCCTTGAGCAGTCCGGGGCCGCCCCGGCTTTCCAGGTAATCCCCCGCCATCGATGTGTCGGTGAAGCCCGGCGTGACCGCGAAGCTGTAGATCCCTTCGCCGGCATAGGCGCGCGCGATGGTCTTGTGCAGCGCCAGCATGCCGCCCTTCGCCGCCGCGTAGTGCCAGTGGGCGGGGGAATCGCCCCGGTGCCCGGCACGGCTGGCGATGTGAACGATGCGCCCGCTCACGCCGCGTTGCTGCCAGTGGCGCACCGCGAACCGGCTGAGCTGTGCGGCGGAGGTCAGGTTGATGCGCAGCGTCTCTTCCCAGGCGTCGAGCCATTCGATGTCCGACGTATCGAGCGGGATGCCTTCGAACAGCCCGGCATTGTTTACCAGCACGTCGATTTCCCCGTCGGCCTGCCGCAACGCCTCTTCCCACAGCATCGAAGGGGCGGGCGGATCGCTGAAGTCGGCGGCAATCTCGCCTTCTTCGCGGCCACTGGTAGAATGGCCGATCACCCGCACGCAGCGCGCTTCCAGCTGTTCGCGTATCGCGGCGCCGATCCCGCGGCTCGATCCTGTGACGAGAATGCCTGTCATGCGGCCATCTGTTAGGCCGATTGGCACGCGGCACCAAGCCCCACGCTTGCACTGGCCCCACGCTCCGTGCTTTGGCACTGATGCTTTGGACTCGCTTGAACCTGTGCGCGCTTCCGCTAAGTGGAGGCGCAAGACTTACCGCACCCGGCCAGATTGGACCCGCTAGACACCATGTCGAACAGACCGCTCTCTCCCCATCTCCAGATCTGGAAGTGGGGCCCGCACATGCTCACCTCGATCCTGCACCGCGTGACCGGCGACGGCCTCTCGCTGGTCGGCCTTGGCGTGCTGCTGTGGTGGCTGGGCGCGATGGCGAGCGGGCCGGAAGCCTACGCGACATTCGCCGCCGTGATGACCAGCCCCATCGGTTACGTGGTGCTTGTCGGCCTGACATGGGCCTTCTTCACCCACATGATGAGCGGGCTGCGCCACTTCGTGCTCGACATCGGCGCGGGGTACGAGCTGCAGACCAACAAGCTCTGGGCCACGCTTGCCCCGATCATTGCCATCCTGCTGACCATCGCCTTCTGGGCGATCATCTTCCTCAAGTAAGGCTTCGAACCATGGGTAACGGAACCTCCATCGGCCGCGTACGCGGCCTCGGCTCGGCCCACGAGGGCGCGCATCACTGGCTGCTCCAGCGCTTCACTGCGATCGGCAACCTCGTGCTGGTCCTGTGGCTGCTCGTCAGCTTCCTGATGCTGCCCGCGTATGATTACGGCACCGTCACGGGCTGGCTGGCCAATCCGATCAGCGCGGCGGCGATGATCCTGCTGATCGTCAGCACGTTCTGGCACGCGCGCCTCGGGCTGCAGGTGCTGATCGAAGACTATATCCACGAAGGCGGCAGCCGCTTCGCGCTGATCGCCCTTCTCAATCTCGCGGTGATTGCGGGCGGCGTGTTCGCCGTGTTCTGCATCGCCAGCATCGCATTCGCAGGAGCCGCCTGATGGCGAGTGATACCGACAGCAAGTCGAACAAGACGTCCAAGACGGGCGACGCCTATCCGATCATCGATCACACCTTCGATGTGGTGGTCGTAGGGGCCGGGGGATCCGGCCTGCGCGCCACGATGGGCGCGGCCGAAGCGGGCTTCAAGACGGCGAACATCTCCAAGGTCTTCCCCACGCGCTCGCACACCGTGGCGGCGCAGGGCGGCATCGCCGCCTCGCTGGGCAACAACACGCCCGACCACTGGACCTGGCACATGTACGACACCGTGAAGGGGTCGGACTGGCTGGGCGACCAGGACGCGATCGAATATCTCGCGCGCGAGGCCCCGCAGGCGGTGTACGAGCTGGAGCACGCGGGCGTGCCCTTTTCGCGCAACAAGGACGGCACGATCTACCAGCGCCCGTTCGGCGGCCACATGCAGAACATGGGCGAGGGCCCGCCGGTGCAGCGCACCTGTGCCGCGGCGGACCGTACGGGGCACGCGATGCTCCACGCGCTCTACCAGCAGAGCCTGAAATACGACGCGGACTTCTTCATCGAATATTTCGCGATCGACCTGATCATGGCGGGCGAGGGTGCCAACCGCCGCTGCGTCGGCGTGATCGCCATGTGCCTGGATGACGGCACGATCCACCGCTTCAAAGCCCATGCAGTCGTGCTCGCCACCGGCGGCTACGGCCGCTGCTACTACACCGCGACGTCGGCACACACCTGCACCGGCGACGGCGGCGGCATGGTGCTGCGCGCAGGCCTGCCGCTGCAGGACATGGAATTCGTGCAGTTCCACCCGACCGGCATCTACGGCGCGGGCGTGCTGATTACCGAGGGCGCGCGCGGCGAGGGCGGATACCTCACCAATTCCGAGGGTGAGCGCTTCATGGAGCGCTACGCTCCCTCGGCAAAGGACCTGGCGAGCCGCGACGTCGTCTCGCGCTCGATGGCGCTGGAAATGCGTGAAGGCCGCGGCGTGGGCGCGGAAGGCGACCATATCTACCTGCACCTCGACCATATTGACCCTGCGGTGCTCGCCGAGCGGCTGCCGGGCATCACCGAGAGCGGCAAGATCTTCGCCGGTGTCGACCTGACGCGCGAACCGCTGCCAGTGACACCGACCGTCCACTATAACATGGGCGGCATCCCGACGAACTATCACGGCGAAGTCGTGACGCTGGGGCCGGACGGCAATCCCGACCATGTCGTGCCCGGGCTCTATGCCGCGGGCGAGGCGGGCTGCGTCTCGGTCCACGGGGCGAACCGCCTCGGCTCGAACTCGCTGATCGACCTCGTGGTGTTCGGCCGCGCGATCGGCCACCGCCTGGCCGAAACGATGAAGCCGGGCGCCAACCACGATGCGCTTCCCGCCGACAGTGCGGACCTCGCGCTCAGCCGGCTCGACCACTTCCGCCACGCGAATGGCAGCCTGCCGACCGCGAAGATCCGCGACGACATGCAGAAGACCATGCAGAAGCATGCTGCCGTGTTCCGCGACACCGAAACGCTGGCCGCTGGCAAGAAGAAGCTGGCCGAGGTCAATGCGAGCATGGCCGACATTCACGTGTCCGACCGCTCGCTGATCTGGAACAGCGATCTTGTAGAGACGCTGGAACTGGACAACCTGATGGCACAGGCGAGCGTCACCATGGCCAGCGCGGAGAACCGCAAGGAAAGCCGCGGCGCCCACGCGCACGAGGATTTCCCCGATCGCAACGATGCCGAGTGGATGAAGCACACGGTCACGTGGTTCGACGGCTGGGGCGGCGGCGCCAAGGGTTCGGGCAAGGGCGATATGAAGATCGATTACCGCCCGGTGCACGAATACACGCTGACCGACGATATCGAGTACATCAAGCCGAAGAAGCGGGTTTACTAGTATCGTGCGAAGCGCGGTGTTTCGTTCCAGAAACACGGTGCTCGCATGTGTTGTCACCTTTGGCGGCCTCGTCTTCGCATCGGGACTGGTATTTCCCGTCTACACCAATGCCGAGTTGGCATTGCGATTGAGACGTGATGCCTGCGATGCGAATGGCGTGGTCGAAGGCTGGTACGATCGGATGGCGGCACTGGAGACGCTGCGTCATCCGCTGATGCAGTCAGGCCTCAGCATCATGCTCGTCGCAGCAACCGTCGCGGTGCTCTATCTTGCGTTCGGGACAGCGCAGTCCTGGCGCCTGCGAAGCCCCGCAAAGAGGTGGAATTTCTTCCTTCTGGGTTTCGGCGTCGTCGGCCTTAGTTTCTTCTCTCAGATGTACAGCCTCTCGCTCGATCTGCGCCGCGGCGCCTTCCCCTATTGCGCAGACACAATTGCTATACCTGCATTCGGATTGACCTATTTCTACGGGGCGCTCACCCTGATGTGCCTTGTGTTGGGAGCGCTTCTTATGGCGTTCTTCCGCCCCCTTCCAGTCGCACTCTTCAGCCTCGGAGATGGAAAGGAAAGGGTTCGTCGCTGGCTGCCTACGAGCCTTTTGGGCCTTCTCGCGCTCCCTGTCGTGATATTCGGTGTCCTTGGCGCGGCTGGCTCGAGCTTCTTAGGCACGCCAGCGGCTGTTGTGGCGCTGTATCTTGTCGAGAGCGCCAGATCCGCGATGATGCCTACCAGTGGGTAGGGTCTGCCCTCACTGGATGCGCTGGGCGATGATATCCGGCGCCGCTGCGCTTGCCGGCTGCGCGAGCAGCCCCGCCGCGCCGCCGCCTGCGCTGGGCATTCCGTCCTTCTATACGCAGTACCGCGACGCGGACGGCATTCCGGTGGTCTCGTCCAGCGCCGTGCCGAACGATGCGCTGGTCGCGGCCGAGGCGATGATCGAGGATATGCTCAGCGCGCGCCCCGATCTGGCGGCGTGGCTCCAGCAGAACGGCTACCGCGTGGCGATTATCGCGGAGACCGAAGCGCTGCTCGACCTGCCCGAGAATGCGCACTGGACCAAGCCTGCGCCGGACGACCCGCGCCTGACGCGGTGCGAGAAGAAGCATTACGAGGAGCGGATCGGGCGGCTCACCGACCGCGCCTACTGGGATGCGCGGGCGCGCGGGATTGGCGGGCAGCATACGGTCGGCTCGGAGGAGGATGTGCTGGGTCTCTCCTCAAGCCGTTATTACGGCGAGACGATCCTGGTTCACGAATTCGCGCATAATATCCTGTTCGCAATCCAGGCGGTCGACCCGGCACTCTACACGCAAGTGGAGGCGGCCTATGCCAACGCGCTGGCGAACGACCTCTGGCTCAACGAATATGCGACCACGACCGTGCAGGAATACTGGGCGGAAGGATCGCAGATATGGTTCGAATCCAACCGCCTTACGGTGGTGGACGGCACACGCATCCTGAACCGCGAAGACCTCGCGAGTTACGATCCCGCGCTCTACGCGGTGCTGGCGCGCGCCTATGGGGATGTGACGCGGCTCGCCGGAGACCCGTTCTATCGCCACCCCGCGCGCGTACCGCCCGGGCCGATCCCCGAGAATACCGCCGAGGTCTGCTAGGCGCTACGCCGCCGCAGGTTCGCCCGCGAAAGCTTCCGCCGCCAGCGTAAGGCTGCGCTTGCGTGCCTCGAAATCGTAGATCGAGCCGGCCAGGATCAGCTCGTCCGCCTGCGTGCGTTCGACGAAGGCGTTCATCTGATCGCGGACCTGCGCGGGCGTGCCGATGGCCGTGGCCGAGAGCACGCCGTCCAGCATCGCCGCGGCCTGCGGCGGCAGGCCCTCGCGGTAGCCTTCGACCGGGGGCGGCAGCTTGCCCGGCTTGCCGGTGCGAAGCCGTACGAAGCTTTGCTGCATCGAGGTGGCGAGCAGCTGCGCTTCCTCCTCCGTATCGGCGGCGAAGACGTTGTAGCCGCAGATCGCATAGGGCTCGCTCAGCACGGCCGAAGGCTCGAACCGGTCGCGATAGATCTTCAGCGCATCGTCGAGCGCCTGCGGCGCGAAGTGGCTGGCGAAGGCATAGGGCAGGCCGAGCATCGCGGCGACCTGCGCGCCGAACAGGCTCGAACCAAGGATATAGAGCGGCACGTTCGCGCCCGCGCCCGGCGTCGCGACGATGCCGGTGCGCCCGTCATTGGCGAAGTAGCTCTGCAGCTCCACCACATCGCGCGGGAAGGCGTTGGCATCCGTGTTGAGGTTGCGGCGCAGTGCGGTTGCGACGCGCTGGTCGCTCCCCGGCGCGCGGCCCAGGCCAAGGTCGATCCGGCCGGGATGCAGCGCGTCCAGCGTGCCGAACTGTTCAGCAATCACCAGCGGCGCATGGTTGGGCAGCATGATCCCGCCCGCACCCACGCGGATCGTGCTCGTAGCCGAGGCGACGTGGCCGATCACGACGCTGGTGGCTGCGCTGGCGATCCCTTCCATGCCGTGATGCTCCGCGCACCAGTACCTTTCGAAGCCGAGCGATTCGGCGTGGCGCGCGATGTCGGCGGCGTTGGCGAGGGCGGTTCGCACGTCGCTGCCTTCGGCAACATGCGCGAGATCGAGAAGGGAAAGCTTGGTCATGACGGACGAGATGGGGCGCAGGATGGCCGATTCAAAGCCCCCTGCTGCCGCGGCGGCCCCGGCCTGAGGGCACCCGCCGGCCAGGATCGCTTTGCGCCTCGCCTCTGCCATTCATCCGGCGCTCATGTTTACAATCGTAGTCGATACGTCTACAGGCGTAATCGGAGAGGGAGGAGACCGTGATGAGCGAGACCAGTGGCGAGACAGGCGGAACGCCGGGTGAGCGCATCAGCGATGCCGAGCATGCCATCATGGAAGTGCTGTGGGATCGCCACCCGCTCAGCGCCGCCGAAGTCTGCGACGAGGTTTGCGCCACGCGCGGATGGTCCATGCCGACCGTAAAGACGCTGCTTTCGCGGCTGGTCGGCAAGGGCGCGCTGGCGACCGAGCCTGCCGGGCGCAAGTTTCTCTATTCCCCGCTTATCGAACGCTCCGACTATGTCGGCGGTGAATCGCGCAGGCTGGTCGATCGGCTGTTCGGTGGCCGCGCGGCTTCGCTTTTCGCGCATCTCGCCCAAAGCGAAGCGCTGACCGACGAGGACCTCGGCGAGATCGAGCGCCTGCTGAAGGAGATGCGCAAATGAGCAGCGATTTCCACGGCTTCGCCATCGAAACGCTGGTGTGGACCGGCGTCCTGATCCTTGTGGTGCTGGTCCTGCGCCGCCCGGTCACCCGCCACTTCGGGCCGCACGCCGCCTATGCCTTGTGGGCCTTGCCCTTCATGCGCCTGCTGCTGCCACCGCTGGTGCTTCCGGCATGGCTGGCGCCAGCGTCGCCGCCAGCGCCGCAGCCCGCTGGGGATCCGGGTTCGCCCGCGACCTTCTACACGCTTGCCGAAACCGGCGAGGCCCCGGTCGCGGTCCCGCAGCTGATGAAGGCCACGGTCTCGATCGACTGGCTGTCTATTTCGCTGGCCGTGTGGCTTGCCGGGGCAGGCGTGTTCGTGATGCTCCGGTTCTTTCACTACTTCGCCATGCGGCGCGATCTGCTTGCTTCCGGGGTGGAAGTGGGCCGGCGCGGCAAGGTGCGGCTGGTGGAAACGGCCGGCGCCCATTCGCCCATCGCCTTCGGGGTGATCGACAAGGTCGTCGCTCTGCCGCGCGGCTTCATGGAACGGACCGACCCGATCGCGCGGGACCTCGCGCTGGAGCACGAGCTGGCCCATCACAGGGCGCACGATCTGCTCGTCAACATCGCGGTCCAGCCGCTTTTCGCGATCCACTGGTTCAACCCGCTCGGCTGGATCGGCTGGCGGGCCATGCGCTGCGACCAGGAAGCCGCTTGCGATGCACGGGTGGTGGCCGAGTGCGGACGCGAACTGCGCGGAACCTACGCGGCCATCATCGCCGCCTTCGCCACCGGAACCGCCAACCCGTCACGCGTCGCGCTGGCCGCCCCGATGGCGTGCCCCGTGCTGGGCGACAAATCCATCGTCCATCGTTTGAGGAGCCTGACCATGAATGAGATATCGCCGCGCCGCCGCGCCACTGCCCGCATGCTCATGGTCGGGGCGCTGGTGGCTTTGCCGCTCACAGCCACGATCACGCAGGCAGAGGTCACCGCGCCGCCCGCTGCGCCCGTGCCGCCCGCACCGGCTGCTTCGCCGACCTCGCTTGCCGCAGTGCCCGCTGCCCCCGCTGCGCCTGCCGCGCCCGGAGCACCGCCCGCGCCGGAGGCACCTGCCGCACCGCATCTTTTCGTCACCACGCCCGGCGCGGATGGCGAAAAGGCACGAACCATCGTTGTCGAACGCAAGGTCACGCGCGACGGCAAGGGTGAGCCGCGCGAGGAAAGAAGCTTCCGCATCAACGGCCGCGAAGCGACCGCGGCGGAGCGCGCCAAGCTGGAAGCGCAGATCGAAGGTTTGCGGGATTTCTCGCGTGAGAGCGAAGAAGTCCGCAAGGAGATCGCGGTTCTTCGTGAACGTTTTGGCGTGGATGGGGAGTTCGCCAGGGAGATGGAAGTCCTGCTCGAAGACCTTCCGAGGACGGTCGAGAACGCACGAAAAATGCAGATCCACGCAACGCGGACCCGGGCCAGCATGCCGCGTGTCATCGAAAAGTGCGATGGCAGCGGCGAGACCGTGCGGGAGCGGGCAGGGCCCAATGGCGAGAAAACGATTGTGATCTGCCGCACCGCAGCGCTGAGCAGCGCGCAGGCCGCGATCAAGAGCGCGCGTGGCGCGGTGAAGCGCGACCGCGACCTTAGCGAGAGCGAGAGGGCCGAAGCCCTGCGTGCGCTCGACGAGGCGCTGGCGGAGATCCGTCGCGACCTGTGATGCACCCCTGTTCCCCCGAGAAGGGCGGCGCACCGTGTGGTGCGTCGCCCTTTTTCATGCGCGCAGCGCCAAGGGTGGGGCAGGCAAGCGCGAACCACCGGGGCGGATCGGCGCACGGGGCTGGGCCAGTCCGCAAGGCGGCAAGGGTCAGACGACTTCCGCGATCAGCCCCATCGCCTTGGCCTCGCTGGCGGTGATGTACCAGTCGTTCGGCGCCTTCTCGCGCAGCTCCTGCACGCTGACGTTGGAGCCTTCGGAGATGGCCCGGTAATCCTCGTCCTCCTGCTCGATCTCGCGCTGGATCTCGCGTTGCGCGTGTTCCAGCTGGCTGGCGACGCTGCGGAGCGAACCCCCGGCAAGCTCCATGGGCTGCGCGCGCTTGTTCTCGGTGATCATCAGCTTGGTCGCGCGCGTGAGGTAGCGATGGCTGACGGGGAAGGCGGCCATGAACAGGACGCCCGCGCCGTGGATCGCCGTCTTGCCGAGGAAGATGATCTCGCGCCGTCCGCGGTCGCGCAGAAGGCGGATGTCGTCGGCCATGCTGCGGGCGATTTCCGGGTCGCCATCCATGGTGGTCAGAGCAATCACGATCGGTCCGCCGGGTGCCTGTTCGGCCAGCATTTCGGTGAACTCGGCGTACATGCCAGCGTCCATCGTGCCGTAGAGGCGGATGCCCGGGCTCGCGAGAGACTGCGAGGCGGGCTGGGTGGCCGGATTGCGCGGATCGGCCGGTATGATCTCCACAGGATGGGGCCGCCGGGGTGCGGGTGACGGCGCATCGTCGCGCGCTCCCTCCCGATCGTTTGAATCTTCTGACGGCGTGTCGGCGTCATCGCCTTTGTCCGCGTCCCCTTCGGTATCTTCGGGATCCCCCGCCTTGGGCAGGACGGCAGCAACCGCGGGCGCGGCGACGGCCGCCGCGGCGACCCAGCCCTTGTCGCCGTCGTCATCCCCATCCTCGCCGCTGCCATCGGCTTCGGCAGGGGCGGGTGCAGGGGACGGGGCGGGTTCTGCGGTTGGTTCGTCGCCACCGAGCAGCGGCAGAGCGGACTTCTCGGGCGGTGCCTCCTCGTCCTCATCGTCGAAGAAGCGATCCTTGATCGCCATCGCCCCGGCGGCGGTAGCGGCAGCGGCGGCGCCGACACCGGCGACCTTGAGAGCGGTTCCCTGCCAGTCCTCGAGGTCGAACCAGTCTTCGTCCTCTTCCCTCTTCGCAGGTGCCTGCCCGTCGGAAACGGCGGTTGGCGCCGTTTCTCCGCTGGCGACCGGTGCCGGTGCCGGCGCGGGAGCAGAGGGGGGCGGGGCGGGCTGCGGCGTCTCAGGCTCGGCAGCTTGCGGCTCTTCCACATCCTCGTCCCAGTTGATCGCCGTGGTGCCTGGGGACTCCGCGGTCGGAGCAGGCTCGGGCTCAGCGGCAGATGCGGGCTCGAACTCGGGTTCACTCTCGGGTGTGGGCGGGGCCGATGCGGGCTCGAATTCGTACTGGTCGCGCGTGAAAGGGGCCGCTGCCGGTGCGGGCATGTCCTCGTCGACCTCGTCCGCGTTGCGCGCGGGCGCGCGGGCGGGTTCGAACTCGGGCTTCGCGCTGGCGCCTTCGGGGCTGCGATAGACCGCCGGTGTCGGCAGGTCCGTGTCGCGCGCGGCCTTGTTGCGCGCGGTGGCGCGCGAAGCGGCTTCGGGCGTCGCCTTGTCCGCCTGGGCGACCTTGCCACGATAGACGGCCGGGCCGTCGCCCTCCGCCTGATCTTCGGCCGCGCCGCCGCGCAGCTCGCGCATCAGGCCCATCGCCATGCCGGGAATGTCGCCCTGCCGCTGGCCGTCGCGGACAATGTCCTGCAGGCGCTGCAACAGCGTGAAGAGGTTGCGGATGAAGTCCATGGCGTGCTCGGTCCTGCCCCCCGGATCCTGCGCCTAGAAGGATTCCGGCGCGAAATAGCGGTCGCACACGGTATCGTCGCCGCTCCTCATGCCGAGCCGCAACGCTTCCATGCGCTGTTCACTGGTGCCGTGGGTGAAGTTCTCAGGCGAGACCCTGCCACCCATGCGTTCCGAAATGGCATCGTCCCCGATTGCGGCGGCGGCGCGCATGCCTTCCTCGAAATCGCCTTCCTCGATCCGGTTGCGGTTCTTGCCCGCCCATACGCCGGCGTAGCAATCGGCCTGCAGTTCCATGCGCACCTGCAACTGGTTGGCGCGGCGCGGGTTCTGCTGCTGCGCGCTGCGCACCTGGCCCGCCAGCCCGGTCAGCGTCTGGATGTGATGCCCGTATTCGTGCGCCACGACATAGAGCCGCGCGAAGTCGCCGCCCGCGCCCAGCTCGCGCTCCATGGTGTCGTAGAAGCTGGTGTCGATGTAGATGTCCTGGTCGTTCGGGCAGTAGAAGGGGCCGACGGCCGCAGTGGCGCTGCCGCAGCCCTGCGTGCTGACGGAGCCTTCGAACAGGTCGAGCGAAGGCGGCGCGAAGGCGATTCCCGCACGCTCGAACACCGGTTCCCATGTCGCATTGAGCGAGTCGAGCGCGCTGCACGCTTCGCGCGCATACTGGCTGGAGGTGCAGATTGCCTGTTCGTCCGTGCTGACCGCCTGGCCGCCTGCCTGCCCGCTACCATTGGTCGCCTGGTCCACGGTTTCGAACACGGCGATGGTCTGGCCAAGATCGGTGCCGAACAGCAGCGAGACGACTCCGGCCAGGATCAGCGTGCCGCAGCCCAGCTGGCCCGCCCCGCCGCCGGGGAAGCGCCCGCCCTTGCTGGAGCGTACGTCGATATTGTCCGTGTCGAATGGATTGAGCCGCATGCACCTGTCCCCTTGCTGTCTCCCCGCAGGCCGCCCAAGATAGTGCCTTGTCCTGCCCGCCAACCCGCAGGAACCAGTATGCCACGGCGGCGATTGGCTCCACACGGCTTGGTTAACCCGCGAAAGGCTAGCGATGTTCCTTGAAGGTAAGAAGGCACTAATTACCGGTTCGACCTCCGGCATCGGGCTCGCCGTGGCCCGCGCGCTGCACGCCGAAGGCGCAAAAATCGTGCTCAACGGTTTCGGCGACGATGATGAAATCGCCGGATTGCGCGAGGAATTGGGCGGCGCGGCCTATTTCGACAGCGACCTGACCGATCCGGACGCGATCGAGACGATGATGAAGGACGCCGGCGGGATCGATATCCTGGTCAATAATGCCGGCATGCAGCATGTCAGCCCGGTGGACGAATTTCCGCCCGCCAAGTGGGACGCGATCATCGCGCTCAACCTCTCGGCGGCGTTCCACACGATTCGCCTCGCGGTGCCGCACATGAAGGAACAGGGCTGGGGGCGGATCATCAACACCGCCAGCGCCCATTCGCTGGTCGCCTCGCCCTACAAGGCCGCCTATGTCGCGGCCAAGCACGGGATTGCCGGGCTGACCAAGACGGTGGCGCTGGAAGTCGCGGACAGCGGCGTAACGGTGAACTGCATCAGCCCGGGCTACGTCTGGACGCCTCTGGTCGAGAACCAGATCCCCGACACGATGAAGGCGCGCGATATGAGTCGCGAGGAGGTGATCGACCAGGTCCTCCTCGCCAAGCAGCCGACGAAGAAGTTCGTCCAGCCCGAGGATATCGGCGAAATGGCGGTCTTCCTGTGCCGCGATTCGATGGCCAACGTGAACGGCGCCAACTGGAGCGTCGATGGCGGCTGGACCGCCGAATGACACGGGGTTGAGCGATGGGGGCCAGAACGTGGGGCGATTGATCCGCGCGTGGTGCGCTCTGGCAGTGGCCGCACTGGCTGCCGCCTGCGCAACCGTGCCCGATGCGCCCGCCGGCCCGTCGCTCGACGCGATCGAGGCAAGCCTGGCACGCGATATCGCCACGCTTTCGGACGACAGCTTTGCCGGGCGGTATCCGGGTACGCCGGGCGAGGCGAAGACGCGTGCCTGGCTGATCGACCGTTTCGTCGAACTGGGCCTGCAACCGGGCGCGGGCGATGGCGACTGGACGCAGGACTTCACGCTGGTCCGCCATACGCCCGCGACCGAGCCGGGCAGCGTCACCGCCGGTGCGACCCGCGCCGGCCGCAGCCTGCGGTTTTCCGACGACGTGCTGGCAAGCCAGCCGGGTGCGGATCGGGCGATCATTGCCGATGTTCCGATGGTCGGGCTCGCCCCCGATGTCGAGACGCTGCGCCCCGGCGCGCTGGCGAACCGCGCGCTGGTGCTTCCCGCAAGCGAACTCGCACGGCTCGGCGGGGAGCTGGAGACGGCAGAGCCCAAGGTCATCGTGCTGACGAGCGCCGACCGCCAAAGCCACGAGCGGGCGGCGCGCCTGTTCGAAAGCGGCCGCTGGCGACTGGACAGCGACAAGCGCGATCATGCGCTGATGCTGCTGTCTCCCGAAGACAGCGCCCGTTTGAGCGGCCTGATCGGCAGCAATGCACGGCGCCACCCCGATGGGCTGGGCGTGATCTCCTACGACACGATCCTCGACCTGCGTTTCGATCAGGCGGCAGAGCGGATCGACACCGCAAATATCATCGGCCGTCTTCCCGGCACGGTGGAGGGTGCGGGCGCGGTCCTGCTGCTGGCGCAGTGGGATCATCTGGGGGATCATTGCGGCCCCCCTGCGGCGCAGGACCGGCTGTGCAACGGCGCGGTCGATAATGCGAGCGGGCTGGCCGTGATGGCCGAGGCCGTAAGGCTGGCGACCCGCGAGGGACCACTCGATCGGGATCTGATCGTCCTCGCCACCAGCGCGGAAGAGCTGGGCCTGCTGGGCGCAGAGGCCTTCGTCGCCGATGGCCCCGTGCCTTTGCCCACCATCGCGGCCGCGTTCAATTTCGATACCATGGCGGTTGCGCCGCGTGGCGCTCCGGTGGTGGCGGTGGGAGCGGAGGAGACCCCGCTTGCTTACGGCATTTCCGAAGTTGCGCGCAGCCTCGGGCGCGAAGTCGTGTCGTCCGCGCAGGCCGATGCGTTCCTGCGTCGGCAGGACGGCTGGGTCTTCCTGCGCGAAGGCGTACCTGCCGTATGGGCGACGAGCACCCTGGCTGACGAGAAGGCGTTCGAGGCGTTTCTCGAGGGGCCCTATCACGGCGCGGGTGATGAATTCGGCCCTGCGCTGGAAATGGGCGGCGCGGCGGAAGACGTACTGCTGCACGCAGGCCTCATTCGCTATTTCGGCAGCCTGCAAACATATCCGGGCGCGGCGGGCTGAGGTCGACCGGGGCGAAGGCGAGGCATGGGGCGCCATGGGCTGGCCGCCGTTGGTGCCGAAATGTGACGTTTCTCACATCCGTCAGCAGTGCCAAAACGCGACAATTCGGGGAAAATTCTGCGAAACAGGTTGCGTGCTGTAACTTTCGCGTCATATTAGTTTAATGGAAATGTCACAGATAAAAAGCGGCCATACGGTTACTGCCTTCGACAACGAGATTGCGGAGATCGCCATCAGCATCAATGCGATGTCCGATGCGGCGACCCGCGCGCTCGACGCGTCGATCGATGCACTGGTGCATGGCGATACCGAACGCGCGCAGGAACTGATTGCACAGGATCTCCATCTGGACGATCTGGAGAGCGAGCTGGAAAAGAAGGTGATGCGCTCCATGGCGTTGCGCGCGCCCGTGGCGGACGATCTGCGTTACCTCGTCATGGCGCTGCGCATCGGCGCGATGCTGGAACGCTCCGGCGATCACGCGAAGAACATCGCAAAGCGCGTGGGCGTGGTCGATTTCAGCAGTGCCGTGCCGCTGATGCACAAGGTCCGCGAGATGAGCCGCCTCGGCAATTCGATGCTCGCCCAGTCGGTCGATTGCTTCAACCGGGGCGAAGCCGGGCTTGCCGTGGTTGTACGCGATCGCGATGCGCAGCTGAACGAACTGTTCGAAACCGTGACCGAAATGATCGCGCTCGCCATGCGCGAGGACGAGGCTTTCATCGCCAGCGGGGTCCAGCTGCTTTTCATTGCCAAGCAGCTTGAGCGCGTGGGCGACTACGCCAAGTCCATCGCGGGAAGCGTGCATTACATTATCACGGGCGAACACCTGGACACCTGATCGCCTGCTTGCCGGGCGCTCCGGGCAGCACCCGGCGCCCCGGTTCAGTCGAGAGCTGCCAGCACTTCGTAGGATAGCACGGCGGCAGCGACCGCCGCGTTGAGGCTGTCCGCCCGCCCGCGCATGGGCATCGTCACCCGCAGGTCGCAGGCTTCCTCGTAGGCGAGGGGCAGACCTTGCGATTCATTGCCCACCATCACGAAGCACGGGGCGGTGTAGGGCGCACCGCGAAAGGGCACGGCATCGCGCAGCGAGGCGGCGACCAGCTGCCCGCGACCGGAGCCATCCGCGCCGCGCAGCCAGGGCAGGAAATCTTCCCACCGCGCGCGTGCCAGCTGCTGGGTGAAGATCGCGCCCATGCTGGCGCGCACCGCCTCCACCCCGAAGGGGTCGGCGCAATCATCGATCAGGATCAGCCCGCCTGCGCCAACCGCGTCGCCGGTGCGCAGCATGGTGCCCAGATTGCCGGGATCGCGCAGTGCCTGTGCGACCAGCCAGATCGGTGCGGCATCCCGCTCGATCCGCTCCAGCCCGGTGTCCCATTCCGCAAAGGCGCCCGCGACGGCCTGCGGATTGTCCTTCCCCGTGATCTTGGAGAGGATATCGGGCGTGGTCTCGATCACATCGCCGCCCGCAGCCTCCACCGCGCTTTCGAGCGCGTCGATCAGCGGATGGGGATCGCGCCTTTGCGCCATCACCAGCACTTCGGGCACGCGGCCGCTTTCGCGCGCGTCGGTCAGCAGGCGCAGCCCTTCGGCCAGGAAGCGCCGCTCCCGCTGGCGGTGCTTCTTCTCCCGCAGCGAACGCAGCGCCTTGATGGTCGGGTTGGAAAAGCTGGTGATCTCGCGGCGCGGCATCGAACGTCAGGCGGCGGTATGCGCCTATTCCTCGCCGAAGCCGGTTTCGACCAGGCTTGCGATTTCATCCATTGCCGCGGGAGCATCCTCGCCTTGGACGATCAGCGTGATTTCGTCACCGCGCGCTGCGCCCAGCATCATCAGGTCCAGGATCGAACGGCCATCCACCTCGCGCTCTTCCTTGGCGACGCGGATATCCGTCGTTTCCGGCCAGCGGCTCGCCACCTCGACCAGCTTGGCGCTGGCGCGAGCATGCAGCCCGCGTTCGTTGACGATGGTGATGGTGCGGCGCTCTTCGCTCACGTGTCGCTCGCCTTCATTTCTTCACTTGGCCGGGCCAGAAATTCCGACGCGATGGTGATGTAGTTGCGGCCCGCATCGCGGGCGGCGCGCACGGCCTGCGCCACATCCATGTCGATGCGGGCACGGGCCAGCCGGATGAGCATCGGCAGGTTGATCCCCGCGATCACTTCCACCTTGCCTTCCTCCAGCAGCGAGATTGCGAGGTTGGAAGGCGTGCCGCCGAACAGGTCGGTCAGCACGATCACGCCTTCGCCGTCGTCCACTTCGGAGATTCTGGCGCGAATTTCGTCGCGCCGCGCCTCGGCATCGTCCTGCGGGCCGATGCAGACGGATGCTATCGCCTCCTGCGGGCCGACGACGTGTTCCATCGCGGAAACGAACTCACGCGCCAGCTGTCCGTGGGTCACCAGAATAAGGCCAATCATGGCGTCTCTGTCTAGAAGCCAAAACGGCCAGCACAAGGGGGAACGCACGCGCTCACGCGGTTTGCAGTTCCACCGAGTCCGTCGCCCGGCTGGCAAGATTGCGATGGGTGACCATGGGCGCGTAGCCGTTTTCGCGCAGGGCCTGCGCCATTCTGTGCGCGGTATAGACCGATCGGTGCCGACCGCCGGTGCAGCCGAAGGCGATATGGACGTAGCTTTTGCCCTGCGCGCGATAGCGGGGGAGAAGGTCCAGCAGGAGATCGCGGATGCGCGCGAAGTTCTCCTCGACCCCGTCGGCCCGCCGCAGGTACTGCGCCACGGGCTCGTCCAGCCCGGTCTGTTCGCGCAGATCATCCTCCCAGTGCGGATTGTCGAGAAAGCGCATGTCGAACACCAGATCGGCCAGCGGCGGCATGCCGCGCGCGAATCCGAAACTGCTGACGGTGACGCCAAGCTCGCCCGCGTTCTGGGTTTCAAAGTTCTGCCGGACGAATTGCTGCAGTTCGTTGGAAGACAGCTCGCTGGTGTCGATCAGCATGTCCGCCCAGCGCCGCAGGGGTTCCAGCAGGTCGCGTTCGGCGCGGATGCCGTCCATTGCGGTGCGCCCGCTGGCAAGCGGGTGGCGCCTGCGGGTTTCGTTATAGCGCCGCTCCAGCTCGGTATTGTGGCAGTCGATGAACTGGGTGGTCAGTTCGAGGTCGTCTCGCTCGCTCAGGGTCTTCGCGATGGAGACGATGACTCCCGGCGCGAAGCCGCGCGTGCGCGCATCGAACCCGATGGCGAGCGGTGTGCGGTATTCCCCGGCGAGCACTTCGCGCACCAGCGGACGAAGCAGGCGGATGGGAAAATTGTCGATCGCTTCCCAGCCAAGGTCCTCGAGCACGCGCAGGCTGGTGGTCTTGCCCGCGCCGGACATGCCCGTGACCAGCATGATCTTCTGTCGCTCGCTCATCGCTTCGCGTTCCTCTGTCGACGGTTCGCCGCGCGCCGGCGGCATTGCGTACACGTATTATAGGTCCGGCGGCCCCGGTTGTGTTCACCCACCCGCAGGCTCGTCCTCAGGGATGGGGGGCAGGGCCAGCACCATGCAGGCGCCGGGAAGGCCATCGGGCCGGTCCTGGGCACTCAGCATGCCGTCATGCGCTTCGGCTATCGTGCGTGCAATGGCCAGGCCGAGGCCGCTGTGATCGCCGAAGCCTTCGTCTTCGGGCCGGTCCGAATGGAACCGTTCGAACACCTTGGCGCGCGCCTCCGGTGCAATTCCCGGCCCTTCGTCCATGACCGAAAGGATCGTCGCATGGCTATCATGCTCGATCGAGACGCGGATGGTCCCGCCCGGCGGGGAGAAGGACACGGCATTGTCCAGCAGGTTGTCGATCACGCGCTCGAGCCTTTCGGGTACGCCCATCACCCGGCTGGACCGGCGGGCATGTTCGAACACGATTTCGCACCCCTCGTCGATTCCCCGGTTGCGGCGCCTTTCGATGATGTTGGTCACCAGTGCCACAAGGTCCACCTGCGAAAAGGTTGCGCGCGACATTTCGGCGTCGATCCGGCTGGCGTCCGAAATTTCCGTCACCAGGCGATCGATCCGGCGCACGTCGTGGGTCGCAATGTCGAGCAGCTGCGCGCGCAGTTCGGGATCGTCCACCGTGCCCAGCGATTCTGTCGCACTGCGCAGGGAAGCGAGCGGGTTCTTGATCTCGTGCGCAACGTCCGCGGCGAAATGTTCGACCGCGTCGATCCGCTGGCGCAGCGCATCGGTCATATCCGCCACCGCGCGGGCCAGCATGCCGATCTCGTCGCGCCGGTCGGGCAGGCGCGGCACCTGCACCTCGCGCTCGCGCCCCAGCCGCACGCGCTGCGCCGCCTTGGCGAGCGTCTGCAGCGGGGTGACGATGGTGCGGGCAAGGAAGAGCGAGAGCATGATCGAGGCGAGCAGCGCGAAGAACACGCCCGTGCCCAGCGTGGAGCGCGCGTTGCGGACCGATTCGGTTATGTCGATGGCGTTGCGCGTGGTCAGCAGCGTGGAGCCCTGCAGGCCGACCGGCGCAGCTGCCGTGATCACCGGCGTGCGGTCCGCCGCCTGCCGCAATTCTATCTGCGAGATGCCCAGCTCGCGGGCGCGCTGCAGTTCGGGCCAGGAATCCGCGATGTTCGATTCAGGTTCGATATAGCGCGGCACGGGCTGCGCGCTGACCATCGTGTCCACGATCTGGTCGAGGAAGCGCGCAAAGCGCAGTTCGAACGGATCATCGGTCGGATCGTCGAGCGTGAAGGTCGGTTCGCCCAGATCGAAACTGTCGGCGATCAGCTGCCCCTCCGGGTCGAACAGGCGCAGGCGCATGTCCTGTTCCTTGGCGATCTGCAGCAGCAGCGCGTCCTGCCGCTGGCGGGTCGCCCCGGCGAGCGCTTCCGCGGTGATCTGCGCCTCGATCCGGGCGAGCTTGTAGCGTTCGTCCAGCAGCTGCGCACGGTAGGAATCGAGGTAGACGATCCCGCCGCCCAGCAGGACCAGCGGCAGGATGTTCACCAGCAGGATGCGGGTGGTGAGCGATATGCGGGAGAAAAAACCTACCCGCTCAAGCGGGCGGGCAATGCGGCGCATGCCGACCCTATTCTGCGGCATGCTCAGCCATCGCTGAAACTGTATCCTGCGCCATAGAGCGTCTCGATCGCGCTGAAGCTGGAATCGACCTGCCGGAACTTGCGCCGCATGCGCTTGATGTGGCTGTCCACCGTGCGGTCGTCCACGAAGACGTCGTCCGGGTAGGCCGCGTCCATCAGCTGATTGCGGCTCTTGATAACACCGGGCCGGTGGGCCAGCGCCTCCAGCAGCAGGAATTCGGTAACGGTGAGCGAGACCGGCTTGCCCCCCCAGGTCACCTGATGCCGGGCCGGGTCCATGGTGAGCTGTCCGCGGCTGAAGCTGGCGCGCGACTCACCCGGTTGCCCGCCGTCCTGCGCGGTATCCGCCGTGCCGTCGTCGAGGCCGCTGCGGCGCAGGATCGCGCGGATGCGTGCGACCAGCAGGCGCAGGGAAAACGGCTTGGAGATATAATCGTCCGCGCCCATCTCGAACCCGGCTTCCTCGTCCCGCTCGTCATCCTTGCTGGTGAGGAAGATGACGGGGAGGGCAGAGCGCTCGCGCAATTTGGCGAGCAGTTCCATCCCGTCCATGCGCGGCATCTTGATGTCGAACACCGCCAGGTCTGGCGCATCTTCGGACAGGGCACGCAGCGCGGTCTCGCCATCGGAATAGACGCGCGTGTCGAAGCCTTCGGCCTGCAGCGCGATGGAAACGGTCGTCAGGATGTTGCGGTCATCATCCACCAGCGCCACCACAGGCCGATCCTTGCGGCGCAGGGGCGAGATGGTTTCGGGGCTGTCGTTCGTCTGGTCCATGCTTCGTTCGCCGTGATCGCGTATCGGACCCCTGAAGTAGCGCGTGTGTGGTGAACTCACAACGCATGCGCGGGCAGTGATGCACCATTTGCGTGGCGCTGCGTGCTGCGGTTTGACGGAACCCTCTCGCGCTATTAAGCGCTTGCGCGGATGCTCCGTGCACAGTCCTGCATGGAACGCTGTCGAGGGGCCTTTCCGCGTGGGGCGCCCGGACCGCAAGTTCACGTTTTCTGTCAGGAGAATGGCCGCCGTGCCCGCACCTCTTTCCTTCAGCCTCGCCGATCAGGGCATTGCGACCAATGCCACGATCCATGCCAACCTCGATTCCGCGCAGCTGACCCAGCATGCGCTGGACAATGGCGAGGGCCGCAAGGCCAAGCACGGGCCGCTGGTGGTCGAAACCGGCAAGCACACCGGGCGCAGCGCGAAGGACAAGTTCATCGTACGCGATGGCGAGACCGAAGACACGGTGTGGTGGGACAACAATGCCTCCATGACGCCGGATCACTTCGCCGCGCTCAAGGAGGATTTCCTTGCGGCGGTGAAGGACAAGGACACGCTCTACGTTGCGGACCTGTTCGGCGGATCGCAGCCCGAACACCGCGTGAAGGTGCGCGTGATCAACGAGCTGGCGTGGCACAACCAGTTCATCCGCACGCTGCTGGTGCGCCCGAGCGCGGACGAACTCGAAGGCTTCGAGCCGGAATACACGATCATCGACCTGCCCAGCTTCAAGGCTGACCCGGAACGCCACGGCTGCCGCAGCGAAACCGTGATCGCAGTGAACCTGTCCGAAAAGCTGATCCTGATCGGCGGCACCAAGTATGCCGGCGAGATGAAGAAGAGCGTGTTCGGCGTGCTCAACTACCTGCTGCCGCCCAAGGGTGTGATGCCGATGCACTGTTCGGCCAATATCGGCCCCGACGGCAAGAGCGCGGTGTTCTTCGGCCTCTCGGGCACCGGCAAGACCACGCTTTCCGCCGATGCCAGCCGGACGCTGATCGGCGATGACGAGCATGGCTGGTCCGATACGGCGGTCTTCAACTTCGAAGGCGGCTGCTATGCCAAGATGATCCGCCTCAATCCCGAGGCCGAGCCGGAAATCTACGCCACCACGAAGATGGAGGGCACCGTCCTCGAAAACGTGGTGATGGACGAAAGCGGCGAGATCGACCTCGACGACAATTCGCTCGCCGAGAATACCCGCGGCGCCTATCCGCTGTCCTCGATCCCCAACACCTCGGAAGAGAACATGGGCCCGCCGCCCAGCACGGTGATCATGCTGACCGCCGATGCCTTCGGCGTGCTGCCCCCGATCGCGCGGCTGACGCCTGATCAGGCGATGTATCACTTCCTGTCGGGCTACACGGCGAAGGTCGCGGGCACCGAAATCGGCGTGACCGAGCCCGAAGCGACCTTCAGCACCTGCTTCGGTGCGCCCTTCATGCCGCGTCACCCCAGCGTCTACGGCAACCTGCTGAAGAAGCGGATTGCAGAGGGCGGGGCGCAGTGCTGGCTGGTCAATACCGGCTGGACCGGCGGCAAGTACGGCACCGGCCACCGCATGCCGATCAAGGCGACGCGCGCGCTGCTCAACGCTGCGCTCGACGGTTCGCTCAATGATGCGGAATTCCGCAAGGACGAGAATTTCGGCTTCGACGTTCCGGTCAGCGTTCCGGGCGTCGACAGCGCGATCCTCGATCCGCGTTCGACGTGGGACGATCCGGAGGAATACGACGCGACCGCGCGCAAGCTGGTGCAGCTGTTCGTGAACAATTTCGAACCCTTTGCCGACCATGTCGACCAGGGCGTGCGCGACGCCGCGCCGCAACAGGCCGCCCAGCCCGCCTGACGCAACGACTTTCCCAGTTGGAGAGGAAGGGGCCTCGCACGGTGCAAGCCGGAGCGGGGCCCCAATTGCATCGGGCGCAGGGCGCGCGGTGTCGCGCTGCAAGTGTCGACGAATAACTGAAAGTTAGTTCGGGCGCTCCTTTCGTTCCGGCTGCGTAGTTCCCTCGCAATTCGAAGGGGAATTCGGTGAGCAGAAGATCGATCATCGGCCGAAAGGCGCGGAGGCAGTGACCCGCTTCCAGCTTCGCTTCGCAGCGGATGGCAGCCATGAGGAAACGACCCGTGATTTCGACAAGCGCGACGGGTCCTTCGTTTTCTGGCTGACCGAAACCAAAGACGGGCGCGAATTCGACATCATCGCCGACGCACAACCGCTCTGCAGGCTCAGACGATCGCGCGCCAATGCGGATCTGTGGATCATCGGCAAGCCATCGCGCACGCCGGACTCGTAAGGCCTGCCGCGCTGCCAGGGGCGCCATAGCGGATGCGCCGGGACGCGCCCGGTGCCTCCGCCCCATCTACCCGGCGTTTGCGATGTATCGCGTGACCGTCTTTTCCATGACGTCGAGCGGTGCATTGCCGCCCAGCACGACCGCCGTGTTGAAGCCCTTGAAATCGTAGGCATCGCCCATTGCGCGCTTGGCGCGTTCGCGCTGGGCGACGATCTGCGAATGGCCGATCTTGTAGCCGCAGGCCTGGCCCGGCCAGCTGCAATAGCGGTCCACCTCGCTGGCCACTTCCTCCGGCTTGGAGCCATTGCGTTCGACGAAGAACTGGCGGCCCTGTTCGCGTGTCCAGCGCTTGTGGTGCAGCCCGGTGTCCACCACCAGGCGGCAGGCACGGAAGGCGAGGGATTGCAGGTAGCCAAGGCGGCCGACCTGAAAATCGTCGTAGGCGCCCAGTTCGTCCGCCAGCTGCTCGGCATACAGCGCCCAGCCTTCGGAAAAGGCGTTGAAGGCTAGGATGGAGCGGATCAGCGGCAGGCGGTTGGAGAATTCGCCCTCCCACGCGTGGCCCGGAATGCTCTCGTGATAGGTAAGGTCGGCAAGATCGTATTTGCGGTGCAGATCGGTCGTGCGCAGGTTGATCCACATGCGCGCGGGGATCGTCCCGTCCTTGCTGCCCGCGCCGCCATAGGCGCCCGGCGCGCCCGGCTCTTCGGCCAGCGGAAGGCGGCGGACTTCTACATTGGGCTCGACCAGCGTGTCGAACGCGCGCGGCATCTGCGCGGTGATCCAGTCGATCCGGCCCTTGATGAAGGCCATGATTTCGGCCCGGCCCGGATCGCCCTTCGCAAACTGATAGCGCGGATCGCGGCTGAGCGCCTGCATCCGCTCGCCCACCGAACCGCTGTCGTAGCCGATATCGCGCAGGATCGGGTCCATCCGCGCGTGCAGCGCATCAAGCTCTTCCAGTCCCTGCTCGTGAATCTCGTCGGGGGAGAGCGTGGTGGTCGTGCTCGCCTTCAGCGCCCAGGCGTACCATTCCTCGCCGCCCGGCTGTGCCCACATGCCCGCATCGGACTTCGCCATGGCACGCTGGGTCTTGAGCTCTTTCAGCTGGGCTTCCAGCGCGACCGCGATGGGGAAGCGCACGTACTGGTCCGCCATTGCAGCGAGACGGAGCGGCAGGCCGCTCTTTTCCAGATTGATCTTCATCTGCGCCACGAACAATTCGCCGCTTTGCGCATCGGCGAGCGTGCGCTCCATCTGCGCAATCGCCTTGTCGAGCAGGAAGTCCGGCGGGACGACGCCCATCGCGCGCGCCGACTCCATCCGTTCCAGCTCTCCCATCAGCACGGCGGGAAACTGCTGCAGCCGCCTCAGGTACGCCTCCGCATCCTCGCCGGTCTGGAGCGGGTGCGTGCTGTCCATGAAGCGCGGCATGTCCAGATAGGAGCCGACATTCTGGATCACCACGTAGGGCGCGTTGCGCCAGCTGCCGACCGCGACATCGCCGTAGGGCAGATCGAAACCCTCGGCCGCGGTGGCGAAGGCGCTGCGCACCACCTGGAAGCTGGTCTGCTGATCGGGGGTGAGCCCGCTTTCGTCGAGCCCCTCCATCTGCGTGACGACCCAGCGCAGATAGGCCGCATATTCGCGCTGGCCTTCGATCGACTGGTCTTCCAGCTTGCTGCGCAGCGGCGCATATTCGCCGGTATCGACCCCAAGCGCGGTCGCCCGCTCGGGCTCGTATTGCAGCATTCCGAAAGCCACCTGATCGAGCCATTCGTCCGGCGCGACGGTCATGTCCCGCAGCGCGGAAGGGCCGCTGATGGTGGAACAGCCGCCCAGCGTGAGGGCGGTGGAAGCGGTGAGTCCCGCAAGGGTCTGGCGGCGGGTAAGGGAAAATCCGTTCATGACCATGGACGATGCAGCGCGGGTGCTTTCCCGTCAATCGCTTGGGCGGTATGGAACGGGCATGCTCGACCTCGTTCTCTCGCTGCTCGTCCTTGCCGCCTTCGCGCTGATCGCGGGGGCGGTGGTGCTGTTTCGCCGTGGTTACCGCAAGCAGGCGCTGTGGATGGGGGCCGCAGCGCTGGTCGCGCTGATGAACGTGGGTATCTGGACCATCCCCGATTCCGAGGGCCGGTCGCCGGTGAACAGCATTCCGGACCCCGGAACCGGGGAAAGCTAGGCGGCGATCAGTCCGGCAACTGCCAGCGGACCGCGCTGGAATAGGTGCCCGCAACCGCGCGACCCTGGCCGTTCTTCGCCGGATCGAACCGCGCGCGGCGGGTAATCAGCTGACAGGTCGCCTGATCGAGTGCGGACACGCCGCTGGACCTGGTGACGGAGCAGTTCTCCACCCGGCCGCTCGCGCCGACCGACAGGCGGAAGCCCACCGTCCCGGTATATTCGCGCGAGATCCATGCCTGGCGATAGTCCGCCTGCGTCACCCAGCCGCCCGGGCTGTTCGACGGTCTGGCCGCGACCGGATCGAAACTGGGCGTCGGGCTGGGCGGCGGCGGAGGCGGTGCAACCGTCGGGGCGACATTGGGCAGGGGTACCGGAACCGGCGGCGCCGGGGGCAGGATGATATCGCTCGTATCCACGCGTGGCGGGCTCGTCGCCAGGCTGGTCGGCGGCAGGGGAGCGACGACGGGGCGTGAAGAAGCCTCCTGCGCCTTGTCTGGCGTAGGTTCGGCGGTCGGCTCGGGCGGCGGTGGCGGCTCGATCGGGATCTGCCCGGCGGAAAGCTTGGGCGATTCAGGCGGTGCAAAACTCCCGGTTGCCAAGCCGTAGATCAGCAGCGCCCCCAGTCCGGCGTGGATGGCCGCCACGCCCGCGATTGCGGCCGCGCGGTTCTGCGGTTGGTTGGCATAGGCATAAGCCATGGCATCTCTCCAGTTGCGGGCGACTTTCGTGCCGCCTCTGGAGAGATGTTACACCCTTATCCTGAACGCTGGGAATACGAAATAAAGTTGCAATGACGGACTGATGTTCCTCAATTCATTGCAAAAAAGGACGTATCAGCGGATCGGACAGGACGGGTCCAGCCTAAAATCGAGGTAGTTGTTCACCGCGCCCATCATCTCGTCGTGCTCCTTCTCGAAGAAGTGGTTGGCACGCGGAATCTCTTCGTGGTGAATGGTGATGTGCTTTTGCGTACGCAGCTTCTCGACCAGCTTGCCGACCGAGGGCGGCGGCACCACCGTATCGGCAGCGCCGTGGACGAAGATGCCGCTGGCGGGGCAGGGGGCGAGGAAGCTGAAATCGTACATGCTCGCCGGCGCACCGACCGAGATGAAGCCGCGGATTTCGGGGCGGCGCATCAGCAGCTGCATGCCGATCAGCGCGCCGAAGGACACACCGGCAACCCAGGTGACCTGCGCTTCCTCGTGAATCGACTGGATCCAGTCGAGCGCCGATGCCGCGTCGGAGAGTTCGCCCACGCCATTGTCGAAGCTGCCCTGGCTGCGGCCCACGCCGCGGAAATTGAAGCGCAGCGTCGCGAAACCGCGATCGACGAAGGTCTTGTACAGGCTCTGCGTGATCCGCTCGTTCATCGTGCCGCCGCCCTGCGGGTGCGGGTGGAGGATCAGCGCGACCGGCGCGCGCGGGCGCGGCGGGGGGGAGAAACGGCCTTCGAGACGGCCTTCGGGGCCGGGGAAGATGACGGTGGGCATGGGTGCTGTGGTCCGGAAATAGCTTAGCTGGCACAAGCGGCGGTGGCGCACGCGAGGTGCGCGGCTATATAGGCTTTATGCCGCATTTCGCAATTACTTCGAGCATCCCGGCGAGCATCGCTTGAGCAAGCCGCGCATCTATCTCGACCATGCTGCCACCTCACCCCTGCGGCCCGAGGCCAAGGCCGCGATGGAGGAGGGGTTCGCGATCTGGGCCAACCCGTCGTCTCCGCATGCCGAGGGGCGCAAGGCCAAACAGGCACTGGAGGATGCCCGCGCGCGGGTGAAGGCGGCGCTGGCGTGGGACGGCGAGGTGATCTTCACCAGCGGGGCGAGCGAGGCGCTGTGGATCGCGCTCAACCGGGCGAAGGTTGACCGGCGCATTGTGAGTGCGGTGGAGCACGATGCGGTGTTCCGTGCAGCGCCCGATGCGGAGGTGTTGCCGATCGACAATCATGGCCTGCTGCAAGGCGGGGAGCTGGACTACGATATTCTTGAGCGACATTTGTCCCGAGAAGGTCGAGCGTTGCTTGCTGTCCAGCATATAAACCCCGAGGTCGGATCGAACTGGTATTGGCTTAAAGAAGATAAGTTTCAGACGATGGCGGCTGAGGCGAATGCCAGTCTCTTGGCGGATTGCACACAAAGCGCTGGAAAGCTCGATTTACCGAAGGCCGACCTGATTGCGATATCAGCCCACAAATTTGGCGGACCAATTGGCGCCGGAGCTCTACTGGTAAGGGAATTCTCTGTCCTTGAGCCAGTTGGGGGGCATGAGCGCGGCTACCGCCAAGGGACCGAAAATCTACCAGCAGTTCTCGGCATGGCAGCGGCTCTCCAATGTGGTGGCGTCGAAGAATGGCCGACCACGCGTGACGATCGATGGGAATTTGAAAAGGCAATCGAGAAGACTGGTCAGGTTGTTTCACTTGGGGCCGCTTGTGGAACGACCGGCATATTCGCGATCGCCCACCCCACGATGAGCGCTCAGGCCCAGCTGATCCGCCTCGACGCGATGGGTTTTGCCGTCTCGGCAGGCAGCGCGTGTTCTTCGGGCACGCTCAAGAAAAGCCGTGTGCTCGATGCCTTCGGCGTGCCCGACGATGTCGCCGCGCGCACGATCCGGGTCAGCATGGGGTGGAGCACGACGCCCGAGGAGCTGGATGCGTTTGCTGAGGCTTGGGCTTCGCTTTGAAGCTATCGTCATTGCGAGGCGACGCAGTCGCCGCGGCAATCCAGGGCGTCTCGCACTCCGCACTGGATTGCTTCGCTTCGCTCGCAATGACGTTATGAGAGAGAAATGATCTACCTCGACTACCAGGCCACCACTCCGCTCGCGCCGGAAGCGCGTGAGGCTATGCTTGCTTGGCTCGGCGGGCCGGAGAGCGAGACCTTCGGCAATCCGCACAGCCCGCACCGCATGGGCCGCATGGCGGCGGCGGCGGTCGAGGTGGCGCGCGAACAGGTGGCGCAGCTGTTCCCGCCCGGCGGGCAGGTCATCTTCACCGGCAGCGCCACGGAAGCGATCAACCTTGCGATCCGGGGCAATGCCGCCATCCGCTCGGGCGAGCACATCGCCTTCAGCGCGATCGAGCATGCGGCGGTGATCGATACGGTCAAAGCCAACGGCAACTGGACCCAGCTGCCCGTCGGCCCGGATGGCGTAATCGCGCCCGATGTCGAGATGCCCAAATATGTCGGTCTGCTGGCCGTGATGCAGGTCAATAACGAGATCGGCACGATCCAGCCCATCCCCGCGATGGCTGGCCGCGCGAAGGAAACCGGGGCGCTGTTGCTGGTCGATGGGGTGCAGGCGGCGGGCAAGATGGCCCTCCCGCAAGAAGCCGACATGATCGCGGTCAGCGCGCACAAGCTGCACGGCCCCAAGGGGATCGGCGCGCTGTGGGTGCGCGATGGCCTGTCGCTGATCCCGCATGTCGAAGGGGGCGGGCAGGAGCAGGGCCTGCGCTCGGGCACGCTTTCGCCCGCCTTGTGCTCCGGGTTCGGCGCGGCAGCGGCGCTGGCGGTCGAGCGACAGGAAGAAGACGCCGCGCATGTCGAAGAGCTGTGGCAGATCGCCCGCGATGCGTTTTCCGGCTGGACGCTCAATGGCAGTGCCGAGCAGCGCTGGCACGGCAGTCTCAACATTCGCAGGGATGGCCTCGACGTCGCCCGCCTGATGAGCGAATGCCGCGAGGTCATGTTCTCCGCCGGGTCGGCCTGCGCCAGCGGATCGGGGCGGACGAGCCACGTGTTGCGCGCCATCGGGCTGAGCGATGCGCAGGCCAAATCCTCGATTCGGCTGGGCTGGGGGCGCTACACGACGCGCGAGGACATGCAGCGCGCTTGCTCGATCATCGTCGAAGCGGCAGACTCGCAAGCATGAAAGTCACCTTCATCAAATCCACCGGCGAGCGGGTCGAGGCCGAGGCGCAGTCTGGCGATGTGCTGCTGCGCGTAGGCCAGGCGGCGGGCATGCCGCTGGAGGGCACATGCGAGGGGCAGATGGCCTGTTCCACCTGCCACGTGCTTGTCGCGAAGGAATGGTTCGCCCAGCTGCCCGAGGCGAGCGAGGACGAGGAAGACATGCTCGACCTCGCCTACGGCGTGCGCCCCACCAGCCGCCTGTCGTGTCAGATCGTGCTCACCGATGCGCTCGACGGGCTGGAAGTCACCATCCCCGCCGACGCGCACGATATGAGCCGGGGTTAGTCGGCCTTCTCCACGGGTTCCTCGCGCCGCCGCACCCGCTTCACCAGCATCCAGATGCCGAAGCCGACAAGGCCGATGGGCACGAGGACCGTCAGCAGCAGGATCAGCCCGCCGATCACGTTGCCCGCGACCGGACCGATCGAGCCGATGGCCTTGCGAATCGGTTCGAAAAAGCCGCCGGGCCCGGCACCCTCGCTCTGATAGGTCACGGTGATGCGCGAGTAGGCGACGCGCCCGCGCATTTCCTGCAGCCAGCTGCGCGCCTGGTCGATTTCCTCGTTGACCTGCGCCACACCGCGTTCGGCCTCGACCAGTTCCTGCACGCTGCCCTTGCGGGTGCGCAGCACTTCCATCAGCCGGTCGCGCAGCACTTCGCGGCTGCGCAGGCGCGCTTCGGTGTCGACGATCTGCTTGGAAAGATCCTCCCCTTCGATGCTGGAAGAGACCTGGTCGCCGCCCTCGCTTTGGGCAGCGGCGACGAGGTCGCGCCCGAATTCGCGCGCGCGGTCGGCGGCAACCGAGAGTTCGAGCTGGCCGTAGCCATAATCGTCCTCTGCGCCGTTCTGTTCGAGCGAGCGGACCTGACAGGTGAGCGGGCCGAGCTTGATGCACATATCGGCGTGGCGTTCCTGCAAGGGCGCGATGTCTTCGCGCGCGACGCGGAAGCCGTAGGAATAGACATAGGCGATCTTGGGGGCCGCGGCGGGGATGTCGGGTAGCGAGCTGGTTTCGCTCGCGCCGCCTTCGTCCGCGCCGGGGGCGGCAGGGGGCGGAGGCGGCGGCTCGATATCCATCGCCGCTTCTTCCGTCACATCGGCGGTCGTGATCGCCTCGGTGGTTTCATAGGAACTGCTTTCCGAACAGGCGGCCAGCGCGAGCGCGGCGGCAGTCCCCAGCAGGATGGAACGGCTAGCAGACATGAACTCTCTCCCCATCATGATGCGACCATCATATTGTGACCACAATAATGCCTTAATTTGGCCACACTCGCAAGCGCGATGCGCTTTTGGGGAGATTGGCGTTCGTTTATCGAAGCTTACGAGTCCGGTTGCGCCTCCAGGCTGACCTCGCGTTCACGCGCGAAATAGGCGGGGGTGGGCTCGATCGTGGCATCGAGTCGCGCCGCGAAGGCGAGCATGTGTTCACGCACGCGGCAGTGCATGCTCCACCCCGTCTTGGGATCGGCGGCGCGCGCCATGAAGCGAACCGTCTTGGCTCGCGCGTCCTGCCCGACCACCTCGCACACCGCATCCTCGGGATCGACGACGTCCTCGTCCTGCTGCACGTAGTTGCGAAATTCCTCGCGCAGCGCGTCCACATCGGCGCGGTTGTCGAGTTGCAGCTCGACATGGGTCATCAGGCTCGCGTCCTGCTTGGTCCAGTTCTCGAAACTTTCGTTGGTGAACGCGCTGACCGGGGCGATCACGCGGCGTTCGTCCCACGTGCGCAGGCGCAGGTGGGTGAAGCCTATCTTCTCGACGAAGCACCATTGCCCTTCGAACTGCACCGCATCGCCGATCCGCGCGGTCTGCGCGAAGGCGATCTGCACGCTCGCCATGATGTCGCCCAGCACCTTGCGCGCGGCAAAGGCGAGCACCAGGCCCAGCACGCCGGCAGAGGCCAGAATCGAGAAGCCGAGCGTGTCGGCGATATTGCTCGCCACAAGCAGGAAGCCGACCGCGGCGAGCAGCAGCAGCGCGGTGACGATCCGGCGGATCGCGCTCATCTTGGTGTAGAAGTTGCGGTCCTGATGGTTGCCAGGGGCTTCCAGCTCGTCGGTCCGGCGGTTGGTCGCAAATTCGAACAGTGCCTCTATGGCTGCGAGAACGATGCCAAGGATTGCGGCGATCACCAGGATCAGCTGGAACGGATCGAGCAGGTCCTTCGCAGGACCCGACAGGCGCAGCACCGTATTGCGGACCAGCGCGAAGGTGCCGGCAAAGGCGAGCAGGGTGACAGGCAGATGGACCGCCTGCAGCACGCCGCCGATCTTCGTGTCCGTATCGTATCCTTCGCGCAAACGGCGAATGCCGAGATAGGTCGCAAGGCCGGCCAGCGCTGCGACGATCAGCACCAGCGGAAGCGCGATCAGTTCCCACCAGGCCAGCGTCCAGACGGCCTGCTTGCGCAGCGGCGCGGGCAGCATCTGCTCGAACTGCGTCGGGCCGTATTCGCGGTAGAGAGCAGGCACGTTGGCCACGGTCTGGCGGCTGAACACCCACACCGGCTCGCCGCCCGGAGCCTGCACCCGTGCGAGGCGGATGGGGATGCGCCGGTTGCCCAGTTCGAGCGTTGCCACGCTGAGCGATCGGCGTGCGACGCCCGCCATCGGGTTCTTGCTGCTGGCATCGGTGTCCATCGCATCGGGCCGGTCGGGCAGGGTTGCCCAGTCGATCGCGACGGTGGTGTTCATCAGGTGATAGAGCTGCCGGGCGATCTCCTCGCGCGGGATATCTGTCCGGCTTCGCTCGATATTGGCGTAATCCAGCGCGTCGGCCGCTCGGCCCCATTCCTCGCGCTCGCCAGCCACCATGAAGCTTTCGATCAGGCCCATCGGGGTGTCGAGGAACAGCTGCGGCTCCCCCGCGCCGTCCCCGTTGCGCAGCGTTTCGACCTGATAGACCAGGGGTGAGGAACTCTGCGCGACCTCCCGTTCGGACTGCGCGCTGGCGGGTCCCAGCAGGACGGAGAACAGCGCGGCGATGGCCGCAGCGAGGGTGGCGAGGCGAAGCAGGATCATGCCCGAACAATGCAGGCCGGGTGCGTTAGGTCCGGACGGGCGGACAAGGCCCACACGAAGAAGCCCGGCCGCATTGCTGCGACCGGGCTTCGTAATTCCAGCTTTTCGAGACGCTTATGCGTCTTCGGGCACCTTCTCCAGCACGCGGCTGATCAGGCGATCCGAGAATGCAGGAATGTCGTCCGGATTGCGGCTGGTGATCAGGTTGCCGTCTTCGGCGACCTGCTCGTCCACAACATTGGCACCCGCATTCTTCATGTCGGTGCGGATCGAGTGATAGCTGGTGAGCGTCTTGCCCTTCACCAGATCGGCTTCGATCAGCAGCCACGGAGCGTGGCAGATCGCGGCGATCGGCTTGCCCGCAGCGTTGAATTCGCGGACGATCGCAACGGCGCGGTCGTTGACGCGCAGCAGGTCCGGGTTGATCTGGCCGCCGGGGAGGAGGAGGGCGTCGTAGCCTTCGCAGTTGGCGACGTCGTCCACGGTCTTGTCGACCTTGATGGTCTTGCCCCAATCGTCCTTGTCCCAGGCCTTGATTTCACCGGATTCGAGGCTGACGACCTCGGTTTCGATGCCTGCATTTTCCAGGTTCTGCTTGGGATCGAACAGCTCGGATTGCTCGAAGCCGTTGGTGGCGAGAATCATAACGCGCTTGGCCATGATGAAGTCCTTTCGTCTTGAATGTGCTTTCATGGGGGAAACGGGCGGGGAAAGCTTTGCGTTCCGCGCTTCTTGCCAGGGCGAGCCGGTGATAGGGCGAGCCGATGGCTTCCGCTGAAAATGGTTCGAAAGAGCCCGATTCCCTCTCTGCAATCGTCGATGCGCCGTTCGAAACCGCGCTGTCCGAGCGGTATCTTGTCTATGCGCTGTCCACGATCACCGCGCGTTCGCTGCCCGATCTGCGTGATGGCCTGAAGCCGGTCCACCGCCGCCTGCTATGGGCGATGCGCCAGCTGCGCCTTGGGCCGGACACTGCGTACAAGAAATCCGCCCGCGTGGTGGGTGAGGTGCTGGGCAAGTACCACCCGCATGGCGATACCGCCGTCTATGACGCGATGGTGCGCCTCGCGCAGCCATTCTCGCTGCGTTACCCGCTGGTCGAAGGGCAGGGGAACTTCGGCAATATCGACGGCGATAACGCCGCCGCCGCCCGCTACACCGAAGCGCGGCTGACCCGGACGGCGATGGCGCTGATGGCGGGCCTCGACGAAGGCACTGTCGATTTCGTGCCGACCTACAACAACGAGGAAGAAGAGCCGCTCATCTTCCCCGGCCTGTTCCCCAACCTGCTGGCCAACGGCGCCAGCGGAATCGCAGTGGGCATGGCGACCAACATCCCCAGCCACAATGTGGACGAGGTGATCGCAGCAACGCTGGCGGTGATCGACAAGCCCGCGATCGAGCATGCCGAGCTGATGCAGCTGATGCAGGGTCCGGACCTTGCCACCGGTGGCCTGATCGTGGACAGCCCGGAAACGATCAGCGCAGCTTACGAAACCGGTCGGGGCTCCTTCCGCATCCGTGCGCGTTTCCATGCCGCCGAAGCAGCGAGCGAGCAAGACCGCGAGGCGGGGATAGAGCGGCTGGGCGGCGGCCAGTGGCAGCTCGTCATCAGTGAAATCCCCTACCAGGTGCCCAAGGGCAAGCTGATCGAACAGATCGCGCAGGTCATCGCGGACAAGAAGGTGCCGATCCTGGAGGACGTGCGCGACGAGAGCGACGAACAGATCCGCATCGTGCTGGTCCCGCGCAGCCGCAACGTCGATCCGGAACTGCTGAAAGAGTCGCTCTACCGGCTGACCGACCTCGAAACGCGCTTCGGGCTCAACATGAACGTGCTCGATGCCACGCGCACGCCGCTGGTGATGGGCCTGAAGGAGCTGCTGCAGAACTGGATCGCCAGCCAGATCGACATTCTCCAGCGCCGTTCGCGGCACCGGCTGGAACAGATCGCGCGGCGGCTGGAGCTGGTCGAAGGCTACATCATCGCCTTCCTCAACCTCGACCGGGTGATCGAGATCATCCGGACCGAGGACGAGCCCAAGCCGGTGATGATGGCGGAGTTCGGACTGACCGACCGGCAGACCGAGGCGATCCTCAACATGCGGCTGCGCAGTCTGCGCAAGCTGGAAGAGATGCAGCTGCGGCAGGAAAAGGACGACCTGCTGAAGGAACAGGGCGAGCTGGAAGCGCTGCTCGCCGATCCGGCCAAGCAGAAGCGCCGCCTGAAACGCGACCTCAAGACGCTGCAGAAGGATTACGCCAAGACCACCGATCTGGGCGCGCGGCGAACCACGATTGCCGAGGCCGCGCCCACGGTCGAATTCAGCATGGACGCGATGATCGAGAAGGAGCCGATCACGGTCATCATGTCGCAGCGCGGCTGGATCCGCGCGGCGAAGGGGCATGTGGACCTGACGCAGGAATGGAAGTTCAAGGAAGGCGACGAACTCGCTTTCGTGTTCCACGCACAGACCACCGACAAGCTGCTGATCGCGACCGACGACGGGCGCTTCTTCACGCTGGGCGCGGACAAGCTGCCCGGCGCGCGCGGCTTTGGGGAGCCGGTGCGCACCACGCTGGACATCGACAATGCCGCGCACATCGTGGCCGCCTGGGCGCACACACCGGGCGAGCGGCTGCTGCTTGCCAGCACGCCGGGCAAGGGCTTCGTAATCAAGAGCGACGATCTGCTGGCCGAAACGCGCAAGGGCCGTGCGGTGATGACGCTGAAGGGCGACGCCAGGCTCGCCAAGGTGGCGCATATCGGCGAAGGGCACGATCACGTTGCCGTGGTGGGGGACAACCGCAAGCTGGTGGTCTTCAATCTGGAAGAAATGCCCGAGATGCAGCGCGGGCAGGGCGTGCAGCTGCAACGCTACCGCGATGGCGGCATGGCCGATGTCACCACCTTCCGGCTGGAGGATGGCCTCAGCTGGCAGATGGGCGGAACGGGCGAACGCACCCGGACCGAGCCGGAGATGTGGCAGTGGAAGGTCGCGCGTGGCGGCGCGGGCCGGATGCCGCCCAACGGCTTCCCGCGCGATAATCGTTTCTGATCTTGCGCTAACCCGGGGTGGCAAGGGCGCCAACGAAAAGGCGGGCCGCACACCTTTCGGCATGCGACCCGCCCCTTGCGACCCTCGAGAGTGGTGGCTCCGAGGGAAACTCGCTTATTCGGCGTCCTGTTCGGCCATTTCGCCGCCCTGCGGTGCAGGTGCGGACTCACCGCCAAGCGCGGCCACGAGGTCCGCACGCGGGATGAGCACGAGGAGCACGCCGTTCTGGTCTGCCGCGAACTGTTCGCGCTGAACGCTGACGGCACCTTCGGTCATTTCCAGAACCGCGGTATCGCCGTCGACCGACTGGATCGTGCCGATCTGCGCGCCTTCGGAATCGAACACCGCCGCATCGGCAACCAGCGCTGCATCGCGCGCGGCCACGGCCTGCTCGTTCTGGGCCTGAAGCATCTGCACGAGCTGTGCCTTGGTAACGGCGATCACCGGCCCTTCGGGGCCTTCGCCGAACGCACCGGCGGGCAGCGATGCCTTCATGCCGTCGATATCGACGACGATGGTTTCGCCGTCCATCTGTACGATCGTGCCGATCACACCGCCGACTTCGCCGTCCGTGCTTTCATATACGGTTGCGCCGGTTTCCGGGCCCATCTGGGCCTGGGCGGCAGTCGCCAGGGTGAACGCGGCGGCGGCGGCAAGGGCAGTCTTGAACTTCACGGGTATTCTCTCCTTAGTAGGGTCGCGGCTTTGGGCCGCAGTGCGGGCTTTCGCCCACTGAAACGGTCGGTCGTGCCGGACGGTCCCGCCGGGAGCGAGGGGTTGAGCCAAATCGGTCTCTATCCGGGCTGGTCGGTATGGGAATATGGCAAAAAGGCGTCAACAGCCCAAAGGCATGTCATCCCGATCCGATATGCAGACTTTAGAATCTTGCGCATGAAGGCAAGCTTAAGAGGTTGTTCGGTCAGACAATTCCTCTTCGAGCAGCCCAAGGACCCGTTCGCGGTCAGGAAAATCCTCCTCGATCCAGCGCGCCTCCACCTTGCGCAGCATGCGCGAGACATCGGCACCCGAAAGGCCCCGCTGAACGATCTCGCCCCCCTTCAGGGGGAGATCCGGAATCTCCCAGTCTTCCAGCGGGCGAGGGTCCGCCCCGATCAGCAGCAGGCGCCCCGCGGCGCAGGTTCTGCCATGCGAATAGGCCAGCGCCTTCGGGGCATCCCCATCCGCGTCGCGTGCGCCTGCCAGACACGCCAGGCAATCGCGGTCCTTGCGGGAGAGGCGCAGCCGTGCGGCGACGCTTTCGGCCACGCTTTCGACCGCAGGGATCAGTGCCGCGAGGCGGACCAGCGCGCGCCCCTCCGCCTCGAAGCGGGCTTCGGTCTCGATCAGGCGTTGCAGCGCCGCGATCTGGCTGGTGCCCGCTTCGGGCAGGATCACCGGGAGCACGCCGCGCGCGCGCATTCGCGCAATCGTGGGCGCGGGATCGGGCAGGGCCAGGATCGCCATCAGCTCCATCGCCACCCGTTCGCGGCTCAGGCCCTTCATCGTCGGCGCCAGCTCGGCGCAGGCTTCCTCCGCTGCTTCATCCAGATCGGCGCCGAAGCGCGCCTGGAAGCGGTAGTAGCGCAGGATCCGCAGATGATCCTCGCGGATGCGCTGGTGCGGATCGCCGATGAAGCGCACGCGGCGCGCGTCCAGATCGTCCAGCCCGCCGAAATAATCGAATATTTCCAGTGTCTGCGGATCGACATAAAGCGCATTGATCGTGAAATCCCGCCTTGCGGCATCCTCGCGCCAATCCTGCGCGAAGGCCACCGTCGCGCGGCGACCATCGGTGCTGACGTCATGACGCAGCGTCGTCACCTCCACTGGCCCGCCATCCAGCAGGGCGGTGATGGTTCCGTGATCGATCCCGGTGGGCACGGTCCTGATCCCCGCGGCCTTGCACGCTTCCACGACCTCTTCGGGCCGCAGGGGCGTGGCCGCGTCGATATCCTTGACCCGGTGGCCCAGCAGCGTGTCGCGCACCGCGCCGCCCACCCAGCGGATGTTCTGCGCACCCAGTGCAGTCGCCAGCGCGGCAAGATCGGCGCGCTGCGTCCATTCGGCCTTGGGCAGAACCTCAACCATCGAACAGCTCCGTCAGTTGGAGGCGGCGCGAGAGATTGAGCAGGATCGCCGCGGTCACGCCCCAGATGCGGTAGCCTTCGTGATGCAGTTCGTAATAGCGGCGCTCCGCCCCGCGCCACAGGGCAGACTGTTCGTCGTATTTCGCCGGGTCGAGCACGGTGGCCAATGGCACCTCGAACCAGCTTTCGACCTCTGCCGGGTTGGCCCGCAGCGGAAGATCGGGCGGGATCATGCCGAGCACGGGAGTAATTTCGAACCCCGTTCCGGTCAGATAGCGATCGGTCGCGCCGATCACGCGGACATCGCGCGCGCGCAGGGCCAGTTCCTCCTCCGCCTCGCGCAGCGCGGCCTCGATCGAGTTCTCGCCGGGGTCCAGCTTGCCGCCGGGCAGCGCGACCTGGCCGGGATGGTCGCGCATGTCGTGCGGCCGCTGTGTCAGGATCAGGCCCGGCTGCGGTCGGTCGGTCACGGCGACCAGCACGGCGGCGGGGCGTGGATCGCTCCCGGCAAAGCGCGCATCGGTCAGCAGATCGGACAGTTCGACGCCGTGCCCGTCATCGAACACGCGCTGGAGGCGGTCGAAAAGCGCGCTCACGGCTTCAGGCGAAAGCTCTCGCCCGCGCTGGAGACGGTCCAGTCATCGCCAGTGGCAAGCGCATGCTCGGCAAGCTGCTGGTAAGTGCTGCGGTTGAGCCGCGCTTCCAGCCCGCGTCGCACGCCCAGATAGAGCGCGGGCGTTTCCGCGTCCCCGCGCGCCGCGATCGGATGGTCCGGCCCGGCGATCACCAGCTCGTCCGTATTGAGACGGAAGGCGAGGGTGGTTCTGCCGTCTTCGTCCCGCACCACCATGTCGGTCGCGACGAAGGCGGCGTCCTCCACTTCGATGGACAGCTTCTCGAACGGAGAGACAAGGAAATGCGCGCCGCTTTCGTCGCGGATCAGCAGGCCGGAAAAGGCCCGCACCATCGCCTCGCGCGTGATCGGCGATCCATCGTGGAACCAGGTGCCGTCGGCGGCGATCCGCATGCCCGAATCGCCCTCTTTCTGCGGCGCCCAGTTATCGACGGGGGGCAGCTTGCGCGCCTGCACCTGCTCGGCGATCTGCGACAGGGTCAGCGATGCAAGATGGGGCGGGGGTTCGTAGGGCATTGCGGGAATTCTCTGGCAGAAGCGCGGGGTTCGCGCAATTCGGGCTAAGTGCGGGGTTGTGGCTATTCCTCGCCCCGATCATCGCCCTGGCGCCACGGCCCCAGCATCCCGCGCTTGGGCAGGATTGCCGGATTGGCGCAGCGCACCAGCAGGCGATGCTGCTCGACCGGGCCGGGCGTGTCCCATCCGGCCGTCGGTGCGGCGGTGAAATCCCATTTGCCGTAATATTCGGGATCGCCGATCAGCACCTGCGGCAGAGCGGGCGCATCGTCGCTCGCCATGCCTTCGACCGCGCCCAGCGACGCAGCCATCAGAGCGCGGCCATAGCCTTCGTTCTGGCGGCTGGGCGCGACCGCCACGGGGCCGACCATCAGCAGCGGATATTGCCGCCCGTCCTCGTCGGTCAGCGAAACCGGCCACAATTCGATCGTGCCCGCCAGAAACTCCTCGTCATCCAGCGCGGCAAAGCTCAGGCCGGCCAGCCGATCCAGCCCCTCGCGGATGCGATAGGCGGTGCGCGAGGTCCGGTCCGCGCCGAAGGCGGCGTCGAGCAGTTGCTCGTGGAGCGCCGATGGTACGGCGTCGAAGGGAACGATGGTGGGCATGGGCAAGGCCTGAAAGCGAACGGGCGCGCGGGTTAATCCCCCGCGCGCCCGCTGTCGACCGTTTTGGATCGATCCGGCTCGTCTATCCCGCCGGCGTCAGCTTGCGCAGGCGGCCGTTCTTGCCATCCTCCAACACGTAGAGCGCGCCGTCCGGGCCCTGCACGATCTCGCGCAGTCTTTCGCCGAACTCGTAGCGGGCGGCCTCGGTAGCGGTGGTGCCGTCCATATCGACACGCACGATATTCTGTTCCTTCAGGTTTGCGATCAGCGCATCGCCGCGCCAGTCGGCAAACATGTCGCCCGAATAGAACAGGAAATCGCCCGGCGCGATAACCGGGGTCCATTCGATCGCGGGCTTGGTGAAGCCATCGTCGGGCGAATGATCGGGGATGGGCGTGCCGTTGTAGTTGTCGCCTTCGGACCGCACCGGCCAGCCGTAATTATTGCCGCGCTGCACCAGGTTCAGCTCGTCACCGCCAGCGGGCCCGTGCTCCAGATCCCATAGCCGACCGGCGCTGTCGAATTGCAGGCCCAGGATATTGCGGTGGCCCCAGCTCCAGATCTGGTCGCTGGGCGATCCGCGGTCCGCCAGCGGATTGCCCGCCGCCGCGCTGCCATCGAGATCGAGGCGCACGACCGTGCCCAGCGTGTTGGAGGTATCCTGCGCAGGCGTCTGCTTCTGGCGGTCGCCGCTGGCGACGAAAAGATATTGCTCGTCCGGGCTGAAGGCGATGCGGTGCGAGTAGTGGCCGCGCCCCGTCACCTTCGGGGTCTGCCGCCAGATCACGTTCAGGTCTTCCACCGCGCAATCGGCGTTGCCCTGACAGACCAGCTGGCCGCGCCCGACCACTGCGCCGCGTGTATCGCCGTCACCGGCTTCGGCCCAGCTGAGGTAGATCGTGCGGGTGCCGATTTCGTCATCCGCCTCGCTCTGCAGGAAGGCGATATCGCCCAGGCCGCCCTGGCCGCCGTAGTCGACTGTCGGGGCGCCGGTGATTTCCATGCGCTCTCCGGTCCGCGTATTCACCGCAGCCAGCGATCCGGCCTTTTCGGTAATGACGAGGTACTGCGTGCCGGGCACGAAGTCCGCTGCCCACGGCTCTTCGAAGGTGCCCATGTTTTCCACGGCGAAGGGGCCGACGGTTTCGTCCGCCGTGCCCGATACAGGGGCGCTGGAAGCAGACGGGGTGTTGGCGCTCGGCCCGTTCTCCCCCGTGCTGGCATTGCCGCAGCTTGAGAGGGCCATGCCTGCGCTGGTAACGATCAGGGCCGAAAGAAATCGATTCATGGTCATGTTCGCAGCAAGTCCCTTTTCCGAATTTGCGGCCCAGTGTCCGCCCGGAATGCTGATCGTCGGTGTCGACGAGGCGGGGCGGGGGCCGCTTGCGGGGCCGGTGGTGGCCTCCGCGGTGGCGCTGTGCAAGCCGCGCCCGGGCGGGCTCGACGATTCCAAAAAGCTCGGGGCCACCAAGCGTTCCACGCTGGACGAGCAGGTGAGGCGCCGCTGCGCATGGGGCGTGGCGGTGGTGGAGCCGGAAGAGATCGACCGGCGCAACATCTTCGGCGCGACCATGCATGCGATGACGCTGGCTGTCGCACGCGTGGCCGAAGCAATGGGCCGCGCGCCGGACATGGTGCTGGTAGACGGCAATTTGACCCCGCAGGGCCGCGATGCGGGCTGGGTATGGCCCGCCCGCGCGATCGTGGGCGGCGACGCGCGAGAGCCCGCCATCGCCGCCGCCAGCATCGTCGCCAAGCAATGGCGCGACCGTCTGATGGTCGCCGCCGCAGCCGATCATCCGCATTACGGGTGGGACCGGAACAAGGGTTACGGGACCGCAGAGCATCTCCAGGCATTGAGGGAACATGGGCCATGCCCGCTGCACCGCCGCAGCTTCGCACCCGTGGCCCAGATGGACATGATCGCGGAGATGATCGCATGAAGGGTTTCACGTTCGACGATATTCCCGGCCTGACCGGCCGTACGGCACTGGTCACCGGCGCCAATACCGGCATCGGATACCACATTGCGGAAATGCTGGCCGACCGGGGCGCAAGGGTGCTGATGGGGTGCCGGGACCTGACGAAGGCGGAGGCTGCCCGCAAGGATATGCTCAAGGCCGTGCCGGACGCGCAGATCGAGCTGGTCGAACTCGACCTTGCCGACATGGCCTCGGTCCGCAAGGCGGCCGAGGGCATCGACACGCTGGACCTGCTGGTGAACAACGCAGGGATCATGTGGGTGCCGCACGAGATTTCCACGGGCGGGGCGGAAAAGCACTTCGCGGTCAATCACCTCAGCCATTTCGCGCTGACCAGCCTGCTGCTGCCTGCCCTTGCGAAGGGCAAGGACCCGCGCGTGGTCACCCAGTCGAGCATCGCGCACCGCCCGGCCTCGATCCAGTTCGACAATCTTTCGGGCGAACATGATTACGCGCGCCAGAAATTCTACGGCCAGAGCAAGCTTGCGAACCTGATGTTCGCGCTGGAGCTGGACCGGCGCCTGCGCGCCAAGGGATCGCCGATCGCCAGCATCGCGTGCCACCCCGGCGTCGCGAAGACCGAGCTGACCCGGCAGGTCGGCTGGGCGAAGCTGATCATGCCGATCGCTGCGACGCTGCTCAACACCGCGAAGCAGGGCGCACTGCCCGCGCTGCAGGCGGCGACCGACCCGGACGCGCAGGGCGGCGACTATTACGGGCCCTACGGTTTCATGGAGGCGACCGGCGCGACCTCGGGCCGTGCGGTGGCCACGGCAACCGCGCGCGATCCGCTGCTCGCCACGCGGCTCTGGGAGGTTTCCAAGGACATGACGGGGATCGATCCGGGATTGCCGCCCGCTGCCTGAATGCGCCACCTGAAGGGATGCGCGCCGGAGCCGGGCGCCACCCTGAGAAGGCTGCCGGATCGAGAAAGGGCCTGACACCCATCAACCCCCCTTTGCGGGGGCGATGGGCATGCTATCAAGCCGCCCCATATGATCGGTTCCATCATCCTCATCGCCATCGGCCTCGTCGCGCTTGCGGGGGGCGGAGAACTTCTCGTGCGCGGCGCGGTCGGCATTGCGCAGAAGCTGGGCATGTCGACCCTGTTCACAGGACTGGTGATCGTCGGCGCGGCGACTTCCATGCCCGAGATGGTGGCCAGCGTGCAGGCGGTCGCCAGCGGATCGCCAGAAATCGCGTGGGGCAATATCGTCGGTTCCAATATCGCCAACTCGCTGCTGATCCTTGGTGGAGCCGCGCTGATCATGCCGATCGTGCTGGCAGGAGTGGGCCGGCGCGATTCCGTGGTCTCGCTGCTGGCAACGCTTTTGGTGTGGGCGATCGCCTGGTGGGGCCTGGCTTCGTCCTATATCGGCGTCGCCCTGCTGGTGGCGCTGGTGCTCTACATCGTGTGGCGATACCGCCATCCGCCCACTCAGGTCGAAGAGCAGGAGGAGGCGCATCCTGCCCCCAATTTCCTGCTGTCGCTGCTGTTTTTCGCTGCGGGCGTGGCCGCGCTGGTGCTGGGCGGTGGCTGGCTGGTGACGGGCGCGATCGAGATTGCCAGCGATCTTGGCGTGAGCGAGGCGGTAATCGGCCTCACCATCGTGGCGGTGGGTACCTCGCTCCCCGAGCTGGCCGCATCGGCGGTCGCCGCCTTCCGCGGCCATGCCGAACTGGCCATGGGCAACGTGCTAGGATCGAATATCTTCAACCTGCTGCTGATCGGCGGGGTAACCATGACCCTTTCGGGCCAGCCCCTGCCGACCGAGTTGCTCCAGTACGGCTGGCCGATCGCTGCCGCATCGGCGCTGTTGCTGCTGCTCATGTGCCGCTTCCTGCCGGGTATCGGGCGGCTGTCCGGCCTGTTGATGCTGGGCGCCTTCGCGGGCAATACGGCGCTTGCTTTCGCCTGAGCGAACAGGCGTTTACACGACGTCAACCCTAATCATTTACCAAGTTTGACTTGACGGGGACTCGCCGAGGACTCACGAGTCTCCCTGTGGATAACTCGGCGGGCGGATCACCGCGGCCGACCAGCAGGTTTTTGGGGGACGCACGTCAGAATGGTCGTAGAAACGAAAACGAGGCCCGTAGCGAAGGCCGCGCCGCGCCGCGCAAAGCAGGCGGCGACCGCGCCCGAACTGCCGCTGGGCCAAATCCTTGACGGCGACTGTGTGGAGCGGCTGCGCGAGCTGCCCGACAACAGCATCGATCTCGTCTTCGCCGATCCGCCTTACAACCTGCAGCTGGGCGGCGATCTCAACCGGCCCGACGGCAGCCATGTCGATGCGGTGACCGATCACTGGGACCAGTTCGACAGCTTCAAGGTTTACGACGACTTTTCAAAGGCCTGGCTGGCGGAGTGCCGACGCGTTCTGAAGCCCGACGGCGCGCTGTGGGTGATCGGCAGCTATCACAATATCTACCGCCTCGGCGCGACGCTGCAGGATCTGGGCTTCTGGATCCTCAACGACATCGTGTGGCGCAAGACCAACCCGATGCCCAATTTCCGCGGCACCCGCTTCACCAATGCGCACGAGACGCTGATCTGGGCGAGCCAGGGCGAAAAGGCGCGCTACCAGTTCAACTACCGCGCGATGAAAACGCTCAACGACGAACTCCAGATGCGCAGCGACTGGACCTTCCCGATTTGCGCCGGGGGCGAGCGGCTGAAGGACGAGAGCGGCCACAAGGCGCACCCGACGCAAAAGCCCGAGGCGCTGCTCTACCGCGTGCTGCTCGCCACGACCGAGCGCGGCGACGTGGTGCTCGACCCGTTCTTCGGCACCGGCACCACCGGCGCGATCGCCAAGCGGCTGGGCCGCGAATGGATCGGTTGCGAGCGCGAGGAAGCCTACCGCAAGGTCGCCCGCGCCCGGATCGAGAAGGAACTCCCGCTCGACGAAAGCGCGCTGACCACGATGCAGAGCAAGCGCACCGCACCGCGCGTCGCCTTCGGCACGCTGGTGGAGGCGGGCTTCGTCAAACCCGGCACGCAGGTATTCGACAAGAAACGCCACTGGACCGCGACGGTGCGCGCCGACGGCTCGCTGGTTTCGGACAAGCTGATCGGTTCGATCCACCAGGTTGGCAAGGACCTGCAAGGTGCCCCCAGCTGCAACGGCTGGACCTTCTGGCACTTCGAGGACGAGGGGCTGGTGAAGCCGCTCGACTCCGCGCGGCAGCTGTACCTGCTCGCGACGGAGGATTGATCCCCGCCGCAAGGGGGAAGTAAACGACCGCGCGGGATGATTGCCAGCCCGGAAGACTCAGGGATAGCGGATGAGTTCCCTCCTTCTCGACGGATGGTCTTTCACAGCCGGCTCCGCCGAATGGACAACCATTTTTCCCGACGGATGCCGCGATCTGATCCTTTGCCAGCCAAGGGGCGCGGCGCCCTTCATTTTCGCAACCGAGCTGGACGATATTCCGCGACGTGTCGCGGTGGAGCCGGGTGACAGGTTTATCGGCTTCCGTCTCCAGCCCGGCGTCGGGGTGAAGGCGAGCCTGTCGCGGTTGGCACCACGTGACAGTGCCGAGGAGGTGGATTGGGCAGTGCTGCAGGAAGCCCTGATCGAGTGCCCCCAGGTCCGCGATGCACTCACCGCACTGAAACATGCCGCAAACACCTCCGAGGCAGCGCGAAGGGCAGGTGTTTCCACCCGCACCTTGCAACGCCTCGTCGTCACCGGCACGGGCCGGGCTCCCTCGTGGTGGCGACGGCTTGCGCGTGTGCGCCGATCTGCAGCATTGCTCGCAGCCACGGGTGCAATGCAGGCCGAGCTTGCGGACGCTGCGATTGATGCAGGCTTTTCCGATCAGGCGCACATGACGCGGGAGTTTCGCCGATGGCTGGGCGTCACCCCCGGTCAGGTCCGGCGCGGAGTTCCATTTGCGGACGTCCTCCGGGCCAAAGGATATCAATAGACCTCTGCGCGCAGCCTCGCGGTCAATTGTCGGGGGCTTGCACCGGGGAGCAGATTTCGATGAGATAGCCGTTGGGGTCTGCGACATAGGCGGTTGTCTGCCCCCAGGGTTCCTCACGCACGGGTTGCTTCACGATCGCTCCGGCACTCTCGGCCTTTTCCAACATGCCCGCGACATCATCGGTCTCGAATGCAATCTCGAAAACGGGGGCGTCCGCATCGGCCCTCGCCGGACTTTTGCCAAGCTGGCGCATCAATGCGACAGACGAGAATGCGAGCTTGGTCTCTCCGGTGACCAGCTCTCCATAATCGCCGCTTTCGTGCACCATCCCGCGTTCCAGCCCGAAGGCGCGCTCGTAAAACGTCAGCGTTTGCTCGACATTCTCGACATACATGATCGTGTAGCGAAGGATCATCGGTATCTCCTGTGGTAAGTGATCCCGCGCGAGATGGGAGGAAAGCGCGGTTCGGTCTTGAACAAATGCGCCAGCACTCAGCTTTATTGCGCGCACCGGTCTACATCCGCCCCATCTGCTTCGCACGCCTGGTTATCATTTGCCCCTTGTTCGGCCCGAAAATGGGACACTGCGTGCTTTGCGGTTGATCATGACCCGATAGCCTCGGACACCTGCAAGCCACGGCAATACTTACGTTTTCGACCCTTGGCGTAGTCCCCTATTCGGCAGGCAAAGAATGAGCAGGTTAGCACCGATCCGTCTCGACCAGACCCTGGCCGTGGTGATTCCCAGTTACAAAGTCCTTGCGCACGTGCTCGATGTGATCGGCCGGATCGGGCCGGAGGTCGCCATGATCTTCGTGGTCGATGACGCCTGTCCCGAGGGATCGGGCAACCATGTCGAGGAGAATTGCGGCGATCCGCGAGTGCGCGTCATTCGGCACGCGCAGAACAAGGGCGTCGGCGGGGCGGTGATGACGGGCTATCAGGCGGCCTTGGCTGCAGGGGCGGATGTCATCGTCAAGCTGGATGGCGACGGGCAGATGGACCCGGCGCTGATCGGCCGGATTGCCCGCCCCGTTCTGGAAGGCCGGGCCGATTACGCGAAAGGCAACCGCTTCCATTCGATCTGGAATGTGCGCAAGATGCCGGCCCTGCGCCTGTGGGGTAATGCCGCGCTGTCTTTCGTGACCAAGCTTTCCAGTGGATACTGGAGCCTCTTCGACCCGACCAACGGCTATACAGCGATCCATGCCAGCGCTCTGGAGATGCTGGAGCCGGCCAATATCTCGGAGCGCTACTTCTTCGAGACGGACATGCTGATCAATCTCGGCAATGCGCGCGCGGTCGTGGCCGACGTGCCGATGGAGGCGGTCTATGGCGAAGAGATCAGCAATCTCAACATTCGCCGTGAATCCGGCCAGTTCCTGATCAAGCACCTGCGCGAAATGGTGAAGCGGATCTTCTACAACTACCTGTTACGCGATTTCAGCCTTGCCTCGGTCCAGCTGCTCGCGGGCAGTGCGATGCTGTTGTTCGGCGTGGTTTTCGGCATGGTGCACTGGTACGATTCACTCGCATCGGGCCATATCGCCAGCACCGGAACGGTGATGGTGGCCGTGCTGCCGATCATCCTGGGCTTCCAGCTGCTGCTGAATTTCCTCGCCTTCGACATGGCGAACGAGCCGAAGCATCCCCTCCAGCCGGCCCCATCCCTCACCGAATTGCTGAGCGGCACGCGCAGACGGGAGGCGACGAAAGTAGCATGACGCGCGCGCGCACCGTTACCACGCAGGCCATGCGCTACGGCATCGTCGGCGCGATCGTGGTCGCGTGCGATTACCTCGTGTTCTCGGCGATCCTGCTGGCGGCGCCGGCGGTTTATCTGGCCGCCAATCTGGGCGGCAAGGTTGCGGGCGCTGTGCTGGGTTTCTTCATGCACCGGCATTTCACCTTTTCGTGGGAGCAGCGCCACGGTGCGCGGCGCCAGTTCGTGTCCTATTGCGCCGTGCTGCTGGGCAACATCGCGCTTTCCACCGCCTTGCTGTGGCTGCTTGTGGAGCAAGTGCAGGCCAATGCCTTCGTGGCGCGCATAGCCACCGATGCGGTGGTGATCGTGGTCGCCTTCTTGCTGTCGCGCCTGTGGGTCTACCGGGCCGCGTGATGCAGCGGGCTTTCGACTGGATCGCCAAAGGGCAACGCGGCCTCTGGCTTGCCCTGGCCATTTTCGCGCTGTGCCTGGCGCTGGGCTGGGTGGGGTTCATCGCGTCCGACGATGCGACCTATGTCGTGGGTGCCTATGGCTGGCTCGAGCAGTTTCCCTTCGTCGGCGGGCACGGGACGATCCGCTATCCGCTGACCATCCCCATCGCGCTGTCCTTCCTTGTCTTTGGCGAGGGCGAGGTGGCCGCGATCCTGCCGTCTCTCGCCTATCTGCTGGTATTCCTGCTCTTCACCTGGCGCATGCTGTGCGGGGTGGCGGGGCGACTGGCGGCCTTTGTCGCTCTGCTGCTGGTGGTCACCTGCCCGCTGATCGCGGTAGAGGCCTCGATTGCGAGCATCGACATTCCCGAAATGACGCTGCTGATGGGCGCTCTGTTCGTGCTGTGGCGCTGTCTCGAAACCGGGCCGGATGCACGGCGGCTGCTTCTGGTCGGTGCGCTGGTAGGGCTGGCGTTTCTGGCGCGGGAAACCGCGATCTTCTCGGTCCCCTTCTTTGCCCTGCTGTTCCTCGCCGGGCATCGCTTTTCGCGCTGGCATTACCTCTGGATCGCGGCAGGCTTCCTCGCGGTGTGGAGCCTGGAGCTGGTCTATCTCGGCATCATGACCGGCGATCCCCTGTATCGCTTCAACATCGCGCTCCATCATGATGCGACGATCGATCGCACGATCGACCTTGCAGGTAATGTGCTGGTGCACCCGCTGATCGACCCGGTGCTGGTCCTGTTCATCAACCAGGAATTCATGGCGCTGATGCTGTTCGCCGTGCCGATTACCGCATGGCTCTGCTTCGGGGCCTCGATCGAACCGCGCGTGCGCCGCTTTGCGCGGATACTGGCGCTGTTCGGCCTGTGCTGGTGGATCTGCGTGGGGGCCGTGCAGAACCTCCTGCCGCTCAACCCGCGTTATTTCATGATAACGTCGACCATTGCCTGCCTGCTGACGGGGATCGGTGTGGCGCGGCTGCTGGGCAGCCAGACGCACCGTCTGCGCCTGATCGGCCTGGGCGCGCTGGCGATCCTTCTCGCCACCAATGCGCTGGGCATTCTGGTCGAGAACAAGAACCCGATTTTCGGAGAGCGGCAACTCGTGCAGGTGCTGAGCGACAGGCCGCGGCTGACCGTTCATACCGATCCGATGACGCTTTACCGGGCGGAATACCTCCTGCGCTGGTCAGGCACCACCGCACGCGCGGTGGCAGAGCCGCCGCGTGCCGGCGAATTCTACTATTACAATCCCGCACGCTCGGCCGAGGCGAATGCCCACATGACGGCCGCGCAGCAGCCGGACTACCAGCCGCAGTCCAGCTGGCAGCTGGTCGCCACCTACGAGCCCGAGCCGGATGCCATGGTACGCCTGCTTATGATGACGGGGGCAGATGCAGCGATCCCGGGGCCGATCTGGCAAAAGCTGCGCTATCGCCACGAGCCGACCCATCTGTACCGCGTCGGCGCCGAGCCTGCTCGTGATTGATGGCTGCCACCGGGCCCGCCGTCCGACCCGCCAACAATTGCAAAGCTTGGCGCATAATGCCGAAAAATGCCCGGCTCGACAGGGAGTGCCGGTTGCAAGCGGGTAGCGCCCTAGAAATGGCCTGATGCCGGCTCGCAGGCCGGGGTGGCAATCGGGCGCCAGGCGCCTGTCCTACTTCGTGCGTTCGCTCTAGGATGTCGGCCATGCGCAGCGCACCACTCCTCCAGTTGAAATTTCGCGCTCGCTCCTCCCGCGACTTTTTGACCCCAGGACTGTGTGTCAGGTGTGTCAGGAAGCCGACAGAGCGGCTAGGTAAGGCCGCATGAGCGAGACAATCTACATCCGCCCGATCGGCTTCGCGCCCGGCCCGCAGAGCGAAGAGGGCGATGCTGTTCGGCTCGCCGGGGGGCTCGTCTATGCCAGCCGTTTCGCGGTGATCTATCGCCGCAATGGCGAGGTGGTCGAACGCTGGCGTGCTTCGCGCGAAACCATCGCGCAGGTGCTCGGGCAGCTCCCCGATAGCGTCGCCGCCGAGGCTGAAACGCAGTGGACCAACCTGCGCATGGCGCACCCGGCGCTGGAGCTGGGGGCGCGAACCGTTCGCCTCGATCAGCCGCAGGTGATGGGCATCCTCAACGTCACGCCCGACAGCTTCTCCGATGGGGGCAAGCATGTGGGCGATCCGGCGGGCACGCGCGATGCGATTGCCGCGATGGTCGAAGCGGGGGCGAGCATCGTCGACATTGGCGGCGAGAGCACGCGGCCCGGTGCCGAGGCCGTGTGGGAGGAAGAGGAAATCCGCCGCATCGTGCCCGCAGTCGAGGCAGCCGCCAGCATGGGCGCGGCGGTCAGTATCGACACGCGCCGTGCGGGCACGATGGAAGCGGCGCTCAAAGCCGGGGCGGGGATCGTCAACGACGTCTCCGCGCTACGTTACGACCCGCGCTCCGCCGAACTGGTCGCGAAGACCGGCTGCCTGGTGGTGCTGATGCACGCGCCGGGATCGGGCAATGATCTGCATGAGGGCGGGGCGTACGACAGCGTGGTGCTCGACGTGTTCGACGCCTTGCGCGAACGGCGCGATGCGGCGGTCGCGGCGGGGATTTCGCGCGAGAAGATCCTGCTCGATCCCGGCCTCGGTTTCGGCAAGTCGCTGTCCGACAATCTCGCGCTGATCAACGCGCTGCCGCTGTTCCATGCGCTCGGCCAGCCAATCCTGTTCGGCGCAAGCCGCAAGCGGATGATCGGCGCGCTGAGCAAGGAGGCGGCGGCCGATGCGCGGCTGGGCGGCAGCATCGCGCTCGCGCTCGCGGCGATGGATGCGGGCGCGCAGCTGCTCCGCGTCCACGACGTGCCCGAAACCGTGCAGGCGCGCGATGTGTGGCGGGGCCTGCGCGATGCGGCGCTGACCGATTTCGCGGACCTGCCTGGATGATGGCGGAGACACCTGCGGCGAACAAGCTGGGGCATGGGAAGTACCGCCGCGATCTGGACGGATTGCGCGGCATTTCGATGCTCTGGATTCTGATCTATCACAATTTCCCGAGCGTGATGCCCAACGGCTATCTCGCGATCGACATGTTCTTTATTGTCTCGGGTCTGCTGATCACGCGTATCGTGATCGACCAGATCGACAGCGGACGGTTCACCTTCCGCAACTTCTTCGAAAGACGGATTCGCCGCATCCTTCCGGCACTGCTCGTCGCATTGCTGGGGACGCTGCTCGCCGGCGGCGCGATCCTGATGCGCTTCGAATACGAACAATTGGCGCGCCATTTCCTGGCTAGCGTGCTGTTCTTCCAGAACTTTCAACTGATGGGCGAGGCGGGCTACTTCGACCACGCTTCGATCTACAAGCCGCTTCGCCACGTCTGGTCGCTGGCGGTCGAAGAGCAGTTCTACTTCGTTTGGCCCGCCGTTCTGGTGCTCGGCTTCCGCTTCGCGATCAGTCGCGCCTGGCTGACCGCACTCCTGGTCGCGAGTTCGTTCTTGTACGCGCAACTGGCGTTCGATGCGCTATCCGAGAGTTACTATTCCCCCTTTGCGCGCGCCTGGGAATTGCTGTCGGGCGGGCTCGCCGCGATCATCCTCAATCGCGTAGGATGGACCTATTTCTACAAATGGGGGCCATGGCTTGCCGCGCTGGGGATCGGATTGATGGCCATCTCGATGCTGATGCCGCTTGCGGTTCTGGATTTTGCGACCTGGACACCCCTGATACCGGTGGTCGGTACGCTGCTCGTCATCCTTGGTGGCGAGACCAACTGGATGAGCCGCATCCTGATCCAGAACCGGCTGGTCGTGTGGACCGGCCTGATCAGTTACTCGCTCTCCCTGTGGCACTGGCCGATCCTGTCCTTCGCGACCATCGTCTATGACGCCATGCCGCCACACGCCTTGCGAGTTGCGGGAATCGCCCTTTCGTTCCTGATCGCGTGGGCAAGCTGGCGTTTTATCGAAGAGCCGGCGCGCAAGGTCTGGTCGTTCCGCAAACTGGGCATCCTCCTGGCGGCCATTCTGGTGGCATCGGGGGCCGTGATCGCCTTCGTCCTGCTTCGCCCCCTATCGGCGGAAGAACGGCGCGACGACCGGGTCAACGATCTTATCGCGGGATGGGATTGGGATTATTCCGAAAATGAGATTTGTCGGGAAGCGTACGGCGATGAAGCCGATACCTTCTGCTATCAGTCGCGCACAGGCGCGCCCGAGATCGTGCTGATCGGGGACAGCCTGGCCAACCATCTGACCCCCGGCATCATCGACCAGCCGCGCTTCGAAGGCGCGAACGTCCTTTCCATCGGGAGGTGCGGGTTGGTTGCGTGGACAAGTGTGGAACCTTCGCAGTGCGAGCTTCAGGATCGCGTTCTGGCCGCCAGCGACAAGGTGGATCTGGTGATCGTCGGGGGGGGCTGGCCTGCGATCGATGAACAGGGGCGCTTCGATTTCAAATCAAGGTCGGTACGCGTCGCGGACCCTTATGGCGTGCGTTTTCGCAAGGATCTGCTCGCGCGCCTCCGGTCTTTCGCAAGGCCCGGGCGGCGGATCGTGGTTGTCGGCCCAAAGCCCGAACTCGGTTACGACGTCAGGCGGTGTTTCGGCCGGCCGCTGGTCGCGCCGAGCGGGACCTGCCGTCTTACGGCAAGACAGGTCGAAGGCGGGAGCACGCAGAGGGTTCGCGCGATGCTGAAGGAGGTGGTCGACCAGGTCCCCGGCGCCATTCTGGTCGATCCCGCACCGCTTTTCTGCGATGCGAACGGCTGCGACTATGTGAGCCGCGAAGGCTTGCCCTATTTGCGCGATAACGTGCATTTCTCGACATTGGGCAGCGATCGTGTCGCAGGCCTCATCGCGCAAGAACTTGCCCGAAGTGATCGGTGATGAAACGTTAGGCGCCTTCGCACGCCGAACCGGCTCTAGAGCGTGTAGCCGCCGTCGCTGGTAAGTACGGTGCCGGTGACGTTGGCAGAGGCATCGGACAGGAGGTAGCCGATATCTCGGGCAAGCTCGTCCGCCGTGGCGAACCCGCCGCGCGGAGTCGTCTTGCCCATCTGCGCGATCACCGCCTCGCGCCCGTACTGCGCGAACTGGGCTTCCAGGTCCGGCGAGTTCCAGATCGCGGTGTCCACGCCGCCGGGCGCGATGGCGTTGACGCGGATGGAATGCTGGGCGTTCTCCGCCGCCGCGATCCGCGCCATGTGGGCAACCGCCGCCTTGGAAACGCCATAGGCGCCGATCCCGGGGACGGGCTTGAGCCCGGTAACGGATGCGGTGACTACGACACTGCCGCCGCTGGCCTTGCGCATCGCGTTGAGCGCGGTGCGCAGGGTGAGGAAGGCGCCGTCGAGGTTGATCGCCATGACCTGGCGCCACTCGGCGAAGTCCAGCTCGGCGATCGTGCCGCCGGTGCCGACGCCTGCGTTGACGACGGCGTGATCCAGCCGGTCGAGCCCGGTTTCGAGGCCTTGCCAGAACCCCTCGTCGGCAACGTCGGCCTCGTGCGTTTCGACGTCGCAGGAAAGAGCGAGCTTGCCCAGGCCCGCGGCATCGCGGTCGATCAGGATGAGGCGTTCGATGCCTTGCCGGTCCAACCAGCGGGCGCAGGCGGCACCTATGCCGGATGCCGCGCCGGTGATCAGAGCGGTGCGGCTCGTAAAATCGTATCCCTCGGTCATCGCCGAGGCGCTACGGCGGTTAGGCCGCGTTGTCGATCCCGAGGTCGGAGAGCTTGCGGTAGAGCGTCGAGCGCCCGATGCCGAGCCGCCGGGCAACCTCGGTCATGCGGCCGCGATAGTGCCCGATGGCAAGGCGGATCACATCGGCCTCGATCTCTTCGAGCGGGCGCAGGTTGCCGTCTTCGGTGTAGAGCATCACGCCCACGGCTTCCTGCACGTGATGGCTGCCTTCGGCCTGTTCGCCGATCAGTTCGGACAGCTGCGGGAAGTCGCTGGCGGTGAGCATCTCGGCATCGCAGAACACCGCCGCACGGAACAATACCGCCTGCAGCTGGCGGACATTGCCCGGCCAGTCGAAGGCGCACAACAGGTGCAAAGCGCTGTCGGCAAGGCTGAGATGGCGCAACCCCGGCTCGTCACCAATGCGGGCGAGGAAGTGGCGGGCCAGCGCGGGAATGTCGCCGGCGCGTTCGCGCAGCGGCGGCAGCGTGATGCGGGTGGAGGATATCGCAGCGAGCAGATCCTGGTCGAACTGCCCCTTCGCCGCGAGTTCGGAAAGCAGGCGGTTGCTGGCGGAAAGCAGCCGCGTGTCGATCCGGAAGCCATGCGTCGCGCCGATCGGGCGAACGATGCCGTCCTTCAGTGTCGCGGCGAGCCGGGCCTGCTGGTCCGCGGAAAGGCGGTCTATCTCGTCGAGGATGAGCGTGCCGGTGTCGCAATGCTGGAGGGCACCCATCTGGCTTTCGAAGGCGCCGGCGAAGGCGCCTTTCTCGTGCCCGAACAGCGCAGATTCGATCGAATTGACCGGCACACCCGCCACGTTGACGAGGCGGAAGGGGCCACGGGCCCGGGGGCTGGTCGCGTGGATCGCGCGCAGCAGCATTTCCTTGCCCGTGCCGCTTTCGCCCTCGATCAGCACGTGGCTGTGCGCACGGGCGGCCTTGGCGGCGCGGGCCAGCGCGATGCGGAACACCGGATCGGTGCCGATCATGCCATCGAAATCGAGCACGGCGGGCATTTTCTCGGTCAGCGGCTGCAGCTCGTTTCGCGGCGCCTCCACGCGGGTTGCGGCGCGAAGGGCGCGCATCAGCCGCTCCGGCGCGACGGGCTTGATCAGGTAGTCGGTCGCTCCGGCGCGCATTGCTTCCACGGCGAGCAGCGGGCTGGCGCTGGTGGTCAGCATCAGGATCGGCAGGGCGGGGCGGCGCTGCTTCAATTCGGCGATCAGATCGCACGCGGCATCGCCGGGCACCCACTGGTCGAGGATGATGGCGGACAATTGCATGCCCTGCCGCGTACCGAGCGTGGCAATGGCGGTCTCCGCGTCGTTCGCGACGACGGTTCGCCAGCCTTCGCGGGCGGCCAGAGCGGTGACGAGGCGGCTTTGCGCCGGCTCGTCATCGATCAGCATCAGCAAACGTTCTTCCTGTTCGGCCATGATCCCCCGCCAACCATTCGCATGGGAACCGTCCCATTGCGGTGCAGGCGGTTGCTCTACGGCATGTCGGTAAAGACCAGCTTAAGGCTACTTTGTGCGGCCGCTGGGGAGGGACGGGCCAGCAATAGCTTGAGAATGACAGGGCGCGGCGATAGACCGCTGACGCACAGACCATCCCGAACGGAGTATTCGCCAGCCATGGCCGCACAAGAAGAAGTCGTCACCAAGGATATCGAAAAGGCGCGCAGCACCTACGAACGCTTCATGGCGAGCCTCAAGTGGGCGATCCCGATCATCTGCGTTCTCGTCTTCATCATCGTCCTGCTGATTGCGCCCTGACGCCGTGAAGATCGCGGTACTCAAGGAGCGGGCCGAAGGCGAAACCCGGGTCGCGCTGACGCCCGAAACCGCCAAGAAGTTCATCGCGCTGGGCGCGGATGTGGCGATCGAGGCGGGCGCAGGCGAGGCCGCGGCAATCTCGGACGCGGCCTACACCGATGTCGGCGTTTCCGTTGGTTCTGCGCAGGAAGCGCTGAAGGATGCGGGCATCGTGCTGGGCGTCCAGGCGCCCGATCCCGCGACCTTGGGCGGAGCGAAAGAGGGCGCCTTCGTGGCCGCGCTGTTCGATCCGTTCCGGGAGCGCGAGCGGGTCGATGCCTACGCCAGGGCGGGGCTCGAAGCGCTGAGCATGGAGTTCATGCCGCGCATCACCCGCGCGCAGAGCATGGATGTGCTCTCCAGCCAGTCCAACCTGTCCGGCTACAAGGCCGTGATCGCGGCGGCGGACCAGTATGGCCGCGCCTTTCCCATGATGATGACCGCAGCCGGCACGGTTCAGCCCGCCCGCGTCTTCGTGATGGGTGTTGGTGTTGCCGGGCTTCAGGCAATCGCCACCGCCAAGCGCATGGGCGCGCAGGTTTCCGCGACCGACGTGCGCTCCGCCACGCGCGAGCAGATCGAATCGCTGGGCGCCAAGGCGATCTTCGTCGCCGAAGGCGGGATCGAGGGTGAAGGTTCGGGCGGCTACGCCAGCGAGATGAGCGACGAATACAAGGCCGCGCAGGCCAAGCTCGTTTCCGAACATATCGCCAAGCAGGATATCGTGATCACCACCGCGCTGATTCCCGGACGGCCCGCGCCGCGCCTTATCAGCGACGATCAGATCGCCACCATGAAGCCGGGCAGCGTCATTTTCGACATTGCTGTGCCGCAGGGGGGCAATGTCGAAGGCGCAGTGGCGGACCAGCTGGTTACGCGCCATGGTGTCACGATCATGGGTTACGCCAACACGCCTGCGCATCTGGCGCCGGATGCGAGTGCGCTGTTCGCGCGCAACCTGTACAATTTCCTCTCCGCCTTCTGGGACGCAGAGGAAGGCAGGCCGGTGCTGGACGAAGAGATCGGCGATGCGGTTCGGCTGACGCAAGGCGGCCAGGTGGTGAGCGCCAGATTGCTGGAGGCTGGTTGAGGGACCAGGGCTGAAAGAGGGGGTAAAGTCCGATGGGATTGCTGAACCAGACGCAGACCACGCCGCAGGGTTTCGTGGACAATCACGGCCATGCGCTGGTGGAAGGCGAAGAGGTCTACTTCGCCTTCCGCACGATTCGCGACTGGATCGCTTTCACGGACTGGCGCCTGATCTATGTCGACGTTCAGGGCATTCTCGGTAACAAGAAGGAATACCTGACGGTCCCCTATCGCTCGATCACCGCGTTCTCGATCACCAGCGCGGGCACGATCGACATCGACGCGGAAATCGCGGTGTTCCTGTCCGGCCACCCGCCGATCGAGTTCAAGGTCGGCAAGTTCACCAATACCGAGGCTTTGCAGAAGCTGCTCGCCTCGCGGATGAATGCGAACTAGCCATCTGGCCGCGCCCGCAAAGGGGGCGTTTCATCAGAACGGCACGAAAGCCGTGCGTTGACACGCCTTGGCCATCGACAGCGCCCATTCGCCTTGCAATAAGCCTGCCGCGAAATCATTCGGTCCTCGGGGGAGGCAGATGCGACATAGTACGATATTGTCGGCGCTGGCCTGGGCAACATTGCTTGCCGGGTACCCTGCTGTCGCCCAGGATGCGCAAGCCGCAGTCTCCGCGTCGGAGCGCAAGGCGAGCGTGGACGAGCTTCTCGACAGGATGAGGGGGCTGCCCGATATCGGGGAGCAATTCGATACCGGCCAGCCGGTCGTGGGTTTCGGGTTCCAGATCGTCGACGATAAGGTCGCGATCGCCAGGGTGCTTGAGGGATCGGCGGCGCAGGCGGCCGGGTTTCGGGTGGGCATGATTATCGAGCGGATCAATGGTGCCCGCCTTTCCGCCTTCACCCTCGAAGAAATCGCAAAACTGATCGCCGCCATCGATGGCGAGCTGACTTTTGCGATCCGTGACACCGGCGATGTGACACTGCGCAAGGCGCCAATTGAACAGCAAGGGAGCTGAGAACACCCGCCATGGACTTTATTTCCATCCTGTCGATTTTCGTGCTGGCGTGTTTCGTCGGCTATTACGTGGTGTGGTCGGTCACACCCGCGCTGCACACGCCGCTGATGGCGGTGACCAATGCGATTTCATCGGTCATTATCGTCGGCGCGCTGATCGCCAGCGCCGAGGCGGGTAGCGATGTCGCCAAATGGCTCGGTCTGGCAGCGGTCGTGCTTGCCAGCATCAACATTTTCGGCGGCTTCGCCGTCACCGAGCGGATGCTCGCGATGTACAAGAAGAAGGACGGGAAATGAGCGGGGCGGAAAGCATGGCGACCGGTCGCCATAAAAAGACACTGGGCGCGCTCGGGTTGTTCTTCGCGGCGATCGCTGTGGCCGTGATCTTCGGCTATTCCGTGGGCAAGGACATGGCCCTGCGCGACAATGCACGTGACGCGGCCACTCTCGCGGGAGAAAGCGCATGAGCCTGCCGCGCGACGTTCAGCCGCTGGCGGTGCCGCCGGGCGAGGATTACGGAATGGCGCAGGTGGCGGAAACCGCCGCCGCCCACGGGCCGACCAACCCCTGGGTTGCGCTCGCCTATCTGGTGGCGGGGGTGTTCTTCATCCTCGCGCTGCGCGGGCTGTCCAGCCCGGCGACCAGCCGCGCGGGCAACCGCAACGGGATGATCGGGATGCTGATCGCGGTCGTCACCGTGATCGTGACGCACGATATCGCCAACATCTTCGAAATCCTGATCGCCATCGCCATCGGCGGCCTGATCGGCTTTACCATCGCCCGCCGCATCGCCATGACTGCGATGCCCGAGCTTGTGGCGGGCTTTCACAGCCTCGTCGGGCTCGCGGCGGTGCTGGTCGGCTTCGCGGCGTGGATGAACCCCGGTGCGTTCGATATTCTCGACGCGTCTGGCCAGATCCTGACCGTCAGCCGGATCGAGCTGGGGCTGGGGATCGCAATCGGTGCGATCACCTTCTCGGGTTCGGTGATTGCCTTCCTCAAGCTCTCCGGACGGATGGGCGGCAAGCCGATCATGCTGCCCGGGCGGCATATCATCAATCTGGGCACGCTGGCCGCGATCATCGCGCTGATCGCGGCCTATGCGATGGCCGATGTGGCGGGGCCGGGCGAGGGCTGGATGATCATCGCCATCGCGGCGCTCGCCTTTGCGATCGGCTTCCTGCTGATCATCCCCATCGGCGGGGCGGACATGCCGGTCGTGGTGTCGATGCTCAACAGCTACTCGGGCTGGGCGGCCGCCGCGATGGGCTTCACGCTCGGCAACACCGCGATGATCATCACCGGTGCGCTGGTGGGCAGCTCGGGCGCGATCCTCAGCTACATCATGTGCCGCGCGATGAACCGCAGCTTCATCAGCGTGATCGCGGGTGGCTTCGGGGCCGACGACAGCGCGGCTGGCGGCGGCGAGGCGCGCGAACAGCGGCCCTACAAGCAGGGCAGCGCCGACGATGCGGCCTTCATGCTCGAACAGGCGGAAAAGGTCATCATCATCCCCGGCTACGGCATGGCGGGCGCCCAGGCACAGCACGCGCTGCGCGAAATGGGCGACGTGCTGAAGGAAAAGGGTGTGGAGGTGAAATACGCGATCCACCCCGTGGCGGGCCGCATGCCGGGGCACATGAACGTGCTGCTGGCCGAAGCCAATGTGCCCTATGACGAGGTGTTCGAGCTGGAGGATATCAACTCCGAGTTCGCGCAAGCCGACATCGCCTTCATCATTGGCGCGAACGACGTGGTGAACCCGGCGGCGAAGACCGACAAGTCCAGCCCGATCTACGGCATGCCCGTGTTCGATGTGGGCAATGCCAAGCAGGTCTTCTTCATCAAGCGCTCCATGGGCGGCGTGGGCTATGCCGGCGTCGACAACGACGTGTTCTACCTGAACCAGACGACCATGCTGCTGTCCGACGCGAAGAAGATGGTCGAGGAAATCGTGAAGGCGCTCGACTAGTGGGCCGCGCGCTTCTCCTCCTCATCCTGCTCGCGGCGCTGGGCGTGGGCGCCTGGCTCTATTTTGGTGACGGCATGCGTGTCGTCACCGAACGCAGCGTGGAGGTCGCGCTGGTGGAGGCGGGCGTGCCGGAGGAGCAGGCCGGCTGCATGGCGCCGCGCATGGCGGAACGGCTGACCCGCGATCAGCTGCGCAAGCTGCAGAATGTCGCGCCGCAGGAGGGTGAGGCCGCATTGCCGCGCGATGCGGGTGAGGCGCTGGCGCGCATCCGCCGGGTCGACGATCCCGAAGCGGTCGAGGTGACAGTTCGCGCTGCCGCAGCCTGTGCGTTCGGCGGCATTTTCGAGAACCTGTAGGCCCTTGTCTTCGCTCGTATGCGTGGCACTATGCAACGCATAAGGGAGAGAGAGACATGATCCGCACGCTTATGGCTGCCACCGCGCTGGCCACGCTCGCTTCGCCTGCCTTTGCCGAAACCATCAGTGTCGCGCCGGGCGACGGCGCGCAGGAGCGCCTGCAGGAAGCGCTGATCCTTGCCGAGCCGGGTGACGAGATCGTGCTAGAAACCGGGCGTTTCGATCTGACCGACGGGCTCAGCCTCGATGTCGACGGCGTGACCGTGCGCGGGGCGGGCATGCATGCCAGCGTGCTCGATTTCAGCGGACAGCAGGGTGCGGGCGAAGGCTTGCTCGTCACCAGCGACGGCGTGACTCTGCGCGACTTCGGGATGGAAAATCCCAAGGGCGACGGGATCAAGTCCAAGGGGGCGGACGACATCGTCTATCAGGGCGTGCGCGTCACCTGGACCAACGGACCGGCGGCGACCAATGGCGCTTACGGGCTCTATCCGGTCGAAAGCACCGGCATCCTGATCGACGGATGCGAGGTCTCCGGCGCGTCGGATGCGGGCATATATGTCGGCCAATCGAGCCGGATCACGGTGCGCAATTCGCTGGCCAGCTACAACGTCGCCGGGATCGAGATCGAGAACAGCCGCAAGGCGATTGTCGAGCGTAACTACGTCACCGGCAATACCGGCGGCATCCTGGTGTTCGACCTTCCCGGTCTGCCGGTGAAGAACGGGGGCGAGGTACTGGTGAGGAACAACCTCGTCGCCAACAACACCACGCCCAATTTTGCGCCCGAAGGCAATATCGTCGCATCCGTGCGGCGCGGCACGGGCATCATGGTGATGGCGAATGAGACCGTCTGGATCGGGCAGAACATGCTGTACGACAACCCGACCGCGCCGATCATGGTGATCGCCTATCCGCTGGCGTTCGAAGACCCCGAATATAATCCCTACCCGCGCGAGATCAGCATCGACACCAATCAGGTGGACGAGGGTGGTACCGATCCGCAGTTCGAAGGCGCGCAGCAGCTGCTCGCGGCCTTCGGTGGCGCCCTGCCACCGGTGATGTGGGACGGGCTGGAAGATCCCGAGATGACCACGCTTATGGTCCACCCGGACCTGGCAGGCTGGTCGGTCAACTTGCCCGAACAGGGCGCAGGTATCGAATCCGCGCGGCCCGGCCCCCTCGATGTGGGGGCCATCGGCCAGCCGATCAGCATCGAAGGCTGGGGTGCACCCGAAGAGATGGAGGCCCGGCTCAAGTGATCCGCAATCTCGCGATCCTCGGCGCGGCAGTGGCCACGCTTGCGGTCAGCGCAGGTGTGCAGGCGCTGCCGCCGCCCAAGGTCAACGACACGCTGATTGCGAGTGACAGCCTGCCCAAGACCCTGGGCAATTACGGATTTTTTCTCGATCGCGGGGCAAACGATCCTGCGCCCGGCGTCGTGCCCTACCGGCTCAACATGCCGCTCTTTTCGGACGGCGCTGACAAGCATCGCTTCGTCTACGTGCCCGACGGGCAGGAGATCGGCATTGGCGATCAGGGCCTGCTCCAGTTTCCGGTCGGCTCCGCCCTCATCAAGACATTCGCCTTCGGTGCGGGGGACAGCCAGCGCAAGATCGAAACCCGGGTGCTGCTGCACCGCGCCGACGGCTGGGTAGCTCTGCCTTACGTGTGGAACGAGGAGCAGACCGAGGCGACACTCGCGCTCGCAGGCAAGAGGGTGCCCGTGACCACACCGTGGGGCGAGGACATCAGCTACCGCGTGCCGAACAAGAACCAGTGCAAGGAATGCCATGGGCTCGAAGGTGCAGTCACGCCGATAGGCCCCAAGACGCGCAATCTGTCGGCTGCGTGGCTGGAGAGCTATCTCGGAACGGTTCCGGAAGGCGCAGACACCATGCCCCGCTGGGAAGACCGTGCGGCCGCCGACAGTACAGCATCTGCGCGCGCCTATCTCGATGTGAACTGCGCGCATTGCCACCGTCCCGGATCGACCGCGTCCAACTCGGGCCTCGATCTGCGGTGGGAGACGGACGATCCGCACGCGATCGGGATCAACAAGCGCCCCGTGGCCGCGGGGCGCGGCTCGGGCGGTTTGCAGTTCGATATCGTGCCCGGCGACCCCGAAGCCTCCATCCTCGTCTACCGCATGCGGAGCGGAGAGGCGGGTGTCGCAATGCCCGAACTGGGCAAGGCAACCGTGGACGAGGAAGGCGTTGCGCTGGTCGAACGCTGGATTGCCGGGCTGTGAGCCGCTAGCAAGCCAGCGAATCCGCCTCGCTCCCGTCAGCGGGCACGACCATCATACAGCGCACCAGCCAGCCGGCTGGGCTGCGTACAAGCGACAGGGACGCATACACAGTGCGCAAGTTTGGCCTTATCGGCGGCATGAGCTGGGTCTCGACCCGCATGTATTACGAATGGATCAACAAGGGCGTGACGCGGCGCGTGGGCCCCATGGCGTCCGCTCCGCTTCTGATCGAAAGCCTCGATTTCAAGGAATTGTCCGGCCTCACCAACGACGATGAGTGGGACCGCGCGGCCGATATCCTGGTCGCTTCGGCGAAACGGCTGGAAGAGGCCGGGGCAGGGGCGCTGGCCATCGCGGCCAATTCGATGCACCGGGTCTACGATCAGGTCGCCGAGGCGGTCGACGTGCCGGTGCTGCACATTGCCGAGGCCGTGGGCGAGAAGATGAAGGCCGAAGGCGCCGTCAACGCCGCGCTGATCGGCACGCGCAACGTGATGATCGAAAGCTTTTACCGCCGCCATCTGGTGTCGCACGGGGTCGATCTGCTGCCGCCCGACATGACCCATGTCGAGCGGGTGAACGAGATCATCTACGATGAACTGATGCACGGGAAAGCCAGCCGCGATGCGGAGCGGTTTTTCCGCACAATGATTACCAACCTGGAAAAGGACGGCGCCGAAGCCATCGTGCTTGCGTGCACCGAACTGGACATGGTGATCGATGTCGATGCCAACGTCCTGCCGATCTTCGATTCCGCGCGTATCCACAGCGCGGCGATCGTCGACTGGATCCTGAGTGAGGGCTGAGCGGCAGGAAATGGCCGCAACCATGGCGACAGGGGTGGTTGTTCCATGGGCCGCGGCGGTCTAGGCGACGCCAGCATGGAGCGCTCGCCCCTCGCCGCCGATCCCGCCCGCTCGCGCGGGCGCGAATTCCCCGGCACTTCGGATGAAACGCGCGGCCCGCGCAGCGCCTTCCAGCGCGACCGCGACCGGATCATCCATTCGATCGCCTTTCGCCGCTTGCGCAGCAAGACGCAGGTCTTCGTGGCGCCAGAAGGCGATCACTATCGCACCCGCCTGACTCACAGCCTGGAAGTCGCGCAGATCGGTCGCGTGATCGCCCGCGCGCTGGGCCTGGACGAGGATTTGACCGAGGCATTGTGCCTGGCTCACGATATCGGCCATCCGCCCTTCGGCCATGCGGGCGAGGAAGCGCTGGACCGCGCGCTGGTCGATCATGGCGGGTTCGACCATAATGCGCAGACGCTGCGCACGCTGATGCGGCTGGAAAGCCCTTACTGCACGCACGAAGGGCTTAACCTCAGCTGGGAAGTGCTCGAAGGGCTGGCCAAGCATAACGGCCCGGTCCACGCGCCGCACTGGGCGCTGGCAGAGCTTGATACGGCCTTCCCGCTGGAGCTCGAAGGGTGGCCCACGCTGGAGGCGCAGGTGGCCGCGGTGGCGGACGACATTGCCTACGACAATCACGATATCGACGACGGCCTGCGCGCGGGTTTCCTCGAACTCGACGATCTGCTGACGCTGGACTTCATTGCCGATCAGTGGCGCGAGGTGGAACGCCGCTTTCCCAATGCGCCGCGTGACCGGCAGCTGCGCGAACTGGTGCGCGGCCAGATCGGCTGGATGGTGAACGACGTCCTCGCCCAGACCCGCGCCGCGACTGGGGGGATGGACGATCCGGCAGCCATCGCCGGGGCGGGCAGGGCGCTCGCCGGGTTCTCGCCCGCGATGAATGCGGCGGAACGGCGGTTGAAGGCGTTCATGTACGCCAAGCTCTATTACCACCCCGAACAGACCGCCACGGCCGACAAGGCCAATGCCGTAATAGAACGCCTCTGGCAGACCTATTGCGAAGATCCGGCAAGAATGGGAACCCGGTGGTTCGAGAGTCTGCCTGCGCAAGAGCCGCATCGCAGCCGGCACATCGCGGATTATATCGCGGGCATGTCGGACCGATTCGCGCTAGAGCGGGTGAGGGAGTTTCATGGGGACGCAGTCAGCGACCTCAGCAATGTTTGAGTGGGGGTAGATGAGCAGCCGATTCCGCGTGGCGATGGGGGGCGTGAGCGAGCCGATCGGGCTGCGGCTGCTGCATCTTGCGCGGCATCAGCCGCAAATCCGCATGGTCGCGCTCACGCTGGGCGAGATCGAGCTTCCGCGTGGCAGCCGGCTGGAAGTGTTCATCGCCGATGCGGATCGCTGGTCGCGCGTGATGCGGGCCATGAAGCCCAAGGTGTTCGTCGTGGGGCTGGGCCCGGCAGTGAACCTGGTGGGCAAGGATCGCAGCCCGATGCGGGCAATCGATTCCGAAGAAGCAGTGCTGGAAATCGCCAAGACTGCGCGTTTTGCGGGGGTGGAACGGCTCGTGGCGATCAGTTCCGAAGGGGCGGACCGCTGGTCGCGCGACAAGCATCTCAGCGCCAAGGGCAAGGCGGAGACCGAGCTTTCGCGGCTCGGTTTCAAGCGGCTCGACATCATGCGGCCCGGGCCGCTTTCCCAACGGGGCATTTCAGACGATGGCCCGCTGTCGGATATCTCGGCGTTGCGCGGGCGCGGTACGGATGTGGACATGGTGGCGCAGGCGATCCTGACGCTCAGCCTCAGGCGCACGCCGGGCAAGTTCGTGCACGAGGATATGGGCATCGAACGGGCGGCGGCGATGCTATCGCGCGCACCGGGCAACAAGGCAGTGGGCGCCTCTGAAGCCGGGCAGGGCTAGCACGGAATGTGGCAGACGCTCTTCGATTTCACCAATGTCATCGCGCTTGGCGGGTGGGCGCTGCTGATCCTGCTGCCACGCCGCGAGAGCGTGCTGGCGTGTGTGCTCTACGGCGGCGTCGGCCTGCTATGTGCGACCTATCTGGTCATGCTCGTGGCGCTGGTGGGCAATCTCGTGGACCCTGCTCCGGCAGCCGGAACCGCGCCGAACCCCGCTTTCGAGTACAGCGTAGAGGGGCTGATGGCGATGTTCCGCTCTGAAGCTGCCATCGTCGTAGGCTGGACGCATTATCTGGCGCTGGACCTGTTCGCAGGGCTCTGGATCGCGCGTGATGCGGATGGGCGGGCCGTGGGCCGGCTGGTGCAGGTGCCGTTTCTGCTTGCGACCTTCATGGCGGGTCCGGCTGGCCTTTTCGCATGGCTGATCGCGCGCCTCTTCCTGCGCGCCGACGAAACGGAGAACGCATAATGGCACTGGTCGATCAGGATAGCGCACAGGTCCGCTTCCCGCCGCCGCTGATCGTCCTTGGCATGCTGTTGCTGGGGCTGGCCGCCGAGCCCGCGTTCGGACTGCCACGAATAGACGTCGCCGCGCTGCGCCCCATCGGCTTGGTCGTCGGCGGCCTGGGCGCGGCGATCCTGGCTTCGGGGCTGTTCGGCTTCTTCAGGGCGGGCAACGATCCCGAGCCGTGGAAGAAGGACACCGCGCTCGTCACCTCGGGCCTGTACCGGTTCAGCCGCAATCCGATGTATCTGGGCATGGTGCTGGTGCAGCTGGGAATTGCGCTGTTCGCGCAGAGCATCGGCGGCCTTGTCTCGGTGCCGCTGGCCATATTGCTGATCGATCGCTTCGTGATCGCGCGCGAGGAGCCGCATCTTGTCGCCACTTTCGGCGAGGAATACCGCGCCTATTGCGCGCGCGTAAGGCGGTGGATCTGATGAGCGCCAAACGCGAAAGTCCCGCCGCCCAGCGCAACCGCGCCCCGATCACACAGGTGCTTGCGGAGGAATTGCCGGAGCGCGGCCTCGTGCTGGAGATCGCCAGCGGCACGGGGGAGCATGCGGTGCATTTCGCGCGACAATTCGCCGATCTGGACTGGCAGCCGAGCGATCCCGACGCCCAGGCGCGCGCCTCCATCGAAGCCTATGCCGAAGAGGCTGCACTGCCCAACCTGCGCCAACCGGTCGCGCTGGATGCAAGCACCGAGGAGTGGCCGATCCGGAGCGCGGACGCGCTATTATGTGTCAATATGGTACATATCAGCCCGTGGCGGGCGAGCGAGGGCCTGTTTGCCGGTGCGGCCGAAATCCTTGCCGAGGGTGCGCCGCTGATCCTTTACGGCCCGTATATCGAGGCCGGAGTGGAGACCGCAGAAAGCAATCTGGCGTTCGATGAAAGCCTGAAAGCGCGCAACCCGGAATGGGGCCTGCGCGACCTAGCGGAAATTGACGCGCTTGCCCGGCGCAGCGGCTTCAGCCGCGTGCGCCGGGTGCAAATGCCCGCCAATAATATCGTGTTGGTCTATCGCAGATCGTAGCGCGGGGACCCCTTGGGGGATGGGGCTGCCACGCAACGGATGTTGCAGATCAATCGATGGCTTCTTCACCGGCCCGGCCGACGGATTCGACATCCTGGCCAACGCCCTTCACTGTGTTGCAGGCGGTAGCGGTGAGGCCGAGTGCGGCGACACTGACGGCGAGGGCAAGCTTGCGGATCATCGTTTTTCCTTTCGCAAAGAGCGCCATGCGCCCGTTCCACCAGTTCAACGTGTTTGCGGCGGGAGCGGTTCCTCAAGAGCGGTGGCGCGCCTCTTCTGCCGGGCCAGGTGCCCTTCGCGCAGAACGATGATCGATCCCGCAAGAATGATGATCGGCGCGCCGATCCAGGTGGTGGGGGCGGGCAGTTCGTCGAATATCCGCCATCCGTAAAGCGTGGCCCACAGCAGCGCGGTATAGTCCATCACGATCACCGTCGCCGCCGATCCGTAGCGCAGCGAATTGGTCAGCAATAATTGCGCCGCCGCGCCGCTCAGCCCGATGCCGCCCAGCAGCAGCCAGGCTTCGGTCGAATGCGCCTTGCCCACGAAGGGCAGGGAGAGTGCCGCCACCGGTGCGGTGAGCAGGCAGAACCAGAACACGATGCTGGTGGAGCCTTCGGTCTTGTTCAGATCCTGGATCTGGATCGATATCAGCGCGACCATGAAGGCCGCTGCCAGTCCCACCGCGATACCGGTGGGGTCGACAGGCGTGCCGCCGGGCTGCGTGACGATCAGGATGCCGACAAAGCCTATTGCGACCGCGCTCCAGCGATAGCGGCCGATCTTCTCCTTCAGCAGCAGCATGGACAGGATCACGGCCCAGATCGGCGCCGTGAAGTTGAGCGTCGTCGCCTCTGCCAGCGGCAGCAGGATCACGGCGCCATAGACCAGCGCCATGCCGATGATGCCGAAGACGCTGCGCACCACGTGCGCGCCGAAGCGCACCGGCTTCAGCGCGGCGAGGCCGACCGTGGCAGATGCAAAGGCGATCATCACCAGCAGCGTGACCGCCTGCCGCCAGAAGATCATCTCGGCCAGGTGGACGCCCTGTTCGCCCGCCAGCTTGACCAGCATCGAGAGGGTGGTGAGGGCAAGGGCCGCCAGCAGGCGCAAGCCGATGGCCGTCAATGGGCGGGATTGGGCGACGCCGGCTTCCATCCCATGGCTGTTAGAGATTGATGGCGCGCAATCAAGTTGCGCTTGTCGGCATCAATCGCCACCTCGCGCCGCGATGACCTGGTGGCACGATCTCATTTTCCTCAGCGATGCGGGGCGCGTGGCGCTGGCCGGCCTCGCCTTCGTGGTCGTGGCGCTGATCGCGATGGTTGCGGAAAGGCTCCGCGGCAAGCGCGCCCGGATCGACCGGGTCGGCTGCATGCCGTGGATGACGATCTTTCTGTTCGCGGCGGTGATCGGGAGCGGGCTGCTGGCGACGGCTCTGCCAGCGCTGCTGAAGGGCTAGGCCCTACAGGCATGCCTCAAGATACGCCTGGTCGAAGCCGAACTGCCGGGCCTTTTCCAGCGTGTAGGGTCGCAGACCCTGACTGCGGAATTCACCCAGAATCTTGCCGTCCTCGCTCTCGTCCATGTATTCGAACTTGAACAGTTCCTGCGTCACGATCACGTCGCCCTCCATCCCGATCACCTCGGTGATGTTGGTGGTGCGGCGGCTGCCGTCGCGCAGACGCTTCACCTGAACGATCAGGTCGACGCTTTCCGCGATCTGGCGGCTGATCGCTTCCTTGGGAATCTTGATGTCGCCCATCAGGATCATGTTTTCCATGCGCCCCAGCGCCTCGCGCGGGGAGTTGGCGTGCAGCGTGCACATCGAACCATCGTGGCCGGTGTTCATCGCTGCGAGCAGATCAAAGGCTTCCGCGCCGCGGATCTCGCCCAGGATGATGCGGTCGGGCCGCATACGCAGCGCGTTCTTCACAAGGTCGCCAATGGTGATCGCGCCCTGGCCCTCGAGGTTGGGCGGGCGCGTTTCGAGCGGCAGCCAGTGCGGCTGCTGAAGGCGCAGTTCGGCCGCGTCCTCGATCGTCAGCACACGCTCGCCCGGGTCGATCATCTTCGACAGGGCGTTGAGCATCGTCGTCTTACCCGAACCCGTACCGCCCGAGATCACGACATTCATCCGGCAGGCTCCCGCGATCTTAAGCGCGGTGGCCATCTTGTCGTCCATCGAGCCCCAGTTCTTGAGCATGTCGATGGTGATCGGTTTTTCGGAGAACTTGCGAATGGAGATCGCGGTGCCGCGCAAGCTGAGCGGCGGGACGATCACGTTGACACGGCTGCCGTCCTTGAGGCGGGCGTCGGCCAGCGGCGTGGTCTGGTCGACCCGGCGACCGACCTGGTTCACGATCCGCTGGGCGATCTGGAACAGGTGCTGTTCGTCGCGGAACTGGATCGGCGCGAGGGTCAGCTTGCCCTTCTTTTCGATGTAGGTCTGGTCCGGGCCGTTGACCATGATGTCGGACACGTCCGGATCGTTGAGCAGCTCTTCGAGCGGCCCGAAGCCCAGCAGCTCGTCGATCAGCACCTTTTCCAGCGCGAACTGTTCGCGCCGGTTCAGCGTGACCTTCAGCTCGGCCAGCACCTCCATGATGATCGGGCGAAACTCCTCGCCCAGCTCTTCCTTCGTCAGCGTCGAAGCCGCTTCGGGGTCGATCCGCTCGAGCAGGCGAGGAAGCACCTGCTCCTTGATCTTGTGGACGCTGGCTTCGAAGCCGGTGACTTCTTCCTTGACGTGGACCGCGTTGGATCGCTCGTCGAGCCGGCGACGCGCGTCGGCGTGGCGGTTATTGCCGGAAGGCGCGGGCGTCGGAGTGGGCGAGGAAGAACCTTCGCCCGAGGCAGTATCTTCGTCGGGAATCGGCGGAAACTGCTCCCCCCCTTCGGGATTGCTGGGGCGGGGCGTGTTGGTGCCCTTCATGGGCTTGGCGTTGCCGAATGCGGGACGGTTGCCGGAGCCCAAGCCCCCGGGCCCGTTCCTGCGTCCGAAAGCGCTCATTATCGTATCCCCCGAAGCATCCAGGCCAAGCAATGCGGCGTGCGGGCATAATGGCCAACAGCACCTTCTCGGAGATGGTGAATATGATGGAAACCTTAGCATTTCCCTAAACGGATCAGGTGCCTGACCGATCGACGGTGGAACCGGCCGTGCCTGTCCACCGCGCGAACGGATACGCGGCTGGAAACATGCGCCGCTTTGCGCGAAGGGCGCAATGAACGGCATTGCAAAAGGACTTCGCGGGCAACGTGCAGCATAGTGAACGCAGCGGCATCCTGCTGGCGGCGGCGGGCTTCAGCTCGCTGTCCGGCGGCGACGCGATCGTCAAGACGATGGCCGGCGAGTGGTCTCCGCTGGCCGTTGCGGCGCTGCGCTTCACCATCGGTGCGATCGCGCTCTCCCTCCTGCTGTTGCGCAGCGAGGGTCCAGGTGCCTTTCGGCCCCGCCGTCCGTTGCTGCAGGTGGCACGCGGCGCATGCCTGGCCGGCGCGACCCTGTGCTTCTTTTCCGCCGTTTTCGTGATGCAGCTGGCAGAGGCGATGGCTCTGGCCTTCGTCTCGCCCGTGTTCGTCGCCCTGCTGATCGGCCCGCTGCTGAAGGAAAAGGTCCGCCCGGCGGTGTGGATCGCCTCGCCCATCGCGCTGGTCGGCGTGATGCTGGTGCTGCGGCCCAACTTCGCGGAGCTGGGGATCATGGCGGGCCTGCCTCTGCTGTCGGCCTTTTTCTTCAGCCTGATGGTCATCTGCAACCGCGCGGCGGCGGGCGACGGCAGTGCGCTCTCGATGCAGGTTTTCATCGCCTGCCTTGCCACCCCCTTCCTGATCGCGGCGGCGGTGATCGGCCACGTCAGCGGTGCGCCGGGCCTGCAGGTTAGCCTGCCGGACTGGAGCATCGTCGCGCGCTGCGCGCTGGTCGCGATCACCGCCAGCACCGCGCACTGGCTGGTGTTTCTGGGCACCACGCGCGCGGGTGCAGCCACCATCGCGCCCGTCACCTACGTGCAGATGATCGTGGCGATCACGCTGGGCTATCTGCTGTTCTCCGACGTGCCCGATCTGGCGACGGTGGCGGGTGCGGCGATCATCATCGGCGCGGGGCTTTTTCTGTGGCTGACCACTCCGCGCGCCACCACGCGGATGTCGCGCGCATTGCAAGGCCAGCCGCAGACGCTAGAGCGCGAAGGGAGCAAAAGCGGAAACGGCGACTGACATGTGCGGCATTATCGGAATTATCAGCGAAACCCCGGTGGCGGATCGCCTGGTCGATGGCCTGAAGCGGATGGAATACCGCGGCTATGATTCCTCGGGCGTGTGTACGATCGACGACGGACAGATGATCCGCCGCAGGGCGGAAGGAAAGCTGGCCAACCTGGTCGAGGTGCTGAAGGACAGTCCTGCCCCCGGCACCATCGGCATCGCCCACACGCGCTGGGCAACGCATGGCGCGCCGACCGAAGCCAATGCGCACCCTCACGCGGGCAAGGCCGCCGCGCTGGTTCATAATGGCATCATCGAGAATTTCCGCACCCTTCGTGACGAGTTGAACGCGGATGGCTACACCGCCGAAAGCGAGACCGACAGCGAAGTCGTCGCCCTGCTGGTCAGCCGCGAGGTGGAGCGCGGCGCATCGCCCGAAGAAGCGGTTCGCACGGTTCTCCCCCGCCTGCGCGGCGCCTTTGCGCTGGCGATCGTCTTTCCCGACCAGCCGGACAGGATCATCGGCGCGCGCCTCGGCTCGCCGCTGGTGATCGGCCATGGCGAGGGCGAGATGTTCATCGGATCGGACGCGCTGGCGCTGGCGCCGCTGACCCAGCGCATTTCCTACCTGGAAGAGGGCGACTGGGCGGTCGTCACCCGCGAGGGCGTGCAGGTGCACGACGCGCAAGGTAAGGAAGTCGAGCGCGAAATCGTGGCCTCGGGCGCCAGCGCCGCCGCCGTCGAACGCGGCAACTACCGGCACTTCATGCAGAAGGAGATCTTCGAACAGCCCACCGTGGTTGCCCAGACGCTCTCCAGCTATGTCCGCCAGGCAGACCAGACCGTCGCCCTGCCGCAGATGGATTTCGACCTCTCCAGCATCGACCGCATGACCATCGTCGCCTGCGGCACGTCCTATTATGCCGGGATGGTCGGGCGCTACTGGATCGAACAGTTTGCACGCGTGCCGGTGGACATCGATGTGGCGAGCGAGTTTCGTTATCGCGAGCCGCCGCTGCCCAAGGGCGGGCTCGCGCTGTTCATCTCGCAAAGCGGGGAAACCGCCGATACGCTCGCCGCGCTGCGATACTGCAAGGCGCAGGGGCAGACCATCGCGGCGATCGTCAACGTGCCCACCAGCACCATGGCGCGCGAGGCGGACCTGCTGCTGCCGATCCACGCCGGGCCGGAGATCGGGGTCGCCTCTACCAAGGCCTTCACCTGTCAGCTGGCTGTGCTCGCCGCGCTGGCGGCGAAGCTCGCGGTGGTGAAGGGCCAGATGGAGCGTGCGGAGGAACAGGAGGTGGTGCGCCATCTGCTGGAAGCGCCCGCCTGCCTCAACCAGGCGCTCGACCATGACGACGATATTGCAGCGATGGCCCACACCATCGCCCCGGCGCGCGACGTGCTCTATCTGGGGCGCGGGGCGGACTTCCCCATGGCGCTGGAAGGCGCGCTGAAGCTGAAGGAAATCAGCTATATCCATGCCGAGGGCTATGCCAGCGGAGAGATGAAGCACGGCCCCATCGCGCTGATCGACGAGGATGTGCCGGTGGTCGTGATCGCGCCCAGCGGCCCGCTGTTCGAAAAGACCGTTTCCAACATGCAGGAAGTGCGCGCGCGCGGCGGGCAGGTGGTACTGATTTCGGACGCGGACGGCCTAGCGGAAGCGGGCGAGGGGTGCCTCGCGACGATCGAGATGCCCAAGGTGCACCCGCTGATCGCGCCGCTGGTGTATGCCGTGCCGGTGCAGCTGCTGGCCTATCACGTGGCGCTGGTGAAGGGCACCGATGTCGATCAGCCGCGCAACCTCGCCAAATCGGTGACGGTCGAATAGTTCGGTCCCCCGGTCGGCACTTTACCGGGAACTAACCATTGCGCCTTAAGGCGTGGCGAGTGATCGACAATGCGCCTATCGACGAACGGACTTTACGTCAGAAACTGCCCGTAAAGGCGGTGTTGGGCTTCGCGCCGGGGCCCGACTTGAACTGGCCGCGCCTGTGGATGCTGCAGCACCGCGAACTGGCCAGGCTGATGGTCCCGCGGATCGCCTGCCATGCTGTGGGCGCTCTGCTCGCAGCGGTAATGTTCTTCCGCTTCGTGCCGCTGCCTCTGCTTGTCTGCTGGCTCGTCTGGCTCACCGTTAGCGTCTATATCTATACGCAGACCGATGCCCAGTTCCTGCAGAGCGACAAGCCCGCGCTCAACGGGCGAGAGGCGCGCGGACACCTGGTGGGCAGCATCATGCTGGGGGTCGGTTGGGCAAGCCTGATGCCGCTTCTCCAGCTGGTCGCGGGGCCGGAGGTTGCCATCCGCGGCCTGATCCTGGGCGCGGGGATCGCCGTGGGCTGCGTGGTGCTGATGGGGGTGGTGCCGCTGAGCGCACTGGCCTTCTCCGGCCTGCTGACGATCGGTGCCGCCACCGGCTTCTGGCTGGCTGGCAGCACCGAAATGATTGTGTTCGTTTGCTTTTTCGCCTTCTTCGGGTTCGGTTCGATCTGGATCAGGGCGCAGGATTTCCTGCGCTTCGCCATCGCGGAGACCGCGCTGGTGGAAAAGACGCACACGGTTTCGCTGCTGCTGCGCGAATTCGAGGAGAACGAGGCGGACTGGCTGTGGCAGATCGACAAGAGCCGCCGGGGGCGCTCGGCCTCGCCGCGATTTGCGTTTGCGATGAATGCGACGCCTTCCGAACTGGAGGGGAAGGCATTCTTCGAACTGATCTCGGACGACGATTGGGAGAGCGGCCCGGGTGCGGATTCGCTGCGCATGCTGGCCGATCATCTCAATGCACGCGAGAACTTCTCCAACCTCATGGTGCGTGTGAAGATCGACGGCATGCCGCGGTGGCTCGAACTCTCCGGTACGCCCATCCTGGGGGAGAAGGGCGAATATCTCGGCTATCGCGGGGTGGGATCGGATGTCACCGAACAGCGCAAGTCTTCGGAGAAGATCGCGTACCTCGCGCGCTACGACACGCTGACCGGGCTACCCAATCGCCTGATGCTGCACGAAGCGCTGGGCGAGGCGATGGAAGAGGCCCGCGACATGCGCCGCCGCTGTGCCTTCGTCATGATCGACCTCGACCGGTTCAAGGCAGTCAACGATTCGCTTGGCCACCAGATCGGGGATCGCCTGCTCGAACAGGTATCCGGGCGGCTCGCGGAGATTGCCGGTGAAAACGAGCTATGCGGGCGTCTTGGCGGTGACGAGTTCGGCATCGTCGTGCGCGATGCGTGCGATTTCGGCGCGGTCGATTCGCTCGCCCGCAAGGTGATCGAGCGGCTATCGCAGCCTTACGAGGTTGATGCCCATACGCTGTTTGTGGGGGCCAGCGCGGGTTCCGCGCTCGCTCCGCGCGACGGCAAGACGGTAGAGGATCTGATGCGCAACGCAGACCTCGCGCTCTATCGCGCGAAGGACGGCGGGCGCGGCGTGCACTTCCCATACGAGCCTTCTCTGCACGCCGACGCGGAAGAGCGCCGGCAGCTGGAATTCTCGCTGCGCAAGGCGCTGGAGAAGGACGAGCTGCTGCTCAACTTCCAGCCGGTGGTCGATGCGAAAACCGAACAGGTCGTCAGTTTCGAGGCGCTGATCCGCTGGCAAAGCGAGGAGCACGGGCTCGTCAGCCCGGGCAAGTTCATTCCGCTGGCGGAGGACACGCGCCTGATCGTGCCGATCGGCACATGGGTGCTGAAACAGGCCTGCAAGGAAGCGATGGCCTGGCCCGGCCATGTGAAGGTCAACGTCAACGTCTCGCCCGAACAACTGGTGGAGCCCGATTTCGTTCAAACGGTCGTGGATGCGCTGACCCGCAGCGGGCTCGACCCCCGGCGGCTGGAGATCGAGGTGACGGAGAGCATTTTCCTCAGTGATGCGGAGGTTGCTCGCGTCGCGCTGGCGCAGGTGATGGCGCTGGGCTGTCAGGTCGCGCTGGACGATTTCGGGACCGGCTATTCCTCGCTCGGCTACCTGCGAAAACTGCAGTTTTCCACCATCAAGGTCGATCGCAGCTTCGTGCAGGGCGCGGCGCAGGGCAGCAGCGAAAGCCTGGCCATCGTGCGCGCTGTGGTTGCCATGGCGCACAGTCTAGAGATGAAGACCACGGCGGAAGGCGTGGAAAGCGAGGAAGAGGAGCGGCTTGTCAGGACCATGGGGTGCGACCGCATCCAGGGCTTCTATTTCGGCCGCCCGATGTCATCCGACGATGCGCGCTCGCTGTTCCAGACCGATTACCGCGAGCTGCGGGCCTAGCCTTCGTGCCGACGTCTGCCGGCCCGTTCAGGCCGTGGCGGCGAGACTTTCCATCACGGAGGCGAACAGGCGGCGCCCGTCGGTGCCGCCATGCGCCGCGTCGATCGCGCGTTCGGGGTGCGGCATCATGCCCAGCACATTGCCGCCATCGTTCACGATGCCCGCAATGTCGCGGCGCGATCCGTTGGTGGCGTGCAGGTAGCGGAACACCACCCGCCCGTCGCCTTCGAGCCGGTCCAGCGTGGCTTCGTCCGCGAAATAGTTGCCGTCGTGGTGCGCAACCGGGATGGTGATCGTCTCGCCCTTGCTGAACCCCGCGGTAAAGCGGGTATCGGCGTTTTCCACCCTGAGCGCGGCATCGCGGCACACGAAGAGCTGGTTTGCGTTGCGCATCAGCGCGCCAGGCAGCAGCCGCGCTTCGGCCAGGACCTGGAAGCCGTTGCACACGCCAAGCACGGGCACGCCGCGTTCGGCTTCGCGCAAGATCTCGCGCATGATCGGGCTGTTCGCCGCCATCGCGCCTGCGCGCAGATAGTCGCCGTAGGAAAAGCCGCCGGGCAGGGCGATGAAGTCCAGCTTTTCGGGCAGCACGGTTTCGCGGTGCCAGACCTGATGGGGCTCCGAACCGAAGACATCGCGGATCGCGACGAGCATGTCTCGGTCGCAATTGGAGCCCGGGAAGGTGATGACGGCGGTGTTCATGCGCGCCTTACTCCGCACCCTCGATCCGGTAATTCTCGATCACCGTGTTGGCGAGCAGCTTGTCGCACATCTCGCCCAACGCCTCGTCTGTAACGGTGTCGGCCACATCGAGTTCGATCAGACGGCCGATGCGAACGTCGTTCACGCCATCGAAGCCCATCCCGTCGAGCGCGTGATGCACCGCGCGCCCCTGCGGATCGAGCACGCCGGGCTTGAGGGTCACGAAAATGCGCTTTTTCATGCGGAAGGGCCTTCGTCGTCGGGGTGGTCTGGTTGCCCAGCCGCCTAGCGCTGCGGTTCGCCAAGCGCAACGCGTCGGCGCGGGATGCTCACTTCTTCTTGGGCACGCCGCGCATGCGGCCGCGATGGGCGGACAGGTCGAGCACTTCGCCGGGCGCATTGTCGTCGTTCTGCAGCACGCCCAGCCGCCGTGCGACTTCCTGATAGGCTTCTTCCTCGCCGCCCAGGTCGCGGCGGAAGCGATCCTTGTCGAGCTTTTCGCCCGAATTCATGTCCCACAGACGGCACCCGTCGGGGCTGATCTCGTCGGCCAGGATGACGCGCGCGTAGTCGCCATCCCACAGCCGCCCGAATTCCAGCTTGAAGTCCACCAGCCGGATGTCGACCGCGGCGAATATGCCGGCGATGAAATCGTTGATGCGGATGGCCATCGCGGCCATGTCCTGCATCTCTTCCTGGCTCGCCCAGTTGAAGCAGGCGATGTGCTCTTCGGCGACCAGCGGATCGCCCAGGCCATCGTCCTTGTAGTAATATTCGATCAGCGAATGCGGCAGCGGCTCGCCTTCTTCGAGGCCCAGCCGCTTGCACAGCGAACCGGCGGCGACATTGCGCACGACCACTTCCAGAGGGATGATCTCCACCTGCCGGATCAGCTGTTCGCGCATGTTCAGGCGGCGGATGAAGTGCGTGGGGATGCCGATATTGGCCAGCCGCGTGAACACGTGTTCGCTGATGCGGTTGTTGATCACGCCCTTGCCGTTGATCGTGCCCTTCTTCTCGGCATTGAAGGCGGTCGCGTCATCCTTGAAATACTGGATCAGCGTGCCGGGCTCGGGCCCTTCGTAGAGGATCTTGGCCTTGCCCTCGTAAATCTGGCGGCGACGCGACATGGGTCATACCTGCTTTGCAAAAAGAACTGCGCCCCGGCCTCTCACCAGAGAAGCCGGGGCGGGCATTCGGCAGTAGCGCGAAAGCCGGTGGAGAGCAATTGCCTGGTCGACGGAGTGGCGGACATCGCCGGGATGCGCGATCGGGGATGCAGCGGGAAGGCGCGCGACGTGAACTGCGTGTTTACCGGTCGCCTATAGTGGAATACTTACCATGAAACGGATCCCATCCCGGTGACGCGCAGGTTCGCGCTCGACGAACGCCTGAAGCATGCGTTGATAGCACTCGCTATCGCGCTTGCGGCAGGCGTCGTGACCTTCTTGCGTCCGGCCGATATCACGGCCTGGGCCATACAGGCCCGATTGTTCGAGCGTGAGGCGAGCGGCGATCTGGTTTTCGTGCGGATGCCTTCCGTCACCGAAAATGCCTCTGTGATAAATCGCAATGTCCTGAGCACGGTTGAGCATCTTCGCGCCGCCGGTGCGGAGCGGATATTCGTGAATATGCCGCTGCAGCGCAGCGATTCGCCCACGACCGATATGCGACTGCGGGCGCTTATCGGGAACAATCGCGACGGCATTTTCCTGACCGACTCATTCGAGCAGGATTACAAGGACAGCGACCGGATACCGCAAACAGATGCCTATTTCACCAAAGGCGCTCGCGTATATGCGAGCGACTACGATGCAGATTTTCTCCAGTTTGTCTGGGGGTTCGACAAATCCGAAGAGCCCGAAAAAGATGGCGGGCTGGTTCCGCTGAGCTTTGCCCTGGCAGGCACCGGCCCGTCTCGCGATACTGTCTTCATCGATTACACGATAAGCGCCGACAGCATCCCGACGATCGCGGCGGATTCTATCGAAGCCGACCTCTCCCGGCTCGGTTCGACGAGCAAGACCTTCGTCTTGGGCACCGATTCCTTCGGCGCGAACATACGCGCTCCTGGTGCGGACACCGTCTCGCCCACCCTCATCCATATCCTGGCAGCAGAAACCCTGATCCGAGGGAACGGCCAAGGTTCGCCGTGGTTCGCGATCACCCTGGTGATGGGAATTGCGCTGGCCCTCGGTGTGCGGTGTGTCCACACCAAGACGCACCGCCGGGTTTTCTATGTAGCTTGGTGCTCTCTGGGGCTCGCGCTGTTCGTCGTCACGGCGTATCTTGGCATCAAGGCTTTCTTCGCCGATGGGCTGCTGCTGGCGATGTCCTACGCAATTTCTCGCGCGATCGCGAGATATCGTCGGCGGCATCTTGCGATCGATCCGCTGACCCGCTTGCCGAATTTCGCCGCGCTCAATCAGGACCTGTCGGGCGATGACGAAGCCGCATCCGATTGCCTGATCATCGCTAAAGTGGCGCGGCTCGAGTCGATCTTCGTCGGGATGAACAACGCGGATCGACGGCATTATTTGTGTGAAATCTGCAACCGGCTGGCGCTCGGCGACCGGGGTCGTACGGTCTACTACAATGGTGGCAAATACCTCGCCTTCGTGTGCGACACCGAAGGCATTCCTGATCTCGAGGAGCACCTGGAAGGGCTGCGCGCCATTGTATCGCAACCTGTCAGGCTGACCGGCAGATCCGTCGATGTTGCCATAACGATGGGGGCCGACAGTTCGACGAAGGATCCGATCGAACAGCGGCTGAGCTCTGCAATTGCCGCCGCGGACCAGGCTCGCGAAGTCTACAAGCCGGTATTCGTGGTCGGCAACGACCGAGAGGACTGGGATCATTCGCTGACCTCCAAGCTGACGCAGGCGCTTGCCGACGATCAGATCGGGATCAAGCTTCAGCCGCAGGTAGATCTTGCGACGCATTCCATCATCGGTGCGGAAGTGCTGGCCCGATGGCGCGATCCCGACGGTGTCGATGTTCCTCCTTCCTCCTTCATCCTGCAATGCGAGCGGATGGGACGGCTGGACAATCTGACGCGCCGCATTTTCGAAAAATCGTGCCGAGCCGTAGCGTCGATTCACGAGCAGGGACTCCTGCCGCGGATTTCGGTCAACGTATCGGCGGTGCAAATGGTCGATGATCGCATCGCCCAGATCGCTCTGGAAACACTGGAGGCCTATCGGACCGATCCGCGACTGATGACGATCGAGCTGACAGAAACCGCGCGGATCGAGGATCTGGGCATCGCGCGCGACGTGGTCGATCGTCTGAAGAGTGCTGGCTTCAAGCTGTCGCTGGACGATTTCGGCGTCGGCAGCGCCAATTTCGACGCGTGGCTCGAACTGCCGTTCGACGAGATCAAGATCGATCGGAAATTCGTTGCAGGCCTCCAGAATTCGCGCCGCGCGCGCGCGATCGTCGGTGGGGTGATCCATTCCGCTCGGGAGGCCGGCGTAGCCGTGCTGGCCGAAGGGATCGAAGACCGCGCGACCTACGAACGCCTGGCGGAGATGGGCTGCACCTATGGCCAGGGATACTACATCTCCCACCCGCTATGGCTCGCCGAGTATATCGAGATCCTGCAGGGCGAGCGGGAGAGAGGCTTGTCGCTCAGGGATATTGGTTAATGCTTTACTAACGAACATGGTTAAGATAGATAAAAGCTCCATCAAAGAGGAGATTAACCATGCTTCGTTCAATCTGGGACTGGATTTTCGGCTAAGCCGATCCAGGCAAAAAACGTAGAAAAGGGCCCCTTTGCGGGCCCTTTTTTGTGTCTGGGAGGGGACGGCTTCGATTCGTCAAGCGGGCGGGTCCGCCCCGAACAGCATGGCCTTCATCCGGTCGAGATAGGCGATCCACGCTTCGCGCCCGACCTCGGTAAGGCAGGCTGTTGTGACCGGCTTCTTGCCTTCGAAGCGCTTCTCGATCGCCACATAGCCCGCATCTTCGAGCTTGCGCAGGTGGACCGAGAGGTTGCCGTCGCTGACCCCGGTTCGCGCGCGCAGCTCGCCGAAATCGGCACATTCCGCGCTCGACAGGTAGGCCATGGTGGCCAGCCGCACGCGCCCGTGGATCGTATCGTCGATCGCGCGGTAGTCGAGGGGGAGGTCAGCCATGTTCGCGCTCACGCCGCAGCAGCATGAGCCCAGGCAGGATGGATACCATCACCGCCCCTGCCGCCATCACCAGATACTGCGTGGCCGATCCTGCCAGCAGCGTCGTGACTACCAGCAGGGCGACGGAGGTGATGGCAAAGCCGCGCAGTGATGGATCGCGCGCTGCCGCCGAACTCGCCGCCATGGCGATGGCGTATACACCGAAGACGATAGGTGGGAGCAGCGTAAAGAGGAAGAATCCCTGGTCGCTGCCCGAGCGCGATAGGACGAGCATGCCATAGGCGAAGATGCTGAGTGCCAGCGCGCCGAGTACATAGCCGCCGGCGCGCCAGACCTCCATTTCCACGCGATTGGCGGTCGTCGGCCTGCCGCGCCCGGAGCGCGCGATGCCTGCGACCAGCACCGCCAGCATCATCGTGCCGAACCAGATGGCGGCCAGCGCCATTGGTGGCCATGGCAGGAGGCGGTAAACCAGTGCCGCATGCAGCAGGCCGGCCAGAGCGATGGCGACACCGAAGATCACGAATTCGCGCCCGCCGAGGAGAGGGCGCACGCGCCCCTCCTCCGCCAGTTCGCGCATCATGCGCAGGTCTTCCTGTGCGCTTTGGGAGGGCGCGATGCTCATTGGGCGTCTCCCGGATAGAGCACGGGTTCGGTGATGGTGGCGACGCCATCGAGAGTGAAGCTCTGCGCATCCCAGCTCGGCATGCCGCGCAGCTCGCTTGCGCCGATCATTCCCCAGCCATCGGTCGGGCCCATCGGCCCCATGCTGAAGGTGCCATCACCATCGATATCGTGCCACACCATCAGGGCGTACCGGCCTTCGGGCACGTCGTCGAACGTCACGGTGACCGTGCCATCCTGCGGGTTTTCGAGCATTTTTTCGGCGGTTGCGGCTTCCTGCATGAACTGTGCCTCGCTCTGCAGGCTGATGTAGAGCGCGCCCGCGTCTGGGCGCAAGTCGGTCAGCGTTACGGTGACCGTGTCTGCAAGCGCGGGGCTGGCTGCGCTCGCGAGGGCGAGCGCGGCGGGGGCGAAGAGTGAGTTGCGAATCATCTGGTCCTCCTTTGCTTTGATAGGCACTTTAAAACATAAAGTACTCGCCAGCGCAAGGGGTCTTCAGCACCCGCGCTGTCCTGCATGCCGATGTCTCGCCAGCGTTCCCTCGTTCTTTGCTCTGATCAATCTGCGGTTCCGTCCGCGCATACGAAAAGCGGGGCGAGCCATGGTGGCTCGCCCCGCGATAAGCGTGTCCGGTTTTCGCTTCACCCGGGCGGCGCGCTTTTTCCCTTCTGGCCGCCGGTCCATGCGGTCCACGCCTGTTGGGAAAATCCGGTGCGTCAGCCGTGCAGTTTCGCTGCGGTCTGCGCCACGCGCTTGCCGAGGTAGCGCGCGCCGTCCAAGTCTGCCTTGCTCGGCTGGCGGCTGCCATCGCCATCGGCAATCGTCGTGGCGCCATAGGGCGATCCGCCCTTGACCTCATCGACGCCCATCTGATCCTGGAAACCGTAATCGAGGCCGACAATCGTGCAGCCCATGTGCAGCAGGTTGGTGAGGATGGACATCAGCGTGGTTTCCTGCCCGCCGTGCTGGCTGGCGGTGGAACTGAACGCCGCACCGACCTTGCCGATCAGCGCACCCTTCATCCACAACCCGCCGGTCGTATCCCAGAAGGCAGCCATCTGGCTGGTCATGCGGCCATAGCGGGTGGGGGAGCCGACCACGATGCCGTCGTATTCTGCCAGTTCGTCCGGGCCGGAGATCACCTCGTGCCCCGGCATTCCGGTGAAGCCTGCATTCTTGACCACCTCTTCGGGTGCGGTTTCGGGCACGTGGCGGATAAAGGCCTCGGCGCCAGCCTCACGCACGCCTTCGGCGACGGCTTCCGCCATCGTGGAGGTGTGGCCGTAGGAGGAATAGTAGAGAACGAGAATCTTGGTCATGCGCTTCCTTTCGCGGATTGTTCGATGTTCGAAGGGTCAATGCCGCAGATAGGGCGCGCGTTTCCTCAAGCACCATGGCTTTTCTTGGCCACAGAAAACGGAAATTGCGGACAATCGGGAAAAAGCCATCGCTGGGGAGGGGGTGGTGGTGCCCAGGGGCGGAGTCGAACCACCGACACGACGATTTTCAGTCGTCTGCTCTACCACTGAGCTACCCGGGCGTCGCCACGACGGCGGACCAGCCAAGCGGCGAATGGTCCGGCGAGCGAATGAGTGCGGGCCTATGGCGAAGCGCGTGGGGCTTGGCAAGCCCTATCGAACCTCAGTCGTGCCCCTGATCAACATCGCGGGCGATATCTTCGGGATCTGCGGGCGGCCCGGGCACCGAATAGCCATCGTTGAACCAGCGGTTCAGGTCCTTGTCGCGGCACCGCGCGGAACAGAAGGGGGCGTATTCCTCGGATTGTTTCGGCGTTTTGCAGATCGGGCAGGGCTTCGTGCTCATAGCGGCACGATCTGGGCGTGCGGTGCGTCGAACGCAAGGCCGGGATCGGCCCGCAGGGTGACCTGTCGTCCGGTACGCCGCCGCAGTTCTTCGAGCCAGTCGGCCCGCAGGCAATCGAGCACCGACGGCTGCGCATAAAGTGCTATCTGGCCCGCGCCCTCCAGCATTTCCGCTCGGCGCAGCAACAGGCGCGCCACCGCGCCCCTGCGGTCGCGAGCGATTCGGTGGAGGAGCGACGGGCGTTCGAGCCGGCGCACGATCTGGACCAGGCCGAATCCGTTCATGGCGGTACGTTCGTGCGGCCAGTCCTGCAGGAAGATCCCCAACTGCTCGTCGATGGCCTTGCGTTCCGCCCTGGTCGAGACGGTCGGAAAATCGATCGCGATATTTCCGCCCAGGTCGAACCGGCGCAGCGTGCGGACAATCGCGCCGGTCACGGCGGAAGGATCTTCACCCCACCAATCCACGTCGATCAGGGTCAGCGCGGGAGTTTCGGCGAGCAGCAGGCTGCCACCGGCCAGCATCACCTCGCGTTGCGCCGCATCGGCCCACAGAGCATCCCAGTCGGCCGATGGCGAGGGGGTTGCTGCGGTCCGTACATCGTGGCCCTCTACTGCCAGTTGGTCCGCCAGCGACGGGGCATCGCAGATCGCGGCATCGGTGTGGCGCGCCTGTGCGAGCTTGAGTCGTCCCCGTTCGGCGATGGCCTCTCGCGTCACCTGCACACGCACTTGTGCGCCGACGCTGGCCTGGCGCGGGATGCTGCGAGCAAACGCTTGGTCGCCCGACGCAAACTGCACACGCGCCCGGCCATCCGGGCCAGGCCGTTCGAGCAGCGCAGCATCGCCGACCATGCCTGCCAACAGGCCCTGGGCCGGCCAGCGCAGTCGCAGCTCCTCGATCCCGTCATTGCTCAGGCGAAAGGCGCGTTCCTCACCAATGCCGTCCTCGACAAGCCACTCAGCCAAGCGCGATTCCCGCAGCCTTCAGCAAAGCGCGCGTTTCGAACAGCGGCAGGCCGACCACGCCCGAATGGCTGCCGGCAAGGAAGTCGATCAATCCGGCCGCACGGCCCTGTATCGCATAGCCGCCTGCCTTGCCGATTCCCTCGCCGCTGTCCGCGTAGGCGGCGATTTCCTCTTCGGAGAGGCGCTTGAACTTCACCTGCGACGTCACGCACCGGGTCCGCTGCTTTTCGTTCGCGTCGATCACCGAGATGGCCGAGTGGACACGGTGCCGTCTGCCCGAAAGCAGCCGCAGGAAGCGGGCAACATCGCCTTCGTTCTCCGCCTGGGGCAGGATGCGGCGGCCTACCGCGACCGTCGTATCGCCCGCGAGCACGACCTCGCCTTCCTGCCGTGGCACGGCGAGTGCCTTCTCGCTCGCCATGCGTTCGGCATAGGGGCGGGCAAGTTCGCCCTTGCGCGGGCTTTCGTCGATATCGGGCGAGCGAATGGCGTCAGGCACCACGCCGATCTGCGCGAGCAGATCGCGGCGGCGCGGGCTGGAGCTTGCCAGAACGAGGGTGCGATTCATGGCGCGCGTGCGCCTTCGCGATCAGGCCGGAGGCGTGGATTGCGGGCCGGGGCCGCCACGGCCCGGCATGAAGCGGTAGGTGATGCGGCCCTTGGGCAGGTCGTAGGGCGTGAGTTCGACCAGCACTTCGTCGCCGGTGAGTACACGGATACGGTTTTTGCGCATCTTGCCGGCCGTGTGGCCGAGAATCTCGTGGCCGTTCTCAAGCTCTACCCGGAACATCGCGTTGGGCAGCAGCTCGACAACCCGACCGCGCATTTCGAGGAGCTCTTCTTTCGCCATGAAGTGATCTTGTCCTTATGCAGTTCGTCGAATTTTCCGGCGATTTAGCGATGATGGGTCGAAAAGGGAAGTGCGCGTCAGCAACGGGAAAGGTTCCGGCGACAATTCGTTACGTGCCGGGGTTTGCTTTCGGATCGGCTGGCTGCGAGGGCCGGTCGCGGGGGCCAGCTGACTTTGTTGAGGAATACACGTCCCCATGCAGTTTTATTCGAAGTTGACCGCACGGGTTTCCGTGATGGCGCTGGCTGCTGCCGGTTGCGCCCCTGCACTGGCCCAAGAAATGCCGGCAGATGCACCCGATATCGCACAGTCCGAACAGCCTGCCGACGATGTGTCGGATAATGTGATCGTGGTAACGGCCCAGCGCCAGCGCGGCGCAGTCGATACCGACGTTCCACCAGTGGTCGAACTGACCGAAGCCGATATTGCCTCCTACGGCGCGGATTCGCTGACCGACCTGATTGCCCAGCTTGCTCCGCAAACCGGATCGGCCCGGGGTCGCGGCGGGGGCAGGCCGGTGGTGCTGGTCAACGGACAGCGCGTCGCCAGCTTCCGCGAACTGCGTCGCTATCCGCCCGAAGCCATCGAAAAGGTCGAGGTGTTTCCCGAAGAGGTCGCGCTGGAATACGGCTACAGCGCGGATCAGCGGGTTATCAACTTCATCCTGAAGGACAATTTCAGCAGCCGCGAGGTGGAGCTGGAATATGGAAATTCCTTCGCGGGCGGCGCGCCCAATGGCGAGGTCGAGCTTGCCCAGCTGGTGATCGACGGCCCGCGCCGGTACAACATTGCGGCCGAGTTCAACACGCAGGGCCCGCTGACCGAGGACGAGCGTGATATCGTCCAGACGCCCGGCACCCAGCCGACGGTGCCGACCGATCCCGACCCCGCAGCCTTCCGCACGCTTCGCGCAGGAGGGGAGAGCTACGAACTGGAAGGCTCGTTCAACACGGGGATCGGCGAAGGCCGCAAGGCCAAGTCGGTATCGGTCAACCTGTCGGCATCGCAGAACAATTCGCGCTCGCTTTCGGGCCTCGACATCGTCACGTTGACCGAGCCAGGGCCTGGCGGTGCCAGCGCGGTGCGCGCGATCGATGCCAATCCGCTGGAGCGCCTGTCGCGCACCACCAGCTTTTCCGGCGGCGGGGCCTATCGCCAGCCGATCGGGGAATTCGAACTCGATCTGACGCTCGATGCCAATCACACTCTGAGCGAAACCGATATCGACAGGCGGCGCGACCTTTCGGCGCTTGTCGCCCAGGCTGCGGCGGGAACGCTTGCCATCGATGGCCCGCTGCCGACAATCGCAACCAATGGTTTCGATCGCGCTTCGAGCGCCACCTACACCGTCGATTCGCTGGCCACCCTGCGTGGCAGCCCGCTGCTTCTTCCCGCGGGCGAGGTGAACCTGACCGTGGATGGCGGGTACAAGTGGAACCGGATCGAAAGCGAGGATACGCGTACCGCACTCGGCGCGACGCAGCTGACGCGGGGCCGTATCAACGGCGGGGTCAATCTTGCCGTCCCGCTTACCAGCAGCCGGGAAGGCTTTCTCGGCGCGGTAGGGGACATAACGCTCAATGCGGCAGCGGGAATCGACCATCTTTCCGATTTCGGAACCCTCACCGATCTGACGCTGGGCCTGACCTGGAATCTGACCGACAGGCTGACTCTGGGTGTTACCTGGATCAACCGCGACGAGGCCCCCAGCTTGAGCGCGCTTGGCGATCCCGTGGTCGAAACCTTCAACGTTCCGGTGTTCGATTTCGCAACCGGCGACAGCGTGCTTGCCACGGTGACCAGCGGCGGCAATCCGCTGCTGCCCGCATCCTCGCAGAACGACATCAAGCTGAGCGCGAATTATGAGCTGGACCTGTTCGAACGGTCGAACATCCTGGTCGAATATTTCGACAACAGCTCGCGCGATACCACCGAGAGCTTCCCGTTGCTCACCGCGGATATCGAAGCGGCCTTTCCCGGCCGTGTGACGCGCGACGGCACGGGCAGGCTGGTCGCGCTCGACCAGAGGCCGATTACCTATGCGGAGCGTAACAGCAGGCGCCTCCGCTATGGCATCAACATGTTCGGTCGCGTCGGCAAGGCGCCCGAAGAAGTTGCGCGTGGCCCTGGTGGGCCGGGTGCCCGCGGTGGCGCCGGTTCTGGCGGTGGGCCCGCAACGGGGCGTATGGACCCGCAGCAGTTCCAGCAGATGCGCGAGCAGTTCTGCTCCACGGAGCCGGGCACCGTGCCCGATCTTTCCGCCTTGCCTGCGTTCATCCGCGATCGCCTGACGAACGAGGATGGATCGGTGAACGAGGAACGGCTGGCGCAGGCGCGCGAGCGGTTCTGCAACACCGAAGGCCCCGGCATGGGGCCGGGCGGGCCCGACGGGTTCGACCCCGCGCAGGTGGCAGCGATCCGCGAGACGCTGTGCACCATGCCCGGCGGGGATACGCCCCTCGATATCTCCGCCCTGCCGGAACGCCTGCGCCAGCGCCTGACCAACGAGGACGGCTCCATCAACGAAGAGCGTCTGGCCCGGCTGCGGGAGGCCGTTTGTCAGGCAGGTGAATCAGAAGGCGAGGGCGAAGCATCCGAAGGCAGGCGCCGCGGAGGTGGCGGTGGCCGGCGAGGCGGTGGCGGTCGCGGTGACGACGGGCAGGGCCGCTGGCAGTTCGGCCTTTATCATTCCATCGAATTCGAGAATACCGCGCTCATCGCGGCGGGTGTGCCTGTGCTGGACTTCCTCGACGGCGATGCCTCGGGCCAGTCCGGCGGCATCTCGCGTCACCGCGTCGAGCTGGAGGGCGGCTTGTTCTATAAGGGTATCGGCGCGCGGCTGAGCGGCAATTACCAGAGCGGGACGCGTATCGACGGCAATTCGGCGACCGGGTCGAGCGATCTGATCTTCGGCGATCTGGTGACCTTCGATCTGCGCATGTTCGTCAATCTGGAAGAGCAGGAATGGCTGGTGGGTGAGCAACCGGGCTTCTTCAAGGGAGCGCGCATGTCCCTGCGGATCGATAACCTCTTCGACACGCGGCAAGAGGTGACGGACGGGAACGGGGTGGTTCCCATCCGCTTCCAGCCTGCCCTGATCGACCCGTTGGGCCGCACGTTCGAGATCGAATTCCGCAAGCTTTTCTGACCACGTAAATCGGTGGTTCAGCCGATCAGCCGATAAACCTTCCGTGTGGACTACAAGTGTAGACGGGAGGAATGTGCAGATGCGTTTTCAAGCAATTTTCGCGGCAGCAGCGTTCGTGGCGATCGCCGGATCGGCTCAGGCGGAGGATGGGTCGTGCAGCGAATGGCGCGAAGCCGGGGTGATCGGCGATCTGCGATGCGAAACGGTAGACGGGGGCGCGGTTATCGGCGCAGCGGCTCGTGCGTCCGAATACGCGGAGGTGTTCCCGCGTGCTTTCGCAATTTTCGAGGATTACTTCGTCCCAAGCGAGCAGAAGGTTGCGCTGGTGCTGCAGCCTGAGGTCTCTGCGGAGCTGACAGCGGCGCTCGTCGCCGATGGCTACAAGCCGCTTCCCTGGATCGACAACGAGACGAAGGCCGCAATGCTCAGGGACAGCATCGTTGCGCAGGTGGAAGCGCAGACGGCCTCCCTGCCGGAAGCTCAGCGCGCTGCGGTGGTTCAGCAGGCGCTGGCCAAGGCTGAAGAGTCCGCTCCCGCCCATGCGGACCCTCAGATGGAAGACGGCGCAATCGCCCATGAAATCGGGCACCTGCTGTTCAATAGGTATTTCGACGGGCGCGAGACGGGTTCTGCCGATTCCAGCGCGCGCTACGGTTCGAGTGCACCCGACTGGCTCGACGAAGCAGCGGCGGTCGCCCTGGAAAACGACGCTCAGACCCGCGGCCGCTATGCTGCCGCGCGTGAGGCCTACGATGCAGACGGCACGGTTCTGGCATTCCCCCTCGATACCTACCTTTCGATGGACCACCCCCTGCTGCAATCCGCGCAGGCGCTGAAGACACTGAAACGCGGCTCGACCGGGGCGGTGATGCTGTCGGGCGACGAGGCCGACGATTTTCTCGAAGCGAGCGGCGGCAAGCCTGCGGAGTTCTATAGACAGACCCGCCTGTTCATCGATTACTTTATGGAGACGAGCGGCGATCCGCGCATCCTCTACACAATCGCGGAGGCCTATCGCGATGGCGGCGATCTGGGCGGCTGGCTGGCGCAGTCGGGTGGGGAGAATGGCCTGCCGACGACGCTGGAGGCGCTCGGAACCGAGTTCGAAGCGTGGGCGAGGGCGAAGCTGGCGGACGAGACTGCGTGAGCGGATAACCCGCCCCGCCGGCTGGCAACCAGTGGGCGCGCCGCCTATCTAGCGGGCGATGTCGGACAGCAAGGCAAACCGTCCCCACGATCCGCGTGGCAAGGAGCGTTTCAACGAGGAACGCGCCGCGTACACGGTTGCGAGCGCTCAGCCCGATCTCGAGGCCGGGGTCAACGCGATCCGCGAGACGGTGCGTACGCTGCCGCCGCGCCCCGGCGTGTACCGCATGCTCGATGCGCGGGGCGACGTTCTGTATGTCGGCAAGGCGCGCAGCCTGAAGGCGCGGGTGGCGAACTACACGCAGATCAACGCGCTCACCAACCGTCTCCAGCGGATGGTCAGCCAGACACGCAGCATGGAGATCGTCACCACCAATTCGGAGGCTGGGGCGCTGCTGCTCGAAGCGCAGTTCATCAAGCGTTACCGACCGCCGTACAACGTGCTGCTGCGCGACGATAAAAGCTTCCCCTTCATCCTGCTGCGCGCCGACCATGCCTTCCCACGCATCCACAAGCATCGCGGCGCGCGGCGTGCCAAGGGCAACTACTACGGGCCGTTTGCGAGTGCGGGTTCGGTCAACAAGACGCTTAATGCGCTACAGAAGCTGTTCCTGCTAAGGTCTTGTACCGACAGCTTTTTCAACAATCGCGACCGGCCTTGCCTGCTGTACCAGATCAAGCGCTGCTCGGCGCCGTGCGTGGGCCGGATCGACGAGGAGGGGTACGAGGATCTGGTGCGCCAGGCGAAGGATTTCCTCGGCGGGAAATCCTCTTCGGTGCAGCAGGACCTCGAAAAGCAGATGGCCGAGGCGGCGGAGAAGCTCGACTTCGAAACCGCCGCGATCCTGCGCGACCGGCTGCGCGCGGCGACCTTCATCCAGGGCTCGCAGGCGGTCAACGCCACCGGCGTGGGCGATGCGGACGTGTTCGCGCTCGCTGCCAAGGGCGGCCAGATCGCGGTGCAGGCGTTTTTCATCCGGGGTGGCCAGAACTGGGGCCACCGCGCCTTCTTCCCCACGCATACGCAGGACGTCGACAAGGACGAGGTGCTCGCCCGCGTCATCATGCAATTCTACGAGGAAGTGCCCCCACCGCGCACCGTGCTGGTCGACCGCGCGCTGCCCGAGGGCGATCTGCTGGCGCAGGCACTATGCGAGGCGGCGGAGCACAAGGTCGAGATTTCGGTGCCCCAGCGTGGCGACCGGCGGCGGCTGATGGAGCAGGCGCAACGCAATGCGGTCGATGCGCTCGATCGGCGGCTGGCGGAGACTGGCACCAAGGCAAAGCTCAACCGCGATCTGGCTGAATTCCTGGAGCTGGAAGAGCCGCCGCAGCGGATCGAGATCTACGATAACTCGCATATTCAGGGCGCAAAGGCTGTGGGCGCGATGGTCGTCGCTGGGCCCGAGGGGTTCGAGAAGGCCCAGTACCGCAAGTTCAACATCAAGACCGCGCAGACCAACGACGATTTCGGGATGATGCGCGAAGTCATGCAGCGTCGTTTCCGCAATCTGGCGGAAAACCCCGATGGCGAGGAGGGCAAGCGCAACAGCCACGAGACCGTGTGGCCCGATCTCGTGTTGCTCGATGGCGGTAAGGGGCAGATGAGCACCGTGCGCGATACGCTGGCCGAGATGGGGATCGATAACGTCCCGCTGATCGCGATCGCCAAGGGGCCAGACCACGGGCGCGAGGGCCGTGAAGTGTTCCACTTTCCCGACGGGCGAGAGAAGACGCTGCCGGTCAATTCGCCGCTGCTGTTCCATCTCCAGAACCTGCGCGACGAGGTGCACCGCTATGTCATCGGTGCGCACCGGGCGAAACGAAGCCGCGCGATCAGCGCCTCACCCCTGGACGAGATTCCGGGGATTGGCCCTGCGAGAAAGCGCGCGCTGCTGCTGCATTTCGGCACCGCCAGCAAGGTGCGCGCGGCGGCGCTCGACGATCTGAAACGCGCGCCCGGCATCAGCGATGCAGTGGCGCAGCAAGTGTTCGATTTCTATCACGCGGGTTCCTGAGAGCGCGCCCGGGTGAAGGCGCCCGCTGTGATGTCTGGACCCATCGCGTGATTATCCTCTATCATGCGTGGTCATGTTGGGGGCGAGGCCATTCCGTTCGGCTGTCCGCGAATTTCGCGGCATCGTGGCGTCCGAAGAAGAGGGCGACGCGCGCGCGATCCTATGGCTTGCGGCCGCTTTCGCCATCGCGGTGGCCCTTATCCCGGCGCTAACCGGTGAATGGCGCGCTGAAATGCTTGGCGAACTGTCCGGGCTCGCCTCGCGGTATTTCGCACAAGGTGGAGTAGCGGGCTTCGCTCTCGGGGGGCTGAGCGTTGCCGGATGGGGCCTGTTGCTGGCGAGCAATGCGCTCATCATCATCGGGGCGTGGTTCGCGCTGGAAACCGTGCTGGTCGGCTGGCCGAAAAGCGTGAGATGGATCGGCTTCATCGTCGCGATCCACGTCGGCATGGTGGGCTTCTACTTCTTCGCCAATCCCTATATCCAGATGGTCCTGCCGATGGGCCTGTTCGATCCGCTCCTGGCGTTGCGAACCGACGCCCTGCCGGAAAGCCTGCGCTTCGTGTTCGACATCGTGCTGGCGCTGCTCTTCATCGTCATCAAGGGCTTCTTCAACTACTGGAAGCACCGCGCCAGCCACGAAATTCCGTTCCTGTGGCATTTCCATGCCGTCCATCACAGCATCGAGGATCTGGATGCGGTGACCAATATCGTTCATCCGGTCGACGATCTGGTGGGCAGGGCCGCTACAATCATCATGGCGGCGCTGATCGGGTTCGAATACCAGACATTTGCCGTCCTGGTCGCGCTGGAAACGGTCTACGGCCAGCTTCACCATACCCGCGCGCCTTTGAGCCTGGGGCCGCTTGGCAAGATCATCGTCGACCGCAATTTTCACCGGACCCATCACAGCATGGATCCCAAGTACTTCGACCGCAATTACAGCGGTCTGCTGGTCGTTTTCGACAAGATGTTCGGGACGTATGAGGCGCCCGACGGAAAGCCGATCGTGACCGGAATTCCCGACCATCGGCAGCCGCATACGATTTGGGAATTCGCCACCGCGCGGCTGCGGCGGCGCGACTGAACGATCAGGCCTTGCCGGCGCGCAGACGGCGTTCCTGGAAGGCGAAGCGCGCTGCCTCACCCACGTCCCCCTGGAAGGAAACGTTCACCGCGCCACCGATCACCGAGCCCACCAGCGGGACGACCGCGCCCACCCGGCGGCGGAAAAGTGCGATGGCGAGCGCACGCGATACGCGTTCCACCGCCTGTTCGATGATCGGTTCGATATCGTCCGTAGAAATCTCCGTCAGGCTCCCGTCGGCCGCGATTCCGGCTTCCAGGACCGCGATCCTCTCTGCCTTCTGGTCGCGGTCGTTCAGGCTGGCCAGTTCGAGCACCTGCAGACGGAACAGCCGCTCGCGCGCGCCCTTCCCGTCGTAGCCATAGGCGCGGCCCGTATCGCGGATGCAGCGTAGCGCCAGCGCGATGGTGGCCGGAATGTCGAGCCCCATGGTCAGGATGCCGCCTATGCCCGATGCCGCGCCGGTCGTCCCGCTGATGGCGCGGGTGGCGATGGCGACCCGCTCGGCTGCGTCGTGACAGGCCTTCAGATCGGTCAGGTCGTGGTCGAACTTGATCAGCTGCGGCGTTCCGATCGCCCGGTCCATGCCCTGCAGAACCCCGCGCACGAGGCTGTTGGGGACCAGGCCCGCGACCGCCCCGCCTACCGGATTGGTGATCTTCTCGAACCCGCGCCCGATCAGGGACGGCTTGGAGGTGCGGAAGGCCTGCTGCTGTTTTTCAAAATCCATGCAAGCCGAACGGAGCTTGAGCCAGCTCGTTCCGGATCTGACAAAGGCTTATTCGGAACCCGACTTGCGGCGCGCCTGACGGATCATGCCTTCCTGGGCGGTGCTGGCGACAAGCACGCCGTCGCGCGTGAAGATACGCCCCCGGTTGTATCCGCGGCCGCTGCCCGACCATGGGCTGTCGGTTTCGTACAGCAGCCACTCGTCCGCGCGCGCCGGTGCATGGAACCATATCGCATGATCGAGGCTGGCACTTATCAGTTCCCCCCTCATCCACGAGAGGCCATGGGGCAGGACGGCGGTGCCCAGCAGGGTATAGTCGCTGGCATAGGCGATCACCGCGCGGTGCAGCGCAGGATCGTCGGGCAGGCCGCCGACCGTCTTGAACCAGCTGAAGCTGTGCGGTTCGCGCGGTTCGGGGTTGAGCCACTGGTGCCGCCCGCTGGACCGCATTTCGATGGGCCGGGGGCGCATCATCAGGGCGCGCTGGCCCGCCGACATCTTCTCTCCGAATGCTTCCAGCGCCTTCGCGCGCACCTCGTCGTCCGTCACGAGGCCCTCGGGATCCGGGACGTCGGGCATGGGTGCCGCCTGATGCGACAGGCCTTCCTCCGGGGCCTGAAAGCTGGCGGTGAGGTTGAGAATGGGCGTGCCACCCTGGCTTGCCACCACCCGCCGGTTGGCGAAGCTGCGCCCGTCGAAATCGCGCTCTGTCGCGTAGTCGATCGGCGGGCCTTCCTCGCCCCCGCGCAGGAAGTAGGCATGCAGCGAATGCGCCTGCTTGTCTTCGCCGATAGTGGCCTGCGCCGCCTGCAGGGCCTGCGCGATGACCTGGCCGCCGAACACGCGACCCTGGCCGCCCGGCTGGGCCGGGCCGGTAAACCGGTCCTCGCCTTCGCGGACGGGGCTCAGCAGTTTCACCAGATCATCGGTGAGGTCCTGCGGGGAGGGGGCATCGTGCGGCGCGGCAGTGGTATCAGAAGGCATGGGGTGTCCCTTGCGGGCTCGCGCAGGCAAAATCAACGCAGGTTAGCGCCGGACAGGGGCAATCCGGGATATTCGACCCGCGAAACGATCGAACAATGGACAGGGAGCCATACGGAGATGCGCCCGTCGATCCTGGACGATGCTCTGCCGTGGTCGCGCTTGTCAGCGGCGCCAGATCGGGGCGGCGATCCGGGCCACCAGCGGGTTGCGCACGAACAGCAGGTCCACGACCGAAGCATCCTCGTGCGCGCCCATCTGGCTCTTGTAGCCACCATCGCCGAGCCCCCAGTCGATCCGCGCGAACCCCCGGTCCGCCGCATCCTCGAAATCGTGGTAGAGCAGCACGCGGCCGGGGCTGAACTTGTTGAATTGCCGGTCGAAATTATTGGCGATGCAATAGCGCGTGTCGCCCGTTTCCAGCCCGAAGGTGAAGGCGGCAGGGGTTTCACCCACCCACAGGATATGCCCCCGGATCATCGCGGCGACGGCCGGGTCCTCGCTGACGCGCTCCCAATAGCGGCGCAGCTCCGGGTCGTGGAACTTGGTATCGCCACCCTGTTCGAGCTGGCCGACCCATGATGCAGCCTCGATCTGCGCAATGGCATCGCGATCCTGCGCGCTCCAGTCGAGCCCGGTATAGGTCGTGATGCTGACAGGGCCGGTCTTTTCGAGCTGGCGGACACGCCAGCGGTCTTTCTGCTTGCCCTTGGTCGACGGCCACGTGCCCGACGCGCGCAGGGCGACCAGATCGAGGCAGAAGAGCGATCCCACGGGCCGCTCGACGCAATGCCAGCCTGCATGGACTGCCGCTTGGCGCAATGTGTCCACCGACGGATCGTTGGCTATCACGGGGCCGAGCCGCCATGCCATGCCAAGCGCATCGCGCGCGCCGCGCTGTCGCAGCGCTTCCGTGAGCGTTTTCGCGCTCGTGTCGCTGGGCATGGGAAGCCCGCGGAACGGCCAATAGGCGCCGGCGGCCTGCGCGATGGAGAGCGGACCGAAAGACCTGGAGACCAGGGCCAGGCCCAGCAACGGGCGCCCGTCACTCCCCGCAAGGATGTGCGTGCGGAAACTCGGATCGTCGACGGCGCTGAACCATCGCTCGCGCAGGAAGGCGCGGCGCGGATCGTCGGCGTGGGCCAGTGCGTCGATGGCGGAGCCTGTGGCGTCGCCTTGGGTCGGATGGCTGAGCGCGTTCATTTCGGGGCGAGCGGCGGCGCGGGCGGACCGAACAGCTTGCGATAGGCGCGAAAGCCGACGCATTTCATCCGGTTGGAGCCTGGCCAGCGCTTGGGCGGGGCAGGTTCCATGCCAGCCTTGCGCAGGATCGCGTTGAAGCAGCGCGCGCCGGCTTCGTCATAGCTCCAGTCGGATCGCCAGGTGATCGACAGCGAGATCGAGCTTGCCGGGCCGTTCTTCACGAAGTGCGGCGCCATCACGGGAACGAACAGCGCTTCGCCGGGGCCGATGGCATATTCGCTGCCCCCCGTTGCAAGTTCGTCGCTCCAGGTCAGCTCTCGCGGTCCGCCGAGGTGATAGCTTTCGTGCATCCAGTCAGGCGCGTAGCGGCCATCGCCCGCCGGGAACTGGGTCATCACCTTGCTGCCTGTGATCTGGAGCAGGATATTGTGCTCCGGATCGAAGTGATAGGGCGTCACTGCATCGGGGCTGGAAATGAACACGAAACCTTGCGGGTGAAGCATTGCGCCGGTCTTCGCCTCGATGGCGGGCCGCAGCTCTTCCAGCAGTTCGTGCAGTAGCGTGCGATAGCCCGCGTCCTGCTCGATATTCTTGACCGCCGCCCAGCTGTTCGTCTCCGCTATGCGGTGGATCGTGTCGGTGATGGAGAGACCGGTCGCGCCCGGTTTTCCGTCGATTCCGATCGGCAGATCGCCGCGATTATACTCGATGGAGCTCTCCGGCAGCCGCCCGGCGAGGTCGGCGAGCGCGTCCAGCCCCAGCAGCGGATGGTCGCGTAGCCGATGCGGGATCACCAGCGGCTGTTCGGGATAGGCGGCGGCAAAGGCGGTGCGCGCCTCCTCCGGGAATACCTGGCCTTCGGGACCTGCGGTGGTATCGTTTGCGATATTCGTCACGGCATTCATGAGGCAACGCACCTTTCCAGTCTGCGGCTTTCGTATGAGATCAGGCGGCTTCCGATGGCGCGGCGCAGGTGCCCGCCTATCGCGACATTGCGCGAGACGAGGCTGCGCTGTTCGCGCCAGAAATGGTCGATCATGGGGTGATCCGGCGCCGCACAGCTATCGCACCAGGCGATTTCGCCGTGTTCGAGCAGATCCAGATTTTCCTTCTGCAGCAAGACCCCCGGCGAATATTTCGCAAAGCGTTCGTCGAAGGCGGTCTTGAAGCTGAAGCTGCCCGGCGGGGTCAGGAAAGTGACCAGCATTGCGATCGGTTCGCCATCGAGCCGTATCGACAATCCTTCGACACGCCCTTGCGCTGCCGCGCCGGTCAGCGTGTCGCGGAAGAATTGTGCGCGCGAGGGTTCGTTGGCGAGCGAGGAACCCGCGCTCCCTTTCCAGCTGGCGGCTTCGAGTTCCAGAAACGCATCGGCCCACGGGGCGATCTGCGCTTCGTGCGTCGCTCGTTCCACGGTCACGCTGCCCTGTTCGCCCAGCCGGCGCGCCTGGCGCCGCAATTCCTTGCGCTTCTTGTTCGGCAGGGACTGTTCGTAATAGTCTTCCGGAGCGAGTTCGGAGGAGAGCAGGGCACGCGCTTCCCGCTCGACCGTGCCGAGCGGGCGTCCGCTCTCGCAGGCGAGCTCGGCAAGTACCCTGTCCGGGGCGCAGCCTTCGGGCAATCCGGGCAGGTGGAGGAAGCTGGCGATCCCCGCGTGCTCGTCGACCCAGCGCAGGAGCGCGGACCAGAACATGGCCTCGAACCCCCGCGCGATCAGGGGAACGCCGCAGAAGGCGTTCTCGTGCAGCCAGACGGAGAAATGCGGGAGAGGCCGCCCGTAGTAGTTTCTCGAAAGCCTGATCGGGACCAGCGCGACCAGTCGGTCGCCGCACCGCAATCGGGCAAGCGATACGCTGCCCTCGGGGTCGAAGGCTTCGAGCGAGGGTTTCAGAAACCAGCGTTCGAAGAAGGGGTTGGGCTCGCTCGCGGAAAGGGCCAGCCTGTCCCACTGCGTGGGATCGGGCGTTCCTTCCTTCCACGAAGCGACTTCCAGACCGGGCGCACGGCCGCTGGCATCGCCGAAATCCGTATCCACCAGCATCGCAGCTGCGCCGCCTTTCCCGTCGATCGAGCCTTACCGTGGCGTTAAGCCTAGCTACGAAAACCTGAGAATTGCTTAAGTCGGGGCGGCAAAGAAAAGGGCGCGACCCCTATGTGGAGCCGCGCCCTTCGTAACCGGTTGAGTACCTGCCTTTTTCGGTCAGGCTGCCCCCGCCGCCAGCGCCGCGAGCAGCAGCAGCGCGACGATGTTGGTGATCTTGATCATCGGGTTCACCGCCGGGCCTGCGGTGTCCTTGTAGGGATCGCCCACGGTGTCGCCGGTCACTGCGGCCTTGTGCGCCTCGGACCCCTTGCCGCCGTGGTTGCCGTCCTCGATGTACTTCTTCGCGTTGTCCCACGCGCCGCCACCGGCGGTCATGGACAGCGCGACGAAGAGCCCGCCGACGATCACGCCGAGCAGCAGCGCGCCCAGCGCCGCGAAACCGTTGTCCTGCCCTGCGATCAGCGTGATCACGAAGTAGACCACGATCGGCGCGAGGACCGGCAGCAGCGAAGGCACGATCATTTCCTTGATCGCGGCCTTGGTCACCAGGTCCACCGTACGGGCATAATCGGGGCGCGAGGTGCCATCCATGATGCCCTTGTCCGCCGCGAACTGCTCGCGCACGTCCTTCACCACGTCGCCTGCGGCACGGCCCACGGCGGTCATGCCCATGGCGCCGAAGAGGTAGGGCAGCAGCGCGCCCAGCAGCAGGCCGACGATCACGTACGGATTCTCGAGGCTGAAGTTCACTTCGGCGTTCGGGAAATATTCCGCGATGTCGGTGGTGTAGGCGGCGAACAGCACCAGCGCGGCGAGGCCCGCCGAACCGATGGCATAGCCCTTGGTCACGGCTTTCGTGGTGTTGCCAACCGCATCCAGCGCGTCGGTCTTCTCGCGCACCGAGTCGTCCAGACCTGCCATCTCGGCGATGCCGCCAGCATTGTCCGTCACGGGGCCATAGGCGTCCAGCGCCACGACCATCCCGGCCAGCGCCAGCATCGCGGTCGCCGCGTAGGCGATGCCGATCAGACCGGCGAGCATGTAGGCCACGATGATGCCCGCCACGATCACCAGCGTGGGCAGCGCGGTCGCTTCGAGCGAAATCGCAAGCCCCTGGATCACATTGGTGCCGTGGCCCGTCTCCGATGCCTTGGCGATGGAGCGAACCGGGCGGTACTCGGTGCCGGTGTAGTACTCGGTGATCCAGATGATCAGGCCCGTGATGACGAGGCCCACCATGGCGGACCAGAACAGGTCCATGCCGGTGAAGGTGGTCAGCTCACCGCCTCCGATCTCGGCCCCCATGTCGCCCAGCGCCCATGCGGTGACGGCATAGATCGCCGGAATGGCGAGGATCGCGGTCACCAGGAAGCCCTTGTACATCGCGCCCATGATGTTCTGCTTGCGGCCCAGCCTCACGAAGTAGGTGCCGATGATCGAGGTGACGATGCACGCGCCGCCGATCAGCAGCGGCAGGGACATCAGCGGCAGCAGCAGCTCGCCCGCAGTGGTGAGCAGCAGGGCGGTGAGAACCATGGTCGCCCCCACGGTGACGACGTAGGTTTCGAACAGGTCGGCGGCCATGCCCGCGCAGTCGCCCACATTGTCGCCCACATTGTCCGCGATCACCGCAGGGTTGCGGGGGTCATCCTCCGGGATACCGGCCTCGACCTTGCCGACAAGGTCTGCGCCCACGTCCGCCGCCTTGGTGAAGATGCCGCCGCCCAGACGCGCGAAGATCGAGATGAGCGAGGCACCGAAGGCGAGGCCGACGAGCCCGTCGACCACTTCACGGCTGTTCGCCTCGAAGCCCATCGGGCCTGCCAGAATGTAGAAGAACACCGCGATCGCCAGCAGCGCGAGGCCTGCGACCAGCATGCCGGTGATCGCGCCTGCGCGGAACGCCAGCGTGAGGCCCTGCTGCAAGCCGCTTTGTGCCGCAGCGGCCGTGCGCACGTTGGCCTTCACCGAGATGTTCATTCCGATATAGCCCGCCGCGCCCGAAAGCACGGCACCGATCAGGAAGCCGACAGCGGGGATCCAGCTGAGAAAGACGAGAACCAGCACCGCGACCACGACGCCGACGATGGCGATGGTGGTGTACTGGCGGTTCAGGTAAGCGCGCGCGCCTTCCTGGATCGCGCCCGCGATCTCCTGCATTTTCTCGTTGCCTGCTCCGGCACCGAGAACCTGGCGGCTCGTGAATATTCCGTAGATGATGGCCAGCAGGCCCAGTCCAATCGCGACGAGAACGAGTTCCACGCCTATTTCTCCCCCAAGATACGCCGAACGACTATTCGACGGGTTGCCATTCTTTTCGGCAATCCAATAGCCGCATGGCTAGAATGGGCAGGTGTCCGGTGCAAGCCCTCGCGCGATTTCTGCCCAACTCACCACCACGACTCGCGGAGTCTTGCGGGATTCCGTGGTTAAGGTTAGGTTATGGCCATGCAGGTCGCCCTCGAGAAACTGTTCGCCATCATGCCGTTTCTGTTCGGCATCGGCTTCATCGCGCCGCTGGTTGCACAAAGCATGGCCGTGTGGGGCTGGGAGGCGCCGTCGGGGATGTCTCCGATCATGCTGGGTCTGCTGATCGGTGGAAGCTGGGGGCTCTACGCGACCATCAGGGGACGCTGGATATGACCGACAATCCCTCGACGCCCGATACGATTTCGCAGGAAGTTTTCGCCCGGCAGGTGGCGGACGGTCCCGCCCTGCCGCTCGCTGCCGACGACACGCTGGACCGGCACACCCGCGTCGATCTTCTGAAACAGGAACGCGCCATTGCCGCCAAGTATCAGGGCGGGCCGATGTGGGGCTACGTGGTGGCCGCGCTGGGTGGCTTCGCGATGTGGCTCGCGCTGTTTCCGCTCACCATGTTCGGCGTGGTCCATCCGCTGATCACGCTGGTGGTCTCCACCTTCCTGACCGTTGCCGGTTACGTGACCTGCCACGAAGCGATGCATGACAATATTGCCAAGCGCGGCAGCCGCTATCGCTGGGCCAATCAGCTGGTCGGCGAGGTTTCGCTGCTGCCGATCGCCGTCCCCTTCAGCATGGGCCGGGTGACGCATCTGGAGCATCACAAGCACTGCAACCATCCGGAGAAAGACCCGGACTACACCGACGAGGCGCCCAACTGGTGGATGGCCTGGTACAAGACCTGGTGGAACCGCCAGCCGCGTGTCGATGGCACGATCAACCGCTACAAGACGGTGTGCATGGCACTCGATACGCGGGAATCGCGCATCGCGCTGAAGCAGACCATGGTCGTCCAGCTGATCTACCTCGCCACGCTCTTCACCATGGCGTGGAACGGCCATGCCATCGCAGCGGCGGTGTGCTGGTGGCTGCCCCGTCAGCTGGGGCTAAGCTACATCCGCTATTTCCTCAGCTGGGCGCCGCATCACCCGCGGGAGGGCCAGACGGAGCGGTATGTGCAGGCGAACATCTTCAAGAGCCATGTCGGCCATTTCCTGTCGATGTGCATGGAGACGCACCTGATCCACCACCTGCATCCGGGCATCCCCAATCACAAGACCAGGGCAGCCTACATGGAGATGAAGCCGATCCTGGAAAAACGCGGGGTCGATTGCTCCGCGCTCTAGCGCTCAGTGCTGGTAGCCGAGGCCTTGGGGCCCATCGTGCCAGCCACCGTCGAGCCGCAGCGGGGTTTCTCCACGAGCTTCGACCGAGCCGATACGCGTTGCCGCCACGGGCAGCTGCGCATCCGCAGGCGCGGTGAACAAAAGCGCATAGTCGTCGCCCCAGCGCAGCGCATCGTTCCGCCGTGCTTCCGGTGCAGCGAGGGGGACGGCTCGGCTATCCAGCGCCAGCGTGGTTCGACTTGCCTCTGCCATCCGCCACGCATCGAGCAGCAGGCCGTCCGAAACATCCATCATCGCGGTGACGAGCGGGGCGAGGGCGCGGCCTTCCGCCAGCAGCGCGATGGGGCGGGTGAATGGCGTGACATCTGCCGTGCCGCCCTCCGCAAGCGCTTCGAAACCCATCATGGCACCGCCTGCCGATCCGCACAGATACACCGCGTCGCCCACCTGCGCTCCACGACGCGACGCGACGGGCAAATGAGTGGCGCGGCCGATGGCGGTGAGGCTGAATGTGCGCGGTCCCTCGCCGGAGACGGTATCGCCGCCCAGAAGCGGTACATCGAATGCACGCAGCGCCTCTTCGAACCCTTCGAGAAAGGCCGCATCATCTGCGCCGATCGTATAGCCGAGCAGCACGCCCACCGGCTCCGCGCCCTTGGCCGCAAGGTCGGACAGGTTCACTGCAAGCAGCTTCCACGCCACATCGGCGAGCGATTGTTCGGGCAGCCAGTGCACGCCCTCCACCATCATGTCCTTGGTGAGAACCAGCGTTTCCTCGCCGATGCGCAGGACGGCCGCATCGTCCGCCAGTCCGCGGGCCGCCGGGTCCGGCGCGAGCGCGCGAAGTGATTGGATGAAGGCAAGTTCGTCGGCCATTGCGGTACGCTATGCCAGCCGCGCGCCCTTGCGTCACGCCGCCGCGCATGGAGCGCGCCCGCTTGACATGGCGCGGACGATCGCAAGCATGGGCGGCGGGTCGCGCTGCGAAGGAGGATGGTGTTTTGCGTTTTGCAACGATGGTCGCGCTCGGAGCGCTTTTGGCAGCCTGCGGAAATGCCGAGGCCGACGCGAATGGGGCGCAGGTTGAGGAACCGGCAAGCGCTCAGGCAAGCGAAGTGGAAACGCAGAATTCCTGGCTCGCCTTTGCCGATCGCGACAAGTGCGAACTCGGGCCCAAGGCAGCCGGAGTGGTCGAGGCGATGATGCGGACCGAACGCGAGGGAGAGCCTTACGGCATGCTCGTCGCCAAACCCGCCAGCGCCACCTTGCCAGGAGGCAAGGCGCCCATCAGGGCGGTCGCGCTGGCCGACGAACCCTACCAGATGCCCGGTATCTTCCTGCCGCTGGAAGAGGACTGGAACGGGCTACCCCTGCGGGGCCTGTGGGCCAACGCGGCCATCCATCAGGCCCTTGCCGAAAATATGCCCTACGATGGGGTCGAGATTCGCCTCTATTTCGACGACGCGCCTGATCTGGCGGACAGGCTCAACGCGGCGGGCTGGACCTTGTCCGAGCTGGACCCGGCATATGGCGATCCCATGCCCGCTGCGATCTTCACCCAGCAATACTACCTCGATGGGAAGCAGGAACTGCTGGATAAACCGCTCGACGATTACGATGCGGCGGCGAAAAGCAGCCCCAGCGGTATTCCGAAGGTCGATGGGCGGGAGGTCGGCTCCTACGGCATGAATACCATCGTGCAGCTGGTTGAAAGCAGCGCGAAGCCGGGGATGACCTACCTCACCTGCAATATCTACGCGTCGACCTAGGGGCGTGCAGCCTTGCCGACGGCGTCGAGCACGCCGTTGGCAAACTTGGCCTCGCGGTCGTCGAAGAAGGCTTTCGCCACGTCGATATATTCGCTGATGATCGCGCCGGTCGGGATGTCGGCGCGGGCGATCAGCTCGTAGGTACCGCAGCGCAGCACCTGCAGCATCGTCTTGTCGAGCCGCTTGAGGTTCCAGCCCTCGGCCAGCTTCTCGCTCAACCGCAGGTCGATTTCCTCGCGCCGGGCATCCACACCGCGCACGATATCGTCGAAGAAGGGCACCTCGGCGTCGGCATAGGTATCGCCCTCGATCTCGCGGCCCAGCCGGTGCTGGTGAAACTCGTCGAGCAGCTTGGGCAGGGCGGTGCCTTCCATGTCGCGCTGGTAGAGCGCCTGGACGGCGGCGAGGCGCGCGGCGGAGCGCGCGGTGGAACGCTGATTGGACATTACTTGAGACGCAACCTGATGGATTGGGCATGGGCCGGAAGCCCTTCGGCTTCGGCAAGGGCGATGGCGGCAGGGCCGACCGCGGCAAGGGCATCGGGCCCCGCCTCGATAAAGCTGGTCCGCTTCATGAAATCGAGCACCGAAAGCCCGCTGGCAAAGCGCGCGCGGCGGCCCGTGGGCAGGACGTGGTTGGGGCCGGCGACATAATCGCCAACCGCTTCGGGCACCATTCGGCCCAGGAACACGCTGCCCGCGTGGCGCAGTTTGGCAAACAGCGCCTCGGGATCGTCGACGGCCAGCTCCACATGTTCGGCAGCGAGCCGGTTGGCGAGCGGGATCGCATCGTCGAGGCTGGCGACCGTGATGATCGCGCCATGCGCATCCCACGCGGCGCGCGCGGTCTTGCCGGTGGCGAGCATCGCGGCCTGCACATCGACCTGATCTTCCACCTGCGCTGCGAAATCGGCGCTGTCGGTGATGAGGATGGATTGCGAGCTGGGATCGTGTTCCGCCTGGCTGAGCAGATCGGCGGCGATCCACGCGGGATCGTTCTTGTCGTCCGCGATGACCAGAATCTCGCTCGGTCCGGCGATCATGTCGATCCCGACCGTGCCGAACACCTGCCGCTTGGCTTCCGCGACCCATGCATTGCCGGGGCCGGTAATGACATCGACCGGCGCGATTCTCTGCGTGCCATAGGCCAGCGCGCCGATCGCCTGCGCGCCGCCCACACGCCAGATCTCGTCGATGCCCGCGATATGCGCGGCGGCGAGAACCAGCGGATTCATCTCGCCCTTGGGCGTAGGCGTTACCGCAACCAGGCGCTCCACCCCTGCGACCCGCGCAGGGATCGCATTCATCAGCAGGGAGGACGGGTAGGCCGCCCGTCCGCCGGGCACGTAGACGCCTGCCGCATCCACCGGCGTCCAGCGATGGCCAAGCCGCATGCCGACATTGTCGGTATAATCGCGCGGGCCGGGTTTCTGGGCCTCATGATAGGAGCGAATGCGCGCCGCGGCGAGGTCCAGCGCATCGCGCAGCTCGCCGTCAAGCTCCTCGTAGGCGCGCTCGCACCGCCAGGCGGGCACCCGCCAGTCGTCGTCGGAGGAGAAGTGATGACCGTCGAGCTTCATGGTCAGGTCGGCCAGCGCCTCGTCCCCGCGCGCCCTGATGCGCGAAAGGATGTCGGATACGTCGCGGCTGACATTGTCCGCGCTTTCGCGCCGCGCATTGACCACACGGTCGAAGTTCTCGGCGAAATCCGCCGCGCCGGCATTGAGCATCTGCATCACGCAGCCACCTTGGCCTGCGCGCGCGCCTCCGCTTCCCGGCGGAAGGCTTCGACAAGTTCGGCCACCCGGCTGTCGGTCTTCAGCGCAGCCCGGTTGACGATCAGCCGGGCAGTAATGTCGAGGATGCGCATCGTTTCCACCAGCCCGTTCTCGCGCAGGGTGGTGCCGGTGGAAACCAGATCCACGATCCTGCGCGCGAGGCCCAGCGAAGGTGCAAGTTCCATCGCCCCGTTCAGCTTCACGCACTCGGCCTGAATGCCGTGGCGTTCGAAATGGCGGCGGGTGATGCTGGGATACTTGGTCGCCACGCGCACGTGGCTCTCGCCATCGACGTCGCCCGCATCCTCTGCCTGCTTGGCGACCGCGAGGTGGCAGTGCCCGATGTCCAGATCGACGGGGGCGTAGAGATCGGAATACTCGAATTCCTCGATCACGTCCGATCCGACGATGCCGATCTGCGCCGCGCCATGGGCCACGAAGGTGGCCACGTCGAAGGCGCGCACACGGATCAGCCGGAGATCTTCGCGTGTCGTAGCGAAGCACAGCGCACGGTTGGCCTTGTCGTGGAAACCCGCCTCGGGCACGACGCCTGCGCGCTCCATCACGGGCAGGGCATCGTCGAGAAGCCGGCCTTTGGGCACGGCGAAGGTGAGTTGGCTCTGCGGCATGGGGCGCCAGATAGGGCGAGCGAGACGAAAGGGCAATTGCGCGCGAGTTATGTCAGGCGACGAAGCGAAATACGAGATGGTCGATCCGCAGGCGAAAGGGTTCGACGCGGTGCAGCGCGCCTTCGCGAACCAGGTCGCCTATTGCCGCGATAATGGCGCGCCGGTGACTGCCACGATCTGCCAGGCGCTGTACGATCTGCTGGAGACCGAGCGGGGCGGGGCGGTGATGCGCCGGGTCCGCAAGTGGGCGGGCGCGCCGCTGGCCGATGCCCTGCCGCTGCGGATTGCGGGCGGGCTGCACGCGCTGCATCTGGCGGGAGAGGACGATGCGCTTTCGGCGATCTATCTCGACCAGCGGGTGAGCAATCCCGACGAGATCGTTGCCGATGCGATCGAGCGGCACGAGGCTTTCCTGATGCCATGGCTCGACGGGCCTCCGCAAACGAACGAGGCTGGCCGCAGCTGGGCCTATGCAGCGGCGATGCTGTGGCTGGCGGACAGGGGCCTCCCCGCGCAATTCGCGCTCAACGAGATCGGGGCCAGCGCGGGGATCAACCTGATGATGCGCCGCTATTTCTTCGACCTGGGCGGCGTCACCGCCGGGCCGGGCGGTGCGTCGATGCGGCTGACCCCCGAATGGCGCGGATCGCCCCCGCCCGCGCTGAAATACGATATCGTGGGTGCGCGCGGATGCGACGTGAAGCCGGTCGACCTGACGGACCCTGCGCAGGCGCTGCGCCTGAAGGCCTATATCTGGCCCGAATTCACCGAACGATTCGCCCGCATGGATGCAGCGATTGCCGCTGCCGACACCATGCCGCCCGAGGTGGCCCGCGAATCGGCGGATGTCTTCGTGGAGCGCGTCCTGGCCGAACCGCCGGAGGCGGGTGTCACGCGGATCGTCATGCACTCGGTCGTGTGGCAATACGTACCCGAATATCAGCGCGAGATCGTGACCAGGGCGATGGAGGCCGCGGGCGGGAAGGCCACCGAAGAGGCTCCGCTCGCCTGGGTGTCGCTGGAAGCCAACCGCGATACGCACCGGCACGAGCTGTCCGTGCGCTACTGGAACGGCACGTCGGGCGAAGGCGAAGACTGGCAAAGGCTGGCGGTCGCTCACCCGCACGGCAGCTGGGTCGAATGGGAAGCACCATGATCCGCGACCAGTTCGCGGAGATGTACGTTGCCGGCGTGCTGGCCGACGCGGGCTGGAACATTTATCTGCCCCACCGCGATGTCGGGTTCGACATGATCGCGACCTTCGCCAGCGGGGACGACATCGCCATCCGGCCCGTGCAGGTGAAGGGCCTGTATCCCACGGCCGAGAAGACCGAAAAGGCGGTGTACGGATATGTCGGAAAGCTGAGCGCGCTCCATCCCGAGATGGTGTTGTGCCTCGTTTATTTCCCGACGAGCCTGAGCCGCTCGCCCAGGCATATCGCGTGGATGCCCAGGCCAGCGATCAAGCAGACGTCCAGGGGCTATCGGTGCCAGCCCGCCAAGTACGATGGCGAGGGGCCGTCGCCGCGCCCGAAATTCGAACCCTTTTTCGACGATGCGGTCCTTGCGGCTCTTTGCTCGCAAGGTTTCTCCTCTGCCGCCGACTAGGCCGTGCGCTCCAGAAACGCGTCCATCGCGGCGTTGACCTTTTCGGGCGCTTCCCAAGGCACGAAATGGCCGCAATCGGGCACTTCCGCCACGGTCAGATCGTCGATCACCGCGTCCAGCCCCTCGATGTTGGCGGGCGGCAGGGCAATGTCGTCCATCGCCCAGATGACAAGGGTGGGGATGGTCAGCTGTGGCAGTTGCGGCGGCTGATAGTCTTCGGGCAGCTCGAAAGGCGCATCCATCGGCGGGACGACGACCGGGCTGGCGCGATACCAGTTGAGCATGCCGAAGGCCGCCGCGCGGTCCTGCCACTCCTCCAGCAGCTTGGCGCGCTCCTCGTCCTCCATCGCCGAAGCGCGATCCCACTTCACCTCCTGCATCAGGATGCCGACCAGGCCCTTTTCGCGCACCAGATCGTCGTTCGCGGTATCGCGGAAGCCGCGCATGTACTGGCTGCTCTCGCGCTGGTGCGGATCGAGGTAGAGGAGTTTCTGGAAGATCGCGGGGTGGGGCGCATTGGCGATGATCGCCCGCTCCACCCGGCCGTTCATCTGGCCGCTGATCGCAGTGCCCCAGGCAATCGCGCCTCCCCAGTCGTGGCCGACGATGGTGAACTTCTCGATCCCCAGCGCATCGGCCAGCTGGAAGATGTCGCCGATCAGCTTGTCGGGCGTATAGGCCTCAACCTCGCGCGGCTTGGACGAACCGCGATAGCCACGCTGGTCGGGCGCGATGCAGCGGAAGCGATCCGAGAAATGCGCGATCTGGTGCCGCCATGTGCGGTGGCTTTCGGGGAAGCCATGAAGGAAGATCAGCGCCGGAGCATCCCTGGGCCCCTGGTCCACCACATCGAGTTCGATCCCGCTGGCGAGCGTAACGCGCGTCTGTTCCATTGTCAGTCTTCCCCCTCGATCCTGTCCATATATCCGCTGGCGACCAGTTGCGCGACCTCGTCGAACAGCGCGTCGGGCGTGCGGCGCTGCTCGCCCCAGCTGCTCTCGCCACCTCGTGCAACGATGATCTCGCGTTCGCCTTCTTCCACGCCATCGATAATGCGCCTGGCCGCTTCTTCGGGTGCCATGCCCTGTTCGATCACGCTGTCGCTTCGCCCGCGCGCGCTTCCGTCGGCGGTCAGCGCATTGCGGCTGACATTGGTGGCGACGGAGCCGGGGCACACGACATGCACCGATATGCCCGATTGCGAGAGTTCGGCGCGCAGCGCGTCCGCATAGCCGATCAGACCGTGCTTCGCGGCGCAATAGGCGGTGCGCAGCGGAATGCCGATCTTGCCCGCAACGGACGATACGAACACAAGATGTCCGCTACCGCGCCCCGTGAAATGCGGGAGCAGTGCCTGCGTGGCGGAGATCTGCGCCGTCAGGTCGATCTCGATGATATTGCGATAGACTTCCATCGCGGTTTCGGTCGCGCGGCTGCGTTGCGAAATGCCCGCATTGGCGACGAAGATGTCCACGCCCTGTTTCCAGCCGACTGCCTGTTCGCAAGCGGCGCGCATCGCGGCGTCATCGCGCACATCGAAGGGCAGCACCAGCGTATCGGTCGCGCAGTCCTTCGCCACCTGCGCAAGGCGCGCCTCGTCGCGGCCCGACAGAACGATGTGCGCCACCGCGTCGGACCATGCGCGTGCCAGTGCCGCACCGATGCCCGAGGATGCGCCCGTGATCCACGCGACCTTGCCTGCAAATTGCTCCGTCATGCCCGCTCCTACCTGGGATGCCTCAGGGATAGGTTACCGTCTTGGGTTTCTCGGGAAGGGGAATCCATTCCTCCTCGTCGCCCGGCACCTTGGGGAACTTGCCGGCGCTCCAGTCTTCCTTGGCCTGCTGGATCCGGTCACGGTTCGAACTGACGAAGTTCCAGAAAACGTGTCGCTCGCTTGCAAAGCTCTCGCCGCCCATGAGCATCACCCGTGCACCTTTTTCGGACTTGAGCGCAGGCGCATCGCCCGGCTTGAGGACGATGAGGGTGTATTTGGGCATTTCGATGCCGTCCACCGTGGCTTCGCCTTCCACGACCATCAGTGCCCGCTCGTCCGCCTGCGAATCGATCGGCAGTTGGCCGTTGGGCGCAAGCACGATTTCGGCATAGATGGTGTCGGCATAGGTAGTCGTTTCCGCGCGGCTGCCCCACAATTCGCCCATGATGACGATCGCGCGGGCGCCGCCGTCCTCGATTTCGGGCAGATTGTCGATCGCCTCGAACGCGGGAGCGATCTCCTCGCGCCCGTCGGGCAGGGCCAGCCACGTCTGCATGCCGAACATGCGGGCTCCGCCCTTGCGCTCGTCGTCCGGGGAGCGTTCGGAATGCACGATTCCGCTGCCCGCCGTCATCAGGTTCACCGTGCCGGGCCGGATGGTGGAGGCCGTGCCCAGGCTGTCGCGGTGGTTGATCGCGCCGTCGAACAGCCATGTCACCGTCGCCAGATTGATGTGCGGGTGCGGGCGGACGTCCATCCCGCCGCCCGGCGGCAGATGTGCGGGGCCGAACTCGTCGACGAAGATGAAGGGCCCGACCATGCGGCGCTTCTTCGAAGGCAGCGCGCGGCGCACCTCGAAATCGCCCAGATCGTGGTTGGTGGGCGTGATGGTCGCCTCGATGGGGCCTGAGATCATGCTGCGTCGAGCTCCGGGTAATGGCGGAAGATACCGTCTTCGTTGAACGCCATCCGGCGGTCCGACGCAAGATAGGCTTTGATCCCGTCGAGCTGCGCCACCGCATCGCGGCAGGCGATCAGCTTCGGGTAATCGCCTTCGATCGCTTTCATGCGCTGCGGAAAGGCATAGCGCAGCCCCTCGACCAGCTGGAACAGCGAAGTGTCGACGTGGGACCACTTCTCGCCCAGCACGAAGGGGCCGTGGTTGGCGGACAGCGCATCCTCGAAATAGCGGAAGAATTTCGGCATGCGCTGCTCGCGGAAATCCTCGGCCACGCGCTTGGCCGCGTCCTTCTGGTCTTCGTAATAGAGCGCATCGGCGATCGGGTGATGCACATCGTGCGCCTCGGCCGTGATATCGGTGATGGTCAGCTGCAGCATGATCAGCTCGAGATTGCTGCGCTCGTCCCCGCCGCCGAACCCGTGCCTGTCGGCCAGCCAGGTCACGATATGCGCAACCTGTGCGATGCAGATGTCGCCATCGGTCAGGTAGGGCGGGGCGAAAGGACGAATGCCGCTGCGCTGCTCCAGATCGTCGATCAACGCTTGCGAGCCGTCCTCTCGCGCACGGTCACGATAATCCGCGCCCGCCGCTTCCAGAGCGACACGGACGAATTCGCCGCGCCCGGGGGCGCCGGTCCAGTACCACAGGTCGTACGCCATCGCTCAGCCCGCGCTTTCGGGCGCGCTTGCCTTGATCGAGAGCGCGTGCACCCTGTCGCCGGGAATATCGCCCAGCGCGCCGTTGACCATGCGCTGGCGCTCAACGCGCGAGGCATCGGCGAAGCCTTCTGCTTCGATCACGATGGTGAAGTGCGATTCTCCGCTGCCGTCGTCGCCCATGTGGCCACGGTGTTTCGCGCTGTCGTTGATGATCTCGAGCCGGGTCGGCGCAAACGCATCGCGCAGTCGCCGCTCCATCTCCTGAGCTACGGTTTCAGCCATTTCGTCGTCGATCCCTTTGCAATTTTCGTACGCGCTGCCCATCCTAAAGGCTTATGCGACAGACCCGGTTCCATGGCCGTCACGAGGCGAACGGCAGGCTTTGCTCCCATCCATTGTGCGACGAACCCGGCGAATTCCGCGCCCCGGGCGCGTACGGCAACAGCTTCGACGGGCCGGGTGAATGGCGCTGGTTCTGCCTTGAACACATACGTGAATTCAACGCGGGATACGACTGGTTCGACGGGATGAGCGCGGACGAGATCCTGCGCGCTCAGTCTCCCGCAGCCGGGTGGCAGACCGAGAGCCCCGCCTTCCGGCCGACCGGCGGGGTGGACGGCATGCCGCGCTGGGCGGATTTCGACGATCCGCTGGATGCGATTTCCGCGCGGGCAGGCGGCATCAAAAGCCGTGCCGAGCGCGAGGCGCGCATGGCAATGGAAGGGCGCTTTTCGAAAGAAGAGGCACGCGCGCTCGAAACGCTTGGTCTGGGCGAGAAAACCGACGCCAAGCGCTTGCGCCAGCGCTATTCGGAACTGGTCCGCCGCTATCACCCGGACCGCAACGGCGGAGATCGCACCTACGAAGCGCGGCTGGGCCGGGTTGTGGAAGCCTATCAGGTTCTTCGGAAGAGTGCGGCGATCGGCTAACCCTGGGCTGCCCGTTGCGCAGCCCAGTCCTCGTCGATTTTCTTCGCTTCCTGGTACTTCGCGCGCTGCCTCAGCCGCTCGGCATAGGCGATGAAGGTGTCGCGTTTGGGAAGCGTGTCGAACTCGACGCCCCAGATCGTCTGGCTGCCGACATAGACGTCCGCCATCGTGAAGCGGTCGCCGCACACGAAATCGCGCCCGCTCAGCATCGTTTCCAGCGCATCGACGGTGCGATCGTAACTGCCGAAACCGGTGGTGCGCTGCTGTTGCGGGTCGTCGCCATGGTCCCAGCCCATGTTCTTCGCGGTGATGGCCTGTTCCAGCGGCCCCGTAGCGAAGAACAGGTAGCGGAAATAGTCCGCCTTTTCATGCTCCTCGGGTAGCAGGGCAGCACCCGGGTGCATTTCTGCGAGATAGTGGCAGATCGCTGCCGCTTCGGTGACGACGTGATTGTGCTCGCCATGGTGGTGAACCAGCGCTGGCACCTTGCCCATCGGGTTGGCCTGGTTGAACGCTTCGGGCCTGTCTTCCGGGGGGCCGTATTCGACGATCTGCTGTTCATAGTCTGCACCCGCTTCGTGCAGCGCCCAGCGGGCAATCCGCCCGCGGCTCATCGGGTTGGTGTAGAAAGTAAAGTCGGCCATCGTCTCTCTCCCGCCAAGCGTGCGCCTCCATGCCCCGGAGATTCGGCGAAGGAAAGCCTACCGCTTCACCCCTGACGCATCGCCCAGCGCAGCGTCTTGCCCAGGCCCCAGGTCGTGGCGCGGGCCGGGAATGCAGCGAGCCCGGGGCGGCTCAGCCCCAGCATCGAGCGGGCGAAGGGCGGCAGGAGCAGTACCGCCTCCGCACCGATCGCCTGTTGCAGCGCTGCGGGAAATCCGCGCGGACGAATCGCCAGCACGAACTGCGCGATCTCGCGCGCTTCCTTCGATGTCGTCAGTTCCTGCCGGAATTCGCGCAGGATCGCGTTCGCCTCGGCCACGTTCGTCGGCACCGGATCGGCGTGCAGCGCGCGACCGATGACGGCCATCTGCGCATAATATTCGTCCTGCTGCGCCCGGGGCATGTCGGGCCGTGCGTGGCGCAGGTATCCTTCGAGGAAGCTGGAGGCTTCCGCGATGTGGACCCATGCCAGCGTGCGCGGGTCCGTGGCCGAATAGGGCGTTCCGTCGGGCAGCGTGCCGGTGATCTTCGTGTGGATCCGGTTTACCCGCTCGATGGCTTCCTGCGCACGCTCGCGGTGGCCGAAGGTGGTGACGGAGATAAACTGCGCGGTGCGATGGAAGCGCCCCTCGGCATCCTTGCGGAAGTTCGAATAGTCGAGCACGCCCTGCAACGCTGCGGGGTGGAGCATCTGAAGGAACAGGCCGCGAATCCCGCCGATCATCATCCCCGTCACGTCCGCGTGAACCATGCGGATCGGCGAATCCTTCACGAACAGCGCTTCGTCCGATGGCGGGGTGTGGTTCTCCGGCACCTTGCCCTGATTGAAGGCCGCGCGGACCTGCTGGAGGATCGCGTTACGGAGCGGGTCGAGGGGAGTGCGGCGTTCCATGGTGCCCTTGCAGCTATAGCGTGCGGACCGGGTTTGGAAATCCATGGCCCAAAGCCCGCTTGCGGGGCGCGCGCAACCTCTCTACGTCCGCCGACGATGAGCGACGACAAGACATTCCAGCCCACCGACACCACCATCCTCGGCGCACCCGACACCAAGGTCGACGTGCGCGAGACCTTCGGCGTGGATATCGACTGGCAGGTCCCAGCCTTCAGCAAGGCAGACGACCGTGTGCCCGATATCGACGAGACGTACGTGTTCGATCCGGACACGACGTTGGCGATCCTGGCGGGCTTCGCCTTCAACCGCCGCGTGATGGTTCAGGGCTATCACGGCACCGGCAAGTCGACCCATATCGAACAGGTCGCCGCGCGGCTGAACTGGCCGTGCGTGCGCATCAACCTCGATGCCCACATCAGCCGTATCGACCTTGTCGGACGCGATGCGATCGTTCTGCGCGATGGGCTGCAGGTCACCGAATTCCGCGAAGGCCTGCTGCCGTGGGCGCTGCAGCACCCGGTGGCGCTGGTCTTCGACGAATACGATGCGGGCCGCCCGGACGTTATGTTCGTGATCCAGCGCGTGCTGGAGGCAGAGGGCAAGCTGACCCTGCTGGACCAGAACCGTGTGATCCGCCCGAACCCGGGCTTCCGCCTGTTCGCAACCTCGAACACGGTCGGGCTGGGTGACACCAGCGGGCTGTACCACGGCACGCAACAGATCAACCAGGGCCAGATGGACCGCTGGAACGTGGTCGTGGGCCTCAACTACCTGCCCGCCGAGACCGAGCAGAAGATCGTCACCTCCAAGGTGCCGGACATGGACAAGGAAACCATCGCCAACATGGTGAAGGTGGCGGACCTCAGCCGTCAGGGCTTCATGAACGGCGATATTTCCACCGTGATGAGCCCGCGTACCGTGATCAGCTGGGCGCAGAACACCGCGATCTTCAAGGATATCGGCTTCGCCTTCCGCGTCAGCTTCCTCAACAAGTGCGATGAGGCGGAACGCATGCTGGTGGCCGAATACTACCAGCGGGTATTCGGCGAAGACCTGCCCGAAAGCGTGGTTGCTGCAGCCTGACCAAGATCGGCTGGCGTGGTTAACGCGCGTCCTGTATTCAGGCGTGCATGTGGGGACACAAGGCCAAGCCACGCCTAGGGCATGAAGCTGCCGGTAGCAGTGCCGGTCATTCCGGCTATTACAGCCTTGCCGATAGCATGGCCGACGACCCCTGGGACGATGACGACCCCGACTTTGCTGAGGATCGCCGCACCGGACCCACGCTGTGGGATCTTGCCTACGAAATCCTGACCGCGCACGGGACCCGATACTGGGGCGTCCGGATCGCAGCCGGGCTGCTTCTGCTGGTGATCCTGACCGTGATCTGGCTGGCCTTTACCGCGCCGCTTTCCAAATCGCTCGAGCCGATCGCCCCGCCGCAGGTCACGCTGCTGGCCGCCGACGGCACACCGATCGCGCGCAACGGCGCGGTGTATGACGAGCCGGTCGACGTGGACCGCCTGCCGGACCATGTCGTGCAGGCCTTCCTCGCCACGGAAGACCGCCGCTTCTACAGCCACTGGGGGGTCGATCCGCGCGGGCTGGCGCGCGCCACGCTGAACAACATCTCCGGCGGGCCGACCCAGGGCGGCAGCACGATCACCCAGCAACTGGCCAAGTTCACCTTCCTCACGCCCGAACAGTCGCTTTCGCGCAAGGCACGCGAGATGCTGATCGCCTTCTGGCTGGAAAGCTGGCTGAGCAAGGACGATATTCTCGAACGCTACCTCTCCAACGCCTACTTCGGCGACAATACCTACGGCCTTCGCGCCGCGAGCCTGCACTATTTCTACCGCCAGCCCGAAAGGCTGGAGCCCAATCAGGCCGCCATGCTGGCCGGGTTGCTCAAGGCGCCTTCCGCCTATGCCCCCTCCCAGCATTACGAGCGCGCGGCGGCGCGCATGCAGGCGGTGAAGGCCAGTCTGGTTTCGGCCGGCTTCCTGTCGGAGGGCGAAGCGAACCGGATGCGCCCGCCCGAACTCGACATGCGGCTCAGCAACGATCTGCCGACCGGCACCTATTTCGCGGACTGGGCGCTGCCCGAAGCGCGCGACCGCACGCAGCCGGGCTATGCGCTGCAGGCGCTGACCACCACGCTCGACGCGCGGCTGCAGGGCATCGCGCGCGACGTTATCGCCGATGCGCCGCTGGGCGATGCGCAGGCGGCACTGGTCGCGATGCGCCGGAACGGAGAGGTCGTCGCCATGATCGGCGGCACGGACTATTCGAAAAGCGCCTTCAACCGGGTGACGCAGGCGCGCAGGCAACCGGGCTCCACCTTCAAGACCATCGTCTATCTCGCCGCTCTTCAGAACGGCTTCGGCCCCGAAGACCCCGTGAGCAACCGGCCCTTCACGCAAGGCAGCTACCGCCCGGAAAACTATGACGACCAGTATTCCGACTTCCTGACGCTGGAACAGGCTTTTGCGCGCTCCAGCAACGTTGCCGCGGTGCGCATGTTCAACGAGGTGGGCAGCGCCGAGGTGATCGAGCTGGCGCGCGATCTCGGCATTTCGAGCCCCATCCCGCGCGGCGACCCCAGCGTGGCGCTGGGCACGGCCGGAATGTCGCTGATGGAACTGACCGCCGCCTATGCGGGGATCGCGGGGAATTCGTACCCCGTTCGGCCGACCGCATTCCTGCGCGAACCGCGCGGCCTTTGGGACAGGATATTCAACGCTCCGCGCAGCTTTTCCGGCTCTACCCACAACGATATCGAACGCCTGCTGCGTACGGCGATCAACGACGGCACGGGCCGCGCCGCACAGCTGCCCGGCCTCAATTTCGGCAAGACGGGGACCACACAGAACAACCGCGACGCGTTGTTCGTCGGCTATGCGGGCGATCTCGTTGTGGGCGTGTGGGTCGGCAATGACGACAATACCCCGCTCGACGGGGTGAGCGGCGGCGGCCTGCCGGCGCGCATCTGGAAGAGCTTCATGCTGCGCGCGCAGGGCATCCGGTCGGAAGGTCCCGCCCGCCGACGGGACCCGCGGGCCCCGGTGCAGCCGCTGGACGTCCCTAATGCGAGCGATATTCCCGATCCGGTCGAGGAAGAGGGTGCGGAGATCACCACCGATTCGCGTGGGATCACAATCCGCGAGGAAGCGCCGAGGGACGAGGCGCCGCCGCTGGATGCGCCGCAGGATAGTCCGCGCAGTGCGCCCGAACTGGCGCCTGTGCGCGAGGAAGAAACGGCGCCGGCGAACTAGCGCGGTGGATCAGGCCCTGGCGTCGCGCTGGATCATCACGTTCATCACCGCACTGGCGCGGGGGCGCTCGCGGTCTTCCTGCCACGCCTCCACGGTCACATTGGCGCTGCGCCGCCCCAGCTTGGTGATCCGCGCCTTGGCAAAGAGCGGCGCCTTCTTCGCGGCGGCGAGGAACTGAACGGTGATGTTGATCGGCTTGAGCTGCGCTTCCTCGCCCCTTTCGCTCAGCGCCATGCGCAGCGCGGCATAGGCAGCGGTTTCCATCAGGCCGCTGGTCGCGCCGCCGTGGAAGTGGCCCGGGCGCCCTTCGATCGCGTCGATGCCGGAAACACACAGCACCGGCACGTTATCCTCGAAACCGGAGACTTCGATGCCGAGCGAGCGGGCGTAGTGGGAAAGCAGGTCCGGGCGTGCTTCTTCAGTCATTCTTCGGCGCCCCTCCGATGGTCATGTAGACGGCGGCCATGGTCGCCACCGGATCGTCCGGATCGCCGTCATGCGCAATCCCGCGCACGAATGCGGCGGAACGCGTGGTGCGATAGCATTCGCAGCGCCCGATCACGTCCGCCCGCTCGCCCGCCGGGCGCTGGTAATCCACCCGCATGTCGAGCGTGGCGACCGGCACGAAGCGCTGCGCGCGCGTCCAGATCGCCATTCCGCCCGCCATGTCGAGCATCGAGAAGATGGGCCCGGATGCGATGACGCGGCGCACATCGTCACCCATCAGCTCCTCGCGCCAGGGCAGCGCCAGTTCGACCCAGTCGGGCCCGTGGTCGCGGTAGGCAAGGCCGAGCCAGCCGGGATGCCCGCCGGACAGGAGGAAGGGAGAGGCGGCCGCGGGATCGAACACTGCGCCAGGATCGCGATGAAATGTATCGCTGGGGGAGCTCTGTTTCTCCATGCGCCGCCATCTGTGCGGTGCGCGGCGCGATGACAATGTTTTAATTCGCTTCCACAGGCGGGTCGGGCGAACTCTCGCGGTGCGCGGCAGGGGGCCGCGTGACCCGATACAGGAGCGTTCGACCTTGGAACTTCCCGAAATCGCCCTCGACTGCCTGCCCAGCCTTGCCGACGCGCCGGGTATCGTGGGCAGTCTTTCCGACCTTGCCACTGCAACCACCGACGACCGGCTCGTCTACCTGATGGTCTTCCTTTACGAGACCTTTCCGCCCGAAACGCTCTTCTGACGGGGTTTCCTGATGCACGTGGACCCTGCGCTGCGCGCCTTTGCCCGAGATGCCGTGCAGATCGCGGCTGCGCAGGGCCGCGTGCTGGCTGCGAAGGAGGAATGGGCGCACAGCGGCCGGGTCGCTCCGGTCCTTGCCGATTGCGCCCGCCTGGCCGAAGGGAGCGATCTTGTTCGATGCGGCGCGCTCGGCGCGCTGATGGCGGGTGAGGGCGCGCAGGCCTTCGTGGAAGGTTGGATCTGCGCAATGGCGCGCGCGTGGCGCGATGCCCCGCTGGCGCAGATGCCCTTCCGTCACAGCTATTCCGGCGGTAGCGGGGCGATGCACCTGCACCGCGCCGGCGGCGTGACGCTTGCGCTGCTGATCGTGGAGCCGGGTGCGGCCATGCCCCCCAAGACGATCGCCTTCACCGATTGCGACAGGTGGGAACTCGTGATCGCCGGGAACGGGCAGGGGAGGGCCTACGACTGGTCCGGTGCCGGGCCGCCCGAGATCACCCACCTGGTCTTGCGACCCGGCCTGCGCCTTGCCTGCGACCGGTCGCGCTCTCGCGCCATCGTATCGCTCGACACGCCGCTGGTGATTCTGCGCGTGTCGCGCGAGCGCCCGTCTCCACGACCTACCAGCGAGGTCGAGATTGCGACCGGACACGTCGTTCACTGGGCCTCGGCCTGCCCGGCGGAGGGGCGGGCGCAGCTATCCGCCGCGCTGCTCGGTGCGATGGGGCGTGCGGATGCGGCACCCGTGCTTGCCGACTATGCTTGTGGACAGGCGGACGGAGGCGCTCGGTGGGAGGCCCTTCGCCAGGCGCTCGCGCTCGACACGGCAGCGGGATTCGCCGGATTGAACCGCTTGGCGGAAGATCCAACGGACGAGCTGGCGCCTGTGGCGAGGGCGCTGCGCGATTCCCTGTGCACAACTTATCCACAGCTTGCCAACATGTGTGAGGCCCCATGCCCCGCGTGATGAAACCCTCCCCGCGAGGGCCGCTGTCGCTTGAAGAATGCATAGAGCGGATCGATGCGTCGGGCTTCGATCCGGTCGACGAGTTCTCTCTAGCAAACGCAGCGGACGCGCTTGCCGGGCTGGCAGCCAATCGAAGCTTCCTCGCCGATCTGTTGATCGAACACCTGGCAAGCCACGGCGACGTCAACAAGACGACCGCGTATGGCCCGCAGGCGATCATGCTTGCCCGCCCCCGGAACGGGTACTTCCTGCGCGCCAATATCTGGCCCGCGCGCGACGACCCGGTTTATCGGTCAAGCGGCCCGGCAAGCTTCGTCTACGGCCTGCCGCACGACCATAATTTCGACTTTCTGACGGTCGGCCATTTCGGGCCGGGCTATGTCAGTGACTACTGGGAGTATGACTACGAAGCCGTAGAGGGCCTGCCGGGAGAGCCCGTCGACCTGCGCTTCGTCGAAACCTCACGGCTGAGCGAAGGGCGCGTGCTGCACTACCGCGCGCACCGCGATGTGCATCGTCAGCATCCGCCCGAAAGCCTGTCCGTCTCGCTCAACATCTGCGCCGCGAATCCGGCGCAGGGGTGGTTCGACCAGTATTGCTTCGAACCTCCTGAAGGATCGGGGGAAGGGCGCATCGCACGGGTGCTCAATGCCAGCGCGAACGAGGTCATGCTGCGGTTGGCGGCGGCTCTGGGGAACCGGGATGCGCATGATCTGGCGGGCTGTTTCGCCGCCGATCACCCCAGCGCCGCGCTGCGGCGGGTGGCGGCGGAGCTGGCGGGCTAGATCAGCGGATCGTTCGAGGCCGCATCTATGGCAGCCTGCAGGATAATCGTTGCCGCTTCTGCGTCGATCCGTTCGGCGCGCTTGCGGCGGCTGACGTCCAGCCCGATCATCGCGTCGTCCGCGCTCTTGGTAGACCAGCGTTCGTCCCACAGCAGCACGGGCAGGCCGAAAGCCTCCGCCAGATTGCGCGCGTAGGCCCGGCTCGCCTGCGCGCGCGGCCCCTCGCTGCCATCCATGTTGCGTGGCAGGCCCAGCACGATGCCGCGCACGCGGCGCCCCTCGATCAGCTTGCGCATCTCGTCCCGGTCGCGCCCGAACTTGCCGCGCGGCAGCGTCTTGAGCGCGGTGGCGAAACGCCAGCCCGCATCGCATACGGCGATGCCGATGGTTTTGGTGCCCAGGTCCAGTCCGATCAGCGCGCCGCCATCGGGCAGGGCTTCGGCAAGACCAGCGGCGGTTTCGCCTACGAGTTCGCTGCCGCCCATTCGCGCACCCGGACCACGACATCTTCCTGAATGTTCCGCCAGAACAGCGGAATATCGTACACGTGGTAGTTGTCCCCCGGGAGGACGGCGGAGCCCATCGCGGGCGGATCGCCGATCCGCAGGATGCCCTGATCGTCGCACCGCGCGCCCCCCGCGCCCGCGACCAGTTCGCCCGAAGACAGGTTTTCGTTCGGCACCAGCGTGCCCTTGTTGTCGTCCGCCGGAGCCGTGCTGTTCTGGAAGCCGGTGATCGGGTTCACGCAAAGGATCGGCGTGTCGCCGCGCTCCTCGCCATCGAAACCGGGGCTCGCCTGGAAACGGCTGAGCAGCATCGAGGGATTGCCCCCGTCGGCAAAGCTCGCCCAGCTGAGGATGCAGCCAGCCTGGTTCTGCCGCTCGCAGGCGGGCAGTGGCAGCACGGGCAGGTCATGGTCGAGCGAGATCGGCCAGCCCACCGCGTAGACCGCTGCGATACGGTTGGCGACGTCGCGCCCCTTCACCCGCTCTCGCAGCAGACGCAGGAGGTGGAGCGACCCCTGGCTGTGCCCGGCGAGCACGATGGGGCGATCCTCGTCCACGCTTTCGAGGAAATAGTCGAAGGCCTGCGCCACGTCGCGATAGGCGGCGTCGATGGCCTGCTCCGCCTCGGGATTGTCGGTCACGAAGGCGCCGACATGCGCCTGGCGATACTTGGGCGCCCAGATCTCGGCCGCGCGGTTGAACGGGCTGGCGAGCCCGCGCAAGAACAGGTTGGCGCGCGCTTCGGCTTCCTCGTTTCCGAAATCGGCGTTCCAGTTGGCGGTTTCCTCGCCGAAACGCGTGGGGATGTAGCTGGTGGGGTGGATGAAGAAGACCGCGAAGGGCGGGGCGTCCTCCGCCTCTTCGGCGGTCATCCGGCGCGATCCTGCCTCGCTGGCCTGCTCCACCAGCGTGCCTTCGTCCTCGCTGCGCGGCAGCGGGTTCTCGGTTTCCGCGATGGCCGGCTGGTAGCGTGACGGATCGTTGGTGCCGATGCCGGGGCGCGAATACCACATGTCCGGGTCTGCATAGGCATTGTCGGCCAGCGCATCCTGCTCGACGAACTCCGCGTCGGGCGTGAAAGTATATTCGGTCACTTCTTCGGACCAGATGTTGAGCGCGAACATGCCGATGATGACGAGCACGACCATCGTCGCCACGAAGTACAGGAATGCGCGTACCATCATTCTCTCCTTGCGAAGCTGCCCTCAGGAACCTGCCGGGGCGCCTTCCTGAACATCCATCCCCGCGGCCTGCGCGGCGTCGTTTGCTTCCGACCGGCGCACGAGCGCGACCTTGAGCATGGCCAGCAGCGGATCGGCCAGCAGCAGGCCGATGATGCCGAACAGGATACCCATGATGAGCTGCGCGCCGAGCACGAGCGCAGGCGGCAGATCGACCGTTTTGCGGGCGATCATGGGGATCACGACATAACCGTCGAAGGTCTGCACCACGAAATAGACCACGATGGCCGCGATACCCGTCTCCACCCCGACCGAGAAGCCGACGATCGCCATCAGGATGCCGGAAATCAGCGCGCCCAGGTTGGGGATGAAGGCCAGCAGGCCGGTGAGTATGCCGAGCAGCGCGGCCATGGGCACGCCGAACAGCTCCAGCGCGATCCAGGTGAACACGCCCTCGAACACCATGCCGACCACGCGGCCCGCCATCAGGCGGCGCATGGTCAGCGCCATCTCGGCCAGCGTCTTGCGCAGTTCGCTCCGGCCGGTGCGCGGTGCCATCCATTCGACGCCGCGTTCGTACAGATTGGGCTCAAGCGCCACGTAGATGCCGATAACCAGGATGATCCCCGTGGTGCCGATGGCCCCCGCGATCCCGCCGATTGCGCGGGTCACGGTGCCCACGCCGCTGAGCACCTGGTCGAGCATGGACTGCGCGTCGGACAGCGAAACGGCCATGCCGTTCGCCCGCGCGAGTGCGATCAGCTCGTTCAGCTGGGCTTCCACGATGGCGGGCAGGGTGGCTGCCTGTTCGGTGATCTGCGAACCGGCGAAATAGCCCAGCCAGATCAGGAAGGCGATCGCGCCCAGCAGCACCATCACGATCCGCAGCGCCCGCGGAATGGCGAGATAGCGTCCGATCAGCCGCGCGCCCCCGTCGATCAGCGAGGCGAAGACCAGCGAGGCGAAAATCACCAGCAGCGCCTGCGAAATATAGACGGCCAGCGCGACGGAGCCGATCACGCCGACCCAGATCAGCGCCTTGCTGACTTCGTGCCTCAGGCGGGGATTGGAAATATAGGCCGGGCTCGCGCCGCCCCATTCGTCCGCGTCCTGCGCATCGGCGGGAATCGGCGGATCGATCCGCCGGTCTTCGGGCAGCGGATGACTGGGCTTCGCGTCTGGCGTGGAATCGGTTCCGGACTGATCCATGAGCTGGCGTCAGTCCGCCGCTTCGGTGATTTCTGTGCGGGTCGGGCGCAGCGTGGTGAACGCGCGATCCCCGCGCATCGCGCCGAACCAGCTGAACGGGTTCAGGCTGGCCGTCCCGTCGAGCGAGAAGGTGATGAATTCCGCGCGCCCGCCGATATTGGCCAGCGGCACGGGTCCGCCGAGCCCCTGCCGCGCCACGGAGGCGCGGCTGTCCGCCGAATAGTCGCGGTTGTCGCCCATCACGAACACCGCATCTTCGGGCACCAGGATCTCGTCGTAATCGTCCAGCGGCTGATCGGGCAGGGCCTCGATGATGAGGTAGGTGGCCCCGTTAGGCAGCGTCTCGCGCATTACGGGGACCCTGCACTTGGATGTGCCGTCGGGCCCGGTCACGATTTCGAATTCGGGTTCGTTGCAGGGGGTGTTGAGGTCGTTGGGCAGCAGCATGTCCGGCTCGACCTGCTGCGGCACCGGCACGCCGTTGAGGATGATCTGCCCGCCGCGCACCGCGATCCGGTCTCCCGGAAGGGCAACGACGCGCTTGATGTAATCCTCGCTGCGCTGCGGGTGCACGGGGATCACGATGTCCCCGTATTCGGGCGTGCCGCCGAAGACGCGCCAGTCCCCGCGCGGGAGCAGGTGAAACGTCACCGAGGCCCAGGAATAGCCGTAAGGATATTTGCTGACGATCAGCCGGTCGCCCACCAGCAGATTGGGCATCATGCTGGTCGAGGGGATGTAGAACGGCTTGGCGACGAAGCTGTGGAAGGCCAGCACGGCGAGCAGCATGATCGCAAGCCCGCGCAGTTCGGCGAACCAGTTGACCTTGTCGTTCTCGCCGTCCTTCTTTGCGGTCTTGGTATCGCTCATGCCGGTAACATTGCTCATTCGGGAAAGGCCTCGATGATCACGAAGGCCTGCGCCCATGGATGATCGTCGGTGAGGGTAAGGTGAACATGCGCCACATGGCCTTCGGGCGTGATTTGCGCAAGCGCCTTGGCGGCCCCGTGTGCCAGTTCGAGAGTGGGCGCGCCGGAGGCTGCGTTAACCACGCCGATGTCCTTCATGTACACGCCGCGTTTGAAGCCGGTGCCGACGGCCTTGGAGAAAGCCTCCTTCGCCGCGAACCGCTTGGCGTAGGTGCCCGCGATGGTGAAGGGGCGTTTCCTCGCCTTGGCGCGCTCGACCTCGGTAAAGACGCGGTTCTCGAACCGCTCGCCATAACGGTCGAGCGAGTTCTGGATGCGCTCGATACTGCACAGGTCGGAGCCTAGGCCGATGATCATAGAGCGCGCCCCACCAGAGCCAGCAACAAGGCCAGCGCGATATAGTGCAGGATCACCTGCACCTTGACGAGATCGTGCGATGGATCGCCCTTCGCCATGCGCAGGGTCATAGTGTAGCCGAAGACCTGCAGCAGCGGCCAGCCGATCGCGAAGGCGGTAAGCAAGCCCGAATTGAGCGAGACGCCCAGCAGGAAGATACTCAGGAGGAAGGGTATCGCCCCCGCTACGAGCCATAAGTGCTGAGCACGGGTGAATTGAGCGGGGTCATTCACCGCGCTTCGTCCATCAGTTCGCGCATGCGGCGGATCGCTGGCTCCAGGCCGGTAAAGATCGCCTCGCCCACAAGGTAGTGTCCGATATTGAGCTCGGCGAGTTGGGGAATGGCCGCAATCGGCTGCACATTCTCGAAGGTCAGTCCGTGGCCCGCGTGGGGTTCGATCCCGTTCTTCACCGCCAGGGCCGCCATGTCCGCAATCCGTTTCAACTCCACCGCGCGCGCCTCGCCGTCCCCACGCTCGTGGGCATGCGCATATTCGCCGGTATGGAACTCTACCACGGGCGCGCCAAGGCGCATCGCCGCTTCGAGCTGGCGCGGATCTGCCTCGATGAAGAGCGAGACGCGGATGCCCGCATCGCGCAGTTCCGTCACGATGGGGGCAAGCTGATTGTGCAGCCCGGCGGCGTCGAGGCCGCCTTCGGTCGTGCGCTCCTCGCGCTTCTCGGGGACGATGCACGCAGCGTGCGGCTGGTGCCGCAGCGCGATCTTCAGCATTTCCCCGGTCGCCGCCATCTCAAGGTTCAATGGCAGGTCGGTCGCATCCTGGATGCGTTTGAGATCGTCGTCGCGGATATGGCGGCGGTCCTCGCGCAGGTGCGCGGTAATGCCGTCGCCACCCACCGCTGCGACGATTTCCGCCGCGCGCACCGGATCGGGATGATCGCCGCCGCGCGCGTTGCGAATGGTCGCGACATGGTCGATGTTCACGCCGAGGCGGAGCTTGCGAGCTTCGCTCAAGATTTCCGGCTCCCCGGCTTGGTCACGGGAACCGCTTTCAACTCCGCCGGGACCTCGCTGTCCGCATAGGTCGGGAAGGAAAGCTGGATCAGCGGGAAGAACGGCACGCCAAGTTCCACCGTGCCCGACGAGCGATCGACCAGCGAAGCCTCGGCAATCACCTCGCCGCCTTCGCGGCCCACGGCCTCGATCGCTTCCATGCTCGATTTGCCGGTGGTGACGACGTCTTCCACCATCAGTACCTTCGCGCCTTTTTCGAGCGCGAAGCCGCGCCGCAGTTCGAACGTGCCCTCGGGCCGTTCGAGGAACATCGCGTTTTTCCCCAGCGCACGCCCCATCTCGTGCCCGATGATGAGGCCTCCCATCGCCGGGCTGACCACCACGTCGATCTGGCTGCGGATGTCGCGCGGGATCTTCTGGGAGAGCGCAAAAGCCATGCGCCCGGCGCGTTCCGGGTTCATCAGCACGCGCGCGCATTGCAGGTAATGCGCGGAGTGCCGGCCCGAGCTGAGAAGGAAGTGCCCTTCGAGCAATGCGTCGCAGGCGCGCAGTTCGCCGATGATCTCTTCTTCGGTCATCCCAGGAGCGTGGCCTTTCGGAAAGCTGAAACAGTAGTGCACCGAACGCATTGGACGGCGCGGGAAATCCCGTCTAGAGGCGCTTGAGAGTCGCGGCAAGCGCGCCTATAGCGCCTCGCCAAAATGGTGTGTATCGGGCCGGGAGGGTTCGCCAGAGCACCGTTTCTCGTCAGACTACAGGGAATACGACAGACAATGCCGACTGCCGCCACCTTCCGCGATATCCGCCGTCTTGTGATCGGCATGCTGGCCCTTGTGGCTCTGGCCATCGCCATTCAGCCCGCGCTGGCCACCACGCCGAGCGTGGCTGCGCCCGACACCGCCGGCGAGGCCGAAGCGGCCGCGCAAACCCCCGCCGATGGCGAGGGTGCCGAGACGCAGGACGCCGCGGGCGAGGGGGAAGCGGCTTACGAATACCTCGGTCCGGAATGGATCAAGGGGCAGCCGACCTCGTTCGAAGAAGATCCGTGGAAGAGCATGACCTTCCAGGATCAGTATACGGATGACGGCAAGTACGCGCTGGGGATGAACAACTACATCCTGATCCCCGTGATCGTGGCGATCAGCGCCTTCGTGCTGTTCCTGCTGATGGTGGTCGTCGTCCGCTATCGCCGCCGCGAAGGGCGCGAACCTTCGCGCACCACGCACAATACGCTGATCGAGGTGATCTGGACCATCGTTCCCGTGATCATCCTGATCGTTATCGCGGTGCCTTCGATCACGCTGCTTGCCCGCCAGTACGAAACCCCGCCCGAAAATGCGATCACCATCAAGGCGACCGGGTACCAGTGGTACTGGGGCTACACCTATCCCGACCAGGGCGGGTTCGAAGTGATTTCGAACATGCTGCCAGCGGAAGAAGCGCTGTCGGCCGGTCTGCCTGCGCAGCTGGCGGTGGATAACCGCATGGTCGTGCCGGTGGGCGTGCCGCTGCGTATCCAGACCTTCGGCGCGGACGTGATCCACTCCTTCGCGGTGCCGAGCCTGTGGTTCAAGCTGGACGCGATTCCCGGCCGCCTGAACGAGCGCATGCTGACGATCGAGGAACCGGGCATCTATTACGGCCAGTGTTCCGAACTGTGCGGCGCGCGCCACGCCTACATGCCGATCGCGATCGAGGCGGTTCCGATGGATCGCTGGCGCCAGTGGGTGCTTTCGAAGGGCGGCAGCTTCGGCGAGGAAGCCGAGACGGCGGAACAGATGGATATTCAGGCTCCGGCCAGCGCCACCGAAGGTGCTCCCGCCGCGGGCGGCGCGCCGACCGCGGCGGACGATGGCGGTACCGCACCGTCCGTCCCGCTCGATGCGAGCGAGACCGAGGGGGCCGAAAGCACCAATTGACGGCGCTTCCAACCCGAGCAATCTGATAGAAAAACAGCAGAACCAAAGAGAACGCGAGCGACATGGCTACCACCGCTGACACCTTCCAGGCCCACGATGATGCGCACGACCATCACGATGCGGACCACAAGCCGGGCTTCATCGCCCGCTGGTTCATGTCGACCAACCACAAGGATATCGGCACGCTCTACCTGATCTTCGCGGTGATCGCGGGGGTTATCGGTGGCGGCATTTCCGGCATCATGCGGATGGAGCTGGCAGCGCCGGGCATTCAGTACCTTGGCTGGTGGGCCGAGTTCATGGGCGGCGGTGCCGATCTCGATACCGCGCTGCACATGTGGAACGTGTTCATCACCGCCCACGGTCTGATCATGGTGTTCTTCATGGTCATGCCCGCGATGATCGGGGGGTTCGGCAACTGGTTCGTGCCGCTGATGATCGGCGCGCCTGACATGGCCTTCCCGCGCATGAACAACATTTCTTTCTGGCTGACCGTGGCGGGCTTCTGCTCGCTGCTGTTCTCGCTGTTCGTGCCCGGCGGTATCGGGCCGGGTGCGGGTACCGGCTGGACGGTCTATGCGCCGCTTTCCACCAGCGGCTCGGTCGGCCCGGCGGTCGATTTCGCGATCTTCTCGCTCCACCTCGCGGGCGCCGGCTCGATCCTTGGCGCGACCAACTTCATCACCACCATCTTCAACATGCGCGCGCCGGGGATGACCCTGCACAAGATGCCGCTGTTCGTGTGGTCGGTGCTGGTCACCGCCTTCCTGCTGCTGCTCGCGCTCCCGGTGCTCGCAGCCGCGATCACCATGATGATCACGGACCGCAACTTCGGCACGACCTTCTTCGATCCGGCCGGTGGCGGCGACCCCGTGCTGTACCAGCACCTGTTCTGGTTCTTCGGCCACCCCGAAGTGTACATCATGATTCTGCCGGGCTTCGGCATGATCAGCCAGATCGTGGCGACCTTCAGCCGCAAGCCGGTGTTCGGCTATCTCGGCATGGCCTACGCCATGGTCGCGATCGGCGTGGTCGGCTTCATCGTGTGGGCGCACCACATGTATACCGTCGGCCTCGACGTGAACACGAAGATGTACTTCACCGCCGCCACCATGGTCATCGCGGTGCCCACGGGCGTGAAGATCTTCAGCTGGATCGCCACGATGTGGGGCGGCAGCCTGGAGTTCAAATCGCCCATGGTCTGGGCGCTGGGCTTCATCTTCCTGTTCACCGTGGGCGGCGTGACGGGCGTCGTGCTCGCCAATGGCGGCGTCGACGACAACCTGCACGACACGTACTACGTCGTGGCGCACTTCCACTACGTGCTGTCGATGGGTGCGGTCTTCTCGATCTTCGCGGGGCTGTATTACTGGTTCCCCAAGATGAGCGGCCGCTGGCACTCCGAACTGCTGGCCCACATCCACTTCTGGGTGTTCTTCGTCGGCGTGAACCTGGTGTTCTTCCCGATGCACTTCCTGGGCGTGCAGGGCATGCCGCGGCGCTACCCCGACTATGTAGAAGCCTACAGCTTCTGGAACGAGGTCTCGACCATCGGGTACGGTATCGTCGCCCTGTCGGTGCTGATCTTCTTCGCCAACATGGTCTACGCCTTCACGGCCGGCCGCCGGGCGGAAGCGAACTACTGGGGCCCGGGCGCGACGACGCTGGAATGGACGCTGTCCAGCCCGCCGCCGTTCCACCAGTTCGAAACGCTGCCGGTGATCGAGGACCACCACGATTACCACAACCACCTGCCGGGCGGCCAAGAGAAGCCCGCGACGGCCTGAGCCACAGGCATCAGGGCGGGGCATGCATGAAGGCGTGCCCCGCCCACCGATTTTCCGGCGCGCAGGTGCCTGGCCCCGCGCGAGGACCGACCGAATAATATGACCGACACGACGACCCTTTACACACCGACCGCAGCGACGCCGATGTCGAGCCACTGGCGCGATTTCCTTGCGCTGACGAAGCCGGGTGTGGTGCGTCTGGTCGTGTTTACCGGCCTGTGCGGACTGCTGGCGGCGCCGGGCAGCATCAACCCCGTGCTCGGCTTCACCGCGATTTTGTGCATCGCGCTCGCCGCAGGCGGAGCTGCCGCCTTCAACCAGTGGTTCGAAGCGGATCTGGATGCGAAGATGAAGCGCACCGCCAAGCGTCCGCTCCCAACCGGTCGCGTGAGCAGGAACGACGCGCGCGATTTCGCCGCCGTGCTGTGCGGGGCTTCGGTGCTGACCATGGGCCTTGCGATCGGCTGGCTGGCCGCCGCGATCCTGGCGCTGTCCATCTTCTACTACGCGGTCGTCTACACCATGTGGCTCAAGCCGCGCACGCCGCAGAACATCGTGATCGGCGGCGGGGCAGGGGCCTTTCCTCCGCTGATCGGCTGGGTCGCGGTGACGGGCGAGGTGACGCTCACGCCGATCCTGCTGTTCGCGATCATCTTCTTCTGGACGCCGCCGCATTTCTGGGCGCTCGCGCTGTTCGTGAAGAGCGATTACGCCAAGGCCGGCGTGCCGATGATGCCGGTTGTCCACGGAGAGCGTGCGACCCGCCACCAGATTCTTGCCTACGCCGTGCTGATGGTGCCGCTGGCGGCTGCCCCGTGGCTGTGGGGCACGGCGGGCGTGGTCTATGGAGCTGCGGCGCTCGCGCTGACCGGGCTGTTCGCCGCTCTCGCCGTTCCGGTGGGCTTGCGCACCTCGGTCGAGCAGGACAGCATGAAGCCGGAAAAGCGGCTTTTCGCCTTTTCGATCCTCTACCTGTTCGTGCTGTTCGCCGCGCTGGTGGTTGACCGTTTGTTGCAGAATTCCGGGGTGATCGCATGACCGAGAACAAGCCGAACCGGATGACGCCGGAAGAGGAAGCGCGCTTCAAGCAGGCGCGCAAGGGCCGCAACCTCGCCATTGGCGGCGTGCTGCTGTTCTTTGCGGTGCTCTTCTACGCGATCACGATCGTGCGGATGGGGGACTGATTGATGGCGACCGCTTCCGCTTCCATTGCCGGGCGCAGTCTCGAGCAGAAGAACCTGCGAATCGGCCTCATGGCGCTGGTCATGGCGGCCGTGATGGTCGGCATGGGCTTCGCCGCGGTGCCGCTTTACCAGATGTTCTGCCAGGTGACGGGCTTCGGCGGGACGACGCAGGTTGCATCTGAATCGGATGCCGCCATGGCCGAAAGGCTGGCGGCAAGCGCCGGAGCGCCGCCGATCTCGATCCGTTTCGACGCCAGCACCGCGCGCGGCATGCCATGGACCTTCGCGCCCGAGCATACGACGGATACCGTGCAGATCGGCACGCGCGACCTTGCCTTCTATACCGCGCGCAACAATGCGGACGTGCCCATCACCGGCGCGGCCACCTTCAATGTCGAGCCTGAGCAGGCCGCGCCCTATTTCAACAAGATCCAGTGTTTCTGCTTTACCGAGCAGACCTTGCAGCCGGGCGAGGAAATGCGCATGCCCGTGCTGTTCTATGTCGACCCGGCGGCGCTGGACGATCCGAACATGGAAGGGGTGGAGCAGATTACGCTGAGCTACACCTTCCACCGCGCACGAAATGAGGACAAGCCCGAAGGGGGCGGTTAAACCGGCGGCGGTCCCTCTGGACCATCGCGCATCGCCCGATTATGGGCAGGGCAAGCTAGCAGGAAAGACGAGACATGGCCGGCGCCAAGAACCACGATTATCACATTCTCGCCCCAGACATCTGGCCCTTCATGGGTGCGCTTTCCGCGCTGGTCTTCACGAGCGGGATGGTGATGTACATGCACCGCGCGAGCGAGGCATTCCCCGCTGGCACCTGGCAGATCGTCTGGGGCCTCGGCATTGCCGGCCTGATCGCCACCTTCTGGGGCTGGTTCTCCAAGATCATCAACGAAGCGCACGCGGGCGACCATACCCCGGTGGTGCAGCTGCACATGCGCTACGGCATGATCCTGTTCATCCTGTCCGAAGTGATGTTCTTCGTGGGCTGGTTCTGGGCCTTCTTCGACTTCGCTCTGTTCCCCGCGCCGATCCAGGAAATCGCCGAGGGAACCTGGCAGAACCTGATCGGCCAGGAGGGCGCAGGCCCGCTGGCAGTCTTCCCGCCCGACGGCATGCATGTGATCGACCCGTTCGATCTGCCGCTGCTCAACACACTGATCCTGCTGTGTTCGGGTACTACGGTCACCTGGGCGCACCACTGCCTGATCAATGGCGACCGTGAAGGCCTGAAGCTGGGCCTCTGGGGCACGATCGCGCTGGGCGTTCTGTTCACTGCCATCCAGGCCTACGAATACATGCACGCGCCGTTCGGCTTCGGTGGCAACACCTATTCGAGCGCGTTCTACATGGCGACCGGCTTCCACGGTTTCCACGTTCTGGTGGGTACGATCTTCCTGATCGTGTGCCTGCGCCGCGCCTATCTCGGCCATTTCACGCCGCGCCAGCACTTCGGCTTCGAAGCGGCTGCGTGGTACTGGCACTTCGTCGACGTCGTGTGGCTGTTCCTGTTCATCTCCGTCTATGTCTGGGGTGGCTGGGGCGCCGAAATCCACTGATGCAAGACGGCCAACCGGCCTCCGATTCTTCACATGACGGGAAAGGGCAGCCGACCTTGCGCGAGGCTGCCCTTTTCGGTCTGTGCCCGCGGTGCGGCAATCGCACCCTGTTCGCCGGTTGGATCTCCTTCGACAGTCGATGCCGGGCCTGTGGACTGGACTACACGCGGTTCAACGTCGGCGATGGTCCCGCTGCCTTTCTAGCGCTGATCGTCGGCGCCATTCTTTTCGGGCTAGCAGGATGGCTCGCGGTCGCGGTTTCGCCGCCCTGGTGGGTCCATGCGATCCTGTGGCTTCCGCTGGGCCTTGCGCTGACGCTGGGCGGTCTGCGGCTTTCCAAGGCCGCTCTCCTTTGGTCCGAATATCGCCAGAAGGCGGGTGAGGCCGGACGATGAACTACCTGAAGCGGCTGCCGCTTATCCCCACCATCGTCGTGCTGCTGGCCGTTGCGACCATGATCGCGCTCGGCTTCTGGCAGCTGGGCCGCGCGGACGAGAAGGAAGCGCTGCTCGCCCGTTATGCCGCTGCGGGCGATAACGAGGAAGCCGTCGCCTGGCCCGGCGACAATGCCGAGGCGCTGGAGCGGCGCCTCTATCGCCGCAGCTCGGTCGAGTGCGCGCGCGTGACCGAACTGACTGCGGTTGCAGGCACCAATGCGCGTGGCTCCAAGGGGTGGGCGCAGATTGCCGAATGCGAGCTGTCCAACGAAGACGGCAAGCGCGGCGGCCAAGCGCGCATTGCGCTGGGCTGGACGCGCGGGCCGGAGGGGCCGATCTGGAACGGCGGCGAGGTGACGGGGATCATCGCGCCCGGGCCGCGCCTGGTCGCCGATCCCCCGCGCGCGGGCCTGCTGCCGCTGCAGCGGCCCGACCCGGCGGAACTGCCCAACAACCACATCGCCTATGCCTGGCAGTGGTTCTTCTTCGCGCTGACCGCGCTGGTGATCTACGCGCTGGCGGTACGCAAGCGGGTGCTTGGGCAGTCGAATGCTGCCCGCAAGGACGAGGAAAGTTGATGCGCTACGTTTCCACCCGGGGGCAGGCGCCCATGCTCGATTTCGAAGGCGTCACGCTGACCGGGCTGGCCAGCGACGGCGGGCTGTACCTGCCCGAAAGCTGGCCGCAGTTTTCGGTGGACGAGATTCGCGCCATGCGCGGCCTTTCCTACCCGCAACTCGCCGCCCGGGTAATGGCCCCGTTCGTGGACGGCAGCCTGTCGCCCGACGATCTGCTGACGCTGTGCGAAAAGGCCTATGGCGCATTCGATCACGCCGCGACGACGCCGCTCGTCCAGCTCGATGGCCAGCACTGGCTGCTGGAGCTGTTTCACGGCCCCACGCTGGCGTTCAAGGATGTGGCGCTGCAACTGCTCGGCCTGCTGTTCGAGCGTTTTCTGGAAAGCGCCGAGCGCCCGCTGACCATCATCGGTGCGACCAGCGGCGATACCGGCTCTGCCGCCATCCATGCGGTGGCAGGGCGCGACAATGCCCAGATTTTCATGCTCCACCCCGAAGGCCGGGTCAGCGAGATCCAGCGCCGCCAGATGACCACGATCAGCGCGGCCAACGTCCATAATATCGCGATTGGCGGCAGCTTCGACGATGCACAGGCGATGGTGAAGCGCATGTTCGCGGACCCGGCGCTCACCGACACGCTGGACATCGGCGCGGTCAACTCGATCAACTGGGCGCGGCTGATGGCGCAGGTGGTGTACTACTTCGCCGCCGCGCTCCAGCTGGGGGCGCCCGACCGCAAGGTGGCTTTCAGTGTGCCGACCGGCAATTTCGGCGATGTCTTTGCAGGCTATGTCGCGGCGCAGATGGGCCTGCCGGTGGAGCGCCTGATCGTCGCCACCAACAAGAACGACATCCTCGCCCGCGCGATTCGCGATGGCGACTATTCGGTGGGGGAGAGCCACGCGACGATCACTCCGTCGATGGATATCCAGGTAAGCTCCAATTTCGAACGCCTGCTGTTCGAGGCGAACGGGCGCGATGCGGAGGCGCTTGCCGTGCAGATGAACGGCTTCGGGAGCAGCAAGTCGCTGGCGCTCGATGTCGCGCAGCGTGAGGGGATTGCGGCGATGTTCTCCGCGTATCGCGCCACGCCGGAAGACACGCTGGCGGCGATGCGCTGGGCGCACGCGAATTGTGGCGAAGTGATCGATCCGCATACGGCGGTGGGCCTCCATGCCGCATGCACGGCGACAATGGCCGACGAGATCGAATCATCGATCCCGGTCGTCACGCTCGCCACGGCCCACCCCGCGAAGTTCCCCGACGCGGTGAAGCAGGCGATCGGCATCGAGGCCGATCTGCCCGCACGCGTGGGCGATTTGTTCGCGCTGGAAGAACGCTTCGAAACGCTGCCCGCCGATTACGACACGGTGCGCGATTACATCGCAGCCAAGGCCACACGCTGATGGCGCAGCTGCGCCTGGAACCCCAGCTTATGATCGGCGAGCCGTGGGCCGACTACGGCCTCGTCGACAGCGGGCATGGCCGCAAGCTGGAGCGCTTCGGGCCCTATCGCTTCATCCGCCCCGAACCGCAGGCCTTCTGGAGCCCGCGCTTCGATGACTGGCAGGCGGATGGCGAATTCGTCCCCGGCGCGGACGAGGATGGCGGTGGCCGCTGGGACCTGTCGCCGCAGGTGCCCGATAGCTGGCCGCTTGCCTGGGACGATGTGCGGTTCAACGCGCAGTGCACGCCTTTCCGCCACCTTGGCTTCTTCCCGGACATGGCCCCGGTGTGGAACTGGATGCGCGCAGAGCTGGCGGGCAAGCCGGACGCGCAGACGCTCAACATGTTCGGCTATACGGGTGTCGGCACGCTTGCGCTGAGCCAGTGCGGCCCTGTGACCCATGTCGATGCGAGCAAGAAATCGGTCGCGCAGGCGCGCGAGAATGCCGCGCTCGCCGGGATGGAGGACAGGCCCGTCCGCTGGCTGGTCGACGATGCGGCCAAGTTCGCCGCGCGCGAGGTCCGGCGGGAAAACCGCTACGATGGCATCATCCTCGATCCCCCGAAGTTCGGCCGAGGTCCCAAAACCGAGACGTGGCGGATCGAGGAAGGGCTCAGCCCCCTGATCGCCGACTGCGTGAAGCTTCTGGATGCGGACAGCCGCTTCCTGTTCCTGACCGTCTATGCCGTGCGGATGAGCAGCCTTGCACTCGCCGCGCTGCTCGACGAAGCCTTTGCGGGCTTGCCCGGCACCGTTGAGCACGGCGATCTGGGCGTCCGGGAAGAGGGGGAAGGGCGCGTATTGCCCACCGCCATCTTCGCACGCTGGAGGAATTCCGTTTGAAGCACCCCATGAAAGACACACTCATCCTGCGGGTCGCGGATATCGAGACCGACGTGCTCACCGGAATCTATTCCGAAGAGACGGGCAAGCCGCAGCCGCTGCGCATCACGATCGAGGCGCGCATGAGCCCGCAGCCAGCTTACGATCCGGACACCACGCTCGATGCCAGCAAGAACTACATGGACCTGCGCCACGCTGCGACCGAGGGGCTGCCCGAAGGCGTCCACTTCAAGCTGATCGAGGCGGTGGGCGACCATATCTGCGAAACCCTGTTCCTGCAGGACGAGCGGATCGAGGCGATTTCGGTGACGATCGTGAAGCTGGCGATCGGGATCGGAAGCGAGAAGATCGGCATTACCCTCCACCGCGAGCGGGCCTGAGGTGGCAGACGCATCGCCCGCGATCGTCCGGATAGAGCCACTGCCCGAATCCGCGCTGGATGCGGCGGCGGCGTTCCATGCGCAGTGGGCTGAGAAGGTTCGCCACGCAGCCGCGCAGGGCAGCGAATACGTGATCGTCGTGATGCAACCCGCGCCATTCGATCATGCCGACTGGCGGCGCGGGGCGGCGCGCGACCTTGCCCGGGCGCATCCCGATCATTGCATCAACATCGTCGCTGGCTCCGATTCGGGCGCGGTCGGACGGATGGCCGAATTTCTCGGGCGCTCGCCCGCGATCACCGGGCAATATCTCCCGCTGGCAGAGACTGCCCCTTGCGAGACTGGCAGCGATGGCCGACTTGGGGATGATGACACGGAAGGCTGATCGTCTGGCGCTGGAGCGCGCACCGCTGGTCGATACGCACCAGCGACGGATCACCTACCTGCGCCTTTCGGTGACGGACCGCTGCGACCTGCGCTGCACCTATTGCATGCCCGAGAGGATGCAGTTCCTGCCCAAGGCGGACATCCTCACGCTGGAAGAACTCTACCTGCTCGCGCGTAGCTTCATGGCGCGTGGCGTGCGCACGATCCGGCTGACAGGGGGCGAACCGCTGGTGCGGCGCGATGTGGTGGACCTGATCCGCGCAATCGGCCGCCACCTCGGGCAGGAGCTGGACGAGGTTACGCTGACCACCAACGGTACGCAGCTGGCGGGCCATGCCGACGCGCTGGCGCTAGCCGGGGTGCGGCGGGTCAACGTCTCGCTCGACACGCGCGATCCGGCAACGTTCCGCGCATTGTCGCGCCGCGATGCGCTGCCGCAGGTGCTCGAAGGGATCGCCGCTGCGCGCGAGGCGGGCCTGCAGGTAAAGCTCAACACGGTGGCGATGCGCGGCGTGAACGAGGGCGAGATCGCCGATCTGGTCGCCTGGGCGCACGCGCAGGGCCACGCGATCAGCCTGATCGAGACCATGCCGCTGGGCGAAGTCGATGCCGCGCGCGAAGACCATTATCTGCCACTCTCGCAGGTGCGCGCGAAGCTGGAAGCGCGCTGGACCCTGACGCCCAGCGACGCACACACACCCGGCCCATCGCGCTATTTCGATATTGCCGAGACCGGCGGACGGATCGGCTTCATCACCCCGATGAGCGATAATTTCTGCGCCGGATGCAACCGCCTGCGGGTGACGGCCACCGGCCAGCTCTACCCCTGCCTTGGCGGGGGCGAGCGGGTGGACCTGCGCGCGGCACTGCGGGGCGACGGGCCCGATCGCGCGGTGGCGGACGCGCTGGACGAGGCCATGGCGATCAAGCCCTATGCCCATGATTTCCGCATCGCTGCGGGCCTTGCGCCGACGCAGCCGCGCCACATGTCTGTTACAGGGGGCTGAGATGGCCGTACGCGTTCTCTTTCTTGGTTCCCTCCGCGATTCGGCCGGTACGCCGGAGGCGGACTATCCCGCTCCGCTGGACTGGCAGGGTTTGCTTGCTGCGGTGCCTTCCGCCGTGGCCGGGCAGCTGCGCGAACCGCACGTGCATGTAGCGTGTGCGGGCAAGGTTCTGTCCGACAAGACCGGTCTCGCGGCGCAGGACGGCGACGAGGTGGCGCTGCTGCCACCCGTGAGCGGAGGCTGAGCGATGGCCCGGCTTACCATCCAATCGCCCGCCGACGTACGCCTGCTCGATTCCGGCATGTCGGTCGGCGAGGCGCTGGCGGCCTTCAATGCCGCGCATCCGGAGGCTGGTGGCATCGCAACCTTTCTGGGCAAGGTGCGCCCGGACGAGGATGTGCGCGTGCTCGAGCTCACGCATTACGAACCGCTCACTCTGCCGGGCATGCAGCAGCTTGCGGACAAGGCGCTGCAGCGCTGGCCGCTGGACGGCGTGCTCATGTGGCATCGCGTCGGCGTGATGCATCCGGGCGAATCGATCGTGCTGGTTGCCGCCGCCGCCCGCCATCGCCGCGACGCCTTTCACGCGGTCGATTTCCTGATGGACTATCTCAAGAGCGCGGCGTGGTTCTGGAAGAGAGAGAAGCGCCCGGACGGCTGGCACTGGATCGAACCGCGCGCCCAGGACTTTGCCGACCGCAATCGCTGGGTCTGAAAATAATCGCGTCGATTTGATCCGGATCAAGGTACGGGCGCACGTCAGGGCGCAATACGCTTCTCGAACACAAGGAGGAGCAGGGCCAGAAGCCACTCCTCAGTGACGATGAGGAGCGAAGAAATGTCCGAACGTCTGAACAGCGCCGCCATCGCCGAAAAGGCGATTGTCCATGCCAAACTGCCCGCAATGCTCCGCGACCCGCGCGAGCAGGTCGAAAAGCCGAGCATGAAGCTGGTCGAAGCGCTGGTACCGGTAGAGGCCGAGCCGGCGGTCATTCGCCAGGACGTGGACCGCACCTTCGAAATGCCCACCATGCTCTACGGCGCGACGGTGGCCCTTTATCTCGGTTTCATCGCCATGCTCGGGATCGGCCTGTCCACGCCCGAACTGGCGCTGCCCATGGCGATCTTCGCGATCTTCATCGTCGGCCTGTTCGCCGCACCCGCCCTGTGGCTGGGCCTCGGGCGCAAGCCGCAGGCGCGGGCAAAGACCTTCGGTGAGCTGGCGCAAGGCGGAATCCAGACGCACACAGGCCTGCTCCAGGGCAGGGATGCGGTCATCCAGATGATGATCCTGCCCACGCTGATCGTGATCTGGGCGATGACGGTGCTGGTGATCGCCGGGGTTGTCGCGGCCTGATTATCCGGCCGCAAGATCGGAAAGCTGCGCGGGGTCGACCAGTTCGATCCCGCGTTTTCCTGTGCGCACGATGGCGCCCATCTTCTCCAGCGCGGTGATCTTCCGGCTGACCGTCTCGATCGTCAGGCCAAGCATGTTGGCGCAGTCCGCGCGGCTGAGCGGCAGTTCGAATTTCTGCGCCGGGTGGCAGGGCGAATCGCTGGCAGCCTGCGCAAATCCCATGATCAGACCCGCTACCTGCGCCTGAGCATCCGATTTCCCGGCCAGCGCGAGCAGGCTGCGGCTGGCATGAAGATCTTCCTGCGCGCGGCGCAGCAGGGCGCGCGCGAGTGCGGGATATTCATCCATCGCTGATTCGATGTCCGGCCCGTTGAAAAGGCATACCTGCGATTGCGTCAGCGCCACGATCTCGTGATCGTCGAAGGGCTGGAAGAATTCGCCGATGAAGCCTGCCGGGTGAACCAGCGCGAGGATGTGTTCCTGCCCGTCGGCATCGATGGACGTGACCTTGAGCGCGCCAGTGGTCAGCGTGGCGCAGGAATTGACCTTTTCGCCCGCGCGAAAGAGCACCTCGCCCGCTTCGAGCGTGCGATGATGGCCACGACGGGCGAGGTTCTCGCGTTCGTTATCGTCGAGCACGGAGCAGGCCGCACGGTCGCGGACGGGGCAGGTGGCGCAGACAAGGGTCATGAGTTCGGCGCCAGTTCTACCAGCACGGCATCTTCCTGTTCAACCAGCTGCGCTACGGCATCGCGCGCCGCGACGATCCGGTCCACGGGCTCACCCGCGACCGATCGGGTGGCAACCAGCGTATCGAGATCGGCCAGAGGAATCGCGGTTTGCCCGCGCAGCGAGCGCAGGTTGGCGTAGGCGACCTCGGCGCGTCCCCAGCTCTTGGAACCGACCGCGCCCGCCCCGCGCACAGCTGCGCGGGCGGCAGGCACGGCGCGTTCGAAATCGGCATGGGCCGCGCGTGCCTGCGCCTCGAGTTGGGATGCCTGCTCTACAAGGCTGGCAGGGATCGAGGGCGGCGGGGGCGGTGCAGGTGGGGCGGGTCGCAATGTACCCCCGGCGTCCGGAGCGTTGCCCGCGCAATCGCCCTGGGGTACCGGATATTGCCCGCTCGCGCGTTCCGCATCGCGGATGGCGAGGGAGGGATAAGGGGTGTCGGGCGTGCTGGCGCAGGCGGCAAGCGCTGCGGCGGAAGTGGCCAGGATCGTTAGGCGCAGGGCATTCATGCCCGCCTCTTAGCATGCGCGACCGATGGTGGTAGGGGCTGTGCGCAAGATACGCCAGAATCCGCCATCCCGGCGTTGACTTCTCGCCAACCATCCCGTAAGCGCGCCGTTCTTTGGGGGGCGCACCACGGTGTCGCCCGTCGATACGGTGCTCCATATGGGGCAACGTCACAGCAAAACGATTGAAAGTTGAACCGATGTTCGCAGTGGTGCGCACGGGCGGCAAACAATACCGGGTTGCCGCCGGAGACAAAATCGCGGTCGAGAAGCTTGCTGGTGAAGCAGGCGATACGATCACCCTGGGCGATGTCCTGCTCGCAGGCGAAGGCGACAGCCTGGCCGATGCTGGCAAGGTGTCCGTTTCGGCAGAGATCATCGCTCAGGCCAAGGGCGAGAAGGTGGTGGTCTTCAAGAAGCGCCGCCGTCACAATTATCGCCGCAAGGCCGGCCATCGCCAGCAGATGACTCTGCTGCGCATCACCGATGTGGGTGAAGGCAGCAAGAAGGCTGCGGCGAAGCCCGCCGCCAAGAAGGCGGACACCGCGCCTGCGGAAGACAAGGCTGCGGACGCGAAGCCTGCTGCGAAGAAGGCCCCGGCCAAGAAGGCCGATACCACCGACAAGCCCGCAGCCAAGAAGGCCGCGCCGAAGAAGACCGCCGCGACCAAGGCTCCGGCCAAGAAGGCTCCCGCCAAGAAGGCGGCGGACAAGGATTCGGGCGACGCCTAAGCGCGCGGCCCCACGACAGGTAAGGACCAGGACCAATGGCACATAAGAAAGCAGGCGGCTCTTCGCGTAACGGTCGCGATTCGGCAGGCCGCCGCCTCGGCGTGAAGAAGTTCGGCAGCGAAGGCGTTGTCGCGGGCAACATTATCGTGCGTCAGCGCGGGACCAAGTTCTATGCGGGCAGCAATGTCGGCATGGGCAAGGATCACACCCTCTTTGCGCTTACCGACGGTATTGTACGCTTCCACGACGGGAAGCTCGGCCGCAAATACGTATCGGTCGACATGCTGGCGCAAGCGGCAGAATAAGCGGACGGTTCACGAACAGGGCCGTCCAACGAGGCGGCCCCGCCGGAGGTAGCATCCGGCCATCGAGGGAGAGGGGGCCGGCCCCGTCTCCCTTTTTTCGTCTCCCTTGGAACGCGGCCCCGCAAGGGTCGCGCGCGGGGGAAGTACGATGTTTCACAGAAGCGAGCGGCTGCTGTTGCGGCCACCATGGCCCGAAGACTGGTGCGCGGTACGTGCGGGCATCGCGGACGAAGGCATCGTGCGCAATCTCGCCACCGCGCCGTGGCCGTATTCGGATGCTGACGCGCAGGAATGGTGCGCCCAGCCGCAAGATCCCTACGCCCCCCGCTTCCTCGTCACTCTAGCCGATAGCGGCGAGGTGATCGGGTGCATCGGTATCGGGCCGCTGCCCCCCGAAGAGGGCGGCGGGAACGGCACGATGGAGCTGGGCTACTGGATCGCGCGGCCGCACTGGGGCCGCGGCTATGCGAGCGAGGCGGCACGCGCCGTCGTCGAAATCGCCCGCGCGACCGGGCATCCGCGGATCGTTGCCAGCCATTTTCTGGATAATCCCGCGTCGGGCAGGGTGCTGCGCAAGGCGGGCTTCGTGCCGACCGGCAAGGTCGGACGCCACCACAGTCTGGCGCGCGGCTACGAAGCGCAGACGATCGGCTATGAACTCGATTTTCTGGAAGAGGAGGCCCTTCCGGCGGCGGCGTGATCGCGCCGCCGCCGGAATGCTTTTCGCCGGGCCCTACGCGGGCAGCAGGGCGTCCTCGTAATCGCCCTCGTACTTGCCGATGAGCGCGCGGTCGTCGTGGTCCCACGGGTGGAAGCGGGGCTTGAAATAGCTCAGCCAGGCCGGAAAGCAGCGGCGCAGCACGCCGGGTGTGCCGAACAGGTATTTGGCCAGCCCCCAATGCGCGCGCCAGCCGGTAATCCCGTCCTGCGCGAGCAGTTCCGTCGCATCGACCCAGCGATTATTGAGGAAGCGCCGGGTTACTTCGAGCATGATGATGCTACGGCGCAGCCAGCGCTGAAACCCGCTCCAGTCGCGCGTCGCATGGTTCCACACGTCGTAGGCGACGCCCTTGTGCTCGATCTCCTCCACCGCGTGCCATTCCCACATCTTGCGAACTTCGGGGTCGGAATCGGCGAAATGCTGCGGATTGGCGAGGAATTCGTGCGCCATCATCGCGGTATAGTGCTCCAGCGCCATGGTGACGCCCAGCTTGGCGATTGCGGGCCGGCCGTTGGCCAGTTCGAGCAGTTCCTTCGTGCGCCGGTCGATCATGTCCATGTCGTAGCCCGCATCCGCAGCCAGCCGGTTGAAGGCGATATGTTCGCGCGTGTGGTTGATCTCCTGCTTCACGAAAGCGCGGATCTCCGCTGCCAGCTTGTCGTCGGTGCCTTCGCGGAAGGCCTTTACCGATTCGATGAAGAAGGCCTCGCCGCGCGGGAAGGTGCCCGACAGCGCATTGTGCCATGCAGTGCCGAAGGGCTCACCCGCCCACCAGCGCGAAGGCGTGTTTGCGCGGTTGAAACGCTCGTCACGCACGGTGATGGCGGGCTCTGCCGCAAGGGCTGAATCGTGTGCGGTCATGATGACAACTCCTGTGTCGTCCAGTGTCTTGCGTGCAATATAACTTACACCAATGTCAGTAAGATGAACGGCAATGGCGCTTCGAGGTTCCTTGCTGCGCGGGCGCCGGCGGACTACGAAGCCGCGATGGCAACTCGTCGTAAACGCTTGAGTCCCGAGGAATCGCGCGCCGGGGCACTGGAAGCTGCGCGCAATCTGCTGATCGAGGCCGGGCCGCAGGCGGTCACGCTGAAGGCGGTGGGCTCACGCGTGGGCCGCACGCACGCCAACCTGCTGCACCATTTCGGATCGGCGGCAGGGCTGCAGCACGCGCTGGGCACCTACCTGGCCGAATCGGTGTGCGAGCGGATTGCCACCTCCATCCGGGCAAGCCGCGAAGGCACCGTCTCGCCGCGCGTGATCGTGGACCAGGCCTTCGATGCCTTCGATCACGAGGGCGGCGGGGCACTGGTCAGCTGGTTGCTGGCGACGGGGCAGGAGGACGCGCTGGAGCCGTTTACCAAGGCGATCCACCAGATGATCGAGCAGGTCCACCGCGAGGAGCAGGGCGCAGACCATCCGGCGGACCACGATGCCCTGCAATCGACTCTGATCGTGGTGCTGCTGGCGCTGGGCCAGTCGCTGATCGGCCACCCGCTCTCTTCCGCGCTGAAGCTCCCCGATCACACCGCACGCGATATTGCCGAGCGTTTCGTGGTCGATTCGCTGGAGCAGGCAGGCGCCAGCGCGCCCTGATCCGCGATCAATTCCGTCGCGGATGCTTCCATTGCGGCAGCGCGACGTCTCCGTTGCGCAGCTTCGCCAGCAGGCCCGCCAGTTTCTGCCTGCGCTCCGCATCCCCGGTTTCCCCGGCAATCCGTTCCAGAGCCATGGCGAGGGCCGTGTGCAGCGCCTTGTCGGCAGCAACCGGGTGATCGGGTGCAACCCCTGTGCCTTCCCAGTTCGTCCCGGTGATCGGGTTGATCGCCCGTCCGGTGGGGATGAAGGCGATCAAGCCATGGCCGATCTGCATCATCGCGCCGGGATTGGCCCCGCCGCCGGTGGTCTCACCGATCAACGTGCCCCGGCCATGGGTCTGCATGTCGTAGGCGAATTCCTCTCCGCCAGAGAAAGTGTAATCCGAGGTGAGCACGTAGACCGGGCCGGTGAAGCGGGTGCCCACGGCCCTGTCGTTCCAGAAATGGCGCGTCGTATCTTCCGGGCGATCATAGATGCTGTTGATCAGCAGATCGGTGCCAAGGGGCAGGAAGTGGCTCATCAACTGCGCCACGCTCTGGGGATCGCCACCGCCGTTGGACCGCACATCGACGATGATCGCGTCGCTTCCATCGAGCAGCTGCATGGCCGCTTCGTAGGCAGGCGCGGCAAATTCGGGCTGGATAAACCCGCGCATGTCCAGATAGCCGACATTGCCCGCCAGTCGTTCGATCCGGGCGATACCATAGGCTTCGCGCGCGCTCTGTTGCCGCATCTCGGCAATTTCGGCCTCGCCCGGCAGGCCGGTTTCTTCCGGCTCGTAGGGCTGGAAATCGGGCCGGTAGCGCACGGTGAAGTGCCCGTCCTTGCCGATCGCCCGTAAATCTTCGTGCAGCGCGGAGGCAAAGGCCTGCGCGCTCTTCGCCGAATCATAGGCGCCGGCGGCGGCGCGCGCCTGAAGCTCGGTGGCAACGCGCTCTGCCACCTCGGGAAAGACGTAGTTTGCGCGCAGTTCGCTGCCGAGAGTCTCGATCACCTCACCGCGGGCTTGGGCCTCGATCGCCGGGTCCGGCGCGTTCTGCGCGGCCACGGCGGAAGGAGCGAACAGGGCGATGGCAAGAATCATCGCGCGGATTTCACGAAGCACGGTCACGGGGCCTCCCAGACATTATTTTTGCCTGGGCAACTCTAAGCCTCCGGCGCGCAGCGCTTTTCGACTATTCGACGAACGACTTATCGAGCCAGTCTGGCACCAGATCCCCGGGTATGTCCGCCACGCGCAGGTGATCGACCGCGTAGCCCGGCTCGGGATACTCCGCCTTGCGGCGCTTCTCCTCCGACCGGTCCAGCGGCACCACCACCAGCCGCCGGTTGATCTTCTGCCGCCAGTTCATCCGCGCGGTGTTTTCCTGCCCGATATAGCAGCCCTTGTTGAAGCTGACCCCGTTCAGCTCGACCGCGTTGGTTTCCAGCCACAGGATGTCGCCCAGCTCGGCATGGCCCTCGGGCACGCCGAGCGAGAGGCGATGGGCGCGCCAGGCATCGTCTGCGGCCTCGCCTTCATCCGCCTCCGCGAGCCAGCGCTGACCCAGCGCGGGCAGGCGAGGGTCGACCGGGTGTTCGCCATTGCTCTGGGCGCTCCAGTGCACCGACAGGCTCTCGTCGCGGGCGATCTCGATCTTGCGGCGCAGGCGATAGAGAGACAGGCGTTTGACCAGATCGTCGGCCACCGCCGCCTCGCAATCGAGCAGGATGGTTTCGCCGTATTCGCAGGGGCGACCGGGCCAGACGATCATGTCGAACATGGTCTTGCCCTGCGCGCTCAGCAGTGCGGCGTAGGCGGGAAGTTCGCCGGTGACGTCGTTCGTCAGCAGGCCTTGCAGGAATGCGGAGACGCTTTCTCCCTCTTCCAGCGGGGCGAGGCGGACGAGCGCGCGGTTGGCGAGGCGGGTTGCTGTCATGCCTGCGCAGATAGGGGCGGGGCGCCAGCCATGCCAGAGGCGCGCGCTGTCCTACAGGACGGTGTGCGGCTAACGTGCCGTGCATGCGCCGCACAGCCCACCTTTCTCCGCGATCCGAACGAGGCTGTCGGGCGGCAGAGTTTTTCGGCCCAGGACACTGTGTCAGGTGTGTCAGGGCTCCCCTCTGGCGTGCTGTTGGGGTAGGGCGCGCGGCATGACAGACACGCTGACGATCCGCCGCCCCGACGACTGGCATGTGCACCTGCGCGACGGCGCGATGCTGCAAAGTGTGGCGGGGGCCACGGCGCGCCAGTTCGCGCGCGCGATCGTGATGCCCAACCTCACGCCGCCGGTGACGACGGCAGATGCCGCACGCGCCTATCGCGAGCGGATCATGGCGGTGGTGCCGCAGGATGCGAACTTCACTCCGCTGATGACCGCCTACCTGACCGACGATACGGACCCGGTCGATCTGATCGGCGGTTTCCGCGACGGAGTGTTTACCGCAGCCAAGCTCTACCCCGCCAATGCCACCACCAATTCGGCGCATGGCGTGACGGATATCGGCAAGCTGCGCCCGGTGTTCGAGGCAATGGCCGAGGCGGGCATGGTCCTGTGCGTCCACGGTGAAGTGACCGATGCGGAAATCGACATCTTCGACCGGGAAGCTGTGTTCATCGAGACCGTGCTTGCGCCGCTGCACCGCGACCTGCCGCAGCTGAAGATCGCCTTCGAGCATATCACCAGCCGCCATGCGGTCGATTTCGTGCAAGGGGCGGGGGAGAATGTGGGCGCGACGATCACGCCGCATCACCTCCACATAAACCGCAATGCAATGCTGGTGGGCGGAATGCGCCCGCATGCCTACTGCCTGCCCGTCGCCAAGCGCGAGGAGCATCGGCAGGCGCTGCGGGCGTTTGCGACGGGCGGCTCGTCCAAGGTCTTCATGGGCACCGACAGCGCTCCGCATGAACAGCACGCCAAGGAAAGCGCGTGCGGCTGCGCGGGCATCTACAATGCACCTCACGCGCTGGAAGCCTATCTGCAGGTGTTCGACGAGGAAGGGGCGCTGGATCGGTTCGAAGCCTTCGCCTCGCTCAACGGGCCTGCCTTCTACGGCCTGCCGCTGAACGAGGGCACGGTGACGCTGCTGAAGCGAGAGCAGGCGGTGCCGGAGAACATCCCGGCGGCGGATACGCAGGTGGTGCCTTTCATGGCGGGCAAGACGATTGCGTGGAGTTTGGAAGACTAGCTGACCGGGGTCGGTTTGCGCGGCTTCCGCCTCGCCAGCAGATCCCACACGAAGATCGCGGCGGCCAGCCAGATGCATCCGAAGCAGAAGGCCTGCGCAGGGTGCAGCTCTTCCCCGAAGACGGTCAGGCCCAGAATGAAGACGATGCTGGGCGCGAGGAACTGGACGAAGCCGAGCACCGAATAGTCCATCCGCCGCGCGGCGATGGCGAACATCAGCAGCGGGACCGCGGTGAACAGGCCGCCCAGCATGATCGCAAGGCTGAGGCCAAGGCTCACCTCGAAGGATGACCCCTGCGGGCTGGCCCAGAACCACGCCGCGACGCCGAGCGCGGGGAGCAGCAGGATGGCGCTTTCGATCGTGAGGCCGGGCAGCGCGCCCACCGTCACCTGCTTGCGCAGCAGGCCGTAGGTGCCGAAGCTGAGGGCCAGCGTCAGGCTGATCCACAAGGTGGTAAGCGCCCCGGCAGCAAGCACCGCGATGCCCACGCCCGCCAGCGCGACGGCGATCCACTGTGCGCGGCTCAGCGTCTCCTTGAGGATCAGCGTGCCGAGCAGGATGTTGACCAGCGGGTTGATGTAATAGCCAAGGCTGGCCGCGTAGACCTCGCCCTGCTGGATCGCCCAGACATATACCACCCAGTTGACCGATATCAGCATCGCGCTCGCCGCCAGGACCAGCAGTGCGCGTCGGTCCGCCAAAGCTCGGCGAATGTCGGGGAACTGGCGGCGGAAGGCGACGATCAGCAGACACACCGGCAACGTCCAGACGATCCGCCAGCCGACGAATTCGAAAGCGGGCACCTGCCGCACCAGCAGCAGGTACAACGGCATGAACCCCCACATGACGTAGGCGCCCAGCGCTTGCGGCAAGCCTGAGGGTGCGGGGGATTGAGAGCCGGTCACCCGGTGCCCCTAGGCCTGCAGATTTCCCTGCACAAGCGTTGCTGATCGTTCAGGTTAATGCCGCTATTTATGAACGCATAGACGATTCGGAAGCAGCGCAAGGCTGGCTTCGATCGCCGAAACACCGGACGATCTTTGGTCTGTCCTCGAGGCAGGCCGAGGCGCAGCGTCCCACCAGCGCTGCGGAAGGCGCCCCGGCAATAGTCTTGCCGGGGCGTTTTCATGCTGGTCCCCGATCAGTCCACCTTGAATCCGACGCCGAGGCTCGCGCGCGGTTGCCCGATCTCGCTACTGGCAACAGGATAGGCGCAGTAATCGGCGGCGTAGTAGGCGGCGGGACGGTGGTTGCCGGACAGGCCCAGCCCGCCGAAGGGCGCCTTGGACGATGCTCCGTTGGTCGGCTGGTTCCAGTTGACGATGCCGGCGCGGATATTGGCCCAGAAGTGGTTGAAGTCGTCCGGAGAGCCGCCCACCAGCGAAGCAGAGAGGCCGAACCGGGTGTTGTTGGCCTCGACAATGCCCGCGTTGAGATCCGGTACCTTGATGACCTGGAGCAGCGGGCCGAACAGTTCCACATCGGGGCGTTCCTCCATTGCGGTCGTGTCGATCAGGGCGGGGGCCACGAAGGGGGCATCCTCGCTCAGCCGCCGCAGGTGGCGGATCGCCTTCCCGCCGTTGGAGAGCAGGTAGAGGAAACTCTCGGTCAGCTGGTCGGCCGCCTGATTGTCGATCACGGTCCCCATGAAAGGCTGCGGATCGGCGAAGGGTTCGTCGACGATGATCTTGCCGATCAGCGTCTTCACCGCCTCCACCGTCTCGTCGTACATATCTTCGGTCACGATCAGCCGCCGTGCGGCGGTGCATCGCTGGCCCGCGGTCGTGAAGGCGGAGCGCGCGATGATCAGCGCAGCGTCTTCCACCTTGGGCGTGCGCGTGACGACGATGGGGTTGTTGCCGCCCATTTCGAGGGCGAGGATCTTGCCTGGATTACTCGCGCATTTGCGGTTGATCGCGATGCCCGCCTGCGCGCTGCCGGTGAACAGGATGCCATCGACTTCGGGATGCGCCACCAGCGCCTTGCCTTCATCCGGCCCGCCGATCAGTGTCTGGACGACATCCTTGTCGATGCCCGCGCGGTGGAAACATTCGACCAGCATCGCGCCGACAGCCGGTGTCTTTTCCGATGGCTTGAAGACCACCGTGTTGCCCGCGATCAGCGCGGGTACGATGTGGCCATTCGGCAGGTGCGCCGGGAAATTGTAGGGGCCGAGCACGGCCATCACACCATGTGGCTTGTGCCGCACGGCCGAGGTGCCGCCCAGCGCGCTTTCGAGCTTCTTCTGCCCCGTGCGCTCCATGTAGGCGGAGATGGATATCTCCACCTTGTTGATGACCGCTTCGACTTCGGTCTTGGCTTCCCACAACGGCTTGCCGGTCTCGCGCGCGATCAGTTCCGCGAAATCATCCGCCGCAGCCCTTACTTCGTTGGCGAAGCGGCGAACCATTTCCATCCGGTTGGCAACGGGGCGCGACGCCCAGCCGGGGAAGGCTTCGCGCGCGCGCGCAACGGTTTCGTCCACATCACCGATGGGCGCACGAAACAGTTCCTGCCCGGTGGCAGGTTCGTAAGATACGATCTGTGAAATTGGCACTCCTGGCAGTTCCTCAATTCCCTTGGACGCTGCGACCCCCTTGGACCGGGTGTAGAGCAGCGCACTAGCGCCAAAAATTCAGCGCGTCACCTCTGGCTCGCGGCAGGCGTTGGCGGCTCGCCGTGCGCTTTCCCCATCCGTCGCAATGCATCGACCTTTTCCATGAGCGGAGCCCAATCGTCGCGTTCGTCTATCGCGGACCAGATTGTCTCCACTTCGTCTATCAGCATGCTCTGCGGCGCACCCTCGTTCCAATAGGGGTGGTCAGAACCGGAGGGGCTGTAATCTGCGAAAGCACCGCCCAGTTCCCCCTCCGCGCAGCGTCCGCCGCGATGCGTGTAAAAGAAGGCATCGGGCTGCATCGCGTTTTCGCGCATGTGCCGTTCGCAAGCCGCGATCAGGGCAGCATCGCGCTGCTCGTCGAGCGGCTTGAGCCCAAGCCGCCATAGCCAGCGCCGTCTCAGGTGACGGCCATAAAGCGGGCCGAACCGCTCGAGCGCGGCGACAAGGCCGTCCGACGGGGCGATCAGCCTGAGCGCGGTGGCGAGTTGGGCGCAGTTCCAGCCGAGCGCTTCGGGCTGACGACCGAAGGCGTACAGGCCCGCGTGGTCGAAATAGGCGGCAGTGAAGCCAGGCTCCCACTTCGGCAACCAGCGCCACGGGCCGTAGTCGAAGCTTTCGCCCGAGACGTTCATATTGTCGGTATTGAGTACACCGTGGACGAAACCGGCCACCATCCAGCTTGCCGCGAGGTCCGCCAGCCGTTCGACCACCTGGTGCAACAATTGCACGGCGGGGTCGTCCCGCTCGGGGGCATCCGCGGGCGGCGGCGGCCCGGGGAATTGCGCGAGGCAGTAATCCACAAGTTCGCGCATATGCTCGGGTTCATCCAGTGCCAGCAGGCGCTGGAAGGAGCCGATGCGGATATGGCCATGGCTCAGCCGGGTAAGGACGGCGGAACGGGTGGGCGAAGGCTCGTCCCCGCGCATCAATTCCTCACCGGTCTCGATGATGGAGAAGGTCTTCGAGGTATCGACCCCGAGTGCCTCGAGCATCTCTGTCGCCAGCAATTCGCGCACCGCGCCCTTGAGCGTAAGCCGTCCGTCGGCAGTGCGGCTGTATGGCGTCTGCCCCGATCCCTTGGTGCCCAGATCCATCAGGCGTCCGTCGGCAGCGCGCAGCTGCGCGTACAGGAAGCCGCGCCCGTCGCCGATTTCGGGATTGTACACGCGGAACTGGTGGCCATGGTATCGCAGTGCCAGCGGGCGCTCCAGATTACCGCGCAGCGGTTCGAACCGGCCGAAATGGGCGACCCAGTCGTTATCCGAAAGATGATCCAGCCCCACGCTGGCCGCCGCCCGATCATTGCGCCAGCGCAGCTTCGTCTGAGGAAATGTCGCCGGGGCGACCGGGTCGCCCAGCCAATCGGCGAGGGCCAGAATGGGCGGCGCAGTATCCTGTGCGTATGGTTGCGGTTTATCGGCCATCGCGGCAATAAGTGGCGACGCGCGCCGCCGTGCGCAACCGAACTGCCCCCGCCGAACTCGAAAAGAGAGCCATGGATCAGCGCTTTACCGATGGCTTCTGGCATAGCGCCGACGGCCTGAAACTGCATTACCGCGACTATCCCGGCCCATCAGACACTGACCAGCCGCCAATCCTGTGCATGCACGGGCTGACACGCAATGCGCGCGATTTCACGCTTCTGGCAGAGCGTCTTTCGCCCGAATGGCGCGTGATCGTGCCCGAGATGCGCGGACGCGGCGACAGCGACTATGCGGACGACGCGGGCACCTATGACGTTTCCCAGTATGTGGCGGATGTCGAAGCCCTGATGGCCGAACTCGGGATCGAACGCTTCGTCGCCATTGGCACCTCGCTGGGCGGATTGATGACGATGTTGTTGGCACAGCGCGGGGCGCAGCGACTCGCGGGTGCGGTGCTCAACGACATCGGCCCTGCGATCGAGCCGGGCGGACTGGAAAAGATCCGCGCGTATGTCGGGCAGGGCCGCAGCTTTCCCACCTGGATGCATGCAGCGCGCGCCCTGCAGGAAACGCATAGCGATGCGCATCCCGGCTATCAGCTGGAGGACTGGCTGCAGGCTGCCAAGCGGGTCATGGTGCTGGGCCAGAACGGGCGCATCAGCTTCGATTACGACATGGCGATCGGGGATACGTTCCGGGAGGGCGAAGACGCGGGCGGCGCGCCTGCCGACAACCTGTGGCTGGCGTTCGAATCGCTTGCCGATACCCCGTTGCTGCTCGTGCGGGGCGAGCTTTCCGACCTGCTTTCGCCCGATACGGTGCGCCAGATGAAGACGCGCAATCGCGCCATGGAAATCGTGACCGTGCCGAAGACGGGCCATGCCCCGACTCTCGATGAGCCGGAGGCCGTCGCCGCGATCGACGCACTGCTCGCGCGGGTGCGGACGCGGGAGAACGCGTGATGAACACCAGACAGCGCGACGGGGCACCGCGCGTACTCCATCTCCATTCCACTTTCGCCGCGGGCGGGAAAGAGCTGCGCAGCGTGCAGCTCATCAATGCGTTCGGCAGCAGGCTGGCCCATTCGATCGTGTCGGCAGACCGCAACGCCTATGGTGCCGCCGAACATATCGCGAAGGGGCGGACGGTGCGCTATCCGCGCAAGTTCCCCCCGCTCAAGGGCAAGCCGTGGCCCACGCGTCTGCGCGAGCTTGCGATCGCGATGAAGCCCTACGATCTCGTGCTGACCTACAACTGGGGCGCGATGGACGCGGTGATGGCGCACACCTTGTTCAAGGATGCGCTGGGCCTGCCGCCGCTGATCCATCATGAGGATGGCTTCAACGAGGACGAGCGGCAAAAGCTCAAGGCCAGCCGCAACTGGTATCGCCGGATTGCGCTGGGCAAGGCGAGCGGGCTGGTGGTGCCATCGGAGGTGCTGGAGGGGATCGCGCTGGAGGTGTGGCACCAGCCGATCGGGCGGGTGAAGCACATTCCCAACGGCATCGACACGAAAGGATTCAAGGCCAACCCGCCCCCCGATGCGCTGCGCGGCGTTATCAAGCACGAGGGGGAGAAATGGGTCGGCACCCTGGCCGGTCTGCGCCCGGTCAAGAACCTCACCGCGCTGGTGCGCGCCGTGTCGCACCTGCCGGAAGACTGGCAGCTGGTGATCGTGGGGGAGGGGACCGAGGGCGAGGCTATCCGCGACGCGGCCGACGAGGCCGGAATTGCGCACCGCGTCCATCTGCCCGGCTTCGTTTCCAACCCGAAAGCCTTCTTGGCCCTGTTCGATATTTTCGCGCTGTCCTCCCACTCCGAACAGTTTCCGCTGTCCGTGGTGGAGGCGATGGCGGCAGGCCTGCCCGTGGCAGCGCCGGCGGTAGGCGACATCGCGTCGATGGTGGCGAAGGAAAACGCCCATTACATCGCTCGTCCGAACGACGAGGATTCGCTGGGGGAAGCCTTGCGTGCATTGTCCCTCGATGCGGATCTTCGCGCACAGATCGGCGCGGCCAACCGCGCGAAGGCGCGCGCGCAGTACGACGAGGCGAAGATGATCGCTTCCTACAGGCGGCTTTACGACAGCGCGCTCGGCGGTGGTGTGCTGGGCTAGGAACGGCGTGCCTTCACGCCCGGTTCACCCGCGCTCCTATTGAACTCGGCGCAACATGGTTTAAAGACCCGCGCCAATCCCGGCAGTCTCAAGGAAAGTCCCTCAGGCGTGGCCCTGTTACCCAACCGCAACAGCGAAAAAGCAGCCGACCGAAAGGCCAAGACCGCAGTCGCGCAGGACGAAGCGCTCCTGCGGGAGGTGGATGATGCTGTCCGTACCGATCAGTATCGCTATATCTGGCAGAAATACGGCCTGATCATCGTCGGCGTCGTCGTCGTGGCGCTGCTGGCATTCGCCGCCTATCTGTTCTTCACCAGCCGCAGCGATGGCGACCGGGAACGGGATTCCGAAATCCTGGTCCAGGCGATCGACCAGCTGGAAGCCGGAAACCTGGAGCAGGCGGACGAAACTGCTGCTCCGTTGGCGCAGGATGGCGCGGGCGGTGCGCAGGCGCAGGCGCAGATGCTGCGTGGCGGAATCGCGCTGGAGCAGGGCGACAACGAAAAGGCCGCCGAATTCTTCGAGCAGGTTGCAGCGAACGGGGATATCCCGGACTCGTTGCGCGACCTCGCCGAACTGCGCGCGGTGGTTGCCGCCTATGATTCGCTGGAACCTTCGGAGGTCATCCGCCGGCTGACCCCGCTGGCACAGGAGGGCGAGCCCTATTACGGCAGCGCCGGCGAAATCCTGGGCATGGCTTATCTCGACGCAGGCCAGCAGGAAAACGCGGGCAAATTGTTCGCCCGGATCGCCGAGGACGAGGATGTGCCCGAAACGATCCGCGGGCGCGCACGCCAGATGGCGAGCGTGCTGGGGATCGACGCCGTGGGCGATGTCGACGAACTGATCGAGAGCATGCGCGCGGCTCAGGCCGCCGGTCGGCCCGCTGGCCGACGCCCGCAATAACAGACACATGAGGCCCGAGAGGGCGTATTTTTTCGGAGGATGACCTTGCGAGCCACTGGTGCGATCCCGCTTCTACTTCTGACGCTGGTCGTCACGGGCTGCTCGGGCGGTCTGTTCGGCGGGGGCGGAGACAAGAATGTCACGCCGACTGTCGGCAACCGTGTTCCCGTCCTCTCGCGCATCGAAAGCGGCGCGAACGTGGACCCGGACCTGGCCGGCGTATCGGTCGTCCTGCCGCCTGCACGTGTGAACGATAACTGGGCGATGGCCAGCAACACGCCGAGCAAGAGCTACGGCCACCTTGCGCTGGCAGCCAATCCCGCCGCCGTATGGTCTCAGCGGATCGAGGGTTCGACCAGCAGCCGCCGGCTGGGCGCTGCGCCCGTGGTGGCGAACGGCACGCTGTACGCGGTCGATACCTCCGGTACGGTCCACGCCATGAATGCGGAGACGGGCGCGCGCCTGTGGCAGTACAGCCCGGACATCGCGTCCGATATGCGTGGCACCGTCTACGGCGGCGGGATCGCGGTGGCGGGCAATCGTCTGTTCGTGACCAGCGGTACGGGCCGGGTGGTCGCGCTGGATACCGCCAACGGCGCAGAGGTCTGGAGCGCAAATCCGGCAGGTCCGCTGCGCGACGCGCCCACGCTGGCCTTCAACCTCGTGCTGGTGATGACGCAGGACAACCGCATCATCGCCCTCAACCAGAACGACGGCGAGATCGCGTGGCAGGAATCGGGCTCGCTTGCGCAGGCAGGCGTTTTCGGAGTCGCCTCTCCGGCTGCGGGCCAGGGCACTGTGGTTGCCGGATACAGCTCCGGCGAGCTGGTGGCCTACCGCTACGAGAACGGACGCGTGCTGTGGGCCGACGCGCTTGCCCGCCCCTCCATCTCGACCGAGGTCGGCAGCATTTCGGATATCGACGCCGATCCGATCATCGATAACGGCCGGGTCTATGCACTGGGGCAGGGTGGCCGCATGGCCGCCTACGAACTGGTGACGGGCCAGCGCATCTGGGAGCTCAACCTTTCCGGGATTTCCACCCCGGCGCTCGCGGGCGAATGGCTGTTCACGCTGACCAGCGATGCCCGGCTGCTCGCCATCGCTCGCTCCACCGGCAAGGTCCGCTGGATCACGCAGCTGCGGCGCTACCGTGACGCGAAAGACCGCAAGGGCGAGATTTTCTGGACCGGCCCCGTGCTTGCCAACAACATGCTCTACGTCGCCAACTCGCGCGGCGAGCTGTGGCAGGTGAGCGTGGCGGAAGGTTCGGCGAACATGCTGACCGAATTGAAGGATTCGGTCAGCCTTCCGCCGATCGTGGTCAACAACACGCTCTACGTGCTGGACGACGGAGGTACGATCACCGCTTTCCGGTGATCACCGCTTTCCGGTGATCGCCGCACGGCGCGCCACGAAGAGGGCGTTACCGAGCATTTAACCCTTTGCGGCCTATGGCGGCGGCATGCGCAACGCCGCCGCCAGCCCCGATTGTCCGCGTAGCGATGTTTCCGCTGGCGTTGGTCTTGTCGGCCTTGCCGGCCTGCTCGGATGGATCGCATTCTGCCGCGCCTTTCCGGATATTTCCGCCACGTTCGATCTGCCGGGCCCGCGCGCCCGGCTGGACGGGCCCTATGCCGCGCTTATGGGCCTGGTGGCGAGCGGCCTGCCGATGGTCTTGTGGTCCGTCTTCGTCGACAAGGTGCATCGCAATCCCTCCAACGGTCTTGCCTGGGATGCGAAACGCGATGGCGATGCGACTCGCAACATCTCCTTCACCAAGCTGACGGGCCTATGGGCCACGTGGGCGGTGCTTGCCGCGCTCTATGCGATCGGGCGCTGGTACTGGGATGGGCAGTACCTGTTTGCGATGAAGGTGCTCGGCTTTGCGGCGGTGCCTGCACTGGTCCTCTCGATTCCCTATATTCTATGGCTCGATCGGCGGATGAAAGATCCGCGCGATGCCACCTGGCATTTCGGCGCCTTTCTCCTCAACCGCGAGGCATGGGACAAGGGGCGGGTGATCGCCCACTGGCGCGCGTGGATCATCAAGGGCTTCTTCGGTGCCTTCATGATCTCGATCCTGCCCGGCGGATTCGCCGAGGTCGTGAACGCGAACCCGGGCGATCTGGCGAGCCAGCCGGGTGCGCTGGCGGTTGCGATGATAAGCCTGCTTTTCGTGATCGACGTGCAGATCGGCACGGTCGGCTACGTCATGACGCTGCGCCCGCTCGACAGCCATATCCGCAGCGGAAACCCTTTTCTCGCAGGCTGGGTTGCAGCGCTGCTGTGCTACCCGCCCTTCGTCTATGGTGTGATGAATGCTGGCGGCCTGCTGGCTTACGAAGCGAATGCGCCCGGCTGGCGGCACTGGATGGCCGACAGCCCGCTGCTGCTGTCGGTATGGGGTGGCTGGCTGGTGATGCTGACCGGCGTCTATGCCTGGGCGACCGTCGCCTTCGGCCTGCGTTTCTCGAACCTCACCTATCGCGGGGTCATCACCCACGGGCCTTACCGTTTTACCCGGCACCCGGCCTATCTTTCGAAAAACCTGTTCTGGTGGAGCGCCTCTCTGCCCTTCCTCGTCACCGATGGCGGACCGGTGGAGGCGATCCGCAATGTGGTCGGCCTGTCCCTCGTCTCGGCGATCTATTACTGGCGCGCCCGGACCGAGGAGGCGCACCTGCTGGGCGAGGATGCGAAGTACCGCGAATATCACGCATGGATGGCGCGGCAGGGCACGATTACCGCGCCGCTGGGCGCGCTGACGCGGGCTCTCGGCCGGGGCCGGAGCGAATCCCTGCAACCGGCGGAATAGCCCGTAGCTAGAAGCTGTACTTGTAGACCCGGCTGATATCGCCGCCCCATTCGCCATGATAGCGATCGAGCATGCGCTGCGCGGGCGATTTGCCGCTCTCGACAATCTCGTCGAGCGTCTGGAGAAAACCGGTCTCGTTGTCGCCGCCGGTATTGAGGAATCCGCGTGCGGTCAGGCCCGCACGGGCGATGTCCAGCACGTCCTTGCCCAGATCCTGCAGCGTGCGCCCACCGGGGATGCGCGCCGCGAGCCCTTCCTTCGGCACGGCGTTTCTCAGGGCCTCGCGCTCTTCCATCGACCAGTCCTTGACCACGTCCCACGCGGCGTCGAGCGCAGTCTGGTCGTATAGCAGACCGACCCAGAAGGCTGGCAGGGCGCAGATGCGGCTCCACGGCCCGCCATCCGCGCCGCGCATTTCGAGGAAGCTTTTCAGCCGCACTTCGGGGAAGGCGGTGCTCAGGTGATCCCACCAGTCGCTCTGCGTCGGTTTCTCTCCGGGAAGGATGCTTAGCTTCCCTTCCAGAAAATCGCGGAAGCTCAGGCCCGCCGCATCGAGATATTTCCCGTCGCGGAAGACGAAGTACATCGGGACGTCGAGCATGTAATCGACCCAGCGATCGTAGCCGAAGCCGTCTTCGAACACGAAGGGCAGCATGCCGGTACGCTGCGGGTCGGTGTCGGACCAGATATGGCTGCGGTAGGAGAGGTATCCGTTGGGCTTGCCCTCGGTGAAGGGCGAATTGGCGAACAGCGCGGTGGCCAGCGGCTGCAGCGCCAGGCCGACGCGGAACTTCTTCACCATGTCGGCTTCGCTGCCATAGTCCAGGTTCACCTGGATCGTGCAGGTGCGCAGCATCATGTCGAGGCCCAGCGTGCCCACCCGCGGCATGTGCCGCATCATGATCTCGTACCGGCCCTTGGGCATCACCGGCAGGTCTTCCCGGGTCTTGTCGGGCCACATGCCGAGGCCGAGGAAACCGACTCCGCACCGCTCGCCAATCTCCTTCACCTGCGCGAGGTGACGCCCCGCCTCGTTGCAGGTTTCGTGCAGGGTCCTCAGCGGTGCGCCGGAGAGTTCGAGCTGGCCCGCGGGTTCAAGGCTGACCGTCCCGTCATCGCCCGCCATGGCGATGACCTTGCCGCCCTCTTCTACCGGCTCCCATCCGAAATCCTTCAGGGACAGGAGGATATCGCGGATACCTCCCTCTTCGTCGTAGGAGGGCGCGTGGAAGTCGTCGCGTTTGTAGACGAGTTTCTCGTGCTCGGTGCCGATTCGCCAGTCGGACTTCGGCTTCTCGCCCTGCTGCATCGGCGCGACCAGCTGGTCGCGGCTTTCGATCACGGGATCGTCTTCGTTCGATGCGTTGCGCGTGCTCATGCAGGTGGCGTTAGGAAACCCATCCGCGCGAGGGAAGGGATTTTATTGATCCGTGCCCCAGTCGCCCGCTGCGGCCATCCATACCGCGACCGCAGCCTGGGCCGCGGTTTCGCCGCGAAGGATGCGCGGACCCAGAGTGATCGGTACGGCCTGGGGCAGTGCGCGAATCTTCCCGCGTTCCGCATCGTCGAAGCCGCCTTCGGGGCCGGTCAGGATTGCTGCGGGGCCCTCATGCGCAGCAAACTGACTGGCAGCCGCGCTCCCCCCTTCCTCGTCGGCAAAGAACAGCGCGCGATCGGTTGGCCACGCCGCGAGCAATGCATCGAGCTTCACGGGATCGGCCAGTGTGGGCAGCGCGGTGCGCGCGCATTGTTCTGCCGCTTCGGTTACAATGGTACGCGCCCTTTCCGGGTTCAGCTTGTCCGCCACGCAGCGGCGCGTAACGACGGGATGAATGGCCGAGACGCCCAGTTCGGTCGCCTTTTCCAGCACCAGATCGAAACGATCTTTCTTGAGCAGCGCTGGGCAAAGCCACAGGTCGGGCACCTCCTCGCGCGGGCGCAGGCGTTCGACGACCGTCACTTCGACTCGGCGCTTGTCCACTTGGCCCACTCGGGCGGCCCATTCGCCTGTGACATCGTCGCATAGGATCACGGTGTCGCCTTCGGACACGCGCATGACCTTGCCGAGGTAATGCGCGCGAGCGCCTTCCAGTGCGAGGTCGCACCCTTCGCCCAGCTCGTTCTCGACGAACAGGCGCGGCGCGCTTTTCGGAGGCCAGGCGGGGGTGGTGGGCATGGCTGGGCAGGTGGCACGCGCCGCGCTATGGAGCAAGTCCATGAGCAGCAGCGACTCCGCCGACACGATCGTCCCCGACAGCGAGCACCGCGGCCTGATCGAGCGGCTGCCGCAGCTTCCGCGTGATCTTGCCCAGCTGGCCCGTTTCGATCGGCCTATCGGCTGGTGGCTGCTGTTCTGGCCCTGCGTTTTCGGCGTCTGGCTGAGCGGTGCGGGCTGGCAGTGGGGCCTTCTTGCGATGTTGCTGGCCGGCAGCATTGCGATGCGCGGCGCGGGCTGCGTCTATAACGACATCACCGACGCCGAACTGGACAAGAAGGTGGCACGCACCGCCAGCCGACCGATTGCCAGCGGGCGCGTTTCCAAACGGACCGCGTGGATCTGGCTCGGCGCGCTGAGCTTGGTCGGGCTGGTCGTACTGCTGCAATTGCCGCTGCAGGCGCAGATCGTCGCGCTGGCAAGCCTGCTGCTTGTCGCTGCCTATCCCTTCATGAAGCGGATTACCTGGTGGCCGCAGGCCTGGCTGGGGCTGACCTTCAACTGGGGCGTGCTGGTCGGCTGGGCGACGCTGGTGGGAGAGAACTGGGGCGTGGCCCTGGCGGTCTATCTCGGCTGTGCGCTGTGGACCGTCGGCTATGACACGATCTACGCGGTGCAGGACCGCGAGGACGATGCTCTGGTGGGTATTCGGTCGAGCGCGCTCAGGATGGGGGGCAAGGTGAAGCAGGGCGTTGCGCTGTGCTATGGTGGCGCGATCTTCCTGTGGGCCCTCGGTTTCTGGCTGCTGCGCGAGGATTGGGTTTCCTGGATCACGCTGCTGCCCGTCGGCTGGCATCTCGCGTGGCAGGTGGTGACGCTGGACGAGAGCGATTCCGAGAATCCGCTCGCCCGTTTCCGATCGAACCGCTGGGCAGGCTTTCTGCTGGCGGCGGCGTGCTTCGTGGTTGGCAACGCCGGGGTTTAGCGCCTCCTCGCTGTTTACTTTTCGTTCCGCGCGCCCGAAAAGGCCGCGATGGCCGCGCCGACGCCCGAACCGCCTGCCTTGCCCGCGCTCCATGCCAGCCATGCGGGCCTGTGGCTGGGCACCCCCGATGGCACCACGCAGGAGATCGGCAAGGGGCAGGCGATCAATGCCTGCGCCGATACGCCTGTGCTCATGCTCAACGCCCCGCTGGTGGCCGCGCGACTGGGGTATCCCGATCTCTCCGGGCTCGATCTGCTCGAGCTCTATGCCTTCCTGCATCCCGCGCAGTTTTGCGTGCCCACACCCAAGGGCCTTGCTGCCGCGCTCGATATCGAGCCGCCGCAGGATGACGCCGCGACTCCCGCCTTCCTGCGCGATGCGCTGGCCGCGATGCTGGCCGTGTGCGGGCGTGACGACTGGGCGGAGCGGCATGGCGCATGGAGCACGCTGCAATCGCTCGCCCGCGCGCGCTGGCCCTGGGCACAGGTGTTGGCGCCCTTTGTGGCTAAGCCGGACAAGGCGGAACGCTGGCTTTTTGCGACCCTGCCCGAATGGGAGGAAACGCCAGAGCGCCCGCAACCTGCGCAGGTCTCCATTGGCGAGGAAGAGGTGCAGGCACAGCTTGCCCGGCTGACCGGCGAGGGCGCGGAAAAGCGCGAGGGGCAGCGGGCCTACGCCGCCGAAGTCGCGCGCATCTTCGCGCCGCGAGAGAAACGGGCCAAGCCGCAATTGTTGCTCGCGCAGGCGGGCACGGGAATCGGCAAGACGCTGGGCTATCTCTCGCCTGCCAGCGTCTGGGCAGAGCGCGCGCAGGGCACGCTCTGGGTCAGCACCTATACCAAGACCCTCCAGCGCCAGCTGCGGAGAGAGAGCCGCCGTGCCTGGCCGGAAAAGCGCGTCGACGGGTCCGCGCCCGTGGTGGTCCGCAAGGGGCGCGAGAACTACCTGTGCCTGCTGAACCTCGAAGACGCGATGCAGGGCGGTTTTGCGGGACGTGGGGCGGTGCTCGCCCATCTTGTGTCCCGCTGGGCGCAGTACACGCGCGATGGAGACATGATCGGCGGCGATCTGCCCGGGTGGCTGGGTACGCTGTTCCCCCGGCGAGGGATCACCGCGCTGACGGACCAGCGCGGTGAATGCGTCTATGCCGGCTGCCCGCACTACCGAAAGTGCTTCATCGAACGCGCGGCGCGCACCTCTGCCCAGGCCGACCTCGTGATCGCGAATCACGCGCTGGTGATGATCAATGCTGCTCGCGGTCGCCACCACGGCCACCCGCCGACGCGGATGATCTTCGACGAGGGGCATCACGTCTTCGACGCCGCCGACAGCACTTTTGCCGCCGCGCTGACCGGGCAGGAGGCGATAGAACTGCGCCGCTGGATCATCGGGCCGGAACGCAACACGCGCGGTCGCAGGCGCGGGCTCGCGGCGCGGCTTGCCGACGTGTCTTCGTATGACGACGCTGGCGGGGAAGCGGTCGAGGCCGCGATCGAGGCAGCACAGGCGTTGCCCGCTGACGGCTGGCTTGGCCGGATCGGAGAGGGCGCTCCTTCGGGTCCGCTGGAAGAACTGCTGGCGCAGGTGCGCGCCACGGTGTTCGCCCGCGACGAGAGCGGCGGTTCCGAAGCGGGATACGGGATCGAGACAGAGATCGCCGATCCGCCCGGCGCGCTGGTCGATGCGGCGCAGGACGCACAGGCTGCGCTGGCGGACCTGCGCAAACCGCTGCTGAAGCTTGGTCAGCGGCTCGAGGCGGTAATGGAGGATGCACCCGACTGGCTCGACTCACAGGGCCGGGCCCGAATCGAAGGGGCGCGCCATTCGCTGGCGTGGCGGGTGGATCTGATCGCGGCATGGGAAGCCCTGCTGGCCCGCATCGGCGGACCTGCGGACGCGGATTTCGTCGATTGGCTGGCGGTCGACCGGTTCGAATCGCGCGAATACGATATCGGCCTGCACCGGCGCTGGCTCGATCCCATGAAGCCCTTCGCGAAGGTCGTCCTCGAACCGTCTCACGGAGTGATGCTGACCAGCGCGACGCTGGCCGACCGCGATTCCGAAGGCGAAGTCGACTGGACCCGCGCCATCGCTGCCAGCGGCGCGGATCATATCGGGCTCGCGCCCCATCTCACCAGCCAGCCAAGCCCGTTCGACTATGCGAGTAACGCCGAGGTGCTGATCGTCACCGACATCAAGCGCGGCGACATCGCCGGGCTGGCTGGCGCTTACGCCCGTCTGATTGAGGCTGCAGGCGGCGGCACGCTTGGCCTGTTCACCGCGATCAAGCGGCTGCGCGCGGTCCATGCGCGCATTGCAGATCGGCTCGCCCGGGCGCGCCTGCCCCTGTACGCCCAGCATGTGGACCCGATCGATACCGGCACGCTGACCGACATCTTCGGCGATGATCCGCGCGCCAGCCTGCTGGGCACGGATGCCCTGCGCGACGGGATCGACGTTCCGGGCGAGAGCTTGCGCAGCGTGGTGCTGGAGGCGGTCCCATGGCCGCGCCCCACGATCCTTCATCGCGCACGGCGTGCCGCTTTCGCCGAAGCGGGAGGCGGCGGCGGAGCCTATGACGACCGGATCATCCGTGCGCGACTGGCGCAGGCCTTCGGGCGGCTGATCCGTTCGCGTGAGGACAGCGGGCATTTCGTCGTCCTGTCCGCCGCATTCCCCAGCCGCCTGCTCAGCGCCTTCCCCGAAGGCACGCCGATCCACAGGGTCACGCTGGACGAAGCCGTTTCCCGCCTTGCCGCCGGGCCGCCGGCAGGGCAGGGACGCAACCTGTCCGCCGCGCTCGACGCGACAGCGGGTTGAGGATAAGCAGTCTGGCGGGAAAGGCGCAAAATCGATGAAACATCTCGGCCTGTTCCGCCATGCCAAGTCCGATTGGGGCGACCGCGACCAGCGCGATTTCGACCGCGGGCTGAACGAGCGCGGTCGGCGCGGCGCGGCATTGATGGGGCGCCACATCCGCAGCCAGGAGCCGAACTGGGACATCGTGCTGGCGAGCCCGGCGGAACGCGTTCGCCTGACCCTCGACGCCGCGAAGCTGGGGGTGGAGACGCAGTTCGATCCGCGCCTTTACCTTGCGGGAACGGAGACTCACTTCGATCTGGTCAAGGAACTGGCGGGCGATGCCGATTGCGTGCTGATCGCGGCGCATAATCCGGGGTTGCAGGACGTTTTGCTGGCGCTCGTATCGCCGGACGAGGAGACGGCAGATTTCCGGGAGGCGATGGTCAAGTTCCCCACCGCGTCCTTCGCCGTCCTCCAACTGCCGATCGACGATTGGACTGAACTGGGCCAGAGCAATGGCAAGCTGATCCATTTCAAGCGCCCGCGCGACCTCGACGAAACGCTGGGCCCAGCGGACTAGCTACGGCTTCGCGCTTGCAACATCGCGCGCAACACAGCACATGCGCGTGCCATGAGCATGCAAGATCTGATCGCCGCCGCCCGCACCTCCAAGGCTTGGCCGTTCCAGGAGGCGCAGAAGTTGCTCAAGCGCTATCCCGATGGCGCGAAACCCGACGGTTCGCCGATCCTCTTCGAAACCGGTTATGGCCCCTCGGGCCTGCCGCATATCGGCACGTTTCAGGAAGTGCTGCGGACAACGCTGGTACGCCGCGCGTTCGAGGCGCTGATCGGCGCGCGGCCCGAGGACGGCAAGACGCGGCTGGTGGCGTTTTCCGACGACATGGACGGGCTGCGCAAGGTGCCGGACAACGTGCCCAACGCGGATCTGCTCCAGGCGAACCTGCACAAGCCGCTCAGCCGCATTCCCAACCCCTTCGGCACCGATCACCCCAGCTTTGCGCATCACAACAACGCCAAGCTGCGCGAATTCCTGGACCGTTTCGGGTTCCAGTACGAATTCGTCGCTGCGCATGATCGGTACAATTCGGGCGCCTTCGACGATGCGCTGAAGAACGTGCTCGCCAATAATCAGGCGATTCTCGACATCATGCTGCCCACGCTGCGGGAGGAGCGTCGCAAGACCTATTCGCCCATCATGCCGATCAGTCCCGTCACGGGCCGGGTGTTGCAGGTGCCGGTCGAGGTGGTCGATGCCTCTGCGGGCACGATCCGCTTCACCGACGAGGACGGAACCGTGGTCGAGCAATCGGCGCTGGGCGGTATGGCCAAGCTGCAGTGGAAGGTCGACTTCGCCATGCGCTGGGTTGCGCTGGGCGTCGATTACGAGATGTACGGCAAGGACCTGACCGATACCGGCGTGCAATCCGGCAAGATTGCCAGGGTGCTCGGTGGCCGCAAGCCGGAGGGCCTGATCTACGAGCTGTTCCTGGATGAAAAGGGCGAGAAGATCAGCAAGTCGAAGGGCAACGGCCTGACGATCGACGAATGGCTGACCTATGGCAGCGAGGAATCGCTGGGCTTTTACATCTTCCCCAATCCCAAGAGCGCCAAGCAGCTGCATGTCGGCGTGATACCGCGCGCGGTGGACGACTACTGGCAGTTCCGGGAGCGTCTGCCCGACCAGCCGCTGGACAAGCAGCTCGGCAATCCGGTGTGGCACCTGCTGCGCGCGAATGGCGGCTACGCGGCGGAGGAAGCTTCGGGCGCGGGCGACAGCCTGCCGGTGACCTATGGTCTTCTGCTCAACCTCGTCGGGGTCATGGGTGCGACCGCCACGCGCGATCAGGTCTGGTCCTATCTCGGCAACTATATCGACGATCCCGATCCCGCGAAGCATCCCGAACTCGATGCGCTGGTCGGCACGGCGCTGGCCTACAACCGCGATTTCATCGCCCCGACGCTCCAGCGCCGGGCGCCGACGCCGAACGAGGCTTCGGCGCTCGCCGCGCTGGACGGAGAATTGTCGCAGGTGCCCACGGAGATGAGCGCGGAGGATCTGCAGACGATCGTGTACGAAATCGGCAAGCGCGAGGAATTCGGCTTCGAGAGCCTGCGCGACTGGTTCCGGGCCTTGTACGAGACGCTGCTGGGGTCCGAACAGGGGCCGCGCATGGGCAGCTTCATCGCACTTTACGGCATCGCCAACACCCGCGCGCTGATTGCAGAGGCGCTGGCAAAGGCGAACGCGGCAGGCTGAAGCTCAGCCTGCCACACTTGCCGTGGAACTCAGCCCCACTGGCGGGTGCGATACCACCGCGTAATCACGTATTTCGCGCCTTCCTCCACCGGCGTACCGGCGTGGAGCGTGCATTCATTGGGTGTACCGTCGGGCTTGGCGTTGTTCCAGGTCAGCAGGACGCCCGCCTTGGGCTCGATCCGCAGGCCCAGTTCGGGGAATGAGGTCGCGCCGCCGGCCTTCACGTTGTTGAGGAACAGCATCGCGGTCCAGCTGCGCTGGCCACCATTCTTGCGCTCCATCTTCCAGTACTCTTCTTCCGGGTAGAAGTAGTCGTGATGGTCCTTGAACTGCTGGCCCGGCAGATACCGCTGGCCCTGCATCGTCTCGCCGATCTTGCCGGGCAGGCCCAGCGCGTCGTCCATCCGGCGGCTGATCATCTTCACCATCGGATCCTGCGAATCGAAGTTGCCCGAATAGGACGTGCGAAAGCCGTCCTTGTAGGTGCCTTCGTACAGCGTGCTGGGGCGGGCGACCATGTCGATCATCCCTGCCAGCTTGCGGCATTCGTTGGAGGTCAGGAATTCGCCGATGGCATAGATTTCCGCCTTGTCGGTCGGGATCTTGTAGGCCTTGGGATCGGCTTCAAGCCGGTTCCTGACCAGCTTGCCGACGCGCTCCAGCGCGTTCTTGTCGGGGGGTCTGCTACTCACGCTCGCCATGCGATTCCCCTAGCAGCGCCGACCGCACCGTTAAAGCCCGTAAACCCGCCACCGCTGACTACGAAAAGCCCCGCCGACCGGGTTGGTCGACGGGGCCATCCATGTTCGGAGTGAAGCGGTCCGGCTTACCAGAAGAAGTCGTAGATCACATCGACCACTTCGCCGCTGTAGGTGTTCACCAGCAACACGTCGTCGTAATAGCGGACCCACTTGTAGGGGCCGTAGACCTGCGGCAGGCGATAGCTCCACGGATCGTTGATCCAGTAGCGGTTGCCGAAGAACAGGCTGCCCAGCGTGAAGCCGATGCTCAGGCGACGATAGCTGTAGTTCCGGTAGGGCGCGTAGTACCGGCCGAGATTGTAGTGACGGCGGTTCTGCGCGCGGTAGTGGCGCCAGTTATAGCGGTTGTTGTTCCGCCAGCTGCGGTTCCACCGGCGATAATCGCGGCGGGCCTCGCGCCTTTGATCACGGCGATACTCGCGACGCGCTTCGCGGCGCTGGTCGCGACGATATTCGCGGCGGGCCTCACGACGCTGATCCCTGCGGTACTCGCGGCGAGCCTCGCGTCGCTGATCGCGGCGATAGTCGCGCCGCGCTTCCCTGCGGTCCTGCCGGGTCTCGCGGCGCTGGTCGCGGCGGTAGTCACGGCGCGCTTCGCGGCGATCCTGGCGAGCTTCGCGGCGTTCGGAACGGCTTTGCTGGGCGCGGTAGTTTTCACGGGCCTGCCGGCGGGCTTCCCAGGTGCGCTCGTAAGCGTTGGACGGTTGCGAAGCGCGACGCTGCTGACGGGCCTGCTGGCGCGCCTCGCGCCTTTGCTGCTGGCGGGTCTGCTGGCGTGCCTCGCGCCGTTGTTGCTGTCGGGCTTCCCGACGCTGCTGGCGGTTCTGGAGCCGCACTTCGCGGCGATTGCCACGATTTTCGCTGCGCTCGCCGGGCTGTTGCATGACGCCGGCGTCCGCCGTGCCAAGGAAGGTCGTCACCTTGGCGGGCTGGGGTTGGGTGACGGCGGCGCTGGCGGGCAGGCCGGTGGCGGACAGGGCCAGCCCTATCGCGCTAAGCCCGCCGTAGCGGAAAAGGTCTGAAAGATCGTACATGAGTTTCTGCGGCTCCCTTGGTTGCAATGGACCAATGCGCCGCGCCCACCATGCGGCCCCGTTGTCCCGAGGTGATACATGCACGATACGCACTGACACGTTTCTGAACATTTCGTAAGGGTTCTTGTTAATCTTTTTGCCCGGCTTGATGAATGATAAGCGCCGCGTCACGGATTGACACGCGCGCGGTAACAGGGCGTGGGAGCGTTCATGTTCGAAACCCTCGATGATGTCCGCAAGGATGCGCAGACGCGCCTGGTCGGCGCGATGGAGGATCGCCGGTCCCCCATGCATACGCCGGTGGTGGCGACGGCCGACGCCGATGCACGGGTCATGGTGCTGCGCCATTTTACACCGTGGACCCTGCGCTTCCATACGGACACGCGCGCGCCGAAGGTGGCGGTGATTGCGCGCAATCCACAGATCGGCGTGCTGTTCTACGACAAGGCCGAGAAGGTGCAGATTCGCGTGCGCGGCCTAGCGCGGGTCGAAAGCGAGGGCGCGGTGGCGCAGGCGGCGTGGGAAGCGAGCGACAACTTCGCGCGTCGCTGTTACCTTGGCGATGGGCCGGGAACTCTCGCTGCCGAGCCGTCCTCCGGCCTGCCCGAGGCTTTCGAAGGGGTGGAGCCGAGCGACGCGGAACTGGCACCGGCGCGCGCCAACTTCGCAGTGCTGTTGGTGGAGATCCATCAGCTCGACTGGTTCCATCTGGCGCATGATGGCCACAGGCGCGCCGTGTTCGATCTTGCCACCGGCGCCGCGCATTGGGTGACGCCCTAGACCGCGTGTTCCGCTTGCCATAGGGGGTGCGCCATGAAGCGCCCCCGCCTGCCTGCCAGAGATCTGTTGCCTGGCATGGGCGAGGAACTGATCAGCCCGAGCGACTGGAGCCGCCGCGCCGCGACCCTGCTGGGCGCGCTGCTGATCGGGCTGGTCGCGATCGGCTTCGCAGTTGCGGGCGATCATGCGACCACCCTGTTCGACCGCGTGACGCGCGCGCATCCCTGGGTGCATCTGGTTTCGGCGCCGCTGATCTTCGTCGCCATCGTGGCCATTACCAGCCGGGTTGCACCCGACGCACGCGGATCGGGCATCCCGCAGGTCATCGCGGCCAGCCGCAGGCCGGGCGACGTGGCGCTCAGGGGACTGGTGTCGATCCGGACCGCGCTGTTCAAGGCGGCGTTGACGGTGGCGGCCCTGTTCGGCGGCGGCTCGGTCGGGCGCGAAGGGCCGACGGTGCAGCTGGGGGCAGCCATCATGGTCCAGGTGCACCGCCTGTTCCGCGTCAACGTAACCGCAGGTGTGTATATTGCGGGCGGCGCTGCGGGGGTGGCGGCGGCGTTCAACACTCCGCTTGCCGGGATCGCCTTTGCTATCGAGGAACTGGCGGTCGCCTACGAACAGCGGGTGGCGGTGATGGTGATGGGCGCCGTGATGATCGCGGGGCTGACCGCCCAGGGCATCGCGGGAGACTACGTGTATTTCGGGCAGCTCAGCGGCAGCCTGCCCATCCTGACCGTACTGGTGGCCGCGCCGATCGCCGGGCTGGCGGGCGGAGCGGCGGGCGGCCTGTTCGCGCGCATGGTGCTGGCATTGCGCGGGCCGGGCGGGCGCTTCGCGGCGCGCCTCAAGTCCCGGCCGCTGGTCACCGCGCTGGTGTGCGGCATCGCGGTCGGCCTGCTAGGCTTCGTTACCTCCGGCGCGACCTCGGGCACGGGGTACGAGGCGACGCGCGACCTGCTGTCGGGCGGGGCGAGCGAATACTGGTTCGGCCCTGCCAAGTTCCTCGCCGCGCTGGCGACGACCGCCAGCGGCATTCCCGGCGGCATCTTCGCGCCTTCGCTGGCGGTGGGCGCGGGCTTCGGAGAGCTGATGACCCCGTTCTTCCCGCCGGAACAGGCCGGGCTGATCATCCTGATCGGCATGGGCGGATACTTCACCGGCGTCGTCCGTGCACCGCTGACTGCCGTCATCATTCTGAGCGAGGCGACCAGTTCCACCCATGCGATTCTCCCGCTGTTCGCCGCGGCACTGATCGGCGACTGGGCAGGCGCGATGGTTTGCAAGGATCGGCTCTACCACGCCCTGTCACGGGACTTCCTGCCCGCGAGCCGCGACGGCGCAGAGGATGGTACCGAAGGCGACGCTCGGGGTGCCGCCAGCTAGACGTCCTCCCCCGGCGTGATGTGCGACACGATCGAGCGGATCGTCATGAACACGATGGTCACGCTTGCCGCGGCGAGGGCCACCATCACCACGGTCAGCGCAAACAGCGCGGTGTAGAGGTAGTTGTACCAGCCGCTCGGCAGATTCTCGAACTCGCCGATCGGCAGGGTGAAGGCCAGCAGCACAAGGAAGCTGAGCATCAGCGTGACGGTCGAGATTACGGCGATGCGCGTCACCTGCTTGTAGGTCTTGCGGTCGAAATCGGTCTCGATGCGCCGGATCATCCCGATCAGTGTCAGCATCAGCGCGAGCGTGGTGGCCGACGCGGTGGCGATGGCCGAGCCCAGGTAGAGCCCGGCGCGGCTCAGGGCTTCCAGCAGATCGCGCGCCTCGGCGGCGCCATAGACCGTGCCGATTGCCTCGCGCGCGCCAAGGCCGATCAGGCAGAATACGGAGAAGGAGAGGGCGGGCCACAGGAGGGTGTGTTTGTACTGCATGCCAGCGCAGCGAATGGGGCGGCAGGAAGCTCCGAAACCGACAATTGTGGGTCCGCGAAGCCGCAGGCCTGACACACCTGACACAGTGTCCAGGGGGTGAAAAACGGCTTCGTCTCGCGGCGCAATTCGCGTGTGCGACCCAGCACGAACCACGTTGGGAAAGAGCAGCTACCGTTCTAGCTTCCCCGCGCAATGTAGGAAAGTCGCAGACATTCGGTGGGGGTGGGGCAGGTTTTCGTAGCGGAACCTAACGCGCGCACAGCCATACTATTATTACAAGCACCGACGTTCCACGAGCAACCGAGGGACTTTCGCCATGACCACTCGCATCTGTCTTATTGCCGGTATTTCGATCTTTTCGCTGACGGTTCTTACGCTTGTCGCCCGTTCTCAGGCCGAGGCGGACGCCGCGAGCGCCGAAAGCCTTGCCGCGCAGTTCGAAGAGATGGGGCCGGTGGCGAAATGACCCGCTGACTGGGCGATTGATTCTCAGGCGCGGGGGGAAGTCGATGCGGCTCCATGCGCGCCCTCCCATGACCCCGCTGCCCGGGGTGCTCGATGAGCGATTGGGCAGGCGACGCTAGCGCCGTTCGAAGCTCTGCAAGGTCTGGGGCGCGGCATCGCGCTGTTCGATCCGGTCGACACGGGCGCGTGGCGGGCCATCGCGCATCGCCTCGATCATCCGCGCCACCTTCCCTTCGTCACCCTCCAGATGGGCCTCGACAGTGCCATCGGCCAGGTTGCGGACCCAGCCTGCAAGGCCCAGCGATCGCGCGGTCTCCACCGTCCAGTTGCGGTAGAATACGCCCTGGACCTTGCCGTGCAGGATGAGGTGACGTGCGAGCATCCTGCACGCCTAGCGCAAGTTTGCGCGGATTGCATGGCCGACTGTTCCGATGCGATCCCTTGCCCCGCTGGCCCCTAGTGAAGTGAGGCCGACTGCGCCTGGTGCACAAGCGGGATGGCGTGGGCGGCAGCCGGGCCGGTGCGGAAGTGCGCGGCCTCTTCGGCGAGAACGGTCACTTCCGACGCCAGCTGGCGGGACGCCGCAGAGGTTTCCTCGACCATGGCCGCATTCTGCTGCGTGGACCTGTCCATGTCGCTGACCGCCGTGACGATTTCCGCGATGGCCGACGCCTGGGCCTGATTGTCCGCAGCCATCGTGTCGAGCAGCTGGTTTACATTGCCCACACTCGAAGAAATCTGTTCCAGCGCCGCATCGACGCGCTGCACGGTGCCGACGGCGTTGCCGACCTCTTCCTGCGTGGTGGTCAGCTGCTCGCGTGCCGAACCGGCCTCTTCCTCGGCCCGCATGGCGAGCGCGGAGACCAGATCCGCCACCACTGCGAACCCGCGACCCGCCTCGCCCGCGCGGCCGGCTTCGACCGCGGCGTTCATGGCCAGAACGCGCGTCTGGAAGGCGATCTTGTCGAGCCCCTCAATCACGGTGTCGATACCCTCGGCACTTTCCTGCACCCGGCCCATGGCCTGCATCGCCTGTTCGGCAAGGGAGCGGCCGTCCCGCACGACGCTGTTGGCCTGATTGGCGCTGTCGGCGGTATCCTTGGCGGCCGAGGCCCCACGAGAAATCCGGTCGTTCATCTGCGCGAGCGCGGCCGAGGTCTCTTCGAGGCTGGCGGCATTCGCTTCCGTACGGCGGGCGAGCGATTCGGAACTCTGCGCGATTTCGCTGGAGCTTCCGCGGATCGTCTCCGTCCCCCGGGCGACGCCTTCGATCAGCGTGCGCAGCGATTTGACGGCGTCGTTATAGTTGGATTTCAGGCCCGCATAGGCAGGGGGATAGGCGGCGGTCACTTCCACCGTCAGGTCCCCGGCGGCGAGCGCGGAGAGGCCTTCGGCGAGCGTATCGGTCACCATCTTCTGCTCGCGCGCGGTGATCGCGGCGGCGGCACGTTCCTTCTCCAGCACGGCGTTGAGGAAGGCGTCGATCGCGCGGGCCATGTCGCCGATCTCGTCCTTCTGCTCCAGATGGGGCAGCTGCCCGTCGCCCGACTTCGCGAGATCGTGCACGACGCTCGAAAGATTGGTGATCGGACGCACGACCTTGCGGGTGACGATGAAGATCGACAGGGCGATCGCGGCCACCGCCAGAATGGCGAGCACCACCACGATGGTCAGCGCGAGCCCCGTGTCCTTCAGCGCTCCCTCGGTGACCGAGCTGGCGATGTCGATCTGCATCGCGGACAGGGAGGTGATCGTTTCCGACAGCGGATCGATGGTCTGGTAGAGATCGCGTTCGACGAACCGCTGCAACGCGGCGGCATTGCCCGAATCGAGGATCGCCTCGAGCCGCTCGACAGCCGCGTCGGCGGCCGCCATCTGCGCCTCGGCCTGCTGCGCGAGCTGTTCCTCTTCTCCCTCGATCTCGGTCGCGCGATAGGATTGCCAGGCTTCATCGATCGCGGCGGCGCCCGCGCGCACATTGTCGGCCGCTTCGCCATAGCCGACGTTGCCGTTGAGCGCCTTGTGCGCATTGTCGACGATCAGCACCGCATAGGTATCGGCAACCGTCTTCAGGTCCTCCAGCGGCTGCACGCGGTCCACCAGAATAGTGGAGAGCGCCGCCTCGTTGGTGCGCGCGGTCTGGTAGAAAGCGCCCGCGAGCGCGAGGAGGGCAGCGCTCAGAATGGCGAGGCAGACGAAGAGCTTCAGCTTGAGGGTCATCGGGATCGATCTTCTCTTGGGCAGAATGGGAAGGCTCGCCCCATTCTAGAAGAGAAGAACCGCGAGCGGCGTGCGGGCGCCGTTTTATTCGGCCGGAGCCGGGGCGCGACGCCTCGGCGCCATTGCATCGCCGCCGGTCGCAGCGCTCCGCGCGTGGCTTACCCGCCGAGCATCCCGGCCGCCTGCCCGATCACCCACAGCCCGATGACGAGGAACAGCAGCGCGGCGACGATCCGCACGGCTTTCAGCGAGACGCGCTCGATAATCGCATTGCCGAACCACACTGCAGGCACGTTCGCCAGCATCATGCCCGCCGTAGTGCCGATGGTGACCAGCAGCACATTGCCGAACTGCGCGCCCAGCGCGATGGTGGCGATCTGCGTCTTGTCGCCGATCTCGACCAGGAAGAAGGCGATGGTGGTGGCCAGGAACGCGCCGAAGCGGCCCGTTTTGGGCTCGTCGTCGTCATCGAATGTATCGGGTACCAGCGTCCACGCCGCCATCGCGACGAAGCCCAGCCCCACGGCGTAGCGGAACCATGTCCCGTCGAGCAGGCCGGCGATTGCGTGGCCGAGGAAGGCCGCGATGCCATGGTTGGCGAGCGTGGCGACAAGAATGCCGAGGATGATCGGCACCGGCTTACGAAACCGCGCGGCGAGCACGATGGCGAGCAGCATGGTCTTGTCGCCGATCTCGGCCAGCGCGACCACGGCGGTAGAGGTGAGGATGGGTTCCATTGGGATAATCTCCGGGCCGGGCAAACAAGACAGCAACGGCACATGACCTCCCGCCCGGCGAGGCAGAAGTCAGGTGCCATTGGTCTTGCCCGTGCGGATTACTCCGCGCCCCTGCGCCACGACCTCTCGGCCGAGTATGTTGACGCGAGGGAACCGCTGCGCGTGCGCCGCGGCGGGCTACTCCCCAGATGACGGGCGCGGGTTAGCAGCGGGGAGGGCGGGGGGCAAGTGTGGCGAGCGTCGGACACAACGAGTTGAGCTAGAACTCTATCTGGGTAAGCAGAATTCTACTTTTGTTTTTAATAAACTATCTGCTTCAAACCCTGGAACCGATTGATCGCTGCCTATAACGAGTTTGGCTTCGACCGGGAAACGTTCAGCAAGATCAACCATATCGATCAGTTGATTTCGCATGTGATCGAGAGTGGGCGTTATTACTGATTCCGCGCGCGCTTCTAGAAGTGCTATTTTCCGCTTTAGTTTGTCATCCGCGATACTCATAACTGCGCCGCTCTTCGCGATCGAAACTAGCTCGGTTTCAAGCAAAGTTGGAAGCATTTCCTCTTTCAACCTGTTGAACGTCTTCAAGTTATTCAGGATCGCATTGTGACCCTCAATCGCTTGAAGCATATCAGTGACAAAATCGTCTCGGCGAGCCTCAAAGAAGACTGCAATATCATCAGAATTTATCTGCTGGAATTGCTCGGCGTCCAGATTAGCAATTATACGGATTACACGCTGGTTGGGTGCTCGATCACTCAGCGCTGAGCTTTGCTCGTTCAGCATCCCATGAATCATCCGGTACGTATTTGCGAAGGAATTGAAGGACGTTATAAATACGGAAAAAACGCGAAATATTTTGGCCTTTTTCTCTCTTAATTCTGCCTCTTCCTCCTTGCGTCTCGCTTCCTCTGCGGCGTGCTTCGCCTGCCATGCCGCGCCTAAACTTCCAGCAAAGGCGCCGACCAGCGCGCCTATAATTGCGATCAGAAATTCCCACCAATCGCTATCCGGAAGTTCAGCGAGCCAATTCACCTCGTCAGCTTCTTATAAGCCAACCGCGTGGGCCGATCCGCCGCATCGCCCAGACGACGCCGCTTGTCTTCCTCGTAAGCCTCGAAGTTCCCCTCGAACCACTCCACGTGGCTATTGCCCTCGAACGCCAGGATGTGCGTCGCCAGACGGTCGAGGAAGAAGCGGTCGTGCGAGATGACCACGGCGCAGCCGGCGAAGTTCTCGATCGCGTCTTCCAGCGCGCGCAGGGTTTCCACGTCGAGGTCGTTGGTCGGCTCGTCCAGCAGCAGCACGTTGCCGCCTTCTTTCAGCATCTTGGCCATGTGCACGCGGTTGCGTTCACCGCCCGAGAGCTTGCCGACGTTCTTCTGCTGGTCCTGGCCCTTGAAGTTGAACGCGCCGACATAGGCACGCGTGCTCATGTCGTGGCCGTTGACCTTCATGTAATCGAGCCCGTCGGAGATTTCCTCCCACACGTTGTTCTTCGGGTTCAGGTCGTCGCGGCTCTGGTCGACATAGCCCAGGTGCACGGTGTCGCCGATCTTGATGCTGCCGCTGTCGGGCTGTTCCTGCCCGGTGATGATGCGGAACAGCGTGGACTTGCCTGCGCCGTTGGGGCCGATGATGCCCACGATGCCGCCCGGGGGCAGGGTGAAGCTCAGGTCTTCGAACAACAGCTTGTCGCCGAAGCTCTTGGTCAGGTTGTGCGCTTCGATCACCTGGCTGCCGAGACGCTCGGGCACCTGAATGACGATCTGCGCCTTGCCCGGCTTGCGGTCGGCCTGCGCGTCCTGCAGTTGCTCGAACTTGCGCAGACGCGATTTGGACTTGGTCTGGCGGCCCTTGGGGTTCTGCCGGATCCACTCGAGCTCTTCTGACAGCGCCTTCTGGCGGCCGCTTTCCTCGCGCTCTTCCTGCGCCAGCCGCTTGGCTTTCTTGTCGAGATAGGTCGAGTAGTTGCCTTCGTACGGATAGTAGGACCCGCGATCGAGCTCGAGAATCCAGCCCACCACATTATCGAGGAAGTAGCGATCGTGGGTAATCATCAGCACCGCGCCGGCATATTCGGCGAGGTGGTTTTCGAGCCAGTTGACCGACTCTGCGTCGAGGTGGTTGGTCGGCTCGTCCAGCAGCAGGATGCCCGGCTTCTGGATCAGCAGGCGGGTGAGGGCAACGCGGCGCTTCTCACCACCCGACAGGTTTTCGACGCTGGCGTCCGAGGGCGGGCAGCGCAGCGCTTCCATCGCGATTTCGAGCTGGTTGTCGAGCGTCCAGCCGTCGACCGCGTCGATCTTGTCCTGCAGCTCGGCCATTTCGGTGCTCAGCGCGTCGAAATCGGCGTCTTCCTCGGCCATTTCCATGCCGATGGCGTTGAATCGCTCGACCATGTCGGCGGTCTCTCGCGCGCCATCCTTGACGTTTTCGAGCACGGTCTTTGTCGGGTCCAGCTCGGGCTCCTGCGGCAGGTAGCCGACGGTGATGTTCTCGCCCGGCCATGCCTCGCCCGAAAATTCGGTGTCGATCCCCGCCATGATCTTCATCAAGGTGGACTTGCCCGCGCCGTTGGGCCCGACGATGCCGATCTTCGCGCCCTGGTAGAACTGCAGGTTGATGTTGTTCAGCACGGGCTTGGGGGCGCCGGTGAAGGTCTTGGTCATGTTCTTCATGACGTAGGCATATTGCGCGGCCATCGCGGAGAATCCTTTGGATATATTCGGGCGTTCGGGAATTGGGCGGTGAGATAGGCGCGAAGCGGCATCTGGGCAAGCGCCCGCCGGGCCCTTCGTGCAAGCAAGGAAAACTCTATGCGGATCGCAATCATCGGAGCCGGCATGGCCGGGCTCACCTGTGCCACACGGCTGACCGAGAATGGCCACGAGGTGACCGTGTTCGACAAGGGCCGCGGGCCGGGCGGGCGCATGGCGACGCGGCGGGTCGAGCACGAGGGCGAAACTTTTCGCTTCGACCATGGCGCGCAATATTTCACCGCGCGCGAGATGGCGTTCCAGACGCAGGTGCGCGCGTGGGAGGCGGATGGCATCGTGGCCCCGTGGCCTGCCGCCAAGGAGGGCGCGTGGGTCGGCACGCCGGGCATGAACGCGCCGATCCGGGCGATGGCCGAGGCGCTTAACGTGCAGTTCGCCACGCGCGTTTCGGCGCTGGTGCGAGAGCGCGGCGGCTGGCGGCTGGAGGGCGAAGGCCTGGCGGACGCCAGCTTCGATGCGGTTGTGGTCGCCGTGCCGGCGGAACAGGTCGCGCCGCTGCTTGCCGGACATGCCCCCGATCTTGCCGAGGATGCGCGCGATGTGACCAGCGAGCCGTGCTGGACTGCCATGGTCGCCTTCGAAGGTCGGGTCGATGCGCCCGATACACTGACCGACGAAGGAGCCATCGGCTGGGCGGCGCGCAACTCGGCCAAGCCGGGCCGCGACACGGATCGGGAATGCTGGGTCATCCAGGCGAGCCCGCGCTGGTCGCGCGCCCAGCTTGAGCGTGAGGCGGAAAATGTGGGCGAGGAACTGCTCGCCCACTTCGCCCGCGCGGTCGGCGATCTGCCGCCGGTGCTGTTCAGCACGGCGCATCGCTGGCGCTACGCCAAGTGCGAGAAGAACGATGCGGGCGCCCGGTGGGACGCAGCGCAGCGGATCGGCGTATGCGGAGACTGGCTGTCGGGCCCGCGGGTAGAGAATGCGTTCCTCTCCGGTCTGGAGCTGGCCCGGCTTATCGAAGGCTAGTCGGGGAACGGCTTGCGCGCTGGCGCCGTTCGGTGGGGTATGAACCAACACCGATTGCTCGCCCCGCTCGCCGCCGCCGCCATGCTTGCCGCATGCGGCTTCCAGGGTACCGATTCCCCCGAAGCGGACAGCGACCGCGCCGAAAGCGCGGCGCAGCCCGACTCCGACGGCTACGACGATGCGCGCACCGCCGCGCAGGAAGAGGCACGCTTCGCCAACGGCAAGGTGGAGCTGACGCTGCCCGACGGCGTCACCGACGAGATGATGGGCGAACGCACGCCCACGATGCTCGCGGTACAGGTAATGCTCGACCGCAGCCGCCACTCGCCGGGCGTCATCGACGGACGCGGTGGCGGCAATACGGACCGCGCGATCCGCTATTACCGCGAGGCCAACGGGCTCAGCGGCGGGTCCGAGGGCGATCAGGCGCTGCTTCAGTCGCTGTTCGAGAACGAACGCGGCGACATCTTCCGCACCTACACTGTGACGCAAGCCGATGCGCAGGGGCCGTTCTACGATGTGCCCGATTCCTTCGCCGCGATGTCCGATCTTGAAAAGCTGGGCTACGAAACCCCGCTCGAAATGCTGGCCGAGCGTTTTCACATGGACCAGGATTTCCTCCGCGCGCTCAACCCCGATGCCGATTTCGGCAAGGCGGGCACGAAGCTGGGCATCGTCAGCCATGGCGATGGCGCGGTCGATGGAGAGATCACGCGGATCGAGGTGCGCAAGGGCGACGACAGCTTGGTTGCGATGAACGAGGCGGGCGACATCGTGGCGAGCTATCCGGCGACCATCGGCAGTTCGCGCTTTCCCAGCCCCAGCGGTACGATGGAGGTGGTCGCGGTGGCGCCCGAACCCAATTACACCTTCACCAGCGAAGGGCGCGAGTGGGGGCCGGAAGGAACCTATATCCTGCCGCTGGGGCCCAACAATCCGGTCGGCGGGACGTGGATCGATCTCGCCAAGGAAGGCTACGGCATTCACGGCTCGCCCGATCCGCAGCTGATTGCCAAGAGCAACAGCCACGGCTGCGTGCGGCTGACCAACTGGGACGCGGCGGCGCTGGCCAAGGCAGTGGGGCAGGGCGTGACGGTCGAGTTCGTCTAAGGCCCGTATCGCCGGGCGCGGACGGGCAGGCTAGTCGAGAGTATATGCAACGACCCGATCCGATACCGCCCGGCCCGGGGCAGGAAAGCGTGTGGGACTATCCACGCCCCGCGATTGCCGAGCCGACCAGCGCACACATCGTGATCGAGCATCGCGGTGTGCGGGTCGCCGATACGCGCCGCGCGGTCCGCGTTCTCGAAACCAGTCATCCGCCGCAATATTACCTTCCGCCAGACGATATTGCGGCGGGCGTGCTGGAGCGTGCGCCGGGCAAATCGCTGTGCGAGTGGAAAGGCCAGGCCCGGTACTGGGATGTCGTTGCCGGAGGGGAACGGCTTGCAAAGGTCGGCTGGAGCTATGCCGAGCCGACCGCGCCGTTCCGCATTCTGGCGGATCATGTTGCCTTCTATCCCGCGCCGTTCGACCGGATCACGCTCGATGGCGAGGTGGTCCAGCCGCAACCGGGCGAGTTCTACGGTGGCTGGATCACCAGCGCGGTGGTCGGCCCGTTCAAGGGCGTTCCCGGCAGCCGCTTCTGGTGAGGCTTGGCAGGGCAGGGCAGGGGCGCTAGCCGTCGCGCCCATGAAGACAAAGCTCCTCGCGCTCGCCGCATCCGCCGCCTTTCTCGCAACCCCCGCCGCTGCCCAGATGGGCCCCGGACCGTGCGAGGGCGCGCTGGCCTGCGCAGCCGACGCCGCGCTGGAGAGCGACTCCATCGCCTGGGATTTCGTCGAAGGCATCACGACCGAGGTCGGGCCGCGTCAGGCGGGCACCGAGGCTGAGAAACGCGGGCGCGACTGGGCGGTGGCGTGGCTGCGCGCCAATGGCTTCCGCAACGTAGCGGACGAGCCTTTCCGGATGGAAACATGGGTCCCCGGCGACAACGCGACCGCCCGGGTCACCGCGCCCTACGCGCAGGACCTGATGATCGTGCCGCTGGGCAACAGCGCCAGCACGGGCGAAGCGGGGATCGAGGCCGAAGTCGTCTATTTCCCCAGCTACGCCGATCTCGCAGCGGCGCCTGCGGGCAGCCTGAAGGGCAAGATCGCCTTCATCAGCCACGACATGCGCCGGACGCAGGATGGCTCGGGCTACGGTTTTGCAGGGCCTGCGCGCTGGACGGGGGCCGGCCTCGCGGCGAGCAAGGGGGCGGTCGCCACGGTGATCCGCTCTATCGGTACGGAGACCGAGCGTACGCCGCACACGGGCGGCACCAGCTTTCCCGACGGCGTTGCGTCGACGCCCGCAGGTGCGCTGTCCAATCCCGATGCGGACAATCTCGAACGGATGTTCGCGCGGGCCGGCGATACGCCGATCCGCATGAAACTGGTGCTCACCCCGCGCAGCCTTGGCGAGACGACCAGCGGCAATGTCGTCGGCGAGGTGGTGGGGCGCGATCCCTCGCTCCCGCCGGTGCTGCTGGCCTGCCACCTCGACAGCTGGTGGAACGGCACCGGCGCGTTCGACGATGGCGCAGGCTGCGGGATTGCCGCCGCCGCCGCGCTCAACGTCGCAAAGGCGGGCCAGCCGCTGCGCACGATCCGCGTCCTTTTCGCCGGAGCGGAGGAGACGGGCCTGTGGGGCAGCAAGGCCTATAGCGCGGCACATATCGACGAACCGATGGCCGTCGGCATCGAAAGCGATTTCGGCGCTGACCGGATCTGGCGGATCGACACCAACTTCGCGGCTTCCGACCCCGAGCTTGCCCGTGAGCTGGCTCAGGCCGTCGCCCGCTTCGGCGTCGCACCGTCACGCGAAGTGGCCACCGGCGGCGCGGACCTCAACATCATCCGCGACCAGGGCGGCGCGCTGGTCGACCTGCAGCAGGACGGCACCCGCTATTTCGACCTGCACCACACCAACAACGACACGCTCGACAAGATCGACAAAGCGCAGCTGCGCCAGAACGTGGCGGTGTGGACGCAGGTGGTCGGCATCCTGGCCAACGAGCCGGATGCGTTCGGCCCGGCGAAGTGAGCGGAGCGGTATAACCGGGAAAAACTGGTCGGGGAGACAGGATTCGAACCTGCGACATCTTGCTCCCAAAGCAAGCGCGCTACCGGACTGCGCCACTCCCCGACACTGATTTGCGATGACGGCCCCTCCGGTGGGCCCGGCAGGATTCGAACCCGCGACCTAGCCGTTATGAGCGGCCAGCTCTAACCGCTGAGCTACAGGCCCCCGGAACGGATGCCATCGCAAGGCGTGCCGCTAGCCGCCAATACGCGCCGCCGCAAGCGGGCAGTGGCCATCATCCCGCATTTGCCGCCGCCAGGGCTTGCGCGATGGTGGTGGGGGCGACCCCTCGGCTGGCCATGTGGGCATACACGCCGTCGAGCCAGGCGTAGAGCCGCTCCACCTCTTCCTCGGTATCGGTATAGGGCGTGTTACCGGGCGCGAGGGAGGGGCTGTGGAAGGACAGCACGATGACGGGCAGCTTTGCGGCGAGCGCCGCGTCGATGCCCTTGATCGCATCCGAAAGCGGCGTCCCTTCCGGTGTCAGCCTGACCCGTTCGAGCAAGCCCGTGCGCGATGCGAGACCCGGCGCCCGCGGAATGCGCGCCAGCTTGGGAAAAAGCTGCGGCCCCGCGCTGGCGAGCAGCCCGCGATACACACTCGTCACCGGCAGTTCGAGCAGCGGGGTATCTCCGGCCACCCAGTAGGGGTGATTGGGGAAATCCTCGTAATTCGGGCCGTCCTGGTGCGAATAGTCGAAATAGGCGCGCACCGACGTATCGACCTTGATGCCCATGTCCTGCAGCAGGGACTTTGTTGCCGGGCCAAGGCCGTAACGGCCCGCGCGGTAGGATATCGGCGGCGTGCCGAATGCCTCTTCGATCGCGTCGCGCAGCCGCGAGAACTTGGCGCGTTCCAGCTCGGGTGGCAGGTTGCCTGCGAAACTGTTATGGGTGTTCACTTCCTCCTCGAACGGAGGGTTCACCCAGGGGGGAAGCTGTACGCCGACTTCGGCCGCACCGCGAGAGACCGCATCGCCGATGATCTCGCGCGCCTTTGCCGACTGCACGATAGGCCAGTCGACCAGATAGACCGGCGAAACCCCGATCGCTTCGCAAAAGCTCTGGAAGCGGGCAATTCGATCGACATGGGTCAGATCGTGCTGGTCGCGGGTGAAGGGCTTGTCCCAGTCGAAACCTTCTTCGGTATCGACCGTCAGGATCGAGGCTGGGGCGAAACCGGAGGCAAAATGCGCGGCCTGATCGGCCTGCGGCAGAGTGAGCATGTCGTCCTGGTCCCCGTAGCCAGAGGCTTTTCTGGAGCCTCGGCACGAGCATCTAGGCCGCGTGTTCGCGTACTCCGTGTCTTTCGGTAGCGGCAGGCTCCTGCGCGGTCAAAGCGGGGAGCGTCAATATCAACCGCCGGTTTTCCCGCCGCAGGCTGCCACCGATGGCTCGCGCTTCCGCCCGCGCCAGCCGCAGCGCGAAGCCGGGGCCGAACGGCCCCGCGCTGATGGCGACCGAAAGCGGCTTGCCCCGGGCCGCGAAGATATCCTCGCTGCCATTGAGCGAGGCGGGCAGATCGGCCACGAACTGCGCGGTGTTCCCATTGGGGCCGGCCTCGTGATCGAGGGTGAGCGCCAGCTTCTCGCTCGGCGCGGCGGCGGAGCCCAGCGTGGCGAGGATGCGCCAGCTGAGCAGTTCGGCATCCGGCTTGGCTAGATCGACCCGGCAGGTGCCGCCCAGCGTGGCGACGAAGCCCGCATTGCGCGGCTGGAGCAGCGGAACGAGCTGTCCCAGGTGCTGGCGGAAGATCGCGGCAAGGTCCGCATCGCCGCCGGTCGGGCGCAGGCGCCCGCTTTCGAGACGCGAAAGCCGCTCCAGATCGTCGAACCCGGCCAGCATGCGCGCGCTGTCGCCCGCAATGCCCGCCGCAAGCGCGCGGTAATCGTGCGGCACGGGGCCCACGACCTGCTGCTGGATCACCTCCGCGAAGCCCTGGATCGCGTTTACCGGGGGGCGCAATTCGTGAAGCAACTGGCGCAGACGGTCGCTCTGCTGGCCCGGCTCTTCGGCTTCCAGCGCCCGGCGCATGCCCCCTGCGAAGCCGAGGAAACGCCCGTCGGGGCTGGAAAAGCGCGGGTTGGCATCGAGAATCCAGCTCCCCGTGATGGCCGGGCCGCCCTCCAGCGTCACCTGCACGCCATGCATGGGCTGCTGGCGTTCGATCGCTTCGGAATATTCGTCGGGCAGGATCGTCTGCAGCGAAAGGTACAGCACGCGCGAAGCGGCGAAGCTGTCCGCCCAGTCGATCACGCCGCTGGTATCGGTGGAAAAGCCGAAACCGGTCAGCTCCTCCTGTGCGGTGCTGGCATCGCTGAAGGGCAGGGTGGGTGCGGTCTGATCCGCTTCCGGCTCGGCGGCTTCGGAGCGGTTGTTGCGCTCACTCTCTCGGGCGCGCTGGAAAGCGTCGATCCGCTGGCGCAGCGCCGCAATGTCGTTGCCCGGTTCGGCGGGCGCCTGTTTGTCCGTGTCGGGCTCGGGGCGATCCGTGGCAGCGGCAACGGCGCCACCCAGGCTGGCCGCGCCTGCGGCCAACATCCCGTCATCGGTCTCCCGAGCGGGTTCGGGGGCCGGTTCTTCCGGAGCCTCATCGTCGACCTCGGTAAATTCGCCATCGACGATATGATCTTCATTCGGCCCTGCTTCGGGCTCGGCTTCGGCTTCGGCTTCGTGCTCCAGCGCAGGGGGGTTCTCTTCGTCCGAATCGTCGACAAGAGGTTCGGGAGTAGGCGGCAGGGGCAGTGCGCGGTCGCGCACGCCCAGCCGCTCCAGCAGCGCCTCGACCGGATCGGACAGATCGCGGCGAAGGCGAAGGAAGCCGCGTGCGCGCACGGGCAGTTCGGGGATGAGCGCCAGCCAGTCGCCCTCGCTCAGCCGCGCGGTGGACAGCGCAGCGCAGGCAACATCGGGCTCGGCTTCCGCGAAATGCGCGACGAGCGCGGGGTCGTTGATCCTGCGGCCCTGCTCGCGGATGATTTCCGCGCGCTCTCGCACCGAGATCACGTCGGCCAGCGATTCGAGCCGCAGCCGCGCGGCGGCCAGCAGGCTGGGATCGCGCCCGGGTTGCGGACGACCGAGCAGGTCCAGCAGCTGGCGATACTGGGTACGCGCACCCGCTTGCGCGCCGGCCTTGTGGCGCAGGACTGTGGCGAGGCGATCGTCGAACTGCATGGCGGGGAGGGGCGCAAACTCCTGCGGTGAGGCTGTGGCGTTACGCCGAACCCCCATGGTGCGACGTAAAAGGTTCTTAACCCTTTATCACGGCGCAGGAATGACAGTCAGGGCTCACGTTGCAAAGCGGGACAATCGCTGTCATGAACAATAATGTTAGCTGTGCGAAGCATTAACTAAGGCGCTCCTTTCATGAATCGCCCGCGCGCTGGCTGATATGAAGGTTTGTTGCGAGAGAGGTGGTCTTTGGCCAATCTGGATGAGATCGATCGGCAGCTTCTGCAGGAACTGCAGGCCGAAGGGCGCGTCACAAATGTCGAACTGGCGCGGCGCGTCGGGTTGACCGCACCGCCTTGCCTGCGGCGCGTACGCGCGCTGGAGGATATGGGGGTCATCCGCGGCTACCACGCCGATCTGGAGCCGTCCAAGCTGGGCTTCGCGATCATCGTGTTCGCCATGGTGAGCCTGAAGAGCCAGGCCGAATCGGCGCTGCGCGAATTCGAGGAAGCGATGCAGGATCTGCCCGAGGTGCGCGAGGTGCACATGCTCAATGGCGAGATCGACTTCATCCTCAAGATCGTCAGCCGCGACCTGCAGAGCTTCCAGGAATTCCTGACGAGCAAGCTGACCCCTGCACCCAACGTGGGCAGCGTGAAGACCTCGCTGACCATCCGCACCAGCAAGCACACGCCGGGCGTGCCGCTGAAGTGAGCGAGGCGGGGGCGCTGAAAGGCCATTGCCTGTGCGGCGAGGTCCGCATCGCGCTGGCCGACCCCGAGCCCGAGATAGAGATCTGCCACTGCGACATGTGTAGACGATGGGGCAGCGCATTCTACGCTGCGCAACGGGGATCGGACGCGACTGTCGAAGGCGAAGGCTTTATCACGCAATACCGGTCGAGCGACTGGGCGGAGCGTGCCTTCTGCAGGCAGTGTGGCAGCGGGCTGTGGTATCGCTTCCTGCCCACCGGATCGCGCAGCTTTTCGGCCGGTCTGTTCGATGGCGCGGGTCGTCACGCCATCACCAAGGAAATCTTCATCGACGAACGCGCCGACTGGTGCCGGATAGAGGGCGATCACCCGCGCCAGACGGGCGAGGAAGTGATTGCCGAAGCCAAGGCGGCGGGCTTCTCTTTCGATTGATGGCCGCCGTTCCAGCCACTTTCTGGGAGATTGTGACCGCGATTGGCACCGCCGCGGCTACCATGGTTGCAGCCGTCAGTGCCTATCTGGCCGTGAAGATGCCATCGCGAATTCGTTTGGTTGAACGGTCCGAACGTACCTACGAAATTCTTGAGGCAACGCGAGAGATTCTCGTGATCTTCGTAGCTGCCCGGAAGGCCACTCAAACCGGATCGGCAGATGAAATCGCGCGCCTTGCCGTAAGGGCGCGATATCTCGTGGGAGCTCTCGATCGGCTCGTGGCCCGGGACAGTTTGACCGACGGCGCAATTATCACCGCTCTTGGAGCGAAGACGATTGGTGAGGCTATCGAAGACGAGGAGCGGCAGAGGAAAAGGCCGAACGCCAACGTTGCCTTCGCCAGATTCCACAAGTCGAAGCTAGGCGATTACGATCTGGCTGCCGAGGAAACGAGAGAGCGGGCTCAGAAGGTGGCCAAGCATGCGGTGAAGCGGAAATGGCCCGAGCACAAAAAGCGATTCTCCGGATTTGCGAAGGATGGGGCGTTCCCTTCCTTGCCTACCCCTCCCGCTCCGCCAGCCACGCCTCCAGCCACTTGATCGAGTAGTCCCCGTTGAGGATATCCGGCTCGGCCAGTAGCGCCTGGTGCAGCGGGATGTTGGTCTTCACGCCTTCCACCACCATTTCGTCGAGCGCGCGCTTGAGGCGCATGATGCAGCCCTCGCGCGTGCGGCCATAGACGATCAGCTTGGCGATCATGGAGTCGTAGTACGGCGGGATCGAATAGCCCGCGTAAATCCCAGAATCGACGCGCACATGCATGCCCCCCGCCGCGTGGTAATAGCTCACCTTGCCCGGCGAGGGCGCGAAGGTGAACGGGTCCTCGGCGTTGATCCGGCATTCGATCGCATGGCCTTCGAAGCGGATATCCTTCTGCTTGACGGACAGCGGCCGTCCTTCGGCAATGCGGATTTGCTCGCGCACAAGGTCCACGCCGGTGATCGCTTCCGTCACCGGGTGTTCCACCTGCAGGCGGGGGTTCATCTCGATGAAGAAGAACTCGCCGTTTTCCCACAGGAATTCGATCGTGCCGGCGCCGCGATAGCCCATCTGCGCCATTGCATCGGCGCAGACCTGGCCCATGCGGTTGCGCTCTTCGGTGGAGAGCACGGGAGAGGGCGCTTCCTCCAGCACCTTCTGGTGGCGCCGCTGGAGCGAGCAGTCCCGCTCGCCCAGATGGATCGCATTGCCATTGCCGTCGCCGAACACCTGAAATTCGATGTGGCGCGGATTGCCGAGATATTTTTCGAGATAGACCGTGTCGTCGCCGAAGGCGGATTTCGCCTCGGACTTGGCCTGGCTCATCAGCCCTTCGAGCAGGTCTTCGCTGGGCACGACCTTCATGCCGCGCCCGCCCCCGCCGCTGGCGGCCTTGACCAGAACTGGATAGCCGATTTCGGCGGCGATCTTCTTCGCCTCTTCCACGCTGCCGACCGCGCCGGGGCTGCCCGGCACCAGCGGCAGGCCCAGGTCGCCCGCGGTGGTCTTGGCGGTCACCTTGTCGCCCATGGTGCGGATATGTTCGGGCTTGGGCCCGATCCACGCGATGTCGTGCGCTTCGACGATCTCGGCGAACTTGGCGTTCTCCGACAGGAAGCCGTAGCCCGGATGGATCGCGTCGGCATGGCTGACTTCGGCGGCCGAGATGATGTTGGCGACGTTGAGATAGCTGTCGGTCGCGCTCGGCGGGCCGATGCACACCGCATGATCGGCGAGCCGTACGTGCATCGCGTCGGCATCCGCAGTGGAATGCACCGCGACCGTTTCGATTCCCATCTCGTGGGCTGCACGGTGGATGCGCAGAGCGATTTCGCCGCGATTGGCGATCAGGATGCGGGTAATGGCCATTGCTTGCGTCCTCAGTCGATGATGACCAGCGGCTGGTCGAACTCGACCGGCTGGGCATTGTCGACGAGGATGGCCTTCACCGTGCCGCTACGCGGTGCGGTGATGGGGTTCATCACCTTCATCGCCTCGACGATCAGCAGCGTCTGGCCTTCCTTCACGCTGGCGCCGACCGAGATGAAGTCCGCCGCGCCGGGCTCGGGCGCCAGATAGACGGTGCCCACCATGGGCGAGGGGACGGCATTGGTCATGTCCGGTCCGCTGTCGGTAGCGGGCTGCGGGGCGTCACCGGCAGCCGGGGCAGCGGCGGGGGCGGCCTGCGGCGGCGGTGCGGCGTAGCTTGCCGCCTGCATCTGCCGCGCGACGCGCAGCTTGCGATCGCCGTCCTCGACCTCGATTTCGGAAAGTCCGGTGTCGGAGAGGAGTTCGGCCAGCTCGCGCACCAGCTCGATATCGACGTTCATCTGCGACTTGCGACCGGAATTGTGGCTCTTTTCTGCCATGTGCGACCTTGATCGATGAAAAGGGGAAGGGCGCGTATGCTCTCGCGCCCGCGTTCATGCAAGGTTTAGAGCGCCGCCGCCGCCTCGATCGCCTCGAGATAGGAGGCGAGGCCCTTGCCCTTGAAGCAGGCAACCGCGGCTTGCCCGATATGCGACTGGTGGCGGAATTCCTCGCGCGTATGCGGGTCCGACAGGTGCACTTCGATAACCGGAGGAGTGATCGCCTTCGCCGCGTCGAGCAGCGCGATGGAGGTGTGGGTGTAAGCCGCCGCGTTGATGATGATCGCGCGCGCCTTCGCCTTGTGCGCCTGGTGCATCCAGTCGACCAGCACGCCTTCGTGGTTGCTCTGGCGGAAGTCTGCCGACAGGCCGAGCTCGCGCGCCTTTGCCGCGCAGGCTGCGTCGATCTCGGCCAGGGGGGTGGTGCCGTAAATGTCGGGCTCGCGCGTGCCGAGCAGGTTGAGGTTGGGGCCGTTGAGGATGAAGAGGGTGTGGGTCATGGGGCTGGCTTAGCGGGGTGCGACAATCAGCGGAAGCGCTAGTCCTCCGTTGACCGAGGGACGGGATTTGTTTTCGACCTTCAATTTAGGAATACGCAGATAATGACCGAATTCACGAAAGAATATCTGGCAATCCTCGAGGGCATCGAATTTTCTCAATGGCACACAGAGGTTGAGAACGACGAACTCACGCTAGTTGGGATAAAATTCGGGGGACACGAGAAAATTGAATACGTCCAAGAGGGGGTCTCAATAGAAATGGATTTTGAGCAGGGACGTGAAACAAACGGGCTGGAAGCCATCTTCATTTCCAAAGAGAAAAGGGCAGGAGTGAAATTCATGTTCGAGAACGTCAGCGCATTTCGTGTTCTCGATGAGCACGGCCTCGTCGATCTGTGGAATGCCTCAAAGAACAATTCTCGTCCGGCTCGTACGACTTTCCGGGTCAAGGGGCACCGGTGGCAGACCGAAAGCGAGCTATCATGGGTTATGGCGGACTGTGAATATTCCTTCATGATCGCAACAGGTTGGGATTGCCTCGAAGTAGTTGCATGGGGCGAGCCCAAGATCACCTTCCTACCGGCGATCGTCTGCGGACCTACGACTTACTGACTAGAATTTCACATCGCAGCCCGGCCCAGCGACGCACCCTACCGCTCCACACCCTTGATTTTCCCCCACTGACGCGCGGCGGTATAGCCGAGGTAACCCGTGCCGAAGAGCGCGTAGAGTTCCTCGGGCAGGCCGCGCAGGTAGGCGGTGATGCCGTTGCCGATGTTCACCGCCATGCGCGGATCGAAGGCGGACAGCACGCCCATCGGCAGCGCGAACAGGATCATGGCGTACATGACGTAGAGGAACGAAGGGCGCGCGCGGCTGGTCCAGGGATCGGGCGACTGCGCCTCGGCGATGATCGCGGCCATCTGCGCCTCGACCAGCTTGAGCTCCTGCGATCCTTCCAGCGCGAGCAGTTCGAGCTTGGCCTTCGCCCGTGCCTCCTTGTCGGGAATGATCTTGTCGATGATCGAGGCGATGGGTCCGATCAGGCTGTCGATGAGGGGCATGGTAAACGACTCCGGGATATTGGAGCGCGTGCATGTAACCAGATCGGTTCGTGTAGGAAAATGGTTTGCGGTGCTGCACCCCGCCGCTACGCCGTCCCCCAACGCACACGAGCAATGGAGAAACGCACATGGCCGGGATCTGGTTCGACGATATGGAAGTAGGGCAGGTGATCGATCATCCGATCCGCCGCACGGTGACGGAAACGGACAATGTCATGTTTACCTGCATGACGCACAATCCGGCTCAGCTGCACCTCGACGAGGAATATATGAAGGGCACCGAATTCGGGACCCGGATTGTCAATTCGTGCTTCACCCTATCCGTGATGGTCGGCATCTCGGTCAACGAAACCACGCTTGGCACGGCTGTCGCCAACCTGGGGTGGGACGAGGTGCGCTTCCCCAAGCCGCTGTTCCACGGCGATACGATCCGCGTGGAGACCGAAATCGTGGCGCTGCGTGAAAGCAAGAGCCGCCCGGAAGCGGGCATCGTTACCTTCGAACACCGCGCCTATAATCAGCACGGGGATATCGTTGCGACATGCAAGCGCAGCGGATTGCAGATGAAGCGCCCGACCGACGGCTGAACGCGGCCGTCCCGGCAGAAGAACGCGGCCAGTCGTCAGACGCCAAGCGCGCCTCACATGATGACACGGCTGTAACATTTCCTTCATCCGGTAATCGGCGCATTTCCGGCAATTTCCCGGGCCAGGCATTACGAAAAAAAGTCAATATTGCAGTTTTGTTGCAATCTGCGGTCAAAAGTGCATAATGCTCTCCACAGAACAAGGAGAGTGAACAATGATGATCCAGGCAATCATCGCCAGCGCAATGATGTTGCAAGGCGCCCCGGCGGACGGCCAGGTGCAGGTTCAGCCGGTCGCCATGATCGAGGCCCAGCAGGACCCGGCCGCGCTGATCAATCTCGGCGTGGAGCTGGCCCAGGCCGGCGAGACCGAGGCAGCGCGCACCGCTTTCGAGAAGGTGATCCGGATGCGGGTCGCTTACACGCTGCAGACGACCGACGGGCGCTTCGTCCATCCGTCCGATCTGGCGCGCCAGGGTCTTCAGATGCTGGACAGTGGTGCGTTTGCCTCCAAGCCGGATCAGATCGCCGCCCGCTGACCGGATAGGCCATCGCCCGCTCCGCGCATCGCGAAGCGGTCAGAAATACGAAATATACTGCCGCCGCAGGTGCTTTGGGATGTCGTCCACAAGGCACTTTGCGGCGGCAAGCCGTTGCAAATCCGCGACAAGGGGCGGGAACCTCTTCGAGCCATGTCACTGCGCTGTCATGTATGATGCGCAAGGCGACAGGACGGAGGGCTCGATGATTCTCGGGACATCGGGTCGGTTCGCCGCCTTTTTCGCGGCGCTGACCCTGCTAACGGCCCCGGCGCGGGCCGACGTTATGGAAATTGGCGAAGGTGGCGCGCGATGGATCGCGGGCCAGCAGGCAGGCATGCCCGCGGGAGATATGGCGATCACGCCAGCGCAGCTCGCCGCGCTCGACGATGCCGAACTCGTCGACGATCTGCCCGATCATGCCACCTCCGATCCGCGCGTGACCGCGCAGGCCGTGCCCGATGCGTACAAGGCCAAGGTGGCCGAACTTTCCGCGCGGTTCGATCTCAGCCCCAGCCTGATAGAGGCTCTGGTGTGGCAGGAAAGCCGCTGGCGCGAGAATGCCGTGTCGCCCGTCGGCGCGCGCGGCCTCGCGCAGCTGATGCCCGGCACTGCGCGCGATCTGGGTGTCGATCCCAATGATCCCTTCGCCAATCTGGAAGGCGGGGCGCGCTACCTGCGCGAACAGCTCGACCGGTTCGATGGCGATCTCGAGAAGGCGCTGGCGGCCTACAACGCGGGGCCCGGACGGGTGATCCGCGCCAATGGCGTGCCGCGCATCCGCGAAACGCAGCTTTACGTGGCGGCCATCATGGGCCGCCTCGCCAACCATTCCCGGAACGAATAAAGGTATGAAAATGAAATCGCTTTCCCGGCTTGCTGCGCTGATCGCGCTTGCTTCACCTTCGGCGGTGCTGGCGCAGGTGCAGCAGCAGGACCCGGCCGGTTCGGGCCCCATCGTCAATGCGCTGGCGTGGCTTCAGGGCACGCTGCTGGGCAATGTCGCGACCGCCGTTGCCGTGATGGCGGTGGCCGCCGTGGGCTTCATGATGCTGACCGGGCGCCTCAACTGGCGCTTCGGCGCGACCGTGATCATCGGCGTGTTCATCCTTTTCGGCGCTGCCTCGATCGTGTCCGGCATTCAGGCCGCAGCGGGCTAGGGCAGGGGAGCGAGGGCCGCCATCATGGATCAGCTCGTCCGCCACCCGGTGCACCGCGCACTGACCCGCCCGCAGATGTTCGCGGGCGTCACGATGAACTATTTCATCATCAATATCGGCGTGACGACCGAGGTTTTCCTGATCACCGGCAGCTGGCTGGCCCTGCCGGTTGCCGTGGCGATGCACGGCGTCGGTTATTTTGCCTGCCTGCGCGAACCGCGCATTTTCGATCTGTGGATCACCAAGGTTTCGAAGTGCCCGCGGGTGAAGAATTACAAGCGGTGGGGCTGCAACAGCTACGCCGCCTGACCTCGACCTAGGAGGGTCGACGCATGAGCAAATGGAAAGGAGCCGCCGCCTGGAGCGCGAAGGAAGCCCGCGTCGGCGACCGGCTGCCCTATGCCCGGCTGGTGGACGAGAACACGCTGCTGTTGCGCGACGGCTCTCTGCTGACCGCGATCCAGGTGCCCGGCCTGTTGTTCGAGACCGAGGATACCGAAGCGCTCAACGCCCATGCGGCGACGCGCGAGGTGATGCTGCGCTCCACGCTCGATAGCCGTTTCGTCATGTACCACCACGTGATCCGTCGCCGGGTCGAGGTGGAGCTGGATGCGGAGTTCGAAGCCCCGCTGGCCGGCCATATCGATGCGCGGTGGAAGGAACGGCTGGGTTCGGGCTCGCTGTTCATCAACGACCAGTTCGTGACGCTGATCCGTCGCCCAGCGCGCGGCAAGGCGGGCTGGGTCGAAAAGGCGAGCAAGGCGCTCAATGCCCGCAAGAAGGACGCGGTCGAGGTCGATCCGAAGGACCTGCGCTCGCTTCGCGCTGCCGCCACGGGGCTTGTCGCATCACTGCAGCCTTACGGCGCGGCGATGCTGGGCGACTATACCGGCCCCAAGGGCTATACCAATTCCGAAATCCTGGAGCTGCTGTCCGCGCTCTATAATGGCGAGATGCGGCCCGTGCGCCGCCCTGCGGAAGACCGCGACGTCGGCCACATGCTGCCCTATCGCCGGGCGAGCTTCGGGATCGACGCGATGGAGCTGCGCGGTTCGGGCGACCCCGATTTCGCCTCGATCCTCTCCCTGAAGGACTATCCCGACGCGACCAGCCCGGGCCTGCTCGATTCATTGCTGCGCCTGCCCTACGAAATGGTCGTCTCGGAAAGCTACGCCCCTGCCGAACGCACCACCGCGCGCGAACGGATGGACCTTGCGATCCGCCGCCTGCGCTCGGTCGACGAGGAAGCGCAGGCCGAACGCAATGACATGATGGCCGCGCGCGATGCGCTGGGCAACGGCGCGGTCGGCTTTGGCGATCACCACCTCTCGGTGCTGGTGCGCGAGCGCACGCTGCCCCGGCTCGACGACGCGACCGCAGCCTGCGCCGCCGCGCTGGCCGACACGGGCGCCATCGTTGTCCGCGAAGACACCAATCTGGAGCCCGCCTTCTGGGCGCAGTTCCCCGGCAACGAGCAGTATATCGTGCGCCGCGCGATGATCTCTTCGGCCAACATGGCGAGCTTCGGATCGCTCCACGGGTTCGCGCTGGGGCAGGCCGATGGCAACCATTGGGGCGAGGCGGTGACGCTGCTGGAAACCACCAGCGCGACGCCGTTCTTCTTCAACTTCCACAATGGCGACCTGGGCAATTTCTCGGTCATCGGGCCGTCGGGCTCGGGTAAAACCGTGGTCATGAACTTCCTCGCCGCGCAAGCGCAAAAGTTCAGCCCCCGCACAATTCTGTTCGACAAGGATCGCGGTGCGGAGCTTTTCGTGCGCGGCATCGGCGGGCGCTACGACCGGATCTATGCTGGCGAACCGAGCGGCTTCAACCCGCTGTCGCTGCCCGATACGCCCGCCAACCGCGCCTTCCTGCGCGACTGGCTGGGCGTGCTGCTGAAGGCCGAGGGGCCGGAGGAGCTGCAGACCGTCAGCCACGCGGTCGACGCGGCGTACGAGAACGATGCGAGCCTGCGCCGCCTGCGCAATTTCCGCGAGCTGCTCAGCGGCACGCGCCGCCCCGAGCCGGGCGACCTCGCGGACCGCCTCTCGGCCTGGATCCACGGCGGCGAACACGCATGGCTGTTCGACAACGAGCGCGACGAGCTCGATCTCGATCGCAAGACGCTCGGCTTCGATATGACCGCGCTGCTCGAGAACCCGCGCCTGCGCACGCCGACGATGATGTACCTGTTCCACCGGATCGAGGAGCGGCTGGACGGTGAGCCGACCATGATCCTGATCGACGAGGGCTGGAAGGCGCTTGACGATGAGGTATTCGCTGCGCGCATCCGCGACTGGCTGAAGACTCTGCGGAAACGCAACGCGCTGGTCGGTTTTGCCACGCAGAGCGCGCGCGATGCGCTCGAAAGCCGCATCTCCACCGCGCTGGTCGAACAGACCGCGACGATGGTATTCATGCCCAACAGCCGCGCCCGGCCCGAGGATTACTGCGACGGCTTCGGTCTGACGCAGCACGAACTCGCGCTGATCCGCACGCTGCCCGCGCATAGCCGCTGCTTCCTCGTCCGCCAGCCCGATGCGAGCGTGGTGGTGCGGCTTGACCTGTCGAATGCGCCCGAAGTGCTCACCATCCTCTCGGGCCGGGAAAGCAGCGTGCGCCGTCTCGACCTGCTGCGCGAAGCGCTGGGCGATGATCCTGCCGACTGGTTCCCCGCGCTCACCGGCCATGCCTGGCCGGGCGGGAAGAAGGACGATATCGGCGGCGATCTGCCATTCAGGCAGGCTGCGGAATGACCGGCGGCGGAACCTGCGATCTGGCGATGTCCGAAGCCGCCGGCGGCGTTGCCGCCGCGCTGGAAGCGGTCAATTGCGTCGCCGCCGAAGTGACGGGCGCCACCTTCGGTCGGCTCTTCGCGCCGGGCGGCATCCTGGTCAGCGCGCTGACGATCATCCTGACGCTGTATGTGGCGTTCTTTGCCATCAACCTGCTGACGGGCCGCTCGGTTCTGGGCGTGCGCGCGCTTACGCCCCGCATGATCACGCTGGGGCTGGTGCTGACCTTCGCGACCAGCTGGGTCGCGTATCAGTCGGTCGTCTGGGGCGTCTTCGTCGATGGGCCGGACTGGCTGGCCAGCGCACTGACCGGGGATAGCGGGTCCGCCACGCAGACCTTTGCCACCAAAGTCGATGTCGTGTTCGCTGCGGTTCAGCAGGCGAGTGAGGGGCAGGAGGACATTCAGACCTTCTCCCCCGCCGGAATGCTGTGGCTGGGCGCGCTGCTGTTCATGCTCGGCACGGTCGGCCTGCTCGTCACCACGCGGATCGCGCTGGCGCTGCTGATCGCGCTGGGGCCGATTTTCGTGGTCATGGCCCTGTTCGATGGGACGCGCGGGCTGTTCGTCGGCTGGCTCAAGGGCGTCACCATGATGGCGCTGACACCGCTTTTCGCGGTGCTGGGCGGTTCGATCATGCTCGAAATGTCCGTGCCGATCCTTGCCGCGCTGAACCAGGTGCCGGGCGAGATTCCCGCGCGCGCGGCGATGGCCTTCTTCATGATCGGCGCGGTGCATGTCGCGCTGATGGCGATGGCGCTCAAGGTTATGGGCACCATGGTCGGCGGCTGGCAGGTCTTCGGCCTTGCCAGCAGTGACAGCGACAAGGGCCGGGGGAGCGTGCCGGCCGCGGCGCCTGCGCCTGCCGCCTCCAATGCCTATAACGGCGCTGCGGGTTCGCAGCCCGCGCCCTCCAGCGCAGCGCGGCGCACCGCCGTGGTCGCGGCGACGCCGCCGATGGCCGCGAACGACAGCGGCGCAGGCGCCAGCGCGGGGGCGGGTGGCTCGCGCGTGACCAACGTCTACGCCACCTCTTCAGGCAACGGACAGCAGGGCGAACCTAGCAAGGCGGCCTCGCGTACCAGCGGGCTCGGTTCCCGCTTCAAGGCGGCACCTGCCCGCCAAACGGAGAAAGTGAAATGATCCGCGCGTTTCTACCCGCGCTCGCCATGCTTGCGGTGCTCGCCGCAAATCCCGCTGCGGCGCAGGACCCCCGGCTGGTCGAACGGCTCTACGATCCGGACGAGGTCGTCGTGATCCAGGGCAAGACCAAGGTGCAGGCGACGATCGAATTCGGCGAGGGCGAGGCGATCGAGAATGTGGCGGTGGGCGATTCCACCGCCTGGCAGGTCACGCCCAACCAGCGCGCCAACCTTCTGTTCGTCAAGCCGCTGAGCCCCAGCGCGCAGACCAACATGACGGTGGTGACAAACCGCCATACCTACCTGTTCGATCTGGTCGCCAGCCCGCGCGCGAAGCCGCTGTACATGATGCGCTTCACCTATCCCGAGCCGCCGCCCGAAGAAGCCGAGCCGCAGCTGGCCGAGAACGCCGTGGGCGAAGCGAATGCCATCGAGCTGATGGCGGCGACCGATCCGCTGGCGGTGATCGACCCGGCCATGCTCAACTTCAAGTGGCAGGCCAAGGGCGAACGCGAACTGCAGCCGGACGAAGTCTACGACGATGGGCGCTCCACCTACCTGCGGTGGAATCAGGACCGCCCCGTTCCCGCCATCCTGATCGAGAATTACGAGGGCGAGGAAGGCCCGGTCAATTCGACCGTGCGCGGCGATACGGTGATCGTCGACGGAGTGCCGAGGGAAATTATCCTGCGCTCGGGTCGTGAAAGAGCAACACTGGTGAACAATGGTCCGGCGCGGGCAACCGCCGCGAGCGGGCCGGTCAGCGGCGGCCGCTAGGCCAGCCTCGAAAGGGAAGCGAATATTATGCGCCTCGCCATGAAAATGCCGCCCAAGAAGGCTCCGGGCGATTCGAACGCGGCCAATGATGCGCGCGACGACGATCCGCGCGAGAGCGAAAGCGCGGAGATCATCGATCTCGCCAGCCGCAGCGCCTTCCCCGCGGTGGCGAAGAAAAAGGGCGGCAGCGACAGCATGGGGATGGTCGCGGGAATCGCGATCGTCGCCGCGCTGGGCCTCGTCACACTGTGGAGCATGAGCAGCGCGCGGCTTGAGCCGGAGGAGGCAACGCCCGCCGCCGATCCCGCGCCCGCTTCCTCCACGGGGCCGGCCCAGATCGCCGTCGATCCCGCGCCCGAGGCCGCACCCGTGGGCGCGCCTGCGCAGCAGGTGGTGCGCGTCGATCCTGCGCCTTCGCCGGTGCTTTCGAACAATCCCAACCTCGCGCCGGGCGCTGCCACCAATCCCTACAACAGCCCCACGATCGTGTTCGATTCCTCGGGCAAGGCGGTCGCCTCCGTTCCCGCCGCTGCGCTGCCCGAGGGCGCGCGAGCGGGCGGCGAGGGCGCGACCGGCAGTTCGGCTGGCGATTTCGCCAGCCGCGTCGGCGGTGTGGGCGGCAGCACGGCGCGCGCGCAGGCGCTGGCCAACCCGGCGACGACGGTTACGCAGGGCACGCTGATCCCCGCGATCCTGGAAACCGCGATCGATACCGACGTGCCCGGTTACGTGCGTGCGGTGGTGAGCCAGGATGTGAAGAGCTTCGACGGCAAGAACGTGCTGATCCCGCGCTCCAGCCGGTTGATCGGCCAGTACCAGTCGGGTCTGCAGGCGGGCCAGAAGCGTGCCTACGTGATCTGGACCCGCGTGATCCGGCCCGACGGCGTGAGCGTGAACCTGCAATCGCCGGGTGTCGGCTTCGACGGGACGACCGGTCTGCCCGGCGACGTCGACAGCCGCTTCTTCCAGCGCTTCGGTTCGGCCATGCTGCTTTCGGTCGTCGGCGGACTGTCGGCCATCGGCACAGGGGGCGCATCGGTCGTGATCGGTGGCGGAGGCCAGGCGGCGGCCGCGGCGGCCGCATCGCAGGACAGCCAGCTCGGCCCGGTGGTGCGGGTTCGCCAGGGAGAGCCGATCCGCGTGTTCACCGCGCGCGATCTGGATTTCTCGGGCGTCTGAGCGGGTAACTTGGCCGACATTGATCCAAAGACCATGGGGGCAGACCTGCAATCGGTGAGCGAGGGCCAGCGGGTGGAGCCCTCCGCCCCGCAAGCGCGCGAACGCAGCGTTTATCTGGAGGCGTATCTCGCACCGTTTCGCGAGTGGCTGGACCGGGGCACGGTGACGGAAATCCTCGTCAACCGCCCCGGCGAGATATGGATCGAGGATGCTGCAGTGCCCGGCGGCATGCAGCGGATCGAGACCGATACGATCACCGACATCCTGGTGCAGCGGCTGGCCGAACAGGTCGCCCGCGTCAGCCACCAGGGCATCAACCGGGAGCATCCGCTGCTCGGCGCGACGCTGCCCGATGGTGCGCGCGTGCAGTTCTGCGGCCCGCCCGCCAGCCGCAAGCACTGGGTCATGGCGATCCGCCGCCACCGCCGGCTGGATCTGCCGCTCGATGCGTATGACACCGGTCCGTTGAAACGTCAGGAACAGGCGGCCATGCCCGATCCGCAGGCGGAGCCTATCGCGTTCCTGCGCGAGGCGATCCTCCAGCGGCAGACGATCCTGATCTCGGGCGGCACCAGCACCGGCAAGACCACCTTCCTCAATGCGATGCTGGGGGAGATTCCCAAGGACCAGCGCGTGGTACTGGTGGAGGATACACCGGAATTGAAGCTGCCGGGGGAGAACGGCGTGGGGCTGGTCGCGGTGAAGGGCGAACTGGGCGAGGCCAAGGTGACGGCCAACGAACTGCTGCAAGCCGCACTGCGCCTGCGGCCGGACCGGATCGTGCTGGGCGAACTGCGCGGGCAGGAGAGCGTCTCCTTCCTGCGGGCGATCAACACCGGCCACCCGGGCAGCTTCTCGACCGTGCACGCCAACTCTCTGCACGGCGCACTGGAGCAATTGTCGCTGATGGTCATGCAGACCGGAATCGGCCTCAGCCGCAGGGATATCATCGCCTATGCAGCCAGCGTGATCGACGTGATCGTGCAACTGGGCAGGGGGGCTGACGGCAAGCGTGGCATCGCCCAGATCGCACGCAGTGCGGACCTCTTGAAATCCGACGACTGGTAGCATCCGTTCGTCCAAAACCGGGCTGGCCTGCCGTGCGCCCACCGGATAGAGAACGCGCGAAACCGCGCACCTGCGCCGTGCGCAGGTCAGACAGTCGCAACCAAAGCGAGAGCTCAAGACCCGATGGCTTCCCCGCTCAGCGCCGATTCCAGCCGTGATACCGGTTCGCGCTTCTTCAACCGCGAACTAAGCTGGCTTGCCTTCAACGATCGCGTGCTCGCCGAAGCGTGCAACACCGATTATCCGCTGCTTGAGCGGCTGCGCTTTCTGTCGATCTCCGGCAGCAATCTGGACGAATTCATGATGATCCGCGTGGCTGGGCTGGTCGGCCAGGTGCAGCGCGGAATCGACAAGCCGTCCGCAGACGGGCTCACCCCCGCGCAGCAATTGTCCGAAATTCGTGCCCGGCTCGCCCAGCTCAACGAACGTCAGCAAGGCACCCTGCGCGATCTGCGCGAGATGCTGGCCGATGCAGGCATCCACATGGCGGACGACCGGCGGATCGACCGCGAGGCGCACGAATGGCTGCGCAGGCATTTTCTCGACGAGATCATGCCCGTCATCACGCCGCAGGCGCTCGACCCGGCGCACCCGTTCCCCTTCATCGCCAATGAAGGGCTCGGCGTGCTTTTCACCGTGCGCCGCGAAGACCTGAAGAATCAGGAAACCGAAGACCTGGTCGAGATGGTGCTGATCCCCTCGGCCTTGCCGCGCTTCCTGCGCGTGCCGGGGGACGAGGCGATCTATATCGGGATCGAGAACCTGATTACCCGCTTCGCCGAACACCTGTTCCCCGGCTTCGAGATGCGCGGAAGCGGCGTGTTCCGCGTGCTGCGCGACAGCGATATCGAGATAGAGGAAGAGGCGGAGGACCTTGTCCGCACCTTCCGCAGCGCGATCCAGCGGCGGCGGCGCGGGCAGGTGATCCAGCTTGAGCTGGAAACCGAGTTCGATCCCACGGCGGAAGCGCTGCTGCGCGATCGGCTGGCGACGCCGGGCGCATCCTTCGTCAAGATCGACGGGATTCTGGGCATGGCGGGCCTGTCCGACATCGTGAAGGAAGACCGGCCCGATCTGAAGTTCGATGCCTATTCGCCGCGCTATCCGGAGCGTATCCGCGAGCACGACGGGGACTGCTTCGCCGCCATCCGCGAAAAGGACATCATCATCCACCACCCTTACGAAAGCTTCGACGTGGTGGTCGATTTCATCCGTCAGGCCGCCGCCGATCCCAACGTGGTAGCGATCAAGCAGGCGCTGTATCGCGCAGGCACGCAGTCCGAAGTGATCGAGGCGCTGGTGGAAGCGGCGGAGAACGGCAAGTCGGTGACGGCTGTGGTCGAGCTGAAGGCCCGCTTCGACGAAGAGCAGAACCTGTATTGGGCGAACAAGCTGGAGCGCGCGGGCGTTCAGGTGATCTACGGTTTCGTCGACTGGAAAACTCATGCCAAGGCGGCGATGGTCGTCCGGCGCGAAGAGGAAGGTTTCCGCACCTATTGCCACTTCGGGACGGGCAACTACCACCCGATCACCGCCAAGATTTACACCGATCTCAGCTACTTCACCGCCGATCCGCGGCTGGGCCGGGATGCTGCAAAGCTGTTCAACTTCGTTACGGGCTATGTAGAGCCGCATGAGACGGAACTGTTGAGCATCAGCCCGATCGACCTGCGCGAAACGCTGTACGAGAAGATCGACGCCGAGGCGGATAACGCGCGGCAGGGCAAGCCTTCGGGCATATGGCTCAAGATGAACCAGCTGACCGATACCGGCATGATCGAGCGGCTTTATGCGGCGAGCGAGGCAGGGGTCGAAGTGCAGCTGGTGGTGCGCGGCATCTGCAATCTGCGCCCAGGCGTGCCCGGCCTTTCCGAAAACATCCGCGTCAAGTCGATCATCGGCCGTTTCCTGGAACACAGCCGCATCTTTGCCTTCGCCAATGGGGCACCGATCCCGGGAGAACACACGCAGGTCTACATCTCCAGCGCGGATATGATGGAGCGCAATCTCGACCGGCGCGTTGAACAGCTTGTGCCGATCGAGAACCAGACCGTACATGATCAGGTGTTGCAGCAGGTGCTGCTCGCCAATCTCCTTGATAACGAAAGCAGCTGGGTGCTGCAGCCGGACGGAACTTACGAACGCGTTGAACCAGGCGATGCCAAGCCCTTCAACTGTCACCGCTATTTCATGACCAACCCCTCGCTTTCCGGCCGTGGTGGCGCGCTCGAGGCGGGCGCGGTTCCCAAGCTGGCGCTCCGTCGGGGTGCTGCCTGATGGCACGCAGGAAGGGCAACGACCGCCGTCGGATTTCGGGTTCGGAACCGCTTGGCGCGATCATCGATATCGGCTCCAACACCGTGCGTCTGGTCATCTATGGCGGGCCGCCGCGCGCGCCCACCACGCTGTTCAACGAGAAAGTGACCGCCCGCCTGGGGCGCGACCTCGACGAGAACGGCCTGCTTGCCGAGGATTCGATCGATCTGGCGATGGGCGCGCTCAAGCGCTTTGCGCTGATCCTCACCGATCTTGAGGTGACGCGAATCGATGCTGTCGCAACTGCGGCAGTGCGCGATGCGAAGAACGGCAAGGATTTCCTCGCGCAGGTGGAGGCTCTGGGGTTGGAGCCGCGCCTGCTGAGCGGGATCGACGAAGCGCGGATAAGCGCCGAAGGCGTGCTGGGCGCCTTTCCCAGCGCGCGCGGTATCGTTGCCGATATCGGCGGCGGCAGCCTCGAACTGGTGCCGGTGGAAGATGGCAAGGTGGGCGAGGGATGCAGCCTGCCCGCCGGGACCCTGCGGCTGGCCAGAATAGGGGGCGGCGACCGCGACAAGCTGCGCGACAAGCTGAAGAAGATGATCGGCAAGGATGCCCCTGCCATGGCGCAGGGCGGCGATCTGTACCTTGTCGGCGGCACGTGGCGCGCGCTCGCATCCTTCGCCCGTGCGCAGATCGATTTTCCCCTGACCGACCCGCACGGTTTCACGATGACCCGCGAGGAAGCAGCCGAGCTGGTCAAGAAACTGGCCAAGACCGATGTCGAGACGATCAGGGCGACACCGCGCGTTCCATCCTCGCGGGCGGACAGCCTGCCCGAAGCGGCTTCGTTGCTGCATGTGCTGTTGAAGCACTACGACCCGGAAAGGATCGTTGCGTCCGCCTGGGGGCTGCGCGAAGGCCTGATGATGCGGCGGCTGGACCAGTACCAGCTGGCGCAGGACCCCTTGCTCGCCGGTGCGATAGAATTCGCCGAAAGCCGGGGCGCCTCGGCCATGCAGGCCACGCGCGTTGCGGGATGGACAGTCGACACGGTGCGTTCGCTGCGGCCGGGGGCGGAAAGGCTGCGGCTGGCGGCCATCATGCTGGGTCTTGCCGCGATGCAGACCGAACCCAACCTGCGCGTGGGGCAGGGGGTGGACTGGGCGCTGCACAAGCGCTGGATTGCGATCACGCCAGAGGGGCGCGCGATGCTCGCCGCGTCGATCTGCGCGAATTCCGCCGAACTGGAAATGCCCGAAGCGGTCGTCGCGCTCGCCTCGAAGGAGGCGCTGGACGAGGCAATCACATGGGGCCTTGGCCTGCGGCTAGCCCGCAGGCTTGGTGCAGGCTCGGCTCGCTCGCTCGATGCGACCCGGCTCACGCGCGAGAAGAAGACGCTCGTCCTCGCGCTCGCCAAGAGTCACGCCGCGCTTTACGGCCAGCCGGCCGAACGCGATCTCGCGCTGCTTGCCGCGCATCTGGGGCTGGAGCCGGAAATGCGGGTGATGGGTGAGAAGAAGCTGCCGGAAAAGGGCGAGCCCTCGCTGCTGCTCGATCAGCCGATGAAGGGCTAGGGTAGCGCGGCTAGGCTGTGTCTTCCCCAGCGAAGGGGGAGAAATCGGTGTCCGTATCGAACACCTCGATCCCTTCCTCTCGCTTGAGCCAGCCGACCACAAGATAGGTCACGGGCGTCAGCACGGCTTCCCAGAAGATCTTGAGCAACCAGTTGGTGACGAGCACGGTCACGACATCGCGTGTTTCCCACACGCCCAGGAAGGCGATGGGATAGAACAGCAGGCTGTCCACCCCCTGGCCGACCACGGTCGATCCGATGGTCCGGGTCCACAGCGCCTTGCCTTTCGTCCATATCTTCATCTTGGTCATGACGAAGGAATTGACGAACTCGCCAGCCCAGAAGGCGACGATGGATGCCAGAACGATTCTGGGCACCAGCCCGAAGACCTGTTCATAGGCATCCTGCCCGTCCCAGCTGGCGGCGGGCGGCAGGCTCACCACCACCCAGCTCATGAAGGCCATGAAGATCAATGCGCCGAATCCGGTCCAGATCACGCGGCGTGCGCGGGCGTAGCCGTAGACTTCGGTAAGAACGTCGCCGATCACGTAGCTGACGGGGAAAAACAGGATTCCCGCACCGTAGATGAAGGTGCCTTCGGGGGCGGGCCACCAGCCGTCCGGCCAGAAGGGCAGGGTGATCGCTGTCAGCTTTGCCGCGCCGATAATGTTGGACAGCAGCAGGATGGCGACGAAGGCCGCCATGACCCGGTCGAAATGCTTGAACCGCACCGGGCCGACATGCGTCATGCTGGCGGTTTTCCCCGGCTGCGTCATCTTGTTCCCCACCGCGATTGCATAACCCGGTTTTGGCTTGCGGAAAAGGCGGCTATGCGGTCGCGGCATGCGCCCTTAGCTCAGCTGGATAGAGCACGGGACTTCTAATCCTGAGGCCGCAGGTTCGAATCCTGCAGGGCGCGCCAGTTTTTCCCGTCGATCAATTTGGCCTGCCCGGAACCGTGGGGCGCGGGCTTTTTCCAAGCCCCAAGGTTTGCAACGCGCTGGAACCCGGAACCCGCACGATCCCATCCGGTTGAAGGTGCAAGACCATTCAGGAGAGCCCCATGAGCGATGCACAAGCCATTTTCGACCGTCTGAAGCAGGATCACGACCGCCACCGCGAACTGCTCGACAAGCTGATGGAAACGCACGGCGACAGCCCGGAGCGCGAGCGGCTGTTCACCGAACTGACCAAGGAACTCAAGAGCCACGCTGCGGCGGAGGAACAGGCGCTCTATTCCACGATGCTGCGCAAGCCCCCGACCACGGACGAGACGCGCCATTCGGTCGCCGAGCATCACGAGATCGACGAGATGCTCAACGATCTTGCGGCTACCGACATGTCCGAAGGCGCCTGGCTCCAGAAGTTCAAGACCTTCGATCACGACTATCGCCATCACATCACCGAGGAAGAGGAAGACCACTTCCCGGACTTCCGCAAGCACCTCGACAGCGAAGACGTGGAGCACATGGCAGCGGTCTTCGAACGCCGCAAAGATGAGGAAAAGGACGAGGCCGAGGTCACGCCCGAAAAGCAAGAAGACGCGAAGGAATAATGTCGGCCACGGGGGGCGGTGCGGAACTCGAGCGGAGCATCGCCTCCGGCCAGGGGCCCGATGCATCCGCTGAGAACGGGATCTGGCGCTACGAGATCGCCAACAAGATGGCGGTCGTCATCGATGGCGAGGATTATTTCGCGCTGGTCCATACCGCGATGTTCAATGCGCGCACCCAGATCGTCCTGATCGGCTGGGATTTCGATACGCGCATAACGCTCAGGCGCGGCGAGGAATGGACCAATGGCGATAGCGATCGGCCCGCCCGGCTGGGTGATTATCTGCCCTGGCTGGTCAAGACGCAGGATGGGCTGGATATCCGCATCCTGAAATGGGGGCTGTCGTGGGTGCAGTTCTTCAAGCGAGGGCGGATGGCCTATGACATCGCCCGGATGTGGATGGTCGACGGTATCAGCTTCCGCTTCGACAGCCACCATCCCCCCGGTTGCAGCCACCACCAGAAGATCGCGGTGTTCGACCGGCAGATGGCGGTGTGCGGCGGAATCGACCTGACCTATGATCGCTGGGATACGCGCGAACATCTGGAGGAAGACCCGCGCCGGGTGAACTGGCCCGGCAACACGCACGGGCCCTGGCACGATATCACGGTGATGATGGAAGGCCCGGTTGCCGGCGCGCTGTTCGATCTGTGCGACACGCGCTGGCAGGTTGCGGGCGGGGACCCGCTGGACCGGCCGAAGCGCCCGGAGAAGAGCCCCTGGCCGGACGCCCTGCAGGCGGAATTCCAGGATGTGGAAATCGGCCTGTGCCGTACGCGTGCCTGTGTCGGCGAAGTGAGCGCGGTAAGCGAGATCGAGGAACTGTTCCTCGCCCATTTCGCGCGCGCCAAACGCTTTATCTACATCGAGAACCAGTATTTCACCTCGCGCAAGATCGCGGAAGCCATCGCCAGGCGGCTGAGTGAGCCCGATCCGCCCGAAATCGTGATCGTCCACCCGCGCCATGCCGACGGCTGGCTTGAACAGCAGGCGATGGACCATGCGCGCGATCTTGTTGCCGAAGCGGTCGAAGCCGCCGACGCGCGCGATCGCTTCGAGGTCTATGTGCCCTATACCGGCGAAACGCCGATCTACGTCCACGCCAAGCTGATGATCGTGGACGACGAGGTGCTGCGGATCGGATCGGCCAATCTGAACAACCGCTCGCTCGGGCTCGACAGCGAATGCGATACCGTGCTCGACGCGACGAGGCCGCACAATTCGGGCCGGGGGCTGGAAGACAAGATTCAAGCCATCCGCATCTCTCTCCTCGCGGAACATTGCGGGGTGCCGGAAGACGAGATGCAGGCCGCGCTGGACGAACATGGCACCATGCAAGGCGCTATTGCCGCGCTCGGTTCCGAAGGGCGCAGGACGCTGCGCCCCTATGTTCCGCCGACCAAGACCGAATTCGAGGAATGGCTTGCGGAATCGGGCATGCTCGACCCGGAAAAGCCATCGGGTATCCTCAGGCCATTTGCGCGCGGCGGCCTTTTCGGCAAAGGCGGGCGCCTCAGGCGGTTGCGCGACAGGGCAAAGAGGAAATTTCTGAAATGAGCAGTCTGGTCGGTCCGGACGAGGACAGGGAAGCCGGCAAGTTGCCGGTGCCCGAGGATGTGCAGGCAGCGGTGCGAACCTTGCTGGAGTGGACGGGGGACGATCCCACGCGCGAGGGGTTGATCGATACACCCAAGCGCGTCGCGCGCGCCTGGAAGGAATATTGCCAGGGATACGAGGAGGACCCTGCGGTCCACCTGTCCCGCGTGTTCGAGGAAGTGGGCGGCTACGACGAGATCGTGCTGCTGAAGGATATCCCCTTCCAGTCGCATTGCGAGCACCACATGGCCCCGATTATCGGCGTGGCGCACATCGCCTATCTGCCGACCGACTTCGTGGTGGGAATTTCGAAGCTGGCGCGCGTGCTGCACGGTTATGCCCGCCGCCTTCAGGTGCAGGAGCGGCTGACCGCCGAGGTCGCCCAGTGCATCTGGGACAATCTGAAGCCCGAAGGCGTTGCGGTCGTGATCGAGGCAAGCCATGCCTGCATGACCGCGCGCGGGGTGCGCACGCCCGGTGTCGGCATGGTCACCAGCCGGATGATGGGCGTATTTCGCGACGACGAGCGCAGCCGCAAGGAAGTGCTCAGCCTGATGGGCTACTGATACGAAAAAGGGCGGCCGCACCTCGAAGTGCGCCGCCCCTTTGTCTGATTGGCTCTATAGCGCGCCTCAGAGCTGGCCGAGCATGTGCTCCGCGCTGGAAACGCTGAAATCGCCCGGCTTCTCGACGTTCAGCTTGCGGACCTTTCCGTCGTCCACGATCATCGAATAGCGCTGGCTGCGCTTGCCCATGCCGAAGCCCGATCCATCCATGGTGAGGCCCACGGCTTCGGCGAATTCGCCATTGCCATCCGCCAGCATGGTCACATCCTTGCTGCCGTCGGCCTGCTGCCATGCACCCATGACGAATGCGTCGTTGACCGAAATGCAGGCGATCTCGTCCACGCCCTTGGACTTCAGTTCTTCCGCTTTCTCCGCAAAACCGGGCAGGTGCTTGGCCGAACAGGTCGGGGTGAAAGCGCCGGGCACGGCGAACAGCGCCACCTTGCGGCCCGCGAAGAACTCGCGCGTGTCGACCGGTTCCGGCCCGCCTTCGGTGGCCTTGGAAATCTTCACCTGGGGAATCGTGTCGCCTTCGGAAATATTCATGGGTCGGTAGTCCTTCACCTGAGAGTTGCGGGCTCGCTTGTGGCCTGCCGCCGGTCTTCGGGCAATCCCTTGAGACGCGCTGACGACAGAGCCCGGTTGCGGGTTCACCATTCCTACGGATCATGCGCGGAATCTATCCCGTTTTTCGGGCTGCACGCGTCCACCCAACGGATTTGCCGCACCACCTGTGGCTCTCGGCGCTTGCAGATATAAAGAAGTCTTTATATTGGCCGCGAAACAAGTGCGGCGCTGAATCGCGCACAACGGAACATTCCCCGGGTTCCCTGCGCCAAGCCGGCGTATGCCCACAAAGCCCAAAGGAGCAAGCATGGCTACCAAGGAACAGGACTACATCGTCAAGGACATCGATCTTGCGGATTATGGCCGCAAGGAGATCGAAATCGCCGAAACCGAAATGCCGGGCCTGATGGCTCTTCGCGAACAGTACGGCGAGAGCAAGCCGCTGAAGGGCGCGAAGATCGCGGGTTCGCTGCACATGACCATCCAGACCGGCGTGCTGATCGAAACGCTGGTGGAACTGGGCGCCGATGTGCGCTGGACCACCTGCAACATCTATTCGACGCAGGATCACGCCGCGGCATACATCGCCGACAAGGGCATCCCCGTGTTCGCGATCAAGGGCGAAACGCTGGCCGACTACTGGGATTACGTCGCCAAGATCTTCGACTGGGGTGACGAGCCCTGCAACATGATCCTCGACGATGGCGGCGATGCCACCATGTTCGCGCTGTGGGGCGCGCGGATCGAGGCGGGCGAGGAAATGCCCGCGCCGACCAACGAGGAAGAGCGCGAAATGCAGCGCGCCCTCAAGGCCTTCATCGAACGCAAGCCCGGCTACCTGACCAAGACGGTCGAGACCGTGCGCGGCGTTTCGGAAGAGACCACCACCGGCGTCAACCGCCTCTACCAGCTGTCCAAGGCGGGCAAGCTGCCGTTCCCGGCAATCAACGTGAACGACTCCGTCACCAAGTCGAAGTTCGACAACAAGTACGGCTGCAAAGAATCGCTGGTCGACGGCATTCGTCGCGGTACCGACGTGATGATGGCCGGCAAGGTCGCCTGCGTCGCGGGTTACGGCGATGTCGGCAAGGGTTCGGCGGCCTCGCTAGCCGGTGCCGGTGCGCGCGTCATGGTCACCGAAATCGACCCGATCTGCGCGCTGCAGGCGGCGATGGACGGCTTCGAAGTCGTGACGATGGAAGAGGCGACCAAGCGCGCCGACATCTTCGTCACCACCACGGGCAACAAGGACGTCATCACCGTCGACCACATGCGCGCCATGAAGGACATGGCGATCGTGGGTAACATCGGCGACTTCGACAACGAGATCCAGGTGGATGCGCTGTCCAACATGAAGTGGACCGAGATCAAGCCGCAGGTCGATCTGGTCGAATTTCCCGACGGCAAGCGGATGATCCTTCTCTCGAAGGGCCGCCTGCTCAACCTCGGCAACGCGACCGGTCACCCCAGCTTCGTGATGAGCGCCAGCTTCACCAACCAGGTGCTGGCCCAGATCGAGCTGTTCACCAAGGCGGACCAGTACGACAATGCCGTGCACGTGCTGCCCAAGCACCTCGACGAAGAGGTCGCCGCGCTGCACTTGCAGAAGCTCAACGTCAATCTGACCGAGATGAGCGACGAGCAGGCCGACTACATCGGCGTGCCCAAGGAAGGGCCCTACAAGCCCGAGCATTACCGCTACTAAGCGCGCGAAAGCGTTGGGGCGGGGAATTCCTCGCCTCTTGCAGGCCCGGGATGGTTGCCAAGCAGCCATCGCCGGGCCTAGCTGATTCTCATGGACCTTGGCTCAACCGCGCTGGCGCTTCTCGGCCTTCTGCTGGCGGCGTGGACGGCTGGCGCTGCGTGGCTGATGATCGCCGCGGGTGCCCGCGCGCGCGGTGCGGACGCGGCGCGGCGCACGGCCATGCGTCTCAATCGCCTGCTCGACGAGGCGCCAACTGCCGCACTGCTGGTGCGCAGCGACGGACGGCTGGAAGGATCGGAGCGGCTGGCGCACTGGCTCGGGCTTGATCAGCTGCCGCAATTCCTCGGAGAACTGGCCAAATATCCCGACCGTGGCCTGACCTCGGACCAGCTGGACGAACTGACCGAAAAGGTCCGCCTGGCGCAGAAATCCGCCGCGCCGTTCCGCATGGCGGTGACGCTGCCTGGCTCGTCGCGCAGCCTTGCGCTGCGCGGCAGCCTGGCCGATCCGCAGGTGTCGCCCGGCGGCGCCGCACTGATCTGGGTGTTCGATTTCAGCGAGAGCGAGCTGGAACTCAGCCGCATGCGCAAGGAGACGGCGCGCGCCCGGTCGGATTTCGCCGCGCTGGTCGGCCTGATCGAGGCGGCCCCGACGCCGATGTGGTTCCGCAATGCGGACATGCAGCTGCAGCTGGTCAACAAGGCCTATGTCGCCGCGGTGGGTGCCGAGGATGCGCAAAGCGTGATTGACCAGCAGATAGAGCTGGTCGAGGCGGTCGGCGGTGCGATCCCCGCCGATGTCGCGCGCGAAGCCTCCGTGACGGGCGAGCCGATCGAGCGCGTCGTCTCCGTCACCAGCGTCGATGGAGTGCGGCGGCGCTTTCGCGTGTCCGATCTGCCGCTGGGGGAAGAAGGCGTGGCGGGCTATGCGGTCGATATCCAGGAACAGGAAGATCAGGCGCGCCAGCATCGCGCCTACCGTGAAGCGCAGCGCAGCATGCTTGACCGGCTGTCGGTCGGCGTCGCGCAGTTCGATGGCGAGCGCAAGCTGACCTTCGCCAACCAGCCGTTCCGCCGTCTGCTGGGCATGCGCCCCGGTTCCGGGCCGCTGGGCACATCATTCGAACGCATGCTCAGCGATGCGCGCGACGAGAGCCGTCTGCCAGAAGTCCGCGACTTCCCGACCTGGCGCAAGGATCGCGTGGACTGGTTCGGCGAGGATGCGACGCAGGAAGAGGATTGGCCGCTGTCCGATGGCACGCACCTCTCGGTCGTCGGCCAGCCGATGCCCGACGGCGGGCTCGCCCTGATCCTCGAAGATCGGACCGAACAGCTCTCGCTTGCGGCCAACCGCGATACCCTGCTGCGCACGCGCACCGCCATGCTCGACAGCCTGTTCGAAGCGCTGGCGGTGTTCGCGCCCGATGGCACGCTGCAATTGTGGAACCACAGCTTCCCCGAAACCTGGGGGCTGGAGGCAGACGCGCTGGACAGCCATCCTTCCGTCGATGCGCTGCTCGAGATGATAGAGCGCAACCTTGCCCGACCACGGCAGATCAAGGGCGTGGCCGAGGTGATCCGTTCCGCCACGCTCGACCGCAAGGAGCGGGCGGGGCGGTTGCAGCTGGCCGATGGCCGGACCATCGAGTTCGCAGGGATCCCGCTTCCCGATGGCAACGGCCTGCTCACCACGCTGGATGTGACCGCCAACGAACAGGCGGAGATGGCCCTGCGCGACCGGGCGGAGGCACTGGAACAGGCGGACAAGGTAAAGACCCGTTTCCTCGCCAACATGTCCTACGAGTTCCGCACGCCGCTTACCTCCATCGGCGGCTTTGCGGAGCTTCTGCAAGCCGAGGTTGCCGGACCGCTGAGCGATGGGGCGAAGGAATATGTCGCGGCCATTCTCGAATCGGTCGCGCGCCTTACCGATCAGGTGGAAAACGTGCTCGACCTCTCGCAGAGCGAAGCGGGCCTGCTGCCGATTGCGCGGCGCGAATTGTCGCTGCTGGCGTTTGTCGCCGGGGTTGCGCGGGCCCGGGAGGATGCGATCGAGGCGAAGTCGATCACGCTCGACCTGCGGGGCAGCCAGTCGCTCAAGCTGGCGGCGGACCCGCGCCAGCTGGGCCGCGCGATAGGCCAGCTGCTCGACAACGCCATCGAGGCCTGCGGCGAAAACGGGCGCATCCTTGTGGATATTGCCGCGCATGAGGGCGGGGCACGCATCGTGATTTCGGATAATGGGCGTGGCATGGAAGAAGCCGAGCTGACCCGTGCGCTCGACGGCATGCGCGACGATGGCGGTGGCGATACGACGCGGCGACAGGGGCTGGGCCTGCCACTCGCGAGGCAATTGATCGAGGCGCATGGGGGCCGGTTCGAAATCCAGTCGCAGAAGGGAGTTGGCACCAGCGTCACCATGACGCTGCCGCGCGCGTCATGAGCGAACCCGTGGAGCTTCCCGACCTCGCTGCGGTGGAGGATTTAGGCGCACGGATTGCCGCGAGGATGCGTGCGGGCGACGTTGTCGCGCTGTCCGGCCCGTTGGGCGCGGGCAAGACGACACTGGCGCGGGCGATCCTGCGCGCAGCGGGCCACGAAGGCGAGGTTCCGTCGCCGACTTTCACACTGATCGAGATGTACGATGCCCTCGATCCGCCCGTGGCGCATGCGGATTTCTATCGCCTCGAACACCCCTCCGAAGCCGAGGAGCTGGGGCTGGAAGATTACCGCGAAGGCGCGGTGCTGATCGCCGAGTGGCCGGAAAAGGCGGGCGGCTTCGGCCATGAACCCGCCTGCCTCTCGATTTCGCTGTCGGATCGGGGCGATACGCGTTTGGCGATTGTCGAATGCGGGGCAGATTGGCTAGGACGCGCGCCATGACGACATTGCCTGACGGTATTCATGATTTCCTCGGCGCGGCGGGCTGGGCCGGGGCGCAGATCGCACCGCTGACCGGCGATGCCAGCTTCCGCCGCTATTTCCGGCTCCACCATCAGGGCAAGAGCGCGATGCTGATGCACGCACCGCCACCCGAAGAACCGCGCGAGTTCCTGCATGTCGGGCGCTGGCTGCTCGACAACCAGATCCGCGCGCCGCAGATCTATGCCGAGGATCTCGACAATGGCTGGGTGCTGATCGAGGATTTCGGCGATGCGCGCATGCGCGACTGGCTGGATGACAATCCAGCGGGCGAGGAAGCAGCCTATACCGCCGCGATCGATACGCTGGCCGATCTGCACCGCAAGTCCGCCGGGCCCTTCCCCCCGTACGACGGGCCGACCTACCTGCGCGAGGCGCAGCTGTTTACCGAATGGTATTGTCCTGCGCTCGGCCTCGATGTCGATACGCGAGGTTTCGATGAAGCATGGCGCCAGGCACTCGCCCCGCTGATCGAAAGCCAGCAGCCCGGCGTCACCGTGCTGCGCGATTATCATGCGGAAAACATCATGCTGCTGCGCCCCGATGATGGCGCGCACGAACAGGGCGTGATCGATTTCCAGGACGCGCTTGTCGGCCACCCGGCGTATGACCTTGTCTCCCTGCTGCAGGATGCGCGGCGCGACGTGTCGCCAGACCTGGAAGCAAGGATGCTGTCGCATTACCGGGAACTTGCGAAGTGCGACGACCGCTTCGACGCCGATTATGCGCTGCTGGGCGCGCAGCGGAACACCAAGATCGTCGGCATTTTCGCCCGCCTCGACCGGCGCGATGGCAAGCCGCGCTACCTTGGTATGATCCCGCGCGTGTGGGAGGCGCTGGAGCGCGATCTCGCTCATCCGGCGCTGGCACCCGTTGCCCGGTGGTTCGATGCCAATATCCCTGCAAACTTGCGCGAGCAGCGCGGCGCGGTGCCGCAATGAGCGCGCTGGTCTCCGACACCGCGATGGTGATGGCGGCGGGGCTGGGTAAGCGCATGCGCCCGCTGACTGCCACGATGCCCAAGCCGCTGGTGCGCGTGGCGGGCAAGCCGCTGATCGATCACACGCTGGATCGCCTGGCGGACGCGGGCGTGAGCCGCGCGGTTGTCAATGTGCATTACCTGGCGGACGCTCTCGAAGCCCATCTGGCGGAGCGCAAGAGCCCCAGCGTCGACATCTCGGACGAGCGTGACCAGCTGCTCGAGACGGGTGGCGGCATGATCAAGGCGCAAGGCCTGCTGCCCGATCCGTTCTATTGCCTGAACTCGGACAATATCTGGCTCGAAGGGCCGCGCAATGCCTTTGCGGAGCTGTCCGATCGCTGGGACGATGCCGCGATGGATGCGCTGCTGCTGGTCGTTCCGCACAAGCGGGCCGGCAATTTCAGCGGGCCGGGCGATTTCCACCTCGATGCGCGCGGCCTCGTCACGCGCCGCAAGTCGGGCCGGATTGCGCCTTTCATCTACACCGGCATCCAGCTTGTGTCGCACCGCCTGCTGCGCGATGCGCCGGAGGGGAAGTTCTCGACCAACATCCTGTGGGACCGCGCAATGGAACAAGGGCGGCTGTTCGGCCTGCAATTCACCGGCGAATGGTTCGAGGTCGGCACACCGGCGGCGGTGCGCCAGACCGAGGAAGCGCTGGCGCGTGGCTGAGGCCGCATGTCCGACAGGCTAGGGCCACAGGTCTATTCGATCGCGGCCCATCGCGGGTTCGCCGATGCGCTGGTGGCGGGGCTGCTGCCGCGCTATTCCGAGGACGGGCTGGGGCTGGCGCGGCTGACCCTGCTGCTGCCCAGCGGGCGCGCGATCCGCACGGTGAGCGAGGCGTTCGTTCGCCGGATGGGCGAGGACGGCGGCCACCAGGGCCTGCTGCTGCCGCGCATGGTCACCATCGGCGATCTTTCGCTGGACGAGGCCCTCGGCCCGCTGCTCGATCCGCTTGGCGGCGGTGATGGCATTCCCCCTGCCGTCGATCCGACCTATCGCTGGCTGCGTCTCGCCGCCCTGCTGCGCGAGGAAATGGGCGATCAGGCCCCGCAGGGCCCACCGCTGTTCCGGCAGGCGCGAATGATGGCGGAGACGATGGACCGCCTGCTGGTCGAGGAAATCGCGCCCGAGGACCTGATCGGCGAACGCGTGAAGGATGTGGTCGGTTCGGTCGCACGGCATTGGGAAGACAGCTTGCGGCGCTTCGCCCGTGTTCAGGCGCGCTGGCTTGTCGAACTGGCGGGGATGGGCCGCGTCGATGCGGCGACCCGCCGCAACCTGCTGTTCGGGCAGGCAGCCAGGGCCTGGCGCGCCGATCCGCCCACCACACCAATCGTTGCCGCAGGTGTAACCAGCGCGGCACCCGCGCTCGCACGCCTTTTGCGGGTGGTCAGCGAGTTGCCGCAGGGCGCCGTGATATTGCCGGACCTCGACCTGTCGCTGTCGGATGCTGCCTGGGCGGAGCTGGGCAGGGCAGGGCAGTCCGACGATGCCGAGGGGGAGCGTCTGGGGCGCGAGGATGCGCCGACCCACCCGCAATATCACCTCAAGCTGCTGCTCAACCGCATGGGGGTGAACCGCGGGGAAGTGCAGCAATGGCACCGGCGCGGAATCGGTGCGGCCCCGCCGGAACGGACCCATGCGGTCAGCGCGCTGTTCCTCCCGCCACAGGCGAGCAAGAGCTGGGTCGATCTGCCCTCGGAGAAGCGGCGCCTTGCGGGCGTTCGCCTGCTCGAAGTCGGCAACCCGGAAGAGGAGGCGCAGGCGGTGGCGCTGGCGGTGCGGCAGGCTCTGGAACAGCCGCGCGAGCGGGTGGCGGTGGTGACGCCGGACAGGGGGCTGGCGCGCAGGATCGTCCACCATCTGCGCCGCTGGGATATTCAGGCGGACGATTCCGCCGGTGCGCCGCTGGGCGAAACGCGCGCCGGGCGTGCGCTGCTGCTGCTGGCAAAGCTCATTGCGGATCGCGCCGCGCCGGTCCCCCTGATCGCATTCCTTGGTCACCCCGCAATGGGGATCGCCGGTGCGCAGGACGAACGCAAGGCGCGCGCCGACTGGCTCGATGCCCTGCGCGCGTTCGAGGATCGGCTGCGCGGGCCGCGCCCGGCGCCGGGCCTTGCCCCGCTGCGCCATTACGCTGCCAAAGCGAAGGTGCCCGATTGGTGGGAGGGCGTGGCGGACAAGCTCGAACCGCTGATGGGGCAGGACGCCGATGTGCCGCTGGCCGACCTGCTGACGCGCCTTGCACAAACCCTCGAGGATTTCTGCGGGGAGCAGATCTGGGCGAGGGAAGACGGCCGCGCGCTGGGCAGCTTCATCGACGAGCTGAGGCAGCAATCGCTCGCGGCGGGCAACCTGCTCGATCCGCGCGACCTGCACGATGTGCTGTCCGACGCGATGGCACGGGTCGCGGTGCGGCCGGCCTATGGGGGGCATCCGCGCGTTGCGATCTACGGCCTGCTCGAAAGCCGGATGGCACGCGCGGACCTGATTATCTGCGCCGGGCTCAACGAAGGAATCTGGCCGGGCCGCGCCTCGCCCGATCCGCTGCTCGCCCCGCCGGTGCTGCGGGCGCAGGGCGTACCGGGCGCGGAGTTCCGCATCGGGCTTGCCGCGCATGATCTGGCAGGTGCGCTCGGCGCGCCCGATGTGCTGCTGACCCGGGCCGAGCGCGACGCGGACGGGCCTGCAATCCCCTCGCGGTTCTTCCTGCGTATCAAGGCCTTGCTCGGCGATCTTGCCACCCGGCATGAAGAAGACGGGCTTCCCGAGCTGGTCCACGCCTTGCGCGATGCGGAGCCTGCTGCGCTCTATCCGCAGCCACGGCCCATGCCCCCCGCCGCCGTACGACGCGTTTCGATCAGCGCAACCGCGCTCGACCGGCTGCGGTCGGACCCTTATCAGTTCTATGCCCGCTCGATCCTCCATCTGGACGAGAAGGACCCGCTCGATGCGGAGCCTTCGCCCGCGTGGCAGGGCACGCTCGCCCATGCGATCCTGGAGGAATGGCACAAGCACGGCGGCGCGCTCACCGATCTCGCCGCCAAGCACCTCGCCGAAATGGACGCCCATCCGCTGACCCGGGCCCTGTGGGAACCGCGCCTGATGGCGGCGCTCGAATGGATCGCCAACGAGGGGGAGGGCGATCGCGAGCGCACCATCGTCGCGGTCGAGGAACAGGCGAAGCGCGATTACGGCGGGGTCGAGATCAAGGGGACCGCCGACCGGATAGACCGGCTGGCGGACGGCACCTACGCCATCGTCGACTACAAGACCGGCGGGCCGCCATCGAAGAAGATGGTGGCGGAAGGCTTCGCGTTGCAGCTGGGCACGCTGGGGCTTCTGCTGGCCGACGGGGCCTATGCGGATCGGGGGATCGACGGCACACCGACGCGCTTCGAATACTGGTCGCTGGGCCGCGATGCCAAGTCGGATACCGGCTTCGGCTATGTCACCACGCCGCTGAAGGTGGGCGCGGCGCGCACCGGGATGGAGCCGGACGATTTCCTGCCCGAAGCACGCCGCTTTCTGCACGATGCGCTCGATCGGTGGATTCTCGGCAACGAGCCTTTCACGGCGCGGCCCAACCCGGACCTGAAACTTTATGCGACCTACGACCAGCTGATGCGGCTGGAGGAATGGCTGGGGAGAGAGGAATGAGCGGGAAGCTCTACGATCTTCTGCCCGAACAGGCGCTCGCCGCCGATCCGGCGCGGTCGGTGTGGCTGTCCGCCAGCGCGGGAACGGGCAAGACGCAGGTGCTCTCCGCCCGCGTGCTGCGGTTGTTGCTGCAACCGGGGGTGGAGCCGGGATCGATCCTGTGCCTCACCTTCACCAAGGCCGGCGCGGCGGAAATGGCGACGCGCGTCAACGAAACACTGGCCCGCTGGGTGCGCATGAAGCCCGATGCGCTGGCTGGCGACCTGCGGGCGATCGGCGCGAAGTTCGATCCACAAACGCAGGCGCGGGCGCGCACGCTGTTCACCAAGGTGCTCGATTGCCCGGGCGGCGGACTGCGGATCGATACGATCCATGCCTTTTCGCAATATCTGCTCGCCGCCTTCCCGGAGGAAGCCGGGCTGGAACCCGGCACCGTGGCAATGGACGACCGCACGCGCGAACTGCTCGCGCGCGAGGTGCTGACCGATCTGGTGGCGAGCGCAGACGAAGAGGATCGCAGCGCGCTGGCGATGCTCTCGCTTAGGCTGTCACCCGACGGCGCGAAGGCATGGCTGATGGCCTGCGCCAGCGCGCGCGAGTTATGGGCGGAACCGGGCGGATGGCGCAGCCCGATGCGCGCGCGGATCATGCAGCTTCTGGGCCTGCCGAGCGAATTTACCGAGGCCGATCTGGCGGGCGAATGCGCGGACGACCGGTTCGATTGCGGCTCTTTGCGGGCCTGCCTTGCGACCCTGCAGGATTGGAACACCAAGAGCGGGCGCGAGGCGGCAGAGCCGATCACCGCCTGGCTTGCCGCCGAGCCGGAACAGCGCCTCGCCACGCTGGCCTACTTCAACGGCAGTCTGCTGGTTGCCGATGGCTCCAAGCCCAAGAACCTCACCAACCTCGCCAAGCGGGATCCCGCTTACGAGGGATATGTTGCCGCGGTTCAGGCCAGCCTCGATGCGATCCGCGAGAAGCTGGCTCTGCTGGCATTGGCCGAGTATCTCGCCCCCGCGCTCGAACTCGGGCGTCGCTTCGCGCTTATGTGGGACGAGGCGAAGCGGGTGCGCGGGCTGGTCGATTTCGACGATCAGATCGCCCGCGCCGCAAGCCTGCTCGCCAATTCGGAAATGTCGCAGTGGATCGGCTACAAGCTGGACCGCGCGTTCGACCATATTCTGGTGGACGAGGCACAGGACACCAATGCCAGCCAGTGGGCGATCATCGACGCGCTGACGCAGGACTATTTCGATGGCCTGGGTGCGGCGGGGGACCGGCTGCGTACGATCTTCGTGGTGGGCGACTACAAGCAGGCCATCTTCGGCTTCCAGGGCACCGAGCCGCAGCTGTTCCTTGCCAAGCGCGCGGAGTACGATTCGCGCATCAATGCCGCCATCGCCAATGCCGAAGCGCTGGCGATGGAAACGCGCGAGAGGCCGCTGGTCCCGCTCACGCCGCTCGAAAAGCTGGGGCTGGAGCGTAATTTCCGCAGTTCGCAGGTGATCCTCGATTTCGTGGACCGGGCCGTGGCGCAGGTCGGCACCGAAGCGATGGGCATGGCGGGCGAACAGGTGCACCATACGGGCGAAGACCGGCCCGGACGCGTCACGCTGTGGGCGCCGATCCGCGCGGACGAGGGCGACGATCCCGAAGCCGTGGAGGAAGACGGCGCGGAAACCTGGCTGCCCGCGCCCGAGCGGCGCATGGCGGACAGGATCGCGGCGCAGGTGAAGCAGTGGCTGGAAGATGGGCATCCGCTGACCAAGGGCGGCAATCGGCGTGCCACGGCGGGCGATATCATGATCCTGGTCAGGAAGCGTCGCGCGCTTGCCGGGCTGATCGTTGCACGACTTCACGCGGCGGGCGTGCCGGTGGCGGGCGTGGACAGGCTGCGCCTCGGCTCTCCGCTGGCTGTAAAAGACCTGCTGGCCGCCTTGCGCTTCGCCGCGCAGCCGCGCGACGACCTAAGCCTCGCCAATCTGCTGGTCTCGCCTCTGGGGGGCTGGTCGCAGGATGACCTGCTCGACCACGGCCTGCGCGAGAAGAAGGTGACGCTGTGGGACCAAATCCGCCGCAGCGACGCGCCGCTATGCATGGAAACGGCAGAGCGGCTGCGCGCACTGCTCGCGCGGGTGGATAACGAGCCACCGCAGGCGCTGCTGCAATGGCTGCTGACCGGCCCGTGGGACGGACGGCGCAAGCTGGTCGCGCGGCTGGGGCGCGAGGCGAACGATCCGATCGACGAGTTGGTCGGCGCGGCTTTCGCATTCTCGGCAGAACACACGCCCAGCCTGCAGGGCTTCCTCAACTGGTTCGATGCTTCCGACGAGGAGCTGAAGCGCGAAGCTGCGGGCAGCGGCAATGCGGTGCGCGTGCTGACCGCGCACGGGTCCAAGGGCTTGCAGGCGCCGATCGTGATCCTCGCCGATGCGACCGGCAATCCGGATCGCGGACCGGCGAGGGCGGGGGAGCTTTCTACTGAAGACGGCCGCCCCGTGCCTCTGCCGAGCCTGCCCAAGGAGGCGAAGGCCGGGCCGGTGCTGGCGGCGGAAGAGGCCAAGGCGGCGCGCGAACGCGAAGAACACTGGCGGCTGATGTATGTCGCCATGACGCGGGCGGAGGAAGCGCTGTATATCGGCGGTGCCTTGCTGCCGAGCGACAAGGATGTGCCCGAGGCAAGCTGGTACGCGCAGGCCGCTACCCTGTTCGAGGGGGAGCCGGTGTCGGACCCAATCTGGGGCGCGCGGCACGACATCGGCACGCTGGGCGAGGCGGGCGCTCCTGCTGCTGCGCAGGATCGCGTGGATGAAAAGCCCGGCCTGCCCGATTGGGCGATGCGGCCACCCGACGCGGAACCCAGCCCACCGCGCCCACTCGCGCCGTCCGCGGTGGGGGACGACCTCGCGCCCAATCCACCGGGGCTGAGCCAGGGCAACGAGGCGGCGCAGCGCGGAACGCTGGTCCACCGCCTGCTGGAACGGCTGCCCGATATTGCGCCCGAAGACCGCGAGCGCCGGGCACTGGGATGGCTGGACGCGCACGCAGCAGACCTTCCAAAAGACGCGCATGCCGAAATGGTCGCGCAGGTGATGACCGTGCTCGACGATCCGCAGTTCGCGGACCTCTTCACGCCTGGTGCGCTGGCCGAGGTTTCGCTGGCTGCGACGGTCAGCGGGCAGGTGGTGACGGGCAAGCTCGACCGGCTGTGTGTGAGTGAGGATGCGGTTCTGGTGGTCGATTACAAGACCACGCGGCGCCCGCCGGCGGACCCGGCTGGCGTGCCCAAAGCGACCTTGCAGCAGATGTCCGCCTATGCCCACGCGCTCGCCGCGATCTACCCGGGGCGGCGGATTTCCGCGGCCTTGCTCTATACGCATACCCCGCAGCTGATCGCTTTGCCCGACACCCTCCTGGCGGCGAACAAGCCCGGCTTGGCGGATCAGCAGGAAGACTTGGGCGCCCCCGACTTTGCGTAACGCCGCAGCGTCACTAGATACGGGGTCAACGAAAAGGAGACATGCCGCATGGCCACCAAGACCGTAACCGACGCCAGCTTCCAGTCCGACGTGATCGAGAGCGACAAGCCCGTTCTCGTCGACTTCTGGGCCGAATGGTGTGGCCCGTGCAAGATGATCGCGCCCGCGCTGGAAGAAATCAGCGAGGAGATGAGCGATCAGGTGACCATCGCGAAGATGGACATCATGGAAAACACCGACACGCCGGGCAAACTGGGCGTGCAGGGCATTCCCTACCTGGTGCTCTACAAGAACGGCGAACGCGCCGCCGAACTGACCGGCGCACGCCCCAAGAGCCAGCTGAAGGCTTGGCTCGAAGGGGAACTTTGATCGGCGCTCAGGCGGCGGGCTGGTAGCCCGCTGCCGCTAGCCGCGCGATCAGCTGGTCGAACAACTCGCGGTTCGCCGCGCCGATCATCCCGCGCCTGCCATCGTCGACCCGATAGGGTGTGCCATCCAGCCGCAGGCAGGTGCCGCCAGCTTCGTTCAGGAACAGGTTCCCCGCTGCGTGATCCCATGGCAGCGTGCGCTCGTAGATGGCAACATCGTGCTCGCCCAGGACGGTGAGCGGATATTGCTCGCACGCAGCGCCCGGCGCCTGAGCCAGCGTATAATTGGGGGCGATCTCGGTTTCGAAGCGCTTGCGCTGTGCGGGCGCCATGAATTTCGTCATCGCCGCGAGATAGGGCGGGTTTGCGCCACTGGGCCGGGCGAGGACCTGTTCTCCATCGATCGTGGCGCCCTGGCCCAGATGCGCTGCACACAGGCGGTCACGCTGCGGATCGTAGATCCAGCCTGCCTGCGCGAAGCCATTTTCGGCCAACGCGACCATGATGCCGAAATGGCCCTGGCCGCTGGCGAAGTTGCTGGTCCCGTCGATAGGGTCGATGATCCAGCAGGTGCCGGACAGGCGATCCATCACGGCGGGGTCGGCGTGCACCGACTCCTCGCCCACGATGGCGGCTTCGGGATGCAGCTTGGCGAGCCCTTCGGCCAGCGCCACCTCCGCCTCGCGGTCGGCGATGGTGACGAGGTCGTCATCCGCCTTCTCGATGATCTCGGTCGCTTTCAGCGTGCGGTGCCGCGGCATGATGATCCGTTCGGACACGTCGCGCATCAGCGCGAGCACTTCGCGGTCGAGCGCGCTCACGACCGGTAGTCCGCGTTGATCGAAATATATCCGTGCGTCAGGTCGCAGGTCCACACCGTGGCGCGGCCTTCGCCGAGGCCCAGATCCACGGAGATATCCACTTCCTGGCCCTGCAGGTGTTTCGCCACCGGTGCCTCGTCGTAATCGGCAACGGGCTGTCCGTCCCGCGCGGCCCAGTGGCCGCCGAAAGCGATGGAGAGCCTGTCGCGGTCGGCGGGTTCGCCAGCCTTGCCCACTGCCATGACGACGCGGCCCCAATTGGCATCGCCGCCCGCGACGGCCGTCTTCACCAGCGGCGAATTGGCGATGGAAAGTCCGATCCTGCGCGCGCTCTCGTCATCGCTCGCGCCTGTGACCGTCACCGCGATGAATTTCTGCTCCCCTTCTCCGTCACGCACCACAAGATGCGCCAGCTCGCGGCACACATCGCGCAGCGCCGCCATGAAGGCATCCGCGCCCGGATCGTCGAACGAGGTCAGCTGCGCATTGCCCGCCTTGCCCGTCGCAAAGGCCAGCACGGTGTCGCTGGTGGAGGTATCGGAATCGACGGTGATGCAGGAAAAGGTCTCGCGGTTCGCGCGGGAGAGGCATTCCTGCAGGAAAGCGGGCGAGATCGCGGCGTCGGTAAAGACGTAGCCCAGCATGGTCGCCATGTCGGGCGCGATCATGCCCGATCCCTTCACGATCCCGCCGATCTCGACGCGCGTGTCGCCGATCATGGCGGAGGCATGCGCACCCTTGGTGAAGGTATCGGTGGTGCCGATCGTGTGTGCGGCCTCTTCCCACGAGCAGGGCTGGGCGCCCAGCGCCGCTTCCACGCCCTCTCGCGCCTTGTCCTTCGGCAGGGGCACGCCGATCACGCCGGTGGAAGAAACGAAGACCTCTTCCTTCGTGCAGCCGAGCTTGTCCGCGACCTGCGCCATGATCTGTTCCACCGCCTCCCGGCCGCGATAGCCGGTAAAGGCGTTGGAATTGCCCGCGTTGACGATCAGCGCGCGCGCCCGGCCTGCCTTCACCTGTTCGCGCCCCAGCTCGACCTCGCTGGAAGGGCACGCGCTGCGGGTGAACACGCCCGCTACGGCCGTCCCTTCGGCCAGCTCGGCATAGGTGAGGTCGCAGCGATCCCAGGTCTTGTAGCGCGCGCGGGCCACTCGCAGCGTCACGCCCGCAATCGGCGGGATGTCGGGGAAAGGCCGGGCGAGGGGGGAGCGTTCAAGGTCCATGATGGCGGCGGTTAGGTTCGGGTGCGGGGCGAGGCAAGCCCGTTCGATCGTGCGTGGCGTTCCCCGGGAGCGCCCGTTTCTTCCTTGCGCTCGCGCTGCCGGACGCTATCCGGGCCATAATCGCCCATTCCGTCACGCGGGAGGAATGGCGGGACCAGCCATTTGACGAGAGCCGAATGCGTATCGGTTGGTATACCCAGCGCCCCAATCCAAAGCATGCGAGCGCCCGTTTGCGGGTTCATGGCCCGATGGCGCTGCTGAAGGCGCGGGGCCATGAATGCGTATTCTACGACGGAGCGCGGGCGCCCGATGGCCTCGACTGCATCGTCATCTCCAAGAGCTTTACCGGCACGGCGGAGCGGGTGCTGGATCGGGCCGAAGCGGCGGGTGTGCCCGTGCTCTACGACATGTGCGACAATCTGGTGGCCAAGGCCCGCGCAGAGGGTGACGATCGGGCGGAGAGGCGGGTGATATCCGGCCTGCAGCGGGCGGCTCTGATGACTGCGCCGACGCCTGATTTGCTGGAGAAGCTGCGCGAACAGGTGCCCGGCGTGCCGGGCCAGGTCATTCCCGACCTGCTCGAGAACACGCAGTATCTCGCCGGCTTGCGCCTCTCCCTCCTTGAGCGATGGCGTTTGCGGCGCCTGCGAGGTTTCCTCTCGCGGCATCCCGGCGCGCTGCACTGCGTATGGTTCGGCAACAGTTCGGGCGCGCAGGCGGGGCTGGGCCATGTCCGCGAACGCATGCCCGAGCTTGAGGCTTTTGCGAAACATCATCCGATCACGCTGACCATCATCAGCAATACCTGGCTGGCCTACCGTCGCATGGCGCCGGAATTCGGGATTCCGACGCATTACGTCGGCTGGTCGCTTGCGGGCTTCCTGCCATCGCTGCGCACCCATCGGGTGGCGATCATCCCTGTGGGGCGCAACAGCTTCACGTTGGGAAAATCGATCAATCGCCCTGCGACCGCGCTGCGGGCGGGGCTCGGTGTGGTCGCGGACTCGCTGCCCTCCTACCGGGAATTGAACGATTTCATCCCGATCGACGACTGGCAGGGCGGCCTCGCGCGATATGCGTCGCACTGGCGCGAGGAACAGGATCGCCTGGCTGAGGGGCTCGCCTATATCGACGCGCATTACGGCGACGCGCAAGTCGCCGATTTGTGGGAGCAGGCTCTCCGCAAGACCTGCGAGGGTGGCTGAGTACCGGGGCCTGTTTTCCGCGAGAGTGCCGCTGGGTGTCGGGGTCGGTGACACGGCTCGCACGAGGGCAGGCGCCCCTCTGCCTCCGCCCGCTTGCGGCTGGACGTAGTGCCATGCACCTCTTATGTAGCGCTCCATGCTGCGGCTCCTGCTAACCTGCCTCGCTTTTCTCACCGGGCTGATTGCTATCGGTGCGCCGGCGAACGCGATGTTCGCGGAAAGCTCGGTCAGTCGCTCGGCGGCCGAAATCTCCGATCCGGACCAGGGCGATGCGCGGTGCGAATGCGGTGCGTTCATCCGTCTGCGTGACGGACGGATTGCGTGCGATACGGTGTGCCAACTGCGCGACCTCGCCGTCATCGTGCCGACCGTGGAACTGGGCCCCGATCGCGCGCTGGAATAGCGCGACACCCGACATTCGAATGAAATCCATGCGACCGCCCGGCACCGCTGTGCCAGGGCGCGATCCGGCATAACCCGCTATTTCCAAGGCCAATCCTCCATGCTTCAATCCATGATGAAGTCGTTCTTCGGTTCCTCGAACGACCGTTACGTCAAATCGCTCGACAAGATCGTTCAGCAGATCAACGCGCTAGAGCCTGCGATGCAGGAGCTCAGCGACGAGGACCTGCAGGCGCAGACCCCCAAGCTGCGCGAGCGGCTGGCGGAGGGCGCCAAGCTCGACGATATCCTGCCCGAAGCCTTTGCCACGGTGCGCGAAGCCTCGGTGCGCGTGTTCGGCATGCGCCATTTCGATGTGCAGCTGATCGGCGGCATCGTGCTCCATCGCGGCGAGATCGCGGAGATGCGCACGGGCGAGGGCAAGACGCTGGTCGCCACACTGGCGACCTATCTCAACGCGCTGGAAGGCAAGGGCGTCCACGTCATCACCGTGAACGATTACCTGGCCAAGCGCGACGCCGAGTGGATGGGCCAGGTCTACCGCTGGCTGGGCCTGTCGGTGGGCGTGATCGTACCCAACATCGGTGAGTTCGAACGCCGGGAAGCCTACGCCGCAGACATCACCTACGGCACGAACAACGAATTCGGCTTCGACTACCTGCGCGACAACATGAAGCACGAACGCGGCCAGATGGTGCAGCGCGCCTTCAACCACGCGATCATCGACGAGGTCGACTCGATCCTGATCGACGAGGCGCGTACCCCGCTGATCATCTCCGGCCCGACCGAGGACAAGACCGACCTCTACGTCTCGATCGACGAGGTGGTGAAAAAGTTCGTGGCCGATCACAACGCGCTGCCCGACAGCAGCAGCGAAGGCGTGGGCTATTACGACACGGACGAGAAATCGCGCACCGTCTCGCTGACGGAGGACGGCGCGGAAGAGATCGAGCAGCGCCTCGTCGCGTCGGGCCTGCTCGAAACCGACAATCTCTACGATGTCGAGAACACGCAGGTCGTCCACCATATGAACGAAGGCCTGCGCGCCAACCTGATGTTCAAGCTGGACGACCAGTACATCGTGAAAGACGGCAAGGTCGTCATCATCGACGAGTTCACCGGCCGCATGATGGAAGGGCGCCGCTGGTCCAACGGCCTGCACCAGGCGGTGGAGGCCAAGGAAGGGGTCAAGATCGAGCCCGAGAACCAGACGATGGCCTCGATCACGTTCCAGAACTATTTCCGCATGTATCCCAAGCTTTCCGGCATGACCGGCACGGCTGCGACCGAGGCGGCGGAATTCTGGGACATCTACAAGATGAACGTGGTCGAGATCCCGACCAACGTCCCCGTCCAGCGGATCGACGAGGACGACGAGTTCTACAAGAACACGATGGACAAGTTCCAGGCGATCGCCAAGGCGATCCGCGAGAAGGCGGAGATCGGCCAGCCGGTGCTGGTCGGCACGGTCTCCATCGAGAAGTCGGAACTTCTCAGCCAGTTCCTCGACAAGGAAGGCGTGAAGCACGAGGTGCTCAACGCCCGCCAGCACGAGCGCGAGGCGCACATCGTCGCGCAGGCGGGCCGCCCCGGTGCGGTCACCATCGCCACCAACATGGCTGGCCGCGGGACCGACATTCAGCTGGGCGGCAACCTGGACTTCCTGATCGAAGATCAGGTCGGCGACATGCCCGAAGGGCCCGAGCGCGATAAGCTGATCGAGAAGATCAAAGCCCAGGTGGCCGAGGACAAGGCCAAGGTGCTCGAAGCCGGGGGGCTCTTCGTCCTCGGCACGGAGCGCCACGAAAGCCGGCGGATCGACAACCAGCTGCGCGGCCGTTCGGGCCGTCAGGGCGACCCGGGCCTTTCGCGCTTCTACCTGTGCCTTGAAGACGATCTCCTGAGCATCTTCGGGCCGGACACGCTGTTCGCCCGGATGATGAACTCCAACCTCAAGGATGGCGAGGCGATCGGCTCCAAGTGGCTCTCCAAGGCCATCGAGACCGCGCAGAAGAAGGTCGAGGCGCGCAACTACGACACCCGCAAGCAGGTCGTCGAATACGACGACGTGATGAACGACCAGCGCAAGGTGATCTACGAACAGCGCGCGGAAATCATGGACAGCGAAGCGGTTGCCGACGTGGTTGTCGATATGCGGCACGACACCATCGCCGCCGTCATCGCGGAAAGCTGCCCGCCCGGATCGTACCCGGAACAGTGGGACGTGGCCGCGCTCAAGGAACGGGTGGAGGACGTCACCGGCCTCACCCCGCCGATCGACGAGTGGATGGAAGAAGACGCCATCGAGCCCGAGCTGTTCGAGGACCGTATCCGCGAGGAAGCCGACGCGGTGATGGAGCGCAAGATCGCCGCTGCCGAGCCCGATTTGTGGCGCCGCGTGGAAAAGTCGATTCTGCTCGAACGGCTGGACCACCACTGGAAGGAACACCTCGCCACGCTCGACGCGCTGCGCCAGGTGGTGTTCCTGCGCGCATATGCGCAGAAGACGCCGATCAACGAATACAAGCAGGAAGCCTTCGGCCTGTTCGAGAAGATGCTCGACACGCTGCGCGAGGATGTGACGCGCATCCTGCTGCGCAACGAACTGCGCATCGCTCCGCCGCAGCAGAAGCTGCCCGACCTGCCCGATTTCCTGACCGGGCATATCGACCCGCTGACCGGGCTGGACGATTCCAACGATGGCGACGGTTCGGAAGGCAAGGCGGCCATGTTCGGCTCGCTCGCCGGAAGCCCGCGCGCCAGTGCTGGCCCGGGCCGCAGCACCGGCGGGCAGGAAAACCCGTGGGCGGGTGAGGATATCAGCCGCAACGCCCCGTGTCCGTGCGGTTCGGGCAACAAGTACAAGCATTGCCACGGCGCAGCAGGCGGGCCTGCAGGAGCGGGCGGATCGGCTTCGCGGCCCTCCTCGCCGCCTTCTGCGTAACCGCGCTGCTCTATGCGTCGGTCGGCTTCGGCGGCGGATCGACGTATAGCGCGCTGCTGGCGCTTTCGGGCATGGACTACCGGCTGCTGCCGGTGGTCTCCCTGCTGTGCAACCTGGTGGTGGTCAGCGGCGGCACGATCCGCTTCGCGCGCGCAGGGATAACCCCGTGGCGCGGTGCTCTGCTGCTGACCGGCATTGCTGCGCCCGCCGCACTGCTCGGCGGGCTGACCCCCATCGGAGAGCGCGCCTTCCTGATGCTGCTGGGCGCAAGCCTGTGCGTTGCGGGCGCGCTGCTGCTGCTCCCCCGACGCAAGGTGACTGCCGAGCGTGGCGGAGGGGCGGGCGCCAGCGCAGGGCGCGCAATGCTGCTCGCAGCCGCGCCGCTCGGCTACCTCGCGGGGCTGGTGGGGATCGGTGGCGGCATCTTCCTCGCCCCCCTGCTGCATCTCGTGCGCTGGGACGGCCCACGCGCCATTGCTGCGACCGCGAGCCTGTTTATCCTCGTCAACTCGCTGTTCGGCCTCGTCGGCCAGCTGGCCAAGAACGGCACCGGCCTTCTGGGCGAGGCGGCGGGCACGGGCCTGCCGCTGATGCTGGCGGTCGTGATCGGCGGCCAGATCGGCAGCCTGTTCGCGGTGCGCCTGTTCAAGCCGAAGGTGATTGCGTGGCTGACCGCCGCGCTGACGCTGTTCGTGGGAGGAAGGCTGCTGCTGGGGGTTTAGGGCGAGCCATCGAGCGGGTTTGCGCGATGAGCCCGCGCGCGTCTGACACACCAGACACAGTGTCCAGGGGAGGAAAAGCTCCCTGGTTGTACTGGCCTCGGTGCAACGACACTCGATCCGATCGGAAAGGAGTTGCGTACGCGCCATCGCTCCTGCGTTTAGCGCGCGGTAGCGGAGTAGGAAAATGGCGACGATTGGTATGCAGTACTGGATACCCCGATCAGGTTATTTCGATGGTACGCGCTGTTGGAATGGCCTATTCAATTGTTAGACGAGATAGGAGGGGGCTCATGAAGAAAAACGTGTTTGTCGGCGCCATACTTGGATTGGCTCTGCTGCTCTCTCTCGCGTGGTACTTCGCATCGCCACCATGGGCCATGTCGCAACTTCAAGCCGCGGCAACCGAGGGTGACACTGATCGCCTTGAACAGAGCATCGACTTTCCATCCGTCAGGGAATCGCTGAAGACGGAACTGCGTGCCGCCATGGCCGCAGAAATGGTGAAGCAGCAAGAGGACGGCGAAGATGGCTTTGCGGTTCTGGGGAGTGCCTTTGCGATGGCCATGGTCGATACGATGGTTGATGGATTCGTGAATCCTGAATCGATGGCCGCGATGATCGAAAAGGGGAAAATGGAGCGCGAAGCTTCGATCGAAGCCGGCGAACAGAGCCCCCATGAAGGTCAGGAGCGTGATGTCGAATGGAGTATCTCGCGCGAGGGAATCAGCCGTTTCACGGCGACCCCCGTTGCCGGGGAAGGCGAGCCTGTTCCTACCTTGATTTTTGAGCGCAATGGAGTTGGCTGGAAGCTGTCGGCGATCGAGCTTCCGGACGGCTCGCTAGCCCAAGAGTAGCCACCCGCATTACTACGCCGCCGGTCGGGCTGACGATCATGGTCGGCGCGCGGCTTCAATCAGCGATGTAGCGAAAGAATGGCTCCCCGAGTTAACGCCGAGGCGGTGTTTTGGCGCGTTTCAATTCGTAACAATAGCATAGTCTAATCAATAGCTTGTCAGGTTATCCTGTTTCGGCTTGTTTCCGTCCGTTGCATCCATTATCACGCTTTTTGATAGGTGTGTTAGCGGGTGCTAAAAAGGCGGAACCGAATGCCGAAACTTGCGAAAGAACTTTCTGCGATTGAGGTCAAAAGGCTCAATCATCCCGGTGGCGACAGCAACCGTGTTGTGGCTGTGGGCGGCGTGTCAGGGCTATTGCTACAACTGCTGCCGGGGGGCGGAAAGACTTGGCTGCTGCGAACAACCGTAGGGGCGAAACGTCGCCACGTTGGCTTGGGCGGGTTTCCCGAAGTCACGTTGGCGCAAGCACGGGAACGGGCGCGCGAGGCCAAGGAGCTTATCCGGCAAGGTGTCGATCCGGTCGAACATAAGAAGGCCGCACGCTCCGCATTGATCGCAGCGCAGCGGCGTGGCTTGTTGTTTCGGGATGCGGTGGACCGTTACGAGGCTGCTAAGCTGGAAGGCATGGCACCCAAAGGGCGAAAGCAATGGCGTTCGCAACTGGAAACCTATGCGCTCCCCGCAATAGGCGACATGCTGGTGCAGGAAATCACGGTGCAGGACGTGCTTCGTGCGTTGCAGCCGATCTGGGCCGAGAAAGCAGAGACGGCCAAAAAGGTGCGCGCTTCGCTAGAGGCGGTGCTGTCATGGGCGACCGTTTCGGGCCATCGCGAAGGCGATAATCCCGCCCGATGGAGGGGAAACCTCAAAGAACTGCTGCCAGCAAGGGCTAAGGCGAAGGCGGGCAATCAGCCAGCTCTAGCGTTGGACGATGGGCCGAAGTGGTTTGCGGCATTGCGTGCGCGGGAGGGCACTGGAAGCCGGGCGCTCGAATTTCTCGCATTGACGGCCGCGCGCAGTGGTGAGGTTCGCGGCGCGGCGTGGGATGAAATCAATTTAGAAAAGGGCATTTGGACAATCCCGGCAACGCGCATGAAAGCGAGCAAAGAGCATCGCGTGCCCCTATCCTCGGCTGCCGTCACATTGCTTAAGGTGCTGCCGCGTATGGCTGACAACCCGCTGGTGTTTCCTGCCGTGCGCGGCGGCCAACTTAGCGATATGACGCTATCTGCGACCATGAAGCGCCTGCATGAAGCCGAGATAGCTGATGGCCGCACGGGTTGGCTGGACCCGCGAAATGGCAAGCCTGCCGTGCCGCATGGGCTTCGCAGCACGTTCCGCGACTGGGCTGCGGAAAGGGGCTACGAGCGAGACATGGCAGAAATTGCGCTGGCGCATGTTGTCGGCAGTGACGTGGAGCGCCGTTACCGGCGAACGGACATGGTGGAACGGCGACGCGATATGATGGCAACTTGGGCAGCGTTCTTGAGGGGCGAATGATGCGAAATGAACTGGAGTGGGCGCTGTCAGAAGGCCGGTGGGGCAAGGCTGCGGGCATTTTGGAAAGAAGCGATGATCCGATTGCGGATTCATCGGCGCGTCAGGCCTTAGCTACGTTGCTGGCAGAGATTGAAAAGAACGCTCAAGGGCGACCGCGCAAGAGATTGCCGGACGATACCGGCAGCCTCGCGGAGGTGTTTATCCTTGCCGAACTCAATGACCTCGTTGCTAGCGACGTAAAAAAGGAGGCGGCAAAGGTGGAGATTGCCAATAAGCACGGAATTAGCGTGACCATCCTTGAACAGCTTGACGCCAAATATCGCGACTGGCTTCCCCATTTAATAAAATAATTTCTGGGGGCGCATTCTTTTGCTTCCCGTCGCAATATGGTCAAATTGGCTGGCACTCGAACCATAGGAGTGCAGCATGTATCTAACCGACAAGCAAGTTGCCGAACGCTACGGCGTGTCGCGCGTCACGATCTGGCGGTGGGTTAAAGTAGACCCGGCCTTCCCCCGCCCTGTTTCACTTTCGCCGGGTTGCTCCCGCTGGAAGGCTGCGGACATTGAAGCGTGGGAAGCCAGTCGCGAGGTGGCAGCATGACGACTGTTCACCTCTGGCGAAATCGCGATGGCACCGGGTATTGGTATGTTGAGACCGATGGCCAAGAAGGCTTCCGCTTACCGTGCGACACCTACGCGGAAGCTCGCGAAAACGCCTCCCACGCGGCAGGCCAGCTAAGCTGCCGCATTTCGTATCACGAAGAAATCTAGAAAAGAAAACGCCGCCGGATGATGGGTCCGAGCGGCGTGGGGAAAAGTCGTGGTTTCCAAAGAGACCAATACCGCTACGGCGGACGAATCGCAAGATGCCGCCCATGTTCTGCACTACGTTCCTGACGCGAGCGGCGAAGAATTAGAGCACCGCATTGCGTTGCTGAAAGCGCGCGACTGGGGCGCTGCCATGCGTGGTCGCACCGAAAGCCTGCGCGCCTTCAATCTGGCAATTGAGGCGCATGAGGTTGCCGGGGCATTTGTTTTCGCGATTAACGAAACACCGGCGCGGTTGGGGCAAGCGGCGAAGCTGGCACGTCATCTGATTGGCGCGGCGATGCACGCTGAATTGCTCGACTTGGACGGTGGCGAACATGGATAGGTTCGGCATTGAGGATGACATTGATGAGGAATTGGCGGACGCTTACCGGGATAACTTCCAAGAGATGGGAGGACAGGCGAGGCGGCAGCGCGGAGCACATAAGCGGCAGTTTGAGCCGCAAATAATATCCGCCGCTGCGCTGGCGATGATGGAATTTCCGGCGATCAAGTATGTCGTGCCCGGCTATATTGCGGAGGGGCTTACAATTCTCGCCGGAAAACCGAAGATTGGCAAATCGTGGCTGGTGCTGGAAACAGCGATTGCCGTGGCCGAGAGCGGCACCTGCCTGGGCGGTATTGAATGTGAGCAAGGCGACGTATTGTATCTGGCGCTCGAAGATAATCGGCGTCGCTTACTGTCCCGATTGCGGAAGCTTGGGCCGACGCCGGAAAGGTTACACCTTGCGACTGAATGGGCGCGCGCCAACGAGGGGGGCGTCGATGCCTTGCGAACATGGATCGAAGAGCATCCGAATGCACGGTATGTCGTTATTGATGTGCTAGCCATGTTCCGTGCCGCCAAGGGCCGCGACCAATCGCTTTATGATGCCGATTATGCCGCAGTGAAGGAACTTCAGTCGCTGGCGATGGAAACGGGCGTCGCAATTGTCGTAGTCACTCATACGCGGAAAAGTGCAGCTGAGAATGATCCGTTCGAGAAGGTTAGCGGCACGCTGGGCATCTCCGGCGGTGCTGATGCGGTGCTGATACTCGACCGCGACCAGAATGGCGTAACGCTATATGGCCGAGGCCGCGACATAGAAGAGATTGAAACGGCGGTGACGTTCGACCGGGAGACGTGCCGGTGGGTTGCCTTGGGCGATCCCGGCGAGGTTCGTATGGGGCTGCTGCGCTCGGAGATTATCAGGCTCTTGCAAAAGAGTGCCGAGCCTATGGGGCCGACGGAATTGGCCAAGGCTCTGGACTATAGCGCAGAGAACGTGCGCCAGACGCTTCCCAGAATGGTGAAGGCTGGCGAAATAGAGAAGTCCGGACGCGGTAAATATCTGCACCCAGACAATCCCCTGTCACAACAGTCACAATGTCACAAAGAGAATATGGAATGAAAGGTGGTATGGGTTAGTTGTGACTATGTGACAGTTGTGACTGACCCCTACATAAAGCATTTGCAAAGATGCGCCCGAACAAATTGTTACTGTTCGTTACTCATTGTGGTACTTATACGATACTGACGACAATGCTATGATGAAGGCATGTCATTCGGTGGCCTCAATGCTCGACTACTCGCCAAGTATGGTGGCGATGTTGTCCTGTCGCGGTTGACCGAGGGACCACCGCCTGAAAATCCTTGGGACCCGCCGTCGCCGCCAGTCCTCATTTCCGAAACGCTGCGGTTGATTGCCACGGCTGCCGAGGCGGAGCTTGTCGCTGCGTCCATGGTGCAGGCCGATGACCTGCTGGGCGTTCTGGCAGTGCCAGAGACGGCAGAGCTTAACCCGCCATTGCCTGCCGATACGATCACCGTGGGAGGTGAAAGCTACACAATTCTGTCGGCATCGCCGGTTCATTCGCGACCGGGCGAGGCCATCCATTTCACAGTGCAGGCGCGGGCATGAGCCGGGCAGTCGAGGCAGAAATGGTCCCAATGGGTGCCCCGTCTGGGAGGGGTGACAACGCCGAGGGGCGGGCTGTTCCTTTCTCTCTCCCTGAAAAAAATTGTGGGATAGCCGCAACCGTCATCGAATATTTGGGCACTTTGAAGGTGCCGGAAGGCCCGAAAGCCGGGCAGCCGCTGAAGTTGGCCGAGTATCAGCGCGCTTTTATCCGGGGCGCATTTGAGCCGGGCGTCATGGTCGCCTGCCTCTCAATCGGGCGCGGCAATGCAAAAACCGCTTTGGCCGCTGGCGTTGCGCTGGGCAGCGTCATGGGCGTTTGGGATACGCAGCCGCACCGGGAAATTATCCTTGCGGCCCGGAACCGCGATCAGGCCCGCACGGCATTTCAGTTTGTTGTCGGCTTCATTGAGGGGCTGCCCGATGCCGAACAGGATTTGTTCGCGATCCGGCGCGGGGCGAAGCTCGAAGTCGAATATAAGGCCAATGGCGGCGGGTTAATCCGCGTCATTCCTGCCGATGGCAAGTCGATCCTGGGCGGCGCTCCTACGCTGGCCATTCTGGACGAAAGGGCCGCGTGGGAGCGCGACAAGGGCGACGCGCTGGAAAATGCCATCCTGTCCGGCTTGGGCAAGCGCGATGGCAAGGCGCTCATTATCTCCACGTCCGCCCCCGATGATGCGAACACATTTAGCCGTTGGCTCGATGAACCGCCGCCGGGCAGCTATGTGCAAGAGCATCGGCCTGCATTTGGCCTGCCTGCGGACGATCTGGAAAGCCTGCTGATAGCCAATCCCGGCGCTGCCGAGGGCATCGGCGCAAGTGCCGATTGGCTGGTTGCGCAGGCACGGCGGGCAATCGCCCGTGGCGGTTCTGCCCTATCCAGCTTCCGCAATCTTAACCGCAATGAACGCGTATCGAGCGAAGACCGTTCGGTTCTGGTCACCGTGGATGAATGGCTGGCGGCAGAGGTTGCGCCTGACGATCTGCCGCCGCGTGAAGGCATTTGCATTTGCGGCACCGATCTGGGCGGCAGCCGCTCAATGTCTGCCGTCTCCTTCTATTGGCCCGAAACGGGCCGCTTGGAAGCGCTGGGCACCTTTCCTGCCAAGCCGGGCCTTGCCGATCGTGGCGCGTCCGATGGTGTTGGCGGGCGCTATGTCGAAATGCAGGAACGCGGCGAATTGTCCGTCATGGGCGAGAATACCGTTCCGGCTGGCCCGTGGCTGGCCGAAGTGGTCCGGCAGCTTGATGGCATCACGCCTGCCTGCATTGTTGGCGACCGATTCCGCCATGCCGAATTTGTCGAGGCGATGGACAAGGCCGGGCTGGGCCGGGTGCCGTTCATCTGGCGCGGGTTCGGCTGGAAAGACGGTGCAGAGGATATTGAGCGCTTCCGCCGGGCATTGTTTGACGGCGAAGTTAAGACGGTGCCGAGCCTGTTACTGCGCTCGGCCTTTGCCGATGCGATTACGCTGGTCGATCCGGCAGGCAATCACAAGCTGGCAAAGGCCCGTTCGCTGGGCCGCATTGATGCAGCCGCTGCCGCCGTGTTGGCGATTGCCGAAGGTGCGCGGCGCATTGCGCGTCCCTCCAAACAAGCGAGGGTGCCGGTATGGGCATGAAGCGCCAAACCGGGCGGGCAGGTGCCAGCGTCTATCGCAGTCAACGGTGGAAGGCCCTGCGCCTTGCCGCCAAGCGCCGGGATGGCTGGGCTTGCGTCCAGTGCGGTGCGCGGGGCGCGCGGCTCGATGTCGATCATATCAAGCCGATCTGCGACGCGCCGGAACTCTCGTTCGATCTGGCGAACCTGCAAACGCTCTGCATCGGCTGCCATTCGCAAAAGACTTCGCGCGAAAAGCAACGCCGCGCGGAAACCGGACCCGAGCGTCTCGCGTGGCGCATTTTCACGCGCGAACTGACCTCCAATCCCCTCCGACCCTTAATTGAACTGGAAATTTAACATGCTCGAATCTGTAAAAATTCAGCGGCGCCAGTCCGAAATTCGTTCGGAACTGTCCGGCCTTGTCGGCAAGACCGATGCGACCGAAGACGAACTGCGCAATATCGAAACGCTCGATGGCGAGTATCGCAGCAATGAAACCCGCTATCGCGCGGCACTGATTGCCGAGGATGGCGAACGGCGCGAGGCCGGGGCCGAACTGGAAACCCGCTCTGATCGTGAATGGTCCGATCTGGTGCAGGGCTTTGAAGTGCGGCAAGCCGTGCTGGCGCTTGATGAAGGCCGGGCACTGTCGGGCCGGACTGCCGAAGTGGTGCAGGAGCTGCGCAGCGCAGGCGGTTATCGCGGCGTTCCGGTGCCGCTCATGGCGCTGGAAGTGCGTGCGGGTGAGACTATCGCCAGAGGCACGCCGGACCCGGTGCAGACGCGGCCGATTATCGACCGGCTGTTTCCGGGCAGCGTTGCCGCGCAAATGGGCGGGCAGTTGATCCAGATTGGCAGCGGTGCTGTCGAATGGCCCGTCACCACGTCCAGCGTGACGGCGGGATGGGCTGACGGCGAACTTGCCAATGTCGCTGGCCCGACCACCTATGCGACCACCGATAAGGCACTGAAGCCCGAGCACAATCTGGGCATCCATATGCGGGTGAGCCGCAAGTCAATGCTGCAATCCGGCGAGGCGCTTGAACAGGCTATCCGCCGCGACATGAATGGCACGATGGCGGCCGAACTGGACAAGGCTATTTTCCTTGGCACCGGCGCGAATGGACAGCCGCTCGGCATTGTTCCTGGCGTAGCGACCTACGGCATCACCTCCACCGATGCAGGCGGCATGGCGTCATGGGCGGCACTGCGGGCGGCCGTGGTGCGATTTATGACTGCCAACGCTGCCAACGGGCCTGCGGCTGTGAAGGCAATGGTGCGGCCGGAATTGTGGAATGTCATGGATGACATCGAAGCGTTCACCGGGACCGGCATCACCGAATGGGATAGGTTCGTAAAGAACATGCCGGCCCCGACCATGACCACGAATGCGCTGGCCGCGCCGTCCGGCGATCCGCTGGAAACGCAGGTGTTGCTGACCACCACGGCGGGCGGTGTGTCGCCGGTGTTTGTCGGCCTGTGGGGCGCGGTGGATCTTATCCGCGATCCCTATTCCGATGCACAATCCGGCGGCCTTCGCTTGACGGCACTGACCACGGCGGACGTGACCGTGGCACGCGGTGCGCAGCTTGAACTTGTGACTGGGCTGGAACTGGAAGTGGATGAAGGCTGATGAACGGCCCCGTATTCGATGCGGGGCTGGAACTTAGGGCGGCGGGCGATGGCTCCCGTCGTCTTAAGGGCCGGTTCCCCTACAGGAAGCGCGCTGTTCTCGATGCGGGCGGCAAAGGGCGTCGACCGCGTAAGGAACAGTTTGCGCCGAAGGCGTTCAACTATGCGGTGAACGATCCCGAGCGGGATATTCACCTGCTGATAGGCCATTCGTTCGACCGGCCACTTGCCAGTAAGAAAGCGGGCACGCTGTTATTCGAGGATACGGCAGACGCGCTGACCTTCGAGGCGATCATTGTGCCCGATATTCAGCGCACAAGCTGGGCGCAGGATTTTCTGGCAGCCTATGCGGCGGGCCTGATTAGCGGCATTTCGCCGGGCTTTCGCGTGCCCGACTTAGAAGGCGCGGAACAGACCGACGAAGAAGACCCGAGAGAGGGCGAAGCTCTTATCCGCACGATATTCGAGGCGCTGTTGTTCGAATTGTCGATGGTGACGCGGCCTGCATACCACGAAACCGAAGCGGACCTGCGGGCCTTCGATCCTGTTCCGCGCAATGGCATCATTCATCCCCTTCGCAGGTGGCGGGCATGAAAGCCGAACTAAGCGAGCTAACCCAATTCGAGGCATCCCCGGCGGAGTATCCGCCTGTCGAGGGCGTAACGGGCGATTTGCTGGCAACGTGCTGGCAGCGCATTGAGCATTTCATTGCGCGCCGGTTCGGCAGCCGGGCTGTCGTCTGGACCCTGACGAGCGAAGGCGGCGAATGGAGGCCGCCGCTGGGGCCGATCATTGCTGTTACCGAAGCGTTCCGCTGGTGCGACGGGGATTGGCAGCCTTACACGATCACGCGCGGACCGTTCGGCCTGCTGTTGCCGCCGGGGCATGTCCAGATTGACGCGTCGGTGGGCACTGTCTCGCTTCAACTGCCGTCTAGCGTGGAATCGGCCGTGCAGCGGCTTGCGGCCTATCTCGAAAGCGAAAGCGCCGTGCCTGCGGGCGCGCGCTCCTATCGAGCTAATGTTGGCCAGCTATCCGAAAGCATCTCGGCAGACCCTGCGCACATGGCGAAGGCCATTCACAATAGCGGCGCGGCCGATCTGCTGCGCAAATACAGGAGGGCCTGATAATGGGCTTGTGGCAGCGCCTTATCGGCAAGGGTGAAACCCGCTCGGCATCGGGCACGGGATACACGTCGCAAATCATGGCGGCCCGGCAGGCCTATATAGCCGGGCGCACCGGGCTGGGCGAACTGACCGCCACCGTGCAGACCTGTGTGAGCCTATGGGAAAGCGGGCTGTCGATTGCAGACGTGAAGGGCACCGACCTGCTGACCCGGTTTGATATGGCGATTGCGGCGAGGGCCATGGCGCTACGCGGTGAGGCTGTTTTCCTGATTCGCGACCGGCTCATTCCGGTTGTCGATTGGGATTTATCGACCCGTGACGGCATCCCGCGCGCTTACCGTGTATCGGTGCCCGAGATTGGCGGGGGCCGTTCCGAAACAGCCTTGGCAGCCGAGGTGCTGCACTTCCGGCTTGCTCCCGATCCCGGCGCGCCGTGGGCAGGGCAGGCACCACTGCGGCGCTCGCAATTGACTGCTGGGCTGTTGCATACATTGGAGGCAGCGCTTGCCGAGGTTTACGAAAATGCGCCGCTCGGCAGCCAAGTGGTGCCGTTCCCCGAAAGCCAGGACGTGGACCTAGAAACGCTGGGCCATGGGTTCCGGGGCAGGCGTGGGCGCGTCATGTTGCGCGAAAGCGTGAATGTGACGGCAGCCGGTGGACCGGCCCCGACGCAGGATTGGCGACCGCAAGACGTGACCCCTAATCTGCAAGGATCGATGGCGGTCCCTTCGCTTCAAGAGGCGCGAGGCGCGATCTTTGCGGCCTTTGGAGTGCTGCCGGCGATGTTCGCCGCGAATGCGCAGGGTCCGCTTGTCCGGGAAGCCCAGCGGCATCTGGCGCAATGGGTGTTGCAACCGATGGCGCAAGTCATGGCCGAGGAATGCAGCGCTAAGCTATCCAGCCCGGTGACAATAGACGTGGTGCGGCCTGCGCAGGCGTTCGATGCAGGCGGCAGGGCGCGGGCATTCGGGGCGATGGTGCAGGCTCTGACACAAGCGAAGGAAGCCGGGCTTGATCCGCAGGCGGTGGAGGATTCGCTATCGTTTATCGACTGGGCGGATTAACAAAAGCCCGGTTTAGGAAGAAGGAGGAGGGGATAGCCATTCCGTATCCCCACAGACTTGAGCTGACTTAGCGACAGCCTCTTCTATTCCAGTCGTATCAAATAAGATCGTATAAGTCTCATATCTATAGCTCGTAAGTTGAACGACAAGTTCACGCGATTCTAATAGATTATTCAAAAAGTTTCCGCCCTCACTACCCGGCGAAAGATCGAATATTGAAGCCGTTGAGTCGTTATATTTTATGACCATATCTGAAGGCTCGCCCTTATCGATTCTATAGCGAACAAGTCTTCCATCCCGCCCGGAGGTGCTGCCTAGGAACTCAGTGGATATAAATGAGATGTATAAAGAGCCCGGCCCGTTCTCATCGCATTTGATCGCCAAGCCACCAGCATCCCCGAGTAATAGTGAAATGCCGCGTTTCGCGTCAGTCATGGGGTCTTCTTGAATCTGGAATTGCAAAGCCGCTTCCGCCGGAGAGGCAACGATTGCAGCAAGCGCAAATAAGCTAATTGGGTAATACTTCATCGCTTTCCCCTCGGTGGATTTGTTGGATTTAGCCGAGCGATCCGCCATCTACAAGGTTCAAGCAAGAGGCACAAGTTAGGAGGTAGAGCTATCGATGAGATACCGCAGACTTTTCATTTGCATTACCCGCGCGTAACCTCAAACCAAAAAGTCGGCCAAAGGACGGGGCATATTTCGATACAATCGAGCGCAAATCGTTTGATAGGTGTTTGGAGGCGTGCGCCTTGCTGCTTTAGGAAAAATGCCTAAAAAAACAGCTATTTAGGCGAAAGAATGGCTCCCCGAGTTGGATTCGAACCAACGACCAAGTGATTAACAGTCACCTACTCTACCGCTGAGCTATCGGGGAGCAGCCATGTCGGCAGGCCCGCGCCTATATGGGGGCGCTTGAGATTTCGCAAGCCCCCGAAATGCAAATCAGACGACAAATTGCTCGGCAACGATGCGGTCGTCCAGCGAGTGGCCCTTGTCGAACAGCAGAGTCAGCTCGGAATCGCGCGCAATCTCCACGTGAACCTCGGCCACGTCGCGCACTTCCTTCTGGTCCGCCACTGCCGCCACCGGGCGTTTGGCAGGTTCGTTGATACGGAAGGTCACGCGGGCGCGGTCGGGCAGGATGGCTCCGCGCCAGCGCCGTGGCCGAAACGCGCTGATCGGCGTGAGCGCGAGCAATTCCGAATCGAGCGGCAGGATCGGGCCATTTGCAGAGAGGTTGTAGGCGGTGGAGCCTGCGGGCGTGGCCACCAGCACGCCGTCGGCCACCAGCTCTTCGATCCGCGTCTTGTCGTCCACCAGGATTTCGATCTTGGCGGTCTGCCGCGTCTCGCGCAGCAGGGAGACCTCGTTCAGCGCGCATTCGATGCGCGTTTCGCCATCCTGCGTCACCGCCTCCATGCGCAGCGGGGAAATCCCCACCGGGCGGCTGCGATTCACCCTGTCGATCAGCGCGCCCTTGGGGCGGTGCTTGTTCATCAGGAAGCCCATCGTGCCCCGGTTGACCCCGTAGACGGGCAGGATGTTTCCGCTGTCGAGCATGCGGTGCAGCGTCTGCAGCATGAAGCCGTCGCCGCCCAGCGCCACGACCGCGTCCGCCTTTTCCTGTGGCACCCAGTCGTGCGCCTCCTGCAGCGCGCGGGCCGTGTCCTGCGCCAGTGCGGTGTTCGAAATTGCGAGCGCCAGCCGCTCGAATTGAGGCTGCCCGGCCATTGAAATCCTCTCCAGCGTGGCTGCCTGCCTATGGAGCGCGCGCGCTCTTTGCAATGAGAGAGCATACAAGCGGGGTATTCGCATGCGGCATGGCCTTTGCGATCGGGCAATGGCTTGCGATAGGGAAAGACGATGAGCGCGGATGACGATCACGATCTGCTGACCGGCCTGTACACGCCTGCGCGCGCGCGCGAGGTGCTGGGGGAATGGCTGGGCGTGGGCGATACGCGGGTGCATGGCCTGTTGCTGGTGCTGGGCCGGTTCGACAGCGTGAACATCGCCCACGGGACCAGCGCGGGAGATTTCGCGCTGACCGAGGTGGCGCGCAGAATCGCGCATTTCGGGCAGGACGAATTTGCGGACGATGCGTGGTTCGCCGCGCGGCTGGATGGCGGGAAGTTCCTGCTCGCCACGCGCGAGCCTTGCAGCCGGGAGCGCTGGCAGTTCCTGGCAGAGGCCCTGGCGGACACGGTGGCGCAGCCGCTGGCGGGTGCGAGCGTGGGCTTGCCGCAGCTATGGCCGCATATCGCGCTGGTCCGCGCGCTTTCGGGCGACGATCCCACAAGCATGCTGAGCCGGTTGAGCGATGCGCAGATCGCCTTGAAGGGCGAGGCGGGCCGGCGGGTGGTGTGGATCGACCGGGACGAAGCGCCGCCGGGCATCGACACCGCGCGGGTCGAGGCGGAGCTGCGCCGCGCGCTGGACCAGGGGGCGGTCTCGCTCATGTTCCAGCCGCAGTTCGCGCTGGCGGACGACCGGCTCGTGGGGGCGGAGGCACTGGTGCGCTGGGACCAGCCGCTGCTCGGCTCGATCGGCGGGGAAGCACTGCTACGGATCGCGGCGCGTGCGGACCTGACCACGCAGCTGACCCGAAAGGTTGTCGGCGCCGCCCTGAAGTCTGTGCTCAAGTGGCCCGCCGGCCTCAAATGCTCGATCAATGTCACCGCCGCCGATCTGGCGGTCGCGCGCTTTCCCCGGGAAATGCTGGATATGGTGGGCGATCTTGCGGTCGATCCGGCGCAGATCACGCTGGAGATCACCGAGCAGGCGTTGCTGGGCGATCTGGACCTGGCGGCGCGCTCGCTGGGTCTGTTGAGGGATGCCGGGATGCGGATCGCGCTCGACGATTTCGGCGCGGGCTTCTGCAATTTCGGCTATCTCAAGTACCTGCCGCTCGACATCATCAAGCTCGATCGCATCATGCTGGACGGCGTGGCCGAAAACCCGCGCGATCGTGCCGTGCTGCGCGCGGTGGTCGCGCTGGCCCGCGCGCTCGACCTCGATGTGCTGGCGGAGGGGATCGAGAACGAGACGCAGCGGCAGATCGCCGCCGAAGAGGGCTGTACCGCCTACCAGGGGTTCCTGCGCTCCAAACCGCTGACGCAGGACGACTTCCTGCAGCTGGCGGGCAAGAGCGGCTAGACGGGCCGGTCAGGCTGGCGCTTTCTCCTTCGCGCCGCGCTTCACGATCGCGCTAAGCCCCTTGGTCAGTTGGAACAGCCCGTTGAGGCGGCTTTGCGGATCGCCCCAGGCGCGATTGACCACCAGCTTCATGTCCGGCCGCAGCTTCACCGCGCCTTCGCGCTTGTCCACATAGGCGATCAGGCCCGCCGGATCGGGGAAGTTGTCCTTGTGGAAGGTGACCAGCGTGCCGCGCGCGCCGACATCGATCTTGGCGATGTTCGCCTCGATCGCCTGGTGCTTGATCTCGATCAGGCGGACGAGGTTCTGCGAGGCGGACGGCAAGTCGCCGAAGCGGTCGATCATCTCGGCCGCCAGCCCTTCGATCTCCGCCTTGTCGCGCGCCTGGTTGAGACGGCGGTAAAGGGCCATGCGCACGGCGAGGTCGGGCACGTAGTCCTCGGGAATCATGATCGGCGCATCGACCGTGATCTGCGGGCTGATATCCTCGGGCGGCTTCTCCAGCCCCATCTCGCCCGCCTTGGCGGCCAGGATCGCGTCTTCCAGCATCGACTGGTAGAGTTCGAACCCGACCTCGCGGATATGGCCCGACTGTTCGTCCCCCAGCAGGTTGCCCGCGCCGCGGATGTCGAGATCGTGGCTGGCGAGCTGGAAGCCCGCGCCGAGGCTGTCTAGATCGCTCAGCACCTTGAGGCGCTTTTCCGCCACTTCGGACAGTGCCTCGTCCTCCGGCGTCGTCAGGTAGGCATAGGCGCGCAGCTTGGCGCGGCCCACGCGCCCGCGCAGCTGGTAGAGCTGGGCGAGGCCGAAACGGTCGGCGCGGTGAATGATGATCGTATTCGCGCTGGAGATATCGAGCCCGCTTTCCACGATGGTGGTGGAGAGCAGCACGTCGTATTTCTTCTCGTAATACGCGCTCATGCGGTTTTCGACCTCGGTCGGGCTCATCTGGCCGTGCGCGGTGACGACTTTGACCTCGGGCACGTTCTCGCCCAGCCAGGCCTCCAGCCCTTCCATGTCCGCAATGCGCGGGCACACGATGAAGCTCTGCCCGCCGCGATGATGCTCGCGCAGCAGCGCTTCGCGGATCACCATGTCGTCCCATTCCATCACGTAGGTGCGCACGGCGAGGCGATCGACCGGCGGCGTCTGGATGGTGGAAAGCTCGCGCAGGCCGGTCATCGCCATCTGCAGCGTGCGCGGAATCGGCGTCGCGGTCAGCGTGAGCATGTGCACGTCGGCGCGCAGCTGCTTGAGCTTTTCCTTGTGGGTGACGCCGAAACGCTGTTCCTCGTCCACCACAACCAGCCCCAGATCCTTGAACTTCGTGGATTTGGAGAGGATCGCATGCGTGCCGATCACGATATCCATCGTTCCGTCGGCCAGTGCATCGCGGGTCTCGCTCGCCTCCTTGGGGGGAACGAGGCGGCTGAGCCGCCCGATCTTCAGCGGGAAGCCCGCGAAGCGTTCGGAGAAATGCTGGTAGTGCTGGCGGGCGAGCAGGGTGGTCGGCGCGACCACTGCGACCTGCTGCCCGCCCATCGCCGCCACGAAGGCAGCGCGCAGCGCCACCTCGGTCTTGCCGAAGCCGACATCGCCGCAGACCAGCCGGTCCATCGGCTTGCCGCTTTCGAGATCGCGCAGCACATCGGCGATGGCGCGCTCCTGATCGTCGGTCTCCTCCCAAGGGAAGCGATCGACGAACTGGTTGTAGCTGGCCTCGTCCGCTTCGAGCACGGGTGCCTTCTTGAGCGACCGCTGCGCGGCAGTGCGCATCAGCTCGCCCGCGATTTCCTGGATGCGCTCGCGCAGCTGTGCACGGCGCTTTTGCCATGCTTCGCCGCCCAGCCGGTCGAGCATGACCGCCTCTTCGGATGAGCCGTAGCGCGAGAGGACTTCGAGGTTCTCGACCGGGATGTAGAGCTTGTCGCCGCCCTTGTATTCCAGCATCACGCAGTCGTGCTTGGACTTGCCGACGGTGATCGGTTCGAGGCCGAGATACTTGCCGATCCCGTGTTCCGTATGGACGACCAGATCGCCGCGCGAGAGCGCCTGTAGCTCGCTCAGGAAAGCATCGGAATCGCGCCGCTTCTTTCGCCTGCGCACTAGCCTGTCGCCCAGCAGGTCCTGTTCGGTAACAAGCTCGATGTCCTCGCTGGCAAACCCGCTGTCGAGCGGCAGGATCGTCGCGGTGAGCTGGCCGCTGCCGTTTTTCGGGGCGGACTTGCCGAGCGTGTCCTGCCAGCTATCGGCCATCGCCACGCTGACGCCTGCCTCGCCCAGGATCGAGGCGATGCGCTGGCGGCTGCCCTTGGAATAGGTGGCGAGGACGGGGCGCTTGCCTGCCTTGGCGATCTTCTTGAAGTGATCGGCCGCCGCTTCGTAGACATTGTCTCCGCGCGCACGCTCGGGCGCGAAATCGCGGGCCGACCGGAAACCGAAATCGATGACCGTGTCGCTCTCGGGCTCGTCGAAATGTGTCGCGCGGTGGACGGGGCGCTGGTCCAGCGCGGTGCCCAGCTCGTCTTGCGTCAGATACAGCGCGTGCGTGTCGAGCGGGCGATAGCTGCCCGCCTTCTGCCCGGCCGTCTCGGTCCGCAACCGGCGGTACTCGGCAATGTCTGACAGCCGCTCCTCGCTGGCCTGCAGCGCGCCGACATCGATCACCACCGGGTCGCTCTCTTCCAGATGATCGAACACAGTCGCCAGCTTGTCCTCGAACAGTGGCAGCCAGTGCTCCATCCCCGCCTGTCGCCGTCCTTCGCTGACCGCCTCGTAGAGCGGGTCCTGCGTGGCATGCGCGCCGAACCGCTCGCGGTAGCCGGAACGGAAGCGCTTGATCGTCGCGTCCTCCAGAAGCACCTCGCTGGCGGGCAGCAGGAGGAAGGAATCGAGCGTGCCGGTGGTACGCTGCGTGCTGGGGTCGAACAGGCGCAGGCTTTCCAGCTCGTCGCCGAAGAAGTCGAGCCGCAGGCCCTGGTCGAGGCCGGAGGGGAAGATGTCGAAGATCGACCCGCGTACCGCGAATTCGCCCGCGTCGATCACGGTGTCGGTGCGGCTGTAGCCCTGCTTTTGCAGCAGCTGGGTCAGGCTCTCGTGCCCGATCTGCACGCCCGGTTTCAGCTCGCGCACCGCCTCGCGGATGCGGAACGGGGTCAGCATGCGCTGGAGCATCGCATTCGCGGTGGTGACCAGCAGCTGCGGCGTGTCCTTCTCGCTTTGCAGGCGGTGAAGCGCGGCGAGTCGTTGTGTGCTGATCGACAGCGCGGGGCTGGCACGGTCGTAGGGCAGGCAATCCCACGCGGGCAGTTCGATCACGCTCAATTCAGGCGCGAAATAGCGTGCTGCATCCGCCATCGCGCGCATCGCGCTGTCTTCGGGCGCGATGAAGACCGCGCGGCGTTTGGCGGCGCGCGCGAGGTCGGCCATCACCAGCGGCTGCGCACCGCGTGCCACTTGGGCGAAGGTCAGCGGCTTCTTGGCGGCGAGGATGCGGGAAAGGTCGGGCATTGGTGTCTAAGTCGCTCCGGCGCGAAGGCGTTCCGCGCACACAAGAATTGCCCCCTGCCCGGATCGGGAAGGGGGGGCGATGGCTGTCGGTGAGGAGGCCCTAGCGCGGAATATCGACGTAATCGAGCTTCTGCATGATCTCGATCCGCGCGCCCTGCATTTCTTCGGGCACGGGCTGGGTCTTGAGGGCCCAGGCCATGATATCGACATCGTCGTAATCGAGCAGCCGTTCGAACCAGGCGAGGTCTTCTTCCGCCCACTCGGCATGGTAGCGATCGAAATAGCCGCCGATCATGTAGTCGGCTTCGCGAGTGCCGCGATGCCAGCTGCGGAACTTGGCGCGGGCGAGGCGGGATTCGAATGTGGGATCGGACATGGGCGGGAGGGAGGCCGCCCGTCATCGATTCTCAACTCGTCATTGCGAAGCGGCAATCCACAGCGGTACGCCCTCGATTGCCTCGCTCCGCTCGCAATAACGCGATAGCTGGGCCATATCGAATCTCCCATGCGGCCCGAAATCCTCAACCCCCTGTTTGCTGAGGTCGATACGCTCGACGGCGTGGGGCCCAAGCTGCGCAAGCCGCTGGAGAAACTGCACTGCACGCGGCTGCGCGACCTGGTGTATCACTGGCCGGACCGTTTCGTGACCCGCCGCCCGGTCGAAACGCTCGACGAGGCGGGCGAGGGCGAACAGATCATCATTGCGCTGACCGTGACCGAGCATCGCGCCGGTGCATCGCGCCGCGCACCCTACCGCGTGCTGGCCACGGACAGCGCGGGCAACGTGCTGGCGCTGACCTTCTTCGGGCGTGCGAGCTACACCGCGAAAAAGCAGCTCCCGGTGGGCGAAAAGCGCCGCGTGGCGGGCAAGCTGGAACGTTATGGCGACATGCTGCAGATGGTCCACCCGGACCATGTGATGGCGATGGACGATGCGGGCCTCGGCCAGATGCGCGAGCCGATCTATCCGCTCGCCGAAGGCCTCACCCAACCGCGCATGGCTTCGCTCGCCGCGCAGGCGCTGGGCAAGCTGCCCGACCTGCCCGAATGGATCGATCCGGGCATGCTGGCGCGCGAGAAATGGCCTGACTGGGGCGATGCCTTGCACAGCGTCCATGCCCGCGACGACCAGACCGCGAAGGACCGGCTCGCTTATGACGAGCTGCTCGCCAACGCACTGGCCTTGCAGCTGGTGAAGGCGGACAACCGCAGGAAACGCGGCCGCGCGCTGGCGGGAGACGGCGCGCTGCGGGAGAAGCTGAAGCTGCCCTTTCCGCTCACCGGCGCGCAGGAGCGTTCGATCCGCGAGATCGAGGGCGATCTGGCGCAGGACGCGCCGATGCTGCGGCTGCTGCAAGGCGATGTCGGCGCGGGCAAGACCGTGGTCGCGCTGCACGCGATGCTGGTCGCGGTGGAGGCGGGCGCGCAGGCCGCGCTGCTCGCGCCGACCGAAATCCTCGCCCGCCAGCATTTCGAGACGCTGCGCGCAATGGCGCGGCCCACCGGGGTCGAGGTCGCATTGTTGACGGGCCGCGACAAGGGGAGGGCGCGCGAGAGCATCCTGATGGGGCTGATGGACGGCAGCATAGACGTTGTGGTCGGAACCCACGCGATCTTCCAGGAGGCTGTGCAGTACCGCGACCTCGGGCTGGTGGTGGTCGACGAACAGCACCGCTTCGGTGTTTCGCAACGCCTCCAGATGTCCGCCAAGGGTAAGCGCCCGCCGCACACGCTTTCGATGACCGCGACCCCGATCCCGCGCACGCTGACGCTCGCCAATTACGGCGAGATGGAGGTCAGCCGTCTCGACGAGCTGCCGCCCGGTCGGCAGGCGATCGATACGCGCGTAGTGGGCATGGACCGCCTGCCCGAAGTGGTCGAGGCTGTGGGGCGGCACCTTGCGAGCGGCCAGCAGGCGTATTGGGTGTGCCCAATGGTGCGCGACGAGGATGGCAGCGAGGACAAGGCCGCCGCCGAGCAGCGCTATGCCGCATTGAAGGCGCGGTTCGACGATGACGTGGTGCTGGTCCACGGCCAGCTCGATCCTGCGCTGAAGGATGAAGGGATGGCGCGCTTCGCCAGCGGCGATGCGAAGCTGCTGGTGGCGACCACGGTGATCGAGGTCGGCGTGGACGTTCCCGCCTCCACCCTGATCGTGATCGAGCGCGCGGAGAGCTTCGGCCTCGCGCAGCTGCACCAGTTGCGCGGGCGCGTGGGGCGGGGGAGCGAGAAATCGGTCTGCCTGCTGCTGCGCGGCGAGCAGCTCTCTGAAACCGGGCGCAGGCGGCTCGCCTTGATGCGAGAAACACAGGACGGGTTTCGCATTGCCGAGGAAGACCTTGAGCTGCGCGGTGGCGGTGAGCTGCTCGGCACGCGGCAGTCTGGCGACACGCCGTTCCGCATCGCCACGCTCGACCAGATGCAGCGCCTGCTCGACCCGGCGACCGCTGATGCGAAGCTGCTGATGGACCGCGATGCGGGACTGGAGGGCGAGCGGGGCGAGGCCGCGCGCGTCCTGCTCTACCTGCACGAACGCGACGCGGGTGTGCGCACGCTGCGGGGGGGCTAGTCCTTCAACTGCGCGACCAGCGCCTGCGCAGCGGCGTCGACATCTTGCCACGTATATTCGAACTGCTCTTCGCCGTCGTGGTAGGGGTCTGCAATAGCGGCGCCTTCGCGTCCCGGCACGAGGTCCATCAGCAGCGAGACATGCGCGCGCGATCCTTCGGGCCGCAGTGCGTCGATGTTCGCCAGGTTCTGGTGATCCATCGCGAAGATATGCGTGAAGCGGTCGAAATCCTCCACGGCGAGCTGCCGCCCGGCATAGCCCGAAATGTCGATCCCGTGCTTCGAGGCTTCCTCTATGCTGCGCGGGTCGGGCGGGCTGCCGACATGATAATCCGCCGTACCAGCGCTGTCCGCCTCGGCCTCCAGCCCGGCCTTGTCCGCGGCGTCGCGAAAGGCTGCCTCGGCGAGGGGGGAGCGGCAGATATTGCCAAGACAGACGAAGAGGATCGCGGGTTTTTCCATGCCTCTCGCGTACTGGACGCAGGCGGAGCCGCGCAATAGACAACCGGCAACCAATGGGGGAACGACCATGATGAAGCACCTTCTCGCCGCAACCGCATTCACGGTGATGGCGGCCAGCCCGCTCGCCGCGCAGACCGGGGCCCACCCGGAAGAGATGTATCAGAACCTGCGTGAAGACGTGTGGCAGGACATGCTGGACGACAGCCCCACGCTCGCCACTTCGGTGGGAGAGCGGCGCGGGGACGGCAAGCTGGGCGACATCAGCATGGCGGCTTACGAGCGCAATGTGGCGGAAGACCGCGCTTTCCTCGCGCGGCTGAACGCCATCGACGAGAGCGCGCTGCCCGAAGACATGCGGGTCGATTACGCCATCCTCAAATCCTCGCTGGAAGATTCGATCGAAGGTTCGCAGTTCGACCATAGCCGCTACGTTCTGTTCACCAATCGCGGCGGCTGGTTCAGTTCGCTCTCCTCGCTGCCTTACAGTTCGCCGTTCTTCACGCTGGCCGATTACGAAAGCTACGTCGGCAGGCTCGAAGCCTTCGGGTCCTACAATGAAGCCGGGATCGCACGCAGCCGCGAGGCGGTGGCGCGCGGGCTGACGCAGGCATGCGGGCCGATGGAGGGGTTCGAGGATCAGGTCAGTGGGCAGATTGCCGACAGTGCCGAGGAATCGGGCCTCTGGCGGCCCTTCGCCAAGCAGCCCACCACCATCTCCGACGCCGACTGGGCGTCCCTGAAAGCGCGCGCGAAGGCGGCGATCGACGATGTCGTGTTCCCCGGCCTGCGCGAGTTCGTCAGCTTCTACACGGATGAATATGCGCCCGAGTGTCGCGATGGCCTGCCCGGCATCTCTCAGACCGAGGGCGGGGCGGACTACTACGACTACCGGGTCCGCAGCTTTACCACGACGGACATGTCGGCGGACGAGGTTCACCGGCTGGGCCTGTCCGAAGTTGCGCGCATTCGCGCCGAGATGGAGCAGGTTGCCGCCGACGCAGGCTTCGACACGCGCGAGGCTTTCATCGAGCACCTGCGCACCGACCCGCAGTATTACATGACCGATGAGGGCGAATACCTGCGCTTCGCCCAGGCTCTGGCCAAGGAAATCGACGGCTGGATGCCCAAGCTGTTCGGCACGCTGCCACGCCAGCCTTATACGGTGTTGCCGATCCCGGCGGCGCAGGCACCGGGCAACACGACTGCCTATTACGAGCCCGGCTCGCTGGAGACGGGGCAGGCGGGCATCTATCGCGTCAACCTGACCGAGCTGGACCAGCGGCCCCTGTGGGAACTGCCCGCGCTCGGCGTGCACGAGGCAGTGCCCGGCCACCATCTGCAGATCGCGCTGCAGCAGGAACTCGACCTGCACCCGCTGCGGCGCAACGGCACCTTCTTCACCGCCTTCGTGGAAGGGTGGGGCCTCTATTCCGAACGGCTCGGGATCGAGATGGGGCTCTACGATACGCCCGCCAAGCAGATGGGGCGGCTGAGTTACGAGATGTGGCGCGCGACTCGGCTGGTCGTCGATACCGGCCTGCATTCGAAGGGCTGGACCAAGCAACAGGCTGTCGATTTCATGACCGACAACACCGCGCTTTCGGCCGCCAATATCGACGCCGAGGTCAATCGCTACATCACCTGGCCGGGACAGGCGCTGGCCTACAAGATCGGTGAGCTGAAGATCCGCGAACTGCGAACCCGGGCCGAAGAGGCGCTGGGCGAGCGGTTCGATCTGCGCGGCTTCCACGATGCGGTGCTGGAGAACGGCGCGGTGCCGCTCGATGTGCTGGAGGAGCATATCGACCGCTGGATTGCGCAGCAGGCTTCCTAGCGGATCCCAAAATCCGCTCATCCTGAGCTTGTCGAAGGATCGTGCTTCTTTCGTCCGGCGTCGCGGAAGAAAGTACGACCGTGGGCGCATCGCCCCCTTCCGCGAGGCCGACAGGCTCAGGGCGAGCGGTATATGATCAGGTCGAAGTCTTTTCCGTCCTCTCAAGCACGTCGCGAACGATCGCGTGGATGTTCACCACCGCGCCGATCCGCGCGCCGAGCAGAGCGGTGCCGCTGACCTTGCGTTGCACGAACAGCGTTTCGGCGGGCGGGATGTGCCAGTTGGCCTTGTCCTGCGCGATGGCCATGCCCTCGTCTCGCAGCGCGGGCACGAAGCCGCGGTCGCCGAAATCGAAGGGGGCGTCCTTCGCCATTTCGCCCAGAATGATATCGATCATCCGGTCCACTGCCTCGCCGTGCCGCTCGACCACGGTCGAGCTCATGAAATCGGCGTTGAGCGCGGCCTGCTTCACGCCCGCGTGATCGCGCGCGAGCCCTGCTTCGAGCAGCGTGCGATAGGATTGCCGCACCTGGCGGTCGACCTCGCGCGTCGCCCCGAAATCGAGCAGCACGATCTTCCGGTCCGCCTCGCGGTAGCGGTAGTTGGCGAAATTGGGATCGGTCTGCATCAGGCCCCATTCGAACAGCTCGCGCGCGACCAGCTCGATCAGCTGCGCAAACACGCTGTCGCGCACGTCCTGCGTCTGGTCGGCGAGCTGCTCGACAGGCCGGCCTTCCTCGTAACTCATCGCCAGCACCCGGTCGCGCGTCAGCTCTTCGTCCAGCGTGGGCACGACGAATGTATCATGTCCGGCGAGCAGCTCGCCATAGCGCTGCATCATGCGCCCTTCGCGGCGATAGTCGGCCTCCTCGTGAAGCTGTTCCTTGGCAGCCGCCAGCAAGGGGCCGATGTCCAGTTCCTTGGGCAGCAGGCCGGTGACGCGCAGCAGCGTGGCGACGTTATCGACGTCGGAATCGATGCTTTGTGCAACGCCGGGATATTGCACCTTGATCGCCAGAGTGCGCCCGTCGCGGGTCAGCGCGCGGTGGACCTGGCCGATGCTCGCTGCGGCAATCGGGCGTGGTTCGAACCGGCGGAAATTGGTCCGCCAGTCCGCGCCCCATTCCTCCGCCAGCACTCGGTCGAGCTGGCGGGGCGGCATGAAATCCGCATTGTCGCGCAGCTTGGCGAGGATTTCGGACAGCTCCGCCGGCAGGGCATCGCCCGCATCCATCGACAGCATCTGACCCATCTTCATGGCCGCGCCGCGCAGGTGCGACAGGCGCTCGGTCAGCCGACCGACATTGCCGGGGGTGAGGATCAGGTCGTTGACGCGGGGCCGCTCGCCAGCCGCCACGCGACGCGCGCCTTCGGCCAGCATGCCGCCCGCTACGCCTCCGGCCAATCGGCCGAAGCCGCTTAGTCTCCCGAAGCGGGAAGCGGGGACCGCCCGGTGCTTCCCCTGCCGGTCCTCCTTGTCCGCCATAAAATCAGGCGTAGTTGACGTAGAGTGAGTAGATCAGGCCCGGAATGTAGAAGATCAGCGTGAGGACCAGGCTGATGAGAAATTGCTGGCCCAGCCCGTGCTTGAGCGCGACGCCAAGAGGGGGAAGCAGGATCGTGGCGATGAGGATGATGATAGGCATGTGAGATATTCTCCTTTGCCTCATCAACCGCGCCGAACGGGCGCCGTTCCTTGCCTGCATCAGCTTTCTGCCGCCGCCGCCTCTTCCAGCCCGGTCACAATGATGGTGCGTCCGCCGCCGAATTCCTCGCGCACGACGATCAGCCCCTGACGCTCCAGATGCTCCAGCAGGCGGCGGATGCGGCTGGGCGAGGAGCTGCCGTAGACGCGCGCCAGCTCGTCCTCGTCGGGCGCCGGCCTGCCCTGTGCCGCAGCCACCGCCAGCGCGAGGTAGGGGGCAAGCACGTCTTCGGGCACGCCTTGCGCAAGCTCTTCGATGGCTTCGCGCATCGGCGACTGCAACTCGTGCAACCTTGCGCTCGCAAAGGCGAAGAGGCGGCGAAACTCCAGCATGTCGACATGCGCGCTCGGCACGCCCTGCTGGCGGCAGCGCTGCGCGAAATTGCGGAAAAGCACGGCGGAAGACTGGAAGGTGGCGCCTTCCTCCCCGGCCAGCTCTGCGACGATCCGGGTGATGGCCGCCTCGCCATCCTGCGGTCCGGGGGAATTGTTTACCCCGGCGGACGGTTCGTTGGCCCCCAGGGGCTCCCCGCTCTCTTCCCGCTCGGCCTGGGCTGCGGCGCGCTCGGTGATGGCCTGCTCAAGATCCGGTGCAGGCCGGGGAGGCGGGGCAGGGCGCACCGGCTCGGCCGCTTCTTCGGCGAGTTCGGAATGAAGCAGTGCCTCCAGCTCTTCCCCCTTCGCCTGCGGCAGGGGCATCAGGCCCTCTGCGGCGTTCTTCCCGCCCGTGCGCACCTCTCCGATATGCACCGCCACCGGACGGCGACTGATCGCGGGGCCGAGGCCGAGGAAATGGCCGCGCTGCAGATCGCGGATCCGTTCCGCCTGTCGCCTGTCCATCCCCAGCAGATCGGCGGCGCGCTGCATGTCGATGTCGAGGAAGGTGCGCCCCATGAGGAAGTTGGACGCTTCGGCAGCGACGTTCTTGGCCAGCTTGGCCAGCCGCTGCGTCGCGACGATCCCGGCGAGCCCGCGCTTGCGCCCGCGACACATCAGGTTGGTCATGGCGGAGAGCGTGAGGCGGCGCGTCTCCTCCGCCAGCTCGCCCGCAGCGGCAGGGGCAAACATCTGCGCTTCGTCCACCACCACCAGCGCGGGATACCAGTGTTCGCGCGGGGCATCGAACAGCGCGCCCAGAAACAGCGCGGCACACCGGATCTGCTGCTCCACCTCAAGCTCGTCCAGCGCCAGCACGACGGAGACGCGGTGCTGGCGCACGCGTCCGGCCAGCGCCTCGATCTCGCGCACCGAATGCGCGGCACCGTCGATCACGATATGGTCGAATTCGTCCGCCAGGCTGGTGAAATCGCCCTCCGGGTCGATCACCACCTGCTGGACGAGCCCGGCGGTCTGTTCGAGCAGGCGGCGCAGCAGATGCGACTTGCCCGAGCCGGAATTGCCCTGCACGAGCAGCCGGGTCGCGAGCAATTCCTCGATATCGACGCAAATGCCTTGCCCGGCCGAATCCGTGCCAATTTCGATCTGCGCTGTCATATGCCTTACGAATAGGTGCCCGCGAGCAGCCAGAAAAGCCGCATCTGGCAGTTATCCATGGCTTGCGTGCGAAGGCTTGGGCAACCCGGTGCCGCAAGCCGATTTCGTCGCACCGCGAACCGGCATCTGTGGAGCAGCGGTCCTGCACAGACGTAGGGCAGGGAGGGGGCCGTCCCCGGACAGGAGCGCCCGAGCCAAAACCGGGACGCCACGTTCGGCCGGCATTTCTACGCGCTCTTCACGCTCTGTCCGGCCCTTCAGCTGCAGTCTTTTCGGGGAGGCTGATCCGGAAGACCGTGGGGCATGCGCCTGCCAGTTCGAGCGATCCCCCATGCCCACGGGCGATCTGACGGGCGAGCGAGAGGCCAATGCCCGACCCCTCGACCTTGGTCGTGTGAAACGGACGGAAGATCAGCGGCGCGCTTTCGGGCGGCACGCCCGCGCCATTATCGGTCACCGCGATGGTGAGACGGTTGGCGTCGCGCGTGAGCGAAAGAGCCACCTGTGGCGCCTCGGCGGCAAGAGCGGCTTCGGCGGCATTGTTGAGCAGCGCCCATACCGCCTGGTGCATCTGGTCACCATCCATCGCCCATGCGCCGCCCGCCCGCACGTCGAGCGTCAGCGCGGCATCGTGCCAGCGCTGGGCGAACACGCGTGCAAGATCATGCGCGAACTGATCGAGTGCCACCGGAGCGAGGATCGGCTCGGGCAGTCGGGCCAGCGTACGGTAATCCGTGGCGAAACGCTGCAGGCCTTCGGCCCGGCGGGCCAGTGGACCGAGGATTTCGGCCAGCAATGCCGTGTCGACCGGCTGCTGCGCTGCCGCCGCCTCGGCGCTTTCGGCCAGCGACACGATAGGCGCCAGGCCGTTGAGCAGCTCGTGGCCCAGCACTTCGATCAGGTCCGCGCTGGCACGCGCTTCGGCAGCGAGCTCCTCGCGCTCGACATCGATCAGCGCGGCGACGGTCACCCCGGTCGAGGCTTCGACCCGGTCGATCCGCCACAACCGGCCTTCATGGCGGAGCGTCGCAGCGGCGGGATCGAGCAGCGCAGCGGGCGGGGGCACGATGCGGTCGTCGGCCCCGAAGATCGCGCGCGCGGCACGGTTGAGCACCCGCGCAGCGTCGCGCTCAAGCGCGAGCAGTGGGGTGGGGGCCGCATCGAGAAGCAGGCGATTGACCGCGGCTTCTTCGTCCTCTGCATCGCTCTCCCCCTCCGGCGGGCGGGTCGGGACCAGGGCGGCGTTCCACCAGGCGAGCGTGAGCGCCCAGACCCCGGCCAGCAGCGCGCCGACCAGCAGCCCCCAGCGCCCCGAATACCAGGCAAAGGCAGCGACAAAGGCGCTGGCCAGCAACCCCACGCCCAGTGCCGCTGCCCGCCAGCCGCGCCGATGGTAGAGCCTCATAGCCCGTGGCGCTCCATCCGCCGGTAGAGCGCGCCGCGACTGAGCCCCAGAGCCTTGGCGGCACGGCTGACATTATGATGATGCTCCGCCAGCGCTGCGGCGATCATCGCTCTCTCGGAGCGATCGAGATCGTAGCTCGACGTTTCGTTTCGATCCGCGCCGGGCGTGGGGGAGGGCGCGCCGAGCGCCAGGGCCCCGGTGTCGATCGTGCCATCCTCGCCAAGCAGGACCGCCCGTTCGACAGCGGCCGCGAGTCCGCGCACCTCGTCCGGCCAGTCGGCTTCTCGCAAGGCCGTTTCAGCGGCTTCGGTGAAGCGGGGTGCGGACCGCCCGAAGCGTTCGGCCGCATCGGTGCCGAAATGGCGGGCGAGGATCGGAATGTCGTCGCGGCGCTGCGCCAGCGGAGGCACCGCCAGCTCGATCGTGGCGATGCGGCGCCGCAAGGCAGGAGTGAGCGTGTCGATGCGATCGAGAATCGCGATGGGGCGGACATGGTCGGGCAAGAGCGCAGCGAGGCGATCCTGCGCCAATTCGTCGAGCCGGTCGGGGTGACGCAGGACAACGCTGCCCGTGGCTTCGACGACTGCATCCAGCGCGCTGTCTTCGCGCAGGTCGATCAGCGCCGGCGCGCTGTCGGCGTGGGCGGAGGCGGCATGGACGGCGAGCGCCGTCAGCGTCCTTCCAGCGCCAGAGGGGCCGGTGATCGCAGCACCTGCCATGGTCGGCCCCACACGACGGATCATCTGACGCAATTGTTCGATGATCGCGGTTTCGCCCAGTATCCCTACCTGCCTCGTGCCGCGGCCCGTGACGGCCGGTCCGCCCGGCGCGGACGCAATGCTCGGCTCGCGCGTCACCGCCGCTTCCACCTTGGCAATCAGATCGGCGTTGTTCCACGGCTTGACCGCGAAGTCCCGCGCGCCCTTCTGCATCGCGGTGACCGCCATGCGCACGCCGCCATGGGCAGTCAGCACCACCACGCAGGCGCCGGGAGCGTCGGCCATGATCCGCTCGAGGCAGGCGAGCCCTTCCTTGCCGTCGCTCTTCCCGGGCGTGAAATTGAGATCGAGCACGATCCCGTCGAACTGCGTGCGCGCGAGCTGCGAGAAGGCTTCCTGGGGATCGGGCGCCACCGTCAGCCTGTGGCCGGCCATGCGGAAAGCGATTTCCATAGCGGTTGCGACTTCTGGCCGGTCGTCGATCAGGAGAATCGCGAGGCCGGGCTCTTCGCTTGACGCATCGGGCTGCTGTCCATTTGCGGACACTGTGTCCGGCGACGGACGGTCGGCTCCGTCGGCGTGGCGAGAATCCCGTTTAATCATAACACTTTAGGTCTTTCGGTCCGGTTTGGCGATAATGGCTGCATGATGACGCAGACAGCCCAGCAGTCCAATAGTTTGTCTCCGCCCGCGCCCGGTGCGGGGATGGATCGTAAGGTCGAAAAGAAGCGCGCGCCGTGGTGGCGCGACAGGCGTTTCCTGATCGCCATCGCCCTCGTGGCGATTGCGATACTCGGGTGGCGCGCGATCCCTGCAAGCGGCTCGACCGATGTCGCCGCCGACGAGCTCCAGACCGCCCGGGTCGAGCGCGCGGCCTTCGACGACTACCTGCCCGTGCGCGCCAGCGTCGTTCCGGCCACCACCACGCTGGTCGGCGTGATGAGCGGCGGGCAGGTGGAGGAGCTGTTCGTGCAGGACGGCGCGCTGGTCACGAAGGGCCAGCCGCTTGCCCGGCTCGCCAATCCTGATCTTGAACTCACCGTGCTCAGCCAGGAGGCCCAGATCGCAAGCCAGCTGGGCGGCGTCGCGGGCGAGAACCTCGGCATCCAGCGTTCGAAGGTCGATCGCGCCGGGCAGGTCGCCGCAGCCGAATACGACCTGATCCGCGCGCGCCGCGATCTCGATATCCGCCGCCAGCTGCACGAGAAGGGCTTCGTCTCCGATGCGGGGGTGAAGAGCTATCAGGAAGAGGTCGACTACCAGACCCAGCGCCTCGCCCAGCTGCGACAGGGCCGTGTTGCCGAAGCCGGGATCACCGCCACGCAGGGACGCATGCTCGATGCCACCCGCACGCGGCTGCAGAACAATCTCGCCGCCGTGCGCGGCAGTCTGGATGGGCTGACGATCCGCGCGCCCATGGCGGGCCGCCTGACCAATTTCGACCTCCAGCCGGGCCAGACGCTGGCGCCGGGAGACCCCGCCGGACAGGTCGACAGCGAAGGCGCGTGGAAGCTGGAGGCGGAGGTGGACGAATATTACCTCGGCCGGGTCGAGCTTGGCCAGAAGGCGACCACCTCCGACGGCGCAATGCTGACCGTATCCAAAGTGCTGCCGACCGTCGCCGATGGCCGCTTCCGCGTCGAACTGACCTTCGAGACCATGCCGAAGCAGGATCTCAATCGCGGGCAGACGCTCGATGTGCGGATCACGCTCGGCGCCGCAACGCCTGCGCTGATTGCGCCGGTCGGCGCGTGGCTGAACGGGGGCGGCTCGGCGGTCTTCGTGATCGATCCCGATGGCAAGCATGCCCGCCGGGTGAGCGTGGAAATCGGCCGCCGCAATCCGCGCCAGGTCGAAATCCTGTCGGGCCTCCAACCCGGCCAGCGCATCGTCACCAGCAACCTCGCCCGGGTGAAGGGCGACACCATCAATCTTCGCTAAGCAGAGGACATTCTTCCGTGATCAAGCTCGAGAATATCGAACGCCGCTACGCATCGGACGAGGTCGAGACGACCGCCCTCGTCGATGTGAACCTCGAAGTCGCGGAGGGTGAATTCCTCGCCATCATGGGCCCGTCGGGCTGCGGCAAATAGACCCTGCTCAACACGCTGGGCACCATCGACCGGCCGACTTCGGGCCATTACTGGTTCGGCGACACCGATCTCGCTGCGATGGACGAGAAGGCGCTGGCGAAGTTCCGCGGCGCGCAGCTGGGCTTCGTGTTCCAGAGCTTCAACCTGATCGACGAACTGACGATAGAGGAGAACGTCGCGCTTGGCCTCGCCTATCGCAAGGATGTCAGCGGCAACAAGGGCGAGCGGGTCGCCGCGGCGATGGACACGGTCGGCATCGCCCACCGTGCGCGCCACTTCCCGCACCAGCTATCGGGCGGCCAGCAGCAGCGCGCCGCCATCGCCCGCGCAATCGTCGGCCAGCCCAAGCTGATCCTGGCGGACGAACCGACCGGCAATCTCGACACCGCCAATGGCGAGCAGGTGATGAACATCCTCACCGCGCTCAACGACGAGGGGGCGACAATCGTCATGGTCACCCACTCCCCCAGCCACGCCGACATGGCGAAGCGCCGGATCGACATGCTCGACGGCCGCATCGTCGCCAGCGCCATGCGCGCGATCTGACAAAAGGACACCACCCATGATCCGCAACCTTATCCTCTCGCTCCTCGCTCTCCCGCTGATCGCCTGCGCCGCCGATGCGCATGGGCAGTCCGGACCGACAGCCTCTGCGCACAGCACCCGGACGGTCGACCGCGTGCTCACGCTGGACGGATTCGACGCCATCAGGCTCTCGGGCTGCGACGAGGCGATCGTGCGACCGGGAGCATCCTTCGCGGCGAGCGTGCGCGGAACCCCGCGCGACCTCGCGCTGCTCGATGCCGAAACGCGGGGCACCCGGCTGGTGATCGACCGCACAAACGGCGGTTGCGACAACCGCGCCGTGCCCGTCACCATCGACATCACGATGCCGGCACTGCGCGAGATCGAATTGTCGGGAGCCACGCGAATGACGGTCGAGCGGTTCTCCGGCCCCCGCTTCGAAGCGGAGCTCTCCGGCGCGAGCGAACTCAATCTGACCGGGCTGGAAGTCGACGAGGCCGAGTTGCGCCTGTCGGGCGCGTCCGAACTGAGGGCAGCCCGGATCATGGCACACAAGGTCGCGCTCGACCTGTCCGGAGCCTCCGAGGCCGACGTCGCCGGATCGGCGCAGAGCGTTGCGATCCGCGCAAGCGGCGCGAGCGAGGCCGACACGCGCGACCTTGCCACCGAGCGTCTGACTGCCGCGACGTCGGGCACCGCCTCGATCCGCGCCCACTCCGCGAAAGCTGCAACGCTTTCGGCCTCGGGAACGAGCAGCGTGCGCGTCACCGGCGGGGCGACCTGCGCCATCGAGACAGGCGGCCAAGCCAGCGCCGCATGCGATTGATTCAACTCAGCACTGGAACCCAGAAATGACCCGCTTGGCGCTTCTCTCGCTCTATCGCTCTCTCACCCGGCACAAGCTTTACGCCGCGCTCAATATCGGCGGGCTGGCGATCGGGATTGCCGTGTTCATCGTGCTGGGCCTCTATGTACGGTTTGAGACCAGTTTCGAGAAATGGCTGCCCGATCACGAGGAGACCTATCTGATTCAGGCGGAGTGGAACATTCCGGACAGCCCGTTCAACGGAGCGTTCGATTCCACCATGGGGGGCCTGCTCGAAGAATTGCGCGCAGAGCATCCCGGGCTGGTCGGCACGCGGTTGCGCGGCGGCGTCGACAGAGGTTCGATTTTGCGCGACGGGTCATCGACACTGACGGATTTTGTCCAGGTCGACCCTGAATTCCTTGACGTCATTGAGTTGCCCCTGGTCGCGGGTGACAGGGATAGCGCGCTCGCCCGACCCAACAGCGCCATTATCAGCGAGACGTTGGCTCGCAGTCTGTTTCAGGATCGCGATCCGATCGGCCAGATGATCACCGCCACCTATGATGAGCCGCAAAACTACCGCGTCACTGCCGTCTTCCGGAACATGCCCGACGCGACCGAGCTAAATTTCGACATTGCGACCCCATTACCGAAAAATCCGCCGAACGAAGTCTGGTACAATTGGGGTTCGAGCCAGGTGCAGACCTTCGTTCGAATGGGGGACCCCAAAGACATCCCCGTGTTCGAGGATTCCATGGCGCAGCTGGTGAAACGCAGCGCCATAGACGACCTCGGCAGCGATGCCGCCGACGTAATGAGCCTGCGGTTGCAACCTCTGGCGGAGGGTCACCTGACGCCCGAAGGCCAAGCGACCGCAAGCCTCCGTATGACTGTCGTGACGCTTGGCATAGTCGGCGTGCTGACCCTGCTCATCGCCATGGTCAACTACGTGAACCTCGCCACCGCACGGTCCGTCCTGCGGGCCCGTGAGATTGCCATCCGCAAGGTCAGCGGAGCGACACGCGGCTCGATCATCGCTCAGTTGCTGGCAGAGGCAGTGCTGAATGCGGCACTCGCCTGTCTCGTCGGCCTCATCCTGGCCGAAATTGCACTCCCGCTCGTCAATGCAGCCGGTGGCCTGAGCCTCGCAATTCCCTACGCTCTCGTGATCCCGGCGCTCATCGTGCTGGCCGTCATCATCGGGCTTGCCGCAGGTTTCTATCCGGCTTTGGCTATCTCGGCCTATCGGCCGGCCGCCGTCCTCGCCTCCTCGCGCGCACCCGGCGGCGGCAAGTCGGCGACCCGTGTGCGAGAGGCGCTGGTGGCGCTGCAATTCGGCTTCGCCACCGCATTCCTGATCGGCACATTGGTCCTCGCGGCGCAGATGCAGCATGTGCGCCACAGCGATCTGGGCTTCGACCGCGACGGCCTTTTGGTGGTCAATTCCTTCGATGCTGCTGAGCTATCGCGCAGCCAGCGCGTCGCGATGATAGAGCGCTGGAAGACCTTGCCCGGCGTGCGTTCGGTCGGGATCGCAGATAGCGCCCCTGGGGGCACCGGAACGGTCAATTTCAGCAATCTCTCTCCGCTTGGCGCGAACGGCCCAGGCCCGTCGCTTCGTCGCATTTCAACGGGTCCCGACTTCTTCGAGGCTCTCGGAGTAAAACCGACCGCCGGTCGGCTGCTGGGGAACGAATTCCGACTGGACGACGTCTCGCGGCGCGAAAGCGGCCAGATAGCGAACATACTCGTCGACCGATCCGGCAGCAGGGCCTTGGGTTTTTCAGATCCACAGGAGGCCGTCGGTGAGGTCGTCCGGGGAGCGAACGACGATTACGAGATCGTCGGCGTGGTCGAGGATTTGCGGTTCTTCACCCCTCGCGAACCCCATGCGGCCACGTACTTCCAATATAACGGCGACATGCCAGCGTTCCCGGTGGCGAACATCCGGTTTAAAGGTAATCCGCGAGAAATCGCATCGGCTGTCCACTCCATCTGGAACGAAGCCGCAGACAACGTGCCCTTTGACGCGGGAGGCGCGTCCATGCGCCTCGCCGAGTTCTACGAAGACGACGAGCGTGCCTCCCGCCTGTTCGCCATCGGTGCGGGGCTCGCGGTCCTCATCGGGATGGTCGGGCTGTGGGGTCTTGCCTCCTTCAACACCGCACGGCGGGTGAAGGAGATCGGCATCCGCAAGTCGCTCGGTGCATCGGCGACCGATATCGTCAAGCTGCTGGTCGGCCAGTTCATGCGTCCGGTGCTGATCGCGAACCTGATCGCCTGGCCGCTCGCCTTTTATGCGATGCGCACCTGGCTGGCCGGGTTCGAAGACCGGATCGCCCTGTCGCCGGTGTTTTTCATCGGCGCGAGCGTGATCGCGATCCTCGTGGCGGTGCTGACCGTGCTTGGTCAGTCGCTCCGCGCGAGCCGGCCCGCTCCGGCATGGGCTCTGCGCCATGACTAGGCGCGCGCTGATCAGGGTCGCGCTGATCGCGGGGGTGGTGGTGCTGCCCACCGGCGCGGCGCAGGCCGAGACGCTGCGCGAGGCGATCGCGACGGCCTATGCCACCAACCCGACGCTGGCCGAAGCGCGCGCTCGCCAGGAAGCGCTGGAGGAGCGGCCCGAGCAGGCCCGTGCCCAGGGGCGTCCCACGCTCTCGGCCAGTGCCAATGGCGGGTACGACGATCTGGGCTACGGAAACGCGGGTAGCGCCGATCTGCGCGCTGCAATGCCGATCTGGACCGGCGGGCGCGTCTCCTCCTCGGTCCGCGCGGCCTCCTATGATGTCGCGGCGGGCGAACAGGGCCTGCGCGACAGCGAGGCGGCGATGCTTGAACGCGTGGTCGCGGCCTATGCGGACCTGCTATTCGCGCAGGAGGCGGTCGAGGTGGCGCGGATCGGTATCGAGCGGCTCGATCGCCAGGTGGACGAGGCGCAATTCCGTTTCGACACGGGCGAGGCAACGCGCACGGATGTGGCGCAACTCGAAGCGCAGAGATCGAGCGTCGTGGCCAACCTCGCGGATGCCGAAGCGGCACTGGCGAGCGCGCGGGCGGGATACCGCGCGGTGGTGGGGGAAGAGCCGGCAGAGCTTGCGACCGACGTGCCGCCGCCGGCGCTTTTGCCCACCGATCTCCCCTCCGCCCGGTCCTCCGCAGAAGAGGCCAATCCGCGCCTGCTCGAACGGCTCCGCATCGCCGAAGCCTCCGAAGCAAGGATCGACCGTGCTCGTGCCGAAGGAGCGCCGAGCGTCGACCTCGCCGGGGCCTACGGACGCGGGCTGCGCGAGAGCGGCGGCGACTTTCGTGGCTACGATAGCGCGGCGAGCGTGGGCGTAACCCTGCGCATTCCGTTGCTTACCGGCGGGCTGGTGGCTGCGCAGGTGCGCGAAGCCGAAGCATCCGCGCGCGCGGACGATTATGCCGTGCTAGCCGAAGCGCGCGAAACCATCCGCTCGGTCGATACGGCATGGGCCGCGCTCGAGGCCGCCGAACGCCGCGAACGCGCGAGTCGAACCGGCCTTGCCGCCGCGCAGCTCGCGCTCGACGGGGTGCGCGCGGAGTACGAATTCGGCCTGCGCTCGACGATCGATATCCTGCTGGCCGAACAGAGCTACCGCAGTGCTCAGCTCGCGCTGGCCCGCGCGCGCAGCGACGTGCTGATCGCGCAGGCGGCGCTGCTCCGGGCCACCGGAAATCTCGACCGCCGCGCATATCTGGGAGATGCTCGCCCCTTCGCCGACAGCGGAAACACCAACGGCCCGAGCGTCGGAGGGTGAAGGGGTTCGCGGGCAAGGCGAGGGGTCCGCAGGAAGCGTTTCAGACATTCGGCGACTAAACGGGATTGCCCGAAAGCTATCGCGGCACCAGCTCGCCGCAGGCTCTTCCGACCTGCACTTTTTGTCGGTTTGCGCCGCCCGGACGATCGTTCCGGCCTGCCAAGCCGCAACACCTATCGTCACCGAGCTTGAGCGAACGCTACAATTGGGCCACGAACATGAGGAATGGCCAAGCAACCCATTGCTCACCTGTTTCGGCTGGACCGGGATTCGAGCAGCTCGCTGCAGGCGCAGTTGCGGGCGCGCATCGTAGAAACGATTGATTCCGGTGTTTTGCCGTCAGGGCTGAAGCTTCCATCGTCGCGAAAGCTGGCCGGTGAACTCAGCATCGCCCGAAATACGGTGTCGCTGGCCTACCAGGATCTCATTGCTTCGGGCCATCTGGTCTCGCGCGAGCGAAGCGGCGTGTATGTCGCGCATGGCGGTCACACAGCGAAAATACCCGCTGTCGCCGGACCAAAATCGCGGCGTATGCAATCGGCCATAATGCGCAAGGCCCCCGATCGCGTGGTCCCCAATGAAGGATTGCGCTACCCGGCAGACTGGCGTCAGCTTCCCTATCCCTTCATCGAAGGGCTCTACGATCGCACTCTTTTCCCGATCGCCGAGTGGCGCGAGGCGAGCCGCATGGCGCTCGCTGTCAGCGAGGTAGAAAGCTGGTCGACCGATACCGGCGAGGCCGACGATGAGTTGCTGGTCGAGCAGTTCCGGCAGAAGATCCTCACCCGGCGGGGGATTGCAGCGGCTGCCGACGAAATCCTCGTCACCGTGGGCGAGCAGCAGGCGCTTCATCTGATTTTCGAGCTGCTGTGCGGCGCGCAAAGCACGGTCGGTCTGGAAGACCCCGGCGAACCCGACATCCGCTCGCTGGTCCACGAGCGTGGAGCAACGGTCAGGTACTTCCCGGTCGGCGATACCGGGGTCGAGATAGCGAGCGGGCTCGAGGGGATCGACCTGTTCTACGTCTCTCCCAGCCGCCAGCGCCCCACGGGGGTGACGATGCCCGACAGCGAGCGCGCCGCGCTGCTGGCCGAGGCGCACCGGCACGACACGCTGATCGTCGAGGATGATTTCGAATGCGAGCTCGGCTTCCTCGCCGATGCACCGCCTTCGCTCAAAAGTGGTGATCGCGACGAGCGCGTGGTCTATGTCGCGTCGCTGTCCAAGGTGCTGTCGCCAGGGTTGCGGCTGGGGTTTCTTGTCGGACCCGCCGATTTCATCCGTGCCGCACGCAGGCTGCGCAACCTGACTACGCGCAAACCCTCGCCGATCACGCAGCGCACGGCGGGCATCTTCCTGTCGCTGGGGCATTACGACGCAATGCTGCGCAACCATTTCGGGATTTACGAGCGGCGGCTGATCGCGCTGCGCGATGCGCTCAACCATTACCGTCCGCTATCGATTGCGATTCCACCCGTCACCGGGGGCACGTCCTACTGGGTGCGCGGCCCCGAGAATCTCGATGCGGAGAAACTGCGGGTCGCGGCGCAGAATTCCGGGGTGCTGATCGAACCGGCGACCCCCTATTTCGCGGACGGGCAGGGGCGCTCGAACATGTTCAGGCTCGGCGTCACCAGCCTTGACGAAAGCCGGATCCGGCCCGGAATCGAAGCCCTGTCGCGCGAGATGCTCAAACTGATGAACGCGCCTGCAGATGCAGGGTCGCCGCAGCGCTCCGCGGAGGATTCTTTCCCCTCGCTGCCGGGGGCAGAATTGCAACGGCTCTTCTCGGACCAGCGGCTCAACTATCAGACCGTCTACGGCGAACCGTGCATCATAGAACTCTTCGCCGATGGCAATATGCGTGGCCGGGCGGGCTATGCGCAGGAAGAGCGTGACGAAGGGCGATGGTGGCTCGACGGGGACCATTGGTGCCGCCAGTGGAACGAGTGGGCCTATGGCGAGACGGGGCGATTCCTCGTCGCGCGCGAAGGCAACCGCATTCTCTGGCTCGACGATGACGGGCGCAGGATCGACGAGGCGCTGATCGCACCCTCCCTGGACTGAGCAATCTGGCCCCAAAAAACCGACCGAACTGGCTCTAATAACTTCGCCGCAACTGCGAGAACCTCTCTCCTCAGAGGGGGAATTGATGGCGAAGCTAGGTATTGCTGCAATCCAGGTCGAAGCCGAGGCGACCGACAATATCGACTTGATCGAGCATGAGACGCGCGCGGTGACGCGTCGGTTCCCGTGGGTCGATCTGGTCGTGTTCGGCGAACTGGCTGCCTATGGCGCGTCTCCAAAGCACGCCGAGCCCGAAGGCGGAGCGTTCGAGCGGCGCATGTCGGCGCTGGCGCGCGAAACCGGCACCTATCTGATCCCGGGCTCGTTCTACCAGGAACGCGAAGGACGCATCTTCAACGTCTCCCCGGTCTTCGACCCGCAAGGGGCGATGATCGCCCGGCACGACAAGTTCTTCCCCTTCCTTCCCTACGAGAAGGACGTTGCCTGCGGGCAGGATTACTGCGTGTTCGAAATTCCCGGCATCGGCCACGTGGGTCTCGCGATCTGTTACGACATGTGGTTCCCGGAAGCCATGCGCACGCTCGCCGCGATGGGCGCGGAGGTCATCGTCCTTCCCACGATGACCAACACGGTCGACCGCGACGTGGAACTGGCGATTGCCCGCGCCAACGCCGCCACCAACCAGTGCTTTTTCATCGATGTGAATTGCGCAGGGATGCTCGGCAATGGGCGTTCGGCCTATTTCGGGCCGGGCGGAGAACCGATCTACGAGAGTGGCGAGGGGCGCGACGTCGCGGCCCTTCGGCTCGATCTGCAGCAGGTGCGCGATGCGCGCGAGGAAGGCTGGCAGGGCCTGGGCCAGGTCATGAAGAGCTTCCGCGACACGCCGCTGCGTTACCCCCTGCACGAGAATGCCGAAGCACGCACGAAGGCGATGTCGGGCCTGGGGCCGCTGGCCGTTCCGCAAAGCGACGCGGGTGCCGAGGGGGCGCCCGAAACCGAAGCGAAAATCTTCAAAGTCCACCAAGAGCAATAAAGGGGTCTCGACCATGATTCACAGAACAAAGACGCGCATGATGACCTTCGGCGGCCTGCTGCTCGCATCGACCGCGCTGGTCGCTCCGCTGCACGCGCAGGACGCAACCGGGGCGGACGAAGCGGACGAAACCGCCACCGAGGACGAGGCCGGACGGCCCATCATCACGGTTACGGCGACCCGTCGGCAGGAACGCGTGATCGACGTGCCCTACAACATCACCTCGGTCAGCGGAGACGATATCGAGGCGGCGCAGACGTTCGACACCAACGAACTGCTGCGCTCGATCCCGGGCGTGGCCGTGGTTGATCGCGGCTTCCGGAATGCGGGCACGGTGAACCAGATCCGCATTCGCGGCCTCAACGTCGACAGCAATGCGCTGGGCGACTACGCGACCTCTTCGGTCGCGACCGTTTCCACCTACGTCAACGAGACCCCTGTATTCGCCAACTTCATGCTGCGCGATATCGAACGGGTCGAGGTGCTGCGCGGGCCGCAGGGCACCCTGTACGGCTCCGGTTCGCTGGGCGGTACGGTACGCTTCATCACCCGTGATCCGGTACTCGGCGAATTCGGCGGCTATGCCAGCGGCGCCGTGTCGCACGTCGATGGGTCCGCCGACGTCGGCTACTCGCTCGACGGGGTGCTCAACCTGCCGCTGGGCGACACGCTCGCGTTCAGGGTTGTCGGTTCTTATGCGGACTATCCGGGCATCACCGATTACGTGAACCTGTACGAACTCGACGCGCAGGGCCTGCCGGCGGCACCCAATGGCGTTCTCGACCCCGCAGCATCCTATCGCTCGGTCGAAGACGCAGATACCGCCGAGCAGTGGATGCTGCGCGCGACCATGCTGTTCGAGCCCAGCGCATCTTTCGATGCCAAGCTGCTCTATGCCCACCAGGAAGACGATATCGGCGGCCGCCGCGCGCAGACCGTGGGCGTGGACGGTTTCGGCAACGCGTACGACGACAACGAGATCGGTTCGATCCAGCTCGAACCTTCCGATCGCGAAGTCGATCTCATCGCGCTTGAAGCCAATATCGACATGGGCTTCGCCACGCTGACCTCTTCGACGTCGTATTACGATACGCAGGGCAGCAGCACGAGCGAGAACACCGGGTTCTATGCGCAGGCCGGCTTCCTCGGCTTCTACTACAACTACCCGCGTCCGGCCGCTTCGGCCGTGCGAACCTACGAGGATTCGGCATTCGTCCAGGAGCTCCGCCTCGTTTCGAACGGGAACGAAACGATCGATTACGTGATCGGGGGCTTCTACCGCGACCAGAGCATCCTTTCCACGCAGAGCAGCTATCTGCGCGGATTCAAGCGCTGGTGGGATGCGGCCTTCCCCGGCGCGGCTGCCGCCGTGACGGGCGATCAGGATTTCGCCTACCGCGGCGACGAGGATTTCGAGGAAGTCTCCATCTTCGGCGAAGTGACCTGGCACGCGACCGAGACGTTCGACCTGACCGTGGGCGCGCGCTATTTCGACAACCAGTCGAACAACGACACCTTCATCGACCTTCCGCTCTATGCATCGGTCGCCGACCCGACGACCGCGAATCTCGAAGTCGGCGAGGACGATGTGCTGTTCAAGGGCAACCTCTCGTGGAAGTTCGCTCCGGACCAGCTGGCCTATGTGACGGTATCGGAAGGCTATCGCCGGGGCGGCTCGAACGCGGTCCCGCTGACCGGGACCTTCGCCGAAGATCCCGCATGGCAGATCTACACCGCAGACAGCGTGGTGAACTACGAAGCCGGGGTTAAGGGCCGCGCGGGCGATGTGACCTACGACGCAAGCGTGTTCTATGTCGACTGGAGCGATTCGCAGCTCAACACGGCGACCACCAACTGGGGCTTCTTCGCCGTGCGCAACGGGGAATCCGCGCGAACCTACGGGCTGGAGCTGGCGGTCGATGGCTATCTTTCGGACAGCCTGCGCTACCAGCTGGGCTATGCCTACGTGAATGCCGAGCTGACCGGCGACGTACTGGCACCGAACGGGGCGGTGCTGGGCCAGGATGGCGACCGTCTGCCGGGCACGCCCGAGCACATGATCAACTGGGCCTTCAGCTACGATACCCCGATCAGCGACAACTGGTCGCTGTTCCTGCGCACCGACGGCAACTACCAGTCCGAAACGCGCAACGCGATCGGCACCAGCACGACGTTCAACGTGCCGCTGGAAGGGTTCGCGCTGTTCAATGCCACGGCGAGCGTATCCAACGGGCCGCTGACCATCGCCGCCTGGGTCAAGAACATCTTCAACGAGGAAGGTGTGAGCGGCGTCTTTACGGAGGCCTACATGGGCACCGCACCGACACTCGGGTACTTCGGGAACGGGAGCAAGGAGTTCATCTCGCTTCCCCGCACCGTGGGTCTGACTGCGACCGTGTCGTTCTAGCGGTTGGCTGAACGCATGGAGACCTCGCTCGAGCAGGATGATCGGCTGGCCGCGGCAACGCGCGAAGCCGTGACCCTGCTCGAGCAGGGGGCTCCGGCAAAAGCTTCCGCGATACTGGAAGCGGCCTTGGCCGAGGCGCAAGGTGATACGACCGCGTGGACCGTGCTGGCCCGCGCCTACCAGCGACAGAGCAACTTCGCGGCGATGGTGCGCAGTGCCGTGATGGCGCGCAAGGCCTCGCCAGGAGACGCCCGTGCGCAGGCTCTCGAACTCGAAGCGCTGGTGCTGCTGGGAGACATCCCGACCGCCCGGCAACGCATCGTCGAATTGTCCGAGGGCACGGACACCGCAGCCGAGCGCCTCGACGCACTCGCGCAGACCGCCACGCAGATCGCCGACTACGAGCTCGCGGCCAGCCTCTTGCTGCGCGCATGCGAGGCTCGGCCCGCCCATCCGCGATACCGCTTCAATCTCGCTGCCGCGCAGGTCGCTCTGGGTGACTTCCGCCAGGCCGAGGACAACCTGCGGGCAGTGCTGAAGGCAGAGCCGCTCGACGGCGATGCGCGCTACAACCTCTCCACCCTGCGGACACAAACACCCGAGCGGAACAATCTGGACGATCTCGCGCGCGTTTTGCCGCGCATGCAGGGCCGCCGCGATGCGTTCGCGGCGCATTTCGCCTGCGCCAAGGAACTGGAGGATCTGGGCCGCCACGCGGAGAGCTGGCAGGCCCTGCAGCGCGGGAACGCCCTGCGCAGGCACGCCATGCAGTACCGCGTGCAGGCCGATGCCGAAACGATGCGCCAGATTGCCGCGTGCTCGGCCGGGAGCGGCGAGGGTGGGGCGGGCCACAAGGATGCTGCGCCGATTTTCGTGGTCGGCATGCCGCGTTCCGGCACCACGCTGGTCGACCGCATCTTCGCCAGCCATCCCGACGTAGCCAGCGTGGGAGAGGTGAACGACCTCGCGCTGGCAATCATGGAAGAGACCGGGCCGGTCGGATCGAAACGCGAACTGATCGAGAAATCGCATCGTGGCCCCGCGCAGGCGATCGGTGCCAATTACGCGCAGCGGATGGCCTGGCGCGCGCCCGACGCGGCGCGCACCGTGGACAAGACGCCGCTCAATTTCCTCTATCTCGGCATCATCGCGCAGTCCCTGCCGAACGCGACCATCGTCAGCGTCGAGCGCGACCCGATGGATATTGCCTTCGCCGTCTACAAGACGCTGTTTCGCATGGGTTATCCCTTCGCCTACTCGCTGGACGACATTGCCGATTACCTGATCGCCAAGCACCACCTGATGGCGCATTGGGACGATCTGCTTGGCGACCGGATCCACCACGTGCGCTACGAGGATCTGGTGAGCGACCAGGAATACGAAAGCCGGGCGCTGCTGAGGGCTGCGGGGCTCGACTGGGACGAGCGCGTGCTCGACTTCCACAAGGCAAGCTCGCCGACCGCGACAGCCAGCGCGGCGCAGGTCCGCCAACCGATTCACAATCGATCGATCGGCGCCTGGCGCCGCCATGAAGAGCATTTCCAGGGACTGTTCGACAGGTTGTCTCAGGCGGGGGTGATCGCATGATTTCGAAGCTTGGAATCCTGATAGGCAGCATGATCCTCTCGCTAACCGGTGCCGCGCTGGCATCGGGCGGCGACCTGCTGCCGACCTCGCATTTCGCGCCGCCCGAAGCACCGGGCGTGCCTGCCGAGGCCATCGAAGGCAGTCTGGTGGTGGACGCAGCCGGGGCCGATCTGTTCGACCTGCACACCAACAGCTTCAGGATCGATCGCAAGGCGTTTCAACTCGATGCCATCCCGCCGCTACGGGTCGATCTGGTGCAGGATGGCACGCGTATCATCCCCGTGCAGCGCGGGCCGATCCGCGGGACCCACCCCAGCTGGGAATGGATCGTCCAGCCCGGCACCGCATGGCGCGGCTCCGACGGGAGCGCCTGGCTCTCCCTGCCGGTAGCCCTGGCAGAGCGGAACGCGAACTGCGTTCACAACGGGCTGCTCAAGGTCAACCTGTCCGCCCCGGGACAGCCCGCCGATTTCCAGATCGCCAGCGAGACCTGCGCCTACCTGCAATTCGACATGCGCGCCGAACTCCCCGCGCGTTTCACCGCCAGCCCGGTCGCGAATTCGTCAGAAGTCATCGCTGCGGACCGGCGCGAACGCGCGGCCCGCCTGCCCGAAATGCCGGTGAGCACGCTGCCCTTTGCCGACCGCCTTGCGGATGAGGATCAGGTCCCCGCAGAGGCGCTGACCGCCTACGGCACGGTGATCGACGGTACGCACTACGTCTCCGACTGCCCGACCCGAGCAGGCCCCTATCCCTTCTGCGCCGAGCTGGGGCTGCCCTCCTACAGCTGGGCCAAGTCGATCTTCGCCGGGATCGGCGCGATGCGGCTCGAACGGCTTTATCCGGGGTCGATGCAGCGCAAGATCGCGCCCTACGTGGGCGGCTGCGACGCCGATAGCTGGGGCGACGTGACGGTCTCGCACGTCCTCAACATGACATCGGGCCACTACAACAGCCGCGGGCAAGAGGTCGACGAGGGCTCCGAGCCGATGCAGAAGTTCTTCCTCGTAGAGGATCATCCAAGCAAGATCCTGATCGCGTGCAAGGCCTTCGGTCGCCGCACCGATCCGGGCAAGCGCTTCGTCTATCGCACCGGCGACACCTACATCGCGGGCACCGCCATGACCGCCATTCTGCGGACCGAGCGGCAGGATGCGAGCGCCGATCTGCACGCCGATCTGCTCGCACCGATCTGGCAAAAGCTCGGCCTGTCCGCGCTGATGGATCATCCCCGGCGCACCTATGACGAGAGCGCGATTCCCTTCTCCGGCTGGGGCCTCTACCTGACCCGCGCCGATCTCGCCCGCATCGCCGCCTTCCTCCAGCGCGGCGGCACGATCGATGGCGAGGCCTATCTCGATCCCGTGATGCTGGCCGAAGCCCTCCAACAGGGCGACGCGCCGCATGGCCTGCGCGCGGCGAGCGACGACCAGCGCTACCGCAACGGCTTCTGGGCTTGGAATGCCGGCCCGTATCTCGGCTGCGAGAGCGACCGGTGGATTTCGCTGATGTCGGGCTTCGGCGGGCTCACCGCCGCGCTGCTGCCGGGCAACCGGCTCTACTGGCACGTCAGCGATGGCGGGACCTATCGCTGGGGCGCCTCGACCAAGGCCATTCACGAAACCTATCCGCTGTGTGGAGAAGCACGATGAGCGCCGCAATACACTCCAGGATGAAGGTCGATCCGGCCGGGCTCCTCGCAGGCATCATGCTCAGCTTCCTGGCGACGGCGGGGCTGTTCTACGTCAACATCATGGCCGCCATCGTCGATGGCCTGATCACCGGGCTCGGCATTTCGGAGAGCAAGGCGGGGCTGATCGGGTCGGCCAATATCTACGGCGCATCGGTGGGTGCGCTGATCGCGGTGGTGCTGATCAAGATCGTCCCGTGGCGTCCGGCGGCCTACACGCTGCTGGTACTGCTGATCGCGCTCGATCTGATCTCGATGCCGATCGAGAGTGCCGACGCGCTGCTTGCGGTACGCGCCTTGCATGGGCTCGTGGGCGGCATGCTGGTGGGGACCGCCTTCGGCGTGATCGCCCGCACCGCGCAGGCCGACCGCACCTTCGGCATCCTGCTGTTCGTCCAGTTCGGCCTTGGTGGCCTGGGCGTGATGACCCTGCCGCAGCTGGTCCCGATCTATGGCACGCAGGCGCTGTTCGTTGCGCTCGCGCTGTTCAGCTTCGCCAGCCTCGTGATGCTGGTGTTCCTGCCGGCCTTCCCGCCAAAGCCGACCACCACGCTGGGCAGCGGCAAGGTGGAGTGGGGCCCGCTCGCCCTCACGCTGCTGGCGATCTTCCTGTTTCAGGCCGGGAACATGGGGCTGCTTGCCTATATCTTCCGGCTGGGCCTCGCCTATGATCTGGACCGGACCTACACCAGCTATGCGCTGGGGCTGGCAACCTGGATTGCCCTGCTGGGGCCACTCTGCGTGATCGTGATCGGGACGAAGTTCGGGCGCTTCCTGCCGCTGGCGCTGGTCATGCTGCTGACGCTGGCAGGCACGGCTATCTTTCACTGGAGCGCGCATCCGGCGGCATACCTCATTGCCAACTGCGGCACCGGGATCACCTGGGGCATGGTGATGGCCTATCTGCTGGGCATGGCATCGCAGTTCGACGGCGCCGGACGGACAGCGGCGGCGGCGGGCTTCGTCTCGAAGATCGGGCTTGCGTCCGGCCCGCTCGTTGCCGGACAGCTGCTCGGCAGCGGAGGAGACTACGGGCTGCTCATCAATGTCGCCATCGCCACCTTTGTTCTGAGCGCGATCGTCATGCTGTTTCCGGCCCGGTCGCTCGACCGGAGCAAGAGCGGATAACTGGCCCCAGATTTCAAGAAATTCTGGACCTATCGCCAGCGTCTCCCGGGTGGGATGTCGAGCGGAGAGGGAGCGAAGAATGAACGACATGCCGCGATTTTCCAACGCCGACCAGCAGAGCTGGCAGGCCTTCGTCGACGGGGAGCCGCGCGCTGCGGCGGGTGGCAAGACCTTCGCCGTGCTCAACCCTGCCACGGGCGAGACCATCGCATCGGTGGCGGATTGCTCGCACGAGGATGCGCTCGCGGCGATCGACGCGGCCCAGCGCGCGCTGGCGGATTGGCGTGCGCGCACGGCGGCAGAGCGGGGCACAATCCTGCGCCGCTGGTACGACCTGATGATCGCCGAGGAAGACGCGCTCGCCCGCCTGATCACGGCGGAAATGGGCAAGCCTCTGCCCGAGGCACTGGGTGAGGTCCGCTACGGCGCAGGCTACATCAAGTGGTTCGCCGAGGAGGCGGAGCGGGTCTATGGCGAGATCATTCCCGCCCCCGTCGGCGGGGCAAAAGCCTTCGTGACGCGCGAGCCGGTCGGTGTGTGCGCGGCGATCACGCCGTGGAATTTCCCCAATGCCATGCTGATGCGCAAGGTCGCGCCCGCGCTGGCAGCGGGATGCACGATGGTCGCGAAACCGGCGGAAGATACGCCGCTCTCCGCCCTCGCTGCTGCACAGCTGGCAATCGAGGCGGGCGTACCGGCGGGCGTGTTCAACGTGGTGCCCACCAGCAACGCGGCAGACGTTGGCCGCGCGCTGACCGAGAGCGAGGTGGTGCGCAAACTCTCCTTCACCGGCTCGACCGGCGTCGGTCGCAAACTGCTGGCGCAGTGCGCGGGCACGGTGAAGCGGACCTCGATGGAACTGGGCGGCAATGCGCCCTTTATCGTGTTCGCCGATGCCGATCTGGATGCGGCGGTCGACGGGGCGATGGCCTCGAAATACCGCAATGCAGGCCAAACCTGCGTGTGCGCCAACCGCTTCTACGTTCAGCGCGACATCCACGATGCCTTCTGCGCCAAGCTGGTCGAGCGGGTCCGCGCGCTCAAGGTCGGTGACGGAGCCGAGGATGGAACCGAGGTCGGGCCGCTGATCAACCAGGCCGCGTTGGACAAGGTATCCCGTCTGCTCGACGAAGCCGTCGCAGGCGGGGCGCGCATCGCGACTGGCGGGTCAAACAGGGACGGCCTGTTCTTCGAACCCACCGTCGTGGCGGACGTCGCCCGCGATGCGAGCATCGTGCGTGAGGAGATCTTCGGACCCGTCGCGCCGATCATCGCCTTCGATACCGAGGAAGAGGTCGTCGCGGCGGCCAACGATACGCCCTACGGCCTCGCCGCCTATTGCTACACCCGCGATCTCGGGCGTGCATGGCGGATGAGCGACGCGCTCGAATACGGAATGGTGGGCCTCAACGAAGGCATCATCTCGTCGGTCGCCGCGCCGTTCGGCGGGATCAAGCAATCGGGCATGGGCCGCGAAGGCTCGCGCCACGGGATCGAGGACTATCTCGAGATGAAATACATTCGCATGGGAGGGCTTTCGGCATGAGCGCTACGCTCGCACAGGACGCGGTACAGGCAGGGATCGTCGGCAACGCACAGTGGCAGGAGCGCAAGGACGCGGCCATGGCGCGCGGCGAGGGCAACCTGGCGCCGATCTTCATCGACCGCGCCGAGGGCTCTCAGCTGTGGGATGTCGAGGGGCGACGTTACCTCGATTTCGGCACCGGCATCGCGGTGGTCAATACCGGCCACCTCCACCCCAAGGTGAAGAGCGCCGTCGCGCGGCAACTCGATCACCTCAGCCACAGCTGCATCATGATCACGCCCTATGCGAGCGCGGTCGAGCTGGCCGAGCGGCTCAATGCGCTTGCCCCGGGTGACAGCCCCAAGAAGACGATGTTCGTCACCACCGGCGCCGAAGCGGTCGAGAACGCGATCAAGATCGCGCGCTCGCACACCGGCAGGCGCGGGATCGTGGCCTTCGATGGCGGCTATCACGGACGCACGATGATGACGCTGGGCCTGACGGGCAAGGTCGCCCCCTACAAGACGCGTTTCGGGCCGTTCCCGGGCGAAATCTACCGCGCGCCCTATCCCATCGCGGGCCACGGCATCTCGGAAGAGGCGTCGCTCAAGGCGCTCGACACACTGTTCCGCACCGATCTCGACCCGTCCGACTGCGCGGCGATGATCCTGGAGCCGGTGCAGGGCGAGGGCGGTTTCTATCCGGCCCCGACGGCATGGGTGCGTCGCCTGCGAGAAATCTGCGACGAGCACGGCATCGTCCTCATCGCGGATGAGGTTCAGACGGGTTTCGGGCGCACCGGCAAGATGTTCGCTAGCGAATATGCGGGGATCGAGCCGGACATGATGACGATGGCCAAGGGCATGGCAGGCGGCTTCCCGATCGCGGGCGTCGTCGGCAAGGCCGCGATCATGGACGCGGTCGATCCGGGCGGGCTCGGCGGCACCTACGCAGGCTCGCCCATCGGCTGCGCGGCGGCGCTGGCCGTGCTCGATGTGCTGGAAGAGGAAGGGCTGGTCGAGCGGGCGCTCGCGATTGGCGCACGCTTCGGTTCGGCATTGAAGGACTTGCAACATGCGCATCCCGATCTGATCGGCGAAGTGCGTGCGGATCGCGGGGCGATGATCGCGCTGGAACTGGTGCAGGACGGATCGATGGAGAAACCCAATGCCGCGCTGCTCAAGGCGGTGATGGCCGAATGCCACAAGCGCGGCCTCATCATTCTGGCCTGCGGGATGTACGGCAACGTGATCCGGTTCCTGCCCGCCCTGACTATCTCGGACGACGAGATGGTCGAAGGACTCGGTGTCTTTGGTGAAGCATTCGAAGCGGCAGTTGCGGCCGGCTGACGGTCAAGGTGCCGGGCCTTCGCAAGCTGCATTCAGTCGGGGAGTTCTTCTTGGCTCTCCGACGCGAATCCAGGTGGCCTTTTAGCCCTTACCGAACGTTCCAGCCATAATTCGCGCTCGGAAAGCGCCATCGGTTGTCGGCGGGATTTTCCGAACCCTAGCATGGGTTGATCAGGGTGGGGAGTGGGGCGCCACCGCGGCTTTGCTCATAGCTTCGATGGAATGCAATTGACTGGCCGATGACCGGGATGGCCTCGCATGGGGTGGGGTGCGCTATAAGGTCACGACGAGGACGCTTGGCAAATGACACATGCTCTGGTGCTCGGGTATGGAGATCGCATGGCTATCGAACACTACAGCTTCCACCTGAAATGCTCGGCATGCGGCGCAACAGGTACCGCGAACCCTACCGACAGCGACAACGGTCCGAATTTCCAAGTGAGGTTGGTGCCGGATGGGTTCACGCACTCCGCATACTCGCCCAACCCTCGCAACCAGGATTCCAGCATGAGTGCGGCGGTCAAGTCGAGTTCGACATCCCCTGGCGCTGGATAGCGGACGCATGTGCAATCTCTATCGGATGACGAAGAACCACGCCGAAGTCGCGAACTGGTTCAAGGCCATGGATGAGATCGGCGGAGCTAACCTCCCTGGCGAGGTCTACCCCGGCTCCCCCGGCGTGGTCATTGCGGACGGCAAAGCAAAGAGCATGGTGTGGGGGTTCCCCTTGGTGCTCAAGAGCAAGAAGACCGGGCAGCCTCTGAAACCCAAGCCGGTGAACAATGCGCGGACCGACAAGCTCGGCAGCTACATGTGGCGCTTCAGCTTTGAAGAGCGTCGGTGCCTCATCCCGTTGACCGCGTGGGCGGAAGCCGAAGGGGCGAAGGGGAGCATGACAAGGACGTGGCTGAGCATGCCGGACGAACCACTATTCGCGGCGGCGGGCATCTGGCGGAATACCGATGAGTGGGGAGCGGCCTATTCGATGGTGATGACCGACGCGATGGGTGACGCAGCCCAAGTGCATTCGCGCATGCCGGTGATCCTCACACCCGACTCCTATTTACAGTGGACGGATGGAACGCCGAGCGAAGCGAAGCGCCTTGCCGTTGCCTACGAGGGGCCGCTGGTGATCGATCGAACCGATGAGCGATGGGCGCGGTGACCGTCGAGTGTCACGGCTCGTGTCACGCATCGTTTCGGTAAGTATTTGTTTTGTAGCAGAAAAGCCTAATTGGTCGGGGAGAGAGGATTCGAACCTCCGGCCCCTGCCTCCCGAAGACAGTGCTCTACCAGGCTGAGCTACTCCCCGACCGGATGCTTGCGGGGCGGACCCCGCGAGGCAGAGGCGGCCCTATAGGTGTGGATCACCGCACACGCAAGCGGACATTCGCGGAAGATTTGTCCTATTGGTCCGGCCCTGGCCAAACGAGCGCACAACGTGTCCGAATCGCATTACGAACAGCAATACCTCGACCTGATGGCGCGCATCTGGCGCGAGGGCGACGAACGCGTCGATCGCACAGGCGTGGGCACCCGATCGATCTTCGGCGCGCAGCTGCGCTTCAGCCTTGCCGAGAATGCGGTTCCGCTGCTCACCACCAAGCGCGTTTTCTGGAAGGCGGCAGCGCGCGAGATGCTGTGGTTCCTCACGGGCGAGACCAACATCCGCCCGCTGGTGCTGCAGGGCGTGAAGATCTGGAACGAGTGGCCGCACGCGCGCTACGTCAGGGAAACGGGCGACGACATTGCGCTCGACGATTTCGTGCAGCGCATCGCGGACGATGAATCCTTCGCCGCGCGCTGGGGCGATCTCGGCCCGGTCTATGGCAAGCAATGGGTCGACTGGCCGACCTACCGCTATCGCCCCGATGGCCTTTACGAGAAGGGCGAGGGGATCGATCAGGTTTCTCAGGTGATCGAGAGCCTGCGCACCAACCCGGGCAGCCGGCGCCACATCATCGAAGGCTGGAACGTGGCCGAGCTGGACCGGATGGCGCTGCCGCCGTGCCACAAGACCTACCAGTTCCATGTCGGCGCGGATGGCACGCAGCTTAACTGCCTGCTCTACCAGCGCAGCTGCGACGTGGCGCTGGGCCTGCCGTTCAACCTGTTCGGCGCCGCGCTACTCACCCGGATGATCGCGCAGCAGACCGACCTGGAACCGGGCGAACTGGTGTGGATGGGGGGCGACACGCACCTCTATCTCAATCACGAGGCGCTGATTCGCGAACAGCTGGAACGGGAACCGCGAGGGCGCCCGACGCTTGAGATTAGCAGGCGCGCACCGAGCATCTTCGGTTACACGATCGAGGATTTCGCGGTAAGCGGCTACAGTCCGCACGCCGCCATCAAGGCCCCCGTCGCGGTCTGACGATGCGGATGGCCAGCGCTTGACCATTACAGGCGCACGCAATATCCGGTCGCGTGAGAGAAACAATGCGTCTTCGTTGGGAAGGCGCCGGGAGAGAGACGCATGGCCGACCGGCCCAAGCGAAACGCAGACGGCAAGAACCAGCCGCACCTCACCCTGCATGTGCCCGAGCCGAGCTATCGGCCGGATGCAGATGACGTGGATTTTTCCGCGATCGAGATCCCCGAGGCAGGCGCCCAGCCGCGGCCCGACGAGGCTTGCGACCCGGAGGAAACGCATGGTCTGTGCACGGACCTGATCCGCGTTCTGGGTGACGACAACCGCGCGCACGGGCCGTGGGATCCCAAGCTCGATCCGGATACCCTGCGCGAAATGCTGCACCACTTCGCTCTGGTGCGCGCGTTCGACGAGCGGATGTTCCGCGGGCAGAGGCAGGGCAAGACCAGCTTCTACATGAAATGCACCGGGGAGGAGGCGACCAGCATCTCCACCGCGATGGCGCTGCAGCCGGATGACATGGTGTTCCCCAGCTATCGCCAGCAGGGCGTGCTGATCGTGCGCGGCTATCCGCTGATCGAAATGATCAACCAGATCTATTCGAACAGCGGCGACAAGCTGAAGGGCCGCCAGCTGCCGATCATGTATTCCAGCCGCGAGCACAGCTTCTTCAGCATCTCCGGCAACCTCGCCACGCAGACCCCGCAGGCGGTTGGCTGGGCCATGGCAAGCGCGATCAAGAACGATACCCGCATCGCCGCGACCTGGGTGGGCGAGGGCAGCACCGCGGAAAACGACTTCCATGCCGCCTGCACCTTCGCCAGCGTCTATCAGGCACCGGTGATCCTGAACGTCATCAATAACCAGTGGGCGATTTCCAGCTTTTCCGGCTTTGCGGGCGGCGAGCAGGCGACCTTCGCCAGCCGCGCGATCGGCTATGGCATTGCCGGGCTGCGCGTCGACGGAAACGATCCGCTGGCCTGCTACGCGGCGGAGAAGTGGGCCGCGGACCGTGCGCGGACCAATGCCGGGCCCACGCTGATCGAGTTCTTCACCTATCGCGCGGAAGGCCATTCGACCTCGGACGATCCCTCCGGCTATCGCAGCGCGCAGGAGCGCGAGGCATGGCCGCTGGGCGATCCCGTGGTGCGGCTGAAGAACCACCTGATCGAGCTGGGTGAATGGGACGAGGAGCGCCAGGCCGAAATGGACCTGAAGGCGGCCGAAAAGGTCAAGAAGGACACCAAGGAGGGCGAAAAGAACGGCATCCTTGGCCACGGCATGCACCAGCCCTTCAGCACGATGTTCGAAGACGTGTTCGAGGAAGAGCCATGGCATCTGCGCGAGCAGAACGAGCAGGCCGAGAGCGAACGCGAAACCAAATATCCGGACGGGGTGCCGCACTGATGAGCGAGACCAAGGACAAGCCCAAGCCCAAGCAGGGCCGGCACGCGACCGGCGACGACCGCCGCTTGAACATGATCGAGGCGATCAACGACGCGCTCGATGTGGCGATGGGCCGCGACGAGAACGTGGTCGTGTTCGGCGAGGATGCGGGCTATTTCGGCGGCGTCTTCCGCTGCACCGCGGGGCTGCAGGAAAAATACGGCAAGACCCGCGCGTTCGATACGCCGATTTCGGAATGCGGGATCATCGCAGCCGCCATCGGGATGGGCGCCTATGGCCTGCGTCCGGTGCCCGAAATCCAGTTCGCGGACTATATCTACCCCGGCTACGACCAGATCATCAGCGAGGCGGCGCGCATCCGTTATCGCAGTGCGGGCGAATACAACGTGCCGATGACCGTGCGCACGCCATTCGGCGGCGGCATCTTCGGCGGGCAGACGCACAGCCAGAGCCCCGAATCGCTGTTCACCCACGCCTCGGGCATCAAGACCGTGATCCCGGCCACGCCCTACGACGCGAAGGGCCTGCTGATTTCCTGTATCGAAGACAATGACCCAGTCATCTTCTTCGAGCCCAAGCGCATCTACAACGGCCCGTTCGACGGCTTCTTCGACCGTCCGGTGCAGAACTGGAAGTCGCACCCGGACAGCGTGGTGCCCCAAGGGCATTATTCGATCCCGCTCGGCAAGGCGCGGCTCGTGACCGAGGGCGACCAGCTGACCGTGCTGACCTATGGCACCATGGTTCACGTCGCCAAGGCCGTGCTGGAGGAGAAGGGCGTCGAGGCCGATATTCTCGATCTGCGCACGCTCGTACCGCTCGACATCGAGGCTGTGGAAAAGTCTGTGAAGAAGACGGGGAGATGCATGATCGTCCATGAGGCGACGCGCACCTCCGGCTTCGGCGCCGAACTTTCCGCGCTGGTGCAGGAACGCTGCTTCTACCACCTCGAAGCGCCCATCGCGCGCGTAACGGGCTTCGACACGCCCTATCCCCACAGCCTCGAATGGGCCTTCTTCCCCGGCCCGGTGCGCATCGGCGCGGCTCTCGACAAGATCCTGAAGGACTGAACCCCATGGCGAAATTCACCTTCAACCTGCCCGACATCGGCGAAGGCATTGCCGAGGCCGAAATCGTGGCCTGGCACGTTTCGGTCGGCGACATGGTCGAGGAAGACCAGCAGATCGCCGACATGATGACCGACAAGGCGACGGTCGAAATGGAAAGCCCGGTGGCGGGCAAGGTCATCGAGGTCGCGGGCGAGGTGGGCGACACCATCGCCATCGGTTCGATGCTCGTCACGATCGAGGTCGAGGGCGAAATTCCCGACGATGTGGCCGAGGAAAACGCCAAGGCGGCAGAGGCAGAAGCCGATTCTGCGCCTGCCCCCGCACCGGCCCCTGCGCCCAAGGACGACGAGGTCGAAGAGCGGATCGAGGTCGAGAATCCGGACGCCAGCGATGCCGACGACGCGCACGAGGCCGATCCCGAGCCCGCGCCGAAACAGCCGGTCGAAAAGAGCGCGCCGAAGGCCGATACAAAGGTCCTCGCCAGCCCGGCGGTGCGCAAGCGCGCCAAGGATCTGGGCATCGATCTGGCGCAGGTGAAATCGGCCGAGGACGGCCGCATTCGCCACGGCGACCTGGACCAGTTCCTCGCCTATTCGGGCGGCTATTCGCCCGCCACCGGCCCGCGCGAGGACGAGACCGTGAAGGTCATCGGCATGCGCCGCCGGATCGCGCAGAACATGGCGGCGTCCAAGCGCAACATCCCGCATTTCACCTATGTGGACGAGGTCGACGTGACCGCGCTGGAAGAGATGCGCGCGCAGCTGAACGAGGGGCGGGGCGACAAGCCCAAGCTGACGATCCTGCCGCTGCTGATCACCGCGATCTGCCAGACGCTGCCAGAATTCCCGATGATCAACGCGACCTATGATGACGAGGAGGGCGTGGTGACGCGCCACGGATCGGTCAACATGGGCATGGCCGCGCAGACCCATGCGGGGCTGATGGTGCCCGTGATCAAGAATGCGCAGGGGCAGAACCTGTGGCAGCTCGCGCGCGAGATCGGCCGCCTGGCCGAAGCCGCGCGGACCGGCAAGGCCAAGTCGGACGAGATGCAGGGCGGCACGCTGACCGTCACCTCACTCGGCCCCCTGGGCGGCATTGCCACCACGCCCGTCATCAACCGGCCCGAAGTCGCCATCATCGGCCCGAACAAGATCGTCGAGCGGCCCATGTTCGTGACCGGCGCGGATGGTGTCGAGAGGGTGGAGAAGCGCAAGCTGATGAATATCTCGATCAGTTGCGATCACCGCGTCGTCGATGGCTGGGATGCGGCAAGCTTCATCCAGGCGCTCAAGAAGCGCCTCGAATCGCCCGCGCTTATTCTGGCGAACTGATCAGCGGACCACCGCGCTGTAAGTGAACACGCCGCGCCCGCGTGCGGCGCGCGGGTTGGAGACATCCCAGCGTATGTTCGTGACATCCGCCGATGTCGCGGCGCGGCCGTTGATGCGCAGCTGCGACAGGTGGCCCCAGGTCCGCCCGCCATCCACCGATACCTGCGGCGTGTCCCGACCGCTGCCCCGGAAGGCGAGCGTGCGTGGCACGCGGCTCGAAATGGTGAAGGGCCGATCCTGCGGGCTGCGCCATGCCAGCATCAGCACCACGGTATCGCCGCGCTCCAGCGTTTCGGCGGGCGCGAGGACGCGTTGCACGGCCCCGTCACGCTCTTCGGAAGTCTCGACAAAAACCTCGCGGTCGATCTCGACCAGCGATTGCGCGCCGGCTGCGCTGGCCATGGCCAGGGCGATCGCTGCGATTGGCATTTTCACGCGCATGGAAACGGCCCCCCTGCCGGTTTCGCGGACTGGGAAGGTCTCTCGCAGGGAAAGCTCAAAATAGCGTAAACACGCCGCTAACCACGTTGCGCACAAAGGATTTGAAAAAGGGGTGTTGGTGGCCATTGACACCTTCGCGGGTGTGGCTTAAGCGCGCCGCTCCCACGCAGCGGAGACACCTTCTCCCTCGTGTTTGCGCGGGTGTAGCTCAGTTGGTTAGAGCGCCGGCCTGTCACGCCGGAGGTCGCGGGTTCGAGTCCCGTCACTCGCGCCATTTCATTTCCGAAATGTCGCCCCACCGCCGATTGGCGTTGCGTCCCCACGTTCGCTCATGCACCGCATGGCGCACATGGCAGAAGGACACGCAACGATGATTACGCTCCACCATCTCGAATATTCGCAGAGCTTCCGCATCCTCTGGCTGCTGGAAGAGCTCGGCGCGCCATACGAGCTGAAGATATACGAGCGCGATCCGCAGACCCGTCTGGCCCCGGCGACCTACAAGGCGCTCTCTCCGCTGGGTACCGCGCCTGTCATCACCGACGATAACGGGCTCGTGCTGGCGGAGAGCAACGCCGTGATCGACTATATCCTCGATTCGCACCCGGACAGCCCGCTGCGCCCTGCGCCGGGCGATTCCAGCCGGACGGATTACTTGTTCTGGTTCCACGCCGGGGTCGGCAGCCTGATGCCGATGCAGTTCTTCAACGGCCTGCTGACCATGATGAAGGACCGTTCGCCTGCGCTGGTCCGCCCGGTGATCGGCAAGGCGACCGATACGGTCCGCGAAATGCTGGTCGCGCCGCGGCTGAAAACCCTGTTCGACAAGCTGGAGATCGATCTGGCGCGCAACAGGTGGATCGCGGGCGATCACCTGACGGCAGCGGATATCTCCATGTGCTATTCCATCGCGTCCGCCGATGCGCAGGGGCGGCTGAAGGATCGTCCCAACTGCCAGCGATGGATGGAACAGATGCGCGAGACCCCCTCGTTCCAGCGTGCGATGGAGAAGGATGGACGCGAGACGTTCGTCTTCAGTTTCTAGGCGCTAGTCCTGGTGGCGGGTGCAGTGAAACGCGCTGCGCCCGCCCACCTTGGTGCGGGTGATCGTGCCGCCGCATTGCGGGCACTCGGCACCTTCGTCCCGGGTGTGGATCAGCCAACACTCCGGCAGCTTGCTGTAGTCCGCCTGCGTATCGACCACCGCGCGAAGAATGTCGCGCATCGCGTCGTACATTTCCCCTAGCTGCCCCTCGTCCAGCTTGGTGCCCTTGCGCTGCGGGTCGATGCCGAGGCGAAACAGGATTTCGTCGGACCAAAGGTTGCCGATTCCGGCGAGCTTCTTCTGCTGCATCAGCGCGGATTTTATCGCCCCGCGCGATGTGCCGATCACCTCGACAAAGGCATCGCGTGAAATCTCGAGCGCGTCCGGGCCGAATTCTATGCGGTCGATCTCGGCTTGCGGGCTGTCGACCACGCGCACCCAGCCGAGCTTGCGCGGGCAGCGGAAGGCCAGCCGCCGCTCTCCTTCGAAGCGGATCACGAATTTTGCATAGTCGGGCGGGCCGTCATCCGCATCGAAGGGGCGCAGAGAGCCGGTCATGCCCAGATGCACCGCGATCCACGGGCCAGCCCCGGACCCAGCGAAGATCAGCTTTCCGTGGCGGTGGGTTTGCGTGAACTGATGGCCCACCAGTCGCCCCCGCTCGTTGTCGCCTGGCAGCTCGATATGATCGGTGTCGTCGCCCGGCTCGGCCGCCTCGATCGTGCGATTGAGGCAATCGCGTGCGATCCTGAGGCGGTTGGCTTCGGCTTCGGGAAGTTCGGGCATGCGCGCAAAACGGCGGCACTGCGAACCCGGTTCCGCGTCAGCCCCAGCGGCCCGTTTCCATCCAGATCAGGAAGCGCTTCAAAGGCAGCAGCCAGATCACGCCGAGGACCAGGTAAACGACGGTCTGCAGCAGCACGGGCCATCCCATTACGAGCGAAGGGACATAGCGCGCGATCACGATGGCGTAGATCGCTAGCCCCAGCAGCAGGCCGAGGATACCGACAGGAATGCGCCAGTTGGGTTCGTGCCTCATTCCGCGTCCTCTTTATCGAAGGGGCCGAACACGCGGGTCGGCGTGACCACGCGGTGAAGCGGCATATCGTGCGCCTCCATCGGCACCCGGTCGATCGCCTGCGTGTCCCACGCCAGCCCGATCCGCAATACGTCCCTGTGGTCTGCCATCCAGCGGTCGTAATAGCCGCCGCCCTGGCCCAGGCGCCCGCCAGCGCTGTCGAAGGCGAGCAGCGGGACGAACAGTACGTCGGGCACAAGGTCCGCCGCATCCGCGCCGGGCTGCATCAGGCCGTGCGGGCCCGGTTCGAGGTCGCTGCCGCCCAGCGGGTCCGTATGCTCGGCGAAGCGCATCGCGCCGTCTTGTGCCAGCAGGCGGGGCAGGGCGATGCGGTGCCCGTTTTCGAGGAAATACTGGGCGTAGCGTTGGGTCGGCGCCTCGTTCGCGCTGGCGTGATAGAGGCCGATCACCATGCCATCGGCGATACTCTCCAGCACGGGGGCAGGAGGGCGCGAGAAGACCAGCGCGCGCACCGGATCGGGCAGCTGCGCCGCCGTCTGCTTGCGAAGGGCGCGCATTTCGCGCCGCAGGCGGGCCTTGTCGCTCGCGGTCATACCAGTGTGTCGCCCCTTCGATCGGTAAGAAAGTGGCGGAACCACCATGGGTCGGTGCCTGGGAAATCCTCTGACGCAAAAGGTCAGGTGGGTGCCGTATACCCCAGTCCCACAGCCGAACTGGTGGACCAGGGCAGGGACAGCTCCCTAGGATAAGCTTATAGCCTCAGGGATGTTCTACGGCTCGTGCCGGGCAGTCCCGCCGCTTCCTATCTAGGCGCTCTGCGGGCGCCCCTCAAGCTTGTCGGCACAGGATTCGAGCAGACCGGCGAACCTTTCGAGCGCGGGCAGCAGATCGTCGTCCATTTCCGCACCATCGCCATCGCCGAAGGGCAGGGGCTGCGTGCGCGCGTCCTCCAGCTGGTGCTGAAGCTCCTCGCAGCGCTCTTCCAGCGTGGCGATCCGTTCCGCCTGGGCCTTGCTTTCGGCATCGCTGCGCGCAGCTGCTTCCTCGCGCGCCTGCCGCAGATCGCGCTCCAGCCGGCCGCGCGCATCCGTGGCGGAGGACAGGGCGGCTTCCAGCCGGTCGCGCTCCTGCTCGACATCGGCAAGCCGTTCGCGCAGCTGCCGGGTTTCCGGGTCTTCCCCTGGGGGCACGCCCGATTTTTCGAATACGTCGTCCGCCGCGCGCAGGCAGGCGAACAGCAGGTTCTGGGAGAAGCGCGGGGCGAGCGGCTGGAAATACTCGTCGATCGTCGTCGCCAGCGCCCGGACTCGCTCTTCGTCACCCGGTCCGCAGGAGATCGCGAATTCGCGCCCGCCGATCCTGATATCCAGCGTGCTCATGATTCGAGGCTGCCGATCACGTCGTCCAGCCGGTCCAGCTGGGCGCGCACTTTGGTGCGAAGCACCTCGTGGCGCTGTTCCAGCCCGTTGGAGCCGGTATCCTTCGAAGCGGCGGCATCCGCGGCGGCGGCAATCCGCGCCAGCGCCTGCTCGATCCGCTGGATCGTCTGTTCGAGCCTTTGGTCCCTCATCCTGCAAACCTGTAATCGGCAAAAACGCCATCCCCAAGAGCGGGCGCGATTTTTTGGACAGTTTGCGCAATCGGGCCCCCGCAAGATGCCCCGCCGCCTTGACCTTGCCGCCTGCCTTGTCGATGGCAGCGCGATGATCGAATCGCGGCAGGGCCAGGCGGCCCGGACGCCGCACAGGAGTACCCCAGCGCATGAGTCTAGACCCCGCCCGCCTGATCCCGATGGCCAACGCCATCCGGGCCCTGTCGATGGATGCGGTGCAAAAAGCACAGAGCGGCCATCCGGGCATGCCGATGGGCATGGCCGATGTCGCCACGGTGCTGTGGTCCAACTACCTCAAATACGATGCCAGCGCGCCCTCGTGGCCCGACCGCGACCGCTTCGTGCTGAGCGCGGGCCACGGATCGATGCTGATCTATTCGCTGCTGCATCTTTCCGGCTTCGCCCATCCGACGATGGAGGAGATCGAGAATTTCCGCCAGATCGGCAGCCCGACCGCCGGACACCCGGAAAACTTCCTTCTCCCAGGTGTCGAATGCACCACCGGCCCGCTGGGCCAGGGTCTGGCGATGGCCGTGGGCATGGCGATGGCGGAACGGCACCTCAACAGCCAGTTCGGTGACGATCTGGTGGACCACCGCACCTGGGTGATCGCGGGCGACGGATGCCTGATGGAAGGCGTCAATCACGAAGCGATCGGCCTTGCCGGGCACCTCAAGCTCAGCCGCCTGGTCGTGTTCTGGGACGATAACCGCATCACGATCGACGGCAGCACCGATCTTTCGACAAGTGAGAACGTGCGCGCCCGGTTCGAGGCGACCGGATGGTTCGTCAATTCGTGCGACGGGCACGATTATGCCGACATCGCGCGCGCCATCGACGAAGCGCAGGCGCAGGATCGCCCCACGCTGATCGCCTGCCGCACGATGATCGGCCGCGGCGCGCCCAACAAACAGGGCACCGCCGCGACGCATGGTTCGCCGCTGGGTGCTTCGGAAGTCGAAGCCGCGCGCAAGGAGCTGAACTGGCAGGCCGCTCCCTTCGAGATCCCCGATCAGGTGCGCGAGGAATGGCGCTCCGCCGGATCGCGCGGCTACGAAGCGCGCACCGACTGGTCCACGCGGCTGGGCGACAGCGAGCACAAGGCCGAATTCGAACGGCGCATGGCGGGCGATCTCCCCGAAGGCTTCGATCTGAAGGAATTCGTCGGCGATCTGGTGCGCGAGCCGCAAAAGGTGGCGAGCCGCAAGGCGAGCGAGAATGCGCTTGCCGTCATCAATTCGCGCCTGCCCGAAACGGTGGGCGGATCGGCCGACCTGACCGGATCGAACAACACCAAGACCGAAGGGCTCGAAACCTTCACCGCCGACGATGCGAGCGGGCGCTATGTCTACTACGGCATCCGCGAATTCGGCATGGCTTCGGCCATGAACGGCATGGCGCTGCACGGCGGCGTGATTCCCTATGGCGGCACCTTCCTGGTGTTCAGCGATTACTGCCGCCCCGCGATCCGCCTCTCTGCCCTACAGCAGGCGCGCGTCGTCTATGTGATGACGCATGATTCGATCGGGCTGGGGGAAGACGGCCCGACGCACCAGCCGATCGAGCACCTGCAAAGCCTGCGGGCGATTCCCAACCTGCTCGTCATGCGGCCCGCCGATGCGGTCGAGACGGCGGAATGCTGGGAAATCGCGCTGCAGCAGAAAAAGCGCCCCAGCGTCCTCGCGCTCTCGCGCCAGGGGCTGGAACAGTTCCGCACCGAAGACGTGGAGGAAAACCAGTGCGCGCGCGGTGCCTACCGGGTGAAGGAAGCGCAGGCGGAACGCCGCGTGATCCTGATCGCGACCGGCTCCGAAGTGCAGCTGGCACTCGCCTGCGCACAGGCGCTGGAAGAGCGCGATATCGGGGCGGACGTGGTTTCCATGCCCTGCGCCGAACTGTTCGACGAACAGAGCCCCGCCTATCGCGACCGTATCCTGCCCAATGTCGGCCCGGAAGAGATCCTGCGTGTCAGCATTGAAGCCGGTACCAGCTTCGGGTGGGAACGTTACACCATGCTCAACGGCCTGCGCATTGGCATCGACGGCTTCGGCACGTCCGCACCCGCGCCGGACGCGTTCGAGCATTTCGGATTCACCAGCGAGGCGATCGTCCCCAAGATTCTCGCCAAGCTCGAAGCATAAGTCAGGAGAAAATCGTCATGGCGACCAAGGTTGCAATCAATGGTTTCGGCCGGATCGGGCGGCTCGTCGCGCGCGCGCTGCTGGAACGGAACGATCACGATCTCGAACTGGTGGCGATCAACGATCTTGCCAATGCGGACGCCAACGCGCTGCTGTTCCAGTTCGATTCGACCCACGGCCGCTTCCCCGGTTCGGTCAGCGTGGATGGCAATGCGCTGGTGGTCGATGGCAAGAAGATCGCCGTCACCAGCGAGCGTGAGCCGGGCAAGCTGCCGCATGGCGACATGGGCGTGGATATCGTGCTGGAATGCACCGGCTTCTTCCAGTCGGTCGACGCCGCGAAGCCGCATCTCGATGCAGGTGCCAAGCGCGTGCTGATCTCCGCGCCTGCCAAGGGCGACCTCAAGACCGTCGTCTACGGCGTGAACCACGAAGTGCTGACGGGCGAGGACAGAATCGTCTCCAACGCCAGCTGCACCACCAACTGCCTGGCACCGGTGGCCAAGGTGCTGCAGGACACCGTGGGTATCGAGCGTGGCTTCATGACCACGATCCACTCCTACACCAACGACCAGCGCATGCTCGACCAGATGCACGGCGACATGCGGCGCGCACGTGGCGGGGCGCAGAACATGATCCCGACCACCACGGGTGCCGCTCGCGCGGTCGGCCTGGTGCTGCCCGAACTCAACGGGAAGCTCGATGGCTCGTCGGTTCGCGTGCCGACGCCGAATGTCTCGCTGATCGACCTGGTGTTCACTCCGGGCCGCGACACGAGCGCGGAAGAGCTGAACGAAGCGCTCAAGGCCGCTGCCAATGGCCCGATGAAGGGCGTGCTGGACTTTACCGACCAGCCGCTGGTCAGCAGCGATTTCAACCACCAGCCCGCCAGCAGCACGGTCGACAGCCTCGAAACCGCGGTTCTCGAAGGCAAGCTGGCGCGCGTGGTCAGCTGGTACGACAACGAATGGGGCTTCTCCAACCGGATGATCGACACCGCCGGTGTGATGGCGAAGCTGATCTGATGACAAATGCCGGGCGGCTCGCAGGAATCGCCCGGCATTCAGAGCCGGGCGGCCCGATCGAAACGCTGGAAGCGGGCGAAGTCACGCGCGGCCACGGCCTCAAGGGCGACATGCGCGGCGGCCTGAAGGGCAAGCCCTATCGCCGCCAGATCTCGTTGATCGAGACCGAAGCCTTTGCGCGGGCGAGTGCGGAGGCGGGCGCCGCCGATGTGCGGTGGTCCGCCACACGCCGCAATCTGCTGGTGGACGGCTTCACCCTCCAGCGTGCCCCGGGAACGTGGCTGCGTATCGGAGAGAGCTGCCTTCTGGAGATCACCGGCGAATGTACTCCGTGCGCGCGCATGGACGGTGTGCATCCCGGTCTGCAGGCGGCATTGACGCCGGATTGGCGCGGCGGCGCGCTAGCCATGGTGATAGAGCCCGGTCGAATCGCGATCGGTGATGAAATCAGGATTGAATAATGAGCACCTTCAAGACCCTCGACGATCTGCCCGCCGATCTTTCCGGCAAGGTCGCGCTGGTGCGCGTCGATCTCAACCTGCCGATGAAGGACGGCTCGGCCACCGACGTGACGCGTGTGGAAGCGGCTAAGCCGACCATCCTCGAACTGAGCGGGAAGGGCGCGAAAGTGCTGCTGCTGGCCCATTTCGGACGGCCCAAGGGGCAGCGCAATTCGACCATGAGCACATCCTACGTGCAGGGCGATGTCGAGCGGGTGCTGGACAAGGAAGTGATGTTCGTGCCCGAGATCAGCGGCCCGATCGTCGAACAATCGCTCGGAATCCTGCGCGATGGCGATATCGGCCTGCTGGAGAACACGCGTTTCTGGCCGGGCGAGGAGGGCAACGACGCGGACTTCGCCAAGGCCATCGCCGCGCATGGCGATATCTACGTGAATGACGCGTTCTCCGCCGCGCATCGCGCGCATGCGAGCACCGAGGGGCTGGCGCACCTGCTGCCCTCCTATGCCGGACGCTCGATGGAGGCGGAGCTGAAGGCGCTCGACGCGGCGCTCGGCAACCCGGAAACCCCCGTGGCGGCTGTCGTGGGCGGGGCCAAGGTTTCGACCAAGCTCGATGTGCTCGAAAACCTCGTCGGCAAGGTGCAGCACCTCATCATTGGCGGCGGAATGGCCAACACCTTCCTTGCCGCTCGCGGTGCGTCGGTGGGCAAGAGCCTGGCCGAGCATGATCTGGTCGACAAGGCGAACGCCATCATGGATGCGGCGGACCATGCGGGCTGCACCGTGCATCTGCCCTACGACGTGGTCGTGGCCAAGGAATTCGCCGCCAACCCCGCGAGCCTGCGGACGAGCAATGTTCACGAGGTGGCCGAGGACGAGATGATCCTCGATATCGGCGCGCAGGCAACCGAGGCGCTGGCGGATGTGCTCAAGACATGCCGCACGCTGATCTGGAACGGGCCGCTGGGCGCGTTCGAAACTCCGCCCTTCGATCAGGCGACAGTCACCCTCGCGCGCACGGCGGCGGCGCTGACGAAGGAAGGCTCGCTCGTCTCCATCGCAGGTGGCGGCGATACGGTCGCGGCGCTCAATCTGGCGGGTGTCGCAGGCGATTTTACCTATGTTTCGACCGCCGGGGGCGCGTTCCTCGAATGGATGGAGGGCAAGCCACTGCCCGGCGTCGATGCCCTCAAGACAAAGTCGCAGGCCTGATCCGATGAGCGAGAACCAGGGCGTGGGCGAGACGAGCGGCACGGGCCTCGTCGATGTGACCGATGGCGAATTCGTGGGCTGGCAGGTCTGGCAGTCCGACGCTTTCGAGCAGCGTGCGGGGCCGTTCTACGAAAAGCGGGCCGATGACGGCTCGATGGTCGCCGCCTTTCGCGCCGAACAGCGCCACATGAACGGCGCGGGCTTCATGCATGGCGGCTGCCTGATGACCTTCGCCGATTCGGCCATCTTCACCATCGCACGCGATGCGCTGGGCGACAGCCACGGTGTCACGCTGACGCTGACGGGCGATTTCCTCGATCCCGCACGCGTGGGCCAGTTGATCGAAGCGACGGGCGAGGTCGTGCGTGCGGGCGGCAAGACGATCTTCGTCGCCGGGATCGTGCGCGCGGACGGCAACCCGGTGCTGCGCTTCGACGGCATCATCCGCAAGGTGCGCGGGGAGCGCTGAGCCTCAGCTGCGGTGCTGCGGATCGGGGCTGCCGAAGCGCATTCCCTCGCTCCACAGCTCCTGCGAATTGCCATAGGCGGGCAGGCCGCCCGCATCTTTCAGCATCCGCGCCATGTGCAGCATGTTCCAGGTGGCGAAGGTAGTGTTCTGGCGGGTGAAGCTGTTGTCGAACCCGGCGCGGCTGCCGTCGTCCAGTTCGTCGCCGTAGCTGGGTCCGGGGCCTGCCTCACCGATCCAGCCCGCATCGGCCTGCGGCGGGATCGTGTAGCCGACATGGCTCATGGCGTAGAGCACGCCTGCGGCGACATGCTTTATCCCGTCCTCGTTGCCGGTGACGATGCAGCCGCCGACCTTGCCGTAGAACACGTACTGGCCCTTGTCGTTGGTCTGACCCGAATGGGCGTAGAGCTTCTCGATCAGGCCCTGCGCAATCGAGCTTTTCTCTCCCAGCCAGATCGGCGTGCCAATCACCAGGATATCCGCCGCCTTAACGCGCGGCCAGATTTGCGGCCATTCGTCGTGGTCCGCGCCGTGTTCGGTCATGTCGGGATAGACGCCCGGCGCAATATCGTGGTTGATCGCGCGCATCCGGTCGACCGTCACGCCGACCTTTTCGAAGATGGTATGCACTTGGTCCAGCAGCGTGTCGGTATGGCTTGGCTCGTCGCCGCGCTTCAGCGTGCAGTTGACGATCATCGCCTTCAGGTCGCTGAAGTCGGTCGTGTTCCCGGCGCAAAGCCGATCCTGCGTTTCGTCGAGCATGCTCTCTCCCTTGCGTATCTTGCGAGTGCGGGCGGCGCTGGCTAAGCCGCCGGGAATCGAACGAACCCAGAGAGGCGAAAGGTCCCATGAACTTCGAACAGATGAAGGCGAAGATCGCCGAAGGTAACGGTTTTATCGCGGCGCTGGACCAGTCGGGCGGCTCCACACCCAAGGCGCTGGCGGGCTATGGCGTGAGCGAGGACGAGTGGGACGGCGAGGACGAGATGTTCGCCAAGATCCACGAGATGCGCTGCCGCATCGTGGAAAGCCCCGCTTTTAGCGGCGACAAGGTGGTTGGCGCGATCCTGTTCGAAAAGACCATGGAAGGCTGCAACCCCGAAGGCATGCCGATCCCGGAGCGTCTGGCAGGCAAGGGCATCGTTCCCTTCCTGAAGGTCGACAAGGGCATGCACGACGAAGCCAATGGTGTGCAGCTGATGAAGGACATGCCGCAGCTTGCCGACCAGTGTGCCCGCGCCAAGGAACTGGGCGTGTTCGGCACCAAGATGCGTTCGGTCGTGCACGAGGCGAACCAGCAGGGCATCGCCGACGCCGTCCGCCAGCAGATGGATTTCGGCCTCCAGATCCTCAGCCACGGCCTCGTTCCGATCCTCGAGCCGGAAGTGAGCCTCAAGTCAGAGACGCGCGGCGAGGCCGAGGCGCATCTGCTTGCCGCGTTTCAGGAACAGCTGGAGCGCGTGCCCGAAGGCCAGCAGGTGATGCTGAAGCTGACCATCCCGAGCGAGCCGAACCTCTACCTGCCGCTGGTCGAGCATCCCAAGGTGCTGCGCGTTGTCGCGCTGTCGGGCGGCTATGGCCGGGACGAGGCGTGCCGCGAACTGGCGAAGAACACCGGTATGATCGCCAGCTTCAGCCGCGCGCTGCTGGAAGAGCTGCGCGCGCATATGGACGACGAGAAGTTCAACAATGCGCTGGAAAGCGCGATCGACGAAATCCACGCCGCCAGCGTTGCGGGCTGAGCTCAGTCCGGGCTGAAGCGGAAGCGGTATTGCGCAGAGGTGATGCGGGGATCGACCCGCATCGCCGGCTGCACCTCCATCAGCGTTACGCGCACATCGCGCACCGAATGCGGGTCGCCCAGCACCAGCGGCTGCGTCTGCCGCCAGCCCGGCCCGTCGATCCGCGTCTCCACCACCACGCGCCCGGCGTGGACGCACTGCACGTCCTGCGGGCAACGGCTGTCTTCGGTCACGCGCATCGGCGTCACCACCACGCGCCCCAGTTGCACCGGCCGAAGCAGGCCGACCAGCGATCCCTGCTGCGCAACCTCGTGCTGGGAATCGACGATCGGCGAATTGGGCACGATGGCGCAAGCCGATAGCGGCAGGATGGCGGCGAGGATCAGGGCGTGTTTCATGGCGTTTGCAGTAACGCCTTTCCGGCTTGCTTGCGCCTGAATATCGACGAACTGCCCAACCATCGCTAGGCCACACCACCATGTCCGATACCAATGGCGCGATCCCGCGCGTTCCCACCCAGCTCTACCTCATTTCGCCGCTCGACGTAGGCGGCGATTTCCCGGCCCGGCTCGCCCACGCGATCGATGCGGGGGAGGGGCATGTCACCGCGTTCCAGTTCCGGGTGAAGGGCCTCGACCAGCACGAGGCGGCTGCCCTGGCAGAGCCTCTGCGCGATATCTGTGCCGAGCGCGATGTCGCTTTCATCGTCAATGACGATATTGCGCTGGCCAAGCGGCTGAAGGCGGATGGCGTGCATCTGGGGCAGGACGACGGCACCGTGGCGGAAGCGCGCGACGCGCTGGGGATGCAGGCGCAGATCGGCGTCACCTGCCACGCATCGCGCCACTTCGCCATGGAAGCGGGCGAGGCGGGGGCGGATTACGTCGCCTTCGGCGCGTTCTTCCCCAGCACCACGAAGGACAAGGGCGATGCCGAGCGGCCCGAGCCCGAAATCCTCGAATGGTGGACGCAGATTTTCGAACTTCCCTGCGTTGCGATTGGCGGCATCACGCCAGAGAACTGCGCTCCGTTGATCGCGGCGGGAGCGGACTTCCTTGCGGTCTCCGGCGCGGTCTGGAACGGTGATGAGGTCGCAGCCGTTCAGGGTTTTGTGGCGGCGTTGGAGGGATAGGATGTTTGATCGGCTCAAGTCTGCTAAGAGCAAGGCCATGGGAGCCGTCGATCGTATCCTGACGATCATCGTGACCGCCACCATCACGTCGATGGTATGGATCGTTGCGGGCGGAAGCCTGATCGAAATGTCCGATTCCGACAGCCAGATCGAGAAGACGCGCCCGGGCCAGGCTGCGTCCTCCGCAAACCCGCCGCTGACCCGGGAAACGGTTGCCGCCGAGGACGAGGGTGAGGAACCCCGCCCGCAGGCCTCGCTCGCGGAGCGGGAGCGCAATGTGATCTCGCCCGACCGAGCCAGCGCGACGCGCCCCCGCTCAAGCGATCTCGGGCAACTGGTGATCCCGGTGCTGAACGTGCGGCCCGACGATCTGTCCGACAGCTTCCTTGCCGAACGTGACGGCGGTGCGCGCCTGCACGAGGCGATCGACATCATGGCCCCCAAGGGAACCAGCGTCATCGCGGCGGCGCCGGGCACGATAGAGCGCATCTACCAGTCCGAAACAGGCGGCAATTCGCTCTACATCCGTTCGACCGACAAGCAGACGATCTTCTACTACGCGCACCTCGACAAGTATGCGCCGGGCCTGAAGGAGGGCCAGAAGGTTCGCCGCGGCCAGCGTCTGGGTGCCGTGGGCACGACCGGCAATGCCGCGCCCGATGCGCCGCATCTTCATTTTTCCATCATGCGCACGACCAAGGACGCGCAGTGGTGGGAGCCCACCAACGCGATCAATCCCTATCCCTACCTCGCCAAAGAGGCGGAGTGACGGGCCTCCGGCGCGCCTCTCAGCCTAGTTGACGGGCCCTGCCAGAACACACCGAATCCGGCCCAGCGTGCCGTCGGCGGCTTTTTCACGCAGCATTCGCTGGCCCGTGCGCTCCATCATCCTGCCCTTCAGCGGGCCGGCGGTGAAGGTCACTTCGCTGCCGCGCAGCAGATAGATGCCGCGTTCGCCCTTGGCTTCGTAGCTCGACCCGTTGAGGATCGTGAAATCGCGCTGGGGAACGGGCTCCCAGGCGGGTCCGCTCGCATCCCCGGGCAGGGCGCATTCGTACTGCCCGATGGGCAGCGTATCGATGCGGCCCGACTGCGGCATGTTCGCCTGGGCGCTCAGCGCGGCGGCAGGCAGCGCAATCGCTGCCGTGAGGGCCGCTGCCCTGATCGGTTTTGCGAGGCGGGAAGGGCTCATTTCGAATCTGCTGTTCATGATGGTCCTTATAGCGCACCTAACCTTGCTTGAGCATGAGCGCTCGGCTAAGGCCCGCGCCTTGCTGCGTCGGCTGGCTTGTGTCGGCCGTGCAGCCATTATTTCGCTCAGAGCCAAGGTTATACCCCCATGAAGATCAGCGGCGTCGATATCCGCCCCGGCAATATCATTGAATATGAAGGCGGCATCTGGAAGGTCGCCAAGATCCAGCACACCCAGCCGGGCAAGGGCGGTGCCTACATGCAGGTTGAGATGAAGAACCTGCAGGATGGCCGCAAGACCAATGTGCGCTTCCGCAGCGCCGACACGGTCGAGAAAGTCCGGCTCGACACCAAGGACTACCAGTTCCTGTACGAGGATGGCGAGCATCTGGTGTTCATGGATTCCGACACCTTCGAACAGATATTCCTGCCCAGCGATCTGCTCGGCGATGCGCGCCCCTTCCTGCAGGACGGGATGACCGTGACGCTGGAACTGTGGGAGGAAAAGCCGATTTCCGTGCAGCTGCCCGAACAGATCGAGGCGGAGATCGTCGAAGCCGACGCGGTGGTGAAGGGGCAGACCGCCTCTTCCAGCTACAAGCCCGCCGTACTCGACAATGGCGTTCGGATCATGGTGCCGCCGCATATCGAAAGCGGCACGCGCATCATCGTGGATGTGTACGAACAATCCTATGTCGGGAAGGCTGGCTGACCCGCCATGGCAGCGATTTCAGGCCTCATTCGCGTGATGGAACGCGCCGCACGCCGCGCAGGTGGCAAGCTGCGGCGCGATTTCGGCGAGATCGAGCACTTGCAGGTCAGCCGCAAGGGACCGGCGGATTTCGTCAGCAAGGCGGACATGCGCGCCGAGCGATCGATCTACGACGATCTGCTGCAGGCACGCCCGGGCTGGGGCTTCCTGCTGGAAGAAGCGGGCGAGATCAAAGGCGAGGATGAAACGCACCGCTGGGTGGTCGACCCGCTCGACGGGACGAGCAACTTCCTGCACGGCATCCCGCACTTCGCGATCTCCATCGCGGCGCAGGAGCGCAAGCTGGACGGTTCGGCCTGGGGCGATGTGGTCGCCGCCGTGGTCTATCAGCCGGTCACCGACGAGACGTTCTGGGCGGAAAAGACGCGCGGCGCCTGGCTGCAGGATGCACGCCTGCGCGTATCCTCGCGCTCTCGCCTCAGCGATGCGCTGATTGCGACGGGCATGCCTTTCCAGGGGCACGGCGACTTTGCCGAGTGGAGCCGGATCTACGGTGCGCTCGGCCCCGAGGTCGCGGGCATCCGCCGGTTCGGCGCGGCCTCACTGGACCTCGCCTGGCTCGCCGCCGGACGCTTCGATGGCTTCTGGGAAAGCGATCTGCAGCCGTGGGACACGGCGGCCGGGTGCCTGCTGGTGCGCGAGGCAGGCGGTTTCGTGACCGATTATCGCGGTCGCAGCCAACCGGTGCTTCACGAGCAGGTGCTGGCGGGCAACGACGCGCTGCATTCCAAGATGCACAAGATCGTCGCGAACAGCTTGCGCTAGACCGCATGCCCGCCGTATGGGCGGGCGCCGTGGAAATGCCCCTGTGGTGGAATTGGTAGACGCGCTCGACTCAAAATCGAGTTCCTTACGGAGTGCCCGTTCGAGTCGGGCCAGGGGCACCACATTTTTCGCGCGAAATCGAAGCCTTGGCAGTCAAGGGTGATTGCCTAGCAGCGGGTCTCGCGGCTATCGCGGACGAAAGCGATGCTCGAAGCCCCCTCCTTTCACGCGGTCGCCGCCATGATCGTGACGGTCGCGATGTTTCTCGGCTTTGCGCGTAGCAGGCTGTCGACCGAGATCGTGTCGCTCATGACCATCGCGGTGATCGCGGTGTTTCTCTATTTCTTCCCGCTGCCCGACACGCAGCCGACCGACGGCCTGGCACTCGCCTTCTCGGGCTTCGGGCACTACGCGCTCATCACGATCTGTGCGCTGATGATCATGGGGCGAGGCCTTGTGGTGAGCGGTGCGCTGGAGCCTGCCGCGCGGGCGCTGGAGCAGCTGTTCAAATGGAATCTCCAGATCGGCCTGCTGGTGTCGCTGGTGGCCGCGATGTTCCTGTCCATGGCGGTGAACGATACGCCGGTGCTGGTGCTGCTGCTGCCCATCTTCGTCAGCCTGGCCGCGCGCGGCGCGCTACCCGCCTCCAAGACGCTGATCCCGTTGAACGCCGCGGTGCTGATCGGCGGCATGGCGACGACGATCGGCACATCGACCAACATTCTGGTCGTGTCCATCGCCAGCGATCTGGGCCTGCCCGAAATGGGCGTGTTCCATTATACGCCGATCGTCCTGTTCGCGGCCGCCATCGCCCTGCCTTATCTGTGGCTGGTGATGCCGCGCCTGCTGAAGGACAACCGGCAGGAAGACACGCGCCCGCGCCGCCGTTTCCAGGCGCGCCTGCGGGTGAGCGAGGACGGGCCGCTGACGGGCGAACTGCTGGCGGACATTCTCCCGCGCCTTTCGGACGATGTCACGGTCCACGATCCGCCTATCGGCCGGCTTCAGCCGCAGCAGCGGTTGCTGATTTCCGGCACGCAGGAGGGCATCGAGGATGCGATGCGCACGCTGCGTGGAGAGGCCGCGCCCGACTGGGTGCTCTCGCGCATCAGGCGGCAGGCGGGTGCCCGCAACGAAGATGTGATCGTCGTCGAAATGGCCGTGACTGCGGATTCGCGCCTGATCGGGCGAACGCTGCCGAGTTCGGGCATAGCCGACCTGTACGGGGTGGCGGTGCTGGGCGTGCATCGGCCCGAGCGATGGGCCGGTGGCCAGAACGAACTGACCGACTATGCCGAGGGTGACCTGCGCTTTGCCGAAGGCGATGTGCTGATGGTGACCGGCCTGCGGGCCGAACTGGAAGAATTCGCGCGCGGCGACAGCCTGCTGATGCTGGAAGGCATGCGCGAACTGCCGCGCCGATCCAAGGCATTGCTCAGCGCGGTCATCATGGGCGGTGCGATCTTCACCGCGTCGATCGGCCTGTTTCCCATCGCGATTTCCGCGCTGGCGGGGGCGATTCTCATGTTCCTGACCGGCTGCGTGAAGTTCGACCGGGTGGGGCGCGCGCTGTCCGCCAAGGTCATCGTGCTGGTGGCGGCGAGCATCGCGGTGGGTTCCATCATCGAGGCAAGCGGGGCGGCCGCCTGGCTGGGGATGACGCTTTCCATCGGCCTGTCCAACCTGTCGCCTGCACTGGTGCTCGCCGCGATCATGCTGTTCGTGACGGTGCTGACCAACTTCGCGTCCAACGCCACCGCGGCGACCGTGGGTACCCCCATCGCCTTCAGCATCGCGACCGAGCTGGGCCTGCCGCCGGAGCCGCTGGTGCTGGCCGTGCTGTTCGGCTGCAACCTGTGCTACGCGACGCCCATCGCCTATCAGACCAACATGCTGATCATGGGGGAGGGCAGCTACGAGTTTTCGGACTATATCCGCACCGGCGTTCCGCTCGTCATCATCATGGTGACGACCCTCTCCATCCTGCTGGCGCTGACCTACCGGCTGTAGCATTTCCTACCCGCTGCAAATCTGCGATGCATGGGGTATGGCATGCCGTGCAGCCTCCGGACCATCGACTGGATCGATTGAACGGCGGCGACAGATCGGATGAAATTTGGTGCTTGGACACTGTGTCAGCTGTGTCAGGCCGGGCGAAGGACTGGGGGAATCGGAAATGGGTAAGCAGGTTCGGGTGACGAAGGCGGCATTTGCAGCGGTAGCGGGGGCGCTGCTGTGTTCGACGGCGGCTCTTGCACAGGACGATGGTCTGCGGGAGGGCGTGTCCGAAGACATGCCGGAGCTCATGGAGCTCTATCGCGATCTTCACGCCAATCCCGAGCTCAGTTTCGAAGAGCATGAAACCGCCGCCAGGCTGGCTGCACGCATGCGCGCGCTCGGCTTCGAGGTGACCGAAGGCGTTGGCCGTACCGGCGTGGTCGCCGTGATGGAAAACGGCGCGGGGCCGACCGTGCTGATCCGCGCGGACATGGACGCGCTGCCGGTGGTCGAACAGACGGGTCTGCCCTTCGCCTCCACCGTCACTGCCACGCCTGCGACGGGCGTGGAAACCGGCGTGATGCACGCCTGCGGGCACGATACGCACATGACCGCGTGGATCGGCGCGGCGCAGCAGCTGGTCGATCGAAAAGACGACTGGAGCGGTACGCTGGTGATGATCCTGCAACCCGCCGAAGAGCTGGGCGAGGGTGCGCTGGCCATGCTGGAAGATGGTCTGTTCACCCGCTTTCCCAAGCCCGACTACGCGCTTGCCTTCCACGATGCCGCGCAGTTCCCTGCCGGGATGATCGGCTATTCGCCCGGCTACGCGCTGGCGAATGTGGACAGTGTGGACGTCACCGTGCGCGGGATCGGCGGACATGGCGCCTATCCGCAGACCACCAAGGACCCGGTGGTGCTCGCCAGCGCCATCGTGATGAAGCTGCAGACGCTGGTCAGCCGCGAGCTTTCGCCTCTTGAGCCCGGAGTGGTGACGGTGGGCAGTTTTCGCGCAGGGTCCAAGCACAACATCATCTCGGACGAGGCGAAGCTGCAACTGACCGTCCGCAGCTACACCGACGAAGCGCGCAAGCTGCTGCTCGACGGGATCGCCCGCATAGCCCGCGGCGAAGCGATTGCGGCGGGTGTGCCGGAAGACAAGCTGCCGGTCGTCACCGTTGCCGAGCCCTATACGCCGTCGACCTTCAACGATCCCGAATTTACCGAAGGCGTCATGGCGGGCTTCCGCCAGCGTTTCGGCGATGATCGCGTGATGCAGGTGCCCAGCGTGATGGGGGGCGAGGATTTCGGCCAGTTCCGCCGGGCGGACCCGGACGGCGTCGAATCGCTGATCTTCTGGATCGGTGGCGTGCCGGAGGAAGAGTGGCAGGCGGTGGAGGCCGGGGAAGGTTCCCTCCCATCGCTGCACAGCCCGTTCTGGGCGCCCGACGCCGAAGCGGTGATCGCTACGGGTGCCGAGGCGCTGGCGGGGGCGGCACTCCGTCTGATGCCCGCCCCCGGCGGCTGACGGCTAGAGCCCGTAGCGTTCCTCGATGGAGACGAAGCGGTCCTGCTCGGGATCGTAGGCGTCCACCTTGCCCGTCGCGATGTCGTAGACCCAGCCGTGCAGGGCGACTTCGCCCTGCGCCAGTCGCAGGGCGACCGTGGGGTGAGTCCGCAGGTGCTGCAGCTGCAGGATCACGTTCTGCTCCAGCAGCATGCGCATCTTCTCGGTATCGCTCTTGCCCTCGCCCAGCGCATCGACGATGTCGACCGCGGCGCGGCTGAAGCCCAGCCATTCGCGCACGTGGGGCAGGGTGTCGAGCGAACTGCGATCCCGGTGCAGATCCATCGCGCCCTTCATCGCCCCGCATTCGGTATGCCCGCATACGACGATGTTCGGCACGCGCAGCGCGGCGCTGGCGAACTCGATGCTGGCGGTCATGCCGCCGGTCTGGTTGGTATGCGGGGGGACGATGTTGCCGGCGTTGCGGCAGATGAACAGTTCGCCGGGATCGGTCTGGGTCATCATCCCGGTCTCGACCCGCGAGTCGGAGCAGGTGATGAACAGTGCTTCGGGCGACTGGCCCTCGCTCAGTTTTTCGAAGAGGGCCTTCTTGCCAGGGAAAACTTCGTTCTGGAATTTCAACACGCCGCGGGCGAAACGGGGCAAGGGCAGTCTCCTGAAATGATGGGATACGCGCTCTAGATCAGGGCGCGACAAACGCAAGCGGGCGCACGGGGGCCATTTTGCCCTCGTGCGCCCGCAAGCCTGGCGTCAGGATGTCACTCCGCGTCGGGAACGTAGGTGCCCAGGCGGTGGTGCAGCGCGTTGATCTTGGCCAGTTCCTCGCGGTCTTCGGTGGTTCGCGCATGGCTGGCGAGCGCGGCGCGCAGCAGGCGGAAGTCGGCAGTCGAAAGCAGGGCGCGGGCGCGGCCCGGTTCTTTGGGGGTTTCGTCGGTCATAAGTGCATCCGCTCCATCGGAAAAATCAGGTGTCCCGGGGTCGTCGGACAGCAATGCCGACCCGACGCCCCGGTGACAAGCCCGCCTCTCGAGCTCTCAAGCGATTTGGTGAGGACTACGCGGCGAACTGGTTCATCGTGTTGTCTTTGCCGCCTGCCTTCAGCGCAGCTTCCCCTGCGAAGTACTCCTTGTGATCGTCCCCGATGTCGGAGCCGGCCATGTTCTGGTGCTTCACGCAGGCGATCTGCTGGCGGATTTCCTCGCGCTGGACGTTCTTCACGTAGCCCAGCATCGCCTCCTCGCCGAAATAGCGCTTGGAGAGGTTGTCCGTGCTCAGCGCTGCGGTGTGGTAGGTCGGCAGCGTGATTAGGTGGTGGAAGATACCCGCACGCTTCGCCGCATCGGCCTGGAAGCTCTGGATCTTCGCGTCCGCTTCCTGCGCGAGTTCGGTGTCGTCATAGTCGACACTCATCAGCTTTGCACGATCGTATGCGCTCACATCCTTGCCACTTTCTTCCCACGCATCAAACACTTGCTGGCGGAAGTTGAGCGTCCAGTTGAAGCTGGGCGAGTTGTTGTAGACCAGTTTGGCGTCGGGCACCGTCTCGCGGATCTTGTCGACCATGCTCGCGATCTGCTCGACATGCGGCTTCTCGGTCTCGATCCACAGCAGGTCCGCGCCATTCTGGAGCGAGGTGATGCAGTCGAGCACCACGCGGTCGACGCCGGTCCCGGGGCGGAACTGGTAAAGGTTGGACGGCAGGCGCTTGGGCGCCATAAGCTGTCCGTCGCGGCTGATGAAGACCTGTCCGTTCTTCACCTGAGCCGGGTCGACCGGCTCTGCATCGAGGAAGCTGTTGTACTGGTCGCCAAGGTCGCCCGGCTCGGTCGAATAGGCGATCTGCTTGGTCAGGCCTGCACCCAGACTGTCGGTCCGCGCAACGATGATGCCGTCTTCGACACCCAGTTCGAGGAAGGCGTAGCGGATCGCGCGGATCTTCTGGAGGAAGTCTTCGTGCGGCACGGTGACCTTGCCGTCTTGGTGGCCGCACTGCTTCTCGTCAGACACCTGGTTTTCGATCTGCAGCGCGCAGGCGCCGGCTTCGATCATCTGCTTGGCGAGCAGGTAGGTTGCCTCGGCGTTGCCGAAGCCCGCGTCGATATCCGCGATGATCGGAACCACGTGCGTCTCGTAGTTATCGATCGCGTTTTCCAGCCGCTTGGCTTCCGTGTCGTTGCCCGCCTCGCGCGCCGCGTCCAGGTCACGGAACATGCCGCCCAGTTCGCGCGCGTCGGCCTGCTTCAGGAAGGTGTAGATCTCCTCGATCAGGCCGGGGACGGCTGTTTTCTCGTGCATGGACTGGTCGGGCAGGGGGCCGAAGTCGCTGCGCAGCGCGGCGACCATCCAGCCCGACAGATAGAGGTAGCGACGCTTGGTGCTGCCGAAATGCTTCTTGATCGCGATCATCTGCTGCTGGCCGATGAAACCGTGCCATGCGCCCAGCGACTGCGTGTAGTTCGCGGGATCGGCATCATAGGCGGCCATATCCTCGCGCATGATCTTCGCGGTATGCTTCGCAATGTCGAGCCCGGTGCGGAAACGGTTCTGCATCTGCATGCGGGCGGCGGATTCGGCATCGATGGCGGTCCAGGTCTTGCCGCCCTTGTCGATCTGACCCTGCAGGTCCTTGATGTTCTGCTGATAGCTCATTGGGGAAACTCCGATTGAAATTGCGTGCTGGGGGTTCTGATAAGGGCGCCGACGCCGGAGAAATAGATATTCTTACAAGGTATCTTGTCTTTTTCAGCCATATATGCAGAGCATCGATGTAAGGATGTAAAGATATTTACATCTGTGTGCGAGGATGCGCCTATGAGCGAACCATCAGTCTATGCGGGCGCAGCGCTGCGCCGCTTGCGCCGCCGCGAAGGCCTGACCCAGGCGGGCATGGCGCAGCGGCTTTCGATCTCGTCCAGCTATCTCAACCTGCTCGAGCGCAACCAGCGTCCCGTGACTGCGCGCGTCGTACTGGAACTGGTGGACCAGTTCGATTTCGATCCGCGCAGCCTGCAGGAAAACAGCGCGATCGGCGGCATCGACGGGCTGGCGCGTCGGCTTGGCGATGCACGGTTCGAAGATCTGGGCATCGATCGCGCGGAGGTGACGGAATTCCTCGCCGCGGCCCCGCAGGCCGCCGCGGCCTTCGCTCGCCTGTTCGACGAACGGGGCGGGGCAAGCCTGCAGGAAACCAGCTTCGAAGAGGAAGTCTGGCGCGCGATAGAGCGCTGGCGCAATCACTTCGCCGATCTCGACGAAGCGGCGGAGAAGATCGCCGAGGAAATGCGCCTGACCCGGGCCGATATCGGCGCCGCGCTGACCGACCGGTTGCGCGAACGCCACGATCTGGCAATCCGCTACCTCCCGCGCGCGGTGCTGCCGGAAACGGACCGTCGGCTCGATCTCCATGCACGGCAGGTGCAGCTGTCCGAGATGCTGTCGCCGCAGGCGCGCAACCTCGAAATCGCCCGGCAGATTGCCGTGCTTGAGGCGCGCGAGACGATTGCCAGCATCGCCGACGGCGCAACCTTCGAGCAGCCGGGCGCGCGCGATGCCTTTGTCGCCTATCTGCGCAGCTATTTCGCCCGCGCCCTGATCATGCCTTACAGCCGCTTCCTGCGTGCGTGCGAGTCGACCGGGTACGACATGCCGGTTCTCGCGCGGCGTTTCGGCACCGACATGGGCGAGGTTGCGCGGCGGCTGACCACCCTGCAGCGCACCAACCAGCGCGGCCTGCCATTCTTCTTCGGGCGGATAGACCGGTCGTACCAGCTTGCCGAAAGACTTCTCGGCGCAAGCGATGCGGGCCTGCTGGACCGGCGCCCGGCATGCCCTCTGTTGCGGCTCGATGGATCGGCGCAGTGGCGGGTGCAGCCCGTCGTGATGGAAGATGGCGGGCTTGGGCCGAGCCATTGGCTGATCGCGCACGCGTCTGCCCCCGGCCTGGCGGATGAGGACCGGCACGACGTCGTCATTCTGGGGATCGAGGCGCGCTTTGCAGAGAGCTTTGCTCTGGCGCGCGGCGTTTCGCTTCGCGCGCAAGACGCGACGCCGATCGGCATGGGATGTCGCAGCTGCCGTCGCAAGGGATGTTCGGCCAGGACGCTGCGCGGGCCAGCCCAGAACACGGTCGAGTAACTTGATGCGGGGAACTGCAAGACGGCTTGCGCTTTGTGCAATGCAGGCATTCCACTGCGAGGCGAAGCCCCGATGACCGAAGAACGCATCACCGAACATACCGATGAAGACGGCCACACTCACACCACCCACACGATCGTTACCGACGGGGGCCGCAAGCGCAGCGGCGGAGCGACCATTCTGCTGGTGATCCTTGCGGTGGTCGCGATCATCGTCGCGGTCTACTTCTTCAGCAACATGAGCAATGCCGAGGTCGCGAAGGACAACGCGATCGGCGATGCGGCGAGCGAAGTGGGCGACGCAGCCAATCAAGCCGGCGAGGCGATTGAGGGGGCGGCGGACCGCGTCGCGCCTTCGGAATAGCCCAATCCGGGTCGCATCACTCCGATTGTAAAATTTACCGACATTTCACCACTCGCGCGTAAGCCGGGCACTCGCGAAGGAACGCGAGGAAAGGGCCCGGCAAAGCGCGATGTTTCGCCTGTTCAAGCACTATATCCCGCACGCGGTCCTGCTGTTCGGCCTGTGCGACCTTGCCCTGCTGTTGCTGGCGGGCGACCTCGCCTGGCACCTGCGCGCGATACAGATCGGGATCGATGCCGGGTCGTGGTCGGAGCGGCTGATGCCCATTCTGGGCTTCGCCCTCGTCAACGCGCTCTCCTTCATTTCCGTCGGCCTTTACAGTCCCGAAGCGCTGCGCAGCCCGCGCTATGCCTTTGCCCGCGCGCTGGTCGCACTCTCGCTGGGTGGGACGCTGTTGGCAGTGGTCGACTTTCTGCTTCCGACGGTGGGTTTCTGGCGCTCGACCCTGCTCTATGCGCTGGGGCTCGCGCTGGTGTTCACCGGTATCGCGCGGCTTGCGCTCAGCTACGCAGTCGATCGAGACCGGTTCAAGCGCCGGGTCGTGGTGCTGGGCGCGGGCACGCGCGCCGCGCGGCTGAAGGCGCTCTCCGCACAAGAGGACAGCGGCTTTGCAATCGTCGGCTATGTCGCCATGAACGAAGCGCACCGCGTGCTGCCCGAAGCCGTTGCTCGGGACGGGTTGGGCGATCTGAACGAATATATCGCGCGGGTGCGCGCGAACGAGGTCGTGCTGGCGCTGGAGGAACGGCGCAATGCCTTGCCGCTGAACGATCTGCTGCGGGTGCGCACGCGCGGCTACGCGGTGCACGAGGTCTCCAGTTTCCTCGAACGCGAGACCGGGCGGCTGGACCTCGACACGCTCAACCCGAGCTGGCTGATCTTCTCGGACGGATTTTCCGCCGGGCGGCGCTATTCCAGCATCCTCAAGCGTACGTTCGATATCGTGGTCAGCGGCCTGCTGCTGCTGATCTCGCTGCCGGTCATCGCGCTGTTCGCGGTGCTGGTGAAGCTGGACAGCAAGGGCCCGGCCTTTTTTCACCAGCAGCGCGTGGGCCTTTACGGGCGCCCGTTCTCCGTCATCAAGCTGCGCTCCATGCGCACCGATGCGGAAAAGGACGGCGCGAAATGGGCCTGCAAGGACGATCCGCGCATCCCCCGGCTCGGCCGGTTCATCCGCAAGCTGCGCATCGACGAACTGCCCCAGACGTGGAGCGTGCTGAAGGGAGAGATGAGCTTCGTGGGCCCGCGTCCCGAGGTGCCCAGGTTCGTCGGCGAGCTCGAACAGGCGCTGCCCTTCTACGCCGAACGGCACATGGTGAAGCCCGGCATCACCGGCTGGGCGCAGATCAACTATCCCTATGGCGCCAGCATCGAAGATGCGCGCAACAAGCTGGAATATGATCTCTACTACGCCAAGAACTATACCCCTTTCCTCGATCTGCTGATCCTTCTGCAGACGCTGCGGGTGATCCTGTGGCCCGAGGGTGCGCGATGATCGGAGTCGCGCAGACCTGGGACATGATCGGGCTTGTCAGCGCTATCGGTTGCGCTGCCGCCTGCTCGGTGGCCGCGATCTGGCTTACGCGCAGGCCGCTGGCCTGGCGCAGGGAGCGCATTACCGGCCTGGCCGCGCTGTGCCTCACGGCCCTGTGGGCGGGCGTGCTCGCCGCACTCGGGCCGCAAAGCCTGGCCACGGCCGCCGCGGAAGCGGTCCGCAACCTTTCATGGCTTGCCCTGCTGCATGCTCTGTTCGCCGGCGGAGTGGACCGCGAGACCGCGCAGCGCGTCGGTTTCGTCATTGCCAGCCTGATCTTCGTGGAACTGCTGCAGGGGGTGGTGCTGGCGGCTGTCTTCATGCTCGACGCGCCGCCCGCATTTTCGGTTTCGGCGCTGCATGTGTCCGCGCTGCTGCGCATGCTGGTTGCCATCGGGGCGCTGGTCCTGCTGCACAACCTCTACACCGGCGCGTCGCATCAGGATCGGGCCGGAACCCGGTGGGTGGCGCTATCCCTGTCCGCGCTTTGGGTGTTCGAACTCAACCACTATGCCGTCACATGGTTTTCGGGCGAAATCCCGGGCCAGATTGCCGCAATCCGGGGCCTGGTCGTCGGCTTTGCCTTCGTACCTCTGGCGATGGCGCTGGGCGCGGACGTGCGCCGGTTGCAGTTCCGCGCCTCGCGCAAGGTCGCATTCCGCTCTCTCTCGCTGCTGCTGATCGGCGCATACCTGATTGCGATGGCGGGGCTCGCACGGCTGTTGCCCTTGATAGAGGCGGATGGCGCACGGCTTGCGCAGGTCGGCTTTCTGGTCGCCCTGCTGACCGTGATGGCGCTGTGGCTGCCTTCCAACCGCTTTCGCGCATGGGCGAAAGTGACCGCGCAAAAGCACCTGTTCAGCCACCGCTACGACTATCGCGCCGAATGGCTGCGGCTGGCCGATACGATCGCGCGCGGGGTGGACGAAGGCGATGCCTTGCAGCTGCGCATTCCCAAGGCGATGGCCGACATTACCGAAAGCCCCTCTGCCGCCCTGTTCCTGGCAGACAGCGATGGTGCGCTGGTCCTGGCAGAGGCATGGCGCTGGCCCACGCTTGCGGACGAAGCACCGGTGCTGCCTTCGCAGATTACCGCGTTCCTATCTTCGCGCGACTACGTGATCGATCTGGAGCAGTGGCGCAAAGGCAAGTCCGCCGCCGGTGCGGCGGAGCTGCTGCCCGCCTGGCTCGACCAGTCGAGCACGGCCTGGGCAATCGTACCCCTGCGCCACTTCGACCGGCTGCAGGGCGCCGTGCTGCTGGCCCGTCCGCTGATCGACCGCCAGCTGGACTGGGAGGATTTCGATCTGCTGACCGTGGTGGGCCGGCAGCTCGCCAGCTATCTGGCCGAACAGGCGAGCCAGCGTGCGCTGATGGAGGCCGCGCGGTTCGACGAGTTCAACCGGCGGATGGCCTTCGTGCTGCACGACATCAAGAACCTGGCCAGCCAGCTTTCGCTGCTGTCGCACAATGCGCAGCGCCATGGGGACAATCCGGCTTTTCACGCCGACATGCTCAAGACCCTTCAGACCAGTTCTGGCAAGCTCAACGCCCTGATCCGGCGGCTGGGGCGGTATGGCAGCGGCCGCGAGACGCAGCTGGAGAGTTTCGATGTCGCAAGGATGGTCCGCGACATTCCCGGTCGCTTCGGCCCGCTGCACCGGATCGATGTCGCCTGCGCCGGCCCCTGTGTAGTGATGGGCGATCCTGAGGGGCTGGAGCAGGCGCTGGTCCACCTGGTCCAGAATGCGATCGACGCGAGCCCGCTCGAAGCGCCGGTCTGCGTAGCGGTTCGGGAGGGCGCATCCGAAGCCATCCTGGAGATTGTCGACGTTGGCGAGGGGATGGATGCCGCCTTCGTGCGCGACAAGCTGTTCGCCGCTTTCGTCAGTTCGAAGTCCGACGGCTTCGGGATCGGCGCCATGGAGGCCCGCGATCTGGTGCGCGCGATGGGCGGTCGGCTGGAGGTGCAGTCGCGCGTGGGCCTGGGCACGCGCTTCACGATCCGGCTGCCGCTGGCCGAGCCCGACAGGACATCCCAAAACACACTTACCCAAGAGGCCGCCTGATGAGCGATTCCAAGAACGGGGCGCTGCCCAAGCTGTTGATCGTCGAGGATGACGAGGGGCTTCAGGCGCAGCTCAAATGGGCCTTCGACGGGTTCGAGGTGTTTATTGCCGGCACGCGCGAGGAAGCACTGACGCTGCTGCGCGCCGAAATGCCGCCAGTCATCACGCTGGACCTCGGCCTGCCGCCCGATCCCGACGGGACAAGCGAGGGGGTCGCGGTGCTCGATGCGATCATGGAGATGGCGCCCGCAACCAAGGTCATCGTCGCCAGTGGGCACGGCGCACGCGAAAGTGCGCTCGATGCGATCGCCGCTGGCGCCTACGATTTCTACCAGAAGCCGCTAGATATCGCGGAGCTGGAACTCATCGTATCACGCGCGCTGGCTCTTCACCGGATCGAGGCGGAGAACCGCCGCCTTGCGGAAAAGGTCGGCGAGAACAAGACGGTGTTGGGCACGCTCATCACCGCCTCGCCAGAGATGGTGAAGGTTGCCCGCACGATCGAACGCGTTGCCAACACGGATGCATCGGTGATGCTGCTGGGCGCGAGCGGGACGGGCAAGGAGCTGCTCGCCCGGGGACTGCACGATGCGAGCCCGCGGCGCGACGGCCAGTTCATCGCCATCAACTGCGCGGCGATCCCCGAAAACCTGCTCGAAAGCGAACTGTTCGGGCATGAGAAGGGCGCGTTCACCGGTGCGGTGAAGACCACACAGGGCAAGATCGAGAGTGCGCATGGTGGAACACTGTTTCTCGACGAAGTGGGCGACATTCCGCTGTCCTTGCAGGTCAAGCTGCTGCGCTTTCTGCAGGAACGCACGATCGAGCGGATCGGCGGGCGCAAGCAGATCGCGGTCGATACGCGCATCGTGTGCGCCACGCACCGCGATCTCGCTGCGATGATCGGCGAGGAAACCTTCCGGGAAGATCTCTACTACCGCATGGCGGAAATCGTCGTGCGCATCCCGTCGCTGGCGGAACGCGCGGGCGATGCGGCGCTGCTCGCCAAGGCTTTCCTCCACCGCTTCTCGCGCGAGATGAATCCGCAGGTGAAGGGCTTCGCGCCCGATGCGCTGACCGTGCTCGACGCGCATGACTGGCCGGGCAACGTGCGCGAGCTGGAAAACCGGGTGAAGCGCGCCGTCATCATGGCGGATGGCAAGCTGGTGAGCGCCGAGGACCTCGACCTGTCAGCGCCGAGTGAGGACGAAGGGGTAGCCCTCAACCTCAAATGTGCACGCGAGGCGGCGGATCGTCATGTCATCCGCAAGGCCCTGGCGCGCACGGAAGGCAATATCTCGGGCAGCGCCAAGCTGCTCGGCGTGTCACGCCCCACGCTTTACGACCTGCTCAAGCAGTACGACTTGCAGAACTAGGCGGTCTCTTCCTCCGCGCCGTGCCTGCGGTTGTAGCGCATGGACCACAGCAGCGAGATACCGATCAGCACCGCCCCGATCAGGCCGGTAATGGTCTCCGGGATGTGGAACTGCGCCGACAGCAGCATGATGAGGCCCAGCGCGATGATCGCCCAGAAGGCGCCGTGTTCAAGGAAGCGATACTTGGTCAGCGTGCCCGCCCGGACGAGGTGGACCGTCATCGAGCGCACGAACAGCGCCCCGATGCTCAGCCCGATGGCGATGATGATCATGTTGTTGGACAGTGCGAACGCGCCGATCACCCCGTCGAAGCTGAAGCTTGCATCGAGCACTTCGAGATAGAGGAAACCGCCCAGGCCGGAGCGCACCGCGCCTTCGGCCATTTTCCTGCGCTCCACCTTGTCGAGCACGGTACCGATCGCGTCGACCGCGATGTAGGTAACAAGACCCAGTACGCCCGCGGTCATGAAGACCAGCGCGTCCCCATCCGAGAGCATGGTGGACACGGTGTAGAGGATCACCAGCAGGATGCCGATTTCCGCCGCCTGGATTTCCGAAAAGCGGCGCAGCCACAGCTCCAGTCCGCGAATCCAGTCCACGTCCTTATCGCCATCGAAGAAGAAGCTAAGGCCGACCATGGTAAGGAAGGCGCCGCCGAAGCCCGCGATGCCCACATGCGCGCCGCTGACGATCTCCTCGTAACGCTGCGGATCGTTGAGCGAGAGGTTGATGGCGGACAGCGGATCGAGCTTTGCGGCGATGGCGACAATGGCGAGCGGGAAGATGATCCGCATGCCGAACACCGCGATCAGGATACCCCAAGTGAGGAAGCGCCGCTGCCACTTCTCGTCCATTTCGCGCAGCACGGTGGCGTTGACCACGGCGTTGTCGAAGCTGAGCGATATTTCGAGGATCGAGAGAACCAGCACGATCCACAGCACCTGCGCCACGCCCGATACGCTGCCGCTGCCGCTCCAGGCGTAGATGGCCGCGACGATGAAGCAGACCGCCGTGAAAAGCAGCGAGCCCCAGTAATGCTTGAAAAGTGTGTTCACGACAGTCTGTGTCCGTGGCGATCGATGCTGGCTCGGGGCCGGTCTATTTGGGCTGATAGGTCTGGTCTTCGGTAGGGAATGCTCGGGTCCGCACGTCCTGCGCATAGTCTTCGACATGGCCGGTGATCTGGCTGGCGAGGTCGCCGTACTTCTTCACGAAGCGCGGGACACGTTCGAACATGCCGAGCATGTCGTCCACCACCAGCACCTGGCCGTCGCACTGCGCCGAAGCGCCGATCCCGATGATCGGTACATCGACTGCCTGCGTAACCTGGATGGCAATCGGCTCTACCACGCCTTCCACCACGATGGCGAAGGCCCCGGCATGCTCCAGCGCCTTGGCGTCGGCGACGATCTTTTCGGCTTCGGCATCGCTGCGGCCGCGTGCGCCGTATCCGCCGAGCACGTTCACCGCCTGCGGTGTCAGGCCGACATGGCCCATCACGGGAATGCCGCGATGGACGAGGAACTCGACCGTTTCGGCCATTGCTTCCCCGCCTTCCAGCTTCACCGCAGCCGCGTTGCTGGCTTTCAGCAGCATGGCCGCACTTTCGAAGGCTTTCTCCGGCGACGGCTCGTAGGAACCGAAAGGCATGTCGACCACCACCACGGAGTGATAGCTTCCGCGCACCACGGCAGCGGCGTGGTTGGCCATCATGTCCAGCGTGACGGGGATGGTGGAGGGCAGGCCGTAGATCACCTGGCCCAGCGAATCGCCCACCAGAAGCGCGTCGCAGTGCTCGTCGAGCAACTGTGCTTGGCGCGCGGTATAGGCGGTCAGCATGACGATGGGCTCGTCCGTCTTCCCGTCCTTCTTGCGGGCGCGCAGCTTGGGCACCGTCAGGCGCTTCATCGGCTGGGGGGTGGGTGTGGCGCGGCTCGTGGCCGTATCGATCTGAAAGGTTGTCGACATGGAGCGCGTGCTAGACCGACAATGGGACAAACGCAAAGCGTCAGGTCTCGACGCGGCCACGGAAACATTGCAGAAGTATCGCCAACACAAAGGGTAAACCGTGCTTTCCGGGCGCGGCAGGGAGATTTGATTATATGGTCGCAACGACGTCCACCGGCCGCGATGGCTGGTCCTCGCGCTCAGCCTTTATTCTTGCCGCGATCGGTTCGGCGGTGGGGCTGGGCAACCTCGTTCGCTTCCCGGCGGAGGCAGGGGCCAACGGGGGCGGGGCGTTCGTCCTGTTCTACATCCTGTGCATCGTGCTGATCGGACTGCCCGTTCTGCTGTCGGAAACGCTGATCGGCAGGCACGGCCAGGCCGCCGCGCCGGAAAGCTATCGCAAGGTCGCAGAAGAATCGGGCGCCTCGAAGAGCTGGGAACTGGTCGCCACGCTGGGGGTGCTGTCCGCGTTCCTGGTCCTCAGCTTCTACTGCGTGCTGGGCGGCTGGGTTTTGTACTACATGTATCTCTTCGTAGCGGATCTGATCGCAACCGGGGTCAGCGGCCCCGCATTCGACGGGATGAGCTTCGAAGCGGTCGATGCGCTGTTCCCGGCGATGATCGCCAATGGGCCCGTCACCGTCGTGCTCAACCTGATATTCCTGGCGATAACGCTGTTCTTCGTCGCCCGCGGCGTATCGGGCGGGATCGAGAAGGTCGCCGTCTATCTGATGCCGCTGTTCTTCGTGCTGCTGGTGGGCATCACGATCTACAGCCTGATCGGCGGGGCAAGCCAGGAGACGTTCGACTACCTCTTCACCTTCGAGCCGGAGAAGCTGACCGGCGAGGTCATGCTGGCGGCGGTGGGCCAGGCGTTTTTCTCGCTGTCGCTTGGTGTGGCCGGGATGGTCACCTATGGTGCCTATGTGTCGCGCGAGGTGAACCTGGCGGGCACGTCTGCCATCATCGGGGCGGCCGATACGTCGGTTGCGCTGGTTGCGGGCCTGTGCATCTTCCCGATCGTGATCGCCGCCGGGCTGACGCCCAATGGCGGGCTGGGCCTGATGTTCCAGACGCTGCCGCACGCGTTCCAGGAAATTCCCTTCGGCTCGCTGATCGGCCTCGCCTTCTTCATCATGGTGGGCTTTGCCGCGCTGACGAGTTCGGTCGCGCTGATGGAGGTGCCCTCGGCGTGGGTGATCGACCAGTTCCGCCTGCCGCGTCCGGCAGCGGTTCTGCTGGTCACGGCGCTGGCGGCGGTGTTCGGCACCCTGTCCGCCCTGTCGACCGGGATGCTCTCGGGCTTTCATCCGCTGGGTTTCCTGCCGATGTTCGAAGGGCTCGGCTTCCTCGACACGCTCGACACGCTGACCAGCAAGCTGACCATGCCGATCGGCGCCTTGTTCACGGCGGTCTTCATCGGCTGGATCGCGGACAAGCGGCTCGTCGATGCAGAGAACGGCCTGAGCGGCGGTCTGCACTACCTGTGGCGCTTCCTCGTGCGCTGGTTCTGCCCGCTGGCACTGCTGCTGATCCTGCTGGGCGGGATTTTCCCCGACCGCGCAGCGCAGCTTTTCGCTGCGCTCGGCGGGGGCGAGGTCCAGTCGGCCGAAGTGGCGGAGTGACAAAAAAAAGGGGCGCGGCCTTCGCAGGTCGCGCCCCCTTTTCGTTGTCTCGCGGGAAGAGCTTTACAGCGACGTTTCCTTGACATGCTTCTCTTGCGCGTCTTGGTGCACATTCATGCCCAGCGCCATCTTGGCGACGTCGAGCAGGCCCATGTCGCCGTTCCAGATTTCCGCATCGCCAAGGTCCATGCGCAGGAACAGGATGTCGGGATCGTCCTTGCCCCCATCGTACCAGGCTTCGACGAAGTTGCTCCAGAAGTGGTCGAAGCGCTCCTGGCTTGTCTCCTTCGTCAGCGTGCCATGGAAGCGCGCGAACATCTTGTGGTCCTCACCCTCGAAGGTCGCGGTGGCCGCGCCCAGCTTGGCGAAATCGCTCTTGGTATGGGTGAAGAACCAGATCGAGCTGTTGGCATCCTTGTCGAGCTGCGGCGCCATCGGGACGGCGCTTGTCGGATCGCTGTCCAGCTGCAGGAACAGGTAGGGGCTGTCCGCCAGCGCCTTCCAGAATTTTTTCCGCAGTTCGTCGGCTTTGCCTTCGTTGTATCTCATTGCAATCTCCTTTGCCTGCCTAACGGTCGAGGCGGGGGGATGGTTTCGACACGGGACGAAGGGCGGTAGTCGCCGGGTGCTTGCGGCTGGCGGCGAAATGGGACATAAAAGGAACAGATGAGTCGTTCCACCATGATCCACGATGCTTTCGACACCGCTGCCGATCTGACCACCGCCACCCACGCCCAGCGCTGGGCGCCGGGGCTGGGCGCGGTGGCGCAAAGCGAAATCTTCGCCTCTTCGCGCGAGGGCAGCGGGGTGGGTGCGGCGTTGGCGCTCGCGCTCGATGCATGGCGCTGCCGCCCGCGTGAAGAAGGTGAGGAGGCGGAGGATCGCCGTGCGGTGGTGTGGGTGCAGACCCGTGCGGCGGTGAAGGCCGGCGGTCGCCCGTTCCGGGCCGGGCTGCCGCCCGAGATTCGCAACCGCCTGATCCATGTGCTGGCGGAAAAAGACGAGGATGCGCTGTTCGCACTGGAAGAGGCGGTGCGCTGCCGCGATGTCGCCTTCGTGATCGGTGAAGTCGTAGGCAGCCCGCGCGCGCTCGATTTCACCGCCTCGCGCCGGTTGACGCTTGCCGCCGAAAAGCACGGCGTGCCGCTGACGCTGGTGCGGCTCGACGGGACGCGCGACCTTTCTTCCGCCCGCCAGCGCTGGGCGGTGAACGCGGCCCCTTCCGCCCGTCCGAAGTGGAACCGCGCTGCGCCGGGGGCTCCTGCCTGGCAGGCCGAATTGTTCCGCGCGCGCAGCCACCCACCGGGCACGTGGCGGCTGAGCGAGGATGGTGGGCGGTTGCTGGCGACACCTCTCCCCGTGCGGGGAGAGGATACGCAGGCTGGGTCGCGTAGCGATCTAGCCGGAGTTGGAGAGGGGCGTTCGATACTCTCGGATGCGGCAGCCCCCTCTCCAAGCTTCGCTAGTTCCTTCGGAGCAAGCGTCGCCATCCTCTCCGCCGACGGGGAGAGGGTTCTTGGTTGAACATGGCACCTCGCCGCATCCTCTCGATATGGCTCGCCGCTTTCGCGATTGACCGCTGGCGCCTGACGGAAGGCTGCGCGCGGGGGCAGGGTGCGGATGCGCAGCCGCTGGTCCTGATTACCGAGACCGCACATGGGCCACGCATCGCCGCAACCAACAACGCGGCCCGGGCAAGTGGCGCACGGATCGGCACCATGCTGGCCGACGCGCGCACGCTGTGCCCGTCGATCCAGGCGGTCCCGGGCGATCCGGCAGGCGATCTCGACATGCTGGAAAAGCTTGCGGTGTGGGCGCGGCGGTGGGGCCCGTGGTCCGCGCTCGATCCGTGCGACGGGCTGCTGGTCGACGTCACCGCCGTGGCCCACCTGTTCGGCGGCGAGACGAAGCTGCTGGCGGATGTGCACCGCGCCTTCGATACGCGCGGCTTCGCAATCCGCGCTGCAATTGCGCCGACCGCCGGTGCGGCATGGGCGCTGACGCATTACGGGCCGGATCGCAGCATTCTCGCACCCGATCACGACATGGAAGCGCGCCTGTCAGACCTGCCAGTGGCCGCGCTGCGGCTCGACGACGACGTGCTCACCGTGCTGCGGCGGCTCGGGCTCAAGCGGCTTGGCGAGCTGGGAACGGTGGGCCGCGATGCGCTCCACCGCCGGTTCCGCAACCGCAAGTCGCCCGCCGCAAACCCTCTGGTGCGGATGGACCAGTTGCTCGGCCGCGTGCCCGAGCCATTGCTGCCGGTGGTGCCGCAGCACGTTCCGCTGGTGCAGCGCCGGTTGATGGAGCCGATCCGCCATCGCACGCTGCTCGACACCGTGCTGGGCGATCTGGCGGCAGACATGGTGCGCGAGCTGGAAGGCGCGGGGCAGGGTGCGCGCCGCCTCGATCTCGGGCTGTGGCGCGTCGATGGAGAGGTCGTCATGCGCACGCTCGAACTGGCCGCCGCCACCCGCGATGCAGGCCATATCGTGCGGCTGTTCGGCGAGAAGCTGGGCGATATCGACGCCGGCTTCGGGATCGAACTGGTCCGCCTGCGCGCCAGCTGGGCCGAGCCGCTGCCCGCCAACCAGGCCGACATCGAAGCTGCCGCCGAGCGCCACGGAACCTCGCTGTCCGCCTTCGTCGACCGGCTGACCATACGCCTCGGATCAAAGGCGGTGCGCCGCCCGGTGCTCAAGGGAAGCCATCTGCCGGAGCGTTCACAGGCATGGCGGCCGCCCCTCGACCCGGAGTCGCCTTCGCAAGACGAACTGCGGTTCCACGCGCGCCCGCTCAAACTGCTCGACCGGGCGGAGAAAATCGCGGTGCTTTATGCGACGCCAGATGGCCTGCCGCAGAGGTTCCGCTGGCGCGGCGACGTGCACGAGATCGCGCGGGTCGAGGGGCCGGAACGGATCGCACCCGAATGGTGGCGCGAGCGCGGCACGGCGCGCCTACGCGACTATTACCGGATCGAGGACGATGCCGGGCGCCGGTACTGGATCTATCGCTATGGGATCGCGGGCGACGGACGCGGCGGCGCGCCCGAATGGTTCCTGCAGGGGCTTTGCGCCTGATCCCCTTTCCGGGGCGAAGTGCCTAGTGGCCCGCGAAAGGCGTGCCGAAAACGCCCACCGCCAGCTCCGCCCACACCAGCACCAGCGCAAACAGGATCGCCAGCACCGCCGCGACGCACCAGGTCGGGCGGCCGATCACGCGGATCGCCAGCTCGATCGCCAGCGCGGTGGCACTCAACAGAATTGTCGCCACTGCGAAATCGAAGAGGGTCCAATGGACCTCTCCAGTAAATTGCATGGCAATCAGCGGGGCGATGAGAATGGCGATAACCGTCCCCCACAGCGCCACGCGCCACAGTCGGTTGGTCAGGCCGGAAGTGATCGAAAGATCGTCCATAATGCCTCTCCTCGAAATCAATCATGCGCGCATCGCCTGCCCGTGGCAAGGCTGGGCCTTCCCCTGTGCACAAGTTTGCAAGCTTCTGAAAAGCAGATTTTTTCTGCGCATGGTGGCGAGGGGCTAGGCAGTAGCCGGGCAAGAACATATAAAGAACATATGGGTCAGCCGCCGATTCTCGAAAAGCTCAAGATTCTCGCCGATGCGGCGAAATACGATGCTTCCTGCGCGTCGTCCGGCACCGCCAAGCGCAACAGCATGAAGGGCGGGATCGGCTCGACCGAGGGGATGGGCATCTGCCACGCCTATGCGCCCGACGGGCGGTGCATCTCGCTTCTGAAGGTGCTGCTGACCAATCACTGCATCTTCGACTGCCATTATTGCATCAACCGCAAGAGTTCGAACGTGCGGCGCGCGCGCTTCACGCCGCAGGAGGTCGCGGACCTCACGCTCAGCTTCTATCGCCGCAATTATATCGAGGGGCTGTTCCTCTCTTCCGGCATCATCAAGAGCTCCGACCACACGATGGAACAGATCGTGGAAGCCGCGCGGATATTGCGCGAGGAGCACGATTTTCGCGGCTATATCCACTTGAAGACCATTCCCGAGGCGGACCCGGAGATCATCCACCGCGCGGGCTTCTACGCCGATCGCGTCTCGATCAATGTCGAACTGCCGACCGATGCCGGGCTGACCCGCCTCGCACCGGACAAGGACGCGCGCCAGATCGAGGGTGCGCTGGGCAAGACCAGCAGCGATATCGTCGAGGCGAAGGATGCGAAGAAGCGCTTCAAGCACGCGCCGCGCTTTGCGCCCGCGGGCCAGTCCACCCAGATGATCGTCGGCGCCGATGCGGCGAGCGATGCGGATATCGTGGGCCGGGCGAGCCGGTTATACGACAGTTTCAACCTGCGCCGCGTCTATTACAGCGCCTTCTCGCCGATCCCCGACGCCTCCGCCGTACTGCCTTTGAAGCGCCCGCCGCTGATCCGCGAGCATCGCCTCTACCAGTCGGACTGGCTGATGCGGTTCTACGATTACCGCCCGCAGGAGATCATGCAGGCGACCGAGGCCGACGGGAACCTGCCGCTCGATATCGATCCCAAGCTGGCTTGGGCATTGAAGTTTCGCGAGCGCTTCCCGGTCGACGTCAACCGCGCAAGCCGCGAGGATCTGCTGCGCGTTCCGGGGCTGGGGGTGAAGGCGGTGCACCGCATCCTCGCCTCGCGCCGCCACCGGACCTTGCGGCTCGACGATGTGGCGCTGCTGACCGTCTCGATCACCAAGGTGCGGCCATTCATCTGCGCCATCGACTGGCGCCCGACCATGCTCACCGACCGGGCGGACCTGCGCGCACTGCTCGCCCCCAAGACCGAACAGTTGGAGCTGTTTGCGGCATGAATTTCCCACATCTATCGTCATCCCAGCGAAAGCTGGGATCGGGTTTGGCGAAGTACGACCATGCCGACAGCGCCCCCTGCTTTCGCAGGGGTGGCGGCTTGGGGGAGCCGTCATGACCGCGCTCCAGCACGTCCGCCCGCACACGCATTACACCGTGCAACTCCCGCGCAGCGACGACTCCACCTTCTGGCGCGAGCGGGCGCGGGCGCTGATCCAGTGCGATGTGCCGCCGGACAAGGTCGCGTGGGTCGAACCCGGCGGTAGCGGCGATCTCTTCGCCAGCGATGGCATGCGTCTGCCCGAACCACCCGCCGATGCACCGCCGGTACGCGCCAGCAAGCGCTATCTTTCGCTCGCAAAGAACGCGGCGCTGCACAGTGATCCGGCGCGTTTCGCGCTGCTCTACCGCCTGCTGTGGCGGTTGCAGCGCAGCCCGAGGATCATGGATGACAAGGCCGATCCGGATGTCCGCCGGGTGGAGGAACTCGACAAGAACGTGCGGCGCGACAGCCACAAGATGCACGCCTTCGTCCGCTTCCGGCAGATCGAGGAGCAGGATGGCGAACACTACGTCGCCTGGTTCGAGCCCGAGCATCATATCCTGCGCGCCAATGCGGGCTTCTTCCGGCGCCGCTTCGCGAGCATGCGCTGGTCGATCCTGACCCCGCAGGGCACGCTGCACTGGGATGGCGAGACCATGCGCGAAGGCCCGCCCGCGCAGAAGGCCGACGCGCCGCACGGCGACCCGGTCGAGGACCTGTGGCGCACCTATTACGCCTCGATCTTCAATCCCGCGCGGCTGAAGGTGGGGGCGATGCTCTCCGAAATGCCGCGCAAATACTGGAAGAACCTGCCCGAAGCCGCGCTCATCCCGGAGCTGATCGCGGGGGCGCAACAGCGCGAGAGCGCCATGGTGGCGGCAGGCGAACGCGATGACGGCGTACGTCCCGAAAGCCTGGAGGCGATCGGCGAGGCCATTCAGGCGTGCCGCAAGTGCCCGATCGGCTGTCTCGAAAACCGCGCGGTGATGGGCGAGGGGGCATCCGATGCGGCGCTGATGATCGTGGGCGAGCAGCCGGGCGATCAGGAGGATCAAGAGGGACGCCCGTTCGTCGGCCCCGCCGGACAGCTGCTCGACATGCATCTGGAACGCGCGGGGATCGACCGTGGCCAGGCTTACGTCACCAATGCGGTGAAGCACTTCAAGTTCACGATGAGAGGCAAAAGGCGGCTGCATCAGTCGCCGACCGCGAAGGAGATCGACACCTGCCGCTGGTGGATCGAAGGCGAGCGTGAATTGGTGAAGCCCAAGCTGGTGCTGGCGATGGGCGCCAGCGCGGCGCGCGGGATGCTGGGCAAGACGGTGAGCATTTCGAAGGTTCGCGGGGCACCGATCCCGCTGGAGGATGGCAGCGAGCTGTGGGTCACCGCGCACCCCTCTTACCTCCTGCGCCTCGACGGAGAAGCGCGCGACAAGCAGGCCGCGTTGTTCGATGCCGATCTGGTCGCAGTGCGCGAGCGGTTGGCAGAGCTGGCCACGCCGTGAGACATTCCATTTCTTTCGTCACCCCCGCAAGCCAACTCGTCATCCCCGCGAAGGCGGGGGTCCAGCTAACCTTTCGCCTATCGGTGAGGGTGGATGGATCCCTGCCTGCGCAGGGATGACGCGAGGGTGCGACCGTGCCTGAGGGTCCGCTCACTCCCAACAAGCGTCGGATCGAAATCGACTCCGATGACGTCGATCCGCCGCCCCGGGCTCCCTTCGTCGAACTGGGGCTTGTCTCGTGCTTCAGCTTCCTGCGCGGCAGTTCGGACGCGGTTGATCTAGTGCTGACCGCGCGCGCTCTCGGCTACGACGCGCTCGGCATTGCCGATGCCAACACGATGGCGGGCGTGGTCCGCATTCACACCGAGGCAAAGACGCTGAAGGTGCGCCCGGTGATCGGCTGCCGGATCGAGACGGTCGAGGGCCTCGCCTTCCTCGCCTATCCGAAGGACCGGGCCGCCTACGGGCGCTTGTGCCGCCTGATCAGCCAGGGCCGGATGCAGACGCTCTCGGGAGAGTGGCAGGAGAAGGGCGTGTGCGAGATCGACCTCGCGATGCTCGCCGCGCACAGCGAGAATGTGCAGCTGGCGCTGCTGCCGCCCGACGATCTGGATGCCCAGGTCACGATTGCGGTGCCAAGCAATGTGATCCCCTTCCGTCATCCCGGACTTCATTCGGGATCCCGCTTGTCTTTCGGCATCGACACAGAAGAAGCGGGGCCCCGGCTCGGAGGCGGGGGTGACGAAAGAGTTGAACTGAGGGCTCCCTTTCCCAAGCTCCTCCCGCATTTGACCGTGCAACTACCGACGCTGCGCCACCTTGCCGCCGCCTATCTCTATCGCGGCGACGATATTGCCCGGATCGACCGGCTCGACGCCATGGCGCGGGCGCACAACCTCACGCTGCTCGCCACCAACGACGTGCATTATCACGCGCCAGAACGCCGCCCGCTCAATGATGTCATGACGGCAATCCGGCATAAGACGACCGTGGAAGCCGCCGGACAGCTGCTCCACGCCAATGCCGAGCGGCATCTGAAATCGCCGGAGCAGATGGTCTACCTTTTCGCACGCTGGCCCCATGCCATCATGGCGTCACGCGATATCGCGGATGCCTGCCGCTTCAGCCTCGACGAGCTGCAATACGAGTATCCAAGGCGCGCCTATCCCGATGGCATGACCCCGCAGCAATATCTGGAGCGGCAGACTTGGGATGGTGCAAAATGGCGCTATTCCAATATCATACCGGATAAAGTTAAGACTACGCTCGAGTATGAGCTGGCGCTGATCGGCAAGCTCGATCTGGCCCCCTATTTCCTTACCATCAAGGAAATCGTCGATTTCGCGCGCAGCCAGACGCCCCCGATCCTGTGCCAGGGCCGGGGCAGCGCAGCCAATTCCGCCGTATGCTTCTGTCTCGGCATCACCAGCGTCGATCCTGCCGAGCACCAGTTATTGTTCGACCGGTTTCTTTCCGAAGAGCGCAGCGAGCCGCCCGACATTGATGTCGATTTCGAGCATGAGCGGCGTGAGGAAGTCATCCAGCACATTTATAGGGAGTATGGACGGGATCGCGCCGGCTTGTGCGCCACCGTCATCCACTATCGCCCCCGCATGGCAATCCGCGAGGTGGGCAAGGCAATGGGCCTGTCGGAAGACGTCACTGCATCGCTCGCGCGTACCGTATGGGGTGGCTGGGGGCGCGAGATCGGCGAGGATCACGTGGCGGAAACGGGCATGGATATTGCCGATCCGCACCTGAAGCGAGTTCTCAAACTCACGCAGCAAATGATTGGAATGCCCCGACATCTCTCCCAGCATGTCGGTGGTTTCATCCTCACCGACGGATTGCTGACCGAGACCGTGCCGATCGGCAATGGCGCAATGCCCGACCGCAGTTTCATCGAATGGGACAAGGACGACATCGACGATCTGGGCATCTTCAAGGTCGATGTTCTCGCGCTCGGGATGCTGACCTGCATTCGCAAGGGCCTCGATCTGCTTGAAGACCATTACGACCGGCCGCTGACGCTTGCCACCGTCCCCCAGGAAGATCCGGCGGTTTACGACATGCTGTGCAAGGGCGACTCGCTCGGCGTGTTCCAGGTGGAGAGCAGGGCGCAAATGAACATGCTGCCGCGCCTGCAACCGCGCCAGTTCTACGATCTGGTGGTGCAGGTCGCGATCGTGCGCCCCGGCCCGATCCAGGGCGATATGGTCCACCCCTATCTCAAGCAGCGGCGATTGGCGCGCGCGGGAAAAACCGATTTCCAGCTTCCTGCGCCTGCGCCCGAGCATGGTCCGCCAGACGAGCTTTCCTCGATCCTCGGGCGCACTTTCGGGGTGCCGATCTTTCAGGAACAGGCGATGAAGATCGCCATCGATGCGGCTAGGTTCTCTCCGGCAGAAGCCAACCGCCTACGCCGGGCGATGGCCACGTTCCGCAGTCGGGGGATGGTACACGCGCATGAGGAAATGATGGTCGGGCGCATGATCGAGCGCGGCTACGATCCCGATTTCTCCCAGCGCTGCTTCGACCAGATCAAGGGTTTCGGCGAATATGGCTTCCCGGAGAGTCACGCGGCGAGCTTCGCGCACCTGGTCTATGTGTCGAGCTGGCTCAAATGCCACTACCCGGCGGCCTTCGCCTGCGCGCTGCTCAATTCGCAGCCGATGGGCTTTTACGCGCCCGCACAGATCGTGCGCGACGCGGCGGAGCATGGGGTCGCGGTGCTGCCTGCGGATGTGAACTGCTCCGACTGGGATTGTACGTTGGAGGAATTCCAACCGTCACAGGCCCACCCCACTGCGACTAGCGCCGACGATGTCGAGGCAAGTCTCGTTACCCCTCCCGCTTGGGGGAGGGGAATGAAGCCTGGCGAGCCGGAGTCGAGCTTAGCTGCAACGGAGTGGGCGGCCGAGGACAAGGGTTGCCTCGACCGGCCCATGGCCCTGCGCCTTGGCCTGCGCCAGATCGACGGTTTCCCTGAGCATGTCGCGGCCAAGCTGGTGGCGGAGCGGGTCGAAAACGGCCCCTATCGCGATGTCGCGGAACTACGCGACCGTGCGAGGCTTGCTCCCTCGCATATCGAGCGGCTCGCCAGCGCCGATGCCTTCCAGTCGCTGAACCTGACGCGCCGCCAGGCCTTGTGGGATGCGCGCAGCCTGATCGCCTCTCCCGACCTGCCGCTGTTCCGCGCGGCGGACGAACGCGACGAGGGGGCGGAAAAGGCCGCTACCCGCCTGCCCGTCATGCCGCTCAGCGAAGAAGTGGTCGCCGATTACCAGACCACCCGGCTCAGCCTGAAGGCGCATCCGATGGCCTTTCTGCGGGGCGATCTGGCGCAGCGCGGCTTCGTGCGTGCCTGCGACCTGCGGACACGCAAGTTCCGCTCCATGGTGCAGGTCGCGGGCGTGGTGCTGATCCGCCAGCGACCGGGCAGCGCCAAGGGCGTGTGCTTCATCACGCTGGAGGACGAGACGGGGGTGGTGAACCTGGTCGTGTGGCCGGACCTCAAGGAAAAGCAGCGCAAGGTGGTGATGGGCGCGCGGCTGATGGAGGTGCGTGGCCGCGTGGAGTATGATGACGAGGTGATCCATGTCATCGCGCACCATATGACCGATGCGAGCCATATGCTCTCGCGCCTGTCCGACGAGACGCTGCAATACCAGCTGGCGCGCGCCGACCACGTCAATTCGCCGCTGCCTTCCAACAAGATCAACCCGCGCGACGACCTTCGCAGTGGAGCAGAAGACCCCGCCCATGAAAGCGCGATCCGCCCGCGCGACCTGATCGACGAGCTGCCCAATACGACCGGGCATCCGCGCAATCTGCGGATCATTCCGAAATCGCGCGACTTTCATTGAGGATGGCAGATACAAATCCCCGTTTCGAAAGGCTGAGGAACGCCGCACGCGTGTTGCGCCCGTTCGCCCGGCTCTCTGCCGATCGGCTCGTCCTGACGATTCTCGTGCTGATTGCGCTGTTCGCAGGCGGGCGCGCCTGGCTGGCCGCAAACCCCGGCAGCAATCCGTGGGCGCCGCTCGATCTCGACGACGAACCGGGCTGGGCGACGAAGTCCAAGATCGCCGATCTGCGCGACGATCCCGCACAATGCCGTGCGGTGCTGGAACGCAGCGAGGTCGATTTCACCCCGCTCGAACCGGTGGGCGAGGGGGCCTGTCGGCGCGAAGACCGCACGCTGCTGAACCAGTTCCCCTATGCCGATCCCCGCCCGGACACGACCTGCGCGGTGGCGGCGGCTTTGGAAATCTGGCGCCGCGATAGTGTGGAGCCCGCCGCGCAGGAGGTTTTCGGGCAGGATGTCGCGCGGATCGAGCATTTCGGCAGCTTTTCCTGCCGTCGCCTGTATGGACGCGACGAGGGCCCGTGGAGCCAGCATGCCACCGGCAACGCAATCGACATCGCAGGTTTCATTCTGGAAGACGGCACGCGGATCGCCATCGTCAACCACTGGGACGCTGAAGATGAGCGGTCGCAATTCCTGCGGGAGGTACGCGACGGCGCCTGCGCAGCCTTCGGCACCGTGTTATCGCCCGATTACAACGAGGCGCACCGCGACCATTTTCATCTCGATCAGGAAAGCCGCGGCTTCGGCGGAGTATGCCGCTAGGTCTCTTGCGGGCGCGGCACCGTGAACCACAGCCACAGGGCAGCGCACGCCATGACCGCCATCCAGAGATAATATCCCGAATGCCGGGCAAGGATCGGATTTGCGCCGGAATCGTCGGGCAGCACACGCCAGAAAATCGCGCTCACGATTGCGAGTGCCAGAAATACGGCGCTGACCCGCATTGTGCTGCGCCTCGCTGCATCACCGCGCCAGGCGCTGTAGCCGAGCGCGAAAAGGAATAACCGGGTTGGCAAACGCAGCGAACTGCAAGATCATCCACCCCAGGAACGTCCCGAGCACCAGAATCCCCAATCCCGGGAATGTCTGATCTTCATTGACGTGATCGACAGTCACCACCGGCAGAAACAGTGTCACGATCCAAAGGGCGATAAGCAGGCCGGGGACGGCGTAGCGCGCCCCGCCTTTCATTTTCAGACCGCTTCCAATGCGTATCCGGCAGAGCGGACCGTACGGATCGGATCCTTCGCGCCATCCAGCTCCAGCGCCTTGCGCAGGCGGCGAATATGCACGTCGACCGTGCGCAGTTCGATATCGCTGCCCGTGCCCCAAACGCCGTCCAGAAGCTGGCCGCGACTGAAAACGCGCCCCGGACTTTCCATGAAGAACTTGAGCAGGCGGTATTCGGTCGGGCCGAGTTGCAGGCTGCGCCCGCGCCGTTCGACCTTGTGTGCCACCGGATCGAGCCGGATATCGCCAACTTCGATCGCTTCGCCGGCAAGGGCGGGGCGGATGCGGCGCATCACGGCGGCCACGCGGGCCAGCAGCTCGCGCGGGCTGAAAGGCTTGGTCAGGTAATCGTCCGCGCCCGTTTCCAGGCCTCGCACGCGGTCGTCCTCCGCCTCGCGCGCGGTGAGCATGATGATCGGGACATGCGCGGTTTCCTTGTCGCGGCGCAGACGCCGGCAGACCTCAATCCCGCTGGTGCCTTCGATCATCCAGTCGAGGATGATGAGATCGGGCACATCCTCGCTCGCCATCAGCAGCGCCTCGTCGCCATCGGCGGTGACGCGGACCTGGTAGCCCTCGTTCGCAAAACGAAATTCGAGCAATTCGGCAAGCGCCGGATCGTCTTCGACTAGGATCAGCTTGGCTGAGGGCACAGGAAGTCTCGCAATTCGCTCGCTGTCATGTCTGTTACGACGGGACGACACGGTGTCAACTATCGTCGTCCAGAGGGTAGGAACCGGTCGCGGCGAAATAGACCATCTCCGCCACGTTCGTGGCGTGGTCGCCAATCCGCTCTATGTTGCGCGCCACGAACAGCAGCTGCGCCGCACTCGAAATGGTCGCAGGATTTTCGACCATGTGGCTGACAAGATTGCGGAAAATGGAATTGTAGAAGGCGTCCACCTTCTTGTCCGATGCGATCACCTCACGCGCCAGCGCCGGGTCGCGCGCGGCGTAGGCGGTCAGCACGTCGTGCACCATCTCCGCAGCAAGATCGGCCATGGCGGGCAGCAGGGTGAGCGGTTCGAACCGGGTGCGCCCCTCGATCTGGCCCACCCGTTTGGCGATGTTCTTGGCATAGTCGCCGATCCGTTCCACCACGCCCGCAATCTTGAGCGCGGCGATCACCTCGCGCAGGTCGTCCGCCATGGGCGCGCGCAGGGCGATGATTTTCACCGCCAGCCTGTCGACCTCGATTTCCAGGGTATCGAGCTTACGGTCGTCCGCCACGATGCGTTCGGCGAGTACCTCATCGCCGCGGATCAGCGCATCGAGCGCGCCTTCCAGCGCGGTTTCCGCCAGGCCGCCCATCTCGGTGATGAGGCCGCGCAGCCGCGTGATATCCTCGTCGAAGGCCTTGACGGTGTGTTCGGAAATCATCCGTATCGTCCGGTGATGTAGTCCTTGGTTCGCTCTTCCAACGGATTGGTGAAGATCTCGTCCGTCGGTCCATACTCCACCATCTTGCCGAGATGGAAGAAGGCGGTGCGCTGGCTGACCCGGGCGGCCTGCTGCATGGAGTGGGTGACGATCACGATCGCGTACCGACCCGCCAGCTCGTCGATCAGCTCCTCGATCTTGGCGGTGGCGATGGGGTCCAGCGCCGAAGCGGGCTCGTCCATCAGGATCACTTCGGGGTCCACCGCGATGGCCCGCGCGATGCACAGGCGCTGCTGCTGGCCGCCGGAAAGCGCGGTGCCCGATTCGCCGAGCCGGTCCTTCACCTCGTTCCACAGGCCTGCACGCTGCAGCGATTTCTCGACGATCTCGTCCAGATCGCCCTTGCTGTTCGCCAGCCCGTGAATCTTGGGGCCATAGGCAATGTTGTCGTAGATCGACTTGGGGAAGGGATTGGGCTTCTGGAACACCATGCCCACGCGTGCACGCAGCTGCACCACGTCCATCCCGCTCGAATAGATATTCTCTCCGTCGAGCTCGATATCGCCTTCCACCCGCGCCGACGCAATCGTGTCGTTCATGCGGTTGAGCGTGCGCAGGAAGGTCGATTTCCCGCAGCCCGATGGGCCGATGAAGGCGGTGACGAACTTCGTCGGGATATCGATCGAGACATCGTCGATCGCCTTCTTGTCCCCATAGTAGACCGAGACGTCGCGCGCGCGCATCTTGGCTTCGGCCTTTTCATCCATTTCGTGGAGTACGGTCACCAGCTTTTCTCGAACTTGTTGCGCAGGTAAATGGCGAGGGCGTTCATCACGAGCAGGAACAGCAGTAGCACGATAATCGCGGCGCTGGTCCGTTCGATGAAGCCACGGTCGATTTCATCCGACCACAGGAAGATTTGCACCGGCAGCACGGTGGCCGGCGAGGTGAAGCCGTCGGGCGGGGTTGCCACGAAGGCGCGCATGCCGATCAGCAGCAACGGTGCGGTCTCGCCCAGTGCGCGCGCCATGCCGATGATCGTGCCGGTCAGGATCCCGGGCAGGGCAAGCGGCAGCACATGGTGGAACACCACCTGTACCGGGCTCGCGCCCACGGCCAGCGCCCCGTCGCGGATCGAAGGTGGCACCGCCTTGATCGCATTACGGCCCGAAATCACGATTACCGGCATGGTCATCAGCGCCAGCGTCATCCCGCCGATCAGCGGGGCGGATCGCATATTGGGGAAGATGGTCAGGAACACCGCCAGGCCCAGCAGACCGAAGATGATCGAAGGGACCGCCGCCAGATTGTTGATCGAAACCTCGATCAGGTCGGTCCAGCGGTTCTTGGGGGCATATTCCTCGAGGTAGAGCGCGGACAGCACGCCGATGGGGAAGGCCAGCGCCAGCGTGACGATCATGGTCAGGATCGATCCCTTGAGCGCGCCCCACACGCCGACCTGCTGCGGGTCGGTTGCGTCAGACCGGGTCAGGAACCCTCCGTCGAAGCGCTTGGCGAGATGCCCGCCGTTCTGCAATTCCTGGGCGAGGGCTTGCATCTCTGGCGAACCTTCTTCGTCGAGGCCCTTGGCAAGGTCGCCGCTGGCGGGGAGCCAGAAGGTTTCCTGCCGGTTCAGCATGCCGGGATCGTCGATCAGCGTCTCGGCCACTTCGCGCCACGCGTCCTCGCTCAGCTGAGCGGCGCCCGCTTCGCCCATGGCCTGTTCGGCGGAGAACGCGACGATCTCCGGCAGGCCCTGGATTTCCAGCGTCTGGATCGCGCTTGGCTGGCTGAGGGTTGCCTGATCGCCCGCCAAGCCGCTTTCGGCGAAGTCGATCGGCACCTGCAGCTCCGCGCGCTGGAAGCCGCCGATGCCGTTGATCGTCATGTTGCCGAGCAGGATGAACAGGATCGCGATCGAGACGAGAATCGCCAGCAGCCCGAAGCGCTTGAACCGCCGCTCGGAGGCATAGCGCTGCTTGAGGCGCTTTTCGAACGCCTCGGTACGGGTGGGCTGGGCACCTTCGAGTTGTGCGGGGTTACTCATATGCCTCCCGGAAGCGCTTGACGACGCGCAGGGCTATGAAATTGAGGAGCAGTGTGACCATGAACAGCACGAAGCCGAGCGCAAATGCGCTGAGCGTCGCCGGGTGATCGAAGCTGCCTTCGCCCGTCAGCAGGGCGACGATCTGCACCGTCACGGTGGTCATCGCCTCCAGCGGGTTGGCCGAAAGGTTGGCTGCGGTCGATGCGGCCATCACCACGATCATGGTTTCGCCGATTGCACGGCTGACGGCCAGCATCACGCCCCCCACGATGCCGGGCAGGGCGGCCGGAATCAGCACCCTCTTGATCGTTTCGGACTGGGTCGCACCCATCGCCAGGCTGCCATCGCGCATGGAGGCGGGAACGGCTGCGATACTGTCGTCGGCCATCGAGGATACGAAGGGAATGATCATCACGCCCATCACCAGACCTGCGGCAAGCGCGCTTTCGGAAGAGGCATTGGTGATGCCCACCGCCTGCGCCGCATCGCGGATCATCGGGGCCACGGTCAGCGCCGCGAAATAGCCGTAGACCACGGTCGGCACGCCCGCGAGAATCTCCAGGGCGGGCTTGATGATCTTGCGCCAGCGGGAGCTGGCATACTGCGTGAGGTAAATCGCGCTCATCATGCCGAGCGGGATGGCCACGATCATGGCGATGATCGCACCGATGAAGATCGTGCCCCAGAAGAGCGGAATGGCCCCGTATCGGTCGCCCTGTGGCGCTTCCGGGTTTGCCATGGGATCGGGGTTCCAGCTCAGCCCGAACAGGAAATCGATCGGCGAGACCATGCCGAAGAACCGGATCGTCTCGAACACCAGGCTGGCGAGAATGCCGAAGGTGGTAAGGATCGCGACCAGCGATGCGAGCAGCAGCAGGCCCATCACCGCGCGTTCCACCTTTACCCGTGCGATGAAGGCGGGCTTGAGCCGACTATAGGCCCACAGCCCCAGGATGGCGGCCATCGCCAGAGCAAAGCCGAAGCCGACGAGGCTGTAGAAACGATCCGCCTGGCGGAAGGGCTCCACCAGTGCCTGCGCGTCGGGATTGAACACGGCGGTCGCGTGGCCATTGGCGACGGCGCGCGCCTCCGCGAGCATCGACTGGCGCTGGAAACCGAAGGCGGGCAGATCCTGCGCGGCGGGCGAGGCGAGAACCCATTGTTCGACCAGGATCGGCGACAGGATGCTCCAGACCACCGCGAACAGCGCCAGCGGCAGTGCGACCCAGATCGCAACGAACCACGCATGATAGCCCGGCCGGGCCACCACCCGGCGCGGTTCGCTACCGCGCGTGAAGGCGCGAGCCTTGGCGCGGCCCGCGAGCCAGCCCGCCAGCCCGAGGCCGATCGCAAGCAGAAAAAGAAACGCAGGTGACATGCTGCGGTCGGATCCTCTCAATCCCCATTCAGCCGCAACTTTTCAGTGAACGGCTCTGATCCAGGCATAATGGTGTGTGGTGCCGATTGGAAAGCGGCAGCGCCCACGCGTTGTTGATACTACGTGACAATGTGATGACATTTGCTCACGTTGCGGGTGGTGCCTCCCCCGACTGTGGGACTTGGGTGACGCGATCGGAGGAGGTTTCCTCCGCAGCTTGTGTGTCTTCGGTGGCGCCGGGCGCGTGATACTGCGGGATGCGAACGGTGACGGTCGTTCCCTGGCCGACCTCGCTTTCTATGTCGAGCCGTCCGTGGTGGCGTTCGACAATGTGCTTGACGATCGCCAGGCCAAGGCCCGTGCCCCCGGACATGCGGCTGCGCCCCGGATCGGTCCGGTAGAATCGGCGCGTCAGATGGGGCAGGTGCTCGGGTTCGATTCCTTCACCCTGGTCCACGACTTCGAGTTTTGCCTCGCCAAGTGCGGATTCTGTCAGGCGCAGGACAACGGGGCTGTCGGGACGGCCGTATTTCAACGCGTTGTCCACAAGGTTGCGCACAAGCTGTTCCAGCTGCTGCGTATCGCCGAGCACTTCGAACTGGCCTTCCGCCTCGAAAGTGACCCGTTCGCTCCGATTGGCGCCCGCGCCCTCGCGCGCTGCGCGCTCTACCAGGTGGTTGAGATCGACCGGCGCGTCCGGCCGGTCATGTTTCTCCGCCTCGACCCGCGAGAGCGACATCAGGTCGCTGACAAGGTTCTGGAGCCTTTGCGCCTCACGGTGAATCGTATCGAGAAACTTGCGCGCCGTCGCTTCGTCGATGTCCTCCGGATGTTCGCTGAGCGTTTCGACGTAGCCGATGATGGAGGATAGCGGCGTGCGCAGCTCGTGGCTGGCATTGGCGACGAAATCCGTGTGCGCGCGGCTGACATCGGATTCGGCGGTTTTGGAGATCAGCTCGATTACCGCGGTGTGATCGTCGATCGCATAGCGGCTGACGCGGTATACATCCTTGCGTCGGACAAGACCGGTCACGATCGCTTCGCCATGAGTATCGCTGTCCATCAGCGCGATGGCGCGCGGATGGCGAATCGCAACGCGCACGTCCTGGCCCACCACATGCTCACCCAGCAGCGCCCGCGCGGACGCATTGGCGATCAGCACGCGCTTGCGATCGACCAGCAGCAGCGGCGAATGGGCATTCTCGATCATCCCGATCAGGCTCTCGCGCGAGAGGCCTTCCGGGCGCGGATCGGATTCGACGATCGGTTCGTGGGGCTGGCTGATCAGCAGCGTGAGCGACCACACCAGCCAGATGGCCAGCGCATAGGGCACCGGTATGCCGGACAAAGCAATCAGGATGGCGCTGGCGGCGGCGATCATGAGGCCGGCCCACGGCAAGACGAGCGGCTTGTGCATGGGCAGGGGCCCTAGGGTGATTCGCCGCGTTAAGCCAGTGCGGGGAATTTCCCCGACAGGGCACGCGAAAGGCAGGTTCGGGGAGGGTTTGTTGCATCGGCATGAGCCGCAGGCTTTCGGATGGTGACCCCTACGGGAATCGAACCCGTGTTTCAGCCGTGAAAGGGCCGCGTCCTAACCGCTAGACGAAGGGGCCACATCCGAAAGAAGCTTCTGGCGCTCCGGCAAAAGCCGTTAGCGCCGAAGCGAGCCGCGCGTTTAGGCAGGTGACGGGAATGGGTCAAGCCCAAGTTCGTGCAATTTCTAAAGCAATGCCAAGGCAACGTCTTCCAGGTGCAATTCGGCACGCGGCGTGTTGGCCCAGGTATCCACCTTTGCCCGGCCCGCCAGCCATACCTGCGTGCCCGGATGAAGCGCGAGCAGCGCCTGGCCGAAATCGGTATCGGCAATCCTGAAGGCAATCGCCTTGATCGAGCCGCCCTCACGCGATCCGGCAACCAGCCGGACATGGTCGCTGCCGACCCGATCCACCTTCACGATGTGCACCGGCCCGATGGCGAGGCGCGGGCCGGGCCAGCCCATGCCGTAGGGGCCGCCTTTTTCCAGCGTTTCGACCAGCTCCACGCTCAGCCCCCGGGGGCCCAGCGATAGATCGAAGCCCAGCGAAGCCTCGGCACTGGCGGCCGAAACCTGCTTTTCCAGCCTAGCCTCCAGCCAATCGGACAGCGCCTCTATCCTGTCCTCGCGCACGGTGAGCCCGGCGGCCATTGCGTGCCCGCCGCCCGCTTCCAGCAGGCCTTCCTCGCGCGCGGCCATGATCGCAGCGCCGAGATCGACGCCCGGGATCGAACGCCCCGAGCCCTTGCCGAGCCCGGTCTTCCGGTCGCGCGCGATGACGATGCTGGGCCGCCCGGTCTTTTCCTTGATGCGCCCGGCGACAATGCCGATCACGCCGGGGTGCCAGCCCTCGCCGTGGACGATTCGCAGGTTCCGATTGGCCTGCCTCGCAAGTTGCGCCTCGCCCGCTTCCTGAACCTCCGCCTCGATCGCGCGGCGATCATCGTTGAGCTGAGAGAGCTGGGCGGCAATCAGGGCGGCTTCTTCGGGGTCCTCGGTGGTCAGCAGCCGGACGCCCAGCGTCGATTCGCCCACCCGGCCGCCTGCATTGATTCGCGGGCCGAGCGCGAAACCCAGATCGGAGGATATCGGCGCGCGGGTCAGGCGGCTTGCATCGATCAGCGCACTCATCCCGGTATTCGCGCGCTTGGCCATCACCTTGAGGCCTTGCGCCACGAATGCGCGGTTGAGCCCGTGCAGGGCAGCGACGTCGGCAACCGTGCCCAATGCCACCAGATCGAGCAGACCGCGCAGGTCCGGCTCCTTGCGATCCTCGAAATAGCCGCCCTCGCGCAGCTTGCGCACCAGCGCGATGGCGGCGAGGAACGCCACCCCGACGGCCGCCAGATGGCCATGCGTGGCGGCCTCGTCTTCCTCATCCAGGCGGTTGGGATTGACCAGCGCCACCGCTGCGGGGCGTTCGGGCGAGCACTTGTGGTGGTCGATCACGATCACATCCACGCCCGCATCGCGCGCCGCCGCCAGCGCCTCGTGCGCCATGGCTCCGCAATCGACCGTGACGACCAGGCTCGATCCCTGTTCGCCCAGCTTCACCAGCGCTTCGCCACTGGGGCCATACCCCTCCAGCAGCCGGTCCGGGATATAGTAGTCCGCTTCGTGGCCCAGCATGCGGAACAGGCGAATCAGCAGCGCGGCGGAGGTTGCGCCGTCCACATCGTAATCGCCGTAGATCGTCACCTTTTCGCGCGTCAGGATGGCCTGCGCCATGCGCTCCGCCGCCACGTCCATGTCCTGGAAGATGGAAGGGTCGGGCAGGAAGGCGGCCAGCTTGGGCTCGCGCTGACGGTCCAGATCGTCCCGCGTTACCCCCCGCGCCAGCAGCAGCTGGGTCAGGATATCGTCGCCAAGGCCCCCGGCGGCGTCGGCATACTGGTTGTGGCCACCGCGCCAGCGCCAGCTGCGCCCGCCGAGCGAGCGTTCGACACCGCAGACATAGCTGAAAGTGGAAGAGGGGGCCGTCGTCGCCATCGCATCAGCCTAGCGTGTTGCAGAGCAAGAACAAAGCACGCCCCCGTTGACTTTCGACAGCCGGGCCCGAGTTTGGGCTCATGACGCAGCAGCCACTACTGATCGCATGGCATAGCCGCACCGGCGCGAGCGAGGCGATGGCGCGCGCCGCCGCGAAAGGGGCGGGCGATGCCGCGCGGATACTCGCCGCCGAAGATGTGACGCCCGACGACCTGCTGGCTGCGCAAGGTTACCTGTTCGTCTGCCCCGAAAACCTCGCCACCATGTCCGGCATGATGAAGGAGATGTTCGACCGTTGTTACTACCCCGTCCTCGGCAAGATCGAGGGGCGTGCCTTCGCCACCATCATCGCTGCCGGATCGGACGGGGAGGGCGCGCAGGCGCAGATCGACCGCATTGCACAGGGCTGGCGGCTGAAGCGGGTCGCCGATCGCATCATCATCTGCATGGAGGCGCAGACGCCGGAAGAAATCCTCGCCGAGAAAACCGTGCCCCAGGGGCGGCTGGACGAATGCGAAGCGCTGGGCGAGGCGATGGCCGAAGGCCTGGCGATGGGCGTCTTCTGATCGTTTCCGACTGGCGTCGCCCGTGATCCATTTCGGAGCAATCCATGCGGCTGCCCTCTCGACGGGCCGGCGCGACACGCGCAAAGCATGCTTGCGGCAGGAGCGCAGGAAGGGATGAGCGCATGTCCGGTGAGTTGATGGGGTCCGATGCTTCGGAAATCGGCGACGATCTGTTGATCCTCTTCGCGCGGGACGAGCGGCCCACCGCACGGCGCGTGCGGCAGCAATGCGCGGATGCGGCATATATCGATTCTCTCGGACCGGATCTTGCGGCGACCGACCGCCCGCGCGACATCGCGCCGCCCTGCGGCCTCTCGCTCGGCCGGGCGGGGTTTACTTTCGACCTCGTCGGTCTGGCGCCCGGCCCGGCGGTTGCCATCCCGCGAATCGATTTCTCCCAGTCGCTGCAAGACGTGGTGCTACCCGCAAGGATCGAGGCCGCATCCTTGCGGCTCGGCCCGCATGTTGCGGCAGGGCGGAACAGCGTGTCGATCCTGCGCGAATGGTTCGTGCTGGCCCATGGCCTTGCCGACACCTTCGGCGGCGCCGCGATCTGCTGGACGCCCGGCGGGGTGGCCATCGAACCGGACCGGCTGGAGCGCCATTTCGACGCCTGGCAGCGGCGCGGGGAATTGCCTGTCGGCCTGTTCGCCAGCTTTCGCCGGACGCTCGACGGTGCGCTTCAGAGCCAAGGGTTGCGGTACTTCACCGGGCAGGAATTCCGGATCGAGCCGACTCTCTTGCGCGGGGACGAGGATTCGCTGGCGCGGCTGCTGTTCACACACCTCTTCTACGCCGGCGAACAGGATCAGACCGGGCAACTCGCCACGCCGGAAGGGCAGGCCATCCGGCTGGAACCCTCGGCCAACAGGCGCTTCGTGAGGGTTTGGCCCGGTTAGCCGTCAGTACGGGGCGGCAGCCTCGTCCAGCGCCGCCTTCGCTTCCTTGTATTCACGCTCCAGCCGATTGACCATCTCGGCCACGGTGGCAACGTTCTTTACCGCGCCCACCCCTTGGCCCGAGCCCCAGATGTCCTTCCACGCCTTGGCCTTGGAATTGCCGCCGCTGCCGAAGTTCATCTTGGAGGGATCGCTTTCGGGCAGGTTGTCCGGGTCGAGCCCGGCGGCCTCGATCGAGCTGCGCAGGTAGTTGCCGTGAACCCCGGTGAACAGGTTGGTGTAGACGATGCCTTCGGCGCTGCTGTCCACGATGCCCTGCTTGTACCCCTGATCGGCGTTGGCTTCCTCGGTCGCGATGAACGCGCTGCCGATATAGCCGAAATCGGCCCCCATCGCCTGCGCGGCAAGTACGGAACGACCGGTCGCGATGGAGCCCGACAGCGCCACCAGCCCGTCGAACCATTCGCGAATCTCGTGCATCAGGGCGAAGGGCGACTGCGTGCCTGCATGGCCGCCCGCACCGGCGGCCACCGGAATGAGTCCGGTCGCGCCCTTTTCGATCGCCTTGTGGGCGAAGCGGTTGTTGATGACGTCGTGCAGCGTGATCCCGCCCCAGTTGTCGACCGCCTGGAAGACCTCTTCACGCGCGCCGAGCGAGGTGATGACGAGCGGCACCTGCCACTTCTCGCACACCTGCATGTCTTCCTCGAGCCGGGCGTTGGAGCGGTGGACGATCTGGTTGACCGCGAAGGGCGCGGCGGGCCTATCCGGGTTGTCGCGGTTGTGCGCCGCCAGTTCCTCGGTAATCTGGTGGAGCCATTCGTCGAGCACGCCCGAAGGCCGCGCATTCAGTGCGGGAAAGCTGCCGACGATGCCTGCCTTGCACTGTGCGATGACCAGTTCCGGTCCGGAGACGATGAACATGGGCGATCCGATGATCGGCAGGCGCAGTCGGTCGAACGGGGCGGGCAGGGGCATTGATCGTCTCTCCGGATATCGTGTCTGGATGGGGTCTATGCGCGGCTTCCGGCGGTGTCGAGATTGCCGTTACGTCAACTCGAGCAGGTGTTCGATGCCGTAGGTGCGCGCTGCGGTGCCGGCGAACAGGGCGTGCTTTTCCTCGGCCGATGCACCCGATGCCAGATGTTTGAACGCATTCCAGAGGGTTGCGTAGCTGCCGCCCCACCTGTCGACGGGGTAATTGCTTTCGAACATCGCCCGATCCGGCCCGAAGGCCTCGATGCAGGTTTCGATGTAGGGCCGCCACATCTCGGCGAGCGCTTGGGATGGAACGTCATCGGTCGGACCATCCGCGGGCATGCCGCAGAAGGACATTGCGAGCCCGCCCAGCTTGACCACCACGTTCTCGCTATCCGCCAGTTCGCGGATGGAGCTGCGCCAGCGCTCCAAATGCTCGTCCAGCTTGCCCTTGTAGCAGGCAGTGCCCAGCGGGGTTCCACAGTGGTCGAGGACGATGGGCTGGTCGGGGAAAGCCTTTGCCAGGTCGATCACGTCGTCCAGCTGCGGTTCGAGAACCCATGCATCGAAGCTCAGACCCCGTTTGCCCAGTTCTGCAAACCCCTCACGAAAGGCGGCGTCGCGGTAGAGCCCTTCGGGATGGTGAAAGGCCGGGCCCAGCACATCGGGGTCCGCATCCCAGGCGCCGGCGTGCCGGATACCCTTGAAACGGGTGCCGCCCGCTTCCGCCAGCGCGTCGAGCACAGCGCCAGCCGAAGCGCCGAGCCGCAGGTCCGCGTGGCCCACGATCCCCGCACAGGGCGGTAGGGGCCGTACAGGCCGCTCGCGCCCTGTGCTGCGACACCGCGCACGAACTCGACCTCGCCCACCACCTTCATGTCCTCGCCGCGCGAGGGATCGTAGAAGGCGCCGCACTCCATGAAGACCGTGCCGACGACCCTGTGGCCCGACTGCGTATCCACCTGCAGCTGATCGAAGGTGTAATGCGCTGCACCCGCCACGGTCTCGAGAAACGGGTGGAGCGGTTCGGGGAATGCAGGAATCACCGGTCGCAGGTCCCACAGGTGGTGGTGCGGATCGATGATCGGAAGATTGGGCTCCAGAATGGTCTCTTCGGTCGTCATGTTCATTGCGATTCCTCTCCGCGAACCAGCCTAGCGTCGGCGACCAGCAACGCCAGCGCCTCCTCGGCTGTCGCGACCCGCGGCCAGTTCTCCGGCGGCTGGTGCCGCAGCCAGGTATATTGTCGTTTCGCGTAGTTGCGGGTCGCTTGCTGCCCTTTAGCCACGGCTTCATCGCGCGAGATTTCGCCGCCCAGCCACGCGGCAATCTCGCGCACGCCGATGGCGCGCATCACCGGCAGATCGGGATCGAGTTCGCGCGCGAGCAGCGCCTCGACCTCTGCCACGGCGCCGCTATCAAGCATCGCCTCGAACCGGGCATCGCAGCGCGCGTAAAGCCACTCGCGCTCGGGCAGGAGGATGACGGGCGCAAGATTCACCTTGTCTGCGATCCCGCCCTCGCGCCGCTCTTGCCAGTTGCCTAGCGTCAGGCCGGTGGAACGAACCACCTCCAGCGCGCGTGCAATACGCTGCCTGTCGCCCGGATCGAGGCGCGCATGGCTCGCCGGGTCCTCGTGCGAGAGCGCGGCGTGAGCCTCTTCGGTCGGCAAGGCGCGCACCGCGTCGCGCACATGCGGCGTAATCGCCGGGATGGGTGCGATTCCGTCGAGCAGCGTCCGTATATAGAGGCCGGTGCCGCCGACAAGGATGGGCACCGCACCGGCCGCGTGGCTCTGCGCGATTTCCTGCCTCGCCCGCACTGCCCAATCCGCTGCCGAACATGTCTGAGATCCATCCCACGCCCCGAACAGACGATGTTCTGCGCGTGACAGGTCGGCGTCGTCCGGTCGTGCGCTGAGCACGCGCAGATCGGCATAGACCTGCGCGCTGTCCGCATTCACGATCACGCCCCTGCGCCCGGCCTTCGCAAGCGAGTCCGCCAGATCGAGCGCCAGCGCACTCTTGCCGCTGGCAGTGGGCCCTGCGATGAGCGCCAGCGGTCCACCTGCCGTATCGGAGAATTCGTTCGTGCTCATCGTCCGCGTCCTATCAGAGCCGGTCCCGTCGGAGGCAAGCCTTCGCGCACTGGAAACCGCGCTGGCCGATGCTGGCCAGCCCTTCGCGGGCGCCTCCATGCTGGATTTCTGCGGCGAGGTGCTGGAGATCGCGATCCCCGAAGGGACACGGGAGGTGGTCGCGCCGCTGGTGGAAGAGCATCTCGCCCCCTCGGCCGCGCTCTTTGCAGACGATGTGATCGAAATCCCGCGCCTCGTCGTCAGCGACATGGATTCGACCATGATCGGGCAGGAATGCATCGACGAACTGGCGGATTTTGCCGGGTTGAAGCCGCAGGTCGCCGAAATCACCGATCGCGCGATGCGGGGCGAACTGGATTTCGCCGGGGCGTTGAAGGAGCGTGTCGGCCTGCTCGAAGGTCTGGAGGAGGGCGCGATCGAACGGTGCCTCCACGAACGGATCAGCCCGACGCCGGGGGCCGCGACACTGATTGCGACGCTTTCGGCGCATGGTGCGCGCAGCGTGCTGGTGACGGGCGGGTTCCACCGCTTCGCCGATCCGGTCGCGGAAAGGCTCGGCTTCGATCATGTGATCGGTAACCGGCTGCTGGTGAAGGACGGCAAGCTGACAGGTGCGGTGCAACAGCCGATTTGCGACAGCACCACCAAGGAAGCGACCCTGCGCGAAGAGGCTGCGAAGCTGGGGGAGGGCGCAAGGACGCTTGCGCTGGGAGACGGTGCGAACGACACGCCGATGCTGCTCGCGGCGGATTACGGCATAGCCTTTCGTGCGAAGCCCAGGACCCGGGCGGCGGCCAATGGATGGGTGGATAGCGAGGATATCACCGCAGTCCTGTTGCTGCTCGGGATCGACCGCGAAAAATGGGTCCTGAAATAGGCCTTGGAACTTTCTGGTTCATGCTTTATTGACATTCGTGTCAGTAAGGAATTTTGCCATGACCGATGCCAGTCCGATCACCGACGCCGCTGCCGACATGGAAACCGCAGCCGATGGTACGCCGCTTCGCCATCCCGACCGGGAGATGCCGAAGTACCGTCCCCTGCTCGCGTACCATCATTTCCGCGAGCTCCTGAAGGACAAGGAAGACACCAGCCACGTCTTCCGCATCTTCGAAGCGCTGCCGCACAAGAGCTTCATGCCGCGCGTCCGCAACCTGGTGCTGAGCGAGCAGGGGGAACGTCTGCGCAGGGAAGAACCTTACCTTCCGCCGATCCTCGACGATCACGAGGCCCTGCGCGAGCTACCGCAGGGCAGCGTCGCGCATGCCTATTGCGACTTCATGGAGAGCGAAGGCCTGTCTGCTGCCGGACTCGTGGCAGAAGCCGACAAGCTTGGCCGCCGCAGGTACGGCGATCTGGTGGAATGGTTCGGCTTCCGTAGCCGCGACACGCACGATCTGATGCACGTGCTGACCGGGTATGGCCGCGATGCGCTGGGTGAGCAATGCGTGCTGCTGTTCACCTACGGCCAGCAGCCGAGCCACGGCCATTTGCTGATCGGCTATGCCGGGGCGCTCAACATCAAACGCGGCGCGAAGGGCAGCAAGGCACCGGTTTTCAAGGCGGTGCGCCAGGCGCAGAAGACGGGCACCGCGTGCCCGGCGCTGGTCGCCATGTCGATCCGCGAATTGCTGGCGATGGACCTGCAGGAAGCGCGCAAGAAGCTGAATATTCCGGAGCCGCACTGGTATCGCGAATGCCACCGCATCTGGCGCGAGGAGGGGATCGACCCCTATGATCTGCTCGGCACCGAGCCGAGCGAAGTCGGCGCTCCCGCCACCGCCTGAGGACTAAAGCCAGCTGGCGATCTGGCTGAGCGGATTCTTGCGAAGCGCGTGGCCGGGCACGCTCGCGTCGGGCGATGGATGCCCGGCAACCACGATCATCAACGGTTTCTCATGCTCGGGCCGCCCGCAAATCTCGCGCAGGAAACCCATGGGCGAGGGGGTATGGGTGAGCGTGGCAAGGCCAGCCTCGTGCAATGTCGCCAGCAGCAGTCCGCACGCGATGCCGACGCTTTCGGTGACGTAGTAATTCTGCGTCTTCCCGTCCTCCTCGATCCCGCCCTTGCGCTGCGCGAAGCACACGATCAGCCACGGCGCGGTTTCGAGGAAGGGCTTGTCCGCGTCCGTGCCCAGCGGGGCGAGTGCATCGAGCCACTCCTTGCTCGCCTTGCCCGCATAGAACGCCCTCTCCTCCGCCTCGGCAGCCTCACGGATGGCGCGCTTTTTGTCGGGAGAGGAAACCGCCGCGAAATACCATGGCTGGTGGTTTGCACCATTGGGCGCGGTGCCCGCAGCCTGAATTGCCGCCTCTATGATCTCGCGCGGCACAGGCGCGTCGGTGAAACTGCGACAGGTGTGGCGTGTTTTGAGGCGTTCGTAGGCCGCGCGAGCGCGCGCGATTCTCTCTTCGTCGGTGTGGTCGGGCAGCTGCGGGAAGGGCAGGTGCCGTTCGCTCACCGCAAATCCTTGCGGATCACCAGCTTGAGGCCCGACCAGACCTCATCCACCGCGCACAATGTCGTATCGACCAAGCCGAGTGGCAGGGCGGCCTCGCGGATTGTGTCATCGGTTATATCGGTCGGCGCTTTGGAGGCCTGCGTGGGCCAGCTCACCCAGATATGCCCGTCCGGCGCAATGTGGCGGCGCAACGCGGCGAGGTGGCTCTCCAGCTCGGCGCGCTCGGTGACGAAGATATGCGCCGCGTCGATGCCTTCCGACGGATCGGCAACGAAGATCAGGTCGAGCGCATATTCACCGGTCTCGTCCTGCACATTTTCGGGCATGGCATGAAACCACACCCGCTGATCGTCGCGCAGGTTGAGCTGCTTCGCCAGCGGCGTTTCGGAATGGCCTGCGGGCACGATCAGCCCTCCATCCACTCCTGGAAAAACGCTTCGTTCGCGGCGCGCAGATTCTCGACCTTCACGCCGAGCAGACTGTCGCCGCGCACTGTGCCGAGGCGGGTGAAGCCGACCAGTGCCGCCGCCTCGCTCTCGGGCCCTTCAGCGACGATGGCGTTGAAGGCTTCGACCTTGTCCGGGCTGACGGTGATGACGTAGCGGCTCTGGTCCTCGCCGAACCACCACTGCGCGGGGGTATAGGCTTCGTTCGCGGTGACGTCCGCGCCCAGGCCACCCGCAAGCGCCATTTCTGCCAGCGTCACGGCGAGCCCGCCGTCCGAGCAATCGTGCACCGCGCTCAGCAGGCCTTCGTCGATCAGCTTGAGCACGATCTGGCCTGCGCCACGTTCCGCCAGCAGGTCGACCGGGGGCGCCCGGCCTTCGTCGCGGCCATGCACTTCTTTCAGCCACAGCGACTTGCCGAGGTGCGAGCGGACCGGATCGGGCTTGGCCCAGAATTCGGGCGCGATCAGGTAGATCGCATCGCCTTCGTTCTTGAAGCCGATGCTGGTGAGCTTGTCGTAGTCGGCGATCAGCCCGACCCCGCCGATGGCCGGCGTTGGCAGGATGGCGGAGCCGCCGCCGGTCGCCTTGCTCTCGTTATACAGCGACACATTGCCGCTCACCACGGGGAAGTCGAGCGTGCGGCACGCCTCACCCATGCCGTCCAGCGCGTGGACGATCTGCGCCATGATCTCGGGCCGCTGCGGGTTGGCGAAGTTGAGGCAATTGGTGATCGCCAGCGGCTTCGCACCGACCGCGCACAGGTTGCGATAGGCCTCGGCCACCGCCTGCTTGCCCCCCTCGTAGGGGTCGGCATGGACATAGCGCGGGGTGCAATCGGTGCTGATCGCCAGCGCCTTCTTCGTCCCGTGTACGCGCACCACGCCGGCATCACCGCCGGTCTGGAGCGTATCCGCGCCCACCTGCCGGTCGTATTGTTCGAAAATCCACCGGCGGGAGGCGAGGGCGGGGCTGCCCATCAGCTTGAGCAAGTCCGCGCCGACATTCGCGCTGTCGGGCACGTTCTTCATCGGCGTGATCTTCGCCCACTGCGTGTATTCCTCGCGGCTCAGGTAGGGCCGGTCGTAGAGCGGCGCATCGTCGGCCAGGGGCCCGAGCGGAATATCGCACACGGTCTCGCCTTCGAAATCGAGCACCATGCGGCCGGTATCGGTCACTTCGCCGATTACTGCGAAATCGAGCTCCCACTTCTCGAAGATCGCGCGGGCCATCTCTTCCTTGCCGGGCTTGAGGACCATGAGCATCCGCTCCTGGCTTTCGCTCAGCATCATTTCGTAGGGCGTCATCCCCTCTTCGCGCTGGGGCACATCGTCCATCTTCAGGCGAATGCCGACGCCGCCATTGCTGGCCATCTCGACGCTGGAGCTGGTCAGGCCCGCCGCACCCATGTCCTGGATGGCGACGATCGCGTCGGTCGCCATCAGTTCGAGGCATGCTTCGATCAGCAGCTTTTCGGTGAAGGGGTCGCCCACCTGCACCGTGGGGCGCTTGGCCTCGGCATCTTCCTCGAAATCCGCGCTCGCCATGGTCGCGCCGTGGATGCCGTCGCGCCCGGTCTTGGAGCCGACATAGACGATGGGATTGCCGACGCCCGTCGCGGCCGAATAGAAAATCTTGTCCGCGTCCGCGACGCCCACGGTCATCGCGTTGACGAGGATATTGCCATCGTACGCCGGGTCGAAATTGGTTTCGCCCGCGACAGTCGGCACGCCCACGCAATTGCCGTAGCCGCCGATTCCGGCAACCACGCCCTGCACCAGATGCTTCATCTTCGGATGGTCGGGCCGCCCGAAGCGCAGCGCATTGGCATTGGCCACCGGACGCGCGCCCATGGTGAAGACGTCGCGCAGGATGCCGCCCACGCCCGTCGCCGCGCCCTGATAGGGCTCGATGTAAGAGGGGTGGTTGTGCGACTCCATCTTGAAGATCGCCGCCTGCCCGTCGCCGATATCGATCACGCCCGCGTTCTCGCCCGGGCCGCAGATGACCCACTCGGCCTCGGTCGGCAGCTTCTTCAGGTGCAGGCGCGAGCTCTTGTACGAGCAATGCTCGCTCCACATGACCGAGAAGATGCCGAGTTCCAGCAGGTTGGGCTCGCGGCCCAGCGCGTTCAACACGCGCTCGTATTCCTCGGGGCTGAGCCCGTGCTGTTCGACGACTTCGGGGGTGATTGCAGATGCGGTGTCAGACATGGCAGGCCGCTTAAACCGCTCCGCCTTTTCGCGCCAGTCCCCCATCCTGCGCTTTCACACGCCTCTTTTGTCCCAGCCAGGATGCGGCGAAGGTGAGCAGGCCGAAGGCGAAAAACCCGGCATAGGACAGTGCCCCCGACACTTCATCGGGTTCCGGCCCGAACCAGTTTACCGCCTGAAAGGCGAGCAGCAGCAGGGCAAGGACCAGCGCGGGCAGGACGTAACCCCGGGTGCGCGAGATGAAGAAAGCCATCGCGCCGAAGGTCAGCGCCAATTCCAGCGGCATTTCGATGGCAGGGTAATTCCACAATCCAAAGCCGAGTTTCGGGGGATCGCCCGCCAGCGTCAGGTCCGGGCGATGAACCAGCAAATCGAGCAGCCAGTGCGACAGCACCACCGCCCCGGCAAGCAGGCCCACCGCACGATCGCGCGTTACAAGCCATGCGATGAACGCAAAGCCTGAGGCAAAGCCCGCGCTGCCGAGCAGGCTGTGGGTATAGGGCATGTGATAGAGGTCCATCGGGTTCATCGCGGTGATGCCCGGCACGATCCGCAAATCTTCGACGCCGATCAGCACGAAGGCGAAGAATGCCCAGTCCACCAGCTGCGCCGCTAGGAAGTAGATCCCCAGCCGAGGCCGGTCCGGCGTGACCGCCGCAGCCACGAAGGCCGGGGCAAAATGCCCGATGAACATGCGTTTTTCTCCCCAAGCGTACCCCGATCCGTGGCGCCCCCGCTTGACCAGTACCATGCACCAAGCCATTGCTCGCCTGCAATGGCACAGGACGCACCCGATATTTCCGACATGAGCTTCGAGGAAGCTCTCAAGGCGCTCCAGCAGGTGGTGCGCCAGCTGGAGGATGGCGAGGTTCCGCTCGACCAGTCGATCACGCTCTACGAACGCGGCGAGAAGCTGCGCGCGGCCTGCCAGGCCCGGCTCGACGCCGCCCAGGCGCGGATCGAGGCGATCGTGCTCGACGCGGGCGGCAAACCGAGCGGCACCAAGAGCTTCGATGGTCCAGAGTGACGGACGGCTCTGAAATGGATTTCGAGGAGGCCGGTGGCGCGCGTTTGCGCATGGCGCTGGCCACGATCCGTACGGACATAGACGAGGCGTTCGAACGCCTGCTGCCGCTGCCCGACGATACCCGTGCGCCGCTGGTGGAGGCCATGCGGTATGCAGCAATCGGCGGGGGCAAGCGGATACGCCCGCTGCTGCTGGTTGCCACCGCGACGATGTTCAATGTCTCGCGCGAGGCAGCGATACTCGCCGGTGCTGCGGTTGAATCGATCCATGTCTATTCGCTGATCCACGACGATCTGCCGTGCATGGACGATGACGATATGCGGCGCGGCAAGCCCACGGTCCACAAGGCCTACGACGAGGCGACTGCCGTACTCGCGGGCGATGCGCTGCACGCGCTGGCCTTCGAAATCCTGACTTTCGAGGGTGTCAGTTCGGACCCCTTCGTACAGGCGGAGCTGACCCGGTGCCTGTCTCTGGCGAGCGGGATGGGCGGCATGGCAGGCGGCCAGGCAATGGACATGGCGGCTGACAGCGCGACCTACGACCTGCACACGATCACCCGCCTGCAACAGCTCAAGACCGGTGCGCTGCTCACCGCGAGCGTGGAGATGGGCGCTATTTTGGGCAGACTGCCGCACGATGCACGCAGTCCCTTGATCAATTACGCCCGCGACATCGGCCTCGCCTTCCAGATCGTCGACGACCTGCTCGACCATGAGGGCGACGAGGACAAGGCAGGCAAGGCGCTGCGCAAGGACGAGGAGCAGGGCAAGCAGACTTTCGTTTCGCTGATGGGGGCGGACGCCGCGCGTCAGCAGGCCGAGGCTCTGGTGGAGCAGGCCTGCGGTCATCTGGCGCATTATGGTGAAGACGCGGGCGTGTTGTGCGACCTTGCGCGTTATATTGTGGAGCGGGATCGTTGAGCGAGCGCATAGGCATCTCCCCCGGCACCTTCGATCCGATCACGCGCGGCCATGCGGATATCATCCGCCGCGCCGCGCGGCTGGTCGACCGGCTCATCATCGGGGTCACCACCAACCCGTCCAAGAATCCGATGTTTGAAACACAGGAACGCCTCGCCATGGTCGAGCGCGAAGTGAAGGATATGGACCTCGGCAATGTCGAGGTGATCGGCTTCAACGCCCTGCTGATGAAGTTCGCCAAGGCGCAAGGGGCCAGCGTGATCGTGCGCGGCCTGCGCGCCGTCGCGGATTTCGAATACGAATACCAGATGGCGGGCATGAACCAGCAGCTCGACGACGAGATCGAAACCGTGTTCCTGATGGCCGACGTGTCACTGCAGCCGATCGCGTCCAAGCTGGTCAAGGAAATCGCGGTGTATGGCGGCGATATTGCAGCCTTTGTCAGCCCCTCGGTTCGCGACGACGTGGTCTCTCGTGTGGAGGAGATCGGCATGAAGGGCGATTACTAGGCGGTTCGCACCCAGCACAAATCGTTCATTGCGCGGACAGCGCGCGGTTTGTATCGCCCCCGCATTCTAGGAAATTTCGTTCGTGAGACTTATGCTCAAGACCCTTTGCTCCGCCGCCGCGCTGATCGCGCTGGCAGCCTCGCCTTCGATGGCACAGGATATCGAGGCGGAGACGCCGGCGCCGCGCCTGATGTCGTCCTACGCCACGATAGACTACAGCCTGCAGAGCGACCGGGAAAACATCCTGTTCCTCGATCTTTCGAACGGCGAGCGTGTGGCGATCCGTCTGATGCCCGACTGGGCGCCCGACCATGTCGAGCGGATCAAGCGGTTGACCCGCCAGGGCTTCTACGACGGGGTGATCTTCCACCGCGTGATCGAAGGCTTCATGGCCCAGACCGGCGACCCCACGGGGAACGGGCAGGGCGGATCGGACCTTCCCGACCTGGAAGAAGAGTTCAACCCGATGCCGCACGTGCGCGGCACGGTGTCGATGGCGCGCGCGCAGAGCGAAGACAGCGCCAACAGCCAGTTCTTCATCGTCTTCTACCCGCGTTTCAGCCTGGACCAGAACTACACCAATTTCGGCCGGGTGATCGCTGGGATGGACGCGGTCGATGCGATCAACCGGGGCGAGCCTCCCACCAATCCGACCCGGATCGTGCAGGCTTCGCTGGCGGTGGACAACCGCCCCGCGCCGAGCCCGGCGCAGCTGGCTTCGCCGCCTTCCGAAGAGATTTCGGCAGACGATCTCAACGCGCCGATCGGCCAGTAACGGCGCGCGTTCGCGGCGCCATGGACTGGATCGATGCCCGCGTACCGCCCTGCCAAGAGTGACCGGATGCGGCGCACGTGAAAGTCGAACTGTTCGATTTCGACCTGCCGCAGGATCGGATTGCGCTGCGCCCGGTTTCCCCCCGGGATGCGGCCAGGATGCTCGTCGTCGATGGGGCCGGGGCCTTTGCTGACCGGCACGTTCACGACCTGCCCGATCTGCTGCGCGCCGGCGATGTTCTGGTCTTCAACGACACCCGCGTAATTCCCGCTCAGCTGGAGGGGGAGCGCGTGCGTGAAGGCGCGTCGGGAGCCGCGATAGGCGCCACGCTCCACAAGCGGATCGATGCGCGTCGCTGGCAGGCCTTCGTGCGCAACGCCAAGCGGCTGCGCGAAGGCGACCTGATCGCGTTTCCCGAAGGCGTTTCCGCGATTGCGGAAAACCGCGCCGACGATGGCAGCTGGACTCTCGCGTTCGAGGGTGACGAGCCCGTCGAACTTTTGCTGGAACGCGCAGGCGCCATGCCGCTGCCCCCTTATATCGCGGGCAAGCGACCAGCGGACGAACGCGATGCGCAGGACTACCAGACGCTGTTCGCAGACAAGGCCGGGGCCGTCGCCGCGCCCACCGCCGCGCTGCATTTCACCCCCGACCTGATGACGCGCTTGGCCGACGCTGGGATCGCGACCGAAACGCTCACGCTGCATGTCGGGGCGGGCACCTTTCTGCCGGTGAAGGCTAGCGACACTGCCGAACACAAGATGCATGCCGAATGGGGCGAGATCGCCCCCGACACCGCCGAACGGCTGAATACCGCGCGGGCGGATGGTCGGCGGGTGATAGCGGTCGGCACCACGGTCCTGCGCCTGCTTGAAAGCGCGGCGGACGAAAGCGGGACGATCCAGCCGTTCGCCGCCGATACGGACATCTTCATCACGCCGGGCTACCGCTTCCGCGCGATCGACGGCCTGATGACCAATTTCCATCTACCCAAGTCCACGCTGTTCATGCTGGTCAGCGCGCTGATGGGCCGCGAGCGGATGCTGGCGGCCTATGATCATGCGATAGAGAACCGGTACCGGTTCTATTCCTATGGTGACTCCTCGCTGCTGATTCCCTAACTGCGTTGCATGTCCGATCCCATCCTAGAGCTGTCCGGCCTCACCAAGGTTTACTCCGGGGGGCTCAAGGCACTCGACGACGTCGATCTGACGATCCGCAAGGGTGAGATTTTCGCGCTGCTTGGCCCCAACGGGGCGGGAAAGACCACGCTGATCGGCGCGGTGTGCGGTCTGGTGCGGCCCACCTCGGGCACCTTGCGCGCCTTCGGACAGGACTTGCAGAGCGATTGGCGCCAGGCGCGCGCCCGCATCGGGCTGGTGCCGCAGGAACTGTCCACCGACATGTTCGAACCGGTGAAACATGCCGTGGAATATTCGCGCGGGCTCTTCGGGCTGGCACCCGACCCTGGATGGATCGAGGAAATCCTGCGCTCGCTCAGCCTGTGGGACAAGCGCAACAACCGCATCATGGAGCTTTCGGGCGGGATGAAGCGTCGCGTGCTGATCGCGAAGGCGATGGCGCACGAGCCGGACCTGCTGTTCCTCGACGAGCCGACTGCGGGTGTCGATGTGGAGCTGCGCAAGGACATGTGGCACCAGATCGATGCCATGCGCGCGCGCGGCGTTACGGTGATCCTGACCACGCATTACATCGAGGAAGCCGAGGAAATGGCCGACCGGGTCGGCATCATCCGCAAGGGCCGCATCCTGATGGTGGACGAAAAGGACGCGATGATGGCGCGGCTCGGCCGCACGGAGGCGCATATCCTGCTGGCCGAGCCGCTGGCTGCGCTGCCGCCCGAGATTGCGCAGTTTCCCGTGGAACTGGAGGAAGGCGGCCGTTCGATCTGCTATCGCGGCGGCGATGGCACGGGCAAGGGCCGCGAGGAAGTGGCCGATCTGACCAAGGCCCTGATCGCCAGCGGGATCGACTATGTCGGAATCGACGTGCGCGAGAGCAGTCTGGAAGACATTTTCGTCTCGCTGCTGGGCGATGAAGAGGGCGAAGCGGCATGATCTTCAACGCACGTTCCGCCTGGTCGATCTACCGGCGCGAGCTGTGGCGCTTCCTGCGCACGGCCTTCCAGTCCGTCCTCGCCCCGGTCCTCACCACCGCGCTCTACATCCTCGTCTTCGGCTCCGCGATCGGCGACCGGATGCCCGATGTCGGCTCGGTCGATTACGGCGCTTTCATCATTCCCGGCCTGCTGATGCTGACCCTGCTAGGGGAGACGACCAGCAATTCCAGCTTTGGTATCTACATGCCGCGTTTCACCGGCACGATCTACGAACTGCTCTCCGCCCCCGTGGGCGTTGCGGAAACGCTGGTCGGATTCGTCGGCGCAGCGGCTACGAAGAGCCTGATCCTGGCGGCGATCATCCTGCTGACGGCACGCATTTTCGTGCCCTACGACATCGCACATCCGTTCTTCGCATTCGTCTTCATCCTGCTGGTCGCCGCAAGCTTCAGCCTCTTCGGGTTCATCCTGGGCATCTGGGCCGACAGCTTCGAAAAGCTGGGCATTATCCCGATGTTGATCCTGACTCCGCTCACCTTTCTGGGCGGCACGTTCTATTCGATCGCGGACCTGCCCGCGCCGTGGGACACGGTCGCGCTGGTCAACCCCATCGTCTATCTGGTCAGCGGCCTGCGCTGGACGTTCTACGGCTCTGCCGATGTCAGCATCTGGGTGTCGCTGGGGCTTACGCTGGCCTTTCTTTTCACCTGTACCGCGGTGATCGCGTACATCTTCCGAACCGGCTGGCGACTGCGAGATTGAGGCGCTACGAGCGGCGGCCATGATCAGACGCACGCTCATCACCGCCGCCGCGACCGCCCTTGTTTCCACCCCCGCTTTCGCCGAGATTCCGCCCGACGTGCAGGCGATGATCGACGCTGCCATCGCCACTGGCGATGCTGCAAAAGTGGAAACCGTTGTCGCACTGGCGAAGCAGACTCAGCCCGACAGCGCTGCCGAGATCGAGCAGATCGCGCTCGCCTGGCGCGCGGATCAGGCGGAGGCCAAACGCCTGGCGGAAATCGAGCAGCGCGAGCAGATACGCGAGGCGGGCGTGCTCGACCTGTGGAGCGGCGAAGGGCAGGTCGGTGCGTTCGTTTCGACCGGCAACAGCGAGGATACGGGCCTCTCTGTCGCGCTGAAACTGAAGCGCGAGGGTATCGACTGGACCCACGCGCTGCGCGTCAGCGCCGATTACCAGCGCTCGAACGGCGTTACCAGCCGCGAGCGCTACCTGGTCGCGTACGAACCCCGCTTCGAAATGGGCGAGAACCTGTTCGCCTATGGCCTCGCGCAATACGAGCATGACCGGTTCCAAGGCTTCGACCATCGCTACGCGGTGTCGGGCGGGGTGGGCTACACGCTGCTGGAAAGCGATTCCGCCACGCTCTCGATCAAGGCGGGCCCGGCCTACCGCGTGACCGAGCTGACCGACGGGACCCGCATAGACCGGCTCGCCGCGCTGTTCGGCGCGGATTTCGACTGGAAGTTGGCGGACCGGGTTACCTTCACCCAGGATGCCAACGCCGTCACCGAGACCGGCGGGGAGGCGCTGGTGATCGTCGACAGCGCCAATACCACGCTCAACCTGCTGAGCGGGATCGATTTCAAGGTCAGCAACCGGCTACGCTCGCGGCTCAGCTACCAGCTGGAGTATAACAGTAACGCCCGTCAGAACCGGGAACAGACCGATACGCTGACAAGGTTCACGTTGGTATACGGCTTCTGATCGCTCAGTCCGCCGGGCATACGCGGAACGGCACGTCCTCGTTCTCCGCAATGCCGATTTCCAGGAACAGCGCCATCACCCCGGCAAGGTTTTCCGGCGGAAGCGGGGCGAGTTCGGCCAGCAGCCGGTCGGCCATGCGGCATTGATCGCCATCGAAGCCGCGCGCGATCAGCGTGGCGGCCGCCGGTGCCAGCGCTGCCTTGGCGACGCTTTCGAACCGGGTATCCACCGGCAGGCGCGTGCCGGCGAAACGCTGTGCCGCGTTGCGCGCCCGCGGCCAGGCGCGGTCCGCCTGCGGTTCGAGCTTCTTCTGCAGCGCGGCCGAGCGTGTGCCGAGAAAAGCTCTGGACGGCAGGCTGGAAGCACACCTGCTCTCCAGCGCGTCGATCAGATCGGGCATGACATAGGCGACGAGGGCCTCGTTTTCCGCGGGGGAAATGCAGGGGCGCTGCTGTGGCGTCTGCGCCATAGCGGTGGTGCTGGCGGCGAACATGCAGACGGCGGCGGCGAGAGAACGGATCATGGTAACGGCATCCTCGATCGATAGAGGCTTCGTCTGGCGCCAGACCACTGAGCAAATCGTGAATGAGACGATGCGCCACGCATCGACAGGCGCGCCAAGCTATCCTAGCGCCCCTTGCAATGACCAAGCGTTTCGACTTCACCATCTCCGCCACCAGCGGCGCCGCGCGGACCGGCACGATTGCCATGCTTCGCGGGGAAATCCGCACACCCGCGTTCATGCCCGTCGGCACGGCGGCCACGGTGAAGGGCATGAAGCCCGAAGCCGTGCGCGCGGCGGGGGCGGACATCATCCTGGGCAATACCTACCACCTGATGCTGCGTCCGGGGGCGGAGCGGGTGGCGAAGCTGGGCGGGCTCCACCGCTTCATGAACTGGGATCGCCCGATCCTGACCGACAGCGGCGGCTACCAAGTGATGAGCCTGTCCGATCTCAACAAGCTGACCGAGGAGGGCGTTGAGTTCCGCAGCCACCTCGATGGCAGCAGGCACATGCTCACCCCAGAACGCAGCATGGAGATCCAGGGTCTGCTTGGCAGCGACATCGTGATGGCCTTCGACGAGTGCCCGCGCGCCGACCGCCCGCTGGCCGAGATCGAGGCCAGCATGGAAATGTCGATGCGCTGGGCGAAGCGCAGCCGGGACGCCTTCGACGCAGGCGGCGAGCATGCGCAGCGCGCCGCTCTCTTCGGCATTCAGCAGGGCGCTCTCGACGAGACCCTGCGGCGGCGCTCTGCCGAGGCACTGACCGAGATCGGCTTCGACGGCTATGCCATCGGCGGCCTCGCGGTGGGCGAGGGGCAGGAGGCGATGTTCGCCACGCTCGACTTCGCGCCCGCGCAATTGCCACAGGATGCTCCTCGATATCTTATGGGCGTCGGCAAGCCCGACGACCTCGTGGGTGCCGTGGAGCGCGGGGTGGACATGTTCGATTGCGTGCTGCCGACCCGTTCGGGCCGCAACGGGCAGGCCTTCACCTGGAACGGCGCGCTCAATCTGCGCAATGCGCGCTTCGCGGAGGACACCGGGCCGCTGGACGATCGCTGCACCTGCCCCACCTGTACGACCTATAGCCGCGCCTATCTGCATCACCTCATCAAGTCGGGCGAGATGCTGGGCGCGATCCTGCTGACGGAACACAATATCGGTTTCTACCAGCAGCTGATGGCCGCGATGCGAGAGGCTATTTCCGAAGACCGCTTCGCCGCCTTTGCGCAGCGGTTCCGCGATACCTATCTCGGCACAGGATGAGCACGCATTTCGCAGAACAGGAACGGCAGAAGCGGATTGCGCTGCTCGTCATACTGGGGCTCGGTTCGCTCATGCTCTGGCACACGCCCTTCGGCGCGCTGCTGCTTTATCCCTTCACCATCCTGACCACGTGGTTTCACGAGATGGGTCACGGGCTGGCGGTAATCGCGATGGGGGAACGGTTCGATCACCTGCTGATCTATCCCGATGGTTCGGGCGTCGCGGTTTCGGAAGTCTCCCCGGATCGCAATGTGGTGCAGGACGCCATCATCGCCGCTGGCGGGCCGATCGGCCCTGCGCTGGCAGGTGCGGCGCTGATCGCATCCTCGCGCAGCTTGCGGGGGACCCGCATTGCGCTCGCCGTGCTGGGCGCAGCGCTTCTGGTCAGCGCGGCAATCTGGGTGCGCAGCCTTACCGGCATGGTGGTCCTGCCGCTTGTTGGCATTGCGATCCTGGCCATCGCGCGCAGAGCGAACGCCGACCAGCAGCGGTTCGCCATCCAGCTGCTAGGCGTGCAAGCCTGCATCAGCGTGTGGTCGCAAACCGGCTATCTGTTCACGCAGGGGGGAACGATCGGCGGGCTCCCGCAAATCTCGGACACAGGAGCAATCGCGCAGGCCCTGTTCCTGCCCTACTGGTTCTGGGGGATCGTGCTGAGCGCTGCCAACATCGCGCTTCTGTGGTGGAGCTTTCGCTACGCCTTCCGGCGCTAGGCCACGGTGCTCGCTAGTCGGACGGGGGGCGCCTGCATATCCGCGATAAACGCAGGGACCTCTGCCGGCGGCATCGCAGCGCTGAAATAGTACCCTTGCAGGTGCGAGCAGCCGAGTCTCGTGAGCAACTTGCGCTGCTTTTCGGTTTCCACACCTTCGGCCACGATACCCATCGAGAGCTGCCGCCCGATGCCGATCACCGCTTCGACGATGGCGTTGGCCGAGCGGGACGTCTCGATCTCATGAATGAAGGACTTGTCGATCTTGACCTTGTCGAAGGGCAGGACCTGGAAATAGCTGAGCGAGGAATGGCCCACTCCGAAATCGTCGATCAGGATATGGATCCCTTGCGCGCGCAATTCCTTGAGTTGCGCGACCGTTTCGTCCGTATCTTCGATCACCAGCCGCTCGGTCACTTCCAGCTGGAGCCGTTCCGGCGCCAGTCCGGACCGGGTCAGGGCGGACTGGATAGTCTGTATCAGCTTTCCCGACCTGAACTGCAGCGGTGATAGATTGACCGCGACGCACAGATGTTCCGGCCACTTCACCGCATCGCTGCAGGCCTGGTCGAGCAGGAGGGAGCCCAGTTCCTCGATGAGACCGCAATCTTCGGCCAGCGAGATGAAAACCTCGGGGCTGACATGCCCGCGGGTGGGGTGCTTCCAGCGGGCGAGCGCTTCGAAGCTGGTCACGTCCGTGGTGGAGCTGGCCACCACGGGCTGGTAGGCCAGCTTTATGTCGCCGTTGGCGACCGCCGCTCTCAGATCGCCTTCCAGCATCCGCCGATCGCGCACAGCCGCGTCCATCTGGCTATCGAACAGGCACACCTTACCACGCCCGTCCTTCTTGGCGCGATAGAGTGCAAGATCGACATTCTCGCGCAATTTCTCGGTGGTCTCCCCGTCCTCAGGATACAGGGCGATACCAACCGAAGCCCCGATATGCGCGACCTTACCGCGAGTATCTATCGGTTCCGCCATCCGCTCGACGACGTTGTATGCAAGGGTCGTCGCGCGATCGTTCAGTCGCGGCCCGCGGAGCAGGATCACGAATTCGTCGCTTCCCGCCCGGGAGACGACGCATTCCCGGCCGACAAGCTCTTCCAGTCGATCGCCCACAACCTTCAGGGCCGCGTCGCCGGCAGGATGACCGAACTGCTCGTTCACCGTCTTGAAGCGATCCAAGTCGATGCTCAGGATAGCGAAGGGTTTGCCTTCGGAAACATAGTCGCTCAGGAGGCTCGACAGGCTGCCGCGATTGAGAAGTCCGGTAAGGCCGTCGTAACGGGCCAGCCAGTAATTTGCGGCCTCGCTGCGCCGAAAATCCGTCATGTCTTCGGCAATACCGATAACGAATTGCCGCGGGTGATCCGGGCCGTCCATCGGGACCCGGGTGGTGCGGATGTTGAATGTCTCGCCGTCCGCGCGGGTATGCTCGCTCTCGTAAACAAAGGGCCGCTCACTCAGGATGGCCTCGGCATCGCGTTTTTCGTAGTCCTTTCCCACAGGGCCGAACAGTTCGCTGTCGGTGCGACCGAGGATGTCCTCCTCGGCGTAGCCCATGATCTCGGCCGCTCTCTTGTTGACCACCACATATCGCCCGGTCCTCGCCTCCTTGACGAACAGCATCGCGGGGAGATTTTCGAGGATCGCGTCGAGGAAATTGCGTGTTTCCTGGCGATCTGCTTCGAGTAGCTTTCGCCTGGTGATGTCGCGGAAGATGGCTGCGAATCCGCCATCGCTGCCAGTGTCACCCCATGGGGCGAGGGACAATTCGGTCGGGAGCTCGCGCCCATCGGAGGTCTTGATCGGCAGTTCGAGCAAGGTGTTCAGCAACCGCGTGGGGCCGCCGGCGGCAGCGTTGTCGATCTTCTTCTGGTGCCCGTTCCGGAAGCGGTCCGGCATGAGAAGTTCGATGCTTTTCCCCAGGGCCTGTTGCGAGGAATGGCCGAACAGGTCTTCTGCGGCGCGATTGACGAGGACGATCTGTCCGTCCCGGTCAGCCGCGACCACGGCTTCGGAGGTGGCCTCCACGACCTTGGCTGCGATTTCACCCTTCCGGCGTTCGCCCCGCGTTGCCATCAGGCGCGAAGCAAGCCGGGCGAGGCCTTCTAGTATCCTGAGCTTGTCTTCGCCGAAATCGTCCCTCGGCCGGGAATCGAGCACGCAGAGACTTCCCACGCATTGCCCATTCGAATGGAACAGCGGCGCACCCGCATAGAAGCGGATGCCGTCCTGGGCAGTCACGAGCGGATTAGCCGAAAACCGCGGGTCCGCGGTTGCATCCCTCACGATCAAGGGCTCGCGAAGAGCGACCGTATGGTTGCAGAATGCGATGTCGCGGTGGGTCTGCTCGAAGGGCAGGGCAACCCTGGCCTTGAACCACTGACGGTCCTTGTCGACCAGGCTGAGTGCAGCCTGCGGCATGTCGAGAATATCGGCGGCAAGAGCGGCCAGCTCATCGAAATCGGCTTCGGGCGCTGTATCGAGGATCGCCAGATCGGCGAGTGCGGCAAGGCGCCGTTCTTCATCGCCCAGCGTGCTTTCGATTTCGGCGGTATCCATGAAACCATCATAGATGGCTTTCGTTAGGAAAGACTTGCCGACAATCCCCACATTGGCCGGAATGAAAGCGCCGGGCGGCAGCGGCGCGTTGTTGGCGCGAGCTTTGCGACCGAGAAGCGCCAGATCGAGTATCTCGATCCCGAGATGGCCGAATTGGCAACGCAGTTGCAGGCCGCGCTGCCCGGGAAACCCCTGATCAATATCATAGACGCCTCGGCCGACGAGCAGACTCTTCTGATCGTCGCATCGAGCGATGTCGACCCGGGAATGTCGTATCTGCTGGAGCGGGATAGCAAGCGCCTCTCGCCCTTGCTCCCGCTGCGCGAGCCGCTTGTCGATATGCCGATGGCGCAGATGAAGCCGGTAACGTTTCCGGCAGCAGACGGCACGCAGATCCCGGGTTATCTTACCATGCCGTCGGGGCTTAGCGAGGCGGGGCCCGCCATCGTGCTGCCGCATGGCGGCCCCGGCTCACGCGATGAATGGGGCTTCGACTGGCTTGTCCAGTTCTTTGCCGCGCGCGGTTATGCCGTCCTGCAACCCAACTTTCGCGGCTCCACTGGGTACGGGGACGCATGGTTCGGTCGCAACGGCTTCCAGGAGTGGCGTACCGCGGTGGGCGACGTGAACGATGCAGGCCGGTGGCTAGTGTCCGAAGGGATAGCGGATCCCGAACAGTTGGGCATCGCCGGGTGGTCCTACGGCGGCTATGCGGCCCTTCAGTCGCAAGTGCTCGATCCCGACCTTTACAAGGCCGTTGTCGCTATCGCACCGGTCACGGACCTCGGCATGCTGGTGGACGAAGCGCGCGATTACACCAACTTCCAGATCGTGAAGCGCTTCATCGGCGAAGGGCCGCATGTGCGCGAGGGCAGCCCAGCCAATTTCGCCGATCGGTTCAACGCCCCCGTCATCCTGTTTCACGGGACCGAGGATATCAATGTGCGCGATAGCCAGTCCGAACGAATGGAGGATCGACTTAAAGCCGCAGGTGCGAACGTGCGCTACGTCCAGTACAAGGGATTGGACCACAATCTGAACGACGGGCGCGTTCGTGGGAACATGCTGCTCGAAATCGACAAGTTTCTGGGCGAGCATCTGGGCGAATAGCAGCCCGGCACAGTCTTGAACGAAAAAGGGCGGCCCAATCGGACCGCCCTTCTTTGTTCGTTCCGGAAGAACCGATCAGCGCGAGTAGAACTCGACGATCAGGTTGGGTTCCATGGTGACGGGGTAGGGCACCTCGTCCAGCTTGGGAACGCGGGTCAGCGTCACCTTGTCGTCGCCTTCGGGGGCCACATAGTCGGGGATATCGCGCTCGGGCAGGCTCTGCGCTTCGATGACCAGCGCCATGTCTTTCGCCTTGCCGCCAAGGCCGATCACATCGCCCACCATCACGCGGCGGCTCGGGATGTTGCACTTGCCGCCGTTCACGGTGATGTGGCCGTGGTTGACCAGCTGGCGCGCGGCGAAGATCGTCGGCGCGAACTTGGCGCGGTAGACCACCATGTCGAGCCGCTGTTCCAGCAGGCCGATCAGGTTCTGGCCGGTGTCGCCCTTCATCCGCGACGCTTCCTGGTAGGTGCGCTTGAACTGCTTTTCGGTGACGTCGCCGTAATAGCCCTTCAGCTTCTGCTTGGCGCGCAGCTGCAGGCCGAAGTCGGACATCTTGCCCTTGCGGCGCTGGCCGTGCTGGCCGGGGCCATAGGAACGCTTGTTGACCGGGGAATTCGGACGGCCCCAGATGTTTTCGCCCATGCGACGGTCAAGTTTGTACTTGGCGCTCTTGCGCTTCGACATAATTCATCCTTCAATTTGCTGTCGCCGCCCACATGACGGCGCTTCAACCCGGCATCGCACCGACGGGACGAAATCCCTGCCGCGGCCACCGCTTCACCGGGGTGCGGGGCCAATCTCGTGAGGCTTTGTGTGAAAGCTCGCGAAGCGAAGCGCGCCACATAGCAACAATCCCCGTCCGGTCAAGGTCTCGACAGCGGCCGGCGGGCAGGGCACAGCGCGCGGCAATGAACGATACCGTCAAGCCTCCCGAAGACTGCGAAACCATGGCCGATGTGCGGGTCGGCGTCGATACGCTGGACCGCGAACTGATGCGGCTGATCGCTGTCCGCTTTGGATACATGCGCGCCGCGGCCCGTATCAAGCCCGAGCGCGGCCACGTGCGCGACGAGGCACGCAAGGCCGAAGTGATCGCCAATGTGCGCGACGATGCGCGGGCCGCGGGAATTCCCGAGCGCGAGCTGGGCGAGATCTGGGACGCTTTGGTCGAGGCGTCGATTGCCTACGAAATGGTCGAGTGGGAACGGCTGCGCAGCTAGTCGCGCGGCTTGCGCTCCAAGCTGGACAGCACGCCGCGCAGCGTTCGCAATTCCAGATGATTCCAGCCCGGCTTGGTCAGCACTCCGCGCAGGGTGCGGCGGGTCGCTTCGGCCCGTGCCCGGGGCAGGAAATAGCCCTTGGGCTCCAGCATGCGCTCGAGGTGAGCGATCAATCCGTCCAGCTCCTCCTGCGGGCCCGGTGGCAGAAGATCTTCCTTGGGCGGCTGCGCGAGGCCCTGACGCTTGGACCATTCGTACGCACACAGGATAACCGCCTGTGCGAGGTTGAGCGAGCCGAAATCCGGGTCGATCGGAACGGTCAGGATCGTGCGGGCGAGCGCCACATCCTCTGTCTCCAGCCCCGAGCGTTCCGGCCCGAACAGGATCGCGCTCCTGCCCGGCTCTGCGTGGATCGCATCGGCGGCTTCCTCGGGTGTCAGCACGGGCTTCGTCACGCCGCGCTTGCGCACGGTGGTGGCGAACACATGCGCGCAGTCGGCCACAGCCTCCGCCGTGGTCTCGAACACCTGTGCCTTGTCGAGAATGAAGTCTGCGCCAGCAGCGGCAGGCCCGGCCGAGGGGTTCGGCCAGCCATCGCGCGGGGTGACAAGGCGCATCTCGCGCAGGCCGAAATTGGCCATCGCGCGCGCCGCCTTGCCGATATTCTCGCCCAGTTGCGGCCGGACGAGGACGATTGCAGGAGGTGGTGTCAGCGCTTGATCCGGCGATAGAGCATGTAACCGGCACCGGCGGCCAGGCCGACCGGCCAGGTGATGACCGGCAGGATCATCGCGCCCACCGTACCGACCGCCGCGCCGGCCAGCACGGGTTTGGTGGAGGGATGGTGCATCCCCTCCTTCAGCATGCCGGAGACCTCTGTTCGGGCATCTTCCACCCAGTCCTGTCCATTGTCGGGATCGCGATTGTCCATCAGATCATCTCCCCGGGTAAACTGGAAAGGCAGCGCACAATTCGCCGACTTCGGCGCGGACCGCCTGTTCGATCTGTGCATCGCCTTCGGGCCCGTTCTTGGCAAGCCCATCCACGACGCGCGCGATCAGTTCGCCGATCTTGGTGAACTCGTCGGTGCCGAAGCCGCGGGTGGTGCCCGCTGGGCTGCCCAGCCGGAGCCCGCTGGTGACGAAGGGGCTGCGCTTGTCGAACGGAATGCCGTTCTTGTTGCAGGTGAGGTAGGCTCGATCGAGCCCCTTTTCCGCATCCTTGCCGGTCACGTCCCTGGCGGACAGGTCGACCAGCATCGAATGGTTGTCCGTCCCGCCCGAAACGATCCGCAGGCCATGCGCTTCGAGGCTCTGGGCGAGGGCACGCGCATTATCGACCACGCGGCTCGCATAATCCTTGAAATCGGGCCGCAGCGCTTCCCGGAAGGCGACCGCCTTCGCCGCGACGATGTGCATCAGCGGGCCGCCCTGCATGCCGGGAAAGACCGCCATGTTGAGCGGTTTGGAATACTTCTCGTCGTTCCACAGGATCACGCCCGACCGCGGGCCACGCAGGCTCTTGTGCGTGGTGGTGGTCACGATGTCGCAATGCGGGAAGGGGGAGGGGTGCGCGCCGCCGGCGACGAGGCCCGAGATATGGCTCATGTCGCACAGCAGGATCGCACCCACTTCGTCGGCGATCTTGCGGAAAGCCGCGAAGTCCCAGGTGCGCGAATAGGCGGTGCCGCCGCAGATGATCAGCTTGGGCTTGTGCTCGCGCGCGGTCGCGGCGACCGCGTCCATGTCGATCAGCTCGTCGCCCTCGCGCACGCCATAGGCGACCGGATTGAACCACTTGCCGCTCATGTTGACCGGCGAACCATGCGTCAGGTGACCGCCGGAGTTGAGATCCAGCCCCATGAAGGTGTCGCCCGGCTGCAGCATGGCGAGGAACACCGCCTGGTTCATCTGCGAGCCACTGTTGGGCTGCACATTGGCGAATTCGCAGCCAAACAGCTCCTTCGCGCGGTCGATCGCCAGCGTTTCGATCACGTCGGCATATTCGCAGCCGCCGTAATAGCGCTTGCCCGGATAGCCTTCGGCATACTTGTTGGTGAAGACGCTGCCCGCCGCCTCGAGCACCGCCTTGCTGGCGATATTCTCGCTCGCGATCAGTTCGATCTTGTCGCGCTGACGGTTCAGCTCGTTTTCGACCGCCGCGGCGATTTCCGGGTCCGCATCGGCAAGGCTGTCATGCCAGAAGCGATCCATCGGATCTGACGTCTTCGTGGAAGGAGCGGTAAGATCGGCGGTGGTGCTGGCCATTGGTCTAGTCGCTTTCGGTTGCGGGGGGTGCGGAGAGCTTGTCGACCCGGCCCTGGTGCCGGCCGCCCTCGAACGCGGTTTCCAGGAATGTCTGAACGCAGGCCTTGGCTTGCTCGATGCCGATCAGTCGCGCGCCCATGGCGATGACGTTCGCGTCATTATGCTCGCGCGCGAGCCGGGCAGAGAGCTGTTCGGAAACCATCGCGCAGCGGCACTTCGGATTTCGATTGACGCTCATCGAAATGCCGAGGCCCGATCCGCACAGAGCAATGCCGCGCATGGCCGTGCCATCGGCCACGACCGAGGCGAGCTTGTAGCCATAGTCGGGATAATCGACGCGCTCGCCATCGGCCGGGCCAAGGTCGGCGACCTCATGGCCTTTCTCGACGAGCCATTCGTGCAGGGCGGCCTTCATCTCGATGGCGGCGTGGTCGGAAGCAATAGCGATACGCATGGGGCGCACATAAGGAAAAGGCCCGCTGATTGCCAGCGGGCCTTCCTGTCTTTCCGTCGAAATATGAAGCTCACTGATCCAGGAAGCTGCGCATCTTGCGGCTACGGCTCGGGTGCTTGAGCTTGCGCAGCGCCTTCGCCTCGATCTGGCGGATACGTTCGCGCGTCACGCTGAACTGCTGGCCGACTTCTTCCAGGGTGTGATCGGTATTCATCCCGATGCCGAAGCGCATACGCAGCACGCGTTCTTCGCGCGGCGTCAGGCTGGCGAGCACGCGGGTGACGGTTTCCTTGAGGTTGCTCTGGATCGCGGCATCCACGGGGATGATCGCGTTCTTGTCTTCGATGAAATCGCCCAGGTGCGAATCTTCCTCGTCGCCGATCGGCGTTTCGAGGCTGATCGGCTCCTTGGCGATCTTCATCACCTTGCGCACCTTTTCGAGAGGCATCGAAAGACGCTCTGCCATTTCCTCGGGCGTGGGCTCGCGGCCCTGCTCGTGCAGGAACTGGCGGGAGGTGCGGACCAGCTTGTTAATCGTCTCGATCATGTGGACCGGGATGCGGATCGTGCGCGCCTGGTCGGCGATCGAGCGGGTAATCGCCTGCCGGATCCACCAGGTCGCGTAAGTGCTGAACTTGTAGCCGCGACGATACTCGAACTTGTCGACCGCCTTCATCAGGCCGATGTTCCCTTCCTGGATCAGGTCGAGGAACTGCAGTCCGCGGTTGGTGTATTTCTTGGCGATGGAGATCACGAGACGCAGGTTCGCCTCGACCATTTCCTTCTTGGCGATACGCGCCTCGCGCTCGCCCTTCTGGACCATGTTCACGATCCGGCGGAATTCGGGCAGCGCCATGCCGGTCTGGCTGGCGATATCGCTGATTTCCTGGCGGATGCGCTCGATCGATTCGCCTTCCTTCTCGGCGAAGGCGGCCCACTTCTTTTCCTTGGTACGGCTGGTCAGCCAGTCGTCGTCCAGCTCGTTGCCGATATAGGCATCGAGAAAGTCGATCCGCTTGATCTTGTGACGCTCGGCAAGGCGCAGCATCTGGCCGCCCAGCGCGGTCAGGCGGCGGTTGAAGGCGTAGAGGTTGTCGACCAGGAATTCGATCTTGGTCGCGTGGAACTGCACGCTTTCGACTTCCGCCGTCAGCTGTTCGCGCAGGTCTTCGTACTTCTTTTCCTTGGCGGCGGGGAAGGCATCGCCACGGCCCAGCGTATCGACACGCTCGCCCTGCAGCTTCTCGAACTTCTTGAACAGGTCGGTGATGCGGGCGAACCGCTCGAGCGCGTCGGGCTTGAGCGCAGCCTCCATCTGGGCCAGCGACATCGTGTTGTCTTCTTCGTCGTCGTCGTCACGACGCGACTTGGCTTCGCCGTCGCCGTCTTCATCCTCGTCGTCGGAATCGGAATCCTCGTCCTCGTCGTCCTCGCGGATGGTCGGACCGGCGGTCTCCTCGGAGATTTCGCCGCTGTCGTCCTCGTTCTCCTCCTCCATCTTGTCGACGGGAGGCTCCTTCGAAAGCATCGCGTCGAGATCGAGGATCTCGCGCAGCTGCATCTCGCCCTCGTTGAGCGCTTCGGACCACTGGATGATGGCGTGGAAGGTGATCGGGCTTTCGCACAGCCCGATAATCATGGTGTCGCGGCCCGCCTCGATCCGCTTGGCAATGGCGATCTCGCCTTCGCGGCTGAGCAGTTCGACGGCGCCCATTTCGCGCAGGTACATCCGCACCGGATCGTCCGTGCGCGCATCGACCGTCTTCTTCGTCGCGGCAGCTGCGGGCTTTTCGTCCTTCTTCGCGGCCGAATCGGGGGCGATTTCCTCGACCTCGTCCTTTTCCGCTTCCACCTCGTCGTCCGATTCGACGATCTGCACGCCCATTTCCGAAATCGCGGCCTGGATGTCCTCGATCTGGTCGGAGCTCATCTCGCCTTGCGGAAGCGCCTCGTTCAGCTCGTCATAGGTGACGTAACCACGTTTCTTTGCCTTGGTGATCAGCTTCTTGATCGATGCCTCGTTGAGGTCGATCAGGGGAGCATCTTCGGTCTCTTTGGTTTTCGCTTCGGATGCCATGGGCTATTGAAAATCCGTTTCCTGTCCGATGCGTTCCCCATTTTCCGCAGGAGCCGCAGCGGCTTTTGAATCTGTATCCGGTGTCGCTCGCGCGATCCGCCTCGTTGCCATCTGGCCCAAGCGTGCGTCGAACGCCAGCTTCCGCTTGAGCAGTCGCTGCTGTTCGGCGAACGCGCCTTCGGGATCGTGTTCGAAACGCTCCGTCGCCGCGGCCAGTGCCTTGTCGAGTGCCGGCCCTTCGACCAGCAGTTCGATGGCTTCGGCCAGGTCCTCGCGCGCGGTCGCTGCATCGTGGGCCTTGTCGAGAAGGCCAGGTGCGGAGTGTTCAGCGGACCGGGAGCCCCAGCGCCCGGCGAATATGGCGCTTTTCTCGTCGGCTTCAAGCGTTTGTGCATGCGCGAGCAACGGATCGAGCAAGGATTGCGTTGCCGGATCGCTTTCGCCGAGCTCGCGCAGCGCCTCGCGGTGCCCCTCGATCAACTCGGGATGAGCCGCCAGTTGCGTCATGACAGCAGCCAGCAATCGGGCACGCGCGCCGCCCTGGGAGAGGTTGGATAGCTTGCGCAACAGGTCCTGCGACAAAGGCTCCGGCGCGTCGCGTCGCCATTGTTTTCCGGGACGAAACGGCGCTTTTTCGCGCTTGGGGAAGGCAAAAGCGGAAAACCGGTCGAGCAGATCGCGGCGATAGAGTGCGCGCACATCGGGCTCCTCGATCGCATCGACATGCATCATCAGCCGCGCCTTGAGACCGGCCTTGGCCTCCGGGCTGTCGAGCGGGGCCGCATTGGCCTCCAGCGTCCACACGGCGTCGAGGAGCGATTGCGCATTTTCGAGCACCTGTTCGAATGCTGCAACACCTTTCGCCTTGATCAGATCGTCCGGGTCGAGCCCGGTCGGCAGCCATGCGATTCTGAGCGAGTGGCCCGGGTGCAGCATCGGCAAGGCGCGCTCTATCGCACGGCGCACCGCGCGCTGGCCGGCCGCATCGCCATCGAAGCACAAGGTGGGACAGGGAACGTGGCGCCACAGCTCCGCGATGTGATTCTCGGTCAGCGCGGTTCCGAGCGGGGCGACGCCTTCCCCGATCCCCGCATTGGCGAGCGCAATCACATCCATGTAACCCTCGACCACGATGATGCGGTCGGATTTGCGCGAGGCGGGCCCGGCGCGGTGCAGGTTGTAGAGCGTGCGCCCCTTGTCGAAGAGCGGCGTCTCGGGCGAATTGAGGTATTTGGGCGCGCCTTCCTTCGGCGTCAGAATGCGTCCGCCGAACGCGATCACGCGCCCGCGCACATCGTGGATCGGCAGCATCAGCCGGTCGCGGAAGCGATCATACGGGTCCTTCCCGTCGATCGCGATGCGCAGGCCGCCCTCCACCAGCAATTGCGGCGGCAGCGAGCCGAGCGCCTGCGCCAGGGCCTGCCGGTCGTCCGGGGCGTAGCCGAAACCGAATTCGCGCATGATGGCGGACGAGAAACCGCGCTTGGCGAGATATTCGCGTGCCTGCGCGCCGCGCGACCCGGCAAGCTCACGCGCGAAGAATTCCTGCGCCGCGCCCATCGCATCGTGCAGTCCGGCGCGGCGTTTCGCCTTCTGCGCCTCGCGCGGGTCGGGCGCGGGCATTTCCATCCCCGCGACAACCGCGAGTTCCTTCACCGCATCCATGAACTGCAGCCCGCGCTGATCGGTCATCCAGCGAATCACATCGCCGTGCGCTCCGCAGCCGAAGCAGTGGTAGAAGCCCTTCTGGTCGTTGACGGTGAAGCTGGGCGTTTTCTCGTCGTGAAACGGGCAGCACGCCTTCCATTCGCGTCCTGCGCGTTGCAGCTTGGTCGTCCGCATGATGACGCTGGACAGCGTCACACGGGTCCGCAGCTGATCGAGCCATTGAGGGGAAAGCGCCATCGCGTGGTCGAACCTAATGGCCCGCACCGCCGCGCGCTAGCCCATCGCGCGATGCTCCACAGCTAAGATCCGTCGTCCTCCGCCCGGGGAGGGAATGGCCCGGACGCCATGGCGATCTTCTCGTCGGCGCGCAGAGTATAAGCCTCGTCGGGCCCTGCGGGTGGCAGAGTGCTTTGCCAGAAAAAGGTGATCGCCTCACCGGTCTGCCAGCCATCGCCGCCCACGACGCGCCAGGCGAGCGTACCGTTGTCGTCCTGCACGCGGATCGTGCCATCCGGGCCGAGCGCCTCTTCCACCTGCGCGCGATCAAAGCCGATCGCGCCGTTGAAGCCCCGCGCCTCGCGCAGCGTGGCAAACAGGGTCGCTTCTTCCACCTCGTCCAGCCCCACGGGCCGCATGAACGGAGGGTCATTGGGGTCGTCCACGCCCGGGCGAACCGTGTGGACGTAGGTATAGACGGTGTCGTCGGGCAGCTCGTCCGGATCGCATTCCTCGACCCCCGCAGGGCAGGCGACGTAGCTGACGATATCGCCGATGGAGCGGCCATCGACGATGATGGAGGCTTCGACCTCGGGGCCGACGGGGCCTTCTATCTTCGGCCCCAGTTCAAGCTCGCCGAAATCCGCGGCGACCAGCGTACGCGGGTCGGACGGCGCGTCGGCGGTGACGCTTGGCGTTGGCGCAGGTTCTGTATCCTCGGGCTCGCCCGCGCAGGCTGCAAGCACCGCCGCGAGCGCGACCGGAGCCAGCATGCGAGAGGCGAGCCTGCGCCTCACGACAGCGATTCCTTCACCCAGCCGCTGGTCCGCGTCATGTCGAGTGTTGCTCCATGACGCGTCTTCAGCTCGGCCATAACCTTGCCCATCGACTTGATGTCGGTGGCGCCGATATCGGCCTTCACCTGGTCGATCGCAGCGCGGGTTTCTGCCTCGTCCATCTGCTTCGGCAGGAATTCCTCGATCACGGAAAGTTCGTATTCTTCCTTCTCGGCCAATTCCTCGCGCCCGCCTTCGCGGTACATCGCGATCGATTCCTTGCGCTGCTTGGCCATCTTGAGCAGCACGTCGGTGACGATCTCGTCATCGTCGACGTCGCCCTTGGCGGTGCGCAGTTCGATATCCCGGTCCTTGATCTTGGCCTGAATCAGGCGGAGCGCGGCCGTCCGCTCCTTGTTGCCGCCTTTCATGGCGGTGATGACTTCCTTCTGGATCGTCTCGCGTATCATGTTTTCCGTTATACCTTTGCGTTTCACTCAACAGACGTCCGGATATAACAAATGTTCCTGCGGGTGGAGGGGTGATGAAAAGCGTCGGGCGTGCGCTTGACGGGCGCGAAGCGCAGGCCTAGCCGGATGGCTTAGCGCACATTGCTGGACAGACTTTAAGGAACGGACAGGCCCATGGCTTCAGCCGAGATTACTCCTGCGCAACCTGATGGTGCGACGGGCCTGTTGCTTCTTGCCGATGGCACCGCCCTGTGGGGCATTGGCTGCGGGGCGGAAGGCTCTGCTGTGGGGGAGGTGTGCTTCAACACCTCGATGACCGGTTATCAGGAAGTGATGACCGACCCCAGCTATGCCGGGCAGATCGTCACCTTCACCTTCCCGCATATCGGCAATGTCGGCGCGAACCCCGAAGATATCGAGAGCAAGGTGGAAAGCGCGCTGGGCTGCGTGATGCGCGAAGTGCCTACGGGGCCGAGCAATTTCCGCTCCGAAGTCGATCTCGACACCTGGCTGAAGGACGAAGGCAAGATCGGGCTGGCGGGCGTGGATACCCGCGCGCTCACCCGCCTCATCCGCCTGAACGGCGCGCCCAACGCAGTGATCGCGCATAGCGCGGATGGCGTGTTCGACCTCGACGCGCTTTTGCAGAAGGCACGCGAGTGGCCGGGGCTCGAAGGCATGGACCTTGCCCGCCGCGTGAGCCGCAAGGCGCACGAGGGCTGGCGCGGCGGCGCGTGGGAGCTGGGCAAGGGCTATGGCGAAGGCGGGGCGGAGAAGCCGCACGTCGTCGCGATCGATTTCGGCGCGAAGGACAATATCTTCCGCCAGCTGGTCCGCGCGGGCGCACGGGTGACGGTGGTGCCTGCCGAGACTTCGCTGGAGGATGTGCTGGCACACGAGCCCGATGGCGTGTTCCTCTCCAACGGCCCGGGCGACCCTGCCGCGACCGGCGCCTATGCGGTGCCGGTGATCCAGGGCCTGCTCGAGCGCGACATTCCGATCTTCGGCATTTGCCTTGGCCACCAGCTCCTCGGCCTCGCCGCGGGCGCGAAAACGAGCAAGATGTTCCAGGGCCACCGCGGCGCGAACCACCCCGTCCAGCGCGTCGGGGAAGGGTGGGGCGATCAGGCCGGATTGGTCGAAATCACCAGCATGAACCACGGCTTCGCCGTCGACGGCGACACGCTGCCCCCAAGCGTCGAGCAGACACACGTCTCGCTGTTCGATGGCACCAATTGCGGCATCGCGATTACGGGGAAGCGGGCCTTTGGTGTTCAGTACCACCCGGAGGCGAGCCCGGGGCCGCAAGACAGCTTCTACCTGTTCGAGAAATTCGTGGGGATGCTGGGGTGAACCCAATTCCTCTCAATCAGGCTCGGTGGGACGAGACGTGGGAGGAAGACCGCGTAGTCCTGACCAGTTTGAGAAGAGATGGGGATGCCGCCCATATCGCGCGGCCCGTCGATGTTTCGTTTCGCGGCGATCTGAAGGATTTGCAGAGGGTCGCCCAAGCGAGCGCAAACTGGGGCTTCAAGGTTCAGGAACTCATTGAGGAGGACGAGGACGGGAAGCCGTGGCTTTTCCTCGTCCGGTCCCAGAAAACCGACGATGACACGATGCGCGAATTCGCAACAACCTACCTGCAGATCGAAGACGCTTTTGCGGTGAGGTGCGATGGGTGGGGCTGTCTGGCGACCAATGAACGCGGTCCAATCGACCACAACAATCCCTCGGACTACCGCGAAGATTGCGGAGGCATTCCGGTCAGCGGCGCTGTCGCCCGTGAAGTGCAACAAGCCAAGGCGACGCTCGACCTCATTCGCGACAACGGTGCCGATCTGAGCCTGGCCCGAAATGTCGTCTATTTCTTCTATGGTGACGATCCTGACGAGCTTGCCGAAGAGCTACGATCGCGGGGCTTTCAGGTTCACCGCAAAGGCGACGACCAATATTGGCACGTTGACGAACGACATCGTTCGATCGCGGAGAACGGACGAGATACCGAGTGGCTCGTCAAAACGGATTGTTTGATGGCCGACAGGTCAGAAATTATCGGAGAGCATTGGCGAACCTCGACGCTTCGCGATCTCTATCTACTCGCCGAGAAGCACAACGTGGTCATGGATGGCTGGCATGCACAGCTCGATTAACTCGCATTTTACACACGGAAACCGGATCTAGATGCCCAAACGTACCGACATTTCCTCCATCCTCGTCATCGGCGCGGGGCCCATTATCATCGGGCAGGCGTGCGAGTTCGATTACTCGGGCACGCAGGCGATCAAGGCGCTGAAGGAGGAGGGCTATCGCGTCATCCTCGTCAATTCGAACCCGGCGACGATCATGACCGATCCCGAGTTCGCGGACGCGACCTATATCGAGCCGATCACGCCCGAGGTGGTCGAGAAGATCATCGCCAAGGAAAAGCCCGACGCGCTGCTGCCCACGATGGGCGGGCAGACGGCGCTCAACTGCGCGCTCAAGCTGTTCGAAAGCGGCGCGCTGGAGCGGCACGGGGTGCAGATGATCGGCGCCGATGCCGACGCGATCGACAAGGCGGAGAACCGCCAGCGCTTCCGCGAGGCGATGGACAAGATCGGGCTGGAAAGCGCGCGCTCGCGCACCATCAACGCCGACGATCTGGTTGCCGAGGACCGGGCGGAATACAAGCGCCGGGCTGCCGAACTCTCCGGCGATGCGCTCGAGAAATTCGAGACCGAATGGCGCCGCGGGGAGCAGCGCCGGAAAGAGAAATACGTCGCCGCCGCGATCCAGCGCAGCCTCGACGCGCTCGATTTCACCGGCCTGCCCGCGATCATCCGCCCCAGCTTTACGCTTGGCGGCACGGGTGGGGGCATCGCCTACAACAAGTCGGAATTCGAGCAGATCGTGCGCTCCGGCCTCGACGCATCGCCCACCACCGAGGTGCTGATCGAGGAATCGCTGCTCGGGTGGAAAGAATACGAGATGGAGGTTGTCCGCGACCGCAAGGACAACTGCATCATCATCTGCGCGATCGAGAATGTCGATCCGATGGGCGTCCACACGGGCGACAGCATCACCGTCGCCCCCGCGCTGACGCTGACCGACAAGGAATACCAGATCATGCGGACCGCCTCGATCGAGGTGCTGCGCGAGATCGGGGTGGAGACCGGCGGATCGAACGTCCAGTTCGCCGTGAATCCCGAAAATGGCCGTCTGATCGTGATCGAGATGAACCCGCGCGTCTCGCGCTCGTCGGCGCTTGCCTCCAAGGCCACCGGCTTCCCCATCGCGCGCGTCGCGGCGAAGCTGGCGGTGGGCTACACGCTGGACGAGATCACCAACGAGATCACCGGCGCGACGCCCGCCAGTTTCGAGCCGACCATCGACTATGTCGTCACCAAGATTCCGCGCTTCGCGTTCGAGAAGTTCAAGGGCGCAGAGCCCTACCTCTCCACCGCGATGAAGTCCGTCGGCGAGGTGATGGCGATCGGTCGCTGTTTTGCCGAAAGCCTGCAGAAGGCGCTGCGCGGTCTGGAAACCGGGCTGAACGGGCTCGATCCGGTGGAGGAGCTGGAAGGCGCCTCGCACGACGAGATCCTGGCTGCCATCAGCCGCCGCACGCCCTCGCGCCTGCTGGGCATAGGGCAGGCTTTCCGGGCCGGAATCCCCTTCGAGACGATCCGCGAGACGACCACCTACGATCCGTGGTTCCTGCACCAGATCGAGGCTATCGTGGAGGCTGAGAATCGCGTTGCCGATATCGGTCTGCCGCGCGAGGCGGCCGATCTGCGCCGGCTCAAGGCGCTCGGTTTCTCGGACGCGCGGCTCGCGCAGCTTGCGGTCCAGTCCGTCGGCGCGGCGCGGGGCGGGGCGGAAGCGCGCTCGGGACTGCTGCACGACGCGATGCAGGCAATGGCGGGAGCGACCAGTGCAGCCGAAGTGCGCAAGCTTCGCCACAAGCTGGGCGTGTTGCCGGTCTTCAAGCGGATCGACAGCTGCGCCGCCGAGTTCGAGGCGACGACCCCCTACATGTACTCGACCTACGAGGCCCCGGCTTTCGGCGCCCCCGCGGACGAATCCGATCCGACAGACCGCCGGAAAATCGTGATCCTGGGCGGCGGGCCGAACCGGATCGGGCAGGGGATCGAGTTCGACTATTGCTGCGTCCACGCCTGCTTCGCGCTGAGCGAAGCCGGGTTCGAGACGATCATGGTCAACTGCAACCCGGAAACCGTTTCCACCGATTACGACACGTCCGACCGGCTCTATTTCGAGCCTTTGACCGCCGAAGACGTGCTCGAAATTCTCAGCCGGGAAATGGTCAACGGAGAACTGGTCGGCGTGATCGTTCAGTATGGCGGACAGACACCGCTGAAGCTGGCGCAGGCGCTGGAGGACGAGGGCATCCCGATCCTCGGCACCAGCCCCGACGCGATCGATCTTGCCGAAGACCGCGAGCGCTTCGCCAAGATGGTCAACAAGCTGAAGCTGAAGCAGCCGGAAAACGGCATCGCCAAGAGCCGCGACGAGGCTGCAGCCGCCGCGCGCACCATCGGCTATCCGGTGCTGCTGCGCCCGTCCTACGTGCTGGGCGGCAGCGCGATGCAGGTGGTCGATTCCGAAGCTCAGCTGGACGACTACATCGCCAGCGCGGTGAAGGTGTCGGGCGAAAGCCCCGTGCTGGTCGATCAGTACCTGCGCGATGCCATCGAATGCGATGTCGACGTGCTGTGCGATGGCACGGATATCGTGGTCGCCGGCGTGATGCAGCATGTCGAGGAGGCGGGCGTTCACTCGGGCGATTCTGCCTGCACGCTGCCCCCCTATTCGCTCAGCGACGAAGTGGTCGGGGAGATAGAGCGGCAGTCCGAAGCGCTGGCACGCGAGCTGAAGGTGGTCGGCCTCATGAACGCGCAGTTCGCGGTGAAGGATGGCGAGATATACCTGATCGAGGTCAACCCGCGCGCAAGCCGCACGGTGCCTTTCGTCGCCAAGACCATCGGCCAGCCCATCGCCAAGTTCGCTGCGCGGATAATGGCGGGCGAAAAGTTGGCGGACCTGCCGCCGATCACGCGCGATCTCGGCTATGTCGCGGTCAAGGAAGCGGTGTTCCCCTGGGGGCGCTTCCCCGGTGTGGACCCGGTCCTCAGCCCGGAAATGAAATCGACGGGCGAGGTCATGGGGCTGGATCAGGACTTCGCAATGGCCTTTGCCAAGGCGCAGCTGGGCGCAGGGATGATGCTTCCGCGTGAGGGGAGGGCCTTCGTTTCGGTGAAGGACAGCGACAAGGCCGGGATCGTCGAGGCCGTGCGCGGACTGGTCGAAACCGGGTTCGAGATCGTGGCGACCGGCGGCACGCATGATTACCTGGCGGATCAGGGCCTCCCGGTCACGCAGGTCAACAAGGTGGCGCAGGGACGGCCGCATATCGTCGACCGGATCATCGACGGCGAGATCGATCTTATCCTCAACACGACCGAGGGCTGGCAGTCGCTGCGCGACAGCCAGTCGATCCGGGCAGGGGCGCTGGAACACAAGGTGCCGTACTTCACCACGGCGTCGGCCGGGCGCGCAGCTGTGGAGGCGATCCCCGCGCTTGCATCGCACCCGCTTGAAGTTCGTTCGTTGCAGTCCTATTATTCAGCGACCTGACGACGGTACTTCTCCCGAAAATTCCTCCTCGTCTTACCGCCCCGCAAGGGCGCGGCAGGGGCGGACTTTCGGGAAAAGAGCCTCAACGGGGCCAATTTGGATAGATCGGGGGTACCCATGGAAAAAGTTCCGATGCTGGCAGAAGGCTACGAGCGGCTCACCGCCGATCTGAAAGCCCTGCGCGCGGAACGTCCGAAAATCGTCGACGCGATCGAAGAAGCGCGTGCACATGGCGATCTTTCGGAAAACGCTGAATATCACGCGGCTAAGGAACGACAGGGCCAGGTCGAGGCGCAGATCGCCGAGATCGAGGACCGGGTGACCCGTGCCCAGATCATCGATCCGCAGACGCTTTCGGGCGACAAGGTGGTGTTCGGCGCGACCGTGACCCTGCTCGACGAGGACGACAAGCCGGTGAAATACCAGATCGTCGGCCAGACGGAGGCGGATGCCAAATCGGGCCGCATCTCGTACAGCTCCCCCCTGGGGCGCGCGCTGATCGGCAAGAAGGTGGGCGAAGAGGTGGAGGTGACGGTACCCTCGGGCGACAAGTTCTACCTCGTCGACAAGATCGAATTCATCTGAGGCTGCGCGCCTGAGCCGCCGGCGCGGCGTCAGGCGAGCGCCTTCTCCATCGCGTAATTGTGGATCGGTACGCCGTCCACTTCAAAGTCGCGTCTGTGCGAAACGCGATAACCCGCGCGCTCGAAGGCGGCGCAGGCCAGCTCGCTTGCCTCGGCATAAAGGCGCGTCGCACCTGACCTGCGCGCCGCCATCTCCGCTTCGGCGAGCAGATTTTCGGCGACGCCCTGCCGCGTGTGATCCGGATCGCAATAAAGGTGGTCCAGATGCCCGTCGCCCTCCAGCAGGGCATAGGCGCAGGGACGATCGGCGTCGTCCACGCACACCAATATCAGATCGCCTTCGTCCGAACGTTCTACAAAAGACGGGGCCTGGCCGTGCCGTGCAGACCAAGCCGCGACCTGTTCGGGCGAATAGGCCCGCGGCCCGATCGTCCGGATGGCCCGCACTGCCAGCTGGGCCAGCGCTTGCGCATCCTCACGACGAAACGGGCGAATGCGGTATGTCACTCGCGGCTCAGGACGAAGGTTCGAGCAGCTTGTGAATGTGAACGATCACATACTTCATCTCGGCATCGTCGACCGTGCGCTGGGCATTGGCGCGCCATGCTTCCTCGGCCTGTTCATAGGTGCTGAACACGCCGACGACATGGATGCTTTCGGGGTCCTGGAATTCGACCGAGCGCGGGTCCTTCACCCGACCACCCATGACGAGGTGGAGCAGCTGCGGGCTGGTGGTTTCCTGAACGTTGGCACTGGATTTAGGGTCGGACATCGGGGGAATCTCCGTTCGAATTGGGGCTGAATGCGAAAAAGCCCGCACGCCTTAACGCGCGCGGGCTTTCTTACAAGCTTACATTGGGCAAACCTGCCAGAGCAGGGGCCCGCTGGCGTTTTCAGGCGGCCCGATCAGAACGGGAGAGCCGAGCGCAGGTCGCGATAGCCGCGACCGGTCTTGCGGGCAGCACGACGACCGGCGTGGCGCGCGGCGTCCTTCTGGCGATCGGCGAAGTAGGCGGCATTGCGGCGCGCTGAGCGGCTGCCGAAGGCAATGTCGTCGCCCAGATCCACCAGGCGGTCGCCACCGTGGCGGGTGGCAGTGCCCACCTTTCCGGCCATCCCGCTGGCATAGGCGAGGCCAAGATCGGTCAGATGATCGGCAAAACCGACTGCGCGGCCGGTAAGCTCGCGTCCCTTGGAGGTACGCGATCCGATCGCAAGACCGATCAGTGCGACTGCCCCGACGGTGAGCAGGGGGTGTGCCTTCACGAATTCGGTTGCATTGTCGGTGGCGTCACGCGCCATGTCCGCAATGCTGCGCTCTTCGTTGCGGCGTTCGCTTTCCTCGATCTTGCGGCGTAGTTCGTCGCGCTGTTCCTGGGTGCTCATCGGTAATCTCCAACCTCGAAATGTGCTTCATTAATCAAGCGTCGGAAGGGGCACTCGGTTCCAAGACTTTCGGCTAGTCCGTTTCGTCCCAGGCGTAGTCGTCCTCCTTGGGCTCGTCATCGTCTCCGCCCAGGGCCCACCAGCCCAGGATCATCGCCAGGATAGCGCCGATCCCGTAGGATGCAGGCTTGTGCTTTTCGACCAGCTCCCGGCCTTCGGTAACGATGTCTCTCACGCCGAGCAGGGCGGAACTGGCGATTCTTGCACCGATCCCCTTCTCCTCGACGTCACCCTTCAGGTGCGCGATATCGTCCTTCACCAGCGTGCGGGCCGCATCGCGCAGGGCGCGATCCTCTTCCATCTGGCGCTTGCGCGGGCTCATGCTCCGGGCTCCTTGAAGGCTCGGGTGACGCGTTTGAAGCGCGCCCGGGCGACCAGCCCGACGATGATCATCAGCACCAGCAAGGTGCCGACCACTGCCGCGGTGGCAACGAACGGCCCGATGATCGGCGCCAGCGCGATGATCAGCCCCACGACCAGCCCGATCAGGGCGAGATGCAGGAAGGCCAGCGCGCCCAGCGCGAAGACCACGCCGGAGCCCGCTTCGCGCGAAGCGTAGTTGGCGCGGGACTTCTGGAAGGCGACTTCCGCCTCCACATAGGTGCGTCCGTCCTCGTAGAGCGCATAGGCATCGTCGAACAGCGAACCGAGGGGCTCTTCATCCGCCCGGGTCTGTTCGGCATAGGGTGAGCCTGCCGCGTCGGCTCCGGTGAAACCGGGCGGTGCGACAGGCTCGTCGAGATCATCTTGACCCGGCACAGCCCCTCCTTGGGCGGAGGAACTCAACGGCGGAAGATGCGTGCGAGGATGTAGCCGCCAAAGGCAGCCATCCCGACCGAAAGGCCGGGGTTCTTCTTCACGAATTCACGCGCCTCGTCACCCAGTTCGTCATACGACTTGGTATCGATATGCGCGGCGGCATCCTGCAGGCTGCGCGCGGCATTGCGCGCGTGGTCGCCGTACTTGGGGCCGAAATTGTCGTCGATCTTGGCGGCGTTTTCCGCCACGACGCGGCTGAGCGAGGTCAGCGCTTCGCTGGCCTTGTGCTTGCCTTCGACTGCAAGTTCGCCGCCCTTGGCCTTCGCCTGCTCGGCATATTCCGAACCCTTGGCGCTGGCCTGTTCCTTGTACGCCTGCGCGCGGGTCGAAGCTTCGCCGCGCAGCGCCTGCGCGCCGGCCTTGGCTTCGTCGAGCGCGGAGTTGAAGCGCGATTTCGCCTCTTCCTTGCCGCCGGCGCCTTGCGCTGCAGCGGAACCGCTTGCCGCGCCTGCGGCGTCGGTGGTCAGAGGAACGGCGCTGGTTTCGTTAGTCTTGTCGTCAGTAGCCATGGGATTTCCCTCTTTTTGCAGTTAGTATTCGACAGGCCCAAAACTTGTGCCGTCCTCGATTTTGCAACGCAGCTTGCATGGGTTCGTTCCACCGCATAAGCCGCGCGGCGCACCAAGGCCGAACGTGTTTTCTTCGGTCTGACTAGCATATTCCCAGCGGAGGCCCAATGACTGCCATCATCGATCTGCACGCGCGTGAAATTCTCGACAGCCGTGGGAATCCGACCGTCGAAGTGGATTGCCTGCTGGAAGACGGCAGCTTTGGCAGGGCCGCCGTGCCCTCCGGCGCATCCACCGGCGCGCACGAGGCGGTGGAGCTGCGCGATGGCGATGGCGACCGTTACCTGGGCAAGGGCGTGCTCAAGGCGATCGACGCGGTGAACGGCGAGATTGCCGATGCGCTGCTGGGGATCGACGCCGAAGACCAGCGCGATGTCGACACGATGCTGATCGCGCTCGACGGGACCGAGAACAAGGGCCGCCTCGGCGCGAACGCGCTGCTTGGCGTTTCCCTCGCAGTTGCGAAGGCGGGTGCGAATGCGCGCGGCCTGCCGCTGTGGAGCTATGTCGGCGGGGTTTCCGCGCACGTGCTGCCGGTGCCGATGATGAACATCATCAATGGCGGCGAGCATGCGGACAACCCGATCGACATCCAGGAATTCATGATCATGCCGGTAGGCGCGGAAACGCTGGCCGAGGCGGTGCGCTGGGGCGCGGAAGTGTTCCATACGCTCAAGAAGGGGCTCTCCGCCAAGGGTCTGTCGACCGCAGTGGGCGACGAAGGCGGCTTCGCGCCGGACATTGCCAGCACGCGCGACGCGCTCGACTTCATCATGCAGTCGATCGAGAAGGCGGGCTTCACCCCGGGCAGCGACATCGCGCTGGCGCTCGATTGCGCGGCGACCGAGTATTTCAAGGACGGTAAGTACGTCCTTGCGGGCGAAGGTGCGACCTACGGCGCGAGCGAGATGGCAGACTATCTCGCCTCGCTTTGCAACGATTACCCGATCCGCTCCATCGAAGACGGCATGGCCGAAGACGACTTCGAAGGCTGGAAGGCGCTGACCGACACCATCGGCAACACCGTCCAGCTGGTCGGCGACGATCTGTTCGTGACCAATCCCGCACGCCTGCGAGACGGGATTGCGAAGGGCCTCGCCAATTCGCTGCTGGTCAAGGTCAACCAGATCGGCACGCTGTCCGAAACACTGGATGCCGTCGATATCGCGCACCGCGCGGGCTACACTGCGGTGATGAGCCATCGTTCGGGCGAGACCGAGGATTCGACCATCGCCGACCTCGCGGTTGCCACGAACTGCGGGCAGATCAAGACGGGCTCGCTCGCACGGTCGGACAGGCTGGCCAAGTACAACCAGCTGATTCGCATCGAGGAAGAGCTGGGCGACAGCGCGCATTATGCGGGCCACGCCTGCTTCGGGCGGCTTTCCCGCTAAGCCGGTCCCGGCCCGCTAGTCGGCGCCTGCCCGGCCGGACGCCTTTTCGCTCCGGTTCTTCGGGTGGAACCAGTATTGCCACACGCCCCATGCGTTGATGAGCAGCAGCACGCCGTTCATCGCGGCCAGTGGGATCGCGTTGGACGTAAGCCCGATATAGACCCACAGCGCCGCCACCGCGCAAAACAGGATGAAGCCATAGGCGCTCGCCCTGCGCCCCAGATCGAAGGCGAGGAGCGATGCGGCGATGATCGTGCCGATCGAGGCGAGCCAGTCCAGTGGTCCGTTCATGCGCAGGGCAATGCGCGAACGGCGCGATCCGTGTCGCAATCACGCAAAGGTTAGGTTCAGCGCGCGAAGCGGCCCGCAATGTCGAGCAGCGCGATGGCGGCTTTCGCCGCTTCGCCGCCCTTGTTCTTTTGCGCCGGGTCGGCGCGAACTTGCGCCTGGACCTCGTTCTCGACCGTGATGATCCCGTTGCCGATGGCGATACCGTCCATCGTCAGCGCCATGATGGCGCGCGCGCTCTCGCCCGCCACGATCTCGAAATGATAGGTCTCGCCCCGGATCACCACGCCGATGGCCACGAAGCCGTCGTACTGGCCGCTCTCGGCCGCCAATGCGATGGCGCCCGGAATCTCGAGCGCCCCGGGCACCGTGAGCACTTCGGCCTGGTGGCCTGCTTCCTCCAGCGCGGCACGCGCGCCTTCGATCAGCTTGTCGTTCAGGTCGGCGTAGAAGCGCGCTTCCACGATCAGGAATTTGGCCATTAATTCACTCCGGAATGGGGCGTTCGCCCACCACGGAGATGCCGTAGCCTTCCAGGCCGACGACATTGCGGTGGGAATTGGTCAGCAGGGTCATCTCGGACACGCCGAGATCCGCGAGGATCTGCGCGCCGATGCCGTATTCGCGCAGATCGCCACCCTCGGGCTTGCCAGCCACTTCGGCGCGCATCTTTTCGGGCTGGCCCGGCATAAGGCATACGATCAGCCCGCTGCCTTCCTCGCCGATCACGCGCATCGCGCGCTGCAAGGTATCGCGCTTGTCGCCTTCGCGCCCCAGCACATCGTCGAACAGCGAGATGCGATGCATCCGGACGAGGGTAGGGCTGTCGGCCAGCACGCGGCCCTTTTGCAGCACCACGGACACGCTGCCGTCCACCGTGCTGCGATAGCTGATCGCCCGCCATTCCCCGCCGTGCTGGCTGGTGAAGGTGCTCTCGCCCGCACGTTCCACCAGGTGATCGTGCTTCATGCGATATTCGATCAGATCGCGGATGGTGCCGATCTTCAGCTTGTGACGCCGCGCGAAGTCGATCAGGTTGTCGAGCCGGGCCATCGTGCCGTCCTCGTTCATGATCTCGCAGATCACGCCCGAGGGATTGAGCCCGGCGAGTCGCGAAATGTCGACCGCAGCCTCGGTATGGCCGGCGCGCACCAGCACCCCGCCATCGCGCGCGATCAGCGGGAAGACATGGCCCGGCGTCACGATATCCTGCGCACTCTTGGTCGGGTCGATGGCCACCGCGACGGTCCGCGCGCGGTCCGCCGCGCTGATCCCGGTGGTGACGCCTTCGCGCGCCTCGATGCTGACGGTGAAAGCGGTTTCGTGACGTGTGCCGTTGCTGCGGCTCATCAATTCGAGACCCAGCGCCTCGACCCGGGTGCGCTGCAAGGTCAGGCAGATCAGGCCCCGCCCGTGGGTCGCCATGAAATTGACCGCGTCGGGCGTGGCCATCTGCGCCGGGATCACCAGATCGCCCTCGTTCTCCCGATCCTCGTCGTCGACGAGCACGAACATGCGGCCGTTGCGCGCCTCCTCGATGATCTTCTCGATCCCGACGAGCACCGGCGCATCGTCCTGCGCATCGAGGAACGCGTCTAGCTTGCGCAGCGTCTCTGCGGTGGGATTCCAGTCCTCATCCGCGCAGTCGCGCAGAGTATTGGCGTGAAGCCCCGCCGCGCGGGCGAGGGCGGCGCGGGTCATCTCCCCGGAGGCGATGGCGGTGCGCACGCGTGCTATCGTAGTGTCGCTCATGCGGGGCATGTATCACATTGCAATGTGATGGCAAGGTGCGAAAGGGTGGCTCCCGACGGCTAGTCCACGATACTCGCACACGCTGCGAACTGGGTCGTGCTCGAGGAAAATCCGCTCAGCGTCCAGGGTGTGGGGAAGGGCGAGGCAAGATCGATTTTCAGCGCCGCCACGTTGGCTTCTTCCTGCGCCGCAATCGCCTCGCTGACCTTGGGTGCGCGGGCTGTGGCGCCCTGCGGAAATGCATCGATCGCCGCCTGGGATTTGGTACAGGCGGTAATCAGCTTGGTCCGGTAATCGGCGGTATTGGTGTTCTGGGCGGTCAACTCGGCAATCCGCGCCTGCCGCGCGGCATCCGCGTCGATCAGTTGCTTGATCTCCTCGTTGAGCTCGTCCTTCGACTCCTCGAGCACCCCGCCAATGTAACCCGCGACGAAATTGGGCGCCTGGACCTCGGCCAGCGTAACGGTTGCGTTGATCGTCTTCCCGGTCCTCAGCGCCTCCGGCAGCTTCACCCACTTCGACTGGACGAGCGAGCGTTTCACGGCTCCGCGCGAGGAGTAGACGATGTGCGAATCGTCGCTCGGCAACAGGCGACCGAGCGGGAGGGGGCCGAAACTCGCTGCCGAGTCCGCGCCGGGCGAAGAAAGTTCGAGCGTCACGATCACGTCGCGCGATTTGGCCGTGCGGAACAGAGCGCCTTTCGGGGCATCGTGATAGGAGGCGTAGACCGGCCGCAGTCGCGCGGCCGCACTATCCTTCGTTCTGTCGAGCGCGAAAACCGCCACCATATCGGGCTGTTCGAGGAAGTAGAGGCCGACCTGGCTGAAATCGGCTTCCCTGTCATATGCGTCGGCTCCGGCAAGAACCTTGCCGCGCTCTTCGATTTCCGCGGCGTCTCCGGCATTCTCGCCGGGCAGGTCGCCCCCACTCGACACATCGCCCTCGATTTGCGCGCTCGAACCACGGACTGACTTCGGCGGGGGCTGGCTACCGAGCACGAGAGGGCTGATTGGTGGCTTATTCGATTGCGAGCCATCTGGAGCAAAGACACTCATCCGGCCCTTCGCCACGTAAAGGCAATTCGGTAGGCCGTTTTCCAGATTGTAACTGGCGGCAGCCGTACTGGTCTTGGTGCCCTTCTCGGGATCGGCTGCGTCCTTGAGTGCTCCGATGACGAAGTCGAGCGCGTCGCCTGCCACAGCCGTGCCCAAGGCCACCGCCAGGGACTCGGTCTGGCCATCGACATAGGCGCAGGGGCCGAGCGCGGCCACCAGTCCGTCCGAAGCATGATTACCCGAAGTCAGTCCGCCCTCGGTGGTTGCGCAGGCTGATAGTGCGAGCATCGACGACAGGAAAAATGCAGCCTTCCGTTTCATCTTCATCCCCCTCACGATTGAACTTTGTCCCAGAATTGCGGGTCGGGCAAAGACCCGGCGGAGACCCATGCGAATTCCTCCGCCCGCAACAGCTCCGCATGGTTCTTACCCGGCGGGTTGCGGACAGCCCGATCCGCTACATGCACCGCCGACACTAGCACCCTCCTGCCGGAGCGGAGGAATCCGCTGACCGCCGCCCCACTTTCGCCCGGCAAGGTGTTGGCCACGTAGAACAGGTTCTCGCGGTGCTGGCCCTGGTGGCCGACGCCGAAAAAGCTGCCGGGGCTCAGAATGATCCTGTCCCCGACATCGCCGCCGACGCCGATGATGCGAAGCTTGTTGGTGGGCACGGTGGCCCAGGCCGCGGCGTCATGCTGGAAATAGAGTTCGAGGGCAGGGACATCCCGGCTGATTCGCAACACGGCGATGTCGCCCGTGATACGGTTGCCTGCCTGGTGCTGCAGCCGTCTGCACAGCCAGACATCGTGCGCGTCGAAACGCTCGCCCGAGCCTGGCAGCAAGACTTGCGGCGAACCGCCGACGCCGCTGGCATTGGCGACAACGTGAGAGGCGGTCACGATGTATCCGTTGCCGATCGAAAAACCCGACCCGATCGAGGTTGCGGTCCGCACCGTCACGATCGAATCAAAGGGGTGCCGAGACCAGTACTGGCGATCCAGAAAGAGGATCGGACGTGCGGCGGGATCCAGACTTTTCGTGGTATGTGTCGAGAATGCGGACATCCGGGCCGCGTCAGGTCCGACAGTGGCGGCGAGCATGCCATCGGTGTCCTCTGCGGACTTTTCCGCAGGAGGGGCGACTATATGCGGAAGACCGGACACTTCCAGATCGCCGCCCGGCACGATCTCGTCGTTTACTTCTACAGCCCCTGGCTCCACGCCCGAACCGTCCGGCCCTGCGTCTCGCGCTCCATGATCAGCATCCCCCATGACCCTCCCCTCGGGCGACTATGCGCCCCCGATTGATCATGCGCCCCAACCATCGCGCACGGCCAAGGCCTGCACGACTTACATGTGCATAGCACAGAACACGTGTTCCGTAACGAACGAAATACTCGGTTCAAACGAAGGAAAAATGGTGGACGCACTAGGGTTCGAACCTAGGACCCGCTGATTAAGAGTCGTGCCAGGGTTACTTTCTCGGGAGTGCGTTTGGATACGATAATGTTCTACAACATACTGTAATCGCATGGTAATGGGCAGCGATCAGTTCCGCTAAATTTCTTGGATGTACTCTCAAATGCTTCCTACGGTGGTTGCTATGTGGTTGCTATCCTGATTGCCAGACCCGCTGTTTTTTGGCACTTGTCGGGGGGTAGAGGAGCCTAACATGCCGCGCATCACGAAGACCTTCGTAGAATCTTTTCCTACTCCGGAAACCCAGCCGAGCTTTGCCTGGGACGACAAAGTCTCCGGCTTCGGCATTAAAGTGCTGCCGAGCGGCAAGCGCAAGTACGTATTGAAATATCGCACCCACGGGGGGCGTGCAGGCAGGCAGCGGTGGCTAGGTCTCGGCATGCATGGGCCAGTCACCGCTGAGCAGGCCAGGGTATTAGCACAGCGAGCGCTTGCCACTGTAGCCGATGGCGGTGATCCGCAGGCGACACGACAGTCAGTAGCGGCTGCGCCAAGGTTGGCTCACGTATGGGATCGCTATGAACGCGATCACCTGCCACTCAAAAAGCCGTCCACGAAGCGCAACTATGAAACAATCTGGAACGACCGTTTGAAACCGGCTTTCGGCAAGCATCGTCTCGAAGAGATCCGCCGCGCAGAGGTGGACGCGTTTCATAAAAGGCTGTCTGGCACGCCGTACCAGGCCAACAGGACCCTTGCGCTGTTGTCAAAGCTCATGAACCTGGCCGAGGAATGGGAGTGGCGGGAAGGCACTAACCCGTGCCGCCACATCAGCAAGTTTCGTGAGCGAGCACGGCAGCGCTTCCTTTCTATCGAAGAAATACGCGCCGTGCGCGAAGCAAGCGCCAAACTTGTGGCCCAGAAAGAGATAACGGCCCATGCCGCAAACATACTGGAGTTGCTGCTCCTAACCGGCGCACGGTCGGGCGAGCTCGCCAGCGCTGAATGGGCATGGGTTGACTGGGACCTGCAGATGATTGCGCTCCCGGACAGCAAGTCGGGCGCCAAGACGATCTATCTGTCGAAGGATGCCGTCGCGGTCCTGTGCGATCAACATGCCCGCTCTAAAGGGCAGCCGTATATCTACCCTGGGCGCTCAGCTGGGAAGCACATTCACAACCTCCGCAAGCCATGGGCGCGCATTTGTAAGGAGGTAGGACTGGAAGGGGTACGAGTGCACGACCTACGGCATACGGCAGCGAGCCTGGCCCTCGGGTCTGGCACGAGCTTGGCCATCGTCGGCCGGCTACTCGGCCACACCCAGGTGCAGACCACCCTGCGCTATTCGCACCTCGATAAAGATCCGGCACTTCGGGCGGCTGACTTGATTGGCCAGCAAATAAGAGGAACGGCAACAGGGGAGGGGGAACAGAGCGACACCACAGATGGCGCTACTGCCGCCCCGAACGCTTAGAGAATGGATGGCGAGAAAACGTGGTACTCTGTACCTTTTGCTGCATTATCGGCTGCAGGGCACGGCAGGGCAGGGCAGCCGCCTGCCTTCGGGCTGACCTCTGCTTCAGCCCCAGGCACAAATCTCTACTGAGTCATTCGACCAGCATGCACCCGAGCGTGTGACCTCACCGAATTCACCATTGGACGCAAATGACAGATCTTCAGAGGAGACGTAGCTGTCTGCTGCTGCCCCAAACCGATCGACCTCAGCAAAAACCCGGAGGTCCGGGCTTAACACCCAAAAACTCCCACCTTGCTGTAGGTTTATTAAGCACGTTCCATCTAACACCACCTGCCCTTCGGCCCGGATGCGGCAGGTGCCCTGCGGCACGCTTGGGGGCGGGCTGGAATAGTCGAGCGACTCCGTCGAGCAGACATGCCATTCCATGTCTGCCTCAGCTTGATCTCCAACCTTGCCTCTGCATAGGTTGGAGCGTCGCAGTTTGGTCCATTGCAAATCTCGTATACCGCACGCGTGGCGGACCTGGGCGCCGAAACCGGCCCCTCCACGGCAAGCGCTATTGATCTCGCTATATTGCTCGAGCAGCCGAGACTGCGCCGAGGTCATTTGCGCTGGGGTAGGGTCATAGCTGGCGGTTTGCTCGTCCTCGAAGTCCAGTGGCTTGTCAGGCTCTTCAACTGCAAACGGGCGTAACGGCTCCTCGTCCTCGATAGAGGTGTCGACCACCTTGGGCTTATCCTCGCACCCTGCGGTGGCAACCAAAATGCTACCGATCGCGCAAGCCTTGACCAATAGTGCTAGTAGCTCTTGCACCGACGCCACAGGTCTCCCTCCTCGTCAAAGGTGTTACCGTCGATCACACGTGCAGCGGCTGTCCAATCCTCAATTGGCTTAGGATAGAATAGCTCATCTGGGTCGGCGGCAATGTCTGGGACGGTCTGTCTCTCGAAATACATTATGTTGCTACCTTCGACGCGGTAGCGCCCGGACGACCCGCCGTCCTCATAGGTGCCATCCAGAGCAAACCGGATAACAACATCTGTCTCACAAGACCCTTCAGGATCATTGGCCGGGTTATGCTCGGCGGGGCCCCAGGTGCCCGCGAGCCAAGCATTGCTAAGCTGGGGCAACGTGTCACTTGGCTCTGGTTCGACGTCCTGATCAGCAACTTCTGCGTCAGCAGAAGTACCCTGCGTCTCGTCATCCGTCAGAGTCGTGTCCACCACCTCAGGTTTGCTGTCGCAGGCCGACACGGAGACGATCATTACAGCCGCAACCGACGGAAGGAGATTAGTCCTCATCGACATTCGCATCTGGGTCTGTGATCGCCACGCGGACGAGCCGCAAATTGCGCTCTATGCGAACGAATATGAAGCAGAATACCAGGAACACGAAGACAATGAAGGCGCCCCCCGCGGTGCCGAACGCGGTGAGCGCACCGAGCAGCTGCTCATCCTTAGAGGCCTCCTTTTCCGCCATCGCCATCCGAAAGTTTTGATCATGCCAAATGGTAAGCTCATCGAGCTTTTCCATCGATAAGGGCTTTCCTTCAGCTACAGCCAGCTGCTTGCTCAAGGTCTCCCAGCTCTCCTCGTAATCCCCGTAGTACTCTAGCGGGAACTCCTCCTGAGCAGCGGCCAATGACTTCTCGATCTTCTCTGTCGACAGGTCAATAGAATGATGTGTCTTGGCATAGGCCGACAGACGCTTTGCTGTCTCTTGGAGTGAACCGGAGATGGTGAAAGTGCGACTATAGCCGGTGTCTGCATCGTAGTCGGACGAAGAGCCGTAATCACGCTGCTCCTCCATGAACCTCGCCAGGTCGCCACCTTGCGCCTCTCCTCTAAAACCAAGCTGGCTGGCAAAAAAAGGCGCTGATGAGATGATGGCAAGGCACGCTACTATCAGGGCAATGGATGCCGCGATGAGTATGAAAACGCGCAGTATATTTAGATAGGCCTTCTCAAGGCGTGCAAGCATATCCCCCTCCATCAGATCAACAATTGACCCTCGGGCTGCCAAGAACCTTGATACCGCCCAATCCATTGGTTCTGCCGGTTATCGGTAGGCCTCCCCCCAGCGGTACCTCTTACCGGCCTCTGCATCCCGTTCAACCTTTGACGTCGGACCAGCCTCATATAAAAACCCGACCAGCAGGCCCGGCCTAACCTTGTTGATCGCGGCAAGCTTCAGCTCTGCCGCTATGCGCCTATCTCTCTGTCTTCTTGTACGCCCCGCAGCTGTATCATGGGCGTATGCCTTTGTGCCGCCGCCACGCGCCAACCGGATTACCCACCGGACATCGTGGTCATCGTAACCCTTCCAGCGCGCGCCGTCCTGTTTCTCTACATAATCCCGTAGCTCCCCCAATAGACCGTGTGCGCGCAGCTGATCATAGTAGTCGTAGGCGGCCAAGCGGAAGGCGTTCATTGGCTCCTTTCGCGGTATGGTTCGTCCCCCCTTGGACGCCCTGCACACAGCCTTTTCGTATGCGCGGTGGAGGCGGGAGCGCCAAGAGGCAAACTCTCTAAGCTCGCGTTTTGAGTTTTTCGGTTTTGGAGTTTGCATCTTCTCTGCCTTACTGTGACTTTTAGCTGTCACAGGCTATAAGCTGTGACATGCAGCTGTCACGGATTTTCGTAAAAATCACGGAATTATAAATTTCTATGTTTTGTCTTTTGTGTTTTTGAATCAGATATTTAAGACTTCCTAGTTCGGTTTTACGGCTCCATTTTTTGGGTCCAGACCAGCGCTGGATTTGGCCGGAATCCCGATCTGTAAATGGTCGTCCGCAATGGCACATTTTGCCTTGCGGAAAGGAACATCAATGGAAAAACTACCGACCAAGGACACCGAAAATGAGACGTGCCATCTGCTAAAAGAGGACAAAGTTGCGCGATGGCTGAATGTGTCGACACGAACGCTGCAAAACTGGCGATGGCGTGGGGGAGGTCCGGAGTTCATCAAGCTACGTCATGGTGTGCGGTATGAGCCGGCAGCTGTCGAAGCTTGGATTTCGGCTCGGACCCGGAGCAGCACATCGGCACCTGACAGCGGCGGATCATGTAATGTGCTTGACCAATGTGACCCCTTAGAAATTCGTGGGGGGAAGCGCTCATGATTTCGGAATACGAACAACGCAAAACCTGGAAGCACACGAAGCGGCATCTGAAAAAATCCCACCGTGTGTTTAGGGATATGCTCGACAGACGTCTGGATCAACTCAAACCCAGCGAGAAGGATGCTTCGCGAATGAGGGCTCTTATGGGGGACGGTCCAATGAATGGGCAGATAAGAGCATCAGACCTTTCAGCCCACCTGCGATATGCGCTGTACATTGCAAAGGAGGTGCGCGAGCTTGCCCGCGTCAGTGACCATCTTCGGTTTTACCACATCACACTGTTGGCCGATGAAGGCTTCATGTCAGAGCGGACGCCCAAGTTCATGAAGCGCAAACTGGTGAGTCGAGCGAACAGAGCGATGGCTAAAGCTGGGCTCGATGGCATTTACGTAATCGAGAACCAGGTACTGACGGGCTATCCAGCAGGCGGGAAGGGCAAGTCAATCTTAGCGCATGTCCACATCCTAGCATGGAAGCCACTGGATGCGCCGGATAGTGCGGCCGCCGACGTTAGGGACGCGATCACCAGTTCGAAACGAAGGCGCAATTATGGCTGGACCTCCCGTCTCGGGGCGCCTCCAGTTGTAGTGAAAGAGATCACGCCAGCAATGGGCTGTCCTTCGTACTGGATTGCGTACCTCATGAAGATGCCGAAGGATGCAAAAAACTTAATGCCGCGGAAGCCGAAGGAAACGGGAAGTGTCGGTGCTCCAAAAGCCAAGCTCAGAAACACTTTCAAGGGCTACCGTCGCGAGGCAGCCATGCGGCTGTACGAATTGTCCGCACAGATGCCGCTGTCGTCGACCGCCCATGGCCGCGGTGCGGGTGTGACCATGATCCAACGCGCCAAGGTCCGGCTTAGGCTCTGGGACGTGAAGCGACAAGTGGTTTGGCGCGATGAGGGGGCGCCGGGTGTTGAGCCATTCGATGAACGAGCCTTCTGGACACGTATGCGCGGTAAGCGTCGATCCAAGTTTAAACCTTTCGTAATCGATGGGCCGACGATTGCTGATGGAAGCACCCGAAAGAGAGTGTGAGCGTCAGGCGGAGGGGCCGTTCCGGCCCCTCCGCCCCAATCTCTAAAGGGGTGCTCAACCCGCAGCCATACCGGTGTTCGGGCACTCTAACACCTTGATATTGCGATATAACCTACAGTTGCGTATGCTGGTGCCGCCAAGCCAGGAGCATTCGCGTTGAAGGGTCATGCCAAGATTGTTGATGCCGAAGACCTGCAGCGCTTGCTGTCCTTGGTGGCCACACGCAGGTTGGCTGAGCGTGACGCTGCTATCATCCTCTTGAGTTTCAAAGCGGGACTACGAGCGTGCGAGATAGCTGGACTAGATTGGTCGATGGTGACCACGGCCAGCGGCCGGATCGCAGACTCGATCGCGATATCGAGCAGGATCGCAAAAAATGGGCGGGCGAGGCGCATTCCAATGCACCCTGGTTTAAGGGTGGCTCTCAGCTGCCTTCCACAGGCGGCTGATAGGCCACGGCACGGACCAGTGGTGGTATCCCAGAAGGGCGGTAACCTGACCGCTGGGAGCGTGGTAAACTGGTTCGGCGCTCTCTATTCCCAAGCGGGTCTGACCGGCTGTTCTTCCCACTCTGGGCGTCGGACCTTCATTACCCGAACAGCCAGGATGGTGGCACACGCCGGCGGATGCCTGAGAGACGTGCAAGAGTTGGCGGGACATAGTGCACTCACGACCACTGAGGCCTACATTGAGGGCGATAGGGATGCGCAGCGGAGGGTGGTGCGCATGCTATGATCACACACAAGCGATTCAGGCAACTTGAGGCCATACTGCGAGGGGCGGGCAATGGCCCGCTTATCGACTGGGCTGAAACTATAGCTAAGCCCGCCGACGCCGACGCGTTTGCATCGGAAGCCATTTACGTAATCGTCAACTCAGGATTCCGCAATTCGATCGCAGTGCCAATCGTTGAGCGGTGCATGGTGGCTTTAAAAGCAGGGCGGTCCGCAGGAACAGAGTTTGGGCATGAAGGCAAACACAAGGCCATTGATGCTATCTGGGCCGCGCGGGAGTCGCTGTTCTCTGCGTACCAGGGTTCCGATGATCAGATCGCCTTTTTGCGTAGCTTACCATGGATCGGCCCAGTTACTGCCTGGCACCTAGCTAAGAATCTGGGTGGTGATCACGCTAAGCCAGACGTTCATATGGAGCGCTTAGCTCGTCGAAACCGCACGACCACCAAAAAGCTGTGTGAACGCTTAGCCCGACAGACGGGCTACCGGGTGGCGACGATCGACACCGTGCTTTGGCGCGCATGCGCTGACGGACTGCTGGATTCAGCCAAATACGAGGCAGACGGGTGGAAGGCCGCTTACCGGCCAAAGGAGTTCCTTGCCGTCCGGAAGGAGCAAGGGCGGGGCGCCTAGCTGAGGCGCACCATTGGGCTCGGAGGGCACCGACACCCCGCATATTTGCAAACATAGAGAAGGAGCGGAGGATGATTACCGAACGGAAGGAGGCGTGCGCCACGCTACCACGCGCTGAGGTCATTGCCAGGCTGAATGACGCGCTCAGAAAGCGAGGGCGGGGCGGAGTACTTACGATCACACTAGGCGTCAGGACACTGCCCGGGTTTGTGCCGGAGAAATTGTTGGCCGCCCTGGCAGATTACGACGCATTTGATGCAGACAATGATCCGCATGGTGAGCGAGATTTTGGTGATCTCGAGCATTGCGGCGCCGACCTACTATGGAAGGTTGATTACTACGATGCGAGCCTGGAGTTTGGCTCGGATGATCCCGCGGACCCCGAAGTCACAAAGCGGATATTAACGGTGATGCTCGCGAGTGAGTATTGATTGACGAGGCGAGCATTAGCCTAAACAAGTTATCGAGCGGACGAGCTTTTCTATCGTTCACCAGCTTGCCGCTAAGAGCTCCGCTTGCTGAATGACAGTCTGCACCGCAGCGTCCTGCAAGTCTGGTGGATAGCCATATTTGCGGAGTATGCGCTTCACCAAAACTCGCATGCGAGCTCGAGCGGTTTCTCGATGCGCCCAATCTACGCTTGCGTTGGCCTTAAGATTTTCTACAAGTTCAGCGGCGATGATCTTGAGGCTGTCGTTGCCCATGATATCGACCGCGCTATCGTTGTCCGCTAGGGCTTCGTAGAAAGCGATCTCCTCATCTGTGAGCCCCTCGTCATCGCCTCGCGCCAGTTTCTCGCGTATTTCTTTTGCGAGTTCGATAAGCGTCTGCAGCACCTCGACGGTGCTGACCGCATTCGTGTGATAGCGTGCGATGGCAGCCGTCAGCCGTTCGGAGTATTTCCGGCTTTCGACAGCGTGGGTTTGCGACCTGGACCGTATCTTATCGGCCAGCAGCTTTTTAAGGGCTTCAAGGGCCAGATTGGGCCGCTCGCTATCGCGCATTTCGGCTAGAAATTCATCGGACAGTATCGAGATGTCCGGCGAAGCCATACCAGCCGCTTGGAGGATATCGACAATCTCCGTGGAGACGACAGCCCTGTCGATCAATTGCTGAACTGCCAGCTCGCGGTCCTTTTTGGATTTGGTAATCCCGCTGCTTTTGACCAGTGCGACCCGCACAGTCTGATAGAAAGCGACCTCGTCACGGATCGCTTTGGCCTCATCGCTTGCGGACGCCAATGCAAATGCCTTGTTTAGCGCCAAGACCGCATCCGGAAAGCGGCGATGCGCGGCCTTCCTCGCTTCGTCAGTCGTTTCTTTCTGTGCCGCCGCATGCTGGCGAGCCAAGATCCACTCCAACGCCTCAGCTAGGCATTTTAACCGTTGGCTTGGAGTTCCATGCATACCCGGTCCGCAATCAAAGCCATGGAACATGGCACCGACGATTTCGAACCGTTCGAGCATGACGCGGATCGCCAGCTTCTCGTCGACACCCGTTTTTTCACGATCGGATGGCGAATAGATGCCAAGTGCCGCCTTCAGGTTTTGAGCGATGCCGATGTAGTCGACAACGAGCCCCGCTTCTTTATCGCGGAAAACGCGATTCACACGGGCGATTGCTTGCATCAGACCATGGCCTCGCATCGGCTTGTCTATATACATAGTATGCATCGACGGAGCATCGAAGCCGGTCAGCCACATATCCCGCACAAGCACAAGCTTTAGGGGGTCGGTAGGATCCTTTACTCGCTTTGCCAGCTCATCTCGGCGCGCTTTACCACCTATGTGTGGTTGCCATTCCTGCGGATCAGATGCGCTGCCGGTCATGACAACTTTTACGGCACCTTTCGATACATCATCCGAATGCCATTCCGGTCGGAGGGCGACGATTGCATCATAGAGGGCCACGCAAATACGGCGGCTCATGCATACCGCCATTGCCTTGCCATCCAAGGCTTCGAGCCGCCGTTCAAGATGATCGACAAGGTCGGCAGCAACAAGCTGCAATCTCGCCTTTGATCCCACCAGTCTCTCGACTGCCGCCCATCGGGCCTTCAGCTTTTCTTGGTCGGTAGCAGCTTCATCCTCGGTGAGTTCCTCCACCTCGGCATCGATTAGCGGCACCTGATCTTCCGGCAATTCGATGCGCGCCAAACGACTTTCGTAATAGATCGGAACCGTGGCACCGTCTTCTACAGCGCGGCTGATATCGTAAATATCGACGTAGTCGCCAAACACCGCTGGCGTGTTTACATCGTCCTTCTCGATCGGCGTTCCGGTGAAACCAACGAAGGACGCGTTCGGAAGGGCATCGCGCAGATACTTTGCGTGGCCATAAGCGCGTTTGCCAGTCTTGGTGTCGATGCGCGCGCGGAAGCCGTATTGTGATCGGTGCGCTTCGTCCGCCATCACAATGATATTCTGCCGCTCACTCACAGGCGCGAGTTCGTCCTCGCCATCGACCGCCGCGAACTTCTGGATCGTCGTGAAAATGACGCCGCCTGCCGCTCGGTCAAGCTGAGTGCGCAAATCATCGCGACTGTCAGCCTGAACTGGCTTCTGGCGGATGAGATCGTTGCACATGGAGAAGGTGCCGAACAGCTGATCGTCTAGGTCGTTGCGGTCCGTGATGACGACAATGGTGGGGTTTTCCAACGCAGGATCGCGAACGAGCAGACCCGCGTAGAATGCCATCAACAGGCTCTTGCCCGATCCCTGGGTGTGCCAGATCACCCCGATCTTCTTGTCGCCCGGTTCCTGTTCTGCCTGGCTAGGAAGGCCGTATCTAAGCGGGCTCTCATGCAGGAAATTACCACTGCGGTCAGTCGCGTAAGGCAGCGCACGCAAGGTTGCCGCCAGTGCGTTCTGGGCCGCGAAGAACTGGTGATAGGCGGCCACGATCTTTACGATACCGTTGCCTGTGTCACCGAAAACCGTGAAATCGCGCAGCAGGCGAAGCAGGTTGCTGCGATCGAACACGCCTTTGATCAGGGTTTCGAGCTGGGGATCGGTGGTCGGCGCAATCGTTTCGCCGTCGACCGAACGCCAAGGCATAAAGCGCTCTTCATCTGCAGTGAGCGAACCAGAACGCGCCTTTATGCCGTCAGAGGTGACCAGCACAGCATTGGTTCGAAACAGCGAGGGTATTTGCGCCTTGTAAGTCTGGAGCTGGTTGAAGGCGCCGGATAGGGTCGCGTTCTCATCGCCTGGGTTTTTCAGCTCGAGCACGCCGAGCGGCACGCCGTTGACGAACAGCACCACATCCGGACGGCGATTGTGTCCCTGCTCAATGACCGTGAACTGGTTCACCGCGAGCCAGTCATTATGGTCGAACCCGCCGCTACCGCCAAAATCGATCAGGCGAACCCGGTCTCCGCGCATATTGCCGTCATCGTAAAATTCGACGGGCACGCCCTCGACCAGGTATTGATGAAGCCGCCGGTTCTCCTCCACCAACGATGGTGTCTCGCTCGCTAGAACTCGGCGAATGGCCTCTTCGCGCGTATCAGCAGGGATTGCCGGGTTCAGCCGCTGAACTGCTTCGCCCAGACGGTCGAGCAAGACGACATCTTGATAGGCAGCGCGCAAAGGCTGCGGGCTGTCCGGAGACACATTAGGTCCGTGCGCGATCGTCCAGCCCAGTTCTTCGAGCCATTCAAGCGCCGCTTCCTCGACGTGATCTTCGGCGAACTTTCCCACTAGGCGAGCTTTTCGAAGCCGCGGCGCACCACACCCGCCATAAGATCACGTCGTTGCTCAAGGAACTGGTCGTAAGACATCGCTTCCCATTCCATCGGCAAGCCGTGTGACCGATGCATTTCGGCCCAGTCCTCATCGGAAAAGCGAACCCTGATCTGCGGCATATAGTCCTGCGGTGCCTTGGCGCTGATGTCGATATTGTCCGGCCATTCCACCAGAGCGTAATTCGCCATCTGGTTGCGCATCCGCTGGTCGCTTACTCCTTGCGCCTCAAGCCAGGCTTTGGGGAACAGATGGTGCCGCTCCAGCGCCTTCTTCGTCGTCTTGATGGTCGGGTCCAGCATATCGGAAACGGTCTTGTGCGAAAACAGCACTGGTGCGCCCAGCCGGTTCTGTGCAGCGAAGAACGCGAACAGCTGCGGATTGCGGGCAGACGAACTGTCAAACTGCGATGGCAGGGTGATCTGCCAGAAGTCGTTGGTCAGCTCGCTGGTGATCTCTCCGTCGAGCCACGAAAGGAAGGCTTCGCCGGTATCGATTTCGCGTATGCGGGCGAGATCGCCATCCATCACGGTTTCGGGCGAACTGGTGTAGCGACCGGTTAGGGAAGCGAAGAAGAACCAGCGACCGATTGCCCGCTGTAATTGATGTTCGGCCAGACCGAAGCGAACCTTGCCGATCAGGTAGAAGGCATAGCCAAACAGCAGCGCATTGGTGGACGAAACGAGTTCGCCGCTGCGGAAGCCCGCGCCCACCAACGCTTTGAAATATTGGTGCCAGTTGTTGAGGTTGAGGACGTGTTCCTGCGCCTCGGCCAAGGTATCGAATTGATCCTGCCGTCGCTGGGGATCGTATTCGCCAGTGTCCGGGTCCTTGCCCCGTAGCACCTGATACACGCTTTTCAGACGGCCACGGTTGAAGGCCAGCGCCACTGCGACGCGCAGCAACTGGTCGGGATCGGGCTCGAGAAAATGGTTGAACGGGGACGTGTCCGAACCCTTCGCCGGGACCCGTGCCGCCCTGCAGAACTGTGCGAGATCGGTGCGGCCCTTCTCCCAAAACACCGACAGCAAGGTAAGGATGAAGTCAGCTTGGTTCAGCTTCGCCCCCTCGCTGTTGATCCGAACGAAGATGTCGGCAACCTGCTCTTCCTCAACCGATTGCGCGATTTCCAGCGCCGTGAACGGATATTTCTGCAGGTCGAAAAGGCGATCGAGGTTATGAGCGATGTGCTCTTCCTCGGCCTCGCTCAATTCCACCTTCTGGCCCAGCTTGTCGATGAAACCATTGACCAGCTTGCGGCTCGACGCACCCGAAGACCATAATTGCGAGATGTTGGGGATCCATTCCGGATCGCGCCGAATGGCAGCATCCGCCACTTCGAATTTCCCATCGCTAGGGCGGAAAGCGATTTCGATCTGGCGGTAAGCGTAATTCTCGTCGAGCACCTTTTGGCCGCGGAATACGGCATAGAGTGAAGTGAGCCTCTGCTGTCCGTCAACGATCAGGCGAGCGGGCACATCGCGCTGCTTTTCATCGAACCCGATCTGCTTTGCGCCGCTCTCTACGGCATTCTCCCAGAACAGGAGGTAGCCCACCGGGAAGCCTCGATACATGGAATCGAACAGGTCGCGGACTTTGGCGTTCTTCCAGACGAACGGTCGCTGGATATCCGGCAAACCGATATCGCCAACGTCGATAAAGTGCAGCAGGCTCGAAAGGTCGTAATCGACGCGCTTGAAACAGGTCTTCAATTCACTCACGCGCACCCCCTGCTGCGTAATCAACAATTTTCGAACTTGCTTAAATCGCGGTCAATCGCAATTCCTTGCAAGGATTTACGGACGGCCACTGCGATGTCGCCCCATTCTTCTGCCCCATCGGCAAGCGCAATTTCCAGCAGCTGGCGCTCGGACTGATCGAGCTGGTCGATGTGCCATGCTATCATCGGATCGACGGTTTGGTCGAATGCCGCTTCCAACATCGGATGCGGGCCTTCCTGCGCCTCGTGGCAATACTCATCCCATACGGACTTAGACCGGTAATCGTCACCGAAAATTCCGCTTGCTGCCATACGCTGCATGGCGTGGATCACCTTGCGCGCGAGCGACTGGATCCGGGTATCGGAGAACCGCCACGCCGCTTTCCAAAGTGCCGAGTCCAGATCGTCGCTCATGCAGCGGAAAGCTCTACGCTCGACACATCGCCGACGCGGATTTCGCCGGACATCAGCTTTGGCAAAAGCAGGTCGCGGGTCTGGGCTAGAGTGCGGCTCTCGAGTTCATTCGCGACAATCTTCTCGAAGAGCGGCTTCACCATGTTGTCGAACTGTCGGTGTATGGGCTGCTCGGCGACGATAACCGGCAAGGGACGGAAGTTCTTCTTGCTGATTTCCTGAAATGTCGAGCCGTTCGCGTTTTGAAGGATCAAATCCATATTCTCCTTCGCCCATAGGAAGACGAAGTAGTTGGAGATTCGGCCATCGCAGCGCATCGCGATGTAGCCTTGGTTCACCGCCAGCGGGATCTGGGTAATAGCCAGATATCCAACAGGTGCGCGCGACGACAGTAGGACTGTCCCTTCCGGCAGCAGGCCAGAACTGATCTTGGCCAGGCCGGCGGATGTGATGCTGCGGGACGTGTCTAGCAGAATGGGTGAGTTCAAGCCCGATAGGTCTTTCGGTGTTGTCCACGCGATGTCACCATCCCAAAACTCAGCGTTCTTCGTGCTCGGGGTCGAACCGCCCACCGCGTCCACTTCAGTCCCAATTGTCGAATAGGCCCATTCCTCCGGCACGCCGTCATCGTCTAGGCGGTTGGGGAAGAGGGACCAGAGATCCGGCGCGAGGTAGGGGGTGTCCCCGGCCATCTTGGCCTTCACCGGGCCGAAGTCGACAAACCAGTCGCGGAACAGCGCCCGCGCCTGCGCCTCCAGCGTCTCGTTCATCCGCCGGTTCAGATCGATCTTGTCGTCGAGGGCGGAAAGCAAGCCTTCGATATGCGCTTGCGCCTCCTCACTCGGAAACTCGTATTCACGCGGTTCGAGAGCAGTTCTCGTTATCTGCGGCTGGGCTGACCCACTGACGACATCATATGGGGGAGAGCTCAAAAGTCGGTAATACATAAAACGGCGCAGGCCATTTTTCGGCAGGATCGCCATCGCATTGTTTGAAACCCAGAGAGGGCCTTCTGCCCAAAGCACCATTCCGCAATTCGAGCCGCGGCAGGTTACGAGCGGAACGCCGTGCTCATACATCGGCTCAGCGGTCCAACCGATTATGCCATTTGCACCATGAACGGGTATCGGACATTCACTGGTGCGCTCCGGCGCCATGGCATCTTTCGCTAAATACTTGCCCTGCTGGATTGCCGCCACGTCGCTCAGCGCATTTCGCTTCATCACTGACCTTCCGGTGCTGAGCTATCGATTAAAGCAAGCTTCTGACGGATTACATCGGCGAGGCGCGCTCCTTCCTCAAACTGGTCTTCCAGCGTCGCCTGCAGCGCAGCAAATTTCTCCCCGAATGGCACGCCGTCGTCTTCTACATCTTCCGAGCCTACATAGCGCCCCGGCGTCAGCACATAGCCGTGCTTCGCCACCTCCTCATGGCTCGCAGAATAGGCGAAGCCCGGCACGTCCTCATAACCCTTGCCCTCTCGCCAAGCGTGATAGGTGTCGGTGATCCGCACGATATCCTCGTCCGAAAACTCGCGCCGGGTGCGGTCAACCATGTAACCAAGCTTGCGCGCATCGATGAACAGGATTTCGCCACGTCGGTCGCGCAGCTCGGCATCGCCGACCAGCCCGTTCGACTTGTCCTTGGCCAAGAACCAAAGGCATACCGGGATCTGCGTCGAATAGAACAGTTGGCCGGGCATCGCGATCATGCAGTCGATCACATCGCCTTCGACCATTGCCTGCCGGATCTCGCCCTCGCCGCTCTGCATGGAGGACATCGAGCCGTTGGCCAGCACAACGCCCGCCGTGCCCGCAGGCGCCAGATGGTGCAGGATGTGCTGCAGCCAGGCGAAGTTCGCATTGCCCGCAGGCGGTATGCCAAACTTCCAACGCCCATCCTCCCGCAGCCGGTTGCCGCCCCAGTCGGACACGTTGAACGGCGGATTGGCGAGCACGTAATCGGCGCGCAGGTCCGGCAATTCGTCGCGGTGAAAGCTGCCATCGCTGTTCCAGCGGATGTCCGCATCGATACCGCGCACCGCCAGGTTCATCATACAAAGCCGCCAGGTGGTGTGGTTCGATTCCTGACCATAGACGGCGATGTCGCCAATGCGCCCGCCATGGTTCTCGACGAACTTTTCGGATTGCACGAACATGCCGCCCGATCCGCAGCACGGATCGTATACGCGGCCATCATGCGGCTGCAGCATCTCGACCATCGTGCGCACGACCGAGCGCGGTGTGTAGAACTCGCCCCCGCGCTTGCCTTCGGCCCCGGCGAACTGGCCGAGGAAGTATTCGTAGACGCGGCCGAGCACATCGCGGCTTTGCCCCTCGTCCGACTTGAAGCCAATGCCGGAGATAAGGTCGATCAGCTCACCCAGCATCACAGGGTTAAGCGCAGGGCGGGCGTAGTCTTTCGGCAGCACGCCCTTCAGCGAAGGGTTCACCTTCTCGATCTCGAGCATCGCCTCGTCGATAAGCTTCCCGATGCCGGGCTGCTTCGCGCTCGCCTGCAGGTGAGCCCAGCGTGCGGGCTTCGGCACCCAGAACACATTGTCGGCCCGGTATTCGTCTTCGTCCTCAACGCCGTCCGGATACTCTCTCTCGAGTTCGGCACGCTTGGCCATGAAGCCATCGGAAATATGCTTGAGGAAGATCAGGCCGAGGACGACGTGCTTGTAATCGGACGGCTCCATATTCGCGCGGATCTTGTCCGCCGCTTTGAAGAGCTCCGCCTCGAAACCGAGGTCGCCGCCTTTGGCGGATTGTATGTTGGATTTTGACTGCTTTGCCACTGACCCCTCCACTGGGTTGCCGCGGTAGCAATGAAACAGCCAAGGCGTCCATAGATCAGGGCGTTATGCGAGTTGAGCCCCAAGCGCCCCTGACGTGACCCCCTGATTTTCCTCCAGTCTCGATTAGAGTCCGGCCCCACGAGAAGGACGGACGAGATGAAGAGAACGAGGTTTACCGAAGAGCAGATCATCGGCGTGCTGAAGGAGGCGGAGGCGGGAGCGAAGACTGCTGACCTGGCCCGGCGACACGGGGTGTCTGAAGCGACGATCTACAACTGGAAGTCGAAGTATGGCGGGCTGGAGGTTTCCGAGGCTCGTCGCTTGCGAGCGCTCGAGGGCGAGAACGCGAAGCTGAAGCGGTTGCTGGCCGATGCGATGCTCGACCAGGCTGCCTTGAAGGATCTTCTGGCAAAAAAGTTCTGACGCCCGCCGTAAAGCGGGAAGCTGTTGCTCATCTCCAGGAGTGCCACGGGATGAGCGAGCGGCGGGCGTGCCGTGTCATCAATGCCGATCGCAGGAGCGTGCGTTACCGGTCCACGCGGGACGATGATGCCTGCCTTCGCGAGAAGCTGCGCGAGCTGGCCAACCAGCGTCGCCGGTTCGGCTATCGCCGTCTACATATCCTGCTGCGCCGGGAGGGGATCATGATCAACCGGAAGAAGACACAGAGGCTCTACAAGGAGGAAGGGCTCGCGGTCAGACGACGACGCAACCGCAGGCGTGCTGTCGGCACAAGAGCACCTGCTCCGGTGCTCGCCTTGCCGAACCAGCGCTGGAGCCTGGACTTCGTGCACGACCAGATGGCCTCAGGCAGGCGGTTCCGGGTGCTCAACGTGGTCGATGACGTGACCCGGGAGTGCCTGGCAGCGGTGCCGGACACGTCGATCTCTGGTCGCCGTGTCGTTCGCGAGCTGACCGCACTGATCGAACGGCGTGGCAAGCCCGGCATGATCGTCAGCGACAACGGAACCGAGCTCACCAGCAATGCCGTGCTGGCATGGTGCGGTGAGATCGGCGTGGAGTGGCATTACATCGCGCCAGGCAAGCCGATGCAAAACGGCTTCTGCGAGAGCTTCAATGGTCGCATGCGCGATGAGCTGCTGAACGAGACGCTGTTCCTCAGTCTTGCTCATGCCCGTGTCGAGATCGCGGCCTGGGTCGAGGATTACAACCGCGAGAGGCCGCACTCGGCCCTTGGCTACGCAACCCCGGCGGCGTTCGCCGCCGAACTGGATAAGCAATGGCCTGCTTCGCTACGCCCTGCGGGCTCCGCTACGCAGCCCATTGCTTCAACCGCGCTCATGCGCAACAAAGCCGCCCGGCTCTAATCCCAGCTGGAGGAAAGCTGGGGGTCACGTCACCCCCGCTAAAGGGGCAAAAGTGTGCAAAGGCCACATTTTCGAAAAACGACGTTCGGCAGCGGCGTAGCCTGAAGATCAGTCGTACCAAACGCCAGCGGCGGTATCCCACCGGGCACTGAGCGTGGCAGCATGGCGATGTCCGTACTTCTCTTCGTAGGCATCATAAACTTGCTTCATCAGTTTGAAGCCGCCAATCGCGCCTAACGTTTCACCAATCGCAAAAAGCGCCCGGCGCTGGATCGATGAAGGACCATCCGGCGGATAAACGCCGAACTCCAGAATCTCCTCGACCTCGGCCTTGGTAATGCCCGCGCGCATTTTTTGCTCACGGGGCCGCGCCGACTGATAAGTGCTAACCAGCGCCTCAATGGTTTCAAGCAACCTGGGAAGGTTGTCCATTTGCATGAATGGTGTCCTGCTTTTTCCAACCGGACCCGCAATGACAGTGCAGCTCCTGCAGCATCCTTTCCACTGCCGTGGATTACCCTTTGGTACGTCGATCGGTGGTTGCTATGTGGTTGCTAGCCCAATTCTCGGTCCGAGCGAATTGCCGCTAAGTCATTGAAAAGATTGGTGGACGCACTAGGGTTCGAACCTAGGACCCGCTGATTAAGAGTCAGCTGCTCTACCAACTGAGCTATGCGTCCACACCGGCCTGCAAGTGGATGAGGCCGCGCCGTCAATCGCCCGTGCGATTCGTCGGCGGGAGGCGGTCACATAGGGCCTGTGGCGAAAGGTGCAACCCCTTCCTTCGCAACAGAGCGCTTCAGCTCGAAAGAAGCCCGCCTCCGCGGCCCTGGGTATTCCAGCGATGCACCATCATCAGCGTGCCCACGCACAGCATGTTGGTCATCATCGAAGAGCCGCCATGGCTCATGAAAGGCAACGGAATGCCGACGACGGGCGCCAGCCCCATAACCATCAGCAGGTTGATCGCGATGTAGAAGAACATGGTCGCCACCATGCCCGCCGCCAGCAGTCGGTCGAACCGGCTTTGCGCCGCACGCGCCACCTTGAGGCCCCAGTAGAGGATCAGGCCGAAGGAAACGATCACGAACAGGCCGCCCAGCAGGCCCCATTCTTCCGCCATCGTGGCGAAGACGAAGTCCGTGTGCGGTTCGGGCAGGTATTGCAGGTGGCTTTGCGAACCCTCGTTGAACCCCTTGCCCGAAAATCCGCCCGAACCGATCGCGATCTTGGACTGGGTGATGTGATAGCCACTGCCCAGCGGATCGCTTTCGGGGTCGAGGAAGGTCGTCACACGGCGCTGCTGATAGGGTTTAAGCGCGAAGTTGTATGCCAGCGGCACCGCGATCGCTCCGGCGGCACCTGCGCTGAGGAACCAGCTCATCGGCAGGCCGGCGAGGAACATCACCACCGCGCCTGAGAACAGGATCGCGAGCGCGGTGCCCAGATCGGGCTGCATCAGGACGAGGCCCACGGGCAGGGCGATGATAACGCCTGCAGGCACCAGCGCGCGCCATGAACCGATCATGCCGGTAGGCAACGTGTCGTAAAAGCGGGCGAGGGCGAGGGCGATGGCCGGTTTCATCAGTTCCGAGGGCTGGAGACGGATCGGTCCGACCTCGAGCCAGCGCTGGCTCCCGCCGCCCATTGCGCCCGCTGCCTCCACCGCGACCAGCAGCAGCAGAATGCCCACATAGGCAGGATAGGCCACCAGCTTCACGAAATCGCGGGGCATGGCGGCGATCACCAGTGCCACGACCATGAATATGCCGAAGCGGATCAGGTGAGAGGATGCGAAAGGCGTGAAGCTGCCTCCCGCCGCCGAATAGAGAACAGCCGCGCCAAAGCAGGTCAGAAGGATCAGCGGCGTCAGCATAGACCACGGCTGGCGGGCAATGGGGGCCGGTATCACGGAACTCATTGCGCTGCCCCCTGTGCACCGGATGGTCTGCCGGCGCCGCTATTGCGATCTCCCTCGACCGGTTCTTCCACGTCCGGACGACGCACCCTGCGCGGATTGTCGCGCGCGAAGGCTTCGTGGCGCTGCGCTTCGATCCGCGCCTCGGCATCGACCCGGGCCTGGATTTCGCGATCCAGCGGCGCGCTGGGCGGGATGGTTTCGCCCGCAGCGCGCGCATATTCCTCGTACCGGCGCTGGAGCCGCTGCTGCGCGGTGCCGCCCCATTCCTTTTCCAGGGCGCGCAAGGCGTCCATGCCCTTTTGCGGATCGAACAGGAAGGTCATCACGTCGCGCGCGATCGGATAGGCCGCGCCCGAGCCGCCGCCGTGTTCGATCACCACCGCACCGGCATAGCGCGGATTGTCGAACGGGGCATAGAACACGAAAAGGCCGTGGTCGCGGTACTTCCACGGTCCGCTCTTGCCGTCAGACTTGCTGAGCGAGACGACCTGCGCGGTTCCCGTCTTCCCCGCCATCAGCACGTCGTCGATCGGCAGGCGCGCACGTCCGGCGGTGCCCGGGCCGTTGACCACATCGCTCATCGCCTGGTGGATGTAGTCGATCTGGTCCTTGTTGAAGTCGAGCGAATTGAAGAGCTTGCGCTCATTCGTCTTGATCATGGAAGGCGCAACCTCGCGCCCGGTGGCAAGACGGGTGGCCATTACCGCCAGCTGGAGCGGGCTTGTAAGATAATAGCCCTGGCCGATCGAGGCATTGACCGTGTCGTACGGCTGCCATTCCTGCTCGTACTTCTTCAGCTTCCACGCCGGATCGGGAACCGTGCCGTAGAACTGGCTCGCCACGGGCAGATCGAATTCCTGACCCAGGCCGAACCGGCGGGCATAGGCGGCAACCTTGTCGAACCCGACCTGCTGGGCGAAGTGGTAATAGTAGCTGTCGCAGGACTGGTAGACGCTCTTCGCCATGTCGACGACGCCGTGATTGCTCCAGCAGTTGAAGAAGCGGTTGCCGATCCGGCGGCCGCCGCCGCAGACGATGCGCTCGTTCGGATCGATGCCTTCGTGCATGAACGCCATCGAGTGCATCGGCTTGACCGTCGAGCCGGGCGGGTAGAGCCCTTTGAGCACCTTGTTACGCAGCGGCACCCGCTCGTTCTCGCTCAGCATCGCATATTCGACGCTGCCGATCCCGTCGGAGAAGGAGTTGGGGTCGAAACTGGGCATGGATGCCATGCACAGCAGTTCGCCCGTGAGGCAGTCCATCACCACGACGGAGCCGCTTTCCAGGCCAAGCCGCCGGGCGGCGTAATCCTGCAGCGGGCCGTCGATGGTCAGCTGCACCGGATCGCCCTGAACGTCGGGCCGGGTGCTGAGATCGCGCACGATCCGGCCCGATGCCGTCACCTCTACCCGCCGGGCGCCGGGTTCGCCGCGCAAGGTCTGTTCGAACTGCTTTTCGACACCGTCCTTGCCGATCTTGTAGCCCGGCGTGATCAGCAGGGGGTTGCGATCCGCCTCGAACTCCTCGCGGCTGGCCGCGCCCACATAGCCGAGCAGGTGGCCGACCGAAGGGCCGGTGGGGTAGTAGCGGGAGAAACCGCGCTGCGGCACCACGCCGGGAAGTTCGGGCAGGCGGATGCTGACGGCAGCGAAGGCATCGTAATCGAGGCCGCTGGCGACTTCGATGGGGGCGTAGCCCGCCGATTCGTCGATTTCCTTGCGCAGATCGCGCAGCTTCGCATCGTCGAGCTTGAGGAGCTTGGCGAGCGTATCCAGCTCGCGCTCTCCGTCGTGCAGCCGCTCGGGAATGATATCGACGCGGAAGTCCGCCTGATTGGAAGCGAGCGGCGCGCCGTTGCGATCGAGGATCCAGCCCCGCCGCGGCGGGATCAGCGTCAGGTTCACCCGGTTGCTTTCGCTCTCGACGGCGTACTTGTCGTTCTCGGCAATGGCGAGATAGCCCATCCGGCCGGCAAGCAGCATGCCCACGGAAAGCCCGCCCACGCCCAGCACGAAGCTGCGGCGGTCGAAACTGTTTGTCAGCGTGCTCTCGTTGAGCACTTGCTTGGTAAGGCCGAAAGGCATCAGGCGATGGTCCGGAACCGCATCATGCGGAGCTTGTCGAGACTGGAGACGATGAAGGCGATGAACGGGTAGGCGATGATGGACAGCAGAACTTGCGGGACGATTGTGGCGAACAGCGGCAGCGTCAGGCGACTGCCCGAAACCAGGGTGGCAGCCAGAATATAGACCACCACGATGATCGCGGCGATCAGCCAGTCCTGCGCGAAACCACGCCATGGGAACCGCATGTCGACGAGCTCGATCGCCAGCATCGCTGCCGATAACAGGAATATAGCGGATCCGAATGGCTGGCCACTGAACAGGTCGTCCCAGATCCCGAAGATCAGGCCCGACCAGATTGGCAGGACCCCCGGTCGCAGCAGGCGCCAGCCCAGCAGGAAGAGGAACCCGATAGGCGGCAGCAAGGGCCCCGATGTCGCGATGGGCACGCTTTGCAGATAGGAGGCGAGCAGGATGGTCGCCCACGGAATGAAGATCAGCAGGAAGGGGGACTGATCGCGGTTGATCTGACGTCCGTGCCCGTCGCGCCGCGTCTTGTAGGCGCGCCGTTCGATCATGGCGTCACCAGTTCGGACTGGCGCGTGCCTTCCTCCCGTTCGCTCTCTTCGTTTCCGCTGACGGTCAGGTTGGAGCCGATTGCTTCCTCGATGGGCGTTTCCGCGCCGCGCACGGCGTTGGGCTGCCAGATCGGCTCTACCGCGACATAGTCTGTCGCCGCCGGATTGCTGATGATGCGCGCCACGGCTCCGTCGTCCGTCAGCCGGGTGACGATCGCGACCGCAATGCCCGGCCGATACAGGCCGCCGGCGCCGCTGGTCACGAACACGTCGCCGCGTTCGAGCGGATTGATCCCCAGGTTGATGAGGCGGATGTTGATGAGGCCGTCTCCGCGCCCTTCGGCGAAGGCGACCGTGTTGTCGCCCGCACGGCGCACGGGCAGCACGCTTTCGCTGTCGGTAATCAGCAGGACGCGCGAGGAATGGCGCCCCGATTCCAGCACCCGGCCTACGATCCCGCGCTCGCTGCGAACCGGCATGCCCGGTTTCACACCGTCGGAGCGGCCTGCGCCGAGATAGGCGAAACGCCGCGTGCTCACGGCGCTCGATCCCACAAGGCGCGCAACCGCAACCGGCTCCACCTCGGTTTCGCGCAGACCCAGCAGGGCCTTCAGCCGCCGGTTTTCTTCTTCGGTAGCCCGCGCCTCGGCGAGGCGGATGCGCGCGATTTCAACCTCTTTCTTCAGCTCGGCATTCTGCTGCCCGGCCTCGAGGTAGCCCTGGACCGAATCGAAAAAGCCGCGGCCCCCGCTGCGCGCGCCGGCATTCGCCGTTGCGACGGGCTGGGTCGCATCGCCGAACAGGCCGCGCAGGCCGCTGAAGGAGGAAGGCTGGATGAGGGAGACGACCAGCAGCACGATCCCCAGCAGCATCGCCAGAACGATTGCCACATAGCCGGTGAAAGCGCTGTACTGGGCCTTCTTCGAGTGCCCCGATATCCTCTGTTTCGACCCCGACAGGGCCATAGTTCCTCCGTCCGGTTCGGTCCCGGTAGACTTAGGCCGTCATCAGAACGCCGCGGAAGACGGGGTCCTCCATCGCACGCCCGGTGCCAACCGCCACGCAGGACAGCGGGTCTTCCGCGATGCTCACGGGCAGGCCCGTTTCTTCGCGCAAGTGATCGTCGAGCCCGGTGATGAGCGCGCCGCCCCCCGTCAGCACGATCCCCTGGTCGACGATGTCGGCAGCAAGCTCGGGCGCGGTATTTTCCAGCGCGATTCGAACGCCTTCGACGATCGCACCGATAGGCTCGCTCAGCGCTTCGGCGATATGGGACTGGTTGATGGTGATCTCTTTCGGAACACCATTGACGAGATCCCTACCCTTGATGGTGATGGTCTCGCCCACGCCGTCCGCAGGGGCTACCGCCACGCCGTAGTCCTTCTTGATCCGCTCCGCCGTCGACTCGCCGATCAGCAGGTTGTGGTGTCGGCGCACGTAGGAAACGATCGCCTCGTCCATCTTGTCGCCGCCGGTGCGCACGCTGGTGGTGTAGGCAAGGCCGCGCAGCGAAAGCACCGCGACTTCGGTCGTGCCCCCGCCGATGTCGACGACCATCGAGCCGACGGGCTCGGTCACCGGCATGTCCGCACCGATCGCGGCGGCCATCGGTTCCAGGATCAGGTAAACCGCGCTCGCGCCAGCGTTCGACGCGGCATCGCGGATCGCGCGCCGTTCGACCGAGGTCGAGCCCGAGGGAACGCAGATCGTGATTTCGGGATAGCGGAACAGGCTCTTCTTGCCGTGCACCTTGCGGATGAAGTGCTTGATCATCTCTTCCGCGATTTCGATGTCGGCAATCACGCCATCGCGCAGCGGGCGGATCGCTTCGATCGAGTCGGGCGTCTTGCCCATCATCATCTTCGCATCGTCGCCCACGGCCTTGACCCGCTTGATGCCATTGAGCGTCTCGATGGCGACCACCGAGGGTTCGTTAAGGATGATTCCCTGATCGGGCACGTAGACCAGCGTGTTCGCGGTGCCGAGATCGATCGCCATGTTCTGAGTGCCGAACTTCAGAAGATTCGAGAAGAAACCCATAGGTAGTATGCTTCCGTGCCGATCTTGCGGTCGGCCTTTTCAGTGGTTGAAGGGACGGGCCGTTGGTGCGAGTCCACCAGAACAAGGCCCCTAGCGCCCCCTAACGTAAAACGCGACGCCTTTAAGCAAAAAACGGGCGTAAGTTCGCGGGGCCCGTCGAATTTTTCCACCGTCTCGGCTACGTCCCGCCAGATGCCGACGATCAGACGACTGCCAGAAGCGCTCATCAACCGCATCGCCGCGGGCGAGGTGATCGAACGTCCGGCCGCCGCGCTGAAGGAATTGCTGGAAAATGCGATCGACGCGGGCGCGACGCGGATTGCGGTGACGCTGGAGGATGGCGGGATCGGTGCCATCGAGGTGGTCGACGATGGCTGCGGCATGGACGAGCGCGCGCTGGCACTCGCGCTGGAACGCCATGCCACCTCCAAGCTGCCCGAAGATCTGGTGGGTGATGGCCACGCGCTGGAGCGAGTCGCCACTCTCGGTTTCCGGGGGGAGGCTTTGCCCAGCATCGCCAGCGTCGCGCGCTTCACGCTCGAAAGCCGGCCGCACGACGTCGATGCAGGTTGGCGCCGCGTGGTCGATCATGGGCGGGTGGTGGAAGACAGGCCGGCTGCCGTCCCGCCCGGCACCCGCGCGCGGATAGAGGACTTCTTCCGCGAGGTGCCCGCACGCCGCAAGTTCCTGCGCACGCCGCGCAGCGAATATGCCGCTTGTCAGGACATCGTGCGCCGCCTGGCGATGGCTCGCCCCGAAGTGGGCTTCACATTCTCCAACAACGGCCGCCGGATATTTCAGCTGCAGCGCGGCGAAGCCTTGCCCGAGCGGGTGGTGCGGCTCGTCGCGCGCGAGTTGAAGGACAATTCCGTGCCGATCGATCTCGCGCGTGGTGACATGACGCTGACCGGGCTCGCCGGCCTGCCGACGTACAATCGCGGCGTCGCCGATCACCAGTACCTGTTCGTCAATGGCCGCCCGGTGAAGGACCGACTGCTGGTGGGCGCGGTGCGGGGTGCCTATGCCGAGATGCTCGCGCGCGATCGGCATGCGGTGCTCGCGCTGTTCCTCGACCTGCCGCCCGAGGATGTCGATGTGAATGTCCACCCGGCCAAAAGCGAAGTGCGCTTCCGCGATCCGCAGGGCGTGCGCGGCATGATCGTGGGCGGCCTGCGCGCCGCTCTCTCCACAGGCGACAAGCGCAGCGCGCAGGCGCCCGATGCCAGCGCGATGGCGAAGTGGCAGGCGGAGCCGGTGGCGCCGGGCGCCTTTGCTTCGGGCGAGGCGGCGGCGGGCGACCCCGCACGCTCCATCTTCGACAGGCTGGGGGGTGAGGGCACAGCCTCTCTGCACGAGGGGCGACTGGACTGGGGTTCGCCTTCGCCCGGAGCGCTGCCTTCCGGGCGAGCCATCGAGGCCGAAGAGGCCGCACAGGTCACGCCCGACCATCCGCTGGGGATCGCGCGCGGGCAGGTCGCCAACACCTATATCGTGGCGGAAGCGGCGGACGGACTGGTGCTGGTCGACCAGCACGCCGCGCACGAACGCCTGACGCTCGAACGCCTGCGCTCCGCCGGGGCGAGCGACGCGGTCTCCCGCAGCCAGGCGCTGCTGATGCCCGAAGTGGTGGAGATGTCCGAGGCCGAGTGCGACCGGCTGGAGAGCATTGCAGAGGACCTCGACCGGCTCGGGCTCGCCGTCGAACGCTTCGGCCCTTCCGCCATGCTGGTGCGCAGCCTGCCGCATGCACTGCCCAAGGCGGACCCGCACGCGCTGCTGCGCGACATTGCGGACGATCTGGCGAAAAACGGCATCGACGGGTCGGGCGAGGGCGGCGGCTCGCTGCTGCTGACGGAGAAAATCGAATATGTCCTCGCCACCATGGCCTGCCACGGATCGGTGCGGGCAGGGCGCACCCTGCGCGTCGAGGAGATGAACGCCCTGCTGCGCGAAATGGAGCGCACTCCGCGATCAGGCCAGTGCAACCATGGCCGCCCGACATGGGTGAAACTATCGATGGAAGAAGTCGAGAAGCTGTTCGGAAGACATTAGGCACCCCGTTCTCTGACTCAGTGGCACACATAATTTTCATCTAGGTGCGGGAGCGAGAAATTGACCGAAGGGCAAGAATTGACACCCGAAGAGGTTCAAGAGCGGTTAGGTGATATCTTCATTCCGGCAATCTCGCAGCGCGCAAGGCACGTGCGGGATTCTGGTATGCGGTTCGCGCACTACACCAGTGCCGAAAGCGCAATGAAAATCCTCTCAACCGAACAGATGCTGTTGCGAAATTCGACGCTGATGAATGACTTTTCTGAAGTCCAATACGGTCTTCACTGTCTGTCGCTCGCTTACAACAGTCCTCTTGGTGATCGCTTGAAGGCGCAGATAGAGAAGGTGCAAGGCGATCTTCCCCAAATCTTCGAACAACAATTCAACGCTATGGAGATCGATCTAAGGACGGAAACCTACCTGATCTCCATTTCGGAACATGGGGACCGACAAACCGGTGATGGGCCGGAAGATCGCTTTGGCAGACTGTCTATGTGGCGAGCTTACGCACCGAAAGATGGAGTGGCATTCGTTTTCAATAACGGGCCATTCATGAGCGAGACCAACGCAATCAACGCCTACAGCGCTCCTGTTCAATATGTGACAGAAGACGAATTCAAAGAGGCATTCACTAAGTTGGTAGAGGGTGTCGAAGCCAACATTGACCTGATCGCAAAATATGGCGGACAGCACCTTTACGAATGGCTGACCCACGCTTTTACCCTGATCGTTCAATCGACAAAGCATCCCTCTTTCAGCGAAGAGCGGGAATGGCGTGTGCTATACTCTCCAGCGCTTCTCTTCCGAAATGGTGCGCTAGACGACAATCAACTAGCGCGCATTCCGACTCAAATTATGACGCTCGGTGGTGTGCCTCAGAGGGTATTTGCAATTCCATTCCGGAATTATCCCGACGAAGGCTTTGTAGGGGCAACCATTCCAGAACTGGTTGATCGGGTGCTGATTGGGCCTTCAGCTAACTCTTACGCAATCTATCAGGCGATGGTGTCAGAATTGCAGAGGTTGGGTGTAGCGGACGCTAGCGAACGTGTTTACGTTACCGGTATTCCATTGAGAACCTAAGCGCTTCCGCCATTCGCTTACGACTTTACTAGGGTGAAACTATCGATGGAAGAGGTCGAGAAGCTGTTCGGGCGACATTGAGCCTGCGCTCAGCTCCGGTCGTCGCCGGTCGAGGTGACGGCGGTTTCGATGGCTTCCCGCCAGCGACGGAAACCCTCGGAATTGAGGTGCAGACCGTCCCAGGTCACTTCCGGCAGAAGCCCGTCCTCGTCTGACAGAGAGGCGTTGAGGTCGATGATCCGCGCATCCTTCCGCCGCGCCAGATCGACGATTTCGGTGTTCAGCCGTGCGATCCTGTCACGGACCTCTGGCGTGCATTGCGGCGTATCGCCGCAATCCAGGATCGGATGCACGAACACTTGCGCGCCGTTTGTCTGCAGCCCGCCGATCACCGCCGAATAATGGGCGAGGAATGCGTCGTCCGGATTTTCGTACAGGGCGTCGTTCGTGCCGATCAGCAGGAAATATTTCTTCGCTCGCACCGCCTGGATCGACGGCAGACGCTCCCTGACGCCGCCCACCGTATCACCGCCCACGCCCCGGTTGACGATGCTCGTCCCCGGAAACATTTCGTGCCAGCGACCTTGCGCCGTGATGGAATCGCCGACCATGGCCACGTCCGCGCGGGTTCCCCACAAGGGGTCGCCCTGGCCGATGACGACGGATTTGGGTGAACCGATATATTCGTCCGGATCGCGCGAACCGTCGTCACCATCGATCAGGTTCTTCACGTAATTGATCTGGGAATGCGGGAAGATCTTGTACTCGCCCGCCGCGAGGCCCCACACGAACATCACGCCCATGGCCAGCAGCCAAGGCCAGAAACGCATCACCGACATGGTTCTCTCCCGCCTGCTCAGCCTTACGGAGTATGCTCCGGATCGCGGACCGCGATAATGCCGTTGCCGATCATCGTCAGCACCGGTTCGTCATGCTGGTTGAATACGGTCTGGCGGCTTTTGGTAAAGCCCATGTTCGGCTTCGACTTCGACTGCCGCTTTTCGATCAGTTCGGTTTCCATCCTGAGCGTGTCGCCGGGATAGACCGGCTTGAGCCAGCGCAGTTCGTCGATCCCCGGCGAACCGATAGAGGCTGTTTTCTCATGGCGGAACTGATCGACGATCATCCGCATGGTCATGGCGCAGGTGTGCCAACCGCTGGCCGACAGGCGCCCGAAAAAGGTCTGCGCCGCTGCTTCGTCGTCGAGATGGAATGGCTGCGGATCGTATTTGGAGGCGAATTCCAGCACCTCTTCCCGGGTGACCTCGTAGTGGCCGAAAGACGACTTTGTGCCGACCTCCATATCCTCGAAATACTGCATTCACGACGCCCTTCGCTGGTTAGAGCGCGGGGCCTAGCAGCATCCAGATTCCCATGGCAATCATGGCGAGATTTTCGGTCAGCGAAACGAAGCCCAGCGGCACGTTGCTGCCACCGCCAACGCAGGCGCACTTGATGTCGCGCTTCTGGACATAGACCGCGTAGAACACGCTGACCGCGCCGACTGTCCCGATGAACAGCGCGATCGGGATGGAAAGCCAGGGGAGAATGCGCCCCACCATCAGCACCGCCGCCGTCGCCTCCAGATAGGGATATGCGTAGGCGTAGGGCACGAAGCGTCGCCCGAGCTGGTCGTACCCCACGAACATGGTCGAGAATTGCTCGACATCCTGCAGCTTGAGCATGGCGAGCATGCCCATGGAGAATGCGACGAACCATTCGATGGTGCGGACGGACAGCCCGCCCAGCAAGCCGATGCTGAGAGAAACCGCCAGCGCCGCCGCCACCGCGAAAACCGCGAGGACGGGGCGATAGCTGGTCGCGTCAGCATCCTTCACCGATTTGCCGAGGTACTTGCGCAGTTCCTCGTAACCGCCGATCCGCTCGCCATCGATGAAGGTCTGCGGGGTCGTCTTCACCCCGTGCTCGTCCTTGAAGGCGTCGGTCTGCTCGCGGGTGGTGAGGTGATGATCCTCAACCTTGTAACCCGCGTTCTCGAGCAGCCATCTGGACTTGGTGCCATAGGGGCACACGTGCTTGTCCATCACCATGCGGTGCAGTTCGGCGGTCTTGGTCATGGCCGAGATATATACCCCCAGGGGGTATGGTTCAACCTGCCCGGAACTTGGGCACCTTCCCGCCAGAGCTCAGCTCCGGGATGATCCGGTAGCGGGCGAGGATGAAGCTGAAGAGACCGAACAGCAGCAGTCCGATCGCAACCAGCGTGAACCAGATGCCATCATCCGCCAGACTGGCGACCGCATCGCCGATGGTCTTCACGTGATCGCTACCGCCCGACATGAACCCTGCGCTCACCAGCGACCAGCCGATGATGACGAACACCACCGCGCGCGCGACATAGCCCGCGCCGCCGATCATCCTGGTGAAATCGGGCGCCTGCGGGCTGACGCGGTTCATGAAGCTGCCGGTCACGCCCTTCTTGCCCTGATTGAAGGCGGCGATGAAGAAGGTGAGGCCGAGAAGGCCGAGCAGAATGCCGCCGAATTCGACGCCGAGCACGCCCGAGGCCGCTTCCTGCGCGCCGCCGCCGGACCCGCCACCGCTATCGGTCGCGAACTTGAACGCCGACCAGGCGAGGGCGAGGTGCCCGATGGCGCTGCCCGCGTGGCCGATCCGCTTGCCCCAGCCCTTGGCATCCGAACCTTCGTTCTCGATATCGAACAGCGGGGAGCACAAGCGGAAGAGAGCATAGCCGAACAGGCCCAGCACCATGATCCACAGGATCGCGGTCCCGGCGGGGAAATCCTCGATCGCCTTGAAAATGCCCGCGGTGCCTTCCGCGATGCGTCCCGCGCTGGTCAGCGCGATCAAACCGACGACGGTGTAGAGGATGGCGCGGCTGAAATAGCCCACGCGCACCAGCCAGTTAAACTTCTCGGATTTGTCGACCATCTGCGTGAGCCCCTGTTTTGCCGTTGTTTTCGATCCAACGGCGGGGAAGCACTATGGTGCCGAGAATCCTCAGACGTTGAACTTGAACATCAGCACGTCGCCATCCTGGACGAGGTATTCCTTGCCCTCCTGGCGCAGCTTGCCCGCATCCTTGGCGCCAGCCTCGCCGCCCAGCGCGATGTAATCATCGTAGGCGATGGTTTCCGCGCGGATGAAGCCCCGTTCGAAATCGGTGTGGATCTCGCCCGCCGCCTGCGGTGCCTTGGCGCCCGCCGGGAACGTCCAGGCGCGCGCTTCCTTGGGGCCGACGGTGAAGAAAGTCTGCAGGCCCAGCAGCTTGTACCCCGCACGAATGATCTTCGAGAGGCCGCTTTCGGTGAGACCCAGCTCGGCGAGATACTCGGCACGGTCCGCTTCTTCCATCTCGACAAGCTCCGCCTCGATGGCTGCGGAGACGACCACCGACTGCGCGCCTTCGGCTTCGGCCTTCTCGGCCACCAGCTTCGAGAGGGCATTGCCCTCGGCCGCGTCTTCCTCGGCCACGTTGCACACGTAGAGCACGGGCTTGGCGGTCAGCAGCTGCGCCTGTTCGAACAGCCGCGCTTCCTCGTCGTCGCCGGGTTCGACCAGCCGCGCGGGCTTGCCGTCCTTCAGGAATTCGAGTGCCTGGCCCAGCACGCTGGCCAGCGCCTTGGCTTCCTTGTCCCCGCCGGTCGCACGGCGCTTCGCGTTCTCGACCCGCTTCTCGACGCTTTCGAGGTCGGCCAGCATCAGCTCGGTCTCGACCACTTCGGCATCGGCAATGGGATCGACCTTGTTGTTCACGTGCTGGATGTCGTCATCCTCGAAGCAGCGCAGCACGTGGACGATGGCATCGACCTCGCGGATGTTGGCAAGGAACTGGTTGCCCAGGCCTTCGCCCTTGCTGGCGCCTTTCACCAGCCCCGCGATGTCCACGAAGGCGAGCTGCGTGGGGATGATCTTGGCGCTCTTGCTGATGGCGGCCAGCTTTTCCAGCCGTTCGTCCGGCACGGAGACCTGGCCCACATTGGGCTCGATCGTGCAGAAGGGATAGTTCGCGGCCTGCGCGGCCTGCGTTTCGGTCAAGGCATTGAACAGCGTCGACTTGCCGACATTGGGCAGGCCGACGATACCGCATTTGAAACCCATGGGAATCCTCTGATCGGGTAGGGCGCGTCAGGCGTCCATCGAAGGAAGCTTCGGATCGGCCCTGCAGGCTTTCAGCGGCCTGGACCGAACCGAGATGACGCGCGTGATGGTCTTCGTGTCGGGATCGCTCGTAACCGCCATGCACGCGCATTCATAGCCGTAATTGCCGTTTACCGGCACCTGTTCGCGCGTACCCTCCCAGGGCGCTTCGTCGAACCCGGGGGCCTGATAGCCGCCCTGTTCGCCGATGGTCCATTCGCCCTGGGTATCGATCAGCCACCAGTTGGCAGGCGTCGGGTTGACCAGCCATCCGCAGCGCGTTTCGGCAAGGGCGGGGGAGGTGACGCACGAGGCAGCGCCGAGAAGCGCGGCCAACAGCAGGGCGGGGCGGCTAGTCCACATTATGGACCGCCTTGATGAGCGGGCCATAGCCCGACTCACCCAGCCATCCGACCTGCACTTGCGCCGTCACCTCGTTGATCCTCATCTGCGGCTTGGAACCGGGGTGGACTTCGGTGCGCAGCGGGCGGGTACCTCCGGGCATTGCGATAATCTGCGCGATGGCGCGCGGCACGTCCATCGGGTCCGCGCTGCGGCCCGAGCCGTCTTCCTCGCCCATGTTCGCGACCACCTGCGGATAGCCCGCCGTGTGAACCTGCGCCGCACGTTCCTTGAGCGCGGAGGTGTAGATATTCCGGTTGACCCACACTTGCGTCGGGTAACCACCGGGCTCGATGATCGAGACCTCGATATTGTGCGGCACGAGTTCGTAGGCCATCGCCTCGCTCATCGCTTCCAGCGCGAACTTGGTCGGCGAATAATGGCCGGAGTAGGGCACGATCACGCGGCCGAGCTGGCTGGAGATCGGCACGATCAGCCCGCCGCCTTTCTTGCGCATGCCCGGCAGCACGGCGCGCGCCATCCGGTGTGCACCCAGCACGTTGGTGCCGAAAATCAGCTCGGTCGCCTGCATGTCCTGCACTTCGATGGGGCCCGATATGCCGATCCCGGCATTATTGACCAGCACGTCGATCCCGCCGCCGTTCAGCCGCTCGGCTTCCGCGACGCCCGCCGCGACCTGCGCGTCGGACAGGACGTCGATCTCGATCACGGTGATGTCGAGGCCGTCGTCCGCGGCAAGGGCACGCAGTTCTTCCGCTTCGGGGCGGGGGAGGTTGCGCATGGTGGCGAATACCTTCGCGCCGAGACGCGCATAATGCTCCGCGCCCAGGCGCCCGAAACCGGAGGAAGATCCGGTGATGAGCACGCTCTTGCCGAAAAGATTGGGCGTGGTGGCCGCAAGGTCGCGCTGGGCGCGGGCGGCCGTGGCGGTCAGCACGCCGGTCGCGGCGGCGCCGGCAAGCAGGGTACGGCGGGATAGCTGGGGCATGGTCTACTCCGTGATCGTCTCGTCGTTCGACACTTCCTTGCCCGAGAACACGTCGAGCCGGTGCATCTCTTTCTGCACATACCACAAGGCGAACACATCGTAGAGTGCGTGGCCGACCATGACCGCCAGCAGGCTGTCGGTAATCCAGTAGACGCAGCCGAAGACGACTCCGATCACGAAGATGATCGCGGCGACGAGCGGCTTGGCAAAGTGAACCACCGCGAACAGGCCCGACGCGACAAGGATCGCCAGCGGTGCGCCGAGATAGTCGCCCGCCAGCGTCTGAACGCCGCCGCGAAACAGCGCCTCCTCCCCTATCCCGGCCCCCAGTGAAATCCAGATCAACGCCCAGAACGGCATCGGCTTTTCGAGGAACGAGAAGTTCTCCGCCTGCGCGCGGATCAGATATTCGGAAAGTTTCGGCAGCCCGAAGAACACTGCCGCTGCGGCCGCGATCAGGATCGCCGCGAGTACGCCGCCGAGAACGACGCCATCCAGGTCAAGGTTCGCAAACGCGCCGACCGGGCGACCGGAGAACCACCACAAGGCGACACCGATTGCGACGAACGCGGCGGTCTGAAGCGTCATCAGCGCAAGCAGTTGCGCCCGGCCCGGCATCGCGATCAGTCCTGCATCCTGAGCGCGACATCGTTCATGAAGCGCGCCTCGTCACCCTCGGCCAGCCACGATGCCTCGCTTGCCATTGCGCCCAGCATGTCTGCCAGATCGTCCATTTCCGATTTGGCGAAATTACCCAGGACATGCCCTGTCACGCGGTCCTTGTGGCCCGGATGGCCGATACCGATGCGCACCCGCCTGAAGTCGGGGCCGAGGTGCTGGTTGATGCTGCGCAGGCCGTTGTGCCCGGCAAGCCCGCCGCCCATGCGGACCTTCACCTTGAAGGGCGCGAGGTCCAGCTCGTCGTGGAAGACGGTCAGCGCGTCCGGCTCCAGCTTGTAGAACCGCATTGCTTCGGCGACCGAACGGCCGCTTTCGTTCATGAAGGTTGCGGGCTTGAGCAGCAGGACCTTCTCGGTCCCGATCCGGCCTTCCTGCACCCAGCCCTGAAACTTCTTCTGCACCGGGCCGAAATCGTGCGCCTCGCCGATCACGTCGCACGCCATGAAGCCGACATTGTGCCGATGGAGCGCGTAGCGCGGTCCCGGGTTTCCTAGGCCTGTCCATATTTGCATGGCGGCAGTCCCTAATCGCTTGGCCCGGAAATGAAAACGCCGGACCTCTGGGGAGAGGCCCGGCGTTCGATTGCATTATGTGAAGCGGCTTATTCGCCGTCGACGACCTGGTCGTCTTCACCCATCACGGTCTCGGCATGCTGCTCGATGACTTCGGTTTCGGTGACTTCGTCTTCACCCTCGGCGCCTTCGGCCTTCTTGAGCGCGGACGGAGCGACCAGGGTGGCAATGGTGAAGTCGCGATCGGTGATCGCCGAAGTGCTGCCTGCGGGCAGATCGACTTCGCTGATGTGGATCGAGTCGCCGACTTCCTTGCCACGCACGCTGATGACGATCTCGTTCGGAATCTTGTCCGCTTCGCAGACCAGTTCCAGCTCGTGACGGACCACGTTGAGAACGCCGCCCTTCTTGAGGCCGGGCGATTCCTCTTCGTCGACGAAGACCACGGGGACGTTCACATCCACCTTGGCACCCTTCGCAAGGCGCAGGAAGTCCACGTGCTCGGGCCGGTCGGTGACGGGGTGCAGCGCAACGTCCTTGGGCAGGGTGCGCACCTTCTTGCCGCCAACCTCGATCTCGATGATCGAGTTCATGAAATGGCCGGAATCGAGCTGGCGAATGAGTTCGCGCTCTTCGATGTGGATCGGGGTGGGTTCTTCCTTGCCGCCATAGATCACGGCGGGGACACGGCCTTCGCGACGCAGTGCCCGGGAGGCTCCCTTGCCAGCCCGGTCGCGCGTCTCGGCCGGCAGGGTCAGAGCGTCGCTCATGGTATGCTACCTTTCGAAATGCGGATATTATGCTTCGGTCCGCCACGCCTCCAGGGATGCACATGGCGCCGAAGCGCGCGCTGTTACGGGCAGTGGCGCGGAAATGCAAGCTGCATCGGCGCCACGCGGACTATTGCACGCGCGTGACGCGATAGCCTTCCGCTTCGAGCAGGGCGACCAGTCCGTCATCGCCCACCATATGCGCAGCGCCCACTGCGATCAGCGGGCGCTCCTCGCGCGCCAGCAGACGCTCGATCCGCGGTGCCCACCGCGCGTTGCGTTTCGTGAGCAGTGCCTCGCGGACTTCGGGTATCGCCAGCATGCCTTCGCGCGACAGGCGCTCCAGCCCGTCGACATCGCCTGCGAGGTACAGCGTGATCGGCTCCATGCGTTCCGTCTCGTCCTTACGCGAGTCCTCGACGATGGCGGCCAGCAGGGCGCGTTGCGCGCTTTCCGACAATCCGTCGAACACCGTGAACTGCTCGCGTGCGCCCTCGATCTCCATGATTGGGCGCCCTGTGAAATCCTCTACCAGCGCACGGTCCACGCCATTGCGCGCGTCCGCATCGGTTTCGATCGCCTGTGCGAGGATCAGCGCCGCGCTCCAGCTCTCGATCCGGGCGAAGTCGTCAAGATTGTAGGAGGTTTGCCCGACAAGATCGGTCAGCTGCTCGCGCTGTTCGGGGTGAACGCGCGCGGCAAGCGGCGGCTGCCCATCGGAAAAGGCGAGCGGCTGGAAAGCGGCTGCCATCGCCTTGCGATCGTCCAGATCGTCGATCTCCATGACGAGAATATCCGCATCGGCGACGGCGCGGTCGATCGCGCCATTGCGCCATCGGGCCCCGTCGGGAAGCGCGTGGATCGTACCCATCAGCCATCCTTCGACCGATCCGTCCGACCGCGCGACTTCCCACAGCAGGGGGTTGGGGGCGTCCGACCCGCCCGTCTCGCGCTCGTCGGGCTGGGCGCAGGCGGCGACCAGACAGGCGAGCAGTGCGAGAAGGGCGGATCGGAACAGGTTCATGGTCGTCACTGTACGCGGGTGATGCTGATCCCGCGCTCGGCGAGATAGTCCTGTACCGACCGGTCGCCTGCAAGGTGCCCTGCGCCAACCGCCATGAAGATCGTGCCCGGGCTATCGAGCCGCTCGTCGATCCAGCCCGCCCACGTCTTGTTGCGCGAGTAGAGCATGCGATCGGCGAGAACCGGATCGGCCTCCAGCGCTTCGTTCAGCAGCGCGCCCAGATCGTCGACGTCGCCCTCGGCCCATTCCGCGATGATCTGGTTGAGCATCGGCACGACCGTGTCGATCTCCGTCACGGTCTCCATCAGATAGTCGATCTGCGCATCCTGCGGCAGGCCGTCGAAGATCTCCAGCTGGAATGCCGCCGTCTCCAGCGCATCGCGGCCCAGCCGGTCGCCGACCTTTTCTTCCAGCACCTTTTCCGTGCCGTTCTCGCCGTCGATCCCTGCCCTGGCGAATGCGATTTGCGACAGCGCCAGCGCGGCGCCCCAGGGCTCCACGGGATCGAGCGCGTTGACCGGCATGCCGAACTCGGTCAGCAGCGCCTCGTAATCGGTGCGCTGTTCCTCCGTCAGCAGGCTGCGCAGGGTCGTGCCTTCGGGCAGGGTGGCCGTGCGCTGGAACAGCGCGGCCGTTTCTGCCTCGGCGGCCGGGGTCATGTCGATCTCGGTTACCAGCGTGTCGCTGGAATCGAGTGCGTTCTTCACGGTGCCGGAATACCAGTTCACATCGTCGGGCAGGGCGTGAACCGTGCCGAAGACGTAGATCGTGGTGTCTTCGTCCGCGACGCGCCACAGTGCCGGGCCCTCGGTGCCAACGGAGCTGGCCGGTGCCTGGGTCGAAGCGACGGGCGCCGACATCGTCTGCGCCGGGGCGCAGCCCACTGCGGTCGCGGCGATGGCGAAAGCAGCGCAGGCGCTGGCGAGAAATTTCGATTTGCGGTGGGAGTGCATGGGGTATCCTTCTTTCGGTAGGTGAGTGATGAACTAGTCGAATTACGCCGTGTTGTCAGCGCGTTGTAATGTCATCGCAGGCCGAGTTTGCGCAGGCCGTAGGCGACGAAGGTCAGGCCAGCCATGATGGCGACGGTGGCAACGGCGCTCGGCTTTGCTGCAAGGTCAAGCTCGGCCAGGAAGTACCACACGCCGAACACGATAAGGCCGCCGTAAAAGCCGATCAGATGAGCCCACAGGTTGTCCATCCGGTCCAGTTCGTCGACTCGCCTGAAATAGTCGTAGGTGAACCAGGCGAACGCCAGGGCGACTGCAACGCACACCACCAAGGGTATCCAGAGCGGGACGGCGCCGTCCTCGTAGAATGCGGCCAGCCCGCCGCTCAGCATGCCGACAACCATGCTGACCACAAATGCGATGGCAAGGTAACGGTAGAAACGGCGGCGCCGCGCCTTCAGCCGCTGTTCGCCCGAAAGATTCCCGTCATCCTTCGTCATGGAAAATCTCCTCTATCGGGGCTTCGAACAGCCGCGAGATCTTGAACGCGAGGCCCAGCGAGGGGTCGTGCTTGCCGGTTTCGATGGCGTTGACCGCCTGGCGGCTGACATCGAGCCGGCCGGCAAGCTCGGCCTGGCTCCAGTCGCGTTCCGCGCGCAGGACTTTGAGGCGGTTCCTCACCAGCTGCTCCGCAGCCACTTGAAGTGAAAGCCTATGAAGAAGGCGAGCAGAGCGGCCGGGCCAATGAGTTCTGCAGTGATCGCCTGATCGCGCATGGCGCCGTTGAACCCGGCGACGAAGCCTTCGATGAAGGGCGAAACGAGGAAAAGGACAACCACCGCCACGAAGGCGAAGCCGGTGCCCGCGTTCCACAATTGCTGGATATATTCATCGCGCAGTCGGCGCAGCAGCAGCGTTATCAGGCTGACCAGCAGAAGGCCGATCGACAGCCCTTTGACGAAGTCGGGCCAGCCCAGCGCGCTTGCCACGATCCAGAATACGGTCGCACCAAAGCCCATCACGGCCGATGTCAGGTACATCCGGGTTCGTTTTTCGGATGTCATGTCAGGCAACCAGCGCTTCAGCGATCTTCGCCGCGAGCGTGCCCGCGCCGTATCCCGCCAGAAAGATGAACGTCAGCGCGGCAAGCGCTGCTGCGTATGTTGAAGGCCTGGTCAGATCGACGGTCATGAGAAACTCTCCTCGGTGTCAGGTTGTGCTGACTTTATGTCGCGATTCGTTGGCTATGTCAACATATCCTGACATAATGACGCGAGAGACTGACATTGGGCGTATCGCATCGCAGCGCCGTTGACGCTGTCGCACGGCTTCGCCATGGCCCTTGGCCTGATGAGCCGCGATCCGAAAAACAGTTTCCAGGACATGATCCTCGCCCTGCACGACTTCTGGGCGGCGCAGGGCTGTGTCATCCTGCAGCCCTATGACATGCGGATGGGGGCGGGCACGTTTCACACCGCGACCACGCTGCGCGCACTGGGGCCCGAGCCCTGGAATGCCGCCTTCGTGCAGCCGTGCCGCCGGCCCACGGACGGCCGCTATGGCGAGAACCCGAACCGGCTGCAGCACTATTACCAGTATCAGGTAATCCTGAAGCCGAGCCCGCCCGACATCCAGGAGCTCTATCTGGAATCGCTGCGGGTGATCGGGATCGATCCGCTGAGGCACGATATCCGCTTCGTCGAAGATGACTGGGAATCGCCCACGCTCGGCGCATGGGGGCTGGGCTGGGAGGTCTGGTGCGACGGGATGGAGGTGACCCAGTTCACCTATTTCCAGCAGATGGGCGGCTTCGACTGCAAGCCGGTGGCGGGTGAGCTGACCTACGGGCTCGAACGCCTCGCGATGTATATCCAGGGCGTCGACAACGTGTACGACCTGAACTTCAACGGTCGCGACGTTTCGTATGGCGAGGTGTTTCTCGAAAACGAGAAGCAGATGTCGAAGTGGAATTTCGAGGTCGCCGAGACAGACGCGCTGTTCGACCTGTTCGCCAAGGCGGAGAAGGAGTGCGAGAACGCGCTCTCCAACAACGTCCCCATCGCCGCCTACGAGCAGGCGGTGGAGGCGAGCCACATCTTCAACCTGCTGCAGGCGCGCGGCGTGATCTCCGTACAGGAACGCGCCAGCTACATGGGACGCGTGCGCGACCTGGCGCGCGGGTCCTGCGAGAAATACGCGGAACTGAAAGCGCCCGAGTGGGCCGAGAAATATCCGGAGTGGTCGCTGTGATGGCCGATTTTCTCCTCGAACTGCGCTCCGAAGAAATCCCCGCGCGGATGCAGGCGGGTGCGCGCAAGGAACTCGAAAAACTGTTCCGGCGCGAGATGGATGCTGCTGGCGTCAGCATGGGCGATGTCACCGTGTGGTCCACCCCGCGCCGCCTCGCGCTGATCGCGCGCGGGTTGCCGACCGAAACGCAGGCCGTCAGCGAGGAGGCCAAGGGTCCGCCGGTGGGCGCGCCCGATCAAGCGGTCGACGGCTTCTGCCGCAAGAACAACGTTACGCGCGACCAGCTGGAAGTGCGCGAGGTAAAGGGCCGCGAGACGTATTTTGCGGTCATCGACACGCCGGGCAGGGCGGTGAAAGCCGTGCTGGCCGAAGCGATCCCTGCAATCATCCGCGACTTCGCATGGCCCAAGTCGATGCGCTGGGGCGCGGCCTCGATCTCCACCGAAAGCCTTCGCTGGGTCCGCCCGCTGTCGGGCATCGTCGCGCTGCTGGGCGACGAGGTGATCGAGTGCGAGGTGCATGGCGTTACCTCGGGCGCGGTCACGCTGGGGCACCGGTTCCACCATTCGGGCGACATCACGATCGGCGATGCGGACGATTACGCGGTGAAGCTACGCGCTGCCCACGTGATCGTCGACCACGAGGAACGCGCTGCGCTGATCCGCGAAGGCGCGGCCAGGGTCGGGTCGGAAGCCGGCCTCAGCCTGGTCGAGGACGAGGGGCTGGTGGTCGAGAATGCCGGGCTGACCGAATGGCCGATCCCGCTGCTGGGCCGGTTCGAGGAGGATTTCCTCGAAGTCCCGCCCGAGACGATCCAACTCACCGCGCGGGTCAACCAGAAGTATTTCGTGTGCGAGGACAGCGCAGGCACGCTCGCCAACGCCTTCATCTGCACCGCCAATATCGAGGCGGAAGACGGCGGCGCGCGGATCGTCGACGGCAACCGCAAGGTGCTCGCCGCAAGGCTCTCCGACGCGCGTTTCTTCTGGGATGTCGATCGCAAGAAGACGCTGGCACAGCACGCCGAAGGGCTAAAGCGCATCACCTTCCACGAGAAGCTGGGCACCGTCGCCGACAAGGTGGAGCGCGTCGCCAAGCTGGCGCGCTGGCTGGTGGAATCCGATATCGTCACCCCGGACATGATCCGGCGTCCCGCTTCTTCGGGTGCGGGCGCGGAAGGAAGCGGGACCCCCGCCTCCGCGGGGGTGACAAAGGAAGAACTCGCCGACATGGCCGAACAGGCCGCGCGGCTGTGCAAGGCCGATCTCGTCACCGAGATGGTCGGCGAATTTCCCGAGCTGCAGGGCCTGATGGGCGGCTACTACGCCCGCGCCGAGGGCCTGCCCGATGCTGTCGCCGACGCGATCCGCGATCACTACAAGCCGGTCGGGCAGGGCGACGATGTGCCGACCGCTCCGGTGACGGTGGCGGTGAGCCTTGCGGACAAGCTGGATACGCTGGTTTCGTTCTTCGTCATTAAGGAGCGGCCCACAGGCTCGAAAGATCCGTTTGCTCTCCGGCGCGCTGCTCTGGGGGCAATCGAACTGATCCTCCGGAATAATCTCCGTATCGAGCTCGACTACGTCACGGCACGAGCGGCAAACCGTGTCTTTAGACAGCATGAGCATCGCGACGATTACGAGGCATGGTTCTCTGAGCACAATGGCCCAGAGCTCTACCGTGCAGTCCCGGATTTCTTCGTCGACCGTCTCAAGGTGCAGCAGCGCGATGCCGGGATTCGGTATGATCTTATCGACGCGGTTTTCGGCCTGGCCGAGCGGAAGGACGACATTGTCGGCAATCTCGCCCGCGTCCAAGCGCTCCAGAGCTTCATGCAGACCGAGGACGGCCAGAATCTGCTCGCAGGGTACAAGCGCGCGGCCAATATCCTGAAGAAGGAAGGCTGGCAGGGCGAGGACGATGCGCCGCATACCGGCGAGGAAGACCCGCTGGTGCTGGTCGACGATCCCGACATGAAGGAGATCGTCGCCGCGCAGATGGCCGAGAAAAACACTCACCCGGCTGGTAAAGCCCTGTCCTACACGCCCGAACCGGCCGAAAAGGACCTGATCGATGCGCTCGACACGGCGGGGCCGCAGGCTGAAACGGCGGTGCGGGAAGAGCGTTTTGCAGATGCCATGTCCGCGCTCGCCAGCCTGAGGAAGCCGATCGATGAGTTTTTCGAGACCGTCACCGTCAACGACGACGACGAGGCCAAGCGCACCGCGCGCCTGGGGCTGCTGGCGCGGTTCCGCGAGGCGGTCCATCAGGTGGCCGATTTCGGAAAAATCGAGGGATAGAAATTTGCGCCTGAACAGTGTGTCAGGTGTGTCAGGGAAGACCGGGAAAAGATCGATATGAGCCAGACAGTCTACCACTTCGGCGGCAACGCGGATCACTCGGACCCGCGCCAGAAGGACAAGACCATCACCGGCGGCAAGGGCGCGAACCTTGCCGAAATGGCGAGCATCGGCCTGCCGGTGCCCCCGGGCTTCACGATCACGACCGAGGAATGCCTGCGCTATCTCGACCTGGGCGGGGACTTCCCCGAAGAGCTGCACGATGCCGTCGCCAAGGGCGTGGCGCACGTCGAACAGACCGTGGGCAAGAAGCTGGGCGATGCGGCGGACCCGCTGCTCGTCTCGGTCCGCTCGGGCGCGGCGATCTCGATGCCCGGGATGATGGACACGGTCCTCAACCTCGGCCTCAACGACGAGACGGTGAAGGGGCTCGCTGAAACAAGCGGCGATGCCCGCTTTGCGTGGGACAGCTACCGCCGGTTCATCCAGATGTATTCGGACGTCGTCCTTGGCCTCGATCACGGTCTGTTCGAGGAAGCGCTGGAGATCATGCGCGAGGATCACGGCTTCTTCTCGGACACCGAGATGGAGGCGCAGCACTGGGAAGCGCTGGTCGGCGAATACCTGAAGATCGTGGCGCGCGAGCAGGACGAACCGTTCCCGCAGGACGTAGACACGCAGCTGTGGGGTGCGATCCGCGCGGTGTTCGACAGCTGGGATAGCGAGCGGGCGAAGATCTACCGCCGGCTGAACGACATTCCACACGATCTGGGCACTGCTGTGAACGTGCAGGCGATGGTGTTCGGCAATATGGGCGATGACAGCGCCACCGGCGTCGCCTTCACCCTCGACCCCTCGACCGGAGAGAAGTACTACTACGGCGAATGGCTGGTGAATGCGCAGGGCGAGGATGTGGTGGCGGGCATCCGCACGCCGCAATACCTCACCAAGGCGCGGCGCGAGGAAGCGGGCGCCGACAAGCCGAGCATGGAAGAGGCCATGCCCGATGCGTTCGAAGAACTGGCACGCGTGTTCGACCTGCTAGAAAAGCACTACAAGGACATGCAGGACATCGAGTTCACCGTGCAGCAGGGCCAACTGTTCCTGCTGCAGACCCGCACCGGCAAGCGCACGGCCAAGGCCGCGCTGAAGATGGCGGTGGACATGGTGGGAGAAGGCCTGATCGACGAGAAGACCGCCATCCTGCGGATCGATCCGATGGCGCTCGACCAGCTGCTGCACCCCACGCTCGATCCCGATGCGCCGCGCGACGTGCTGACCAGCGGCCTGCCTGCCTCGCCCGGCGCGGCCAGCGGCAAGATCGCGCTGGATGCGGATACCGCCGAGCAATGGGCCAATCGCGGCGATGCGGTGATCCTGGTGCGCGTGGAAACCTCGCCCGAAGACATTCACGGGATGCACGCGGCCAAGGGCATCCTGACCGCGCGCGGCGGAATGACCAGCCACGCGGCGGTGGTGGCACGTGGCATGGGCCGGCCCTGTGTGTCGGGCGCCAGCGGTGTCTCGATCGACCGGGACGAACGCACGGTGCGGATCGGATCGGCCGAACTGTCGGAGGGCGACGTCATTACGCTGGATGGCGGTAACGGGCAGGTGATGCGCGGTCAGGTGCCCACGATCGAACCCGAACTCGCAGGCGATTTCGCGCGCGTCATGGAATGGGCGGACAAGGCCCGCCGGATGGGCGTGCGTACCAACGCGGAAACGCCCGAGGATTGCAAGGCCGCGCGCAGCTTCGGCGCGGAAGGCATCGGCCTGTGCCGCACCGAACACATGTTCTTCGATGCCGACCGGATCATGGCGGTGCGCGAGATGATCCTGGCCGAGCGCGAGGATGGCCGCCGCGCCGCGCTCGCCAAGCTGCTGCCCGAACAGCGCAGCGATTTCGAGGCGATCTTCGAAGAAATGGCCGGCCTGCCTTGCACGATCCGCCTGCTCGATCCGCCGCTGCACGAGTTCCTGCCCTCGGCCGATGGCGACTTTGCCGAGCTGGCCGAGGCGACCGGGATGGATACCAAGCGGCTGAAGCGCCGCGTGGCGGAACTGCACGAGTTCAACCCCATGCTCGGCCATCGCGGCTGCCGCCTCGGGATCACCTATCCCGAGATCTACGAGATGCAGGCGCGCGCCATTTTCGAGGCGGTCTGCGCGGTGCAGAAGAAGACCGGTGAGGCGCCCTTGCCCGAAGTGATGATCCCGCTGGTAGCGACAAAGCGCGAGCTGGAGATCCTGCGCGCGCTGGTCGACCGCGTGGCCGAAAAGGTGTTCGAGGAGCAGGGCGCCCGCGTCGAATACCTGGTCGGCACGATGATCGAACTGCCGCGCGCCGCGCTGATGGCGGGCGAGATCGCGGAAGAGGCGCGCTTCTTCAGCTTCGGCACGAACGATCTGACGCAGACGACGCTGGGCCTGAGCCGCGACGATGCGGGCCGGTTCCTCAACACCTATGTCGATCGCGGCATCTTCGCGCGCGATCCCTTCGTCAGTCTCGATGTCGATGGGGTTGGCGAACTGGTCGAACTGGCGGCACAGCGCGGGCGCAAGACGCGCGGCGACATCAAGCTGGGAATTTGCGGCGAACACGGCGGCGACCCGGCGAGTATCGGCTTCTGCGAGAAGGTGGGGCTGGACTATGTCAGCGCCTCGCCCTTCCGCGTGCCGATCGCGCGACTGGCGGCGGCGCAGGCTGCGCTACGGAAAGACTGAGGATGGCGCGCGGCCGGTTACGCCCAACCGGTCAGCGCGACCATTTCGAAGGTGACGGGCACTCTCCCGTCCGGGTCCGCATGGTCGAGGAAGGCTGCGCGGGCACGCTCCAGCGCGGAGCGGCCCAGCGGCGAGCCGGGCTGGCGCAGCACATTGCCCATGCCCTGCGCGCGCAGGTCCGCCACCAGCCTGTCGAGCGAGCCGTAGCGGGCCGTGACCGCCAGCGGCGTGTCGACCACGTGGCGGACGAAACCGGCACGGCTCAGCACCGCGCTCGCGCCGCGCGCATCGACCATCGGATGCATGCGCGGGGCAGGGCGGTCGGGCTCGGCCGCCAGCATCGCGGCCCGCAGGGGGGCGAGGCTGCCCGCCGCGTGGAGGATGGCGATGGCGATGCCATCGGGTTGCAGTGCACGGCGCATGTGAACCAACGCTCCGGGCAGATCGTTGACGGTGTCGAGCAAACCGAGGCTGACCACCAGATCGTAGGGTCCGCCGGGCAGGGGCGCTTCTTCGTCGATGGTGTCCGGCGCCGCATGAGTGATCGCAGCGGAAGGCAGGTGCTCGTCCAGAGCGTGGTGAACATCGCCCATCACCAGTGCGGCATTGGGGGCGAAACGCATGAAGGCGAGACGGTCCGCAATCTCCTCCACCATCGCATCCTGGATGAATCGGGGCGCGTCGCTTTCCTGCTGAAGCGTGCGCATACGCTGCCACCGCCCGGCACGGCGGGCTTGGGCGAATATCCGGGGTATCTGCGTGGCGCTCATCGCCAGACAGGTGGCGCGCCGTGCCGCGACTTGCAACCGAGCGGGAGCCGGGGATGGCGATAACCTACGTTGCCCGCGCGATCGCCCCGCTGGTGGATTTCGTCTATCCACCGCGCTGCCCGTTGTGCGGAGATGCGATCGCGAAGGGGCCCGGACTGTGCGCAGCGTGCTGGGACACGCTCGACCTGCCGGGCGAGCCCGCCTGCATACGATGCCAGCTGCCTCTTCCCGCCGCTTCGGAAGGGAGCGTCTGCGGGACCTGCATCGCCCATCCACCCGGGCATGACGGGGTCGCCGCGGCCGCGCTCTACACCGAAACTGCGCGCCAGCTGGTCCTGCGGTTCAAGCATGGTGGCCGGATCGGCCTGGCCAAGCTGATGGGTCGGCTGATCGCAGCCAGACTGGCGGATGCGCCCCGCGATGCCGTGCTTGTGCCCGTGCCGCTCCATCGCGTCCGCCTGTGGATGCGCGGTTACAACCAGGCGGCCTTGCTGGCGCACGCCATCTCCGGACACACCGGCCATGCCGTAATGGTCGGCGGTCTGCAGCGCGTTCGGTTCACCCCAAAGCTTGGCGGGCTGGGGCGAGCGCAGCGAGCGAAGACGATCCGCGGCGCGATTGCCGTGAAACGCGGGGGCCCCCAGGTTCTGGCGGGACGCGATGTGATCCTGGTGGACGATGTGCTGACCAGTGGCGCGACCAGTGAAGAATGCGTGCGCGTGCTGCGCAAGGCTGGTGCGAAAAGCGTGAGGATCGCGTGTTTCGCTCGGGTGCCGGACCCCGCTGCGCAACACACCGGCCCGCAAAACGAAACGCCCGGGACCGATACGATCCCGGGCGCCGCGTGACGAAATCTCTATGGGTCACCCGGCCGTTCCCCCGAAAAGCCGAACGGCAACCCAAATCCCTCGTCTTCACATCGCCGGCAAAACCCCCAACCGGCAATGTGCCCCCTGAACCCTGGCGCGTCTGTGTGGCGCCTCGGTCTGAAGGGCGACCGTCTCCGGTCACGAAACACAGTCTTCGTGAAGCGCCGCCTGCTTGCAACGGTCCCGTTGTGTTAGCGAAAGGATTCGTACAACAGTGTTGTGTGTAAGCAACAATATGGCCGCCGCAGGCCTGAAAATGGATAGGAATTGTTCGCATGAATGACGAGGACCGCGAAACCGGCGGCCGCTTCGTGCCCAAATTCGATGGGCAGGGGCTGATGACCGGGGTGGTGGTGGATGCCTCTACCGGCGAAGTCCTGATGGTCGCGCATCTCGACGAGGAAGCGCTCGCAGCCACCCGTGAGACCGGCCTCGCGCATTTTCATTCGCGTTCGCGCGGGGCCTTGTGGTGCAAGGGCGAGACCAGCGGCAACGTGTTGCGGGTGAAGGAGATTCTGGTTGATTGCGATCAGGATGCGCTGGTCATCCGGGCAGCGCCCGCTGGCCCGACATGCCACACGGGCGCGCGCAGCTGTTTCTACCGGAAGCTGGCCGACGATGGCCGGCTTGAGCGGATTGCGAGTTGACCTTTACGTAAAGGGCATTTAGAGGAAGGTCATGAGCCAAGCCACAGCGAAGAGCCCTTACAAAGGTGCCGGTGCGCATCTGGAGCGTCCCGACGCACAGCAGCGCGAAACCTTCACCATTTCCGATCTGACCGCGGAGTTCGATTGCACGGCACGGGCGCTGCGCTTCTACGAGGACGAAGGGCTGATCGCGCCCACCCGCCACGGGCTGACGCGCATATATTCCAAGCGCGATCGTGCGCGTCTTGCTTGGATCATGCGGGCCAAGAACGTCGGTTTCAGCCTGGCCGAGATCAAGGAGATGATCGATCTCTACGATCTGGGCGATGGACGCGTGGAGCAGCGAAGGGTTACCATCGAACGCTGCCGCGCCCACGTCGCCAAGCTGAAACAGCAGCGTGACGATATCGACTCATCGATCAACGAACTCTCCGAATTCATCGATCACATCGATCAGATCGACCAGACCTGAACCCCGGCCATCCCCCGGTACATTCGCAAAGGACCCCCGATGCCCAGCTATACCGCCCCGACCCGCGATTTCCGTTTCATCATCAACGAGATGCTGGAGCTTGAAAGCTACGGCAACCTGCCCGGCTTCGAGAATGCCAGCACCGACATGGTGAACTCCATCCTCGACGAAGCGGGTAAGTTCACCGCGGAAGTCCTCCAGCCGCTCAACCAGATTGGCGATCAGGAAGGCTGCACCCGCCATGAGGATGGTTCGGTCACCACCCCGACCGGCTTCAAGGATGCATTCAACCAGTTCCGCGAGGCGGGCTGGGGTACGCTTTCGATGCCCGAGGAGTTCGGCGGGCAGGGCCTGCCGCATGTCGTCGCCTTCGCGATGGAAGAGATGATCTCCTCCGCGAACCAGTCCTTCGGCATGTATCCGGGCCTGACGAACGGCGCGATCTCCGCGCTGATCGCCAAGGGCAGCCAGGAGCAGAAGGAAAAGTACCTGCCCAAGATGGTCAGCTGCGAGTGGACCGGCACCATGAACCTGACCGAGCCGCATTGTGGCACCGATCTCGGCCTCATCCGCACCAAGGCGGAGCCGCAGGACGACGGCAGCTACCTGATCACCGGCACCAAGATCTTCATCTCGGCCGGCGAGCACGACATGGCGGAAAACATCATCCACCTTGTGCTGGCCAAGACGCCGGGCGCGCCCGACAGCTCGAAGGGCATTTCGCTCTTTGTAGTGCCCAAGTTCCTCGTCAACGACGATGGCTCGGTGGGCGATCGCAACGGCGTGATGTGCGGGTCGATCGAGCACAAGATGGGCATCCACGGCAACTCGACCTGCGTCATGAACTATGACGAGGCGAAAGGCTGGATGGTCGGCGAGGAGAACAAGGGCCTCGCCGCGATGTTTATCATGATGAACGCCGCGCGTCTCGGCGTCGGTATCCAGGGCCTGAGCCAGGCCGAGGTCTCCTACCAGAACGCGGTCACCTACGCGCTCGACCGCCGTCAGGGCCGCGCGCTGACCGGCCCGGCCGAGCCGGACGAGAAGGCCGATCCGATCTTCGTCCACCCCGACGTGCGCCGGATGCTGATGGACGCGAAGGCCTTCAACGAAGGCATGCGCGCCTTCGCGCTGTGGACCGCGCTCCAGCAGGACCTGAGCCATGCGCTGCAGGACGAGGACGAGCGGCAGCTGGCCGACGATCTCGTCGGGCTGATGACCCCGGTCATCAAGGGCTACGGCACCGACAAGGGCTACGACGTCGCGAACAACATGCAGCAGGTCTATGGCGGCCACGGCTACATCGCCGAGTGGGGCATGGAGCAGTTCGTGCGCGATTCGCGCATCGCGATGATCTACGAAGGCACCAACGGCGTGCAGGCGATGGACCTCGCCGGGCGCAAGCTCGCCCAGCACGGCGGCCGCGCGGTGCAGGCCTTCTTCAAGCTGGTCGATGACGAGGTCGCTGCGGCGAAGGACGAGGACGGCATGGCCGATCTCGCCGCGGCGCTCGAAAAGGCGGTCGGCGAGCAGAAGGCGGCGACCATGTGGTTCATGCAGAACGCGATGCAGAACCCCAACCACCTCGGTTCGGGCGCGCATCACTACATGCACATCATGGGCATCACCTGCCTGATGCTGATGTGGGTGAAGATGGCGCGTGTCGCCAAGGCTGCTCTGGCGCAGGGCGATACCGACAAGGCCTATTACGAGGCCAAGGTCGCCACCGCGCACTACTTCGCGGATCGCTTCGTGCCCGATGCCGGCGCGCTGCGCCGCAAGATCGAAGCGGGCAGCGATTCGCTGATGGCGCTGGGTGAGGACGCCTTCGCCACCGCAGCCTGATCGCGGACCTCCATTGATGCGAAAAGGGCGGGCCGGTGCATTCACCGACCCGCCCTTCTTTTTATTGGGCAATCCTGCCGCGCCGATTACGCCTCAGGCAGGAAGTCCGGGACCGAGAGATAGCGCTCGCCGGTGTCGTAGTTGAAGCCGAGCACGCGGGAGCCTTCCGCAAGGTCGGGCAGCTTCTTGGCGATGGCCGCCAGCGTCGCGCCGCTGGAGATGCCGACCAGCATGCCTTCCTCACGTGCGGCGCGGCGGGCCATTTCCTTGGCGTCTTCGGGATCGACCTGGATCGCGCCGTCGATCGACTGCGTGTGAAGGTTTTCGGGCACGAAGCCCGCGCCGATGCCCTGAATGGGGTGCGGGCCGGGCTCGCCGCCGCCGATGACAGGGGAGCCTGCGGGCTCGACCGCCCAGGCCTTCATTTCGGGCCAGTGGCGCTTGAGCTCTTCGGCGCAGCCGGTCAGGTGGCCGCCGGTGCCAACGCCGGTGATCATCGCATCGACCGCACGATCGACGAAATCGCCGAGGATCTCCTTCGCGGTGGTGCGGGCATGGACCTGCCAGTTACTCTCGTTATCGAACTGGCTCGGCATCCAGGCGCTGGAGTCCTGCTCGACCAGTTCCTGCGCGCGGCCGATGGCGCCCTTCATGCCGCCTTCCTTGGGCGTCAGGTCGAATTTCGCGCCATAGGCGAGCATCAGGCGGCGCCGCTCGAGGCTCATGCTTTCGGGCATCACCAGCACCAGCTTGTAGCCCTTGACCGCCGCGACCATCGCGAGGCCGATCCCGGTGTTGCCGCTGGTCGGCTCGATGATCGTGCCGCCGGGCTTAAGCTTGCCCGCCTTCTCTGCATCTTCGACCATCGCGAGCGCGATCCGGTCCTTGATCGAACCGCCGGGATTGGCGCGTTCGCTCTTCACCCAGACTTCGTGGTCGGGGAACATGCGCGAGAGGCGGATATGCGGCGTATTGCCGATGGTTTCGAGGATCGAGTCGGCTTTCATGGGATCTTCTCCTGCAAGGTCTGTTCAGGGGTTTCCTCTTCCAACGAAGGAGGCGGGTCGAAGGTCCGCGTGTGTCGCAGAACGGGGAATATCCGGCTCCACATCGCCACGGTCACGATCGCACCGACCCCGCCGAAGATGACCGCGCCTGCCGGGCCGATTACGCTGGCGAGGAAGCCGGAGAACGCGTCTCCGCCCTCATTCGAGGCGCTGATGGTCAGCAGGCTGGCCGAGGATACGCGGCCGCGCTTGTCGTCGGGCGTGTGCAGCTGAATGAGCGACTGGCGGATATAGACGCTGAACATGTCCGCCGCGCCCACGATCACCAGCATCGCAAGGCTGAGCGGCATGAACCGGGAGAAGCCGAAGATAATCGTGGCAACACCGAACGCCGCGACCGCCCATAACATCTTGGGGCCGACATTGCTTTTCAGGGGGCGAAAGCTGAACCATAGCGCGGTCACCGCCGCGCCGATGGCGGGGGCGGCGGCAAGCTGGGCAAGGCCGGTCTCTCCCACCTGCAGAATGTCGTAGGCGAAGGGTGGGAACAGCGCGGTCGCCCCGGCCAGGAACACCGCCATGAGGTCCAGCGTGATCGCGCCGAGCACCATCTTGTTGTGGATGACATAGCGCCATCCGTCGATCACCTGGCCGATGGGCCGCTGCGCGCCGGTGATCGGGGAACGGGGCACCTTGCCGATGGTGCTGATGGAGATGATCGAGACCAGGAAAAGAGCTGCGGCGATGGCGTAGGGCAGGGCAGGTTCCGCGTCGTAGGCATAGCCGCCCACCGCCGGGCCGACGATCATGCCGGTCTGCCACGCGATGGAAGACAGCGCGATGGCGTTGGGAAGGATCGCCTTGGGCACGAGGTTGGGTGCCAGAGCAAAGAGCGCGGGGCCGTTGAAGGCACGCACCACGCCCAGCAGCACCGCGACCGAGAACAGCGCGGTCAGGTCGATATGGCCGGTATAGGTCGTCCAGGCGAGATAGCCCGCACCCAGGAATTGCAGCCCGATGGTCAGGCGCGAAACCGTCTTGCGGTTGAAGCGATCCGCCGCGAGGCCAGAGAAGGGCGAGAGCACGAACAGCGGCAGGAACTGCAGCAGGCCGATCAGGGCCAGCTGTCCCGAGGCCTCGAACGCGTTCAGTCCGTTGCCGCGCGCGATGGTATAGGTCTGCCACCCGATGATCAGCATCATCGCGTACTGGCCGACGATCATCGAGAATCGTGCGACGAGGTAGGCGCGGAAATTGTGGATCCGCAGCGGGGACGAGTCTGGAGATGGGGCGGTGTTCGTCACGCGGCAGCCCATGGCAGGCGCCTGCAAGGGACAAAAGCAAATTTTGCGGGGCAGCCGCGAAGCGCAGCTTTGGGCCGAACTCGGTTAGCGGCGGCGGCGCAGGCGCGGATTGGGCTGGAGCTGGTCGATCATCTCGAGGAAGTCGTCCACGCGGATGATCCGTTCGAACTGGAAGCCCGCGCGGTTATCCTTCGACCAGATCAGATAGGCCTCGATCCGGCCGATGACCGGGAAGCTGACGATCACGCGATCGCCGCGCCCACCGCCTTGCGCATTGTCGATCATGAATCCGGTCGCGGAGATATTGCTGATGTGGAAGTCCACATCCCCCCGGCCGAGATAATCGGCGATCACATTGTAATCGACCGGATGGCGGATTGCCGCGCGCTGGTCGGTCACACTGAGATGCGAAGCCACGATCGAAATCCTCCGGAGGCCACCATGGCCCCTTCCTGATCTCTCTTATCGCCCCCAATCGCTGATTTTGCGTTAAGCCGCCCTGTCCTGAAATGGGACGAAAGGGCCGCTTTAGAGATACTTACTGCGTAAGGATCGCGTGTTTCTTGCGGCCGAGCGAAAGGCGCCGTTGCTCCCCGCTCTCCACGGTTAACACCAGGCCGGGATCGCTCTGCACTTCGTCGTCCAGGCGCACGGCGCCCTCTGCTATCTTCCGCTTCGCCTCCTTGTTGCTCGCGGTGAAACCGAGGGAGGTGAGCGCGGCGGGAAGGGCCATTCCATCGCCGACCGGGAGCGTGGGCAGGTCGCCACCAGCGCCACCGGCAAAGGTTTCGCGTGCGGTCGCTTCCGCCTTCCTTGCGGCCTCCTCCCCGCGCACCAGCGCGGTCACGGCATTGGCGAGCGCGACCTTGGCATCGTTGATCTCCGCGCCCTGCAGGCGTTCGAGCCGCTCGATCTCGTCCAGCGGCATATCGGTGAACAGGCGCAGGAAGCGGCCCACGTCGCGGTCGTCCGTATTGCGCCAGTACTGCCAGAAATCATACGCGGGCAGCATATCCTCGTTGAGCCAGACCGCGCCGCTCGCGGTCTTGCCCATCTTGCCACCATCGGCGGTCGTCAGCAGCGGCGTGGTGAAGCCGTACAGTTCCGGGCCGCCAGTGCGCCGGGTCAGCTCGATCCCGTTGACGATATTGCCCCACTGGTCGCTGCCGCCCATCTGCAGGCGACAGCCGTACCGTTCCGCCAGCTCGCGGAAATCGTAGGCCTGCAGGATCATGTAGTTGAATTCGAGGAAGGTCAGCGGCTGCTCGCGCTCCAGCCGCAGCTTGACCGAATCGAAGGTCAACATCCGGTTGATCGTGAAGTGCGGGCCGATATCGCGCAGAAAATCGACGTAGTTCAGGCCGGAAAGCCATTCGTCATTGTTGACCATCACCGCATCGGTGGGCCCGTCACCGAAAGTCAGCAGGCGTTCGAACACCGTGCGGATGCTGGCGATGTTGTTCGCAATGACCTCGTCCGTCATCAGCTGGCGCGATTCGTCGCGGCCCGAGGGATCGCCGACCTTGCCGGTCCCGCCGCCCATCACCACGATCGGCTTGTGGCCCGTCTGCTGCAGGCGGCGCAGCAGCATGATCTGCACCAGGCTGCCGACGTGCAGCGACGGCGCCGTCGGATCGAAACCGACATATCCTGGGACAATCTGCTCGGAAGCAAGAAAATCAAGTCTTTCCGCATCCGTGATTTGGTGCGTATAGTGCCGGGCATCGAGCACGTTCAGAAGTTCGGATCGATATGTGGGCACTGATTCCTCCGGGGGGAAAGATCGGGCCCGCTAGCATGGGGGGTCGCAAATGCAAACGTACAGGTTGAAGCCGCATCCAACCACACCGGCGCTGGAGGTCGACGGCATCTCGGTCACGATGATGCGTCTGATGGGTGGGGAACTGCTGCTTCGCTATCGCATCAGCCAGGCTGCCAAGGTGGTGGTCCCGCGCGGGTTCGCGCACCGCAGCCAGGAAGACCTATGGCGGCACACCTGCCTTGAATTCTTCCTCTACGACCAGAACGGGCGCTACCGCGAATTCAACTTCGCTCCGGCGGGCGACTGGGCGGCGTACGAATTCGCTTCCTATCGCAAGAAGACCGGCGACTATGTCCCGGAACCCCCGCCGCAGATCGATTTCCAGCGCGGCCCGAGCGTCATTACGGCGACCGTGCGGCTGCCCGCTCGCCTGCTCGACGGCGCGCGTTCCGCCTCGATCTGCGCGGTGATCGAGGAAGAGGGGGACCACCATTCGCTATGGTCGATCGCCCACCGCCGGGACGAGCCGGATTTCCACGACCCCATGAGCTTCGCCATCCGCTTCGGGAGCACGGCTCCCCCCAAACCAAAGCAGGCACTTCAACACGCATGAAATTCGGAATCGACCGGCTTCTTTCGGAACCGGGACTGCGTACTCCCCTCGAGGGCAAACGGGTCGCGCTGGTTGCTCACCCGGCGTCGGTCACGCGCAATCTGGAGCACAGCCTCGACGCGCTGATCGCTGCGGGCGTGAACGTATCCAGCGCTTTCGGCCCGCAACACGGGCTGAAGGGCGACAAGCAGGACAACATGGTGGAAACGGCTGACGAGACCGATCCCACCTACGACATCCCTGTCTTCAGTCTTTACGGCGAAGTCCGCCGCCCGACCGGCCAGATGATGTCGAGCGCGGACGTATTCGTGTTCGACCTGCAGGATCTGGGCTGCCGCATCTACACCTTCGTCACCACGCTGCTCTATCTGCTCGAGGAGGCCGCGAAGGCCGGCAAGAGCGTGTGGGTGCTGGACCGGCCCAATCCCGCCGGGCGCCCGTTCGAGGGCACGCTGCTGATCCCCGGGCAGGAAAGTTTCGTGGGCGCTGGCCCCATGCCGATGCGCCATGGCCTGACCATGGGCGAGATGGGGCATTGGTTCGTCCACCATTTCGGGCTGGATGTCGATTACCGCGTCATCACGATGGAAGGCTGGCAGCCGGACGGGCCGGGGAAGGGCTGGCCGCAGGACCGAGTCTGGATCAACCCGAGCCCCAATGCCGCCAACGTGAACATGGCGCGTGCCTATGCCGGCACCGTGATGCTGGAAGGCACGACCCTTTCGGAAGGGCGGGGCACCACGCGCCCGCTGGAGGTGCTGTTCGGCGCGCCCGACATCGATGCAAAGGGCGTGCTGGCCGAGATGGAGCGTATTGCTCCCAGCTGGCTGCAGGGCTGCGCCTTGCGCGAATGCTGGTTCGAACCGACCTTCCACAAGCACGCCGGGCAGCTGTGCCACGGCCTGATGATCCATGCCGAAGGCCCCTTCTACGATCACGCGCATTTCCGCCCCTGGCGGATGCAGGCGCTGGCCTTCAAGGCAATCCGTTCGCTCTATCCGGACTACGAAATCTGGCGGGATTTCCCCTACGAGTACGAGCTGGACCGCTTGGCGATAGACGTCATCAATGGTGGACCGGCGCTGCGCGTATGGGTCGACGATCCTGCCGCATCGCCGATCGATCTCGATCGCATGGCCACCAACGACGAGACCGAGTGGCGCGACGCCGTTGAGCCGCACCTGCTCTACTGACCGACAACCGACCGCGACCAGTCGATGGGCGTCGTTGCAGTCGGCTTCCGACACGCTTATCTCCATGGCTATGGACCGGTATTTTCGCTTTGCCATCGCCGCTGCAGCCGTCTGCGCCACAGTCTCCCCCGTTGCCGCGCAGGAAAGCAGCGGGCAGGAAACGATTGTCGTCACCGGGCGCCAGAAGGAAGAGGCGCTCGAACGGGCAAAGATGTTCGTCAACGAGGTCGCGCGGACCTCGAACGATCAGCTTGCGCGCCTCAAGGAGCCGGTCTGTCCTGCCGTATCGGGCATGTCCGAAGCCAGCAGCACCTGGCTGGTCGAGCGAGTGCGCAAGGTCGCGGAAGAGATCGGCCCGGCGCGGGGAGCGATAAATGCGTGCCCAACCTGGTCGTAATCGTGACCGACGATGTCGCAGCGACTTTTCGTGACATCAAGGAACACCGGCGACGCTGGCTCGCCGGGCTCACCGAGCGGCAGCGTTCCAACCTCGCAAAGTCCACCGGCCCTGTGATTGCGTGGACTGCCACGAGCCTGCGCAACGAGGATGGGCAGCGCGCCTCCGAAGCATTCGGCGACGGCCATGGCGGCAGCGATTTCGACAAATTCAGCCGCACGCTACGGGTCAACTCGGCGTCCTTCATGCGCCTGACGCGCGAACAGGCGATCGACGGCAGCGTGATCCTGATCGACCGCAAGGCGCTGGTCGATCGCGCGACGCTGCAGATCGCCGATTATGTCGCGGTGCGCGGGCTGATCCAGGGCGAACCGCCCGAGAGCAACGCGACCGAAACCATCCTGCGCGCGTTCAGCCCAGGTGGCGAATCCGGGCCGGACTCAATCACTCCCGCTGATTACGCGCTGGTGCAGGCCCTTTATTCGACCTCGGGTGATCGCAGCGCAGTGCACGAACGTGCCCGGATCGCGAAAAAGGTCGCCGAATTCGATTACTGATCGGGCCGCCTGATCGGCTGCACCAGCGCGACGAGCACGAAGCTGATGATCATCAGCAGGTACCAGCTGCCGAACTTGGCGAGGTGGACCGGCTGCCACACCTGCTCCTGCCCGGGGTAGGACCACGCGCGGGCGAAGGTACCGATGTTCTCGGCGAACCAGATGAACAGCGCGACAAGGCCGAAGCCCAGCAGCAGCGGCATCCAGCGGTGGACCCGGAAATTGCGGAAATGGACGCTGGTCCGCCAGAAGATCAGCGCGGTCGCGCCGAACAGCAGCCAGCGCAGGTCCAGCCAGTAGTGGTGGAGGAAGAAATTGGCGTAGACGCCGACCGCCAGCAGCCACGTGGCCCAGCGCGGCGGGTAGTGGGCAAAGCGGAAGTCGAAGATCCGCCAGACACGCGCGATATAACTGCCCACCGCGGCATACATGAAGCCGGAGAACAGCGGCACGCCCGCAATCCTGAGCAGCGATGGCTCGGGATAGACCCATGATCCGGCATAGGTCTTGAACACCTCCATCACCGTGCCGACGACGTGGAAGATCAGGATCACCTTCGCCTCGTCCCATGTCTCCAGCCGGAACGCGAGCATGCCGAGCTGGATCGCCAGCGCCGCGAGCGTCAGGAAATCGTACCGGGCGAGTGGGGCGTCAGCGGGATAGAGGAAATGCGTCGCCAGCAGCAGCGCGAGCAGCAGACCGCCGAACAGGCATGCCCAGCCCTGCTTGAAGCCGAACAGCAGGAACTCGTAGACCCACAGCCGCCAGCCTGTGCCGGGATCAAACGCCTCGAGGCGCTGCCGGACTTGCTGGAAGCGGCTCGCGCCGCGCCGCCTACCCACCCACCAGTACCGGTGTGAACAGGGCGATGTAGACAAGGAATGCGATCAGGATCGCAGGGACCAAGATGTGATGAAGCGCCGGGCGCCCGAGGAAGGCAAGCAACATGAACAGCGCAAGGAAGATAGCATGGAAGAGAAGGTCCGCCGCAGGCAGAATGGCGCCGTCGACGATATAGGCGCGCAGGGGACTTGAGAGCACATACACGATTGCGATGCCGTAGATCGCGCCGCGCTCCCTGAAATAGTGGTCGCGCAGGTCGATTTTCTGCTCGGTTTCCGTGCGCGGGAAGATGACTGCCGCGAGCATGTAGATGATGACCGCCTGCAGCAGGATCATGCCGAAGCCGAGGAAGTGCCAGTCCTGCCGGTCCACGAGGCCGAAGCTTTCCCACCAGTTCTGCGCAACGATCAGAAGGACGAGAACCGACCAGGTGAGGACTGGCGCGAACAGCCGCGCTTTCGCGCGGGTCAGGATGAGGTCCCGATAACCCAGCAGAACCTGCTGGACCGCGAGGCCCAGAATGATCGAGGTGAGAACGGCAAGGTAAGGGAATGCCTCGCTATTGCCGTCCATTCAGCCCCTCACCAAAATGAATGGAAGCCATGAGGGTCAGTTGCCGTCGGCACGCTGGATCACCACTGGGCCGCCTTCAGGTACCGGGCGCAGATCGTCGGGATCATCCGCCATCACCAGCACATCGCACCCATCGACATCGTGGTCTACCGCCTTGTACAGCATCGGTTCCGGCGCATCGCTGCCGCTTTCCTTCTCGAGAGGTGGCTGGCCGCTGGCCCGGCGTGCATGCTCGATCGTATCGCTGCAGGCCGCACGGCGGACGAAGTCGCCGAGATCCCCGGAGGGGAGGCGTGCGGGGCGGCTGCAGCCCGGCATGTCAAGAAGCGCCTGCGGGGCATCCCGCGCGTCAGGCGCATCTTGTGCAGGGCCGAAGCCCATGACGAAAGGTACGGCGAGAACGATCGCTATCCGCATCAAGTGTCTCCTCTAACGCCCAACGTAACCTACCCGTGCTTGCGGCTCAATTCGCGCATAGCATCGTCCAGCCCGTCGAGCGTCAGCGGGTACATGCGATCATCGACCAGCTGCTTCATGATGCTAGTCGACTGCGAGTAATTCCACTGCCGTTCAGGGATGGGATTGAGCCACACGGTGGCGGGGTAGGTGTTGGTCATCCGCTGCATCCAGGTGGCGCCCGCTTCCTCGTTCATATGCTCGACCGAGCCGCCCGGATGCGTGATCTCGTAGGGGCTCATCGCGGCATCGCCGACGAACACGATCTTGTAGTCGTGGCCGAACTTGTGGAGGATGTCCCAGGTCTTCGTCCGCTCCTGCCAGCGGCGCTTGTTGTCCTTCCATACGCCTTCGTAGAGGCAGTTGTGGAAGTAGAAGAATTCGAGGTTCTTGAACTCGGATGTGGCCGCGCTGAACAGCTCTTCGGTCACCTTGATGAAGGGGTCCATCGATCCGCCGACATCGAGGAACAGCAGCAGCTTCACTGCATTGCGCCGTTCGGGCCGCATGTGGATATCGAGCCAGCCCTGCTTGGCCGTGCCGCGGATCGTGCGGTCGATATCGAGCTCGTCCGCCGCACCTTCGCGCGCAAAGCGGCGCAGGCGGCGCAGCGCCATCTTGATGTTGCGGGTGCCCAGTTCCTTGGTGTTGTCGAGGTTCTTGAACTCGCGCTTTTCCCACACCTTAACCGCGCGCTTGTGCTTGCTCTCGCCGCCGATCCGCACGCCTTCGGGGTGGTAGCCGGAGTGGCCGAAGGGCGAGGTACCGCCCGTGCCGATCCACTTGTTGCCGCCCTCGTGGCGTTCCTTCTGCTCCTCGAGCCGCTTCTTGAGCGTATCCATGAGCTCGTCCCACGAACCCATCTTCTCGATCTCGGCCATCTCCTCTTCGGAGAGGAACTTCTCCGCCACGGCCTTCAGCCAGTCTTCCGGGATATCGACCGGGTTCTGACCATAATCGGTCATCACGCCCTTGAAGACCTTAGAGAACACCTGATCGAACCGGTCGAGCAGCCCTTCGTCCTTCACGAATGTGGCGCGGGCAAGGTAGTAGAACGCTTCGGGGGTCTGCTCGATCACATCCCTGTCGAGCGCCTCCAGCAGCGTCAGGTGCTCCTTCAAGCTGGCGGAAATCCCGGCCGCGCGCAGCTCGTCGACGAAATTGAAAAACACTTCGAACAGCTCCTTAAACGGACCGAATGCCTAGGGCGAAGGCGGCAAAGGAGCAACAGTGCCTGCCTCCATTGTCGGCCTTGGACCAAATAGCCGTTGAACCGAATCGCCCGCGGGTACAGGTTAACGCACATGGTTAAGGGGTTTTTTACCATATTGTGCCTGGGGCTCGTGCTTGGCGCGGCCTTCCTCCTCTTCATGCCGGAGGGGAGCGCATCGGACCGCGCGGCAAGGGTAATCGCGGACGAGAATATCGTCTTCGTATCGCAGCCCGTCGTGCAGGAAGTGCCCCCGTCGCCGGTTCCCGCAGCCACCGCGACCAAGGTCGGCGGCGCCACTCTGCCCCCTTCGGTGGACGCCGTGCTCACATCGGGCGTGCTGATCGTCATCAGCAAGGGTTCGCAACAGATGTACGTCTTCAAGGACGGCGACTTGTGGGACAGTTCGCCGGTATCCACCGGCAAGCCCGGCAAGGAGACCCCTTCGGGTGTTTTCCCGATCCTGCAGAAGCGGGTTCATCACCGGTCCAACATCTATTCCAATGCGCCCATGCCGCACATGCAGCGGCTGACCTGGGACGGTATTGCGATCCACGCGGGCCGTTTGCCCGGCTATGCCGCATCGCACGGCTGCATCAGGCTACCCAAGGATTTCGCGCGCTCGCTCTACCAGCTCACCGGTAAGGACACCACGACGGTGGTCGTGGTCGACCAGCCGCTCGAAGTGGCGGGGCAGGCCAGACGGATGGCGGTTGCCATGCCAGCGCCGCGCCCGGGCGAGCGCGGGCACCTCGTCCAGCGCGCCGAGCCCAGGCTGGCGGATCTGGGCATGCCCGCCGCGGACGAACCTTCGTTCGCCGAACCGCAGCGGCAGGTGGCGCAGGCGGAGCCCGCGCCGCGAGAGCCTGCGCGCCCGGCGATGGCCACAAGCACAGAGCCCTCCGCCGCTCCGGTCGACCTGCTCGAGCAGACCAACAAGCCGGTGCGCGGGCAGACCATCCAGCTGGCCGCGAAGGGCAGCGTCGACGAGGCGGAGGCGTATTGGACGCGGATCACGACGCGCTTTCCCGAGCTGGATGGCTATCAGAAAACGATCACCCCTGCCGTGGTGCGATCGAAGCAGTATTACCGCCTGCGCGCCACCGGGCCGGATGCGCGCGCCGTCTGCAGCACCATGAAGCAATCGGGCGCGGACTGCTTCCCTGTCAGCTAGGTAGCCGAAGCCTGGGGCGCGGCTGCGATATCGACGGCGAAAGGCACGGGCCGATTGCTTACTCGGTGGTGTTTAGCGTGATCTCCGACCCGTCATCGGTTCGCGCAACGGATGCCTGGACGACCCCGTCTTCAAGTGTCCGGATCATCTGTGCGAAGCCGGGCACGCTCTCGAACCCGGCGTAGAACTCGGTGCGCATGCCATTCCCGATCGAGAGGACTACCGGCGGCGAAGCGGCTTCCTCCAGCGAAATCGCGGTTTCGCCTATTTGGGAAACCGTTCCTGAATCGCCGAACACGATTGCGCGCGGTTCGCCGCTCTCGGCATCGCGGTAGAACATGCGCCCTGGTTCGGACCGACGGTCCCGGCACAGGCGTGAGGTCTCCTCCGGGGCGATGGCGCCCTGGGCCTCATCCTCCGCCGTCTCGTCATAGGAAAGCGATACGACGGTGGTTGCGATGATCCAGTCGGCCATTGCGAGTGTGCGCCGGGCTGCCTCACCGCGCGGGGGAATATCTCCGCATTCGGCGATCCGATAGGCGGGCGGGGCCGTTCTTCCGGATGGGTCCACCGGAAGCCCCGCGGCCAGCATCCTGAGGCGCCGGTCCAGCGTTTCGGCGTCGGTCCTCTTCGATGACAGGCGAATTTTGACCAGCCAGTTCCCGGTGCGGAAAAGCGCGAGCCCGGTCAACCGGTAATCTCCCACCACCGAAAAGGTCGCTGCGACACCGCTGGCCTGCCCGATCGCCGCATCGCCGAAAGTGGAGAAAATGGCGCTGTCCGCCGCGATCGAGCCCAGCTGATCGTTCGTGGACATGGCGGCGATCGCTGCATCCGCCATCATCGAAACGTCGTAGCTGCCCGACCGATAGACGTAGATCGAAAGGATTTCGCTATCGTCGGGGGAGAAATAGGTCGTCCCTATATTGTTCTCACCCGCCAGAAAGCTGGTGATCCGGTCACGTGCAAGATCTTTGATCTGCGCAGGAAGACGCACCCCGGTGGGCGCATGCACCCAGTCTTGCGCCGGATCGACGTCCAGCACCTCCGGCTCTGCACGGGCCGGAGCAGCGCTGGCCAGCACTGCGGCAACAATGATGAGCGAACGATACATAAGCCCCCCTTATTGAATGGAGCTTACGCAACGCCAGCAGAGCTGCCTAGGGGCAGTTCACCCCGTTCGGTTGGCCCTATTGCTGACGGCGGCTCATGAAGGCGAGACGTTCGAACAGCATCACCTCCTGCTCGTTCTTCAGCAGCGCGCCGTGCATCGGCGGAATCGCCTTGTTCGGGTTGGCATCCTGCAGCACCTCGACCGGCATGTCCTCGTTCAGCAGCAGCTTGAGCCAGTCGAGCAGTTCGCTGGTGCTGGGCTTCTTCTTCAGGCCCGGGACCTCGCGGATGTCGTAGAAGATCTCCATCGCCTTGGTGACGAGCTGCTTCTGGATATCCGGGAAGTGCACGTCGATGATCTCGCGCATCGTCTCGCGGTCGGGGAAGGCGATGTAGTGGAAGAAGCAGCGGCGCAGGAACGCGTCGGGCAGCTCCTTCTCGTTGTTCGAGGTGATGACCACGATCGGCCGTTCCTTCGCCTCGATCCGCTGCTGCGTTTCGTAGACGTCGAAGCTCATCCGGTCGAGCTCCTGCAGCAGGTCGTTGGGGAACTCGATGTCCGCCTTGTCGATCTCGTCGATCAGCAGCACGGGCAGCTCGGGGCTTTCGAACGCCTCCCACAGCTTGCCCTTCTTGATATAGTTCGAAATGTCGTGAACGCGCTCGTCGCCCAGCTGGCCGTCACGCAGACGGGCGACCGCGTCGTATTCGTAGAGGCCCTGATGCGCCTTGGTGGTCGACTTCACGTTCCACTCGATCAGCGGAGCGTCCACGGCCTTGGCGATCTCGTGCGCCAGGACGGTCTTGCCGGTGCCAGGCTCACCCTTGACCAGCAGCGGGCGGCGCAGAGTCACCGCCGCGTTGACCGCCACCTTCAGGTCTTCGGTGGCGATGTAGTCCTTCGTACCTTCGAAACGCTCGATCATGCGCGGGCCCTTGCAAGTTTGCAGTCCTGTTTCGAAACCTGCTAAAGGCCCGCACGCGGCGCCGCAAGGGGCGCGGCCTATTCCGCCAGCGCAAGGATGCGCTTGGCGATCATCATGAGGGTAGAGGTATCGATCTCGCCGGTCGGGTCCATGTGGCTGACCGCGAGCATATGCCATTGCCCGGCATCGTCACGCAGCAACCACGACAGATTGAGGACTCCCGGCTCCGATCCACCCTTGTAGCCGACATAGCTCCATTCGGCCTCCTCGGCATCGGTAAGCGATGTGGTTACGGCCATGATCTCGCGCGCGGTGTGGCCGGGCAGCTCTGCAAGTACGCGCATCAGCCTCCGCTCGTCCTGCATGCTGGCATACCATTCGATATCCTCGATCAGCACCGGCCTGCCGGAGCTGAACACTTCCAGCACCCGCTTCTCGTTCACCTCTTCGCTATCCAGCGATGCGAGAATTGCGCGGCGCCGGGCCTGATCCGCGCTGGCGTAGGCCTCTCCCTGTTCGCTTGCCTTGATGACGAACATTTCCCGCGTGGTGAGGAAGGGGAAGGATTTCTCCGGGTTGGAGTGGCCGCTCATGCGCATTTCCGCTTCGACCGCCTCGCGCCCCACAGCGCGCAGCACAAGGTCCGTCGCGGTGTTGTCGCTGATCGAGATCATCAGTGTGGCTGCGGTATGCAGTGTCACCGGTGCGCCATCGGGCCAGCTCTGCATGATGCCGCTGGGGAAGCTCTTGGCATCCAGAATGAGCACATCGTCCCACGCCAGGCGTCCTTCGTCCACCGCGCGTGACACCGCGGCGAGTACGTAGAGCTTGAAGGTGGAGCCCAGCGGGAATTGCCGGGTGGCATCGCCATAGGTGAAAACCGGATCGCCATCGAGCGGGCCGAACCAGGCCGCCTTGACGCCCGAAAGCGCTTCGATGTCGGCGGTAATGCTCTGCGCATCGTCATTGATCGGCACGATATCGCGCAGCAGCAAACCGGCGACCTTGTAGGGGGCCTCAGCCTCAAGCGTCATCGGTCCGCTGGCGAGCGCCCTTTCGAACCGAAGGGTGACTGTCACGCCGGTCGCATTGACAGGCTCGATCGATTTCACCCCGATGGCCGCGCCGAACTGCGACCTCAGCTGCTGGCTGATCTGCGCGAACTGTTCTGCTGGAACCTGTGCCAGGAACCTCTCGGAAAGCACGTCTTGTGCCTCTAGCTCGCCATTGATGAGCGCGACGATCTGTTCGCCCCGGGCTTCGAACCTGCTCTCGGTCTCGGTTGCCTGGGCATCGGGCGCCTGGGCCAGCGCAGGAGGCGCGACCAAAACGGCCAGGGCGATGGTCAAAATGGCTTGGCGAATCATGGATTTCTCCCTCGATTTCCAGATGTGTTAGGTGCGTGATGCGCCTTGGGCCAAGCTTTGTCGGAACTTCCCTGCTGCGCCATGCGAAGTATAGCGGGCGCAACAGGAGACGAATGATGCCGACCGAACAGATCACCATCGAGACCGCGCGCGGCTACGAACTGGCGGGATCGCTTGAACTGCCGACCGGGCTGGTGCGCGGTGCCGCCCTGTTCGCGCACTGCTTCACCTGCACGAAGCAGAGCAAGGCGGCGGTTGAGGTGACGCGCGCGCTGGCGCGGCAGGGCATCGCGTGCCTGAGGTTCGACTTTACCGGGCTGGGCGGCAGCGGCGGCGATTTCGGCCGCGCGGGATTTGCCAGCGATGTCGAGGATCTGGTCGTCTCGGCCAACCATCTCTGCGAACGCTTCGGAGGGCAAATCCTGCTGATCGGCCACAGCCTGGGCGGGGCGGCGGTGCTCGCCGCAGCGGACATGATCGGGCGGGACCGGGTTGCGGCCATCGCCACGATCGGCGCACCGGCAGATGTTCCGCACGTGCTCGGCAATATCGAGGGCGATCTCGACGCGATCGAGCGCGATGGATCGGGCGAGGTGACGATCGGCGGGCGCGCCTTCCACTTGAGCCGCGAATTCCTCGACAAGACGCGGGCGATCGACCTGCCTGAGGAAGTCGCGCGCCTGAAGCTGCCGATCCTGATCGCCCATTCGCCGACCGACGGGACCGTGGGTATCGAGAACGCGTCCCAGCTGTTCGAAGCGGCCCGCCACCCCAAGAGCTTCATCAGCCTGGCCGGGGCTGACCATCTGCTGACGGATGCGGAAGACGCACATTTCATCGCCGACATGATCGCCGCCTGGGGCGCGCGCTACATCCCCATGCGGCAGGACTGGCCGATGCCCGAAAAAGGCGTGGTCGTGTGCAGCGGCAACGGCAAGTTCGGCACGGAGGTCCACACGCCCTCGCACCGCTTTGTCGCGGATGAGCCGAGAAGCTACGGCGGGGACGATACCGGACCCACGCCTTACGACCTGCTGCTCGCCGCGCTGGGCACCTGCACCGCGATGACGATGAAGATGTACGCGGACCGAAAAGGTCTGCCCTTCGAGGGCGCGCGGGTGGCGGTGACGCACGAACGCGATCACGGGAAGGACTGCGACCATTGCGAGGAAGAGGGCAGCCCGGTCCAGGCGCTGCACCGCACGATCACGCTTCAGGGCGATGATCTGTCTGCCGAGCAGCGCGACAGGCTGATCGAGATTGCGGACAAGTGCCCTGTGCACAGGACGCTCGAAGGGCATCTGCACATCCATACCGCGCGTGAAGACTAGGGCGGGGCGAGGCATCACGCTGCCTCCAGTTCGTCGGCCTGATGCCGGAGGCTGTGCGCGGCGCGCTGGTTGAGCCAGATGACGAAGCCGAAGAAGGCCAGCGTCGCGCCAAAGGGCGGGCCCATCTCGGCGAGGATGTCCCACGCATCGACCTTGCCGATCGCCTCGGACGCGACCGTTCCGTAAACACCCAGCACGCCGGGCAGAAGAGGCCCGATATACCACATCGGCACCGTGCGCAGTGCCTCCGCCTGGCGACGATATTGCGCCACCAGGTGGCTGCGACAGTCCTCTTCGGGACGGCGGCGCTGCATCGATGCGCGCCGGTACAGGTTCCACATGAGCCACAGCGTGCCCAGAGCCATCAGCACCATGGCGCCCGCCATCATCGGCTCGCGGATCGAGACGAACATGACGAAGGCGGGAACCTCCAGACACAGCAGCAGCGCGCCCGCTGCATTTTCGATGAGGTTGCGCCTGCGCACCCGGCGCTCGAACATGCTTGTCCGGTCCACCAGTTCCTCCGGCCTGGTGAAGGTTCCGGCAGCGCCCTCGGCCTGCCAGATGCGCTTGAGATCATCGGTCATGGTCGGCCTCCGGAAGTTCGAAATGGGCGGCGAGTTTGTCCCTCAGCCGCGAAAGACGGGTGGTGACGGCTCCGCTGGTAAGCCCCGTCACCTCCGCAATCTCCGCACCCGAATGGCCTTCTAGCCACAAAAGGACGACCTGCGCGTCGAGCAGGGGGAGGGGGCGGATGATCGCATGGAGCCGGGCGAGGGCGTGCGCATCCGCTGCTGCCTTCTCCGCACTGCCGGCTACGGGCAGCGTCTCGATCTGGTCGATATCTACGGTCGCCGGCTTGCGGCTGTCGCGCCCGACATGATCCGCCGCGACATTATGCGCGATGCGGAATACCCACGTCTTGAGCGCGCAATTGCCGTCGAACCGCGCAAAGCTGCGCCACAGTTCGAGGTGAATGTCCTGTTCCAGATCGCGCGCCTTGTCGGCATCGCACTCCACCGCCCGGGCAAGCCGGGCGATGGCGGGCGCAAACTGCTCGCCGGCGTGGGTGTAGAGATTGGCCTGCTGCCCGGTCATGCCCCTTTAGTCGCCGAGCGGGGAGGTTTCTTACAGGTGGTGGGAAATTCTTTCCGGATCGTCTTGTTCGCGGGTTCGAAGGAAGCGGTTTAGTCGGGCACCCATTCCACGCAAACGCCATCGCGTTCCAGTGTCGGATCGTCGACCAGACGCCAGCCGACCCGATCTTTCCACCCTGGGGTATCATGCCATTCGGGTCGCTTTTCCCAATCCAGCCGCTGGCGCCAGGGTTGGTCGTGATAACCCATCAGAAATGCGCGCAGGTCCGCCCGGCCCGTGCATGAATCGAACACATCGCTATGGCGCCAGACGTCCGAATCCGGTCCCGGGCTTCTGGATGTGTCGATGATCCAGAAGTTGTCCCTGTGCCGCGTGGCGTGACAGTCGTCGCTCTGTGGCTTCGGGACGTCGCGATCCCGGTAGTCTACCGAGTACTTGCATTCGGTACTGCCCAGGCGCGCGTAGCCGTGCGCCATGCGGGACAGCCGGATCGGGCGATCATCACCGGAAGTATAAACGACGATGTCCCGCCGGTCGCCCGCGCCGCCTTCCGGTCTGCCGAAGGCGAGGAGGCTGTCGATCTCGCCGCCGTCGCGCAGCACGCGGTGCCGGTCGATATCGGGCGAAGCCATGACCAGTCGCTTCACGTGCCGCGCCAGATCGGGCCGACGGGCATCGAGATCCAGGACGCCCTGGACCAGCGTGCGTGCGCCCATGCTATGGGAGACGATCGTGATGTCAGTCGCGACCTCCGCGAGGTCGGTGATGATCCGGCTGTTGTACTGCTGAGCCCAGCCGATGCTTGCCTCATCGAATACATAACCCTGGCCGTTCGCTCGCGAGGGCCAGGACAGAAGCACGGTGGGGACCGTATATCTGTAGGAGCGCCGCACCTTTTCCGCCGTTTCCAGAGCCTCGTCGTAGCTGTTGTTGTAGCCGTGAATATAAATCACGAGCTTTCCGGAACTGCCTCCCTCGGCCGAAACAGCGCCGCTTATGGCAGCAAGCCACGCATCCCTCTCGCCAACGCGGCGGGTGACGCTGGATGTGGCGGGAGCATCGGCCGGCCCGGTCAGTTTTGCCATTGCAAAAACAGGGCCCCGATGGCTGCGATAGGTGGAAAAACTCATCCCTCCCGCCCGGCAATCGGGCAGACTGGTCGACATCACGAACATGTCGGTGGGATCGGGCCGATCCGGAAGCTCAAGCGATGGACAATCGCTCGCCGGGGTCTGCCACAAGGCTGGGTCGGGCGCCGGAATTCCGCAAGCGCCCAATGGGAGTATGAGCCCCGCAAGCAGCAAACGGCCCCCGAAACGCTGCAAAGCACTCTCTCCCGAAGTAGATGCGCCCAGTGGCAAGGTTTAAACTATGTAAAGCCAGCCTGCCATACGCAAAATCTCAGGCATCGATCAGCTCGCGATCCAGGTCGCCCGCCTTGTTCTGGATGAACTGGTAGCGGTGTTCGGGATTGCGGCCCATCAGCTGGCCGACCAGTTCCTTCACCGCCGCGCGGTCCTCGAACTCAGGCGGCAAGGTGATGCGGATCAGGCTGCGGCTGTCGGGGTGCATGGTGGTCTCGCGCAGCTGGGCGGGGTTCATTTCGCCCAGGCCCTTGAAGCGCGAAATCTCGATTTTCTTGCCCTTGAACACCGTCTCTTCCAGCTCGCGCCGGTGTTCCTCGTCGCGCGCATACCGGCTCTCCTTGCCGGAGGTCAGGCGATAGAGCGGCGGTTGAGCCAGGAACAGATGCCCCTTGCGCACCAGGTCGGGCATTTCCTGGAAGAAGAACGTCATCAGCAGCGTCGCGATATGCGCGCCGTCGACATCGGCATCGGTCATGATGACCACGCGGTCGTAGCGCAGCTGGTCGGCGTCGCAGTCCTTGCGGGTGCCGCAGCCCAGAGCGAGGATCAGGTCCGCGATTTCGCTGTTGGCGCGGATTTTGTCCGCGCTGGCGCTGGCGACGTTGAGGATCTTGCCGCGGATCGGCAAAATCGCTTGCGTCTTGCGGTCGCGCGCCTGCTTTGCGCTGCCGCCCGCGCTATCGCCTTCGACGATGAACAGCTCGGTTTCCGCGCCGGTTTCACCCGAACAGTCGGTCAGCTTGCCGGGTAGGCGCAGCTTCTTGGCGTTGGTCGCGGTTTTGCGCTTCACCTCGCGCTCGGCCCGGCGGCGCAGGCGCTCGTCCATGCGCTCCATCACCTCGCCCAGCAGCGCCTTGCCGCGCTCCATATTGTCGGTGAGGAAGTGATCGAAATGGTCGCGCACCGCATTCTCGACCAGCTTGGCAGCTTCGGGCGATGTCAGCCGATCCTTGGTCTGCGACTGGAATTGCGGATCGCGGATGAAGACGCTCAGCAGCACCTCGGCCCCCGCCATCACGTCGTCCGCGGAAATGTCCTTGGCCTTCTTCTGGCCGACGAGATCGCCGAAGGCGCGCAGACCCTTGGTGAGGGCCGAGCGCAGACCCTGTTCATGCGTGCCGCCATCGGGCGTGGGCACGGTATTGCAGTACCAGCTGGTTGCGCCTTCGGAGAACAGCGGCCAGGCGATGGCCCACTCCACGCGGCCCGCATCGTCGGGAAAATCCTGCCGCCCGGCGAAGGGTTCTGCGGTCACGCATTCGCGCCCGGCCACGCGCTGCGTCAGATGATCGGCGAGGCCGCCGGGGAACTTGAAGGTTTCCTCCGTGGGCACATCTTCGCCCGCCACGCTTTCAGCGCATTTCCAGCGGATCTCTACGCCAGCGAACAGGTAGGCCTTGGATCGCGCGAGCTGGAACAGCCGCTTCGCGCTGAACTTGCGGGTGCCGAAAATCTCCGGGTCGGGCGTAAAGCTGACGGTGGTGCCGCGCCGGTTGGGCGCCGCGCCGACCTCCTCGATCGGGCCGAGCGTCTGCCCCTTGGAGAATTCCTGCGCATAGAGAGTTTTGTCGCGCGCCACCTCCACTCGCGTAAGCTCGGACAGGGCATTGACCACGCTTACGCCGACGCCGTGCAAGCCACCGGAGGTCGCATAGGCCTTGCCCGAGAACTTGCCGCCCGAGTGGAGCGTGGAGAGAATCACTTCCAGCGTCGACTTGCCGGGATATTTCGGGTGCTCGTCCACCGGAATGCCGCGACCATTATCGGCAATCGTCAGGCGGTTGCCTTCCTCCAGCCGCATCTCGATCCGGCTCGCGTGGCCCGCCACCGCCTCGTCCATCGCATTGTCGAGGACTTCGGCGGCGAGGTGGTGCAGCGCGCGGTCGTCCGTCCCGCCGATATACATGCCGGGGCGGCGGCGCACGGGCTCGAGCCCTTCGAGCACCTCGATAGAGGAGGAATCGTAATCGCCGCTGGAGGTCGGCGTACCATCGAACAGATCATCGGACATGGGCCCGAGTGTGGGCGCGAGCGCGCGCCTTCACAAGCCGCGCGCTCGCCCTGTCCGCAGGTTTCAGCGGATCAGAAGCTGTCCGGGGCGGGCGAAACGACCACCACCTGGCCATCGCGCACCTCGCGCACCTCCAGCGTACGCTGGGCGGTTCCGTCGCTGCGGAAGCGGAAGGCCCCATCGAGGCCGAGGAAACCGCCCGCACTGGTCAGCTCGCTGGTGGGGAAGGGCGTTCCCGGCCGCCAGCCATCGCCCGCCACCCGCAGGGCCAGCAGCACACTGTCGTATCCCAGCGTCGCAATCCGGTAGGGCGAGCCGCCGAAGCGGTTGCGATAGCTTTCGGAGAACCGGCGATAGCGGCTGTCGGACAAGGCGGAGAACATCGCGCCGCTCATCGCTCCGGCGGCGGGGATGGCGCTTTCGCCGCTCCACAGCTCGGTCCCGATCAGGCGCGGCGTGGTGTCGCTACCCTCGCGCAGGGCGGCAGCGGCAGCGATGGCGAGCCGCGGGCTGTCCGCGATCATTACCGTATCGAATCCGCCCCGTGCACGCAGCCGCCGGGCAGCGCTTTCGGCGGAGCCTTCGTTTCGCGAATAGCGTTCGGTGGCGACCAGGCTGCCGCCTGCGCTGCGCAGTGCCTCGATCAGGGCAAGCTCCGCCTGACGGCCATATTCGCCGTCCGGCACCAGCGCGCCGTAATTGCGCGCGCCTTGCCCGCGTGCGAACTCGACCGTGCGGGCGACGGATTGCGAGGGAGAAAGGCCCATCAGGAAGACCGAGGGTGATGCCACGCTGACATCGTTGGAAAAAGCGATCAGCGGAACGCCCGCCGGGCGCGCCTCTGCCAGCACATCGGCCACGTTGCGGCCGAGCAGGGGGCCCAGGATCAGCTGGTTGCCTTCCGCTACGGCGCGCCGCGCAGCCCCGCGCGGGTCTTCCGACGTATCATAGGTCGTGATCCGCAGGTTCTGGGCGTTGGTATCGAGCAGCGCCATCGTGGTCGCGTTGGCGATGGATTCGCCCACGCGCGCGTTGCCGCCGCTGGTCGGCACCAGCAGCGCCACGCGGTGGCGCGATTCATCCTGCGGCAGCGGCACCGGCCGGTCGCGCGGGATCGGCGGCGGAGTGCGTGAATCGCCGGTGACGGGGCCGGGCTGCGAACCCGGCTGCGAGGTCGGCGGCGGGGGCGTGCGGGCATCTCCGCCCACGTCCGGAATGATCTGGCAGCCTGCGAGCAGCAAACCGGCTCCCAGAGCGACGATCAGGCGGCGACAGTGGGCGAGGTTAATCCTGGTGGGGCCCATCATGCTTGCGGATATCCCTTGCATTGGTTCATGGCCCGTATCGTGACCAGTTCCAGCGACGCCCCTTCGAACGCCGCCCTTGCGCCCGGCCTGTATATCGTGGCGACGCCGATTGGCAATCTGAACGACATTACCTTGCGGGCAGTCGAGGTGCTTTCGCGGTGCGACGGTGTCGCCTGCGAGGATACGCGGGTGACCGGCAAGCTGATGAAGCACCTGGGCCTGAGCAAACCCCTGTGGCGCTACAACGACCATGCGGAGGAGCGTGACCGCGCCCGGTTGGTGGACAGCATGGCCACACGTGCGGTCGCTCTGGTGAGCGATGCGGGAACTCCGCTGATCTCCGATCCCGGGTACCGTCTGGTCAACGCTGCGCGCGATGCGGGGGTGGAGGTGCAGACGATTCCCGGGCCCTGCGCCGCCATCGCCGCGATCACGCTGGCCGGCCTGCCGAGCGACCGGTTCCTGTTCGCAGGTTTCCTGCCGGTGAAGGAGAAGGCGCGGGCCGACATGCTGGCCGAGTTCGCAATGGTGGATGCCACGCTGGTCTTCTACGAAAGCGGGCCCCGGCTGACCAAGACGCTGGGCGCGATAGAGGGCACATTGCCTGGGCGCCGGGTTGCGGTGGCGCGGGAGATTACCAAGCTGCACGAGGAATGCCGGCTTGGCAGCCCGGCGGAACTGATCGCCCATTACGAGGCGAAACCGCCCAAGGGCGAGATCGTGCTGCTGGTCGAACCGCCGCAAGAGACCGATGCCAGTGCCGAGGATGTCGATGCGCTTTTGCGCGATGCCCTGAAGACCGAAAAGCCGTCACAGGCAGCGGCGAAGGTCGCCAGGGCGACCGGCGCGGATCGCAAGGCACTCTATGCGCGCGCACTGGAGCTGCGTGAGTGAGAAACCAGAAACGCGAACGGGCAGAGAAGGCGGGCAGAGGCGGTGAGGAAGAAGCCGCCCGCTGGCTCGAGAGCGCGGGGTGGGAGATAGTCGACCGGCGCCGCAAGACGAAGCTGGGCGAAATCGACCTTGTTGCGCGAAAGGACGGTCTGATCGCCTTCGTCGAGGTCAAATGGCGACGCAGCGTGCCCGACCTCGATCTGGCGATAGACGAGAGAAGGCTCTCGCGGGTTGCAGCGGCAGTCGGCGCGGTCGCGCATGAATATGCCACCGGTGGAGAGGATGTCCGGATCGACGTGATCCTGCTTGCACCCGGCGCTGAGCCTCGCCACATCGCCAATGCCTGGATGCCGTAACCGACCTGTCACCCCTGCCTTCGCGGGGGTGACGAATGGAGCAATTATGACCCTACGCACCGCCTTCCAGATGGACCCCATCGAGAGCGTCAAGATCGCGGGCGACAGCAGCTTCGCGCTGATGCTCTCCGCACAGGAGCGCGGGCACGAGGTCTGGCATTACGATGTCGAGAGCCTCGCATGGGAAAGCGATGGCAGCCACGCGGGCAAGATTACCGCTTTCGCGCGCCCCGTGCGGGTAAAGCGCGTCGAGGGCGATCACTACGAATGGCTGGGCGAGCGCCGCGTGATCGATCTTGCCAAGGACATTGACGTCGTGTGGCTGCGGCAGGATCCGCCCTTCGACCTGGGCTATATCACCGCCGCCTTCCTGCTCGACCGGCTCAAGGGCACCACCCTTGTGGTCAACGACCCGCGCGAAGTGGTGAACGCACCCGAAAAGATGTTCGTGCTCGATTACGCGCGCTTCATGCCGCCCACGCTGATCGCACGGCGGCTGGAGGACATTCAGGCTTTCCAGAAGAAACACGGCGCGGTGGTGGTCAAGCCGCTGCACGGCAATGGCGGCAAGGCGATCTTCAAGATCGACGAGAGCGGTACGAACCTCTCCGCGCTGTCCGAAGTCTTCGACAGGCAATGGCCCGAGGCGCACATGGTGCAGGCCTTCCTGCCCACGGTGAGTGAGGGCGACAAGCGGATCGTTCTGGTGGACGGCGAGGTCGCGGGTGCGATCAACCGCAAGCCGGGGGAGGGTGAGTTCCGCAGCAATCTGGCGCAGGGCGGTTCTGCCGAAGCGGCGGACCTGACCGACCGCGAGGCGGAAATCTGCGCCGCGATGGGCCCGGAGCTGAGGAAGCGTGGTCTGGTGTTCGTCGGCATCGACGTGATCGGCGGCGAATGGTTGACCGAGATCAACGTGACCTCGCCCACCGGTATTGTCGCGATCGACCGCTTCAACGGCACCGATACGGCCGGCGCGCTGTGGGACGCGACCGAGCGCCGACATCGGGAGATGGAGTCCGCCGGCTGACGCGCTGGTATGCGAAGGCGGTCTGATCCCGCCGTCGGGCTACCCTCGCAACAGATAGCCGATCCCCCGCGGCTTCGGTTCAACCCTTCTGCGATCTGCGATCTCGCCACGTTTTCCGGCCCCGATCAGCTGTCCTGCGCATTGGTGCGCCATGGACGAAATGATTGTGAGCATTATCGAGCGGCTCGGCTATCTCGGTATCGCGCTGCTCATGGCGCTGGAAAACATCTTCCCCCCGCTCCCCTCGGAGGCAATCATGGGAGCGGGTGCGCTCGCCGTGACGCAAGACCGGATGAGCTTCTGGCCCCTGCTGATCTTCGGAACGATCGGCACGGTCGCAGGCAATTACGCTTGGTACTGGTTCGGCGACCGGGTGGGGTATGAAAAGCTCGGTCCGTTCATTGACAGGTGGGGCCGATGGCTCACCCTGGAATGGGAGGATATCGAGCGGGCGTCCGAATTCTTCAAGAAACACGGAGGCTGGGCGGTGTTCTTTCTCCGGTTCTTCCCGGTGATGCGGACTATGATCTCGTTACCTGCAGGCCTCGCGCACATGAATTTGTGGCGCTTCCTGATCTTCACCACCGCGGGCGCGGCGATCTGGAACGTGATCCTGATCCTCGGCGCCCAATGGCTGGTCGGGACCTTTTCCGATGTTCAGGATCTGGTCGGATGGATCGTCATCGCATCGCTGGTGCTGGCGGTCGCAGGGTATTGCTGGCGCCTTTACAGCTGGAAGCCGCGCGCAGAGCGCTAGTCGTTCCTCTCGCCGGTGCGTTCTCTGGGATGCGCGTTGCGATAGGTTTCGAGTAGGCGTGCCGCATCGACCTCCGTGTAGATCTGGGTCGAGCCAAGGCTCGCATGGCCCAGTAGTTCCTGCAGGCTGCGCAGGTCCGCGCCCGCACCAAGCAGGTGCGAGGCGAAGGAGTGGCGCAGTGCATGCGGTGTAGCATTGGCAGGCAGGCCGATATCGGCACGCGCCTCCGCCACCGCGCGCTGGACCAGGCCTGCAGAGAGCGGTCCGCCGCGCGATCCCCGAAACAGCGGCTGCTCCGGCGTGAGATCGTGCGGGCAGGCGGAGACATATTCCCGGACGGCCGTGCGAATTGCGGGGAGGATCGGCACCACGCGCGTCTTGCCGCCCTTGCCGGTGACGCGAAGTGTTTCGCCCATGTCCGCATCCGCCCCGTTCAGGGAAAGCGCCTCTCCCAACCGCATTCCTGCGCCGTAGAGCAACAGCAGCACGGCACGGTCGCGCAGACCCGTCCATTCTTCGCGCCGCCGCTCGCCAATGGTCTGCGCCATGTGGACTGCTTCGTCCGGCGTCACCGGGCGGGGCAGGGTGCGCTTGATCCGCGGTCCGCGCAGGCGCGGAGCCTGGGCATCCGAGGCCCCTGTCTCGGCCCGCGCGAAAGCGAGGAAGGCGCGCAGCGAAGAAAGCTCGCGCGCAGCCGAACGGTTGCTCAGCCCATCGGCACGGCGGCGGGCAAGCTGGGCGCGCAGGGCAGGCGCCTCGAGCGCGGCTATCGCCGTCCAGTCCTGAAGTCCGGTCGCCTCGAGCAAGCGTTCCGCCGCGCGGACATAGGCGCGCACGGTGTGCGGCGAGAGGCGACGCTCCGTCGCAAGATGGCTCTCCCACCGCGACAGCACGCTGCCACTCATGCTGTGCACAAATCGGCGGCAACCAGCTCGGCCAGCAAGGCGTCGAGCAGTGGCATGCCCTGCGGCGTGATCGTGAGATGATCGGCCGTGTGGATGACGAAGCCGAGATCGGCATAGAAATCCGCGCGGCCCGCATCGATCAGCGCGTCGGGCGTGGTGCCGAAACGCTGCGCCAGCGCCGCAAGATCGACACCTTCGGCGAGCCGCAGGCCCATCAGCAGCGCCTCGCTAAGCGCCTCTTCGCGGCCCAGCGCGCGCTCCTCCGCAATGCCGTGCCCATTCTCGGCGACGCGGCGCAGGAATGCCTCGGGCTTCTTGTGCCGGACCGTCGCCGTGCCGCAGCGCCGACCGTGCGCTCCCGGGCCGATCCCCGCGTAATCGCGATAGCGCCAGTAGGTCAGGTTGTGATGGCTCTGCGCGCCGGGCTTTGCGTGGTTGCTGATCTCGTACGCCGGCAGTCCTGCAGCAGCGGTTTGCTCCTGCGTCTGGACGAAGAAATCTGCGGCCTCGTCCGCGTCCATCGGGCTCAGCCGACCGCGCGCCACGGCCCCGGCAAAGCCTGTGCCCGGTTCGATGGTCAGCTGGTAGAGCGAGAGATGCTCTGTCCCGAAGGCGAGGGCGCGCCTCAGTTCCGCCTCCCACTCCTTCGCCGTCTGGCCGGGCCGGGCATAGATCAGGTCGAAAGTGACACGGCCGAAAAGGCCTTGCGCATTCTCTAGCGCTTTCACGGCTTCCGCGGCGCTATGCTCGCGCCCCAGGAAGGCCAGCGCATCGTCATCCAGCGACTGCACGCCCAGAGAGACCCGGTTGACGCCGGCGGAGAGGAAGTCTTCAAACTTGCGCGCTTCGTAGGAGGTCGGGTTGGCCTCCAGCGTAATCTCGCAGTCGGGGGTTAGGCCCCACAGCCGGGCTGCCTCGTCAATCAGCGCACCGGCGAGGGCAGGGGGCATCAGCGAAGGCGTGCCGCCACCGAAGAAGATCGAACCGATGCGGCGGCCCTGCGTCAGGGCGTGCTCATGCACCAAGTCGGCCATCAGCGCGGCCTGCCATGCCTCCGCATCCACAGTATCGCGCACATGGCTGTTGAAGTCGCAATAGGGGCGCTTCTTCAGGCAGAAGGGCCAGTGGATATAAAGCGCAAGATCGTCCGCTGCGGGCATGGGCGGAATCTAGGGGGTGCAGGCCGCAAAGGCCAGCGCGCGCCTATCCCTGTTGACCGAACTGCTCTGCGACCAGCTTGGCGAAGGCATCCGCGCGATGGCTGATTGTGTGCTTTTCCGCAGGCTCGATCTCGGCAAAGGTCCGCTCACGGCCCTGCGGCACGAACACCGGATCGTAGCCGAAACCCAGCTGCCCGCGAGGGGGCCAGGTGAGCGAGCCCGGGGCGATACCTTCATAGACCGCATATTCGCCATCGGGCCACGCCAGCGCCAGCGTGCAATGGAACGCCGCGCTGCGATCGACGTCCGGGCCTTGCTGCGCGAGCAGGCCTTCGACCTTGCCCATCGCCATGTACCAGTCGCGGCCCGGATCGCCTTCGAACCACTGCCGCTCCGCCCAGTCGGCGGTGTAGACGCCCGGCCGCCCATCCAGCGCGGCGACCGAAAGCCCGCTGTCGTCGGCAAGGCTGACGATGCCCGCCCCTTCCGCCGCCGCGCGCGCCTTGAGCAGCGCATTGTCGACGAAGGTGGTGCCAGTTTCCTCCGGCTCGGGCAGGCCGAGCGATCCAGCGGACAGGCACTCGACGCCATAGGGGGCGAGCAGGGCCGAAATCTCTTTCAGCTTGCCCGCATTATGCGTCGCGATGACGAGCTTGCCCGGGCCGATACGGCGAGTCATCGCACCGCCGCGTCCTGTGCCTTGAAGATCTCGCCGCAGCCCATCTGCGCAAGGCGCAACAGGCGAAGCAGCGCTTCCTCGTCGTAGGCCGCGCCTTCGGCGGTGGCCTGCACTTCGGCGATCTTGCCGCCTTCGATCAGCACGAAGTTGGCGTCGGCATCCGCGCTCGAATCCTCGTCGTAATCGAGATCGAGCACCGGTGTGCCCTTGTAAACGCCGCAGGAAATCGCCGCGATCTTGCCCGTGATCGGGTCTTCGACGATCGCGCCCGACTTCTTGAGCCCGTCGATCGCCAGCTTGAGCGCGACCCATGCGCCCGAGATCGCCGCCGTGCGCGTACCGCCATCGGCCTGGATTACGTCGCAATCGAGCGTGATCTGGCGCTCGCCCAGCTTCTTCATATCTACGACAGCCCGCAAGCTTCGCCCTATAAGGCGCTGAATTTCCTGCGTTCTGCCCGACTGCTTGCCACGTGCCGCCTCGCGGCTGCCGCGCGTGTGCGTGGCGCGGGGCAGCATCGAATATTCGCCGGTGACCCAGCCCGCGCCCTTGCCGCGCATCCACGGCGGCACGGAGTTTTCGACGCTGGCGGTGCACAGCACACGCGTATCGCCGAAGCTGATCAGGCAGCTGCCCTCTGCATGCTTGGTGAAACCGGTTTCGATGGAGATGGCGCGCATCTGATCGGGCGCGCGGCCTGAAGGTCGCATGGGGGAAATCCTTTGGTCTGACTGGTCGCACGCGCCCTAGCCGCCTATTCATCACGTGGCCAGTGGACATGCTCCATCACGAACGCCTCCCGTCACGAAAGGCCTTGGTCATGATCCGAATTGCAACGATTTGCGCGCTGCCCTTTGCCGTTGCAGGCTGCGTAACACCCGGCCAGGCGCCGGACACCGCGGCGTCTGCCGAGACGATCGATTACAGCGTGACGCCGTGCTTCGGCTTCTGCCCGTCCTTCAGGCTCTCCGTGGCCGAGAATGGGGCCGGGACCTACCACGGCGAGCGTTTCGTGCAGCAAAAGGGAGACGCCGCTTTCACCGCAAGCCAGGAAGAATTCGAGGCCTTTGCCGAACGGCTCGCGCCCTTCCGGCCCAAAAGCTCGGTCGCATACGGGTATGAGAATTGCGACGGGCCCGTGGCAACGGATTCCCCCTCGGTAAAGATCACCTGGCGCGAAGCTGGCCGAGAGCCGGTCACTCTCGACTGGTATCTCGGCTGCCGCCAGCCCGGTCTCGTCGAAAACCGCGATGCGCTCTATCAGGCGTGGCAGGAACTGCCGGTGGACGATCTTGTCGGCACGGCCGAAAACCGCCAGATTTACGACCGGCTCAAGTGAGCCGAGCAACCATGGATCACCAAGGATGAGCACCCCGCCGCTGACCGAACTGACCGCCCGCACGCGCGACATCTTTCGCGTGGTGGTGGAACAGTATCTGGCGACGGGGCAGCCGGTCGGCTCGAAGACACTGGCCGAGGGCGGGGCGGTCGACCTGTCGCCCGCCTCTATCAGGTCGGTGCTGGCGGACCTCGAAAAGCTGGGCCTGCTGGCCGCGCCGCATGTATCCGCCGGACGCAAGCCGACCGAAAGCGGGCTGCGGCTGTTCGTCGACGGGATGATGCAGATCACCCAGCCCAGCGAGCAGGAGCGCCACGCGATCGAGGCGAAGCTGGGCGATCCCGGCCCGCTGGAAGCGCGACTTGAGGCGGCGAGCGCCATGCTGTCCGATCTGTCCGGCGCGGCGGGCATGGTCTTCGTGCCCACGTCCGAAAGACGGTTGGCGCAGATGAATTTCCTGCCGCTCGACGCGAACCGCGCGCTGGCGGTGCTGGTCGACCAGAACGGTCAGATCGAAAATCGCCTGATCGAAATGGAAGGCATGGATGCGAGCGCACTTTCGCAGGCCTCCAACTATCTTTCCGCCCGCATGGCCAATCGCAGCCTCGGCGAGGCGCTGAAGGATATCGAGGCGGAGATCGCCGGAGGGCGCAGCGCGCTGGACGAAGCGAGCAAGGATCTGGTGCGCCGCGGCATCGCGATGTGGAGCGAGACGCCCGATCGCAGTTCCGTGTTGATTGTACGCGGTCAGGCCAAGCTGCTCGACGATGAAGCCGTCGGCGATGTGGAACGCGTGCGGCAATTGCTGGACGAACTGGAGAACAAGCGGGCGGTCGCCGACGTGCTGGAACGGGCGCGCAAGGCGCGGGCCACGCGGATATACATAGGCAGCGAAAATCGCCTCTTCGCGCTCAGCGGTTCCTCTGTTATCGCCTCGCCCTTCCACGACCGCGACGGGAACATAGTGGGCGTTCTAGGGGTTATCGGCCCCACGCGCTTGAACTACGCACGCATCGTTCCCATGGTCGATTTCACCGCGCAATCCCTGGGGAGATTGACCGGCTAACAGGGCAGTTTTCACGAGACCTATGCAAGACGAGAAGAACCCGAAAGAAGAGCCCGGCCAGGGCCACGAAATGCTGGACGAGGAAGCCGAAAAGCAATTGGCCGGGGTCCCCGAGCATCTGCGCGACCAGAGCGACGACGACGCCGAGGACGAGGCTGGCGCGGACGATACGGCGAAGCTGGCCGAGACGATCGGCAAGCTGAAGGGCGATCTGGATACCGCGCGGCAGGAAGTCCTGTACGCGCGCGCCGAGACACAGAACGTGCGGCGGCGCATGGAAAAGGACATCGCCGATACGCGCTCCTACGCCGCGACCGGCTTTGCCCGCGATATCCTGTCGGTGTCGGACAATCTTGTCCGGGCGATCGAATCCATCCCGCAGGACCTGCGCGAGGACGACAAGTTCAAGGGGCTGGTAGCCGGGATCGAGGCGACCCAGCGCGAGCTGGAGCGTGTCTTCAGCCAGCACGGTGTCACACGTGTGGCGGCCATGGGCCTGCCGCTGGACCCCAACGTGCATCAGGCGATGATGGAGATTCCCAGCGAGGATGCGGACCCGGGTACGGTGATTCAGGAGATGCAGGCAGGCTATCTCATCAAGGATCGCCTCCTTCGCCCCGCGCTGGTCGGTGTGGCAAAAAAGCCGGACTGACTCATTAATCAGGAACCGGGCAGCTGCTTATCCTTTGAGACTTCATCAGGTTCAAAGGAGTACCACCGATGAAGAATCGTCTCGCCCTAATCCCCGTCGCCATGATTTCCGCCCTTTCGCTTGGCGCCTGTGCCGAGAATTACTCGGCCGAAGGCGGCCTTGGCGGCGCGGCTCTTGGCGCCGGTGTGGCGGCCGTAACGGGGGGTGACATCACGCGCTACGCACTTGCGGGCGCGGCAGCGGGCGCGCTGGCCGGCTATTTCGTCGACAAGAACGACGGCTGCGATGGCTATGACCGCGATGGTTATCTGGACGAAGATTGCTTCGGTACGCGCGGCTATCCTGCCGATCCGCGCTAACCAAGCGTTTCAGCAATGCAAGAAAAGGGCCGTCCCAGCTGTTGGGGCGGCCCTTTTTCATGCGGACGGCGGGTTTCGTACACGCGGCCAATCTTGCGTTCTATTGCAGGTACACCACCACGTAACGCACGCAGAGCGCGACCAGCACGATGGCGTGGACGCGCTGGTTCCTCACCACCATCAGGATCCCCATCAGTCCCAGCAGCACTATCGTCAGGACGATCGACGTGGCTGTCATGATCTGATCGCGGATCTGCTCGATACTGAGCAGATAGGCCCATTGCACGAACACGAGCGCGATGAGCATCCCCAGAACCGTGCGGCACACGCGGAAGTAGTGTGTGTCCAGATTGCGGAATCGCTCCGGATCGGTCGGAAAAACGAGCCGCGCCGCAAGATAATAGGCGCTTGCGAAACACACCACGCCAAGAAGCGTTCGGGCATCCACCTTCACCAGGGGCTGTACGCTCCAGGAGAACATCCAGAACGACAGCAGGTCGAGGATGACGAATATGGCGAGCAGCGGAGTGAGCCAGCCGATCGAGAAGCTCTCTCCGCCGGCATCGCTCGCATCCTTGGCGAAGCGCAGTTCCAGCGTGCGGCCCAGGCCTGAGAGGACCTCGACCAGCGAAAGGCCCAGAAGCAGCGCATAGAGCGCGAAGATGAATTCGAACTGGGTCACGGGTGGGCACCCGGAAACCGCACCAGCAGATCATACGCCTCGCGGTTGGCGATGCCCGCAACGCGCACGCCGTTACGCAGCCAGAAGGCGTGCTTCACGATTTCGGCCTGCTGTTCGATGCCATATTTTTCGAGGCTCCAGCCAGGCTTCAGGCTGTAATCGTAGCGGCACCATGGGTGGCGATGCAGTGGCAGATACCATTCGCCCTTGGTCTGCGTCTGCCACACATGCGTCATCTCGTGAATGAAGTGCCCCTGCCGCTGGTGGTTGCCCTTCGCAAAATCGTCGCAGTAGCCCGCCGCGTCCAGGTGAAAATGCAGGTGGCCGCGTGGGGCCATAGTGGTGTTCCTGGGCTGAAAGAACGCCCATTTGCGCCGCCGGATCGTGACCTTGCGATAGTCGATGGCGTTGCCGAAGACGCTCTGCGCCAGAGCGACCTCGCCTTGCGTCAGCGGACGCTCCCCGCCAGCAGGGCAGGGAGCGACCGGCTTTTGCTGCGTATCGGCGTCGATCGGATGCTTCATGTCGCTCGTCGAATCGCCGTGCTTTCGATCGGACCGCTCAGCGTTCCGCGTCGGCGGGCATGATCTCCGCGTCGAATTCCATCGTCGATCCGCCCGCCATGGTCAGTGTGACCTTTGTGGTGTTGCCCGCCTCCAGCGTGGGATCGAGCTCGAACGCCATCACGTGCAGGTCTCCCGGCGTGAAGCTGGTGGTTTCGCCCGGCTGGACGGTGACGATGCCGATCGAGCCCATCTCGGAATCGTCGTATTCCATGTAATCGTGCAATTCGGCGCTGGCCGCGCCTTCCACGTCCGCACGGCGGACCGAGATGGCCCGGTCGCTGGTGTTCTCAAGCTCGAAATAGACCACGCCCGGATTGCCTTCCACCGCAGGCAGGAACAGGCGGCCTTCGGTCGCGACGAGCGGGGCGGCCGCTTCCTCGGTCTCGGCGGGCTCTTCGGAGCAAGCGCCCAGTGCGATGGTGGCCATGCCCAGTGCGGCGGCTGCGATAACGGATTTCATTTTCACGCTCTCCCTGTCGTGTCGTCCCGCTTCACGACTAGGCGCAACGCTCTCTTGTGCCAAGAACAAGCGCACCTATATCCGCGACCTGAACTGAGCTGCCGAGCACCGCGCCCTTGGACGGGGCGGTGCGAGGGGCAGTGTCCAACGAAGCCAATAGGATGCGGGGTATCATGGCAAAAGTAATCGGTATCGACCTCGGTACGACCAATTCGTGTGTCGCGGTCATGGACGGCGGCAAGCCCAAGGTGATCGAAAATGCGGAAGGTGCGCGCACCACGCCGTCGATCGTGGCCTTCACCAAGGATAAGGAGCGGCTGATCGGTCAGCCTGCCAAGCGCCAGGCCGTCACCAACCCGGACAACACCGTCTTCGCCGTCAAGCGCCTGATCGGGCGCCGGTTCGAAGATCCCATGACCAAGAAGGACATGGAGCTCGTCCCCTACGACATCGTCAAGGGCAACAATGGCGATGCATGGGTCGAAGCGGGCGGCAACGAGTATTCGCCCAGCCAGATTTCCGCCTTCATCCTGCAGAAGATGAAGGAAACCGCCGAGAGCTATCTTGGCGAAGACGTGAAGCAGGCCGTCATCACCGTGCCCGCCTACTTCAACGACGCGCAGCGCCAGGCGACCAAGGACGCCGGCCAGATCGCGGGGCTGGAAGTCCTGCGCATCATCAACGAGCCGACTGCGGCCGCGCTCGCCTACGGGCTCGACAAGGACGAGAACAAGACCATCGCTGTCTATGACCTTGGCGGCGGTACGTTCGACATTTCCATCCTCGAAGTCGGCGACGGCGTGTTCGAAGTGAAGTCGACCAACGGCGACACCTTCCTGGGCGGCGAAGACTTCGACTCCGCGATCGTCGAATATCTGGCCGACCAGTTCCAGCAGAAGGAAAACATGGACCTTCGGCAGGACAAGCTGGCCCTGCAGCGCCTCAAGGAATCCGCCGAAAAGGCGAAGATCGAGCTTTCGAGCGCGCAGCAGACCGAAGTGAACCTGCCCTTCATCACCGCGCGCATGGAAGGCGGCAGCTCCACGCCGCTGCACCTCGTCGAAACGCTGACCCGCTCCAAGCTGGAACAGCTGGTGGGCGATCTGGTGAAGCGCACGCTGGAGCCGTGCAAGAAGGCGCTCGAAGATGCCGGCCTCAAGGCCGATGGCATCGACGAGGTGATCCTGGTCGGCGGGATGACCCGCATGCCCAAGGTCCGCGAGACGGTTGAGCAGTTCTTCGGCAAGAAGCCGCATACCGGCGTGAACCCGGACGAAGTCGTGGCCATGGGCGCGGCCATTCAGGCGGGCGTGCTGCAGGGCGACGTCAAGGACGTGCTGCTGCTCGACGTCACCCCGCTTTCGCTGGGTATCGAAACGCTGGGCGGGATCATGACCAAGATGATCGACCGCAACACCACGATCCCGACCAAGAAGACGCAGACCTACTCGACTGCCGAGGACAACCAGCAGGCGGTGACGATCCGCGTGTTCCAGGGCGAACGCGAGATGGCGGCCGACAACAAGCTGCTCGGCCAGTTCGACCTCGTCGGCATTCCGCCCGCTCCGCGCGGCGTGCCCCAGGTGGAAGTCACGTTCGACATCGACGCCAACGGCATCGTGAACGTGTCCGCCAAGGACAAGGGCACGGGCAAGGAACAGCAGATCCGCATCCAGGCCTCGGGCGGCCTTTCGGACAATGACATCGAATCGATGGTCAAGGATGCCGAAAAGTTCGCCGAAGAGGACAAGAAGCGGCGCGAAGCTGCCGAGGCGCGCAACCAGGCGGACAACCTCGTCCACGCTACGCAGAAGCAGCTGGAAGAGAACGGCGACAAGATCGACGCCGGCCTCAAGTCCGATGTCGAAGCGGCGATCGCCGAGACGAAGACCGCGTTGGAAAGCGACGATGTCGACGCGATCAACGCAAAGGCTCAGGCGCTCACCGAAGTCGCCATGAAGATGGGTCAGCAAATCTACGAGAAGGAACAGGCGACCGGCGCGGGCGATGCAGCCAGCGGCGAGGGCGCAGCAGCCGCCTCGCAGGATGACGACGTCGTCGATGCCGAATTCTCCGAAGTCGATGACAGCGCAGGTAGCGAAGGCGACAGCGGCGACGCTGGCCGGGCCTGATCGGGCGTGTTGAATAATGGTGCCGCGCAGACTTTCAGGGTTTGCGCGGCACCTCCTTTATGGGTTGCGGCGATTTTCTAGGTAATGGCTTCCGAAACCGATCTTTACGAATTGCTCGGCGTGTCCCGCGGTGCGGACGCGGCCGAAATCAAATCCGCCTATCGCAAGATGGCGATGCAGTATCACCCGGATCGCAATCCCGGTAATGCCGAAGCCGAAGCCCGCTTCAAGGCGGTGGGTGCGGCTTACGAGGTGCTGAAAGACCCGCAGAAGCGCGCGGCCTACGATCAGTACGGCCATGCGGCGTTCCAGCAGGGCGGTGGAGGTGGCGGCGGCCATCATGCCGATTTCGGCGATATCGGCGATATTTTCGAGACGATCTTCGGCAGCGCCTTCGGTGGCATGCGCCAGAATGCGCGGCGCGGGGCGGACCTGCGCTACGATCTGGAGATCACGCTGGAAGAAGCGTTCCACGGCAAGTCCACCACGATCGAGATCGAGGTTTCGCAGCAGTGCGAGGTGTGTACGGGGACCGGCGCAGAGCCGGGCACGGGCACGCGCGCCTGCAATGTGTGCGCAGGCTACGGCAAGGTACGCGCGCAGCAGGGCCTGTTCGTGGTCGAGCGGCCATGCCCCAACTGCCACGGACGCGGCGAGGTGATCGAGACGCCGTGCCACAATTGCCGCGGCGACGGGCGGGTCGATGCGCCGCAATCGCTTTCGGTCGATATTCCGCCCGGCGTCGATACGGGCACACGCATCCGGCTATCCGGCAAGGGGGAGGCGGGCCCGCGTGGCGCGCCTTCGGGCGACCTCTACATTTTCATCCACGTGCGCCAGCATGCGGTGTTCGCGCGGGAGGGATCGAACCTGATTGCGCGCGTCCCGATCAGTTTCACCACCGCCGCGCTGGGCGGCAAGATCGAAATTCCCGACCTCGACGGGTCGAGCAACACGGTGGACATCCCCGCAGGCATCCAGTCGGGCAAGCAGCTGCGCCGTCGTGGTGCGGGCATGCCCGTGCTGCAAGGGCGCGGGCGGGGCGACCTGGTGGCGGAGATCACCGTGGAAACGCCGACCAAGCTATCCAAGAAGCAGCGCGAAATCCTCGAGGAATTCCGCGAGACCGAAACGGGCGAGGAATGCCCGGAAAGTCGCGGTTTCTTCGACCGGATCAAGGATGCTTTCGGCGGCTAGGTCGGGGTCTGCGTTAGGACCCGCTGTTCGTGATCTGCTTCATCAGCTCCATCGTCTCGGCACCGCGCGCTTCGTTGGCCTTCAGCTCGTCCGCCTTCTTCTGCCATACGCTGGCTCTCAGGGGGTTGATCGTTCCGCTCATCCCCTCGCGCCAGTAATCGGCGAGGAACTGGGCCGCTCTTGCAGAACCGCGATTGGCCGCCTCTTCGAACAGCGCCAGGCTCGTAGTCATGTTCTGGGGCACCCCGCGCCCTTCGGAAAACATGAAGGCCAGGTCGAGCGTCGCATCGGCGCGCCCCGCCTGATGCGCCATGTACAGATACTTGGCGCCAACATCGAAATCGGTCCCGAAAGGCTGCCCGGCGACCATCGTATGCCCAAGCTTGTAAGCGAATGCCATGTCGCCCCCGTCGGCGGCCTGGCTGGCGTATTTGATGAACCGGGCACGGTCCTGCGGAAATCCGTCATAGCTTCCGACGAGGTACAGGTCGGCTAGCAGCTGAAGCGCGGGTCGGTCGTTCTTTGCCGCCATTCGCTCCAGTATCGGCTTCGCCTTGGCCGGTTCCGGACGCAGGATGTAGTACTCCCGATCCCCGCTCTCGTACGAAGCATAGCGCGTCAGCGCCGGGCGCTTGATCCCGTTGAGGTAGATGCGCGCCAGCCTGTCCTGAGCGTTGGAATCGTCTTCGGCGGCATCGGAGGAAAGCAGCGCGATTGCCGTGTTCGCGAACTCGAAACGCTCCCTTTCGTAGGTCCTTGCCGCTGCTTCGCGCTTGTCCCTCGAAGCGGCGGCGAGTTCCATCAGGGTCCGCTTTTCGCCATCGGCCTGGTTGTCGTAGGCGAGCAGCAATTCGCCCTCGTCGTCCTTGCTGCAGATCGAGCAGATGAATTCGTCCTGCGCCATCCTGGCGTAACCGATGATGGCGTCGACATCGCCAAGCTCCGCACCCTGGCGGTAGAAATCCAGCGCATCCATCTTGGTCCCTTCGGGCAAGCGCCCTTCGAGCACCATCTTCGCCATGCGATCATAGGCCGGAACATAGCCCGCCTGGATTGCTCCCATGTACATCTTCACGCGGAAGGGCACGATTTCCTCCGCCGTGAGCCATTCGCCGCCAATCTGCTTCTGGATTTCGTCGGCAAGCCAGACCATCGAGTAGGGATCGCCGTTCTCGGCACTCACCTGCTTTCGCTTCACATCGCGCTGGGCGAAGAAATCCGCGATCGCCTGTTCGGTCAGGTTGAGCGGTTCCTGCGCAAAGACCGCGTCCGGTGCGGAAAGGGCCAGACACACGGCGGCGGCAAGCAAGTATTTTCGCAAAGCAGGAAACCCTCTGGTTGGTGCGCAATGCGCATGGATTTCCCGCAAATATAGCGCTGTCATCGCGCGCAGGGATGACAATTGCCGTTAGCCGAGCCGTTCGGCGATTTCCCCCCTGATCCGTTTCAGCAGGCCCTTGTCCGCGGTGAGCCGATCCTCCTCCTCGTCCAGAATGGCGAGGAAGGCCTGACGCTTGAACTGCTTCGAAAGGCCACCATCGGTGGGCGCATCGACGGTGGACCAGATCAGGTCGATCATCCGTTCGGCTCCGTGGAGCCGACCCCACAGATAGTCGTTCTCGCGGTAGGCGCGGCTGAAGAACGCGCCGAAATCGTAGAACTCGATCCCGCGCAAGGTCGCCGTGGCACCGCCCTTGCGGATCGCCTGCGCATCCTCGGGGCTGATCCAGTCGACCTTCACCGGCTCGAACTCGTTCATGCCCTGCGTGCCGAGGATCGGCAGCGTTGCGACGTCGTAGAACGGGAAGCCCAGATAGGCATACATCATGCGCCGCCGCAGGTTGCGCGGCATGTCGCTCAGCGCTGCCGAAAGGGCGGCCTCTGCCTTGAGATCAAGCTCCTGCAGGTTGCGGACCTCGGCCACATGATCGAGCACGGCGCCGGGGTTTTCGATCGCATCCCGCGAGAGCTGGACAAATTTGGACCCCAGCGGTTCGATCCCGTCACGCTCGAAATAATCGGCGAGCACCGCGTAGATGCCCTCGCGCGCCAGATCGAGCGCGTCGTTGGGAATTTCGGGGTCGGCTTCCCAGTCGCGTGCGGTGCGCCGGGCCAGCAGGCGAAGGCGCCGGATGCGGAACGCCAGGTCGAAACTGCGGAAGAAGGAGATGGCCTCTTCGCTGGCCCCACCACTCGGCCCGACCAGGCTCTCGAGCCCGCGTTCGCGCAGGGCATCGCGCAGGCGGGAGGCAATCACCTGCGTATCGGCCTCCGCATCCTTCGGCGCCGCCTTGCGTACCAGCTCCGCGAGCCGTTCCAGAATGCCCACGAATTTCAGCTCCGCATAGCCCGCGAAGGTGTAGCCCGCCTGCTCGGCCGCCGCCTGCTGCGCTTTCTGCCGCCAGTTGGCGAGACGTTTGGGTGTGGGCCGGTCGAAGAACACCGTGCGGTCGAACAGCTTTTCGACCGCAGCCTCCACCTGCGGACGCAGCTCGACGATCATCGACTGCAGGCGCGCCGCATGGCGAGACTGTTCGGCAATCAGTTCCAGGTTATCGCGGATCGGCTGTTCGCGCGGGAGCGTGGAGAGCGAGCCGAAGATATTCTCGAAAAAGCCGACGGCGGCGTGCTTGCGATCCTCGTCGCGCTGATACCGGTCGGGCCGGGGATCGATATAGACGAAGCGCCGCTCCACCTCGCGCACGGCGGGGCGCCCGCGCAATGCCTCGATCGCGCCTTCGAAGGGACGGTTGACCAGCACCGACCCGTCGATCAGCGACACGCCGTCGACCGAGTCATCTTCGAAATGGGCCGGCATGATCCGCCGCAGGAATGCTTCGCGGTTGGACCACGAGCGGTCGAAATCCTCGGCCAGCGTGTCGATCTCGCTCACCTGCAGGGGCGGGAAGGCCCCCGGGAAGCTTGCGGTGGCGCGCGCGGCGAACACGAGTTCCAGCGGGTCGGCAAGCCACGCGCCGGCAACGTCCGGCGTCTTTGCAGTGAAGGAAATCGGCATGCGATGCTCGCTTTCCTGCACCACCGGCGGGCTGTGCAGGCGCAGTCGCGCGAGATAGCCGTGGAAATCCGTGGTCGGCACGTAGAGGTCGATAGGGTGATCTGGCGGCAGCAGCGGCCCGTCGGCCAGAGCGCCATCCATCGCTTCCAATGCCTCTATCAGCATGCCGGACATGCTCTCACCGGAAAAGGGCGGTGCGAACCAGCGTCCGCGCACCAGCTTCGACACTTTTTCGCGCACTTCGGCCCGCGTTTCGGGCGCCACGCTTTCGGACACCAGATTGCCCGGCCGCTTGAGCACGAAATTGGCGATCGGCTGCGCCCAGACCTTGGCAAAGCGCCAGCCCATGCGCGCGTCTTCCGCCGTCAGCCGGTCGATATCCGCATTGTCGAGCCACAGATCGGTCAGCGGTTCGAGCGAGCGGCCCGAATGAATCGCCTGCGCCAGGAACACCGCGTTTATGCCGCCTGCGCTCGCCCCGCTCAGGATATCGGGCAGAACCCGCAGCCGCAGCTCGTGCTTGTCGACCAGCGTTTCCAGCAACTCGCGATAGATCGCGGCCACACCGCTGCCGGTCGGCGCGCCGGAATGAAAGCTGCGACTGGCACGGGCGAGGTTCCAGACCTCCTTGGTGACGCCGTGCATGTACACCGCGAGGCTCACCCCGCCGTAGCAGACGAGCCCGATCCTCAGTTCCTTCTGGCGCATGCTCGTATTCTAGCGGGGCAGAAGGCCCGATGGCAACTTGCGTTCCGTAAATGTTCCGCCTAGGTCCACGCTTATGGCGAAACCGAAGAAACGCTATGTCTGCCAAGCGTGCGGCGCGGTTTCCCCGCGCTGGCAGGGGCAGTGCGCCGACTGCGCGGAATGGAACACGCTGGTGGAGGATGCTCCGGCAACCGTGTTCAGCCAGAAGCACGATCTTTCGGGCGGCGGGCGGCGGCTCGAATTCGTCTCGCTGAGCGATCCGGTGGAGCCGCCCAAGCGCGCTACCACCGGCCTCAAGGAATTCGACCGCGCGCTGGGCGGCGGGCTGGTGCCGGGCGCCGCAATCCTCATCGGCGGCGATCCGGGCATCGGCAAGTCCACTCTGCTGTTGCAGACGGCCGGCTCCATCGCGCGCAAGGGCGGCGATGTGGTCTATGTCAGTGGCGAGGAAGCATCGGCGCAGGTGCGCCTGCGCGCCGAGCGGCTCGGCCTGGCGAACGAGCCGGTACGCCTCGCTTCCAGCACCAATGTCCGCGATATTCTGACCACGCTTGGCGCGGGCGAGCCACCGGACCTGCTGGTCGTCGATTCGATCCAGACGATGTATTCCGACACGATCGAGGGTGCGCCGGGCACGGTCAGCCAGGTGCGCGGCTGCGCGTTCGAACTGATCCGATATGCCAAGGAGCGGGGAACCGCGCTGGTGCTGGTCGGCCACGTCACCAAGGACGGCAATATCGCCGGGCCGCGCGTGCTGGAACACATGGTCGACGTGGTGATGAGCTTCGAGGGGGAGCGCAGCCACCAGTACCGCATCCTGCGCGCGCTCAAGAACCGTTTTGGCGCGGTCGACGAGATCGGCGTCTTCGCCATGGCGACCGAGGGGCTGGAGGAGGTGGAGAACCCTTCCATGCTGTTCCTGTCCGGACGCGACGCGCCGCTGGCGGGCAGTGCGGTGTTCCCGGCGATGGAGGGCACACGGCCCGTGCTGGTCGAGATTCAGGCCCTGATCGTGAAGCTGCAATCGGGCGCCACCCCGCGCCGTGCGGTGGTCGGATGGGACAATGGCCGCCTGGCCATGCTGCTCGCGGTGCTGGAATCGCGCTGCGGGCTGAATTTCAGCTCTGCGGAGGTCTATCTCAACGTGGCCGGCGGGTATCGACTGGCGGACCCTGCGGCGGACCTTGCCGTGGCCGCGGCGCTGGTTTCCGCGCTGGCGGACAGGCCGCTGCCCGACCGGTCCGTATGGTTCGGCGAGGTGTCCCTGGCGGGAGAGATCCGTCCCGTCGCCCACTCGGGCCTGCGGCTGCGCGAGGCCGCGAAGCTGGGCTTCGAAAGCGCGCACGGCCCCTTGCGCGAAGAAAAGGCTTCACTGGACATTCAATTCGGGGGATTTAGGCAGCTCGGCCAACTTGTCGATCGCGTGATGCGATAACAAAAGCGTGGTAAACGGAAGGCAATGACCGGGTTCGACATTATCGTGCTGCTGATCGTGGCGATCGCCGCTGTCGGCGGTTTCATGCGCGGCTTCGTGCAGGAAATCCTCTCGCTCGCGGCATGGGTGCTGGCGATCCTTGCCATTCAGCAGCTGCATACACCGCTGCAGCAATTCATCGAGCCGCGCTTCGGCACGCCCACAACATCGGCCATCCTCGCCTTCGCGCTGCTGCTGCTGATCCCGTACGGCGCAATGCGGCTGATCGCATCGCTGATCGGAACGAAGGCACGCGATTCGCTGCTCGGCCCGCTCGACCGGGTGCTGGGCTTCGGCTTCGGGGCGATCAAGGGCGCGATCATCGTGGTGATCGGCTTTTCCCTGCTGGTACTCGGCTACGATAAGGTGTGGGGGTACGAGGGTCGCCCGAGCTGGATTCAGAACGCGCGCACCTACCCGTCCATCAATGCAGGGAGCGAACAGCTGGTCGGCTATATCCGCGACAGTCGGAGAGCGCTGAGAGCCGGGGATGATGATGGTGCCGAAGACGGGGCCGTCACCGGCGAATCGGCATCCGAGTAAGCGCCCGCGTGAGCAAGCTTTACACCCCCCAAATTCTCGCGCTTGCAGTCGAGCTGGCGGATTACCCGCGCCTGCCGTCGCCGCAGATCAGTGCGGAGGCGCGCTCCGCCACCTGTGGCAGCACACTCACGCTGGACCTGTCGCTGGATCCGGCGGACCGGGTGGACGCGCTGGGTCTTGCGCTGTCCGCCTGTGCCATCGGCCAGGCATCCGCAGCGGTGTTCGCGCGCGAGGCGCGGGGCCGCGGCGCGGAGGAAATGCTCGCCGCTCTCGGAGAAATAGAGACCTGGCTGGGTGAGGAAGGCGAGGGCGCGCAGCCACGCTGGCCGGGTATCGCGGTGCTGGCGCCTGCGCGGGCCTATCCCGCGCGCCACGGCGCGATCCTCATGCCCTGGAAGGCCGCGGTGGACGCGCTTTGCAAGGCGCCGGACGCGCGCTAAAACCCTCCGCAAAAAACGGAGGGGACATGTCCGATACCAGCGCTGCCGCGGCGGGTGCCACTACGCGTGAGCCGACCGATAAGGAAATCCGTCTCGTTATCGCGGCGAGTTCCGCCGGCACCATCTTCGAATGGTACGATTTCTTCATCTACGGCACGCTTGCCGGGTTGATCGGCGCGGCGTTCTTTCCCGCGGGCAACGAGACTCTGCAAATCCTTCTGGTCTGGGCCGGCTTCGCGGTCGGCTTCGGTTTCCGCCCGCTGGGTGCGATCCTGTTCGGCTTTCTGGGGGACAGGCTGGGGCGCAAGTATACGTTCCTTGTCACCGTAACCCTGATGGGCATCGCCACCGCTGGCGTCGGGCTGATCCCCAGCGCGGCGAGCATCGGCATTGCCGCGCCGATCATCGTCATCTCCCTGCGCATCCTGCAGGGGCTGGCGCTGGGCGGTGAATACGGCGGCGCGGCAATCTACGTGGCCGAACATGCGCCGCCGGAAAAGCGCGGCTTCTACACCAGCTTCATCCAGGCGAGCGTGGTCGGCGGCTTCGCGCTGTCGATCGCGGTGGTGATCGCCTGCCGCGCGCCGATCCCGGCGGAGGAATTTGCAGCGTGGGGCTGGCGCATCCCGTTTTTGCTGTCGATCATCCTGCTGGGGATTTCGCTGTGGATGCGCCTGCGCCTGTCCGAAAGCCCGGTCTTCAAGGCGATGAAGGCAGAGGGGAAGACAAGCGGCAATCCCTTCATTGAAAGCTTTACCTATCCGGGAAACAGGAAGCGCATATTCGTCGCGCTGTTCGGCATAACGGGCGTCCTCACCACCATCTGGTACACTGCCTTCTTCAGCGGCCTGTCTTTCCTGCGCGGCCCCATGCGTGTCGAAGAAAGCCTGGTCGAGTGGATGCTGCTGGCCGCAGGTGTGATCTCGATGAGCTTCTACATCCTGATCGGTCGCTGGTCCGACAGGATCGGACGCAAGCTGCCGATCATCCTTGGTGCCGGGCTTTCGCTGATCCTTCTGTTTCCGGTATTCTGGGGCATGGGCGCGCTTGCCAACCCGGGCCTGGCGGCGGCAGCGGAACGTACCCCCGTGCTCGTCACGGGGCAGGACTGCACGCCCGATCCCTTTGCCGAACTGTTCGGGCGCGAGCAGAGCGAGTGTGGCAAAGTGCTCGACGTGCTGACCTCCAGCGGCGTGCGCTACGATCTGCAGGAAGGCGATACCCTCGCGGTGAGCGTTGGCGGCGAGCGAATTGCGCTGGCCGATGGCTGGTTCGGTGACGATGCAGGGCTGCGCGAGGGCGTGCGCGGCGCGTTGACGCAGCGCGGCTTCGACTTCGGCACGCAGGTTCCGCCGCTGGCGAACATCCTCGGCATTGTTGGCCTGCTGCTCGTGATGGGCGTGCTTTCCGCGCTGACCTACGGATCGGTCGCGGCGCTGCTGGCGGAAATGTTTCCCCCGCAGATCCGCTATTCCTCGATGTCGATTCCCTATCATATCGGCGCAGGCTACCTCGGGGGGTTCCTGCCGCTGATCGCGGGGATCATCGTGGCGCGCAGTGGCGATATCTACGCTGGGCTGTGGTATACGTGGATCGTGGTCGCTTTTGGCATCCTTGTCGCATGGTGGGGCTTGCCCGGAGGGCCGCCGCGTGATTTCGAGGATCGGTGAACACGCTCCCCGATCCTCCCCCGCCGACTCTGCGCCTTGCCATCGATACAGACGCGCTTGCCGCGAACTGGCGGGCGCTGAACGACCTTTCCTCACCGGCCCGCGCGGGCGCTGCGGTGAAGGCCGATTGCTACGGCCTGGGCGCGGATATCTGCGTGCCCGTGCTGCGCGATGCTGGCTGCCGCGATTTCTTCGTAGCGCACTGGAGCGAGGTTGCGCCCGCGCTCAGGCACATCGCACCGGGCCGGCTTTCCGTCCTGCATGGTCCGGTGAACGCGGCCGAAGCCGATTATGCAAGGGCGCTTGGCGTCCGTCCGGTCATCAATTCGCTCCACCAGGCGCGCGTCTGGGCCGAAGGCGGCGGCGGGCCATGCGACCTGATGGTCGACACCGGGATCAACCGGCTAGGGGTCGCGCCATCGCAGCTGGGCGAGGACGATATCCGCGCGCTGGACGTGCACGTGCTGCTCTCGCACCTTTCCTCGGCCGACGAGGATGCGCCTGCGAACGCGCAGCAACTGGCGATATTCGAAGAAGCCAAGAGACGCATCGCACACCGCGAGACAAGCCTTTCCAACAGCGCGGGCATCGCGCTGGGCTCCGCCTACCACTGCGATCTGACGCGGCCCGGCATCGCGCTTTACGGCGGCGTTCCCTCGCCCGCTCTGGCGGAGCATATCCGGCAGGTCGCATATCTGCAGGCATCGATCATCCACATTGCCGAAATCGGGGCGGGAGATACGGTCGGCTACAATCGCGAATTTACCGCCTCGGGCCACATGCGCGTGGGCACCGTCTCGCTCGGCTACGCCGACGGGTTCCTGCGCAGCTGGGGAGGGGGCTTCCTGCTGCATGATGGCAGGAGGCTGCGCCTACTCGGCAAGGTTTCGATGGATATGGTGGTGGTCGACCTGACGGATGCACCGCGGATCGGCATCGGGGACTGGCTCGACGTGCCCTACCACCTGCCGGATGCAGCGCGGCACACCGGCCTTTCGCAGTACGAATTGCTGACCCTCCTCGGCCATCGGTTCGGACGTAGCGTCAAGGCGGATTGCCTTGCCAATGCTGCGGATGCTAAGCCCAATGCTGCGCAGCATTAATCCGGAGCCGCACACCCCCATGGCCAACAAGAAGCATGTCGAAGGCGACCCGATCGTCATCAAGAAATACGCCAACCGGCGCCTCTACAACACGCATTCCTCCAGCTACATCACGCTCGACGATCTGGCGCAGATGACGCGCGAGGGCGTGGATTTCACCGTGGTCGACGCGAAGAGCGGGGACGACATCACGCACGCGATCCTGACGCAGATCATCGTCGAGGAAGAGACCAACGGCGAACAGATGCTGCCGGTCAGCTTCCTGCGCGATCTGATCTCGATGTACGGCAATTCGATGCAGGCGATGATGCCCAGCTACCTCGAAGCGAGCATGGCCAATTTCCGCGCGAACCAGACGAAGATCGCCGAGGCTTGGCAGAGCGGTATGGCGGGCAATCCCCTCGCCAAGATGGCGGAGACCAACCTCGCCATGATGCGCGCGGCGACCAATGCGTTTACAGGACAGGGCGCCGCCGATCGCCAAGCCGGAAAGTCCGCAGCGCGTGCGGAAAGCACGGCGGACGAAACCGCGCAGGAGCTTGCCTCCATGCGCGAACAGATGGCCGCGATGCAGAAAAAGCTCGACGAGCTGGGCAAGTAGCCGCCGCCGGCTTCGGTTCTGGCAAACCAGGTCCAGACCGCTGCGCCAACGTCTCTCGACTTCGCTCGGGACGCAAGGCTAATGGCGGCGCAAATCCATCCTCGAAAGTGAATGCCAGTGCCCAACATCCGCCACGCCCTTTCCGTCAAACGCGAAGACGATTTCGCCGCCTGGTACCAAGCAGCCATTGCCGAAGGGCAGATGGCCGAGGAGTCCGGCGTGCGCGGGTGCATGGTCATCAAGCCGTGGGGCTATGGCATCTGGGAACGCATCCAGCGCCTGCTCGACGACCGGATCAAGGCGACCGGCCATGACAATGCCTATTTCCCGCTGTTCATCCCGCTCTCCAATTTCGAGCGTGAGGCGGATCACGTCGAAGGCTTCGCCAAGGAAATGGCGGTCGTCACCCACCACCGCCTGATCGCGGACGGGAAGGGCGGGCTGATCCCCGATCCGGAGGCCAAGCTGGAAGAGCCGCTGGTGGTGCGCCCCACGTCCGAGACCATCATCGGCGATGCGATGGCGCGCTGGGTGCAGAGCTGGCGCGACCTGCCGCTGAAGCTCAACCAGTGGGCCAACGTCGTCCGCTGGGAAATGCGCACCCGCATGTTCCTGCGCACCAGCGAATTCCTCTGGCAGGAAGGCCACACCGCGCACGCCACCGCCGAGGAGGCTAAGGCCCACACGCTGACCATGCTCGAAGTCTATCGCGCGATGGCCGAGGAAGATCTCGCGCTGCCGGTGATCGCGGGCGAGAAGCCCGAGCACGAGCGTTTCCCCGGCGCGGTCGAGACATGGTCGATCGAGGCGATGATGCAGGACGGCAAGGCGCTGCAGGCGGGCACCAGCCACTATCTCGGCACCAATTTCGCGAAAGCCTCGGGCATCAAGTACCAGGCGCAGGAAGGCGGCGAGCAGTTCGCACACACCACCAGCTGGGGTGTTTCGACGCGACTGATCGGCGGCGTCATCATGGCGCATGGCGACGACGACGGGCTGCGCGTGCCGCCCCGCATCGCCCCGTGGCAGGTCGTGATCCTGCCGATGCTGCGCGGAAACGACGACGATGCTGCGCTGGTCGACTATTGCGAGGGCCTGCGCGCCACGCTCGCTGGGCAGAATGCGCTGGGCGAGCCGGTCCGCGTGCTGCTCGACACCAAGCCCGGCAAGCCTGCCGCCAAGCGGTGGGACTGGGTGCGCAAGGGCGCGCCGGTCATCATCGAGGTCGGCGGACGCGATATGGAGAATGGCGTCGTCACCATGATCCGCCGCGACGATCTGTGGGACATGGAAACAGGCAAGCTCAAGTCGCAGGCCCCCACGCGCGAAGTCGCAGGGCAGACTATTCCCGGGGTTCTCGGCGACATCCAGCAGGCGCTGTTTGCGCAGGCCGCCGAACGCCGCGATGCCAATATCGCGCGCGGGATCGAGAGCTGGGATGGCGTGGTCGAATTCTTCGCCAGCAACGGCAAGTACCCCGGCTGGGTCGAGGTGCAGTGGGCCAAGCCGACCGGCGACGCGCTGGAGCAGGTGGTCGAGAAGCTGAAGGCCGAAAAGCTGACCGTGCGCAACGTGCCGCGCGATGCCGTGCCTGCGGACGGCACCTGCATCTTCACCGGCGAACCCGCGACAGAGCGCGTGTTTGTCGCGCGGGCATACTGAACCGAGGGGAAGTACGATGGGCGAGGCGATCAGGCACGGGTTTGCGAACCTGACCAATTTTTCAGGCCGTGACAGCCGCACACTGTTCTGGTGGTGGGTCTTGCTTGTCGTCGTCCTAACCTTCGCGCTCAGCTTCATCTCGGGCATCTTCTTTGCCGCCGAATCGATGGGAAGAGCATTTCAGGCGGGCGCGGAAGGCGTGGACCAAAGTCAGGTTCAGGCGCAGATGATGCGCAACATGGCCGACAGTCTGGGTCCCCAGGCCTGGATCGGCGTGGCGATTTCCGTGATCGGCCTGCTTCTGCTGATCGCATCCTTTGTCCGCCGCTTGCGCGATGCGGGCTTGCCCATGCTGATCGCGATCGTCCCCGTCGTCACGACAGTGATCGCCGCCTACGTAAACGTCTCTGCTGTCGAAGAGATGCGCGAACTGATGATGAGTGCCGACACGCAGGCCCTGAACGAAGCGGCCGCATCCAACGCCGGCCTCGGCCTGATCGCCTATGTCGGCTATCTCGTGGTGATCGTGTGCGGCCTGATCCCGAGCAAGAAGGCGACCTGACGCGTATCGAGGCGCGAAGGGCCCCATCTATCGGGGGGCTGCGCAAACTGTCGGGATAGCCGAGGGCATTCCGTGCGTTTAAAGCTCCGACATGGCAAAACGCGCAAATAATCACCCCAAAGGCCTGCCCACCCAGAAGCAGGTCCTCGACTTCATCCAGACTTCGGACACGAGGGTAGGCAAGCGCGAGATTGCCAAGGCCTTCGGGCTGAAGGGGCAGGAAAAGATCGCGCTCAAGAAGCTGCTGAAGGATATGGCCGAGGATGGCCTGATCGACGGCAAGAAGAGCGCTTTCCACCGCATGGGCGGCTTGCCCAAGGTCACCGTTCTGCGCGTCGCCGAGATCGACGATGGCGAGCCCATCGCCGTCCCGGAAAACTGGGAGCCGGACGATGGCGCCGCGCCGCCACGCCTGACCGTGATCGAGAAATCGCGCGGGCGCGGTTCCAAGGGCATGCCCGCGCTCAAGGTGGGCGACCGCATTCTCTCGCGGACCGAGGAAACGCCCAAAGGCTGGCGCGCGCACCCGATAAAGAAGCTTCCCCAGCGCACCGAAGGCCTGATCGGCGTTGTCGAAAAGGACGGGCGCGGCAAGTTCTGGCTCGCTCCGGTCGACAAGAAGGTCCGCAATTCCTCGCCCATTTCCGATGTCGGCACCGCCGAGGAAGGCCAGCTGGTCTCCGCCGAGCCGACCGGGCGTGGTCCGCGCGCCGGCGTACGCGTTACCGAAGTGCTGGGCGACCCGCTCGCCCCCAAGAGCTTCAGCCTGATCGCCATCGAAAAGCATGGCATTCCGCATGTCTTCCCCGAGGCGGTGCTGAACGAAGCCGAGCTGGCCGCGAAACTACCGGTCACAACGGACAAGCGCGAAGACCTGCGCGATGTGCCGATCATCGCGATCGACCCGGCGGATGCGCGCGACCATGACGACGCGATCTGGGCCGCGCCCGACGATGCTGAGGACAACAAGGGCGGCTTCCGCGCCATCGTCGCCATCGCCGACGTCTCGCATTACGTCCGGCCCGGCGGTGCGCTGGACCGCGAGGCCCGCAAGCGCGGCAACTCGGTCTATTTCCCGGACCGCGTCATTCCCATGCTGCCCGAAATCCTCTCCGCAGACGTCTGCTCGCTGAAGGCGGGCGAGGATCGCGCGGCTATGGTCTGCCACCTCAAAATCTCGCCCGAGGGGGAGCTGCTCAAGTGGCGTTTCACCCGTGCCGTCGTGCGGCTGGCGGAGAATGTCGCCTACGAGGAAGCGCAGAGGCGGATCGATGCGGGCGAGGCGGATGAAACGCTGGACAACCTGTGGAAAGCCTGGGGACTCTTGTGGAAAGCGCGCGAGGCGCGCGACCCGCTGGACCTCGACCTGCCCGAACGCCGCGTGATCCTGGACGAGGAAGGCGGCATTGCGGAAATCCGGGTGCACGAAAGATTGGATGCGCACCGCGTGGTCGAGGATTTCATGATCGCGGCCAATGTCGCGGCGGCGAAAGCGCTCGAATCCAAGAACTCGCCGGTCGTCTATCGCGTGCACGAACAGCCAAGCCGCGAGAAGCTGCTGGCGCTGAAGGAATATCTCGGCACGCAGGACAAGAAGCTGGCGATGGGGCAGGTCATCACGCCCACGCTGTTCAACCGCTTCCTGAAGGATGTTTCGGACGAACAGGAAAAGGCGCTGCTGATGGAGGCGGTGCTGCGCACGCAGACCCAGGCCTATTACGGACCGGACAACCAGGGCCATTTCGGCCTCGCGCTCGGCAGCTACGCCCACTTCACCTCGCCCATCCGCCGCTATGCCGACCTGCTGGTCCACCGCGCGCTGGTGGATACCTTCAAGCTCGAACAAGCGAAGCCCCAAGGGAAAATGGCGTCGAAACTGCCCGAGCATAGCGGGCTGAGCGATGTCGACCGCGATGACCTCGGCAAGATCAGCGAGGCGATCAGCCGTACCGAACGCCGGGCGATGGAGGCGGAGCGCGACACGATCGACCGCTACGTCGCCGCATGGCTGGCGGGTCGTGTGGGGGAAACCTTCGACACGCGGATCACCGGAGTCCAGAACTTCGGCTTCTTCGCAACCATCGTCGGGCTTGGCGGCGATGGCCTCGTGCCGATTTCCACGATCGGGGACGAATATTTCCATTTCGACGAAGCGGCCAAGGCACTGATCGGCTCGGACACGGGCACCCGTTACGAAACGGGGCAGAAGCTGGAGATGAAGCTGGTCGAGGCAAACCCGCTCACCGGCGCGCTACGGTTCGAAGTGCCCGGCGGCGATGCTTCGAAGGCCAAAGAGGGGCGACCGCGCGGCGGGCAGGGCAGGCCGCACAATGATGGGCCCAAAGGGGGCGGTCAGAAAAAGGGTGGCGCCCGGAAAGACGGACCCCGCAAGGACGGCGCCAGGAAGGACAAGGCGGGCAAGCACCAAGTCGGCAAGCGCGGCCGGCCGGGCAATATCCGGCACCAGGGCCGCAAGAAGAAGTAGTACCGGCCAAAGGGAAGGGAACGCGGCCCAGCCAAGCATCGTTCTGGGGGGAAAGGAGATTCCCCCATGCTTACCCCCGGCCAGAAGGTCCCCGACATAGACCTCCCGCTCACCATCAAGGCGCGTTTCGAACTCGCCAAACAGCAGCCCGACAATTTCACCATGCTGGTGTTCTATCGCGGCAAGCACTGCCCGATCTGCAAGCGCTACCTGGAGGAACTGGGTAGCAAGCTGGAGAAGTTCACCAAGCTGGGCGTCTCTCCCTTCGCCATCTCCATGGATAGCGAGGATCGCGCGATGGTGACGCATGAGGAGTGGGACACGCACGACCTGCCGCTGGTCTACGATCTGCCCGAAGATCAGGCCCGCGAATGGGGCCTGTTCATTTCAGAAAAGCGCCCCGACAGCGAAGAGCCCGAGCGGTTTTCCGAACCCGGCCTGTTCCTGATCAAGCCCGACGGCACGCTGTATTTCGAGGAGGTGCAGAGCGCACCCTTCACGCGCCCGCCGCTGGACGAACTGCTTAGCGCAATCGAATTCGTGCTGGAAAACGATTACCCGGCGCGCGGCACGGTGGAGGGCTAGGCCCCTCCATCAGGCACCTGCAATTCGGTCCACGTCCTCTACTGCCATGCTGCCGGGCAGAATGACCAGCGGGCAGGGCAGGCTGCCGGTGTGGGCGGAAAAATGCGATACGAGCGGGCCCGGCGGCCCCTCGGATGCAGCGCCCAGCACCAGTGCGAGTACATCGGGGTGCTCTGTCAGATAGTCGCGCACGATCCGGCTCGCCTCGCCCACCTTCACCGCGATGTTCGGCATCTTGCCGCTTTCGGAATAGACATTGCCCGCCGCGCTGGTGGCGATGGCCTCCGCCCGGTCGCGCGCTTCCTGCTCGATCGTGGCCTGCACGCCGCCGAAGGCGTTGAAGTTCTGCGGCTGGACGATGGCGAGGATCTGCACGGACCCGCTGCTCGCCTGCGCCCAGCGCATCGCGAAGCGCAAGGCTTTGCGCGCTTCCTCGGTTTCGTCGATGATGACCAGATATTTGCCCAAGGTTCTATCTCCTTCGCGCGCTATCGACGCAAACACCCCTCGCTGGCAAGGCGCTTGCCCCGGGAAGGCAAATTGGCCAAAGCGGCGCGGGACTCGGGCGGTGCCGCTACGGCGGGGCCGCCGTCGAAGCTGATGCCAACGCAGGAACTGCCCTATGCCAACGCCGATCAAGATGCCCGCTCTATCCCCGACAATGGAGGAGGGCACCCTCGCCAAATGGCTGGTGAAGGCGGGTGACAAGGTTTCGGCAGGCGATCTTCTCGCCGAGATCGAGACCGACAAGGCGACGATGGAGTTCGAAGCGGTCGACGAAGGCACCATCGCCTCGATCGAGATCGACGAGGGTACCGAAGGCGTCGCGGTCGGCACCGTGATCGCGATGCTGGCGGGCGAGGGCGAAAGCGTGGAAGACGCCGCCAAGGCCGCGCCGGACACAGACGCTGCAGGCAATTCCGACAAGGCGGAAAAGCCCGCGGCGAAGAAAGACGACGGCGAAGCCAAGGCAGAACCTGCCAAGGCCACGCCGCGCGAGAGCGCCGAGCCGCAGAAGGCCCCCGCCAAGGCGAAGCCCGCGCCCCGGAAGGATGGGGATCGCATCTTCGCATCACCGCTTGCACGCCGGATCGCGGAGCAGAAGGGCCTGGACCTCTCCGAAATGGAGGGCAGCGGGCCGAAGGGGCGAATCGTCAAGGCGGACGTGGAAGACGCGAAAGCGGGCCGCCCGGCGAACGAAGCCAAGCGCGGTGCGGTCGCCGGCCCTGCTAATGCCGGGCTCGACGGCGATGCGCCGTTCGAGGAGGAGAAGGTCTCCGGCGTGCGCAAGGTCGTCGCCAAGCGGCTCACTGCGGCCAAGCAGGAAGTGCCGCACTACTACCTCAGCGTGGACATCAACCTCGACGCGCTGCTCGCGGCGCGCAAGGATCTGAACGCGATGTTGGAGGCCGAGGGTGTGAAGCTCTCCGTCAACGATCTGCTGATCAAGGCGCTGGCCAAGGCGCTGATGCGTACCCCTCAGGCGCATGTCAGCTTCCAGGGCGACACGCTCCACCGCTACCAGCGCGCCGACATCAGCGTGGCGGTCGCCTCTCCAAAGGGCCTCATCACCCCGATCATTCGCGGCGCGGACCGCAAGAGCCTGGCCGAGATCGCGACCGAGATGAAGGAACTCGCGGGCAAGGCGCGCGAAGGCAAGCTGCAGCCACACGAATACCAGGGCGGCACCGCCAGCATCTCCAACCTGGGCATGTTCGGGATCAAGCAGTTCGATGCGGTCATCAACCCGCCGCAGGGCATGATCATGGCGGTCGGCGCGGGCGAGCAGCGCCCGTGGGTGATCGACGGCCAGATCGCGCCCGCCACCGTGATGACGGCGTCCGGTTCGTTCGACCACCGCGCCATTGACGGTGCGGAAGGCGCACAGCTGATGGAAGCCTTCAAGCAGATGTGCGAACAACCGATGGGGATGATGTTATGAGAACCGGGATCGTTGTCGTAACCCTCGCAAGCGCGCTTGCGCTGTCGGCCTGCGAACGCGCCCCGGCGGATGGCACGTCCGAAACGCCCGAACCCGCGCAGACCGCCGCCGAGGCGCCTAGCGACATCGTCGCCCCGGCCGAGACACGGCCCGAAGTGCCCGAAGCGGCAGGATCGCCCGACCTGGGCTACGCAGGCCCGATCCCCATGCCGATCCGCGTGGGCACCAACGGCCCGGACATGGATTCCTGCGCCAGCTACGGCGAGGTTTCCGGCCTGGGCACGGGCGGCGACGATTATCTGTCCGTCCGCGATGCCCCCAGCAACAAGGTCAAGGAACGCGACCGGATCGGTAACGGCCATGGCGTGCATATCTGCGCCGAAAGCAATGGCTGGTACGGCATCGTCTACGACATCGAAGGTGACAGCGGCATAGACTGCGGCACCGACAGCCCGGTCGACAAACCGCGCAATTACACCGGCCCCTGCGCCCAGGGCTGGGTGAGCAAGAAGTTCGTGACAGTTACGGCGGGGTGATGAGCGGTGTGACAAATCTCTCCTCTCCCCTTGCGGCAGAGGATAGCGCAGCTTCCTCGCGCAGCGAGGAAGCGAAGCTTGGAGAGCGGCATGACTGATCGCCAACCCCAAATCCGCGTCACCGCGATGCCGACCGACATGAACCCCTATGGGGGGGTGTTTGGCGGATGGCTGATGAGCCAGATGGCGCTGGGCGCAGGCTCGCTCGCCAGCAGGGAAGGGCAGGGCCGCGCCAACGTGGTTGCGGCGAGCGATTTCGGCTTCCCCGCCGCGATGGCGCTGGGCGACGAGCTGAATATCTTTTGCGAGATTGTGAAAGTGGGGAACACCTCGATCACCATCGCTGCCGAGGGTATCGCCCGTGCGCGCCATGGCGAGGAGACCAAGCTGGTCTGCAAGGGCACCTTCGTGTTCGTGCTGGCCGACGACGACGGCAACCCGCGCCCCGTGCGGATGCAGGCCGCAGCCGCGAACCCTGCGCCCGAACGTACATCGGATAATGATGGCTGAGGCGCTGTCCTACAGCCATCGAAACGGCCATGGTGGCGCGATGCCGATCGCTCGCCCCATCCCGTGCCACACACCGTTTTCCGCCATCCATCGGGCGGCAAGTTTTTAGCCCCTGAACACTGTGTCAGGTGTGTCAGACAAACCAGCAAGAGGCTTCAATGGCTGAGAAATACGACCTTATCGTTCTGGGTAGCGGACCGGGTGGCTACGTCGCCGCGATTCGCGGGTCGCAGCTGGGGCTGAAGGTCGCCATCGTGGAGCGCGAACTGCTCGGCGGCATCTGCCTCAACTGGGGCTGCATCCCGACCAAGGCGCTGCTGCGCTCGGCGGAAATCCTGCACTACGCGCAGCACGCGAAGGATTACGGGCTGAAGATCGCCGGGGAGATCGAGGCTGATCTGGAGGCGGTGGTGAAGCGGTCGCGCGGGGTCGCCAAACAGCTCAACCAGGGCGTCACGCACCTGATGAAGAAGAACAAGATCGCGGTGCATATGGGCGAGGGCAAGCTGACAGGCCCCACCAGCCTCACCGTGAAGGGCGAGAAGGGCGAAGAGAAGCTCGAAGCCAAGCACATCATCGTCGCCACTGGCGCGCGCGCGCGCGACCTCCCCTTCGCCAAGGCGGACGGCAAGCGCATCTGGACCTACCGCCACGCGATGACGCCGAAGGAAATGCCCAAGAAGCTGCTGGTCATCGGATCGGGCGCGATCGGGATCGAATTCGCCAGCTTCTACAACGATATGGGCTGCGAAGTGACCGTGGTCGAAATGCTCGACCGGATCGTGCCGGTGGAAGACAAGGACGTTTCCGCCTTCCTGCAGAAGTCGCTCACCAAGCAGGGCATCAAGGTGATGACCGGCGCCGGGGTGGAGGAACTGAAGGCGGACGCCAAGGGCGTGCGGGCCAAGATCAAGGACGCCAAGGGCAATGTGGACGAAAGCGAATTCTCGCACTGCATCGTCGCCATCGGGATCGTCCCCAATACCGAGGATATCGGCCTGGAAAAGCTGGCCGAGCTGGAGAAGGGCTTCATCCAGATCGACCCCTATGGGCGCACCAAGTCCAAGGGCCTGTGGGCGATCGGCGATTGCACGCCGGGCCCGTGGCTGGCGCACAAGGCAAGCCACGAGGGTGTGACGGCCGCCGAAGCCATCGCGCAGGAACTGGGCAACAAGGATGTCCACCCGCACCCGCTCGACCGAAACAACATCCCGGGCTGCACCTACTGCCACCCGCAGATCGCATCCGTCGGCATGACCGAGGCGCAGGCGAAGGAAGCGGGCTACGAGGTGAAGGCGGGGACGTTCCCCTTCATCGGCAACGGCAAGGCCATCGCGCTGGGCGAAGCGGAAGGCTTCACCAAGACCGTGTTCGATGCCAAGACCGGCGAGCTGCTGGGCGCGCACATGGTCGGCGCGGAAGTGACCGAGATGATCCAGGGTTTCGTGGTCGGCAAGACGCTGGAGACCACCGAAGCGGAACTGATGCAGACCGTGTTCCCGCACCCCACCATCAGCGAGTCGATGCACGAGAGCGTGCTGGCGAGCTACGGGCGGGTGATCCACGTCTGAAACAAGCGGGCGTTCCGCACGTTAGGGTTGCATGAGCGAAGAGAAAAAGACGCCGCCCCGCGGCGACAAGCCCGACGATGCGAACGACAGCGAAGTCACGCGCCAACACCGCGCGCTGATGAACCAGAGCTCGACCAAGCCGGACGAGTATCCGAAGGAACAGCGCGCCGCGCAGTCGCTGGTCGACAAAAGCAAACGGCGCGATCAGTCGGACTGATCGCGCCGCCAGCTTGCGTTCTGCGTCTGGGGTCAGACGTTGCGGCGCAGGAAGGCGATGATCGCCAGCACCAGGAACACCGCGAACAGGATATAGGCAATGTTGGTCGCGCCCCCGGCAATCCCGCCGAAGCCGAGCACCGCCGCCACAAGCGCGATGATCAGGAATATGATAGCCCATTTAAGCACTGGTTTTCTCCCCTAGTTGCCACCGGAATATCCCGCGCCAGCCAAAGCGGGCTCGTTACAAACCTTTGTTATGTTGGGCAGGTGAGTTGGCGGTAAACTCGGGACGAAGTTCGAACCCCCCGGGCAGGAGCGCGACCGGCCGGCAGGCCGCCCATCGAAGGGATGAGCGAAGCGAATTATCGCGAGATCCAAAGAATGGCGGACAGGGTGGGATTCGAACCCACGGTGAGCGTGAACCCACGGCGGTTTTCAAGACCGCTGCCTTAAACCACTCGGCCACCTGTCCTACTTGCGATGCGCCCGCTAACGCTTTGGCCGGGATTTGTCACTCTCCGACACGCGTTCGGATGGCAGCGCATCTAAGTCATTGGCGAGTCATGTCCCGTGTGACAAACAGCATGACATGAATCTTTCCCGTCCGCTTCTCGCGCTCGCCGCCACTATCGCCGCTGCCTTCGCCAGCCCTGCCGCCGCGCAGGACATGCCCTTCGATGCCTATATGCAGCTGGTCATCGCCAAGGCGCGGGCGGAAGGCATCAGCGAGGATACGATCCGGCGCATGACCTACGATCTTACGCCGAACATGCGCGTGATCGAGCTCGACCAGTCGCAACCGGGATCCTCTTCTTCACCCGGCTATCCGCCGCTGCAGCCCTATCTCGACCGGCATGTCGACGCGGCGCGGATCAGCGGCGGGCGGGCGGTCTATAACGAAACCGCGCGGCTGCACGGTCCGATTCGCTCCGAATACGGCGTACCTGCAGAGATCATCATCGCGATCTGGGGGCACGAGACGAATTACGGCGGTTACCGCGGCAATTTCGATCTCGCCCGTTCGCTGGCCACGCTGGCGTGGGAAGGGCGGCGACGCGCGCTGTTCGAGAAAGAGTTCCTCGCCCTGCTGAAGGTGGCCGAGAAAGGCTATTCGCGCGATCGGCTGGTCGGCAGCTGGGCGGGCGCCTTCGGCAATCCGCAGTTCCTGCCCAGCGTATACCTGCGCCTCGCCACCGACGGCGACGGCGACGGGATGGCGAACATCTTTACCAACCAGGCCGACACGATGGCGTCTATCGCGCGCTACTTCCAGGATGCGGGTTGGCGGCCCGGTATTCCCTGGGGCGTGCGCGCGAGCATCCCATCCGGCTTCGACGTGGATGCCTATCGCACGAAGCTGGTCGCGCCGGTGTGCCCGCGCGTGCACGAGCGGCACAGCCAGTGGATGACCGTGGCCGAATGGCGCGAGCTGGGCGTCACGCCCTATACCAGCCTGCCGCCCGATACGCTGGTCAGCCTGTTCCAGCCCGATGGGCCGGGAAGCCCTGCCTGGCTGTTAACCTCAAATTATCGCGTCATCCTCGAATATAACTGCTCCAACTACTATGCGATGAGTGTGGGGCTGCTAGCCGATGAGATTGCCCGGTAATGTCCGGAAATTGGGAATTGCGACCGGATTGATCGCGACGCTTTCCGCCTGTTCGGGCGGAGGCGACGAACTTGCGCCCAATGCCGATTACTACGCAGTCGACCGCGCCGCGCCGACGCAAGGGGCGGGGCTGACCGGCCCGCAGGCGGATTACCCGCAGGTGCTGGGCGAGCCATTTGTGGTCGACGGCCAGACCTACACCCCGGCGGACGTGCTCAGCTACGATGCGGTAGGCTATGCCACGCTCGACATGGTGGATAGCGCCGGTGTGACCGTCTCTCACAAGACGCTGCCCCTGCCGAGCTACGTCGAACTGACCGCGCTCGATACCGGCAAGACGATCCTCGCCCGGGTCGAACGGCGCGGCCCCATGACCGCGAGCCGCCTGGTGGGCCTGTCGCAAGGCGCCGCGCGCGAGCTTGGCGTGGGGGAGGGCGCGCCGGTGCGCATGCGCCGGGTCAATGCCCCCGAATACGAGCGTGCGAAGCTGCGGGCGGGCCAGCCTGCGGGCAATCGGCTCGATACCCCCGACACGCTGCTGGCAGTCCTGCGCAAGCAATTGCCTGCGTCCGGTTCGAACAGCCTTGCGCCGACCGGCACCAGCGTTCGCGCAGCCGCCGGCGTGCCCGCCGCAAACGGCTCCGTGGACGATTTCGACCAGGCATTCGCCGAGATCGAGCCGGGCCCATCGTCTGCGGTGGCCGATAGTTTCGACGAATACCGTGCGCCGCCAGAGAGCGGAACCTCAAATCCGACCACGAGCTACGCGCTCGCGCCGATCGGCGATACGCCTACCGGTGCCGCTCCGCGACCCGGCCCGGTAGAGGTCGCGCGCCTTCCGGAGAGTTATCGCCCAGACTCGGCACCGGCTCCCAGGTCGCAGCCCACCACAGCGGCCCCACCTGCCCCTCAGGCAGCCGTGCGTCAGGGCCGCTATCTCGTTCAGGTCGCCACCTTTTCAAGCAAGAACAATGCGATCCGCGCGGCCGACGATCTGGCCGGATTCGTGGTGGTTTCCAACGGCTATTATCGCGTCCGCACCGGGCCGTACGCCGACCGTGGAGAAGCCAATGCTGCCCTCGCCAAGGCACGCAAGGCCGGTTATACGGACGCCTTTGTAGACACGAGCGACTAGGGCGACGCGTCCGCTATGCACGGGCGGCGCCCGGACAGGAGCAGCGACATTGCCGGTACGATTGGTGAAGCGGTTCCGCGCGGCAGGCGTGCTTGCCGCACTGGCACTCGCGCTGCCGGCCACGCTTGGCGCGCAGCCGGTATCCCCGGTCGCTCCACCCACGCCGGAGCAGGCGCCGATTGCCTATCTGGTCGATCTGTCGAGCGGGCAGACCCTTTATGCGCGCGATATAGACCGCCGCTTCGTGCCCGCCTCGATCACGAAGGTGATGACCACGCTCGTCGCGTTCGACATGCTGGCAGCGGGCAAGCTGCGCCCCGACCAGCGCATGCCCTATCGCGACGAGACCTTCGATGAGTGGCACCAGAAGGGTTCCACCCTGTTCCTCCCCGCCCGCGCGCGGCCGACCTTGCGCGAGCTGCTGATCGGCATCACGACCGTTTCGGCGAACGATGCCTCTGTCGTTCTGGCCGAAGGTGCAGCGGGTAGCGTAGAGAAATGGACCGAGCGCATGAACGCGACCGCGCGGGCCATCGGCATGCATGACAGCCATTTCTCTACGCCCAATGGCTGGCCGGATGAGGGCCGCACCTTCACCAGCGCACGCGATCTGGCGCTGCTGGCGGAACGCATCGTGCGACAGCATCCTGACAAGTTCGAATTCTACTACGGGCGCAGCGGCCTGAAGGCCTATGGCATCGCGCAGGATAATCACGACCCCATCACCGGCAGGGTGGAAGGGGCCGACGGGATGAAGACCGGCTATACCGACCAGGCAGGCTATGGTTTTCTCGGCACTGCGGAACGCGACGGGCGACGGCTCGTGATGGTGGTCGCCGGAGCAGACAGGGGAAGCGTGCGCAACCAGGCTTCGCGCGACTTCATGGAATGGGGCTTCGAAGCGTTCGACAGCCGCCTGCTCGCGAAGAAGGGCAAACCCGCCGCAACCGCCATCGTGCAGAACGGCGCGCAGGGCGAAGTATCGCTTGTCGCCGCGCAGGATGTTCGCGTCGCCATGCCGCGCGGAAACCGGGCGAAGCCGGAACTTACGGTTCGCTACGACGGCCCATTGCGTGCGCCGATCGCCAAGGGCGAGGCGGTGGCGACGCTGGAGATCGCCGTGCCGGGCATGGAACCCTCCACCTTGCCGCTTTATGCGGCGGACGACGTGGAAGAAGCGGGCGTATTGCGCCGCATAGCCAATGGTTTTGCGGGATTGTTCCGATGAGCACCCATCAGAAAAGAGCCCGCTTCATCGCCTTCGAAGGCGGCGAGGGGGTCGGCAAGTCCACGCAGGCCAAGCTGCTGGTCGAGGCGCTGGCCGAGCGGGGAATAGACGCGTTGCTCACCCGGGAACCCGGCGGCACCACCGGAGCGGAGATGATCCGCAACCTGCTGCTTGCGCCCCCCGGCACGGGGTGGGGCGTACAGGCCGAAGCATTGCTTTTCGCCGCCGCACGGTCCGACCATGTGGCCAAGGCGATCAAGCCCGCGCTGATCTCAGGAAGCTGGGTGGTGTGCGACCGCTTCGTCCTGTCGAGCCGCGCCTACCAGGGCCTGGCCGGAGGGCTGGGCGATGAAGAGGTGCTTGCGCTCCACCGGATCGGGAGCGGCGGACTGATGCCGTGTCGCACCTTGCTGCTGGAAGCGCCGGTCGACGATGTCGCCAAGCGGCTGCGAATGCGCGATGGGGACGAGGCGGATGCGATCGGCGGGCGCAACGAACGCTACCATGCCGACGTGGCGAGGGGGTTTGCGGGGCTGGCACAGGGCGACCACAGCATCGTCCAGATAGACGCCTCGGGCAGCGCCGAAGATGTTCACGCCGCCGTGATGCGCGATATCGAACCGCTTCTAGAAGAGGCTTCGTGAGCGAGACGGACGCAGCCAACCTTCATGCCGCCCAGTGGCGCGAATGGCGCGCCGCTATCGGCAGCCCGCGAATGCACCATGCGTGGATTCTCGCGGGCCGCAGGGGGCTGGGCAAGCATGACTTCGCGCTGGCTGCCGCGCGGCAGATCGTGGCCATCGGCCGCGAGACGCCGGTTGCGGAGAACGACCCGGACATTCACCTGCTGACCCATCTGCCCAAGGACGACAAGGAAGCGAAAAAGGCGGACAAGGGTGAGCCCTTCGAGACCAAGCGCAATATTGCGATCGAGCAGATCCGCGGCATGCAGGCGCGCCTCAACACCCGGCCCACGCTCGGCCCGCGCCGCGCGATCATCATCAATCCGGCGGACGATCTGGAGCGCAATGCCGCCAACGCCTTGCTCAAGAGCCTGGAAGAGCCACCTGCGGGCACCTTCTTCCTGCTGGTGACGCACCGGCCTGGGCTGCTTCTGCCCACGATCCGTTCGCGCGCGCGTATCCTGCGCTTCAACCCGCTGCCCTCGGGCGATGTCGAAAAGGCGCTGCGGGCCGCGAACGACATGGCCGATCCCGCCGACATTGCGCTCGCGGCAAGGGCGTCCGGCGGGGCGCCGGGCGCAGGCCTCGCCTTTCTGGCCCAGGAACTAGGACCGGCCGAGGCACTGATGCGCCGCATCGCAACCGAGGGGGATCCGGATTTCGTGCTGCGGGGCAAGCTGGGCGAGGAAATCGGCGCAAGACCAGATCGCGCGAGGCTTTCCGCCACGCTGGACCTCGCGCGCACGGTTCTGGCACAGAAGCTGGAGAACCCGGACACGCTCGACATTCCCGCCCTCGTCGATGCCCACTCGCGCCTCGTGACCATTTCGGGCCAGGCGAAAAGCTACAACTTCGATCCCGGCTTCCTGGCAATGGAAATCGGCACCTTGCTCGCCTCGGCTGCCCCGCTTAGAGCCTAGGCCAATGGCTGACCCTTACTATATCACCACCGCAATCCACTATCCGAACGGCAAGCCGCATATCGGCCACGCCTACGAGACGGTGGCTGCAGACGTTATCGCCCGGTTCCAGCGCCTGAAGGGGCGCGAGGTGCGCTTCCAGACCGGCACTGACGAACACGGCCTGAAGATGGCGCGCAAGGCGGAGGAGCAGGGCAAGACCCCGCGCGGACTGGCCGATGAGATGAGCGGCTATTTCCGCGATCTGTTCGACCTGCTGAACATCTCCTACGATCGCTTCATCCGAACGACCGAAGCCAGTCACCATACGGCGAGCCAGGCGCTGTGGCGCAAGATGGAAGCCAATGGCGACCTCTATCTGGACCGGTATGAGGGTTGGTATTCGGTGCGCGACGAGGCCTTCTACGACGAGAAGGAGCTTGTGGCAGGCGAGGGGGGGGAGAAGCTGTCTCCGCAGGGCACTCCTGTCGAATGGACGGTGGAGGAAAGCTGGTTCTTCCGCCTGTCGAAGTATCAGGACAAGCTGCTGGACCTGTACAGCCGCCAGCCAGACTTCATCCAGCCCGACAGCCGCCGAAACGAGGTGATGCGCTTCGTCGAAGGCGGTTTGCGCGATCTTTCCGTCAGCCGCACCAGCTTCGACTGGGGCGTGCAGGTGCCCGGTGCCGAAGACCACGTGATGTACGTTTGGGTCGACGCGCTGACCAACTACATCAGCGGGCTCGGCTACCCGGAAGAAGGCGCGGACTGGAAATACTGGCCCGCCGACCTGCACCTGATCGGCAAGGACATCGTGCGGTTCCACACGGTCTACTGGCCCGCCTTCCTGATGAGCGCGGGTGTGGAGCTGCCCAAGCAGGTGTTCGGCCACGGCTTCCTGCTCAACCGCGGGCAGAAGGAGAGCAAGTCTCTCGGCAACGTCACCGATCCGACCGTGCTGGCCGACCAGTTCGGCGTCGATGCCTTGCGCTATTTCCTCATGCGCGAAATCGCCTTCGGGCAGGACGTAAGCTATTCGCCCGAGGCCATCGTGACGCGCGCCAATGCGGAGCTGGCCAACAGTTTCGGCAATCTGGCGCAGCGCACCTTGTCGATGATCGCCAAGAACCTCGATGGGCACCTGGGCGCTTACGATCCGAACGGCGACGACAAGGCGCTTCTCACCACCGTGCAGGACGCGGTTCGCCATTCCTTGCCGAGAGAATTCGAAAAACTCGCATTTTCCGTCGGGATCGACGCGTGGATGAAGGCGGTTTACGCCTGCAACCAGTATGTCGACGAGCAAGCGCCCTGGGCGCTCAAGAAAACCGACCCGGATCGCATGCGCACGGTGCTGCAGACGCTGTTCATCGCGCTGCGAGCCCTCGCCATCGCGATCCAGCCTGTGATTCCCGAAAAAGCGGGCCAGCTGCTGACAATGCTGGGAATTGCCGAAGAAGCACGCTCCTACGAGAATCTGGCCGACGAGGGCTGGTATGGCGCGCTGATCAAGACCGGCTATCGGGTTCCCAAACCCGATCCGCTGTTCCCCCGGCTCGAGCTACCCGAAGCAGAGGACGCCAGCTGATGCTGATCGATAGCCACTGCCATCTCGAATACGAAGGCCTGGTCGAGGATCAGGACGCCGTCCTCGCCCGGGCGCGCGAAGCTGGCGTGAAGGGCTTCCTCAACATCTCGACCAAGCAGGCCGAATGGGATCAGGTCGTCGCCACGGCGGCGCGCGAGAATGACGTTTGGGCGAGCGTGGGCATTCATCCGCACAACGCGGACGCGCATGCGGATCTTGCGCGCGAGACACTCTTCGAAGCGACGCGGCACCCGAAGGTGGTCGGGATCGGTGAAACTGGCCTCGATTACTATTACGACAAGTCCGACCGTGAGACGCAGCAGACCCTTTTCCGCATGCACATCGATGTCGCGCGCGAGACCGGACTGCCGCTGATTATTCATACCCGTGATGCGGAAGAGGATACCGCCGCAATTCTGGAGGAGGAGATGGGGAAGGGGGCGTACCCCGCCCTGATCCACTGCTTCACCGCTTCCGCCGAGTTCGGACGCAAGGTGCTCGACCTCGGTCTGTCGATCTCGCTGTCCGGTATCGTGACCTTCAAGAACGCGAAAGATCTGCAGGAGGTCGCCAAGGTGGTTCCGGCCGGCCGGCTGCTGGTCGAAACCGACAGTCCGTTCCTTGCGCCCGTTCCGCATCGCGGAAAAACCTGCGAACCAGCCTATGTCGCCAATACCGCGCAGTTCGTTGCTGACCTGCGCGACACGAACATCGAGGCGCTGGCTGCGCAGACGACCGAGAATTTCCACGCGCTGTTTTCAAAGACGAAAGCGGCAGCGTGAAGGTCACACTGCTCGGCTCGGGCACGTCGACCGGTGTTCCGCGCATCAATGGGGACTGGGGCGCTTGTGACCCTCAGGAGCCGCGCAACCGCCGCACCCGCGTGGCGATTCTGGTCGAAAGCGAGGAGGGCGCGCGCCTGCTGGTCGACACCCCGCCGGACCTGCGCGAGCAGTTTCTGCGTTGCGGTATCGACAGCATCGACGGGGTTTTCTGGACCCACGACCATGCGGATCACTGCCACGGCATCGATGATCTGCGGGCGCTGCGCTATGGCCGCAGCGGGCCGATCCCGGGCTATGGCGTGGAAGAAACCGTCCGCCGCCTGCGCGCGCGCTTCAGCTACGTCTTCGCAGGCGAACATGGCTATCCCACGATCGTGAAGCTGGAAGCGCTCGACCGGCTGCGGCTGTTCGCCGGGCTCACCGTCGAGTGGTGCGTGATGCCGCATGGACCTGCCAAGAGTACCGGGTTCCGCTTCGGAAGTGACAAGAGCTCTATCGGTTATGCCACTGATTTTAGTGAAATAACCGATGGTATGCTGAACCTTTTCGACGGCGTCGACGTGCTGGTGTGCGACTGCCTGCGGCGCGAGGAGCATCCGACCCATGCGAACCTGGCAATGGCGCTTGAGCTGGGCAAACGCTGTGGCGTGCGCAAACTTGTTCTGACCCATCTCGATAAAAGCATGGATTACAGGACCTTATGCGGCGAAGTTCCAGCAAATGTCATCGTGGGTTATGACGGGTTGCAGGTGGCGGCATGACGCAATTCGAGATCGTGCAGATCGTCGCTTTGGTCGGCTGGCTCGTGCTCGCCGTCAGCGCCTTCGCGGCGCATGGCCTCAACTGGAAGACTTCGCTGCGTCACGCTTTGATCTGGGCGGTCATCATTACCGGCCTGATGCTTCTGGTCACGATGATCCGATAGGGCCGCAATCGGCCATTGGACGCCCCGCAGGTCCATCCTTTATTTTACATAATATATATTATCCATCTAATCCTGATGCTGACGGCGGCACCCGGAGGCCCTATGCCCCGCCGCCATGAGCGAACCTGCACGGGAAAACCAGATCGACCGCCTCATCGCCATCATGGCGCGATTGCGTGATCCGCAGCGCGGTTGCGAATGGGATCTGGCGCAGGATTTCGCCAGCATCGCACCATACACGATCGAGGAAGCCTACGAGGTCGCGGACGCCATCGAACGCGACGCCATGACGGAGCTGCGCGAGGAACTCGGCGATCTGCTGTTCCAGGTCGTGTTCCACGCGCGCATGGCCGAAGAACGGGGCCTGTTCGGTTTCGCAGATGTCGCGCGCGCAATCTCCGACAAGATGGAAGCACGCCATCCGCATATCTTCGGCGGTTCGGACGGCACGATGGACGAAGCCCGGTGGGAAACGCTCAAAGCGAAGGAGCGCGAAGCGAAGGGACAGCAGAGCGCGATGGACGGCGTGGCGCGTGCGCTGCCCGCGCTCCTGCGCGCCGAAAAACTGCAGAAGCGCGCCGCACGCGACGGATTCGACTGGCCCGACCTCTCTGGTGCGGCCGCAAAGGTCGCGGAAGAAACACGCGAACTGGCAGAGGCGGACGATGCAACGCGCGAAGAGGAAGCCGGCGATCTGCTCTTCGCCGCGGTCAACCTCGTCCGCGCCCACGGCATAGCTCCGGAGGCCGCGCTACGCGCCGCAAACCACAAGTTCGAGCGGCGCTATCGCGGCATGGAAAAACTGGCCGAAGGCGACTTCGCCAGCCTCGATCTCGATAATCAGGAAGCGCTGTGGCAGGCCGTGAAGCGCGACGAAAAGGACGCGTCAGCCTAACTCGAAGCTTTCGAACTGGCCAAGTTCCTTGGGGCCGAGGCGCACCAGCACCCGATGGCGAGGTGCACCGCCCTCCCCGGCAGGAAGTTCCTCTTCCTCCAGCACATCGCCATGCGCGTGGAGCCACGCGATCTCGCGTCCTGCAGAGGTCGGAAGCACGAACTCGCGCACGCTGGCACCGCGCGTCAGCACTTGCGCAATTCGCGCCTCGAGCGCTTCGAGATTGAAGCCTGTTTCCGCCGAAAGCGGCACGACGCCTTCGTCGTCTTCCGCGCGCGCGGCCAGATCGGTGCGCGTATCGTCGGGCAGCAGGTCCCACTTGTTCCAGACTTCCAGAATCGGGATGACGCTGGCTTCCTCGGAACCCTCCTCCGGCGCGCCCACGACGCCCAGGCCGCGCAACACGTCGAGAACCTGCGTTTTCTGCGCCGCGCTGGAAGGATTCGCGATGTCGCGCACATGCAGGATCAGGTCGGCGTTCGTCACTTCCTCCAGAGTCGCGCGGAAGGCGGCGACCAGCTGGGTCGGCAGATCGGAAATGAACCCGACCGTGTCGGAGAGGATCGCCTTTTCCACGCCCGGCAGGCCGATCGCGCGCATCGTCGGGTCGAGCGTGGCGAAGAGCAAATCCTCGGCCATTACGTCGGCACCGGTCAAACGATTGAAAATGGTCGATTTCCCGGCATTGGTATAGCCGACCAGCGCGATCACCGGCCACGGGGCCCGCGTCCGGCGTTCGCGGTGCAACGCGCGGGTCTTGCGGACCTGTTCCAGTTCCTTGCGCAACCGGCTCATGCGGGTGCGGATCATCCGCCTGTCCGCCTCGATCTGCGTTTCGCCCGGCCCGCCAAGGAAGCCGTAGCCGCCGCGCTGGCGTTCAAGGTGGGTCCAGCTGCGCACGAGGCGGCTGGCCTGGTAGTCGAGGTGCGCCAGCTCGACCTGGAGGCGGCCCTCGGCGGTCGCTGCACGCTCCCCGAAAATCTCCAGGATCAGGCCCGTCCGGTCGATCACCTTGCGCTTGAGCTGTTCCTCAAGCGTACGCTGCTGAATGGCCGAAAGTGCGCCGTCGACGATGATCAGTTCGGCTTCGGCCAGTTCGGCATCGGTGCCGATCTTTTCGACCTGCCCCGCCCCGAACAAGGTCGCCGGGCGCACGTCGCGTACCGGCTGGACATAGCTTTCGGCCACCACGATGCCGATGGCATTGGCCAGGCCGATGGCCTCGGCCAGGCGCTCTTCGGCGGGCAGGTCGTTCGATTGTCCGCGAATGTCGGGGCAAACCACGAGGGCGCGCGCGCCGCGCGTCACCTCGCCTTCAAGTTCATCTTCGAAAATCTAGAATAATCCCGTCAATCGTCGTCTTCCCAGTCGCTCAGGTCGACCGGCTCGGCAGGTTGAATGGTCGAAACGGCGTGTTTGTAGGCGAGCTGGACGTACCCGTCACGTTCGAGCAGCGTGCAGAACAGGTCGTAGGCTGCGATCCGGCCCTGCAACATCACACCATTGACCAGGAACATCGTCACCTGGACTTCCGACTCGCTGACACGGCCGAGAAAAACGTCCTGCAACTGACGCTGCTTGCGGTTGCCCTCCCTGCTGGAGAATTGTTCCGCGTCCATCGCCTGTGCGGGCATGATCGTGCTGATCGCATGCTTGTAGACCAGCTGCGACTGTCCGTCGCGCCGCAAAAGCAGCGAGAAATTGTCGAACCAGGTGATGATGCCCTGCAGCTTCACGCCCTTGACGAGAAACACCGTGACCGGCGCCTTGTCGCGCCGAAGGCTGTTGAGCAGCGCGTCCTGCAGATCGGGCTGTTTGTCGTTAGACTGCCTCTCGTTCGACTGACGCTCGGGCCGGGGCTTTTCCGCACTTGTTTTGGCGGAGGCGCCTTCCATCGGGGCTTCATTGGCGACCCCGTCGCTTTCTGCCGCCGATTTGGTCCGTATCGAGAGGGTTTTTCCTTCGGGCATGACCCTGTTCCTGTTCTTGGCGGAGGCTCAATCGCGCGGCCCCCGCGTCGCTCCTTATGCCCGCCCTTCGCACCCGAGGGCAGACCCTTTAGGGAAAAATGCGCGCCTCGCGCTTGCGTTCCGCCCTATCCGCGCGGGCAGCCCCAGACCGGGGGTCAGTCCTCATCCTTCCTTTCGGTCATGCCGAGAATCTTCAGTTTTCGATGCAGGGCAGAGCGTTCCATTCCGATGAAGCTCGCCGTTTTCGAGATATTGCCAGAAAACCGGCGGATCTGGATGGTGAGATATTCGCGTTCGAACTCCTCGCGAGCCTCACGCAGGGGCACCCCCATCAGGCTGGAGAGGCCGATACCGCCCTTCACCCCGCCCTCGGTAATCTCGGCGGGCAGCATGTCGGGCTCGATCACCTGCATCTTGTCGCGCGGAGACAGGATTACCGTTCGTTCCACCACATTGCGCAGCTCGCGCACGTTGCCCGGCCAGTCGTAGGCCTGCAGCGTGGCCAGCGCGTCCTCGCTGACCTCGGGGGGAGGCAGGCCCTGCTCGGCCGCGTACCGGGCGAAGAAATGCGTGGCGAGCGCGGGGATATCGTCGCGCCGGTCGGCCAGCGACGGGATTTCGACCGGCACGACGTTCAGACGATAGAACAGGTCCTCGCGGAAGCGCTTCTCCTCGATTTCCTTCTGCAGATCGCGCGAGGTGGAGGAAACCACGCGCATATCCACGCCGATCTGGCGATTGCCCCCCACCCGCACGAAGCTCTGTTCGGTCAGCACGCGCAGGATGCGCGCCTGGGTGGAAAGCGGCATGTCCGCCACCTCGTCCAGGTAGAGCGTGCCACCATCGGCGGTTTCGAGCAGGCCGGGACGGATCAGCTTGCCGTCCTGTTCCTCGCCGAACAGCTCCTGTTCGAACCGTTCCGAGGTGATGCGCGCGGAATTGACGATCACGAACGCATTGGAGGCCCTCGGGCTCCAGCTGTGGAGCAGGCGGGCGGCCACTTCCTTGCCGCTTCCGGCGGGGCCGCTGATGAGCACGCGGCTGCCGGTATTGGCGACCCGCTTCAGCGTCGCGCGGACCTGGTTCACGGCGGCGGAGTTGCCGGTGAACTCTTCGCCCCCGCCCCCGTTATCCTGCTTCAGACGGGTATTCTCGCGCCGCAGGCGCTCGGTTTCGGTTGCCCGTTCCACCAGCAGCAGAAGCCGCTCCGTCTCGAAAGGCTTCTCGATGAAGTCCATCGCACCGCGGCTGACGGCGGAGACGGCTGTGTCGATGTTGCCGTGCCCGGAAAAGATGATGACCGGCAGTTCCGGCTCGCGCGCCTTGATCGCATCGAGCACTTCGAGCCCGTCCATCGGGCTCCCGTGCAGCCACACATCGAGCAGGACGAGGCTGGGCCGCCGTTCGTCGACCATGCGCAACGCGCTGCCACTGTCGCCTGCCACCCGGCATTCGTATCCCTCATCGCTCAGGACGCCCGAAACGAGTTCACGAATATCGCGTTCGTCATCGACCACCAGAATGTCGACGGCCATCAGCTCGTACTCCCGGTTGAATGCGCGCTCATGCGGCTTGCTCCTCCGAAGCGGTTGGGTGCGTGGATTCGGGCGTCCGTGCGAAGCTCAGGATAACCTGGGTGCCCCGGGATGGCCCCGGCGCGAAGCTCATCTTCCCGCCATGCTCTTCCACGATCTTGCTCACGATCGCGAGGCCCAGGCCGGTGCCCTTCTCGCGCGTGGTGACATAAGGCTCTGCGATCCGGTCGCGATCTGCGGGCAGGCCCACGCCATTGTCCGACACGATCACGTCGATCATCTCTTCCGACGGTTCGATGGCCACCGCGATATGGCCGGCATAGTCCGGCTCGTCCTCGGCAGCGCGCGCCTGCACGGCCTCGACCGCGTTCTTGAGCACGTTGGTCATCGCCTGGCCGAACTGGTGGCGATCGCACATCAGCGAAACCGTGCCCTCAGGCGCGTTCAGTTCGAACCCGATGTCCTGATGCGCGACTTCCTGCAGGAACACCGCCTGGCGCACCAGGTCGAGCGCGTCCTCATCACGGAATACCGGTTTTGGCAGCCGCGCGAAGGACGAGAATTCGTCGACCATGGTCCGCAGAGCCCCGACCTGCCGCACGATCGTGCTGGTCAGTTCGTCGAACAGCGGGTCGTCCTCGCCCACCTGCCGGGCGTAGCGCCGGTTCAGGCGCTCGGTCGCCAGCTGGATAGGCGTCAGCGGGTTCTTGATCTCGTGCGCGATCCGCCGCGCCACGTCGGACCAGGCGGCCCGGCGCTGGTCGATCAGCTGGCGGGTGATATCCTCGAAAGTAATCACGTGTCCGCCGGTAGCGGGCGCTATGCGGACCGCCAGGGTCAGCAGATCGCCCCCCTTGTTGATGGTCACGATCCCGCTGCTGGCCCCCTGTGCCAGCAGGTCCGCGATCTGCGGGGTAACCTGCGCGAAGGACATGCCCCGCCCGTCCATCTCCGGCTCTTCGAACAGGAGCGCGCGGGCCGATGTGTTCATCAGCTGAATGTCACCGCCTTCGTCGATCGAGACGATCCCCGCGCTCATCGATTCGAGCACCGCTTCGATGAAGGCGCGTCGTTCATCGAGTTCGCGGTTGGCCTGCATCAGATCGTCGGTCTGCATCTCGAGCTGCGCGGTCATGCGGTTGAACGCACGGTTGAGCAGGCCAATCTCGTCGGCGCCGGTACGCCCTTCGATCCGCATCGCGAAGTTGCCCGCCCCCACCTTTCGCGCGGCAGCCACAAGGTCCGTCAGGGGCTCCACCTGGCGGTCGGCGAACCTCAACGCGAACCAGACGGCAAAACCCACCAGCGCCAGCGACACGAAGAACAGTGCCAGATTGAATCGCAGCTGGATCGCACGCGCTCTCTGCGTCAGCTCTCGATACTGGACCATGATATCGGTCGCGCGCTGGAAGTCGGTGAAGGAAAGCGCCGTCGTGTTGCGCGCATTGTAGAGGTAGATGCCCGCCGTCCGGTCGATCGGGGTGACCGCTTCGATCCTCTCCTGGTCGGCGTAGACCACCTCCGTTTCGCCCGCTTCGATCCGCTTCAGGGCGCGGGCGCCGGTTTCCGCCGGCTTGTTCCCCTCGACGATCCCCGCCGCCACCGCGGTCGTGACCGTGCCATTGGGGAATGCCTGCAGGATCGCGCTTTCGCTGATGTCGCGCGCCTGCATCTGATAGAGATAGTCTTCCTGAAATTCGCGGCTGGTCAGGTCGTTCGCATCGCGCCTCTGCAGCAGGTAGAACACGTCGCCCGCCATTGTCGTGGTTTCCTGGGCGAGGTCGAACTGGTTCTGTTCGAAATAGCTTTCCGCAAACTCGTTGGTGCTTTCGAACAGGCCACGCGAATCGCTCGAAAACCAGAAATCCACGCCCGACTGGAACAGCACGGCGGCAAACACCGCCACCAGCAGTGTCGGAACCGCCGCGATCAGGGAGAACAGGAAGACCAGGCGCACGTGCAGCCGCGCGGTGCTCCCTGCCGCGCGGCGCAGCGCAAGCCGTCTGCCCAGCAGGACCAGCAGGGCCATGGCCGGAACCAGCGTGCCGACGAGCAGGATCGATATCTGCCGCGTCGGCAGCAACTGGGTATCGTTCGGCTGGTTCGAAAAGGCCGTCCAGGTGGCGAGGATCATGATGGCCAGCGCGGTGGCCGCGCCGATCTCGAGCCAACCGAAAAGGTTGGCCCGCCGCGACACGACGACCAGCCGCCGCGCGAGGCGTGAACCGCTTCTTGGTCTGCTGGAAGTCGCCATCATCGTTGCCAACTTACAACATCACTGTTGCGACATTACAAGTTGCAATAGCAGTTCGTCCCACCTTGCACCGCAACAGGGCCACGGCTGGTGGATTCGCGTGCCAGAACCGGCGCGTCGCTCAGGCCGCGCTGCGGACGAGGAATGGCTCGTAGAAGCGTTCGATCTCGCCCAGCACCTGCGCCGGATCGTCGATGAAGTTCACCGCCTTGCGGAACTCGGAGGAGCCGTAGAGGCCCTTCACATACCAGCCCAGATGCTTGCGCGCGATCTTCACCCCGACCTCGGGAGTGTAGTGATCGAGCATCCGGCGGAAATGCTCCACCACGACCGCATATTGCTCGTTCAACGGAGGATCGGCGCGCTTCTCGCCCGTCTGCCACCAGTGCATCACCTGGCCGAGCAGCCAGGGGCGGCCGTAGGCCCCGCGCCCGATCATCAGCCCATCCGCACCCGATTGCTCGAGCGCCCTGGCCGCATCGTCGATCGAGCAGATGTCGCCGTTGACGATCACGGGAATGTTCACCGCTTCCTTCACTCTGGCGATGAAGGACCAGTCGGCGCTGCCCTTGTACATCTGGTTGCGGGTGCGGCCGTGGACGGTGATCATCTTTACGCCCAGATCCTCGGCAATCCGCGCCAGCTCGGGCGCGTTGAGGCTGGCGTGGTCCCAGCCCATGCGCATCTTCACGGTCACCGGCACGTCGCCCGCCTTTACCGTGGCTTCCATCAGCTTCGTCGCCAGCGGCACCTCGCGCATCAGCGCGCTGCCCGCCAGCTGGCCGACGACCTTGCGCACAGGACAGCCGAAGTTGATGTCGATGATCGCCGCGCCATTGCCCTCCTGAAGCTTCGCGGCTTCAGCCATGCTCGCCGGATCGCAGCCGACCAGCTGCATGCTGACAGGCTCCTCGATCCGGTCCCAAGCGGCCTTCTGCACGCTCTGGCGCGTCTCGCGGATCGCGGCTTCGCTCGCGATCATCTCGGTCACGTTGAGGCCCGAGCCATAGCGGCGGACCAGCGTGCGGAAGGGCATGTCCGTCACACCCGTCATGGGCGCGAGGATCACGGGCGTTTGCACGCGCACGTCGCCAATGGCGATCGGCTTCGGGGCCGAGGGAGGGGTTGGCACTTCAAGCATGGGGAAGCGCGCCAGATAGTGGATTGCCGCCGCTATCGCAAGCGCGTAGCCCCGGCGACCAATGGCAAAACCCGCAGACCAGTCCCGTTTCGCCGCGATCATCGTGGCCGCAGGCACGGGCTCGCGCGCTGGCCAATCGCTTCCCAAGCAATATGTCCGGTGGCGCGGCAAGCCGGTGTTGCGCCACAGCGCAGAAACGCTGCTGGCTGCAGGGGCGCAACCGCTGGCGGTTGCCATCGCGCCCGATGCTGCGGACTTGGCGCGCGAGGCGCTGGCCGGGCTCGACAGCATCATCCTTGTCGATGGCGGCGCGACACGGCGCGCTTCGGTTGCTGCGGGGCTCGAGGCGCTGGCGGGCGAGGCACCCGACCGCGTGCTGATTCACGACGCCGCGCGCCCCACCCTGCCCCAACCCGTGATCGCCCGCGTCCTGGCCGCGCTGGACGATCATCCCGGGGCCATCCCCGCCCTGCCCGTGGTCGACACCATTGCGCGCACGAAGCACGGCGTGATGACCGGGCAGGAGGACCGCACCACCCTCGCCCGCGTGCAGACACCGCAGGGGTTCCACTTTGCCGATATCCTGAGCGCGCACCGCGCCTGGGATGGGGACGAAGAGCCGACCGACGATGCCCAGGTGCTGCGTGCGGAAGGCAAGGAAGTCGCCGTCGTCGCGGGTGACGAGCGCCTCGCCAAACTTACGTTCGCACAGGATTTCGCAATGCAGGCACCACCCGTTCGCACCGGCACCGGTTTCGACGTTCACGCCCTGGCCGAGGGTGAGGAGCTGTGGCTCGGCGGGTGCAAGATCGATCACGACAAGGGGCTGGCAGGCCACAGCGATGCCGATGTCGCGCTGCATGCGCTGGTCGATGCCATTCTGGGTGCGATCGGCAATGGCGATATTGGCACGCACTTCCCGCCCGGCGACGATCGCTGGAAAGGCGCATCCTCGGGCCAGTTCCTGCAGCATGCCGTTTCTCTGGCAAGCGAAGCGGGGTACCGGATCGGCAATCTCGATGTCACGATCATCTGCGAGGCGCCCAAGATCGGTCCGCACAAGGATACCATGCGCGAAAAGATCGCCGAGTTGGCGGGTATTCAGATAGCTGCTGTCAGCGTAAAAGCGACCACGACGGAGAAGCTCGGCTTTACCGGCCGCGGCGAAGGGATCGCCGCGCAGGATGCCGCCACACTCATCAGGGAGGACTTCCAGTGACCTTTCGTTTCCGGACCATCGCGGTGGCAGCAGCGCTGGCCTCGCTCGGCCAGCCTCTCGCGGCCCAGAGCTCGGCCTGCGTCCAGCCCGAGGACCTGGCCGACACCGTGACCTATGCGATGCCCTTGTTCCTCCAGGGCCTGCAGTCCAAATGCGCGACCGCGCTTCCTGCCGACAGTTTCATCCTTTCGCAGGGCGAATCCTTCGCGCAGTCGTTCGAGCCGTTGAGGGACGAAGCATGGCCCGGCGCACGCCGCACCCTGATGCGCTTCATCGAGAGCGAAGCTGCGGCGGCGGAGGATAGCGAAGGCGCGGACGCGACCACTGCGGGCTTCGTGCAGATTCTCTCATCGCTCGATGGCGACGAACTGCGTCCCTTCGTCGACGGGATCGGCGTCCAGCTGATCGCGGAGGAGATCAAGCCGGCGACCTGCGGAGACATAGAGAAGGTTCTCCCGCTGCTCGCCCCCCTCCCCCCGCAGAACTACGGCGGACTTGTGTCGGCCATCTTCGGCCTCGTGTCCGAGGGTGAGAGCGACGGCTTCGTCTGCGCAGCCGCCGCGCAATGACCAGCGCGCTGCTCCCTTCCGATGTTCTCGACCTTGCCCGGCGCGTGGTCGACGAAAACCGCGCGGCATCGCGAAAGGTCGCGCTGGCGGAAAGCTGCACCGGGGGGCTCGTCTCCGCCGCAATAACCGAGATCGCGGGATCTTCGAGCGTGCTCGACCGTGGCTTCGTGACCTATTCCAACGAAGCCAAGATGGAGCTTCTGGGGGTCTCGCAGGACATTATCGAGACCTTCGGCGCGGTCTCCATCGCCTGCGTCTGGGCGATGGCACAGGGCGCGCTCGCCAATAGCAATGCCGATGTGGCGGTTGCGATCAGCGGCGTTGCCGGGCCCGGCGGCGGCACGGCAACCAAGCCGGTCGGCACGGTGGTGTTCGCACGCGCCATCCGCGGCGACGGAAGCGAGCCCGAAGGCGAACTGAAAAGCTTCGGCGATCTCGGCCGTGCGGAAATCCGCCGTCAGGCGACGCTCTGCGCGCTGGAGCTGCTGTTGCCGTAAAGCTCGTGGGCGCGTTCCTCGAACGCGGTCATCATTCGCCGGAAGGCACGGTCGAAATAGGCCCCGGCCAGCGTTTCGAAGATCTTGCTCTTGAAAGTGAAATCGACGCAGAAATCGATCTCGCATCCGCCCTCCGCCGGTTCGAACTGCCAATCGTTCTGCAGATCGCTCAGCGGGCCGTCGACGTAGTGAACCCGAATGCTCCGGGGCCGCTTCTTTTCGACGCGGGAGGTAAACTTCTCGCGGATCGCCTTGAAGCCCACGACCATGTCCGCAACCATCTCGGTCTCGCTATCGGACTGTATCCGCGTCGCGATCACCCAGGGCAGGAATTTCGGATAGCTCTTCACGTCAGCGACCAGATCGAACATCTGCTCGGGCGTATAGGGCAGGACGCGCTTCTGGTGGATGCCCGGCATCAGGCTTTCCCGGAGCGTGCCGCCTCGCGGGCCAGGCGCTCTTCGCGGGCGGCCTTCATCTGGGCGAAATCGTCCCCCGCGTGGTAGCTGGAACGGGTCAGCGGGCTCGATGCGACCTGCAGGAAGCCCTTGGCCCGCGCGATCGCGCCATAGGCATCGAAGGCCTTGGGCGTCACGAAATCCTCGACCTTCGCGTGCTTGGGCGTCGGCTGCAGATACTGCCCCAGCGTGACGAAATCGACATCCGCGCTCCGCATGTCGTCCATCACCTGATGCACTTCCAGGCGCTGTTCTCCCAGGCCCAGCATCATGCCCGACTTGGTGAAGATGGTGGGATCGTGGCTCTTCACCTCCTCCAGCAGGCGGAGCGAGGCGTAGTAGCGCGCGCCTGGGCGAATAGTGGGGTAGAGACGCGGCACGGTTTCGAGGTTGTGATTGAACACGTCCGGACCCGCTTCGCAGATCGCCTCGATCGCCGGGCGCATCTTGCCGCGGAAATCGGGGGTCAGAATCTCGATCGTGGTGTCCGGCGTCTCGCGCCGCAGCGCCTCGATCACCTTCACGAACTGCCCCGCCCCGCCATCGGGCAGATCGTCGCGATCGACCGAGGTGATGACGATGTGCTCCAGCCCCATCTTGCCCGCCGCAATGGCGACATTTTCGGGCTCCATCGGATCGACCAGCCGCGGCATTCCGGTCTTGACGTTGCAGAACGCGCAGGCGCGCGTGCAGACATCGCCCAGGATCATCACGGTGGCGTGCTTCTTCTCCCAGCACTCGCCGATATTGGGGCAAGCAGCCTCTTCGCACACCGTATTGAGGCCGAGGTCGCGCATCAGGCGGCGCGTTTCCTGGTACCCCTTGCTCACCGGGGCCTTAACCCGGATCCAGTCCGGCTTGCGGGCCCGCGGGGGGCGTTGTTCTTCGGGGTTCGGGGCGGAGGAGAGGTCGTTCATGCCCGCCATCTAGGAGCCTCACCCGTTCGAGGCAATGCCGCGCCTTGCCAGCGCCGCTCCGCTCGCCCATGTGGCAGCGCATGTCAGAAATGCAGGCCCACAACATCGCCCTCCTCATCGATGCCGACAATGTCGACCCAAACGGGATCGACTCGGTACTGACCGTGCTCGCCGAGCTGGGTCAGGTGAACATTCGCCGCGCCTACGGCAACTGGGCGAAGGACGCGCTCAAGCGCTGGGGCGACATCACCAATCGCTACGGCATTCGCCCGCACCAGCAGTTCGACCTGACGCGCGGCAAGAACGCGACCGACATGGCGATGACGATCGACGCGGTCGATCTGCTGTACCAGGGCAAGGTCGATGGCTTCGGCATCATGAGTTCGGACAGCGACTTCACCCCGCTGGTCACCAGGCTGAGGCAGGACGGTCTGCCGGTCTATTGCTTCGGCGACGCCAAGACGCCGCAGGCCCTGCAGCGGGCGTGCACGCGCTTTATCGACACCGCCAAGCTGGTGCGCGGGCAATCGCGCGATGCAGGAAACGATGCCAAGTCCGAAAAGGTGGATATCGATGAAGAGCTCATCCAGCTCCTGGGCGATGCGTGGAAAGCGTCCAGCCGCGACGACAATGGCTTCGCCCGCCTGCACGAGGTCGGCCAGATCGCGGGCAACCGCTCCAGCTTCGACGTGCGCAACTACGGCTTCAAGCGCCTGTCCGAACTGATCGCCTCGCTCGACCGTTTCGAGATGAAGCGCGGCCAGGACGATCAGCTCTACGTGCGTCGCCTGAGGTAGGCTGCTCCCGGCGCGAATAAGAAACGGCGCGGAAAGGCCTCCCTTCCCGCGCCGCCTCCTGCTTTATAGTACCGGACTGGTGCCGGCTGGCGGTCGTCGCTCAGCCCTCCGCCCGCTGTTCGGCGTAGGCCGACCAGAGGCGAGTGATGCCCTGGCGTTCGCCCTGCACCTTGGCGAAGGTTTCCCGGGCGTTCGCATAATCGCCGGCCATTACCTGGGCGATCCCGAGTCGGGTCAGCACGGTCTCACGATCCACATCGGAGCGCGTCAGCGCCAACTGATACAATTCAGCCGCTTGTGCGAAACGGTCCAGGCTGAAATGGGCGTCGCCAGCCAGCGTCGCGCGCTTCGCGGTCGCGCCGGAAGCGCGCGCTTCGCTGGCAAGCGCGGACAGGTCTTCGCGCACGATCTCCGAACGGTTGGTCGCTTCGGACAGCGCATTGGCCACGAAGGAAACGTCGCGCGAGATCAGACCGGCGGCAAGCCCTTCCTGCGTCACGGCCAGTACTTCGCCCGGCAGCTGCCGCACGCCCGCGACTTCGATGTACTTCTCATACTCGGCGCCGGAATCGAGGGCATCGGCCGCACGCAGAAGTCGCAAAAGATCCAGCGTTTCCTCGTCGCCATACTTTTTGAAATTACGCTGGATGTTAACCGCATCGCCCCAGGTCACCGCGTCCGGGTAATACCGCGCGAGGAGGATGCTGTACTTCGTGGAGGGTTCGTACTGCTCGCTCTGGTATGCCGTCCTGACAGCCTGCTGCAGGAGTTCCTTCGCAGGCTTGGTGCCAGCATCGATGTTCTGCTGGATCAGGGTATCGAAGTAGCCGATCGAACCGGCTTCGTTATTCTCCAGCGCGGCAGCCTGAGCGATCAGCGACTGCGCGGTGTCGGCCTTGTAGCCCAGCGATGCAGCCTTCTCCAGGTAGGTGCGGGCGGCCGCGTAATCGTTCAGATCGTAGGCGATCGTTCCTGCAACGAAGGTATATTGCGGCAGGTCCGCCTCTGTCACCTTGCCGCTGTCCAACATCAATTCGATGCCGGTACGCTGCAGGTTCAGGTCTTCCAGCTGGCGGCCAAGGTTATACAGCGCACCGCCGTAGGCCAGTCGATCATCGTCGTTCTTGACCGATTCGCGCACCTGGGGGGCGGTCATGCGATCGCGCAGCGACGCGTAATCCGGATTTTCCTTGCCGAGCTCTTCGTTGATGGGCGCGAAGGCTTTGATGAAATCCTTCGAGTATTTCGGTGCCTTCTGAGCATAGGCGGGCGTCTCGTAGGCGGTGACACCAAGCGCACCCACGCTCATCAGCGCGGCCGCGATTGCGAGCCTCGAAGCCTTGCGGGGGCGGTTTGTGAACAACGGCATTAATCTCTCCTGTTCTGAATCGCGTCGGGGGACGCGACCGGGTATTCCGACTTATCTGAATAACGCGCGGCCTATGATGAAGTGCCGCGTGAACGTCCAGATCGTGCAGGGAGACGGTTGAATGGTGCTTGAATGACTCATCAAGCCTGAATTGCCGCTCTCGCGGCCAAAAATGTGGACAAACGGCACATGGGGAAGGATGGGAGGTTGGTCTTGCTGGCACCCCCCACAGCTTTCCCCTAACCTGCCTCCATTGCGCGGAAGACGCAGCCGAAATAGCTAACCGAGCGGATATTCCTTGAGCGACGAAACCGAAACCCTGCCCCCGCCCAGCCCCATGGGCGAGTATGACCGCATCGACATCGTCGATGAGATGAAGACGAGCTATCTCGATTACGCGATGAGCGTGATCGTGAGCCGCGCGCTGCCCGATGTGCGCGACGGCCTGAAGCCCGTCCATCGCCGGATTCTCTTCGCCAGCCAGGAAGGCGGCTTCGTTTCCGGGCGGCCTTATCGCAAGAGCGCCAAGATCGTCGGCGACGTGATGGGTAACTACCACCCGCACGGCGACAGCGCGATCTACGACGCGCTCGCGCGGATGACGCAAAGCTGGTCGATGCGGGTTCCGCTGATCGACGGCCAGGGCAATTTCGGTTCGATGGACCCCGATCCCCCGGCGTCCATGCGTTATACCGAGGCACGGCTGGAAAAGGTCGCCAACGCGCTGCTCGACGATCTGGACAAGGATACCGTCGACTTCGCGGAAAACTACGACGGTTCGCGCGAGGAGCCGACCGTATTGCCTGCGGGCTTCCCCAACCTGCTGGTCAACGGCGCAGGCGGTATCGCGGTGGGCATAGCCACCAATGTCCCGCCGCACAACCTCGGCGAAGTGATCGACGGTTGCATGGCCTATATGGCCAATCCGGGCATCACCTCTGAAGAGCTGATCGAGTATATCCCGGGGCCCGATTTCCCGACCGCGCCGTTGATTCTGGGCCAGTCGGGCGCGCGCTCCGCCTACCTGACCGGGCGCGGGTCGATCATGATGCGCGCGCGGCACGAGATCGAAACCGGCCGCAACGACCGGCAGAGCATCGTCCTCACCTCGATCCCCTTCCAGGTCGGCAAGAACATGCTGGTCGAACGGATCGCCGATGCCGCGAAGGAAAAGCGGATCGAAGGCATTTCGGACATCCGCGACGAAAGCTCGCGCGAAGGCGTGCGCGTGGTCGTGGACCTGAAGCGCGATGCCTCGCCCGAGGTCGTGCTCAATCAGCTGTGGCGCTACAGCCCCGCGCAGGCGAGCTTCCCCGCCAACATGCTGGCGATCCGCGGCGGGCGGCCCGAAGTCCTGTCCCTGCGCGACATCATCCAGGCCTTCATCCAGTTCCGCGAACAGGTCATCACCCGGCGCACAAAGTTCGAACTGAACAAGGCGCGCGACCGGGCGCACATCTTGCTCGGCCTGGTGGTCGCCGTCTCCAACCTCGATGAGGTGGTGGCGATCATCCGCGGATCGCCCAATCCCGCCGAAGCCCGTGCCAAGCTGCTCCGCAAGGAATGGCCGATCGGCGACATCGCGCAGTATATCGAACTGGTCGAGGCGATCGACCTGTCTTCCGAACAGGAAGGCGGCACCTATCGCCTGTCAGAACGGCAGGTGAAGGCGATCCTCGAACTGCGCCTGCACCGCCTCACCGCGCTGGGCCGCGACGAGATTGGCGACGAGCTGAAGGAACTGTCGGTCAAGATCGAGGAATATCTCTCGATCCTCGCCGACCGGCGCAAGCTCTACCAGGTCATGCGGGAAGAGCTCGAGGCGATCCGCGAACAATACGCGACACCCCGCATCTCCGAAATCGCGCCTGCATGGGACGGTCTCGAAGACGAAGACCTGATCGAGCAGGAGGACATGGTCGTCACCGTCACCCACGGCGGTTACATCAAGCGCACGCCGCTACAGTCCTTCCGCGCGCAGGCGCGCGGCGGCAAGGGCCGCAGCTCGATGGCGACCAAGGACGAGGATGCGGTGGTCGAGATGTTCGTCACCAGCACCCACAACCCTGTGCTGTTCTTCACCAATACGGGCCGCGTCTATCGCATGAAGGTGTGGAAGCTGCCCGAAGGTAGCCCGACCACCAAGGGCCGCCCGATGGTCAACCTGCTGCCTCTGGGCGAGGACGAGCGCGTGACCAACGTGCTCCCCCTGCCGCAGGACGAGGCGGAGTGGAGCAAGCTCAACATCGTCTTTGCGACCGAACAGGGTATGGTCCGGCGCAACTCGATGGATTCCTTCACCAATATCCCGTCGAACGGAAAATACGCGATGGGCTTCGTCGAAGGCAGCGGCGACCGGCTGATCGGCGTGCGCCTGCTGAACGAGGATCAGGAGATTTTCCTCGCCTCGGACGCGGGCAAGGCGATCCGCTTCGCCGCTACCGACGCGCGCGAGACCAAGAGCCGTACCGGCATCGGCGTGCGCGGCATGAAGCTGAAGGAAGGCGACAAGGTCGTCAGCCTCGCCGTGCTGCATCCGCTGGCGCACGACATGGAGACCCGCGAGGCATACCTGCGCGGCGCGGTGTGGAAGAACAACGACACCGCCCACACGCTCGACCCGGATATCGCGGCGGCGATGGAGGAGAACGAGGAGTTCATCTTGACCCTTACCGCCAACGGCTACGGCAAGATCTCCTCGGCCTACGAATACCGCACCATCGGGCGCGGCGGCCAGGGCATCACGAATATCGGCGAGCCCAGCAATGCCAGCCGTAACGGGCCGGTGGTCGCCAGCTTCCCGGTACGCCACGGCATGCAACTGATGCTGGTGACCGACCAGGCCAAGCTGATCCGCCTGCCCATAGATTTCAGGCACCTCATTCCCGACGGGTTCGAGAACCACAAGGGCTGGTCAATTTACGGTCGCGGATCTTCGGGCGTGAAGGTGTTCGATGTCGCCAAGGGCGAACAGATCGTGGGCGCAGCGCGGATCGACGAGGACGCCGATCCGGAAAACGACGCCGAAGCGGCGATCATGGACGAACGCATGGCGCGCGAGGACCAGACAACCACGCCGCACACAACGCTCGACCGGGACGATCCGCCGCCGACCGATGTGTAAAGACAGACGAAAGGAAGGTGGTGTCGGTGCTGGCCGCTAGCGCCTGAACCGGCGCAACGTCTGCACCACGCCGGTCGCGATCAGCATCTGGCCGACATAATAGGTCGGCCAGATCAGAAGATCGGGAAGCGGCGCCAGATCGACCGGACCCAGTCGGCTGAAGATCAGCCAGTCCGACACCACGAACAGCAGCGCGCCCAGCCCCACCCTCCAGCGGGGGAACAGGCTGAGCCACGCGGCCACCGCCATCCCGCCAAGCGTCGTGGCGTATAACGCGACGGCCCAATCCCGGCTCAGCAGCCAGCTTGCGATCGGGACCGCGAGGAACAGGAGGACTGCGGCCCAGGACGTGACGGTGCTCATCTCCGGGCGAAGATTTCTGCGGTAGAAGAGGATCGCTGCGACAGGGCTCGCGGCGAAGGCGCCGCCGCCCGCCACGAAGGAAAGCTCTATCAGGGCATCGCCAGTAGCGCCCAGGGCAAGCGCCACGACGAACAGCCCCGCGCGCAAACCCCGGGTACGCTGCGCTGCATAAAGCGCGAGAAAGCCGACCGCGCCCGTCTTGACCAGGATGGACGCAAGCCCCTCCCACGCGGTGCCTTCCAGGAAAGGAAGTGCAACGGCGCACGCTATGCTCAACACGAGCCACGGGCGATGCTGGACGAGGGCGCGGCGGGGGATCGGGGAACTCCTCTCGGGTTCGCGTTGCGGTTGATTTTCGCGCAACAGCGAGGCGGTGTAAAGCGGTTAACAGGTCGCGAACCGGGCCATCCCGCCGCCCGCTCATGGGCCTTGGCGCGATGGCTCGCCGCGATTTTTCCAAGCATCTTCTGATAGATGCCCCGGAACGCGATCTCGTTCCCGCGGCCCGGCCCGGCGCTGCCGATTGCGGAGAGCCTCCCCAGCGCCTAGGTGCGCGTGCATGGCACATGACGTTCACATCATCGGCGGCGGGCTCGCCGGAAGAGAGGCCGCATGGCAGCTCGCGCAGGCAGGGCTGAGAGTGCGCCTTTCGGAAATGCGCGGCGCGCCCGAAGACAGGGGGGGAGAAATGACCCCCGCGCACCAGACCGAGGGGCTCGCCGAACTGGTCTGCTCCAATTCCTTCCGCTCCGACGACAGCGACAAGAACGCGGTCGGCCTGCTGCACGACGAGATGCGGCGGCTCGATTCCATCGTGATGCGGGCGGGCGAGAAGGCCCGCGTTCCCGCCGGCAGCGCGATGGCGGTGGACCGCGATGTGTTCTCGGCCGAGGTGGAACGCACACTCGCCAATCATCCCAATATCGAGATCGTGCGCGAACGGGTCGACACGCTGCCCGACGCCGGGCTCACCATCGTAGCCACAGGCCCTCTGACCGCGCGGACACTCGCCGAGAGCATCGTGCAGGCCACCGGCGAGGATCGGCTGGCCTTCTTCGATGCCATCGCACCCATCGTCCACCGCGACAGCATCGACATGACCAAGTGCTGGATTCAGAGCCGCTGGAACAAGCGGACTGAAGCCAGCAACGAAGACGGCGACTACATCAACTGCCCCATGACGAAGGAGCAGTACGAAACATTCGTCCAGGCGCTGGTCGATGGCGAGAAGACCGAGTTCAAGGAATGGGAGGCCGACACCCCCTATTTCGACGGCTGCATGCCGATCGAGGTCATGGCGGAACGCGGGGTGGAAACGCTCCGCTACGGCCCGATGAAGGGCGTCGGGCTCGACAACCCTTACGACACTACGGAAGAACACCCGCAGGGCCGCTGGCCCTACGCCGTCGTCCAGCTGCGGCAGGACAACAAGCTGGGCACACTGTGGAACATGGTGGGCTTCCAGACCAAGCTGAAATACGGCGCGCAGGTGGAGCTTTTCCGCACGATTCCCGGGCTTGAGAACGCCGAATTCGCGCGGCTGGGCGGGCTGCACCGCAATACCTTCATCAACTCGCCCCTGGTGCTTGACCGGCAGCTACGCCTGAAGAGCGCGCCGCATGTCCGCTTTGCCGGGCAGATCACCGGGTGCGAAGGCTACGTCGAAAGTTCGGCGGTCGGCCTGATGGCGGGATTGATGGTCGCCGCCGAGCATCGCGGCGAGGACTGGTCCCCGCCGCCGCGCACCACCGCGCTGGGCGCATTGCTGAGCCACGTGACCGGCGATGCCGAGACGGAGACCTTCCAGCCCATGAACGTCAATTTCGGCCTCTTCCCGCCGCTGCACGAGGTGAAGAAGAAACAGCGCAAGGAAGCCTATACTTCCCGCGCCAAGGCGGAACTGGGCGAATGGCTCGCCAGCCGGGAGCGGGTGCCCGCCTAGCAGGCGCAGCGCGGCTTTTTCTTGCGTTTGGGCGCGGTGGTGGCGAACTCCGCCTGCGTAAGCGTGCGGTCGCCGTCCGCATCGGCGCCTTCGAACTTGTCGACGGTGGTTACCGCCCATTCCTCGAACGTGAGCAGGTTGTTGCCATCCCTGTCGAGCTTGCGGAAGGCCTTGGTTCGGGTCGAGAGCATCTCGTTGCGGGTGATCTTGAGGTCACGGTTCCGGTCGTAGCGGAAGAAGCGCCGCTGTTCCCGTGTGAGTTCCGTGGCCTGCGGCGGTGCCGGGCCCGTCAGATCGGCAGGGTCGGCTTGCGGCAATACGTCTTCGGCAGCGGTTTCGGTCGGTTCGGGAAGCGGAGGCGGCGCGGCTTCTTCCACCTGTGCCCTGCCCTGCCACCAGAAAATGCCGACCCCGGCGAGCGCGAGGCCCAGTACCGTGCCCAGCACCAATCGATCCAGCCCCTGCCCCTTCATCCGCGCGTCCCCCCGGAAACCCGTTCAGCGCCCTAGCATACCCGTGCGCACGGCGGCGAGGAAGTCGCCACCTGTCGAGAGCATTGGTCGCTCCCGCAAGAGGGCGCGACCACCGAGTACACCCAGGATAGCAAAAGGCCTGAGATTTCTCGGCAGGCCTGGACTTTCTGCACTCGCGTGACCCAGATCGGCTGCAACCGCGCGCACCAGCGCGCTCTCGGCCTCGCTCGCACAATGCTGTGCCAGGTCTGCGAGTGCCCAGCGCATCCCGGCGGCATCGACCACCTCGGCCTCGGCAACATGCAGCGCCGATGCTGCGACGGCCCAGCTGCGCGCGCGCCGACCTGCGAAAGCGATGGCGACATCGCGCGTCAGCTCCTCAGCCGCAGCGATCTGCTCCCACCCGTCGACCAGGCCGCCCAGCCGCGAAATATCGGCATCCCAACCCGCCAGCCGCGCCAGCAGCGGCTCGCCCTTGGGCCATTCTGCCGGGGACTGGGCAAAGCGATCCCGCCACCACGCCAGCTTGAGTTGCGCAATGATCGGCTCGCTCGCCTGACGCCCCGCGTCGGCCAGCCGCCGGTCCAGCGCGAACAGATCCTGGAATACCGGGCGCGCATCGCGCGGGGCGTAAGCCAGCGCGAGAGCCAGCGGGGGATCGGGCGAACCCGGCGCCAAGTCGGAAGAATGCGAAGCTGCCACGCTGCGTCAGATGCGCGCGTCTTAACCTCGCTTCAACCCTGATCGGTCAAACACTGCTTACTGCCACCCGTCTATGGGATGCGCCGATATGGGGCCCGCCCCATGGTTAACCGAGGCGGGAGACGGACACGGATTCAGGCTGTCGATGAAGAGCGAAGGGCGAACATGAACTTTCTGCCCCGCCTGCGCCGCGACGTTCGCGGCAACACGCTCGCCATGGCCGCTGCGGCGATGATCCCGCTGATCGGGATTATCGGCGGCGCGGTGGACATCAGCCGCATGTATATCGTGAAGACCCGCCTGCAGCATGCTTGCGATGCGGGCGCTCTGGCAGGTCGCAAGGCGATGGGCAGCGGCCAGTGGAGCCAGGCAAGCTACGCCCCGCGCATCGCCGCCGAGCGCTTCTTCGATGCAAATATTGCACCCCAGGCCTACGGATCGGAGGACATCAGCCGCACTTTCACGGAAAACGCGGGCAAGGTCACCGGCACGGCATCCGCCGTCGTGCCGATGAGCCTGATGCGAATCTTCGGCTTTTCGCGGGACACGCTGTCGGTCACCTGCGATGCGGAAATGCGGCTGCCGAATACGGACATCATGTTCGTGCTGGACGTCACCGGATCGATGGACAGGAACATTCCCGGGGATTCGACGAGGAAGATGGATGGCCTGAAAACCTCGGTAAAGTGCTTCTACGAAATCGTCGCCCGGCGCGATACGACCGCCAATTGCGCTACCGGCGTTCCCAGCGGCGGCACCAGCAGCGATGTGCAGATCCGCTTCGGCTTCGTGCCCTACAATACGAATGTGAATGTCGGCCGCCTGCTGCCCGCGTCCTTTTTCAAGGATACACAGTATTATCAGACCCGCATACAAAGCGGCGGGGGCAACAGCTGGGGTGCGTGGTACACCACCGGCTGGGAAAGCTGTGGCCAGGGCAACTCGGCCACGGTGCAGAATGTGGAAATCGATCGAACCTGGTTCTTCGGCAACTGGTGCAAATACAATCGCCGCGAGCTGACCGGCTCGCCCGTCACCTACTCCTATGATCGGTTTCCCGTGGATGTCAGCGGATTCAAGACGGGCACCCGCACGAGTGCCGAGGTCACGATCAACGGCAGTTACACCCGCACGGTCGACTGGCCCGGCTGCATCGAGGAGCGCCAGACAAAGCGCGCAAACAATTACTGGCCAATCCCCTCTGACGCGTACGATCTCCAGATCGACCTTCCGCCGACCAGCGATGCCACGCGCTGGGCCCCTGCCCTGCCGGACCTGATCTATACACGCGGTTCAAGAAGCGCGACCGATTCCCGGTATTTCACCCGGTCACCCATCAGCAACACCAACGAGGATTACGGCCAGCCGTCCGACTACTGCCCGACCGAAGCGAAGAAGCTGCAGGAATGGACCACCGCAAGCAGTTTCGAATCCTATGTCGACAGCCTTACGCCCAACGGAAACACCTATCACGATATCGGTCTGCTGTGGGGCGCGCGGCTGTTGTCCTCCAGCGGCATCTTCCAGTCGGAGAACGAGCTGACGCCTAGGGGCGGCGAAATCGACCGGCACCTGATCTTCATGACCGACGGCGATACGGTTGCGAACAATTACGACTACACGGCCTACGGGATTGGCTGGTACGATCAGCGCACCACCACCAGCAACGACCGGGATGCATACGACAAACAGGTCAACGCGCGCTTTGATGCGCTGTGCAAGCAGATAAAGAACATGACTCCGCGCGGCATCACCCTGTGGGTGGTCTCCTTCGGCGACGGCACGAACAGTGAGACGAAAAACCGCCTGCAGGGCTGCGCAACCGGTAACACATACTATTTCCACGCCGCCGATTCGGCACAGCTGCAACAGACCTTCAAGCAAATCGCCGACGATATCTCGCAACTGAGGCTGACGCGGTGAGGCTGCCCGCTCTCCTCTCTCGCCTGCGCAAGGACCGGGACGGTGCAACGCTTATCGAGTTTGCCATCGTCGCGCCGGTCCTGTGCCTGATGCTGATGGGCGCGTTCGACGTGGCGCATTCGCTTTACCTGCGGACCGTGACCGAGGGCATCATGCAGAAGGCCGGGCGCGATTCCTCGCTGGAAACCAGTTCGGCCGAGAGTGTGCAGGACGCGCTCGACGCGAAGGTGAAGGCGCAGATCCGCGATCTGGTCAGCGATGCCCAGGTCGACACCAAACGCCGGTTCTACCGCAGCTTCGCCGAAGCCAAGGCCGCCAAGCCGGAAACCTTCAACGACACCGATTCCAACGGTCGCTGCAATGACGGCGAAGCTTACGAAGATGCCAACGGCAATAATGTCTGGGACGATGATGGCGGCAACAAGGGCCAAGGCGCCGCCAAGGATGCGGTCTATTACACCGTCATCATCAAATATGATGCGCTCTTCCCCTTCTGGTCGATGATCGGCGGCAGCGAGAAGAATACGGTTACCGCGTCGACCATCCTGCGCAACCAGCCCTACAACGGCCAGGAAAGTTACGATGCGCCGGTGTGGAGGAACTGCACATGATCGCCGCGATCGCCCGCAGGATGGCGGTTTTGCGCCAGGTCGCCCATGACAGGACCGGGCTGGCGCTGGTCGAGTTCGCGCTCTCCCTGCCGCTGGTGCTCACGCTGGCGCTGACCGGTGCGGAACTGACCAACTACATCACCGTGCGCATGCGCATCAGCCAGCTGGCACTGCATCTGGCGGATAACGCCGCACGCGTCGGGGTCGGCGGGCCGCGAGAGGCGAAGAAGGTCTACGAATCGGACATCTACGATCTGATGGACGGCGCACAGCTGCAGGCTGGCGAGCTGGATCTCTACGAGCAGGGCTATGTCATCGTCTCCAGTCTGGAGCCGATGGCAGGCGCCAATCCCAACAACAAGGCGCGCATTCGCTGGCAACGCTGCCAGGGCGATATTCCCTATGATTCACCCTATGATGACCAGACCGAAAACCTGGACGGAATGGGCCCCACAGGCCGGCAGGCACAGGTCCAGCCCGATGGCGTGACCATGTTCGTGCAGGTCTATTACCAGTACGAACCGCTGGTTTCGGCGTCGCTGGTTCCGGGGATAGAGATTACCGAAACGGCTTCCATGATGGTGCGCGAACGTCGCGATACCAGCGGTTCCAACGACGGGCTCTATCCGGTGAGCGGCGTGACGCCGGCAACGTGCACTGCTCCTGCCCCCACGCCGACTCCCACGCCGACACCGACCAATCCCTATCGGGACCATGCTGCGCCCGGCGTCTGCCATACGACGCATTGGGACGGCTATCACTGCCACTGATGCAGCCCCGAGGGGCACAGGCAACCGATGGAAGGCCGGGGAACGCATTGCCAGCGTCCCCCGGGCCAAGGTCTAGTCCTCGACGTAGCAGACCTTCTTCACCGCCTTCACGATCGAAGGCGTGTCGATCAGCGCCATCGCCTCGAGGTTCGCTGCATAGGGCAGCGGAACATCGGCATTGGTCACGCGTGTGACCGGCGCATCGAGATAGTCGAAGCCTTCCTCCATGCAGATCGCAACGATCTCGCTGGAGATGGAGCAGGTCGCCCAACCCTCTTCGGCAACCACCATGCGGTTGGTCTTCTTCAGGCTTTCGAGCACGGTCTCGCGGTCGAGCGGACGCAGCGTGCGCAGGTCGATCACCTCGGCCTCGATCCCCTGCCCCGCCAGTTCCTCCGCCGCTTCCAGCGCCAGGCCGACCGCGATCGAATAGCTGACGATGGTGACATCGCTGCCTTCGCGCACGATCCGGGCCTTGCCGATGGGAAGGACGTAATCGTCCATGTCGGGCACGTCGAAGCTGCGGCCGTAGACCAGCTCGTTTTCGAGGAAGACGACCGGGTCTTCGCTGCGGATCGCCGCCTTCATCAGGCCCTTGGCGTCCGCCGCGTCATAGGGCGCGATCACGATCAGACCGGGCACGCTGGCGTACCAGGGCCCATAGTTCTGGCTGTGCTGCGCGGCGACGCGGCTGGCCGCGCCGTTGGGTCCGCGGAATACGACCGGGCAGCGCATCTGGCCGCCGCTCATGTAATTGGTCTTGGCCGCCGAGTTCACGATGTGGTCGATAGCCTGCATCGCAAAGTTGAACGTCATGAACTCCACGATCGGGCGCAGGCCGCCCATCGCCGCGCCGGTGCCCAGCCCGGCAAAGCCGTATTCGGTGATCGGCGTATCGACCACGCGCTTCGCGCCGAATTCGTCCAGCAGGCCCTGGGTGACCTTGTAGGCGCCCTGATATTCGGCGACTTCCTCGCCCATCACGAACACGCGTTCGTCGCGCCGCATTTCCTCGGCCATGGCATCGCGCAGGGCTTCGCGTACGCTGGTCGAGACCATTGCGGTGCCTTCGGGGATCGACGGATCGCTTGCCGCACTGCGGCTCGGCTTTTCGGGTGCTTCGGTGACTTCGGCCTCGGACGGCTCGCGCCCGACATCCTTGCCCTCGCCCTCGACATCTTCCTTCGGTTCGTCGGCGGATGCGGCGGGCGCTTCGATGTCGCCCACATCCTCCCCTTCGTCGGCCATCATCGCGATGACCGCGCCGACCTGCACACCCTCGGTGCCCTCATCGACCAGGATCTTCGCCAGCGTGCCTTCGTCGACGGCTTCGAATTCCATCGTCGCCTTGTCTGTCTCGATCTCGGCGATGATGTCGCCGATTTCGATCTTCTCACCTTCGGACTTGAGCCACTTGGCGAGCGTCCCCTCTTCCATCGTGGGGGAGAGGGCGGGCATCTTCAGTTCGGTCGCCATCGCTCAATACTCCTCCACCAGAACATCGGTGTAGAGTTCGCTGGCGTCGGGCTCGGGGGAATTCTCCGCAAAGTCGGCGGCGTCCGAAACCTGCGCTCGGATGCCCTTGTCGATATTCTTCAACTCGTCCTCGCTCTTGCCCTTCTCGATCAGCTGCTTCTTGATCCGCTCGATCGGGTCGTGATGATCCTTCTGGTCCTGCACCTCCTCGCGGGTGCGGTACTTCGCGGGGTCGGACATCGAGTGCCCGCGATAGCGATAGGTGTTGCACTCCATCAGCACCGGGCCGTTGCCCTCGCGCACGTGCTTGAACGCCACTTCGGCAGCCTGGCGCACTTCCAGCACGTCCATCCCGTTCACTTCCATGCCGGGGATGCGGAAGCTGGTCCCGCGGCGATAGAAGCGGGTCTCCGCGCTCGAGCGCTTGGTCGCGGTGCCCATCGCGTACTGGTTGTCTTCCACCACGAAGCAGATCGGCAGGTTCCACAGCGCGGCCATGTTGAACGCCTCGTACACCTGGCCCTGGTTCGCCGCGCCGTCGCCGAAATAGGCGAGCGTCATGCCGCCATCCTCGTTGTACTTGTGCGCGAAGGCCAGCCCTGCACCCAGCGGCACCTGCGCACCGACGATACCGTGTCCGCCATAGAACTTATGTTCCGTGCTGAACATGTGCATCGAGCCGCCCTTGCCCTTGGAAATGCCGGCCTGGCGCCCGGTCAGCTCGGCCATGATGACCTTGGGGTCGAGCCCGTAGGCGAGCATGTGGCCATGATCGCGGTAGCCGGTGATGACGGAGTCCTTGTCACCGTCCAGCGCGGTCTGCAGGCCGAGGGCGACCGCTTCCTGCCCGATATAGAGGTGGCAGAACCCCCCGATCAGGCCCAGTCCGTAGAGCTGGCCCGCGCGCTCTTCGAAGCGGCGGATCAGCAGCATCTGCTCGTAGAACTTGAGCATCTGCTCTTCGCTCGCATCGAAGGTCTTGTTCTTCTCGAACGCCTCCTGAAGCGAGTTCAGGTCGAAATCGGGATCGTCGATTGCAGCCGGATTTTCGGCTTTCGGGGCCTTCTTCGCGGCGGGTTTCTTGGCCAAGTCTTGCTCCTTCGCGGGGTGGCGATCAGTTTCGCCCCCGCCCATGACGTAACGTCAGCTAGCTTGCAATGGTTAGGAGGCCAGTCAACACCGCCGACGGGCCATCCGGAACCAGGCTGGCCTAGCGTGGCTGGGGCTGCGGCTTGGGAAGAATGACTTCGTCGGGATGCACCACGTTGAGGTTACGCCGCATCATCTCGACCACCATGTCCGGATCGGCATTGTCCGGATCGAGCGCATCGACACGCTGACGCAGGTCCTCGCGCTGCTCCTGCAGCTGTGCGATCCGCGCCTCGCGCTGGGCCAGAGCCTTGGACGCGTCGCTCCAGGCGAAAACACCACTCGGCCCGGCAATCGCAAGTCCACCCATCAACAGCAATGCGGCAAGCGCAAGCCCCTGCGTCAGCCTTTCGCGCCGCGCTGCACGGTGTTGTTTCGCAATTGCTTGCCTGGGCAGGTTCATAAGCCCCTTGAATCACAAGCAAGTCCGCGAGACAAGCCCCATCGCACAGCATGGCAGCGTTTTTCGCGCACGCCTTGCCGTTACGGAACCTGCCGCCCCGCGCACCCGTTACCAAGATTGACAGGCTGGCGCGGCAGACCTAGCTCGGCCCCAACCCGGGCGCGCTTCCCCCAATCAGCAGCTGCCGCGGCCCGTCACGTAACATCGCACTGATATGGAGGATGCCGCCATGGCCGACCTTTTCGAAAATCCGATTGGTCTCGACGGGTTCGAGTTCGTCGAATTCTGCGCCCCGGAAAAGGGCACGCTGGAACCGGTGTTCCGGGCCATGGGCTTCACGCATGTCGCAAACCACCGTTCCAAGGACGTGCAGCTCTGGCGGCAGGGCAACATCAACCTCGTCACCAATTACGAACCGATGAGCGCGGCGTGGTACTTCGCGCGCGAACACGGCCCCAGCGCCTGCGGCATGGGCTTCCGCGTGAAGGATGCGGCCGAGGCGTGGGCAAGGCTGATGGAGGCCGGTGCCGAACCCGTCGACACGCAGACCGGACCGATGGAACTCTCCATCCCTGCTATCAAGGGCATTGGCGGCGCGCTGATCTACATCATCGATCGCTATGCCGATGAGGGCGCGGACGATCTTTCGATCTACGATATCGACTTCGAATATCTCGACGGCGTGGAAAAGTACCCCGAAGGTGCAGGCTTTCAGCGGATCGACCACCTGACGCACAATGTCTACGGCGGCCGCATGGCGTACTGGGCCGACTGGTACGAGAAGCTGTTCAACTTCCAGGAAATCCGCTTCTTCGACATCAAGGGCGAATATACCGGCCTCACCTCCAAGGCGCTGACCGCGCCCGACGGCAAGATCCGCATTCCGCTGAACGAGGAAGCCAAGGGCGGCGGCGGCCAGATCGAGGAGTTCCTGCGCGAATTCAACGGCGAAGGCATCCAGCACATCGCCCTGATCTGCGACGACCTGATCGCTGCCTGGGACAGGCTCAAGGAATTCGGCGTGCCATTCATGACCGCGCCGCCGGAAACCTATTACGAAATGCTTCCCGAGCGCCTGCCCGATCACGGCCAGCCGGTCGAGGAACTCAAGGCCCGCGGCATCCTGCTGGACGGCACGACCGAAGGCGGCCAACCCCGCCTGCTTCTGCAGATCTTCGCGGAAGCGCAGGTCGGCCCGGTGTTCTTCGAGTTCATCCAGCGCAAGGGTGACGAAGGCTTCGGTGAAGGAAACTTCAAGGCGCTGTTCGAAAGCATGGAGCGCGACCAGGTGCGCCGCGGCGTTCTCAATGTCGAAGACGCGAAGACCGTATCGGAGCCGGCGGAATGAACGATGCGACCCACCCGGTGAAGCTGGGCGGCGTCCACCACGCCGCCTATCGCTGCAAGGACGCAAAAGAGACGGTCGAGTGGTACGAAAAGGTGCTGGGCATGGAATATACCAGCGCCTTTTCGGAGGATCATGTGCCATCCACGGGCGAATACGACCCGTACATGCACGTCTTCCTCGACGCGGGTAACGGCAACATCCTCGCCTTCTTCGAACTGCCCAACCAGAAGGACATGGGCCGCGACGAGAATACGCCGATGTGGGTCCAGCACCTTGCCTTCAAGGTCGCTGACGAAGACGCGCTGGTTGCTGCGAAGGAGCATATCGAAAGCCTCGGCATCGACGTGCTCGGCCCGACGCATCACGGCATCTTCAAGTCGATCTACTTCTTCGATCCCAATGGCCACCGCGTAGAGCTCGCCGCCGATATCGGCACCGACGAGCAATATGCGGAGCTCAAGCGGGTCGCGATGCCGATGCTCGATGAGTGGAGCGAGACCAAGAAGGCACCCCAGCACGCCGCCTGGCTGCACGAGATCGCGCGCGGCGAACACGCCAAGGCCAAGGGCGAGTAGGCCGCCATTAGCTACCGCCTTTCGGGCAGTCCGGAACCCCCCGCACTTTTGCGCCGTTAGTGGCGCAAAACGGGGAGTTTCATGAGCATACCGACTACGACGCCTGCGGGCGAAACCTACGACCAGACCGTCAATACGCTGGGCACCTTGCAGGACCAGCTGGTCGACATGGCGGAGGGTTTCATTCGCGCCCTCCCCAATTTCGCCATCGCCATCCTGATCCTGCTGGTCACCTGGATCGTCGCGCGCCTCGCGGTGCGCGGGGTCAGCCGCGCCATCGGCAAGACCGACATGCGCCCCAGCCTCCAGAACCTGATCGACACGGTCGTAAAGCTCGGCATCTGGATCATCGGGCTGATGATCGCACTGATCGTCGTCATGCCCGGGATGACGCCCGCCAGCCTGATCGCTGGGCTCGGCATCGGCGCGGTCGCCATCGGCTTCGCCTTTCAGGACATCTTCGAGAACTTCATGGCAGGCGTGCTGATCATGCTGCGCGAGAAGATGCGCATCGGCGACGTGATCGAGTGCGAAGGGATCAAGGGCAAGGTGGAACATATCACCCTGCGTGAAACGCACGTGCGCAAGCTGTCGGGCGAGTTGACGATCGTGCCTAACTCCATGATCTTCAAGAACCCGGTCGAAATCCTGACCGACGAGAGCCTGCGCCGTCACGAAGTGGTCGCCGGGGTCTCCTACGACACCGATCTGGACCACGCGGCGCAGGTCATCCGCAAGGCCGTCGAAGGCGTCGAAGGCATCGAGATCGACAAGGGGATCGATGTGTTTGCGACCACCTTCAATTCCAGCTCGGTCGATTTCCTCGTCCGCTGGCATGCGGGCTCCACACCCCGCAACGGGTGGGAGAGCACGGACAAGGTCGTGCGCGCGATCAAGCGCGGTCTGGACGAAGCCGGGATCGAGATCCCCTTCCCCTACATCACGCACACCTTCAAGGAACGCGTGCCCATGGGCCGCGACCCGGGCGAAAGCGTGGAAGGCTAGGCGCTTATCTTACGGAAGCGAGATCCTCGAGGAAATCGTGGATCCGCTGCGCGTTCACGCCCAGATCGCCGATACCGACCCGGCTGGTGGAGCGCATATCGACCAGGCTGCGCCCCGCCCCGTCCGGACGAACGCGGATCACCACCTCGTCCTCGAACCTGATGTAAGAGGCGTAGGCGGTCGCTTCGAGCCGCCCTTGCTCGGGATCGACCGCGCGGATCGTCCACCCGCGCTCTTCCGCCAGCTTCTCGGCGTCCAGGATCGTCTGCTCGACCGCGCGATCGAGCACCACGCTGCGCAGATCGGGGTAACCTTCCTCGTGCAGCGCGACCCACTCGGCCTCGTTCTCGAGACCGCGCAGATTGTCGTCCGGCAGCGTGATCGTCTGGAATTGCGGCACATCCGCCAGATCGGTGGTTGCGTCGTGGAGCATCGGCGCGTCCGAACTCATCAGGACGCGCACCGCAAGCGATCCGACGAAACCCAGCGCAATCAGGAAGCCGAGCAGTGCGGCCCGCCGCGCGGGCCATCCCTTGCGCCAGTTAAGAATGATCGCAATCACGCCGATCACCAGCGCAGCAGCGGCGAATGGGGCGGAGCTGGCGAGATAGCCGAAGCCCTCCAGCTTGCCGATCCGATCCACCCGCGCGAGCGTCATCCCGGTAAACGCCACGATCGTCGCGCCCAGCGCCAATAGCAGGGCGAGCCAGGAGAGCGCCCTCGTCCACTTGTGAGTCATCGGCCCGTCCCCCCTCGAAAATTGCGTGGTGCGCCCGACAGGACTCGAACCTGTGGCCCCCGGATTAGGAATCCGATGCTCTATCCACCTGAGCTACGGGCGCGCCGGGCTGGAGCATTAGCCACCACCACGCGCGCCCGCAATCCCGCTCAATTGCGCGAGGGGAAGATGCCCTGCAGCGCAACGCAGAACCGCACCGTCTGCGTGCCCGGCACATCGATGCGACCTTCTGCCCGGTCGGCCATCACGGGGCCGCCCTCGCGCCGCTCGCCCAGACGATTGCGCTCTCCGGTATGGACCGGCGCACGGCCGCGCAGGTCGGGTAGCGCGAAGGTTGTGCGCCCATCGCCACCATAGGTCGTGCCATAGAGCGAAAACAGCGCCGTATTCTGGCTGATCGCCAACAATTGACCGTTCGCCTCGGCCCACCCGCGCGGGCAGAAGGTATAGCCGACCATCATGATCTCGCCGATGAAAGGATCGGCGGAAGCCCTGGCAGGCGTGGTGATGGATATGCTGCCAATCGCAGCCACGGAAGCGACAAGAAGCCCGAATTTCATGGATATCCCCCTCGACAAGCCGACCCGTGAGGCAATCTAGCCCAAAGGTCCGATCTGTCAAAAGGCGGTCTAGTTCGTCTCGTCGGGCGGCGTGAAGGGAATCAGCAGCGGCGCGACGGTGATGCCTTCTTCAAGCAGTTCGCGCGCTTCTTTCGCATCGGCCTTCCCGTGGATCAGCGCCGCATCCTTCTCGCCATAGTGCATCGCGCGGCTTTCCTCGGCGAACCGGCTGCCGACATAAGTGCTGTCCTTGATCGTATCGGCCTGGAGCCTGGCGAGCTTCTGCATCGCTTCACGCACCGCAGGGGGCAGCGCTCCGCCCTGGCTGGTCGCTTCCGGCTCCGCCTTCGCCGGCGCGGCGGGGCGCGCATTGCCCTTGGCGGGAACGGCGGGTGCCATGGGCGCCTTGGTGACCGCGCCCGATCCGCAGTGCGGACACATTAGCAGTCCCTTCCCGCTCTGATCCTCGAACGCTGAGGACGAGCGGAACCAGGCTTCGAAGCGGTGGCCATCCTCGCAGGAAAGGTCGAATACGATCATCGCGCGTCCAGATCGGGAATCGCGCGGCGGTTGGCAAGGCTGGGCACCTGCTTGCGCACCTGTGCAATGCGTTCCGCCCCGATATCGGCAAAGCCGACGCCCGCCTCGTTCGCGCCCATGTCGAGCAGCACTTCGCCCCAAGGGTCCACCACCAGCGAGTGCCCGTAGGTCTTGCGCCCATCCGCATGCTCACCCACCTGCGCCGCGGCGACCACGAAGGCACTCGCCTCGATCGCGCGGGCGCGCACCAGCGTATGCCAGTGCGCGGCCCCGGTGGGCACGTTGAAGGCGGCGGGGATCGCGATCATGTCGCATTTCGCGCGGCCCAGCGCATCGAACAGCGCGGGAAAGCGGATGTCGTAGCAGATCGTCAGGCCGAGCCGTCCGGCAGGCGTATCGTCGGTAACGGACAGCGCATCACCCGGCTGGTAGGCATTCGATTCGCGCCAGCTCTCGCCACTGTCGAGGTCGACATCGAACATGTGTAGCTTGTCGTACTGGCCCGCCACCTTGCCCGAGGGCGCGATCAGGAGCGAGCGATTGGCAAGCTTGCCGCTATCCAGCCTTACCGGCAGGCCGAACGTCACCCAGACCGCGTGTTCTTTCGCAGCCGCGCAAATCTTCTCGACCAGCGCGGAATAATCGGCGCTTTCGATAGTCTGGCCCGCACGCTTGCGGTCGCGATCCAGCAGCAGCGCCATCTCGGGCGCGAACAGCATGTCCGCCCCGCCAGCGCGCGCGTCGGCCATCGCCGTGATCAGGGCGTTGGCGTTGACCTCCGGGTCGATGCCCGAAGTCATCTGGAAGACGGCAATTTTCGTCACGAGGCGAACGCGTCAGCCTTCGAGCATCGCGTCGAGCTTGCCCGCACGCTCCAGCGCGGCGAGCTCGTCCGATCCGCCAACATGCGTATCGCCAATGAAGATCTGCGGCACGGTGCGCGCATTGGGCGCGCGTTCCTGCATCTCGTCCCGCTTTTCGCCGCCCATGGTGATGTCGTATTCGTTGTAGTCGACGCCCTTGTCGTCGAGCAGCGATTTGGCGCGGAAGCAGTATCCGCAACCGAACTTCGTGTAGATATCGACCTTGGCTGCCACTGCTCATTCCTTCGTTTCGTGCTGCATGCAGGCTCTTGCACCGCTTCTGGCGCATCCTACATTCGATTTGTCCGGCGATGCCACAACGGGTCGATCCGGACACCATGTAACTGACAGAATCGCTCAATGGAGGATTTGTTTCAATGGCACGTATCGATTTCACTCCCTATCGCCGCAGCACGGTCGGTTTCGACCACCTGTTCGACCTGCTGGAAAGCTCGGTCCGCAATTCCGGCGACAATTACCCCCCCTTCAATATCGAAAAGCGCGGCGACGATGAATTTCGCATCACGCTGGCGCTGGCCGGGTTCCGTCCGCAGGATATCGACATCACTGCGCAGCAGAACCTGCTGACGGTCACCGGTCGCAAGCAGGAAGAATCCGCCCAGCAGGGCGAGATGCTGCACGTCGGCATCGCCAATCGCGGGTTCGAACGTCGCTTCGAACTGGCCGATCACGTGCGCGTTTCGAACGCGAACCTGGCCGACGGCCTGCTGGTGATCGACCTGTTACGCGAAGTGCCCGAGGCGATGAAGCCGAAGAAGATCGCCATCAACGGCCAGCAGTCTTCGCTCAGCATCGTCGATTCGTCCGAGAGCGAAGATTCGGATCGCGACGCCGCCTGAGCGCGAGCGCCGCTGCCCCCCAAGGCACGCAACTGAAACAATGCCCGTCTTCGCCATGTGCGGGGGCGGGCATTTCTTATTTTCATCAAGCTTTACTTGGGTTTGGGGCGACCCCACAGGAGCCGCCCCACGGCATAGGCCGCCTTGGCCGGGTCTGCCCGTCCGGGTCGCAGAAGACGATCAAACCCGGGACAAGCTGGCAAATTGGGATCCCCCCAAAGATACAGCGCTGCCCCCAACAACGCGAGGGCCAGGCTATGGCGTAAATCGTGATAAAGATAAAGGGTGTTTGACTTGGCACGCGCCCAATGCAGATTGGGATTACACCCCAATGCTTTAGACGAGGCGTGATTGCCTGAGGGCTGCGGCCACGAAATCCGCGAATAGCGGATGGGGATCGAACGGCCGCGATTTCAATTCGGGGTGGAACTGCACGCCGACGAACCAGGGGTGATCGGGCCGCTCCACGATTTCGGGCAGCAGGCCATCTGGCGACATGCCGGAAAACACCAGCCCGTCATTCTCCAGCCTTTCGCGGTAGGCACCGTTCACTTCGTAACGATGGCGGTGGCGTTCCGAGATCTCGCGCGCGTTGCCGTAGATCGCGCTGATCCGGCTGCCTTCGGCCAGCTTCGCCTCGTAGGCGCCGAGCCGCATGGTGCCGCCCAGATCGCCGTCGGCGGCGCGGGTTTCGAGCCCTTCCCTGGTCATCCATTCGGTGATGATCCCCACCACCGGCTCGTCCGTTTCGCCGAACTCGGTTGAAGAGGCAGTTTCGACCCCGGCTGCCCGCGCGCTTTCGATGCAGGCCATCTGCATGCCAAGGCAGATGCCGAAGAACGGCACCTTGCGCTCGCGCGCGAAGCGTACGCTGGCGATCTTGCCCTCGCTGCCCCGCTCCCCGAAACCGCCGGGGACCAGGATGCCGTGCAGCGGCTCCAGTTCGCCGACGATCTCGGACGGATCGCGTTCGAAGATTTCCGCGTCGATCCACTTGAGATGGACGCGCGCGCGGTTCGCCATGCCGCCATGCACCAGCGCTTCGTTGAGCGACTTGTAGGCGTCCTTCAGGCCAACATACTTGCCGACCACGCCGATGGTGACTTCGCCTTCGGGGTGGAAGAAGCGGTCGGTCACTTCGCGCCACGGAGCCAGATCGGGTTCGGGCGCGTCGGTGATGCCGAAACCACGCAGCACTTCGCGGTCCAGCCCTTCCTCGTGGTACTGCAGCGGCACCGCGTAGATCGACGCGGCGTCCAGCGCGGGAATCACCGCCTCGGGCCGCACGTTGCAGAAATTGGCGATCTTGCGCCGCTCGGCCTCGGGCAGGAAATGTTCGGACCGGCACAGCAGGACGTCGGGCTTGATGCCCAGCGCGGCGAGTTCGCGGACGGAGTGCTGCGTGGGCTTGGTCTTCAGCTCTCCGGCGGCAGCGATGTAGGGCACCAGCGTCACATGCACGCTGAGCGTCTGCAGGGGCTCCAGCTCGTTCCGCAGCTGGCGAATCGCTTCCATGAAGGGCAGCGATTCGATGTCGCCCACCGTACCGCCGATCTCGCACAGGATGAAATCATGGTCGCCCTGGTCGGCCAGCGCGAACTGCTTGATCGCGTCGGTGACGTGCGGGACGACCTGCACCGTCGCGCCAAGATAGTCGCCGCGGCGTTCCTTGGCGATGATGTCCTGATAGACCCGGCCAGAGGTGATGTTGTCGCCCTGGTGAGCGGAAACGCCGGTAAAGCGCTCGTAATGGCCCAGATCGAGGTCGGTCTCCGCCCCGTCGTCGGTCACGAAGACCTCACCGTGCTGATACGGGCTCATCGTGCCCGGATCGACGTTGAGATACGGATCGAACTTGCGGATGCGGACCTTGTAGCCCCGCGCCTGCAGCAACGCGCCAAGCGATGCCGCCATGAGACCTTTGCCGAGCGAGGAGACCACGCCGCCGGTGATGAAAATATACCGCGCCATGGGATTTGGCCCTTACGTCGCGTTGATGGGCAAAGGCAAGCCGCTGCGAAGCGCGGCTCGCCTCAATCCCCGAAATCTGGGTCGAATTTTACTCGGTTACGCCTTCGAGCGGATCGGCATCGGCATCGGGCACCGATTCGACCGGCGGATCACCGTCCAGCCCCTCGCTGTCGAGTGGCCCGTTTTCCGCCAGCGGATCGGCAGGAGCAGGTGAACTCGTCACGTTCCGGTCGAGCGTCGATTCGATGGCCGAGCCGCCCGAGATATCCACCGCCATCGCGGCGAGGATGATCGACAGGACGACGAAGGCGACCGCGAGCCAGCGCGTTGCGCGGGTCAGGAAATCGGCCGCGCCGCGTGCGCTCATCATGCCGCCCGGCGACCCGCCGCCGCCGATGCCCAGGCCACCGCCTTCGGAGCGCTGCATGAGAATCACTCCGACCAGCGCTGCTGCGACCAGGGCCTGGAGAACGGTGAGAAATAGAAACATCGGCAAAACGGCTTTCGCAAGTACGGATCGGAGGGAGAGCTAGTAACTGGCGGGCCCCTGCGCAAGCAGGGGCGCCGGCGGTCAGTCCCTGTTGGCGATGACTTCCTGCACCGCCAGAACGATATTCATGAAGCTTTCGGCAGACAGGCTTGCCCCGCCGACCAGCGCACCGCCGACCTCGTCGCCCGCGATGATCTCCGCCGCGTTCTCGGCATTGACCGAACCGCCGTAGATGATCCGGATGCCAGCGCCGTCTTCTTCGCCGAAGGTCTTCACGAGGAAGGCGCGAATCGCGGTGTGCATCTCGACGATGTCTTCCACGCTCGCCGCCTTGCCGCTGCCGATCGCCCAGATCGGTTCGTAGGCGATCGTCAGCCGCTCGACCGGGTCTTCGATGTCCGCGGGGAGCGAGGCCTTGATCTGCCTGAGCACATGGTCGGTCGCCTTGCCCGAATCACGCTTTTCCTGATTCTCGCCGCAGCACAGGATCAGCTTGAGCCCGGCGTCCAGGGCAGCCTTGCCCTTTTCCGCGATCAGCTTGTCCTTCTCGCCATGCGTCTCGCGCCGCTCGCTATGGCCGAGAATCACGAAGCCCGCGCCCGCATCGGCGACCATTGCGGCGGAGATGTCACCCGTGAAGGCGCCGCCGTCCGCCGGATGGCAATCCTGCGCGCCCACGCCGATCTGCTCGGCCTCGCGCCGCACGGGGTGGATCAGCGTGAACGGCGGAGCCAGAGCGATTTCGACCTGCATGAGCCGCTGCGCCGCGCGGTCGATCGCGCGTGCTTCGGAGAGCATTGCACGCGTGCCGTGCATCTTCCAGTTGCCTACGATGAAAGGGCGTTGCGCCATTTCCCTGAGTGTCCTGCTATTGTAGAAATGATTGATCGCACGGGCGTGTCACCCGAGCGCAGACCGGGGGCGGTAGCCGAGGTCCGAAGCACAGTCAAAACCCCTTGTGCCCCCTTTGCCGTCCCCTCGTGGTACGCCTTGCGGCGATCCGCCGAGCGAACTAAGGATCGCCGCTGAGACGCATGGGATTGCGCCCTTGCGTGCGCCACCCCTGCCCTAAGTAATGCCCCCTAGGCCAAGGCTAGCCCGCTGATGATAAACTTCTTTCGTTCCTTCTTCCAGTCGAAGCTGGGCCTCGCGCTGACGATCGGCTTTCTGGTCCTGATCGCGCTCGCCTTCGCCAGTGCAGATGTTTCCACCACCGGTACCTTCGGCGGCCTTTCGGGCACCAACAATGTGGCGGTCGTGGGGGACGAGGAAATCACCACCGCGGATCTGCGCCAGTCGACCGACAATGCGCTGCGCCAGGTGCAGGCGAACGAGCCGACTCTGTCGATGGAACAGTTCATCGAGGATGGCGGTCTGACCCAGGTGCTCGACACGCTGCTGGACCGCGTCGCGGTCTCCGAATTCGGGCGCCTGGTGGGCCTGCGCGCGGGCGAGAACCTTATCAACAGCGAGATCATGCAGCTGCCCGCATTCCGGGGCGCGGACGGCAATTTCAGCCAGGACCTGTACCAGCAGGCGCTGCGCAGCCAGGGGCTGACCGACCAGATCGTGCGCGACGACCTCAGCGATGGGCTGATTGCGCGGCAGGTTCTGATTCCCGCCGTTTTCGGCGCCAAGTTCCCCGACAGCATCGTGCGCCGCTACGCCGCGCAGCTGCGTGAAAGCCGTGAGGGATCGGTCGCGATACTGCCCTCCGAACTGTTCGTGCCGGAGAACGAGCCGAGCGACGAACAGCTCGAGACATTCTACCGCGAAAACCGTTCGGATTTCATCCGGCCCGAACGCCGCCGCATCCGTTACGCCACGTTCGGCGCCGATGCTCTGGACGAACGGACCCAGCCAACCGACGCCGAAATCCGCCAGCGCTACGAAGAGAACGCGGAAATCTACCGCGCGAGCGAAGAGCGCACCTTCACCCAGGTGATCGTACCGACCCGCCAGGCGGCAGAGAGCTTCCGGGAGCGCATCCAGGGCGGTGCCTCGATCAACGCGGTGGCGTCCGAAGCCGGGCTCGAAGCCAGCGAGATCGGCCCGATCGTGAAGGAAGATTACGCCCAGAGCGCGAATGCTGCCGTCGCAAATGCCGTATTCGGTGCGGACGAGGGCGATGTGGCCGAGATCGCGCGCAGCCCGCTGGGCTTCCATGTCGTGCGCATCGACGACGTCACGGCAATTCCCGCGCGTTCGCTGCAGGAAGCACGGCCCGAGATCGCGGAGGCCCTGCGCAACGAGAAGCAACGCCGGGCGCTGAACGAACTCGCCTCGGAAATCGAGAACCGCGTGAGCGGTGGCGAATCCTTCCGCGAAGTGGCCGAGGCGCTCGATCTGGAGGTCCAGACCACGGCGCAACTCACGGCCTCGGGCGCCGTTTTCGGCGAACAGGGCGAAACCGCACCGGAGCTTGTCCAGCCTCTGGTCGCCACGGCATTCCAGATGGAAGAGGGCCAGCCCCAGATCGCCGAGGTCGAGACGGGCGAGACCTTCGTCCTGTTCGAAGCAGCATCGATCACCCGCTCCGCCGCTCCCCCGCTCGCGGAAATCCGCGAGGACGCGATCGCCCGCTGGAAGCTTGCAGAGGGCGCGAAGGCAGCCAAGGCCGCGGCCGAACGCATTCTGAAGCGCGTCGACGAAGGCAGCACGCTGGCCGCCGCCGTCCGTGCGGAGGAAACGCGCTTGCCGCCGCCACAACCGCTCTCGATCACGCGCGAGGAACTGATGCAGCAGCAGCGCCCCAACCCGCCGCTCGCCCTGTTCTTCGCCATGACCGAAGGCACTGCCAAGCGGCTTGCCGTGCCCAACGATGGCGGTTTCTTCATCGTCTCGCTGGACGAGATCACCCAGGCGAATATCGAGGACGACGATCCCCTGATCGCACAAGCCCGTTCAGGCTACGGCGAAGTTCTCAGTCGCGAATACGGCGACCAGCTGCGCGTCGCGATCCGCAGCGACGTGAAGGTCGAGCGCAACGACGATGCGGTTGCATCGCTGCGGCGCGAGATGACTGGCGCGACGAACTAGGCGTGCTGCGCAATCGCGACGCAGCACGCGAACGGCTGTCGCAGGGGCTTCCCGCGCTCGTCTGGCAGCGGGCCATCGCCGACACGCTGACCCCGGTGGGCGCGGCCCTCGCGCTGATGGAAGACAAGCGCGGCGACTTCCTGCTCGAATCGGTCGAAGGCGGGGAAGCGCGCGCGCGGTACAGCCTGCTGGGCCTGGACCCCGACCTGGTGCTCCGGGCCGAGGGAGACGTGGCGCATATCAACCGCCACTGGCGCACGGACCGGCAGGATTTCGTCCAGACCGAAGGCGGCTCACTGTCAGCGCTGCGCGCCGTGCTTTCCGAGAGGGCGATGCCCACCCCCGAAGGGCTGCCGCCCGCCCTTGCCCTGCTGGTCGGCTATTTCGGCTACGAGACCATCGCGCTGGTCGAACGGCTGCCCCGCGCGAGCGAGGACCCGCTCGACCTGCCGGACATGGTGTTCACTCGTCCCGGCCTGCTGCTGGTATTCGACGCACTGACCGACGAGATCTTCCTCATCGCGCCGGTCTGGCCTTCCGACACACAGCCCGAGCAGGCGATCGACACAGCGGGCGAGCGTATCGAAGAAGCGCTGCGCCGCCTCTCGCAGCCCTTGCCGCACGGCCGGGACGACGAGGCAGCCGCGGCGCCCGATCCTGAGGGGATGGATCTACAGCCTACCGTGGCGCCAGAGGATTACGCCGCGCGCGTGGCGCGAGCGCAGGATTACATCGTGGCGGGCGACATCTTTCAGGTCGTCCTCGCCCAACGCTTCACCACGCCCTTCCCGCATTCCGCGATGGCGCTCTATCGCGCGCTGCGCAGGGTGAACCCCTCCCCCTTCCTCTACCTGCTCGATCTGCCCGATGTCGGGATCGTGGGATCGAGCCCTGAAATCCTCGTGCGGCTGAGGGACGAGGAAGTGACCGTCCGCCCCATCGCGGGCACGCGGCCACGCGGGGCCACCCCGGAAGCCGACCGCGCTGCGGAGCGCGAATTGCTCGCCGATCCCAAGGAACGCGCCGAACATCTGATGCTGCTCGACCTGGGGCGCAACGATGTGGGGCGGGTTGCGCAGGCAGGAAGCGTGGAAGTGACGGACAGCTTCATGGTGGAGCGCTATAGCCACGTCATGCACATCGTCAGCAACGTCACCGGCAGGCTCGCCAAGGGCAAGGACGCGCTCGACGCGCTGTTCGCGGGGTTCCCCGCAGGCACGGTCAGCGGCGCGCCCAAACTGCGCGCGTGCGAGATCATCGCCGAACTGGAGGCCGAGAAACGCGGACCCTACGCGGGCGGCGTGGGCTATTTCGCGCCCGATGGCAGCTTCGATTCGTGCATCGTGTTGCGCACCGGGCTGGTGAAGGACGGCACGCTACACGTCACCGCCGGAGCCGGCATCGTCGCGGACAGCGATCCGGCCTCCGAACAGCGCGAGTGCGAGGCCAAGGCAGGTGCGCTGCTCGCCGCCGCACGCGAAGCGGCGCGGGTCGCAGGCGAAGCGGGGTTCGGCCAATGAGCTTGCGTTCTGCCTCTCTCCTCGCGCTCTCGCTCGTCTCGCTGGCGGCCTGCGACCAGTCGCAGCCCGGCGAACCGGTGATCCGCACCGATATCAGCGGCGAAAAGGGCGTGGAGATCGCCAGCGCGGGGGAAGAAAAGGCCGCGCCCTCCCCCAGCCCGACCCCGACGCCCAGCGAAACCGCCAATCCCGAGGATTCGGCGTGCGAGCCCGTCCGGTTCGAAGACGTGGTGTTCACTCATTGCGTCGCCGACCCGGCGGAGCATCGCGTGCGTATGGTGCTCGGCTCCCCGCCTTACCGCAGCCTTGCGAAATTCTCCGCCGCGCGCGCCGAGGATGCGCCGCGCGTGGCCTTTGCGATGAATGCCGGAATGTACGACGGCGAAGGCAAGCCGATCGGATATTACGTGGAGAACCGCGAGCGTTTGCAGGAACTCAACCGCAACGAAGGCTCGGGCAATTTCCACCTGAAACCCAACGGCGTGTTCTACGGCACCGGCGGCACGTGGCGGATCAAGACAACCGAAGACTTCTACAGCACCGTGGGCGACCGGCCCGATTTCGGCACGCAGAGCGGCCCGATGCTGGTGATCGACGGTTCGATCCATCCCAGGATTTCGGAAGACGGCCCGTCGAAGCGCATCCGCAACGGGGTGGGCGTGGATAGCGATGGCAAGGCGCATTTCGCCATCACCGCCCGCCCGGTCAGCTTCGGCCAGTTCGCGCGTTTCTTCCGCGACGTGGCGGGAACGCCGAACGCGCTCTATCTCGACGGCAGCGTATCCAGCCTGTGGGACCCCGCGCGCGGGCGGATGGACACGCGCGCCGATCTGGGCCCGCTGGTGGTCGTCGAAGCCAAGGAATGACAATGGAATACGAACGCACTCTCTATCCCGAAATCGAACCTTACGAGAGCGGCATGTTCGATGTCGGCGAAGGGCACTCGCTCTATTACGAGCGGGTCGGCACGCCCGGGGCGAAGCCCGCGGTGTTCCTGCACGGCGGACCGGGTGGCGGCATGGGCCCCGCGCATCGCCGCCAGTGGAACCCGGAAAAGTACGACGTCCTGCTGTTCGACCAGCGCGGCTGCGGCAAATCCACACCATTCGCGGAGCTCGAATACAACGACACCTGGCGCATCGTCGAGGATATCGAGCGGCTGCGCCAGATGTGCGGGCACGAGGCATGGCAGGTATTCGGCGGCAGCTGGGGCGCGACGCTCTCGCTCGCCTACGCGCAGGCCTACCCGGAGCGGACCACCGAGCTGGTGCTGCGCGGCGTGTTCCTTGCCCGGCAGAAGGAGCTCGACTGGCTGTACAGCTACGGCGCGAGCGAGATCATGGCCGAGGCGTGGGACGATTTCGTCTCGGTCATCCCCGAGAACGAGCGCGGCGAGCTGATCGATGCGTTCTATCGCAAGCTCACCGCCGACGACGAGGCAACGCGGCTGGAGGCGGCGCGCGCCTGGTCCGTGTGGGAAGGCCAGGTCGCCACGCTGCTGCCCAAGCCCGAACTGGTCGAGGATTACGCCGATGCGGCGAAGGCCCTGCCCATGGCACGCATCTCCGCCCGCTTTTTCCGCGAGAAATTCTGGCTGGAAGAGAACCAGCTGCTGCGCGATGTCGGCAAGCTGAAGGGCATTCCCGGCATAATCGTGCAGGGCCGCCACGACATCTGCACCCCGCCCACCTCTGCGTGGGAGCTGAAGAAGGCCTGGCCCCAAGTCGAGCTGTGGATCGTGCACGACGCAGGCCACTCGGCCAGCGAAACGGGCATCATCGACGGGCTGGTGCGCGCGACGGACAAGCTGGCGGGATAGCAATCATTCCATGATCCTCGTCATCGACAATTACGACAGCTTCACCTTCAACCTGGTCCATTACCTGCAGGAACTGGGCGCGCAGGTACGCGTGGAGCGCAATGACGCCATCACCGCGCGCGAGGCGGTGGAAAGCGACGCGAAGGGCATTTTGCTTTCACCCGGCCCCAAGACGCCGAACGAGGCTGGCATCACGCTCGATACCGTCGCGGCCTGCGCAGACGCACGGCTTCCGCTGCTGGGCGTGTGCCTCGGCCATCAGGCGATCGGGCAGCATTTCGGCGGGCGGGTGGTTCAGGGCGGGCTGATGCACGGCAAGACCAGCGCAGTGACGCATGACGGCAGCGGCGTGTTCGCGGGCCTCCCCAGCCCCATCGACGCCACCCGCTATCACTCGCTGGTGGTCGAGGACATTCCCGACACGCTGATCATCAACGCGACCAGCGAGACGCCGGGGCTCGACGGCACCAGCGTGATGGGCTTCCGCCACGCCGACCTCCCCATCCACGGCGTGCAGTTCCACCCGGAAAGCATCGCCACGCAACACGGCCACGCGCTGCTCGCCAATTTCCTGCGCGTTTGCGGGATCGAAGCGCGCGAAAGGCAGGCGGCATGAAGTCTCTCCCGCTCGCAGTCCCGCACATGAGCGAGACCGAGGCCGAAGAGGTCTTCGGCTGGATTCTCGACGGGGAAGCCACCGATCAGGAGATCGCGCGCTTCCTGCTCGCGATGACCGAGCGCAGCGAAACCGCCGACGAGATCGCGGGCGCTGCACGAGCCCTGCGCGCGCGCTACATCCCGGTCGACGGCCCGGACAATGCGATCGACGTCTGCGGCACGGGCGGCGACGGACACCATACGCTCAACGTCTCGACCGCCGTGGGCCTGGTGGTCGCGGCCTGCGGCGTGCCCGTCGCTCGGCACGGCAACCGGGCGATTTCCTCGCTCTCGGGCGTGGCGGATACGCTGGAGGTGCTCGGCCTCGATATGGAAGCTGCCGGACGCACGGCGGAAAAGACGTTGAACGAGATCGGCATCTGCTTCCTTTTCGCGCCAAACCACCACCCTGCGATGCGGCGCATCCAACCGATCCGCAAGCAGCTGGGCCGCCGCACGATCTTCAACCTGATGGGCCCGCTCTCCAATCCGGTGGGCGTAAAGCGCCAGCTGATCGGCATCGCGCGCCCCGGCTATGTGCCGATCTATGGCGAGGCCGCCTCGCGGTTGGGGAGCGAGCGGACGCTGATCGTCTCGGGCGACGAGGGGCTCGACGAATTGAGCCTCGCTGCGGGCAACGAGATGGCGGACGTGACCGGAAACGAATTCGTCATGCGCCGCGTCGATGCGGGCATGGCGGGGCTGGAACATGCGCCGGTCGAAGCGATCCGGGGCGGTGATCCGGCACATAATGCCAAGGCCTTGAGCGCACTGCTGCAGGGTACGCCCGGACCCTACCGCGATGCGGTCCTCTTCAACTCCGCCGCCGCCCTGATCGCGGCGGGGAAGACCGAGGACTGGAAAGAAGGCGTCGCCACCGCAGCCGAGGCGATCGACAGTGGCGGGGCGCAGCGACTGCTTGAGCAGTGGATTGCGATGGCGAATTGATGATTGCGTTCTTCCTCATTCGTCATTCCCGCGAAGGCGGGGATCCCGCTAATTCTTTTGGAGCGTGCCACGTACGCCGCATGGACCCCCGCCTGCGCGGGGGTGACGAACTGAGACGATGAACAAACTCGAAGAAATCTGCGCCACCAAACGCGACGAGGTCGCCGAGCGGCAGGCGCAAACCGAGGTCAGCGAGCTGATCGCCCGGATCACCGCGCAGGCCCCGCCCCGCGGGTTCGAGGCTGCGCTGCGCCAGACGCACGCGGATGGGCGCCGCGCGCTGATCGCGGAAATCAAGAAAGCTTCCCCCTCCAAGGGCCTGATCCGAAAGGATTTTCAGCCCGTCGAACATGCGAAGGCCTACGCCGCTGCGGGGGCCAGCTGTCTCTCGGTCCTCACCGACGCGCCCTATTTCCAGGGCCATGCAGACTATCTCATCGCCGCGCGCGAGGCCTGCACCCTTCCTGCCCTGCGCAAGGATTTCATGGTCGATCCCTGGCAGTGCGGCGAAGCACGCGCGATGGGGGCGGATGCCGTCCTTGTCATTGTCGCCGCACTTACCGACCAGCAGGCAGCAGAGATCGAAGCCGCGGCGCTCGAACTCGATATGGACGTACTGGTCGAAGTCCACGATGCGGCGGAGATGGAGCGCGCCCACAAGCTCAAATCGCGCCTGATCGGCATCAACAACCGCGACCTGCGCAGCTTCGAAACGGACATTGCCACGACGGAAGCCCTGATCCCGCTAGCGCCCGAGGGCGCCTTCATCATATCCGAAAGCGGTATCGGCAGCGCGGCCGACTGCGCCCGGCTGGAAGCGGCAGGCGCGCACGGGTTCCTGGTCGGCGAAAGCCTGATGCGGCAGACGGACATCGAGACGGCGACCCGCGATCTTCTGAAGCGCTGAGTCTGTCCTACACGCGCCTTGCATGGCATGGTCGGCGCATGGCCCGTTCCCTGTGCACTCTGAATGATCTCACCCCGCCTTTCCGCACCGCGCGGGCAGGCGGCTTTTTTGCCCCTGGACACTGTGTCAGGTGTGTCAGCCGTTCTGCAGGAGCGAGCCAATGAGCGGCCTCACGCACCTCGACGAACAGGGCGCCGCCCGCATGGTCGATGTCGGGTCCAAGGCGGAAACCGCGCGTTCGGCCACCGCCACCGGGCGCATTGCGATGAAGCCGGAAGCGCTATCCGCCATCCGCGATGGTACCGTTCCCAAAGGCGATGTCCTCGCCGCAGCCCGCATTGCCGGGATTATAGCCGCAAAACAGACGGGCACGCTGATCCCGCTGTGCCACCCCCTCGCGCTCGACAGCGTGAGCGTGGAATGCACGGTCGAGAAACAGGGCGTGCGTGTTACCGCCACCGCTTCGCTCTCCGGCAAGACCGGCGTGGAGATGGAGGCGATGGTCGCCTGCAACATCGCGCTGCTGACCATCTACGACATGGCGAAGGCGCTGGATAAGGGCATGGTCGTCGAAGAAGTGCGCCTGCTGTCCAAGACGGGCGGCAAGTCGGGCGACTGGCATGCGGACGAGCGGGCGGGATGAGCGCACCGCTGGACCTCGAAGAAGCGCAGGCGCGGCTGCTGGCCATGCTCCGCCCCGGCACTTCGACCACCATTCCGGTCAACGAGAGCGCCGGGCGCTTCCTCGCCGAACCGGCCATCGCGCGGCGCAGCCAGCCCCCGGTCGATCTGTCCGCCATGGATGGCTACGCGACCTGCGGCGAAGGGCCGTGGCGGATAAAGGGGGAATCGCGCGCGGGCGCCCCGTACGACAAGGTGCTGGGCAAGGGTGAGGCTGTGCGCATTTCCACCGGCGCGCAGATGCCGCTGGGGGCGGATGCGGTGCTGGTGCAGGAAGACGCTGAGGTCGATGGATCCCACCTGACCGCCAGCGCACCGCCAACCGCCCGGTTCATCCGCCGCGCCGGTCTCGATTTCGGGGCGAGCGACACGCTGCTCAAGGTGGGCACCAGGATGGGCCCGGCGCAGATCGCGCTCGCCCGAGCGGGCGGCCTGCCCGAGGTCGTCGCGTATGAAACGCCGCACGTGGCGATCATCGAATCCGGGGATGAGCTTTGCGCCGATCCGCAGGATTGCCCTTCCCCGAAGATACCGGCGGTAAACGGCGCCATGCTGGCGCAGATGGCGCGCGAAGCCGGCGGCGAGACCACAGCAACCGGCCCGGTGCCAGACGATGCCGATGCGCTGGTCCGGGCGATCGAGGAAGCGGCAGACGCATCGCTGATCGTGATCTCCGGCGGCGCTTCGGTCGGCCCGCACGATCTCGTGAAGCCTGCGTTGGAGGCGGCGGGCTTCTCGCTCGATTTCTGGCGTGTGGCGATCAAGCCGGGCAAGCCGCTGCTGGTCGCGCGGCGCAGGCACAGCGTGGTTCTGGGGCTCCCCGGCAATCCGGTATCGAGCTTCGTGACCGGGTTTCTCTTCATGGCTCCGGCCATACGCAAGCTGGCAGGCGCCTGCCGGTGCCTCACGCGCCCGATCCCGATGCCGCTTGCCACGGCCCTTCCCCCTGGTGGAAGAAGGCGCGAGTTCCTGCGGGCTTCGTGGACCGACGACGGGGTTTCGCCGGCGGCGGTGCAGGATAGCTCGGCGCTGCGTCCGCTCGCCGAGGCCCAAGTATTGATCGACCGCCCGGCAAATGCCGTTGCATCCGAACCGGGTGCGTTTGTTCCATGTTATCCGCTCGCAAATGGCGGATATGCTTGACTTGCGATTTCGGGTTGCCTAATTGTTCCGCATTCGTTCGCATGTCACGCGAACAGGTAAGACGGAGACTGGCCGATGTTGACCGCGAAGCAGCATGAATTGCTCCGGTTCATTCATGAGCGTTTGGAAGAAACCGGCATCTCGCCTTCTTTCGAGGAAATGAAGGAAGCGCTCGATCTCAAGAGCAAATCGGGTGTCCACCGGCTGATTTCTGCACTGGAAGAGCGCGGCTTCATCCGTCGTCTTCCCAACCGCGCGCGCGCACTCGAAGTGCTCAAGATGCCCGACAGCGCGATTGCCGGTTCGATGCCGAAACCCGCGAACGATCTGGGTGCCCGCACGACCAACGTTCCCGCGCAGATGCCCGAAGCGGCGAACGACGTGATCGACATTCCGCTGCATGGGCGGATCGCGGCGGGTGCGCCGATAGAAGCGCTGGAAGATCATCAGAGCCTCCCGGTGCCCGCCGCCCTGCTCGGCCCGGGAGAGCATTTCGCGCTCGAAGTCTCCGGCGACTCGATGATCGAGGCGGGCATTTTCGATGGGGATTACGCGCTCATCCGGCGTTCCGACACCGCGCGCGACGGCGATATCGTGGTTGCACTGGTAGAGAACGAGGAAGCGACGCTCAAATATCTGTGGCGTGAGGGCGGCCGCATCCGGCTCGATCCCGCGAATGCGAGCTACGAGCCGCAGCTCTATGAAAGCCGCGCCGTGCAGGTTCAGGGCAAGCTGGCGGGGCTGCTACGCCGCTATCACTAAGGTTCGCGGCCGGCGCGTTCGACGCCTCCGGCGCCGTGCCACCAGCCATGCGCGCCCTGCCCCTGCGCGACTGTCCGGACGTCGCGGCTCTCCAGGCGGATCGCCAGCCCGCCGGTCTCTGACAGCATCCGCCTGTCGGCCTTGAGCCAACGCGGGCGACAGCTATAGGGCAACCAGCGGTCGGCGACCACGATGTCTGCCCGGGCGCAGGCTGCCGCCAGATCGCGCTCGGTCACGTAATCGTGTCCTCGGGCCAGCAGGAGGTGGAAAGCCTCGCCATCTCTGCGGATCGTGGCGACGCAGAATTCGGCGCTGCATCGTGCGCCAGGCCACTGGTCAAGCGGAACCGGAGGCCCGTCGAGTGCGCCGAGTTCCGCCAGCGGGTCGCTGGCATAGGATGACCGGCTGTCGCGCAGGGTCAGCAGCTCGCCATCCTCGATGATGCCGACATGACGCCCGTCGCGCGAAACCAGCACGTCGGGGCGCGGTGTTGCCAGTGTCATCATGGTGGCGATTGCCGCAGGAACCAGGCCGAGCATCCGCCCCCGCCCGCTCCACAGCGCCAGCCACAGCCCGCCGCCGACGAAGAGGAAGAACGGCAGGCTGCCCATGTGCGGCGCCAGCTTTACCGCGCCCGGCCTGCTTGCGGTAAAATGCGCGATGCCCAGCAGCAGGTCCAGCGACTTGCCCACCAGCCACCACACGGGCGCTCCTGCGCCAGCCAGGTCCAGTGCGAGTGCCAGCGCGATCAACGGCATGGAGACAAAGGTGACGAGCGGAATGCCGACCATGTTGGCCAGCGCCCCGTAAAAGCCTGCGCGATGGAAGTGGAACAGCACGATCGGCATCAGCGCGATCTCGATGACGAGGCCCGTCACCAGCAGCATCGCACCACCGCGCAGCGGGCGCATCCACCAGCCCTCCTCTCGCGGGGCGAGAAAGGCGCGCACCGGGGCGCTGTTATGCAGGGCGACGATGGCCAGGACGGCGGCGAAGCTCATCTGGAAGCTCGGCCCGGCGACACTCTCGGGCCACAACAGCAGGACGAAGCCCGCCGCCACCGCCAGCAGGCGGAAGGTGAGCGGCTCTCGGCCCAGAGCCAGCGCGACCAGTACCAGCACGGCGGCCGCACAGCTGCGGACCGTGGGCACCTCGGCGCCGGTCAGCAACGTGTATCCCACCCCCGCCAGAGCGCCCACCGCCGCGGCTACCACCGGCAGGCGCACCCGCAGGGCGAGCCATGGCCACAGGGCAAGCAGCTTGAGCGCGAGGAAGTACGCAGCAGCGATCACCGCGCTCACGTGCAGGCCGCTGATCGAAAGCAGGTGCGTGAGGCCGGCATCGCGCATCGCGTCCTCGTCCGCCTCGGCGATGGCCCCACGGTCCCCGCTGGCGAAAGCCGCGGCGATGCTGCCGGCCGATCCGGAAAGCTGGCTGCGCACGTGGCCGGAGAGGTCGCGCTGGACCTGGGCGATCCCGCCCCAGCCCGGTGGCGCGGGCTCGATGACTTCGATCTCGCCCATCGCCGATCCGGTCGCGGCCAGCCCCTGAAACCAGGCGGTGCGCGCGAAATCGTAGCCACCGGGCACCAAGGGCGGAGCGGGCGGCATCAGTCGCGCGGTCAGGCGGATGACCGCGCCCCTCTGCATTGCCGGCGTCGCCTTATCCAGGGGCACGTTCACACGCAGCTTGATCGCCTCCGCACCTTCGGCATCGCGCGCAGCAAGCACGAGGCGCACGCGTTCGCGCGCGGGCTGTTCCTCGCGCTCAAGGATCCGTGCCTGCATCGTGCGCACTTGCGGGTACTCGATCGCCGGAGCCCCAACCGTGGCCGAACGCGCCCAGATCAGGGCGATGCCCAAGGCGATGCCAAGCCCGATGGCCAGCAGCGCGAGCGCGAGATCGGGTCTGTACTCCTTCCGCAGGAGCAGCAGCCCGAACAGCGCCAGCGCAAGCGCGAGACCCGCGGCCGCCAGCCAAGCGGCCATACCCGGAAGCGTGAACCACGCCGCAACCCCGGCGATCACCGCAACGACGACCCAGGGTCCCCGCTCCAGTCCCGCTCTGCCAAGCTGCGCATCGAGGAGGTGCGTCAGCCTCTCAACCGGGGTGGACACGCGCCCGGCCACCTGCCAAAGCCGCTGCTGCGCTGCACCATGCCCCATGCGCGCCGCCCGGCTGTCCGTCACCTCGGATCGACTGCCGCGGCCGGTCGTTACGTCAGCTGACGGATCGTGGGACATGGGCTGCGGGGCCATGCTCTGAAATGGAAAGGAAGCGCGCTTAGATGGCAAGCGAAACCGGCACGATCATTACCCGCTTCGCTCCATCTCCGACCGGCTACCTGCATCTGGGCGGAGCGCGTACCGCGCTGTTCAACTGGCTTTATGCGCGCCACCACGGCGGCAAGGTGCTGCTCCGGATCGAGGATACGGACAAGAAGCGCTCCACCCAGGATGCGATCGACAAGATCATCGAAGGGCTGGACTGGCTGGGTCTCGATTTCGATGGCGAGACGGTTTTCCAGACGCAGCGTGCCGAGCGACACGCGCAAGTCGCGAACATCCTGCTCGAGAACGGCCACGCCTATCGCTGTTACGCGACGCCCGAAGAACTGGAAGCAATGCGTGCCGAACAGCGCGCGAACAAGCAGCCGATGCGTTACGATGGCCGCTGGCGCGACCGCGAGCCCGGGCCGGAGCAGGAAGGCGCGCCCTTCACCGTCCGCCTGAAGGTGCCAAAGGATGGCGAGACCGTCATCGAAGACGCCGTGCAGGGCCGCGTCACGGTCAAGAACGAAGAGATCGACGATTACATCCTGCTGCGCGCGGACGGCACGCCGACCTATATGCTGGCGGTGGTGGTGGACGACCACGACATGGGCGTGACCCACGTGATCCGCGGCGACGATCATCTCAACAATGCCTTCCGCCAGCTGCCGATCTATCGCGCGATGCATCAGATCGACGGCAATTGGCCCGATCCGGTCTATGCCCACGTGCCGCTGATCCACGGCAGCGACGGGGCGAAGCTCTCCAAGCGCCACGGCGCGGTGGGCGTGGAAGCCTATCGCGAAGAATTGGGCATCCTGCCCGAAGCCCTGTTCAACTACCTGCTTCGCCTTGGCTGGGGCCACGGCGACCGTGAGGAAATCACACAGGCAGAAGCGATCGAGCTGTTCGATCTGGATGGCGTGGGCCGGAGCCCCGCCCGCTTCGACATCAAGAAGCTTCAGAACCTGAACGGCCACTACATCCGCGAGGCGGACGATTCGCGTCTGGCCGGTCTGGTCGCGGAAGAACTGGCAGGCAGCGTCGATGCCGAGATCGACCGCGATCTGCTGACGCGCGCCATGCCCGTGCTCAAGACCCGCGCCAAGGACAACAACGAACTCGCCGACAATGCGCGCTTTTTGTTCATGCAGCGCCCGCTCGACCTGACGGAAAAGGCGGCGGCCCTGCTGGATGATGAAGCAAGGGCGCGCCTGGCCGAAGTTCACCAGGCTCTGGCTGCCGAAAACGACTGGACAACCGAGACGCTGGAAGCCACTACCAAGGCCCTTGCAGAACGGCTCGAGCTGGGCCTCGGGAAAATTGCCCAGCCCCTTCGGGCAGCCCTCACCGGGTCTACGCAAAGTCCCGGAATTTTCGACGTTCTCGCCCTTCTCGGCAAAGAGGAGTCGCTTGCGCGGATCGATGCGCAGGCAGCTCCGGCAACAGATACTCAAGACTAAGGAGACCCCCATGTCGGATACGACAGCGAAGCTGGATATTGGCGGAAATACGCAGGACTTCCCGATCCTTGAGGGGACGTGCGGGCCCGAGGTCATGGATATCCGCAAGTTCTACGGGACGACCGGCAAGTTCACCTACGACCCTGGCTTCAAGTCGACGGCCAGCTGCGAAAGCGCGCTGACCTTCATCGACGGCGAGGAAGGCGTGCTGCTGCACCGCGGCTACCCCATCGGCCAGCTCGCCGAACAGTCCAGCTTCATGGAAGTCTCCTACCTGCTGCTCAACAACGAGCTTCCCTCTCAGGGCGAACTGGACGAATTCACCTATACGATCACGCGGCACACCATGCTGCACGATCAGTTGCGCCAGTTCTATCAGGGCTTCCGGCGCGACGCTCACCCCATGGCCATCATGTGCGGCGTGGTGGGCGCCCTGTCGGCCTTCTATCACGACAGCACCGACATCTCCGATCCCGAACACCGGAAGATTTCGAGCCATCGCCTGATCGCCAAGATGCCGACCATCGCGGCCTGGGCCTACAAGTACTCGCTTGGCCAGCCCTTCCTGCAGCCTGACAACTCGCTCAGCTACACCGGCAATTTCCTGCGCATGACCTTCGGCGTTCCGGCCGAGGAATACGAGGTGATCCCGGAGGTTGAAAAGGCGATGGACCGCATCTTCATCCTCCACGCCGACCACGAACAGAATGCCTCGACCAGCACCGTGCGCCTCGCCGGTTCGTCGGGCGCAAACCCCTTCGCCTGCATCGCGGCGGGCATTGCCTGCCTGTGGGGTCCGGCCCACGGCGGCGCCAACGAAGCCGCGCTGAACATGCTGCGCGAGATCGGCACGCCGGACAAGATTCCGCACTATATCGAGCGTGCGAAGGACAAGGACGATCCGTTCCGCCTGATGGGCTTCGGCCACCGCGTGTACAAGAACTACGACCCGCGTGCGACCGTGATGCAGGAAACCGTGCGCGAGGTATTCAAGGCGCTGAAGGTCGACGACCCGGTGTTCGAAACTGCGCTCCGGCTCGAGGAAATGGCGCTGAACGACCCCTATTTCATCGAGAAGAAGCTGTTCCCGAACGTCGATTTCTACTCCGGCATCATCCTGTCGGCGATCGGCTTCCCGACCACCATGTTCACCGCGTTGTTCGCCCTCGCCCGCACCGTGGGCTGGGTTGCGCAGTGGAACGAGATGATCTCCGATCCCGCTCAGGTCATCGGCCGTCCGCGTCAGCTCTACACCGGCCCGTCGCAGCGCGACTACGTGCCCGTCGCTCAGCGTTGATCGGCTAACTCAGCACCGAAAGTCAGGCGAAGTCGCGCTGGGTCGCGGCTTCGCCACTCGGCACCGTAAGCGTGAAGGTGGCGCCATGGCCCGGCGTGCTCTCCACGCTCAGGTCGCCACCCATCGCCTGCGCGAGCCGCTTCGAAATATAGAGCCCGAGGCCGGAGCCGCCGCCGCCGCTGCGGCCGAGGCGTTCGAACTTGTCGAACACCATGCGCTGCGACTGGGCATCGAGCCCGGGCCCTTCATCGCTGACCGCAACGCTTGCACGGCCATTGGTCTTCGAGAGCGAGATCGTGATGGTCGATCCTTCGGGCGAGTAGCGGATTGCGTTACCCACCAGATTGAGCAACACCTGCAGCACGCGTCGGAACTCCGCCGTTGCGGGCTGGCTCGCACCCGCGGGCGGAACGGCGATGTCGATGCTCTTTTCCTGTGCCCGCACAGCAAGGATGCCCGCCGCGCGCTGCGCCACGTCGGCAAGGTCGATCTCGTCCGGCGCGGCGCGGAAACCGTCGGCTTCGACCACTTCCAGATCGGTCAGATCGTCCACCAGCGATAGCAGGTGCTGCCCGGCATTGACGATGTCGCGCGCATAATCGCTGTATTCGTCGCCCAGGGGTCCGGCGAGGCGAGAGCGGATGGTTTCCGCATTGGCCACGATCCGCGCAATCGGCTGGCGCAGAATCGGTGTAAGATCGCGCCCGATGGAAGCGCCATTGTCCTCGGCCCGGCGGTCGCGCCGCTTTTCGCGCCGCACCCATGCCCGGTTTGCGATCAGGTAAAGTTCGAAGCCCTGCGATCCCGGATTGGGCGCGCCCAGCGGAATGAGCCGCGCGGTCCAGTTGCGCGGGCTTCCCTCGATGGAAACGCGCGCCTGGTCGAGCAGCCGCCAGTGCAGCGGCTGGGCATGCTGGCTGCCTTCGATGGACACGAAATCGGTCCATACCTGGCCCAGGTTCTCGCTCATCCGCTTGAGCAGGGGCTGCAGATCCTCTGCCTCCGTATGCACGGTCAGGACCTTCTGATCGGGATCGAGCCGTGCGTGAAGTTCGGCCAGCGCATCGTCGATCGCATCGCGGCGCGCGGCGGCATCGTCGTCGCGTTCTACCGGCGGCGGGCTCGCCTGCCATGTGACGATACCGATGGTGCAGCCGGAATCCCCGCCCCCCGGGCCCTCGCCCTCGTCCGCCGGGACGATCTCCATCCATGCCTTGATCCGGTCCGTCCCGTCATAGGCATGGATCGTGCGCCCGAGCCGCAGGTTGGTGCGACGCGCCTTGCGCACCTGTTCGCGCAGCTCGGGTATCGCGATGGTGCCCGGAATCTCCCCCCCACAACGGCGTTGCAGTGCCGCCAGAGGCTCGTCCGCCGCAACAAGGCGATCTTTCGCGTCGGTGCGCGCGCGCGCGATATATGTCTGTTCTGCTTCGTCCATCTGCCCTTACTCGGCATGCCCGAAAGGCGAGGATTCAAGGAGAGCCCGCGCATCGGAAGTGGCTACCTTCTCGATCATCGCGGGCAGGGTTGCATCGGGGTGGAGGCAGCGCAGTTGCGCGCGCGTCTCAGCCGGGTTCAGCCCCGCCGCGCGCAGCGACAGGCCGAAACGAACCAGCTGGCGATCATTGGTGGACACCACCACGATATCGCGTTCCTGCCCTGCCCCATGCGCAAGCGCCGTGAGAAACACCGCTGCCCCCGCATGGGTCAGCGACAGCGCGACATCGGCGCGCTTGTCCAGCCTGGCGACCGTGCGATCGAGCAGCGAAAGCCGCGCTTCGTTTTCCGCACGCATCTGCCGGATGCGCGTTTCGACCGTGGTGGCAAGGTCTTCGCTCAGGTCGTCGCGCTGGCGGCGCCAGACCGAAATGAAATTCGCGAACTGGTCTTCGGGCAATTCGGCCAGCGGCATTTCCATGCGCTTCTGCTGTTCGATGAAGCGCGCCTGAGCCGCCAGCGTGCCCATCGCCGCGTCCGCCAGTTCCGCATCCTCGGACACGATCAGCGATTGCAGCAGCGGGGAGAGGATAGGATCGATCCCGTTTCGCCCGCGCAGGCGGTCCGCCAGCTGCCATTCGATCGCCAGCGCGTGGCAATGGCCGAGGAATGCGGCGTGCCGCGCAAGCTCTTCCCCCAGGGCATCGGCCCGCGCCTCGGCATACGCGAACACATCGTTCGCGCCGATCTCGTCGGCTTCGACGCGCAACAATCTGTAAGACGCGCTGCGCAGCATGCCGCGCACCCGCGCAATGATCGAGTCGCTGAACAGCGAGCGATCCTGCGTGTTGAGAAAATGGGTGAGGACCGGCGTGAGCGTGGACAGCGCCATATCCCCGCGCGCCAGCTCGGCGCGCAGAGCCGCGTCGACCGCTTGGTCGGCGTGCATCGTTTCCGGGAGTGATTCCGGCACGCTGGTCATCTGGCTGTCAGTCACCGTCCTTGCTTAGCCCGCTATAGTTAAGGGGCGATTATCCCTGATCGATTGCCGCATGTCTGCTTAGCACAGCAGCATGGCGCGTGCAGTCCCTGACAGGGACAGGCTGTGTATCGCATGGGAAATGTGAATCGCGCATGGAGCGCGCCAGTTCGCGCGCAGATTTGCGGCGGGATGTGGCGGTCAGTCGGTCGGGACGCTGTCAAAGTCGGCCAGAAACCCGTCCAGCCCACGCAGCGCGACGGGATCGCCCGGCGCAGCTTCTACCGCCTGCTGGGCAAGCGCGATCAGCTCGTCGGCGTGGAAGCTCGCAGCAAGGCCCTTGATCCGCTGCGCTGCGACAAGCCAGTTGCCGTCGCAACGCGCGCGCTTGAGCAGGTCCACCTGATAGGCAAGACTTTCACGAAATGCGCCGCGCAGCTCGCTGAGCAGCGCAGGGTCGTCGCCGGCGGCAGCGGCGAGCGTCGCAGTGAAGGCAGCATTTTCGAAAGCCATAAGCGTTTTTCTAGGCGCCGGGCGGTTAACGCGGGGTTTAACGCCAGGGGAAACGTGATAGATCGTGTTCATGGACGGGGGTACTTCGATCAGAGCCGTTGATGAGGCAGGGCGCGACGCTGGCTCGCCCCAACCTGCACAGGGTGCGCAATCCGCGCCGGCGGACGGGCCGGCAGCGTCGGCGGATCCGTCCACGCCGGAGCGGATGCCCCTGGTTGCGGCGCCCCTTGCGACGGCCATTGCCGCGCTCGCCCTGCTGGGCTGGACCGCGTTTTTCGTGCTGGCGAACGGACCGCAGCGCTTCATCGCGCTGGACCTTGCCGGATGGAGCGAGGCCATCACCGCATGGGCAGTGCCCGCGCTGCTGATCCTGTTCGCATGGCATATGGCGAGCCAGCGCGCCGCGCGGCAGAGCGCGCATTTCCGTGCGACCGCACGCGCCGCCGCAGCCGATCTCGGCGAATTCGAAGCGCGGCTTTCCACCGTCAACCGCGAGCTTGGCCTCGCACGCGATTTCCTCACCCGCCAGACGCGCGAGCTGGAAGCGCATGGACGCGTGGCTGCCTCGCGCCTGTCCGAAAACGCCGACCGGATCGAGCTATTGGTGGCCGAAAACGGCGAAGAAGTGGAACGGATCGCCCGCGTATCGGAAACCGCGCTCGCCAACATGGCCAAGCTGCGCGACGATCTGCCCGTCATCTCCAACGCATCGCGCGATGCGGCCAATGCGGTAGGTTCGGCGGGCGAGAAGGCGCAGGGCGCGCTCGAACGCCTGCGCGAAGGGCTGGAGAAGCTCAACGAATTCGGCGAAGCCGGGGAACGGCACGCGCTGCATTTCCACAGCCAGGTGGACCGCACGCTGACAGCGCTGGGCGATCGCGTTTCCGAACTCGAAGCGATGGCCGATGCCCGCTTCGCCGCGCTGCGCGAACGGAGCGATAGCTTCCGAAGCGAGATGGACGAACGCGAGGACGAGGCGCTGGCGGCAGCGCGACAGCGGATCGACACGCTGCGCGAGCAGCTGACCGAAGCAATCGCACATGTCCAGTCGATCGACGAACAGGCGATGGGATCGGCTCAGGACCGGCTTGCCAGCCTGCGCGACGAGGCCGAGCGGATCGACGAATCCATGCGCACCCGCGACCGGGACTTCGTCGGCTGGGTCGAGGCCCGCCGCGCCCGGCTGGAAGAGGTCGAGAGCCGGGCCATGGACTCGCTCGAAAACCGGCTCGCCGCAATCGAGGCGGCAGTGACGCAACGGCGCGAAAGCCACCAGGCGATCAGCCGCGAGATTGCCGAAGCAGCCGAGGAAACCGCAGATCGCATGGCCGGTGCCAGCGCGCGGATCGAAGAAATCGCGCAGCAGGCATCCGGGGCCAAGGACACGCTTCTCGATTCGACCCGGACCCTCGAAGAACGGCTGGCAAGCGGCAAGGACGACCTCGCCGGCCTGCGTGAAACGCTCGACGAGGCGACAGATGCTGGCGTGCGCCTGCTCGAAATCATCCAGGCAGGGGCCAAGCACAGCCGAGAGGTCCTGCCGCAGACGATGGAAACGGCCGAGGCTCGGCTTGAAACCCTGCGGGAAAACGGCGAGAAACTGCGCCGCACGATCGACGAGGGCGCCCAGAAGAGCGAGCACCTTTCCGCCTACGTCATCGACGCGCGCGAGAAGGGTCAGGAGATCCTCGCCGATGCCGACCGGATCGACGACAGGCTCTCAAGAACCCGCGATACCATGAGCGAGAATATCGCCGCGCTGCGCACCGCCCTCGCCCTGCTCGACGAGGAAGCGGGCGCTGTTGCCGAGGCCACTGCCACGCACGTCACCGACGCGATCGGCCAGTTGGAGCGCTCGACTGAAAAGGCACACGCGCTGCTGCAGAGCTACGCCAGCGGCGAAGGCCGCGAACTCGGCACAAAGATTGGCGAAAACGCTGCCGAGAGCGTCGGAGATGCCATGCGGGCGCAGGCCGACGAAGCTCTGGGCGAACTGCGCCAGGCGACCGAGCGATCCGCCGACGCCGCGCGCGAGGCGGCTCGCCAGCTGCGCGATCAGCTCGCGCTGGTGAACGAACTCGCGGGTAATCTGGAAACACGCGTCTCCGTCGCGCGAGAGCGGGCGGAAGAGCAGGTCGACCATGATTTCGCGCGGCGCGTGGCGCTGATAACCGAGAGCCTCAATTCCAACGCCATCGACATCACCAAGTCGCTGTCGAGCGAAGTCGCGGACACGGCATGGGCCAGCTACCTGCGCGGCGACCGGGGCATCTTCACACGTCGCGCGGTCCGTCTGCTCGACAATCGGCAGGCGCGCGAGATCGCCGAGCTGTACGACGAGGACGATGATTTCCGGGCCAACGTCAATCGCTACATCCACGATTTCGAGGCCATGCTGCGCACGCTGCTGTCCACCCGAGACGGCAATGCGCTGGCGGTAACGCTGCTGGGCTCCGAAGTCGGAAAGCTTTACGTGGCGATGGCACAGGCGCTCGACCGGCTGCGGACCAGCTGACGCGCCTTCGGGTGGATCAGCCGCGCTGGCCGGGCGGAAGCAGGAAGTCGAATGTCTCGCGCGTGACCCATCCGTTCTCCCAGTTGAGCACCCAGATCGTGGTCAGGACGGCTGCAATCGCCGCGGCGCGCAGGGCCAGCCTGCCGGGCCGGAAATTGGCAGGCGCACTCTCGGCCTGACCCGGCACCAGATCGACGCCCATTTCCTCGTCCGTGCGCACCCCGAACGGCAGCAGCACGAAGGCGACGAAGATCCATACCAGGATGTAGATCGCAAGGATCGACCAGCCACTCATCTCACGCCTCCGGCATGATGACCTGAACCTGCGGACGCTTGCCTGACCAGCGATTGGCAGCGCGGCGCGCGGCAAGGCGCGCAGCTTCGTGCCGGGCCTTGGGGTCCTTCGCATCGCGCCCGCGCAGGCCGCGCAAGGCAGACTGGATGTCGCGCGTGGCCTCGTCCACGAAATCGGGGAAATCCTCGTCCAGCGGCAGGCCGAGCGCGCGGATCGTCACCTCTTCCTGCCCTGTCACCGCCACGATCAGCACGCCATCGCGTGCAAGGCGCCGCCTTTCGGTAATCGCGCCACCGTCTGCGGGAATGATGAGATCGCCATCGAGTACGAGGCGCCCGGTCGGCACCCGCCCGATCTTGCCCGGCTCGCCCGGGGCCAGGCTCACGATATCGCCGTTCTTCTGGAAGATCGCATGCGGAATACCCTCCGCCAGCCCGAGGCGTGCCTGCTCCTGCATGTGGCGCAGCTCGCCATGCACCGGCACCAGCACTTCGGGCTGCAGCCACTCGTAGAGCGCCTGGAGTTCGGGCCGTCCCGGATGGCCGGAGACGTGGATCATGCTCTGCCGGTCCGTCACCATCTCGATCCCGCGTTCGGCAAGCTGGTTCATCACCTTGCCGATGGAAAGTTCATTCCCGGGAATCTGACGGCTTGAGAACAGCACCACATCGCCGCGAGACAGCTCGAGCGGATGATTGTTTTCCGCCATACGGCTCAGCGCGGCGCGCGGCTCACCCTGGCCGCCGGTGGCGATGATCAATACCTTGCCGCGCGGCAGGTTCATCGCGGCGTTCCAGTCCACACGTTCGGGAAAGTCGGTGAGATAGCCATTTTCCTGGCTGACCTCGAGCATGCGCTCAAGCGAACGGCCTGCAATCACGACCTCGCGGCCAGTCTCTCTCGCAATTTCGCCGAGCGTGTGCAGACGCGCCACGTTGGAGGCGAAAGTCGATACCACGACCCGCCTGTCCGGCCAGTTCTGCACTTCCTCTAGCAGGCCCTTGAAGACCGCGCCTTCCGAACCGCTCGGTTCGGGATTGAAGACGTTCGTGCTGTCGCACACCAGCGCCAGCACGCCCTCGTCGCCGATGGCGCGCAGTTCTTCCTCGGTGGTCGGCTCGCCGATGATCGGGTCCTCGTCCAGCTTCCAGTCGCCGGTATGGAAGACCTTGCCATAGGGCGTGTCGATCAGCAGCGCATTGCCTTCCGCGATCGAGTGGGCGAGCGGCAGGTAGCGGATGCCGAAGGGCCCGATCTGCATATCATCGTCGCCTTCGCGCACAATGTGCAGTGGCACCTCCTTTTCGAGCTGGGCCTCCTGCAACTTGCGCCTGACGAGTTCCGCCGTGAAGGGCGTCGCGTAAAGCGGCACGCCCAGATCGGCTGCGAAATAGGGAATGGCGCCGATATGATCTTCGTGCGCGTGGGTCAGCACGATGCCGAGCAGATCCTTCGCGCGATCCTCGATGAATTCCAGATCGGCGAAGACCAGTTCGATTCCCGGGTACTCGTTCGCGCCGAAGGTCATGCCGAGATCGACCATCAGCCACTTGCCGTCGCAGCCGTAGAGATTGACGTTCATCCCGATCTCGCCCGATCCGCCGAGCGCCAGGAAGAGGAGTTCGTTCTCCGGCTTGAAGTTCTTTTTCATATTATCCTTTGCTGATCGTCCGCCTGGCGAGCAGTTGCAGGCCGCGGATCGTCAGATCTGTGTCTACGACATCAAATATGCCGGTATGGTCGTCGAACAAGACCGACAGGCCGCCCGTGGCAACAACCTTGGTCGGACGACCGATTTCGTTTTTCATCCGCGCGATCAGCCCTTCCATCATGGCAACATAGCCCCAGAACACCCCGATCAGCATCTGATCCTCGGTGTTCCGGCCAATTACGCTTTTGGTTTCAGGCGCTTCGATGGCGATGCGGGGAAGCTTTGCGGTCCGGCCGACCAGCGCATCGAGCGAAAGGTTGATGCCCGGCGCGATGATCCCGCCCTTGTAGGCGCCATTATAATCGACCACCTCGAATTTGGTCGCGGTGCCGAAATCGACCACGATCATGTCACCGCCGATCATCTCGTGCGCCGCGATGCAATTGAGCGCGCGGTCCGCACCCAGCGTGCTGGGCAGATCGACATCGATCTCGAAACCCCACCCGGCCTCGCCATGGCCCGCGACGATCGGGGTAATGCCGAAGTATTTTTCGCACAACACGGTCAGATTATGATCCGCGCGGGGCACCACCGAACCGAAGATGATGTGCGTGATGTCTTCCCGCGCCACGCCCTCGATCCCGAGCAGCTGGAACAGCCACACCGCATATTCGTCGCCCGTACGGCGCCCATCGGTGGAAATGCGCCAGCGCGCGCGCAAGTCTTCGCCATCGAAGAGTGCGAAGACGAGATTGGTGTTTCCTACATCGATCGCGAGAAGCATTGCTGGGTTCCTCTAACGCCGGAATCAGGCGAGCATTACGTCGCCGGCGTGAATGACACGCGTGGACCCGTCGGCCAAGCGCAGTCGCATCGATCCGTCCGGCTCGAGCCCGTCGAACGTGCCGCTCGCCTTCCCGCCATCGGGCTCGTGCACGCTGATCGGCGTACCCTTTGGCATGCTGGCTGCATTCCAGCTGCGGACCAACGGTTCGAGCCCGTAGGTCCGCCAGCGTTCAAGCTCGGTTGCGAAATGCGCGGCGAGGCTCTCCGCAAAGGCATCACGATTGGGCGCAGGTCCGAACTGGGTCAGGGCTGCACTCTTGCGGTCGGGCAGTTGCGGGGCGGATACCAGATTGACGCCAACGCCGATCACCACGGCATCGCGCTCGGCTTCCAGCAGGATGCCCGAAAGCTTCGCATCGCCGATCAGTAGATCGTTGGGCCACTTGAGCACCAGACGATGCAGCGCGGGCACCAGCGTATGGATCGTATCGAAAAGCGCGACCGCGGTAAGCAGGGACAGCGTGTGTGCAGGTGGCTGGCCCGGCTGAATGCGAACGATCGTCGACCCCATGAAGTTACCATGGCCGTCGTGCCAGCCACGGCCCTGCCGGCCCCCCCGGCATTTTGCCGGTCGGCGACCAGCCAGTCGCCTTCGGCCACCGGCTCGCCGCTGCGCAGCGCGCTTAGCAGGTCGGCATTGGTGGAGCCGGTTTCGGGCACTATACGGATCAAGGTCGAGCCGGGCGAACCCGTCGCATCACACGCCCGCGAACAGGCCCGCTGCGGCGGTGTCCGTCATGGCTTCCAGCGCGCCGGTCAGGAACCAGCCAAGCGGTGAGATCAGGACCGTGCAGACCACCAGGATCGCCCATTGCGCGGCGCTCGCGCCCTTGGTCGCGCGGTCAACGGGCTCGTCGAAGAACATGACCTTTACGAACTTGAGGTAGTAGAACGCGCCGATCACGCTCGCCGCCATGCCGATCACCGCGAGCGGGATGAGCCCCGCATTCACGACCGCCCAGAACACCGCCAGCTTGGCGAAGAAGCCCATCAGCGGCGGGATGCCTGCCAGGCTGAACATCAGCGCGGCAAGGCACCAGGCAATGCCCGGACGCGTGCTGGAGAGACCGGCAATATCCTCGAAAGTCTCGAGGTTGTCGCCATCGCCGTTGCGCAGCATCAGCACCGCGGCAAAGCTGCCGAGCGACATCACGACGTAAATCGCGAGGTAGAACAGCATCGCGCTCGCACCCTCGGCACTTGCCGCAGCGAGGCCGACAAGGATGAAACCGACATTGTTGATCGACGAATACGCCAGCAGCCGCTTGAGGTTGTTCTGGCCGATCGCCCCAAGCGCGCCGACCACGATGGAGGCAAGCGCAGCGAAGATCACCACCTGCCGCCACGCATCGGGCTGCGACCCGAAGGCATCCAGCGCCACGCGCGCGGTCAGCGCGATGGCGGCAACCTTGGGCGCGGTGGCGAAGAAGGTCGTTACCGGCGTGGGCGCCCCCTCGTACACGTCGGGCGTCCACATGTGGAACGGCACGGCGCTGATCTTGAAGGCGAGGCCTGCCAGCACGAAGATCAGGCCGAACAGCGCCCCGGTCGAAAGGCCGGTTTCCTGCGCGATGCGGATTCCGTCGAAGCTGGTCGTCCCCGTGAAGCCGTAGGTCAGGCTCATCCCGTAGAGCAGGATGCCGCTGGCAAGCGCGCCGAGCACGAAATACTTGAGGCCTGCCTCGGCGGAACGGCTGTCGTTACGCAGGAAGCTGGCGAGGACGTACGCGGCGAGGCTGTTGAGCTCCAGCCCGATATACAGCGTGATCAGGTCTGTCGCGGAGACCATGATGCTCATGCCCACGGTCGCGAACAGGACCAGCACGGGGTATTCGGGCTTCATCGCCTTGCGATGGTCGAAGAAACCCGGTGCGATCATCAGGCACCCGATCGCCGCGACATACATCAGCAGCTTGGCAAATCCCGCGAATGCATCCGCGCTCAGGAGGCCGCCGAAAGCCACTGCGGTCACACCGCTCGTACCCTCAACCAGGGTCGAGCCGGCAACAACACCGGCCCCGCCCAGCGCGACCGCCGCCAGAATCGAGACGAGCCGGCTCGCCTTGTCGCCCGCGAAGGCGGACACCAGCAGCAGCGCCAGCGCCGCACCGGTCAGCACCAGTTCGGGCACGATGTGGCCAAAGGAATTCGCGTAGTCCATCAATGTTCGCTCTCGGTCCCGGCGGAACCGCCGTGTTCGCCTTCACCGCCACCATGATCGCCCGCGACGTAATTCGCGGCATGTTCGCGCGGCTCGCCCGCGGTCGGCATGGCATCGCCCTGCGGCGCAGCGCGCGCGATACGCGCCTCAACCGCGGCAATGTCACTGCGCATGGGGGCAAGGAAGCTTTCGGGGTACACGCCCATCCACAGCACGGCTGCAGCAACGGGCGTCAGCATCAGCCACTCGCGCGCATTCAGATCGGGCATGGCGGCGGCGTCCGCGTTCTTCTGTTCGCCGAACACCACGCGGCGGTAGAGGTACAGCATGTAACCCGCGCCCAGAATGATGCCCGTGGTCAGCACGAAGGTGGTCGTACTGGAAATCTGGTACACGCCTGCAAGGCTGATGAACTCGGCCACGAAGCCGCTGGTGCCCGGCAGACCGATGCTCGCCATGGTGAACAGCAGGAAGAACAGCGCGTAGCGCGGCATGTTGGTGGCCAGGCCGCCGTAGCGGGCGATCTCACGCGTGTGCAGCCTGTCGTAAATCACGCCCACGCACAGGAACAGCGCGCCCGAGACGAGCCCGTGGCTCAGCATCATCACCATCGCGCCTTCCAGGCCCTGGAAGTTGAAGGCGAACAGGCCCGCCGTCACGATCGCCATGTGCGCGACCGAGGAGTAGGCGATCAGCTTCTTCATGTCCTGCTGAACCAGAGCGATAAGGCTGGTGATAACCACCGCCGCCATGCTGAGGCCGAAGACCAGCCACACGAACTGCGCGCTCGCCTCGGGGAACATGGGCAGGCTGAAGCGGATGAAGCCATAGCCGCCCAGCTTCAGCAGAACGCCCGCCAGGATCACCGAACCGGCGGTGGGCGCCTGCACGTGCGCGGCTGGCAGCCAGGTGTGGACCGGCCACATCGGCATCTTCACCGCGAAGCTCGCGAAGAAGGCCAGCCACAGCCATGTCTGCGCTTCCGGCGCGAAATCGTACTGCAGCAGCACGGGGATCGAGCTGGTGCCCGCCTCGCCGATCATCCACAGCATCGCGATCAGCATCACGACCGAGCCAAGCAGCGGGTAGAGGAAGAACTTGAAGCTGGCGTAGATACGGTCGCTGCCACCCCAGATGCCGATAATCAGGTACATCGGGATCAGGCCGGCTTCGAAGAAGATGTAGAACAGCAGGATATCCTGCGCGGCGAACACGCCGATCATCAGCAGTTCCATGATCAGGAACGCGGCCATGTATTCGCCGACGCGCTTGGTCACGCTGGTCCAGCTGGCAAGAATGCAGATCGGCATCAGGAACACGCTGAGCATGATGAGCATCAGCGCAATCCCGTCGATGCCCAGCGCGTACTGGAAGCCCGCGAACAGGTCCGCACGCTCGGTAAACTGCCACTGGGCGCCGCCGATATCGAAGTTGAGCCACAGCGCGATGCCCAGCACCAGGTCGATCAGCGTGGCGATCAACGCGATCCAGCGCGCGTTCGTGGCGTTCGACATCATGCACAGCACCGCGCCGACCAGCGGAACGAGCAGCATCAGCGAGAGAATGGGAAGGCCCTCCATCACAGCAGCACCCAGGTAATGGCCGCGACCACGCCAAGCAGCATGATCAGCGCATAGGTGTTCAGCATGCCGGACTGGAAGCGCTTGGCCCCAGCTGCGCCCTGCTTGACCACCCATGCCGCGCCGTCAGGCCCGAAGCGGTCGATTACACCGATGTCCAGCTGCTTCCAGAACACACGACCGAACCAGAAGGCAGGCTTCACGAAGAGGAAGTTGTACAGCTCGTCGAAGTACCACTTGTTCAGGAAGAAACGGTATATCGGGCCGAGCTGGTGCGCCGCCTCCTGCGGGACCTTCGGATTGCGGATATAGGCGTACCAAGCGGTCAGCAGGCCGAGCAGCATGGCCCCGGTGGCGGTCAGCTTCACCCACAGCGGCACGCCGTGAATCGCGTGGACCAGATCGTAGTTGAAGAAGATCGCCCCGCCCCAGAATTCTTCGGAATCCACGAAGGGTTCGTAATAGACGAAGCCGGCAAACACCGCGCCGATGCTCAGCACGATCAGCGGCACGAGCATGACCCAGGGCGCCTCGTGCGGATGATAGCCGGCGGTACCGTCGTCTTCGTGCGTGGAAGGCACGTGGTGCGCCACCGCCTCGCCGGAATCCTCCTGCGCGGCCGGGTTATGCTCGTCCGGCTCGTCGTGCCCGTGATGGACGGCGTGCTGGATATGCTCGCTGTCCGCCCAGCGCGGCTTGCCCCAGAAGGTCAGGAACATCAGTCGCCAGCTGTAGAAGCTGGTCAGTAGGGCCGCGATGGCACCCGCCCAGAAGGCAAAGGTCGCCGCACTGGTGCCGCGCGCGAAGGCGGCCTCCAGGATCGCATCCTTCGAATAGAAGCCTGCGAAGCCGAACACGCCCAGCACACCCACGCCGGTAATCGCCAGCGTGCCTGCCATCATCGCCCAGAAGGTGATCGGGATGTGTTTCCGCAGCGCACCGTAATAGCGCATGTCCTGCTCGTGATGCATCGCGTGGATGACCGCGCCGGCACCAAGGAACAGCAGCGCCTTGAAGAAGGCATGCGTGAAGAGGTGGAACATGGCGACGCCATAGGCACCCACGCCCGCAGCGAAGAACATGTAGCCCAGCTGTGAGCAGGTGGAATAGGCGATCACCCGCTTGATGTCCCACTGGGTCGTGCCGATCGTCGCGGCGAACAACGCGGTCATACCGCCGATGACGGTCACGAACGTGAGCGCGACGGGCGCAGTTTCGAACATGGGGGACAGACGGCAGACCATGAACACGCCTGCCGTCACCATCGTGGCGGCATGGATCAGCGCGGAAACGGGCGTCGGGCCCTCCATCGCGTCGGGCAGCCAGGTGTGCAGGCCCAGCTGCGCGGATTTGCCCATCGCGCCGATGAACAGGAGGATGCACAGGATATCCATCGTCATCAGGCGGAGCCCCATGAAGGTGATGGAACTGCCGCTCATCGCCGGAGCCATTTCGAGGATCTCGGGGATCGACACGGTCCCGAACACCAGGAAGGTGCCGAAGATGCCGAGCATGAAGCCCAGGTCACCCACGCGATTGACCACGAAGGCCTTGATCGCGGCGGCGTTTGCGCTGGGCTTCTTGTACCAGAAACCGATCAGCAGGTAGGACGCGAGGCCCACGCCTTCCCAACCGAAGAACATCTGTACCAGGTTATCCGCGGTCACCAGCATGAGCATGGCGAAGGTGAACAGGCTCAGATAGGCGAAGAAGCGCTGCTGGTCGGGGTCCTCATCCATGTACCCCCACGAGTACAGGTGCACGAGTGCGGAGACGCTGGTGATGACGACCAGCATCACCGCCGTCAGCGTATCGACCCGCAGAGACCAGTCGAACGCCAGATCGCCGGAAGTGATCCACTGCAGCACGGTGACGACCTGCGCCTCCGCCGTGCCGCCCAGAAAGCCGAGAAAGATCGGCCAGCTCAGCGCACAGGAGACGAACAGCGCACCCGTGGTGAGGATCTTGGCCGGCGTCTTGCCGATTGCGCCGCCGAACAGGCCCGCGACAATGGCAGCCGCGAGCGGCAGGAAAACGATGAGGAGAATGGAAGACTGCACGGGTGGTTCAGCCCTTCATCCGGTTCACGTCGTCGACCGCGATGGTGCCGCGATCACGGAAGAATATGACAAGGATCGCAAGGCCGACGGCGGCTTCGCCCGCAGCGACGGCCAGCACGAACATTGCGAAGATCTGCCCCGTCAGATCGCCGAGGAAGGCGCTGAATGCGACGAGGTTGATGTTCACCGCCAGCAGGATCAGCTCGATCGCCATCAGGATGACGATCACGTTCTTGCGGTTGAGGAAGATGCCCAGCACGCCGAGCACGAACAGGATCGCGCTGACGATGATGTAATGCTCGATCCCGATCATTTCCGGCCTCGTATCGCGTTGAAAATACCGAAAGCAATCAGGCCCAAGAAGCCCATCGTCATCAAAAATATGATGACCTGCCAGACGCCAAAGCCACTCACAGTTCGACCCCCTCGCCCACGGTGGGCTGCTTCATCTGCGTCGCTTCCTTCGGGTTGCGGCGTACCTGCTTGGTGATGTTCTGGTGGCCGCGCGTGGTCTTGAGATCGCGGTGGGTCAGCACGATCGCGCCGATCATCGCCACCAGCAGGATCAGGCCCGCTACTTCGAAGACGAAGATGTACTTGGAATAGAGCAGCGCGCCCACATTCTCGATATTGCTGTTGGCCATGCTCGGCGCATTCTCGCCACTGGCCGTACCCAGCTCCAGCGCGCCTGCATTGAGCGCGCCGATGCCCAGCACCAGCTCCGCCAGCAGCACCAGCGCAATCGCGATGCCCAGCGGGAAGTTCTTGATGAAGCCAGCGCGCATTTCCGCCATATCCACGTCCAGCATCATCACGACGAACAGGAACAGCACGGCCACGGCACCGACGTAAACGACGACCAGCAGCATCGCGATGAATTCCGCACCCAGCAGGACCATCAGCCCCGCCGCGTTGAAGAAGGCGAGGATCAGCCACAGGACCGAATGCACAGGATTGCGGCTCATGATCGTCAGCACGGCGCTGGCAATCACGAGAAACGCGAAGAGGTAGAAGGCGATGGCCTGGATCATGGCTTTTTAAGGATGCCCCGAACGTGGTCTGTGGCGCGCCTAGCGGTAGGGCGCGTCGGCTTCAAGGTTGGCTGCGATGGCGCGTTCCCATTTGTCACCATTGGCGAGCAGCTTCGCCTTGTCGTAAAGCAATTCCTCGCGGGTTTCCGTCGAATATTCGAAGTTCGGCCCCTCGACGATCGCATCCACCGGGCACGCTTCCTGACAGAAACCGCAATAAATGCACTTGGTCATGTCGATGTCGTAGCGCGTCGTACGGCGCGAACCGTCCGCCCGCGGTTCCGACTCGATGGTAATCGCCTGCGCCGGGCACACCGCCTCGCACAGCTTGCACGCGATGCAGCGCTCTTCCCCGTTGGGATAGCGACGCAGCGCATGCTCGCCCCGGAACCGCGGCGAGATCGGGTTCTTCTCGTAAGGGTAGTTGATCGTGACCTTGGGCTTGAAGAGATACTTCAAGGTCAGCGCGTGGGCCTTCACGAACTCGTAGAGCGTGAAGGCCTTGAGGGTCTGGGCGATACTCATGAATAATGTCCGGTGGCCATCAGGTAGCCGCTGATTACGAAAACGAAGATCAGGCTCATCGGCAGGAAGATCTTCCAGCCAAGCCGCATCAGCTGGTCGTAGCGGTAGCGCGGCACGGTCGCCATCACCCAGCTGAACATGAAGAAGAAGAACAGCGTCTTCAGGAAGAACCAGATGAAGCCGGGCACGAGGTACAGCGGCGCCCAGTCGATCGGGGGCAGCCACCCGCCGAAGAACAGCAGCGTGTTGAGCGCGCACATCAGCAGGATGTTGGCGTACTCGCCCAGCCAGAACAGCGCGAAGGCCATGCTGGAATATTCGGTCTGGTAGCCCGCAACCAGCTCGCTCTCCGCCTCGGTCAGGTCGAACGGCACGCGCTGCGTTTCGGCGAGGCTGGAGATGAAGAACACCACCCACATCGGGAACAGCAGCAGGTTGAAATAGAACCCGTTGACGATACCCAGGCCGTGGCCACGCTGCGCCTCGACGATGGCGGTCAGGTTGAACGTACCCGCCCAGAGGACGACACAGATCAGGATGAAGCCGATCGAGACTTCGTAGGAAATCATCTGCGCGGCAGCGCGCATGGCGGAGAAGAACGGGTATTTAGAATTACTCGCCCAGCCCGCCATCACCACGCCGTAGACCGACAGCGAACTGATCGCCAAAATGTAGAGCAGGCCGACATTGATGTCCGCCAGCACCCAGCCATCGGCAAACGGCACCACCGCCCACGCGGCGAGCGCCACGGTGAAGGTGATGATCGGCGCGATGATGAAGATGCCCTTGTTGGACGCCGAAGGAATGATCGTTTCCTGCAGGAACACCTTCAGACCGTCGGCAAAGCTCTGCAGCAGTCCGAAGGGGCCGACCACATTGGGTCCCTTGCGCAGGTTGATCGCGGCCCAGACCTTGCGGTCGATCAGGATGACGTAGGCCACCGCCAGCATCAGCGGCAGCGCGATCAGTAGGATGCCCACGATAGTGGCGATGAACCACGCCCATTCGTAGTTCATGCCGAGATTCTGGAAGAAGTCGATCATTCCGCGGCCTCCAGCAGATCTTCGCCATGGACCAGTTCGGCCGAGCAGCGCTGCATCGTCTCGCTTGCGCGGGCGATGGGGTTGGTCAGGTAAGGATCGGCGATCGGATAGGTGATCGCACCCTTGGCCTTGGGCGTCTTCTTACCCTTGGGCAGCTTGCCCAGCGGGGCGAGGCCTTCCTCGCCCAGCGCGGGCACGGCCTCAATCATCGCGGACTGCAACTGCGCGAAGCTGTCGAAGCCCACGGTGACGCCGAAGGCATCGGCCAGCGCGCGCAGGATCGTCCAGTCCTCGCGCGCGTCACCGGGAGCGAACACCGCCTTTTCGGCGAACTGCACGCGGCCCTCGGTGTTGACGTAGGTCCCGTCCTTCTCAGCGTAGCTGGCGGCGGGCAGGATGATGTCCGCCGCATGCGCACCGGCATCGCCGTGGTGGCCGATATAGACTTTCAGGCTGTTCTCGAACTTCGAATAGTCGAGCGAATCCGCGCCGAGCGACAGGAGCACTGCGGGCGCTGCGTCGATCACATCCTTGATGCCACCCTTCTGCGCGTAGCCCAGCATCACCGCGCCCATCCGGGCCGCGGCGGTGTGGATGACGTTGAAGCCGTTCCAGGCCTCTCCGTCGATGTCGCGCGCGAGGTTCCATTCGCTGGCGAGCACCAGTGCCGGGTGCAGCGCATTGGCTGCCAAGCCGCCGGGGCCGACAATGATCGCGGGCCGCGCCGCGTCCTTGAACGCATCCGCAACATGGCCGGGCAGATCGTGCAGCAGGCCTGCATCTTCCCCCAGGAATTCGCAGGCGAAGGTCGTGTCCCACTCGGGCCCGATCAGGAAGATTTTCGCCCCGCGCTTAGCCGCCTTGCGCAGACGCACATTGATCAGCGGTGCTTCGTGGCGAACCTGGCTGCCGACGATCAGGATCGCATCGGCGGTCTCGATACCCGCGAAGGTGGAGTTAAACGCAATCCCGGCGAGGCTGGAGCAATCGTAGTCCAGCCCGGTCTGGCGGCCTTCGAGCTTGTCCGAGCCCAGTTCGGCGAGCAGGCGCTTGGCGGCAAACATCGTCTCGCAATCGACCAGATCGCCCGCAACTGCGGCGATGGAGCCCTCCCCGCCCTGCCTGGCGGCCTTCACGATCGCGTCGAAAGCGTCCTGCCAGCTGGCCTGTTTGAGCTTGCCTGCCCGTTCGCCGCTGACCGCGCGCATCCATACGCTGTCGAGCCGACGCCGCGTGAGGCCATCGACCTGGTAGCGCGCCTTGTCCGACAGCCACTCTTCATTGACATCGTCATTGATCCGGGGAAGCGCACGCATGACCTCGCGGCCACGGCTGTCGAGCCTGATGTTGGCGCCGACAGCATCGGACACGTCGATGGACAGCGTCTTCTTCAGCTCCCACGGGCGCGCTTCGAACGAATAGGGGCGGCTGGTGAGCGCACCGACCGGGCACAGGTCGATCACGTTGGCGCTCAGTTCATGCTGCGCCGCCTGCTCCAGGTAGGTGGTGATCTGCATGTCCTCGCCGCGATACAGCGCGCCGATCTCGTCCACCCCCGCGATCTCTTCGGAGAAGCGCACGCAGCGGGTGCAGTGAATGCAGCGGGTCATGATCGTCTTGATCAGGGGCCCCATGTATTTCTCGGTCACGGCGCGCTTGTTCTCGTGATAGCGCGTCGCACCGCGACCATAGTACATCGACTGGTCCTGCAAGTCGCATTCGCCGCCCTGATCGCAGATCGGGCAGTCGAGCGGGTGGTTGATGAGCAGGAACTCCATCACCCCTTCGCGCGCCGCACGCACCATCTCGCTATCCGTGCGGATTTCCTGCCCTTCGGTGGCGGGCAGCGCACAGCTGGCCTGCGGCTTGGGCGGCCCGGGCTTCACCTCGACCAGGCACATGCGGCAATTGCCCGCGATGCTCAGCCGCTCGTGGTAGCAGAAACGCGGGATTTCCTTCCCCGCAAGCTCGCACGCCTGCAGCACGGTGGCGCCTTCGGGCGCGTCGATTTCCTGTCCGTCTACGGTGACTTTAGGCATTATTCGGCAGCTTCCTGCAGAGTGTTTGCACGTTCGGCTATGCGCCGTTCAAGCTCAGGGCGGAAGTGGCGGATCAGGCCCTGGATCGGCCACGCGGCCGCATCGCCCAGGGCGCAGATCGTGTGGCCTTCCACCTGCTTGGTGACGGTGTGGAGCATGTCGATCTCGTCGATATCGGCATCGCCCGTCTCAAGCCGCTTCATCACGCGCCACATCCACCCGGTGCCTTCGCGGCACGGCGTGCACTGGCCGCAGCTCTCGTGCTTGTAGAAATAGCTGATGCGGCTGATCGCACGGACGATGTCGGTCGACTTGTCCATCACGATCACGGCTGCCGTACCGAGGCCTGAGCCGAGTTCCTTCAGCCCGTCGAAGTCCATCGGCGTGTCCATGATCTGCTCGGCCGGGACCAGCGGGACCGACGAGCCGCCCGGGATCACCGCCAGCAGATTGTCCCACCCGCCGCGAATGCCGCCGCAGTGCCGCTCGATCAGCTCACGGAAGGGAATGCTCATCTCTTCCTCGACCACGCAGGGCTTTTCGACATGTCCGCTGATCTGGAACAGCTTGGTGCCCGAATTCTTTTCGCGCCCGAAGCCGTCGAACCAGGCAGGCCCGCGCCGCAGGATCGTCGGCACGACCGCGATGCTCTCCACATTGTTCCCCGTCGTGGGGCAGCCATAGAGGCCCGCACCTGCCGGGAACGGCGGCTTGAGGCGCGGCTGACCCTTCTTGCCTTCGAGGCTTTCGATCAGCGCGGTTTCCTCACCGCAAATATAGGCGCCCGCGCCACGATGCAGGAATACGTCGTAATCATAGCCCGAACCGCAGGCGTTCTTGCCGATCAGCCCGGCGTCATACGCCTCGTCGATCGCCGCCTGCAGCGCCTCGGCCTCGCGGATATATTCGCCGCGAATGTAAATATAGGCGGCGCGCGCGCGCATCGCGAAGCCCGCGACCAGCGCGCCTTCGATCAGCTTGTGCGGATCGTGCCGCATGATCTCGCGGTCCTTGCAGGAACCGGGCTCGGATTCGTCGGCATTGATGACGAGGAAGCTGGGGCGGCCGTCCTTCGATTCCTTGGGCATGAAGGACCACTTCATGCCGGTCGGGAAACCAGCACCGCCGCGTCCGCGCAGGCCCGACGCCTTCACATCCTCGATGATGGCGTCCTGCCCCTTGGCGAGCAGCGCCTTGGTATCGTCCCAGTCGCCACGCGCCTGTGCGGCCTTCAGCCCGGCGGACTGGAACCCGTAGAGGTTGGTGAAGATGCGGTCCTTATCGGACAGGCTCATGCCATAACTCCAAACACAACGAAGGCCGCCACAGCGAGGATCGCGAGCAGCGCGAGCGTCTTGAAAATCCCGCTCAGCACCTTCCACGCAATAGCAACGACGATCAGCGCAACGATGACGGTGACGATGCTAAATTCCATCACGCACCCCTTTCGCCAGCGTTATCCGGCAGCTTGCGGCCCAGGAAAATCAGCCCCAAACCCATGAATGGCAGGCCCAGGCCGAAAAAGGCCGGGCCGAGCGTCAGGGCGAAAGACACCGTCAGGGCAATGCCGATCGTCAGGAAAGAGATGCCGAGCGCCCTGTTGTTACTAGACTGGCCGCTCACTGGTCACCCACTTTCCTGGACTGGGAACCAAAGACACCGAAGCCCCCGAACAGGAACCCCAGAATGGCCCATACCACCCAGTCGTCGCCCTGAAGGAATTTGACCACCGCCAGTACGAGGAAGATCACCCCGACGACCGGAAAGCCTTTGTTGACCGCTGCGGACATCACCATTCACCCCGGTAATCGTGGTTTTCGGTGACCATTTCCTTGAGCGTGGTGGGCCCGCCGCTGGGTTCGCTGGTGTGACGGCCCGGCTCCTGCGTGCCGGTCTTGGGCTGCTCGCCCTTCGCCAACGCGTCAAGCACGGCGTCGAGCCGTTCGGGCGTCAGGTCTTCGTAATTGTCGTCGTTGATCTGGACCATCGGCGCGGTCGCGCAATTGCCCATGCATTCGACTTCGGTGAGCGTCCACAACCCGTCGTCGGACACGTGGCCCATCTTCATCCCGCGCTTCTTGCACGTGGCGATGATGTCGTCCGAGCCGCGCAGCATGCACGGCGTCGTGCCGCAGACTTGCACGTGGTACTTACCCACGGGCTTCATGTTGTACATGAAGTAGAAGGTCGCGACCTCGAGCACGCGGATCACCGGCATGTCGAGATAGTTCGCGACATACTCGATCACCGGCAGCGGCAGCCACCCTTGCGTATCGGTTTCCTCGCCGACCTGCCGCTGCGCAAGGTCGAGCAGCGGCATCACCGCGGATTTCTGGCGCCCTTGGGGATAGCGAGCAAGCGCCTTCTGCGCCTTCGCCTCGTAGGCTTCGTTGAAGGCGAAATTGCCCCACCGCTCGCGCAGTTCGGGGGTGTCGGGTGCGGGTGTGCGGTCAGCCAAGGAACTTCTCCCGCTTCTTCCAAATCATCTTAATTGCTGCGCCGATAATCGCGGCGCCGAGAGCAGCTGCAAAAATGCCCCATGGCTTATCAAACACTGCGATGGCCAAGATGATACCAACGATCACTGCGCCCAATCCGAGCGACATTGCCAACTTCCATTCGCTCACCGGTCACACTCCCCGAACACGACGTCGATTGCGCCGAGGATGGCGGTGGCGTCCGGCAGCATGTGGCCCTTGGTCATCATGTCCATCGCCTGCAGGTGGCTGAACGCGGTCGGGCGGATCTTGCAGCGGTAGGGTTTGTTCGACCCGTCGCTGACCAGGTACACGCCGAATTCGCCCTTGGGGCTTTCGGTCGCAACGTAGACCTCGCCCGCGGGCACGTGGAAGCCTTCGGTGTAGAGCTTGAAGTGGTGGATCAGCGCTTCCATCGACTGCTTCATCTCGCCGCGCTTGGGCGGCACGACCTTGCGGTCGTCGCTGGCGATGGGGCCGGACGGCATCTCGGCAAGACACTGCTTGATGATGCGCGCGCTCTGGTAGACTTCCTGCACGCGGACCATGAAGCGGTCGTAGCAGTCCGAATTGGTGCCCACCGGAATGTCGAATTCCATCCGGTCGTAGACGTCGTAGGGCTGCGACTTGCGCAGATCCCACGGAACGCCCGCGGCGCGGATCAGCGGACCGGAGAAGCCCCACTTGATGGCATCTTCGCGGCTGACCACGGCAATGTCGACGTTGCGCTGCTTGAAGATGCGGTTGTCCATGACGAGGCTCATCGCGTCGCCGAAGAGTTCGGGTACGCGATTGTCGAGCCATTCGCCGATGTCGACCAGCAACTTCTCCGGCACGTCCTGGTGGACGCCGCCGGGGCGGAACCATGCGGAATGCATGCGCGCACCCGAAGCGCGCTCGAAGAAGTTCATGCAGTCTTCGCGCAGCTCGAAGACCCACAGGTTCGGCGTCATCGCGCCGACGTCCATCACGTGCGCGCCGATGTTGAGGAAGTGGTTCGACATGCGCGTCAGCTCGGCGAACAGCACCCGCAGATACTGCGCCCGGATCGGCACTTCTAGGTTGAGCAGCTTCTCGATCGCCAGGACGTAGGAATGTTCCTGACACAGCGGCGAACAGTAATCGAGCCGGTCGAAATAGGGCAGCGCCTGCAGGTAGGTCTTGTGCTCGATCAGCTTCTCGGTGCCGCGATGCAGCAGGCCGACATGGGGGTCCACGCGCTCGACGATCTCGCCGTCGAGCTCCATGACCATGCGCAGCACGCCGTGCGCCGCAGGGTGCTGCGGGCCGAAATTGATCGTGTAGTTGGTGATCTCGTCGTCGCCGGTGGTGGGCGATTCCTCGATCGTCAGTCCGTGTGCCATCTCGTTTCCTATCCGCAGGCCCATTTGCCGCCGGCGATCTTGCGCTGTTCGTCGTTCGCCGCGACGTACAGGTCCGCGGTGCGCAGGGCATCGTTGCCGGCTGCGGGCACGACGCGAACGGTGACGCCTTCGGCGGTCATGGTCGGGCCGCCATAGACCGCGCCCAGCCCGCCTTCTTCGGCACTCAGGTTGATCAGCTCGCCCCCGATGCGCACGACGCCCTTGCCCATCACCGCCGTATCGTCCGGCGCGGCGACCAGCAGCATCTCGACTGCATCCTTGCTGAAGGTACAGCGGCCATCGCTGGCCCCCAGATCGACCCGGGCGATATTGCCCAGCTTTTCCAGCTGCAGCGGGTTCGCGCCCGCAGGCACTGCCGAGGTGCGCGCCATGGTGCTTTCCGCCGGAGCGGCCGTTCCGGTGGGCACAGGCGCGTCGCCGCCCTCGCCCGAGCCGACCCGTGCCGCGAAATCGTCACCGCTTTCGCCGGTGTCTTCGCCCTGAGAGCAAGCCGCAAGCAGAACGGCAGCGGAAATCGTAAGCAACGTCCTCATCTCGCCTTCTCCTAGTCCTTGTTCTTCGGCTGGGTCGCCGCAGCCGTATCTTTCGTATCGCCCTTGCGTTCGGGCCGATCCTTGCGATCTTCGGTCGGCTCGGGCGCGGGCGTGCGGTCCTTGCCGGTCTGTTCCTCGGCCGGAGCGCCCGCACTCACCTTCTCGTCGGCCTTCTCGTCGGTCTTTGCCCCGGCCCCGGTTTCCTTCGGGCTGTCGGTCGTCTTGGCTTCGTCGACCGGCGGCGTATCCGCCTTCTCGTCGCCGGGCAGAACGTAGTCCGCGCCTTCCCAGGGGCTGAGGAAATCGAAGCTGCGCAGATCCTGCGCCAGCTCCACCGGCTCGTACACCACGCGCTGTTCCTCTTCGGAATAGCGCAGTTCGACATAGCCGGTCAGCGGGAAATCCTTGCGGAAGGGATGCCCTTCGAAGCCGTAGTCCGTCAGGATGCGGCGCAGGTCCGCATTGCCCGCGAAGACCACGCCGTAAAGGTCGAAAACTTCGCGCTCCAGCCAGCCCGCATTGGGCCACAGCGTCGTCACCGTCGGCACCGGCGTCGCTTCGGCCGCCGTCACCTTTACGATGATGCGGCTGTTCTTCGTGAGGCTGAGGAGCATGTAGACGACTTCGAACCGCTCCGGGCGGCTCGGGTAATCCACTCCGGCGATCTCCATCAGCTGCTGGTAGCCATGCTCGTCGCGCAGCAGCCGCAGCGCATCCTCGATGGAATCGCGCTGCACGGTGAGCAGCAGCTCGCCGTGTTCCTCGCTCGCATCGATCAGCATCGTGCTCAGCGCACCGGCCAGCGTATCCTTCAACCCGTCGATACGGGTGAATTTCGGGGCGGAGTGGAGGACGCTCATCGTTCGACCGTCCCGCTGCGACGGATTTTCCGCTGCAGCTGCATCACGCCGTAGAGCAGCGCTTCGGCGGTCGGGGGGCAGCCGGGCACGTAGATATCGACCGGCACGATCCGGTCGCACCCGCGCACCACGGAATAGCTGTAGTGGTAATAGCCGCCGCCATTGGCACAACTGCCCATGGAGATGACGTATTTGGGGTTCGACATCTGGTCGTAAACCTTGCGCAGCGCAGGCGCCATCTTGTTGCACAGCGTGCCGGCCACGATCATCACGTCGCTCTGCCGCGGGCTTGCGCGCGGGGCGACGCCGAAACGCTCCATGTCGTAGCGCGGCATGTTGACGTGGATCATCTCCACCGCACAGCAGGCGAGACCGAAGGTCATCCACCACAGGCTGCCGGTGCGCGCCCACTGGAAGATCTCTTCCGTCGACGTGACGAGGAAACCCTTGTCGTTCACCTCTGTCTGGAGCGCGTTGAAATATTCCTGGTCGGGTGCACGCACCTCGCCCGGCTGCGCGGTCGGCTGCAGGCGCGGGTCGCGGCCCGCGGGGGTGATCGTCTGGTTCTGGCTCATCTCAAATCCAATCGGGCACGCCGCGGCCGGGAACTACTCCCACTCCAGCGCGCCCTTTTTCCATTCGTATGTCAGGCCGATCGCAAGAATGGCGAGGAAGGTCATCATCGCCCCCCAGCCGATCCAGCCCGTATCGTCCAGGCTCACCGCCCAGGGGAACAGGAACGCAGCTTCCAGATCGAAGATGATGAAGCTGATCGCGACCAGATAGAAGCGCACGTCGAACTGGCTGCGCGGTTCCTCGAAGGCGGGAAAGCCGCACTCGTATTCGCTCACCTTCTCTGCCGTCGGATTATGCGTGCCCGTGAGGCGGCTGACGCCCATCGGCAGGAACACGAAGATGCACGAAATCGCCAGCGCGACGCCGAGGAACAGGAGGATGGGAAGATATTGCTCGAGATCGATCACGTCGTTTTCCGGAAGTCTGGCTCTCAGCGCTCGCCTCTAGGCCGGGCACTGCCCGCGCGCAAGGGAGCGAATCGTGCATTTCCTGCGCATTCCCTTGCCTTTTTTTCGTTCAGTCGAGCGGCAGGCGCCGGATTTGCGTGGGCTGGGGCGCTTTACCCTCGACGGGCTCGCCCTTGTCATACCGATCCCACTGGCCGGTAGCGACGTAGACCAGCGCATTGTCGGCAATGCTCCCGCCAAGCGGTTCGGTCCAGTCCCGGTGCGCCTGTTCGAGCACCCGGGCAGCGACGATGCGCTTGCCGTCGGCGGACAGGGTAAAGGCGGCGATCCGCATGGGCGAGGCGCCGTTCTGCATCGCAATCAGTTCGCTCCCGTAGCGCCAGAGCCCGTCGATCCCGTCGAGCAGCACCGGAACATCGCTTTCGAGCCGTGCCACGCGCCCGGTGGCAAGGTCGATCATCGCAATGCCATAGCGGTAGTCGCTCAGGTAGAGGCGCGCGCCATCCTCGCTCACGGCCAGCCCCTGTGGCGAACGGAAGGTGCCGGGCTCGACGAGGACCGTCAGATCTTCCGCCCAGACTCCCTTGGTATAGACGCCTCCGGCGAGAGGATCGCTGGCATAGACCGTGCCGTCAGCGCCGATCGCCAGGTCGGAAACGCGCGCGCCTTCCGGTGCGGCCGCATAAAGCCGCGCGTCGAGCGGGCCGAGCCCGATCAGGCCGGAGAACCGAGTCTCCTGCTGCTGCGAACCGTCGATATTCGACGAAGCGACCCAGCCAATGTTCTGGGTCTCGTCCTGAAGGATGCCCGAAAGATCATCCGCCAGCGCAAGGTCGACGCGCCGCCAGTCGCCCGCTTCGCGTATCCAGAGTGCCTGACGGCTGACGGAGGTGGCAATCAGTGTGTCGCCGGTCGGGGCCGCGAACACGCTTTCGATCAGGCCCGCCTCTGCGGGAACGGCCGCGATCACCTCGCTCGCCTCGACGGGTTCTGCCTCGGGTAGAAGCAGCGCGCGGGCTGCTTCGGCACGGCTTTCGCCCACAAGTTGCGGGATCTGCGCCTGTGCCGCTGCGCTGAAGACATGGCCGCGCGCTTTCAGCCAGGCGAGCGTCTCGAGCGCTGCCTCCGGCTGCCCTGCCCCGAGCTGGGCATTGAGCAGCCGCAGGCGGACCGATCCGCTGTCCGGAAAGTCCCGGGCGAGCTGCTCGAGCCCGTCGATATCGGCGATCTTCCCGGTATCGGCATCGACCGCTCGCCACCCGGCAGTCTCCCCGGCCTCGGGAGAATGGGCGTACGCAGCTACCGGAATGCTGGCCAGCGCCAACGCAGCGGCGAGCGCGGCCGGCCGCACTACTTCATTTCCCGCGCAATCGCCTTCTTCGCCGCATCGCCATAGGGCGGCTTGAGACCTGCCAGCTTCGCAATGTCGATCTTGGGCTGCTGATAGGTGCTGCGCGCGTGGCTGAATTCGCGGAAGCCCTCGGGCCCATGATAGCACCCGATCCCCGACGGGCCGACGCCGCCGAAGGGCATGTCGTCCACCGAGATGTGGAAGATCACGTCGTTCACGGTGACACCGCCGGAGATCGTGCGATCCATCACCTGCTCGCGCTCCTTGCTGTCGGACCCGAAATAATAGAGCCCCAGAGGACGGTCGTGATCGTTGATGTAGTCGATCGCCTCGTCCACCGCTTTGTAGGTTTTCACCGGCAGGACCGGCCCGAAGATTTCCTCCTGCATCGCCTTCATGTCATCGGTGACGCCGCGCAGAATGGTCAGCGGCATCTTGCGGGTGTTGGCGCTGGCAAAGCTCTCGTTCGCCGGATTGACCTCGATCGCCTCGGCGCCCTTGGCCTTTGCATCTTCGACCAGACCCTTGAGCCGTTCGAAGTGCTTGTCGGAAATGATCGCGGTGTAATCCTCGTTGTCGAGCAGACTGGGATACATCTCGTGCACGCCCAGCTGCACGGCGGCGATGACGCCCTCCTCCTGATCTTCGGGCACCAGCAGGTAATCGGGCGCGAGGCAGATTTGCCCTGCATTGAGCATCTTGCCCAGCGCGATCCGCTCGCCTGCACGGGTCAGGTCGGCGCCCTTGCCGATGATCGTCGGGCTCTTGCCGCCCAGTTCCAGCGTGACGGGCACCAGGTTCTTCGCCGCCGCTTCCATCACTTTGCGGCCCGTTTCGGTCGATCCGGTGAACACCAGGTGGTCGAAGGGCAGAGAGGAGAACGCCTGCGCCACGTCCGGCCCACCGGTGACAACGGCCACTTCGTCTTCGGCGAAGACATCCGAAATCAGTTCGCGCATCCGCTCGCTCGTGGCAGGCGTGAACTCGCTCGGCTTGATCATCGCGCGGTTGCCTGCGGCGAGCACCTGCATCAGTGGCCCGAAGCTGAGGTTTACCGGGAAATTCCACGGGCTCATGATCCCGACCACGCCCTTGGGTTCGTAGCGGACTTCCGCCTTTGCCCCCATCAGATGGAGGGGGAAGCGGACCGAACGCTTGTCGGGTGCGGCCCAGTGATCGAGGTTCTTTAGGCAATATTTCCCGAAACCGATCGTGCTGACGATATCCGTCATCATCGATCCTTCGAAGCTGCGGCTGCCGAAATCGGAATTCATCGCCTCGGCCAGCGATTCGCCGTGTTCGGAGAGAATCGACATGGCCCGCTTGATCCGGTCCCGACGGACCGAAAGCGCTTCGGGCCGGGCCGCGGTGAAGGCCCTGCGCTGGGTTTCCAGAATACGCTCAAGGGTCTGGGGGGCGGTCTCGCTCATCTCTCGGCTCTCCGATTGTGTTTCTTGGCACGGGTATTACATCGAACGCGAAATCCGCCAAAGCGTTGCGACAGCAGAAAGGCACGAACGTACCAATGCCCCAGTTTTCCGAAGCCGATCCGATCGTCATCCTCTCCTATGCCCGCACCCCGATGGGCGCGATGCAGGGGGCACTGGCAGACGCCACCGCGACGGACCTTGGCGCGACGGCGGTAAAGGCCGCTGTCGACCGCTCAGGCGTTTCGCCCGAAAGCTTCGACCGCACCTACATGGGCTGCGTGCTGCCCGCCGGCCTGGGTCAGGCGCCCGCGCGTCAGGCTTCGATCAAGGCGGGTCTCCCCAAATCCGTGCAGGCGACCACGGTGAACAAGGTCTGCGGCTCCGGCATGCAGACCGTCATCATGGGCTCCGAAGCGCTCGCCAGCGGCACCGTGAACTACGTGGTCGCAGGCGGCATGGAGAGCATGACCAACGCGCCCTACCTGCTCAAGAAGCACCGCTCCGGCGCGCGGCTGGGCCACGACACCGCCTATGACCACATGTTCCTCGACGGGCTGGAAGACGCCTACGAGGAAGGCCGCGCGATGGGTACCTTCGCGCAGGACACCGCCAACGAATACCAGCTGACCCGCGAGGAGATGGACGACTATTCCATCGAATCGCTGCGCCGCGCCAATGCAGCGATCGAAAGCGGTGCGTTCGATGGCGAGGTCGTCCCCGTGACCATCGTGACCCGCAAGGGCGAAACCACGGTCGAGCATGACGAGGCACCCGGCAAGGGCAAGCCCGACAAGATCCCGAGCCTGCGCCCCGCCTTCGCCAAGGACGGCACCATCACCGCCGCAACTTCCAGCTCGATCTCGGATGGTGCCGCCGCACTGGTCCTCAGCCGCGAGAGTGTCGCCAAGGAAAACGGCCAGACGCCGGTGGCAAAAATCGTCGCCCTCGCCGCTCACGCGCAGGAGCCGAGCAAGTTCACCGTCGCCCCCATCGGCGCGATCGAGAAGGTGCTCCAAAACGCAGGCTGGAGCGCGGAAGACGTCGACCTGTGGGAAGTGAACGAGGCGTTCGCCTGCGTCGCCATGTTTGCGATGCGCGACATCGGCATTCCGCACGACAAGATCAACGTGAATGGCGGCGGCACCGCGCTGGGTCACCCCATCGGCGCAAGCGGCGCGCGGATCATCGTGACGCTGCTCAATGCGCTGAAGCAGCAGGGCAAGAAAAAGGGCATCGCCTCCCTGTGCATCGGCGGCGGCGAAGCCACCGCCGTTGCGGTCGAGATGATGTGATTTGGCGCCGCGGGCGGGCCTCAGGGCTCGCCCGCGCCCCACAGGCGGTTGGCCTCGACAAAGCCGCTGCGCTTGCCGACCGAGAATTCGCACCAGTTCGCTTCGCAGTCGCCCAGCTTGCCGACCACGCCCGGTTCCAGCTTCCATTTGAGCGCTGAGCCCACCTTTGCGGCATCGCGCATCTCTGCCAGCCCTTCGCCGGTGACGATGGCCCCACGCGTGCGACTGAGCAGGCGGGCCGCGATCCAGCCCTTGTCGCCTGCCGGGTCTTCAACCAGGCGCCAGCCCTCGCGCACGCGCAGCACCTTCACCGGCAGGCCCTTGCGCTTGTACACCCAGTCGATCCGGTATTCCTGACTGGGGCCGACGCGCATGTTCGCCTCCGTCACGTCGACCGTGGCCCAGTAGGGCAGATCGCTGTTCTGCCCCCCGGCGGGTGTGGCACCGAGCAGGGCAACCCCTGCGGCGAGCATGGCGGCGCGTTTCAGCATCGCCGGGCAGAATACTGCACGCCCTGCCCCACTGGCAAGAAGCACGGTCGCTTGACCGCATTTCCCGCAGGCGCCAAGCATGGCGGCGATGTCCAGCCAGTCCGATCAATCCACCCGCCGCGTAGAGGGCAAGCCCCGCGTAATCGTCACCCGCGCACTTACTCCTGTCGTGGAGGAGCGCATGGGCGAGCTGTTCGATTGTCGCTTCAACGAAAGCGACGAGCCGATGGACCGCGACGCCCTGATCGCCGCAATGCGCGAATGCGACGTGCTGGTGCCCACCGTCACCGACCGGATCGATGCAGCAATGCTCGACGCAGCAGGCGATCGCATGCGGCTGATCGCCAGCTTCGGCGCAGGCACCGACCATATCGATCTGGCAGCCGCGGCCGCGCGCAAGATCACCGTCACCAACACGCCCAGCGTGTTTACAGAGGATACCGCAGACCTCGCCATGGCGCTGATCATCGGCGTGCCGCGCCGGATGCGCGAAGGCGTGTCGCTGGTCCGCAGCGGCGAATGGAGCGGCTGGGCGCCCACCGCGATGCTGGGCCGCAAGCTGGCCGGAAAGACGCTGGGCATCGTGGGCATGGGCCGGATCGGGCAGGCGGTGGCGCACCGCGCCAAGGCCTTCGGCCTCGATCTGGTCTATCACAACCGCAAGCGGCTACCCGAAGCGGTGGAGCGGATGTTCGGCGCCACCTATGTCGAAAGCCTCGACGATCTGCTGGCGCAGACGGACATCCTGACCCTGCACTGCCCCTCCAACCCCGAAAGCCATCACATGCTCGACGCGCAGGCGATCGCGCGGATGAAGCCGGATGCATGCCTCATCAACACCGCCCGCGGCGATCTGGTGGACCAGGACGCGCTGGTCGAGGCGCTGGAAAGCGGGCATCTCGCGGGCGCGGGGCTGGACGTCTATCCGGAAGAGCCCAGGGTCGATCCACGCCTGCTGGCCCATCCCAACGTGATGACCCTGCCCCATATCGGCAGCGCCACGGCGGAAGGGCGCGCAGCTTCGGGCGAGAAGGTAATCGCCAACATCCACTTCTGGGCCGATGGCCACCGCCCGCCCGATCAGGTCCTCGACGCGCTGATCTGATCGTGCACCCGATTTACGTCTTGTAGGGATAGTCCGGCTAAGGGGCTTGTCCGGCGCGCGCGGATACTCTCATTCTCGCGCGACCGATTCCCGGAGGACCTTCGCGCGATGACCAGATTCGTTTCGGCACTCCTGCTCGCGGCTCTTCTCGCCGCCCCCGCCTCCGCGCAGGATCTGGGCGAGATCGTGGCGAACGATACCGGTGATACGGCCTGGATACTCACCGCCAGCGCGCTGGTCCTGCTGATGACCCTGCCCGGCCTCGCGCTGTTCTACGGCGGGCTCGTGCGGTCCAAGAACTTCCTCTCGGTCGCCCTGCAGACCGGCGCGGTGGCCAGCATCGTCTCGGTGCTGTGGATCGTGGTCGGCTATACATTCGCGTTCGGGGACGTCTCCAACGGCTGGGTCGGCAACGGGCGCGCGTGGATGCTGATAGAGCTGACCAACGTGCGGCTGGGCACGACCATCCCGGAAAGCACCTTCGTGCTGTTCCAGATGACCTTCGCCATCATCGCCCCCGCGCTGATGATCGGCGCATGGGTGGATCGCGCCCGGTTTTCCTGGGTGGTCGTCTTCTGCGCCTTGTGGAGCCTGGTGGTCTACGCGCCCGTCGCGCACTGGATCTGGGGCGGCGGCTGGCTGGCGAGCTCCGGCACGCTCGATTTCGCGGGAGGTCTGGTCGTCCATACTACCGCCGGGGTTTCGGCACTGGTGGTCGCGGTGATGATGGGGGCGCGGCGCGGCTTTCCCGACAAGCCGATGCTGCCGCATGCGCCGGGCCTTACCATGGTTGGCGCCGCTCTGCTGTGGGTCGGCTGGTTCGGCTTCAACGGCGGGTCGGCCCTCGCCGCGACCGACGATGCCTCCGCGGCGATCATCAACACCCACGTCGCGGCGAGCACGGCTGCGCTGGTGTGGCTGCTGATAGAGCGAATCGGCTTAGGCAAGACGACCATGGTCGGCTGGGCCACGGGCGCCATCGCCGGCCTCGCCACGATTACACCGGCCGCCGCCTTCATCTCGCCCGGAGCCGCAATCCTGTTCGGCGCGCTGGCTACCGTGGTCTGCTACTTCGCGGTTCTCCAGATCAGGAAATGGGGCATCGACGATTCGCTCGACGTGTTCGCGGTCCACGGCGTGGGCGGCATTCTGGGCTCGCTTCTGCTCGGCCTGTTCGTATCCTCTGCGCTGGGCGGGGTCGGGTACGCTCAGGGCATGACGCCGGGCGCGCAGCTGGGCGCACAGGCGCTGGGCGTGGGCGTGGTCGCGTTGTGGAGCGCGGTGATGACCGCGATTCTGGCGCTGGGAATCGGGATCATCGCACCCATGCGGGTGCGCAAGAAGGACGAGATCGAGGGGCTCGACATCACCAGCCATGGTGAGCGCGCCTGGCATCTGGGCGACTAGCCGATTTCGCGCATTTCCTCGTTCAGAATCGTGAGGACGCGCTGGATCGAGGCGCGGCTGGCGGAAAATTCGAAGTGCTTCTCCGGCACTTCGATCGCGCGGTCGCATTCGCCTTCCTCGCCCCGCGAACACGCAGGCGCGATGACGCCGTCATGCGGAGACCAGATCGCAATCGTGCGCACCGGCGGCTTCTGCCGCGGATCGTCCGCCAGTGGCGGGTTATCCACCTTGTGGTCGTTGATCGCCTCGTACAGCCGCCACGCATTGTTTGCCCGCCTGTCGCCCGAGAACGGCGTGCCGAGCGTCATCACCAGCGCCACCTTTTCCGGATGGCGCTGGGCGAGCACGCGGGCGTAGAGCCCGCCAAGGCTGATTCCGATCAGGACGACTTTCTGCCCGGTCTGCGCATATACCTCGTCCTGGCGCGCTTCGGCCCGGTCGAAGAAGGCCTGCGTTATCCCCGTGACCATCATGCCGAGCCGGGCGGGAAAAGCGTCATAGCCCGCCGCGTTCAGCGTGCGGCGCATCAGCGAGGTTGCGCCATCGTTCGACATGATGCCCGGCAGGACAAGGACCGGCGCCCGGTCCTTGTCCGGCAAGACCTCGCCCGCATCGGCAGGCAGTCGCACACGCCGGATCGGGCTGGACCAGATCTTCGGCAGGTTGGGAAGCTCGCGCAGCCAGGTGCCGAAAGACGGTGCCAGATGATCGTCTCTCGGTTCGGGCATCGCGCCTGGCTCCTAGTCTCCGGTCAGAATCCGGTCCACCAGCTGCTTCACCGAAGGGGTGAAGTTGTTCGAATAGAACGGATCGTTCTTGAACCTATAGGCCGCGTGGCCTGCGAACATCAGGTTTTCGTCCACCGGCCCACCATGGGCGATGTCCTGCAGGGTCTTCTGGATGCAGAAGCTGCGCGGATCGGCCAGGCGCCCGGTCGTGTAGTCGTCGTGATCCTTCCAGCTGGAAAACTGGCAATGGCTCAGGCAGCCCATGCAATCCTGCTGGTCCTTGCGGATGATGTCGCGGCTTTCGGGCGTCACGAACACCGCGGTGCCGTCCGGCGTCTTGAGCGCTTCGGTAAAGCCCTGCGCCATCCATTCGCGCGCCTTGGGCCTGTCTTCCGGCTTTACCCAGAAATTGCGCGCCTTGCCCTCGTCAGCAAGCGGCTCGGTCCCTTCCATCTCGCCCTTCTTGAAGATCGGGATCTGCCGTTCGGAGCGGTGCATCAGATCGTAGAGGAAATCATTCTTGACCGCGCTGGAATAGAAGCCCGTGGGGGAGAACTTGTGCAGCAGCACATCGCCTTCCTCGATATTGCGCAGCGCATCCTTCCATTCCTGCGGGATCGGGCTTTCCTCGGTCAGCAGCGGGCGCGTGCCGAACTGGAAGGCGATCAGGCCGAGTTCCTCGTTGTCGATCCAGTTTTCCCACTCGCGCAGGTACCACACGCCGCCCGCCATCACGATCGGCACGTCTTCCGATACGCCTTCCTTGCGCATCGTCGCGCGCAGATCCTTGACGCGCGGGTACGGGTCCTGCGGCTCGCGCGGGTCTTCCGCGTTGGAAAGGCCGTTATGGCCGCCTGCGAGCCACGGGTCTTCGTAGACCACCGCCGCCATCAGTTCGGGCACCTTGGAATAGCTGCGCTTCCACAGCGCGCGGAACGCGCGGGCGGAGCTGATGATGGGCAGGTAGCTGACGTTATAATGCGCCGCGATCTCCGCCAGCTTGTAGGGCATGCCCGCCCCGCAGGTGACGCCGGTGACGAGGCCGCGGGTCTTCTCCAGCACGCCTTCGAGCACCGCCTGCGCGCCGCCCATTTCCCACAAGACGTTGATGTTGATGGCGCCGTTGCCGTTCGCAATCTCGTGCGCACGCTGGACCTGCGCCACCGCACCGTCGATCGCGTACTGGATCAACTGCTCGTGCCGTTCCTTGCGGGTCAGCGCATCGTACACCTGGGGTACGATCTTGCCTTCGGCGTCGTAGCTGTCCGCGTTGACCGCGCTGACCGTGCCGATGCCGCCCGCAGCCGCCCACGCGCCGGAACTGGCGTGGTTGGTTGCCGAAACGCCCTTACCGCCCTCGATCAGCGGCCATACTTCACGTCCGCCATAATTAATCGGCCGCAGCCCTTTGAATGCCATGAATTTCCCAATTTGTTCAGCTGGAAGCGCCTAGCCCTGCGGTGATGCCCCTTCGGCGTTAGCGGCGCTGTCGTCCCCCGTACAAGGGACAATATCTTCCGGGTCCGGCCTTGTAGCGCCGCGACTGAATTGTGCAAAGTATCCTGCCAGCTCGGGCGCATGCTCGATCCGGTCGAGCCGGTATCCGACCCGTTCGAACTCGCAGGCGAGCAGCGCCGGCGGGATGCCGTGGCGATCGGTCGGCCGGTCGATGTCTACCACGATCACCTTGCCCCCTTTCCTCAGCGACGGCCACAGCCGCCACAGGAACGGATAAGGCTCGGCCACCTCGTGGTACATGTGGACCAGGAATACGCGGTCGAAACTGTCTTCGGGCAGGCGCGGATCGTCTTCCGCCCCGAACTTGATCGACACGTTGTCGAGCCGTTCGCGCTCCACCCGGCGGCCGAGGCGCTCCAGCGCGCCGCGATCGATATCCTGCGCCAGCACCCGGCCGTCCTCGCCCACGCGTTCGGCCAGGCGGACCGTGTAATAGCCTTCGCCCGCGCCGATATCGGCTACCGTCATGCCCGGCGCGATGGACGCCATGTCCATCACCTTGCGCGCCTCGCCCTGGCTGTCGCGCTTGTCTTCGGTGCTGAACTGGTTGGCGCCCAGATCGGACACGGGCCGGTCGGGCTGCGGAAAGGCGCGCGCACTTTCGGGGCGGTCGCCCGCGTCCTCGGCCTCGCCACAGGCGGCAAGCGCGAGGGCCGTCCCCAGAACCGACAATAGTCCAAGCCGCACGATCATATCCGAGGCCCTTAGCCGCGCGAGGCCCGCTTGGCCAAGCGCCAATCGCGCGGCGTTACTCCACGTCCTCCACCTCGACCGCTTCGCCCGTCACCCGCTGGGCGAGCGCGGCGGAAATGAAGGGGTCGATCGCACCGTCGAGCACTTCGCCCGGGGCCGTGGAGGTTTCGCCGGTGCGCAGGTCCTTCACCAGCTGATAGGGCTGGAGGACGTAACTGCGAATCTGATGGCCCCAGCCGATCTCGGTCTTCTCGGCATACTCGCCCGAAGCCGCTGCCTCGCGCTCCGCCATCTCGCGTTCGAAAAGGCGCGCCTTCAGCATGCTCATCGCCGTCGCGCGGTTCTTGTGCTGGCTGCGGTCGTTCTGGCTGGCCACCACGATTCCCGTGGGCTGGTGGGTAATGCGGACCGCGGAGTCGGTCGTGTTGACGTGCTGTCCGCCCGCCCCGCTCGCGCGGTAGGTGTCGATCTTGAGGTCGCTCTCGTTGATCTCGATCTCGATATCGTCGTCGATGACCGGATAGACCCACACGCTGGAGAACGAGGTGTGCCGCCGCGCACTGCTGTCATAGGGGCTGATGCGCACCAGGCGATGCACGCCGCTCTCGGTCTTGGCGTAGCCATAGGCGTTCTCGCCCTTGATGAGCAGCGTGACCGACTTGATCCCCGCCTGCTCGCCCGCCTGATACTCGACCGTTTCGACCTTGAAACCGCGCTTTTCCGCCCAGCGCACATACATGCGCATCAGCATCTCGGCCCAGTCCTGGCTTTCGGTGCCGCCGGCACCCGCATGCACTTCCAGATAGGCGTCGTTCGCGTCCGCCTCGCCCGAAAGAAGCGCCTGCACCTTGTCCGCATCGGCGCGCACGGCCAGCTTTTCGAGGCTGGCGAGCCCTTCGTTCACGGTGTCGTCGTCACCCTCGGCCTCGCCCAGTTCGATGAACTCGATGGCATCGGCCATTTCGGACGATATCGTGTTGACCGTGCCGATCGCGCTTTCGAGACGCTTCTGTTCGCGCATGATCGATTGCGCCTGCTTGGGATCGTCCCACAGGGTCGGGTCTTCGACGCGCGCATTCAGCTCGTCGAGTTCGCGCAGCGCGCGCTCCCAGTCGAGCGACTGGCGCACCAGCGCCAGCGCGGCTTCGATACGGTCTATATGGGCCTGCCCTTCGGCACGCATAGGCTGATCTTTCTCACGAATTGGGGCAGGCAGCGCTAGGGCCGCCTGTCCTGCATGGCAACCCGCGATCCCGGCCTGGGGCCGACGGCGCTAGTAGATGCCGCCCTGCTCCTCCACGAAGTCTTCGGGCGGTTCCTCGCGTTCGACGGCCCTCTGCCCCTCGGCCTGCGCACGCCGGGCGCGGCGGATGAGATCGAGCAGTTCCTGCCGCTGCGCCGCGATTTCGGATGCGCGGGTCGAACGGGGCGGTTCCGTATCCGGCTTGAAAGCCTCCCAGATGATCGCCGCGTTCTCGTCCGTGCCGGGCCACTCGTCGAAAACGCGTCCCCCCGTGCGCCGGTCGATCCGCACCATGCGGACCCCCGCCGGGGCCACCGGAGGCGTCGCGCGCCAGCGGTCGCGCGTTTCCTCGATAAAGGTCTTCACGATCGGCGCGGCGATGGTGCCGCCCTGTGCATAGCCGCCCATGTTGCGCGGCTGATCGAAGCCCAGATAGGTGCCCACCATCATCTGCTGCGTCCCGCCGACAAACCACACGTCCTTGGGCCCGGTGGTCGTCCCGGTCTTGCCGAACAGCGGCAGGCCGGTGCCACGCAGGACCTTCGCGGTGCCGCGCGTGATCACGCCTTCGAGGATGTGACTGATCTGGAACGCGGTGCGCGCATCCATCATCTGGCGGCCCAGCGGCCCCGGCCGGGGCATGGCCGCTCCGTCATATTCCGGCTTGTTGCATTCGGCGCATTCGCGCTTGTCCGCGCGCCAGATCACCTTGCCGCGCCGATCCTGCACGTAATCGATCACGGTCGGATCGTTATAGCGGCCATGATTGGCGAGCGTGGAGAAGGCGTTGGTCATCTTCTCGACCGTGGTCTCGCCCGCGCCCAGCGCGAAGGAGATGTAGGGATCGTAGGAACCGATGCCGACGCGTTCGTAGGTCTTGATGACATTCGCCATACCCGCCTCGTTGGCGATGTTGGCGGTCATCACGTTCTGCGAATTCTCGAGCCCGTAGCGCAGCGTATAGGTGCCCGCCCGGCCACCGCGGATGCATTTGCGGCCATAGCGCGCGCCCTGATAGGCGCAGAAGCTGCTGTTATCGACCTGGCTGGCGGGGGTCAGGCCCTGGTCCAGCCCGGTCGCATAGACGAAGGGCTTCACCGTGGAACCCGGCTGGCGCTTCGCCTGGGTGGCGCGGTTGAAGCTTTCGAGGCGACTGTCCCACCCGCCCTGCATCGCAAGGATGCGGCCGGTCTGCGGGTCCTCGACCACGATGCCGCCGGATGCGTCGGGGATGACGGCCACCCGCCACGCGTTGCCCGAGGGGCGCACCGCGAGCACATCGCCCGGACGCAGCGAGCTGGGCGCTCCGTTGAGCGTCGCGGTCTCGCCATCGGAAAAGCCGATCGTGCCCGAGCCGGTGAACACCGCCACGCGCCAGTCGTCGTAATTGATGCCGATATTGGCGCTTGCCAGCTGGCTCGTCAGGTCGCCGTTGTCCGGGTCCAGCGTGGCAACGGGGCCACTCCAGCCCCGGCTGCCGTGATAGCGCTGCATGCCGCGACGCAGCGCGGTGCGTGCCGCGTCCTGCAATTCGAGATCGACCGAGCTTCGCACCCAAAGGCCACCGGCATAGACGCTGTTCGGGCCGTCGTCGGCGGTTTCGCCGAACCGGTCGAGCAGCTGGCGGCGCACTTCCTCAATGAAATAGCCCGCATCCGCGTTGCGGATCGAGGTGGCGCCCGATGTCAGGCCCAGCGGCTCCGCCTTGGCGGCGGCAACCGCGGCCTCGCTCGCCCATTCGTTTTCCGCCATCTTGTCGAGCACGTAGTTGCGGCGCGTGATCGCCATATCCTCGTAGCGTTCGCGTCCGTAGCGTTCGGGCGCCTTGGGCAGGATCGCCAGAAACGCCATCTCGTGCAGGTCGAGATCGCCCACATCCTTGCCGAAATAGGCACGCGATGCCGCCTGCACGCCAAAGCTGCGCCGCCCCAGAGGAATTTCGTTGAGATAGAGCGTCAGGATTTCCTGCTTGCTCAGCGTCTGTTCGATACGCCGGGCAACCAGCATTTCGCGCAGCTTGCGGGTGATGGAGTATTCGTCGCTCAGCAGCACGTTCTTGGCGACCTGCTGGGTGATCGTGGAGCCGCCCACCGCGCGCTCGTCCGTGCCCGCCTTGCGCGCATAGTCGATCACCGCATTGGCCGTGCCGGTAATGTCGACGCCGTTATGGCTCCAGAACGTCTCGTCCTCGGCAGCGAGGAAGGCGTTGATCAGCGGCCGGGGAAAATCCACGAAATCGAGTTGCACGCGCCGGTCGCGCGCATAGCTGCCCACGATCTCGCCGTCATTGCCGCGCACCACGGTGGGCAGCGGTGTCTCGTAATCCTGCAGGGCCGCAGCATTGGGCAGATCGCGCCCGATCAGGAACCAGGCGATGGCAAACAGCACCAGCAGCGCGGCGGTGCCATAGACGATCCAGCGCACAGCCCAGTTATCGCGCCAGGTCTGCCTGAACTCGGCAAATGCGTCCGACGATCCACGCTGGAGCCGGTAACGGATATGTTCGACGTTGATTTCGGTCATGATGCGGCAGCGCCCTTAGCACGCTCCTCGCGCGGACTGCCATAACCAAAGGTGAACATCGTGACGGCGCCGATCAATCGGTGGACTGACGGGCGAAAAAGACACGGATTGCCTGGGCGACGAAATCCGCAAGCTCTTCCTGCCCTTCCCTCGAGGCAAGCCTGTCGGCATCCTCCGGGTTGGTCAGAAAGCCGACCTCGAACAGCACGGCGGGCACGTCGGGCGCGCGCAGCACGGCGAGCGCGGCGGAGCGCTGGGTCTGCGAATGGAAGCGATGGCGGCCCTGCCCTTCGCGCTCGATCAGCCGCCCGAACTCGCGGCTGGTTTCCTGCACGCGCCGCTGCGAGAGTTCGACGAGGATGTCATTCACCGGGTCGCTCTGGTTCTTGACCACCACGCCATTGAGCAGGTCGGCATTGTTCTCGCGGTTGGCGAAGCGTGCCGCAGCCTCGCTCGAAGCCTCGCGCGACAGGGTATAGACGCTCGCGCCGGAGGCCTGGGTGTAATCGCCCGCGCTGTCCGCATGCAGCGAGATGAACAGGTCCGCATTCAGCCGGCGCGCGATTTCCGGCCGTTCCTGAAGAACCAGAAACCTGTCGTCCTCCCGCGTCAGGGCCACGCGGATGCCCCCTTCTTCCAGCAGCCGATCCTTCAGCGCCAATGCGAGCGCGAGGACAACGTCCTTCTCTCGCCGCCCGCCGGAGACCGTACCGGGGTCCTTTCCGCCGTGGCCCGCATCGATCACCACCAGTGGGCGCGAATTGTCCGGCGGGCCGTAGATCGTGGGCAGATCGACCGGTTGGCCCGCCTCCGGCAGGACGAGGCTGATCACGTAGTCGCGCCCCAGATGCGGCACCGGAAGCCTCAGGCCGAATAGGTACAGCCCACCGACCAGCAGCACCGGAAACAGGAAGATCGCCAGGATTTGGAAAAAGCGCAGCATGCGTTCGCATCAGTAAAATGCCGTGCCCCTTATGCGCAATAGAGTTGCCGCGCTTCTTCCGCGATGCTAGCCATAATGGGTCACAAGGCGCGAGGCCCTTCACAAAGACCGATTTTTTCCGGTCCGTGCGAATGCCGAGCGATTGGGACGACGACATTGCTGCGCGGGCACAGGCCTGCACGGTTTCCGAAAACATTCACAGGTTGATGCGACCAATGCGCACCCCCCACCCGCTCAAAACCGCCAGGCCGATCGGTCTCGCGGACGAGCGCCTGGCGAGGGCCGAGAACATGGCAGCCGTCCGCTTGGTCGCAGACGCACACGCTCCCCGCATGTCCCGCAAGGGACGCGCGGCGGACTTTCCATCGCGCCGGGCGAACACCGCCGGGCGATCTTTCATGACAGATAGCGCGCTTCGAGACCTCCCCCCGAAAGGGCGGACACGGCTTTCGATGCGCGTGGAGACACCTACATGGCACAGCGCATGCTTATCGATGCGCGCCACGCGGAAGAAACCCGCGTGGCCGTTCTCAAGGGCAACCGGATAGAAGAATTCGACTTCGAGTCAGCCGACCACAAACAGATCAAGGGTAATATCTACCTCGCCAAGGTTACGCGGGTAGAACCTTCGCTGCAGGCGGCGTTCGTCGATTTCGGAGGCAACCGGCACGGATTTCTCGCCTTCAGCGAAATCCACCCCGACTATTACCAGATTCCCAAGGAAGACCGCGACGCACTGCTCGCCGAAGAAGCTGAAGCGGCGGAAGAAGAAGAGCGTCTGCGCGCCGAAGAGGAAGAAGCCGGGCACATGCCGGGCGACGAATACGACGCCGAGGACGATGAATCCGCCGAAGCCTTGGCCGAAGATCTCGCCGAAGACGGGCTCGAGGAAATCGACACATCGGACAAGGACCGCGTCTCCACGATCGAGGAAGGCCAGCTTTCCTCGGACGATGATGATGACGACGACGATGACGACAGCGACGACGATGATAGCGGTTCCGAAAGCAGCGGGCGCGGTCGTGGCCAGCGTCGCGGTCGCGGCGGTCCGCGCCGGCAGGGCGGCAAGGGCCGCAGCCGGGCCAAGGAAGTCGACGAGGCGCGCGCGCGCCGCCAGGCGCTGCGTCGCCGTTACAAGATCCAGGACGTCATCCAGCGCCGCCAGGTGCTGCTGGTCCAGGTCGTCAAGGAAGAACGCGGCAACAAGGGTGCGGCGCTGACCACCTATCTCAGCCTCGCCGGGCGTTACACCGTGCTGATGCCGAACAGCAGCAGCGGTGGCGGCATTTCGCGCAAGATTTCCAGCGCGAGCGACCGCAAGCGGCTCAAGACCATCGTCGGCGATCTCAACCTGCCGCGTTCGATGGGCCTGATCGTGCGCACCGCGGGCCTCAGCCGCACCAAGACCGAGATCAAGCGCGACTTCGACTATCTTGCCCGCCTGTGGGACGAGATCCGCGAACGCACGCTTGGCTCCAGCGCGCCATCGCTGATCCATTCGGACAGCGACCTCATCAAACGCGCGATCCGCGACATCTATAATCGCGAGATAGAGGAAGTCGTCGTGGAAGGCGAAGCGGGCTACAAGTCCGCCAAGTCCTTCATGAAGCTGCTGATGCCCAGCCACGCGCGGCGGGTGAAACCCTATTCCGATCCCGTGCCGCTGTTCCAGCGTTATGGCGCGGAAGACCAGCTGCGCGCGATGTACGAACCGGTCGTGCAGCTGAAATCGGGCGGTTACCTGGTGATTAACCCGACCGAAGCGCTGGTCTCGATCGACATCAACTCGGGCCGCTCCACCAAGGAGCACGGGATCGAGCAGACCGCGGTTGCCACCAACCTCGAAGCGGCGAAGGAAATCGCCCGCCAGCTGCGCCTGCGCGATATGGCCGGCCTGGTCGTGATCGACTTCATCGACATGGACTACAACTCCAATGTCCGGAAGGTCGAACGCGCGATGAAGGACGCGCTGAAGAACGACCGCGCGCGCATCCAGGTGGGGCGCATTTCCGGCTTCGGCCTGATGGAGATGAGCCGCCAGCGCCTGCGTACGGGCGTGCTGGAAGCGAGCACGCGCGAGTGCCCGCACTGCGATGGCACCGGCCTGGTCCGCACCGCATCCTCCGCCGGCCTTTCGGCGCTGCGCCTGATCGAGGACGAAGCGGCCAAGGGCAAAGGAACGCAAATCCGCCTTTCGGCCAGCACCGAAGCGGCGGTCTACCTGCTCAACGAAAAGCGCGCCGAGTTGCAGGAAATCGAGCAGCGCTATGGCGTGACCGTGGAAGTCGTGCCCGAGGGCGAGGACGAAGGCGCGAAGATGACCGTCTCCAGCTCCGGCCCCAAGCCCACGCACGCACCCAAGTTCGAGCCGATCGTGGTCGACGATGTCGATGACGATATCGAGGAGGACAGCGAGGATTCGGACGAGGAACAGGGCCGCAACGGCGACAGCGACGACGAACGGCCGAAGAAGAAGCGTCGGCGGCGGCGTGGCGGGCGCAACCGCAACAAACGGCGCGACGACAACGACAGCAGCGATAACGGGTCGAGCGACGATTCGTCCGATGACGAAACCTCCGGTTCCAACTCGGACGATGCCAATTCGGATGACGGCGACACGGGTGAAGACAAGCCGAAGAAGCGCCGCAGCCGTGGCGGTCGCGGTCGGCGCAAGAAGTCCGACGACACAACTCCGAACGAGGCACAGGAAGACGTGTCCGAACAGGTGGTGGCAGACATGCCCGTAGTGGCCGGGCCCGAGGATACGCCCGAGACCGCCGAAGCCGCAGCGGACGAGAAGCCCAAGCCGAAGCCGCGTCGCTCTCGCGCCAAGAAGGCCGATCAACCGGCCGACGGAGCCGAGAGCAAGGATGGCAAGGCCGAGGATGCTGAGGAGAAGCCTGCGCCCAAGAAGCGCGCCTCGCGTGCCAGGAAGGCTCCGGCCAAGGACGAAAGCGGCGAGAGCAGTGGCGCGGAAAGCCCGGCGGAAAACGCGGACGAAAAGCCCAAGCCCCGGCGGACCCGCGCCAAGAAGGCCGACCAGGGCGACGAGGGCGCTGCCAAGGACACGGCGAAGAAGCCTGCCGCACGCAAGCCCCGCAAGAAGGCCGGTGAGCCGTCCGCCAGCGAGAACACGACCGAGCAGCTGACCGAGGATATTGCGGTGGTTGCCGGGCCGCAGGACACGCCCACCGAGCCGCAGGAAGCGGCGCAGAAGGACGAAGGCAGCAAGGCAGAGCCCGCGCCCAAGCCCGAACCTGCCCCGGGTGCCGCCAACGATGCGAACGGCGCTGGCGAAGACGATGGCAAGCCCCGTCGCGGCTGGTGGCAGCGCACCTTCGGAGCGTGATCGGCAGAGCCTGATCGTCCTGTGATGATGGGCGTGCGGTAGGAAAGCGGAAGGGATATTCGACCAATGCCCCTCGCCTACCGCACGCCCGATCATCGCTTTTCGAACCTGCCGGATTTTCCCTTCCGGCCTCACTACTACACGTTGCGCGAAGGCCTGCGGGTCCATTATCTCGACGAAGGCCCGCGCGACGGCACGCCCGTGCTGATGATGCATGGCGAACCGAGCTGGAGCTATCTCTACCGCCACATGATCGGCCCCGTGGTCGAAGCAGGCTATCGCGTACTTGCCCCCGACCTGATCGGCTTCGGAAAGTCGGACAAGCTCACGAGAAAAAGCGAATATTCCTACGCGCTGCATGTCGCATGGATGCGCGACTGGCTCGATTCGCTGAATCTGCAGAACATCGTCCTTGCCTGCCAGGACTGGGGATCGCTGATCGGCCTGCGGCTGGTGGCGGACACGCCCGATCTGTTTGCCGGGGTGGTGCTTTCGAACGGCGGGCTACCTGCGGGCGAACCTGCGCCGCGCGCCTTCGGAAGATGGCGCAGTTTCTCCAAATTCAGCCCCGTTTTTCCGGTCGGCACGATCCTCCAGAAGGCCACCATCCGCGAACTGAGCAAGGCAGAGGTCGCCGCCTACGAGGCCCCCTTCCCTACGGGCAAGAGCAAGGCGGGCGCGCGAATCTTCCCGTCACTGGTGCCGCTGGGCCGGAACGAGGCGGTGCCCGATCAGGCACGGGCGTGGAAAAAGCTGGCAGCTTTCGACAAGCCCTTCACCTGCGCCTTTTCGGACGGGGATCCGATCACACGCGGCGGCGATGCGAAATTCCGTGAGACCGTGGCGGGTGCAAGGGACAATCCGCTGCACCGCACGCTGGAGGGCCATCACTTCATCCAGGAAGACGATCCCGAAGGCTTCGCTGCCGCGATCCTGGAAACGGCGCAGCGAGCCGGGGTTTGAGGGCGGCCAATCCGTCGTCCTGAACTTGTTTCAGGATCCAGATACCCGCCCGAGCATGGGCTTCGGTTGCCGACGCAACGTCGCGCAGGTTCGCTACGCGATGGCAACCTGCGCATTGAGCTACGGACTGGACCCTGAAACAAGTTCAGGGTGACGTGGGAACGACGAAGGGTTCAAAACTCCACCCGCTCTCCCGCCCAGTCGAACAGCTGCCCGCTATCCTCCGGCGTCAATCCTTCCAGCACTCCCAGCAGGTTGCCCGCCGCATCCGCCGGCGGCGTCAGTTGCCCCTCCGGCAGGTTCGCCTGAAAAGGCTCCGACAATGCCGTGTCGACTGTCCCTGGATGCAGCGCGACGCAGATCGCCTTCTTGTGCGTGCGGCCCAGCTCGATCGCATAATTGCGCACCAGCATGTTGAGCGCAGCCTTGCTGGCCCGGTAGGAATGCCAACCGCCGATCCGGTTATCCCCGATGGAGCCCACGCGGGCCGAAAGCGCCGCAAACACCGCGCGCCGATCGCGCGACAACAGCGGCAGGAAGTGCTTTGCCACCAGCGCCGGGCCAATCGTGTTGAGGTGGAACACGCGCGCCATCGCCTCTGCGTCGATCTGCCGATAACTGCGTTCCGGCCCGGACCCGTCGTGCAGCGTCAGAACCCCGCTGGCGACAATGATGCAATCGAACGGCGAACCCACCTTCTCTGCGGCTTGCGCAATGCTGTCTTCGTCATCGAGATCGAAGCGCAACCACTGCGCATCGTCCGGCAGAGAGTCAGGCTTCTCGCGCGATGCGGCGAATACCTCTCCCGCCCCGCGCGTCTGCAAGCGCTTCACCAGCGCGCCGCCGATCCCTCCCGAAGCCCCGAACACGATCGCCCGTTCAATCGCCTGTCCTACATCCGCCATAGCCGCTACCTCGCTCGTACAGTCCCGACGCACCCCGCCCGCAACTTGCGCCACCTTCGTTTTCTACCCTTAGACACTGTGTCAGGTGTGTCAGGAGGACCAAGGACCACCCTTGCACCTTGCGCTGCAGGCGCTAGGTGAGACCCAAGCAAAATTCAGGACCTGATCGATGGCGACCTTCACCCTCCCCAAGAACTCCAAGATCCGCGACAAGGGCGAAGTCCACACCGCCCCCGACGGCGGACGGATCAAGAAGTTCAAGATCTATCGCTACAACCCCGATAGCGGCGAAAACCCCCACTACGACCGGTTCGAACTGGATCTGGACGCCTGCGGCCCGATGGTTCTGGACGCATTGTTCAAGATCAAGAACGAGATCGACCCCACGCTGACCTTCCGCCGTTCGTGCCGCGAAGGCATCTGCGGATCGTGCGCGATGAACATCAACGGGTCCAACGCGCTCGCCTGCACCACCGCGATCGAGGATCTGGGCGGCGAAATCCGCATCACCCCGCTGCCGCACATGGAAGTGGTGAAGGACCTGGTGCCCGATTTCACGCATTTCTACGCGCAATACGCCTCGATCCGCCCGTGGCTGCAGACCGTCACCCCGACGCCCAGCGGCAAGGAACGGCTGCAGAGCCCCGAAGAGCGAGAGAATCTGGATGGCCTCTACGAGTGCATCCTGTGCGCCTGCTGCTCCACCGCGTGCCCCAGCTATTGGTGGAACAGCGACAAGTTCCTCGGCCCGGCGATTCTGTTACAGGCCTATCGCTGGCTGGCTGACAGCCGCGACGAAATGACCGGCGAACGGCTCGACCAGCTGGAAGACCCGTACCGCCTCTATCGCTGCCACACGATCATGAACTGCGCGAACGTGTGCCCCAAGGGTCTGTCGCCCGCCAAGGCGATCGCCGAAACCAAGAAGATGATCGCCGAACGCGCCATCTGAGCGTGGTTCGCCCTCATCCGTTCTTCGACTACCGGGAAATCCCGGGCGGTGACGGCTGGGACAGTTGGAATCCGCATGACAAGACGCGCTTCAACGCGGTGGTCATGGGCGATCTCGTCACCCGCCGCGAAGGCGATGCGTGTCGCCTTCGCATGGTGCCCGAGCACAAGCACACCAATCTGCAGGGGATGCTCCACGGCGCCACCATTCTGGGGCTGATCGACATCGCGCTGTTCGCCGCCGTCCACGTGCTTGGCGAAGGGGAGCCCGGCCCGTCGCTGACGCTGGAGCTTTCGACGCAGTTCGTGGGCGCGGGCGATCCCGAAAAGCCGCTCGACGCGGTGTCCGAAATCGTGCGCGAAACCGGCCGCATGGTGTTCGTGCGCGGGCAGGTGGTGCAGCAGGACGAGGTGGTCGCCAGCTATTCCGGCATCGTGCGCAAGCGCTCTTCCAGTGGCAAGGCAGCCGGTTGACTAGCGTTCTCGCCCGATACGAAGAGCTGCTGGCGGCCGGGGAACTGCGCAAGGACGCGGACCAGCGCGCGGCGGTGGTGCAGCTGGAGCGTGTCCAGAGCGATCTGGAGGCCGGCAGCGCGCGCAAGGGCCTGCTGGGCGGATTGCTGGGCAAGAAACCGCAGCCGGTGCGCGGGCTCTACATGTGGGGCGGCGTCGGGCGCGGCAAGTCCATGCTGATGGACCTGTTCTTCGAATGCCTCGACATTGATCGCAAGCGCCGCGTCCACTTCCATGCCTTCATGCTCGAAGTCGACGCGATGATCGCCGAAGAACGTGCGAAGAAGGCGGAAGGCCCCGTGCGTCGGGTTGCCGCCCGCATCGCGGAAGGGACGCGCTGCCTCGCCTTCGACGAGATGGTGGTGAACAACACCGCCGATGCCGCCATCATGGCGCGGCTGTTCACTCCGCTGATCGAGGATCACGGTGTCACCATCGTCACCACCAGCAACCGTCCGCCACACGATCTGTACAAGGACGGGCTCAACAGGTCGCTGTTCATCCCCTTCATCGAACTGATCGAGCGCGAGCTGGACACGCTCTCGCTCAACGGGCCGACCGATTACCGGATGGACCGGCTGGGCGGGCTGGAGAGCTGGCACGTGCCGCTGGGCGATGCAGCCACGGCACAGGTGCGAGAGGCCTTCTTCCGCCTGACAGATTACGAGCCGGAGGATGCAGCGCATGTTCCCAGCGGAGAGCTGGATCTCGGCGGGGGGCGCACGCTGCACGTGCCCAAGAGCCTGAAGGGCGTGGGCGTGTTCAGCTTCAAGCGGCTGTGTGGAGAGAACCGCGGCGCGTCGGACTATCTGGCCATCGCGCGGGCCTTCCACACGGTGATCGTGGTGGGCATTCCCATCCTGAGCCCGGAGAACCGCAACGAGGCGATCCGCTTCACCAAGCTGATCGACGCGCTCTACGAACACAAGGTGAAGCTGTTCGCCCCCGCCGCAGCCGAGCCGGAGGCGCTCTACCCATCGGGCGACGGCAGCTTCGAGTTCGCGCGCACCGTCAGCCGTCTGCGCGAAATGCAGAGCGCGGAGTACATGGCGCTGGGTCACGGCGCCGATTGAAACCCGGCCAAAGCAACCTAGATCGAGCCGATCCCGGCGGTTCAACAACCCCGCCGATGTGAGAACCTGACATGATCGATATCCGTCCGTTCGACAGTCTCGGCGCCGCCGATCACGGCTGGCTCGACGCCCGCCACCACTTCAGCTTCGCCAGCTACTACGATCCCCAGCGCATGGGCTGGGGCCGCATCCGCGTGTGGAACGACGATACGATCGCGGCGAAGAGCGGTTTTCCGCCCCACCCGCACGACAACATGGAAATCGTCACCTTCGTGCGCACCGGCGCGATCACGCACGAGGATTCGCTGGGTAACAAGGGCCGCACCGTGGCTGGCGACGTGCAGGTAATGAGTGCGGGCACCGGCATCCGGCATTCCGAGTTCAACCTGGAAGACGAGACGACCACCATCTTCCAGATCTGGATCCTGCCGGACAGCCAGGGCGAGCCCCCGGCCTGGGACCAGCGCGAATTCCCCAGGGCGAGCCGCGATGGCGGCTTCGTCGTCCTTGCCAGCGGTACGCCGGAAGCGGACGAGGCGCTCTCCATCCGGGCCGACGCCAAGGTGGCCGCGGCGACGCTCAAGGCGGGTCAGACGGCCGAATGGCAGGCCGCGCCGGGGCGCCACCAGTATCTGGTCGCGCAGACCGGTCGCATCCGCGTGAACGGGCACGAGGCAGGCCCGCGGGACGGGATTGCGACGAAGGACGAAGGCGTATTGCAGGTGGAGGCGCTGGAAGACGCCGAGATCGTGCTGGTCGATTCGCGCTAGCGGCGTCAGGCGTCCTCGCGCACCTTATCGACCGCGCGGCTCTGTTTGCTGGCGAGCCGCCCCATGAGCTTGAGGTCCCGCTCTGTCAGTTTGAGTGCGGTGTCGGCCCATATTTCGGTGATCTCGGTCAGCTCGGCAAGCGAGAGGTTCCAGCTGCGCTTGATCGCCCGGCGCGATCCCAGCAGCCCGGCATGGCGGCGCGCGTTCTTCTCGATGAAGGCCTGCACCGCTTCCTCGCCGGTCCCGTCCGGAACCACGTCGTGCACCAGCCCGAGGGCCAGCATCTCGCGCGCGGTCAGGTTCTTCCCCGATGTGATCAGCTTTTCCGCGGCGACGCTGCCAAGCTGGCGGCTGAGGAAGGCATGCGCGCCCATGCCGGGGAACAGGCCGAACAGGATTTCCGGCAGGCCGAAACTGGCGCTTTCCTCGGAGATGATGAAATCGAAGGAGAGCAACGCCTCGAGCCCGCCCCCGAGTGCATCGCCCTGAACCAGACCGATGGTGAGCAGCGGCAGGCCCAGCGTGTTGATGTTGCGGTGAAGGATGCGACAGCAGCGATGGCCGTAATCGACCAGCGATGCGCGATCGCCCTTCAGGATCAGCTGGCGGAACAGCGCCAGATCGCCGCCATAGCAGAACACCCCCGGCGCATGGCTGCCCAGCACCAGAAAACGCAGGTCGCCAGCGCTGAAATTCGCCTGGATCAGATCCTGCCAGCGTTCGAAGTCGGCGAGCATCGACGGGGTGAAGCTGGGCCGCCCCTGGGGCACCATGTGGGTCCACAGAGCCTTGGTATCCGCGTCGTATTCAACCCGAAGCTCGTTCAGGCCGAACAAGGCGGGCGCGATCGAAGGCGCGCCCTCCAGGATCATCGGATCGCCCGCCTCATCAAGGATGATGTGCTGTTCGAAATTGGTGCTGACCCGGTTCATTGCGCCCCCGCTTCATGCTGAACCGGAAGGACTGAGCCCCCCGCCTCAATCAAGACTCGCATTCGAGGGGGCATGGGGCAATAATTTATTTACCATATTCGGCGTTCTGAATCATTTTTGCGATGAGCCGAGTCTAATTGTTGCTTAAAAGACTCATATTTCGCTCCAGCATGACCAACTGCCACAGCTCGCGCGCGTGGTCCCGTCGGCCTGCGATATGGTCTTCCGCAAGGCGGGACAGCGCATCCGCATCGAACCAGCCGCTGTCCAGCAAGCGCTCGCTGCGCACGGCTGCACGCGCGGTGTCACGCAGATCGGTCCTGAACCATTGCGCGATCGGCAGCACGAAACCCTGCTTCGGGCGATGCAGGATATCGGCCGGCAGATCGCCAGCCATCGCGCGTTTGAGGGCATATTTGCCCTCCCCCCCGAATACCCGGCGCGCCTTGGGCAGGCAGGCCGCGAATTCGACCAGCCGGTGGTCGAGCAAGGGTTCGCGCGCCTCCAGACTTACTGCCATGCTGGTGCGATCCACCTTGGTCAGGATGTCGCCGGGGAGCCAGAACTTGAGATCGGCGTATTGCGCGCGGTCCAGCCCGTTTCGCGCAGGGGCCGCGCGCATGAGGTCGATCAGCGGCTGTTCGGCGCGGTACCCGCCGAGTGTGCGCATCATCGAAGGCGAGAAAATACCGGCGCGATCCTTTGGGGTCATCACGCTGAGCGCGCTTGCATAGGCTTCCTCGCCCGACAGGGCGAGCGCGTGCAGGGTAGACCGGGCCCGCAGCGGGCGCGGCGCCCAGTCCGCCTTCGGGTAGATCGCCGCCAGCGGGCCGAAGACCTTCCGCCTGAACCCTGCCGGGAGCCACTTGCGGGCGTTTTCCTCGGCAGCATGGAACACGTGGCGGCGATAGCCCGCAAAGGCCTCGTCCGCGCCGTCGCCCGACAGCGCGACGGTGACATGCTGCCGGGCCAGCGCACAGACCTCGGCCGTGGGCAAGGCCGAGGCATCGGCAAAGGGCTCGTCGAACATCGCAGCCAGCGCATCGATCCGGTCGAACATCGCGGGATTAACCATGCGCTCGTGATGGGCGGTCGAGAACTGCGATGCTATCCGCCGCGCATAGGCGGTCTCGTCCAGCCCGGCGACGTCGAAGCCGATCGAACAGGTGGTCACAGGCCGATCGGACAGGTCGGACATCAGCGCGACCACGGTCGAACTGTCGACACCGCCGGACAGGAAGGCACCGATCGGAACGTCGCTGACCATGCGCGATTCGATCGCATCGCACAGGTGAGAGTGGATGACCTCGGCCTCGTCCGCCTCGTGCATGTGATGGCGATCGGCGAAGGAAATGTCCCACCAGCGCTCCGGCGGGCGCGGTGCCATGCCGTGTTCGACGACCATGAAATGCCCGGCAGGCAGCTTCTCCACGCCCTTCAGGATGGACCGGTGATCGGGCACGTAACCCCACGTGAAGTAATCCTCGATCGCCAGTGGATCGACTTCACGCTCCAGCGCAGGATGTGCCAGCAAACCCTTGAGTTCGGAAGAAAAAGCGAAGGTGCCGTCCGGCAGGGTCGCGGTGAAGAGCGGCTTCACTCCAAAGCGATCGCGGGCGAGGAAGAGCTTGCGCGAATTGCGGTCGTAGATGGCGAAGGCGAACATCCCGTCCAGCCTTTCGAGGCAGCGGCTGCCCCATTCGCGCCATGCGGCCAGGATCACCTCCGTATCGCCTTCGGTGGAAAAGCGATGGCCATGCTGCCGCAGTTCGCGCCGCAGGGCCCGGTAGTTGTAGATCTCGCCATTGAAGACGATCACCGTGCGCTCGTCCTGCGAATGCATCGGCTGGGGCGAACCCTCGACATCGATCACCGACAGGCGGCGGTGGGCCAGGCCCACGCCCTGCGCCAGCCAGAGCCCCGCCCCGTCCGGCCCGCGATGCGTCATGGAATCGCGCATCCGGGTCAGGACGGATCGATCGACAGGCGCCTGACGGTCGCGCGCGAAGAGGCCCACAATGCCGCACATTTGTTAAGTTCCTTAGCGCGAAACCGCGCTAGCGACCAGCTTCTCGGGACCCTTCGCGTCCGCATGGAAGCGATCCAGTGCATCCCGGCCAGCTCTGCCGGACGTAGCGTCGGCCGAGACAATCACCAGCCAGCGCGGTTCGGGACGCAGAAACAAACGCTTGCCCAATCCTGCCAGGCGAAAGTGGAGCGGATCGGATGTGGGGGACCCATCCCCGACATAGCTCGTCCAGGCCAGCCTGCGCTGCGTTCCGTAAGCCATTATCTCCGTGCCGAGCATGCCGGGTGGAGCCGATGCCGGCCCGACTTCGCGCCAGGGCGAATCGGGCGGAACGGCCCCCTCCCCGGTCGCCGTAGGATCGCCGATGGCGCCATACTCGGCAAGGTAGAGATCGACTTCGTGGCCCGCGACATCGCGATAGATCGCATGCATGCGAGATCGCGCGCCCGCCCCCTCCGGCTGCCAGCGTACCGGCTCGCGCGGTTCCACCTGCGTCCAGCCCGCAACGTCCGGTGCCTGTAGCGCCTGCGGCGGTGCGCCGGTGGCGTGCGCCAGCCCTCCCCAAAGGCCGAACAGGACAATCGATGCGACCAGCACCGGCGCGAGCGTGACTGCGCGCGCCGGCACCTTGTCGAGCGCCACGACCAGCGGATCGTGCGCAAGCCGTGCCGCAGCCCTGCCCTCGGCCTCCGGGTCGCGGTCGAACCAGCGCCATGCAATCGCCAGCACCAGCGCAACGACGATGGCGAAAAAGAGCCAGCCGTACACGATGTGATCGACGCCGCCTGCGCGTTCTGCCCCGACATACTGCGCGATGGCGACGATCGCCCAGGCCCGCACTCCATTGGCCAGGATCGGAACGACAACGCACAGGGCCATCAGCGCGATGCGGCGGCTCCAGCGTTCCATGCCGACCTTCGCTGCCAGTACGCCAAGCGTTACCATGGCCACGACGAACTGCACCCCGGCGCAGGCTGCGGCCACTTCGAACAGGCCTGCGGGCGTATCGATGAAGACCCCGTCGATCTCTGCCTCGATGCCGCTGAGATGGGTCAGCGCGATCACCATGTCCGCCGTCAGCATCTGAAGCGGCGGAACGATTTCCTCGCCGAAGGGCACCAGAAAGGCCGCGAAGGCCAGCGGGAACAGCAATACCGCGCCGATCCGTGGCCCAAGCAATGCAATGGTTGCCGTCTGCAGGATCAGCACGGCGCCCGCCTGCGCCACGATATCGAGCGAGGTGAGCGATCCGATTAACCAGATCAAGAGTGCCGGCACGACGAGCGCCACCCCCGGCCACCAGGCTTGCGGCGTCATCCCCGCCAGCACCTCGCGCCGGTTCCACACGAGCCAGGCGATGATGGGCGGGACGAACAGAATGTGCTGATAGGCGGACACAGTCAGCCACTGGCGCGCCATGTCGACCCATTGCTGCGCGGTGAGGAGCACCGCTGCCACGCAGACGAAGGCAAGCCAGCCGAGTGCGGCGGCCCACCCTGCCGGTACCCGCTGGAGCAGGCTTGCGGCGGAAGGCCGCTCGCGGTCGCGGGTCAGCTCAGGCGGCATTGCGCACCGGATCGTCGGCTGCGGAAGAAGTGGTGGCACCAGTTTCGGCTGAAGGACGCAAAAGCTCGCCAAGTCCGCCGAGCATGGCCGACCAGGATTGTTCGGCGAGCACGAATGCGCGGGCGGCGTCGCCCATGGCCTTTGCCCTCGCCCGATCCTCTATCAGCGGGAGCGCGCGTCCCACCATCATCCGGTCACCTTCGGCCACCGCAAAATGCACGCCATCCTCTGCGTCGATGCCGGTGGCGGCCTCGGGCGAGAGCAGCACGGGCCTGGCCATCGCCATCGCTTCGAGCACCTTGTTCTGGATGCCGCGTGCAATGGTGAGCGGCGCGGCGACAATGTCCGCCTCGGCGAGGAAGGGCCGCACATCGGGCACTTGGCCCCAGACGGTCACGCCGTCCTGCCTGCCCAGCGCCTTGACGCCGGGTGTCGGTGCGCGGCCGACAATGTGGAACTCGGCGCGCGCGCGGGTTTCGCGAATGCCGGGCAGGATGCGCTGTACCATGCGTTCCACCGCAGAGACATTGGGCGCATAGTCCATCTGCCCGGTGAAGACGATATTCGGTCCGGGCCCGAACAGCGTGGGCTGCGGGGCCACGGCCTCGGGCGCAAAGAACTGCGCGTCGATCCCGTTGCGCATCACCTTGATATCCACTTGCCCGGAGCTGGATAGGCGGGTGCGAAACAGGTTCGCCTCGTGCTCGCTGATCAGCAGCGTGGTATCGGCGGCACGCGCAAAGCGCTCCTCCGCCGCTGCGAGCAGCCTGCCCTCGCGCGCATGGACCCAGGCCTTGGGCCCGCTGCCGCTTTCGCCATAGGCTTCGAACTTGGCGCTATCGACGTCGCACAGGTCGAGCACGGTGCGGCCAGGAAAATGGGGCGAGACATATTGCGCCATCTGCCCGGAGAATACGTAGATCGCGTCGATCGGGCGGTAGTGCAGTACCTGGTCGACCCATTCCTGCAATCCGGCATGGGCGAAGGCGGTGAGGCTGATCGGCTGCCCCTTTGCCATCGCGCGGACTGCGGCCAGCACGTCGTGCCGCCGCTGCGGGACCAGATAATGGCTCTGCGCGATGCCGGACAGGAATTGGTCGCCGTATCCCGATGCATCGTCGAAGGTGCCGACGTGCACGGGCCCCAGCCGCGCAAGCGCGCGCAGCACATGGTAGGAGCGGATCTTGTCGCCGCGGTCGGGCGGGAACGGCACGCGATGCGCAAGGAAAAGCGTTTCACCCATCACGCCAGCCCCCGCGCGATCATGGGGCCGAGCCGGTTGGCCACGGGCAGAGGAAGGCGCTTCCACATTTCGATCTTGCGCGCATAGGCATCACTGGTGGGATCGACATCGCGCGCCTCGGCATCCGGGGCGGTCCAGCGGGCATAGGCGAGCGGCTCGGGTTCGAACCCCCAGTTTTTCTTGTAGTTATACGGCCCGCTGCCGGTTTTCGAACGACCGAAATCGAAGCGCGTGCAGTCGCGCTCGGCCCGCGCATGGCACATGAGCGCGTAATACATGCGCTCGTTGGCCCGCGTTGCGCGCGCGCGCCATACGCCGCCACCCCAGAAGGGAAACGCCGTGCCGCCATGATAAAGGGTCAGCACGCTGGCGAGTGGTTGCTCGCCTTCCCACACCGTCAGGATATCGGCCCGATCGTCGAATCCGCGCAGAACCGCATCGAACAGGCTGCGAGGGAAGACAGGCGTGCCGAGGTTATGGACGCTGGCCGCGTAGCAGGCATAGTGCGCCACCCGGTCGGCCTCCTTCGTGCCCACCGTGACGGTGAGGTCGTTCTTCAGGCTCTTGCGCACTTCGGCACGCTGCTTGCGCGGAATGGCCAGCAATTGTGCCTCGTCGTCCTCGGCGAGATCGGTCACGAAGCCGGCGTGCTTGCCGCTGATTACTTCCCAGCCAGCGGGAGCCTCGCCGCCGCGCAGTTCCACCTCTTCGCAGGAGAGGCGCAGCGCCAGTTCCTGCGCGGCGCGGGCAAGCCCCTCTGCGATATGCGTGTCCTCTGCCAGTGGGCCGCCGTCGACCGCGAAGCCGCTGGACACCAGCGCGCGGCCGAAAAGAGGCGAGTGGACCAGCGTCAATGGAAGCCAACCGACGATCTTCCCGTCGCGCGTGGCGACGATGCCCCTGGCACGCTGGCCGGTGCCGCGTTCGACCGCGATCAGCCATGCGGGCAGGTGAAACGGGCTGCCGCCCTGGACATGCACGAAGGCGGTGATGGCCTGCGTTACATCGTCGTCGCCGAGATCGGCAATCGAGATTTCGGCCTGGCTTCCCGGGTATGCGGGACGGAAAGGGGCGTTCATGCGGCCTCCGCCTGCGTATCGGGCGCGACATTTTGCGCTATGGCGTCGATCCGGCCCCAGCAAAAATCGCCCAGCAGCCGTTCCAGCTTGGCCTCCATGGCCGATAGATTGGTGTAGTGCCTCAGGCGCGAGCGCAGTGGAGCGCCGGCCACACGCGGCTGGCCGGGGTCGATTTCCCAGGGATGGAAATAGAAGATCGCCGGACGCCGCTCTTCGCGGTTGACCTGCTCGATCGCCCAGCGGGAGAAGCCGTAGGGCAAGGTCCTGAAGAAACCGCCGCCCCCTGCCGCCACCCGTCGCTTCCCCAGCATGGCGGTCGTCACCGGGAGCTCGACGAGCGACGCTCCTTCAACCGGCCGGAACGCGAAGCGCGGGGCCTCGCGCCAACCGTAATGGTCGTGTGCGATGGGGGCCACGCTGGAGGAATAAGCGTAGCCTTGCTGTGCCAGTTCCTCGAACGCCCACAGGTTGCGCGCATCGATGGAAAAGCTCGGCGCGCGGTAGCCGGTGACGGTCTGACCGCTGGCATCCTCCAGAATCTCGCGGGACTTGCGCAGATCTTCCGCGAAGGCGGCGCGATCCATGGTGAACACGCGCTGGTGATCGTACCCATGGCTGGCAATCTCGTGCCCGGCATCGGCGATGGCGCGGATAGCCTGCGGTACACGCTCTGCCACCCAGCCCAGCGTGAAGAACGTGGCCTTCACCCCTGCCCTGTCGAACAGCGCGAGAACGCAATCGACATTGCACTCGACGCGGAAATCGCACGCATCCCAGTCGCCGCGCGCAATCGTGTTCTCGAACGCGCCGACCTGGAACCAGTCCTCAACGTCGACGGACAGGCCATTCACGATGCGTCTGGGGTGGGAAGCCGGGGCGAGGTCCATGGTTACGCCGCCCGGTTATCCTTCTGGCGCCCGTCGGCATCGAGCCATTCGATCAGCAGGCGCAGGAGATAGCGGGTGCTTTCTTCCTGTTCCTCCAGCCGCGCCTCGAGCGCGCCGACGCGGTCCGCAAGCCCGCCATCGCCCTTGCGCGGGCCTTCTTCGATGGCGCGCGACAAGGTGGCGATGGCAGCGCGCAGATCGTCCATATCCTCTCCCACAGGCCTGTCCGGCGCGCCGGACGCAGCTTCGCGCCGGGGCTGCGGCGTCGCCTCCTGCGCAGGGGCAGGAGCGGGCGCCGGAGTCGGCGCAGGTGCGGGTGCGGGTGCAGACGCCATGTCCGCGGCGGGATTGGCAAATGGGCGGCTACGCTCCCCTTCAGCCTCGCTGCGGTTGTCGCGTGCCATTTCCTCGACCACCTGGTCCAGCATCGCGCAATCGATATGCGTACGCTGCTCCACCGCGCCCATCAGCAGCAGGCGCGTAGCTATCTGGTTGACGCGGCGCGGGATGCCCCCGCTCGCCTCGTGGATCTTCGGGAAGATCTTGGGATCGAAGGACGGGGTGCCCTTCCAGTTCACCAGCGACAGCCGGTGTTCGATGTAGGGCGCGATTTCCTGCACCTCCATCGGGGTAAGATGATGCGCCGCGATCACCCGCTGGCGCAGCTGCTCCAGCCGGTCATGCCCGGCGAGCGTCTGCTTGAATTCCGGCTGGCCCAGCAGCAGCTGCTGCAGCATCGGATGTGAACCGAGCTGGAAATTGCTCATCATCCGCAGCTCTTCCAGCGCTTCGAAGCTGAGGTTCTGCGCTTCGTCGACCACCAGCAGGCAGCGGCGGCCATCGCGCGCTTCCTCGTGCAGGAAGGTCTCGATCGCGCCGAGCGCAGCCGCCTTGTCCTTGCCCGAAACATCCAGGCCGAAGCTTTGCGCGACGAGATGAACCAGCTCCGATCCATCGAGGTTGCTCGTCACCGCCTGGCCGACGGTCATCTGATCGGGGTCCACTTTCTTCATCAGGTGCGCGACCATGGTCGACTTGCCCGAACCGATCTCGCCCGTGATGACGATGAAGCCCTCCCCCTGCGACATTCCGTAGCCGAGATAGCTCAGCGCCTTGCGGTGCGTGATGCTCTCGAAATAGAACGTCGGGTCCGGCGTGAGCTGGAATGGTCGGCCCGTGAAACCGTAGTACTGATCGAACATGGCTGGTGGCGGTCCCCTGGGGATCTAGAAGTCGTAGCGCAGGCCGATGAGGGCCGACGCGTTGGTTTCGTCCACGAGATCGCTGTCGATCCTGTCGATCGAGACGGCGGCGCGCGCGGACAGGTTGTTGAAGAGCGTGCGGTTGTAGGCGGCGGATGCGCCCAGCAGCAGCGCATCGGCAAGGTCGCTGCCGCCCTTGTCCAGATAGCTGGCATAGGCGTTCAGGTTGAAGCCCGAGAACGGATCGAGCGGACCGCCAACGCTGATATTTGCATAGTAGCTCTGGTCCACCGTGCCATCCGCCAGTTCAAGCAGCGTGCCCTGCGCGCCGAAGAACTTGCGGCGGTCGTAGCCCAGGCTCAGCCCGGTGCTCAGGCGGCCAATCTGGGTGGAATAGGCAAGGTTTGCGCCCTGGTTGCGGAAGGCAGCGCTGCGCACGGAGGACAGCGCGCCGCCAAGACAGTCTGCCGAGCCTTCGGTGCCCGTACCGGTGACGCAGCCGGTGAAGTCGCCCGTGAGCGCATTGCGCGACGCCTCGAAGCCAATCGGAAGATTGGCCAGCGAATTGGTGATCGCGCCGCCGAAACCGCTGATCGAGTTGTAGACCGACGCGTTGACTGCCGAGCGCGAGGACGCCTGCCAGCTGAAGGTGCCGTAGTAGGAATCGCTGTCGTAACGGCGGCCGTAATGCGCTTCGAGCTGGGTCCGGCGCGAGGGCTTCCAGACCACGCCCACATCCCAGATCAGCCCCTCGGTCTCGAATGCAATCCGGCGCGGGCTGTTCTCGTCGGTCTGGTAGCGGCCGTCCGCACCCAGGACGGGATCGCCATTTGTGTCGCGCACGACATCGCGGTTCGACACCTCGACATTCTCGTATCCGACCCCGCCCACCACGGCGAGGCCGGGGCCGACCGGTACGGTCACATCGGCGCGGGCGTAGAGATCGCGCACGCGCTGGTCGGAGTTGGAAATGTCTTCCTGGTATGCGCCACCACCAATGCCGACGCCAACCGGCAGCACCGCTTGCGGAGCGATTCCGACACGCGCGTTGGCGGAATGGACGACGCTTTCCTGCGCCACATCGATCGCGGTCACGGTGTTGTCCACCACGCCCACCGCGGGCTCTTCCACCCGGTTATAGCCGAAACGGTAGTTCGCACTGATCTGAGCCGCGCCCATGCGGGTCGAAATATTGGGCCCGGCATAGACCGAATAGACCCGCGCTTCGTTATCGGCGTCGATCGGCTGGCCGCTCGCCACGGTCGCCCCGCCACCGCTATCGACACGGGTGCGCGCGGCAAGGCCGCCCGCCTCGATCGTCACGCCCGGAGCGATCGCGCCATAGCCACGCGCAACGCCCGACAGGCTATCGCCGGCTCCGACATTCGGCGACAGGTCGTCGCCGTAACTGATGACGCGGTCGTAGCGCAGCGAGACGGAGCCCCCGGCGCGGCGGCCCTGGACCGACGCATCGACACCGGCTGCGACCGAACCGTAAACGGAGGTTTCGCTATCGGGCTCGATCCGCTGGGTGACGATCTGGTTCGCTTCGATATAGGGATCGATCCGAAGCCGCTGGCGCGTGGGTGCGCCGCTGGGCCGCGAAGCGTCGCCGCCGCCGTAACTGTCACCCTCGCCATCCTCGTACCCCTGGCCGCCGGGATCGGCACCATAGGGCGATGTCGATGCGGGCGCGGTCGAGGTATTGCCCCCACCCGTCACCTGATCGTCGCGCCAGTCGTACTGGGCGAACGCGGGCGCCGGAAGCAGTGCGCCAGCGCTCAGCAGCGCGGCTATCACGGGCAGGCGGGTCATGGTGGAAGTCCTCATCCGTAATAACTCCCGAAACGGCGCCCGCTCGGACTGAAGATCGCGTTGTTCAGCACCAGCTTGATGTCCGGACATGCGCTCAGCAGCTGGGCTGCATCCTCCAGCGCGCTCTTGCCCGTACGGTCGGCGCGCGCGACCAGGATCGTCTGGCCGACATGCTTTGCGATTTCGGCGGCGGGCGACGCTGCCAGGGCAGGCGGGCTGTCGACCAGCACAATCCGGTTCGGGGCCTGCGCGGTCAGCCGTTCGAACAGTTCGGCGGTGCTGCGGCTGGAAAGAGCCTCGCTCGCATGGCTTGCGTTGCGGCCGGGCGGTAGCAGCCAGAGCCCGTCGATATCGGTCCTGAGCACGTGATTTTCGACGCGGATCTCGCTGTCGGCGAGCACATCCATCAGCCCCGTGTGTTCGGGCAGGCCGAACACGTCCCTGATCGACGGGTTGGCCATGTCCGCATCGATCAGCACCACCTCCAGATCGCGCTCGGCAGCCAGCGACAGCGCCAGATTGACGGCGCAGAAGGTCTTGCCCTCGTCCGCATGCGGTGAGGTGATGAGGATCCGGCGAGACAGGCCGGTTCCGGCGGCGCGCGCCGCCTCCAGGACCTGACGCTTCACGATACGGAATTCCTCGGCCAGACCGGACGCCTGACCGTTGGGATCGATGAAACCGCGTTCGCGCAACCGATTGAAATCGACCTCCACGCTCTGCCCGGCAAGCGCGATGGCATTGGCGCTGCCATCGATCACCGCCGGCGGCGCAGCGTGCGGCGTGGCAGCAGGCTGCGTCGCAGGGACCGGCAGGCTGGCCTGCGAAATGTCGCTCTCCACCGGAATATCCCGGCTGACTGGCTCCGGCGAAGGTGCAGGCGCGGCTTCGGGGGCCGGTTCGCTGGCGGGCTTGCGAAGCGGCCGCGCGCGCTTCATCGGCACGTCGTCGAAGCTGCGCGGCATCGGGGCCGCGCCCAGATCGTTCAGCCCGAAGGCTCCGCTGGCGCGCTCCAGAAGAGAGCTTTTCTCTTCCTTTTGCCCGTCCTCTTTCGGGGGCTGGATGGGGCGATGTTCGGTCATTGCGGCCTCCTCACGCCATCACCTGGCCAACCTGGACGAACTCGAGCCCGAGCAGGATGACGAGCAAACCGCCAAGCGCCCCGGTTCCGGCGTAGAACAGTCGCAGCTGGCGATCCTCGGCAGCCTTCCGGATGGGCGGAACGCTGCGCGAGATCGTACCGATAACCGGCAGGCCGATCGCCTTGGCGAGCCCGGCGCTGGTCGAGAATGTGGAGCGCAGCATGGTGAGTGCGATGGCGCTCCCCAGCCCCGCGCCCGCACCCAGCACCGCCACTGCCAGCAGCAGCAGCGGCCGGTTCGGCGCTGCCGGGCGGCTCGATACGCCGGGCGCATCGATGATATCGAAGCGGAAGGAGCTGCGTTCGCTTTCCACCTGGCTGCGCAGTTCCATCTCTTCGCGGTCCTGCAGCAGCTCGTCGTACTTGTTCTTGAGAACCTCGTAATCGCGCCCGATCCGCTGTGCTTCTGCGGCAAGGCCGGGTTCGCTCGCCTGATCGGCGATCATCATGGAGATATCGGCCTGCAACGCCGCCTTGCGCGCCAGCAGCGCCTGCACGTTGGCCTGCCGCTCCGCCCGGATCGAGACGAGCGAGCTGTAGGCCGGATTGGGCATGCCCCCGGCCGAACCGCCACCGCCTGACTGGCGCAGCAACTGCAGCTGGCGCAGCGCGACCTGCATGTCCGGGTGATTGTTCTTGAGGCCGCGCGCGCGCAACTGGGCAACCTGTGCCTCTGCCTGCTCGAGCGCGCTGCCGCCCCCTGCCCCGCCAGACAGGGTCTGCGGCGTTCCCGCCAGCTGGCCGTTGATCGCGGCAAGCGCGCTTTGCGCACCTGCAATATCGGCTTCCACGCCGCGCATTTCGGTGCGGGCCTGCTGAAGCTTGCTGGAGATTGCCGCCGAGCCGCCGATCAGTTCGGGATGCTCTGCCTCGAACGCGGTCCGCCGTGCTTCGGCTTCCTCCAGGTCCTTGGCGCGCATGTCCAGCTGCTGGTCGAGCAGCGCGACCGCATCGCTCACCTCGCCGCGCGTTCCTTCGACATTGGCCTGCCTGAAAATCTCGAGCAGCTTGAGCACGACGTCCTGCGCCAGCTTCGCGTTCTCGGCATCGGTATAATCGCTGCGGCCCATCTGGGCGGTGATTTCGAAGAGATTGTCCTCCTCGCTCTTCACCTTCACGTTCTCGGCAAGGCTGGTGATCGCGCCTTCCATCGCGCGCGGGGAATTGATGTTCTCTCCCAGCTTGGTCGACTCGATCACCTGGCCCAGCGTGGAGGCGCTGGAGAGCCGCTGCCGGACGCGCGCGATATCGGTCATGTCGCTGCCCGCGATGCCGATCTGCTTCGAGAGCACGTCGTCCAGCTGCACGAAGATCTTCGCGCGGCTTTCATACGTGTTCGGGATGGAGGCGACGAACAGCCACCCCGCAAGGCAAACGCCCCAGGCCACGCCCAGCGCGAGCCACTTGCGGCTCCAGGCGGCATAGAGCGCTGCGCGCACCTCGTCGAAAAGTTCGTTCACGTGAGCTACGCCCTCAAAATACGCTTTCGGGGATGATGATGACGTCGCCGGGCGCGAGCATCACGTTCGCATCGCTGTCACCGCGCCGAAGAAGGTCGGACAGGCGCAGCGAATATTCGCGCTGGCGGCCGACCCGGGGATCGAACCGGATCAGCTTGGCGCGGTTGCCGGCCGCGAATTCGGACAGGCCACCCACCGCGATCATCGCGTCGAGCACGGTCATGTTGGCGCGGTAGGGAATCGAGGCAGGCTTCTCGGTCGCGCCGATGATCCGCACCTGCTGGCTGAACGTGCCTGCGAACTTGGTCACGATCACCGACACGATCGGCTGTTCGATGAATTGCGACAGGTGCAGGCGGATATCTTCCTGCAGCATCGCCGGGGTCTTGCCCACGGCGGGCATGTCCGTGACCAGAGGAATCGTGATCCGCCCGTCAGGCCGGACCTGGATATTGGTCGCCCCAAGCTCGGGGTTGCGCCAGACATGGATCGAAAGTTCGTCCAGCGGGCCGATCACATATTCCTGGCTCGGCCCTTCCTGCGTCGCCACGAAGGCGGCGGGCGGCAGTTCCGGCCCACCTCCGCCAACAACGCACCCGGCGAGAGCGAAAAGGCCGAGAATTAGGCTCAGAAACCTGGCAGTTGCGCGATTGCGCATGGGATCGATCCTTCCATTCGTGTCCGCCCGATGGCACGCCCGCGAAGCGCACCACCTTTGCTGGCCGACGATTTGGGATCGTTCCTCGCCAAAAAGGGTGAATATCCCGTTAGCTACGGGACCTGTCTTGCGCCGGTCCCGTAGCGGGACGCGGGGCCGGAAGAAGTTAACGCCGCGTTAGACGAGCATCTCGATCGCAGGGCCCTGGCCGAGGAAATGCATGGGCGATGCGCTGGCCCCGTAGGCCCCGGCGCAGAAGACGGCGACCAGATCGCCCACCTCCGCCCCTGGCAGCTCGGCCCTGTCCGCCAGGCGGTCCAGCGGAGTGCATAGACAGCCGACAACATTGGCAATTTCAACCGCTTGCTCGCCATACTTGCTGGCAATTGCGAGGGGGTAATTGCGTCTGACGACCGCGCCGAAATTGCCCGACGCCGCCAGCTGGTGATGCAGGCCACCGTCGGTGATAAGAAAAATCTCGCCGTGGCTTTCCTTCCGGTCGACGATCCGGGTGAGGTAAACCCCTGCCTCTCCCACGAGGTAGCGGCCCAGCTCTATCGCCATCTCGGTTTCCGCGAGTTCGTCCGGCAAATTCGCAAATCGCTCGCCCAGCGCCGCGCCGACGGCGGCAATGTCGAGCGGTTCGTTACCCGCAAAATAGGGGATGCCGAAGCCGCCGCCCAGGTTGAGCGCGGGGCATGGCTTGCCAACTTCGCCTGCTATGCGTGCGGCCAGATCGAGCACGTGGCCTTGCGTCTCGATCACCGCGTCGGCTTCCAGCGTCTGGCTGCCGGTGTAGATATGCAGGCCCCGCCAGTCCGCCCCGCCCTCGATCAGAGTGCGGATCAACGCAGGAACGCGCTCGGCGTCGAGCCCGAACTGCTTGGCGCCGCCGCCCATCTTCATCCCCGATCCGCGCATGTCGAAATCGGGGTTCACGCGCACCGCCACCTTGGGTTGCACGCCGAGTTCGGTACCGATTTCCAGCGCGCGCGCCGCCTCGGTCTCGCTCTCGCAATTCAGCGTCACGCCCGCTTCGATCGCCGCGCGAATCTCGCGCGGGCGCTTGCCCGGCCCGGCAAAGCTGATGTGCGCGCCGTCGATCCCGACGCCTTGCAGGATCGCCAGTTCCCCGCCCGAAGCGAGATCGAACCCGTCGACCAGCCCGGCCATGTGGCGGATAACCTCGGGGTGGGGATTGGCCTTTACCGCGTAGTGAATCGCAAGGGTCGCGGGCATGGCGGCGCGCAACTGCGCCATTCGGGCGTCGAGCATGCTGCGCGAATAGACGAACAGCGGGGTATCGCCCGCTTCATCGGCCAGATCGCTCGCCTTGCGTCCGCCAATGGCCAGTTCGCCATCGATGGTCTCGAACCCATGCGGGATCGGGCCGAGCGGCTTTGCGGCGTTCGGATCGCGTCTGCTCATGCCGAGCCCCCTTCCGAAATCTCACGGTAAAGCGCGGTCCGATCGATCTTGCCGTTGGGATTGAGCGGCAGCTTTGCACGCCATTCGATCCGGTGCGGCTGCATGAAGCTGGGTAGATCGCGCTTCAGCGCTGTGGCCAGCGCCTCTTCCTGCCCCTCGCCACGCACCACCAGATGGACCGCCTGCCCCAGCTTCGTGTCCGGCACGCCGAAAGCGACGGCATCCGCGACCAGCCCCGTGGCGAGCGCGGCGTCCTCGATCTCCTGTGGGCTGATGCGATTGCCCGCGCTCTTGATCATTGCGTCGCGCCGACCGACGAAGAACAGGAGCCCGTCCTCGTCGCGTTTCACATAGTCGCCCGACCATACAGCCGTGCCGCCATAGTGCGAATGCGCGGGCGCGGGCCTGTATCGTTCCGCCGTACGCCCCGGGTCCTGCCAGTATCCTTGCGCCACCAGCGGCCCGCAATGGACCAGCTCGCCCTCCTCGCCCGGTGCGGCAGGTTTACCATCGTCGTTTACCACCAGCACTTCGGCAAAGGGCACGGCCCTGCCCATGGAGGTGGGATGTTCGGCCACCAGCTCAGGGGCCAGGAAGGTGGACCGGAACGCCTCGGTCAGACCGTACATCGGGACGATGTCCGCCTGCGGCCAGGTTTCCCGCATCGCGTCGATCAGGTCCACGCTCAGCGCACCACCCGAATTGGTAAGCCGCTTCAGGCTGTCACCCGCGCCGTTTTCCCACTTGGCTTCCACCAGCTGACGCCAGAGCGGCGGAACGGCAGCGAGCGTGGTGGCCTGGTGCTTTGCCACCGCCTTGGTGACGTCCCGCGGCATCAGGTAATCGAGCGGGGCAACGCATCCGCCTGCATACCACGTCGAAAGCAGCTGGTTCTGCCCGTAATCGAACGCCAGCGGCAGCACGGCGAGCGTCACGTCATCGCTCGCAAGCTTGAGGTAATGCGCCACGCTGACCGCGCCGAGCCACAGGTTGGCATGGCTCACCATCACGCCCTTGGGCTTGCCGGTGGAGCCCGAGGTATAGAGGATGGCTGCCAGATCCTGCGGATCGCCGTCCGAAGGCGGCAAGGCGTCACATCCGCGCGAGTCCTCCAGCGCATCGCCTTCGGCCATGGAATCGCAGCCTTCGGGGAGATCGCCGCTTTCCAGAGTTGCCAGCCTTGCGGGGGTGCCCAGCAGCAGGCTTGCGCCGCTGTCGGCCAGAATATGCGCGACCTGTGCGCGCTTGAGCATCGGGTTGATGGGTACATGGACAAGCCCCGCGCGAGGCGCAGCGAGCGGTAACAGGCATGTGAGCTCACCCTTGGCGCCCCATGAGGCCACCCGCGCGCCGGCGGGGAAGCCTTGCGCTTGCAGCCATGCCGCCAGCCGACCGACACGGGTTCTTAAGTCCGCATGGCTAAGGGTCTCGCCACGCAAGGCCAGCGCCGGATCGGCGTCCGCGCCGCGTTCGATCACATGGTCGAGCGGAAAAGGGGTCGGATCGGGCTGGGTCATGGAGATGGGAGTGCAAGCCTCGTGAACGCGGAAACCGGTGGCTATCACAAGGAGGTTACCATTGTGCAAGCGGCAGATGGCGAAGCCTGCGGGGGTACGCGTGTGTCGCCGTTCGACCGGCCCGAGTGGTTCGCGCTTCTGGCCGAATCACGGCCGGGCGCCTTTACCGCGAGCGCGCCGCAGGACGATGCGACAGTCAGCATGCCGCTCAACCGGACGGATGGCCGGATAGAGGCGCTTCGCAACTGGTATTCCTTCACCTGGCGCCCGCTGGTGCCGCACGGAGCGACCGGCGAGACCGCACTCCAGCGGCTTGCGAAGGATCTGAAACGCGAGACTCCGCGCGTCACGCTCTGGCCGCTGCCGGAGGAGGATGGCTCGGCCAAACGACTGGCCCACGCCTTCCGCAAGGCGGGATGGTCCGTCGCGCTGACCCAGTGTGACGAAAACCATGTGCTGCCGGTCGAGGGCCGCAGCTTCGCCGAATACTGGGCCGGGCGCCCCGGCAGGCTGCGCACCACGCTCAAGCGCAAGGCAAGGAAGGTCGAGGTCGAGATCGTCGAGCATTTCGACGCAAATCTCTGGCAGTATTACGAAAATATCTATTCCGAAAGCTGGAAGCCGAGAGAGGACGAGCCCGATCTGCTGCGCCGCTTCGCGCAGGCCGAAGGCGCGGCGGGGCGCATCCGCTTCGGCATCGCACGCGCCGATGGCAGGCCTGTCGCCGCGCAGTTCTGGACGGTCGAGAACGGCATCGCGTACATCCACAAGCTCGCGCACCTGGAAAGTGCCAAGCCTGTCTCGCCCGGCACCACGCTGAGTGCGGCGCTGTTCGAACACGTGATCGACCGCGATGGAGTGGAGCTGGTGGACTTTGGCACCGGCTCCGATGCCTACAAGCGCGACTGGATGGAAGAGGTGCGCCCGCGCTACATGCTCGACGCGCTCGACCCGCGCCAACCCGCCGCCTGGATTCCCCTCGCCAAACGCACTGTCCGGGCGATCCTTGCCAGCACGCAGGCCCGGCGCTAGGGCCACGGCCAGATTTACGGCAGCTTTACGGTAAATATGACCGCCCAGACTTCCGCGCAGACGGACCCGACCGGGCCCGCACGCAGCACGATCGACGAGACCTTGCGCGCCATCCTGCGCGACGTGCTCGGCCTGTCGAGCGAACGCGCCGCCCAACTCACGCCCGACAGCGGCCTTTTCGGCCACCTGCCGGAACTCGACAGCCAGGCCGTCGCCGATCTGCTGACCGAGATGGAAGACCGGTTCGAGATCATCATAGAAGATGACGAGATCGACGGAGATCACCTCGAAACCTATGGCGGCCTCCTTGCCCTCGCCGAGGCGAAGACCGCTACCCGTTAGCGGCTCGGAGAATGACTACGCCCTTCAAGTTCGTCGAGTGGCCCTGTCCCGCCGTTGGCGGCGACACGCGCAGCGAGGCGGCGCTGGTCTTCGATCGTGGGCGAGAATCCCGTCTGCTGGTCATCCCACCGCTGTTCGACGAAGCGAACAAGCTGCGCCACACCCTGGTAGAAGTGCTGCGCAGGCTCGACGCCTCGGGGATCGACGGGGTGCTGCCCGATCTTCCCGGCTGCAACGAGAGCCTTGCGCCACTTGCAGAACAGACGCTGGAAAACTGGCGGGCCGCGGCAGCGGCAGCGTCGGCCCACTTCCGCGCAACCGGCGTGCTGACGGTGCGTAGCGGTGCGCTCCTCCGGCCGCCGGACGTGCCCGGCTGGGACTATGCCCCGCAGGACGGGCGGAAGACACTGCGCAGCATGATCCGCGCGCGGATCATCGCAAGCAGGGAAGCCGGCCGCGAGGAGCCCCGCGACGCCATAGAGGCGAAGGGCCGTGCCGAGGGTATCACGCTGGCAGGCTGGCACATCGGCCCCGCGCTGTTCACGGCGCTGGAAGCAGCCGAACTCCCCACGCGCGAAGACGGCGTCACGATAATCGAACACGAAACCATCGGCGAACGGCCCGCGTGGCTGCGTGCAGAGCCCGACTTCGACGCCGCTCAGGCGGACGCGCTCGCCGCAATCATCGCGGTCGCCATGAGGCAGCCGGAATGAGCCGCCTGCACCTCACCTTCAACTGCGAGGGCAGCACGCTGGCCGCGACGCTGGACACAGCGCCGCTCACCACCGGCCTGCTGCTGGTCAGCGGCGGCAACGAAATCCGCTCGGGCGCATTTCGCGGGCAGGCACGACTGGCGCAGACAATCGCCAAGCGCGGCTTTCCGGTCTTCCGCTACGACCGTCGCGGGGTAGGCGACAGTGAGGGGGAGAACCTGGGCTTCGAACATTCCGAACCGGACATTCTCGCCGCACTGGAGGCGTTCCGCGCCATCGCGCCACAGGTCAACCGCGTGGTCGGCTTCGGCAATTGCGACGCCGCCAGTGCGCTGATGCTGGCGGGCGGCGCGGGATGCGACGGGCTGGTGCTCAGCAACCCGTGGACCATCGAGGAGACCGACGAGGAAGACACCACGCCGCCGCCCCAGGCCATCCGCGCGCGTTACCTTCAGAAGCTCGGCAATCCGCGCGAGGTCGCCCGCCTGCTGAGCGGAGGCGTGAACCTGCGCAAGCTGGCCGGGGGGCTCGTCCGCGCAGTCCGCCCTGCCCCGCCCGTTGGCAATCTGGCGACCCGCATGCGCACATCGCTCGACCGGTTCGATGGACCGGTCCAGATACTCCTCGCAAGTGCCGACCGTACCGCGCAGGTCTTCGAAGGCGCATGGCCGAAGGGCGACCCCCGCGTGTCGCGCTGCGAGGGGGCCAGTCACGCCTTCGTGGAGCCGCAGGCGCGCGAATGGCTGGAAACCCGGGTTCTGGAAGCGTTGCGCGGTTAGTCGCGCAGGAACAGGCTCGCCAATTCCACGTGGGTCGACCAGCGGAACTGGCCGACAGGGCGTAGTTCCGCGAGGCGGAAGCCTCCCTCCGCCAGCCGCCGCGCATCTCGCGCCCAGCTTTGCGGATTGCAGCTGATATAGGCTACGCGTGACGCCGTGCTCTGCGCGATCGCATCGACCTGATTGCGTGCGCCTGCGCGCGGCGGATCGAGCAGGACGCAGCCGAATTTCGAAATTTCATCGGCGGTCAGCGGATCGCGGAACAGGTCGCGGTGCAGCGCGTGGACCGGCTTGCCGCAAGCTCTTGCGGCGGCCTGGCAGGCGAGGTGCGCGGCGCGGTCGGCCTCTGCCGCCAGCACCTTGGCAGGTCCCGCCAAGGCGAAGGCGAAGGTGCCAAGACCGGCGAACAGGTCCGCCACGATGCCGTGGCCGCTGCACCATTCGCGCGCAGCCGACAGCAAGGCCGCTTCGCCGTCCGCCGTCGGTTGCAGGAAGGCGCCGTGCGGGAACGCGACCGGCGTTCCGCCAAGCGTGACGGTCGCCGGTTCGGGCTCCCACACGGGTTCGGGGCCGAACCCCTCGTCGACCGAAAGCCTGGCCAGCGAATGCTGGCGCGCGAAATCGAGCAGGGCTTCGGTCTGGGTAAGGTTCTCGGCAGAGATGCCCTTGATCTCGGCCGCGACGCCCGTGTCGACCAGCGTCAGCTGGATATCCGCCGCCAGCTTGCCACCCCACGATGCCAGCAGTTGGCGCAAGGGATCGACCAGCGCGAACAGCCGGGGATGCAGGATGTGGCACTCGGTCATGTCGACGATCCGGTGCGATCCGCCCTCCCGAAAGCCGATCACCAGCTTCTTGCCCAGTCGCGCGGCATGCAGCGTCGCCCGGCGTCGGGTGCGCGGGGGCGAGAGATGCGGCGGCGCGAGCGTGCCAGGCGCGAGGCCCTGTGATTCTGCGGCAAAGCTCACCCGATCGCTGACGAACTGGGCCAGAGCTGCCTCGTCGGCATGCTGCAGCTGGCACCCGCCGCATTGCGGGAAGTGGCGGCAAGGCGGATCGACGTGATGGGGGCCGCGCACCAGCGTGCCGTCCGCCGCCAGCGCGTCTCCCGGTACGCCGCCCGCGACATGCTGGCCGCCTTCCGTCAGTCCGTCGCCCTTGGCGGCAATGCGTATGACCGGATCGCTCACAGGAAATCCGCCAGCGCCGGGTGGACCGCTTCGGCGAGCATTGCTGCAGTGAAGCCCTTGCCCGCATAGCGTGCGGCTCGCCCGTGCAGCTGCACCGCCTCACATGCGGTCTGGCCTGCATCCTGCGTGACCGCGAGCCGCGCTGCAGCGATGCCCGCCAGCACATCGCCGCTGCCTGCGACCGAAAGCCAGCGCGAGGCGGGCCGGAAGAAGCGGACCTCGCCCCCCGCAGCCAGCAGAGTATCCGCGCCCTTGGCCAGCACGGCGCAGCCCGCCTTGCCAGACAGAGCCTGTGCCCTTGCGCGCTTGGTGTCTTCCTCCACGCCGAAGGCTTCGCACAGCCGGCTGAGTTCGCCCTCGTGCGGCGTGAGCAACAATGGCGGACCATCTTCGGCCAGCATCGCTGGCTGGAGCAGGTGCAGCGCATCGGCATCGAGCACCACCGGCTTGCCCGCCGCGAGCACGGCTTCAAGACGACCGCGCGCAGTATCGTCGCGCCCCAGCCCCGGCCCGATCAGCAGGGCGGATATGCGATCGTCCGACAGGGCCTGATCCAGCGCGCTATCGTCTTTCACCAGATCGGGCGGATGGCCGGGATGGTCATGTTCGCTCATCCATTTGACGTAACCCGCACCCGCCAGGGCGCAGGCGCGCGAAGAAAGCAGGCTTGCGCCGGGCATCGCACCGCCGACCACCGCGACCAGGCCGCGGCTATACTTATGCGCAGCAAACCCGGGCGCGCGGATGCGGCTTGTGCTGTCCAGATGCATCTTCGCGTCCCGGTCCGGCACCCCGATATCGACAAGGCGAGCCGCGCCGACAGCCTTGAGCGAAGGTCCGGAAAAGTGGGCGGGTTTCCAGGCGCCGAAGGCCAGCGTCAGGTCGAAATCGGGCAACCCGTCGGGCCCCGCTCCGCTATCTGCGTCGATACCGCTGGGCACGTCCAACGCGACGGAAAGGCGATGCGAGGCTGCAAGCCGCGCGATCAGCTCCCCATGCTCGTCCGTCAGGGGCCGCGAGAGGCCGATCCCGAAGAGGGCATCCACGAAGACCATGCCCGAAAGCCCGTCGGCGTTTTCGTACACGTCGCCATCGAAGCCGTCCGCCGCGCGGCGGGCCTGATCGCTCTTGGGAGGTATCGGAGCGACCACGCGCACCGGCACGCCGCGGGCGTGCAAGGCAGCTGCCGCGACATAGCCGTCGCCGCCATTATTGCCGGGGCCGCACAGGATCGTCACCTGATTGCCTGCGGCGAGCCGCGCGATCCAGTCCGCCGCGCCGCGCCCGGCGCGCTGCATCAGCTCCCATTCCTCCACGCCGCTGTCGATCAGCGCGGCCTCGGCTTCGCGCATCTGCGATGTCGTCAGGACCTGCGCGCTACTGCGCGGTGGCGGGGAACCGGTATCGGTTTGCGGCGATGGAGATTTCGAGTGTGTCACCACTCAGCGTTTGCGCCACCTCGTCCGCGCCCGCAACCGCTGCGAGGCCCGATCCGTCCGGCAATTGCTCGAACCGGCGGAAACCGCCATCGGGATGGGTCACCGCCAGCAATGTCGACTGGTCGACCTTGCGCCGCTCCACCGCGCACGTGCTGTCGAAGCTGGTTGCGCCATCCAGCGCGCAGGGGATCGAGAAAGTGCCCGGCGCTGCGGTGGAGGCTGTTGAGCGTTCGTCCGCAGCGGCTTCGGCGGCAGCATCCGGCGCAAGTCCCCCTCCGCAACCAATCATCGCGAATGCGAGGCCTGCGAGGACCGCTGCGTCGGCAATTCGCATTTCCATGGCCTTTCCCAACCGCGGTTCAACCGTCTCCTGCGACCCGGAGAGCACCCGGCTCTAGCGGCAAAAGGTAATCAACGCGTTTCCGATCTTGCGCGCAGGACAGGCTAGGCGGAGGAAAGAGCCGCCAGCGTCTGGTCGGCCACCAGCGCTACGCGATCCGCCCAGACCGCCTGTTGCGATCGGCGCGCGATCAGATCCTGCCGCATCTCGATGGTCAGATACGGAATGCCGTTGGCCTCTGCGTGCCGGTCCATCGTGGCGTTCAGCTGCCTGCCCGAATAAGGCTCGTTGTCGCCCACGGTGAGGCCCATCTCCGCAAACAGATCGATGGCGATGCGCGCCGCGCTATCGTCCTGATTATACAGCAGGCCGACATCCCACGGGCGCTCCTCCCCGGTAGACCCCATCACCGGGGTGAAGCTGTGAATCGCAAGGATCAGCGATGGCTGCGCCTCCGCCACCATCTGCGCGAATGCCTCGTGATAGGGGCGGTGATAGAGCGCGGTGCGCCGTTCGATATCGGCGCCGATATTGCCGGGGATCGTGTGCCCGTCGCTGCTGGTGACGACGAGCGCATCGTCGCCTTCGTTGCGGTGCAGATCGATCACCAGGCGGCTCACCTGCGCGATCTGCGCGGCGATGCCGTGCTTGCGCGCGAGCCGCTCCGCCACGCCTGCCGTGCCGATATCGATGGCGATGTGCTGGTCCATCAGTTCGGTGGGGATGCCCAGCTCCATGCCATCGGGCACGTGATTGCTGGCATGGTCGGCGATGGCGATGATGCCGCCGCGCGAGGGTGTTCCGATGCGGATGAAAGGTTGGTCGCTCATGCGCCCTACCTAAGAACGCTCGCCATTCTCCACCACCCCGGCTGGTGCGCGGCGATGGCATTGGCGGCACAATCGCGGGCTTCAACGCTGTCGTAGAGGGCGAAGCAGGTCGCGCCGGAGCCGGACATGCGTGCGAGCATCGGCGCGGTCTCCCGCAGTGCGGCGAGTACGTCTGCGATGACGGGGCAGATCGAGACCGCGGGCGCTTCGAGATCGTTACGGCCCTGCATCGCGACGGCGCGCGCGCTGCCTTCGGGGAGCGCCCCCCGATCCTCTTGGTCCCACGCCTTGAACACCGGCCCGGTGGAAAGCGCGACGCGGGGATTCACCAGCAGCACGGGCGCGCCCGCCAGATCGTTCTCGAGAGGAGCAAGCTCTTCCCCCACCCCGCGCCCGACACTCATCTCGGAGCGGACGCAGGCGGGAACATCCGCACCGAGTTTGAGTGCACGGTCCTGCCAGTCGTCTGGCAGGCCATGCACGCGCTCGATCAGCCGAAAGACCGCGCCCGCATCCGCCGAGCCCCCGCCCAGCCCCGCGGCGACCGGGAGATTCTTTTCGAGGGTGATCGTGAGGCCGTCGGGGTGTGGCAGCGCACTGAGGGCGCGGGCGACGAGGTTGTCGCCGGGATCGCCGACCACGTCCGCAAATTCGCCGAGCGTCTGCACCTCGTCGCGCTCCGCATGCGAAGCACTCAGCACATCGCCATGCTCGCAGAAGGCGAACAGCGTTTCGAGTTCATGATAGCCATCCTCGCGCCGCCTGCGGACATGCAGCGCAAGGTTGAGCTTGGCGTAGGCGGTTTCGCGCATCAAAGCCCTCTCCCCACCGGGGGAGAGGGTTGGGAGAGGGTTGGGAGAGGGGTGTACGGCGTCTGCAATTCGTCATGCCCCTCTCAACTCCGCCTAGCGAGCAAGCTAGCAAGGATCCGTATCTCTCCCCGAACGGGGAGAGAGCGATATTCGACCGCGATGGCCTCTTTCACGGCCTCTCTTCCCGCTCAACGGGAAGACCACCGATTACATATTCGGATAGTTCGGCCCGCCGCCGCCTTCGGGGACGGTCCAGACGATGTTCTGGTTCGGGTCCTTGATGTCGCAGGTCTTGCAGTGGACGCAGTTCTGGGCGTTGATGACGAACTTGTCCTCGCCCGTATCCTCGTCCTGCACCCACTCGTAGACACCTGCGGGGCAGTAGCGTTGCGAGAGCCCGGCATAGACGCCCAGCTCGCTTTCCTTCTGCAGTTCCATGTCCTTCACCTTCAGGTGCTTGGGCTGGTCTTCCGCGTGGTTGGTGAAGCTGTAGGCGACGCTCGTGAGCTTGTCGAAGCTGATCACGCCGTCGGGCTTGGGATAGACGATGGGATCGTGCAGGTCCGCGCGCTGCGTGTGCTTGTAGTCGGGCGTGTGCTTCATGGAGATCGGCAGACCGATACCCAGCGTGCGCATCCACATGTCCGCACCCGCGATGATCGTGCCGAAATCGCCGCCGAACTTGGCGACGGCAGGCTGCGCGTTCTGCACCTTCTTCAGCTCGGTCGCGATCCAGCTGTCGCGCACGGCCTCGTCGTAATCGTCGAGCTGGGTGTGCTCCTTGCCCGCGGCAATCGCCGCCGCCGCGCTTTCGGCGGCCAGCATGCCGCTTTTCATCGCAGTGTGGCTGCCCTTGATCCGGGGCACGTTGACGAAGCCTGCGGAACAGCCGACCAGCGCACCGCCGGGGAAGGCCAGCTGCGGCACGCTCTGCCAGCCGCCTTCGTTGATCACGCGCGCGCCATAGGCCACGCGCTTGCCGCCTTCGAGCATGGCCATGATGTCAGGGTGGTGCTTCCACCGCTGGAATTCCTGGTAGGGCGAGAGGTACGGATTGGCGTAATCGAGCGCGACCACGAAGCCCAACGCAACCTGGTTGTCGGCGATGTGGTAGCAGAAGCCGCCACCCCAGCTATCATTGTCGAGCGGCCAGCCCTGCGTGTGGATCACGCGGCCGGGCACGTGCTTTTCGGGATCGATCTCCCACAGCTCTTTCATCCCCAGGCCATAGACCTGTGGCTGGCAATCCTTCTCTAGGTCGTACTTCGCCTTGAGCTGCTTGGTCAGGCTGCCGCGCGCGCCTTCGGCGAACAGCGTGTACTTGGCATGGATTTCCATGCCCGGCTGCCAGTCGTCCTTCTTCGAACCGTCTTCGGCGATGCCCATGTCAGCCGTCGCCACGCCGGTTACGGCACCGCTTTCATCGTAGAGCACTTCGGCGGCGGGGAAGCCGGGGAAGACCATCACGCCCATCCCCTCGGCCTGCTCGCCCAGCCAGCGGGTCAGGTTGGCAAGCGAACCGGCGTAATTGCCCTTGTTGCTCATCAGCGGGGGCATGGCGATGTGCGGCATGGCGAACTTGCCGTTCTTGCGCAGCACCCAGTGCCAGTTGTCCGTCACCGGAGTTTCACCGATCGGGCAGTCCATATCCTGCCAGTCGGGGAAGAGTTCGTTCAGCGCTCTGGGATCGTGCACCACGCCCGAGAGGATGTGGGCGCCGATTTCCGAGCCCTTTTCCAGAACGACGACCTCCAGGTCCTCGTTGATCTGCTTGAGGCGGATGGCTGCGGAGAGACCGGCTGGGCCACCCCCGACAACCAGCACGTCGCACGGCATGGATTCGCGTTCGCTCATGATCCTCTAAAGCCCTTTCCCGGCACTATTCCTGTCGGTTCCGACTTGATTGCCTGCGCGCCGCAGGTCAAGACCTGCATAGGTATGCCTAATCTTTCTGTCCGCCCCGATAATCTGCGCGATGCGTTCGTTGCCGGCCTCGACTGGTGGCGCGATGCAGGTGTGGCAGAACATGTGGCGGACGAACCGCACGGATGGCTCAAATCCAGGGAAGACCCGGAGAAAAAGCCCGCCGCCGCTACGGAAAGCGAACCCGCCCCCGCTCCCCAGGCGGAGCAGGTTTTCGAGAAGGCGGGCGCGCTGAAGCGTTTTCTGGGCAGCGAGAGCGAGGGTGCGCATCCCGGCTCACCCGCCGACTGGCCCGGCGATCTCGCCACATGGCAAAAATGGTGGATGGAAAGCGACCTGCTTGATCCGCCCGGCGCGTTCCCGCGTGTACCGCCGCGCGGGGCCGAGGGCGCGCAGGTGATGCTGATTGTCGATCAGCCGCGCGAGGAAGATGGCGATGCGCTGCTTCAGGGGCCTGCGGGCACCCTCGCCGCCAACATGCTGCGCGCCATGGGCATCGCTCAGGATGCGCGCTATTTCGCCAGCGCCCTGCCGCGCCATAACCTGCGGCCCGACTGGCAGGCCCTGGCCACGGCTGGATATGGCCAGCTGATGGTCCATCACATCGCGCTGGTGCAGCCCAAACGCGTGTTCGCGTGCGGGGATCGCGTCTGGTCGCTGCTGGCGCACGGCACGGCGCAGGCACCGCAATCATTAACCACTATCCCCCTGGATTCTGCTAGCATCCCGGTCTTCGCGATGCCGGACCTGCCGACCCTGCTGCGCAGCGCGCCGGTCCGTTCGCAGACCTGGAACCGATGGCTTGACTGGAGCGACAGCCCGAAATGATCCGTAGCCTGCTTTGCCTTGGCGCCGCCCTCTCCGCGTGCGCGTGGGGCACCCCCGCCCTCGCCCAGCAGACGGCGGCAGACTATTTCCGCGAACGCGCGGCCAGCCCCAATATCCCGCAGGTTCTGAACACAGCCGACCGGGAGTTCTACGCCCGCGTGTTCGAAGCGCTCGACGCGGGCAACTGGAGCGCGGTGGAAAGCCTGCTGGCCCAGCGGCCGGACGAACCGCTCAAGCTGGTCGCCCAGGCCGAATATTATCTCGACGCGAACAGCCCGCGGATCGAACTGCCGACGCTGCAGCAATGGCTCGCCAAGGGCTCGCGTCTGCCGCAGGCGCAGCAGATCACCGATCTTGCGAGCAAGCGCGGCTTGATGAGCGCGCCTTATCTGCCGCCCGAACAGAGCTTCGTGCCGCAAGGCTACGCCAGCAAGCGCATCCTGCCGCGCGATATCGACGACGGCACGATGCCGCGCGATATCAGGGCCGCTATCCTCGACCGGATCAGCAACGACGATCCCGGCGGGGCGCGCGTGCTGCTCGACGGGGTCGATGCAGGCCTCAGCAGCGAGGCGCGGGCCGAATGGCGCCGCCGCGTCGCGTGGAGCTATTACATCGAGAACGACGATGCCTCCGCGCTCGCCATGGCGCGTACCGTGCGCGAGGGCAGCGGGCCATGGGTGCCCGAAGGCGAATGGGTGATCGGCCTCGCCGCATGGCGCATGGGCGATTGCGCGACCGCCGCCGAAGGCTTCGATCGGGCGGCCGCGACCGCGATCAATCCCGAACTTGCCGCCGCGAGCTATTACTGGGCCAGCCGGTCCTACGTGCGCTGCCGCGAGCCCGAGAAGGCGACCGAGAAGCTGCGCGGCGCGGCGATGATGGACGAAACGCTCTACGGCATGCTCGCACGCGAGCAGCTTGCCCAGCAACTGCCACGCGCGGGCGAGACGCCCGATCTCGATGCGGACGACTGGCGGGTGCTGAACGACGAGGAGAACGTGCGCGCCGCCGTGGCGCTGGCGCAGCTCGGGCGCGAAGACCTGGCCGACGAATTGCTGCGCCATCAGGCGCGGATCGGCAATCCGTCGCAATTCACCGCCCTCTCGCGCCTCGCGCGTGAGCTCGGCCTGCCTTCCACCCAGCTGTGGATGGCGCACAATGCGCCGCGCGGCGGCACGCCCGACCCGGCGCTGCGCTTCCCCGTGGCGCGGTGGGAGCCGGTCAACGGCTGGCAGGTGGACCCGGCGCTGGCCTTTGCCCATGCGCTGCAGGAATCGAACTTCCGCGCCGCAGTGGTCAGCCCCGCAGGCGCGCGCGGCCTGATGCAGATCATGCCCGCCGCGGCGCAGGACCACGGCCCCAGCCTTGGAATTTCCGGCAATCCCCGCGCGCTCAACCAGCCGGAGATCAACCTCGCCTTCGGCCAGCGCCATCTGCAGATGCTGCGCGACAATCCGGCAACGCAGGGCAAGCTGCCCAAGATCATGGCGGCCTATAATGCGGGCCTCACCCCGGTCGGTCGCTGGAACAGCGAAGTGCGCGACCAAGGCGATCCGCTGCTCTACATCGAATCGATCCCCTACTGGGAAACCCGCGGCTATGTCGCCATCGTGACCCGCAATTACTGGATGTACGAGCGGCAGGCCGCTGCCCCATCACCCAGCCGGAGGGCGCTGGCCATGAACCGCTGGCCCGGCTTCCCCGAGGCAAGCCCGCCCTCGCAGCGCCTGACGCAGCGCTGATACGCGATGGGGATCGACGAAAGCCGCAGCTTCACGCCCATCGGCATCGCGCTGATTACGGTTTCGGACACGCGCGAGCCCGCCACCGATAGCTCTGGCGACATTCTCGAAGCGCGCGTGCGGGAGGCGGGACATATCCTGATAGAGCGCACCATCTGCCCCGACGATGCGGGCGAGATCTACGATCTGCTGCGCCGCTTCATCGCCAGCAGGGACGTGGACTGCGTCATCACCACGGGTGGAACCGGGCTGACCGGGCGCGACGTGACGCCCGAAGCGCTCGATCGGGTGAAAGACAAGGACATCCCCGGTTTCGGAGAGCTGTTCCGCTGGATCAGTTACGAGCAGATCGGCACCTCGACGATCCAGAGCCGCGCCTGTGCGGTGCTGGCGGGCGACACCTTCATCTTCGCGCTGCCCGGCAGCAATGGCGCGGTGAAGGACGGGTGGGACCGGATCCTGAAGGACCAGCTCGACAGCCGCCACCGCCCCTGCAACTTCGTCGAGCTTATGCCTCGCTTGCTGGAACGATAGGCGCACCTGCGGCCTTCTACCGGCAGGGAGGCCCGCATAATCCCCGATATCCAGTCCCTGCCCCTGCCGTGGCTCGGCGCGCTGTTCGGCGCGAGCGCGCTGCTGATCGCCTTTTTCGGCAGCAAGATGGCGCGCATCGCGGATGTGCTGGCGGATCGCACGGGCCTTGGCGAAGCGCTGATCGGCGCGGTGCTGCTGGGCGCCGGCACCAGCATCTCTGGCATCGTCACTTCGGTGACCACCGCCGCCAGCGGGGCGACCGAGCTTGCCGTGTCCAACGCGCTCGGCGGGATTGCCGCGCAGACGATGTTCCTCGCGCTGGCGGACATCTTCTACCGGCACGTGAACCTGGAACATGCGGGCGCCAGCACGGTGAACCTGGGCCAGGCGACCGTGCTCATCCTGCTCTCGGTCATGCCCGTCATGGCCTACGCCGCGCCCGAGATCGCCTTCTACGGCGTCCACCCGATCAGCCCGGTGATGATCGCCGTCTACCTCGTTGGGCTGCATAACGCGCATTCGATCCGGCAGGAGCCGATGTGGCAGCCCAAGGATACGCCGGGCCTGCGGCTGGAAGAAGACGATCCCGAAGACGACCCGCGGTCGACAGTGCTGCTGGCGGCATCTTTCGCCGGCCTCGTGCTGATCGTCGGCGGGTGCGGCTGGGTGGTCGGGGAGACCGGCCTGGCGCTGAGCGCAGAACTGGGAATTTCGCAAGGTGTCGTCGGCGCGCTGGGCACTGCGGTGGTCACGTCCCTGCCCGAGCTTGTCACCACCATCGCAGCCGTCCGGCGCGGGGCGCTGCAGCTTGCGATCGGCGGGATCATCGGCGGCAACATGTTCGATGCGCTGTTCGTATCCGCCAGCGACATTGCCTATCGCGAAGGCTCGATCTTCCACGCCATCGGGGAACGCACGCTGTTCTGGATGGCACTGGTCACGGTGATGACCGCGATCCTGCTGATGGGCCTGCTGCGGCGCGAGAAGCAGGGCCCCGCAGGGATAGGCTGGGAAAGCGTTCTGCTGCTGCTGATCTGGCTCGCCGCGGCCGGATTGCAGGTCGCACTGGGCTGATTGTAGGCACCTTCCCAAGCCACGCTGTTCTATTTATGTTCCGCATATGGACACGATTCGCGAACAGCCCCCCAAGGACCCTCCGATCCGCGGAAGGGGCGCGCAAAGCGGTGACGCTTCCGCCCGGTTCGGACTGAACGAACGCGAGGCAGACGGCGACTGGCGAGACATGGCGGAAACGCTTGATGGCCCCGCCCCCAGGCTGCGCACCGAAGTGACCGAGGAAAGCCCGCGCTCTATCCTCAGCTTCAACCAGTCGCCCGATATCGGCTTCGACCGGTCGGTGAACGCCTATCGCGGCTGCGAGCACGGTTGCATCTATTGCTTCGCGCGGCCGACGCACGCCTACCTCGACCTGTCGCCGGGCCTCGATTTCGAGAGCAAGCTCTTCGCCAAGCCCAACGCCGCGAAGCTGCTGGCGCAAACCCTCGCCAAGCCGGGGTACGAGCCGCGCCCCATCGCCATGGGAACCAATACCGATCCCTACCAGCCAATCGAGGCTCGGTACCGGATCACCCGCGCGATGCTCGAAGTGTGCCTCGATGCGCGCCATCCGGTGACCATCACGACGAAGTCGGACCGGGTGCTGGCCGATCTCGACATTCTCGAAGAGATGGCAGCGAGGGACCTTGTAGCGGTGGCGATTTCCGTCACCTCGCTCGATCCCGGGCTGTCCGGTCTGATAGAGCCGCGCGCGCCCTCCCCCGCTAAGCGTCTGGCGGCGCTGGGCAGGCTGACGCAAGCGGGGGTGCCCACCCACTGCTCCATCGCCCCGGTCATCCCCGCCATCACGGACGATGCGATGGAAGCGATCATTGCGAAGGCCGCCGGGCTTGGCGTGACGTCTGCCGGGTGGATACCGCTTCGCCTGCCGCACGAAGTGGCGCCGTTGTTCCGCGAATGGCTGGAAACCCATTTCCCCGAACGCAAGGACAAGGTGATGTCCATCGTCCGCTCCATCCGCAACGGGAAGGACAATGATCCCGGCTTCTTCAGCCGGTTGAAGCCCACCGGCGTCTGGGCCGACCTGTTCCGCGCCCGCTTCCGCGTGTCCTGCGGGCGCGCGGGAATCGGTGACGGCAAGGCGAAGTTCGCGCTCGATTGCTCGCAATTCCGCGCCCCGATGGTGGGCGGCCAGATGCGGCTGTTGTAGCCGCCGGGCCTGCCGGATAGGGTTTGCGCTTCCTTCCGTTACCAGGAACCCCGGCCCCATGACTGCGGATGAAGTACTCGCGCCGACCTATGTCCAGATGCTGGGCGCGCTGTCGCAATGGCTCGACAAGGCCGCGCAACAGCTGGGCGAGACCGAAGCCGATGCGCTGCTTGCCGCGCGGCTCGCACCCGACATGTTCCCGCTCTCCACCCAGATACGCTTTGCGTGCGTGCAGGCGCTGGAAGGGATGCACCGCCTGCGGGACGAGGCCTTTCCGCCCATCGTCGAAGAATTGCTGGAAGAGGGCCGCGATGCAGGCGACGCGCCGGGATCGATGGCCGATACGCAGGCTCGCCTGGAACAGACCACCGCGATGGTCCGGTCGCTGGCCGAAGACCTGTCGATCGGCGACCCGGACCGTATGATCGCGCACGAGCTGCCCATGGGCATGATCTTCGATCTGAGCGTTGATCAATACGCACGCGACTGGGCGCTGGCGCAGTTCTATTTTCATCTGATGACGGCCTACGCGATCCTGCGAAGTGAGGGTATCGCGCTGGGTAAGGCCGATTATGTCGCCCACATGTTCGGCTATCTTCGCCCCGGCACCATGCCCGCGGGGGCGGAATGATCTGACCAGGTGGATGCGGCGCGCGGGGGCGGCTGGTGCAATTCAACCCCGTTGCGAGCGGCAATCCGTGCGCTATGATCGTCCACTCACCGTCGGATAGAACACAACAACAGGGGAATTTCGATGAAGGCGATCATCCTGGGGACATTGCTGGCAGTCTGCGCGAGCACGGCGGCGGATGCGCAAAGCTTCAATGCGTCTACCCGGATCGACACCTTCACCACCAGCGCCCTGAAGGCCACGCTGGCCGAACTTGGCGCCACGACCGAGGATCGCGACGGAGTTCAGAACATGACCGTCCGTTTCTCCAACGGTCTGGTGGCGGATGCCTTGCTGATGGCCTGTGAAGATCAGGCTACCTCGACCAACTGCCTCGGCACCTCGATCCTGGCCTCCTTCGCCACCCCGGAAGACGCCACGCCGGAACAGGTGCGCGAAGGCATCAACGAATATAATTATCGTCAGAACTTCGGCCGCGCCTATGTCAGCCCGAACGGAACGATACAGGTGCGGCTGTACGTCATCGCGGATGGCGGGATCACGATGGAAAACTACCGGCAGATGATCGGCCTCTTCGCGCGCTCTGCCGCGAAACTTCCGGGGTACATCGCGGGTTAGCCCGCCCTCACGCCGCCGGGCCTGCGGCCTGCAGCACGGCGCGGATGCGCTGTCCTACAGCGCTTTGTGTGGCTAAGGGGTCGGGGTCTTTGACACCGTCCGCCCGGAAGATCGTCCGCCCGGAAGATCGCATTGTTCGGAAGGGCGGTTTTTTGCCTCCTGGACACTGTGTCAGGTGTGTCAGGCGGGCGCCGCAATCGCGCTCAGCCGAAGGTGCTGCCCCCTTCGCCGGGCGCGAACCGAACCAGCCTGCTGTCCACCAATGCCGCAGTGCGGTTGACCACGGCCCGCTGGTAATCAGGGTCCTTGATCATCTCGAAGAAGGCGCCTGCATTGGGGTACTGCGCCACGAATCCATCGTGCCACACGCGGTCCGCGGGGCCTGTCACCATGGTCTCGAACGTCCCCCGCCAAACGATACTGCCACCGACGCGGGCAAAGATCGGCCCGCTGGTGCGCCCGTACTCCTCGTAGGCACGGCGCCCGCTCCAGCCCTTGCCCGCATGCTCATGCCCTGCGGGGTAGTCCGCTTCGTCGCGGTAGAGCAGCAGGTTGAGCATGTGGATCGGCCTGTCGCGCGGCAGGGCCTTGAACGCCTCGAAGGTCTCGCGGCTGGGGTCGATATAGATGGTCAAAGGATCACTCCCTGGGTGACAGGATACGCCCGCTGATCGCCCATGCGGGGCGCGCGACCACCAGCATGCAGCCGAGGCCCAGCACGGCCAGCACGGTCGACGACAGGAAGTCCGCACCGCGAAGCGTGGTGAGCAGCAGAGTCATGACGAGGAACAGGCCCATGGCAAGGCCGAGGCCGACCATTATGGCAAGGATCGCGCGCGGACTCACCCGTCAGTCCTTCCCGAACATGCGGCCGAAGATGCCGCGCTTCGCAGTGTCAGCGGCTTGCGCTTCGCCGTTGCCTACCTCGGTCGCAGGTGCGGGTGTGGCGGAGGCCATGGCAGGCTCTGCTTCGGGGGATTGCATATCCCTGGCTTCGGGCAGCTGGTAATCGGCAAACCGGTCACGCAGGTCCTTCTTGCTGATCTTGCCGGTTGCGGTGTGGGGAATGTCGTCCACGAATTCCACCGCATCGGGCAGCCACCACTTCGCCACGTGATCCTTGAGGTAATCGATCACCTCTTCCCCGGTGACCTCCTGCCCTTCCTTCCGGATGCAGAACAGCACCGGGCGTTCGTCCCACTTGGGATGATACATGCCGATCGCGGCGGCTTCCGCGATTGCCGGATGGCCCGCAGCCGCGTTCTCCAGCTCGACCGAGCTGATCCACTCGCCGCCCGACTTGATGACGTCCTTGGTGCGATCGGTGATCTGCATCGTGCCGTCGGGGTGCAGGATGGCGACATCGCCGGTGTCGAACCAGCCGTCCGGCGTCAGCGCGTCCTCCTCCGCCTTGAAATAGCGGCGGATGACCCACGGCCCGCGGATCTGCAGCGCGCCGGAAGTCTCCCCGTCACGGGGCAGCACCTTGGAAGGATCGTCGAGATCGACCGTGCGCAGCTCCACGCCGAAGATCGGGCGGCCCTGCATCGCAGCCTTGTCCACGCGCTGCTCGAGCGAGAGCTGGTCCCAGTCCCAGGTCGGCCCCCCCAGCGTGCCGATGGGGGAGGTCTCCGTCATGCCCCAGGCGTGCTGGACGCGAATCCCTGCTTCCATCAGGCGCTTGATCATGAACCTGGGCGCGGCCGATCCGCCGATGGTCGCGGCGCGCAGTTTCGGCAGCGGCTTGTCGTTGGCATCGCAATACTGGAACGTGGCGAGCCATACGGTCGGCACCCCCGCACTGTCGGTCACGCCTTCGCGCTCCATCAGATCGTACAGCACGGCGGGTTCGTTGACGGCGGAGAACACGAACTTGATCCCTGCCATGCCGCCTGCAAACGGCAGCCCCCAGCTCGCCGCGTGGAACATGGGCACGACCGGCAGCATGACCGAAGAGGCATCGAAGTTGAACGCCGGCGGCTGGATCGCGGCGAGCGCGTGGAGCACGGTGGAGCGATGCTCGTACAGCACGCCCTTGGGATTGCCCGTGGTCCCGCTGGTGTAGCACAGCATGCACGGATCGCGCTCTTCGACGCTGGCCCATTCGTACCGGCCGTCCTGCGCGCCGATCCAGTCTTCGAAGCCCTGCACCTCGGAGCCTTCGGGCGGATCGTAGCAGATGTAGTGTTCGATGCTGGTCCACCTGTCGCGCATCTTGTCGACGATCGGCTGGAACGCCGCATCGTACAGCAGCACACGGTCTTCAGCGTGATTGGCGATGTATTCCAGCTGGTCCTCGAACAGGCGCGGGTTGATCGTGTGCAGAACCCCGCCCATCCCCGCGACGCCGTACCAGCTGACCAGGTGGCGCGAGTGGTTCATCGCAAGGCTGGCGACCCGGTCGCCTTTCCGAATGCCGAGCGCTTCGAGCGCCTGCGCCATCTTCAGCGCATCGCGCCTGATCCCAGCCCAGTCGGTGCGCGTCTCGCTGCCATCCGCCCAGTGGGTCACGATCTCGCGGGTCGGCGTTTCGCGCGCCGCATGGTCTATAACGTGGGTGACCAGCAGGTCCCAGTCTTGCATCGCTCCGAGCATCGATCTCTCCAGTCAGGTTCTGTTTTGCCGGGGAGAATGCGCAGATCGCCCCGCATCCGCAAGACTTGGTGCGAAATTCAGGCGGCGCGGTGCAGCTGCGGACCGGTCTTGGGCACAAGGGCAATGTTGCCGATCCCCTCGATCCCCTCCAGCGCATCGGCAAGCGTCCCATCGACCTTGTAATCGTGGCCAAGCCGAAGCACCGGTTGTTGGGGGCCAGGCAGCATGAGACGGACCTGCACCTCTCCGTAACCGGGCGGCCCGGGCTGCAGCGCCAGGGCGATTTCACCCAGCGCAGCTTCGCTCTCGACGTCGAGCGTCAGGAGCATGCGTTGGCCGCCGGAAACCTGCGTCAGGGGCCGCGCAGAGCGCACCGTCACGCGCGGCGGCTCGTCCGGCGACGGGGAGTCCAGCTCCACGGTCAGCAGAACGCAGGTGCTCTCCTCGGCCCATTTGGTGAACTCCGGCACCAGCGATTCCTCGAAACAGGCGGCACTGAACTGCCCCGATGTGTCCGAGAAATCGGCGCGCACGAAATCCTTGCCGCGCTTGGTCCGGCCCCGCTTGGCGCCTTCCACCATCGCGGCGAGCACGGCGCCGCTGCGCCCGTCGCCCCTCGGTCCGCCGCCTTCCATCAGCGAAGCATAGGTGCGCGCGCCGTTGGCGCTGGCGACATCGCGGAAGCCCTCTATCGGGTGGGCGGAGAAGTAGAAGCCGAATGTCTCGCGCTCCCTGGCCATACGGTCGGCGCGCGGCCAGTCCTCCGCCTCCTTCAGGCGCATCCGCTCGCCCGGCGTGTCGTCACCGCCGAACAGGCCTTCCTGCCCGCTGGCGCGTTCGCGGATTGCGGCATCGGCCACCGCGAGCAGCAGGTCGCTGTTCTCGGCGAGCTTGCCGCGATTGGGCTCGAGCCGGTCGAACGCGCCCGCCGCGATCAGCGCTTCGAGCTGACGCGAATTCATCGCCCCCTTGGGCAGACGACCGAAGAAATCGTCCAGGCTTTCGAACCAGCCATGCGCCTCGCGTTCGGCGACCACCGCCTCCATCGCCTTCTCGCCCACATTGCGCAGGCCGGCGAGGCCGTAGCGCACGGCATAGCCTTCATCCGTCCGCTCGACCGTGAACTCGGCTTCGGAGCGGTTGAGATCGGGCGGTGCTACCTCGATCTCGTTGCGGCGCGCATCGTCCACGAACAGCGCCAGCTTTTCCGACTGGTCCATGTCGAAGCACATGGCGGCGGCGTAGAATTCTTCCGGATAATGCGCCTTCAGCCATGCGGTCTGGTAGGCGAGCAGAGCGTAGGCGGCAGCGTGCGACTTGTTGAAGCCGTAGCCTGCGAACTTGTCGATCAAGTCGAACAGCTCGTTCGCCTGCTGCGCCTCGATCCCGGAGACCTCCTTGCAGCCTTCGACGAAGCGGCCACGCTGCTTGTCCATCTCCGCCTGGACCTTCTTGCCCATTGCGCGGCGCAAAAGGTCCGCATCGCCAAGCGAATATCCGGCAAGGATCTGCGCGGACTGCATCACCTGTTCCTGATAGACGAAAATCCCGTAGGTTTCCTTCAGGATGCCTTCCAGCTTGGGATGCGGGTACTCGATCGGTTCGATGCCCGCCTTGCGCTTCCCGAACAGCGGAATGTTGTCCATCGGGCCCGGGCGATAGAGCGAGACGAGCGCGATGATGTCCTCGAACTTGGTCGGCTTCACCGCGGTGAGCGTACGACGCATGCCTTCCGATTCCAGCTGGAACACACCGACTGTATTGCCGCTCTGCATCAGATCGTAGACCGCCGTATCGTCCCAGCTGATCGCGCCCAGATCGCAGACGATCCCGCGCTTCTCCAGCAGGTCGACCGCCTTCTGCAGCACGGACAAGGTCTTCAGGCCGAGGAAGTCGAACTTCACCAGCCCCGCCCCTTCCACGACCTTCATGTCGAACTGCGTCACCGGCATGTCCGACCGCGGGTCGCGGTAGAGCGGCACCAGTTCCGCCAGCGGACGGTCGCCGATCACCACCCCGGCAGCGTGGGTGGAGGAATTGCGCGGCAGCCCTTCGAGCTGCATCGCCAGATCGACCAGCGTGCGCACTTCGTTGTCGTTGTCGTACTCGCCCTTGAATTCTGCCGCTCCGTTGAGCGCGCGCGGGAGGCTCCACGGGTCGGTCGGGTGGTTGGGCACCATCTTGCACAGCCGGTCGACGCGGTTGTAGCCCATGTCGAGAATGCGCCCGCAATCGCGCAGAACCGCGCGCGCCTTCATTTTGCCGAAGGTGATGATCTGGGCGACCTTGTCCTTCCCGTACTTCTCCTGAACGTAGCGGATCACTTCGCCACGCCGCGTTTCGCAGAAGTCGATATCGAAGTCGGGCATGGAGACGCGTTCGGGGTTCAGGAAGCGTTCGAACAGCAGCCCCAGCCGGATCGGGTCGAGATCGGTGATCGTCAGCGCCCAGGCCACAAGGCTGCCCGCGCCCGAACCACGGCCCGGACCCACCGGGATGTTCTGCGCCTTGGCCCATTTGATGAAGTCGGCAACGATCAGGAAGTAACCGGGAAAGCCCATGTTGGTGATGATGCCGACTTCCTTGTCGAGCCGGTCCCGGTACTCGAGAATTTCGTCCCAGTATCCGCCACTCTTCAGCGCTTCGAATGGCTTTTGCGAAGCCCGCAATTCCTCCGCCGAGGCAAAGGACATCGCATCGACGAGATCTTCCCGGACCTCTTCGGGATAGAGCGGTATCAGGCGGTCGAGCAGGCCCTTGCGCGCGTCGTCCGCCAGCATGCGCACCTCGCCTTCGATGTCTCCGGCAAGGCTCGGCAGGATCGGATCGCGGTAGGGCGGCGCAAAGGCGCAGCGGCGCGCAATGGTCAGCGTGTTTGCAAGGGCCTCGGGCAGGTCCGCGAACAGCTCTTCCATCATCGGAGCCGACTTGACGAAGGCAGCCTTTTCGCTGTGTGGGCGGTCTTCCTCCCACAGCTTGCGGCTGTTCGCGATGCACAGCATCGCATCATGCGCCTTGTAGAAATGCGGTTCGGCGAAATTGGCGGGGTTGGTCGCTACCAGCGGCAGATCGCGCGCATAGGCCAGATCGAGCAGCGCTTCTTCCGCCGCCGCTTCGGTCGGCTCACCACGCCGCGCCAGTTCGATGTAGAGGCGATCCGGGAACAGCGCTTCCAGCCGGTCCAGATAGCGTTCCGCGTGGCTGTTCTGCTCCTCGGCCAGCAGCCGCGTTACCGCGCCCTCACTGGCCCCGGTGAGTGCGATCAGGCCCTCGGTGCGACCTTCCAGAGAATCGAGCGCAACATGCGGGATCAGTTCCAGCGGGCGGTCGAGATGCGCGGCGCTGACCAGCTTGCACAGGTTCAGCCAGCCGGCATCGTCCTGGACGAACAGCGGCAGATGGTCGATCTCGTCGCTATCCGGCCGCGCGACGCCCAGCAGCGCGCCGACGATCGGCTGCACGCCGTTCTCGATGCAGGCATTGGCGAAGGGAACGCTGCCATACAGCCCGTTGCGGTCGCACATGGCGATGGCTGGAAAGCCTCGCTCGGTCGCCAGCTTGGCGATGGCTTTGGGCTCGATCGCGCCTTCCAGCATCGAGTAGGCGGAAAGCACGCGCAGCGGAACGAAGGGGGCAAAGGCCATGATGCCAAGCTAGCGCTCGCACGGACGGCTTCAAGCGAGCCCGGCAAAGCTTGCGGGGAAAAGCGGTGGACTGTTTCAGCTGGCCGGAGGATCGCCCTCTTCACCGCGGGCAGCCGCGATCTTTCTGCGCGTGTCGCGCACTTGAGACCACGCCCCATAAGCAATCAGCACGGCGAGAAATATCCACACCCATGCCGGAATATCCTGTCCGAATATGGCCAGATACAGATAGGCCGAAACGAAGAAGAACCCCGCCAGCATGGTGGGCAGCACGGTAGACCGCCCCTCCCTCGCGCGCTTCACCAGCCACGCGATAGAGGCGAGAAAGAAGGGAATCGCGCCGACGTAGATCCCTGCAAAGATGTAGGGATTGACGTTATACTGCGCGCCCAGCGCGAGGATCCACTCGTTTACCGATTCCAGCATCGCAGGCTATGCTCGGCCGATCCGGGACACGGCCTCAGCCCGGATAATCCGGACGTGCGGCAATCGCTTCCACTTCGTGCACGGTGAACATCCGGTCGCCAAGCTTCTGGATAACGTGGCCACGCCGTTCGTCGGGCGTCATCGCCATCATCAGGCGCACCATTTCGAGGAAGCTGCCTTCGTGAAGGCCCTTGGCGCCGTCGAACAGGCCCTGCCCGTCGTCCTTCGCATGGATCTCTGCCCGGTCGTCCCAGGCAAAGCCGCCATCGGCCGGTTCTCCGCCATAGGTCGTGGGATGATCGCTCATGTCGTTGGCTCCTCTATTTCTGTCATCAACGCGGGAAACCGGTACCGGGTCCGCAGGGGGGAAATGCTATTCCAGCAGGCCTTCGTGCAGGCGCACGACGCGGTCCATCTTGGCCGCCAGCCGTTCGTTATGGGTTGCGACGAGCGCCGCGCTGCCCTGTCCGCGCACCAGATCGAGAAACTGCGCCAGCACCTTTTCCGAAGTCGCCTCGTCCAGATTGCCGGTGGGCTCGTCCGCGAGCACCAGCTTGGGGCTGTTGGCGAGCGCGCGGGCCACCGCCACGCGCTGCTGTTCGCCACCCGAAAGCTGGCTCGGCCTGTGTTCGAGCCGGTGTTCGAGACCCAGGGCGCTGAGCAGGTCTTTCGCGCGCGTTTCAGCCTGATCGCGCGGCGTTCCCCCGACCAGCTGCGGAAGGATCACGTTCTCCGTCGCGTTGAAGTCGGGCAGCAGGTGATGGAACTGATAGACGAAACCCAGATGCTCGCGCCGCAGGGCGGTGCGCTGCTGACTGTCCGATTTCTCCGCCGCCTGCCCAGCGATCACGATGGTCCCGCCAAAACCGCCTTCCAGCAGGCCGACCGCCTGCAGCATGGTCGATTTGCCCGATCCCGAGGGGCCAAGCAGCGCAACAATCTCGCCCGGCATTACCTTCAGGTCGACACCGCGCAGCACATCGATCTTCACCCCGCCCTGTTCGAAGCTGCGGGTGACGCCGCGCAGTTCGACCACCGGTTTCACATCACCACTACTCATAACGCAGCACCTGCACGGGATCGGTGTTCGCCGCCTTGAAGGCCGGGTAGAGGGTGGCGAGGAAGCTGAGCACCAGCGCCAGCGCGACGATGCCGAAGACTTCCCACGGGTCGGTTTTCGCGGGCAGCGTGGTGAGGAAACGGATCGAAGGGTCCCACAGCTGCTGCCCCGTCACGATCTCGATGCCGCGCACGATCGGCTGACGGAAGGCCAGAACCAGCCCGCCCAGCGCGAGCCCGGCCGCCGTGCCGACCGCGCCGACGGTGAAGCCCGTCGTCACGAAGATTTTCAGGATCGACTGTCGGCCAGCGCCCATCGTGCGCATGATCGCAATGTCTCGTGTCTTTGCGCGCACCAGCATCACAAGGCTCGACAGAATATTGAAAGCCGCGACCAGAACCATGAAACTCAAGGCAAAGAACATCGCAACACGCTCCACCTGCAAGGCTTCGAAGATGGAGCTGTTGATCTGCTGCCAGTTGCGCACGATCGCGGTACCGGCAAGGCTTCGCTCGATCGGGGCCATGATCTCCTCCACCCGGTCCGCGTCCTCGGTCGTCACCTCGATCATGCCGATGGTATCGCCGGTCAGAAGCAGGGTTTGTGCCTGCGGGATCGGCATGACGATGAAGGCGCCATCGTAATCGTACAGGCCGACCTCGAAGATCGCCCCCACCTCGTAGCCCACCTGTCGCGGCACGGTGCCGAACGGGGTCGACCGCCCCGCGGGATTGATGACGGTGATGACGCTGCCGACCTGCGCGCCGATGTTTTCTGCCAGGCGTGCCCCGATGGCGACCTGTTCCGCACCGGGCTGAAGTCGGCTCATGTCGCCCGCCACGGTCTTGTCCGCCAGCTCGGCAATATCCTCAGGCGTGTTGCCGCGCACCAGCACCGCTTCCACGCGGCCGTTGAACGTGACCAGCAGCGGCTGTTCGATCAGCGGGGAGGCTTTCTCCACCCCTTCGGTTTCGCGGATTTCCTTGAGCACGCTCTCCCAATTGTCGAGCCTGCCGCCATAGGCCTGCACGATGGCGTGGCCGTTGAGCCCGACGATCTTGTCGAGAAGTTCGGCGCGAAAGCCGTTCATCACGCTCATCACGATCACCAGCATGGCGACCGAGAGCATGACGACGCCAATGGAAATTCCGGCGACCAGCTTGATGAATCCCTCGCCCTTGCCGGGCCAGAGATACCGCTTTGCTATGGTCCGTTCGAAGGGGCTGAGAAACAAGGAGCGATCCGCTTTGTTCGTGCTTGGCCCTGCCCGTTAGGGGGCCGCGCCTGTCTGCGCAATGAAAAGGGCCGCCTGCGTTACTGGTTCACCGACAGAGACGGTCGGTCGGCCCCCTCCACCCTTGTAATTCACCTGTCATATCGCCAATGGGGCGGCAACCGGAAACGGCAACGGGCGCCCCACCGATGAACCTGCAACATCCCTTCGAAGATTCGAACGGCGACAGCCTGCACGAGGAGTGCGGAGTCTTCGGCGCGATCAATGCCGGCACCGAAGCCGCAGCGACCACCGCGCTGGGGCTCCACGCGCTCCAGCATCGCGGACAGGAAGCGGCGGGAATCTCCAGTTTCGACGGCGCTCAGTTCTATACGCGCCGGGGCCTGGGCCATGTGGCGGAGAACTTCTCCAGCGCGGAAAGCATAGCCGAACTGCCTGGCTTCATGGCGGCTGGCCATGTCCGCTATTCCACCACCGGCGGCGCGGGGCTTCGCAACGTGCAGCCGCTCTACGCCGATCTTGCCAGCGGCGGCTTTTCCATCGCGCACAACGGCAATATCTCGAACGCGGCGGCCTTGCGCGAGGAACTGGTCGGCAAGGGCGCGATTTTCCAGTCGACCAGCGATACCGAAGTGATCATCCACTTGGTCGCCACCAGCCGTTATCCCACGATGCTCGACAAACTGACCGACGCTCTGCGACTGGTCGAAGGGGCCTACGCGCTGATCGTGATGACGCCGCGTGGCATGGCCGCCTGCCGGGATCCGCTGGGCATCCGCCCGCTGCAGATGGGCCGCATGGGCGACGCCGTCGTCTTCGCCAGCGAGACGGTTGCCTTCGATGTCGTGGGGGCGACCTTCGAGCGCGAAGTTGAGCCGGGCGAACTGATCGAGGTCGACTTCGACGGCAAGATCCGCAGTCACCGGCCTTTCGGCGACAATCCGTCTCGCCCGTGCATCTTCGAACACGTCTATTTCAGCCGGCCCGATTCCCACTTCGCCGGGCGGTCCGTGTACGAGGCGCGCAAGGCGATCGGAACGGAACTGGCCATGGAGGCGCCGTGCGATGCCGATATCGTGGTGCCTGTACCGGACAGCGGCGTGCCAGCTGCCATCGGCTATGCCCAGCAATCCGGCCTGCCCTTCGAACTCGGCATCATCCGCAGCCACTACGTGGGACGCACCTTCATCCAGCCTTCGGATGGCGCACGCCATTCGGGCGTGCGGCGCAAGCACAATGCCAATCGGGGACTGGTGGAAGGAAAGCGGATCGTCCTGATCGACGATTCGATCGTGCGCGGCACCACCAGCATGAAGATTGTCGAGATGATGCGCGATGCGGGCGCAACGGAAGTGCATTTCCGTGTCGCCAGCCCGCCGACCGCGCATAGCTGCTATTACGGGGTCGACACACCCGAACGCAGCAAGCTGCTCGCCGCGCGCATGGAGCTCGAGCCGATGCGCGAGTTCATCAAGGCGGACAGCCTCGCCTTCATCTCCATCGACGGGCTCTACCGCGCCGTGGGAAGGGAAGGCCGCAACAAATCGTGCCCCCAGTTCTGCGATGCGTGCTTCACCGGCGACTACCCCACCCGGCTGACCGACGTGTCGCGCCGCGAACAGGGTTCCGCCCAGCTTTCCTTCCCCGTCAGCAAACCCGTCGACGAACCGGTATAAGATGACCCAGGACAAACCATTCGAAGGGCGCGTCGCGCTCGTCACCGGCGCATCGCGCGGAATCGGCGCGGCCACCGCCACGGCTCTGGCCGCCAGAGGCGCGCACGTGATCCTCACCGCGCGCGACGATTCCGCGCTGGAACGCGTGGAAGACGAAATCCACCAGAGCGGCGGCACCGCGACCATCGCGCCGGTCGATCTCACTGCAGGCGATGGCATTGCCCGGCTGGCGCAGGCCATCGCAAGCCGGTGGGATGCGCTCGACATGCTGGTGATCTGCGCTGCGTATCTGCCCACGCTGACGCCGATTACGCAGATCGATCCCAAGCAGTTCAATACCGCGATCACAACCAACATCCTCGCGACCCAGGCGCTGATCGCTGGGCTTCATCCGCTGCTCAAGCGCGCCGATGCTGCCCGCGTGATCGGGCTCACCAGTAGCGTGGGCGATGAACCACGCGCCTACTGGGCGGCCTATGGCTCGACCAAGGCGGCGTTCGACAACCTGCTGCAATCCTACGCGCAGGAAATCGCCAATACCGGATCGATCCGCGTGGCCATAGTGGACCCGGGGGCGACCCGCACGCAGATGCGTGCCAAGGCCTATCCCGGCGAAGACCCGCAGAGCGTCAAGCCGCCGGAAGACGTTGCAAAGCGGATCGCCGCATTGCTGGAAGCCGACTTCGAGACAGGGCACCGCGAAAGAGTTGGTTAAGCGGCCTTAGGCACGCCCGCTCATGTTCGGGTAAGCCGCAAGGCCCGACAATCCGCCCAGACCAAATCTGGACGGGAAATCAGCAGAACATGCAGATAATGCAGGATGATTATGCGCGTGTAGCGCAGGAGAACAGGTGCGCCCCGCGCACCAAGATCGCCATTCCCTCAGAACTGAGCTTCGGCAAATCGCGCAAATTCAAGACCGTGGTGCACGATCTCTCGGTGGCAGGCTTCAGCGCCTCCGCCATGCGGCGCCTCGAACCCGATCAGACAGGCTGGCTGACACTGCCCGGCCTCCAGGCGATCTCCTGCAAGGTCGTATGGTGGGATCGTTCGATCGCAGGCGCGGCCTTCGACAATCTGCTGGATCAGGCCGTGCTCGACGATATCCTCCGCCAGTGGGAAAGCCCACTGGGCGGAGGTGTCACGCGGTCCTGCCTCTACTGATCGGCCGACACGGCTTCGGCAATCGCTTCAAAGAGCTGGCGGCGATTTGCCGAGAGTTCCTGGCCAGTCGCCCGGGGCCAGTTGGACACGATGGCGATCACCGTATTGCTCTCGGGCAGAAGCGTGATCGACTGGCCGAAGATGCCCTGCGCGCCGAAGCTTTCGCCCGGATAGGTCCACCACTGGTAGCCGTATCCGTAACCATTGCCGAAATCGACCTGCGGCGCGCCCGCCTCTGCGAACCAGCCTTGGGGCACAACGCCCTCACCACCTTCGAGCGCGAACAGCCCGACCCGCGCATAGTCGCGTAAGGAGGCCGACAGGCAGCATCCGCCGACGCTGCGGCCCGAAAGGTCGGTCTGCCAGAACAGCGGCTCTGCAAACCCCGCCGGATCGACGATCTTGCGCTTGGCATATTCGGCCAGCGTCTCACCCACGGCATTTTCCACCAGCACGCCGATCAGGTTGGTCTCGCCCGTCTTGTAGACCCATTTTTCACCCGCAGGCGCTTCGCGCGGGAGGGTCTTCATATACTCAACCACCTGATCCTCGCCGGGGGCGGGCGAGACGTTGAACATTTTCGCCACGTCCGACTCGGGGTCGGTATAATCTTCGTTCCACTCCACGCCGGAGGTCATGGTGGCCAGCTGTTCGACCGTGACATCATCATACGCGCTGCCTTCGAGGCCGGGCACGTATTTCGACACGGGATCGTCCAGACTGTCGATGAAACCATCCTTCACAGCCGCGCCCAGCAACGTGGAGGTGAAGCTTTTGGCGACGGAAAAGCTGGTCCAGCGCCCTTCGGGGCCGAACCCCAGCGCATAATCCTCGAACCGCACCTTTCCATCCTGCAGCACGATCACGCCCGCGATGGAGTTTTCCGCCATGCTGGCGCGGATCGCCGCTTGCGTGTTCGCAGGCAAGGGATCGCCTTGCGGAAGAAAGCGCGGGTCGGGACTTTCCTGCACTTCCTGGCCCGGGAAGTATGTCTCCATCGATCGGAAACGGGCAGAGCGTGTGGCGTCGTCCCAGAAAAGCACCTCCGCACCCACAACGGGCAGCGGATTGGTAGGAACGCTGGCTGTCACGGCGCGCGTGTCCGCGGTGGGACCGGACGCGCAGGCAGACAACGCAAGGGCCAGTGCCCCGACCAGTGGGAAGTGCTTCGTCATGTTTATGTCTCCTTGACCAGCGTCACCTGGTGGACGTCGATACCCCCACCCCGGAAGCCGCCTTCGCAATACATCAGGTAATAGCGCCAGAGCGCCTTGAACCGATCGTCGAACCCGGGAGGCAGTAGCCCGTCGGCCGCTACGCGATCGAACTTCTCGCGCCAGAGCCTCAGGGTTTCGGCGTAATGCAGTCCGAAGCGCTCCTCATCGCGCCACTGCAGGCCGCAGGTTTCCGCAAGCCGCCTGAATTCGGACGCGCGGATCAGCAAGCCGCCGGGAAATACATAGGCCTGAATGAAATCCGCGCTCGCCGCATAGGCATCGAAAAGCGCATCCTTCATCGAGATGAACTGGATCGCCGCACGACCGCCGGGCTTCAGGTTGCGGGCAACGCAATCCATGAAGGTCGGCCAGTATTCGCGCCCCAGCGCCTCCACCATTTCCACGCTGGCAATGGCATCGTACTGCCCGTGCGTATCCCGATAATCCTGCTTGAGAAAGCGCGCGTTTCCGCAACCCTGCCGCCGCGCCCATGCCAGCTGTTCATCCGACAGGCTGATCGCGTCGACATTCGCCCCCCTGTCGGCAGCCGCGCAGGCCAGTGTGCCCCATCCGCAGCCGATTTCCAGCACGCTGTCGCCCTGCGAGATCTCCATCCGGTCGAGGATCGCGCCGATCTTCTCCCGCTGCGCCATATTGAGCGTTTGCTGCGGATTCCCGCCATCGAAGAGCGCGGACGAATAGGTCATCGTCTCGCCCAGCCACGTCGCGTAGAAATCGTTTCCCAGATCGTAATGCGCGGCAATGTTCTTCGCCGCGCCCGCCCGGGTATTGCGTTGCCGGTCATGCGCCGCCCGCAGCGCGCGTTTCCATCCGCGCTTGGCCCGCGCTGCATCTCCTAGCGTTTCGGCGTTCTGCATGAAGACCGCGAACAGGGGCACCGGATCGGGGCTGCTCCCCTCGCCCGCCTCCCACGCCTGATACCAGCCGACCGAGCCGCCCGTGGCCACCCGCATCAGCGCGCGCCAGTTGTGGATCGAGACTTCGGCTTCGAAGCCGGGCCCGCGCCCACCGATCAGGCGGGTGCTTCCATCGGGCAGGCGCCCGAGGACGGAGCCCTTTTCAAGGCCTGCATCCATCCGGTCGATCAGTTTGTGAAACCCGGGGGCCAGCAGGCGCGACAGGAAGCCGGGCTGCTTTTCGAAGCGCTGGCTCGCTGCCAGCAGATCGCCTCCGCGCGGTTGACCCGTTACCCCCATACGCTGGCGTTTATGCATCCGGGATGCGGGGCCGACAACCCATTAGGGCCTGCCAGGGTGGATTGCGGCGGCACCCCGCCCGATCAGTCTTCCTTCATCGCGCGATAGGCTTCGAGCGCCCGCTCGCGCCCTTCCTTGTGGCTGATGATTTTTTGCGGGTAGTCGGCGGGGCGGCACAGATCGGTGGGATCGTGGATCTCGCCGTCGGGCAGATCCGCCAGCTCCGGCACCCACTTGCGGATATACTCGGCGGCGTCGAATTTATCCGACTGCTTGAGCGGAGCCATGATCCGGGGGAACATGTTGCTGTCCACCCCCGTGCCCGCGACCCACTGCCAGTTCGTCCCGTTGGAGGCATAGTCGCCGTCCACCAGTGTATCCCAGAACCAGCGCTCCCCATGCCGCCAGTCGATCAGCAGGTGCTTGATGAGGAAGCTGGCCGCAATCATCCGCACGCGGTTGTGCATCCAGCCGATCGCCCAGAGCTGGCGCATCCCTGCATCGACGATGGGGTAGCCGGTGCGGCCCATCTGCCACGCCTCCAGTTCTTCCTGGATGATGTGGCCGCGATTGGGGTTGCGCCACAGCTTGGCGTCGTCGATCGCGTCGCGGTAGGTTTCGCGCGGATAATCGGGAAACTGGTAGATGATGTTCTGGGCGTAATCGCGCCAGATCAGCTCGCTTTCAAAGGTCTTCCATCCCTCGCTGCGCTTGTCCTTCAGCGCGTGCCAGATCGTGACCGGCGAAATCTCGCCCCAGTGCAGGTGGGGAGACATCTGCGCGGTCTGGTCAACGCTCGGCAGGTTTCGGCCATCCTCGTACTCGTGGACGTGATCGGCCCACCAGCCGAGCCGATCGTGCGCCGCGCCCTCTCCCACGGTCCAGAAGTCTTCCATCTGGGTGGCCCAGTTCGGGCTGGTCGGCAGGAGCTTCCAGTCGCCCAGATCGTCGCTCTCGGGCAGATCGGATGGCTGCGAGATCGTGGATGGTGCAGGCAGTTCGTCGCGCGGCGGCATGAGATCGAGCATCGCGCGGTAGAATGGGGTGTAAATCTTGTACGGGTCCCCGCTGCCAGTGGTCGCCGTGCCGGGCGGCATCAGGTAATTTCCGTCGTGCAGGCACAGCTTCGTACCGTCCGGTAGAGCGTCCTTCAGGTCTTCTTCCGCCTCGCGCCACCACGGCTCGTAGTGCCGGTTGGCATGGACCGCCCCCGCCTCCAGTTCGTGGGCCAGCGATACCAGGACTGAGACGCTGTCGCCCTTGCGCAGGACGATTCGCGCATTGTGTCTGCCGAAGCCCCTGGAGAGGCTGTCGAGCGAATGGTGCAGCCACCAGCGATGCGCGCCGCCATAGGTGCGATCGTCGTCGCCTCGGGGGCGCTCGTCGTCGAGGATGAAGACGGGCACAACCGGCCCTGCTTGCGCGGCCGCATGAAGAGCGGGCTGATCCGCCAGACGAAGGTCGCGCCGCAGCCATACGATTTGGGGAGAAGCCATGGGCAAGGAACCTCATTTCGAACGGGCTGTTCCAGATTGCATGGATCACAGCCGCGACGCCGCGACAACAGAGCCAAAAGCCCCCCTTCCCGCCGAAACGGTTTCGCTACCCGCGCGCGGGTTCACGATCGATCGCGGCAAGGCGCTGGCGGCTGCAGGCGTGCTGTGGGCGATTTGGGCCCTTATGATCTGGCTGGTAACCCAAGGGCGCACCGACGGGTTCGATCATTCCGGCCTGTTGCTCTACCGTGCCGGAATCGAACTCCAGCCGCTGGGCGGCAATATGCTGCAGGAGGCGGTGCGCGACATCACCGCGCTGGGCGGCGTGCTGCTCTCTACCTTATCGGCCTGCGGTGCCATTATCGCGCTGCTGTTTCTCAGGATGCGCCGCGAGGCGACGCTTTTCGGGCTTACAGTGGTGCTCGGCTGGGGGCTCAACGCGGCGATGAAGCTGCTGGTCGGGCGAGAGCGCCCCACCCTCGTCCCTCATCTGACCGAGGCTGCGGGTTACAGCTTCCCGAGCGGACACAGCTTCGCGTCCGCGATGATCTACATCGGCATGGCGGTGGCCTTCGCCTCGCTCAGCAGCAGGCACACCGTCCGCTACACGCTGATCGGCAGCGCGATGGTGATTTCGATCATGATCGCGTGGAGCCGGGTGATGCTGGGCGTGCACTTCCCGAGCGATGTGATCGCCGGATGGAGCGGCGGCGCGGCATGGGCCTTCACCGCCGCCGCGCTGCTATACGAGCCTGCCAAGCGCGCTGCCGACAGTGCGGCAGCGCACGGGCTCGATCCGCTGGAACACCGCTAAACCGGGTCTTGCGCCGACCCATCGACGGTCCACGTCTGGCCACCGCTCAGCAGCTTGGCGAGGTTCGCTTCCTTGCCGCTGACCGAAGCTTCACGCTCGGCAATCACGGCGCTTTCGTAGGTCGGTGCCGGATCGTCGTAGAGCACGCCGAGCGGCATCGGAAACGGGTCGAAAGGCAGTTCGGCCAGCATGTGCGCCATGACGCGGTTCTTCACATCGTGAACGCGGACGCCCGCCGCCTGCCAGTCGCCATCGACGACATCGACCACGGTGAAGGCGAGCTTCTCGGCATCGAACGCCAGCCCCTTTGTTCCCTTGTCGAACAGCATCGGCTCCCCGTCGGCGAGCCACAACTGCTGGCCTTCCGCACCCTTGGGCGCGGCGAAGGCATCGAACACGTCCTTGTTGTAGACGATGCAGTTCTGGAAGATCTCGACGAACGCCGCGCCCTGGTGTGCGTGGGCTGCCTTGAGAACATCGGGCAGGTTCTTCGACACATCGATCCCGCGTGCCACGAAGCGCGCACCGCTGCCCAGCGCGAAGGCGCAGGGGTTGGCGGGGTGGTCCACCGAGCCGATCGGGCTGGTCGGCGTGCGCGTGCCTTCGCGGCTGGTGGGCGAGTACTGGCCCTTGGTCAGGCCGTAAATCTCGTTGTTGAACAGCATGATCTGCATGTTCACGTTGCGGCGCAGCACATGCATCATGTGGTTGCCGCCGATGCTCAGCCCATCGCCGTCGCCGGTCACCAGCCAGACGTCGAGGTCCGGATTGGCGAGCTTGACCCCGGTGGCCACCGCAGGCGCGCGGCCGTGGATCGTGTGGAAGCCGTAACTCTCGATATAATAGGGGAAGCGGCTGGAGCAGCCGATGCCGGAGATGAAAACGGTGTTCGCCGGATCGGAGCCCAACTGCGGCAGCGTGCGCTGCACGGCCTTGAGGATCGCATAGTCCCCGCAACCCGGGCACCAGCGGACTTCCTGGTCGGTTTCCCAGTCCTTGAGCGTGGTTTCGATTTTAACGGGTGCGTTCATTTTTACCTCGTCACCCCAGCGAAAGCTGGGGGCTGTGTCGGCTTAGCGCGAGTGCTGAGAGCGATCCCAGCTTTCGCTGGGATGACGACATATATTGAAAGGTCCGCCATCACTCGCTCTCCACCGTGCTCGGCAGTTGCTGGTCGTTGGCGGCGACCTGCCCGCCCTCGTTGCCCTGCACGCCATCGAAGTACGCGCAGATCGCTTCTTCCAGTTCGGCGATCTGGAACGGCTGGCCGCTGGTCTTGGTCAGGCTTTCGGCGTCGACCAGCAGCTGGTCGCGCAGCACGGTCTTGAGCTGACCGGTGTTCATTTCTGGCACCAGCACGCGGTCGAACCCGCTGAGCAACTCACCGAGATTCTTGGGCAGCGGCCAGATATGGCGGATGTGGATATGGCTGACCGAACAGCCCTTGTCCTGCGAGCGGCGGACCGCCTGCTTGATCGGGCCGTAGGTACTGCCCCAACCGACCACCGCCAGCTTGCCGGTCTGCTCGCCCCAGGTGACCTCCTGATCGGGCACCTCGATATTCGCGATCTTGTTCTTGCGCGTATCGGTCATGTGCTGGTGGTTGGCCGGATCGTAGGAGATGTTGCCGGTGTTAGCGTCCTTCTCGATCCCGCCGATGCGATGCATCATCCCGGGCGTGCCGGGCTTGATCCACGGGCGCGAGCCCTTTTCGTCGCGCTTGTAGGGCAACAGCTCCTCGCCGCGCGGTTCCTCGAGGAACTTGGCCGGGAACGGCTCGAAACTATCCGGATCGGGCACCTTCCACGGCTCGGCGGCATTGGCGATGTAGCCATCGGTCAGCAGCATCACCGGGGTCATGTACTGGGTCGCCAGACGGCAGGCCTCAATCGCAACTTCGAATGCGTCGGCGGGCGAGCGCGCCGCGATCACCGGCATCGGCGCATCGCCGTTGCGGCCGTAGACCGCCTGATAGAGGTCGCTCTGCTCGGTCTTGGTCGGCAGGCCGGTGGACGGGCCACCGCGCTGCGAATTGACCACCACCAGCGGCAGTTCGGTCATGATGCCGAGGCCCAAAGCCTCCGTCTTGAGCGCAATGCCCGGGCCGCTGGAACTGGTGACGCCCAACTGTCCCGCATAGCTTGCGCCGATCGCGGCGCACACAGCGGCGATCTCGTCTTCCGCCTGGAAGGGGGTGACGCCGTATTCCTTGAGCCGCGCGAGGTGGTGCAGGATCGCGGAGGCGGGCGTGATCGGATAGCCGCCGAAGAACATCGGCAGCTCGGCCAGCTGCGCGCCTGCAACGAGGCCGAGCGAGACCGCTTCCGCACCCGTAATCGTGCGGTAGAGCCCCGGCTCGGACGGCGCGGGCGGCAGATGCACCTGCTTGAGCGGGGCGGAAAGCTCCGCGGTCTCGCCATAGGCATGGCCTGCGTCGAGCGCGGCGATGTTCGCGGCGGCAATGTCGGGCGCCTTGGCGAACTTCCTGTTCAGCCAGTCATGCAGCGGCTCGCGCGGACGGTCGAACATCCACAGCGCAAGGCCCAGCGTCCACATGTTCTTGCAGCGCAGGCCGTCCTTCTTGCCGAGGCCGAAGGGCTCGACCGCTTCGAGCGTGCGCGCGCTGATGTCGAAGGCCAGCACATCGTAAGGCGCAAGGCTGTCATCCTCGAGCGGGTTGGCGTCGTACTTCGCCTTGTCGAGGTTGCGCTTGGTGAACTCTCCGGTGTCTGCGATCACCAGCCCGCCGGGCTTGAGCGCGGCAAGATTCACTTTCAGTGCAGCCGGGTTCATCGCAACCAGCACATCGGGCGCGTCGCCTGCGGTGTTGATCGCTCTGGAGCCGAAATTGATCTGGAATGCGCTGACGCCGAACAGCGTGCCCTGCGGCGCGCGAATCTCTGCCGGGAAGTCCGGGAAAGTGGCAAGGTCGTTGCCCGCCAGCGCGGTGCTGAGCGTGAACTGCCCGCCGGTCAGCTGCATGCCGTCGCCGGAATCGCCCGCAAAGCGGACGACGATCGCATCGGGTGCATCGGTGGGGGTGTTGGTGGAGGCTGGAGGCGCCTGAGTCGCCATCGGTACAAAATCCTTCGGTCTTCGTGGCGTTTGATAGTCCGCCTTGAACCGCCGCCTACGTGGCTGTCCCCAAGCGAGCAATCAAGTTTTTCTAGTCGGCCTGATGCTGATCGGTGGACAGGCCGCGCGCACAGGGCCTATCCAGCGCGGCCCGATTCACCGGAGACGACCAATGGCAGACGCCCCGAATTCGCAAGCCTCTACCGAACCCGTCGTACGGGCGGACGTACGCGGCCTGCTGGACATGCTGAAAGCGATGAATCGTCCTCCGGCGGAGGAAGTCGGCGCGCACGCCGCGCGCGAAGCGATGCGCGCGATGGCGCAGATCGGCGAGGCTGCGTCCCGCGAACTGGCGGTTATCAAGGATGTGGCGTGCCCTGGGCCTGCCGGCGATATCCCCTGCCGCTTCTACGACGCTCGCGAATCGCGCGAAGCGGGCCCGGCGGTGCTGTTCCTGCATGGTGGCGGCTTCGTTCTGGGCGATCTGGAGGTGTACCACGCGCTGTGCACCGAATTTGCGGCGCGGCTCGATCTGCCCGTCCTTTCGGTCGATTATCGCCTGGCGCCGGAGAACCCCTTCCCCGCCGCGCCCGACGATTGCGAGGCGGCAGCGCGCTGGCTGGCATCCTCTCCGTCCGAACTGGGGCGCGACACCACCGGGCTGGTCATCAGCGGAGACAGCGCGGGCGGCAACCTGACGATCGTCACCACCAATGCCCTGCGGGACGAGCCGGCGGATGTGCCGGTGCTGGTGCAGGCGCCGATCTATCCGGTCGCGGACGAGGCCGGCCAGTACGACAGCTACCGGCAGTTCAAGGACGGCTACTTCCTCACCGGTGACACCATGGCGTGGTTCACCAAGTCCTATGCCGCCGACCCGCAAAGCCCGCGCAACCTCCCGATGCTGGGCGATTGCAGCAACGCCCCGGCGACCGTGCTGTGTACCGCCGGGCTCGATCCCCTGCGCGATTCCGGGCGAAACTATGCCGCGTGCATGGTGAAGCAGGGGACGGAGATTACCTATCTGGAATTTCCCGGGATCATCCACGGATTTTTCACCATGCGCAAGGCAATCCCCAGTGGGCAAGCCGATGTGGAAGCCTTTATCGATGCGGTCGGTGCCGCAGTAGGACGACGGACATGACGACGGACAAGGACCAACAGGCCAGCGCTCTGGGCTACCGCCCCTGCGTCGGCGTGATGCTGGTCAACTACAGCGGCGAGGTGTTCGTCGGGCGGCGGATCGATACCAAGGAAGGCGACTTCTGGCACATGCCGCAGGGCGGTATCGACCCGGGCGAAGACCCGCGAGACGCGCTCTTCCGCGAGTTGTGGGAGGAAACCGGCGTCGTCTCGGACAAGGTCGCCGTGATCGGCCAGACCGCCGAACCGCTGCGCTACGACCTGCCGGACGATCTGATCGGCAAGCTGTGGGGCGGCCATTACCGCGGCCAGGAGCAGAACTGGTTTCTTGCACGTTTCGAAGGCAGCGAGGAAGATATCGACCTCGAGGCCCACAAGGAGCCGGAATTCTGCGAATACCGCTGGGTGCCCGCCACTACGGTGCCGGACCTGATCGTGCCCTTCAAGAAGCGCGTCTACCGCGCGGTCGTGGCCGAGTTCGCCGAACTGATCTGAGCCTCGCCGCTCAGATTCTGCGTGACCACCGCATCGGGCATCACCGCTTCGGCGGTGAGCACCTTGCTGTTCTTCGGCCCCTGGGCAATCGCCGTGGCGAGCGTGCGCGTTTCCGGGCAGCTTGATCCACACAGAGATTCCAGCTGCGCGAGATTGCGCTGCGCCCGGTCGATCGCGCCCTTTTCCACCATGGCCGCGCCCTCGCCCGAAATCGCGGCGTAATTGCCGGGATCGCGGGTCAGCGCCTCGCGGTAGTAGCGGATCGCCTTGCCCTGCAGCCCTTCGCGCCGGGCCGCCTCGGCCAGCGCGATCAGGATCGGAGTGTGTCTGGGATCGATCGCGAAGGCCGCTTCCAGCGCATCGACCGCGCGTTGCGGCTGGCCTGCTTCCAGCGCGGCGTCGGCCTGGGCCATCAGCACGGCCGCGCGCGGATCGACCGAATTGTCCTGCGCAGATCCCACACTGGCAGACACCGCAACCAGCAAGGACAGGGCGGCGGCGGCAGGGGCGAAGCGCATGATGGTATCCTTCGAGGAAGCCAGAAAATCGTGGGCGTCAGCGACCATAGGTACAAAGGTTAACACGGCAAGTGGGCACGCGCGACGAAAAATCCGTCCGTGCCGTGGTGGAACGGAGACAGGCGGATTCCCTGCCCCCGCGCGGTGCCCAGCCGCAATTCGGGCGTGTCCGCGCGCCAGCCCTCGTGGCCTTGCAGAAACGCCGCGAATCGGTCCGCACCTTCCTCGTCCAGCAGCGAACAGGTGACGAAGACCAGCCGCCCCCCGGGTTTGACGAGCTTCGCGCCCAGCGCAAGGAGAGCATCCTGCGTTGCGGCGAACTGCGCCAGCCGGTCGGGTGTCAGCCGCCACTTGGCCTCGGGCTTGCGCCGCCATGTGCCGACGCCGGAACAGGGCGCGTCGATCAGAACGCAATCCGCCGCGCCTGCCAGATCGCCCAGAACCTCCATTTCGCGCCCCGGATCGAGCAGGCGCTGTTCCACGACACCCGCCCCCGCTCTCTCGGCCCGTGGCCCCAGCTGCGAAAGGCGGCGCTTGTCGGTGTCCGACGCGATCAGGCGACCGGCGTTCTGCATCGCCGCGGCCAGCGCCAGCGTCTTGCCGCCTGCGCCCGCGCACAGATCGATCACGGTTTCTCCGGGCCGCGCGCCTGCTGCAAGGCAGGCTAGCTGGCTGCCATGGTCCTGCACTTCGAATCGGCCTTCGCGAAACGCGTCCCACTGATCGACCGGGGTGCCCGCTTCGAACCGGAGCGCGTTGGGCGCGGCCAGATGCTCGCCGGCGACCGGCAGGTCGAGGGCGGCGCGATCTGCCTTGAGCGTGTTCACCCGCACGTCGAGCGGAGCGCGTCCCATCAGCGCCATCCCCTCTTCACCCTTCACATCGGAAGCGGACAGCCGCTTGCCCAGCCAGACCGGCGCGAACCCGCGCTTGGCGACCGGTTCATCCGGCTGGATCGGTGCAGGTCCGTATTGCGATCCGTCGAACAGGGCAGCGATCGACTTGTCTCTCTCCGCCAGCGCGAGCATTGCCGCGCGCCCGCTTTCGGGCACCGGCCCGCAGTGGCGGATCGCGTCGTAGACGAGTTCGCGCACGGCACGCCGGTCCTTTGAACCGGCATAGCGGTTCGCCTTGGCCCAATCGGCCACGATCCGGTCCGCCGGGGCGCCCTGCCCCCTGGCGGCTTCGATCACACGGTCGAGAATTTCGATGGCGGCCTGGACGCGCGCGGCCGGGGTCATGCCGCGCGTCCTGCGACAGGCGGCAAGCCTGACACACCTGACACAGTGTTCAGGGAAGGAAAACGCCCCACGGTTCCAGCGCCAGGGAGGGCGCGGCAAGACATTGGCGAAGACATATTGGTAAGGGAGTATCTCATCCCTTCGCCATGGCACGCATGCGGGTGCGTAGGAAAGCGCATCCTGCGCAGGAGTTAGGCAATTGCGGTTACGCCCCGGCCCTGTAGGCAAGTTGGGGGTGCGCGGCTTTCATCCGGTCGTAGAGCGCCACCATCTCCCCCATGAAAAGCATCTTGCCCGCGATGCTGATGCTCGCGCCGAGAATGGTCGCCACGGGATCGAGCACCCACAATCCATAGGCCAGCGGGACAAGGCCGAACGCTGCGACCAGATTGAACAGATTGGCGCGCCGCGCCGAAATCAGGCCGGTCGCGATCTGGCGATGCTCGATAAAGGCACGCTCCCCGAAGACGCCGCGCGACATCCAGCCGCGATCGTGATCGACCGGTGGAAACAGGCGCGGATTGAGCCATAGCCACAGCGCGACGGCAGCGAAGGCGAGCGCGGCCCACCACCCGATCCACACCCGGCTCCAGATGGCGAGGATGGGCAAGACCATCCCCGTCGCCAACCGGGACCATCCGCTCCACGGATTGGCATGCCGCGCCCAGCCCTCTTCATCGAGCCGGAAGAAACCCGCGACATGCTTTTCTATGGCCATCGGTCCTACCGCGTCGGGTAGTTCGGGGCCTCGCGCGTGATCGCAACATCGTGCACGTGGCTTTCGGCGAGCCCCGCGTTGGTGATCTGCACGAACTGCGCACCTTTCCGCAGATCCTCGATCGTGAGGCTGCCGGTATAGCCCATCGCCGCCTTGATCCCGCCGACGAGCTGGTGGATCACGTCCTTCGCCGGGCCCTTGTAAGGCACCTGCCCCTCGATCCCTTCGGGCACCAGCTTCATCGCCGATACGTCCTGCTGGAAATAGCGGTCGGCACTGCCGCGCGCCATCGCCGTCACGCTGCCCATCCCGCGATAGGCCTTGAAGCTGCGGCCCTGGTAGATGAAGGTCTCGCCCGGTGCTTCCTCGGTCCCGGCCAGCATGGACCCGATCATCACGCAGCTTGCGCCTGCCGCCAGTGCCTTGGCCGCATCGCCGCTGGTGCGAAGCCCGCCATCGCCGATCACCGGAACGCCCGATTTCTCCGCTTCCTCGGCGGAATCCATGATTGCGGTCAGCTGCGGCACGCCCACGCCCGCCACAACCCTCGTGGTGCAGATGGAGCCCGGCCCGATGCCGACTTTCACCGCGTCCGCGCCTGCATCGATCAGCGCACGCGTCGCTTCCGCGGTAGCGACATTGCCCGCGATGATCTGGACCGAATTGGACAGCGTCTTGGCCCGTTCGACCGCTTTGAGAACATCGCGGTTATGGCCGTGCGCGGTGTCGATGATGACGACATCGACTTCGGCATCGATCAGCGCCTGCGTACGCTCGAAGCCCTTGTCGCCCGTGGTTGTCGCCGCCGCAACCCGCAGGCGGCCCGCCGCATCCTTGGTCGCGTTGGGATAGGTAACGGCCTTTTCGATATCCTTGACGGTGATCAGCCCGATGCAGCGATAATCCTCGTCCACGACGATCAGCTTCTCGATCCGCCGCTGGTGCAGCATCCGCCGCGCCTCTTCCTGCCCGGTGCCCAGCGGTACGGTGGCGAGGTTGTCGGTCGTCATCAGTTCGCGGATCGGCTGCCGCACGTTTTCGGCAAAGCGCACATCCCGATTGGTCAGGATGCCGACCAGCTTGCCACCACGATCCGTCACCGGAATGCCGCTGATGCGGTTCGCGCCCATGATTTCCTGCGCTTCGCCCAAGGTCGCGTCCGGCCCGATGGTAATCGGGTTGACCACCATGCCGCTCTCGAACCGCTTGACCGCACGTACCGCAGCCACCTGCTCCTCGATATCGAGATTGCGGTGCAGCACGCCCATGCCGCCCAGCTGCGCCATGGCAATCGCCATGTCGGCTTCCGTCACGGTATCCATTGCAGAGGATATGACGGGGATGTTGAGCGAAATCTCGCGCGTCAGGCGGGTGCGCGTGTCGGCCATGCTGGGCAGCACCTCGCTGGCGGCGGGGCGCAGCAGCACGTCGTCGAAAGTGAGTGCTAGGGGGATTTCCTTGAAGGCCACGGCGGGCACCTTTCGCAAGCTGGGTTGGCGATCCCGAGCCCGGCTTGTGCCGTGCGACTCGAACATCGCGGGGGATTTGGAACCACTGTCTTGCAGGCGGCCCTTAGCGAGCCGCGCGCTGCTTCGCCAGTGGCCCGTGGTGACTATTTCACGAAGACGTCAGGCGCCCTCTTCCATCAGGCCGTGCTTCTTGATGCAGTGGCGCAGCTGATCGTAGCTGAGGCCCAGCGCCTTGGCGGTCTGCCGCTGGTTCCAGCGGTGCTTGCCCAGCGCGTGCTCGACGATGGAGCGCTCGTGGCTGTCGACCGCCGCGCGAAGGTCCGCCACGTCGTCGAAATCCGGCCGCGCGGGGGCCGCTTCCTTCGGCTTCTGCGGGGACTGCGCACCGCTGGTCGGCGCGCTCGATTCGGGCTTCCACGGGCTGTCGAACGGATCGAAGACGATGTGGCCAACGGGGCTTTCCGGATCGTCCCAGCGGTAGACCGCGCGTTCGATCACGTTGCGCAGTTCGCGCACATTGCCGGGCCAGGCATAATCTTCCAGCTGCTGCGCGACATGCTCGGCAAAGCCCGGCCAGGCCTCCCACGCCAGTTCCGCCGCCATGCGCCGGCCGAAATAGTCCGCCAAAACCGCCACATCGCCCTCGCGCGCCCTGAGCGGGGGGAGCGTGATGACCTCGAAGCTGAGCCGGTCGAGCAGGTCGGCGCGAAACTCGCCGCGTTCGGCCTTGGTGGGCAGGTCTTCGTTGGTGGCGGCGACGATTCGCACATCGACCCGCAGCGGGCGCGACGACCCGATCCGGGTGACTTCGCCATATTCGACCGCGCGCAGCAGGCGCTCCTGCGCGGCCATGGACAGCGTGGCGAGCTCGTCCAGGAACAGCGTGCCGCCGTCGGCTTCCTCGAACCGGCCCTCGCGCGTGCGGGTCGCGCCCGTAAACGCGCCTGCCTCGTGGCCGAACAGCTCGGCCTCGATCAGGGTTTCGGGCAGCGCGGCGCAGTTCATGGTGACGAGCGCTTCGCCCCACCGCCCGCTCAGGCGATGCAGGCGCTCGGCGATCAATTCCTTGCCCGTTCCGCGCTCCCCGATGACGAGCACCGGACGCTCCAGCGAGGCGGCGCGGCTGGTCCGCTCCACCGCATCGAGAAAGGCGAGCGATTGCCCGACGAACTGATTTTCCCGCTCCATGCCCTGAATATAGTGGGATTTCCCAAGCCTTGGCAATTATCCCCAACATGCCGTTCGTCGAAAAATGGAGAAATGGCTGAAATCCTGCGTTTTTCAGAACTGGCACGGCGGTTGCAAAGTAGATGGCAACATCAAGGAGGAGACCGAGCATGCACGAACAAACCCATCCCAAGCGCACTTTCGGCGCTGCCGTGCTGGTCACGATCCTCGCCGTGGGCGCACTGGTCGCCATGAATCCGCCGTCGGTCGATGGCCCTCATGAAGACGGCCCGCTTATGCTACAGGTGACGGAAATCGCATGACCGACCATACTGACCCGCCGGGCCGCAACAGCCGCCTCTCGCGCCTCGACAACGAGGTCGAGCGGCTGCGCCGCAGCCCCACCCCCACGCAGGAACGCCGATCGGGCGCGCAGCGGGCTGCGGACTGGACAGACCCGGACAAGGTCAACCAGAAGCTGGGCGATTTCATTTCATACGGAGCACCCTTCATGGGCATTTTCAGCCGCACCCGCGACATCATCGCGGCCAATTTCAACGAAATGCTCGACAAGGCGGATGACCCTTCGAAGATGATCCGCATGATCATCCTCGAAATGGAGGAAACGCTGGTCGAGGTCCGCGCAAGCGCCGCGCGCACCATCGCGGACCAGAAGGAAATGCACCGCCACACGGTGAAGCTGGACAAGCTGCAGAGCGACTGGGCTGAGAAGGCGCAGCTCGCACTCTCCAAGGACCGCGAGGATCTGGCCCGCGCCGCGCTGGTGGAGAAGAAGAAGGCCGCCGACATGAGCGAACAGCTCAAGGCGGAAATCGCGGTGCTCGACGATTCGCTGCGCGCCTATGAGGAAGACATTCACAAGCTGCAGAGCCGGCTGCGCGAAGCCCGCAGCCGCCAGACGCAGATCGCTGCACGGCTCGAAAGCGCGGAAAACCGCGTGAAGCTGCGCAGCCTGATGACGACCGAGCGGGTCGACGAGGCGCTGACCCGCTTCGACGCGCTCGAACGCCGGGTCGATTACGCGGAAGGGCGCGCCGACCAGCTCAAGATGGAAAGCGAGAACGGCAAGCTGTCGCTCTCCGACGAAATCGCCGCCCTCGGAGGATCGGACAAGGTCGACGAGGAACTCGAAGAAATGAAACGCGCGCTCGGCAAGGGTGCGGAAAAGAAGGGGGACTGATCCATGGAAGACTTTTTCTTCCCCATCATCATCTGCAGCATTCTCTTCATCGGGCTGCCCTGGGTCATTCTCCACTACATCACCAAGTGGAAGACTTCCGGAGGCGGCATCACTCAGGACGACGAAGCGCTGCTGGAGGAGCTCTACGCTCTCACCAAACGGCTCGACGAACGGATGGACACGGTCGAACGGCTGGTCGCCCACGACCATGCGGACTTCAAGCCCGCCCGCCTGATCGCCGACAACAAGGCCGACAATGAGGAACTCGACGAGCTGGAAGCCCTGCTCGCTCAGAAGAAGAAGGAAACCCGCGCATGAACACGCCCCGCACCACGCTCTACAAGGACGAGCAGAACGGCAAACTGATGGGCGTCTGCGCAGGCCTGGCCGACTATACCGGGGTCGATGCGCTGTGGTGGCGACTAGGCATGCTGGTGGCCACCTTCTCCGGCGGCTTTCCCGTCACCCTGCCCGCCTATCTCATCATGGGCCTGATCCTGAACCGCAAGCCATCGCATCTCTACACCACCGATGTGAAGGAGCAGAAATACTGGCAGGGCGTGCGGCAGAACCCGAAGCGCACCGCGCGCGAAATCCGCGGCAAGCTGCGCGAGATCGACCGTCGCCTGGCGAATGTGGAGGAGCACTATGTGAGCTCCAACCCGCGCCTCGACGCCGAAATCGAACGCCTGCGCTAAGACAGTACGAATTAGGGGAGTATGAATCATGGGTGAGCTAATCGGACTGGCCGCAGTCGTCCTGATCTTCGGCATCCCGCTGCTCGCGATCTGGACATCGCACCAGCAGAAGATCGCCAAGATGCAGGTCGAATCTACCGCAGAGAACACGGCCGAAAAGGCCGCGCAATACGCCACGCAGATCCAGAGGCTGGAAGACCGGGTCCAGGTGCTCGAACGCATCGTGACCGACAAGGGCTACGACGTCGCCACCCAGATCGAGGCGCTGCGCGATGCGCGCAGCCACGATGACGCCGCCAGCGGCACGCCGATGAGCTTCGAAAGCCGGGAGCGCGTGTGATGGACTGGGACGCAACGGCATTCATCGTCCTCATCATCGCGCTGTCGACCGGCGGATGGCTGATCAACAACTGGATCCGCGCCAAGCATGGTTACGACCTCGAAGACGAATGGGGCGGCAAGACGGCGCGCGCCGACAGGTCGGCCGAGACCGAGGCGCTGAAGGCCGAAAACGCCAGGCTGGTCGAGCGGCTCGACAACCATGCCGACCGGCTCAAGGTGCTGGAGCGCATCGTGACCGAGCGCGGCTATTCGCTATCCGACGAGATCGAAGCGCTCCGGAACGATCGGAGCCGCAACGAAAGCAGCGGCGTGCCGATCGATACCGGCCGCAGGGAGAACGTGTGATGCCATTCGAAATGAGTGCGGAAGTAATCGCCATCGTGGGCCTTGCCGGTGTGGCAGGCTGGGGTCTCACCACCTGGTTGCGGATCAAGCACGGCTACCCGCTGGAAAACAGCTGGGGCAAGGCGGTCTACCCGAAGGACAGCGAAGAGCGGGTGAAACTGCTCACCCAGGAAAACGCGCAGCTTTGCGCCGAACTGGGATCGATCAAGGATCGCCTCGGCAATGTGGAGCGGATCGTGACCGACAGCGGCTATACGCTGACCCACGAGATCGAAACGCTGCGCGACAGGCAGGAGGCCAACTGATGAACTGGGCTGCAGCCATTGTCCTCATCGTTCTGATCGGCGCCACCGCCAGCATCCTGCGGGCGCGCTACAATGCGCAGGCCGGCATCACCGAGGACATGATGGGCAACCAGACCATCACGCACCGGCCCGAAGCCGAGCCCCAGGCCGATGAAGAGGCGCAGCGCGAAATCGCTGCGCTCAAGGAGCGGATCGAGGTTCTCGAACGCATTGCTTACGACAAGAATAGCGCCACGGCGCAGGAACGCGCCCGGATTTCCGCTGAAATCGACGCCCTGCGCGAGGATAAGGACTGATACGGCCCCGCCCTGCGGAGGACCGAGCGAGGAGGATTGAAGTCATGGAGCCGACACTCGTCATTGCCGCCACATCGCTTCTCGGCCTCGGCATGGTTGCCGCCGCGCTGCTGCGCGCATGGGAAGGCTGGCTGGCACTCAAGCGCCGCGAGCTGGACGCGATTGCCCGAGGCGACGCAGAGCCCGACGATACGCGCGGCGCAGGGCGCATAGCGCTGGCCGATCTGCGCGAACGCATCCGCAAGCTGGAAGCCCTCGCCAATGGCATAGACCTGTGAGCGGCGCGCGCAGCCAGGCGGCGCAGGCGGGAATCGGTCTTGGCAGCGCCATCGCGGTCGCCATCTCCTGGTCGCTGCACCAGTCGATCATCTGGGCGATCGTCCACGGCTTCCTCTCGTGGTTCTACGTGATCTATTATGCGCTGACCCGCCCCGGAGGCCTCTCGGGCTGAGCTTCGTCTCCCCTTGAGGGGACAGGGGTTGTTGCTACATCGCCCCCATGCGCAGTCTCGACGATATCCGCGAAGAATACGAATTCCTCGAAGGGGATGAACGCTATCGCCTGCTGATCGAGCTGGGGCGCGATCTCGAAGACATGCCCGACGCGCTCAAGACCGACGCCACGCTGGTGCGCGGCTGTTCGGCGGCGGTCTGGGTCTACCCCACCGGAGAGGGCGAAAAACTGCACTTCCTGGCAGACAGCAACGCCGCCATCACCAAGGGCATCGTCGCGCTGGTGATCGCCGCTGTGCAGGACAAGCCAGCAGCACAGGTGGCGCAGATGGATGTGGTAGGCGCGCTCGAACCCTTCGACCTGAAGAACCAGCTTTCCAGCAACCGGACTCAGGGCGTGCCAAACATGATCGCGCTGGTGAAGGAACATGCCGCGCGGATCGCGGGCGGATGATCGCTTGGCATTGAAACGGTACCTTTACCGGCTGCTCGGCTTCATCGCCGTGGCCCTCGGCGCGGTCGGTGCGGTTCTGCCGATCATGCCGACCGTGCCATTCCTGCTGCTGGCAGTGTTCTTCTTTGCCCGCTCCAGCCCGGAGCTGGAGCGCAAGATCCTCGACCACCCGCAATGGGGCTGGCAGGTGCGCGACTGGCGCGAACGGCGCGCCATCAATCGCCGCGCCAAGATCATGGCGATTGGCGCGATGGCGACCGGCGCGGTGGTCACGTACTTCACCCTGGGCCACCCGTGGTACTGGGTTTCGGTTGCCATCCTGGTGATCTGCGGCGCCTGGATCGCGACGCGTAACGAATAGCGAGAGGGCGGCCAGGCTCGGCCGCTTACCGCCCGCTCGTATAATCTATCCGGATGCGTACCCAGCTTCCGATTTGTGGCTGGCCGCCGAGCATCGGTGGGCGAACCCGGAACTGCCATGCCGCGGCCAGGATGGCGCGGTTCATCATCGATCCTTGCGGATATTCGGCGATCGGCACGCAGTCGACCACGCGAAATTCCGGTGCTGTCTTGCACGCGATCAGGCCCCAGCCCGGTCCGCTCGCGGTAGAAAGGTATCCGGCCAGTTCGCTGTCGTCCGGTTCGCGGTACCAGCGCGCAGCGTAAAGCGGCTGCCCATTGGGCGCGTTGCCGACCACTTCGGAATCCTTGACCCCCGATCGCGCCCCGCTGTCGACCGGCCCGTAGACCTGCTTGGGCGCATCCGGCTGCGCCGGGCGCGGCGGTTGCCTGGACGCAGGCAGCTGAAATGGAGTCGTGATGATCGGCTCCCGCATCGGCGGGGTGGGCGCGACCTCGCGCTGGACAGCCTCGGAGCGCTCCATCTGCGGCTGGGAGGGGTCCGCTGGCTGCTCGGCTGGCGTCTCGGCGTCGCTCGGCTCCTGCTCGGCCTGCTCGCGATCTTCGGATGGCTCGCTGGCGGCCTTCAGATCGACCACGGTGAGGCTATCCGGTGCTGCCGCGGGCTTGTTGTAGGCGTTCAGCGTCAGCAGGAGGATCAGCAGGATCGCCTCGATCGGCAGCGCGGCGACAAGCCCGATCAGCCGCCGCCCGCGCTCGCTGCGCAGGGGCTCCAGCAGCGGGTGATCGGCAAGGGACTCGGTTTGGGGCAACAGGCCTCAGGGCGGGAATGGCCCGGGCGCACGATGCGCTCCGGGGCGACTGGATAGGATCGCTGCGGCGAAGGGGCAAGCGAACCGGCTTGCCCGAGACCGCAACAGGTTACGCCCCCGCGCTCTCGCGCACCACCGCAATGCCCGCCTCTCGCTGGCGTTTCAGTTCCGCCTTCAGCTTGGCCGGATCACGCGCCCATACGAAGCCGAAGCTGACCCCGCCTTCCTTGCCGATGGTTGCATGGTGCAGCTTGTGCGACTGCACCAGCCGCTTGGCATAGCCGCGCTTGGGCACCCATTTGAAATAGCGCTGGTGCACCAGCCCATCGTGGATCAGCGAGTAGATCACGCCGTACAGCATCACGCCCAGGCCGATCCAGAAGGCGGGCTCCCACGCGGCGTCGCCCATCACGTAGGGGCTGCCGATGCAGAACAGCGCAATGCTGATTGCCGCGCCGACCACCGCGTACAGATCGTTCTTCTCGAACCGGTTGTCGTGCGGCTCGTGATGGTCGCGGTGCCAGCCCCAGCCGAAGCCGTGCATCACGTATTTGTGCATCGCCCAGGCATAGAACTCCATGCCGACCAGCGTGACGGCGACGATTGCGATGATCTGCCACAGGCTCATGCCCCGGCCCCTTCTTCTACTTGCTGCGCACCCGCCTTGCGGCGCGCCGAGGGCAGCGCCCACCAGGGCAGCTGCGGATATTGATGATGTTCCAGATGATAGCCGAAATGGAAGCATGTGAGAAAGCTTGCAAGCGTGCCGAATTCGTCGCTGCGCGCCTGGTGCCGGTCGACGAACGCATCATCCGCGTGGCGGTGCGGGCGGTAGGTGCCGAAATAGAACAGCTGCAGCGAGCTGGCGATGGCGGGCGCCGCGTAGAGCAGCAGAAGCTGCGGCACCGGCACATCCAGTGCCAGCCACAAGGTTACCACCACGCAGCTGACCCAGATCAGCGATCCCAGCCCGAAATAGCGCCGCAGGAACGTGGCGTACCAGGGCCAGAAGGCGCGCGGGTTCTCCGCGTCGAAATCGGGGTCGCGCGCGGTCCCGGCATGGCGGTGATGCGCGAAATGCGCCTTGCGCAGCGATTCGAAGGAGAAGCCCGCGTACAGGAACAGCAGCACGGTGCCGATCGCGGCATTCGCGCGCGGCGATCCGGGCACCAGCGATCCGTGCATCGCATCGTGGCTGATGATGAACAGGCCGACCGACAGCCAGCACAGTACAAGAGCCATGGTCAGCGCCAGCGGCAGGCTCGCCCAGCTCAGTTCGAATACGAAGAGCGCATAGGCATGCAGGCAAACCCCCCCGCCGAAGACGGCCAGCGCCAGCGCCAGCCCGATGATCGGCTGCCAGGTCGGGCCGGAGGCGGTGGGCATTGTCATGGGGAGGGTCATAGGCGCGCAATCGGGCGCGCGTAACCCGGTCCTTCGCATCACCCTTCGTTCGGGGTGTCCGCGGCAGCTTCCGAACGGGCGAAGAAGTAGGAGGCAATTTCCTCTCCGATGCGGGCCGGCCGCAGGCTTTCCGCATCGATGCAGCACCAGCTGGACTTTACCTCGGCCAGCACTTCCCCGCCCCGCTCGATCACGGTGTGATAGAAGGCACGCGCGCCGCGCGTGCTTTCGAGCACGGTGCGCGCGATGATGTCGTCTTCGAGGAAAGCGGGCTTGCGGTAGGTAATCTCGTGCTTGAGCGCGACCCAGGCACGCTCCGCCACGGCTTCGGCAGGCGCGAATTTCTGCCAGTGCGCGAGCACCGCGTCCTGCACCCAGCCAAGATAGCGGGCATTGTTAACATGCCCCATGAAGTCGATATCGGCGGGCTTGATATCGATAGGATGCGAGAAGGGCTTTGCTGACATACGTGTAAATTAGACCATAAGTCCTTACATTACCATGACCAGCACGAAGCTTTTTCAGCATTTTTCGCAGTGGATGCGCACGCAGCTTGCAACGATTTCGCGGCCCATGCACTAGGACAGGCATGAGCAAGAGCAACAAGAGCCTCTCCGGCGCGGCCATCGCCGCCGGTGCCGCAATCGGGTCCGCCGCCATCGCCGCCGGACTTCTGTATGTGACCAAGCGCCGCAAGGGCCCGGACGGCAAGGACGGGGAGACGCGCCAGTTGCCCCCCATTCCGTCGGGCGAAGACCCCCAGACGGACTAGGCCGACGGACGAGGCAGAATGATTGGGCCTGCCGGAGCCTACCTTTTCCGGCATTACCGTATGAAACGAATGAGGGAGGACACCCGATGAAAGCCGTGCTGACCAAGGAAGTGGGCGGGCCCGAAACGGTTGTGGTGGAAAACATCGACACCCCCGCTCCCGGCAAGGGCGAAGTGCTGGTCGATGTCGCAGCCTGCGCGATCAACTACCCCGACACGCTGATGATTCGCGATCTCTACCAGTTCAAGCCGGAGCGCCCCTATTCACCCGGCGGCGAAATCTCCGGCACGATTTCCGCGATCGGCGAAGGCGTGGAAGGCTGGCAGGTCGGCGACCGCGTCCTCTCGGGCATCGGCAGCGGTGGCCTGCGCGAACAGGTCGCAGTCGAGGCCGGTCGGCTGTTCAAGGTGCCCGAGGGGATCGACCTGGTCGAATCCTCGGCCCTGCTGATGACCTATGGCACCATGATCCACGCGCTGAAGGATCGCGGCGATATCAAGCCGGGCGACACCGTGCTCGTGCTCGGTGCTGCGGGCGGCGTAGGCCTTGCCTCGATCGAACTGGCCAAGGCGTACGGCGCGAAGGTTGTCGCGGCGGTCTCCAGCGAGGAAAAAGCCAGGGTCGCCAAGGATGCAGGCGCGGACGAAACGGTCGTTTACGAGCGCGCCCCGTTCGACAAGGATGCCTCCAAGAAACTCGCGGGCGATTTCAAGAATGCGGTCGGCCCCAACGGTGCGGACATCGTGGTCGATATCGTCGGCGGCGACTATTCGGAGCCCGCCCTGCGCTCGATCGCATGGGAAGGCCGCTTCCTGGTGATCGGCTTCCCGGCGGGGATCGCCAAGATGCCGCTCAACCTCACGCTTCTGAAAAGCTGCGACATTCGCGGCGTGTTCTGGGGCGCCTTCGCCGCTCGCGAACCCCAGCGCAACGCGCAGAACATCGCCGAGCTGTTCGAGTTCTGGAAAGACGGCAAGATCAGCCCGCAGATCAGCGAAACCTTCAGCCTCGACGATGCCGGCAAGGCGATCGAGAAGCTCGACAACCGGCAGGCAATCGGCAAGCTGGTCGTGGTGATGGACAAGTAGCAGCTCGCTTGCCGCAGGCGCGAGGCGCGCCTATCTCAGCGGCAGGATACAGCCACGCCCGCGTGGCATACGAAAAGGCAGCAGGACAATGACCGATTTCAACGATCGCCGACGCGGCGAAGAAGCCAAATATGCAATGGACGAAGAAACCGCGTTCAAGGTGGCTGCGCGCCGCAACCGCCTGCTGGGCGAGTGGGCGGCGGACCTGATGAACCTGACCGAGGAAGAGACCGACAGCTACCGCAAGGCAGTGGTCCAGGCCGATTTCGAGGAAGCGGGCGACGAGGATGTGATCCGCAAGGTGCTGGGCGATCTCACCGCAGCAAGCTGCGATGTGGACGAAGCCGCCGTGCGCGCCAAGCTCGCCGAGTGCGAGGTCGAGGCACGGCGTCAGCTGATCGGCGGGGCCTGATCCCATGCCAATGCAGGCGAGCGAAATCGAGGAAATGATCAAGGCCGCCCTGCCCGGCGCAGAAGTCGAAATGCGCGACCTTGCCGGGGATAACGACCACTGGGCGGCCAAGGTCATCGCTCCGCAATTCGCGGGCAAGAGCCGCGTGCAGCAGCACAAGTTGGTGTACGAGGCGCTGGACGGGAAGATGGGCGGCGTCCTCCACGCCTTGCAACTCACCACCGAGCCTCCCAAGTGATTGTCCGTACCTAAAGAAACGGCGGTTTATTACTCATGGCAGATACCAAAGAACGCATCTCCGGCATTGTCGGCGAGAACGAGGTCGTCCTTTTCATGAAGGGCACGCCCCTGTTTCCGCAGTGCGGCTTTTCGAGCCGTGCGGTGCACATACTCGACCATTGCGGCGTGACGTACGAAAGCGTCGACGTGCTGCAGGACATGGAAATCCGCCAGGGCATCAAGGCCTATTCGGACTGGCCCACGATCCCCCAGCTTTATGTGCAGGGCGAATTCGTCGGCGGGTCCGACATCATGACCGAAATGTTCGAAGCCGGCGAACTGCAGCAGATGTTCACCGACAAGGGCGTGAAAACCGCCGACTGATTTCCCGAGAGGCTTGGGGGGACATGCCTCTCGGGATGGGACTTCGGGGAGGCGGAGCCGGGAGACTATCGGCCCCGCCTCGTAACGAAGATCAGGGATGCCCGCTCTTATGCATCCCCCGTGCCAAATTTGACATCTGGCGAATTTTCGCGGTTCAGGATGGTTAAGGCCGAAAACCGGCGGGGCACGATTGTAAGAAATCCCGACAGCAGGCGAGGTCCGCAGGGTGGCTGAACAGGAAACGGACAAGGCGAAGGCTGCGCAGGGCATTCCGGCCGCGACCGTCGTGATCTTCCGTACGGCACCCGATGGCGGCCCCCCGCAGATCCTGATGCAGGTCCGCTCCCGTTCGCTCGCCTTCGCAGGCGGGATGGCGGTGTTTCCCGGCGGCCGGATCGACGAGAGCGACAGGGTTCTTGCCGAAAGCGCGGGCCTGACGGATCGAGACGAAGCGGCGCACCGGATTGCCGCCATCCGCGAAACGCTGGAGGAAACCGGTCTGGCGCTGGGCCTCACCGGTACGATCGACGCGGAGCGGGCTGCACAGGCGCGCAACATGCTCGACAAGGAAGGCGCGCTTTCCCCAGTGCTGCGGCATTTCGACTGGCAGCTTGCTCTGGCCGATCTGGTGCCCTTCGCCCGGTGGTTTCCCCAGAACGAGCGTTTGTCGCGGGTCTTCGATACACGCTTCTATCTCGCCAATCTGGGGACCGGCGCGGTCGACATCGCTGTCGATGCGCAGGAAAACACGCACCTGTTCTGGACCAGCGCGGCCGAGGCGCTGCGTTCAGCCGACGAAGGCAAGATCGACGTGATCTTCCCCACCCGCCGCAATCTGGAGCGGCTCGCCCCTTTCGCCAGCTTCGAAGAGGCCCGCGCACATGCGGAGGCGACACCGGTGCAGACGATCATTCCATGGGTCGAGAAAAGCCCTCAGGGGCGCTTCCTGTGCATCCCGGGCGACGCTGGCTACCCCGTGACCTCCGTGAGGCTGGACGAAGCCAAACGCGGCTGAAGAGGCATCCGGCGCCTTCGCTCCGCCCCGACGCTTTGCGTCCGAAGTTCGAACCTTCCCGGGACCCAGAATCAAAAAACCCCGGTACCCTTGCGGGCCCGGGGCTTTTTAATGGCGCGCCCGAAAGGATTCGAACCTCTGACCCCCAGATTCGTAGTCTGGTGCTCTATCCAGCTGAGCTACGGGCGCGCGTGAGGCGCCGCACATAGGCAGGGTGCCGGGACATGGCAATGCCTTTGTCGCAGAAATGAAGGTTTTCTCGAAAAATCGACGATTTTTCCCATAGCGCCTGCCCCCTCACCCGAAAAAGCGGGCGCAAAGCTGCCGGTCCAGCGGTGGCTTTTCCAGCTGCGCAATCCGCTGGGGCTCGAACCAATGCCACTCCCCGCCCTCGCGCGAGATGGGCCGACCGCTCCAACTGGGGCAATGATACAGCAGCAGCAGGATCGGCCGTGCCCGTGTGTCGCCGCACGGATCGTCTGCGGCAAAGGCCGCCTCGCGCATCGCCCCGGGATCGAGCAACAGGCCGCACTCTTCCTCGATCTCTCGCACCAGAGCCGCGCGCGCACCCTCGCCCGCGTCGATCTTGCCGCCGGGAAACTCCCACAGCCCGGCGTGCGCCTTCCCCTCCGGGCGTCGGTGCATGAGCCACCGGCCATCGCCATCCGGGCCGATCGCGGCGGCCACCACGGGCAGGTATGTCGGATTACTTTCCACGTTCGGCCCTCGACTTTACGGCTGTTTAACCCTGATTTGCGACAAGGCACCAGCAGCGGGAGCCGACGTGCCTTCCAGACTGCGCGGTTCGCAGTCTGCGGGGGGCTTTCGATGAAACGGTTCTGGATACGGCTCGGCCGCGACGAGATCGGCGCAACAGCCGTCGAATACGGCCTCATTCTCGCCTTCGTATTCCTTGCGATGGTGGGTGCGGTCGGCAGCTTTTCCAATCAGGTCATCAACACCTGGGATACCGTGACCGACACTTCAAAGGAAGCCGTCGAACAGAGCCGATCCCGCGCAACTTAGGGTTTCTTAACCTCTGGGCTCTAGACCGGCACGAGCTCTATTCCAGGGGACATGGACAGAGCCGGGTAACGAAGACGAAACAGGAGACCGACAATGAAATTCTTCAACGAACTGCTGAACGACGAACAGGGCGCGACCGCCATCGAATACGGTCTGATCGCCGCTCTTATCGCCGTCGCCGCGATCACCGCGATGGGCAGCCTCGGCAACCAGCTGGGCAACACCTTCGGCGAAGTGAAGACCAAGATGGCGAACGAAGAGGCCAGCGGCAGCTAAAAAGCGGCTGAGATCAACTCGCTTCACAGCGAAACACGAAAACGGCGGGGAAGCGATTCCCCGCCGTTTTTCTGTGTGCGCCCCATACGCCTGGGCTTTAGCGTCCGCGAACGACCAGCTTCACCTGCTGGCCCGCGCGCAGGCCTTCGTTCGCATCGAGGCTGTTCAGCACGCGGAAGCGCGCTTCCTGACCATTGCTATAGGCCATCCTGCGCGACAGCGAGGCGACCGTATCGCGCGGCTGAACCGTCACGACATCGATCACCCGCGGCACGACCTGCGCGGCCTCGGTCGAACTGATCCGGCGGAAAGATTCGAACATCGGCGTGAATACCCCGGACCGGCCTGCGGGCGCGATCGCCTGATAGTAATAGGTCTGGCCGCCGCCCATGTCATAGGCGAACACCACCACATCGACCTGGCTGTTGCCGGATGTCGCACGGCCAATGCCGTAAGCGGCGGGCAGGCCATTCACCGTGGTCGTCTGGATCTGCGGGCGGATCGCCTGCCCCTGCCCCGACAGCGACTGGAACGCGCTGCTGACAAACTGCGTCAGGCTGCCGCTCGACTGGGAAACGCGCAGCTCCGCCTGGCCGGACTGCCCGTTGATCGTCACCTGCTGGCTGCCATTCACGAGGTAGAAGCCCTGCGGCGCGGTGAAGGCGAAACGCAGGTCCGGGTGGATGAACTGGCGCCCCTCGACTACGCCCTGCTCGGGATCGTCGCCATAGGTCAGGCCGTCGATATTGCGCAGGAAGACCTCGCGGTTCAGCAGGTTGCCGGGTTTGCCTGCGGCCAGCGTAGCGGTATCGCGCACACGGCCCGCCGGATTGGGATGTGTCGAAGCCCATTCAGGCAGACTGGCACTATCGCGCCCCTGCAACTGCGCATCCAGCGCGGATTGCCGTGCCAGGCTTTCCAGCACGGTGCTCATCGCGAGCGGATCATAACCTGCATCCGAAAGATAGCGCACGCCGAGCACATCGGCCTCTTCTTCCTGGCTACGCGAAAAGCTTAGAGTCAGCAGCTGCGACCCCTGCAGCGCCGCGCGGCCGAGCGTGGAGCCCAGCTGGCTGTCACCGAGCAAGATGCCCGAAAGGATCGCCCCCGCCGCGCCGAGCAGCGTGTTCTGCTGCTGCGCCTGTTGGCGCCTTTGTGCATGGCGCGCCGCGACATGGCCAACCTCGTGCCCCAGAACCGCGGCCAGTTCCGCTTCGTTGTCCATCAGCGTTACCAGCTGGCGGGTGGTGTAAACATAGCCGCCGGTGGTGGCGAAGGCATTATTGACCGAGCTGTTGAGCAGCGAGACGGTGAAGGCACTCTGCGAATTGGCGAGGCCCGACTGCACGGCGATCCGCTGCCCGACATCGCGCACATAGGCGGCAGTGTTGCCCTGCATGGCACCGCCGAACTCCTGCAGGATCTGGCTGTGATACTCGCGGCCCTGCTGGGCCTCGGTCTGGGTGATCGGCGTGTTGGCGCTCGGGATGTTGCCCCCGCCAACGGCGGCGCAGCCCGTGAGGCCAATGGCAAGGGCTACGGGCGATGCGAGGGCAAGAAGCTTGCGGCGGCTCATACGGAAATTCTCCCCTGATGCGGTCCTGCGAGGGGCACATCGCGCGCGCCGCCCGCTTATCCTGCGTTCAACAGGTCAGGCGCGTGCGCGGTTCCCGAACATGCTTCGGGCGGGCGGGGAAAAGGCCGTTCAGCCGCCGATGGCAAGGTAGCGATCGGCGCGGGTTTCCTGCAGCCGCGCCACATCCTGCCCGGCCAGCTTGCCCAGCTCGTCGTCGATCGTATCGGCGAGGTTGCGGATCGCCTGCTGCGGATCGCGGTGCGCGCCGCCGACAGGCTCGGGCACGATCCGGTCGATCACGCCGAGCTCGCGCAAATCCTGCGCCGTCACCTTCATCGCCTCGGCAGCGTCGGCCGCCTTTTCGGCCGTGCGCCACAGGATCGAGGCGCACCCTTCGGGCGAGATCACGGAATAGACCGCGTGTTCGAACATCAGCACGCGTTCGGCGCTGGCAAGGGCCACGGCTCCGCCCGACCCGCCCTCGCCCACGATGGTCGCCACCATGGGCACGGGCAGCGCAAGGCAAGCCTCGGTGGAGCGTGCGATGGCTTCCGCCTGGCCGCGTTCTTCCGCCTCGATCCCCGGAAACGCGCCCGAGGTATCGACCAGGGTGACGACCGGCAAGCCGAAGCGCCCGGCAAGGTCCATCAGGCGGATCGCCTTGCGATAGCCTTCGGGCTTGCCCATGCCGAAATTGTGGCGGAGGCGGCTTTGCGTGTCGTTGCCCTTTTCGTGCCCGATCAGCATCACCTGCCGCCCGCGCAGAGTGGCGAAACCACCCAGAATCGCTTCGTCTTCGCCGAAATAGCGATCCCCGCCCAGTGGCATGAAATCGGCGAACGCGTGCTCCACGTAGTCGCGGAAATGCGGGCGCTGCGGGTGCCGGGCAACCTGCGTCTTCTGCCACGGGCTGAGCGAGGCATAGAGCCCCTTCAGCATGTCGGCACTCTTCGCCTCGAGCTTGGCAAGCTCGTCGGTCATGTCGATCCGTCCGTTGTCGCCCGCCGATTCATTGGCGGCGCGCAATTCGGCGATCTGAGCCTGCAGCTGGGCCACGGGCTTCTCGAAGTCGAGAAAAGTCAGCATTCCGGCTCGCTATCCGTCTGTTGTGCCCTGCGCAAGCGTCCATGCTCGGCCAGGGGGTGCCTTTCGTTGACAAGCGCGACCAGCCGCGCCGCCTCGACATGCGTGTAAATCTGCGTGGTGGCGATATCCGCGTGGCCGAGCAGCGTCTGCAACGCGCGCAGGTCCGCCCCGCCCTCCAGCAGGTGCGTGGCGAAGGCGTGGCGCAGCACGTGCGGGCTGACCTTCGCGGGCGCAATGCCGGCGCGCTGCGCCAGTGCCTTGATCAGCTGATACAGCCGAATGCGGGTGAGATGGCTGCCGCGCGAGGGAAACAGCCAGGCAGAGCCTTCGGGCCGCGCCGCCAGCCATCGCGACACGGCTTCGGCGGCGCGCCCCCCCATCGGCACCAGCCTTTCCTTCCCGCCCTTGCCGGTGATGGTGAGAAACGGCGCGTCGCGCGGCACTGCGGCGAGCGGCAGGGCGACAAGTTCGCTCGCCCGAAGGCCGGAGCCGTAAAGCAGTTCGAGCATCGCAAGCAGGCGCAGCGCAGGCGGATCGTCCTCGCCCGCTTCGGATTCGGCCTGCGCGAAGAGCGCTGCGATCTCCGCGTGGTTCAGAACCTTGGGCAGGTTGCGGCGCGGCGCCGGACGAGGCAACGCGGCAGAGGGATTGTCGCTGCGCAGCCCCTCGTCCTCCAGAAAGGCGAAGAACTGCCTCAGCGCCGAAGCCTTGCGCGCGACCGTTGCCGGGGCAAGGCCTGACCATTTCTCCCCCAGCTTTGCCAGATCGCCCCGCGACACGTCCTCCAGCGGGCCGACGAGCGCAGCCGCACCCTCCAGATCGCGGCGATAGGCCGCCAGCGTGTTGGCCGCCGCTCCGCGATCGACCGCGAGGGCCGCGAGAAAATCCTCGATCGCCGTGCTCGCCATGGTCAGGCGCGCGACACCGCCTCCGCCGCGATCATGCGGGCTTCGGCCTCCAGCCCGCTCTGCCGGAGCGCGGAGATGATGTGATAGAGGTGACGCGGGGTCATCCGTTTCCAGTCGTCGCCCTGCATGCCCACGCCCATCAGCAGCGCCACCAGCGCGGCATTCTCCACCTCGCCAGCGCGCGAGATCGCCGCGCTCCAGCGGGTTTCGCGCGTCAGTTCGAGGTTTAGCTCGCGATTCCACGAATTGCGCGTACCGCTGGAGATGCGCCCCAGACCCGCGAGCCCCGCGACGAGCATGCGCGTACGCCGCTTGCCCGTGCTGTCGTCACCGTCGCGGAAGGAATCGATCGCTCCGCTGGATACGCCGCCATCGGCATCGGGCAGCCCCACGGCAAGCATGCCCCACGCCATGCCGCCTTCATCGACGATATTGCTCCAACGCGCGGCATCGCGGTCCAGCCCGGCGGTGAGCATCGATGCAATCAGCGGCGCGGCATCTGCGGCGAACTGGTCGCTGGCGGGGATTCGCGCGGAGGCATAGGCGGTCAGCACCTGGCGGTCGTGCGGGATCTGCGCCCCATCGCCCCAGATGGAGCGTAGCGCGGCCACGCGGGCGGCCGGGTCTGCATCAATATAGGCGGTCCGCAGCTGTGCCGCGTCGGCCCCGGCAGGCCCGTCACTGCCGCTTGCCGCATAGACCTGCGAATAGAGGTCCACCAGCGCCGAAGACGAGAAGATTCCTTCGCGTGCCGCGCGACGCGCGCCGTCGATCCGAAGGGAGAGGGGAAGCGATGGCAGCGTAGCAGCGGAGCGCTCGTAATAGGGCCCCGCATCGTCGAGCAGGCGTTCCGGAATGGCGGCGCCCAATGCAGCCGCCAGTCCGTAACGCCAGGGGGTCAGTTCATCGACATCGTCCCACTCGATGGTGACGGTGTTGTTGCCCAGACCCGCCGCTCCCGCAAAACGCTGTGCCAGCAGCACGTCGATCGCGTTGAACTCAGCATCGTCGCTTTCGCGCATGCGCACCAGTTCGTTGCGCGCGCGAGACGCCTCTCCGCCATAGGCGGTACAGATGGAGCGCAGCATGCGCCATTCCGCATCCTCGCGGTATCCGCCGCGCAGTACCGCCAGCGGGCAGGCGCCCAGCACGTCGCCGGTGGCGATATAGGCATCGACCGCCGCATTCGCGAGCCGCCCGTTCCACGCGTCGACATCCACGTCCTGCGCAATCGCGCGGGCTGCGGCGAATTCGCCCATGCGGTTGAGAAGCTGTGCCCGCAGCCCGGCAAATTCCGATCCGCTCATCCCAGCAGGCGGTGCGAGCCGGCTGGCCAGCGCCCGGCGCAAGGTGATGTGCCCCCAGCGCGATACCAACCGCCCCTGCGTGCCGGCAATCGCCGCACGGACAAGCGATTGCGGCTGGCGCGCGAGGGATACGGCAGGCAGGCCGCCCTCCTCCTCGCTCAGGATCCCGACCCGCGCGGTCGAGCGGCGCTGGGCCGGAGGAATGTCGAACTTGGGTTTCAGGCCCAGCAATTCGTCGAGCTCGTCGGTGTCGAGTGCTTCGAGCTCTTCGAGCGTGGGCAGCCGACTGGACGATCTGCCCGAAGAGCCGCCGCTGTCTTCGCTGTCGCCGTCGTCAGAAGCGCCCTCGCCAGTATCCTGGACGACAGGCGTGGCGCTTGCAGTCGGCTCCGAAGCCGGGCTCGGCGCAGGTGCCGGAGCGGGTGCGGGCGCCGGTGTGGGTGCAGGATCATCGAGGCCCGGGGGAAGGATCGATTCCGGGTTGCCCGCCGCCATCGCGATTGGCGCGGCCAGTACCAGCAGACCGGCCCCGGCCAGCAGGCCGGCCCGTACGCGCATGTTCATTCCGCAACCTCCGGCAAATCAATCGCATGGGCCATCGGCCGCAGAGGCTGTTCGCCCCCGTCCCACCATGCCCAGCCGAGCACGAGCAGCACGGCGGCTGCGCCCGCGCCGATACGCAGCCAGGTGCTTTGCGAAATCTGTGTCTGCACGCGTCCGATACCCTTTGTTGCCATTGCCCTAGCCCATCTCTACGCCGCCGAGCAATGGAGCCCGTGCTTTCCCCTGCCGCCGCAGCGCGGATCGAGGCGCTGACCGCGCGGCTGGACCGGCCGATCGTGCTGGTCGGCCTGATGGGCGTGGGCAAGACGACCGTCGGGCGGCGGCTCGCCGCATTGCTGGGACGCAGCTTCGTCGACGCGGACGAGGCCATAGAAGAGGCCGCGCGCCTGTCGGTCGCGGAAATCTTCAGCCAGTTCGGAGAACCCTATTTCCGCGACGGTGAACGGCGCGTGATCGCGCGCCTGATAGAGGAAGACCACGGGGTGATCGCCACGGGCGGCGGCGCCTTCGTCGACGACGAGACCCGTGCGCTGATCCTCGAACGCGCGGTGGCGGCGTGGATCGACTGCGATATCCGGACGCTGGTGGAGCGCACGAGCCGCCGCGACCACCGCCCGCTGCTGCGCAGCGGCGATCCGGAGGAAATCCTGTCCCGCCTGATGCGGGAAAGGGAGGGTTTTTATGCCCAGGCACACGTGCGCGTGGAGGGACAGAAGGGCCCGCAATCGCATACCGCATGGGCGATCATCGAGGGAATCGAGCAATGGCTGTCGTAGACGTCGCGCTGGCCGGGCGCAGTTACCAGGTGCAGGTTGGCGCAGGGTTGCTGGATCGTGCGCATTGCGAGGCGCACGCCTTCATCGAACCCTATGGCATGCGGTCGATCCCCATCGTGGCCGACGCCAACGCGAAGCGGCTGCTGGGTGAACGGGTGCAAGCCTCCTTCCGGTCGGCCGGCCATGCGATCGACTGGTACGAAGTGACGCCCGGCGAAAGCTCGAAGAGCTGGGCCGAGCTGGAGCGGCTGACAGACTGGCTGCTGGAGCGCGGCGTCACGCGCTCCGACCATGTCTTTGCGCTGGGGGGCGGCGTGGTCGGTGACCTGGTCGGCTTCGCCTGTGCGATCCTGAAGCGCGGTTGCGGCTTTGTGCAGCTGCCGACCACGCTGTTGGCGCAGGTCGATTCGAGCGTGGGCGGAAAAACCGCGATCAACTCCAGCGCAGGCAAGAACCTGATCGGTGCATTCCACCAGCCCTCGCTGGTGCTGGCGGATACATCCTGCCTCGCCACGTTGCCGCAACGAGAGATGCGCGCGGGGCTGGCCGAGGTGTTCAAGTACGGCCTGCTGGGCGATGCGCAGTTTTTCGCGCGCGTGGACGAGAGCAGCGAGGCAATCCTCGCCTGCGACGATACCGTGCTCGAGACGACGATCGCGCATTGCGTGGGCATGAAGGCGCGGATCGTGGCCGAGGACGAGCGCGAGACGAAGGACGCGCGCGCATTGCTCAACCTGGGGCATACCTTCGGGCACGCGCTGGAGGCGGAGACGGGCTTCTCCGACAAACTGCTGCATGGCGAGGCGGTGGCGCTGGGCATGGTGCTCGCAGCGCGGTATTCCGCCCGGCGCGACCTGATTTCGCTTGCGGATGCGGAGCGGGTGGACGACGCGCTGGCCCGCGCAGGACTGCCCACCGAAATCTCGGCGCTAAAGCTCGATTGCGACGGCGCAGCGCTGGCTGCTCACATGCGCAACGACAAGAAGGCCGAGGCAAGCACGGTGCCTTTCATCCTGCTGCGCGCCATCGGCGAGGCGTTCGTTGCGCGCGATGTGGAGCTTGCGGACATCGCGCAGTTCATGGACGAGCAGCTACAGGCTCACTGACCCCCGGGGCGCGGTTCGTCGGGCACGCTTTTCAGCACTGAACCATCCCCGGCCTTTTCCTCGGCAATCACCGAGAAGGAGCCATCGCTTTCGAGAACGACCCATGCGACGCTGGAGTGATCGCCGAACCCCTCTTTCCGGATCGCCGCATCGACTTCGACTTCGGTAATCCTCTCATCGTGCATTGTCCGACGATTGAACTGCCCGTGCTGAAACAGCACCCTCGGGTTGGACCGGATCATGCGGCGCAGCGGCACCCAGCGCACCGAAAGCCGGGCGACCACCCATTGCAGGGCGATCAGCATGACGAAGGCGGTCATCCCCTCGGCCAGCGCCACATCCTGCGACAACAGGATCGTCGCGAGCGTCGACCCCAGCGCGACCGTCACCACGAAGTCGAAAATGTTGAGCTTCGCCAGCGATCGCTTTCCGCTGATTCGCAGGACGAGGATCAATCCGACATAGGACGTGATGGCCGCCACGACGGTGCGCAGCAGGCCGTTCCATCCGTCGAAGAATACACCGACCCAGTCCATGCGCTATCAATGCACGAGGCGGGCGAGCGCTCCGAAACTAACAACAGATTGTGTCGCCCGCCTAGAACAGCCGCGAGCCGTCGGGCACTGCTTTGTCCGGCGCGAACAGCACCACCTCGCCCGCCTCGTCCGCGAAGCCCAGCGTCAGCACTTCGGACATCGCCGGCCCGATCTGGCGCGGCGGGAAATTGACCACCGCAGCGACCTGCCGCCCGACCAGTTCCTCGCGGGAGTAATTCACGGTGATCTGGGCGCTGGTCTTCTTCACCCCGATGGTCGGCCCGAAGTCGATCTCCAGCCTGTACGCAGGCTTGCGCGCCTCGGGAAATTCATGCGCGGCGACGACTGTGCCGACCCGGATATCGACCTTGAGGAATTGGTCGAAGCTCGTTTCATCCGCCGCAGGCGCATCGGGTTCATGCGATAGGTGCACTATTCCAGCTCCAGGATGACCTCGTCGACCGCCAGGCTGTCGCCCTCCGCAGCGTTTATCGAGGAAATCGTGCCTTCCTTCTCGGCGCGCAGGATGTTCTCCATCTTCATTGCCTCGACCGTGGCAAGCGGCTGGCCGGGCTGGACTTCCTCGCCCTCTTCCACGTGCAGCTTCACCAGCAGGCCCGGCATCGGGCAGATGAGCATCTTGGAGAGATCGGGCGGTTCCTTTTCGATCATGTGATCGAGCAGCGGGGCGATGCGCGCGGGCACCGCCAGCCCCTTGTGCGTCTTGCCGCGCGTCGTCAGCGACCAGGTGCTGCTGCCGTCGCGGCGCAGCTGGATCGCGAGGTTCTCGCCATTGCCGCTCGCCGCGGCGAGGACAGTGCCGGGCTGCCAGTCGGTCGTCCCGGCGATCCATTCGCCATCCACGGTGGCTCCGCCGTCTCCGAGCTCTACCTCGAACTTGCGCCCGTCCATCTTCACCACCCACTCGGATGGCACCTTGGGCGCGCCGTCGAGCCGCCCCGAAATCTGCCCTTCGTGCGCCATCAACGAGCATTGAGCACCCGCCATCAGCGCCGCTACCAACCGCAGCCGGTCCTCGTCGGCCGCTGCGCCCTGGAAGCCATCGGGATATTCCTCCGCAATGAACCCGGTCGTCAGCTCGCCCGAGCGGAAGCGCGGGTGCTGCATGATCGCGGACAGGAAATCGATGTTGTGTCCGGGCCCTTCGACCCGGAAGGCATCGAGCGCTTCGACCTGCAGATCCGCCGCGCCGTCGCGCGTGGGCGCCCAGGTGATCAGCTTGGCGATCATGGGATCGTAGAAGATCGACACCTCGCCACCTTCGAACACGCCATCATCGACGCGCACGCCGCCGCCGCCGGTCTCGTAACCGCGGCGTCCGGCGGGGCCGCTCTCACCCGTCCAGCCCGGAACCGGCGGTTCGTAGCGGACCAGCCGTCCGATGCTGGGCAGAAAGTTGCGGTACGGGTCCTCGGCGTAGACGCGCGTCTCGATCGACCAGCCGTCGATGCCGATATCTTCCTGCTTCATGGGCAGTTCTTCGCCTGCCGCGACGCGGATCATCCACTCGACCAGGTCGATACCCGTGATGGCCTCGGTGACGGGGTGTTCCACCTGCAGGCGGGGGTTCATTTCGAGGAAGTAGAAGCTCTCCCCCGTCTTGTCCGCACCGCTCACGATCAGCTCGACCGTCCCGGCCGAATGGTAGCCCACCGCTTTCGACAGCGCGACAGCCTGCTCGCCCATCGCCTTGCGCATTTCGGGCGTGACGAAGGGCGACGGCGCTTCCTCGACCACCTTCTGGTGGCGGCGCTGGATCGAGCACTCACGCTCGTTCAGATAGAGCGTGTTGCCCTGCCGGTCGGCCAGGATCTGGATCTCGATATGGCGCGGGTCTTCGATGAATTTCTCGATGAAGACGCGGTCGTCGCCGAAGGAGTTCAAGCCTTCGCGCTTGGTCGCTTCGAAGCCTTCCTCGACATCTTGGTCGTTCCAGGCGAGGCGCATCCCTTTGCCCCCGCCCCCGGCGGAAGCTTTCATCATCACCGGATAGCCGATATCCTGCGCAACCTTGAGCGCCTCCTCGGTCGTATCGATTGCGTCCTTAGAGCCCGGGACCACGTTGACCCCGGCTTCCTTGGCCAGCTTCTTCGATTCGATCTTGTCACCCATCGCGGCAATCGCGCTCGCCGGCGGGCCGATGAAGACGATGCCTTCCTTGTCGAGCGCTTCGACGAAGCTCGCGCGTTCGGAAAGGAAACCGTAGCCCGGATGGACCGCTTCGGCTCCGGTCTGCTTGCACGCTTCGATGATCTTGTCCGCCAGCAGGTAGCTTTCCGCGGCAGGCGGCGGGCCGATATGCACGGCCTCGTCCGCCATTTTCACGAAGGGCGCGCGTGCATCGGCATCGGAATAGACCGCCACGGTGGCGATCCCCATCCGCTTGGCCGTCTGGATAACGCGGCAGGCAATCTCGCCGCGATTGGCAATCAGGATTTTCTTGAACATCAATTGGGCCAGTCGATCAGTTCACGGAGTTGTGCGGTGCGCGCGCGCGTCAGTTGAGCCTTGCAGCCGCTGATCAGCATAGGCTCCATCGAGCCGCCGCGCGCCAGATAGCCTTCGCTGCGGCAATGCGTGTCGCGATAGACGAGCCATGCGCGCTGCGCCGTCAGCAGGGTCTGGAAGTAGCCGGGCCGCCCATCCTGGATATCGGTATTGGCATCGAGCTGCTTCATCTCCGCCGAAACCTTTTTCCAGACCGCGTTGAGCTTGCGGTCGGCAGCCTCGTAGTCGCGGCCCGCACAGATGTTCATCGCCATCTGCGTCATCGGTTCCTTGCAATCGACCTTCGGCTGCGCGGCTTGCGCGCTCGCCTGAAGAAGCATTGCAGTCAGGATCATCATCGTCCGGCCTCCTGTTGTCTGGCCCTCGCATAGCCGATTAACGCCGGAGCGTAAGCCCCTGCGCCCCTACGTTCCCCTTCCCCGTCCAGCAGGGATTGCATGGCATCGGCCAAACGACGAACATTGCCAGGCGACAGTCCAGCCAGCGGGGCGACGTATATTCCGATGGCAAACAGGATCGCGCCGGTCCGGGGCAGGCGGCGCAGCGTCTGCCGCTCGGAGCGGACGAACAGCGTCTCTCCCGCGTTCTGCGGCGTGACATGGGCGAAGGCCAGCCGGGGCGGCTGCGCATCCCAGCGCATGTCCGGCGTGGCCGCGATGAACCAGTTTGCCCGGCCATAGATGGGGCCTGGTTTCAGCTTCTCCATGAAGCGATCCACGCTGCTGGCCAGTTGTTCCTCGTAGCCCTGGATCGGCGCATGGAGCGCGCGCAGCGGCAGGCCCATCTTTTCCCCAGGGCTCCAGTCGGACGGCCAGGCGACCGCCACGCCGACGAGGCGGTATTGCTCCTCGCCCTCGGCGCGGGTCAGCAGGCACATGTCTTCGTGATGCGCGCAGGCCGCTTCGGCGAGCCCGCCCGACAGGCCCAGCCCTGTGGCCAGTTCGCGCCCCGCCGCCTCGCCCTCGGGCGTCAGCTGGATACCTTCGGGATAATCCGCAAAGCCTTCCGCGCGGGCGGCAAGATCGGGATCGGGCTGGAGCCACTCGGTACCGCCCAGCTTGACCAGCCCCATCTTGAGCTGCCCGCCGCCACGTGCACGGGGCAGCAGTTCGTCGACGGAGAAACCAAGAGACAATGGCTAAACGCCAGCCGCGCTGTGCCTGCCCCCGGTGACGGCGCGGGAGCCCGTGCGACGAGGGAGGCGTCGCCTCACTCTGCCGGCTCGCTCACCTTGCAGGCGCGCGCAGGCTCTTCCTGCATCAGCGGCGTCAGCCCCAGCTTGGCGAACAGCGCGCCGTCGCTGTCGTCACCCGCATTGGGCGCGGTCAGCAGCTTGTCGCCGGTGAAGATCGAGTTCGCGCCCGCGAGGAAGCACAGCGCCTGCGTTGCCTCGCTCATGCTCTCACGGCCCGCGCTCAGCCGCACCATGCTCATCGGCATGGTGATCCGCGCGACCGCCACCGTGCGGACGAATTCGATATCGTCGATCTTGGCGAGCGGCGTATCTGCCAGCATGTCGCCCAGCACCGTGCCCTTGACCGGCACCAGCGCGTTGACCGGGACGCTTTCGGGGTGCTGCTCCAGCGTGGCGAGCGTGTGAACGAAGCCGACGCGATCCTCGCGCGTCTCGCCCATGCCCACGATCCCGCCGGAACACACGTTGATCCCCGCATCGCGCACGTTCTGCAGCGTATCGAGCCGGTCCTGATAATTGCGGGTCGAGATCACGCGCTCGTAATATTCCGGCCCGGTGTCGACGTTGTGGTTGTAGTAATCGAGCCCCGCCTCTTTCAGCATGTCCGCCTGTTGCGGCGTCAGCATGCCCAGCGTCATGCAGGTCTCCAGCCCCATTTCGCGCACGCCCTTCACGATCTCGATGATCGCGGGCATGTCGCGGTCCTTGGGGTTGCGCCACGCGGCGCCCATGCAGAAGCGCTGCGAGCCTGCATCCTTCGCCTGCGCCGCGGTTTGCAGCACGGCGCGCACATCCATCAGCTTGGTCGCCTCGACGCCGCTATCGGCCTTCACCGACTGCGAGCAATAGCCGCAATCCTCCGGGCACCCACCGGTCTTGATGCTGAGCAGCGTGCACAGCTGGACCTGTTCGGGCGGATGATTCTGACGATGAACGCTCGCGGCCTGAAACAGCAGCTCGGTGAAAGGGAGGTCGAACAGCTGCGCGATTTCCTCGCGGGTCCAGTCGGTGCGGATTTGGGTCATACGGGTTTCCTGGCAAGATAAAGGCCCACGGCCATCACCGCGATGCCCAGAATGCGCTTGGGGGTCAACGAGGTCTGAATCACGCCGAGCAGGCCGAAATGGTCGATGGTGGCGGCCGCGATGAGCTGGCCGGTGAGGACGAAGAAGATCGCGTTGCCGAGCCCGATTCTCGGAGCCGAGAAAGCAATCGCAGTCGCGTAAAACAGCATGAAGACCGAGGCACCATAGAGCCACGGCTTGTCGAGCGTGAAGGACGACGCGCTGGGAAAGCCGACGAAGGCGAGCACCGTCGTGGAAATCACCAGACCGATACCGAAGGTCACAGCGGTCGCAGCGATCGGGCTACCGAGCTGCTGGTTCAACCCTGCGTTGAGCGATGCGAACACGGGGATGCCCAGCCCCGCCGCGAACATCATTGCGGCAATCGGCAGAAAGCTCGCGCCGCTTTGCGGGGCGCTCATGCGGGGAGCTCGCTGAGCTTGGCTGTGCGGAGGCGGGTCAATTTTTCTTCCAACTGTGGAGGCGCAATAGCAGCGCGACATAGATTAGGACAAAACCGATCACGGCGAGCCAGAACGTCAGCGGCGATGCCATGTCGCAATCTGCTTCTGGCCCCATACCGCAAGGCAGCAGGACGAAGAGGAGCGCGATTCCAGCGAGAGCCCAATAAACGAACGAGCCGACTAGTGCGATGAGTAGGCGGCTAGGCAAGCTCACTCCCCCTCCCCCCTTACTTCGTCACCCCCGCGGAGGCGGGGGTCCCGCTTCCTTCCGCGCGATGCCAAAGAAGAAGCGGGCCCCCGGATCCCCGGATCATGGTCCGGGGCAGGCAAGTCCGGGGGGACGGGGTGAGAGTTTTTCACTCCGCAGCCTCCATCGTCATTGCGAGGCGACGCAGTCGCCGCGGCGAGTCGAAGACGTGCTTGCACAATCCAGAGTCAGCACGGGGCACCCTGGATTGCTTCGCTGCGCTCGCAATGACGAATTGATAGACCATGACTCCGCCGCCTCTCAGCCCACCTCGGCCAGGGCCTGCTCAAGGTCCGCCTTGATATCTTCGATATTCTCGATGCCGACCGACACACGGACCACATCCGGCCCCGCGCCCGCTGCGATCAGCTCGGTTTCGCCGAGCTGGCTGTGCGTGGTCGAGGCGGGGTGGATGATGAGCGAGCGGGTGTCGCCGATATTGGCGAGATGGCTGAACAGCTTCACGTTGGAACCCAGCGCCTTCCCCGCCTCGTATCCGCCCTTCAGCCCGAAGGTGAACACCGCGCCGCCGCGCCCGCCGAGGTATGTGTTCGCCAGCTTGTAGTAATCGCTGTCGGGCAGCCCAGCGTAAGATACCCATTCCACCTTCTCGTGCGCCTTGAGCCACTCGGCCAGCGCCTTGGCGTTCTGGCAGTGCCGCTCCATCCGCAGGTGCAGGGTTTCCATGCCGGTCATCGCCAGAAACGCGTTCATCGGCGCGAGCGCCGGGCCGAGATCGCGCAGGCCCAGCACGCGGCAGGCGATGATGAAGGCGACCGGGCCGACCGGTTCCAGCGCATCGACCAGCACCGCGCCGTGGTACGATCCATTGGGCCTGGTGAGCGAGGCGAACTTGTCCCCTTGCGCCTTCCAGTCGAACCTGCCGCTATCGACGATCACGCCGCCGATGGCATTGCCGTGGCCGTTGAGGAACTTGGTCGTCGAATGGGTGACGATATCCGCGCCGAAATCGAACGGCTTGCACAGCGCAGGGCTGGCCATGGTGTTGTCCACGATCAGCGGCACGCCGCCCGCGTGGGCCACGTCGGCAATCGCGGAAATATCGCTGACCACGCCGCCCGGATTGGCGAGGCTTTCGATGAAGACGCAGCGCGTCTTGTCATCCATCGCGGCGCGCACGTTCTCGGGATCGTCGGCATCGACGAAGCGCGTTTCCCAGCCGAACTTGAGGAACGCCTCGCCCATCTGGTTGAGCGATCCGCCATACAGCTTGCGTGCCGCCACGATGTTGCAGCCCGGCTCCATCAAAGTGTGGAACGCGATCAGCTGCGCCGCATGGCCCGACGCGACGGCCAGCGCCCCCACGCCGCCTTCCATCGCCGCGATCTTCTTCTCGAGCGCGTCGTTGGTCGGGTTCATGATGCGCGAATAGATGTTCCCGAATTCCGACAGCGAGAACAGGTTGGCCGCGTGCTCCGGACTGTCGAACACGTAGCTCGCCGTCTGGTAAATCGGCGTGATGCGCGCGTTCGTGGTCGGATCAGGCTCGCACCCGGCGTGGACGGCGAGCGTTTCGGGGTGGAGATCGGTCATTGGAGGGTCCGTTCGGTCGGGGTTGGGGTTGGGGTAGCCGCGCTATTGTAAGGCCTTACGAAATCAATCGCTGCGGGATCGAGTTACTTAGCAAACAACCTTCTCAGCAACTGCCAGAGCAAAATTCCGACGACAACACTGGCGATCTGGGAGATTGGAAAGTTCCAAAGCTCCTCAGCGCGGCTCCACTCGCAATCGGTATTGCTGGAGAATGCCGGACAAGGTCCCATCGCTGAAACAAACAATCCCAGCAGCATCCAGACCGGGACGAGCAACCAGTAAATTGTCAGAGTGACTTTGCACCAAAGCGGCAAAGAGGGTGAATGCGTCTCGTTCACTCAATCGCCTCCCTCACTTCGTCACCCTCGCGAAGGCGGGGGTCCCGCTTCCTTCTGCGTACTACCGAAGAAGAAGCTGGACCCCGGATCAAGTCCGGGGTGACGAGACAGAGGATATTCACTTCACCTTCCCTGTCGTCATTGCGAGGAGCCGCAGGCGACGCGGCAATCCAGAGCTAGGCCGGGCCACCCTGGATTGCGTCGCTGCGCTCGCAATGACGTATGGCGAGGTCATCACTCCGCCGCCTCTTCGACCTCGTCATCCGCAGGCGGCATGTTGTGCCCAAGCAGCCGCAGCATATCCGCCGCGCATTCGATCACGTTGCTGCCCGGGCCGTAGATGCCCTGCACGCCGGCATCGCGCAGGAACTGGTAGTCGCTTTGCGGGATCACGCCGCCCGCCGTCACTTTGATGTCGGCGCGGCCTGCGTCTTTCAGCAGCCGGATCAGCTCGGGGATCAGCGTCTTGTGGCCTGCCGCCAGCGAAGACGCGCCGATCGCGTCCACACCCTCGGCCAGCGCCATTTCGAGCGTTTCCTGCGGGGTCTGGAACAGCGGGCCGGAGACGACATCGAAGCCCATGTCGGCAAAAGCGGAGGCGATCACGTTCGCGCCGCGATCGTGCCCGTCCTGGCCCATCTTGGCGATCATGATCTTCGGCTTGCGGCCCAGTCGCTGCTCGACCGCGTCGACGCCCTGCACCACCTGCTGATAGCGGTTATCCTCGGCGTAGGCCTTGGAATAGACGCCCTTCACCGGGGTCGGCTTGGTGTCGTAGCGGCCGAAGACGTCTTCCATCGCGCTGGAAATCTCGCCCAGCGTCGCGTCGTGGCGTGCCGCCTCGACCGCGAGTGCAAGCAGGTTGCCTTCCTTTTGCGCCGCACCGCGCGCCAGCGCATCGAGCGCGGCCTGGCAGGCCATCTCGTCGCGCTGCGACCGCACCTTCTCCAGCCGCGCGATCTGCGATTGGCGCACCTTGTGGTTGTCGATGTCGAGCGTCTCGATCTCGTCCTCGGTCTCGCGCCGATACTTGTTGACGCCGACGATCACCGTTTCGCCGCGGTCGACATTGGTCTGCTTCTCGGCAGCCGCCTGTTCGATCCGCCGCTTGGGCTCGCCGCTGGCGACGTATTGCGTCATCCCGCCCGCCGCATCGACTTCCTCGATGATTGTCTTCGCTTCCTCGACCAGCTTGGCGGTCAGCGCCTCGACATAGTAGGAGCCGCCCAGCGGATCGGCGACGTTGGTGATGCCGGTTTCTTCCTCCAGCACCAGCTGGGTGTTGCGCGCGATGCGGGCGGAGAAGTCGGTCGGCAGCGCGATCGCTTCGTCGAGCGCGTTGGTGTGGAGCGACTGCGTGCCGCCCAGCACCGCCGCCATCGCCTCGATCGTGGTGCGGATGACGTTGTTGTACGGGTCCTGCTCCTGCAGCGACACGCCGCTGGTCTGGCAGTGGGTGCGCAGCATTTTCGACTTGGGGTTCTGCGCGCCCAGATCTTCCATCACGTCGTGCCACAATGCACGCGCCGCGCGCATCTTGGCGATCTCCATGAAGAAGTTCATCCCGATGCCCCAGAAGAAGCTGAGGCGCGGGGCGAAGGCATCGATATCCAGCCCGGTGTCCATCGCGCGCTGGGCATATTCCTTGCCGTCGGCGATAGTGAAGGCGAGCTCCTGCACCGCCGTCGCGCCTGCTTCGTGCATGTGATAGCCGCTAATGGAGATGCTGTTGAAGCGCGGCATGTGGTCGGATGTGTAGGCGATGATGTCGCTCACGATCCGCATGCTCGGCTCGGGCGGGTAGATGTAGGTGTTGCGGACCATGAACTCCTTGAGGATGTCGTTCTGGATGGTCCCGGAAAGCTTGTCCTGGCTGACGCCCGACCGCTCCGCCGCGACGATGTAGAACGCCAGCACGGGGATCACCGCGCCGTTCATCGTCATCGAGACGCTCATCGTGTCGAGCGGGATCTGGTCGAACAGGATCTGCATGTCCGCCACGGTGTCGATCGCGACGCCCGCCTTGCCGACATCGCCGACCACGCGCGGGTGATCGCTATCGTACCCGCGGTGCGTGGCGAGGTCGAAGGCGACGCTCAGCCCCTTCTGCCCGGCGGCAAGGTTGCGGCGGTAGAAGGCGTTCGATTCCTCGGCGGTGGAGAAGCCCGCATACTGGCGGATCGTCCACGGGCGGCCGGTATACATGCTGGCATAGGGCCCGCGCGTGAAAGGTTCGAATCCGGGAAGGCCGGGGTCGATGTCCTTGGTATCCTCGGCCGTATAGAGCGGCTTCACATCGAAGCCCTCCAGCGTGTGCCAGGTCAGGTCGCGGCCTTTCACTTCCTTGTCGGCCTTGGCCTGCCAGTCGGAATAGCTCGGTTTATCAGTCATATCTTTTCCGTTCGCCCGGATCACAAGCCCCGCTCACCCTGAGCTTGTCGAAGGGTCGTCGTTGAGTGTCGGACCTGCGCTAGAAGAAAGGGCGGTCCTTCGACAAGCTCAGGACGAGCGGGACTGTTCGCCCCGCGATCGATGCGCCCGTCTTAGCGACCGGCCCCCGCCTTGCCAATCAGGCCTTGGCGCTCTCGCGCGCCGACACGCGGCGGTGCCATGCGGAAAGGTTCTCCAGCCCGTCGCTGGTTTCCAGCCCGATGAACTTTGCGAAATCGACCGTCGTGAGCAACAGGATATCGGCGGCGGTGAAGCTGGCGCCCGCGAGGTATTCGGTCTGGGCAAGCGAGCTATCGAAGAACTCGAGCGCTTCTGCCACGCGCGGACGGTTCGCTTCGCCCCACTCGGTATTGCGGCCGGGCAGCGCGGCGGTGAAGGCATGCGTGTGGACCCACACGGCGGCGACCGGCGGCATCAGGATCATCTCGACCCGGCGGCACCACATTTCGATCTGCGCGATTTCGAGCGGGGTGCTTCCGAACAGCGGCGGTTCGGGATGCAGCGCCTCCAGATAGCGCATGATCGCCACGCTTTCGGCGATCACGGTGCCGTCGTCCAATTCGAGGATCGGCGTCTGTCCGCGCGGATTCTTGGCGAGGTAGTCGGGCGCCTTCTGCTCGCGCTGCGGGATCGAGACTTCCCTGGAGGGCAGCTCGATGCCCTTCTCTGCCGCGAAGATACGCACGCGGCGCGGATTGGGTGCGGGATTGGGGCTATCGTAGAACAGCATCGAAGTTCCTCTCTCATCCCTCTCCCCGTGCGAGGAGAGGATAGCAAAGCCTGGTCGCGAGGCAGCCTGGCGACGCCTGGAGAGGGGCGCACAAGGTCCGCAGTGGCGAACTCCCCTCTCCCAACCCTCTCCCCACATGGGGAGAGGGCTATCGGGTCAGTTCGACCAGTGCGCACCGTCTTTCGGCGTCTCCATGATCTCGGTCAGCTGGCCCATCATGTCCTTCGGGTGGAGGAAGAAGATCGGCGTGCCGTGCGCACCGATGCGCGTGGGGCCGAGGATGCGCTTACCCTTCCCCTCGAACCACTCGCGCGCCTGCTCGATGTCCTCGACTTCGTAGCAGACATGGTGCTGGCCCCCGACGGGGTTCTTGGCGAGGAAGCCGTTGATGGGGGAGCTTTCGTCGTAGGGCTCGATCAGCTCGATCTGCGTGCCCTTGCCGACTTCGCCCGCGGCGTCGGGCGTATCGACGAAGCAGACCTTCACGCCCTGTTCGGGCAGGTCGAAAGGCTCGGTGATCTGGGTGGCGCCCATCGTGTCGCGGTAATAGGCGATGGAGTCCGCGATCGAAGGCGTCGCGACGCCGATATGGTTGAGACGGCCTAGTTTCATGCGTCTGCTCCTGTAAATTCGTCATGCTGAACTTGTTTCAGCATCCAGTCTTCCTCCTGCAACGCCCGCGCGTTCCCTACACTGGACCCTGAAACAAGTTCAGGGTGACGGAATAGGGCGACTGCGCTGCCTCGCAACCACCGTTGAGACGGTCGAGTTTCATAGTGCTCTCACCATCCAAACGATTGTCGCTGCAACTCCTGCAACCACCATGAGAAGTCCAAACGCGGAGAATACCCGCAACAGCAAAACTGCGAGGCCAAAGCCTTTTGGATGATCGTGTGCCTTCAGCACGAGACCAAGTCCGTTGGTAAGGACGCCGGATCGCCGCCACCGATCAGCGAGTTTCCAACACCCGACAACGAACGTGCAAGCGCAAGCCGTCCAAAACAAACAGAATGCCGCCCAGAGCCACTCCATCACAACGGAATATTATCATGCTTCTTCCACGGGTTGCTCAACTCCTTCCCCCGCAGCTTCCGCAGGCCCAGCGCAATCCGCCGCCGGGTCGAGCGCGGGTAGATGACCTCGTCGATATAGCCGCGTGAGGCGGCGACGAAGGGGTTGGCGAAGCGGTCTTCGTATTCCTTGGTCTTCTCGGCGATCTTTTCGGGATCGTCGCGGTCCTGGCGGAAGATGATCTCCACTGCGCCCTTGGCGCCCATCACCGCGATCTCGGCGGTCGGCCAGGCATAGTTGAGGTCGCCGCGCAGGTGTTTGCTCGCCATCACGTCATACGCGCCGCCATAGGCCTTGCGGGTGATGACGGTGATCTTGGGCACGGTCGCCTCGGCATAGGCGAACAGCAGCTTTGCGCCGTGCTTGATGATGCCGCCAAGTTCCTGCGAAGTGCCGGGAAGGAAGCCGGGCACGTCGACGAAGGTCACGATCGGAATGTCGAAAGCATCGCAGAAGCGCACGAAGCGCGCGGCTTTCTTCGACGAATTGATGTCGAGCACGCCCGCCAGCACCAGCGGCTGGTTGGCGACCACGCCCACGGTGCGGCCTTCCACACGGCCGAAGCCGCCGATGATGTTGCCCGCATGCTTGGGCTGGATCTCGAAGAAATCGCCGTCATCCAGCACCTTCGAAATGACCTCGTGCATGTCGTAGGGCTGGTTGGCATTGTCGGGGATCAGCGTGTCTAGGCTTTCCTCCACCCGGTCCCACGGATCATTGCTCGGCATGTCGGGCACCGGCTCGCGGTTCGACAGCGGGAGGAAATCGAAGAAGCGACGCGTCGCCATCAGCGTTTCGATATCGTTCTCGAACGCGTCGTCGGCCACGCTGGTCTTGGTGGTGTGGGTGATCGCGCCGCCCAGCTCTTCCTGCGTGACGACTTCGTTGGTGACGGTCTTCACCACGTCGGGCCCGGTCACGAACATGTAGGAGCTGTCCTTCACCATGAAGATGAAGTCGGTCATCGCGGGGCTATAGACCGCGCCGCCCGCGCACGGCCCCATGATGACGCTGATCTGCGGGATGACGCCCGATGCGAGTACGTTGCGCTGGAACACCTCGGCATAGCCGCCGAGCGATGCCACGCCTTCCTGGATGCGCGCGCCGCCCGAGTCATTCAGGCCGATGACGGGCGCGCCGACCTTCATCGCGGTGTCCATCACCTTGCAGATCTTCTCCGCATGGCGTTTGGACAGCGATCCGCCGAAGACGGTGAAATCCTGGCTGAAGACATAGACCAGCCGGCCGTTGATCGTGCCCGACCCGGTGACGACGCCGTCCCCCATGATCTGCTGATCTTCCATGCCGAAATCGGTGCAGTCGTGGACGACGTAGGTGTCCAGCTCCTCGAAGCTGCCTTCGTCGAGCAGCACGTCGAGCCGCTCGCGCGCGGTCAGCTTGCCCTTGGCATGCTGCGCATCGATCCGCTTCTGGCCGCCACCCATCCGTGCGGCTTCGCGGCGTTTTTCCATTTCGGCAATATTGGCTGACATCGGCATCCCTCTGAAACTGTTAGGGACGCGTTGCACGGGTAGGCCGTGCCGGTCAATCGGCGGGCGGAGGCGGCGCGGGATCGCGCACGTGCGGGTACTTGGCCGCAAAGCGTTCGCGGCTTTCGGGCGACCCGACGACCAGCACGGGCGCATCGCCGCAGGCTTCGCGCAAGGCGGCGGTGGTTTCGGGCGCGATATAGGCGCTGGGAGGCCCGCCCCAGTTCATCGGTTCGCCGAGCCGCGCCAGCGTCTGCCCGCCGACCCGGTCCTTGAGCACGTAGAAACCTTCTGCGTCCTTATCGAGCCCGATTTCGGCGTGGAAGAACGCCAGCTGGTCCGCCTCGCCATCGCCCTGCGTGGCCCAGAAGCAGCCATCGCGCAGCTCGACCCTGCCAAAGAGCAGCGCTTCGTTCTGTGCGCCCGTGCGTGCCGAGGATGCGGGCCAGAAGCGGATGCCGGGCTTTGCAGCTTCGGAGACGGTGGGCAGGTTCATCGCCGGGACGAAGGACCAGGCGATATGCCTGGGCACCGTCCAGCCGTTTTCCTGCGCCCATCGCGCGAACTCGCTTTCGGTCATGCCGACATCGATGCTGGTGACCGCACCATCGGCGCCCTTGCCGTCGTACCCTGCACCCAGAAGCGCGTGCGCCGCTTCGAGACGACCGGTCCACGTCCGGCCGATGTCGCGCGCGTTGGCAGGCGGCGCGGCGGTTGCCTCGCGCCGGACATAGCCCTCGCCATCATAATGCTCCGCCCGCATCAGCTCCGCATAATCGGGCGTCGGGGCCTCGACCTGCGTGGCGTAGGAGCGCTCGTCTTCGGGATGAGCGGGACTCACCGCATGCTCGTCACCGGCCATCGGGGAACAGGCGGCAAGCAGGGCGATCGGGGCGATGAGGATGCGCATGGTGCAATTCTCGGCCCGCGATACTTGCCCGCCGCTGAACTCGCGTCAGCGCATCAGCACCAGTTCTTCGGCCATGGTCGGATGGATCGCGACCGTCGCATCGAAATCGGCCTTGGTCAGCCCGGCCTTCACCGCGATCGCGGCGGCCTGCATCATTTCGGGTGCTTCGGGTGCGATCATGTGGATGCCGACGATCTTCCCGCTGTCGCCATCGCAGACCATCTTCATCAGGCTGCGCTCGTTGCGGCCCGCCAGCACGTTCTTCATCGGGCGGAAGTCCGACAGGTAGACCTTCACGCTGCCCAGCGTGTTCTTCGCCTCGCCCTCGGTCATGCCGACGGCGGCGATCGGCGGATGGCTGAACACCGCGCTGGGGATGCAGGAATGGTCCACTGCCACCGGCTCGCCCTTGCCGAACACGGTTTCGGCGAAGGCCTGGCCTTCGCGGATGGCAACCGGGGTCAGCTGCACGCGATCGGTCACATCGCCCACGGCGTAGATGTGGTCGACATTGGTCTTGCTGAACCGGTCGACCTTCACCTCGCCGCCCTCGCCCAGCTCGACGCCGGCGTTTTCCAATCCCAGCCCTTCGGTGTTGGGAATGCGGCCCACCGCGAACATCACGAGATCGGCTTTCTCCTCGTCGCAGTCGGACAGCTTCACGAAATAGCCGCCTTCGTCGCACGGCTTGATATATTCGAAGGTGGTGTTGAAGCGGAACTTGATCCCCTTGGTGGTGGAGATCTGCAGCAGCCGGTCGCGCACGGCTTCGTCATAGCTGCGCAGCAGGCGATCGCCGCGGTTCACGATGTGAACATCGCAGCCGAACTCGTTGAAAATGCCCGCAAACTCGTTGGCGATATAACCGCCGCCCGCGATGATGATCTTCTTGGGCAGTTCATCGAGATGGAAGGCTTCGTTCGAGGATATCGCATGTTCCGCGCCCTGGCATTCGGGCATCCGGGGCCGCGCGCCGGTCGCGATCAGGATGTGCTTCGCGGTCACGGTCTTGCCGCTCGCCAGCGTGATTTCGTGCGGGCCGGTAATCTCGGCACGCTCGTTGAAAATCTCGACCCCGTGGCTTTCGAGCGTGTTGGTATAGGACCCTTCGATCCTGGTAACATCGTCGAGCACGTTGTCGCGCAGCTTGATCCAGTCGAAGCTGCGTTCGCCAATGTCCCAGCCAAACCGCTGGCAATCCTCAAGATCCTCGGCGAACTGCGCGCCGTAGACGAGCATCTTCTTGGGCACGCACCCGCGGATCACGCAGGTGCCGCCCACCCGATGTTCCTCCGCAATCGCGACCTTCGCACCATGGGCGGCGGAAACGCGACTGGCGCGAACTCCGCCGGAACCCGCGCCAATCGTGAAGAGGTCGTAGTCGTATTGTTCGGCGGGCATATTCTGGCGCTCCTGCTGGCAAGAGCGCGCGATATGGCGGGCACGGTCGGATGGTTCAACCGGCAGCGGGCGACCCGACCGGCCTAGCGGAATTTGACCGCCGGTTCCTCGAGCGCAAGCTTGCGTGCCACGGAGGCAGTCTGCACCGCAAAGAGGCAGATGAGCAGCACGCCCACGGCCCCGACAAAAAAGTCGAAACCGGTGAAGAGGCCGATCAGCGGGGTCGGACCCAGGGCGATCATCGCAAGCGTCATCGCGATCAGGACCAGACGCAGCTCGGTGGGGCCAGCCTTCAGGTAGGAAAGGCGCAGTTCGCCCATCACCCTTACCGAGAGGAACGCGTGGATCGACATCAGCAGATAGCCCGCCAGCGCCACCAGCGCGACTTCCAGCTGGACGTAGCCGGAGGCGCCGAGCCCCAGCACGACCAGCGTTGTCGCCAACCCATCGCAGCTGTGATCGAGGAAATAGCCGTAACGCGGGCGCTCGATCCGGCGGAAACGCGCCAGACTTCCGTCGAGCGAATCGCCGAACCAGTGCAGCACGTATCCGGCAATCGCCAGCCACAGCCAGCCGTCGCCCAGATTGCTGGCCGCATAGCCGGCGAAGACCGCCAGCGCGCCGACCATGCCGGCGAATGTCAGCATGTCGGGGGTCACCCACCCGGGCATCGCAGCACACAAGCGGTTGAGCAGCCAACGCTCCCCCCGAGCCAGCACGTTTTCCTGCACGCGTTCTATCGGCTGGGCGTCGGGGGAGAGTTTCTTATTGGTCGAATTCACTGGAGCCATCCAAGCGGTATATCAGCCAGACGCGGGGGCGCCACGCAAGCCGGCCTGTTCAGCCTCGGCCGCCGGAACGCGCGCCGCTGGGGCGGCTGTTCTGCCGCCGCTGGCCGCCACTGCGGTTCTGATCCCTGCCGGGGCCGCCGCGACCCTGGCCGCCACCGCGGCTTTCACCCTGCGGCTTGCCGCCGCCGGGGCGGCCCTTGCGGTTCTGGTGCTTGTTCTTGGGCTTTGCATTGCGCCCGCCATCACCGATCGGCTTGGGGCTGACGCGCTGTCCGCGCTGCTGCTTGGGCGCGGGCTTGGTGGGGCCGACGCCTTCGACCACCGCGCGGAAGTTTTCCGGCAGCGGCAGGCGTTCGAACTCGGCGTCGGTCGTCTTGCGGATATCCTTGAGATACTGACGCTCGTCCTCGGCGCAGAACGCGATGGCAATGCCGTCGGCACCCGCACGCGCGGTCCGCCCGATGCGGTGAACATATTGCTCGGGCACGTTGGGGAGTTCGTAGTTGATCACGTGGCTGACGCCGGGAATGTCGATCCCGCGCGCGGCGACGTCGGTCGCCACCAGCACCGGGGTCTTGGCCCGCTTGAACTCGTCGAGCGCGCGTTCGCGCTGCGGCTGGCTCTTGTTGCCGTGGATCGCGTTCGCCGCGATGTTCACCTGCGCCAGCTTCTTCACCACGCGGTCGCAGCCATGTTTGGTGCGCGCGAAGACGAGCACGCGTTCGAGCTTGCCGGGGATTTCATGGCGGCCCGACAGGATCAGTTCGAGCAGGCTCTGCTTCTCGTCCTGCTGGACCATGAACAGGTACTGGTCGATCCGCTCTGCCGTGGTGCTTTCGGGGGTCACCGAGACCTGCACGGGATTGCGGCAATACTGGCTGACGAGGTCCTTGATCGCCTTGGGCATGGTCGCGCTGAAGAACAGCGTCTGGCGATCCTTCGGCGTCAGTTCGTTGATCTTGCGCAGCGCGTGGATGAAGCCGAGGTCCAGCATCTGGTCCGCTTCATCGAGCACCAGGATTTCGACCTTGTCGAGAGTGAACGCGCGCTGGTCGATCAGGTCGAGCAGGCGGCCCGGCGTCGCGACCAGGATGTCGCACCCGCGGTGCAGCTTGTTGCGATCCTTGTTGACCGAGGTGCCGCCGACGATCGACTGGACCTTCAGGCCCGCAAGCGCGCCGTAATCCTTGGCGCTCTGGGCGATCTGCCCGGCCAGTTCGCGCGTCGGCGCAAGCACCAGCATGCGGCACGATTTGAACGGCGTCTGGTTGTCGGCGTCGCGCAGACGATCGATGCTGGGCAGCATGAACGCGGCGGTCTTGCCGGTGCCCGTCTGCGCGATACCCAGAAGGTCGCGCCCTTCGAGCACGGGAGGAATGGCCTGCGCCTGGATCGGCGTGGGCTCCTTGTAGCCTTGCAGGTCGAGCGCTTGGAGAACGGGCTGCGACAGGCCAAGGTCTGAAAACTGTGTCATGAAATAACTCGCAATATATGCGGCGCGCAGACGCAGTGGTCGCGCGGCGCGGGGGTTGAAACCACCCGCGTGAAAAGGGAAGTCTGTAGAAAAAGAACCGAAGGGCTGCCGGGAGCGGCTTTGTCTGGCCGCTCGCTTCACGCTGGCGCGCGCTTCGATGGGCAGCAGATGGTGCATCGCAGCGCCAAAGTCAATGCGCACGCCTTCGCATTTGCGAAACACTCTCCCTTCCCGCACGTTGCGGGGACGAGGAAAGGGGGATTGCGATGATCGAACCCATCAGCGAAACCATCGACGAGGGCACTGCACTGCTGGCCGATCCCCTGCACGCGGCCATTGCGGCGGGAATTGCGGGGGCGCTGGCGCTCGCGATCCATGCGGCGCTGTTCTTCCTCCTGCGGCGGATCGCACGGCGGACCGATGGATCGGCGGACGATATCGTGGTCCGGCATCTCCATCGACCCACACGGCTGGCTTTGGTCGTCCTCGCCTTGATGGGCGCCGCCCGCGAGGTGCCCGAACTGCGCGACATCTGGGCCGATATCGCCACCTTCGTGCTGCCCGCGGTGGTTGGCTGGATGGTGCTGTCGATCCTGCGCGCGCTGGTCGAGGCGGCAAAGCTCAAGGCGGACATTTCCGTCGCGGACAATCTCAAGGCGCGCCGCAAGCGCACCAAGCTGACGATGTTCAGCCGCATCGCCACCTTCATCATCGTTTTCGTGACCATCGGCCTGATGCTGCTGGCGATCCCGGGCGTGCGCGACATCGGGCTGACGCTGGTTGCTTCGGCGGGCCTGGCGGGCCTGGCGGTGGGCGCCGCGGCGCAACCCGCGCTCAAATCGCTGATCGCAGGCGTGCAGATGGCGCTGACCGAGCCGATCAATATCGACGATGCCGTGGTCCTCGAAGGCGAATGGGGCTGGATCGAGGATATCCGCACCACCTACGTGGTGGTGAAGATCTGGGACGAGCGGCGGCTGGTGGTGCCGACCAGCTATTTCCTCGAAAAACCCTTCCAGAACTGGACCAAGCAGACCGCCAACCTGCTGGGCACGGTGTTTCTCCATCTGGACCCGAAGGCCAGGATCGCACCCGTGCGCGAGGAATTCTTCCGCCAGGTCGAGGCGAACGAGCGCTGGGACGGCCGGGTAAAGGTGGTGCAGGTGACCGACACCACGCGCGATTCCAAGGAAGTGCGCCTGCTGATGAGCGCGAAGAACTCGCCCACCCTGTTCGATCTTCGCTGCGATATCCGCGAAGGCATGATGGAATGGCTGGCCGACAACCGGCCGGAAGATTTTGCGCAGCTAAGGCTGATGAACGACGCTGGCGGCAGATCGCAGCCGCCCGATCCCGCCCAGAACGTTTCGGATTAGGGCGGTCAGGCCGATCGCCGCAGCGAGCTTGCGCACCGCATTCTCACCGCCGCTGCCGTCTTCTCAACCGCAGGTTCCGCGCAGCGCGCGCCGACTTCGTCCGGACCGTCGATGAGTTTCGGCACCAGCCGGGCAAGGCTTTCCGCCGCCGCATCGAAATTCCGCTGGGCGTGACGCAATTCCTGCCCTTCCGGTTCCGTATCGTCGCACGCCCGAACGGTCTGCAAGCGATCGAACGACGCGCGAAAATCCCTCAATACCTCGTCCCGCAAAGACATGACCGAAGCCCCCTTTTCGAGTATTCGATAGTTCAAATATCTGTAATGACGGAATTTATATCGATGCTCTTAAAGAGTTCTGAACTGGAGTTCCTGGCCCGACGGGTTCTCCTGCAATCCTCCCTGTGGCGCGGGTTGCCGCGGCGGGGAATGCGCAGTGCCAACCTGCATTGCTCGCGTTTGAAACCAAACCTGCTGCCAAGCGCTCGATAAGGATATGGACCTCAATGCCCCGATCCCGGTCGCTGCGCTCGACATCGAAATCGTGCTGCGCCTCGGCGTGGCCGCCCTGCTCGGCCTGGTCGTGGGGTTCGATCGCGAATGGCGCGGGCATGCGGCCGGGATGCGCACCCATGGCCTCATCTGCGTGGCAGCCGCGGGAATGGCGGTCTCGGTCCTGGCACTATACAACCAGCTCGACGCACCGCGCGTCGATCCGCTGCGCATGTTCGAGGCGGCGGCCGGCTTTATCGGGATCGTGGGCGCAGGACTGATCGTCTTCAGCCGTGGCAGGGTCCACAACCTTACCACCGCGGCGCACCTGTGGCTGGCGACCGTGATCGGCCTCGCTTGCGGGCTTGGCCAGTGGCCGCTGGTGGTGGTGCTTGCGGTCATCAGCCTGGTGATGATCTCGGCCATGCGCGTGGTCGAAGGCTGGTTCGGCCACGATGACCGCAAGCTCGACGAAGACTGAGCCCCTTTCCGACGGACAAATCTCATGAAAAAAGGGCGCAAGAACCGCGTTCCTGCGCCCTCTGGTTTAAGATCGATGACGACGGCGCCGAACCGCCGCATCGATTCCCGGGGAAGCCTGTGAAGCCTTTACGGGGTGCGCGCCGAATTGCGTGCTGCCTGGAACTCCGCCTGCGAGAGATAGCTGTCGCCATCTTCGTCGAAATAGAAGAAGGTCTGACCCGCTTCGTTGATCTGGCTCTGCGTCAGATAAGGCGCCTTTGCGTCGTTGCGTGCAGGCTCCGTCGGATGGGTCGGCAGCGCCCAGATCGCATATTCGGCGACGGACAGCTCGCCATCGTCGTTCCGGTCGAGATAAGCGAAATCCATCCGGCTGCGCGGCATCATCTGGCTTTCGCCCGACATGTCCGAACCGCTGGTCGACGCCGAACCACCGGACGAGGCCATCGTGTCGTCGCCCGATCCGCCTGTGGTGGTTTCATCGTCCATCGAGCCTGCGCTCGTGGAGCCTTCGTCCATACTGCCGCCGGATTCCATCTCATCCGCCATGGCATCGCGGTTGCGGTCGTATTCGTCGCTGACGGCCTGCCTGTCCATCTCGTCGAAGCGCGTCTGCTGGTCCTCGTCGAGATCACCGCCGACCGGATAGGCATCGTCATCGGCGTTGACATCATCGTCCACGATCTCGTCGACATCATCGATCGCAGTGTTCTCGACATCCTCGGACCCGCAGGCTGCGAGCGCGAGTGCGGCGGTGGAGACCAGTGCGGTCAATTTGAGACGATGTTGCATGGGGGATCCTTCAAGGTTTGTGTGAGCCCGCAACGTGAACGCACGACGCGGCAAACCTTTCAGAATCTCACATCGGTTAAGTTGCATGCGAAAGAGGGTGAGCCGCGCGCCCCTCCCTCTCATCCCATGCACTCAGCCCAACCCGCTCGCTTTCAGCAACGCCCGCGTGCTCGCGTCGAACTCCGCCGCGCCGCCCTCGATATCCCTGGCCATCTTCTTGCCCAGCTCGACGCCGAACTGGTCGAAGGGGTTGATCCCCATCAGCACCGCGTTCGCAAAGGTGCGATGTTCGTGGAAGGCGATCAGCGCGCCCAAAGTCGCAGCGTCGAGATCGTCGCACAGGATCGTTGCGCTGGGACGGTTGCCGGGAAACTCGCGCGCGGGGTCCTTGCCATCCGCGCTCATGTTGCCGCCGGCCATCAGCGCCGCGCCCTGCGCAAAGCAGTTGGTCAGCAGGATGGCATGATGCGCCGGATCGAGCGCGTCGCCCGGCGCGATGCTGGCAATGAAGTCGACCGGGACCATGTGCGTGCCCTGATGGAGCAGCTGGAAAACCGCATGCTGCGCGTCGGTCCCCACCCCGCCCCAGGTGATCGGGGCCGAGGGGCCACGCAAAGGCTCTCCCTCGGAGGTCACGCGTTTCCCGTTGCTCTCCATCTCCAGCTGCTGGAGGTAGCTGGGGAACAGCGCCAGCCGCTCGTCATAGGCAAACACCGCGCGGGTCTGGCAGCCGCGCACGCGGGCATAATACTGGTCCGCGAAAGCAGCACGCAGCGGCAGGTTGTCGCGTCCGTCGGTGTCGCGGAAATGCGCATCGACCGCCGCCGCGCCTTCCAGCATCGCGGCGAATTCGTCCCATCCCGCAGCCAGCGCGACAGGAAAACCGATGCTCGACCACAGCGAATAGCGCCCGCCGACAGATTCCATGAAGGGCAGCACGCGGGTTTCGTCCACGCCCCATTCCACCGCGCGTTCGGGATTGGCGGTCAGCGCGATCACGCGGCCATGCGGGTCGGACACCCCGCCTTCGCGCAGCCAGCGCATCGCGCTTTGCGCGTTGGTCATGGTCTCGATCGTGGTAAAGGTCTTGGAGGCAACCGCGACCAGCGTGGTCGCCGGATCGCACGCGGCAAACGCCTCTTCCAGAGCCACACCGTCGATGTTCGATACGACGTGGCAATCGACATAGGCGAGGTCCCGAGTGAGCGCGTCGACCGCCAGATCGGGCCCTAGCGCGGAACCGCCGATGCCGATGTGGATCAGATGGTTCACATCGCCCAGCGCCCCCTCGCGGATCGCCTCGACCAGCATCTGCATCCGCGTGCGCAGCGCGTCCGCTTCCTCGACGCTCGCCTCGCTGCCCGATCCGCGCTGCGCCGTGTGTTCGGCCGCCCGGCCTTCCGTCACGTTGATCGCCTCGCCAGCAAACAGTTCGGCTCGTCTGGCCGCAAAATCGCTCGCCTCGGCCAGGTCATCGAACGCGTCGAGCAGGTCTGGCGTGAGGTGCGTTTTCGACCAGTCGAAGCGGATACCGGCGGCGTCCTCTCCTTCACCCCAGCCGATCCGGCCCGAAAGCCGGTCCACGCGGGCATCGTCGCCCGCGAAAAGATCGCTCAGGCTCGCCTGGGGCAAAGCCTCGATCCGGTCCCACGCGGCTGTCCTGCTGTCGCTCATCTGTACAAAATCCTGTTGCCTGCCTGCCCTTAGCGCCTAGGTGCTGTGGCGATGGATGAAAAGGGCGAAGCAGGCCCGGCGCACGAGGCCGGAGACGATGCGCGCGGCGGCGGGCTGGCGAGCCTGCTGACGCTTGTGCTGCTGGTCGCCCTTTTCGCGCTGACCGTGCGCACCTTTGCATTCTCGCTGTTCACGATCCCGAGCGAGAGCATGATGCCCCGCCTTATGCCTGGCGATACGATCGCGGCGAAGAAATGGCCCTACGGCTATTCGAGCAATTCGCTGCCGTTCGATCTGCCGCTGATCCCGGGCCGCTGGTTCGCGCACCAGCCCCAGCGCGGCGATATCGTGATCTTCAAGCACCCGGTCGACCACACCGATTACGTCAAGCGCGTGATCGGTCTGCCGGGCGACGAGGTGGAACTGCGCGGCGGGTACGTGATCCTCAACGGACAGACGCTCAGCCAGTCGGCCACCGACGATGCGATCGTCCCGGTCACGCCCAACAACCCCTGCGGCTGGGGCGGGCGCGAGGAAGCGCGGCCCGCAGGCGGTGTGGACTGTCGCTACACCCGCAATCGCGAATACCTGCCTTCGGGCGTAAGCTACGATGTGATCGACTACGGAGCGACCGAGCAGGACGACTGGGGCCCGCGCACGGTGCCCGCCGGCACGATGTTCCTGCTGGGCGACAACCGCGACAACTCGATGGACAGCCGCTTCCCCGCAGTGCCCGGCGGCGGCATCGGCTTCGTCAGTCAGGACAAGCTGGTCGGCCAGGCCGGATCGATCCTGTGGTCGACCGACGGTTCGGCCCGGTGGCTCGACCCCGAAAGCTGGTTCGAGGCGCTGCGGGACGAACGGACAGGACAGGCACTGTGATCGGGAGTTTTGCATGAGCGAGTGGGGCAAGACCAGATCCTGGCTCCAGGGTATCGGCTTTGCCGCGCGCGACGAAGCGCTGTGGGTGGAAGCGCTTACGCATGGCAGCCTGGGCGAAAGCCGCGACTATCAGCGGCTGGAATTCCTGGGCGATCGCGTGCTCGGCCTCACGATTGCGGAATGGCTGTTCGAAACGCAGACGGACGCAGCCGAAGGGGCGCTGGCCCAGCGGCTCAACGCGCTGGTCAGCAAGCAGGCCTGCGCTGGGGTGGCGCGCAAGATCGGCGTGCCCGAGCATGTGCGGCTGGGCAGGCAGGCGCGCGACGATGGCGCTGCCGGAAGTGACAATATCCTGGGCGACGTAATGGAATCGCTGCTCGGAGCCCAGATGCGCGAGGCCGGGTTCGACGATGCCAAGACGCTCGTACGGCGGCTATGGGCGGACGCGGTGGAAGGCGATGCCGGGCGCGCGAAACATCCGAAGTCCGCGCTGCAGGAATGGGCGGCGGGCAATCGCCGGCGCCCGCCCGAATACGCGCTGGTCGACCGTTCCGGCCCCGATCACGCCGCACGCTTCACCGTGCGGGTTTCGGTGAGGAACGTCGGCGAGGCAGAGGCGATGGCAAGCAGCAAGCAGGAAGCGGAAACGGCGGCGGCGAAAGCGTTTATGGAGCGCTATGGCTAGCGCGCGCTTGCGCTCGCGCTTCGACACGCTCAGGACGAGCGGGATATGACCGATATAGAAAATTCATCCGCCAAAAGCGGCGAGGAAAAGCAGAAATGCGGCGTGATCGCCGTGCTCGGCGCACCCAATGCGGGCAAGTCCACGCTCGTCAATGCGCTGGTGGGCCAGAAGGTCGCCATCGTCAGCGCCAAGGCGCAGACCACCCGCGCGCGCATGCTGGGCATCGCGCTGCACGAGAGCGACGACGCGAACACACAGATGATCCTGGTCGATACGCCCGGCATCTTCGCGCCCCGCCGCCGCCTCGACCGCGCGATGGTGAATGCGGCGTGGGAAGGCGCGGAAAGCGCGGATGCGGTGCTGCTGCTGGTCGATCCGGTAAAGCAGCGCCGACACGAGCTGGAGCCGCTGCTGGAACAGCTTGCCGGGCGGCCCGAGAAGAAGATCCTGGTCCTCAACAAGGTGGATGTCGCCAAAAAGGAGCCGCTGCTGGCGCTGGCGCAGGAGCTTTCGGGCAAGGTGGAGTTCGCGGAGATATACTTCATTTCCGCGCTGACCGGCGATGGCGTGCCCGAGCTGAAGGACGCGCTGGCGGCCGAAATGCCCGAAGGCGTGTGGATGTATCCCGAAGATCAGGTTTCCGACGCCTCCGAACGCCTGCTCGCCACAGAGATCACGCGCGAACAGCTCTACCGCCAGCTGCACGAGGAGCTGCCCTACGACAGCGCGGTGCGGCCGGAGAAGTATGTAGAGCGCAAGGATGGCAGCGTGGAAATCCACCAGCAGATCGTGGTCGCGCGCGAAAACCAGCGCGCCATCGTGCTGGGCAAGGGCGGCAGCCGGATCAAGGAAATCGGCTCCGCCGCGCGCGAGGAACTGAGCGAATTGCTGGGCCGCAAGGTCCACCTGTTCCTGCACGTCAAGGCGACCGAGAACTGGTCGGAGGACAAGGAAATCTTCGAGGAAATGGGCTTGGACTGGGTGCGCTGATCGCGCTAATCTTCCGACATAACCTTCAGAAGAGAGTCCCGCATGCGCATCACCACCGCCCTTCCCGTCACCCTCGCCGCCTCTCTCGCGTTGAGTGCATGCGCCACCGTTCCCGACGACGGCTCTCCCTCATGCCCCACGGTGAGTCGTGACTGGCAGGCATGGATCAACGCCATGCCTGGGCCAAATGCGCAGCGCACCCTGCACATCACCGGCAGTGTCGACATGCCGACGCCCGGCTATACGGTGGAACTGGTGGGAGGCCCCGCCGACCGGATGCAGCCGCCGGGCCTGCGTTTCCGCATGGAAGTCACGCCGCCCGATGGGCCGGTGACCCAGGTGATCACGCCTACCGAGGTCCGCTATAGCGAACCGACACCCTATTCGCAGATCCGCGAGATCATGATCACCTGCGCGGATCGCCCGGTGGTGGTGATTACCGAAGTGCCGGTGGCGCAGTAGCGTAACGAGGCGGGGACAGGGCGTCCCCGCCGCTATCGGCCAGCTTCGCGGGCAGCCGGAGGGCCGTCCGCGGAGGTCGCCGCTTCCCGTTCCCGCACGGCCTCGGTCGGCGTGACGAATTGCGCACCCTCCGCCTTCAGGAACATGACGATCCGCCTGAACTCTTCCATCCGCGCCGGGTCGTCGACCCAGCTTCGCGGATGGCCCTGGATCACCAGCACCGGCTCATCGCGATGCGCCGCATATCCGGCGCGGAAACTCTCGAAATCGGGGATATGCACCGGGTATTCGATATTGACCGCCGCGATGCGCGGTAGCGGACTCTTGCGCGATGGCGCGGCTTCCTCGCTCGTGTCCTTGTACATCCATACGCGCACATCGTCGCGATCCGCCAGAACACGTGCAGTGTTCGCATCCGTGCTGTTGTAGGGCGCCCCGAACGTCGAGAAAGTAATTCCCAGCACCCGCTCGCCCAGATACTGCGTGCGCGCGATGGCCGCTTGCTGCTCCGCCAGAGAGCGCCCCCTAAATTCGCGGACTTGGGCCGCGCCCTCGCCGCTGCGGCAATGGCAGTAACCATGGTTCCACAGCTCGTGGCCCCGCGCATCGCGGGCAAGCAGCCAGTCCACCGCCTCTTGCCGGGGTTCCTCCAGACCCTCGCCGATCACGCCGATCGTGGCGGTCACATCCTGCGCCTCGAGAAAGCGAAACACCTCTTCCCAGCCCGGGTGAATGCCGCCATCGGCACGAAAATCGTCGAGCTTCAAGACGATGGCGGGGGCCGGGCTGGAACCGGCCTCTTCGACGCCCGTCAGCGATGCGCAAGCCGAGAGCGCGCCGCCCAGAGCAAAGGCCAGCAACCAGCGGATCACCGCCATCCTCCCCCGCTCATGACCGGGCGCACGCCACCCCATGGCACGGGCGCCCGCCATGTCCTCCACGCTCGCTCTCCAGAAGCCCTCTCCTATCGCTTCTTCGCAATCGCAATCTTGTTCTTCTTGGCGAAGTCCCTGGTCGATTCCTCGCTGCGGTTCAGCGCCTTGGCGATCTGCTTGAGGCCTTGCCCCTTCCCGGCCAGCACCTTCAGCTGTCCCGCCTCTTCGCCCGTCCAGGGCTGCTTGTGCCGCTCGAACTTGTCCTTCGCCATCAGTCATCCGCCTTCTTGGTGGCGGCCTTCTTGGCAGGGGCCTTCTTCGCCGCCGGCTTCTTGGCAGCCGCCTTCTTGGCCGGGGCCTTCTTCTTCGCAGGCGCCTTTTTCTTCTTCTTGGCTGGCCCCTTGGCGGCGCGGGCATTGATCAGTTCGATCGCCTGCTCCTCGGTCACGTCCTCTGGCTTCACATCCTTGGGGATGGTCGCGTTGGTCGTGCCGTCGGTGACGTAGGGGCCGTAGCGGCCCGGCATCACCTTCATTTCGGCCTCGGAGGTCGGGTGCTTGCCGAGAACCTTGATCGGCTCCGCCTTGGCGCGCCCGCGGCCACCCTTCTGCGCCGCTTCGGCGAGCAGCGTGACTGCGGCATTCATGCCGGTGTCGAACACATCGGCCGTGCTGGTGAGCCTGGCGTACTTGCCATCGTGCCGCAGGTACGGGCCGTAGCGCCCGATGCTCGCCTCGATATCATTGCCAGTCTCAGGGTGCTGACCGACGATACGCGGGAGCGAGAGCAGCTTGAGCGCCATCTCGAGGTCCAGCTCGCCGATATCCTTGGGGATACTCGCACGCTTGGCTTCCTTGCCCTCGCCCAGCTGCAGGTACGGCCCAAAGCGGCCCGTCTTGCGCTCGACCGGCAGGCCGGTCTCCGGGTCTTCGCCCAGCACCGCATCCTCGGCGACCTCGTCGGCATCCGAGCCGGGCTGCGCGAAGCGGCGGGTGAACTTGCACTCGGGGTAGTTCTCGCACGCGACGAATGCGCCAAAGCGGCCACCGCGCAGGTGCAGGCGGCCCCCGGCGCGCCCTTCCTGATCGCATAGCGGGCAGAAGCGCGGGTCCTTGCCGTCGGCGCGTTCGGGGAACAGGTAGTCCGACAGGAAGGTGTCGAGCACCGCCGTGATGTCCGACGGCTTCTGCTCCATCACCTCGTCGGACTTGGGCTTGAAGTCCTTCCAGAACGCCTCGAGGATCGCCTTCCACTCCGCGCGCCCGCCGGAGACATCGTCGAGCTCTTCCTCCATGCCAGCCGTGAAGTCGTAGGCGACATAGGTGGGGAAGAAGCGTTCGAGGAAGGCGGTCAGTAGGCGGCCCGATTCCTCGGCGAAGAAGCGGTTCTTCTCGATCCGCACATATTCGCGGTCGCGCAGCGTCTGGATGGTCGATGCGTAGGTCGACGGGCGCCCGATGCCGAGCTCCTCCAGCTGCTTGACCAGCGATGCTTCGGAATAGCGCGGCGGCGGCTGGGTGAAGTGCTGGATGGCCTCGACGCTCTTGCGTGCCGGGGCATCGCCTTCGCGCATGTGCGGCAGCAGGCCGCCGTCGTCATCATCCTTGTCGTCGAAGCTTTCCTGATAGACCGCGAGGAAGCCGGGGAACTTCACCACCTGCCCGGTCGCGCGAAGCGAATGCTGCCCGCTGCCCTCGGTCAGGGTGACCGTGGTGCGCTCAAGCTGCGCGGTCGCCATCTGGCTGGCGAGCGCGCGCTTGAAGATCAGGTCGTAAAGGCGCGCCTCGTCGCCCGAACCCGCCTTGTCCTTGCGGAAGTCGGTCGGCCGGATGGCTTCGTGCGCTTCCTGGGCATTCTTGGCTTTGGTCTTGTAAAAGCGCGGTTTTTCCGGGCGATACTCGGCAGAATAGCGATCCGTGATGGCATCGCGGCAGGCGTCGATCGCGCTGCCGTCCATGCTCACGCCATCGGTACGCATGTAGGTGATCGCGCCCGCTTCGTAGAGCGACTGCGCGCACCGCATCGTGTGGCTGGCCGAGAAGCCGAGCTTGCGCGCCGCCTCCTGTTGCAAGGTCGAGGTGGTGAACGGCGGCGCGGGGTTGCGCTTGACCGGCTTGGTCTCGATCCCAGCGACCGTAAAGCGCCCTTCCTCGACCGCCTGCTTGGCGGCCATGGCGGAGGCTTCATCGCCCAGCGTCAGCTTTTCCAGCTTCTTGCCGTCGAGCGTGACCAGCCGCGCTTCGAAGCCCGTACCGTCATGTTCGAACTGCGCAACGATGGACCAGTACTCGTCCGCCTTGAAGGCCTCGATCTCGCGCTCGCGGTCGACGATGATGCGCAGCGCGACCGACTGCACGCGGCCCGCGGACTTCGCACCAGGCAGCTTGCGCCACAACACCGGCGAAAGCGTGAAACCGAACAGGTAGTCGAGCGCGCGGCGCGCCAGATAGGCGTCGATCAGATCCTGGTCGAGCGCGCGCGGCTTCTTCATCGCCTCGGTCACCGCACCCTTGGTGATCGCGTTGAAGGTCACCCGGTCGACATTGGTCGGCAGGGCTTTACGCTTTTTCAGCATGTCCAGCACGTGCCAGCTGATCGCCTCCCCCTCGCGGTCGGGGTCGGTTGCGAGGACGAGGCGGTCGGCGTTCTTGGCGGCGTCGGCGATCGCCTTGACCTGGGAACGCTTGCGCTGGTCGGAATAGATCTCCCAGTCCATCGCGAAATCCTCGTCCGGCCGCACGCTGCCGTCCTTGGGCGGCAGGTCGCGGATGTGCCCGTAGGAGGCGAGAACCTTGAAGTCCTTGCCGAGATATTTCTCGATTGTTTTCGCCTTCGCGGGCGATTCGACGATGACCAGTTGCATAAGAGTGGGGGCGTTCCTTCACGTGTACGTACGCGCGAGAGTGGGAATCGGATACGCCTTTCGTCAAGCGGGCAAGCGCCCGATCGCCGGATTTATTCGAAAACCTCCGCCGTGGCCCCTCCGCTCCGGGCCAGGAGCGAGAAGACTGCCAGGCCTACCGCGGTGCTCAGCACACTGCCGAGGTAGACAAGTGCGTTGCCACCCAGCGCCAGCGGCCATGAAACCGCATCGTGCTCGTCGATGACGAGGAGGAAGGCCAGCGTGCCTGCGATGCTGACAGCAGCGGGGACAAGCATGGCAAGCAGGATGGGCACGACATGCCCGCGCGTCGCATCCCAGCTTTGGCCCATCGCGGTGGAGACATCCATGTCCTCCGCCAGTGCGAAGCCATAGGCGGGCGCCCAGCGCGCCCACAGGTAGAGGCCCGGCACGATGAGCAGCAGAAACCCGGCGCCGATAGCGAGGCCCGTCAGAAACGAGAGGCCGAAATAGGTGCCGAACCCTTTGCTGCCCGTGCGCCCGCCCGGCACCCCTTCGACGATCAGGATCATGGTCAGCGCGAAAGTCGCGCCGATATCGACTGCGAGGATGGCGAAGTCCGCCCCTTCGCCCCAGTGGTTCGTGTCGACCAGCATCGCACCGCCAACCATCAGCGCGAGATAGAGCAGCACGGCCAGCGGCGACGCGAGGATCAGCCGCCAGGCTTCGCCGAAAATCGCTGCGGACTGCGCGGCAAAGGGCATATCCTTGTCCATTCCGGTCCGTCCCTATTCGAACACCTCGGCCACGCTCGTGTCGGCGGGCGCAACGAGATGGAATACCGCGATGCTAAAGGCGAAGCTGACCGCGTTGCCGAAGGCCTCGGTAAACCCCGAGATCGCCGTTGCCAGCCCTAACAGCGGCGAGAAAGTGCCCCCACCGCTGCCCACCCCGGCAAAAGCAACGCCCAGGACGACGCTGCTGAGCACCGCCAGCGCGATCCAGACCACCAGACCCGCGCCGAAGATCGACAGGCCATGCCCGTCGGTCGCTTCCCAGCTCGCGCCCAGGCTGCCGGTAATCCCGTGCTCCCCGGTAAGCACGAAACCATTGGCGGCAGACCAGCGTACCAGCACGACGATGCCGGGAATGACCAGAAACACGAAGCCGATCATCACGCCGATCATTGCCAGGATCGACATGCCGACGAAGCTCCAGAAGCGCGCACCATTGCGCATCGGGCGGCCCGTCGCCGCCATCATCTGCGTCAGCAGCACATAGCTGGCGATCACGAACAGCAGCATGCTGCAGACGCCGAACAGCGCCTCGGGCGCGCTGGAAGTCTGGGTTTCCCACATTGTGTCGGTAAACCGGGCGGAGAAGAAGTTGTCGTCTGCGGAAGCAAGCCCGAAGAGCCCGCCGGCGCCGTTGAACAGGCCCAGAACCACCACATAGGTAATCGCCGCGCGGCCAGCAGCGCCGAGCACCTCCACCGTCTGGCCAAGTATGCCGCTGACGTCTGCTTCGCGTTCCATTCATTCCCCCTGTCCAATCCCCTGCGCCAGCACATATCGCGGCGACCGGACAGAGGAAAGGCTCGCCTTGACCGACCGGCGGAGGGGATCGGCAATCGGGGCAGGCCGACCGGCAGCCGCTAGCTCTCCCGGTCCTGCCCGAAATCCGCGGGCAGGACGCAGCGGCCCGCGTCGTACTGTCCGACGCTGCGGATCACCTCGTCCTTTTCCGGTTCGATCCGGCGACCCGATATCTGGCTGTCGATCACGCGGCGCAGCAACTGGTCGAGCCGGGTGACGAGATAGCAATCGATCGCGGGCGGCGCGTGCGGATTGCCGATGCCGCTGTCGTCGGTGAGGAAGGTATAACGCGACTGCGTAGCCGCCGCCATTGCGCGCATGACGTATTCGGCAAGGTCCGCGACACCCGATGCGCCCACCGGCACGATATGCACGCGATTGGCGCGCAGATGCTCGGCGGCGAGCCAGGCGGTGGGCACGTCTTCGTCATGCGGCGGCGCATCGGCGACGAGCAGGAGGGACTTCACCGCATCCTCGCGCCAGTCCAGATTGGCCGCACGCACCAGAGCCTCCTGCATCGCCTCGGGATAATCTCCGCCGCCACGCGCAAATTGCGCCCCCAGCGTCTGGCGCGCCGCCGCCATGTCGCCTGTGAAGCCCACCGTTCTCGTCACGAAATCATCGCCTTGATCGCGATAGAAGGTGAAACCCACGCGGATGTCGAGCTGCGGGTGGCGTTTGGCCAGCGCGGTTACGATGGATTCGAGCTCCGCCTGGAGGAACCGGATCTCGTCCCCCATCGAGCCGGTGACGTCGATAACCAGCGCAAGGTCGAGCTTCTTCACCGCCTGCGCCTGCTTTTCCCCGGTAATCCGCAGCGTCTGGCCGCCCGGCGCGCCAGAGATCGTCGCGGACCGCCATTCCCCGCCGCTGGCGCGGACCCATACCCTGTCGCTCAGGCGGTCCAGTTCGGGGAAGAACACGGCGCTGCCATCGGCGACCGTGTCGAGTGCGATCGAATTGCCGTCCGCGCAGCGCAGCTCGACCGTCTCGAAGGGCATCGCCCGGCCCGCCCGGTCGCGCACCTCCACGGTGAACAGCCGCGCGGTGTCGAGCACGGGCACCTGCGCTCCGCCCTGCCCCACGTTCGAGCGCGCGACATAGGCGGCGTAGAGTTCGGGGTTGAGAAGATCGTCATGCTCGCCCGCCGTCAGCAATCCGCTCTGCGGACGGGGAAGGCGTGGCCCCGGCGGCATGGGGGCCGAGGATTCGGCGCTTTCCCCGCCACCGGAGTCCGAAGCCGTCACCGCTCGTGCAGCCGACCCGTCGGTGCGCCCCTCACTGACCGACCCGGTGACCACGATGCTTCCCGCGTCGTCTGCCGAGGAGAGGGACGGAGGCGGAGGCGGCGGGGGCGGCGGAGGGGGTGGAGGCGGCGGAGGCGGTGGAGGGGGCGGCGGTGCCGACGGAGGCGGCGGGCTGGAGCCTGGTGCGACCGCCCTCGCCATCTCGGCCGGCTCTTCTGCCGAAGTGAGCGGGCCGGGCCGCTGCTCGGGCACAGGCTCGGTCCCGAGGTCGGGCAACGGAGCGGGCGTGCGGCAGTAGCCATCTTTCGCGCTCGCACCCGTCGCGGCGGGGGCTTCCCGCGCGAGCGCCGGTGCGGCGAACGGAGCTGGAGCCAGCATGGCAATACCGCAAAGAAGTCCTACAGATCTGCGCATCGATTTTCCCCTCATCACCCCTGGAGCAAAAACCTGAATGTCACCCGAAGTCCTGAACCGGCAATGAGCGGTCTATCACCCGCCCGCCAGCGATACCTTGCCCCCGGCATGCCGATCGAGCCGTCCGGCGATCTCCAGTTCCAGCAGCGCCAGTTGCACCGCCGCTGCGCTCGTCCCCGACTGGCGGATGAGCTCGTCGACCGAGACCGGCGCGCTGGTGAGCAGACTTTCGATATCGGCAGGCTCCACCTGCGCCATATCCTCGGGCACGGCTTCGTATGCGCCTGACGGTTCGCGGAATGTGCTGCGCGGCGAGCCGTCGAAACTGCTGAGCAGTTCGACCACGTCCGATGGCTCCTGCACCAGGACGGCCCCCTCACGGATCAGGTGGTTGCATCCGTGACTGCGCGCGTCGAGCGGGCTGCCGGGGATCGCCATCCCCTCCCGCCCGTATTCGCCTGCCAGCCGCGCGGTGATGAGGCTGCCCGACTTGACCGCCGCCTCCACCACCAGCGTGCCCAGCGCCAGCCCTGCGATGATCCGGTTGCGGCTGGGGAAGTGGCTGCCACGCGGCTCGGTGCCCGGGGGCTGCTCGGCGATCAGCAGGCCTTCGCTTGCGATCCGCTCCTGCAACTCGGCATGCTGCGGGGGATAAGCGATCTCGATCCCGCTCGCGATCACGCCGATGGTGCGTGGAAAAGCGCCCTCATGCGCCGCCCCGTCGATCCCGCGTGCGAGTCCGGAGACCACGACGAAGCCTTCTGCGGACAGTGCCGATGCAAACTCGCGCGCCAGCTTCACCGCCGCCGCACTGGCGTTGCGCGCGCCGACCATCGCGACCACAGGCTTGCTGGCAAGCGCGAGGTCGCCCTTGTAGGTAATGATCGGCGGCGCACCGTCGCATTGGGCGAGCGCTTGCGGATAATCCGGCTGGTCGTGGAACAGGTAGCGCGCGCCGTGCCGCTTCACCGCATCGACCTCACGCCGCACGGCGTCTTCGCGCGCCAGCTGGTAATGCCCGCCGCCCTTCCTGGCGATGCCCGGCAAGGCCTCGACCGCCGCCTCCCCACTGCCATAGCGGGCGAGCAACTGCGCGAAACTGACGGGGCCGATGCGCGGGGAACGCAGCAGGCGGATGCGCGCGAACGCCTCTGCCTGCGACAGCGCGCTCATTTCCTGGCGCCGACCCTGGGTTCCTCGCCCTTCACCAGCCGCCCGATATTCGCGCGGTGGAGCCACAGGACCAGCGCCGCGATCAGCGCGAGGACCGGGACGAGGGCCTCGTACTCGAGGACAGCGGCGGCAATGGCAGCGCACACGACCGCGGCCATCCCTGCAAGCGAGCTGATCCGCAACCCGCCGAGCACACCCAGCCAGACGATCGCGTAGGTCAGGCCCAGCGGCCAGGCGAGCCCGAAGCATACGCCCGCATTGGTCGCCACACCCTTGCCGCCCTTGAATTTCAGCCAGACCGGGAAGCAGTGGCCGATCACCGCGAACAGCGCAGCGGCAGGCACGGGCCCGAGGGCCGCGGCGGGCATCGTATCGGGCTGGTCGAACAGCGCGCGTGCGATCAGCACCGGGGCAAGCCCCTTCGCCAGATCGAGCAGCAGCGTTGCCGCCGCCAGCTTCTTGCTGCCGGTGCGCAGAACATTCGTGGCGCCGATATTGCCGCTGCCCTGCGCACGCACATCGCCCAGCCCCGCCGCGCGGGTGAGCAGGTAGCCGAAGGGAATCGAGCCGAGGAGGTAGCCGATCAGCGCGGCGAGTAACGTGTCCATGCCTGCTCCCATAGCCCGGTCAGGCCGCATGTCGAAGTCTCGTGTGGCCAATTGCGCCCGGATTGGTGCGAGTACCAGCAGACCGTACCTTGCGCGCCGCGACGCTGCGGGTAAGCCTCTATCGCATGAACGGGCGGCAAACCGATGCTCAGGACGCGGCAATCGCGCGGCTGACCGCGAAGGAGCGCGAGTGCCTGCGACTGTGGCTCGAGCACAAGACCGCGAAGGAAATAGCGCTCGACCTCGGGATTTCACATCACGCGGTCGAGAAGCGGCTGAAGATGGCACGTGCCAAGCTGGACGTGGCGACATCGCTCGAAGCGGCGCGGGTTCTTGCTCAGGCCGAGGGGTACGACCGGCCCGTAACCGGTCCGCCGGACCTTCCGCCGCCGGTCGTTCCGCACAAAGCCTGGCAACTCCCGACCATCATTCTTGGAGTTGTTGCCATGATCTTCACTCTCGTTCTCGCGCTCGCTCTTGCCCCCGCGAACCCGTCTGCCGACACAAGCGATATTGCCGACCAGAACGGTGAAATCGTACTCGAAGGCAATTCGGAAAAGATCTTCGACGAGTTGGATAAGGACGATAGCGGCTTTCTGGAGCTGCCCGAATCTCCCTTCGTCACTCTGCTTTTTCAGGACCGCAATCCTGCGGGCGAGAGCGGCGCAGAAAAAGCGATCGTTTTCGATGACCTCAAGCCCGGCGAGGCCATGACCGGCACCGCAATTTTCGGCGACGCCACCGACCCTGAGCAGCTCGCCGAGTTCTACGAAGCGGCCGATACCGACGGCGACGGGCGCATTTCCTTCCGCGAGTACTACAATTGGCAACGGGTACAGCTGGCGGAACTCGGCATCGAATTCTCCAGCGTGCTGAAGATCCAGCAGCCTTCGGAGAATTGATCGCGCCCGATTGACCCAAATTGCGCGCGGGGCCATGCCGCCTCGGCATGAATCCCGCCGCCCCCATCCTCATCTTCGACTCCGGTGTCGGCGGGCTCACCATCCTCGCCGATATGCGCAAGCTGCTGCCCGATGCGCCGGTGATCTACGCCGCCGATTTTGCAGGCCTGCCCTACGGGACCAAGAGCGAGGCGGAGGTGGCCGCGCGGGTGTGCGGCCTGCTGGGCCGCATGGCGGAGAGGTACCAGCCGCGCCTGATCTGCATCGCCTGCAACACCGCCAGCACCATTGCGCTGGGCATGGTGCGCGATGTGCTCGAAATCCCGATCGTCGGCACCGTCCCCGCGATCAAGCCCGCCGCCGCGTCGACCAAGACGGGCGTCATCGCACTGCTCGGCACCGCAGCCACAATCCGCCAGCCTTATGTCGACCGGTTGGAGCGCGAATTTGCCTGGGACAAGACGCTTGTCAGGTACGCCGCACCCGGCCTCGTCGCAGCGGCCGAAGCCAAACTGCGCGGCGAGGTGGTCGACCGCGCCGTAGCCGATGCAGTTGCCCAGCTCCTGGAAGACCGATGGAGCGAACGGATCGACACGCTGGTGCTCGCCTGCACGCACTTCCCGCTCCTCTCCGAAGAATTGCGTGCAGTGTTCGGCGAAGACGTGAGACTGGTCGACGGCGCGAAAGGGATCGCCCGGCGCATAGCCTCGCTGACCGAGGGACAGCAATTTGTGCGCGAAACCAGCGATTTCGCCGTCGCGACGGGGAATGGGGAAAGCCTGGCCGCCCTCGCCCCCATGCTCGAACGCCATGGACTCATGCGCGTTACGCAATTCTGATTGCAAAATATCCTCCGCCTTTGCGAATCACTCGCAAAGATCGCGCTGGAATCTGCCGTTTTTGCAGCCTAAACGGGCTCGCACTGTGACCAATTACAGCCATATATTCGACCGGGCGATCGATCGCCTGCACGAGGAAGGCCGGTACCGCGTCTTCATCGATATCCTGCGCAACAAGGGTGCCTACCCCAATGCGCGCTGCTTCCATGGCCATAACGGCCCGAAGCCGATCACCGTGTGGTGCTCCAACGACTATCTCGCGATGGGCCAGCACCCCAAGGTGACCGAAGCGATGGAGGAGGCGCTGCACGATGTCGGCGCGGGTTCGGGCGGCACGCGCAATATCGGCGGCAACACGCACTATCATATCGAGCTCGAGGCAGAGCTGGCCGACCTGCACGGCAAGGAAGCCGCGCTGATCTTCACCAGCGGCTACGTGTCGAACGATGCGACGCTCTCCACCCTGGCGAAGCTGCTGCCGGGCTGCGTGATCTTCTCCGACGAGCTCAACCACGCCAGCATGATCGCCGGCATCCGCAATTCGGGTTGCGCCAAGCGCGTGTTCCGGCACAACGACCTCGACCATCTCGAGGAACTGCTTGCCGCCGAAGAGCCCGACACGCCCAAGGTGATCGCCTTCGAAAGCGTCTATTCGATGGATGGCGATGTCGCTCCGCTGCACGCGATCTGCGACCTGGCCGAGAAGTACAACGCGCTGACCTATTGCGACGAGGTCCACGCGGTCGGCATGTACGGCGCGCGTGGCGGCGGGATCTCCGAACGCGACGAGGCTTCGCACCGGATCGACATCCTGGAAGGCACGATGGGCAAGGCTTTCGGCGTGATGGGCGGCTATATCGCCGCGGACAAGCGGATCGTGGATTGCATCCGCAGCTACGCGCCCGGCTTCATCTTCACCACCTCGCTCTCGCCGGTGCTGGTCGCAGGCGTGCTCGCCTCGGTCAAGCACCTCAAGAACAGCAGCGAGGAACGCGACGCGCAGCAGGCTGCCGCCGCGCTGCTCAAGCAGTTGATGCGCGATGCCGGGCTGCCGGTGATGGATTCCACCACGCATATCGTCCCGCTGATGGTAGGCGACCCGGTGAAGGCGAAGCGGATCAGCGACATCCTGCTCGCCGAATACGGCGTCTACGTCCAGCCGATCAACTTCCCGACCGTGCCGCGCGGCACCGAACGCCTGCGCTTCACCCCCGGCCCCGCGCACACCGAGGACATGATGCGCGAACTGGTCGATGCGCTGAGCGAGATCTGGGACCGGCTTGAGCTGGAGCTGCGGCAGGCGGCGTAGCCCGCACAAATCGGCCCCTTTGCGGAACCGAGCGGCTTCTGGACCGCTTGCCCAGCATGGCAGAGATAACAAAAGCAAAGCCCGGAACCCTCACCGATTTCGGCGACGGGTTCCGTCACATCCGCGGATCGTTCAAACTGGGCGGCGTGCTGGACCTCGGCACGCATTGTGCGCTGGTCGAGCTGCCAGACGGGCGCTTCGTCTTCCTCGACAGCTATACGCTCGACGATGATCTGAAGGCCGAGGTCGATGCGCTGACCGACAATGGCAGAAAAGTCGCTGCGATCGTGAACCTGCATCCCTTCCACACGCTGCACAGCGAATGGATGGCCAAGACGTACCCGGACGCGAAGCTCTACGGCACGAAGCGCCATCACGAGAAGTTTCCCGACCTCAAGTGGGAAAGCGGGCACTGCGAGGCGGGCGCGCTCGACGGGCTGTTCGGCGACGCGCTCGACTTCTCCATCCCGGAAGGCGTGCAGATGGTGTGCGAGGACGAGAACGTGCATTTCTCCTCCGTACTCGCTTTTCACAAGCCCAGCGGTACGATCTTCGTCGATGACACGCTGTCGTGCATCAAGGCGCCCTTCCCGCTCTCGCTGCTGCCAATTTCCGGCAAGCTGGCCTTCCACCCCACGCTGGCCAAGGCGCTGGAACCCAACCCCCATGCCGCCGACGCCTTCCGCGAATGGGCCATTCACATGGGGCAGGACTGGGCCGACGCCCGCCGCGTGGCGACCGCGCACAACGCCACCATGGAGCTGAACGCCGGCGAATTTCCCGAAAAAGTGGGCGCGGCGCTCGGCAGGATCTCTAAGATACTCGAGAAGCACCGCACGGTGCCACGCAGCGCTGAGTAGAACGCGAGGGGGGAGCCGTGCCAGGGCGCGCGCTCTTCCCCGCAGGTCACCCGCGAGAAGGGGCGCAGGTTCGTCAATGTCTCAGAACTCCTCCGACCAGACCTATGACGAGGTCGTCACAGGCCGCCGCTCCATCCGTGGCTTCCTGGACAGGCCGGTGCCGCGCGCCCTGATCGAGGAGGTGATCGTCCTCGCCACCCGTGCGCCCTCATCCTACAACAACCAGTGCTGGAACTTCACGGTCGTCACCGGCGAACCGCTGGCCGCGATCCGGGAAGGCAACACCGAAGGAATCCTCGCAGGACAGCCGGACAGCCGCGAGTTCCGACGGCACGATCACACGCCCGACAGCCACCGCGCCCGGCAGGTCGCCGTCGCCAAGCAGCTGTTCGGCGCGATGGGGATCGAGCGGGAGGACAAGGCCGGAAGGCAGGACTGGATGATGCGCGGCTTTCGCCAGTTCGACGCGCCCGTCTCCATCGTCGTCACCTATGACCGCGAGATACTGGGCAGCGACATTGCGCCCTTCGATTGCGGTGCGGTGACCAACGCGCTGGTCAACGCCGCATGGTCGCGCGGGCTGGGGTGCGTCATCAACTCGCAGGGCATCATGCAAAGCCCGGTGGTCCGCGAACACGCGCAGATCCCGGAGGATCAGGTGATCATGATCTGCGTTGCGATGGGCTGGCCGGACCCGGACTTCCCGGCGAATGCCGTCATCTCGGAGCGCAAGCCACTGGACGAAACGGCCCGCTTCATCGGCTTCGATGACTGAGCGCGGAGGCCTGGCGCCGGGCGCGAGCCGGGGCCGGTCTTCGAACCGATAGACCAACGTGCGCACCAATTGCATTTTCAGCCGGGGGTAGCGATAAGAACTGCATGGACAAGCAATTACCGGCGGTCGCGTGGGATGCGGAGAGCGACCGTTCTTACAGTATCGCCAATCCGAAACCTGCCCAGTGGGTCCGACAGCTGGTCGAGACGAGCCCGATCGCATCGGTCGTTTCCGACCCGCGCCTGCAGGACAATCCCATCGTCGCGGTCAACCAGGCCTTTATCGAATTGACCGAATACGGGCCGGACGAAATCCTCGGCCGCAACTGCCGCTTCCTGGCGGGCGAAGGCACCGAGCCGTGGCTGACCGAGAAAATCCGGTCGGGCGTGCGCGAGAAGAAGCCGGTGCTCGTCGAAATTCTCAACTACAAGAAAAGCGGCGCGCCCTTCCGGAACGCCGTGCTTGTCGCCCCGATCTACGACGAGGCGAACGAACTGCTCTATTTTCTCGGCAGTCAGGTGGAGATCGATTGCGACGAGCCGCAGCTTGCCGCCAGCCGCCGCGAACGCGCCTCCGCGATGCTGCAGACGCTGTCTCCGCGCCAGTTCGAAGTGACCCGGATGGTCGCCAGCGGGCTGCTGAACAAGCAGATTGCCGCCGCGCTCGGGCTGTCGGAAAAGACGGTGAAGATGCACCGCAAGCTGGTGATGGAAAAGCTGGAGCTGCGCACCTCGGCCGATCTGATCCGGGTTGCGGTCGAAGCCGGGATCTAGTGCCCGCGCTACGGGCTTGAGGGCCTAGGGCGAAGGTCCATGTTCCGGTGCGCCGGCCGCGCCCCTATCTCAAGGCTGCCACGCGGCTGGCCCGTCCATCGTACCAGCTGTCCCGCCTCCGCCTCGGACGTGCCGCCGTGTGGCAACCTCTTGAGACCCCGCATTCGTCGACCAACCCGTCGATCCGCAACGCACGCCGATCCATCGCCGATAGCAATGCGGACGCCGCACGCTACATAGGCGCGATGCACTTCCTGCAATCGACATGGCTGCGCCAGAACACCCCGCTGGTGGGCGTGGGAGCAATCCTGCTGCTGGCCTTCGCCGGGCTGGCCATCGCAGGCGTCCTGCAGTCCGGGCCGCATACCCCTGTCGCGCAGGTGGAACCGCTTTCCCCCACCCCTCTCCCCGTCGAGGCGTTGCCCGCCAGCGGGGAGGATGCGGATACGATCCAGTCCGAGCTGGAGCCCGGCGATGCGCAGGCGCTCAACGCCGCGGTCGCGATAGTGGAGGAAGGCCCCGGCACCGCGCCGCCCTTCCGCTTTTCGGGCAACGGCGCAGACCGGGCGCGGGCGCGCGACTGCCTCGCCCTGGCAGCAATGGCAGAGGCGGGCTACGGCGATGCGGACCAGCGCGCGGTGATGCAGGTGATCCTCAACCGCACACGCCACCCCGGTTTCGCCAACACGGTGTGCGGCGTGGTCTATCAGGGATCGCATCGCCCCACCGGCTGCCAGTTCACCTTCACCTGCGACGGGTCGCTGGCCCGCACCTACCCGCAGGCGCAGTGGCGCGCCGCGCGCGAAAGGGCCGAAGAAGCGCTGGGCGGACGGGTCGAGGCGGCGGTCGGCAACGCGACCCATTACCACGCCAACTACGTATACCCCTGGTGGAGCGACCAGCTGGACAAGATTGCGGTCGTGGGCCCGCACCTGTTCTTCCGCTGGCGCGGCTTCTGGGGCAGCACGCAGGCCCTGTCGGCCGCCTATCGCGGCGGAGAGCCCGATCCGATGGCGCTGCGCACGGTGGCGCAGGCGGTCGATCGCCCGATGGGTGAACTGCCCAGCCTGGTCGCCGACGATGCAGCAGTGCGCAGCATCACGGCCGAGACGGTCGGCAGGAGTGCGCGCGAGGCAGGCGAAGAACGGCAGAGACAGTCGAGCACGCCCCAACCCTCCGGCCCGGGACCCGGCGCGCACTTCGTGCTCGTGGGATCGGGCGACGACCCCGGTGCGATCGTTGCGCGCGCACGGGACCTGTGTCCGGGAGAGCGTTTCTGCCAGGTCTATGGGTGGAGCGAGGCAGGGGCGATCCCCTCCGAACTTCCGCTGACCAACGATGCGCGGCGCCAGTTGCGCTTCAGCTATCTCGCGCCGCGCAACGGCAATCCGGAAGCGATCTATTTCGACTGTCGCCTGTTCGCCCAGCCGGCAGAGGGCCGGTGCATGCCCTCCGCCCGGCCGTGATCGACGCAATTTGCGGGAGAGCGCGCGCCCTCCCGCATCGGTGCGCCTAGGCAGTCTGCGCGCTGACCTGCTTCGCGCACCGGTCCACCCAGTCGCGGACCTGAGGCCCGGCAGGCAGCGCATCGCCGAACCACTGGAACGGAGAGCTGAGCAGCATATCCGCCGCGCTGAACCGCTCGCCCAGCAGCCAGGGGCCTTTGCGTAGCGGGGTGGCCAGCGTCTCCAGCATGCGTTCGATGTCGCCCAGGCCGTCGGTAACGACCGGATGTTCGATATCCGCCCATTTCAGGATCAGCAGCGGCTCCATCACGCCCTGGTAATAGGCCAGCCACGAAAGGTACGCGCCGCGCCCGGCCTCGCCCGCCAGCGGGCCCAGCTTGGCCTGCGGGTACTTGTCGGTCAGGTAGAGCATGATCGCCCCGCGCTCGCGCACATGCTCGTCCCCATCGACGAGATATGGCACCTTCTTTTCCGGGTGTGGATTGCCCGGGTCCTGCGCGCCCGAGCCGTCCTGCCGGCGGATCGTGACCTCGCGAATATCGGCATCCACGCCGAGCATGCGGACCAGATCGACCACCGTATCGGAGCGCGACTGGGGCGAGTGATAGAGCGTTAGCATGTGCTTTTTCCTTTCCGTTTGCGGTGGCGCAGGGATATGCCCACCCTCCTGACAGAAAGAGGCAGTAGCGATGGCGCGGCAGGACAGACTGATGCGGTTGCTCGCCGCGCTCCGGCGGCTGCCCTCGCCCGTCACCGCGCAGCGCCTCGCGGCGGAAACCGAGATTTCGGTACGCCAGCTGTATCGGGATATCGCCACACTGCGCGCAGGCGGCGTGCTGATCGATGGAGCGGCAGGCTATGGCTACACGCTGACCGAAGACCCCGCCCTGCCCCCGCAAAGCTTCTCCCGCCTCGAAACCGAAGCGCTGATGCTGGCGGTGGGCAGCCTCGACCAGCTGGGTGACGAGCGCCTTGCCCGGGCAGGCCGCGATGCTCTCGCGCGCATTATCGCCACCCTGCCAGACCGGCAGGCCCGCCAGTCCATGCACGCGATCATGCGATCCTGGCGGATGCCCGCAGAGCGCCCGGAGATCGCGGTCGATGTCGACATGCTGCGGCAGGCCTGCTGGGACGAGACCAGCGTTATCATCGCCTATCGTGACCGGCAGGAGCGCCGCAGCGAGCGCGAGATCCTGCCGCTGGGCCTGTCATACAGCCCGACAACGCTGATGCTGGTCGGCTGGTGCCTGCTGCGCGAAGACTACCGCACCTTCGAAGTTGCACGGATGGATGCGCTTCACATGGGAGCGACATCGTTCCGCCCGCGCCGCGTGGAGCTGCTGCGCCGCTACCAGGCGATGCGCATGGCAGAATGGGAAGCGCAGAAAGCGGCGGAGAAACAGGAGGCGGGGCGGCAGGCCGTCAACGACCCGCCGCCACCAAATCTCAGCGCAGATTGACCACGTTGTCCTTCTCGGGAAGTACGCGGCGACCATCGTACATGCTCTGCATCGGGGCGTCCTCCACCACGATCTGCAGCGTCGCGCCAAAGCCGTTGAAATCGGTCTTCATCGCGGCGCCATAGGCGCCCAGCATGCCAACCTCGATGAAATCGCCTGCCTTGATGTCGGCCGGAAGCGCGAAGGGGCCTTCCATGAAGTCCGCATCGTCGCAGGTCGGGCCGTAGAGCGCGAAATCCTCGGCCGTCGCGGCCTCCTCATGATCCAGCGCCTTGACCGGGAATTTCCATCCCAGATGCGCGGCATCGTACAGCGCGCCATAGGCGCCGTCGTTGATGAACAGTTCGTTCCCGCGGCGCTTCTCCACCTTGGCCAGCAGCGAGGAATATTCCGCGCACAGCGCACGGCCCGGTTCGCACCACAACTCGGAAGAGTAGGAAATCGGCAGTGATTCCGCCGCGCGGAAGATCACGTCGAAATAGTCTTCCAGCGGCGGCGGCTCCATGCCCGGATACAGGCTGGGAAACCCGCCGCCCACGTCGATGATGTCGATCACCACACTGGACGAGGCAATGGCGGCGCGCACGCGCTCGATTGCCTGGACATAGGCGAACGGAGTCATCGCCTGGCTGCCCACATGGAAGCACACGCCCAGCCAGTCGCAGTGCTGGCGGGCCTGCTGCAGCAGCACTGGAGCGTCGATCAGGTCGGCGCCGAACTTGCTGGCGAGCGAAAGCTCGGAAAACTCGCTGGAGACGCGCAGGCGCACCAGCAGCTTCAGATCCTTCGCCGGCTTGCCATCGGGGGCGCAGCAGGCGTCCACGATCTTGGCCAGTTCCTCCTCGCTGTCGAGGCTGAAGGTGCGGCAGCCATGCTGATGGTAGGCTTCGGCAATCGCGCTCTTCGGCTTGACCGGGTGCATGAAGCACAGTTCCGCGTCCGGCAAGATCGAGCGTACCAGCCGCACCTCGGCGATCGAGGCGACGTCGTAATGGGTAATCCCGTTGTCCCACAGGATGCGGATGAGATCGGGCGAAGGATTCGCCTTCACCGCATAGAGGGAGCGCCCGCGAAAGCCGTCCGCAAAGAAACGCGCGGCACGCGCCGCGGCGTGCGGACGGTTGAGAATGACCGGTTCGTCGGGCGCGAGGGCTTCGACTACGGATCGAGCGTCAGGATAAGTGGCCAATTCAAGGGACCCCCAAAACGGTGAAGTTTCAGACAAGGGCTGCCTTGCGGTTCGAGTCCCCTTGGGGCAGCGGATGCGCGCAAATAGGCGTTCCGCGTGAGCATGCAAGAGAAATCGTCAGGTGCAGCATTTTGTGAATCAACGCTGCCAGGATCAGCGGTTCCGAGATTTATGGGAAAGCGCCCGCTCAGTTCCCCGCGACACGATCTCGCAGATGCTGCGCGACGTGTTTGTATTGCAGCTCGAAGGTGACGAGCTGGCGCTGCAGATAGGCAGGGGAAACGCCGCCGCCTAGCCTGAGATAACGGCGGTACACGATGGTTTTCTGGGGCCCCAAGGTGACAACCTTGATCCCCGAAAAGCCCCGATTGGCGTCGAGCAGGATCGCGTCGGACAGCCCCGACAATTCGGTGTCCGGGCGTAGCATCATGATGGCGGTACAACGATTGTCCGGCCCACGATCGCATTGCTCCAGTTTCACGAAGAAGGCCGGGTCCTCTCCGCCCTGAACGCGCAGGGTCCGTGTCTCCTCGACGGCAGCGAGCACGCGGTACCCAGCCGATTCGAGAAAGCTAAGCAGCTCGGGCAACGTAAGCGAGGCGACTTGCCGGGCCGATTGCGAGGGTCCGTGATCCTGCGCCGCCAGCGGTACCGGCAGAGCGACCGCCAGGCCGAGCGCCATCATTGCTTTCACCCAACGTATCATGTCCCCTCCCCTCGCATTTCCGCAGGTCAGCTCAGCCGATTGCGAAATTCCTCGTAACCGAAGCGCTTCACGCAATCGAGCGCGTCGGTCTCGCTGTCCCACAACCAGATCGATGGCAGCGGAACGCCGTTGAACGTGTTGGTCTTCACCATCGAATAATGCGCCTGGTCGAGGAAGGCGATGCGCTGCCCCGGCTCGTTCGGCACAGGCAGGGAATACTCACCGACAACATCCCCCGCGAGGCAAGAGGGCCCGCCAAGGCGCACCGGCGGCTCGCCCGCCTTCTCGTGCAGCATGGCCGGGCGATAGGGCGCTTCGATCACATCGGGCATGTGACAGGTGGCCGAGATATCGGTGATGGCGAAAGGGCCGTCGTTCTCTCCGGTGTCGAGGATCGTGCCGACAAGGATGCCCGCATCCAGCGCAACCGCCTCCCCGGGTTCGAGGTAGATTTCCGCGCCGGTATCGTCCTTCGCGTCGCGCAGGAACTCGATCAGCTCCTCGCGCGCGTAATCCGCCCGCGTAATGTGGTGCCCGCCGCCCATGTTGATCCACTTGAGCTGGCCGAACCACGGCTCGATCGCGTCGAACACCTTGTCCCACGTGCGATGCAGCGGCTCGAAGCCCTGTTCGCACAGGTTGTGGAAGTGGATGCCCTCCACCCCCTCCATATGCTCCTCGGTCAGCTGGCTGAGCGGGAAGCCGAGGCGGCTGCCGGGGCTGGAAGGATCGTAGCGCGGAACCTCGCCGGTGGGCACCTGCGGATTGATCCTGAGGCCGACGTCGAACGCCCCGCCGCTTGCCCTCGCCTGTTCCAGAATCAGCGCGGCGCGCTGCATCTGGCCGGGCGAATTGAAGATCACATGGTCGGAAAGCCGCGCGACCTCCTCCAACTCGTCGGGCTTGTAGGCGGCGCAATAGGTGCTGATCTCGCCATCGTAGAATTCCGAGGCGAGCCGCGCTTCCCACAGGCCGGAAGTGCATACGCCATCCAGATACTCGCCGATGATCGGCGCGGTGCTCCACATGGAGAACGCCTTGAGCGCGCTGAGCATCTTGATCTCCGCCTCGTCGCGGATTTCGGCCAGGATGCGGCAGTTCTCGCGCAGCTTCGCCGCGTCGACCACGAAGGCGGGCGTCTCGACACGGTTGAGATCGAATTGGGCGAAGGCGCCCGGGTCGCCGGCTTTAGTTTCCATGGTCAGCGCTTCTCCAGTATCCGCGAGGCTTGTGCAATCGCCGGATCGCTCCTGCTGGCAACGACCGGAAACCCGAATGCAATCCTGCACATAGTCTGAAAATCTCCGGCCACTCCGCTCTTTGGCCTGTCCAGGGCACCCGCCCTGGAAAGTCCCAACGTTTACGGGCGATCCAGCGCAGCTTGAAAAGAGGCCTGCGTGGTGTCGTCGAAACAGACGAAGAGAATCCGGTCGAGATCGCCGTCGTGCCGGGCCATTTCTTCGCGCACCGTCGCCACGGCAATGGGGGCTGCCCGATCGATCGGGAACCCGTAGATACCCGTCGAAATTGCGGGAAAGGCAACGCTGCGCACGCCGTTCTTCCGCGCCACCTCCAGCGAGTTGCGATAGCACTGGGCAAGCAATTCGGGTTCGCCATTATCGCCGCCGCTCCAGACCGGGCCGACGGTGTGGATGACATGCCTTGCGGGCAGATCGTATCCCTCGGTGATCTTGGCCTGCCCGGTCTCACAGCCGCCAAGCGCCCGACACTCGTCCAGCAGTCCCGTGCCCGCCGCCCGGTGGATCGCGCCGTCGACGCCGCCCCCGCCCAGCAGGGAGGAGTTGGCGGCGTTGACGATCGCGTCGACATCCAGCCTGGTGATGTCGCCGCGATGGATTTCGAGCACGGCAGCCATCCTCAGAAGCCGACCGGCCCGTCCAGCTCCTTCACGTTCCACGGCAGGCCGTGTTCGTTCAGCATGTCCATGAAGGGATCGGGATCGAACTGCTCCATATTGAACACGCCGTCGCCGTCCCACGTGCCTTGCACCATCATAGCGCTGCCGATCATCGCGGGCACGCCGGTGGTGTAGCTGACGGCCTGGTTGCCGGTTTCCTCGTAGGCAGCTTCGTGGCTGCAGATGTTGTTGATGTAGAACGTCTTTTCACCGCTGCCGTCGAGCGCTTCGCCGGTTGCGATCACGCCGATATTGGTCTTGCCCTTGGTGGTTTCGCCCAGGCTTTCGGGTTTGGGAAGCACGGCGGCAAGGAACTGCAGAGGGATGATGTCGCGGCCCTGGTACTTGACCGGCTCGATGCTGGTCATGCCCACCGCCTGCAGCACGCTCAGGTGCTTGATGTACTCGTCGCCGAAGGTCATCCAGAAGCGCGCACGCTCCAGCTCGGGGACGAACTTGGCGAGGCTTTCGAGCTCCTCGTGATACATCATGTAGGCGTTCTTGGGGCCGACTTCCTCGAAGTCGAACTCGGTCTTCACCTGCATCGCGGGCGTTTCGACCCACTCGCCGTTTTCCCAATGGCGCGCGGGCGCGGTCACTTCGCGGATGTTGATTTCCGGGTTGAAGTTGGTGGCGAAGGCCTGCCCGTGATCGCCGCCATTGCAATCGAGAATGTCGAGCTGGCGGATCGTCTTCAGCTTGTGCTTCTTCAGCCACATCGTGAACACGCTGGTCACGCCCGGATCGAAGCCCGAGCCGAGCAGCGCGGTCAGGCCCTTCTCCTTGAAGCGGTCGTGATAGGCCCACTGCCAGTGATATTCGAACTTCGCCTCGTCCTTGGGCTCGTAGTTCGCGGTGTCGAGGTAATCCACGCCCGCCTCCAAACAGGCATCCATGATCGGCAGGTCCTGGTAGGGCAGCGCCAGATTGACCACCAGCGAAGGGCCGATCTTCCTGATCAGGTTGATCATCGCGGGGACTTCCTCGGCGTCGATCTCGTAGGTCGAGATGTCCACGCCGGTACGGTCCTTCACCGATGCGGCAATCGCATCGCACTTGGCTTTAGTGCGACTGGCAAGGTGGATGTCGCTGAAGATATCCTTGTTCATCGCCATCTTGTGGACGCAGACCGAGCTAACGCCCCCTGCCCCGATCACCAGTACCTTCGACATGCTTGTTCTCCGTATTCGAATCCTTGCGCGCGCCTTTAGCCAAACGATGGCGCGGGTCCAAACGATCCGAAATCGCGAAGGCAATCGGCGCTTTCCTAATCGGGGCGCGAGAGACTATCGGGGAAGCATGAGCATCCGCCCGCCTGTCCTGCCCTCCCTCACCACGCCCACCCCCCGGCCGACCGGTTTTTCGGGCCCTGGACACTGTGTCAGGTGTGTCAGGAAGCGGCTGCCTTGACCCGCCAGCCGACCCGCGAAGGCGTGATCGCCGCAGCGCAGAGCATCGCGGACATCCTGCCGCCAACGCCGCTGCTGCCGGTGGAGATCGGCGGGAAGCAATGCTGGGTAAAGGCAGAAAGCCTGCAACCCGTGGGCGCTTTCAAGATCAGGGGCGGCTGGTGGCGGCTATCCAACCTGTCCCAAGACGAACGCAAACGCGGCGTGGTCGCGGTGTCCAGCGGCAACCACGCGCAGGGTGTGGCGTGGGCGGCGCGCAAGCTGGGTATCAAGGCCGCCATCGTGATGCCGCGCAATGCGCCCAAGGTGAAGCTTGAAGCGACAGAAGCGCTGGGCGCCGAAATCATCCTCTACGATCGTCCCGGCGAGGACCGCGACGAAGTTGCAGAGCGAGAGATCGAGAAACGCGGTGCGGTGCTGGTTCACGCCTTTGCCGATCCGTGGGTGATCGAAGGACAAGGCTCTGCGGGCATCGAAGCAACCGAACAGCTCGGCAGGCAGCCGTCCCTGATGCTCGCCTGCTGCGGAGGTGGCGGTTTGACCGCCGGGCTCACCCTCGCCTGTCCCGACAGCAAGGTCGTGCCGGTCGAGCCTTTCGGGTGGGACATGGTCGGGCAGGCGCTGGCGAAGGGCGAGATCGTGCAGGTCGCGCCCGATGCGCCGGATACGATCTGCGACGCACTCCAGCCGACCGCGACCAAGGCGATCAACCTCGCCGTGCTACAAGGTCGCGCAGGCCCGGGCGTCACCGTGACCGATGACGAAGTGCGCGAGGCGCAGCGCTTCGCCTTCGCGCGGCTGGGCCTGGTGGTGGAGCCCGGTGGCGCGGCAGCCCTTGCGGCAGCCCTTGCCGGTAAGCTAGCGCTGGAAAACGATACGGTTATCATGCTGACGGGCCGCAATGTCGATCCTGCAGCCTATGCCGCCACCATCGATCCGCGCTGACCCCCGGCGCATCACAGACGAAGTACGCAACCGGAGATACCCCCATCATGCCGCAAGGCGAAGCCCACATCATCGACCGTTCGGTCGTCCGCAAGAGTTCGGGCCTGAAGGACACGCTGCTCGACAAGGCCTTCGCAACCGCGTTTCGCGGGCTGGTCTACGCGCAGATCTGGGAAGACCCGGTGGTGGACATGGAAGGCCTCCAGATCGACGAGAGCAGCCGCGTGCTGTGTATCGCCAGCGGCAGCTGCAACGCCCTGAGCTATCTCACCGCCAACCCCGAGGCGATCACCGCGGTCGATCTCAACCGCGCGCATATCGCGCTGGGTCGCCTGAAGATCGCAGCGATCAACGCGCTGCCCAATTACGACCTGTTCCGCCGCTTCTTCGCGCATTCGGACTACAAGGAGAATGTGGCGATCTACAAGGATCGCATCGCGCCGCTGCTGGACGATGAGAGCCGCAAGTACTGGGAAGGCCGCGACATTCGCGGGCGTCGCCGGATCACGCAGTTCCAGCGCGGCATCTACAAGCAGGGCCTGCTGGGCAACTTCATCGGCATGGCCCACCTGTTCGCCAAGCTGTACGGCGTGGACCTGCGCAAGGTGCTCGAAGCGCCCACGGTGGAAGAACAGCGCGCCATCTTCGAAAGCGAGCTGGCGCCGGTGTTCGACAAGAAGTTCGTCCGCTGGGTGACCAACCAGCCCGCCTCGCTGTTCGGCCTCGGCATTCCGCCTGCGCAATACGACGCGCTGGCCGGCGACGAGAAGATGGCCGAAGTGCTGCGCAAGCGGCTGGAAAAGCTGGCCTGCGATTTCGACGTGAAGGACAACTACTTCGCGTGGCAGGCCTTCAACCGTGGCTACTCGAAGGACGAGGACGCGCCGCTGCCCCCGTATTTGCAGCGCGAGAACTACCAGAACCTGCGCGAACGCGTTGCGAAGCTGAGCGTGCAGCGCGCCAACCTGTCCGAATTCCTCTCTTCCCAGCCAGCGATGAGCCTTGACCGCTATGTCTTCCTCGACGCGCAGGACTGGATGGACGATCACCAGCTGACCAATCTGTGGCGCGAAGTCACGCGCACCGCCCGAACGGGGGCGCGGGTGCTCTTCCGCACGGCAGCCGAACCCAGCCTGCTTCCGGGCCGCGTGCCGAACGAAATCCTCGATCAGTGGACCTACCACGAAGACCTCTCGAAGGATCTGACGCAGCGCGACCGCAGCTCGATCTACGGCGGCGTGCACCTCTACGAGCTGAAGTGATGGCACCGGCGGGGGAGAAACACGATCACGCGGCGCTGATGGATTCGATCTATCGCGGGCAGAAATACATCTACGATGTGACGCGCAAGTACTACCTGTTCGGGCGCGACGACCTGATCCGGGGTCTCGAATGCGAAGCAGGCGATGCGGTGCTGGAAATCGCCTGCGGGACAGGGCGCAACCTTGCCAAGGTGCAGCAGGCCTATCCGGGCACGAAGCTGTTCGGGATCGATATCTCCGCCGAAATGCTCAAGAGCGCGGCCGGAAAGCTTGGCACCAGCGCGATTCTCGCGCCGGCCGATGCGCGCCAGTTCGATGCGCGCGCGATGCTGGGCCGGCCGACCTTCGAACGGGTGATCCTGTCCTATTCGGTATCCATGATACCCGACTGGGAACGCGCGATGCGCCATGCGGCGACTCTGGTTGCGCCGGGGGGGTCGCTGCACGTGGTCGATTTCGGCAGCTACAGCGCGCGCGACACGCTGGGCGCCCGCATCCTGAAGTGGTGGCTGAAGCAGTTCCACGTTTCGCCCCGGCTGAACCTGCCGGACGTTGCGGCAGAGATCGGCGCACAGCCCGGCTGGCGACGCGAAGGGCGCGACGGGATGGGCGGTTACTACCGGCTGGAGCGGCTGTACCGCGAAGCCGGGGCAACGGATTGACAGGCCCGCTGCCCAGCGCCACGCTTGGCGCAAAATTTCAGGGGGAATGAATGCAGGCTCAAATGCTCGCTCCGGGCGCGGTGCTCGTCGCATGGTCGCTGGTGATGCTGATCTGGATGGCGCTCACGCGCTTTCCCGCAATGGCGAAAATCAGCGACAAGCTGAAGGGTGCCAAGCGCGGCGGCCGCGGGCAGGATCTGGAAGGGGTCATCCCGGACAAGGTCAACTGGAAGGCGCATAACTACGCGCATCTGATGGAACAGCCTACGCTGTTCTACGCCACCATCGTGATCCTCGCGATCCTCGCCCCCAGCCCGCTCGCAATCCTGCTTGCGTGGATCTACGTGGGCCTGCGGATCGTCCATTCGATCTGGCAGGCGACAGTCAACATCGTGACGGTTCGCTTTCTTCTGTTTATCGCCTCGACTCTCGCGCTGATCGCCCTCGCGATCATGGCCCTCATTGCAACTCTCGGAGCGCCCTCATGATCGGCATGACCATCCTGCAACCCGTCGTCGCGCTGATGATCTGGACTATGATCGTATGGGCATGGATGTACGCGGCGCGCATTCCGGCGATGCAGGCGAGCAAGGATATCGACACCAGGAACCTGCATGGCGGCACGGGCAAGGATCTCGACGGCGTGCTGCCCGACCGGGTGCAGTGGAAAGCGCACAACTACAACCACCTGCACGAACAGCCGACCGTGTTCTACGCGGTCGCCATCGTGCTGGCGATCATCGGCGCGGGCGACGGGGTCCCTGCCCTGCTGGCCTGGATCTATACCGGTCTGCGCGTGATCCACACGATCGTGCAGGTCACGGCAAACAAGGTGATGGTCCGCTTCGTCCTGTTCGCAGTTTCCAGCGTGGTGCTGATCGCGCTGATCGGCATCGCGGCGGCGCGGGTGTTTGGCTGAGCTGCTACTCGGCCGCTTCGACGGCCGGTAGCTCTTCCTTCGCAAAGTCCATCGTCGCCAGGAACCGCTCCGCATCGAGCGCGGCCATGCAGCCGGTGCCCGCCGCCGTCACCGCCTGGCGATAGGTGTGGTCCATCACGTCGCCGCACGCGAACACGCCGGGAATCTCGGTCTTGGGCGTGCCGGGCTCGACCAGCAGGTAGCCGCTGTCGTCGGTCGGCAGCTGGTCCTTGAACAGCTCGGTCGCCGGAGCATGGCCGATCGCCACGAACGCACCGTCGACCTCCAGCGTGCTCTCCTCGCCAGTCACGGTGTCCTTCAGGACGAGGTGGTGCAGCGAACCATTGTCGCCCGCCTCGAACCGCTCCACGGTCTTGTTCCACAAGGGCGTGATCTTGTCCGAGGCAAACAGCCGCTCCTGCAGGATCTTCTCGGACCGCAGCTCGTCCCGGCGGTGGATCAGCGTCACATCGTCCGAATGGTTGGTGAGGTAGAGCGCTTCCTCGACCGCGGTGTTGCCGCCGCCGATCACCGCGACCTTCTTGCCACGGTAGAAGAACCCGTCGCACGTTGCGCAGGCGGACACGCCCTTGCCGCCCAGTTCCTGCTCGCCCGGCACGCCCAGCCACTTGGCCGAGGCACCGGTCGCGATCACCACGGTGTCGCCGATATACTCGTCGCCGCTGTCGCCCACCGCGCGGAACGGAGGGCCATTCTTGAGGTCGATCTCGACAATCGTGTCCCAGTGCATTTTCGTGCCCACATGCTCCGCCTGCGCGCGCATCTGCTCCATCAGCCAGGGGCCCTGGATCACGTCGGCGAAGCCAGGGTAGTTCTCGACATCGGTGGTGATTGTCAGCTGGCCGCCGGGTTGCAGGCCCTGGACCATGACCGGCTCCAGCATGGCGCGCGCGCCATAGATGGCGGCGCTGTAGCCTGCCGGGCCGGAACCGATAATGAGCATCTTGGTGCGGTGCGTCGCCATATGCGCCACGTCTCCTGTCCGTCTAAAGTCTTGCGTCCAATATGGGGGCCGAGGCCCGCAGAGTCACGCCACGAAGCGCGACTGAAGCCGGTCGCGCAGCGCGTCGTCCACACCAATCGCTTGCGCCAGGAACGCGTCGAGCGAACCCCATTCGCCATCGACCACCTCCATAAAGCGGTCGAAATAGGCCTCGCGCACCTGCATCAACTCGTTCACCGCATCGCGCGGCAGCGGGCCGAGCCGTTCCTCGATCCCCGGAAGCGACTGCCGCTCCAGAATCTCATAGGTGGGCGCGTCATTGGTGCGCAGGAATTCGGTGAGCATGTCGGCGCGCGACACGCCCAGGATGTGATGGAGCAGCGCAGCGGCAATGCCCGTGCGGTCCTTGCCCGCAAAGCAATGGACCAGGCTTGCCCCGTCCCTCTCCGCAAGCGCCCGCAGATATTGCCCGAAAATCGCCTGCATCGCCTTGTTCCCCGGCATGCGGGTATAGACCTTGAGCATGCGCCCGTGCGCGGCCTCGGCGGTGAGCTCCAGCGGCTGGTCGGGCTCGTGCGGGGGGCGCGAGCTGGTCTCGCCATCGTAGAACACCACTTCCCCATCCCACAGGTCCGGGCGGCGGCAGGGATGGCGTTCACGTTCCGCGTTGCCGCGCAGGTCGATCACCGTGCGGATGCCCAGCTCGGCCACGGTCGCCAGATCGCTCTCGCTCGCCTCGACATGCTGGCCAGAACGATAGAGCAGCCCGGAGACCACCCTGCCCCCACCCCGCGTGGGGTAGCCGCCGTAATCGCGGAAATTGTGGATGCCGTCGGTTGCGTAGAAGGTGGGAGAAGTCGCGCTCATGCAAGTTCGGTGGCAGGGCGAACCCGTCCGCGCAAGCACGCGACGCAAGATTTGCGGTTCTCCGGTGGCTGGGGCAAGGCTGCGCAAACAGAATCAACCCGCCGGGGGGAGAGGCCAAGAATGTCCGAAGAAAACGCACTGCTGGTCGAACACGTGGGCAAGGTGGTGAAGATCACGCTCAACCGGCCCGAGCGGATGAACGCCGTCACACCCGGCATGTTCGACGATCTGCGCGAGATTCTGGACGGCCTCGATACCGCGAAGACGCGCGCAATGGTCATCACCGGGGCCGGTCGCGCGTTCTGCGCGGGTGCCGATATCAGCGGCAGGGGATCGGGGACTGGCGGCAAACCAGGCGACACCTCGCGCAGCTCGCTCGAAAACCACTATAACCCCGGTATGCTCGCGCTGATGGAGGCCGACATTCCGGTCATCACCGCGGTCAATGGCGCGGCGGCGGGAATCGGTGCGACGCTCGCGCTGTCGGGCGACCTGATCGTGGCGGGCAAGTCGGCCTATTTCCTGCAGGCCTTCGTCAATATCGGGCTCGTCCCGGACGGGGGCGGGACTTGGATTCTCCCCAAGGTCATGGGCCTGCCGCGTGCCATGGAGGCCATGCTGCTCGGCGAGCGGCTGCCTGCCGAGGATGCGTTCGCAATGGGCGCGATCAATCGCTGCGTCGAGGACGACAAGGTTCTCGAAGAAGCGATGGCCCTCGCCGAGCGGCTGGCAAGCGGGCCCACAGTGGCAATAGGCCAGATCCGCAAGCTGGCCCGCAATGCCCAAGGCAGCAGCCTGGCGGATGCGATGCAGGCGGAGGCGGAAGCTCAACAGATCGCGGGCAACACGCAGGATTTCATGATCGGCGCGCAGGCCTTCGCCACCAAGACGAAAGCCGAATTCAAGGGGAAGTAGCGCCGCCTACTTCGCCGCAAGGCCGAGGATACCGCGCGCCTGCTTCAGGTGCGGGATATCCACCATTTCGCCATCGAGTTGCAGCGCACCCGAACCCGGGTTGTCCTCGAACAGGGCGACGATCCGGCGTGCGCGGTCCAGCTCTTCGTCGGAGGGTGTGAAGGCGCGATTGATCGGTTCGACCTGCGCGGGGTGGATACACATCATCCCGCGAAAACCCACCTTGCGTGCATCTTCGGGAACCCGCTTCATCCGCTCTTCATCGCGGAAATTGGGATCGATCGTCTCGATCGGTGCGATCCCGGCCGCGTGAGCCCCGGCCAGGCATAGCGTGCGGGCCAGCGCGAAGGGCTCCAGCAGATTGCCGTCCTCGTCCCGATTGGCGGATGCGCCAAAGGCTGCCGCAAGGTCTTCCGCGCCCCAGGTGAGTGCGTCGAGCCGGGGAACGCCTGCGTAATCGCCCAGCCGGAACAGCGCGGGCGCGGTTTCGGTGGCGACGGCAATCAGGCGGATCGATCCGGGCTCGATACCCGCAGACGCCTCCAGCGCGGTGAGGTAATGCCCCAGAAGACGCACCTCGTCCGGGGTCGCCTTGGGCAGCATGATGCCGTCGGGTCGGTGAGGCACCACCGCGACCAGATCGCGCAGCGCGTCGGACGTATCCATCGGATTGACCCGGACCCAGAGCGGCTTCGCGCGGTCCGCTTGCCCGAGCGCGCCTGCCACATGATCGCGCGCATCGGGCTTGGCGCTCTCGGCGACGGAGTCTTCCAGATCGAGGATGATGAGATCCGCTTCGCCACCAAGCGCCTTTTCCAGCTTTCGCGGGCTGTCCCCCGGCACGAACAGGAGGGAACGGGCGGCCCATGGCTGGATGTTGCGGCCCGCGTCGGCGGAATGCGTCGCGGGGTTTTGCGGATCATGTGTCATGGCCAGCGCCCTACCCCGGTCTGCCATGCGCTGCCAGAGGCAGCCTCAATCGAGACGACAGCGAACGGAAATATTGCGCGCGATCGCTTTGCGCTGCCCGGCACGCCGCCCCTCTGTTGACGACCAGTCCACCGTATAATCGATCGATTCGTAAATGGTCGAACGCGGCGTCCATGCATCAGCACAAGCCATCCGTGCGGCCATTTCAACCTTTGCTGCGAGTTCCCGCCGTGCCTTGTCGGCATCTGCAAGATACTCGGTCTCCACCCCGTTGCGGACCTCAACCAGAACCGCCCTTTCGGCCTGCTGGGCCTGGCCGGCCCCCGCCGCCAACGAAGCAATGCCCAAGGCCACTGCCAGTCTCGCTGCCATTTCCCTACTCCCCCTGACGCGACGTTCTCCGGACGCCGCGCAACGGAAGGTCGCAAGTTCGCCGAAATCCGTCAAGCGGATGAGGAAGGCTGGCCGGATTCGGGATCGGACAGCGGGAGACCGCGCGCTTCTGCCAGATCGAGGCGCGTGTCGATGTCTTTCAAGGCGATGGGGTTCTCAGGCGCGATGCTCCTGGCCCCCGGTGCCCGCGCAAGCGATTGCGCCCCGCCCTGCCCGTCGAGGCTGGCCAGTGATGCAAAGTCCGCCCGCGCAAATCCCGCAGGTACACCGCTCGATCCGTCCGGATAGCGGGAAAAGAGGGTTTCTTGCGCCTGGGCGAGCGTCCGCAGGTGTGACGCGTCCACGAAAGGCATATCCGCCAGCATCACCACAAGGCGCGTGGCGGGCCCGCACGCTTCAACGGCCGCGCGGATGGAGGTCGCCATGCCCCGGTCAGCGTCGGGATTGGCGATCGTGGTCCACCCTTCCCGCGCGAACGCCGCCTGCATCCCGTCGCGGCAGATGAGGAGACGACGCTGGAACCCTGCCCGCTCGGCCGCGCGCGCGGCGTGATGCCACAGCGGATCGCCCGCCAGCTGAGCGGTCAGCTTGTCGCCATCGAACCGGCGAGAACGCCCCGCTGCCAGAAGCGCGACCGCGATCGACGGGTCAGGCATCAGGCCGCAGGTCCTCGTATTCGCCGACAATTTCGCTCAGGGCAGAGAGCGCCAGGGTCTGGGCCGTTCGGCAGGCTGGAAGCGTGCCGACAGGGCTGCGAATGCGGGCAATGCTCTGCTCGGGAACTCCCTTCGCAGCCAGCGCATCGGCCCGCGCCTCTCGTGCAGTATGGCCACCTTGCGCGCCGATATAGAACGCCGGGCTCTCCACAGCCTCCTCCAGCAGCGCAAGCTCCCACTCGTGGTCGTGGAACAGCAGCAGTACGGCCGTCCATCGATCGGCGGGCGCAAGGCCGCTGCCCCGGCCGAGCGAAAGGGCATCCTTCGCAACAGCATCGCTTGCCAACCCGAGGGCGTCAGCCAGATCGCGAATGGCGGCAAGCTCCGCGCCCTCGCCAAACACGCGCAGTTTGAGGCCCGGGATGAAGGCGCGCCGCGTCATCATCGCGTTGGCAGGGAGCATCAGCGATGCGGGCTCCCGCCTTTCAAGCTGGTCGAGGGTATCGCGGCACGCCTTGCGGTCCGGTGCCGGGTCGAGCAGAATGTCCAGCCCGCCCCCGCAGGGCAGGCGGAAATCGATCTTGGACGATCCCGCGCCGTAACGGACCACGGCAGGCTCGCCGATCTCACTCAGATCGCTGACCAATTGGCGTTCAAGACAGGTATCGGCCAGGTCCCCCACAACCGAACCATCGGGCAAAACTGCCAGCTGCGCACCGAGCCGACGGGAAAAACTGCCGTCTATCCCGACGATGGTACACAGGCCGACATCGGGTTGGCATGCGGCAGCCAGCGCCCGGTGGTCCTCATCCGCGAGATGGCCAGCAGTCACGCGGCGCGCCTGCCGATGGCCGACCCGTTGCGAGACGCACCGATGCGCGAATGATGTCTGTGCACAGTTGGCATGGGCTCCCCGACCTTGAGATCAGACAACCATCGACTGTCCGCGATGTGCCCGGCGGGTCCGCTCCAAAGCCGAGGCCGGCCCTGCAAGCAGTCAGGAAGCCTCGATCCCGCGCATGCCGGCCGAGGCGGCCACTTCGCGGTTCGACTGCCCCGAGAGCGAACGCTGGGCAGCAATGACCGGCAGCAGCACGGCCAGCACGCATGCGATCCAGAAGATCGCCACGAAAGGCGCGGTGTTGCCCAGCACCAGGCGCGCAACCAGCGTCAGAACCAGCGCCGCGGGTACGCCAGCAACCAGCCCCCACCACGCAGCGCGCAGCCGGGTGGACGCTTTGCCGCGCCGTTCCCGCTTGTCGAGCCAGATGAAGGTCCCGGTCGCGACCACCACGCTCAGCGCAATCCCGAAAAGGATATAGGCGATCTTGACCGGAAGGCCGCCGTAATTCCCGAAATGCAGGTTGTAGGTCGACGCCGAAAGCTGCTGGCCTACCGTGCCGTCGGCCAAGCCTACCGTGCCGTGAAAATCGCCAGCTGCATCGAAGGCATAGTATTCGCCGAAAATGAGCCGCCGTGGGTGTTCCGCGATGATCTGCATGTGCTGCCCGGCCGTGCCCGGATCATGCAGGATCACGTAGTAGGGCTCCACCTCCGGATACTCGCGCTCCATAAAGGCGAGCGCGGGCGCGGCGTTCGGAATCCCGGCTGGCGAGGAATCGCCTTCGGGCTCATCGCCGAAGATCGGCGCCAATGCAGCCTCGCTGTCTCCGCCGTACCCGGCGGCAGCAAGCCCCCCGCCGGAGACATAGAACAGACCGATCATCGCGCCGGTCAGCGAAATCGCGAGCGCGAAGGGCAAGGTCCACACCGCCAGCCGGTTGTGCCAGTCCATCGTCGCGACATCGTCGGCCCTCCGCGCGCGCAGCCGGAACGCATCGCGGAAGATGCGCGGATGCGCGACGACGCCCGAGACGGCAAGCGCGACGATCATCGCGCCGAACAGGCCGACCAGCGTCATTCCGTAAAGCGCGGGCAGGTTGAGGCGATAATGCAGGGCCAGCAGGAATTCGGCCCAGGCATTTTCTTCCGGCGCCACGACTTCGCCCTGCGCGTCGACATGAACCGCCTGCGTATCGGTGGTGATGGTGGTGCGCGGCAAATCTGCGGTCGGCAGGTGGACGTAGAGATGCGTGGTGCTCGGCCCGTCGCTCTCACTTTCGAGCACGTTCTCGATCGCGCGCTGCACGGCTGCCGGTTCGATCTGCGACATTTCGGGCGCGTCGAGCTGCTCGACCCGCTGCCACTCCTCGTACAGCACGATAGCCGTACCCGTGACGCAAATGAGGTAGAGCAGCGCGCAGCACACCAGCCCCAGCGCGGAGTGCGCGGAGATCGCCTTGCGCACGGTTTCCTTGGCGAAAGCGAAGCTCATACCGTGGTCCCCTGGAACATGAGGAAGGGTGCCGCAAGCGCTGCGATACCGAGTACCCAGGCGAACTGATCCGCGCGGCGCGACATCATCAGCAGGGCAAAGGCGAGCACGGGCCAGGCAATCGGCACCGTCGCCAGAACGGCGACGTTGGCATCGGCCTCCGCGCCGCCGCCGAACAGGATCAGAGCGCGGATTGCCAAAGCGAACAACAGGCTCGCACCCAGCGCAAGCGGTCCGGCGACCGTGAAGGTCAGCAGGCCGGAACGGCTGCGCGGCTTTATCTCATTCGCTCCGCGATGCGCGGTGCGGGGTGCCTTTCGAGGCCCTCTGTTGACCGGCTTGCATGCCGCAACGGCGAGTGCCGCGAGAGCGGCGGCACCGATTACGAGTACGGTCACCGCAATGCCCCACTCGCCCGCGGCCCGGTCGGCCAGAGCAAGCCCGACCAGCAATGCTCCCCATCCGGCAAGGTTCAGCGGGGTCGAGCGCGTAGCCCGACCCCACGACATCCGGAGCACCGCCACGCCCGTCAGGGCAAACACGGCAGCCAGCCACATGAGGAGCCCTGCATCCATCAGAACGCGACGGTCAGCGAGCCGTTGATGCTGCGCTTTTCGCCGGGGAAACAGTCGCCGCGCACCAGGCAGACGGCAAAATATTCCTCGTTGGTCACGTTACGTGCCGTTACCCGCAGGGAGAACCGGTCGAAATCGTAGCCCAGCGAGAGATCGCCCACGGTCCGGCCATCCACCCGATAGGTCAGCAGATTGTTGGTGAGCGCCGAGATGCCGTTGCTTTCGTTACCGCCGACATAGCGCACGCCGCCACCGAAGCTGAGGCCGTCCAGCGCGCCGCCGAAATTGTACAGCGCGAACAGCGATGCCTGCCAGTCGGAGATCGAGGTGAGCGGCAGGCCGTTCGGGTCTTCCGCATCGAGATAGCTCACATTCCCGTCCAGCCGCAGGCCGCCGATCAGGGCATTGGCCTCGGCTTCGATCCCGCGGACCTTGGAGACGCCTTCCTGCTGGCTGTCACCACCGACAAGCGAATTGGGGTTCGGCAGGTTGGACACCTCGATATCGAAGGCGGAGACCGTCACCAGCGCGTTGACGCCGGGCGGCTGCCACTTGATGCCACCTTCGTACTGGCGGCCTTCCTGCGGCAGGAGCTGCCGGTTGGTGACGGTATCGATGCCCACCACCGGCTCGAAGCTCTCGGCGTAGCTCACATAGGGAGAGATCCCTGCCGGTCCACGCCAGAGCACGCCGAAGCTGAGGCTGGTCGCATCATCCTTCTGCGTCGCGCCGTTCTCCACGCGATTGGTCACATCGTCGAACCGCACGCCTGCCGTGGCAACGAGCGAACCCAGGCTCATCTGATCGGAGATGTAGTAGCCAGTCGAGTCGACGTAGTTGCGCGGACCGTTGCCCTGCAACTGGCGCACCTGCTCCACGGTCGGCGCGCCGGCATAGGTCGGGTTGAACACGTTGAGCGTGTCAGGCGCGAACGGAGAAGCCGTATCGGAATTCAGATAAGCCGTGTCGGAATCGGTAAAAACGTCCTGCCGCTGCACGCCGACCAGAAGCTCGTGATCGATCGGGCCGGTGGAGAATTCGCCGCGCAGGCGCGCATCGATGGCCAGTTGCTCGCTGCGGTTGTCGGCGAGGTAGAAGGCCCATGAGCCATCGCCGTTGGCATCGATCCGGGGCACGCCATTGCCCTGGAAAGCGATCCAGGCCTGGCGATAATCTGCCTGGGAATCGACATAGCGGCCGACCGCCTCGATCGAGAACGCATCGCTCAACTGCTGTTCGAACAGCAGTGTGAGAGCAAAGCTCTCCGTGTTGTAAGCGTTGAAATCGGGTGCGCCCATATATTCGTACGGGTCGATCTCCTGCCCGCCGGGGCCGGGAAGCAGAGTGCCGGTCACTGGGAGGAACTGGTGCGCGGTATCCGAATCCTGATCGGAGTAATTGGCCAGAATAGTGAATTCGGTTCCCCTGGCGGGGCGCAGGGTGAGCGCGGGCGCGATCACCAGCTTGTCGTCGTTCACTTCGTCGATCTGCGTGTCGGCGTCGCGCAGAATACCGACAAAGCGGAACTGCGCCTTGTCCTCGGCGCCGGGGATGGCGATGTTGATGTCGGTCGCGATCTGCTTGCGGTCGAAGCTGCCGTAATCGAACCGGACCTCGCCTTCGGTCACGCCGTGGGGCCGCTTGGTCACCACGTTGATGATGCCGCCCGGCGACCCCGCGCCATAGAGCACAGAGGCCGGTCCCTTGAGCACCTCGACCTGCTCCAGCGTATAGATGTCCTGCCGCGTCGTGTTGTAGAAGCCGAATAGGTACTGCAGGTTATCGCGGTATTCCGGTGCATCCAGTCCGCGAACCTGCGCGAAATCGCCGCGGGTGGAGAAGCCGAAGGGCTCTGCCGTCACGCCCGCCGAATAGGTCAGCGCGTCGTCCAGCGACTGGGCGCCCTTCTCCTCGAAATCCTGTTCCGTCTCGATGGAGATCGAGCGCGCCGTCTCGACGATCGGCGTGTCGGACTTGGTCGCGCCGAAATCTGTCAGCGACCCGGTGACGACGATCGTCGGGTCTTCGGCACCCCCGACGGGATCACCGGTTTCGGCGCCCGCTTCAAGATCGACGGTCTGTGCAAGGGCCGGCGTGGACAGGATCAATGCGAGGGTTGCCGACGTTGCGGCGAGAATCGGTTTCAAGGTTGCATCCCTAATTTGCGTGTTCGGCGCGCTGCTACTGCGAATGGTTTTCAGTTGCAAGCGCTGCAAACGGATCATTGTGCCTGCCACGCCCGAGAGAGGAATTCGCGGGCATGCTGGCGCCATCGCGCGACCGACGACGCCTGATCTCGGGCGGCGGGACGAACTCACGCGCGGGCCGCGAAAAATAATTCGCAAGCCAAAGCGGCAATAATCGGGTAAGGGGCCCAAACCTCGCCGAACGCAGAGCGTTTGACGATTCCCGATTTCCGCGCCGCTGATAGCAACGTCCAGCCGCCTGGGCTGCCCGGCGCGCGTGCATTGATTCCCAAGGCTATGACATGAATTTTTCCGAACTGCCCAGCACCCTGCAAAGCGCGCTGACCGAACGTGGCTACTCCGAACCGACGGACGTGCAAGCCGCCGTGCTCCAACCCGAAGCACATGGCCGCGATCTCGTGGTCTCCGCGCAAACAGGCTCGGGCAAGACGGTCGCCTTCGGGTTGGCTTTCGCGCGCCAGCTGCTCGACGATAGTGGGAAGGTGCCCTTCCCTGCCGCGCCCCTCGCCCTCGTCATCACCCCCACCCGCGAACTTGCGTTGCAGGTCAGCCGGGAGCTTTCCTGGCTCTACGCGAAGGCGGGCGGCCGCGTTGCGACCTGTGTGGGCGGGATGAACCCGTCGCAGGAGCGCAACGCCCTCCGCTCGGGCGCGACCATCGTGGTAGGCACTCCGGGCCGCCTGCGCGACCATCTGGAACGCGGTGCGCTCGACCTTTCGGCTCTGAAGGCGGCCACGCTCGACGAGGCGGACGAGATGCTCGACATGGGCTTCCGCGAAGAGCTGGAGACGATCCTCGATGCGACGCCCGAAGGACGCCGCACGCTGCTGTTCTCCGCCACCATGCCCAAGCCGATCGAGGCGCTGGCCCGTCGGTACCAGAGCAACGCCCTGCGCATTTCGACGGTCAGCGCCGATCGCGGCCATGGCGACATTTCCTACGAAGCAGTCGTGATCTCGCCCCCGGAAGTTGAGAACGCGGTGGTCAACCTGCTGCGCTATCACGAAGCGGAAACCGCCATCCTTTTCTGCGGGACGCGCGAGAAAGTCCGTCACCTGCACGCAACCTTGCAGGAGCGCGGCTTCGCGGTCGTCTCTCTCTCGGGCGAGAATTCGCAGTCGGAACGCAATCAGGCCTTGCAAGCGCTACGCGACCGGCGTGCACGGGTATGCGTCGCCACTGATGTCGCGGCGCGCGGCATCGACCTGCCGACACTCAGCCTCGTGGTCCATGTCGAGATTCCGCGCGATGCGGAGACGCTGCAGCACCGCTCGGGCCGCACGGGTCGTGCCGGGCGCAAGGGCACCGCAGTGCTGGTCGTTCCGTTTTCCCGCCGTCGCCGCGTGGAACAGATGCTCCGCAACGCGAAAATCGACGCCAAGTGGACAGATGCGCCCGACCGCGAGGCGATCCGGGCCAAAGACCGCGACCGCCTTATGCAGACCCTGCTGACCGCGGTCGAGCCTGACGAAGAGGACAGCGATCTGGTCGACGCTCTGCTCGCACAGCGCAGCCCCCGCGAACTGGCCGCCATGCTCGTCGCCTCTCACCGCGCCAAGATGCCCGAACCCGAAGATCTGATCGCGAATACGCCGGAGGCACGACGCGCGGCAAAGGCCGAAAAGCATCGCCCGGGGTTCGAGGATACGGTCTGGTTCAGGATGGACATCGGCCGCCGCCGCAACGCCGACCCGCGCTGGATTCTGCCGCTGCTGTGCCGCCGCGGGCACATTACGCGCAACGAAGTCGGCGCGATCCGGATCGGCCCGGACGAGACCTACTTCCAGATTCCGCGCGCAATAGCAGACAAGTTCTCCGATGCGCTCGCCCGCACCGCAGGCGACGGCAACGATGGTGACGACGTCCGGATCGAGGCGTCGGCCACCGGCCCGCGAGACACCGCTCGCGCTAACCGCAAGGGCCCGCCGCAGGGACGCCGCAACGGCAAACCGAAACCCCACCGCAAGAACAACGACGCTACAGTGCGCCCGGGCCCCAAGGGCAAGGGACCGCCGCACAAGGTGAAAGGCAAGAACCGGTAGGTTTTGGGCGGAGTGCCCCTTCGCCAGGGGCATGGCTCGCGCCGAAACCGGGTCTGGGGCGCGACTACATTACCGGGCTGCCTGCCCACTCGTCGGCGGCCGCCCAGATGCGCTCCACCACCGGGCGGGTATTGTTGCGCGACTTGAACAGCTTGATTTCGAATTCGGTCTGCCACGGTCCGGGAATCTGCCGCAGTTCGGAATCGCTGCCGTGTCCGATGACGGTCGATTCTGGCAACCACGCTATCCCCAGGCCGAAGGACGCCGCCGTACGGACGCTCTCTGCCAGGGTGGCGCGATACCGCGTTTGCAAACGCTGGCGGAATGGCGCGCCCTGGATCAGCTGTTTGACAAGGTACGACATCATCGCGGTTCCCGAATAGCCGACATAAGGGATTGGCGGCCCGTCTACGCTGTCCAGCAGGGGGTCCTCAATACTCGGGTGGGCGAAGGGCAAAAGCCGGTCGCGCCCGATAACCTTCTGCTCGAACGCGCTCGAATCGATCTCCTGCGAACCGGAGGGCAGCGCGTAGCTGATGAAGAAATCGGTTCGCTGCTCGGCCAGGGAGGAAAGATACTCCTCTACCGTGCGGGTCTCGGCGACGACCGACACCGCAAATGGCCCGATCATCCGGTTCAGCTTCGAGACGAGCGAAGGGACGAAATACAGTGCCAGTGTGTGGAGCGAGGCGATGGTGACTTCGTCCCGCGTTTCGCGCGAGAGCGCTTCGGCCTGAATCCGGGCTTCATATGCCTGGCCGATGATCCCGCGCGCGACGGTGACGAATTCCGCCCCCGCAGCAGTCAGACGAATGGGATGTTTGGAGCGGTCCAGCAGTTCCGCCCCGGCCCATAATTCGAGCGACTTGATGCGCCGGCTGAGCGCGGACTGCGTGACGTGCCGACGCTCTGCCGCACGCGCAAAGTGTCCCTCTTCGGCAACACAAACGAGATCCTCTAGCCATCTGAGATGCATAAGATCGACGCTTATCAGCGTCTTGCGTTTTTGTCATCGCGAATGGAAAATTTCGAATTTGCGCCGCGCGATATGCCCCGGCCTTATTGCGCGTAACGGAATGACAAACTGCAACGCACCAAGTGCTCGAAAGTTTCGTCCGGTTTCAAAAAATCGATCAGGATCAATTGGGGGGTCGAATGAAAAATTTGTTGCTCGTTACGTCGTGCACGGGAGCACTGGCGATCGCACTGGCGCCTGGGGCCGCATATGCCCAGGATACCGGATCGCAGGATGAACCTGCGACGCTCCCGGTTGCCGCCGATCAGCAGACTGCTTCGGAAGACAACGTCATCACGGTGACCGGTTCGCGCATCCGGCGCTCGAACGCCACGGCCGCCATTCCCGTGCAGATTTTCAACCAGGAGACGATCGAGGAAACCGGTTCGGTCGACCTCGCGGAAGTTGTTGCCGAAATCCCCGGCGTCGATTCCGATCTCTCTCCCGAGACGACGAACACCAGCGTCCAGAATTCGGGCATCAGCACGATCAACCTTCGCCGTCTGGGCAGCGACCGGACACTGACGCTGATCGACGGCCGCCGAGCTATCTCCAACGCGGGCAACGGCGAACGCGTGAGCCTGAACACCATTCCGGCCGGCTTCGTCCGGTCGATCGAGGTAACCACCGGCGGTGCGTCCGCGATCTACGGCTCCGACGCGATCGCGGGGGTCGTGAACATCCTGCTCAAGGACGATTTCGACGGGTTCGACGCAAACCTGCGCTACGCCAAGCCGGAACGTTCGGGCGAAGAGGAAGTCCTCGCCGATCTGACCTGGGGCCGCAATTTCGCCGAAGGGCGCGGCAACATCATGCTCGGCTTCAGCTACGAGCATGAAGACGCGATCTACGCCGACGGGACCCGCCCCGATTCGATCCGGGCAGTGTCCTGGGGCGTGCCGAGCGACATCGGCAACTTCAACGATGAGTCGCTCCTGCCGGGCTGCGATGCTTCCGGGCGCTACTGCTTCACCCCCAGCCTCAGTTCCTACATTCCCGGCGGGCGTTTCGAATCCGACGATGCGTGGAACGTCGGCGGCGTGTGGTTCAACGATCAGTCGCTGCTGCCCAATGATGGCCGCACCTCTTCCGAGGGTTTCGAAACCTATCCGGACGGCTTCAACTATCGTCCGGGCCAGACCCTCTCGCCGGAATACGAGATGTGGTCGGGCGCCTTCAGGGGCCGGTACGAGCTGACGCCGAGCATTACCTTCAACGCCGGGGCGATGTACTCCGTCATCAACACGCGCGCTCGCAGTTCATCCGAAGCAGCGATCTATGGCGATACCTACGCCGTGCTCGATGCCAACGGGAACGCGCAGTACGATGCGAACGGCGTCATCATCGAAGCCGAGCTGCCGCAGATCGCTTCGAACCATCCCTTCATCCCGCCCGAAGTCGAGGAAACCCGCTCCGGCTCGGTCAGCTGGTATCGCCGTTTCACCGAACTGGGCTGGGACGAGAAGATCAACGAGCGCAAGACGCTGCGGACGAACTTCAGCCTGACCGGCAATGCATGGGGCGACTGGCAGTGGAATGTCGGCGGCACCTACGGCACCTACAACCAGCATCAGCGCGACATCAACGAGATCGACCTGCAGCACCTTGCAAACGCGCTTCAGGTGACAACGATCGGCGGAGAGGTCGTCTGCGCCAGTGCCGCTGCGCGTGCGGAAGGCTGTGTTCCGGTCAATATCTTCGGTGAAGGTTCGATCACCGACGCCATGGCCAACTACATCCGCTACGATGCCGACCTGCGGCAGGAGCGCGAGCAGGTGACCAGCCTTGCCAGCGCCAATGGCACGCTGCTGGAGCTTCCAGCCGGGCCGCTGAAGGCTGCTATCGGCCTGGAGTACCGCCGCGAGTACCAGCGCACCTGGGGCCAGGGCGGCGACAAGATCCTCCAGACGACCTCGACTGGCGTGCCCGATATCGACGCGCGTTTCGACGTCGTCGAGGCGTTTGCCGAGCTCGACATTCCCGTCGTCGAGTCGGTCTCGCTCCAACTGGCTGGCCGCGTTGCCGACTATTCAACGGTGGGCACCGTCTACAGCTACAATATCGGCGGCAGCTACTTCCCCAGCCCCGATATCCGCTTCCGCACGCAGTATTCGCGTTCGCAGCGCGCACCGACGCTGACCGAGTTCTTCTCTCCGCCGCGCGGGGACTACGACTCGCTCAATGACCCGTGCGACGGTCTGCTGCCCGACGGAACGGGGATCACCCCTCCTCCGGGAAGCAACACGCCTGCGTCGACGATTGCCCAGAACTGCCTCGCCGAGCCCGGCATCCAAGCCTATTTTGCCGATCCCGCGAATGCCGGACAGGATTTCAGCGCCGGCGGCAGCGTTTTCGGTCCGAACGCAGGCAACACCAACCTGACGGAGGAAACGGCGGACACCTTCACGGCGGGCGTGATCTTCACTCCCACGTTCGTGCCCGGGCTCGCGCTGATCGTGGACTACTACCAGATCAACGTGAAGGACGCGATCGGCTCCGTCTCGACCCAGCTCGCGGCCGAGCTGTGCTATACCGCCGACAATTACCCGAACAACCGCTTCTGTGATACGATCACCCGCAATGCGGCCAACGGCCAGGTTCGCGAGGTCATCAACCAGGCGGAGAACCTGGACGAGTACAAGACGGCCGGGATCGACACGACGCTCGACTACGACTTCGAGATTGGCGGCATTCCGGGCGATTTCGACCTCAACGTGATCTACACCCACTACTTGGAAGATTCCTACAGCTTCCAGGCGATCGACGGGCTGCAGGAAGAAAACACCCTCGGCATCATCGGCAATCCGCAAGACGAATTCCGCGCCAAGATCGGCTGGAGCCACAAGGGGCTGCGGCTGGCCTGGACGACGCTCTTCAAGAGCGGCGGGGTTGACGACAAGGATGTGGCGCCCGGCGACCCGGCCTACTTCAGCATCGGATCGCAGGCCTATCACAACATCTACGTCGGCTACACGTTGCGCCGCCGTCCCACGATCCGCTTCTATGCGGGCGTGAACAACCTGTTCGATGATCTCGGTCCGTTCCTGCCGAGCGGCCTCGACGGCGGGAACAGCCGGAACATCGTGTCCTCGCTCAACGACCTCGACGGACGCGAATTCTACCTGGGCGCCCGTTTCGCGTTCTAACGATCATCAATAGGCAGGAGGGCCGAACGGGATATCGTCCGGCCCTCCCCCTTTCGATCGCTTCCTGAAATCCGGAATCCTGCCTGGAGGCTCGCCCCGCCGTGCGGTTGCTATTTCCCCTGACTCTTGCCGCCATTCTAGTCGCCAGTGTGCCCGCAGGGGCGCAGGAGCGGCAGCAGTTCGGCGACAATCTCTTTCTCGAAAACGTGCCGCAGTCCGTGCTCTACGATGGGCGCGAAGTCGCCGGACACATGCGGACGCAGAACAGCTATTCGGTGCGTGGCTGGACGCACGACGGCGACGCGCTGCTCTTCTCCTATCGCGGCGACCTCTATCGCCGGTCCAGCGTCAAGGGCGACTACGTCAAGCTTCTCGACCTGCCGGGCCTCAGCCTTTCCAATGCCAAACCCGCGTCGGTTTGCGGGCGCAACGGCTATGTCTTCACCTCGGATCGCGATGGCGACGAATACAGCGCCGTCTACCTGACCGACGGACGGTCCTTCGATGCGGACAAGGTCTCGCCGGGTCGGTCGCGCAATGTCTCGGTCATCGTATCCGACACCGGCGACCAGATCGCTTACGCCAGCGCCGAGGCGGGCACTGGCGTATGGCAGCTGATCGTGCAGCCCGGCTGCGCCGATCGGCCGCCGCAAGTGCTCGCGCGGGGGAACGCACCGTTCTATCCCGATGATTTCAGCCCGGATGGCCGCTACCTGCTTGCCGAAGGCCCGGCCGACGACGGCTTCAAGCTCTCCGAGATCGACCTCGAAACGGGCGAGGAGACAGTCCTCGTGGAGGCGGATGAGGATGTGAAGGATTCCGCCTACTCGGCAGATGGCCGGTACGTCTTCTTCACAAGCAACGCCTATTCCGATTTCACCGATCTGATGCGCTATGATCGTGAGACCGGGGAGTTGATCCCGGTGCTCAGCGATGTCGGGTTCGACATTGATGGCATCGCCGTCTCGCCCGATCGCAGCCGCATGGCGGTCTCGTATAACCGGGACGGTCTATCGACGATCCTGGTGATCGACATGAACCGGCTGGAGCTGATTGCGGGCCCATCCGAGCGCTCTCCCGGGGTGGTCTCCAGCATGCGCTTTTCCCCCGATGGCGAAAGCCTGGCGATGCGCGTGTCGCAGCCCGAAGTGCCTTGGCGTTCGGGGCTCTACGACTATCGCACCGGGGCGTTCGAGCCTTGGACGGGCGGTTTCAAGCCGAACCAGAAGATGACCTCGCTTGTGCCGGACCTAACCACCTACAAGACGTTCGACATGGATGGCGACGCGCCTCGGCGCATCCCGCTGCTGGCCTATCGCCCCTCGACCGCCTCGCCCGAGAATCCGGCGCCAGTCGTAATCTTCGCCCATGGCGGCCCGGAATCGCAATCGCGCCCCAGCTTCAGCCGCTTCTACCACTATATCGTGACCCAGATGGGCATCGCGGTGCTCCGGCCGAACATCCGCGGCTCCGATGGCTATGGCAAAACCTTCGAACAGCTCGACGAGACGACCCGGCGCGGTGACGCGATCCGCGACATCGGCGCGCTACTGGACTGGATCGAGGAGCAGCCCGATCTCGACGCCTCGCGCGTGGTCGTTGCGGGCGGCTCTTACGGCGGGTTCGTCTCGCTGGCGTCGCTGGTCGAGTACTCGGATCGGCTGAAGGGCGGCATCTCGCGCTTCGGCGTTTCCGATTTCGCGTCCTTCATGGAAAATACCGAACCTTACCGGGTCGACAACCGGCGGCGCGAGTACGGTGACGAGCGTGATCCGGAGATCGCTGCGTTCTTCCAGCAGATTTCGCCGATGCAGAATGCAGATCGGATCACCGTACCCGTGCTGTTTATCCAGGGGGGCAACGATCCGCGCGTGCCGCAGCAGCAGTCCGAAGATATGATCGCCGCGATCCGGGCCAACGGGGTACGGGTGTCCTACGTGCTCGCCACGGACGAAGGCCACGGTTTCGACAAGAGCGAGAACAGCCGCATTTCCACCGGTGCACAGATCGCTTTCCTGCGCGAAATGCTGTTGGACTGAGTTAGACGCCCGAGGGCGGCTTGGGCCGCCCGCAGATCCTGATCTCGACGGGAATATCTACAGCACGCCTGCACAACCGCTGCCCGAAATTCTGGACGGATCGATCCTTCGCCTTACCGATCCGGCAGTATTATGCGCGCCCGGTTCACGGCAATTGCTTGAGCCCGGAAGGGGCGGGGACGGTTCGCAGCAGCACGGCAAGTTCCTGCGTCGTTTCCCTCATCCGGTCGATCCGGCCGGCTGCAAGTTCGCGATCCTGGAACGGCCAGGCGGCGGGGTTGTCCGCATACCGGTCGAGGAACGCGGCTGCCGTGGCCATGCCGCGCCCGTCCTCCAGCTGGGCCTCCCACAGGTCGAGTCCAACGCATTCGCCGATGGTCGCCAGTCTCGCCGCACCTTCGACGACGAAATGCGCATAATGCCAGCTGCGGGTGCGCTTGAGTTCGTCGAGGAAGCGGCCCTGCCTGTCCATCTGCACGCCGATCCGGAACTCGGGGAACTTCGTCACCAGGCTGCGTGCGACATCGTCCGCTCCGGCAAACAGCAGGAAATGCGCGAGGTAGAAATCGTAGAACACGCCGTGATTGTTGCGCTTGTTCATCTCTTCGGCGCCGATATCGCTGGATGCCATCCACACGGCGAAATCAGCATACCATTTGCGGATCGTAGCCTTCTCCTCGCCCGACATTGCGTCCGACGGCCACAGCAGCCCCAGCGCTTCGACGATGGTAGAGAATTCGGATGCCTCGATGATGCCTTCGCCCCGCCCGTTTACCCGTCCCGGGATGCCCTGCGCGAAATTGAAATGCGGATTCATGCGCGTGGCCGGCGTTACGAACCATGCGCGAGCCAGCTTGGCGGCATGGTCGGCAAATCGCTCCTCCCCGGTAATACGATATGCAAGCGCGAGCGCCTCCATGTCGCTGGCGAGGTTGCGGATGCGCGATCGGTCAAATTCGGGGCCATCGCGCTCGGGATTCACCTCGCCGTCACGGCGCGTATAGGGCAGGCCGTCGCCGGAACCCGAAGGCCACCAGTACGGCCCGATCGAAGCATAGTCGTTCGCAGTGGAGCCAGGAACGGGGCGCGGTTTGTCGGTTACCGAATAAGGCCCGTTTTCGAGCGCTTTTTCTGCCTTGCGGATGGCCTCGGCGCGCATATCCTTGTCGGCAGCAATCGCTTCGATCCAGCGGGGCCGCCAGAGGAAGGTACGGGCGCCATCGAAGTCCTGCGCATAGCCTGCCGAGCCGCGACATGCCGGCGCGCCCTCGGTTGGAGTGAATGCAGGAACGGCGACCTCACCGTCCTGCGCGGCGGCAGGGGCCGCAATCATCAAGCCTGCCAGAATACTAGCGCGAAACATCGCCTGTCCCTCCCATGGCCGCGCGCCATTCTGCCGCATTGGCGCGGCAGAAATCGCCCGGTTCGTAGTGCTTCAATGCGGCAAGAGCGATCCCGCCATCGACCGCGCCTTGCAGATCGGATGCGTCCTGCAGCCAGCTGGCGAGGACACCGGCGGCAAAGGCATCTCCCGTACCGATCCGGTCTATGATCCCCGTCAGCACCCGCTCCTCGCTCTCGGCGGCAGCCTCTCGGCTGTCGATCCGCGCGACGATGCGATGGGTGGTGCCGTTCTCTACGTGGCGCGCGGTGCTGGATATCGCTGTAAGACCGGGAAACTCCGCCAGCAGCGCCAGTGCGGCCTCGCGCCGCCGGGCTGCGCCGTCGCCCGAAAATTCGCGCCCCAGCAGCAGCGAGACGTCCTTGTGATTGCCGAAAAAAATGTCCGCCATCGCCACCATTTCGGCGATCTCCTCGCGCCCATCGCGCCCGCTCGCTTTCCAAAGGGACGGGCGGAAATTGCCATCGAAAGACAGGGTCAGACCCCGCTCCTTCGCCTTCCTGGCGAGCGCGCGGGTAGCCGTTGAAGAGGCTTCGCTGACGGCTAGGGAGATGCCCGAAACGTGGAGATGGCGCGCGCCATCGAGAACCGCCGGATCGTAATCCTGCGTTTCCGCAAAGGCGCTTCTGGCGCGATCATAGACCCCCTCTCCGCCGCGCGGGCCGGCGGCGGGAGTCAGAAAATAGGTGCCCATCCTGCCCTCGGCAGGGACGACATGATCGCCGTCCACCCCCTCGCGCCGCAAGGCCTTGAGCGCCAGCGTACCGAGGGCATTGTTCGGTAGCGCAGAGACCATGCGGGTCGGGAAACCGAGATTGGCGAGCGCGACAGCGACATTGGCCTCCGCACCGCCCACATGCACGTCCAGCTTCGCGGAGTCGCGCAGGGTCGCACCGTCGCTCGCGGCGAAACGTAGCAATATCTCGCCGAAACAGGCGACCGCACCCTCCATCAGCGGGCCAGCCATCCCCCGTCGACCGCAAGGATGTGTCCCTGCACATAGTCGGCCGCGCCGCTCGACAGGAAAACCGCTGCGCCGCCGATATCGGAGGGGTCGCCCCAGCGTCCTTCGGGGATACGCTCCATGATCTGGCGGTTGCGGGTCTCGTCGGCCTGCAGAGCCGCGGTGTTGTTGGTGGCGATATAGCCAGGCGCGATCGCGTTCACGTTGATGCCCTTGGGCGCCCACTCGTTGGCCAGCAGCTTGGTCAGGCCGCCCACCCCGCTTTTCGAGGCGGTGTAGCTCGGCACGCGGATGCCGCCCTGGAAAGTCAGCATGGAAGCGATGTTGACGATCTTGCCGCGCGCGCCGTCCTGCGACGCCCAGCCGGTCATGTGCCGCGCGACGGCCTGGCTGAGGAAGAACAGAACCTTCAGGTTCACATCCATCACCGCGTCCCAGTCCTCCTCCGAGAAATCGAGCGCATCCTCGCGCCGGATGATCCCGGCATTGTTGACCAGAATGTCGATCCGCCCCAGCGCGTCGACCGTCTCGTTGACGATCCGCTGGCACGGCTCGATGGAGGAAAGGTCCGCCATGACGACATGCGTACGGACGCCTTCGGCCTCCACCATCGCCTTTGTTTCATCCGGACTGCGCCTTGCAGTGAGCGCGATATCCGCCCCCGCCTTCGCCAGCGCGACGGCGATGCCCTGCCCTATGCCGGTGTTGGCGCCGGTAACCAGCGCCACCTTGCCCGAGAGATCGAACGCCTTGCCAGCCACGATTACAGCCCGCGCAGGTAGTTGCTGATCTCTTCGTCCTGAGAATTCGCGTAGAACAGCTCTTCGAACTTCTCGCCGGCAATCGCGCTCTTGAGAAGGTCCTGATCGACATTCTTCAGCACGGTCAGCATGTCGTGGCAGGTCTTCGCCTTGAGGTCGGCCAGAACGCCGCGGTTCTTGGCCATGATCTCGGCGCGTTCCTTGGGATATCCTACCCCACTCTCGCCTTCGAAGAGCTTGCGATAGCAATCCTGCAGGTTGAGTTCGGCCGCCCAGCCGAAGCCCTTGGCGTAGGGCATGGCGATCGCATTGCCGTCGTTGATCTGGGCGAACAGGAAGGCGTCGGTCGGGTCGATCACCAGCCCGCAGAATACGCCGGGCATGGCATTGGCGGCAAGCATCGAGCCCGAGCCGGTGCCGCAGCCCGTGACGACGAAATCTGCAGCGCCGGAATTCAGCAGGATGCCGGTCAGCAGACCGACCATCGGATAGGTGATCTGGGCCGTGTCATCGGCAGTGTACATGCCGTAATTGTGGACCTCGTGGCCAAGCTCCCCCGCGACCGTGGTCAGCGCGTCGTGAATCATGCCGTTCTTGGCAGCCTGGCTGTTCTCGTTGATGAGCGCGATTTTCATGGGTCTGTATCTCTCCGGAAGGGTTTGACGGCCTGCCTTTGGCATCGCCGCACAGTTATCTGTCAGGTCCTTGGGTAACCGGTGTCATATAGCAACGCAAGGGCCGATTTGGCGATTTACGACAGATAGTGGCGCAGTCAGGTCGGTGGGACGACGGACCCGCGCTCGATCAGCGTCGAAGGGAGCAGCCAGTCCTGCTGGGACGGGCTTCCTGGCGGATCTATGATCTTGCGCGCCGCGCTCAACGCCATCTGTTTGATCGGCCAGTGGACCGTCGTCAGCGACGGCCAGATATGGCTCGATAGCGGTGTATCGTCGAACCCTACGATCGATACGTCTTCAGGGATGCGCAGCCCGTGCCGGCGGCAGGCGATCATTGCGCCGATCGCCATCTCGTCGTTGCAGGCGAAGATTGCGGTGGCGTTCATGCCCTTCGCCATCAGGTCCTCCGCTGCAGTGACACCCGATTCGAAGGTGTAGCTGCCGGGGCGGATCAGGCTTTCGTCCAGCTCCAGCCCCGCTCGCTCCATCGCCTCCTCGAACCCGGCCCGTCGTTCGCGCGGGGAAGTGAAGCCCTCCGGCCCCTCGATCAACGCGATACGGGTATGCCCCTTGTCGATCAGGTATGTAACCGCGTCGCGCACCGCCTCGCGGTCGTTCGAACTGACCACGTGCTCTGCATCGTCCAGCTGCACGGAACCCATGCGGACATAGCGGCAATCGAATTCGCGGCACAGTTCGGCGAGCGAATCCCGCTCCGAAATCGGCGGCAGCAGCACCACGCCATAAGGTCTCTGGCGCTCCAGAAACGCCCGGATGTCGGCCTCTATGGTCGGCGAGTTTCGGTCCACCGGCTGCACCATCAGGCCGAATTCGGTGTCCGCAATCCCTTCAAGAATGCCCTGTTGCACGTTCACAAGGAACTGGGCGTTTGGGTTGTCGTGGATCGCGGCGATGATGAAATTGCGGCGCAGCGCCAGCGCGCGGGCCTGCATGTTGGGAACGAAGCCGATCTCCTTGATGACCGCTTCGACCTTCTCGCGCGTCTTGTCGCTCAGCAGCGGCGACTTGTTGATGACCCGGCTCACTGTCTTCTTCGAGACATTGGCGACACGCGCCACATCGTTGATCGTCGGTTTGCTGTCGGTCCCCATCCGCAAGGTCTTATGGCCAATTGTTCGACTCGGGAAGTCCAGCGGTGTCAGAATTGCCCGGGCAGCCACAGCGAAAGCGCAGGGACGAAGCTGATAAGCAGCAATGCGGCGATCAGCGTGAGGTAGAAAGGCCAGATCGTGCGGACAATCTTCGCGATCGGCAGCTTGCCCACCGCAGAACCAACGAACAGCACCGATCCGACCGGGGGGGTCACCAGTCCGATGCCCAGATTGATCATCAGGATGATCCCGAAATGCACCGGGTCCACCCCGTTTGCCATGGCAACAGGCAGGAAGATCGGGGTCGTGATCACGATCAGCGGGGCCATGTCCATGAAGGTGCCGAGAATCAGCAGCATGATGTTGATGACCAGCAGGGTCATCAGCGGATTGTCCGTCATCACGCCAATCAGCGCGGCAAGCGCGGCAGGCACCTCCAGCAGCGCAAGCGCAAAGCCGAATGCGGTCGCGGCTGCGATGATGAAAAGAACCAGCGCGGTCGTGCGGACCGATTTCTGGGCCGCCTCCCACGTGCCGCGCCACCCCAGATTGCGATAGACCAGCGATCCCACGATGATGGTGTAGATCACCGCAATGGCGGAGCTTTCGGTCGGCGTGAAAATCCCGGACAAGATGCCGCCCATGATGATGACGCCGGTCATAAGGCCGGGCAAGGCGTATAGCGCCGCGCGGGTAAAGGCCCGCCAGCCGGGAAAATGGCCGCGCGGGAGGTTGCGCTTTCTCGCCACCAACCACGCGGTCAGCATGAGCATGGAGCCGGTCATCAGTCCGGGGACGATCCCGGCGAGAAACAGGTCGCCGATGGAAACGCCGATGCCCGAAGCGGCGGCGTAGATGATCATGTTGTGCGATGGCGGGATCAGCAGGCCGACAATGGCAGCAGTGACGGTAACGTTGACCGAATAGTCCCGGTCGTAGCCCTTCTCGTCCATCAGCGGCACCATCGTGGAGCCGATCGCGCTCGCGCTGGCGATAGCCGAGCCGGACACCGCTCCGAACATCATGCTTGCGCCCACGTCCACCAGGCCGAGGCCACCCCGGACCCGGCCGAACGCCGCATCGGCGACCCGCACCAACCTTTCGGCGATCCCGGCGCGGTACATCAGGTCCCCGGCGAAGATGAAGAACGGAATCGCCATCAGTGTGAAGACGCTGATGCCCGCCGCCATCCGCTGAACCGCAACGATCAGAGGGATGTCGGCGACCATAAAGGTCGCCAGCGCCGCACCGAAAAGCGCGAAGGCCACCGGCACGCCCAGCGCGAGCATCACGAACAGGACGAGGAAGAGGACGATTATTTCCATGAGTTCGCCCCTCTCTCGGACATTCGCACGCGGATACGCGCGAGGGAGAACAGCGATATGAGCAGCCCCGCGAAGGGGATCACCACATAGGCCCACGCCCGGCTGATCCCCAATGAGGGGATGACATGTACACGCACGTCCCAGGCGAGCATGGCGCCATAGACCAGCAAAACGAGCCCCATGACTGCGACCAGCGCGTGAATGCCGATCCGCAGCCGGCGCCGGTTCGCTTCGGTGAAGCGCAGTTCGAGGATTTCGATGCGGATATGAAAGCGCTCCCACACGCCCGCCGCCGCGGCGAGGAACACGTACCAGATCATCAGCAGCAGCGATGCCTGTTCGGTCCAGCTGGGCGAGGATTGCAGGACGTAGCGGCCGAATACCTGCCAGCCGATAATCGCGGTGGTCGCCAGCAGACCGAGGGCGCCGAGCTTGACCAGCAGATCCGCTACGCGATCGGATAGCGCGTTGTTCATCGGCTTGCGTCCCTTGCGGAAAGAATGCGTTCGACCAGAGCGCGCTGCCGGTCCGTGGTCAGCGAAGCCTCCCACATGCCGGTCATCGCTTCCGCGAAAGGCGCAGGATCGACTTCGTTCACCTCCACCCCGGAGGACAGGATGATGGCCCGGCTCTTCTCTACCTGTTTGTCCCAAAGCTGGCGCATGTAGGGCACCGAATCACGCGCGGCCTGTCGTATCGTCGCCTGGTCGTGGGCAGACATGTCGTCCCACGTAGCCTTCGACATGACGAAAACCTCGGGTGCGAGCAGGTGGCGGGTCAGGCTGTAGTAGCGCGCAACCTCGAAATGGCGGCCGCTTTCGAAACTGGGCCAGTTGTTTTCCGCCCCGTCGATCACCCCCTGCGCAAGGCTCTGATACACCTCGTCCAGCGGCATGGGCACGGCATCGGCACCGAGCGAGCGGACCATGTCGATATACAGATCGGAACCGGGCACGCGCAGCTTGAGCCCTTTCATGTCCCCGGGGGTGCGGATGGGGCCGCGCGTGTTATAGAAACTGCGCGCGCCCGAATCGTAGAAGCACAGGCCAATCAGTCCGTGCTGTTCGAGCGAGGCGAGGATTTCCTCGCCGATCGGCCCGTCGACCACGCGCCGCATATGTGCGGTGCTCTCGAAGATGAAGGGCAGGCCAGCAACGATGGTCAGCGGTTCGATGGAATTGAGCGGCGCGAGGTTGACGCGATTGAAGTCGATCCCGCCGAAGGTGGTAATCTCCAGCGTATCGCGCTCGTTACCCAGCTGACCGCCTGCGTAGATTCGCAGGTCCAGACGCCCGCCGGTCCGCTCGCGCAGCAGGTCTCCGAAATGGCGCACGCCCTCTACCGTCGGATAGCCGACGGGATGCGTATCGACCGAGGTCAGCAGGCCCGGCGCGAGCCGCCGGGCACAGCCGGACAGCACGGCGCCGCTGGCCACCATTCCGGCGAGCACTGCGCGGCGGGATATCAGAGAATTCACGTGGCTTCCGCTTTGACCAGCTTGAGTTCGACGCTGCCGAACGCACCGAAATCGAGCAAGGCCTGTGCACCGGGAGCCGCCTCGTGCACGCCCGTTATTGCACCGGAGGATACGAAGGTGCCTTCGGACAGGGGGAAGCCGCGTTCGGCGGAGAGACGGCGGAGAAAGGCCAGCGATGCGAGAGCATTTTCGCGGAAGTCCGGCAGCGTCTTCATCGCAATGCACTCGCCATCGATGTGCGTGGTAACCTTGGCCGCCCCATCGATGGTACGCCAGTCGGCTATTTCGGGGCCGATCAGCAGTCCATTGTTGTTCCCGAAGTCGCTGATAACGGCGGTCGGCCCGTAATCGTTGATTTTAGGGATCGGGCTGCTGGCGATTTCCGCGCCGATATACAGACGGTCCTCCTCATCCGTATGACCGAGACGAAACACGTATTCCGGTTCGATGGCGGCAAACCCGCCATCGAACACCGGCATGTCCGCGCACCCGCCCTGCTCGACCGTGCGAACCGAGCGGGCAAAGATGGGCCCGGCAAGATATTTCTCGTCGAACCGATCGAGATAGGCGGCCGGCACGCCGCCGACCTTCCAGCCGACGACATCGTCGTCCCAATCGGCAATCGACTGCGCTTGCAGCAGATAGGCTTCATCGAGACTGTCGGGCAGGCCCTCGGGCGGCCCGGAGAGGGCGCGTGCATTCGCCCTCGCCCGGACCAGCCTTGCCGAGATCTCGCGATGCCCGGCTGGGAGAACGTCCCCTTGTGCGACCCTTGCCATTCCCTCCGTGACCCCGGTCAGAAACGGCCGCGCAGGCCAAGGAAGTAGCGGCGACCCGAGAAATCGGACTGCGCCAGGCTGTCGCGCGTCGGGCGATAAAGCAGGTTCGGCTCGTCCAGGATGTTGAGAACCTGGAAGCGCACCTCGAGATTCTTGGTCAGGTCATAGCTCGTCGAGAAATCGAGGAAGCCCTGCTCGGCGGCGAAGCGGTTCGATGTGCTGCGATAGGGCTTGAAGTAGCGCGAGCGCCACTTGTAGGCGAGGCGCGCATTGAACGGGCCGGTCTCGTAGAACATGGTGGCATTCAGCGAATGCTTGGAATAGCCTGGCAGGTTCGCATTCTCGATGAAGACCGCCAGCGTCTCTCCATTCCGGCCGATCGTGGGATCGGGGAACTCGAAGTTGGAGTCCGCGAAATTGTAGCTCGCCTGGAAGCCGAGGCCGAAATCGAATTTGTGCTGGGCCGTCAGTTCGAAGCCGAAGATGCGGCTCTTGTCGTCCGAATTCACCGTGCGGGCGATCTGCACGTCGGTCGGCGTGCCATCGACCACGACAGAGATCGTGCTCACATCCGTGTCGAACCCAGTCTGCAGACTCTTGTAATAGGCCGCCAGCGAGATGGCGGTCGTATCGGCGGCATACCATTCGAGCGATAGGTCCCCGTTCCAGCTCTTGAGCGGTTCGAGGTACGGGCTGCCCGCAGCAGAAATTGCCTGCCCCACGTCCTGCGCGTCCGATTCATCCGAGATGGAGAGGGCCGCACTCATCGCTTCCGGATCGGGCCTGGCGATGGCTTTGTAGACCGCAAGCCGCAGCAACAGGTCCGGATTGAGCTCGAGCCCCAGATTGGCGCTCGGCAGGACATTCCAGAAATCGTTGGTCTCCGTGTTGACGGTGGCCGGCCCGACGGGCGTGATGTCGATCTCTCCCGGATCGTCACCCGGCGAGGTTTCCAGATCGCGGCTGATCCCCAGCGACGTGATGTTCGTCTTGATTACGCGCACGCCGATATCGCCGAACGCGGGCAGGCCGAACAGTTCTGTCTCCAGGTTCCCCTGGATATAACCCGCCCAGGTTTCCTCGGTAACGTCCGTATCGTCGGGGCTGAGCGTGGAGCCCAGCGGAAGCCCCGCATCGGGGTCGCCGGTGAGGGCAAGGAACAGCTGCCTAGGGTCCCACGAGGCGAAGGTGAGGCCGCGCATCGGAGTGTCTGCCCCCGCATAGAGGTCCTCCACCGGGAAGGGCTGCCGTGCGGCAATCGCCTCATCCGAGAAGATGCCGTTTACCAGCGCAATCGGGTTCGTGCTGTCGTCGGAACTGCGGTCGATACCGTCGTCCCGTACGCGATGGCGGTCGGCATAGCGGATACCCGCCTGGATCGAGAAGAGTGCGCCATCGAGTTCGTACTTCCCGTCGAGGCGGAACGACAGGATATCATCGTCCACATTTTCCTGCCGGCGACGAACCCGAAGAGCGTTGGTGTATTGATCGTAATTGTTGAGATCGAACGGTGCGCCAATCCGGTTTTCGACCGCGGTCGTATCGAGGAAGGTTAGCGCAGGGATCTCGACGTCGCGGAAATCGAGCCGGAAATCGACGCGGTCCTGCGTGCGGATACGCATGTCCAGCTCGTCGCGACGGCGCTGGGTCTGCGAGTATCCGGCATCGGCCGCCAAGGTCAGCCGATCGCCGACCTCGAACTCCACATTCGCACCCAGCCCGAGATACTCCTCGCTCTGCTCCTGGCGGAACGGGTTAATCTCGATCCGGCTGTTGCCGGTATAGGCGAGCAGCGCCCCCCGATCGCTCACCTCGATCGGACTGATGCGACGGCGGCCATCGGAAATGATGAGATTCTGGCGGTCCTCGCTTTCGTCGCGGTACGAATATTGTGCGTCGATATTGATATCGAGACCGGGCGATTTCCACTGGACCGCACCCATCACGGCATCGCGGTCGGATTGCGTCTCAAGCGCGCGATAGATGTACTGGTTGGAGACGAAGTACTGGTCGGAGGAACCGCTGGCCGTGAAATCGCAGTTCGATCCGCCATCCTGCGCATAGTCCGTGTTGCATACGCTGTAGGTGGAACTGCTGGTGAAGACATCCTCTGGCGCCGTATCCCGCCGGATCTGTCCGCCCAGGGCCATGCCAAGTTCACCGTCGCCCACGTCCCATTGATCGACGAAAGATCCGGTTACGCGGAAGCTGTATGGATCGCCGTCGACCACGCGATCTTCGTAATCGCTGTATCCAGCAAGACCCTGAATCTGCACCCGGCTCTTCCCGTAATCGACGGGCCGCAGCGTCTGCAGCTCGATAATGCCGGACACACCGCCTTCGATGAATTGCGCCTGCTGCGACTTGTAGACGATCGCGCCGCTGATCAGTTCGGAGGGAAATTGACCGTAGTTCACATCGCGTCCGTCGCTGCCCGAGGTCACTTTGCGCCCGTTGAGGACCGACGAACCCAGGAAAGCGCCAAGGCCGCGAACCGACAGCTCCGAGGCGCTGCCCTTGAAGCGATCCGACGTCACGCCCACGATCCGTTCCAGCGTCTCGGCAACCGAAAGATCGGGGAGATCGCCCACATCCTCGCCCACGATCGCATCGCCGATCACGCTCAGGTCGCGCTTCGTCTCGAGCGAGTTTTCGATCGTGCGGGCTATGTCACCCACCACCACGATGGTGGTCGGGTCCTGCAGCGCCTCTTCGACCGCATCCGCATCCTCGTCCGGATCGGTTTCCTGCGCCATGGCGTGGGCAGGCGCGAATGCCAGGGCGGATACCAGCAACGCAGCTTTCAGGCTCCGGCCTGCGCGAAGTCGACGCGAATCGACAGACTCCATCTGGTGACGCATGTTTTCTCCCTCTCCTGTTATTCCTCGCCACATCGGCCGTGACGAGGGATGTCATTTTTGACACCGGTTACCCAATTAATTGACACCGGTGGAATTCGAGGTCAATACCCTTTCAAAATATTACCGGAGAGAGGCGCCGTTATGAGTTACAAATCGCTGTTATTGTTAGGCTTTTCCGCATCGCTCGCCGCATCGGCCATGCCGATCGCAGCCCTTGCGCAGGAGAGTTCGGCGGAGGTGCCGACAATTTTGCAACAGCAGGACGGCACGCCGTCCGTCTACCTGCCTGACTTCTCCTACGCCGGTTACGATTACGGCCTCTCCCCCCTGCCGCAGATCGATACCGCCATCGACGTTGCCGACTTCGGTGCAATCCCCGACGACGGGATCGACGACAGTGCCGCGCTCAAGGCTGCCCTGGCTGCGGCGCATGCTGCGGACGGTCCGATCCGGGTGCAGTTGGGTGCCGGTCGCTACCAGCTGACAGAGATTCTCTGGATCGAGCGCAGCGGAATCGTGCTCGCCGGAACCGGAAGCGGCAAAGGTGGGACCGAACTGTTCATGCCCCGCCCGCTGAACCAGGTCGACGATGGCGGCGCGCTGGACGAGCTGCGCGAATACCTTGTCCGATTCGACAAGCGCGAAAGGCAGAAGAACGCCAATCTCGACGTGCTTTTCTCCGAATGGAGCTGGAGCGGCGGCTTCATCTGGACCCGGGTGCCGGGCGGGCGCCATGCGACCTATCTGGAAGAATACGACCGGCCGATAGAGACCGTGGCTGAGATAGCGTCGGGCCGTATGGGCGAGCGTGTGATCGAGGTGCCCGAGGCAGCCGCCCTCTCGGTCGGGGACGTGTTCCAGATTCACTGGCACAACCGCGCGGGCAAGGACGGGCCGCTGGTGGCCTCGCTCTACGGAGAGAACCGCGAGGACCTTCCGATCGGTGACCGTCACTGGACGCTGCCCGATCGCCCCCTGGTTCGGCAGGCCACCCGGATCGAGGCTATCGACGGAACCCGCGTCACCATCGCGGATCCGCTGCTGCACGATATCGGCGCCGAACTGCCCGCCTATTTCGCGAAGTGGGAGCATCTGACCGAGGTCGGCATCCAAGACATTGCGCTGGTCTTTCCCGAGAACCCCGATTTCGGCCACCACAACGAAGCGGGCTTCAACGGTATCTATTTCACCGGCGTCCATAATGGCTGGATCAGCAATCTGCGGATCGACAATGCCGACAGCGGTGTTCTGACCGACGATCTGTCCGCGGTGACAATCGCCGATGTGACCACCAGGGGGGAACACATGGCGCACTATGCCGTGCACATTGGCAACGTCCACAATGTGCTGGTGACCGGCAATGAAGTGCGTAACCCCACGGTCCACACGTTCAGCTTCAACACCCAGGCGACCCGATCTGTCTACCACCGCAGCACCGGCTGGCAGCAACCCACGCTCGACCAGCATGCAGGCTCCAACCACCAGAACCTCTACGATCAGCTGAAGGTACATATCCGGCCCGATCCGGCGCGCGATGGTATTGCTGCAACCTACGACTTGTTCCGCGCCGGCGGTGCGGGATACTGGCGTCCCGGGCACGGCCGGTTCAACACGGTCTGGAACCTCGACGTCGTCGTCGATAGCGGGGCAGAACCCGGCGAAAAGGTGGTTGTCCTTGAAGACAGCGGGGGGCCGGACGCACGCGTGATCGGCCTGCATGGCAATCGTCCGCTTGAACTGGACTACACGCCCTCGCCCTATGTCGAACTGAACGGTTCGCGCCTGCTGGCGACCCCTTCGCTCTACGATTGGCAGCTGGCCCGTCGCAAACGCTGACGATGGGCTGGCTTGCGCGACGCGGGTAAATGAGGGGGCCTCTGGCAACCGTGACCCGGGGCCCCGGTCGCGCATGCTCTAGAAGATGTCGAAATCTGTTTCCCGCTTCAGGCGCAAAGACCCTCAATGCGCGTGCGGGGCCAAACAGACCATCGTGTGAAATGGTAGCGGAGGAGGGAAATATAGGGAGCGTATAACATGCTGATTTACCTAATCAACTTTTTGAATCACCTTGCAAATACCCCCATCAATACCCCCAGAATCGGACAGATGAGATAAAGCGCCTTTGGCAAACGATGACATGTAATTCGTAGTGACAGGTGAAAGGAGCGTCGGCCGTTTTCGGGCCGATCAGAAGGCGAAACGCCAGGTCATGAACCATCCGCCCGATCGTACAGCGAGGACATGTCATGGTCTGGCATGGACGGCATATTGTGGCCCGCATGCGGATCGGGTGTGTCGCTAGGCTTCGCATTCATCGGCGGGGGAGTGGCCGCAGGTGACGGCGCTACTACCGGAGTGCTCGCCGGTCGGTCTGGTTGCCTACCGGCAGTCACAGCTTCATCCGACCGGTTCGTGTTGGCCTCTCCAGCGGGAGAGGCAGCGTTGTCTCTTTCGCCTTCGCCAGGACCTGTGCTCTCGGTCGGCGGGGCCGTATACAGTGGCAAGGCTTCAGCTTCTGATGAAGTGTCCTGCGTCTGATCACATGCAGCGAGCCCTAGCCCCAGTGCCGCCGCAGCAAGGGGGGCAACAAACCCGTTCCGATTCGATCTGCGCATCATTCTATCCTTCAAAGCCAGGAGATACCAAGATGATTGGCACCGTGCGCAAGCTCGCCGCCCAGAAATCCCTGCACCAGCACTAGAGCGGCCATGGCAAAGATTGCGGCGCGAAGCGCGGTCCGGCTCGCGGAAGCACGGCTCGCCAGATAGGCCATCGCCAGACCGAGGACCGCGATCAGCATCCCGTTCCATCGATGGACCTGCATGACGGCATCGCCGCCGAACCAAAGGCCGGTGTGGATCCATCCGAACAGGACTGCGACGACTGCGCCGATTGCTCCGCCGTGGACGAGTACGCGCACCGCGCTCTCAAGCCCTGCATCTTTCCGGCGCATGACGAACAACTCGGTGGCAGCAGCCATGAGAAACAGGGCGATCGGGAAGTGGATGGTCGCCGGATGCAGTTTTTTCAGGGCGGCGATGACGCCGGAATCGCCCTCATCAGCATGGCCACCAGCCTCGTCATGGCCTCCACTTGCTTCGTCGTGCGCGGCTGAGGGCTCGCCGACCGCTCCGCCGTCGCCCATCTGCGCCATGGCCGCCTGGTCATGCGCATCGCCATTCGCGGCGGCAGGCGCGGCGCTCGTCTCTTCGCCATGCTTTTCGTCGCCATGAGCCTGAACTGGTCCGACGAAGAGCAAGCTGGCAGCTACAATAGCCATGAATTGCATTCGTTTCATTCTCTACGGGTTCCGGTCTTGGCGATGGTCGTGCGACCTATTGTGTCTGTAATGCTCTGCGAACCCTCATCTCTTGCCGTGATGGAGCGCGGTGATCCTCGGCGCGTGAGGGTCCAAATTTAACTCATGAGGGGGTTGGGTCTCTTGCCAATATCAGAGCCTTGTTAAGAGGGCGGCCAGCTTTAAGCACGAGCAAGAGCCCGGCTACCATCTCCTAACCGTCTTGCGCCATGTTCTGGTGAGCCGCCATCTGCTTCATCATATCGTGCATCATCATCATGCGCTGGTGACAGGCCGCCATCATATCGGCGTTGTCCCCCTGCATCATGCCCGCCATGTGTTCCTGCATCGCTGTGCGGTGCTCGGCCATCAGCCTTTGGCGTTCGGCAGGATCGCTCGCCGCGTGGGCCTGCTGCATCAGCGCGCGCATTTCAGCCATCTTCTCGCGATGGGCAGCCATAGCGTCGGAATCCTGCATCGTGTGGCCAGCGTGATCCTGCTGCTGTGCCACAGCCTGAGCTCCGTGCTCATGCTGTTCCTGGGCCGTCGCCGGAGTGGCTGTCAGGCCAGTGGCGAGAATGAGAGCTAGAGCTGTCCGTTTCACAATCGATTTCCTTTCGTCGGTCATGCGATGGGTGCTGTGCGCATTCATTCTCTTTACGCAGCCAACATCTGTTCCCCTCAAACAATTTCCGCGCCCACCGGAGACGGCTGAGCCGATGGCACAGCCGGTTGCAGGAATGGTGTTTTTCGGTCACCCTTTTTGACCGAAGCCGGTCGAGATGAATGGGACAGATCATGGTGACAACAGAGCCGTCGGAGAAGCAGTCGTGAGCACGGTCAATGAGGACGGCAGCTGGGACATTCCGGAGCCCGATCATGCCGAGCTGGTGCAAATGCGCATTCGCCTCATAACTCTCGAGAACATAGTTCTCGGCCTTTTGTCCGGGGCCAGCGATGAACAGATCGACCAGATCAGAAAGCGTGCGGACATGATCGAACCACGCCCCGAGGCGAGCCGGCATCCGCTTACCGAACTGGCAGCAGGTGACATGCGTAAGTTTCTCGAACGCGCTGCTCGCATGGCCGAGGCGGAGGGCCGCGAAAACCATGACTGATCCAGGCTTTGGGGCAGCAAAGGCGCTATGCAGGACGTGGAAATCCGGCCCGCCGCTATTTCCTTGCGCACATCATTCCGGCGTATCCGCAGCATGACTAGAACTCATTGGCTCATCTTTGTTTGCGGGAGCCTGATCGCGTTCGTCTGGGAGATTTTCCAGATGCCGTTTTTCAAGCCGGGAAATCTCGAGCCTTATGAGCAGACCATTCGCTGCGGCATTGCAAGCCTAGGCGATGGCGTGATCCTGCTAACAGCTTATAGCCTTGCTGCATTGCGCGGCGGGCGCGCGTGGCTCTGGCAAGCCGCCAAAATGCCCTATGCGATCTATTTCGGCTTCGGGCTTGTCGTCGCCATCGCCGTCGAAATGATCGCCACATCGCTTCCGGCAGAAAGCTTCGTGAGCTGGCGCTACAGCGAGTTGATGCCGCACGAGCCAGTGACGGGGTTGGCGCTGATCCCGATCGCGATGTGGACGATCGTGCCTGCGCTCACGATCCTTCTGGTCCGCTTTGCCCGAGCCGAACCTGATTAAACTGGGAGCGGCTTCAGGGTGCGTTCGGCACATGTTTCGCCCGCCGCCTGATTCTGGGAAACCGGTTCGCAAGCAGGACAAAGCCCGAAACCGCGATAATCGTCCCGCCGATCCCGAACAATAGCAGCCACCAGCTGTTGATGCGGTCGCGCTGCGTCCAGTCCATGATATGCAGCCCCCAGACAAAATCGAACAGGCGCCAGGTGTCGCTGCGGGCAGCGAGCACCGAGCCACTCGATGCATCGATGTAGACGCGGGTATTGTCCTCATCGCCGTAGGTGATCTGCCACGCCGGAAACGGACCCCGGAATTCGGTCCCGACAGCATCTTCGATGAGGCGCGTGGTCGCTATGGTGGTTGGTGGCCCGGTCCAGGCATAGCGAGCGATGGCCTGTGCGCTTGCAGCGGGAAGAGGCGAAAGGAGAATGCCGCTGTCCGGGTCGCGGAGCGTGACGCTTCCATCGTCCCGGCGGACCTCGGTTACGGCCCTGCCGCCGACCGCGCGCGTCGCAAGGGAAACCACCCCCTCGCTGCTATCGAGCCAATGGGGCATGACAGCATCAGCGGGCAGGACCTCCGGCGCGCGCGAAACGACATGTTCGGACCGAACCTCTTCGATGTCGAGAAACGACATCAGCGCCCCGGTGATCATCCACAGGAGCACTTGGACGCCGACAAAGATCGCCAGCCATTTGTGAAGCTTGCTGCCCAGCACATGAAGACGCAGCTTGAAAGAGCGTGTCGCCAATCGGTGTTCCCCCGATCAGATCAGTTGTTACGCGGTGCGCGTGACGATGAATGGTACTGAACGATCTTCCAGCCATCTGCATCATGGGCGAGGACCGAGGTCGCAACCCCTTCGCGGTCGATTACGCGACCGTCGGCCAGTTCGATCCGATAGGTGTACGTTTCGCGGCCATACGCCATATGTCCCATCCGGGTGACTGCGAGCGTCGGTTCGCCGAAGGTGAAGCTGGTTATTGCATCGAGTTCCGGTCCCAGGTGATGCTCCATGTAATGCGTGAAGCTGCCTTCCGCCTTGCCGTTTTCGTAAATGAAGGATTCCTGGGCAAACAGCGCAGCCATGGCCTCTGCATCGCGCGACGTCAGGGCATCGCGATATGATGTCAGAATTGCTTCTGCCCCAGCAACGTCATCGTTCATCGCAGCCATATGCTCGGCATGGTTCATGCCCTGCTCCGTATGATCCATCGGCGTTGATACCGAATGTTCCGAATGCGCCGAATGGTCCATGGATTGTGCCAGGGCGGGAGTGCCCCCTGCAGCCAAGGCCAGGGCGACCGCGCTTAGAGATAGTCTCGTTCTCATTGTATATTTCCTTCACTTAAAACCAGAATCGCAAGCCCACGACGTAATTCATCACGCTGGGGTCTTCCCCTGCGGCGCGGGCAAAATCGGCGCCCTCACCGATCCGCCACTCCTGGGAGACGCCGACATAGGGCGCGAATTCGCGTGCGAACTCGTAGCGAAGACGCAGACCTGCCTCGATCCGGTCGAGGCCAGCGCCAATGCCGAGTTCGGGAATATCCTGAGCCGAAAGAGCGATTTCGGCTCGCGGCTGGAGGATCAGCCGCTGCGTGATGCGCTGATCAAGCTCGCCCTCAAAGCGCGCCGTTACATCGCCCTTGCTCGATACGAACGCCGCGACGTCGATCTCGAACTGGTAAGGGGCAATGCCCTGGACACCGATGACCGCATGGGTGCGCTCGGGCCCCGTCAGATCCTGACGGACACCGGCTTGGAAATCGAAGAAGGGTGCGATGGCGCGGCTCCAGAGCGCCTGGACCTCGGCGCCCTCGACGGGCTCACCGAAGCTGCCTTCACCCTCGGATTTGAACCAGAACTTGTCGATATCACCGCCATAATATCCCTGGATATCCCAAAGATATCCATCAGCTCCTTCGCGTGCGCGATACTCAAGGCGGTCGCCCTGAAACCAGAAGCGCATCCCGCCGTCGGTCTCACGGACAAGTTCGCGCCGCGCTTCGTTCATGGCTTCCTCGCCCCAGATCGCAACCGCCGCGCGCGCGGGACCGCTCCCAGCTTCGGGAGGAGGCGGCAGCAGCGGGATATCGTCGTTCGAGCCCATCTGCATCGCCGAATGGTCCATGCCCTGCATGTCCTGCGATCCCATCTGCCCATGGTTCATCTGGCTGTGATCCATCTGCCCATGGTCCATCGACGAGCTGCTGGCTTCCGCCTGCCCCATGTCGCCGCGGTTCATTTGCGAATGATCCATCGCGCCTTCGTCAGGCCTGCCCTGCGGCATCGAACCATGATCCATCGTCGAATGGTCCATCGCAACTTCAGGCTGGGCAGCGGGGCCGCAAGCCCCCTCTGCTACCGGATGCCCCATCGCGCGATGGCGCTCGGCTGCCGCCTCGCACTTTGTTTTGGCGTCAGCCTGCGCCTCGGCGCTCTGCTGCGGTTCCACTGGCGAGTGACCCGCATGCTGCGCCGCGGCGGGGGAGGCGAGAACCGAACCCGCGGCGGCCGAGGCAAGCAGGCTGATGATAGATATCTTCATGCGCCCTCTCCGGCAGGATTGGCAACCGTGACGATCTGAAACATCCCGGCATGCATGTGATAGAGAAGGTGGCAGTGGAAGGCCCAGTCGCCCGGCTCGTCCGCCGTCAGGTCGAACTGCGCGCTGCCACCCGGTTGCAGGATAACCGTGTGCTTCAGTGGTTGACGGTTTGGAGGTGCACCGTTGACCAGCTCGAAGAAGTGTCCGTGCAGATGGATCGGGTGTGCCATCATCGTGTCATTGATCAGCTTTACCCGCACGCGTTCATTATAGGCAAAGCGGATCGGCTCCTCGGAGACGGCGGAGAATTTCTTGCCGTCGAACGACCACATGTAGCGTTCCATGTTCCCGGTAAGATGGATTTCCATCCGGCGCGAAGGGCTTCGCGAGTCCTTGTTTGGTGTCAGCGCGCGCAGCTTGCGATAGTCGAGGGTACGGTGCGGGACATCGGCAAGGCCAATCCCGGGATCGCCCATCCGGTCGACCGGGTTCATCGACACCATGTCGATGCCCGGTCCGACCTTCACATCGGGAGGCAATAGCGAGGTATCGCGCATCTGCATGCCTCCCGCCATGCCAGCCATTCCGGTCATCTCCGCCGAACCGCCATCCATACCGGACATCCCGTCCGCGCCAGCCGCTCCGCTCGATCCGTGATCCATTCCGGCCATCCCGCCAGCGCCATGGTCCATGCCGGCCATACCAGCATCGCCGCCGGAGCCATGGTCCATACCGCTCATGCCCATATCGGCCATAGTGAGCAGCGGGGGATCGCGCAGCGGCGGGATGGCCGCACGCGCGCCGGGCGTGCTCGCCAGCGTTGCGATGCCCATACCTGACCGATCCATCGACTCCGCCATCAGCGTGTAAGCCTGCTGCTCACCCGGCGTCACCACGACGTCGTAGGTTTCCGCGACGCCGATCTGGAACTCGTCCACTTCGACCGGCTCGACGTTCTGCCCGTCGGCTTGAACCACGGTCATCGGCAGGCCGGGAATGCGAATATTGAAAAATGTCATGGCGCCGGCATTGATGAACCGAAGCCGCACACGCTCGCCCGGACGGAAAAGATATTCCAGATTGTCGAGCGGTCCATGACCGTTCAGCAGATATGTATAAGTTGCGCTCGACACATCGAGGATGTCGGTTGGCATCATGCGCATTCTGGCCCACATCCGGCGATCCTCGCCCGAGAGCGGATAGTCGTCGGTCCAGGTATTCTGGTTGTAGTTGAAGTAGCCTTCGCCCTTCTTGAGCTTGTCGAATATCGTGTGGGGCGACATTTCGCTGAACTCGCTCAGCACCACGATATATTCGCGGTCGGCCTGCACCGGATCGGGACCTGCGGGATCGACCACGATCGGACCATAATGACCGGCCTGTTCCTGCAGCCCGCTATGCGAATGCCACCAATAGGTGCCTGCCTGCCGCACGGGAAATTCCGCTGTGAAGGTCTCGCCCGGCTTCACGCCGGGAAAACTTACGCCCGGCACGCCATCGAGCTGGAACGGCACGAGCAGGCCATGCCAGTGGATCGAGGTGTCTTCCTCAAGCTGGTTATGGACGTTGAGGCGGACGGTGGTCCCTTCGCGCAGGCGAAGGAGTGGCCCAGGGATGCTGCCATTGACGGCAATCGCGCCGCCACGCCTGTTGCCGGTGGAGAAAGCCGAGCGCGCAACCGTCAGATCGATATTCGGTCCGGTCGCCTCATCGATACCTCGCCGGGCGGCCCCGGAGAGCAGATCTCCGCCTCGCGCCCAAGCGGGAACGGCACCGCCCAGGCCAAGCAGGCCCAGCCCGCTGGCACTTGTTCCAAGAAATTTTCGGCGATTGACGGCAGGCATAGGGGGCTCCTGAGAAGGCATATACCGTCACTTACGCGGCCACCTGCGCTACCCCTCAAAGTTTTCGAACCGCTCCTTCAGCCGGTTGCGCGCACGATAGATGCGCGTCTCGACAGCTTTCTCCGTGGTGCCGAGCAGCTCGGCAGCCTCGGCCTGGCTGTATCCCTCGACAGTGACCAGCACGAGCGCCTCTTGCAGCCGCACCGGCAAGCGCCCGATTTCGGCCTGGACCAGCCGCAGCTGTTCGCGGGCTCCGGCAACATTTTCGGGATTGGGGGCATCGTCGGCAACGGCGTCGGCTTCCCGCCCGTCCGGCAAACTAAGGAAGCCCGCAACTTTCCTCCGGCGGAGCCTGTCGCGGCACCGGTTGAGAACGATTGTCGTCAAATAAGGACCGATGGGCTTGCTCGGATCGAGGCGATGCCGTGTCAGCCAGACCGAAGCGAGACTGTCCTGGACGACATCTTGGGCCCGCGAGGGTGAACCCAGCATACGCGTGGCGAGCGCAATCAACCTAGCGATCTCATGCTCGACCAGAGCTGTGAACGCCCGCTTGTCACCGGCTATCGCCCGCCCGATCAGAGCTTCGTTCGAAGTGTCATCCACCACTGCCAAGGCTGATCAGTCACGCGGATCGCGCGTGAGGGCCGCGGACACTTTCCGGTCGAACTGAAGCTGCTGATCGGGATCGAGAATTTCCCGCATGTCGAAGACGTGGCGCACGGTCGCTTTTTGCAAATCGCCCATGCGCGCATGCACCTCGTCGATCGCGGCACTGACTTCGGGCCCGTATTCGTGCTCGGTTTCCATTGCCTGGGCGAGCTGGGCGTTGGCTGCGCGCGCAGAGGCTTCGAGCCTTGCCTGTTCTACCGCGAAACGCGCTTCGAGCGCGTCGAGCCGCTGCTCCTGATCAGCCGTGAGCGAGAGTTCATCGTGCACGAACTGGTGCAGGCTACCCTCGGCATCGTTGTTGGACCAGCGATCGGCGGCAAGCGCTCCGAGGCATCCGGCGAGCGCCGCCAGCAGGACCGCGAGGACAAGGTGAAACTTCTTCAACGCCTATGACCCCACATGAAGCAAAGCAGCGGGCGACAGGGATTCTCCGCCAACGAGGCTCTCGCCAACAATTTCTGTAGGAGCGCCATATTCGGACGGCCATCCGCTGGTCCCTGCGCCTGCCGCCAGGCCGACGACAAACAGACCGGCGAACAAGGCCATTCTGCGTCGCTGATCGGCAATTTCGCCAAGCTGTCCTGCGCGCTGCCAGACGCCGTTCATGAAGTCGGGCGGCACGTCGCCAGCCTCCTGCGACGCCATCGTGCCGAGCATCGCATCGAGTGTCTGATTATCACGCATCCCTTGCTCCTGTCGGTTGCACGGTTCCTATACGCGACACTTCGCGCAAACCCTCAAGATAATTTGAGGGCAAGAAGCAATTGATGCGTAAAGGCATTGAGTCAAAAGCACGCGTCGTTTGTCGGCGCAGAATTTGCGCGGACACATTCTGGCAAAGTCATTCTGCTCGGCGCGGCCTCAGGTGACGTGACCCCCAGCTTCCCTCCAGCTGGGATTAGAGCCGAGCCGCTTTGTTGCGCATGAGCGCGGTTGAAGCAATGGGCTGCGTAGCGGAGCCCGTA